>CAADIG010000025.1_pt1 | contig 1151522 bp, 1035 predicted proteins | sample 2381321 | NCBI WGS metagenome assembly CAADIG01 (sample SAMEA5147519, study PRJEB30075) | plant metagenome | biome: Evergreen rainforest; feature: Forest; material: Leaf | place: Madagascar | collected 2016-11
TAGGCGATCTGCTCTTCGGTAAATCTCGACCGTTTCATGGCTTCTCCTCGCCCCGATCGGGGCGCTGAGAAGCAACCTTACCTCTAGTTTTGACCTGTACGGATTTTGCGGGGGCACGTCAGAACGGGGCGTTTTTCGTTTGATGGCAGGCGTCTCGGGGTCAGGCTTTCTTCGGCGCCGAGCGTGCCCGCAGGATCTCGTCCAGCACCAGCAGGATGGCGCCGCACACGATGCCGATGTCAGCCACGTTGAAGGCCGGGTAGTACCAGTCACGCCAGTAGAACAGCAGGAAATCGATGACGTGGCCGTGCTGCGTGCGGTCGATCACGTTGCCCAGCGCGCCGCCCAGGATCATGGACAGCGCCAGGCAGAAGCGGAACTGGCCGCGGTTGCGATGCAGCAGCCACAGGATGAAGACCGCCGCGCCCACGCCCAGCGCCGTGAACAGCCAACGCTGCCAGCCGCCCGCCGTGCTGAGGAAGCTGAAGGCCGCGCCCCGGTTGTAGAGCAGCGTGAAGTCGAAGATCGGCAGCAGGTTGATCCGTTCGCCATACTGCAGCGCGCTGTCGAAATAGACCTTGGTCCACTGGTCGACCAGGATGATGGCCAGCGCCAGTGCCAGCCACGGCCAGAGGGCAGGCCGGCGCGCCGGGGTGCCGTCTGCCTGGCCGACGGGAGCGGGGCCGCTCATCGGGTTACCTGCGTGCTGCGCACTCCGGTCTTCGCCCTTGGGGCGGCCCGGCGCGCTCATGCCGCGCTGCGCGGTTCGCCCGCGCCGAACAGGTTGCTGACGCAACGGCCGCACAGGCCCAGGTACTTGCTGTCGGCGCCCACGTCGGCGCGGTAGTGCCAGCAGCGCTCGCACTTGGCGTGCGCCGAGGGCGCAATCGTCACGCGTAGCTCGCCTTCGCCCGCATGCACGGTGGCGCGCGAGACGATCAGCACGAAACGCAGGTCGTCGCCCAGGCTTTGCAGCACGGCCAGGTCATCGCCGCTGGCGTGGATGTCGACTTCCGCCTGCAGCGACGCGCCGATGCCGCCTTGCGTGCGGACGTCTTCCAGCTGGCGGGTGACCTCGGCGCGCAGCGTGCGCACGCGCGCCCACTTGTCCAGCAGCGCCGTGGCGTCGGCCTCGACCGGCACCTGGTGATATTGCTCGGTGAAGATCGTGAGCGCGTCCGGCTTGACCAGCGCCCAGGCTTCCTCGGCCGTGAACGAGAGCACGGGGGCGATGAGCTTGAGCATCGTCTGCACCACGTGCCACAGCGCCGTCTGCGCCGAGCGGCGCGACACGCTGTCGGCGCCGGTGGTGTAGAGGCGGTCCTTCAGGATGTCCAGGTAGAACGCGCCCAGGTCTTCCGAGCAGAACACCTGCAGCTTGGCGATGACCGGGTGGAATTCGTAGGCGTCGTAGTGCGCCAGCGTCTCGGCCTGGAACTGCGCCAGGCGCGCCAGCGCCCAGCGGTCGATTTCCAGCAGCTGGCCGGCGGGCACGGCATGGACGGCCGGATCGAAATCGCTGGTGTTGGCCAGCAGGAAGCGCAGCGTGTTGCGGATGCGGCGATAGGCGTCGACCACGCGCGCCAGGATCTTGTCGTCGCCGGCGATGTCGCCGGAGTAGTCGCTGGCGGCCACCCACAGGCGGATGATTTCCGCGCCCAGCTTCTCGCTGGTCTTCTGCGGGTCCACGCCGTTGCCCAGCGACTTGCTCATCTTGCGGCCCTGGCTGTCCACGGTGAAGCCGTGGGTCAGCAGGCTGCGGTAAGGCGCGCGGCCATACATGGCGCAGGCGGTCAGCAGCGACGAGTGGAACCAGCCGCGATGCTGGTCATGGCCTTCCAGGTACAGGTCGGCCTCGATGCCGTGCGTGTGGTGGCCCAGGTCGCGCTCGCCGCCTTCGGCCAGTTCGTCGTCCAGGTGCGAGCCGCGCAACACGTGGAAGTGCGTCGTGCCCGAGTCGAACCACACGTCCAGGATGTCGTTGCTCTTGGTGTAGTGCTGGGCATCCTCGGCGCCGATCAGCGATTCCGGCGTGGCCTTGCTCCAGGCCTCGATGCCGCCTTCCTCCACCAGCACCGCCGCCTGCTCCATGATCTCCATGGTGCGCGGATGCAGCTCGCCCGTGGCGTTGTGCAGGAAGAAGGGCAGCGGCACGCCCCAGGACCGCTGGCGCGAAATACACCAGTCGGGCCGGTTGGCGATCATGTCGTGCAGGCGCGCCTTGCCGTTCTTGGGATAGAAGCTGGTCTGCTCGATGGCGTCCAGCGCCATCTCGCGCAGCGTGCGCGGCGCCTTGTCGGTGGTGAAGACGCCTTCGCCCTCGTCCATGCGCACGAACCACTGCGCGGCGGCGCGGTAGATGACCGGCGACTTGTGGCGCCAGCAGTGCGGATAGCTGTGGGTGATGGTTTCCGAGGCCAGCAGGCGGCCGGCGTCGCGCAGCGTGTCGATGATGACCGGCGCGGCCTTGAAGATGAACTGGCCGCCGAAGAGCGGCAGCGTCTCGGCATAGACGCCGTTGGTCTGCACCGGGTTCAGGATGTCGTCGTGCGAGAAGCCATTGCTCATGCACGACTGGAAGTCGTCCACGCCATAGGCCGGGGCCGAGTGCACGATACCGGTGCCGTCCTCGGCGGTGGCATAGTCGGCCAGGAAGATGGGGCTCACGCGCTGGTAGCCCGCATCCACGTCGTACAGCGGATGCTTGAAGGTGATGCGGTCCAGCGCCGCGCCCGCCACGGTGGCCAGCACGGTGCCTTCCAGCTGATAGCGGGCCAGGGCCTTTTCCACCAGGGCTTCGGCCAGCAGCAGCACGCCGCGCTCGGTCTGCACCAGCGCGTAGTTCAGCTCGGGATTCAGGTTCAGCGCCTGGTTGGCGGGAATCGTCCAGGCCGTGGTCGTCCAGATGACGGCGTAGGCGGGTTGGGGCAGCGACGCCAGGCCGAAGGCCGCGGCCAGCTTTTCCGGCTCGGCGCATTCGAAGGCGACGTCCAGCGTCTGCGACTTCTTGTCGGCGTATTCGATCTCGAACTCGGCCAGCGAGCTGCGGCAGTCGAAGCACCAGTACACGGGTTTCAGGCCGCGATAGACGAAACCGCGCTGCATGATGCGCTTGAGCGCCCGGATCTCGTCGGCCTCGTTGCGCGGGTTCATGGTCAGGTAGGGACGATCCCAGTCCGCCAGCACGCCCAGGCGCTTGAAGTCCTTCATCTGCAGGGCGATCTGCTCGGTGGCGTAGGCGCGGCTCTTGGCCTGCACCTCGTCGCGGCCCAGGTTGCGCCCGTGGGTCTTCTCGATCTGGTTCTCGATGGGCAGGCCGTGGCAGTCCCAGCCGGGCACGTAGACGGCGTCCATGCCGCCCAGCTGGCGCGACTTGACGATGATGTCCTTCAGGATCTTGTTGACGGCGTGACCCATGTGGATCTGCCCATTGGCGTAGGGCGGGCCGTCGTGCAGCACGAAGCGCGGGCGTCCGCGACCGATTTCGCGGATGGCCTGGTAGACGCGCTTGGCTTCCCATTCTGCAATCCAGGCCGGCTCGCGGCGGGCCAGGTCGCCCCGCATCGGGAAGGCGGTGTCGGGAAGATTGAGGGTGTCTTTATAGTCCATGAACGGCGAAATAAGCGCGTGCGTTCCGGGCATCGAGTTCGATGGCCTCGGTCAGCGCGTGAAGGTCGGGGAATTTTTCTTCGTCCCGCAGGTGCTGCAGGAATTCGATGCGCACGAGTTTACCGTAAGCATCCATGCGGGCATCGAGCACGTGCACTTCCAGCAGCACGCGGCCGTCGTCCTCGACCGTCGGGCGCACGCCCAGGCTGGCCACGGCGGGCAGCGCGTGCTCGCCCAGGCCGTGCACGCGCACCACGTAGATGCCGGAGCGTGCGGCGCAACGCGGCGTCACGCGCAGGTTCAGGGTGGGGTAGCCCAGCTCGCGGCCCAGCTTGCGGCCGTGGATGACGTGGCCGCTGATCTGGTAGGAGCGGCCCAGCAGGCGCGCCGCGCGTGCCAGGTCGCCCACCGCCAGGGCGTTGCGGACCTCGGAGCTGGACACGCGGTGGCCGTCGGCGTCGGTCACGTCGGCCAGGGTGGCCACCTCGAAGCCATGGCGCGCGCCCGCGTCGCGCAGCAGCGCGATGTCGCCGCTGCGGCGGTGGCCGTAGCGGAAATCCTCGCCCACCAGCAGCCAGCGCACGTCCAGGCCCTGCACCAGCAGGCGCGCGATGAAGTCCTGCGCCGACATCTCGGCCAGCCGGGCGTCGAAGCGCTGCAGGATCACCTGCTCGATGCCGCTGGCGGCCAACGCCGCCATCTTGTCGCGCAGGCCGCTGATGCGGGTGGGCGCAAGCTCGGGACGGTGTGCCAGCAGCGCGAAATACTCGCGCGGATGCGGCGCGAAGGTCATGACCGAGGGCGCGAGATCGCGCGCCAGGGCGGCCTCGCGGACATGGGCCAGGATGGCCTGGTGCCCCCGGTGCACGCCATCGAAATTGCCGATGGTGAGCGCGCAGGGCCGGCGTGCGCCGGGCGGGGGCAGGGAACGGTGGAGTCGCGGCATGGGTTTCACGGGCGACAGTTTACAATTTCGGGTTGCCCGCAACGAGATTGCCATTTTGTCCTCATCCCCACCCATGCAAGCGCGGCACCGCCGGATCGTCATCCTGATCTCCGGGCGGGGCAGCAACATGCAGACCCTGGTCCAGGCCTGTCGCGAACAGGACTGGCCCGCCAGCATCGCCGCCGTCATTTCCAACCGCGCCGACGCGCCCGGCCTGGCCTGGGCAAGCGGGCAGGGCATCGCCACGGCGGCCGTGCCGCACCGTGACTACCCCAGCCGCGAGGCCTTCGATGCCGCGCTGGCCCAGGAAATCGACCGGCATGCGCCCGACGTGGTCATCCTGGCGGGCTTCATGCGCGTGCTGACGCCCGGTTTCGTGCGGCGTTACGCAGGCCGGCTGGTCAATATCCATCCGTCCCTGCTGCCCGCCTTCCCGGGCCTGCACACGCACGCCCAGGCGCTGGCCACGGGCGTGCAGGCGCATGGCTGCACGGTGCATTTCGTCACGCCGGTGCTGGATCATGGCCCTGTCATCGCGCAGGGCGTCGTGCCGGTGCTGGCCGGTGACACGGCGGAAACGCTGGCGGACCGGGTGCTGGAAGTGGAACATGAGGTCTTTCCGCTGGCCGTGCGCTGGCTGGTCGAAGGCCGTGCCCGCCTGGGCGAGGAAGGACGCGTGGAAGTCGAGGGCGTGGCCCGGCGGCTGGTTGTGTGGCAGCAAGGAGAATCCGAATGAGCACCCGTAAACCTTCCGACGCCCCGCGCCGCGGCGGCAGTCTGTCCGCCTTCAAGGCCGCCCGCGACACCTCGGGGCGTGAGTCCTCGGCGCGCGCGCCATCCCGTCCGGCGCCGCGTGATGACGCCGCCGCTCCGGCACCCCGGCGCGGCGCCGGCCTGCCGCCGCCCGCGCAGGCGCGTGGCGACCGTCCCGTGCGCGAGAACCGCCAGGAGCGGCCCGAGCGTGGCGAATGGGAAAACCGCCCGCCGCGCGACAGCCGTCCCGCTGGCGACAGCCGCCCGCAACGCGATGGGCGTCCCTCGCACGACAACCGCCCCCCGGGCGACAACCGCGCGTCCGGCGACAGCCGCGGCGGCTGGGAGCCGCGTGGCGGCCAGGACGCCTCGCGCGGCCGCCCGGCGCGTGGCAACGACCGCGGCAACGACCGGGGCCGTGATGACCGCAACGGCCGCGGCGGCAATGCTCGCAACCACGGTGGTGGGTACCGTGGCGGTGACGCTCACCGCAACGACCGCGCCGGCGCCAGCCGTGGCGGTCCTTCGCAGTCAGGCCGCGCGGCCATGCCGCCCGCGCGCGGCGCCTGGACGGCGCCGCGCAACGTCGACGCCGCCGAGCAGCGCGACTTCGCGAGCCGCGACGCGGCCCCGCAGGACGCCAGGCCAGCCGCGCCGCAGCGTCCGCGCCTGGCACCCGCCGCCTGGCGTCTGGAGCAGTTGCGCGACGTGCTCGAGTCCGTGCTGACCTGGGAATACCCGGCCGACGCCTCGCTGTCGCACTGGCTGCGTGCGCACCCCAAGCTGGGCGTGCGCGACCGCGCCGAGCTGGCCGAGGCGGTCTACGACATCCTGCGCAACCTGCGCCGTTACCGCCAGTTCGGCGAAAGTGGCGTGGGCCACGCCGTGCGCCGCCTGGCCATCCTGGGTCTCTACAACACGGGCAACGCCGAGGCGGTCAAGGCCGTGCTCACGCCGCCCGAGCAGGAGTGGCTGGCGCGCGTCACCAGCATCGACCTCAATACGCTGCCGCCCGCCGTGCGCGACAGCCTGCCCGACTGGCTGGATGAGCGCCTGGCGCTGCTGCCCGACGCCCAGCCCCTGCGCGAGTCGCTGAACCAGCAAGCCGACCTGGATCTGCGGGTCAATCCCATGAAGGCCGAGCGCGACGAGATGCTGGCCGCGCTGGTCAAGGGCATGCCGCAGCACAATCCGCGTCCCACGCCGTATTCGCCCTGGGGCATCCGCATGTCGGGCCGCCCGCCGCTGAATCGCTGGCCACAGTTCGAGCATGGCCTCATCGAGGTCCAGGACGAAGGCAGCCAGCTGCTGGCCGCGCTGGTCGCGCCCAAGCGCGGCGAGATGGTCATCGATTTCTGCGCCGGCGCGGGCGGCAAGACGCTGCTGCTGGGCGCGCTGATGCGTTCCACCGGCCGTCTCTATGCCTTCGACGTGTCGGCCGCGCGCCTGGCTCGCGGCAAGCCGCGCCTGGCCCGCAGCGGCCTGTCCAACGTGGTGCCCGTGGCCATCGACGGCGAGAACGACGTGCGCGTCAAGCGCCTGGCCGGCAAGGCCCAGCGCGTGCTGGTCGACGCGCCCTGCAGCGGCATGGGCACGCTGCGCCGCAATCCCGACCTGAAGTGGCGCCAGAGCGTGCAGGCCCTGCATGAGCTGTGCGCGCTGCAGAAGCGCATCCTGGAAAGCGCCTCGCGTTGCGTGGCGCCGGGCGGACGCCTGATCTACGCCACGTGCAGCCTGCTGCCCGAGGAAAACGAGGAACAGGTGCGCGCCTTCCTGGCCCGCCATCCCGAGTTCGTGCAGCGCGATGCCGGCGAGATCCTGGCCGCGCGCGCGCCCGATCTCACGCTGGATGGACCGTTCCTGAAGCTGCGTCCCGACGTGCATGGCACGGATGGCTTCTTCGCCGCCGTGCTGGAGCGTGTGAAGCCGGCATCCGGCAAGGGCGCGGCCGAGGCGGCTGCCGGCGTGGCGGCGGCCGCGCAAGCCGAGGCGGTGATCGAGGCTGCCAGCGCGGCAGCCAGCGAGACCTTGGGCGAGGAAGCCCGGGATGGGGAGACGGCGGACGCCGAACCCGGCGAGACGCCGGATGAGGCCGCGCCGGTGGCGGATGCCGGCGAGCAGCCGGACACGCCGCCGCGCGACGCCTGAGCTTAGCGGCCGGTGGCCGTCACCCGCCCGCGCACCGTTTCCACGCGCGGCGCGGGCCACTGCCACTGCACCCGCCAGCCCACGTCCTGGAAGCCGGCCGCGGTGCCGGCGTCGTACATCACTTCGCTCATCGGCGTCTTCAGCGGTGGGCAGCCCCGCACCCGCAGCACGGTGGTGCCCTGGGCCACCCACAGGCGTCCGCCCGCCGGGCGTTGCTCCAGCGTCACGACCGGCGCCATCAAGGGTTGGCAACTTGGCGCGCGGACTTCCGCGTAACGCGCCAGGCTGACGGGCGCGGTGCTGTCGGCCTGGCCGAAATGCTGGCGCGGGCCTTCCATACGTGGCGTGTCGGGCGCCGCGCCAGCCAGGCCCGGCAGCAGCCCAGCCATCAGGCAGCCCGACAGGGCGAATCCACGCAGGCGATCGCCTCTGCGCAGGATGCGATTGTGGTGAAAAGGGGACGTCGCGAGGCGGCGTCCCGGGGCGGCGGCGCAAGGGATGGACAAATCAGACCCGACAGTAGGGGGAAAGGGCGACACGGAAGGCATTTCGTAGGAAAATAGCAGGTATCAAAGACGGCGGACCGGGTGAATTTTCCCCGGCCAAAATGCCGCAAGGCCAGCCACCCGCCACGCGGGCGTTCTCCTGGCCAGCTGGCCCGGCAGATTCCGGGCACGGACAACCCTCTGATGGTCGCGCGCTGAAATCCTTGCCAGAACAGACACTTAGGCTTTGATTTTGCGCAAAAACTTTTTCGTGTACGACCTGTCACAGGATTGTCAGGTGGGCTAAACTGCCCGCCAATCTACCAGCGAGACCTCATGACATTCATGGATTCCGTGTTTTCCTACGCGCTCGATTTCATCAAGGGCGGCCTGCTCCAGGCTTCCTGGTGGCAAGTCGTGCTCATCACCCTGGTGCTGACCCACATCACCATCGTTTCGGTCACCGTCTTCCTGCACCGCAGCCAGGCGCACCGGGGCCTCGACCTGCACCCCGCGGTGTCGCATTTCTTCCGTTTCTGGCTGTGGCTGACCACCGGCATGGTCACCAAGGAATGGGTGGCCATCCACCGCAAGCACCACGCCAAGTGCGAACGCGAAGGCGACCCCCATTCGCCCATGATCTTCGGTATCTGGAAGGTGCTGTTCCGTGGCGCCGAGCTCTACCGCGAAGAGTCGAACAACGCCGAGACCATGGCCAAGTTCGGCCACGGCACGCCCGATGACTGGATGGAGCGCAACGTCTACACGCGCCACAGCATGGGCGGCATCCTGATCATGCTGGCCATCGACGTCGCCCTGTTCGGCGCTCTGGGCCTGACGGTCTGGGCCGTGCAGATGGCCTGGATTCCCTTCTGGGCCGCCGGCGTCGTCAACGGCATCGGCCACTTCGTCGGCTACCGCAACTTCGCCAGCCCGGACACCAGCACGAATCTCGTGCCCTGGGGCATCATCATCGGCGGCGAGGAGCTGCACAACAACCACCACGCCCATGGCACCTCGGCCAAGTTCTCGAGCAAGTGGTACGAGTTCGACATCGGCTGGATGTACATCTCCATCCTGCGTTTCTTCGGCCTGGCCAAGATCAAGAAGGTCGCGCCCAAGCTCAAGCTGGAAGCCGCCGGCAGCAAGCCCGCCGTCGACCTGGGCACGCTGCAGGGCGTCATCACGCACCGCTATGAAATCATGGCGCGCTATGCCGATCTCATGAAGCGTGCCTGCACGCAGGAAATCGCCCGCCTGCAAGGCGATTCCTCCGCCAAGGACGGTGAATCGCTGTCGGTGCTCAAGCGCGCCCGCAACTGGGTTCGCATCTCGGAAGACAGCCTGCAGCCGCAACAGCGCGCCGAGATCGACCAGGCCGTCACGCGCAGCCCCGCGTTGGCCACGCTGATGCAGATGCGCGCCGAGCTGGGCCGTCTCTGGGAAAGCTCCAGCGCCAGCAGCGAGCAGCTGTTGCATGACCTGCAGGCCTGGTGCCACCGCGCGCAGCAAAGCGGCATCGATGGCCTCGAGCAGTTCGCCCTGCGACTGCGCCGCTACGCGGCATGATCGAGCAGCTCAACCCGGAACAACGCGCCGCCGTCACACTCGAACCGCAACACGCCCTGGTGCTCGCCGGGGCGGGCAGCGGAAAGACCCGGGTGCTCACCACCCGCATGGCCTGGCTGATTCAAACCGGCCAGGCCAGTCCATTTGGGCTGCTGGCCGTCACGTTCACGAACAAGGCAGCGCGCGAGATGGTGACGCGCGTGTCGTCGTTGCTGCCCATCGATACGCGCGGCCTGTGGATCGGCACCTTCCACAGCCTGTGCAACCGGCTGTTGCGCGCGCATCACCGCGACGCGGGCCTGCCGCAGTCCTTCCAGATCCTCGACACCACCGATCAGCTCGCTGCCATCAAGCGCCTCATCAAGGGCGCGAACATCGACGACGAGAAGTATCCGCCGCGCGACGTGCAGCGCTTCATCAACCACGCCAAGGAGTCGGGCGAGCGCCCGGGGGCGATGGAAGCGTATGACAACCATACGCGGCGCATGATCGAGATCTATGAACTGTACGAAGCGCAATGCCAGCGCGAAGGGGTGGCCGACTTCCCCGAGCTGCTGCTGCGCGCCTATGAACTGCTGTCGCGCAACGCGCCCATCCGCGAGCACTACCAGCGCCGCTTCCGGCACATCCTGGTCGACGAGTTCCAGGACACCAACACGCTGCAATACCGCTGGCTGACGCTGCTGGCGGGCGGTGGCGCCAGTCTCTTCGCCGTGGGCGACGACGACCAGTCCATCTATGCCTTCCGCGGCGCGAACGTCGGCAACATGGCCGATTTCGAGCGCGACTACGCGCGTGGCACGGTCATCCGGCTGGAGCAGAACTACCGTTCCTATGGTCACATCCTGGACGCCGCCAACGCGCTGATCGAGCACAACAGCGGCCGCCTGGGCAAGAATCTCTGGACTTCCCAAGGCGCGGGCGAGCCGGTGCGCGTCATCGAGCAGCCCACCGACGGCATGGAAGCCCAGTGGGTGGTCGACGAGATCCGCGCCCAGATCAACGAAGGCCGCGAGCGCCGCGAAATCGCCATCCTGTACCGCAGCAATGCGCAGTCGCGGGTCATCGAACACACGCTGTTCACCGCCGGCATTCCCTACAAGGTCTATGGCGGCCTGCGCTTCTTCGAGCGCCAGGAAATCAAGCATGCGCTGGCCTACCTGCGCCTCATCGCCAATCCGGACGACGACACCTCCTTCCTGCGCGTGGTGAACTTCCCCGCGCGCGGCATCGGCGCGCGCACCATGGAAACGCTGGTCGACATGGCCCGCGCCGATGGCGCCAGCCTGAACGCCACCGTGGCGCGCGTACCCGGCAAGGGCGGCTCGAACCTGATCCAGTTCGTCAGGCTCATCGCCCAGCTGGCCGAGGACACGCGTCAGCTTCCGCTGCCGGAAGCGGTCGAGCATGTCATTGAGCACAGTGGCCTGCTGCAGCACTATCGCGGTGAGCGCGAAGGCGCCGAGCGCATCGAGAACCTGGGCGAACTGGTCACGGCCGCCGCGGTGTTCTCGGGCGAGGACAGCAGCCACGGCCTGCCTTCGGGCCTGCCGCGGCCTGTCGATGACAGCGTGGCGGCCGACATCGATGCCGCGCCCAACCTCGCCGCCGGCCTGTCGCCGCTCTCTGCCTTCCTGTCCCATGCCTCGCTGGAGTCCGGCGACAACCAGGCGCAGGCGGGTGAGGACGCCATCCAGCTCATGACCGTGCACGCGGCCAAGGGCCTGGAGTTCGACTCGGTCTTCATCACCGGCATGGAAGAGGGCCTCTTCCCGCACGAGAACAGCATCCTGGATGCCTCGGGCCTGGAAGAAGAGCGGCGCCTCATGTATGTGGCCATCACGCGGGCGCGTGAGCGCCTGACCATCACGCTGGCGCAGAGCCGCATGCTGCATGGCCAGACGCGCTACGCCATGCGCTCGCGCTTCCTGCAGGAGATTCCCGAGCAGCATCTGAAGTGGCTGAGCCCCAAGGTGGCCGCGCCGCGCATGCAGGACAATGCCTGGGGCGGTTCCCGCCAGGGCGATGCGTTCGGCCGCGCCGCCACCGGCCGCATCGCGCCCCGCGAATCGCGTGGCGTCACCACGGGCGTCACCGTGGGCGAGCAGCACTTCCGCATCGGCACGGGCGTGCGTCATGCACGCTTTGGCGAAGGCACCGTGCTGGGGCTGTCGGGTTCGGCGCAAGACGCCCAGGCGCAGATCCAGTTCCGCGACGCCGGCATGAAGACGCTGGCCTTGGGCATCGCGAAGCTCGAGATCGTCAGCTGACGCACACGCGGCAAATGCGGCACAAGCAAACCGGCGCCAGAAGGCGCCGGTTTTGCATCGAAGCTCAGGTTTCCGTCGTGACGCCGCAGCAGGCCAGGAAGGCCTGCATGCCCGGCGACAGCCGGCGCGCGGGATGCCGCACCAGGTACAGGCGGCGCGACAGCGTGCCCAGGCTGGTGTCCAGCACGGTCAATCGTCCCAGCGCCAGCAGGTCCTCCACCGCGCAACGCGACAGGCAGGCCAGTCCCAGGCCCTGGGCCGCCGCCTGCTTGATGGCCTCGGTGCTGCCCAGCCGCAAGGGCCGTTCGAAGTGATCCAGTTGCGGCAGCAGGATGCGCTCCGCTGCCTCACCCGTTCCCGAACCGGCCTCCCGCAACAGCCAGCGCGCCGCGCGTAATGCCTGCGGCGTGCGTGCGGCGGGGGGCAGGGCGGCCAGGGGGTGGCCCGGCGCGCACACGACCACCAGCTCGTCTTCCTGCCAGGGCGTTACCCGCAGCGAGGGGTCGTGGCACGGCCCCTCGATGAGTCCCAGGTCGATTTCCAGGCGCGCCACGGCCGCCGCCACTTCCCGCGTGTTGCCGATGAACAGGTCCAGCGTGGCTTGCGGCCGGCACGACAGGAAGTCCGCCATGATCGCCGGCGCCAGGTAGTTGCCGATGGTGGTGCTGGCGCCCAGGCACAGATGCACGGGCTGCTCGCTGGCCGCGCCGCCCGCCGCCGCGCCCGCTTCAACACTGCGCGTGATGTCGCGCGCCGCTTCCAACGCCACCAGCGCTTGCGGCAGCAGCGCGCGGCCGGTGTCGTTCAGCGACAGGCGCTTGCCCAGCCGGTCGAACAATTGGGTGTCCAGCAGATGCTCGAGCTCGCGCAAGGCGCCGCTGACCGCGGACTGCGACAGCGCGATGCGCTGGCTGGCAGCCGAGGTGCTGCCGGTCTCGGCGATGGCGACGAAGATCTCGAGTTGGCGCAGGGTCAGGTGCATGAGGCAGACAGCTTATCGCTTATTTCGTTAAGACATAACGATATAACCTGTTTTACAGATAAGCGAGCGAAAGGCAAAGTGTGGGTCATATCAACGACGCGTGTTCAGCGTATACGCGCGTCGGGCCTTGAATCCTCTCGCCAGCGTCCTCGTCGTGCCTCCCACATCCGCCCATTCCTCGCCCTTCACCACCGCCAGCCTGCCGCGCCAGGGGGCGGGCGCCTGGCTGGGCGGCTGGATTGCCGGGTGCGCGCCCGGGGTGCTGCTGGCCGCCTTCATTGCCTTGGCCGCCACCACCCTGGGCAGCCTGCCTGCCTTGCAATCACGTGGCCTGGGCGCCCTGACGCTGGCCATCCTGTTCGGCATGGCAGCCGGGGCATTGCTGCCGGCCCGCCTGGACGCACGCGCGGCACCGGGGCTGGATGCCACGCGCCAGAAACTGCTGCGCCTGGGCATCATCCTGTACGGCTTGCGGCTGACCTTCCAGGACATTGCCGCCGTGGGCGCCGCCGGGCTCGTGCTCGACGCGCTGGTCGTGGCCAGCACTTTCGGCCTGGCCTGCTGGGCAGGCTTGCGGCTCTTCAAGCTGGAGCGCGGCACCGCGATGCTGATCGGCGCGGGCAGCGCCATCTGTGGGGCCGCGGCCGTGCTCGCCACGCAGCCCGTGGTGAAGGGCCGCGCCGACCAGGTCGCGGTCGCCATCGCGACGGTCGTCACCTTCGGCACGCTGTCGATGTTCCTCTATCCCGTGGCCTATGCCTGGCTGCAGCAGGCCTGGCCGGGCCTGGTCGATGCGCGCAGCTACGGCCTCTTGGCGGGCGCCACCATCCACGAAGTGGCGCAGGTGGTGGTGGCCGGCAGCGCCGCCGGTCCGCAGGCGGCTGACAGCGCCGTCATCGTGAAGATGGTGCGCGTCATGATGCTGGCGCCGTTCCTGATCCTGTTGTCGGCGTGGCTGGCGCGCAAGGATGCGCCGGAGACCGATTCCGGTACCGGTACGGCCCGCAAGGTGACCGTGCCCTGGTTTGCCGTGGCCTTCGTGGCAATGGCGGGCGTCAATTCCCTGGGCGTCATGCCGGAACCGCTGTGCGCGGCGGGTGCGGCGCTGGGGATGTTCGTGTTGGCCATGGCCATGGCCGCGCTGGGCGCATGCACGCGGCTGGGCGCCATCCGCCGCGCGGGTGCCAAGCCGCTGGCGTTGGCGGCGGGATTGCTGGTCTGGCTGGTGGCGGGCGGCGCGTTGATGGGCGTGGCGGTGCAAGCGTTGCTGGGGTGATCCGACGGGCTCATCGGGCTTCGCGCACTTCGCTCGAATCGGGGCGTGCCGGGCAAGCAAAGAGCGGCTTCGTGGATTCCGTTTTCGGCAACGGCCCGGGAGGCACCGTCCGGTATTTCCGGGCGGTCAGCGTGACCCGCGCGACACCGCCAGCAGGACGCCGAAGCCGACCAGCAATCCGCCGAAGGCGCGGTCGATCCAGTGGCGCACCGCGAGCAGCCGGTCGCGCACGGCGCCGGCCGAGAAGCACAATGCCACCAGGCTGAACCAGGCCATGTGCGCCACGGCGATGAAGACGCCGTAGCCGATCTGTACCGCCAGCGGCGTGTCCGGCCGCAACACCTGCATGAACAGGCTGACGATGAACACCGTTGTCTTGGGATTCAGCGCATTGGTAAGGAAGCCAATACGCAGCGCCGCTGCATCCGACAGCGGCGCCACGGCACAGCCTGCCAGCGCGCCGGCGGGCTTGGCCCGCAGCATCCTCACCCCCAGATAAACCAGATAGGCGGCACCGACCAGCTTGATGGCGTTGAACAGCCAGAGCGACTGCTGGATCAGCAGGCCCACGCCGACCAGCGTATAGGTGACATGAACAAGCACACCCAGGCCGATGCCCAGTGCCGTCAGCACGCCCGCACGGCGCGACAGCATCAGGCTGTTGCGCGTGACCATCGCAAAGTCCGGGCCAGGGCTGATGACGGCCAGTAAGGTAATTGTGATTACAGCTATCAATTCAGTCATGTCGTATCCTGCAAGAAAACAGCGAAACAGGCTCATACTATTGGGAATCGGCCGTCGGGAATAACGATGTTTTCTAGCAATAATGGTCAGTTGAATTCACCTGTTTCAGATGCGCGCCTGCCGTCCTTGCTGGCGCTGCGCTGCTTCGAGGCTGCTGCCCGTCTGGAGAACTTCAGCCGGGCGGCGGCCGAACTGCACCTGACACACGGTGCGGTCAGCCGTGCCGTGCGTCTGCTCGAAGACGAACTGGGCGTAGCGCTGTTCGAGCGCCGCAGCCGGCGCGTGTTCCTGACCGATGCCGGCCGCAGGCTGGCGCGGTCGGTGGGTGATGGACTCGACCTGATGCGGCAAGCCGTCGGCGAACTACGCGTCAGCGCCCGCCAGGCGCGGCGCTGGGTGTTGTCGTGTGAGCCGACCTTGCTGATGCGCTGGTTGATTCCACGCTGGCCGGACTTCCAGGCTCGGCATCCAGGAATCGACGTGCATCTGGTGGCCGGTGGCGGGCCGTTTTCCTTCGGCAGCGGCATCGACTTGGCCATCCGCCGCGACGACTTTCCTTGGCCGGACAACTACCATGCCGAAACCTTGTTCGTGGAAAAGGTCGGTCCGGTTTGCCGGCCAGACAAAGCGACGGCCTGGTTCTCCACGAAGAAAACCAACGCGGTGATGCGTGATGGTGCGCCGCGCCTTCACACGCGCTCGCGGCCGGGCGCGTGGCAGGAATGGGCAGCCGCCACCGGACAGCCCATGCCCGCAGCGCAGGGACAGGTTTTCGAGCATTTCTATTTCAGCTTGCAGGCGGCCGTGGCCGGCCTTGGCGTCGCTATCGGCCCCTGGCAGCTGGTGCGTGGCGATCTGGACAGCGGCGTGCTGGTCGCGCCGCTCGGCTTCATCGAAGACGGCTCGCGCTACTGTCTGCTATCGCCCCAGCCCTTGCCGTCCGAGGGCCCCCGGGCCGACTTGCTGGCATGGTTGCGGGCAATGGCCTGAGTGATCAGCAGCCAAGCGATACCGTAGGGAGCAAGGGTGAGTCAGAGGCGAAAGACCGTGCTGCATCATTGCGGCAGGTATGACTGAAAAAGCAAGATCACTATGTACTAATGGTAGTGTACTATTGGTACATAGCCAGCCACGCTGGTGATCCAGACGATTCCGTCATTCATGAAGGCTCCCAATGAAACTCTATTTCAGCGCCGTCACCTGCGCGCTTTCCCCCTATATTGCTCTGCTGGAATCCGGCTTGCCGCACGAGTTGGTCGTGGTCGATCTCAAGACGCACACCTTGCCTGACGGCTCCGACTACTACGCCATCAACCCCTTCGGCTATGTGCCCGTGCTGGAACTGGACGACGGCCGCCTTCTGAACGAAGGCGTGGCCATCATCCAGTACATCGCCGACCAGGCCCCCATCAAGCAGCTCGCGCCAGCCAATGGCACGTTCGAGCGGTACGAATTGCAAGGCTGGCTGAACTTCATCGCCACCGATCTGGTGAAAAACTACGACCTGTTGTTCTCGTCGAAAGCCAATCCCGAGGTCAAGCAATCCGCCGTCAGCGCGCTGAATCGGCATTACGCCTGGATCGACGGCATCCTGGCCAAGCGCTCCTTCTGCTACGGCGACGGTTTCACCATCGCTGATGCCTACCTGTTCACCGTGACCGGCTGGGCCAGGCTGGTGAAGCTCGATCTCTCAGCCCACACGAATGTGCAGGCCTGGTTGGCGCGTGTTGCGGCTCGGCCAGCAGTGCAGACCGCCCTGCAAGCGGAACGGTCGTCTGGCGCAACCTGCGGCGCTTGACGGGAACGCGCTCGTGCACGCACTCATCGTTGTCTCTCATCCCGAGGCGCCGCCGCCGCAGACCACGCTCTGCTGGCCCTATTGAAATGAAAAACAGGAACCTGATGATGGCGGATAAACCTTCCTCTGCGCCCCCTCCGCCGCCGAAGCGTCAGCGCCTGACCCGGCAGGAGCGCTTTGCCCAGTTGATCGACGTATCGTGGCAGTTGATAAGAGCGGAAGGCACGGATGCCCTGAGCCTGGGTCGGCTCGCCGAGGCCGCGGGCATTACCAAGCCAACCGTCTATGAACATTTCGGCACGCGTCAGGGATTGCTGGCCGCGCTGTACCAAGACTTCGATGTTCGCCAGAACCGGATGATCGACGAAGCCATCATGGCCAGCGCCCCTACGCTGAAAGACAAGGCGCGCGTCATTGCCTCCAGCTACGTCACCTGCGCGCTGGCCGAAGGGCGCGAGATTCCAGGTGTATTGGCGGCTCTGAGCGGCTCGCCAGAACTCGCACGGTTGCGACAGCAATGCCTGACCGACTACCTAGACAAATGCAAGATCGCGCTCGCGCCCTTCACCGGACCGGGAGCACTCTCGATCGCCGCGCTTTGGGCCATGCTCGGCGCCGCCGATTCACTTTCGTCGATCGCCTTGAGCGGAGAGATCACTGAGCAACAAGCGTGCGACGAGTTGTACGAAGTGATCCTGGCCATGGTTGAGCGTAGTGGATAGATGACTCAGTACCGATGGTGCCAGATGGGCGCACTCCAGCGAACTACCGGGCTGGCGTCATCGTGAAAAAAGGCCGTTGCCATGAGCATGGCAACGGCCTTTATCCCGAACCAGTCCTAAGACGCCGACAAGGCCTCGATCTGCTCCTGCAAACCCAGCCAGCTTTCCTCCAGCTCGCCCAGCCGCTTGGCCGATTCGCCGTGGTCGGCCATCACCTTCTGGCGCTCGTCGCGCCGCGCATCCGTATACAGCTCCGGGTCGGCAATGCGGGCGTCCAGCTCCTGTACGCGCTGGCGGCAGGTTTCCATGTCTGCCTCGACCTTGGCCAGCTGTTTCTCCAGCGGCTTGCGCAGCACCGACAGGCGCTGGCGTTCTTCTGCTTCCTGGCGTTTCTGGGCCTTGCGGTCGACGCTCTGCCCGTCGGCCTGCGCGCGGTTCTCGGCGGCCTGTTCACGGCGGTCCTGCGCCGAGCGCTGGGCCAGCCAGTCGCGATAGTCCTCCAGGTCGCCGTCGAACTCGCGCACCGTGCCGTCGGCCACGATCCAGAACGAATCCACCGTGGTCCGCAGCAAGTGCCGGTCGTGCGACACCATCAGCATGCTGCCGCCGAACTCGGCCAGCGCCGTCGCCAGCGCTTCACGCGTTTCCACGTCCAGGTGGTTGCTGGGTTCGTCCAGCAACAGCAGGTTGGGTTTCTGCCAGACGATGAGCGACAGCGCCAGGCGCGCCTTTTCACCGCCCGACATCGGGCCTACCGGGTCCAGCACGGTGTTGCCCGAGAAACCGAAGCCGCCCAGGTAGTTGCGCAGGTCCTGCTCGCGGGCCTCGGGCGCCAGGCGCATGAGGTGCGCCAGCGGCGTGGCCTGCAGGTCCAGCACGTCCAGCTGCTGCTGGGCGAAATAGCCGATTTCCAGCCCACGGGAAGCCTGGCGCGTGCCGGCCTGGGGCGCCATCTCGCCGGCCAGCACCTTCACCAGCGTGGACTTGCCGGCGCCGTTGGCGCCCAGGATGCCGATGCGGCTGCCGCCGCGCACCATCAGCTTCACGTCGCGCAGGATGGCGGTCTGCTCGCCGTCCGCACGGGTGTAGCCGGCCTGCATGCCTTCCAGCACCAGCAGCGGATCGGGCATGCTGTCGGGCGAAGGGATGCGGATGTCGATGCCGGCCTCCGCGTGCAGCGGCGCCAGGTTTTCCATGCGGGCCAATGCCTTGACGCGGCTTTGGGCCTGCTTGGCCTTCGAGGCCTTGGCCTTGAAGCGGTCGATGAAGCCTTGCAGCCTCGCGGTTTCGCGGGTCTGGCGATCCCAGGCGGCGCGCGACTGGCGCAGGCGTTCGGCGCGCTGCGTGATGAAGTCTTCGTAGCCGCCGCGATAGCGCACCAGCTTGGCCTGGTCGAAATGCAGGATGTGGCGCGCCACCGCGTCCAGGAACTCGGTGTCGTGCGAGATCAGCAGCACCGTGCCCTCGTAGGCGCCCAGCCAGCGCTCCAGCCAGAGCATGGCGTCCAGGTCCAGGTGGTTGGTCGGCTCGTCCAGCAGCAGCAGTTCCGAGGGCGCCATCAGCGCGCGGGCCAGGGCAATGCGCATGCGCCAGCCGCCGGAAAAGCTCGTGACGGGCGCCATCCATTCGTGTGGCTTGAAACCCAGGCCGGCCAGCAGTTGTTCGGCGCGGGACGCCGCGCTCCAGGCGCCGGCCTCGGTCAGCAGGGCTTCCAGCTCGCCGATGCGCGTGCCGTCGCCATCCTCGCCCAGCGCGTCGCGCTCGGCCTGCAGGCTGCGCAGGCGGGTGTCGCCGTCGATGACGAACTCGCGGGCGGGCTGGTCGGTGGCGGCGTATTCCTGCTGCACGCTGGCGATGCGCCAGGAGGCCGGCACATCGAGCGTGCCGGCGTCCTGGTCCATTTCGTGCTTGAGCAGGGCGAACAGCGTGGACTTGCCCGCGCCGTTCTTGCCGACGATGCCGACGCGTTCGCCGGGATTGATCACGAAGTCCGCGGCGTCCAGCAGCACTTTCGTGCCGCGCCGCAGGGTCAGGCCAGAAGCACGGATCACGACAGCAGTTGCTCGCGGGTCAGGAGCAGGATCGGGTCGCCTTGCGCCTCGGTTTCCAGCCACACGGGCTCCAGGCCGGGGAAGGCCGCGGCGAAGTGCGCGTGTTCATGGCCGATTTCCAGCACCAGCACGCCGCGCTCGGTCAGGTAGTCGGGCGCCGCGGCCAGGATGCGCCGCACCAGGTCCATGCCGTCGGTGCCGCCGGCCAGCGCCAGCGACGGCTCGTGACGGAATTCGGCCGGCAGGGCGTCCATGGAGCTGGCGTTCACATAGGGCGGATTGCACACGATCACGTCGTAGGCCGCCTTGGGCAGCGCCGAGAACAGGTCGCTGCGATGCAGCGTCAGGCGCTCCTGCAGGCCGTAGTCTTCCACATTGCAGCGCGCGACGGCCAGCGCGTCTTCGGACGTGTCCACGGCGTCGACCTGCGCATAGGGGAAGGCCAGCGCGGCCAGGATGGCCAGGCAGCCCGAGCCCGTGCACATGTCCAGCGCGCGCGATACGTCGTCCGGATGATCCACCCACGGCGACAGGCCGCTTTCCAGCAACTCGGCAATGGGGGAACGCGGCACGATGACCCGCTTGTCCACGTAGAAACGATGGCCGCGCAGCCAGGCTTCCTGCGTCAGGTAGGCGGCCGGCACGCGTTCCTGGACGCGGCGGTCGATGATGCCCAGCACGCGTTCCCGCTCGGACGGCAGGATGCGGGCATCCAGGAACGGCTCCAGCGTGTCGGGCGGCAGGTGCAGGGTGTGCAGCGTCAGGTAGACGGCCTCGTCCCAGGCGTTGTCGGTGCCGTGGCCGAAAGACAGCTTGGCGGCGCTGAAGCGCGTCACGGCATAGCGCAGCAGGTCGCGCAGGGTCAGCAGTTCTTTGCGTTCGGTAGCGGGCATGGGTAAGGGCGTCAGGGCAGAAAGGGGAAGACTCAGCGCGGCAGCAGGAGGTTTTCCAGCGTGCGGCGGTAGATGTTCTTCAGGGGTTCCAGGTCGGCCACTTCGATGTTCTCGTTGACCTGGTGGATGGTCGCGTTGCACGGACCGAATTCCACCACCTGCGGACAGATCTTGGCGATGAAGCGGCCGTCCGAGGTGCCGCCCGTGGTGGACAGCTCGGTCGTCACGCCCGTCTCGTCCCGGATGGCCGAAGACAGCGCTTCGCTCAGCGAGCCGCGCGGCGTCAGGAACGGTTCGCCGCCCAGCGTCCAGGCGATGTCGTATTCCAGGCCGTGGCGGTCCAGCGTCTGCGTGACGGCGTCCTTCAGGCCTTCCGGCGTGCTGGCGGTGGAAAAACGGAAATTGAAATCGATGACCGCTTCGCCCGGCACGACGTTGGTCGCGCCCGTGCCGGCGTGGAAGTTCGAGATCTGGAAGGTCGTCGGCGGGAAATACTCGTTGCCCGCGTCCCACTCGCGCACGGCCAGCTCGGCCAGCGCGGGCGCCACCTGGTGCACCGGGTTGCGCGCCAGTTGCGGATAGGCCACGTGGCCCTGGATGCCGCGCACCGTCAGCTTGGCCGACAGTGAACCGCGGCGGCCATTCTTGATCACGTCGCCCAGGGCCTTGCCCGAGGTTGGCTCGCCCACGATGCAGTAGTCCAGCTTTTCACCGCGCGCGACCAGCGCTTCGCACACCTTCACGGTGCCGTGCACGGCCGGGCCTTCCTCGTCCGAGGTGATGAGCATCGCGATGGAACCCACATGGTCCGGATGCCGGGCCACGAATTCCTCGGCCGCCACCGCGAAGGCGGCGATCGAGCTTTTCATGTCCGCCGCGCCGCGCCCGTACAGGCGGCCGTCGCGTTCCGTGGGCGTGAAGGGCGGGCTCGTCCACTTTTCCAGCGGGCCGGTAGGCACCACGTCGGTGTGGCCCGCGAAAACCAGCACTGGCTGCGCCGTGCCGCGGCGCAGCCAGAGATTGGTGACGCCGCCTTCGGCCAGCGTGTCGGCAACGAAACCCGAGGCCGCGAGGCGCTCGGCCAGCGCCGTCTGGCAGCCGGCATCCTCGGGTGTCACGGAAGGTCGGGCGATCAGGTCCTTGACCAGCGCCAGCACGGCGGATTGCGTCATCAGGCCCTCAGCAGCTCGTTGATGCTGGTCTTGGCGCGGGTCTGCGCGTCCACGCGCTTGACGATGACCGCGCACGCCAGGCTGTGGCTGCCATCCTTCGAGGGCAGCGAGCCGGGCACCACGACCGAGCCCGAGGGCACGCGGCCATAGGTGATCGTGCCGCTGGCGCGGTCATAGATCTTCGTGCTTTGCGACAGGTACACGCCCATGGCCAGCACCGAGTTCTCTTCCACGATCACGCCTTCCACCACTTCCGAGCGCGCGCCGATGAAGCAGTTGTCTTCGATGATGGTGGGGTTGGCCTGCAGCGGCTCCAGCACGCCGCCGATGCCCACGCCACCCGACAGGTGGACGTTCTTGCCGATCTGGGCGCACGAACCGACGGTGGCCCAGGTGTCGACCATCGTGCCTTCGTCGACGTAGGCGCCGATGTTCACGTAGGAAGGCATCAGCACGACGTTGCGGCCGATGAAGGCGCCGTGGCGGGCGACGGCGGGCGGCACCACGCGGTAGCCGCCGGTCTTGAACGCGCTTTCGCCGTACTCGGCGAACTTGAGCGGCACCTTGTCGTAGAACTGCAGCGGCGCCTGGCCGAGCACCTGGTTGTCCTGCAGGCGGAACGACAGCAGCACGGCCTTCTTGATCCACTGATGGACCACCCAGTCACCGGTGCTCTTGTCGGCCACGCGCAGGCGGCCTTCGTCCAGCGCGTGCAGCGTGTACTCGACGGCTTCGCGCACGGCGGCGTCGCAGGCGGCGGCCGACAGGTCGGCGCGGTTTTCCCAGGCTTGTTCGATGGTGGATTGCAGGTCTAGGGTCATGATGGCTCTGGTGTCTTCAGATGGGAAATCGGATGGCGTTGCGGAACAGGAATGCGCGTGATGGCAGGCGCAGGGAAAAGAGCGAGGCGTGACGGGGCGAGGGCGCGGACGGCAGGGCCGCCCTGGCGCCTAGCGCCGCCGCCGCGCGAAATCGGCGATGCGGTGGGCGGCTTCCAGGCAGTCGGCCAGCGGCGCGACCAGCGCGATGCGGATGCGGCCGGCGCCCGGATTGGCGCCGTGCGCCTCGCGCGCCAGCAGGCTGCCGGGCAGCACGGTCACGCCCGTCTGCGCGTACAGGTCGCGCGTGAAGATCGTATCCGAGCCGTGGGTGCCGGCCCACAAATAGAACGAGGCCTGCGGCCGGCGCACGTCCAGCACGGGCTCCAGCACCGGCAGCACCGCGTCGAACTTCGCGCGGTACTGGGCGCGATTGTCCTCGACGTGGCCCTCGTCGTTCCAGGCGGCGATGCTGGCGGCCGTCACGATGGGACTCATGGCGCTGCCGTGATAGGTGCGGTACAGCAGGAAGCGCGCGATCAGCGCCGCGTCGCCCGCCACGAAACCCGAGCGCAGGCCGGGCACGTTCGAGCGCTTGGACAGGCTGGAGAAGCACACCAGGCCGCGGTAATCGTTGCGGCCCAGCCGGCGCGCCGCCTGCAGCGCGCCCAGGGGAGGGTCGTCCTCGTCCAGGTAGATCTCGGAATAGCACTCGTCGGCGGCGATCACGAAACCGTGGCGGTCGGCCAGCTCGAACAGCGTGCGCCACTCGTCCAGCGACATCACGTTGCCGGCCGGGTTGCCGGGCGAGCACACGAACAGCAGCTGCGTCTGCGCCCACACCTCGGCGGGCACGCGGTCCCAGTTGCAGCCGAAGTCGCGCGCCGGGTCGGCATTCACGAAGTAGGGCTGGGCGCCGGCCAGCAGCGCCGCGCCTTCGTAGATCTGGTAGAACGGATTGGGGCAGACCACGCGCGCCGGACGGCTGGGGTCGATGACCACCTGCGCGAAGGCGAACAGGGCTTCGCGCGAACCCAGCACCGGCAGCACCTGCGTTTCCGCGTCGGGCGCGGGCAGGTCGTAGCGGCGGGCAATCCACTGCGAAATCACCGTGCGCAAGGCCGGATCGCCCTTGGTGGGCGGATACACCGACAGCCCGTCCAGCGAGGCGGCCAGGGCATCCTTCACCCGCTGCGGAGCGGCGTGCTTGGGCTCGCCGATCTGCAGGCCGATCGGGCGCAGGCCCTCCGGCGGCGTGCCCGCTTCGGCCATGAGGGCACGCAGCTTTTCGAAGGGATAGGGTTGCAGAGCGTCGAGACGTGGGTTCATGGGGCAGAATTCTAACAAGCAAGCTACAATCGCGGATTGCCCATGGACAGCTTTGTCTCTTTGTCCATCGCGCAACGCATCAGGCAGGTTCCCAAGCGAAGGTGGCGAAATTGGTAGACGCACCAGGTTTAGGTCCTGACGCCGTAACAGGTGTGGGGGTTCGAGTCCCCCCCTTCGCACCACCCGTCTGATCGCACAACCTTGGCGTTACGCCAACAATCGCCAACACCATAGGCGATTTGAATCCCCCACATATCGTCAATCTCATACCGTTTTGACGATTTCCCACTCAATCGCCTCCCGTGCTACGCCAGGATTACGCCAATGATTACGCCAATGCGGCCGACTTGGGGTAGGGGATGGACACACGCTGAAGCCGGGTGACGTCTGGCTGGCCGAGGTCAGCAAGTCCGGCATCCGGGAAGGCAAGCGCTTCGGCACCAAGCGGGAGGCTCAAGACGGGACGGCCCGGCGCGAATTGGAGATCGCCGGCGTGTCGATGACTGGGCCGGTGCCCGAGATGCTGCAGGCGTTGATGGCGCGCATCCTCGATGCGGGCGGTCCTGAAACTGACTTGGCAGGGAGCATTCCCCTTAAATGCGTTGCTTGTCGCCGGGCTTGTCTTCACCTGGCTTCGACTGGTCGGGATTGCCTTGCTGTTGAGTTTGGGCGTTGATGAGGTAGCCCTTGCTTGATATGGCGATGCGCCACCTACCCACGGTGTGCCTCTCCGAAGCAATCCACTAACGATCATGTGAAACAAACCATCTTTTCGCTCGGAGCCTGGCGTGCGAGAGGGATGTCCTGAAGCGAGCAAACCGCCCTTGGCATCACAGTGGTGGAAACAGCATCGGACGAACCGGAGCTTCGAATGGGTGCGGCGGCGGGGCCGCCTGCCGAGCGTTAGTTTGTAACTAAGCTACCTTTCTCATCTGATGAGGTCCATAGTCCAGATCGGAGGACGCTTTCCTCCGTACACTAGGATCTACATTGAAGAAAGAAACAGGTATCGTGAAGTGGTTCAACAATGACAAGGGCTTCGGTTTCATCATGCCGGAACTCGGTGGCAAGGACCTCTTCGCTCACTACAGCGAAATCCAGGGCAGTGGCCACAAATCCCTCGAGGAAAATCAGCGGGTGTCGTTTGTCGCTGGCCAAGGCGCTAAAGGGCCTTGCGCGACTCAGATCCAGGTGCTCTGAGCAGCTTCGGCCTAGATAGCCGATAGAACGATCGCAAGGCAGGGCCGGTTCCTTTGAAGCAAAGGCACCGGCCCTTTTGTTTGATGCGCTGCGTTGTCTTGCGCATGACCGTCCGGACGGTTGACCCTTTCGCCGCCCGCCAGGCGGTGGTCTTGTCCAATGGCCTTGATGTGTGGGGCCGTCGCTGGTGCCACTTAGCCACTATTTCATCTGAAACAAGTTTTGTTTTTTCGCGAGTCGGATTCGACGCTCAAGTACATTGCGGACACTTTCTGCATTTGAACCTGTTCAATTGCGGCCTTGCTGTCCTTTCTTGATGTGAGTCGTCGATGCTTATCAGTCGAAAGGTTAGCGCCTTGGGCACGGTCAGGTTGTTCGTCAGAGTTCAGTCCTCAGGAGCCTACCGTTGGGAATTGCTTTTCCGAGAGAGGCATGCGGGCACGGAAGTCCTGAGATCCGAATATGGCCCCGAGGATTTGTCCCTCAGGCAAGCTGTGCATGAAGGATTCCAGAGCTTCGACCGCGTGCCGCTATCGGTCGCGATAGCCTGATCACCTACCACTCGGTTTTTTCCGGACATCCCCCGGATACCCGCACTGTTCCTTGCATCCGGGCCTCCCCGTACATTCTGTTGCCGCGCCGCCCGCCTCCTGCGGTTTTTCGCGCTCAACCCCCCGTACAATTGCGCCGCCCGGGCGCCCTGTACATTGGGACAGCACGGCCCGGCCCAAGCTCCCCCCGTCCCACCGGACACTCGACGAATCACCACCATGAGCCACTCCACCCTCCATTACCGCGCCTTCATCTGCCTGCTGGTCCTGGTGTCGCTCGCTTTCGGCTGGGTGCTCTGGCCCCTGGTCGGCGCGGTCTTCTGGGGCTGCATCCTCGCCATCATCTTCATCCCCTTGCACCGCCGCATCCTGGCGCGCACCGGGCATCGCCAGAACCTGGCCGCGCTGCTCAGCCTGGGGCTGTGCCTGCTGATCGTGATCCTGCCGCTGGCCTTCATCACCGGCGCCATCGTCCAGGAAGCCGCCGCGGTCTACGAGCGCATCCGCTCGGGCCAGCTCAATTTCGGCGCCTATTTCCAGCAGACGGTGGACGCCTTGCCGGCCCCCATCCTGTCGCTGCTGCAGCGTTTCGGCGTCAGCGATTTCTCCAGCCTGCAGGCCAAGCTCTCCAGCGTGGCGGTGCAGGCCAGCCAGTTCGTGGCGGGCCAGGCCATCAACATCGGCCAGAACACCGCGCAGTTCCTGGTGAGCTTCGGCGTCATGCTGTACCTGCTGTTCTTCCTGTTGCGCGACGGCGCCTCGCTGTCGCGCCGCCTGCGTGAGGCCATTCCGCTGGGTGAAGAACACAAGCGCCACCTGCTGCGCAAGTTCATCACCGTGGTGCGCGCCACCGTGAAGGGCAACGTGGTGGTGGCCATCACCCAGGGTGCCCTGGGCGGCATCATCTTCTGGGTGCTGGGCATCCAGGGCGCGTTGCTGTGGGCGGTGCTGATGGCCTTCCTGTCGCTGCTGCCCGCCGTGGGCGCGGGGCTGATCTGGGGGCCGGTGGCCATCTATTTCCTGGCCACGGGCCTGATCTGGCAGGGCGTGGTGTTGACCGCCTTCGGCGTGCTGGTGATCGGCATGGTGGACAACGTGCTGCGCCCGATCCTGGTGGGCAAGGACACGCAGATGCCCGACTACCTGGTGCTGATCTCCACCCTGGGCGGCATGTCGATCTTCGGGCTGACGGGTTTCGTGGTCGGCCCCCTGATTGCCGCGCTGTTCATCGCGGTGTGGGATCTCTTCACCAGCATGAACGAGAACGCCGAACGCAGCTGATCCCGGCGCCGGACGCGGTGGCGAGTATGGCCGCCGCGTGACAGCTGTAACCGTTGCGGGCAGGGCCACGGGCAAACCGCCACATTGCGAGGGACTTCCTCAATACCCGACACCCTTGTTTACATCCCGCCGCGGTGTGCTTGGCTATCTTTGATCCCAAGCCGAATCCCGGCGCTCGATGATGGAAACGGAGGGAAACCATGCAAAAGAACCCGATGAATGCCCAGCGCGACAGCGCGCGCAAGGTCTGGAACAAGCCCGTGCTGGCGGTGCTGCTGGCCATGTCGGCGATCTCCGCCGGCTGCAATACCGTGGACGGTGCCGGCAAGGACATCGAGCGCGGTGGTGAAAAGATCCAGGGCGCGGCGGACCGTAACCGCTAAGCCCGGCAAGCATCGCGGTGGCGACGCCGCGTTGGCGTGTGATCCGGCCAGACGCCGGCACACGTCGAAACGCCCTCCGGACGGAGGGCGTTTTTCATTGCGGCGCGCAAAGCGGGCGCGCCGGATTCGCCATCACTGCTGCAAGGTCAGCTTCTGCTTGACCACCACATCCTTGTAGACCGCCAGCTCTTCCTTCATCTGCGCGGCGAATTCCTCTGGCGTGCCGGCCTGGATGATCGAGCCCGTGGCCTCGATGCGCTGCCGGATGCCCGGGTCCTGCAGCACCTTGCGCGTGGCTGCGTTGATCTTGTCGACGATCTCACGTGGCAGGTTCCTGGGGCCGACGATGCCGTAATAGGCCATGCGGTTGACCGGTTCCAGTCCCACTTCCTTGAAGGTCGGCACGTCGGGCAGGGCGGGCACGCGTTGCGGCGCCGCCACGACGAGCGGTGTCAGCCGCTTGTCCTGGATGAAGGGGAAGGCCGAGGGCAGGTTGTCGAAGATGATGGGCACCTGGCCCGCCACCGCGTCATTCAGCGCGGGGCCGCTGCCGCGATAGGGGATGTGCATCATGTCCGTGCCCGTCGAAAGCTTGAACATTTCCATCATCAGGTGCGTGATGCTGCCGTTGCCGGGAGACGCATAGGCGTACTTGCCAGGCGATTTTTTCACGGCCTCCAGGAAGCCCTGGTAGTCCTTGAAGGGCTGGCCCGGGTGCGCCGCGATCACGTTGGGTGTGGCCGCGATGTTGATGATGGGCGTGAAGTCGCGCGCGACGTCGTACGGGATGTCGGGATTGATGGCCGGATTGGTGGCCGTGGTGGACACGGTGGCCACGCCCAGGTGGTAGCCGTCAGGCGTGGCGCGGGCGGTATCGGCCGCGCCGATGCTGCCGCCGCCGCCGCCCTTGTTCTCGACGACGACGGTCTGGCCCAGTTCGCGGCCGAGCGGCTCGGCCACGATGCGGGCGATCAGGTCGGTGGTGCCGCCCGCAGCAAAGGGCACCAGCAGGCGGATGGGTTTGCCGGGATAGGCGGACTGCGCCAGGGCAGGGCTGCCCAGCGCGGCCAGCAGGCCCGCGCCGATGGCCAGGCTCAGGAAATTGCGACGAATCATGCGGGTGTCTCCTCTGTGTTGTTATGGATACGCGTGAACGCCACGATGGCGAAAGACTAGATGGCCTTGCTCTCCTTCAGCGCCGCAATGGCGGCCGCGTCCAGGCCCAGTTCGCGCAGCACCTCGTCGGTGTGCTGGCCCAGGGCGGGCGGGGCGCGGTGGTAATCCACCAGGGTCTCGGAAAGACGCATGGGGCTGGCCACCGTGGCGATGCCGGCAATGCCGTCGCCGGCATCGCGCGGCAGGTCCACGCGCAAACCGCGCGCCTGGACCTGCGGGTCGTCGAAGGCCTGCGCGATGGTGTTGATCGGGCCGCAAGGCACGGCGCGGTCCTCCAGCAGCGCGATCCACTCGGCGGTGGTGCGCAGCAGCATGACCGGACCCATCAGCGCCAGCAGCTCGGCGCGATGGCGCACGCGCGCCGTGTTGGTGGCGAACCGCGGATCCTGCGCCCACGCCGGGCTCCCCATGGCCGCGCAGAAGCGCGCGAACTGGCCGTCGTTGCCGATGGCCAGCAGCACGTTGCCGTCGCGCGTGGGGAAGTCCTGATACGGCGCCAGGCTGGGGTGGATGTTGCCGGCGCGCGCGGGCGCGTTGCCCGTGGCCAGGAAGCCGGCGGCCTGGTTGGCCAGCACGGCCACGCCCACGTCCAGCAGCGCCATGTCGATGTACTGGCCACGGCCGCTGGCCCGGCGCGCATGCAGCGCCGCCAGGATGGCGTTGCTGGCATACAGTCCGGTGAAGATGTCGACCACGGCCACGCCCACTTTCAGCGGGCCGCCGCCGGGCTCGCCGTCGGCCTGGCCGGTCACGCTCATCAGGCCGCACATGGCCTGCACCATCAGGTCGTAGCCGGCGCGTTCCGCATAAGGCCCGTCCTGGCCGAAGCCCGTGATGGAGCAATAGACCAGGCGCGGATTCAGCACGGACAGGCTGTCGTAATCGAGCCCGTACTGGCGCAGCCCGCCCACCTTGAAGTTCTCCACCACCACATCGGCCTCGGCCGCCATGCGGCGCAGCAGCGCCTGGCCTTCGGGATGCGCCATGTCCACGGTGATGGAGCGCTTGTTGCGGTTGCAGGCCGTGAAATAGCTGGCCTCGCGCGTGTCCTGGCCCTGCGTGTCGCGCAGGAAGGGCGGGCCCCAGTGGCGTGTGTCGTCACCCGCGCCGGGGCGTTCCACCTTGATGACATCCGCGCCCAGGTCGGCCAGCACCTGGGTGCACCAGGGGCCGGCCAGCACGCGGGAAAGATCCAGCACCTTGATGCCGGCCAGTGCGGCGCCCATCAGTTGGCGAAGGCCGCCAGGCCCGTCTGGGCGCGGCCCAGGATGAGCGCGTGCACGTCGTGGGTGCCTTCGTAGGTGTTGACCACTTCCAGGTTCACCAGGTGGCGCGCCACGCCGAACTCGTCGCTGATGCCGTTGCCGCCCATCATGTCGCGGGCCAGCCGCGCGATGTCCAGGGCCTTGCCGCAATTGTTGCGCTTGATGAGCGAGGTGGCCTCGACCGAGGCGATGCCTTCGTCCTTCATGCGGCCGAAGCGCAGCGCAACCTGCAGGCCCAGCGCGATCTCGGTCTGCATGTCGGCCAGTTTCTTCTGGATGAGCTGGTTGGCGGCCAGCGGACGGCCGAACTGCTTGCGGTCCAGCGTGTACTGGCGCGCGGTGTGCCAGCAGAATTCGGCCGCGCCCATCGCGCCCCAGGCGATGCCGTAGCGAGCGCTGTTCAGGCAGGTGAACGGACCCTTCAGGCCCTGGATCTCGGGGAAGGCGTTTTCCTCGGGCACGAACACGTCGTCCATCACGATTTCACCGGTGATGGAGGCGCGCAGGCCCACCTTGCCATGGATGGCGGGAGCGGAGAGCCCCTTCATGCCCTTGTCCAGCACGAAGCCGCGGATGGGGCCCACCGCGCCGGCGGCCGAGACTTCCTTGGCCCACACGACGAACACGTCGGCGATGGGGCTGTTGGTGATCCAGGTCTTGGCGCCGTGCAGGCGATAGCCGCCGTCGACTTTCTGGGCGCGGGTGGTCATGCCGGCGGGGTCGGAGCCGTGGTCGGGCTCGGTCAGGCCGAAGCAGCCGATCCATTCGCCGCTGGCCAGCTTGGGCAGGTATTTGGCCTTCTGCGCCTCGGTGCCGAACTCGAAGATCGGCACCATCACCAGCGAGCTTTGCACGCTGGCCATCGAGCGGTAGCCCGAGTCCACGCGTTCCACTTCGCGGGCGATCAGGCCGTAGGCCACGTAGCTCAGGCCGGGTCCGCCATATTGTTCAGGGATGGTCGGGCCCAGCAGGCCCAGCTCGCCCATCTCGCGGAAGATGGCCGGGTCGGTCTTTTCGTGACGGAACTGTTCCAGCACGCGCGGGGCCAGCTTGTCCTGGCAGTAGGCCGCGGCGGCGTCGCGGATGGCGCGCTCGTCGTCGCTCAGTTGCTGGTCGATGAGGAAAGGGTCGTCCCATTGAAAGCGGGCGTGGGCCATGGTGTCTCCAGTGCGGCGGGCGGGTCGGGGTGGGGCCGGCGAGGCGCCCCGATCTATGCGTGATTGGTACGAGGTTGGAAGTATTCTCCAGCGTAGTGCCGACGGCAGCTTGGCGGCAAGCGAGGAGTTCGCATCCAGGAATGCGATTCAGGAATACTTGGAGTAGAGTGCCTGCCATGCGACGCCACCTTCCTTCCGTCCAGGCGCTGGCCTGTTTCGAATCCGCCGCCCGGCACGAGAGCTACACCCGTGCCGCGCAGGAGCTGTCGCTGACGCAAAGCGCGGTGTCGCGCCAGATCCTGGCGCTCGAGGCCCAACTGGGCGTGCTGCTCTTTCGCCGCACGCGCCACGGCGTGACGCTGACGCCCGCCGGCCGGCAATACGCCCGCCAGGTGGCGCGCTGGTTGCAAGGCTTGGAGCGCGACACGCTGGACGTGATGGCGCACCAGGGGCATGGCGGCGCGGTCTCGCTGGCGGCGGTGCCCACGTTCGCCACGCGCTGGCTGTTGCCGCGCCTGTCGCGGCTGGCCCGCCGGCATCCCGACATCGTGGTGCACATCGAGACCCAGACCCGGCCCTTCCTGTTTGGCGACACCCCTTTCGACGCCGCGCTGTATGCCGGCACGCCCGAGCAGGTCGCCAACTGGCCCGGCGTGCAGGCCCGGCGGTTGATGTGGGAAACGGTCGTGCCGGTCTGCAGTCCGGTCCTGCTGGCCTCGGCGCTGGCGCGCGCCGCCGGGGAAGAGGGCGGGCAGGCCTTGTCGCCGCGCCAGCTGGCCGAGCTGCCGCTCCTGCAGCAGAGCACCCGGCCGCAGGGATGGCGGCAGTGGTTCGACGCCATGGGCATGCAGGATGCGCCGCGCGTGCTGGACGGCCCTCGCTATGAGCTGTTTTCCATGACGGCGGGCGCTGCGTCGCACGGCCTGGGGGTGGCGCTCATGCCGCCCATGCTGATCGAGGCGGAACTGGCGCGCGGCGAACTGGTGGTGGCCTGCGACAGGCCCTTGCGCCGGGAGCGGGGCTACTACCTGATCACGCCCGCCCAGCCCCAGCCGCCCGTGCTGGCGGCGTTCGCGCAATGGCTGGGCGAGATGGCCGCGGAGTCCGAGGGAGACCCGCGCGGCGAGTGAGCGTCAGTGCCTCTCGGCTTGCGGCCCGTGGCCGGCGGCCTGCATCGAGGCGCTGCTCAGCTTGTCGACATAGGCGATGCCGATGGCCGACAGGATGAAGGTGATGTGGATGATCGTCTGCCACATGACGCCTGTCTCGGTGAAGCGCGAGTTCGGCGCGCCGATGTTGCCCGCCTCGATGAAGGTGCGCAGCAGGTGGATCGACGAGATCCCGATGATCGCCATGGCCAGCTTCACCTTCAGCACGCTGGCGTTCACGTGGCTCAGCCACTCGGGGCTGTCCGGGTGGCCTTCCAGTCCCAGGCGGGAGACGAAGGTCTCGTAGCCGCCCACGATCACCATGACCAGCAGGTTGGAAATCATCACCACGTCGATCAGGCCCAGCACGATCAGCATGATCTCCATCTCGCCGAAGCCGGAGGCGTGGGTCACCAGGTGCCACAGCTCCTTCAGGAACAGCAGCACGTAGACGCCCTGGGCCACGATCAGGCCCAGATACAGCGGCAACTGCAGCCACCGTGAACTGAAGATGAGGGATGCCAGCGGGCGCAGCGGACGGGGCGTGGAGGAAGAGGGTGTCATGGTGGGACGGTCGTCCGGCAAGAGGGGGATTCGAGGGAACGGCAAACTGAGTGGGGCAGGATTCTAGCAACGCATCATGGCGTTTTCCCGCATGCCGCCCAGCGGGCCTGGACGGCCCGTGCAGGGGGCCGGAACGGACCCGGCCCACTTTCCGGTAAAATGTCCCGTTGGTCGTGCGCCCAGGCCCTCAGGCTTGCGGTTTTCCCGGCCTGGCGCCGCGGCGCCGGCTGGTCTTCGCCACACGGCGGATGACGCTCCGGGACGGCACTTCGTGGCATCGATCAGGCAATTTCAGGCCTGGCCGATCCCTCCATGACACATTCATTTTCGGGAAATAGGTTTTTCATGCAGCCTGTGGTTGAAACTCTCTCCGGCCTCCAGCGCCGCGTTGATCTGGCCGTTGCCCTGGCCGATGTCGAAAAGGAAGTCCAGGCGCAGCTCAAGCGTGTGGCAAGCACCGCCAAGGTCCAGGGCTTCCGCCCGGGCAAGGCGCCGCTGTCGATCATCGAGCGCAGCCACGGCCCCGGCATCCGCTATGACGTCATCAACAGCCAGGTTGGCCGCGCGTTCGACGACGCCGTCGGTGCCGCCAAGCTGCGCGTCGCGGGCGCGCCCAAGCTCGAGCCCAAGACGGAAGGCGTGCCTGAAGGCACGCTGGCCTTCACGGCGAACTTCGAGGTCTATCCGGAAGTCCAGCTCCCCGAGCTGTCGACGCTGGAAGTGACCCGCGCCACCGCTGAAGTGGGCGACGCCGAAGTCCAACGCACCCTGGACATCCTGCGCAAGCAACGCGCGTCGTACGAAGCCCGCGCCGATCGCGCCGCCCAGGACGACGACCGCGTCACCCTGGACTTCGCCGGCTCCATCGACGGCGTGCCCTTCGACGGTGGCAAGGCCGAGGACTTCCCCTTCGTGCTGGGCCAGGGCCGCATGCTGCCCGAGTTCGAAACCGCCGTGACCGGCCTGAAGGCTGGCGACACCAAGACGTTCCCGCTGGCTTTCCCCGCTGATTACGGCGGCGCGGAAGTCGCCGGCAAGACGGCCGAGTTCGCCATCACCATCAAGGAAGTGGCCGAACCCGTGCTGCCGGAAGTCGACAGCGAGTTCGCCAAGTCGCTCGGCCAGGCCGAAGGCGACGTGGAAAAGCTGCGTGCCGACATCACCGCCAACCTGCAGCGCGAAGTGAAGCAGCGCGCCCTGGGCCGCACCAAGAGCAGCGTGATGGATGCCCTGGCCGCCGCCGCCAAGTTCGACGTGCCGCAATCCCTCATCGAGAACGACGCCCAAGGCCGCGTGGCTGCTGCCCGCGAAGACCTGAAGTCGCGCGGCGTGCCCAACGCCGAGTCGGTGCCGATCCCGCTGGAAGCCTTCTCGGCCGAGTCCGAGCGCCGCGTGCGCCTGGGCCTGGTGGTTGGCGAGCTGGTCAAGTCGGCCCAACTGCAAGCCAAGCCCGAGCAGGTGCGCGCCCGCATCGAAGAGTTCGCGCAGAACTACGAGCAGCCCGCCCAGGTCGTCAGCTACTACCTGTCCGACCGCCAGCGCCGCGGTGAAATCGAAGCCGTCGTGCTGGAAGACAATGTCGTCGAATACGTCCTGGCCAATGCCAAGGTCACCGACGAATCCGTGCCTTTCGAACAACTGATGGGAACTGCCTGATGCAACGCTTCACCGATTTCTATGCGTCCATGTACGGTGGCGAGTCGGTGACGCCTACCGGCCTGGGCTACATCCCCATGGTCATCGAGCAGTCTGGGCGCGGTGAACGCGCCTATGACATCTACTCGCGCCTGTTGAAGGAACGCATCATGTTCCTGGTCGGCCCGGTGCACGATGCATCGGCCAACCTGCTGGTTGCGCAGTTGCTGTTCCTCGAGTCGGAGAATCCGGACAAGGACATCTCGTTCTACATCAACTCGCCCGGCGGGTCGGTGTATGCGGGCATGGCCATCTACGACACGATGCAGTTCGTCAAGCCCGAGGTCTCGACCTTGTGCGCGGGCCTGGCCGCCAGCATGGGTGCATTCCTGCTGGCAGCCGGCGCCAAGGGCAAGCGTTTCGCGCTGCCCAATTCGCGCATCATGATCCACCAGCCCTCGGGTGGCGCTCAAGGCCAGGCAACCGACATCCAGATCCAGGCTCGCGAGATCCTGGACCTGCGTTCGCGCCTGAACCGCATCCTGGCCGACCGCACCGGCCAGCCGATCGAGCGCATCGAAATCGACACCGAGCGCGACAACTTCATGTCCGCTGAAGATGCGGTATCGTATGGACTGATCGACCGGGTGATGACGAACCGGGCCGAGGAAGCCTGATTCGGTGGCCTGGTCCTCGATGCCGTCAGGCGTCCGGGCCAGGCCTTCTCCCGCAGTCCTGTTCCTGCGGCGCAGTCCCAGCCACCGGCCTGTGCCGCTCACCGAGACACTAGACGCATATGCCCGAAAAGAAAGGATCAGCCGACGCCAAAGTGCTGCATTGCTCTTTCTGCAACAAGAGCCAGCACGAGGTCCGCAAGCTGATCGCCGGCCCGTCGGTATTCATTTGCGACGAGTGCATAGATCTTTGCAACGACATCATCCGCGAGGAGGCCCAGGCCAACGCGCGCGCCGCGATTCGTTCCGATCTGCCCACCCCCGCCGAGATCAAACGCTTCCTCGACCAATACGTCATTGGCCAGGACTCGCCCAAGCGCATGCTGGCAGTGGCCGTCTACAACCACTACAAGCGCATCCGCCACGGCGAGATCAAGGGTGACGAAGTCGAGCTCTCCAAGAGCAACATCCTGCTGATCGGCCCCACGGGCTCGGGCAAGACGCTGCTGGCCCAGACGCTGGCCCGCCAGCTCGACGTGCCCTTCGTCATGGCCGACGCCACCACGCTGACCGAAGCCGGCTACGTGGGCGAGGATGTCGAGAACATCATCCAGAAGCTGCTGCAGAACTGCAATTACGATGTCGAGAAGGCGCAGCGCGCCATCGTCTACATCGACGAGATCGACAAGATCTCGCGCAAGGCCGACAACCCCTCGATCACCCGCGACGTGTCGGGCGAGGGCGTGCAGCAGGCGCTCCTGAAGCTCATCGAAGGCACGGTTGCCTCCGTGCCGCCCCAGGGCGGCCGCAAGCATCCGAACCAGGACTTCGTCCAGGTCGACACCACCAACATCCTGTTCATCGTGGGCGGCGCCTTCGACGGACTGGAAAAGGTCATCCGCAACCGCACCGAGCGTTCCGGCATCGGCTTCTCGGCCTCGGTCAACGCCAAGTCCGAGCGCTCGGTGGGCCAGATGTTCTCCGAAGTCGAGCCCGAGGATCTGGTCAAGTTCGGCCTCATTCCCGAGCTGGTCGGCCGCCTGCCGGTGGTCGCCACGCTGGCCGAGCTGGACGAGGACGCGCTGGTCAGCATCCTCACCGAGCCCAAGAACGCCCTGCTCAAGCAGTTCCAGAAGCTCTTCGCCATGGAAGGCGCCGAGCTGGACGTGCGGCCCGCCGCCCTGCGCGCCATCGCCCGCAAGGCGCTCAAGCGCAAGACCGGCGCCCGCGGCCTGCGTTCCATCCTGGAGTCCTCGCTGCTGGACACCATGTACGAGCTGCCCTCCCAGGGCAACATCTCGCGCGTGGTCGTGGACGAAACCGCCATCGAAGGCAGCGGCAAGCCGTTGCTGATCTATGCGGACGAAGCCAAGGAAGCCCCCGCCAAGCCCGACCGCGGCGCAATCCGCGACGCCGCGGCCTGATCTGCCGGTGGTTTCCACCCGGGTAATCTACCGATTGCCCGCGGTGGCTTCCCCTACACTTGACGCCAGCAAGACACGAGCAACCCTGCGCCACGCAGGGTTGCTCGTTTTTTGCGGCCCTCGTCCAAGGAAAATGGCCAGGCGAACTGCCAAGGAAAGCCTCCCCCGACGGTCTCGGGTGTTTTTCGAGGCAGCGTGCATCGAAGGGATCCCGATCCACTATTGATTTTTCGGCTATTGTCTTCATATCGGACCTATGAGCGGCTCGCGGCCCTTGAACTGTCAAAGATCTTTCAGCCGTCCGCAGCCGAAACGCCGTAACTCTTGAAGGAAGCCCATATGTCTGCCAGCCAGACCTTGCCCTCCGAACCGATCGAGCTTCCGCTGCTGCCGCTGCGCGACGTCGTCGTGTTCCCGCACATGGTCATTCCTTTGTTCGTTGGCCGTCCCAGGTCCATCCGCGCCCTTGAAGCCGCCATGGAGGCGGGCAAGAGCATCATGCTGGTGGCCCAGAAGTCGGCTGGCAAGGATGACCCGACGCCTGAAGACGTCTATGAAATCGGCTGCGTGGCCGGCATCCTGCAGATGCTGAAGCTGCCCGACGGCACCGTGAAGGTGCTGGTCGAGGGCTCGCAACGCGCCCGCATCACCCGCATCGACGACGCCGAGTCGCACTTCACCAGCGAAGTCGTGCCCATCGCGCCCGAAGCCCAGCTCGGCGCCGAGACCGAGGCCCTGCGCCGCGCCATCGTCGCCCAGTTCGAGCAGTACGTGAAGCTCAACAAGAAGATCCCGCCCGAGATCCTGACCTCGCTGGCCGGCATCGACGAGGCTGGCCGCCTGGCTGACACCATCGCCGCGCACCTGCCGCTGAAGCTCGAGGAAAAGCAGAAGATGCTCGAGGTGTTCGGCACGTCCGACCGCCTGGAAGCGCTCCTCACGCAGCTGGAAACCGAGATCGACATTCTCCAGGTGGAGAAGCGCATCCGCGGCCGCGTGAAGAAGCAGATGGAGAAGAGCCAGCGCGACTACTACCTGAACGAGCAGGTCAAGGCCATCCAGAAGGAACTGGGTGAAGGCGAGGAAGGCGCCGACATCGAGGAGCTGGAAAAGAAGATCCTGGCTGCGCACCTGCCCAAGGAAGCCAAGAAGAAGGCCGATGGCGAGCTCAAGAAGCTGAAGCTCATGTCGCCCATGTCGGCTGAAGCCACCGTCGTGCGCAACTACATCGACACGCTCATCAATCTTCCGTGGAAGAAGAAGAGCAAGGTCAACAATTCGCTCTCCAACGCCGAGAAGGTGCTGGACGACGACCACTACGGCCTCGAGAAGGTCAAGGAACGCATCCTTGAATATCTCGCGGTGCAGCAGCGCGTGGACAAGGTCAAGGCGCCCATCCTGTGCCTGGTCGGCCCTCCCGGCGTGGGCAAGACCTCGCTCGGCCAGTCCATCGCCAAGGCCACGAACCGCAAGTTCGTGCGCATGGCCCTGGGCGGCGTGCGTGACGAAGCCGAGATCCGTGGCCATCGCCGCACCTACATCGGTTCGATGCCCGGCAAGATCCTGCAGAACATGTCCAAGGTGGCCGTGCGCAACCCGCTGTTCCTGCTCGACGAGATCGACAAGCTGGGCATGGACTTCCGCGGCGATCCCGCGTCGGCGCTGCTCGAGGTGCTGGATCCGGAACAGAACCACACCTTCCAGGACCACTACATCGAGGTCGACTTCGACCTGTCGGATGTGATGTTCGTGGCAACGAGCAACACGCTGAACATTCCGCCGGCGCTGCTGGACCGCATGGAAGTCATCCGTCTGTCGGGTTATACCGAGGACGAGAAGGTGCACATCGCCCGCGAGCATCTGCTGCCCAAGCTGATGAAGAACAACGGCGTGAAGCCCGAGGAACTGGCCGTCGATGAATCGGCCATCCGAGACATCGTGCGTTACTACACCCGGGAAGCCGGCGTGCGCGCGCTCGAGCGAGAAATCGGCAAGGTCTGCCGCAAGGTGGTCAAGCAACTGCTCACGCAGTCGCAGGCTGACGGCGCCAAGGCCGCCGAGCCCGTCGCGCAGGTCAAGGTCAATGCCGACAACCTGAACGACTACCTGGGCGTGCGCCGCTACTCCTTCGGCATGGCCGAAAAGGAAAACCAGGTTGGCCAGGTCACCGGCCTGGCGTGGACGGAAGTGGGCGGCGACCTGCTGACCATCGAGGTTGCCGACATGCCCGGCAAGGGCGTCATCCAGCGCACGGGTTCGCTGGGTGACGTCATGAAGGAATCGGTCGAGGCCGCGCGCAGCGTCGTGCGGGCCCGCGCCCGCCGCCTGGGCTTCACCGACAGCGTGTTCGAGAAGCAAGACATGCACGTGCACGTGCCGGAAGGCGCCACGCCCAAGGACGGTCCGTCCGCGGGCATCGCCATCACCACTGCCATCGTCTCGGCGCTGTCCAAGATCCCGGTGCGTGCCGACGTCGCCATGACCGGCGAAATCACGCTGCGTGGTGAAGTGCTGGCCATCGGCGGCTTGAAGGAAAAGCTGCTGGCGGCCCACCGTGGCGGCATCAAGACGGTGCTGATCCCCGAGGAAAACGTGAAGGACCTGGCCGAGATTCCGGACAACGTCAAGAACCACCTCGAGATCGTGCCGGTGCGCTGGATCGACAAGGTGCTGGAAAAGGCGCTGGAACGCCTGCCCACGCCGCTGCCCGACGAAGAGCCCGCCAAGGCCGAATCGGTGGTGGCTGCCGGCAAGCCGGCCGACGCCGACCCGGTCATCAAGCACTGATCCCGGCCTGGGCTTCGGCCCAAGGCTGGCGATTCGATCCCTGCCTTCTTCTCGCGAGGAAGGCGGGGATTTTCATTTGCGAGCAGGCAAGGAGCCGGGATGGTGCAGGAGGACGAACGCCACGGCGTGCGTATCGACAAGTGGTTATGGGCGGCGCGTTTCTACAAGACCCGCTCGCTGGCCAGTGCCGCGGTCGAAGCGGGCAGGGTGTTGGTGAATGGCGCAAGGGCCAAGCCCGCGCGCATCGTTCGGCGGGATGACCGTATCGACATCACCGGGCAGGCCCAGCAGCAGTGGGAGGTGATCGTGCGGGGATTGGCGGAAAAGCGCGGCTCGGCCACGCTGGCGCGCCTGCTGTACGACGAAACGACCGAGAGCATTGCCGCAAGGCTGTTGCGGGAAGAGGCGCGCCGCTGGCAGCCGGAGCCTGAGGAAGACCGCCACGGCCGCCCCACCAAGCGGGAACGGCGTGACCTGGACCGTTATCGCCACGGCGACTAGGCTGCCGTGGCGACGTGCGTGGCGTGCGCTGCCTAGTGCAGCGGCTGCGTGCGGATCAGGCCGACTGCAATGCCTTCGAGCACGAAATCCTGCCCGGGCTGGATCTCGATGGGGGAGAAGTCGGGATTTTCCGGCAGCAGGGCAATCCGCGAGCCGCTGCGCTGCAGGCGCTTGACGGTGACGTCGTCATCGAGACGCGCCACCACGATCTGGCCATTGCGCGCTTCCGGGGTGCGCTTCACCGCCAGCAGGTCGCCATCGAGAATGCCGGCGTCCCGCATGCTGAGCCCGCGCACCTTGAGGAGGTAGTCCGGCGTCTGCGTGAAGAGGCCGGGATCCACGCCCACCTCACGTTCGACATGCTCGGTGGCCAGGATGGGGCTGCCCGCCGCGACGCGTCCAACCAGCGGCAGCAGCATCTGCGCCAGGGCCGGGTGGGGCAGCAAGGCCTGCACCGGCTCGGGCGCCTGGTTGAGCAGCCGAATGCCGCGCGAGGCGCCGGCGGTCAGTTCGATGGCCCCCTTGCGCGCCAATGCCTTCAGATGGTCTTCCGCGGCATTCGGCGACCGAAAGCCCAGCGCCTGGGCAATCTCGGCGCGCGTGGGGGGGAAGCCAGTCTGCGCGAGCGTGCGGCGGATGAGATCCAGGATTTCCTGCTGACGGGCGGTGAGCTTGGCGGCCATGTTTTTCGTACTGTATATGTATACAGGCTCGATTGTGGAGCATGCGCAGGGGGATTGCAAGCGATCGCCGCCTGAAGCGGCTAGGCGCCAAGCCATTGCGCCCTTACACGGCACTGTCGGAGGCTGCCTGGCCAGGCATGGGAATGCCCGTGGGCCGCAGCGCGTAAGGGCCATTGGCCAACTGTTCGCGCAGAAAGCGCACGCACACCCCGATCTTGGCCGACTCCGACAGCCTGCCCGGCGTGACTGCCCAGATATCGGCAGGCCAGCGATACGCGGGGAGCACGGGAACCAGTTCCCCCTTCTGCACGCTCAGCGCGCAATCCCAATCCGCCAGCCGCACGATGCCGTGGCCATCCAGCGCCCATTGGCGAATGATGTCGTTGTTGTTCGAGGAAAGCGTGCCCGTCACCTTCACCGTCTCCAGGCCCTTGGGGCCGACCAGCCGCCAATTGCCGAAGGGTTGGTCACGTTCGCGGAAGACCAGGCAGCTGTGGCGGGACAGTTCGTCCAATTGTTGCGGCATGCCGCGCGCTTCCAGGTAGGACGGAGCGGCGCACAGCAGACGGTGGCTATGCGCGATACGGTGGGCGACCAGATGCGGCTCAGGCACGCCGCCGATACGAATGTCCAGGTCCAGCCCTTCTTCCAGCAGGTCCACCGGCCGGTCCAGCACCGTCAGCGATACCTCCAGTTTGGGATAGCGCTTCGCCAGCAGCGAAATGGCGGGGGCGACGTGATTGCGTCCCAGCCGGAAGCTGGAGCTGACGCGCAGGCGGCCCCGGGGCTCCGACACTTCGTCCGCCAGCGCGTCGCGCAGCTGGCGCACATTTCCCAGGATTTCCCGGGCCCATTCGTAGGTCTGCTCGCCCTGCGCGGTGGCGCTCAGTCGCCGCGAGGTGCGATGCAGCAGCCGCACGCCCAGATCCTGTTCCAGGATGCCGATGCGTTTGCTGACATAGGAGGGCGACATGCCCCATTCGTCGGCCGTGCGGGCGAAGCTGCCCAGGCGTATGACCTCGGTGAACAGGTGCAGGTCGACGAGCGAAGGCTGGTGATCGGCCACGAATCGTGTATTGAGAAGTTCCGGATTCGGGGATTCTAAAAGGTTTCGTGGCCGATACGATATGCGGACATGCCTTGGCTGCCTTTCGTGCAAGGCCATAACAATATCGGGAGAGACAACATGACATCGTCCACCATCACCGTTCAGCGCCTGCTCCTGGCTGCGCTGGCCGCATGCAGCATCGGCACCGTTGCCGCGCAGGAAACCTATCCCGCCAAGGCCATTACCTGGCTCGTGCCCTTTGCGGCGGGCGGTCCCACCGACGCAGTCTCCAGGAACGTCGCGCAACGGGTTTCCGCCGCGCTGGGGCAATCGATCGTGGTGGAAAACCTGGGCGGCGCCGGCGGCACGATCGGCGCCGCAAAGGTCGCGCGCGCCAGGGCTGACGGTTATTCCCTGTTCGTGGGCCATATCGGGACCATGGCGGCGGCGCCGTATCTCTTCAAGTCGCTGCGCTACGACCCCAACCAGGATTTCGTTCCGGTGTTCCGCTTCCCCGACACGCCCATGGCCTTGCTCGTGGGCGCCAATTCGCCTTACCGCACGGCCACCGAGCTGTTCGAGGCGGCTCGCAAGGATCCGGGCAAGCTCACCTTCGGCACGGCGGGCGTGGGCTCGTCTTCCCACTTGGCCGCCGAACATCTCGCGTCGGTGGTCAAGGTGCAATACACCTTCGTGCCCTACAAGGGCACGGGCCCGGCCATGGCCGACCTGATGGGCGGCCAGATCGACGCCATGCTGGACCAGACCAATGTCTCGCTGCCGCAGACCCAGGGCGGGCGCCTGCGCGCGCTGGCCCTGACTTCGCAGGCACGGATGGCGCTGTTTCCCGGCGTCCCGACGCTGGCGGAAAAGGAAGTGCCCGGCTTTCTCGCGTCGACCTGGTACGGGCTGTATGCGCCTGCCAACACGCCGGCGCACGTGATCGACGTCCTGCAAAAGGCCTACGCCGAAGCCCTGGCCGACAAGGAATACGTGCAATCGCTGGAGAAGCAGGGCATTGAAGTGCTGCCCGCCGAGTCGGTCAGCGCCGACGCGCTGGGGCGCTTCATGCGCAGCGAGCAGAAAAAGTGGCAGCGCGTCGTGCGCGAAGCCGGCATCGCCCCTCAGTGATGCCGTGCCCCTCTCTCATCGGGAACAAGGAGACACAGTGAAGATTGAACACGTCGAGGCCATTGCGCTGGACATGCAGCTACAGGAAGTATTCAAGGGCGGCACTTATCAGGTTGCCACCCGTCCCACCATCATCACCCGCGTCCATCTGGAAAACGGCATGGTGGGGGAGACCTACGGTGGCGATGAGTTCCACACCCAGGCACAGATCGTCCAGGTCATTCGCGATCATCTGGGGCCGCTGCTCCAGGGACAGGACGTGCGCGACTTCCAGCGCCTGTGGGAGGCGATGTTCAACATCGACCTGGACCTGGGCAATCGTGGCCTGCATCAGTTGGACATGCACCCGCGTGGCATCCTGCTGCAGGCCATCAGTTGCCTGGACAACGCGATGTGGGACGCGCGCGGCAAGCTGTACGACGTGCCGGTCTACAAGCTGCTGGGGGGCGTGCGCGACCGGGTGCCGGTCATTTCCATCGGTGGCTACTACCCCAAGGACGGCAGTGATCCGGCGGTGGCCATCGCGAAAGAGGTCGAAAGCGTGCGCCAGGCCGGCTGCATCGGCATCAAGATGAAGGTCGGGCGTGCCACCCTGGAGGAGGATTTCGAGCGGGTGCGGGCGGCCCGCAAGGCGGGGGGCAAGGATTTCGTCATCACCGTGGATGCCAACCAGGGCTGGCATCCGCTGGATGCGGTGAAGTTCTGCGTGGCCATGGAAAAGGCTGATCTGGGCGTGCGATGGATGGAGGAGCCGGTCAAATGGTATGACCAGACCGACGGGCTGATGCTGCTGGCGACCAAGACGTCCATACCGATCAACGTGGGCCAGGGGGAAATCACCGGGCGGGCCTGCCGGGATCTCATCACCAAGGGAGGGGTTTCCATACTGAACCTGGACGTGACGCTGTGCGGCGGCATCACCGAATGGCAGCGCGTGGCCGACATGGCGCGGTTCATGAACGTGGAAATGGCGCACCATGAAGAGCCCCAGGTCGCCATCCACCTGATGGCAGCCAACCCGCACGCACTCTTCGTGGAGATCTTCGCGAATCGCCAGCGCGATCCCTTGTTGTGGGAGCTGCCCGAGGGTTTCCCGGACATTCGCGATGGCTACATGGCCGTGCCGCAGGCCCCGGGCCTGGGAATCCGCCTGCGGCCCGAGGTGATCGAACGCTATCGCGTCGACGTCTGAGCCGGGGCGGGCGCCATCGTGCACACGGTGGCGCTCCGCCCAAAAGCAAAAAGGCCCGGATGGGCCTTTTTGCCTGTCCTGCCGGATACGGCGGGATTACTTCAATGCCTTGGCAATCGCAGCCGCCACGACATCGATATTGCGGCTGTTCAACGCGGCAACGCAGATACGTCCCGTCGACAGCGCGTAAATCCCCGACTCTTCGCGCAGCGTCTCGACCTGCGCCGCCGACAGCCCCGAGTACGAGAACATGCCGCGTTGCTTCACGACGAAGCTCAGGTCTTGCGTGGCGCCGTGCGCCTTCACCTTGTTCACCAGTTCCTGGCGCATCAGGCGGATGCGGTCGCGCATGCCGGCCAGTTCCTCGTCCCACAGCTTGAACAGCTCGGGCGAGTTCAGCACGGCAGCCACGACGCTGGCGCCGTGGGTGGGCGGGTTGGAATAGTTGGTGCGGATGGTGCGCTTGACCTGGCTCAGCACGCGGCCGGTTTCCTCCTTGTTGCCGGCCACGACGGTCAGGGCGCCCACGCGCTCGCCGTACAGCGAGAACGACTTCGAGAACGACGAGCTGATCAGCATGGTCAGGCCGGCGTCGGCGAAGCGGCGCACGACCTGGGCGTCCTGCTCCAGGCCATCGCCGAAGCCTTGGTAGGCGATGTCCATGAAGGGCACCAGCTTGCGCGCCTTCACGATTTCCAGGATTTCTGCCCACTGCTCGGCGGTGGGATCCACGCCGGTCGGGTTGTGGCAGCACGCGTGCAGCACGACGATGCTGCCTTCGGGCAGCGCGCGCAGGCTGTCGGTCATGCCGGCGAAGTTCAGGCCACGGGTGGCCGCGTCGTAGTACGCGTAGGTGACGACCTCGAAACCGGCGCGTTCGAACAGCGCGCGGTGGTTTTCCCAGCTGGGGTCGCTGATGGCGACCTTGGCGTCGGGCAGGAAAGCGCGCAGGAAGTCGGCGCCGACCTTCAGGGCGCCGGTGCCGCCCAGGGTCTGCACGGTCAGCACGCGGCCTTCGGCGACCAGCGGCGAGCCTTCGCCCAGCAGCAGCTTCTGTGCGCCCTGGTTGTAGTTGGCGATGCCGTCGATGGGCAGGTAGCCGCGGGCTGCGGCAGCTTCCAGGCGGGCCTGTTCGGCGCGGCGCACGCTTTGCAGCAGCGGGATGCGGCCTTCGTCGTCGTAATAGACGCCCACGCCCAGGTTCACCTTGCCGGGGCGGGTGTCGGCGTTGTACTGCTCGGTCAGGCCGAGGATCGGGTCGCGCGGGGCGAGTTCGACGGAAGCAAAGGGAGAGATCATGAGGGCGGAATGGGCGCTAGGGCCGCAAAGGAGGGGAGGTTAGGAAAGCGTGACGGATGGAGGACAAGGCTGTCGTTCAATCTCGGTTGCCCGTCGGCGTGGGCCGGCGCGGCAGGATGTCTCTAGGGGCGGGATCGGGCCGGGCGTCGGCGCGGGCCCAGGGCGGCGGCAGGAATGCGCCGTAAGGGCAGGGTGGACGCTGGCAGGATGGGGGGGGGATAATGTTCTGTTTACCCCACACCAGTCTAGCATGAGCGATAGCGGCTTCGTCGACTACCCGGACAGTCCTTTCCACCTGTACCAGCCTTATCCGCCGGCGGGCGACCAGCCCCGCGCGATCGGCCAACTGGTGGAGGGCGCGCGCGACGGGCTGATGTTCCAGACCCTGCTCGGCGTGACGGGCTCGGGCAAGACCTACACGATGGCCAACACCATCGCGCAGCTGGGCCGCCCGGCCCTGGTGCTGGCGCCCAACAAGACGCTGGCCGCGCAGCTCTATGCGGAAATGCGGGAGTTCTTCCCGCGCAACGCGGTCGAGTACTTCGTCTCGTATTACGACTACTACCAGCCCGAAGCCTACGTCCCGACCCGCGACCTCTTCATCGAGAAGGACTCGTCCATCAACGAGCACATCGAGCAGATGCGCCTGTCGGCGACCAAGAGCCTGCTCGAGCGCCGCGACACGGTGATCGTGGGGACGGTCTCGTGCATCTACGGTATCGGCAACCCCGGCGACTACCACGCCATGGTGCTCATCCTGCGCGCGGGCGACCGGATCGGCCGCCGCGAGATCCTGGCGCGCCTGGTGGCCATGCAATACACCCGCAACGACGCCGACTTCACGCGCGGCACCTTCCGGGTGCGCGGCGAAACCGTCGACATCTTCCCGGCGGAAAGCCCCGAGCTGGCGCTGCGCCTGACCCTGTTCGACGACGAGGTCGAGTCGCTGGAGCTGTTCGATCCGCTGACCGGCCGCGTGCGCCAGAAGGTGCCGCGCTACACCGTCTATCCCGGTTCGCATTACGTGACGCCGCGCGACACCGTGCTGCGCGCCATCGAGACCATCAAGGCCGAATTGCGCGAGCGGCTGGATTTCTACGTCAAGGACGGCAAGCTGGTGGAAGCGCAGCGGCTCGAGCAGCGCACCCGCTTCGACCTCGAAATGCTGCAGGAACTGGGCTTCTGCAAGGGCATCGAGAACTACTCGCGCCACCTCTCGGGCGCCGCGGCCGGCGAGCCCCCCCCCACGCTCATCGATTACCTGCCGACCGATGCGCTCATGTTCATCGACGAGAGCCACGTCACCATCGGCCAGCTGGGCGGCATGTACCGCGGCGACCGGGCGCGCAAGGAAACCCTGGTGCAGTACGGGTTCCGGCTGCCCTCGGCGCTGGACAACCGACCGCTCAAGCTGGAAGAGTTCGAGGCGCGCATGCGCCAGTGCGTCTTCGTCTCGGCGACGCCGTCGGCCTATGAGAACGAGCACACCGACAACGTGGTCGAGCAGTTGGTGCGGCCCACCGGCCTGGTCGACCCCATGGTCGAGGTCCGCTCGGCGCGGACCCAGGTCGACGACCTGCTGGGCGAAATCCGCCTGCGCGTGGGCGCCGGCGAGCGGGTGCTGGTGACCACGCTGACCAAGCGCATGGCCGAGGACCTGACCGACTTCCTGTCCGAGCACGGCGTGAAGGTCCGCTACCTGCATTCGGACATCGATACGGTGGAGCGCGTGGAGATCCTGCGCGACCTGCGCCTGGGCACCTTCGACGTGCTGGTGGGCATCAACCTGCTGCGCGAGGGCCTGGACATCCCCGAGGTCTCCCTGGTGGCCATCCTGGATGCCGACAAGGAAGGCTTCCTGCGCTCCGAGCGCAGCCTGATCCAGACGATCGGCCGGGCGGCGCGGAACCTAAATGGCCACGCCATACTCTATGCAGACAGGATCACCGATTCCATGCGGCGCGCCATGGACGAGACCTCCCGCCGCCGGGAGCGCCAGCAGGCATTCAATGCCGAGCATGGCATCGTGGCCCGTGGCGTGAACAAGGCCGTGCGCGAACTCATCGACGGCGTCGTGGGGGCCGAATCCCTCAAGCCCAAGGCGGACGACGTGCCCTTGGCCCTGCTGGGCGACGAGAAGGCCCTGGCGCGAGAAATCCGCCGCCTGGAAAAGCAGATGCTGGATCATGCCCGCAACCTGGAGTTCGAGCAGGCAGCCGCCACCCGCGACACGCTGCAGAAGCTGAAGGACCAGGCGTTGCTGGGGCAGGGATCCATGTAAGGGAAATGTCCGATATGCATGAATGTGGTGCATATCAGACGTTGATGACAGGCCTCGGTGCATGGCCTTTTTTGCACTGCACCCAGCTGTGGACAACTAGGCCCTGAAGTGGGGATTCCTGCCTCGTCAGGGAAGTGAAAGCTGGTTCCTAAGTATTTGTTTTAAAAGAAACTATTCTTGTTTCATGTTTTTTGCACCGCCCTTGCGCACGTGCAAAAAAAACTTGCCTTGTTGCGGGTTTTCCCGCACACTTATGGACATGATGACCAAGGTTCTTTTCGTTTGCATGGGTAATATCTGTCGCTCGCCCAGCGCAGAAGGCGTGTTTCGCCATTTGGTCGCCGACGCCGGTTTGTCCGACGTGGTCGGCGTCGATTCGGCTGGCACCCATGGTTTCCACGTGGGCGAGGCGCCGGACGCGCGTGCGCAGGCTGCTGCCCGCAAGCGCGGCTACGACATGGCCCATCGCGAAGCCCGCCAGGTCACGGCGGAAGATTTCCGTGATTTCGACCTGATTCTGGCCATGGACTGGGAAAACCTGTCCGCCATGCAGCAGCAATGCCCCAAGCAGTATCAGCACAAGCTGATGCTCCTGATGCGTTTCGCCAACGAATTCGAAGAGGCCACCGTGCCCGACCCGTACTATGGCGGCCCGGAAGGCTTCGGCAAGGTCCTGGATTATATCGAGGACGCCTGTCAGGGCGTGCTGGAGCTGGTGCGCAAGCGTGCCACCCAGTATCAGGCTGCCTGATTCCCAACAGACCGGGAATTTCCAGAAAAAACGCGCTTCGGCGCGTTTTTTTACGCGGGGTACCCAAGCAAAATAGTCGGGAATTTGGTATGCTTGAGTTAATTGCTCAGGTATTGGTGAAGGGCGCGGGGACTCCCCCTTGCCATTCCCGGCCTAAAGGAAAGACATCATGCGGCTGACCACGAAAGGGCGCTTCGCCGTGACGGCGATGATCGACTTGGCCTTGCGCCAGCACAGTGGCCCCGTGACGCTGGCGGCGATCAGCCAGCGCCAGAACATCTCGCTGTCCTATCTGGAACAGCTTTTCGGCAAGTTGCGCCGGCACGAGCTCGTCGAGAGCGTGCGCGGCCCGGGTGGCGGCTATTCGCTGGCCCGCCTGGCGCGCAACGTGACCGTCGCCGACATCATCTTCGCGGTGGACGAACCGCTCGACGCCACGAGTTGTGGCGGCAAGCGGGACTGTACGAGTGGCAATGACGGCAAGTCCGGCAAGTGCATGACGCACGAGCTGTGGGCCACGCTCAACCGCAAGATGGTCGATTACCTGGACTCCGTGTCGCTGCAGGACCTCGTGGATCAGCAGCGCGTGCGCCAGCTTCAGGAGGCCAACCAGGAAAAAGCGTGTTCCGCCGTGCGCGTGGACCGTCTGGGTGGCGCTTCGCCCGTTGGCACCGCAAGCGCCAATACGGCCGAACGCCCCCGCCCCGCGCGCGCCGCGGCTTGATCGAATTCAGGAGCCTTTCCCATGACCACCCGTCCCATCTATTTCGATTACTCGGCTACCACGCCCGTCGACCCTCGCGTGGTCGACAAGATGGTGCCCTGGCTTTACGAGAACTACGGCAATCCGGCCTCCCGCAGCCATGCGATGGGCTGGGCTGCCGAAGAGGCCGTCGAGCAGGCGCGTGCCGATGTCGCCGCCCTGGTGAACGCCGATCCGCGTGAAATCATCTGGACCTCCGGCGCCACCGAGTCGAACAACCTGGCGCTGAAGGGCGCCGCGCACTTCTATGCCGAGCGCGGCAAGCACCTCATCACGGTCAAGACCGAGCACAAGGCTGTGCTGGACACCTGTCGTGAGCTGGAGCGCCAGGGTTTCGAAGTGACCTACCTGGACGTGCAGGAAGACGGCCTGATCGACCTGGCCGCGCTGGAAGCCGCCCTGCGTCCCGACACCAGCGTGGTGTCGGTCATGATGGTCAACAACGAAATCGGCGTCATCCAGGACATCGAGGCCATTGGCGAGCTGCTGCGCGCGCGCGGCATCATCTTCCACGTCGATGCCGCCCAGGCCACCGGCAAGGTCGTGATCGACCTGCAGAAGCTGAAGGTCGACCTGATGTCGTTCTCGGCCCACAAGACCTATGGCCCCAAGGGTATCGGCGCCCTGTACGTGCGCCGCAAGCCGCGTGTGCGCATCGAGGCGCAGATCCACGGGGGCGGCCACGAGCGCGGCTTCCGTTCGGGCACGCTGGCCACGCACCAGATCGTCGGCATGGGCGAGGCCTTCCGCCTGGCGCGTGAGGAAATGGCCGTGGAGAACGATCGCGTGCGCATGCTGCGCGACCGCTTGTGGCAAGGCCTGTCGGACGTGGAAGAGGTGTACCTGAACGGCCACATCGAGCGCCGCGTGCCGCACAACCTGAACGTCAGCTTCAACTATGTCGAAGGCGAGTCGCTGATCATGGCGATCAAGGAGCTTGCCGTGTCCAGCGGTTCGGCCTGCACCTCGGCCAGCCTGGAGCCCTCGTATGTGCTGCGCGCCCTGGGCCGCAACGACGAACTGGCGCACAGCTCGATCCGTTTCACGATCGGCCGCTTCACCACCGAACAGGAAGTCGATTTCGCCGTGCAGCTCCTGAAGAGCCGCGTCGGCAAGCTGCGCGACATGTCGCCGCTGTGGGAAATGGCCAAGGAAGGCGTGGATCTGAATTCGGTCCAATGGGCGGCCCACTGAGGCGCGTCGTCGACGAATGGCAAGGGCGCGCCGGGCGCGCCTCGCAAGGATAAGGAGCAATCATCATGGCATACAGCGAAAAAGTTCTGGATCACTACGAAAACCCCCGCAACGTCGGGTCCTTCGACAAGGGCGACACCAACATCGGCACCGGCATGGTCGGCGCGCCGGCCTGTGGCGACGTCATGAAGCTGCAGATCCGCGTCAACGACCAGGGTGTGATCGAGGACGCACGCTTCAAGACCTACGGCTGTGGTTCGGCCATCGCTTCCAGTTCGCTCGTGACCGAGTGGGTCAAGGGCAAGACGCTGGATCAGGCCATGGCCATCCGCAATACGCAGATCGCCGAAGAGCTGGCGTTGCCGCCGGTGAAGATCCACTGCTCCATCCTGGCCGAGGACGCCATCAAGGCGGCCGTCAAGGACTACCAGGACAAGCACGCGAGCTGATATGGCTGTCACGCTGACCCAACAGGCCGCCGATCACGTCGGCCGCTACCTGCAGAAGCGCGGCAAGGGCGTCGGCCTGCGCCTGGGCGTACGCACGACCGGCTGCTCGGGCCTGGCCTACAAGCTGGAATACGTGGATGCGCCGGCTGCCGAGGATCAGGTCTTCGAGAGTTTCGGCGTCAAGGTGTTCATCGATCCGAAAAGCCTGGCCTATCTGGACGGCACCGAGCTCGACTACGCCCGCGAAGGCCTGAACGAAGGCTTCAAGTTCAGCAATCCCAACGAGAAAGCCAGTTGCGGTTGCGGCGAATCGTTCACGGTGTAAGCCTTGGCTGACGACCACTTCAGCCTGTTCGGCCTGCCGCGCGCGTTCGCGCTGGACGCCGACGCGCTCGAGCGCGCCTGGCGCGACGTGGCTGCGCGCGTGCATCCCGATCGCTACGCCACCGCCTCGGCTGCCGAGAAACGCGTGGCCATGCAATGGTCGGCCCGCGCCAACGAGGCCTATCGCACCTTGCGCGATCCGCTGCAGCGCGCGCGCTATCTGTGCGAAACCGAAGGCGTGGACCTGCAGACCGAAAGCAACACGGCGATGTCGCCGGATTTCCTGATGCAGCAGATGGCCTGGCGCGAAGCGCTGGACGATGCGCGCGAATCCGGTGATCCGCAGCGGTTCGCGGCGCTGGCCGAGGAACTGCGCGATGCCGAGCGTGAGCTCGGGGCGGCGGTGGGGTCGTTGCTCGACGAAAAACAGGACGCAGCCCAGGCCGGCTTGCGGGTGCGGGAATGGATGTTCCTGGACCGGCTGGCCGAGGCGCTGCGCGCGGAGGCGGGCGCGACGTCGCTGCGCTGATCGCGCGCCTCGTTCGCCCGGAAGAAGAATTGCGGCGCCCGGCAAGGGCGCCACCGTGGCCGCCGTTGCCAGGCGTGCCGCGCAGGACAGGATACATATGGCTTTTCTGCAGATTTCCGAGCCGGGTGAATCGCCCGCGCCGCATCAGCGCAAGCTTGCCGTGGGCATCGACCTGGGCACCACGCATTCGCTGGTGGCCGCGGTGCGCAGCAGCGTCGCCGAGGTCCTTCGCGATGCGCAGGGCAGGGCGCTGCTGCCTTCGGCCGTGCGCTACACGCCGGATGGCGAGGTGGCCGTCGGCGCCGAGGTGTTGCCGCTGCAGGCGAGCGATCCGCTGAATACCATCGTGTCGGTGAAGCGCTTCATGGGGCGTTCGCTCGCCGAGGCGCAAGCCTCGCGCGCGCCCTACGAGTTCGTCGACGCGCCGGGCATGGTGCGGCTGCGCACCGTGCAGGGCGACAAGAGTCCCGTCGAAGTGTCGGCGGCCATCCTCTCGGCGCTGCGCGAGCGGGCCGAGGCGACGCTGGGCGACACGCTGGTGGGCGCGGTGATCACCGTGCCGGCCTATTTCGACGACGCACAGCGCCAGGCCACGCGCGACGCCGCCAAGCTGGCCGGCCTGAACGTGCTGCGCCTGCTGAACGAGCCGACCGCGGCCGCGCTGGCGTATGGCCTGGACCATGATGCCGAAGGCGTCTATGCGGTGTATGACCTGGGTGGCGGCACGTTCGACATTTCCATCCTGCGCCTGACGCAGGGCGTGTTCGAAGTGGTGGCCACGGCCGGCGACACGGCCCTGGGCGGCGACGATTTCGACGCGCTGATCGTGGATGAATGGGTGAAAGACGATCCCGCCGCGGCGCAACAGGCGCTGCGCGAGCCGCGCGCCTATCGCGCCTTGCTGGTGGCCGCGCGGGCCGCCCGCGAAGCGCTGTCGGCGCAGGAAAGCGCCGATTACGCCGTCGAGCTGCCCGATGGCCAAGGCCTGGCGGGCACGCTGACGCGCGCGCATTTCGAGACGCTGGCGCAACCCTTGCTGTCCCGCACGCTGGAATGCGTGTCCCGCACGCTGCGCGATGCGCGCCTGGCGCCTGCGGACGTGCGCGGTGTGGTGATGGTGGGCGGCGCGACGCGCATGCCGGTGGTGCGCCGCGTGGTGGGCGAACTGTTCGGCGCCGAGCCGCTGACCGACCTCGATCCCGACCAGGTGGTGGCGCTGGGCGCCGCATCGCAGGCCAACCTGCTGGCGGGCAACCGCGCGCCGGGCGAGGACTGGCTGCTGCTGGACGTGCTGCCGCTGTCGCTGGGCCTGGAAACCATGGGTGGCCTGGTCGAGCACATCGTGCCGCGCAACAGCACCATCCCGGTGGCGCGCGCGCAGGAGTTCACGACCTTCAAGGATGGCCAGTCGGCCATGAGCATCCACGTGGTGCAGGGCGAGCGCGACCTGGTGTCCGATTGCCGCTCGCTGGCGCGCTTCGAGCTGCGCGGCATCCCGCCCATGGTGGCGGGGGCGGCGCGCATCCGCGTGACCTTTCAGGTCGATGCGGACGGCCTGCTGGGCGTGTCGGCGCGCGAGCTGACCACCGGCATCGAGGCCTCGGTGACGGTCAAGCCTTCCTATGGCCTGAGCGACGAGGAGGTTGCGCGCATGCTGGCCGACAGCATTTCGCAGGCCGATGCCGATGCGCAGGCCCGCATGCTGCGCGAGCAGCAGGTCGATGCCCGCCAACTGGTCGAGTCCGTGCAGGCCGCGCTGGCCGCCGACGGCGACCTGTTGTCCACGGAAGAGCGCGCCCGCGTGGATGCCGCACTGGCCGATGCCGCCGGCGCACAGTCGCTGGAAGACGCCGATGCAGTGCGCGCACGGGTCCAGGCCTTGTCCGACGCCACCGATGAATTCGCTGCCCGCCGCATGGATCGCAATATCCGCGCCGCGCTGTCGGGCCGCAAGCTGGATGAACTTGCCTGAACCGCCATGCCGAAACTGACCGTATTGCCGCACCCCCAACTCTGCCCCGAAGGCGCCGTCATCGAGAACGCGCCGCGCGGCGAGTCCATCTGCCGTGTGCTGCTGGATAACCACATCGAGCTGGAACACGCCTGCGAGCTGTCCTGCGCCTGCACCACCTGTCACGTGGTGGTGCGGGAAGGCTTCGATACGCTGGAAGAGGCTTCCGACAGCGAAGAAGACATGCTGGACCGTGCCTGGGGTCTGTCCTCGACCTCGCGCCTGTCCTGCCAGGCCCGCATCGCCGACGCCGACCTGACCGTGGAGATTCCCAAGTACACGATCAACCACGCCAAGGAAAATCACTGATGAAGTGGACCGATACCTACGCGATCGCGGAGGGGCTGGCTGACGCCCATCCCGAGGTGGACCCCAGGACCGTGCGCTTCACCGATCTGCACGCCTGGGTGCTGGCGCTGCCCGGTTTCAACGACGATCCCGAGCGCAGCGGCGAGAAGATCCTGGAGGCCATCCAGATGGCCTGGATCGACGAGGCGGAATAAGCCCGTCCCGGTGTGCAGGGCTGCGGTAAGCCCTTATGGCAGCTCGGGCGCGCGGGCAAGGTATCATCGATACCCCGTCATCCGTCCGTGTGTTCCCGTCCATGATCGCCACCCCCCTGCGCTTCGGCCTGGCCGCCAACCGCCTCCACCACGAGACGCCCGACGCGGCGTTGTTCAAGTGGCTGCGCGCCTGCTCCGACACGATCCGCCAGCTGGGCGTGCAACTGCACACGGTGGGCCGCACGCATGACGCCATCGAGCGCGAAGGCATGCTGCCCGGTTATTCCGGCCTCATCCGCTATCCCTATGGCCGCGAAGGCGGCCTGATGAAGCTGGTGGCCCGCGTGACCGAAGGGCGCGATGACGTTGCGCCGTTCGACGGCGCCATCTACCTGATCGACCCGGTGGACCCCTCGTCCATCTTCCCCGAGGCGCTGGCCCTGAAGCGCCAGTGCATCACGCATGGCCGCCCCTTCATCTCCACGCTGGCCGGCGCCATCGAGTGGATGTCGGTCGAGCGCATCCATGCGGGTCTTGCGCTGGATGCCGCGCAGCAGCGCAGCTTCGATTTCTCCAGCCAGACGCTGGCGCTGATCTCCCACGATGCCCTGAAGGAACAGATGGTGGCGTTCGCCGCCGACCATTTCGACCTGCTGTCGCGTTTCTCCAAGCGCGTGGCCACGGGCACCACGGGCGGCCTGCTGAACGAGCTGGCCTGGTCGCGCGGCTGGCCGCGCGAGCGCGCCTGGGTGCAGCGTTACCTGAGCGGCCCGCTGGGCGGCGACGCGCAGATCGCCGAGATCGTGCTGGAGCGGCAATGCCAGCGCGTCATCTTCTTCGAGGACCCACACGTCGCCCGCCAGCACGAGGCCGATATCCAGCTGCTGGAGCGCGCGGTGCGCGTGGTCACGGATATCGCCAGCTGCGCGACCTCGCCCACCGTGGCGCGCCGTTGGGCGCAGGCAGTGGAGCGTTCGGGCGTCTGAGCCTGGGGCCGTGCCCGACCGGGAAAGCAACAAGGCCGCAACAGCGGCCTTGTTGCTTTTCGTGCCGTGCTTGGCTCAGCGGCAGCGATACGCGGCAATGCCGCAAGCCAGCGACAAGAGCAGCGACACGCCTGCCAGCGGCAGGAGGTAGCCTGCGCCGTCGGTGTGGCCACCACCCGCGGTGGCCGAGACGCTGCCCATCCACAGGATGAACGAGGCGCCCGCCGACAGCAGGAAGAGGGCGCAGGCGACGCACGCCACGACGAAACGCATGCGTCCGGGCAGGCGCCGGCGCGCGGCGCCGCGCAGCCCGGGGAACAGCAGGTATGAAAGCCCGGCGAGCAGGAGGGCGAAGATGACGAGTTTCAGCAGCATCGCCGGGCCACGTCCTCAGTCTTCGCGGCGCAGGTGCGGGAACAGGATCACGTCGCGGATGCTGGCGCTGTCGGTCAGCAGCATGACCAGGCGGTCGATGCCGATGCCGCAACCGCCGGTGGGCGGCATGCCGTATTCCAGCGCGCGGATGTAGTCCGCATCGTAGAACATGGCCTCCTCGTCGCCGGCGTCCTTGGCCTGCACCTGGGCGCGGAAGCGCTCGGCCTGGTCTTCGGGGTCGTTCAGTTCCGAGAAGCCGTTGGCGATTTCACGGCCGGTGATGAAGAGCTCGAAGCGCTCGGTGATGCCCGGCTGCGTGTCCGATGCGCGGGCCAGCGGCGAGACTTCCACCGGATAGTCGATGATGAAGGTGGGGTGCCACAGTTGCGACTCGGCGGTTTCCTCGAAGAGGGCGAGTTGCAGGGCGCCCAGGCCGGCGCGCGACAGCACGGGGCCATCGACGTCCGCACCCAGTGTCTTAAGTTCGGCGCGCACGAACGCCACGTCGTCGAGCTGGGCCTGCGTGTAGTGCGGGGCGTACTTCAGGATGGCGCCGGTGATGGTCAGGCGGTCGAAGGGCGCGCCCAGGTCCAGTTCGCGGCCCTGGTACGCCAGCTTGGCCGTGCCGGCGGCGGCAATGGCGGCGCGGCGGATCAGCGTTTCGGTGAAGTCCATCAGCCAGCGGTAGTCCGCATAGGCCGCGTAGAACTCCATCATCGTGAATTCGGGGTTGTGACGCGGGCTCACGCCTTCGTTGCGGAAGTTGCGGTTCACCTCGAAGACGCGCTCGAAGCCGCCGACGATGAGGCGCTTCAGGTACAGCTCGGGCGCGATGCGCAGGAACATCTCCATGTCCAGCGCATTGTGGTGCGTGATGAAGGGCTTGGCCGCCGCGCCGCCCGGGATGGGGTGCAGCATGGGGGTTTCCACTTCGAGGAAGCCGGCCTCCAGCATCTGCTGGCGGATGCCGCCGATGGCCTTGCTGCGCGCCTCGAAGGTGCGGCGCGTGGCGTCGGTCATGATGAGGTCGACGTAGCGCTGGCGGTAGCGCAGTTCCTGGTCGGCCACGCCGTGGAACTTGTCGGGCAGCGGACGCAGCGACTTGGCCAGCAGGCGGGCCTGCGTGGCGTGGATCGACAGCTCGCCCTTGTTGGTCTTGAAGATGCTGCCTTCGATGGCGATGATGTCGCCCATGTCCCACTGCTTGAAGGCGGCGTAGGGCTCCTCGCCCAGCGTGCCGCGCTCCAGGTAGATCTGGATGCGGCCGCTGCCGTCCTGCAGCGTGGCGAAGCTGGCGCGGCCCATGACGCGCTTGAGCATCATGCGGCCGGCGACCTTGACCGTGACGGCCTGCGCCACCAGCGCTTCCTGCTCCTGCTCGTCGAAACGCGCGTGCAGGTCGGCGGCATGCGCATCCGGCGTGAAATCGTTGGGGAAGGCCACGCCGGCTTCGCGCAGTTTCGAGAGTTTGGCGCGCCGCTCGGTGATCAGGCGGTTTTCGTCCTGGGCGGTCGGGGCGGCGGGCGTCGTGTCGGTCATGATGGGTGCGTCAGTGGGTCAGTCGTAGTGGCGGATGTCGTCGATGACGGTCGTGCCGAAATCGTCGCGTTCGAGATAGGCGAGGATGCGCTGGGCGGTCTGCTCGGGGCTGCTGAGCGCACCGCTGTCGTGCATCTGCTGGAAGCGTTCCAGCGCGGGGAAGCTGGCGGGGTCGCTGGCGCGGATGGCGGCCTGCATGCTGGTGTCGATCACGCCGGGCGCCAGCGACACGATGCGGGCGCCCGCGGTGCCCTGTTCCTGGGCGGTCACGCGCGAAGCCATGTCCAGCGCGGCCTTGGTGGCGCAGTACACCGTCCAGCCCGGATTCGGGTTGCGGCCGGCGCCGGACGAGATGTTGAGCACGCGGCGGTCGGCGTTCAGGCCCTTGAGCCGGGCCAGGAAGGCCGAGGAGAGCAGCAGCGCCGCATTCACGTTCAGGTTGAAGGCGGTGGCGATGGCGGCACTGTCGTCCAGTTGGTCGGCGCGCGCCACGGGCGCGAGCGTGCCGGCATTGTTGATCAGCCGGTAGCGCAGCCCGGCGTCGCGCGGCAGGGCGTCACACACCTGGTGCGCGGCCCGGGTCGCGGCGGCGGGGTCGGACAGGTCGACCTGCAGCTGTTCCAGCTCGGCGCCCTGGGCGCGGGCGAGCTCGTCCAGCGCCGGGTCGACGCCGCGCGACAGGGTCACGAGCCGCGTGCCGGGATGCACGAGCCCGCGCGCGAGCGCGGCGCCGAGGCCGCGCGACGCGCCGGTGAGGATGGCGATGGTGGTGATGGACATGCCGCTACGCTCCTTGAGCAGGACACGCCACGGCCGGGGCCGTGGCGTGCGTGGGTCAGACGCCTTGCTTTAGGCTGGCCTGGATGAAGGGGTCCAGGTCGCCGTCGAGCACCTTCTGGGTGTTCGAGATTTCGACGTTGGTGCGCAGGTCCTTGATACGGCTCTGGTCCAGCACATAGGAGCGGATCTGGTGGCCCCAGCCCACGTCGGTCTTCGAGTCTTCCAGCTTCTGCTGTTCGGCCATGCGGTTGCGCATTTCCAGCTCGTAGAGCTTGGACTTCAGCATCTGCATGGCTTCGGCGCGGTTGCGGTGCTGCGAACGGTCGTTCTGGCACTGCACGACGATCCCGGTGGGCATGTGCGTCAGGCGCACGGCCGAATCGGTCTTGTTGATGTGCTGGCCGCCCGCGCCGCTGGCGCGATAGGTGTCCACGCGCAGGTCGGCCGGGTTCACCTCGACCTCGAAGGAGTCGTCCACTTCCGGGTAGGCGAAGACGCTCGCGAACGAAGTGTGGCGCCCGCCCGAGGAGTCGAAGGGGCTCTTGCGCACCAGGCGGTGCACGCCGGTTTCGGTGCGCAGGTAGCCGAAGGCGTATTCGCCTTCGATCTTGATCGTGGCCGACTTGATGCCGGCGATTTCACCTTCCGACTCTTCCAGCACTTCGGCCTTGAAGCCCTTGCGCTCGGCATACTTCAGGTATTGGCGCAGCAGCATGGACGCCCAGTCCTGGGCTTCGGTGCCGCCCGCGCCGGCCTGGATGTCCAGGAAGCAGTTCAGCGGATCGGCCGGATTGGCGAACATGCGGCGGAATTCCAGCGCTTCCAGCTTTTCCTGGAACCCGTCGGCGTCCGTCTCGATGGCGAGCAGGGTGTCGTCATCGGCGTCGCTTGCTGCCAGCTCGAACAGTTCCTGCGCGTCGGCGATGCCCGTGCCCAGGGCCGAGAGCGTCTCGACGACGTCTTCCAGGCTTTTCTTCTCGCGGCCGAGATCCTGGGCGTGCTTGGGATCGTTCCAGACCGCCGGGTCTTCGAGTTCGGCGTTTACGACTTGCAGGCGTTCAGTCTTGGCATCGTAGTCAAAGATACCTCCGCAGTTGCAGCTCGCGGTCGGCGTAGTCCGACAGGCGGGCGGCGATCTGGTTCTGGCGTTCGGCTTCCATGCACATTCCTTTGGCGTATTCTTGGCGTAACTGAGTATTTTACCGCGCCGCCGCGAAGGCCGCAGCCTGCAGGCTGGGTCAGCCGGGCGGCGTGCCCCGTCAACCGCCGAGTCTTGCCATGTCTGATCCCCGTCTCGATTACGTTACCTGCGCCAGCCCCGCCGGCCTGCACCGCATGGCCTATTGGGAGTGGGGCGATCCCGACAACGACCGTGTGCTGGTGTGCGTGCACGGCCTGACCCGCACCGGCCGCGATTTCGACGTGCTGGCGCGGCGCATGGCCGCCGAATACCGGGTGGCCTGCCCCGATATCGCCGGCCGCGGACGTTCCGACCGCCTGCGCAACCCGCTGTTCTATACCGTGCCGCAGTATGTTTCCGACATGGTGACCCTGCTGGCGCGGCTGGACGCGCGCACGCTGGACTGGGTGGGTACCTCGATGGGCGGGCTGATCGGCATGGCGCTGGGCGGCTCTGCCGCCCTGTCACGCCTGGCGCCGGCGGCGGCGCCGGCGGGGCTCGGCGAGTTGCCGGGCACGGGGATTTCCGTGGGCCGCATGGTCATCAACGACGTCGGCCCGACGCTGGAGGCCAGCCGCGCTGGCGCGCATCGGCCAGTTCGTGGGACAGCCGGTGGCGTTCGACAGCTTCGAGGAGGCGGTGGGCTACGTGCGCACCGTCTCTGCCGGTTTCGGCCCCCACAGCGACGCCCAGTGGCAGGACCTCGCCCGCCACGTCTATGTGCCCCAGGCCGGACGCTGGGTGAAACATTACGACCTGGGATTGGCCCAGCCCTTCGCCCAGCAGGACCGGGCATCCGCGGCCGCGGGCGAGGAGTTGCTGTGGCAGCTCTACGAGGCGCTGGATTGTCCGCTGCTGGTGCTGCGGGGCAGTGAGTCCGACCTGTTGTCTTCCAGCACTGCCCAGCAGATGCTGGCGCGCAACAGCCGGGCGAGCCTGTATGAGGTGGCGGGCGTGGGGCATGCGCCGACGCTGATGGCGACGGACCAGGTGGAGACAGTGGCTGCGTTCCTGTCGGCGCCGGCCTAGGCCTACAATCAAGCCATGCGCACCGCTGTCCCCCTCATCTACGACCTGCATTGCCATTCCACCGTCTCCGACGGGCTGCTTGCCCCGGAAGCGGTGGCGGAACGCGCCTATGCGAATGGCGTGGACGTGTGGGCGTTGACCGACCACGATGAAATCGGCGGGCTGGCGCGCGCGGGCGACGCCGCGCGCGCGGTGGGCATGCGTTTCGTGACCGGGGTGGAAATTTCCGTGACCTGGGCCAGCCAGACCGTGCACATCGTGGGCCTGGCCTTCGACCCCGCCGATGCAGCCATGGCGGCCGGCCTGGCCGATACCCGCGCCGGCCGTGCGCGCCGGGCGAAGCAGATGGGCGAGCGACTGGCTGAGATGGGCATGCCGGGCGCCTATGAAGGCGCCTTGCCCTTCGCCGGCAATCCGGCGCTCATCAGCCGCACGCACTTTGCGCGCTACCTGGTTGAAGCCGGTTATTGCCCTGACGTGCAGACCGTCTTCAACAAGATCCTGGGCGACGATTGCCCCGGGCACGTGCCCATGCAGTGGGCCACGCTGGCCCAGGCGGTGGCGTGGATCCACGGCGCGGGCGGACGGGCCGTGATCGCCCATCCGGGCCGCTATAAATATTCCCCCGTGCAGTTCGGCGCGCTGTTCGATGAATTCCGCGACCTGGGCGGGGAGGGCATCGAAGTGGTGACCGGCAGCCATCGGCCCGACCAGTACCGCGAATACGCGGACGTCGCACGGCACTATGGTTTCCTGGCGTCTTGCGGCTCGGATTTCCACGGACCGGGCGAAAGCCGGCATGACCTGGGCAGCCTGCCGCCGCTGCCCGCCGGCCTGAAGCCCGTCTGGCACGACTGGGCTTGAATGCGGAAAGGGCGGCGCGGGCCGCCCTGTTTTTCGGGAGGGTGTCCGCGCGGCCTCAGCTTCCCTCGGTCACCAGCGCGCTTTCGAAGAAATAGTCCCGCCATGACGTGGGCCTGGTCTTGATGGCGCCGACCTCATGCAGGAATTCGGCGAGCTTGAAGGTGTTCTGTGGCTGCAGCGTATAGCGCACGTCCGGGTGGCTGATGATCGCTTCGATTTCCTCGACCGGCAGGTTCGACCCTTCCAGGCTGGCATAGATTTGCGCGGCCCGTTTCTTGTCGCGCAAGACCAGTTGCAGGCCTTCCTCCAGCGCCTTGCGCAAGGCCGCGACGGTACGCGGGTTCTTGTCGTGGAAGGTGCCCGTGGTCCACAGGATGTTCAGGGTGCTCGGTCCGCCCAGGATGTCATAGGAACCCGTCACCTTGTGGATGGCGGGATCCTTCAGGGCCTTGAACCAGAAAGGCGGGCTGGAAAAATGGTTGTTGATCTCGGTCTTGCCCGAGAGCAGCGCCGCGGTGGCCTCGCCGTGCGGCAGGCTGACGGTGTATGCGTCATAACGGGCGAACTGCGCCTTGCCGTGTTTCTGCGCCGCGGCGATCTGCAACAGCCGCGCATGCAGCGACACCGTCGTGGCGGGCAGCGCGATCTTGTCGGACGGGCCGAGGTCGTCCAGGCTCTTGACGGCGGGATTGCGCGACAGGAGGTAGACAGGCAAGGAACCCAGCGCGGCGATGGCCTTGATGCGCTGCCTGTTCCGCGTCCGGTCCCAGATCGTGAGCAGCGGCGGCAGGCCGGTGGACGCGACGTCGATGCTGTCTGAAAGGATGGCGTCGTTGATGGCGCTGCCGCCGGACAGCTGCCGCCAGTCCACCGCGATGTCCAGGCCATCGGCCTTGCCGTGTTTCTCGATCAGCTTCTGGTCGCGCACCACGTGCAACACGATGTCGCCGACGTCGAATTGATAGGCGATGCGCAGGGTGCCTTCGGCGCTGGCGCAGGTGGCGCCCAGGCCAAGGATGAGGGGAAGGGTGGCGCGGAGCAGCGTGCGTAGCGGGGACGCGAGGAACATGATGAGCCAGGAGAGTGTTGCGGAGCAGGCATTCTATGTAGCCGGCGCCGCCGGGGGTAATACGCAGTTTTCACTTGCATATGCTTGCCTGTGAAACACCGCTTGCCGGCGCGGGCCGCGCCTGGGCTGGGCTAACATTCCCGTCAGGCCCACTCTGCTCCAATCCGATATGAACAAGGCTTTCGTCAAGGAATCCGACCGCGACGACGAGGACGACATCCCCGAAGCGCAGGCGCTGCCCGCGGGCACGCGCAACTACATCACGCCGGAAGGCTACGAGCGCTTGCGCGCCGAGCTGTCGCAACTGATGAATGAAGAGCGTCCGGCCGTGGTGCAGATCGTGTCGTGGGCGGCGTCCAACGGCGACCGCTCCGAGAACGGCGATTACCTGTATGGCAAGAAGCGCCTGCGCGAGATCGACCGCCGCATGCGTTTCCTGACCAAGCGGCTGGATATCGCGGAGGTGGTGGATGCTTCGCTGCAGCCCAACCGCGACCAGGTGTTCTTCGGCGCCACGGTCAGCTATGAAGACCGCGCGGGCGAGTCGCACACGGTGACCATCGTCGGCGTGGACGAGGCCGAGCCGCTGGCGGGCAGGATCAGCTGGATCTCGCCGGTGGCGCGGGCGCTGACCAAGGCGCACGAGGGCGACACGGTGGTGCTGCGCACGCCGGCCGGGGTGGACGAACTGGAAATCCTGGAAGTGAGCTACCCGCCGCGCGGGTAGGAACGCGGACCGATCAGCCCTGCACGTCCTGCAGGTCTTCTTCCTGGCCGTAGTACTTCACGCCGATGACGATGCGGTCGCGGCCCTGGCTGCGGCGATGGCGGTTGGTGTCGCGCAGCGAATAGACGCAGCCGCAATATTCCTGCTGGTAGAACGCCTCGCGCTTGCTGATCTCGATCATGCGCGCGGCGCCGCCGCCTTTGCGCCAGTTGTACGTCCAGTACAGCATGTTCGGATAGCGTGCCGCGGCGCGCTCGCCGCAGCCGTTGATCTGGTTCATGTCCTTCCAGCGCGAGATGCCCAACGAACTGGTGAAGGTGTCATAGCCGTGTTCGAAGGCATAGAGCGCGGTGCGCTCGAAGCGCATGTCGAAGCAGGCCGTGCAGCGCGGGCCGCGCTCGGGCTCGTTCTCCATGCCCTTGACGCGTTCGAACCAGTTGTCGACGTCGTAGTCGGCGTCGATGAAATTGATGCCGTTGTCTTCGCAGAAACGGATGTTCTCGTTCTTGCGGATTTCATATTCCCGGACAGGATGGATGTTCGGGTTGTAGAAGAAGAGTTCGTACTGGATGCCTGACGCCAGCATGGCCTCCATGACCTCGCCAGAGCACGGGGCGCAACAGGAGTGCAGCAGCACCTTGTCGCGGCCTTTCGGCAGCGCAAGCGCCTTGCGCGTGAGGGCGGTGGCGTCGGCGGAGGGGTGGCGGTCTTGAGTACTCATGGGGCGTCTGGGGCGTCTCGGCAACGAGTCTTGGCGCGGCGGGAATGGAAAAACTGGGCGCCAATCCCGCATTTTACCTGCCATGCGCGCCGCCCGGCCAGCCGGGCGGCCCCGCCTGGGTTTGATCCGGATCAGCCGCCGGGCGGTTTCGGGCCGGGTTGGCCCAGGCCCGTGCCACGCTCGCGTCCCAGGCCGGTGGCGTCGCCCGGGGCGCCGCGTTCGCCCATGACCGCGTCCCACAGGGCGCACACGGCCTGTCGTTCGGACGCGACATCCTCGGGCGGCACGCGGGCCTTCTCCGCGCCCAGCAGCCGCAGCGCGTGCTGGCGCTTGCGCAGGCTGCGGTAGGCGTCGCCGGCGGCCTGGGCGACCGCCTCGTCCACCAGGCCGGCCGCGCTGGCCAGGCGCAACAGCGTGATGTTGCCCAGGTTGTCGACCAGTTGCGGGTGCGCGTGCGCATGGCGCAGCACCAGGTATTGCGTGACGAATTCCACGTCGACCATGCCGCCGCGGTCGTGCTTGAGATCGAAGTCCGGGCCGGGGTTGGGGTGGCCCGACGCGATGCGTTCGCGCATGGCGCGCACTTCGGCGGCCAGCGCCTCGGGCTCGCGCGGCGTGAGCAGCACCGCGCGGCGCACGGCCTCGAACTGGGCGCCCACTTCGCCGTCGCCGGCGGCAAAGCGCGCGCGGGTCAGCGCCTGGTGTTCCCACAGCCAGGCGTGGCGTTGCTGGTACTGCTCGAAGGCCTCCATCGACACGGCCAGCAAGCCTGCGTCGCCGTCGGGGCGCAGGCGCAGGTCCACTTCATAGAGCCGGCCCGAGGAGGTCATGGTCGACAGCCAGGAGGTCATGCGCCGGCCCAGCTTGGCGTAGCGCTCGGCCGCGTCTTCGGCCGGATCGTCGAAGAGGAAGACCAGGTCGAGGTCGGACGCATAGCCCAGTTCCTTGCCGCCCAGCTTGCCGTAGGCGATGACGGCGAAGCGGGCCGACTCGCCGCCCTTGGCACCCCGCACCAGCGGCCAGGTGCGGCGGATGGTCTCCTCGAGCAGCAGGTCGGCCAGGGCGGACAACTGGTCGGCCAGCTTCTCCACGCTGAGTTCGCCTTCCAGGTCCTGCGCCAGCAACTGGAAGCTGGCCTGGCGCTGCACGTCGCGCATCAGGTTCATCTGGCGTTCGATGTCGGGCTGGCCGTCGGGCAGGCGGCAGGCGTTCAGGTCCGCCTGCAGCTGGCGGGCGATCTGCGGGAAGTCCAGCGGTTCGAAGAGGGTGCGCCAGTCGATCAGGCCGTCGAGCAGCAGCGGGTGCTGGGTGAGGTATTGCGCGGCCCAGGGGCTGGCCGCCACGATGCGCGCCACGCGCGCCAGCGTGTCGGGGTATTCGGCCAGCAGGGCCAGGTAGGCGCTGCGTTGCGCGATCTGTTCGATCAGGTCGAAGAGGCGGATGGCGGCCTCGCGCGGCGCGGTGGTCTGGCGCGCCGCCGCGACCGCGGCGGGTAGCAGGGCGTGCAGGCGCTTGCGGCTGGTCTCGGGCAGGGTGCGCACGCGATGGCTGGCCAGCAGCGACTCGGCGCGTTGCAGCACCGGCGCGGCGTCGTCGCCGAAGGATTCCTGGATGCGGTCGGCCAGTTCGGCCTCGACGTCGCCGCCGCTGCGGTCCTCGTCGCCGCGGCCGCCGTTGCCGGACTCCGGCTGGCCGGCGGCGCCCTGGCTGCGTGTGCGTTCCTCACCATCGCCCAGGCCGGCGATGCGGAAGGCGTTGCGGAAGATGCCCGCCACGAATTCGCGGTGGTCCGACAGTTCCTTTTCGAACGCCGGGCTTTCCATGCCCAGCGCGTCGGCCAGCTGGGCGCGGCGTTCCGGGTCGCTGGGCAGCAGGTGGGTCTGCTCGTCTTCGCGGTATTGCAGGGCGTGCTCGGTGCGGCGCAGGAAGCGATAGGCGGCTTCGAGCTGCTGCGCGTCAGCCGCGGGGATGAGGCCAGCCTGCGCCTCCACGCGCAAGGCATCGAGCAGGCCGCGCTGTTGCAGCGCCGGCATGCGCCCGCCGCGGATGAGCTGGGCGAGTTGCACCACGAATTCGATTTCGCGGATGCCGCCTTCGCCCAGCTTCACGTTGTTGATGGTGTCCACGCCGGTGCGCGCCAGCGCGCGGCGCTGCCAGTCCTGGCGGATGCGTTCGCGCAGGCCGCGCAGCGCCGAGAGCGCGTCGAAGTCCAGGTATTTGCGATAGACGAAGGGCACGCGCAGGCTTTCCAATTGCTGGCGCTGCGAGGCGGGATTGCTGCCTTCGAACGCCTGCCCGGACATGGTGCGGGCTTTCAGCCAGGCATAGCGTTCCCATTCGCGGCCCTGGGCCACCAGGTACAGCTCCAGCGCGTCCAGGCTCCAGGCGAGGGGCCCGGCGTCGCCGTCGGGCCGCAGTCGCAGGTCCGTGCGGAAGACGTGGCCGTGGGCATCGACCTCGGAGATCACCGGCATCATGCGTTGCGTGAGGCGGCCATAGAACTCGTGGTGGGACAGGCGGCGCCGGCCGTCGGTCTCGCCTTCCTCGCCATAGAGCATGATGAGATCGATGTCGGACGAGACATTGAGCTCGCGCCCGCCAAGCTTGCCCATGCCGAGAATCAGCATTTCCTGCGGCGCGCCCTGCGGGTCGCGCGGTACGCCGTGCGTGGCGGCGAGATCGGCCGCCACGCTGCGATAGGCTTGCGCGACGGCGATGTCGGCGAGCGTGGTCATGGCGCCGACCACTTCCTCCAGCGGCGCGCGGCCATCCAGGTCGCGCACGATCAGCCCGCAGAATACCCGCTCGCGCAACTGCCGCAGCACGCGCCGGCAGTCTTCCACCGCCAGGGCGGGCGCGTCCGTGGACTGGCCGGCCAGTTCGGCGAACCAGCTTTCCAGCGACGCGGACGTGACGGGTTGCGCGCAAGCCTGGGCAAGCCAGTCCTGCAGCTCGGGGCGGGCGGCGAGGCGGCGGCGCAGGTGGCCGGACCAGTTCAGGGCACTCTCGGGCAGGGACATGGTGGTGTGCGGAAACAGGGGGCAAGTGTGGCGGTGCCGCTATTAGACATGGAGAATGGCCGCAAGGCGACGCCACGCGGCCTGTAACCAGCTGTCAGGACCGTGGAACAAACGCCCGCGCGGCCTCTCCATCAGGTATAAACGGAAGATTGAACTGCCCCCAATTTTTCCGCCTCGATGCCGCCATCGGTGGCGCGGCAGCCAGTCCGCATTGCCCGAACCCGTCCACCGCCTCCCATTTTGTCCAAAACGTTCTTCCGCACGCTGTTCTGGGTCGCCATGGCCGTCTATTTCGCCATCGCGGTCACGCTGCTGGTGCTGCGCTATGGCGTGTTGCCGCGCGTCGACAGCTGGCGTCCCCAGATCGAACAGGCCGCCAGCCAGGCGCTGGGCGGCGAGGTACGCATCGGCCGCGTCGAGGCCGACTGGCGCGGGCTCAATCCGCGCTTGGCCTTCCACGATGTGCGCGTGCACGACACGGGAGGGGCGTCGCCGGTGCTGGACATCCCCTCCGCCACGGGCGTGCTGTCGTGGCGCAGCGTGCTGCAACTGACACCGCGTTTTCTTTCCCTGCAGATCGATGGCGTGGCCTTGCGCCTGCGGCGCGACGCGGAAAACCGCCTGTGGGCGGCGGGCCGGTCCTTCTCGCTGGAAGGCGGCGGGGAGGGCATGTCGCTGGACGATCCCGCGCTGAAATGGATCGCGGCGCAGAAGGAGGTCGTGCTGCGCGGCGCGACCCTGGTCTGGCAGGATGACCTGCGCGCGGCGCCGCCGCTGACGCTGGCGCAGGTGCACTTGCGCCTGCGCAACGGTCCTTTCAGCCATGCGCTGGTGCTCAATGCCGCGCCCCCGCCGGCCCTGGCGCGCGGCATTTCCGTGCGCGCGGCGATCGATCGCAGTTTCTTCTCGCTGGCCACGCTGGGCGACCTGCGCGACACCGCGCGCCAATGGCGCGGGCAGGTCTATGCCGAACTGGAGGATGCCGAGCCGGTCGCCTGGCGTCCGTGGGCCGACGTGCCGACGGGCGCGCATGGGCGCGCCGCCTTCCGGGCCTGGGGCCAGTTGCAGGAAGGCAAGCTGGCGCAGGTGACGCTGGACCTGGCGCTGCGCGACCTGCGCATGGAAAGCGATGAACTGGACATCGGCTTGCGCATGGGCGCCTTCCAGGCCCGCCTGGAGGGTGCGCCGGGCGATGTGCTGGCGGGCGCACTGGAGCCCGAGATGCTGCGCACGCACGAACGTGATGGCCTGGCGCTGCAATTCACCGCGCGCGATATGTCGTTGCGGGCGGGCGCCGTGTTCGATCCCGGCCTGCCGGACCTGCGTGAGGTCAGCGCGGACCTGTCCTTGAACCGGCCCGATGATGGCCCCCTGGTGCTGCGCGTGCGCCAGGCCTTGATCGAGAACGACGACCTGCGGGCGACGCTGCAGGGCGAATGGCGCGACGAAGGCAGCTCCTCCGCGGGCACCGCCGACCTCAGCGGACAGCTGGAACGCGTCTCGCTGCCGATGCTGTGGCGCTACCTGCCCAGCGAGGTGTCCGGCGATGCCAGGCAATGGCTGTCCCAGGGGCTGGTGGCGGGGCAGGTCAGCGGGGCGGCGTTCACCGTGCGGGGCGACCTGGCGCAATTCCCGTTCGACGGCGAAGGGGATCCCGGCAACTTCCGCGTGGCGGGCAGCGTGGCGGGGGCCATCGTCGACTATGCGCCGCCCCGGCCCACGCGCAAGGGCTGGCCTCGCCTGGAGGGCCTGAGCGGAACCTTCGAGATGCTCCGCGATACGCTCAGCCTGCGCACACAGGGCGGCCTCGTGCGCGTGACGCCGCGGCACGCCGTGGCGCTGGAGACGGCCGAGGCCGTCATTCCGAACATGAACCGGCAGGGTGTGCACGTGAAGGTCGAAGGCACGTCGCAGGGCGACGCGGCCGCTTACCTGGCGCTGTCCGGCGCGTCGCCGCTGGGCACCTTGCTCGATGGCCTGCTGGACGATACACGTGCCACGGGCCAGTGGCAGGTGCCCATCAAGCTGGATATTCCCTTGCTGGACGTGGACGACACGACGGTGGCGGGCAGCATCGTGTTCGATGGCGGCGAGGTGCGTCAATGGGCGGATATCCCGCCGTTGCGGCAGGTGCGCGGCAGGCTGGGCTTCACCGAGAAGGGCATGTCCGCGCATGACATCACCGGCCAGTTCCTGGGCGGTGGCTTCCGCCTGAATGGCGAGCTGGCCAGCGACAAGCCGGGCCTGGCGTTCACGGGCACCGCCAGCGCCGCGGGCATCCAGCAATTGAGTCCTTCCGCCGGGCTCAAGCGCCTGAGCGGGCAGACGCCCTACACGGGCAAGCTGGTGATGAACGCGGCCAAACAGGTGGATGTCTACGTGGCCTCGGACCTGCGCGGGCTGGCCCTGGATTTCCCGGCGCCTTTCGGCAAGGCGGCCGCTGCGCCGCTGCCCTTGCAGGCCGAATGGACCGCCGCGCAGGATGCCGGTCCCGACAACCGCCGCTGGTTGACCGTGACGGCCGGCGAGAACATCAACATGCTGTTCGAGCGCCACATGGGCCAGCAGGGCGGCGCGTATTTCCGGCGCGGCGCCTTGGGCGTGGAACGGGCTGCCAGCCTGCCCGAGGCAGGCATGAGCGTCAGTGCGCGGGTGCCCGTCTTCGACGTGGGCGCATGGCAGGTCGTGGACGAGGAGTTTTCCGGCAATGGCGCCGTGGCGCCCGGCGTCGTGTCGGGGGCCGCGGCAAGCGCCGGCGCCAAGCCGGGGGCGACGACACCGGCGCAGGCGGCTGCTTCCCGCGACGAGACCCTGTTCCCGGGTGTGCAGCGGATCTCCCTGCAGGCCGGAAAATTGCAGATGGGCGGCCATACCTTCGATGATGCGAACCTGTATGCCACGCGTCCCGCCGCCGACCAGTGGCGGGTCGAGCTGGCATCCAGGCAGGCCGAGGGGGCGGTGTCCTGGCGCGAGGCGTCGGGCGCGATTGCCGGCCAGGTGACGGCGCGCTTCAAGCGGCTCGCGCTGGGCGAGGCGCCCGAGCCCGGCGCGCATGACAAGCCGGCGCCCAAGCCAGAGGGCGACGAGGAGCCCAATTTCAGCGAGGATGCGCTGTCCGATCTGCCAGGCGTGGACTTGCGGGTGGACAGCCTGGCGCTGTATGGGCGCGAGCTGGGCGAGTTGGACCTGGAGGGCACGAACCAGGAACGTGGCCGCCGCTGGCAACTGGATCGCCTGACCTTGAAGACGCCCGAAGGTACGCTGAGCGCGACGGGCACCTGGCGCACCAGCGGCCTGGATCGCGGTTTGACCACGGATGCGCGGCTGGAGGTGTCGGACCTGGGCAAGCTGCTGGGCCGCCTGGGATTCCCCGATCGCGTGAGCGGCGGACATGGCGAGATCAAGGGGAAGTTGGCGTGGCGCAACCTGCCGTGGCGGCACGATTACGCCGACCTCACGGGTACGCTGGACGCCAGCCTGGACAACGGCCGTTTCGTGCACCTGAAGTCGCGCAGCGCGCGCCTGCTGGAACTGCTTTCCCTGCAATCGGCGCAACGGCTGGCGCGGCTGGACTTGAATCCGGTGTCGGCGCTGCGCGAAGGCTTCCCCTTCGATACGCTGCGCACGCAGCAGCGCTTTGCCAATGGCCGTGTCAGCACCGAGGGCTTCAAGGTGACGGGCCCGGCCGCGACCATCGTGCTGGCGGGCTCCACCGATCTCATCAACGAGCAACTGGACCTGCACGCCGTGGTCATTCCCAACCTGGACGCCAGCGGCGCGGCGATTGCCGCGGGCATCGCGGTCAATCCGATCATCGGGATTGGCGCGTTCCTGACGCAATGGCTGCTGAAGGCGCCCTTGGCGCGCGCCATGACGGCCGAGTACAGCGTGCAGGGCAACTGGGAGGACCCCAAGGTCGAGCCCATCGACACCTCGGCTACCGGCCTGAAGGTGGAGCGTTCGACCGACCGCCTGCCGGAGCCGGTGGGCAACTGAGACCGGGCCGCAAGGGCCAGGCCGAATCGATTCCCGCGCTGCAAAGAACAACGCCAGGCCGTCCCCTGGGGGCGCGAGCCTGGCGTGTGCGCGGGCGGAAGGGCTGCGAGGAGCCCTCTGGCCTGTGCCGGCCTTACTTCTTCATCATGTCGAAGAATTCGGCGTTGTTCTTGGTGGCGCGCATCTTGTCCATGATGAACTCCATGGATTCGATCTCGTCCATGTCGTGGATGAATTTGCGCAGCACCCAGACCTTCTGCAGCAGGTCGGGCTTGATCAACAGTTCTTCGCGGCGCGTGCCCGACTTGTTCAGGTTCATGGCCGGATAGATGCGTTTTTCGGCCAGGCGGCGCTCCAGGTGCACTTCGGAGTTCCCGGTGCCCTTGAACTCTTCGTAGATCACTTCGTCCATGCGGCTGCCGGTCTCGATCAGCGCGGTGCCCAGGATGGTCAGCGAGCCGCCTTCCTCGAGGTTGCGCGCGGCGCCGAAGAAGCGCTTGGGGCGCTGCAGGGCGTTGGCGTCCACGCCGCCGGTCAGCACCTTGCCCGAGGCCGGGACGACGGTGTTGTAGGCGCGCGCCAGGCGGGTGATGGAGTCGAGCAGGATGACGACGTCCTTCTTCATCTCGACCAGGCGCTTGGCCTTCTCGATCACCATTTCAGCGACCTGCACGTGGCGGGTGGCCGGCTCGTCGAAGGTCGACGCCACCACTTCGCCGCGCACCGTGCGCTGCATTTCCGTCACTTCCTCGGGACGCTCGTCCACCAGCAGCACGATCATGACCGCATCGGGGAAGTTGGTCGTGATGGCATGCGCGATGTGCTGCATCATGACCGTCTTGCCCGACTTGGGGCTGGCGACGATCAGGCCGCGCTGGCCCTTGCCCAGCGGGGCGAAGATGTCCAGGATCCGGCCGGTGAAGTTCTCTTCGCTCTTGATGTCGCGTTCGAGCTTCATCGGCTGGTTGGGATGCAGCGGCGTCAGGTTCTCGAACATGATCCGGTGCTTGATGGACTCGGGCGGCACGCCGTTGACCTTGTCCACCTTCACCAGCGCGAAATAACGTTCGCCATCCTTGGGCGTGCGCACTTCCCCCTCGATCGAGTCGCCGGTGTGCAGGTTGAAGCGGCGGATCTGCGACGGCGAGATATAGATGTCGTCGGTGCTGGCCAGGTACGAGGTGTCTGGCGAGCGCAGGAAGCCGAAGCCGTCCGGCAGCACTTCGAGAACACCGTCGCCGAAGATCTGCTCGCCCTGCTTGGCGCGGCGCTTCATGATGGCGAACATCAACTCCTGCTTGCGCAGGCGGTTGGCGTTTTCGATTTCCAGGCCTGCGGCCATTTCCAGCAGCTGCGAGACGTGCTGCGCCTTCAGTTCATTGAGATGCATTGCTTGAGGGGGACAGGGATAGGGAGGAGGGAATGCCGGCGGGCCACAGACGGGCCCGCGCGAAGAAAAACAATATTGGCGCAGTTTACAACGAACTGTCCAGGAATGCCGCGAGTTGGGACTTCGACAGGGCGCCGACCTTGGTCGCGGCGACCTGGCCGTCCTTGAACAGCATCAGCGTGGGGATGCCACGGATGCCGTACTTGGCGGCGATGTCCTGGTTTTCGTCGACGTTGAGCTTGGCAACCGTCAGGCGGCCTGCGTATTCGCCGGCGACCTCTTCGAGGATCGGGGCGATCATCTTGCAGGGACCACACCAGGCGGCCCAGTAGTCGACCAGGACGGGCTGGCCGGATTGGATGACGTCGGCTTCGAAGCTGGCGTCGCTGACGGTCTTGATGTTTTCGCTCATGGTGATTGTCTCGCGGATATCGGGCCGCGCTGGCACGGGGGCCTGGGCCCGGGGAGCTGGGTACGAAGATGGTTCGGAAAGTTGAACGCCTGGGTCCCGCGTGGTGCCGCGCCAGCAGTGCTGGACGGGAACTGTAACGCAGGAAAGCATACCATCGAGAATACCACCGGCAGGCGGGGTGGACCCAAACGACCCTGCTCACTTCATGCCCGTTCCAGCTCGGACCGCGACAATCCTCGCGCTATCCGTAAAATGTCGGTTTTTTTCCACAGCAGTTGGGGATAACTTCTTGGCCACCACACCGCGATACACCGAATCCTCGATCCGGGTCCTGAAAGGGCTGGAGCCCGTGCGCCAGCGCCCGGGGATGTACACCCGCACCGAAAACCCGCTGCACATCGTGCAGGAGGTCATCGACAACGCCGCCGACGAGGCGCTGGCCGGCCACGGCAGGCAGGTGCAGGTCACCCTGCACGCCGACGGCAGCATCTCGGTCGAGGACGACGGCCGGGGCATCCCGGTCGGCCTGCATCCCGAGGAAAACGCGCCCGTCGTCGAACTGGTCTTCACGCGCCTGCACGCCGGGGGCAAGTTCGACAAGCAGGGCGGCGGCGCCTATGCCTTCTCGGGCGGCCTGCACGGCGTGGGCGTGTCGGTGACCAATGCCCTGGCCACGCGCCTGGAAGTCGTCGTCTGGCGCGACGGCGGTGTGCACCGCCTGGTCTTCGCCAATGGCGACGTCATCGAACCCATCGCGCCGTTCCCCGAGGGCGGCCGCAAGAAATCGGGCACCCGCGTGCGGGTCTGGCCCGACGCCAAGTATTTCGACAGCCCGGCCATCCCGCTGGCCGAGCTCACCCACCTGCTGCGCAGCAAGGCCGTGCTGTTGCCGGGCGTGAAGGTGGTGCTGCGCAACGAGAAGACCCAGGACACCAAGACCTGGTTCTACGAAAAGGGCTTGCACGGCTACCTCGCCGAAGCCCTGGCCGGCGCCGAGTTGATGGTGCCGTTCTTCGAGGGCGGCGAATACGCCGGGCGCGACCACGAGACCTTCGCCGAGGGCGAGGGCGCGCAGTGGGTGGTGGCCTGGACCGAGGACGGCAACGCCGTGCGCGAGTCCTACGTGAACCTCATCCCGACGCCTGCCGGCGGCACCCACGAGGCGGGCTTGCGCGAAGGGCTGTTCGCCGCCGTGAAAGGCTTCGCCGAGTTGCACAGCCTGCTGCCCAAGGGCGTGAAGCTGCTGCCCGAGGACGTGTTCGCCCGCGCCAGCTTCGTGCTGTCGGCCAAGGTGCTGGATCCGCAGTTCCAGGGCCAGATCAAGGAAAAGCTGAACAGCCGCGACGCGGTGCGCCTGGTCAGCGGCTTTGCCAAGACAGCCCTGGACCTGTGGCTGAACTCGAATGTGGAGTACGGCCGCAAGCTGGCCGAGCTCGCCATCCGCCAGGCCCAGGCGCGCGCGCGCTCGGCCCAGAAGGTGGAAAAGAAGAAGAGTTCGGGCGTGGCCGTGCTGCCGGGCAAGCTGACCGATTGCGAGTCCAGCGACGCCACGCGCACCGAAGTGTTCCTGGTGGAGGGCGACTCGGCGGGCGGTTCCGCCAAGATGGGTCGCGACAAGGAGTTCCAGGCCATCCTGCCCCTGCGCGGCAAGGTGCTCAATGCCTGGGAAGTCGACCGCGACCGGCTCTTCGCCAACAACGAGATCCACGACATCTCGGTGGCCATCGGTGTCGATCCGCACGGTCCCGACCAGGAGGTGGATCTCTCGGGCCTGCGCTATGGCCGCATCTGCATCCTGTCGGACGCGGACGTCGACGGCTCGCACATCCAGGTGCTGCTGCTCACGCTGTTCTACCGCCATTTCCCGCGCCTGGTCGAACGCGGCCATGTCTATGTGGCGCGTCCGCCGCTGTTCCGCGTGGACGTGCCGGCGCAGGGCAAGCGTCCGGCGCGCAAGCTCTATTGCCTGGACCAGGGCGAGCTCGAGGCCGTGCAGGACAAGCTGCGCAAGGAAGGCGTGCGCGAAGGCGCCTGGAGCATCAGCCGCTTCAAGGGCCTGGGCGAAATGAGCCCCGTGCAGCTGTGGGAAACCACCATGAATCCCGACACCCGCCGCCTGCTGCCGGTGGGCTATGGCGAGATGGACGCGCTGGAAACGACGCGCATGTTCGACATGCTGATGGGCAAGGGCGAGTCGGCCCAGCGCCGCAGCTGGATCGAAGAGAAAGGCAACCTTGCCGAACTGGATATCTGACGCATATGAGTGAAGACAACCAAGCCGGCCTCTTCGACGCCGACGGCGGCGAAGCGGCCATCACGCTGGGCCGGTACGCCGAACAGGCCTACCTGGATTACGCCGTGTCGGTGGTGCGCGGACGCGCGCTGCCGGACGTGGGCGACGGCCAGAAGCCGGTGCAGCGCCGCATCCTGTACGCCATGCAGTCCATGGGGCTGGCCTCGGGCGCCAAGCCGGTGAAGGCCGCGCGCGTGGTCGGTGACGTGCTGGGCAAGTACCATCCGCACGGCGACCAGGCCGCCTATGACGCGCTGGTGCGCATGGCGCAGGATTTCAGCCTGCGCTATCCGCTCATCGACGGCCACGGCAACTTCGGTTCGCGCGACGGCGACAACGCCGCCGCCATGCGATACACGGAAGCGCGCCTGACGCCGTTCGCCCGCCTGCTGCTGGACGAACTGGACGAAGGCACGGTCGATTTCGGCCCGAACTACGACGGCAGCCAGCAGGAGCCCCACATGCTGCCCGCGCGCCTGCCGGTCATGCTGCTGAACGGCGCCTCGGGGATCGCGGTCGGCATGGCCACCGAGATTCCCGCGCACAACCTGCGCGAGGTCGCCCAGGCCTGCGTGGCGCTGTTGCGCAATCCCAAGCTGCCCGACAGCGAGCTGCATGCGCTGGTGCCGGGGCCCGATTTCGCGGGCGGCGGCCAGATCATCACGGCGCCCGCGGATATCGCGCAGATCTATGCTTCCGGCCGTGGGTCGCTGAAGGCGCGCGCGCGCTGGCAGTTCGAGGAAATGGCGCGCGGCCAGTGGCAACTGGTGGTGCACGAGTTGCCGCCTGGCGCCTCGTGCCAGAAGGTGCTGGAAGAGATCGAGGAAATCACCAACCCCAAGATCAAGGCCGGCAAGAAGGTGCTGACGTCCGAGCAGCAGCAGGCCAAGGCCTTGATGCTGGGCCTGCTGGACGCCGTGCGCGACGAGTCGGGCAAGGACGCCGCCGTGCGGCTGGTGTTCGAGCCCAAGACCTCGCGCGTGGACCGCGACGAATTCGTCAATGCCCTGTTGGCGCAGACCAGCATGGAAAGCAGCGCGCCGGTCAACCTGGTCTGCATCGGCACCGATGGCCGCCCGCGCCAGAAGGGCCTGCGCGAGATCCTGACCGAGTGGCTGGCGTTCCGCACGGAAACCGTGGTGCGCCGCACGCGCCATCGCCTGGACAAGGTGCTGGACCGCATCCACGTGCTGGAAGGCCGCATGGTGGTCTACCTGAACGTGGACGAGGTCATCCAGACCATCCGCGAGTCGGACGAGCCGCGCGCCGCGCTGATGACGCGCTTCTCGCTCACCGAGCGCCAGGCCGAGGACATCCTGGAAATGCGCCTGCGCCAGCTGGCGCGCCTGGAAGGCTTCAAGATCGAGAAGGAACTGGCCGACAAGCGCGCCGAGCGCGAGAAGCTGCAGGTGCTGCTGGACGATCCGAATGCCTTGAAGCGCACGATGGTCAAGGAGATCGAGGCCGACGCCAAGCAATACGGCGACGAGCGCCGCACGCTCATCGAGACGGCCGAGCGCGCCGTCATGGAAACCAAGGTGGTCGACGAGCCTGTCACGGTCATCGTGTCGCAGAAGGGCTGGCTGCGCGCCCGCCAGGGCCACGGCCATGATCCCTCGCAGTTCGGCTTCAAGTCGGGCGACGACCTGTATGGCGCCTTCCCGTGCCGCACCACCGACACGCTGATTGCCGTCTCGGACCGTGGGCGCGTGTATTCGGTGGCGGTGTCCACGCTGCCGTCCGCGCGCGGCGATGGCGCGCCGATCACCAGCATGATCGAGCTGGAAGCGGGCGCGCGCATCGTGCACATGATCGCGGCGGCGCCGGACAGCCTGTGGCTCATGGCCACGCAGGGCGGTTATGGCTTCGCGGCGAAGCTGTCGGACATGGCCACGCGCCAGCGCGCGGGCAAGCAGTTCGTGTCCCTGGAAGAGGGCGACGCGCTGCTGCGTCCGTCGCCCTGCTTCGAGGGCGCCCGGCAACTGGCGCTGCTCACCGCCAAGGGACGCCTGCTGGTGTTCGGCCTGGACGAGGTCAAGCGCCTGTCGGGCGGCGGCCGCGGCACCGTGCTGATCGGCGTGGACGCCCCGGACACCTTGTCGCAGGTCGTGCCCATCGGCACGCTCGGCCTGCGCGCCTCGGGCATCTACCGCAACAAGGAAACCGAGGACGTGCTGGCGGGCGCCACGCTGGAACCCTATGTGGGCAAGCGGGCGCGCAAGGGCAAGCAGCTGGATGTGCGGGTCAAGCAGGCGGTGCTGTCGCCGGTGCTGCCGGCCGCGCAATAACAGCGCGCCGCACCTTGGGCACGCGGGCCGGCTGCCCGCGTGCAAAAGCCTCGCCACCGTGTGGCGGGGCTTTTTGCTTTGCGGGGTGCGCGGACCGCGTCAGTCCGGCACGGCCTGGCCGCTTTCCAGGTAGCGGACAGGCTTGCCGCCAGGCACGGCGGCGGCCAGTGTTTCATCGCGGACGACAGCGCTTCCGCGTACGACGGTATGGATGGGCCAGCCTGTCACGCGCATGCCGTCGTAAGGCGTCCAGCCGCTGACGCTGGCGATCCACGCGTTGTCGAGGGTGCGGCGCGCGGCCAGATCCACGATCGTCAGGTCCGCATCCATGCCGAGCGCGATACGGCCCTTGCCTTCGATGCCGAAGACGCGCGCCGGACCCGCACTGGTCAGGTCCACCAGCCGTTGCAGGCTCAGGCGGCCCTGGTTCACGTGGGTCAGCATGAGCGGCAGCAGGGTCTGCACGCCGGTCATGCCGCTGGGGGATTGCGGATAGGGCTTGGCTTTTTCTTCGAGCGTGTGCGGCGCATGATCGCTGCCGAGCACGTCCACGACGCCTTCGCGGATGCCTCGCCACAAGGCCTCCTGGTGTTGGGGTCCACGTACTGGCGGGTTCATCTGGGCGAGGCTGCCGAGGCGCTCGTAGCATTCCGGCGCGCTCAGGCTGAGGTGGTGCGGGGTGACCTCGACCGTGACGCGGTCCTTGTGCGCGGCCAGGAAACAGATTTCCTGCGCCGTGGAAACGTGCAGCACATGCAGGCGTCGTCCCGCCTGGGTGGCCAGTGCCACGACGCGTTGGGTCGCCATCAGGGCGCTCGTTTCGTCGCGCCAGACGGGGTGCTGGCGCACGTCGCCGCTGGCCTCGGCAATGGGCTTGCGCGCCCGCAGCCTGGCCTCGTCCTCGGCATGCACGGCCAGCCGGCGGCGGCCATGGCGCAGGATGCGGCGCAATACCGCATCGTCGTCCGCCAACAGGTCGCCGAAGGAACTGCCCATGAAGACCTTGACGCCCGCGCAGCCCGGCAGCGTTTCCAGGCTGGCCAGCTGCTCGGCATTCGTCGCGGAGCCGCCGATATAGAACGCGTAGTCGCACCAGGCCTGGTGCCTGGCGATCTCCAGCTTGGCCTGCAGGCCATCCGCCGACAGGGTCAGCGGCTGGGTATTGGGCATCTCGAAGATGGCGGTGACGCCACCCAGCACCGCGCCACGCGTGCCGGCTTCCACGGTTTCCTTGTGTGTGAGGCCGGGCTCGCGGAAATGCACCTGGCTGTCGATGACGCCAGGCAGCACGTGCAGGCCCGTGGCATCCAGCGTGTCGTCCGCATTCCAGGCGCCGCGCAGGTGGCCCAGCGCCACGATGCGGCCGCTCACGCAGGCGATGTCGATGTGTTCGGGCCCGTTGGGCGTGAGGACCGTGCCGCCTTGCACCAGCAGGTCCGCATGGCGCAGGGCCAGGCGCCTGGCTGCGTCCAGGGTGTTGCGTGCCATGACGATGTTCTCCTTCGGCCGGCCTAGAACTCGTTCTGGATGCGCTTGTAGCCCAGCACCAGTTCATTGTTGGTGCGGGCGACATCCTCGGAGAACTCGCTGGCGTCTGCGGACACCTGCGGCAGCGCCAGCAGGTCGGTGTCGGGACCGATGCGCTCGGTGGAGCGGACATGGAAGCCTGCCGGCAGGCGCACGCCGTCGACGACGGCGTTGTAGCGCACGACGCAGCGGTCGCCCACGGTGCAGTTGAACAGCACGCTGTTGAAGCCGATGAAGACGCCGCTGCCGACCGTGCAGGGACCGTGGACGATCGCCCGGTGGGCGATGGAGGTGCGCTGGCCGATGGCGACCCTGGCGCCGGACTTGGAGTGGATGACCACGCCGTCCTGGATGTTGGAGTGTGCGCCGATGATGATGGGTTCGATGCGGTTTTCGGCATCCATTTCATCGGCCCGGATCACGGCATAGGGGCCGATGAAGACGTTTTCCTCGACGATGACCAGCCCGCAAAGGATCGCGGTGGGGTCGACGAAGGCGCTGGGGTGGATCCGGGGCAGGTCGCCTCGGGGATTCTTGCGGATCATGGCAGTCCTGGGGGAAGAAAAAGGGAAGGCGGAGCGTGGGCTGCCGGGTCGTGCATCGATGAAATTGAAATGATATAACATAATAAAAAATTCAAGCTTGCACGATTTTCATCGCACCCCAGGCCGCAGTGTCCTGGGCTTTTTCCCTCTTTCCGGATTCCCCATGCCCCCGACTTCCCGCGCTGGCACGACGCGGCGCGTGCGCCGCCGCGCCGCCTCGCCCTCCTTGCGGCACTGGCTCACCGCCAGCCTGGTGATCAGCACCGCACCGTACTGTCCCGCTTCCCTGGCCGAGGAAGCCGATGGCCGTGACACACGGCGTGGCGCGACGGTATTGCAGCCGGTCACCGTCACCGGCACCCTGCCTTCGGATGCGACGAGCGAAGGAAACGGCCGCTATGACGCGCCGCTGGCGACGGTGGGCGGCAAGGCGGCCGTGCCCGTGCGGGAGATTCCGAACTCCGTCAGCGTGATCACGCGCCAGCGCATGGATGACCAGAACCTGGTGCGCGCCGAAGAGGCGTTGGCGCAGGTCACGGGCGTGACGGTGACGCCCTGGGATGGCGCGACCTACCAGATCCGTTCGCGTGGCTACTTCCTGGAGCCGAGCCTGGATGGCGTTCCCGCGAACGGCAGCCTGAACGCCACGCAGCAGTTCGACCTGGCCATGTTCGATCGCATCGAGGTGTTGAGAGGCCCCGCCGGCCTGTTCATGGGCTCGGGACAGCCTGGCGGCACGGTGAACTTCGTGCGCAAGCGGGCGCCGGCCGAGTTCGGCGGCTCGGCCGTCGTCAGCTACGGCTCGTGGGCCAACCGACGCGGCGAGGTCGACCTGGGCGCGCCATTGAACGCCAGCGGCTCGCTGCGTGGCCGCGTGGCGGCGTCCTTGCAGGAGCGCAATTTCCATTACGCGGACGCGAACAACAGGAAGCGTTTCGTCTACGCCACGCTGGACTACGACCTGAGCCCGGCGACCTCGTTCTCGGTGTACGTGGCGGACCAGGACGACAAGACCGATCCGTTCTCGGGGCTGCCCGCCTACACGGACGGGCGACAGCTGGATGCGCGCCGCTCGTCCAATCCCATGGCGCCCTGGAGCCGCTACGACACGCGCAACCGCATGCTGGGCGCGCAGGCCGGGCATCGCCTGGCGAATGGCTGGCGCATGGTGCTGCAGGCCAGCCGCGCCGAGCGCGATTGGCGCCTGCTGGACGGCTCCCCCGCGGCGGGTGTGAACCCGGCCACCGGCAATATCGCGCGTTATGCGCGACGGGGCTGGGACGACGAATCCAGCCGCGTGGCGGTCGATGCCTATGCCACCGGCCCGTTCGCCTTGCTGGGCAGGCGCCACGAGGCGACGCTGGGCTACAACAGCGAGCGCTATCGTGGCCAGACGCTGTATGGCGCGCAGTCCGACATCGCCAATGTTCCCTTCGGCGAACCGAGCCGCGTGCCCGCCGCCAGCGTCGAGCCTTATGTGCGCGGCTCTGGATACGAAACCCGCCAGAGCGGCATGTATGGCCAGTTGCGCCTGTCCGTCACCGACCCGATGACCGTCGTGCTGGGCGCGCGCGTCAGCCGCTACGCCACGCGCAGCCGGTCCGTCGCGCCGTCGGCGCGGACGGACTGGGCCGAGAGCACGCGCGAAAGCGGCCAGGTCACGCCGCATGCGGGCATCGTCTATCGCTTGAACGATGCGCTGTCGGCCTACGCCAGCTATTCGGAAATCTTCATGCCGCAGTCGCAGCGCGATATCGGCGGCAAGGCGCTGGATCCGCGCGAAGGCAAGCAGGTGGAGCTGGGCGTGAAGGGCGACCTGAACGGCGGACGGCTGCAGTTCAGCGCGGCCGTGTTCCGCACCCGCGACGTCAATCGGTCCTACGCCGATCCGGCCAATCCCGGCTTCTTCCTGCAGGCGGGCGAGGTCGAGGTCAAGGGGGGCGAGGTGGAGGTCAGCGGCAGCCCGATCGAGAACCTGCAGCTGACGGCGGGCTATGCCTACCTGACCAGCAGCTATGTGGTGGATCGCAACCAGGCGGGCGCGGCGTTCTCGCTGTTCGAACCGCGCCATGCCTTCAAGCTGTACGGCACGCAGCGCTTCGCCGGCACGCCCTGGCAGGCCAGCGCGGGGCTGCAAGTAAGCAGCGCCGTGGCGGGCACGGGGACGGCTGGCGTGCGGGAGGGGCATGGCTATGCCATCGTCAACACGCAACTGGGCTATCGCGTCGACGCCGACACGATGCTGGCACTGTCGGTGAACAACCTGCTGGACCGGCGCTATTACGCGCGGGTGGGCACCCTGAGCAACTACAACTTCTACGGAGAGCCGCGCAGTGTTGCGCTGACCTTGCGCACGCGGTTCTGAGCGCCTGACAACGCACGTGGGGCGCCCACAGGCGCCCCACGTTGGGTCAATCAGGCAGACCTGCTCAGACGGTTTTCATGCGTCGTCCTTGGGCCGCCCAGATGCCTGCCAGGATCAGCAGGGCGGGCACGAAGACCCAGAACTCCGACGGGCGGTCGGGGTTGGGCACCTTCACTTCCACCACGTCCCAGCCCTGTTCCCAGCTGGCCTTGGCGGCCGCGCTGCCGAAGCGCACGTTCGACACCTGGACCATGTCGCCCAGCGACATGACGCCGACGCCTGCCAGGGCAAGCCGCTTCATGCCGGCGGCGTCGCCTTGCGCGGTGTCACCCTCGGGCAAGGCCGGCACCCGCACGGCGACGGTCTTGCGCAGGTCGTCGCCTTCCAGGTTCATGCCCTCGATGACGGCGACCAGGCGCGCGTTTTCAGGCAAGGCCGCCGCCGTGGCGAGGATCTCCGCCGCGGGGCGCGGCGCATGCTTGGGCGCCAGGTGGTTCATGAACCAGTCCGGGCGGAACAGCATGAACGTCACCAGGAAGAGCAGCAGCATTTCCACCAGCGTGCAGCGGATGCGCATCCAGCGCATGGTGGCGGCGGCAAAGGCAAGCGAGGCCAGCGTGGCGCCCGTCACCACCAGGGTCAGCTCCCACCAGCCTTCGACGTCGATCAGCAGCAGGAGCGGGTTGAAGACGAACATGAAGGGCAGCACGGCCGTGCGCATGGCGTAGGTCACGCCCTGGATGCCGGTCTTGATGGGGTCTTCCCCCGAAATGGCCGCCGCGGCGAAGGTCGCCAGCCCCACGGGTGGCGTGATGTCGGCCATGATCCCGTAGTAGAAGACGAACATGTGCACGGCGATGAGCGGGATGATGAGGCCGCTCTGCGCGCCCAGCTCCACGATGACCGGCGCCATCAGCGTGGCCATCAGGATGTAGTTCGCGGTGGTGGGCATGCCCAGGCCCAGGATCAGGCAGACCGCGGCCGTGAAGATCAGCATGAGCAGGACGTTGCCCATGGAGATCAGCTCCACGAATGCCGTCATGCGCAGGCCCAGGCCGGTCAGCGTGATGCCGCCCACGATCAGGCCGGCCGTGCCGCAGGCAATGGCGATGCCGATCATGTTGCGGGCGCCGTCTTCCAGGCCCAGGATCGCGTCGGTCGCGCCCTGGCGCCAGGCCGGCGCCGCATTCTGCTTGCGGAACCAGGCGGTCAGCGGACGTTGCGTGACCATCTGCACCAGCATGGCGACGACCGCCCAGAACGCCGACAGGCCGGCCGACAGTTCTTCCACGCTCAGGCACCACACCAGCACGCCGATGGGAATCAGGAAGTGCAGGCCGGCGCGCACCGTGGGCCAGGTTTCGGGCCGCTGCGGATTGGTGATGCTGATGTCGGTGGGCAGGTCAGGGTGGCGGGCGGCCATGCGCAGCAGCCACACGTTCAATGCCGCCAGCATCGCCAGCAGGATCCACATGGCCGCGGCGCCCGCAATCTGCTGCACGCCGACGCCGATCCAGTAGACCCCGCCCATGACGATCAGGGTCCCTGAAATCCCCATGCCCCAGCCCGCCAGCTTCTGCAGGAGGGTGCGCGGCTTGCCGGCGCTCATCATCGGCTGGATGCCGAGCTTGAGCGCTTCCAGGTGCACGATGTAGAAGAGCGCGATGTACGAGATGCTGGCCGGCAGGATGGCGTGGCGGATGATGTCGGTGTAGGGAATGCCCACATACTCGATCATCAGGAAGGCGGCCGCGCCCATGACGGGCGGCATGATCTGGCCGTTCACCGACGAGGCCGTCTCGATGGCGCCGGCGCGTATGCCGCCGTAACCGGCCTTCTTCATCAGCGGGATGGTGAAGATGCCGCCCGTGACCACGTTGGCCACCGACGAGGCCGAGACCAGGCCGTTGACGGCCGAGGACACCACGGCCACCTTGGCGGGGCCGCCGCGCAGGTGGCCCAGCAGCGCGAACGACACCTGCATCATGTAGTTGCCGGCGCCGCTCTTGTCCAGCAGCGAGCCCAGCAGCACGAAGATGAAGATGTAGGACACCGACACGCCCAGGGCCACGCCATAGACGCCTTCGGTGGTCAGCCACATGTGCGAGACCAGGCGTTCCAGCGAGGCGCCGCGGTGCGCCAGCACGTCGGGCAGCCAGGGGCCGGCGAAGACGTACAGGATGAAGATGGCGCCCAGGATCGTCATGGGCAGGCCCAGCGCACGGCGCGTGACCTCCAGCAGCAGCGTCAGGCCCACGGCGGCCATCGCCACGTCCATGGCGGTGGGCTGGCCCGGACGTTGCGCGAGTTCGCTGTAGAAGAGGAAAAGATAGGCGCCGCAGAAACCGGCCGCAATGGCCAGCAGCCAGTCATAGAGCGGCATGCGGTCGCGCGGCGAGGATTTCGTGATGGGATAGGCCAGGTAGCCCAGGAACATCGCGATGCCGAGATGGATGGCGCGCGCCTCGGTGTCGTTGAAGATGCCGAAGCCCAGCGAGAAGGGCAGGGGCGAGGCGTACCAGAGCTGGAACAGCGACCAGAACAGCGCGCCGAACGCGAGCAGGGCGCCAGCCAGGCCGCCGGCCTTGCGGCCGCCGCGGTCGACATCGGCCACCAGTTGCTCGAGTTCCGCACTGGGTGTGACGGGAGCTTGACTCATGATGAACACTTCCGGAAAGCGGGGGGCGGGGCGCGGTCGCGGATGAACCGCGAGGCGCGTGCGCCTGGCGGCGGCGCATCGCGCGCCGCCGTGGGGACAGTCAGGAGGGACAGGGGCCGCCGGCGCCGGCCGGCGGCTGGGTCAACAGGAGGCCGGCAGGCCGGCCACCCCGTTTACAGCAGGCCCTTTTCCTTGAAGTACTTCTCGGCGCCAGGATGCAGCGGCGCCGACAGGCCGTTCTTCACCATGTCCTCGGGCTTGAGGTTGCCGAAGGCGGGGTGCAGCTTCTTGAAGTCGTTGAAGTTCTCGAACACGGCCTTCACGATCACGTAGACCGACTCGGCGGGCACGTCTTCCGAGGTCACGAAGGTGGCCGTCACGCCGTAGGTTTCGACGTCGTTGGGATTGTTCGGGTACAGGCCGCCCGGAATGACCGCCTTGGCGTAGTAGCTGTACTTCTTCAGCAGCTCTTCCACGGCCGGACCGGTGATGGACGCGAGTTGCGCGCCGCAGCTGGTGGTCGGGTCCTGGATGTTGGCCGAGGGGTGGCCCACGCCATAGAAGAAGCCGTCGATCTTGCCGTCGCACAGCGCGGCGCCGTGCTCGTCGGGACGCAATTCACCGGCCAGCGCGAAGTCCTTCAGCGTCCAGCCCTTGGCGGCGATCAGCTGTTCCAGCGAGGCGCGCGTGCCCGAGCCGGGGTTGCCGACGTTGAAGCGCTTGCCCTTGAGGTCGTCGAAGGTCTTCACGCCCGCTTCCTTGCGCACCACCACGGTGAAGGGCTCGGGGTGGATGGAGAACACGGAGCGCAGCTTCTTGTAGGCGCCGCCATCCTTGAACTGGCCCTGGCCTTCATAGGCGTTGTAGCCCACGTCGGATTGCACCACGCCCAGGTCGAGCTCGCCGGCCTTGATCGTGTTCACGTTGAACACCGAGCCGCCGGTGGATTCCACCGAGCAGCGCAGGCCGTGTTGCGCGCGGTCCTTGTTGACCAGGCGGCAGATGGCGCCGCCCGCGGCGTAGTAGACGCCGGTGACGCCGCCCGTGCCGATGCTGACGAATTTCTGCTGCGCGGCAGCCGGCAGCGGCGCGGCCAGTGCAGCGGCGAGCGCGGCCGCGGTGCTGAGCATGAGCCCTTTGTTGCCCAGGTGTTTGGTTGCGAAATGACGCATGACTAACTCCTTTATATGGGTTTTCCCCGTTGTGTGCCGGCCGCGGGCCGGCGGTCGAGATGATAAGCCGTGTCGGCGTGCGCGCGCGACCCCGCGTTTGCACTCATGAACGGCTGGCCTGCGAATCTGTCGGTGTCACTGCGCCTGCAGGGCGTCGTCGATGGCGCCGGCGAGGCGATCCACCAGTTGATCCAGTTCGTCGTCGCCGATGATGAAAGGCGGCGCGAGCAGGATGTGGTCGCCCTGTTGTCCGTCGATCGTGCCGCCCATCGGGTAGCACATGAGGCCGCGCGCCATGGCCGCGCGCTTGACGCGCGCATGCAGCTGGCGGGCTGGATCGAAGGTGGCGCGCGTGGCGCGGTCCGCCACCAGCTCCACGCCCTGGAAAAGACCACGTCCGCGCAGGTCGCCCACGTTCGGATGCTCGCCCAGCCTGGCCTGCAGGCGCGCCATCAAGCCTTCGCCCTGGCGGCGCACGCGAGCCAGCAGGTCGTCGCGCGCAATGATTTCCTGCACCGCCAGCGCGGCGGCGCAGGCCGTGGCGTGGCCGAGATACGTGTGGCCGTGCTGGAAGAAACCGCTGCCCCGGGCCATGGCGTCGACGATGTGTCCTTGCGCCATGACCGCGCCGATGGGCTGGTAGCCGCCGCCCAGGCCCTTGGCGATGGTGATGAGATCGGGCGTGATGCCCTCCTGCTCGATGGCGTAGCGCGTGCCGCTGCGGCCCATGCCGCACATGACCTCGTCGGCGATGAGCAGCACGCCGTGACGGTCGCAGACTTCCCGCATACGGCGGAAATAGCCCTGCACGGCAGGCACCGCGCCCAGCGTCGCGCCCACCACGGGCTCGGCGACGAAGGCGAGCACCTTGTCCGGGCCCAGGCGCTGGAAGGTGTCCTCCAGTTCCTGGCCCAGCCGGTCCACGTACTGCGCCACGGATTCGCCTTCGTGGCGGTCGCGGTATTCATAGCAGGGCGAGACATGCGTCACGTCGACCAGCAGCGGCGCGAACTGCGCGCGCCGCCAGGCATTGCCGCCCACGGCCAGGGCGCCCAGCGTGTTGCCGTGGTAGCTCTGGCGCCGCGCGACCAGGTACTGGCGTTGGGGCTGGCCGATCTCGACGGCGTACTGGCGCGCCATTTTCAGCGCGGCCTCGATGGCTTCGGAGCCCCCCGACACGAAATAGGCGTGGCTGGTGCCCGCGGGCGCTTCGGCCACCAGGCGCTCGGCCAGCTGTTCCGCGACTTCCGTCGTGAAGAAGCCCGTGTGCGCATAGGCCAGCGCATCGATCTGCGCATGCATCGCGGCGCGCACCTCGGGATGGTTGTGACCCAGGCACGACACCGCGGCGCCGCCAGAGCCGTCCAGATAGGCGCGGCCGTTGCTGTCGAAGAGCCAGACGCCGTCACCGCGCACGGCGGTGGGCGGGGTGTGTCGCAAGGAGCGGTGGAAGACTCGGGTGTCGGTCATGGCGTGTCGGAAGAGGGAGAGTCGGAGGAAAGGGAGGGGGATGCGGCGTGCGCCGCGTTCGTGTGCTTGCGTTCGCCGGCCTCCGGTGTGGCGCGCCAGTAGGCGCGGCGCGCGCGCAGGCGGGTCTCGACGGCGGACAGGCGGGTCAGCACCTCGGTGCCGCCGCGCGCGGCCAGGCGTGCCACCAGGTGTTCGGCCAGCCCCAGCAGGCCTGCCGTGGTGTGGAAGAAGGAGCCGGGCCGTCCCTGCGCCTGGCCGGTGTCGGGCGGCGTGAAGACCAGGGTGTGGCGTGCCTGGGCGGTGTAGGGCGCAAGCGCACTGTCGGTGAGTGCGATGAGGGCCACGCCGCGCGCGCTCAGTTCGGTGGCCAGCTGGACCGTCAGCGCGGGGTAGGGGGCTTGCGAGATCACGACCAGCGCGTCCCCGGCCTGCAGCACGTCGGCCGCCTCGGCCTGCATGGCGCCCAGCCCGTCGACGAGGATGCCGTTGCTGCGCACGAGCTGATAGGCATAGCGCATCTGGAAGGCGATGCCGAAGCTGGAGCGCGTGCCCAAGAAGCCCACCAGCCGCGCCTGCAGCATCGTCTGGGCGGCCGCGTCCAGCTGTTCCAGCGAATTGGCCTGCTGCACGGAGCGCAGGGCGTCCACCTGCAAGCCGGTCAGGGCGGCGTGGCCGTCCAGTTCAGGTCCGGCCTGCAGGGCTGCCGCGCGTTCGCGCAAGGTGGTGTTCGCCTTGCGGGCCAGCGCCTGCTGGCAGGCTTGCCGCAGTGCGTCATAGCCGTCGTAGCCGGCGGCACGCGCCAGCCGCAGCATGGTCGCGGGCGAGACCTGGACGGCCTCGGCCTGCCTGCGCATGGACCACAGCCCGGCTTCGGCCGGGTGCGAAATGATCCAGCGAGCGGCACGCTGCAACTCGGGCGTATAGCTCGCGTAGCCCTGTTGCAGGCGCTCCTGTGCCGACGTGGCGGCCATGGCGCTTTCCCCTTGGATTGACGTTTTGAAACAGATGGTACATGGAACTAAATAAAAAAAACATACGTTTTCCTGCTTAGGGGAAAACCCGCCAGGCCACTGTATTTACAAGGGATTTGCGTCCGGGTGGAAGGTTGACAGCCTAGAGTGGCGCCGGTAGCATGGGCCTCAAATTATTCGTGCACTAATTAATCTTATTGAATTGGTTTTGTTATGAATGATTCTGTCACAACACAGCAGTCGGCACCCACGCCGTCGCCGCAGCAATACGACCTGCGGATCCTGCGCGCGCTGCGCCGCATCACGCGTTCCGTTGCGCTGCATTCGCGCCAGCTGGCCGCGTGCAGCCAGATCACGGCGCCGCAACTGATCTGCCTGCGCGCCATCCTGGCCGCCGGGGGGCCGCTCACCGCGACGGCGCTCAGCCGCGAAATGCACCTGAGCCCGAGCACGGTGGTCGGTATCCTGGATCGCCTGGAGGACAAGGGCCTGATCACCCGCGAGCGGGGCCGCGAAGACCGCCGCATCGTCTTCGTGCGTGCCACGGCCGCGGGCGACGCCCTGGCCCGCGAAGCGCCTTCGCCTTTGCAGAAGCGCCTGGCGGATTCGCTCAACGCGCTGCCGGAACTGGAGCAGGCCACCATCACGCTGTCGCTCGAGCGCATCGTCGACCTCATGGAAGCCGAGACGCCCGCAGGCGAGGCGCAGGCCGACCACGGCTCGCCCATCCTGGACGTGCCCACGCACGGCGCGCCGCCCGAATCGGGGCTGGTCGTATGAGCGAAGCCATGACGCTGGCGCCGGTGGCGGCCCACGCGCTGCGACCGCCGCGGCGTGAGGATGGCGCGGCCATCCATGCACTGATCCAGGCCAGCCCGCCGCTGGACCTGAATTCCGTCTACGCCTACCTGCTGCTGTGCGAACACCACCCAGGCACGTGCGTGATGGCCGAGCGCGACGGCGCGCTCGACGGTTTCATTTCCGCCTATGTGCCGCCCGGCCGCGACGACACCTTGTTCGTCTGGCAGGTGGCGGTGCACGAGCGGGCCCGCGGCCACGGCCTGGGCGGCCAGATGCTCTCGCATCTGCTGGCCCGGCCCGCGTTGGCCGGCATCCGTCATGTCGAGACCACGGTCGGTCCCGACAACCAGGCTTCGCGGCGCATGTTCGCGGGCCTGGCCCGGCGTCTCGGCACTTCGGTCGCCGAATCGCCACTCTTTCCCGCAAGCCTCTTCGGCGGGCAAGGGCATGAAGATGAAGAGCTGTTGCGGATAGGTCCGTTCGACGTTTCCAGCGAGGCTGGGAGGAGAGATCGGGGTTAGCCATCACCCCGGGGCAGGCAGAGACGCCATGCCTCGAAGTACGTACGCAGGTACCCAAACTCTAATGAGGGAGAAAGATATGGATTTGAAAATTTTTGATCGTATGGAGTCCGAAGTGCGCGGCTACATCCGATCCTTCCCGGTGATCTTCAACCAGGCCAAGGGCTCGGTGCTGATCGACGAGAACCGCAACGAATATATCGACTTCTTCAGCGGGGCTGGCACCCTGAATTACGGCCACAACAATCCCGTCTTCAAGGAAAAGCTGGTCGAGTACGTCGAGTCCGACGGCGTGGTGCATGGCCTGGACATGGCCACCAGCGCCAAGAAGCAGTTCCTGGAAACGGTCGAGCGCGTGCTGCTCAAGCCGCGCAACTGGCAATACACGCTGCAGTTCACCGGCCCCACCGGCACCAATGCCGTGGAAGCCGCGCTGAAGATCGCGCGCCAGGTCAAGGGCCGCCAGAACATCATCTCGTTCACGCACGGTTTCCACGGCGTGAGCGGCGGTTCGCTGGCCGTGACCGCGAACGCCAAGTTCCGCAATGCAGCCGGCGTGTCGCTGGCCAACACCAGCTTCATGCCCTATGACGGTTACTTCGGTCCCGATGTCGACAGCATCGCGTGCATCGAGCGCATGCTCGAGGATCCCAGCAGCGGGTTGGACAAGCCCGCTGCCGTGATCGTCGAGACCGTCCAGGGCGAGGGTGGCGTGAACGTCGCCACGCTGCGCTGGATCAAGGAACTGGAAAAGCTCTGCCGCCGTCACGACATGCTGCTGATCGTCGATGACATCCAGGTCGGTTGCGGCCGTACCGGCAGCTTCTTCAGCTTCGAGTCGGCCGGTATCCGTCCCGACATCATCACGCTGTCGAAGTCGCTGTCGGGCTATGGCCTGCCGATGTCGCTGGTGCTGATGAAGCCCGAGCTCGACATCTGGAAGCCCGGCGCGCACAGCGGCACTTTCCGCGGCAACAACCTGGCCTTCGTGACGGCCACCGCCGCGCTGGACACGTATTGGACCAGCGATGCGTTCTCCACCGAAATCCAGCGCAAGGAGCGCATGGTGCGCGACTGGCTGGAAAACGTGGTGCACAGCTATCCCAACGCCGGCCTGGCCGTGCGTGGCCGCGGCCTGATCCAGGGCCTGGTGACCAACGGCGATCCCACGCTGGCCGGCCGCATCGCCAGCAAGGCTTTCGAGCAGGGCCTGGTGATCGAGACCTCGGGCGCGCAGGATGAAGTGCTGAAGCTGCTGCCGGCGCTCACCATCGAGGACGAGTTGCTCACGCGCGGCCTGGAAGTGATCGAGCGCAGCGTCGGCGAGGCGCTGGCCGAGAGCGGGCAACAAGGCGCCCGCGTCCTGAAATTTGGAGGTAAGGCACGATGATCGTACGTAACGTGAAAGACGTGATCGGCACGGAAAACGAAGTCAAGACCGATACGTGGATGAGCCGCCGTGTGCTGTTGAAGAAGGACGGCATGGGCTTCTCTTTCCACGAGACGACGATCTTCCCGGGCGGCCAGACCCACATCCACTACCAGAACCATCTGGAAGCCGTGTGGGTCGTCGAGGGCGACGGCGAGATCGAGACGATTGCCGATGGCAAGAAATACAAGCTCGAACCCGGCGTGGTCTACGCGCTGGACAAGAACGATGAGCACTGGCTGCGCGGCGGCAAGGAACCCTTGCGCGTGATCTGCGTGTTCAACCCCCCGCTTACCGGCCTGGAGGTGCACGACGAAAAGGGTGTGTACCCGATCGTCGAAGACCAGGCCGCCTGATTCGAAGGAGGATTCATGATTAGTCCTGCGAAAGATCCCTACGCGTCACGGACCGACCGCGGTTCGGCCATCATCGCCCGGCAGGATCCGGTGGTGCATGGCAACGGCGACTATGCCGATGCCCTGAAGCGCGAGCAGCTGGATGCCTATGAGCGTGACGGTTTCCTGCTGCTGGAAGACGTCTTCTCGGAAAAGGAAGTGGCCGCACTGTTGGCCGAGGCCGAGCGCATGACGCGCGACCCCGCCATCATCCGCCGTGAAGAGTCGATCACCGAACGCAACAGCGACGTGGTGCGGTCCATCTTCATGGTGCACGTGCTCAGCCCCGTCATCCTGAAGCTGGCGCGCGACCCGCGTCTCATCCACGTGGCGCGCCAGATCCTGGGCTCCGAGGTGTACATGCACCAGTCCCGCGTGAACCTGAAGCCGGGGTTCAAGGGCAAGGAGTTCTACTGGCACTCGGACTTCGAGACCTGGCACGTGGAAGACGGCATGCCCAACATGCGCGCGCTGAGCTGCTCGGTGCTGCTGACCGACAACAATGCCTGCAACGGCCCGCTGATGCTGGTCCCGGGTTCGCACCACCAGTTCATTTCCTGCGTGGGCGAGACGCCGGAGAACCACTACAAGGACTCGCTGAAGAAGCAGGAGTATGGCGTGCCGGATCCGGTGAGCCTGCAACTGCTGGTGGAGCAGGGCGGCATCAAGCCCATGACCGCCAAGGCGGGCTCGGTGGTGTTCTTCGACTGCAACACCATGCATGGCTCGAACAGCAACATTTCGCCGTGGCCGCGCGCCAACGTCTTCATGGTCTACAACAGCATGGAGAACACGTTGAATGCGCCCAAGTATGGGCTGGCGCCGCGTCCCGAGCACATCGCCACGCGTTCGAGCTTTTCGGCGCTGACGCCGCTGGACACGCTGAAGTCGGTGCGCTGATGCCTGCATGACCCGGCATCGCCCATCGGGCGCTGCCACCGCCGGCCCCCTCGTGGGGCCGGTTTCGTTTTTGGCGCCGGCCTGGGTCGCCCGTCCCAAGGGCCCGGCGCCGCGCATAGGCATTGCGGCCATGGGCGCAAGCCAAAAACTATAGAATGTCGGCCTTTCCACCTGAAACGAGCGAAATTCCATATCATGCAACGCATTATGCTGCGTGCGAAGCTGCACCGCGTTACCGTCACGGAAGCCGACCTGCACTACGAAGGGTCCTGCGGCATCGATCCCGACCTGCTGGACGCCGCCGACATGCGCGAGTTCGAGCGCATCGAGCTGTATAACGTGACCAACGGCGAGCGCTTCGACACCTACATCATCAAGGCCGAACGCGGCAGCGGCAAGATTTCGCTGAATGGCGCCGCCGCCCGGCGCGCCCAGGTGGGCGACCTGATGATCATCTGCACCTACGGTCCCATGTCCGAAGAGCAGGCGGCCACGCACAAGCCCCGGGTGATCCTGGTGGACGAGCAGAACCGCATCAAGGAAATCCGCAAGTTCGAGGACTGACCTCGGCTCGGGTGGCGGCCCGCTTGGCTGTCGCCCTTCATGCCCCGCGCGGTGCGCGGGGACTTCGACAGACCAGCCCCCCGTCACTGCCATGAGCTTCCAGGTTACCGTCCTTCCCAGCCAGCACACCTTCACCGCCGACGCCAGCCAGACGCTGCTGGACGCCGCGCTTGCCGCGGGCATCGTCCTGCCCTACAGCTGCCGCAACGGCGCATGTTCCACCTGCAAGGGCAAGGTGGTGTCGGGCGATTTCGAAGCCGGCGGCACGCCCGCCCAGATCCTCTCGCCCGAGGAGATCGAGCAGGGCTACACGCTCTTCTGCCAGGCGCATGCGCGTTCGGACATGGTGCTGGAATCCAAGGAAGTGCGGCTCGCCAGCGACATCCAGATCCGCAAGCTGCCCGCCCGCGTCATGACGCTCGAGCGCGCCGCGCCCGACGTGACGGTGCTGACGCTGCAATTGCCCGCGACCGAGCCGTTCCGCTATTACGCGGGCCAGTACATCGAGGTCATCCTGAAGGATGGCCGCCGCCGCAGCTATTCCATGGCCAGCGCCCCGGGCGCGGGCGGCCCGCTGGAACTGCACATCCGCCACCTGCCTGGCGGGGTCTTCACCGACCACGTGTTCGGCGCTGGCGCCACGCAGATGAAGGAGCGCGAGATCATGCGCCTGGAAGGGCCGCTGGGCTCGTTCTTCCTGCGCGAGGACAGCGACGCGCCCATCGTCCTGCTGGCCAGCGGCACGGGCTTCGCGCCGGTCAAGGCCATCGTCGAGCACATGCAGCTGGCGGGCATCCGCCGCCCGGTGCGCCTGTACTGGGGCGGCCGCCGCCCCCAGGATCTCTACATGCATGCGCTGGCCGAAGGCTGGGCCGCCCAGATTCCCGATTTCCAGTACATCCCGGTGGTCTCCCAGGCCTTGCCCGAGGACAATTGGACGGGCCGCACGGGCTTCGTGCACGAAGCGGTCATGCAGGACCTGCCCGACCTGTCGGGCTGGCAGGTCTATGCCTGCGGGACGCCGCTCATGGTCGATGCGGCCCGCCGCGATTTCGGCGCGCGCTGCCAGTTGCCCGAAGAGGCGTTCTTCGCCGATGCCTTTACCTCCGAAGCCGACGTGGCTGCCCTGAAGGGCTGACGCCCAGGGGGATCCGGGGGATTGTTGCGCGGCCGCCCCCGGGCGGCGCCCGCCGCGCACGGAGTGCTTTGGGCGGGCGCGCAGGCCGCGTTAAACTGCGTGATCGCCCGCGCCCGCGCGGCCGCCAAGCCAGGCATCGTGCCGGGCAGGCGCGCCCCGGCAGGCCCGGGCCTGGAGCCACTCTGGAATGAAAATCGCGGTTTTGGGCAGCGGCATCCTCGGCACGTCCAGTGCCTGGTGGTTGCGGCAGGCTGGCCACGACGTGGTCGTGCTCGACCGGGCCGCCGGCCCTGCCCAGGAAACCAGCCTGGCCAATGGCGGCCAGATTTCCGTTTCCTATGCCGAGCCCTGGGCCAACCCCCAGGCGCCCCTGAAGCTGCTGCGCTGGATGCTGCGCGACGACGCGCCGCTGCTGTTCCGCCCCCAGGCGGACTGGCGCCAGTGGCAGTGGGGCCTGGCCTTCCTGCGTGAATGCCTGCCTGCGCGGCTGGCCCCCAATATCCGTGCGCTGGTGTCCATGGCGGAATACAGCCGCGGCATCCTGCGCCAGATGCGCGCCGCGCTGGACATCGACTACGACCAGCTCTCGCGCGGCATCCTGAACATCTATCGCGACCCCGCCCAGTTCGAAGCCTCGCAACGCGCCGCCGGCATGATGCGCGAGTTCGGCGTGGACCGGCGCGCCATCAGCGCCGACGAGGCCGTGCGCATCGAGCCCGCGCTGGCGGCATACCGCCACCGCCTGGTTGGCGCGGATTACACGCCCGAGGACGAAAGCGGCGACGTGCACCGCTTCACCGTGGCGCTGGCCGAACGTGCCGCCGACGCAGGCGTCGAGTTCCTGTTCTCCACCCAGGCCACCCGCCTGCACACCGAAGGCGGCCGGGTCAGCGGGGTCGAGCTCATCGGCGCCGACGGCCGCTACGGCCTGCTGAGGGCGGATGCCTACGTGGCCGCGGCGGGCAGCTTCACGCCGGCCCTGGTGCGCCCGCTGGGCGTGTCCTGCCCGGTCTATCCGGCCAAGGGCTATTCCGCCACCTTCCCGGTGCTGGACCCCGATGCCGCGCCCTCGGTCAGCCTGACCGACAGCGGCAACAAGGTCGTCATCAGCCGCCTGGGCGACCGCCTGCGCATGGCCGGCACGGCCGAGTTCGCGGGCTATTCCCGGGCCCTCAATCCCGCTCGCTGCCAGATGCTCGCGCAACTGGCCGGCGAGCTGTTTCCCGGCGCGCTCGACATCGGGCGCGCCGCTTACTGGTCGGGCTTGCGCCCGGCCACGCCTTCCAACGTGCCCCTGATCGGCCGCACCCGCGTTCCCAACCTGTACCTGAACACCGGACATGGGACGCTAGGCTGGACCATGGGCGTCGGCTCGGGGAAGGCCTTGGCGGACATCGTGGATGGACGCCGGCCCGAACCCGACTTTCCCTTTATTGGCTTGTAGACAGACGCTATGAACATGATGCAAAGCGCGGGCGTTCCCCGCATCGTGCGCGCCGCCGGGCACGCGCTGGTCCTCGGCCTGGCCGGTGTGTCGGCGCAGGCCATGGCCGCCACCGACGTGCAGGTCTGGCACACCCTGAGTCCGGCCAACAAGGACCAGCTGGAAAAGATCGTCAAGCAATTCAACCGCGACCAGAAGGACGTGCGCGTGGTGCTGAAGGGCTTCGACAGCCAGGCGAATCTGCGCGACGAGGCCACCCGTGCCGTCGCCGCCAAGAAGGGTCCGCACCTGGTGCAGATCGAGGACAACCACTCGCCCGACGTCATCGCCGAGCACAAGTCCATCCTGCCGCTGTACCGCCTGCTGGACGACTACCCCATCAAGGACCTGGGCTGGTTCCTGCCGCAGACCTCGAGCTTCGTGCGCGACAACCGCGGCCGCCTGCTGGCCTTCCCCTGGATGGCCGAGATCCCGGTCATGTTCTACAACCTGGACGCCTACAAGAAGGCGGGCCTGGACCCCAAGACGCCTTCGCGCACCTGGAACGACCTGCAGGCCGACCTGCTGAAACTGCGCGACAACACGGACCTGAACTGCCCGTACGCGACCAGCCAGCAAGTCTCGGTGCACCTGGAAAACCTGGCGCCCATGAACAACCGCCTGTACACCAGCGCGAACAACGGCCTGGACAAGGGCACGCCCAAGTTCAATTTCGATTCGCTGTACATGCGCCACCTGTCGCTGATGGTGAGCTGGAAGCGTTCGCTGCTGCTGACCGAGCACACCGACGACGACCGCGCCGATGCGCTGTTCGCCAAGGGCCAGTGCGGCGTGCTGACGGCGGGCTCGGGCGCGCTGGGCAGCATCCTGGCGGGCAAGGTGCCTTTCGGCGTGACGCCGCTGCCTTACTACTCGCAGGTCGCCAAGCAACCGGGCCGCCCCTTCGTGAGCGGGTCGGCGCTGTGGGCGGTGGCGGGCCATCCGCGTGACGAGGACAAGGCCACGATGGCGTTCCTGGCCTACCTCGCCAAGCCGGTCGTGGCGGCGCAGTGGCACCAGAACACGGGCTTCCTGCCCTTGACCGACGCTGCCTTCCGCGCGGCCGACGTCTCGTTCTACAACCGCATTCCCGGCGCGCAAGCCGTGGTCGAATCGGTCCGTGCCACGCCGGCGGCGTCGGCGCGCGGCTTCCGCCTGGCCAACTATCCGCAGGTCGAGCAGATCTTCAACGCCGAACTGCAGACCGCGCTGTCCGGCGACGTGCCGCCCATGCGCGCGCTGAACGTGGCATCCGAAAAGGCGGAAGCGGCGATGCGTCGCTGATGCCCGCAAGGAATCGCGCCTGATCCAGCCGGCCCTTCGGGGCCGGTTTTTTTTTGCCGCCGGACCGCCCCAAGGCAAAAGCGGCCCCCTCGGGGGGGCAGCAAGCCGAAGGCGCGGCGTGGGTTTTTTCTTGCCTGTCCGCATTGCCTTGCCGCTGGCTTGGAGGTTCGCGCCGGCCCCTGTGTTCGCGAGATCCATCGGGACTAGCCACGCTTTTCGAGGGCGGTGCGACGGGCCACCATGCAGCCGTGATTCGATTTCCGCTGCAAGGTGAACCATGACGCGATCCATCTTCCTGCTGTGTCTGCCGCCATTGCTGGCAGGGTGCCTGGCCACGCCCACGGGGCCTGGCTGGACACCGCCCGCGGCCGCAAGCTACGACTTCAACTGGCGCCTGTCGGGCGAGCGCGCGCTGGCGCCGCAGCAGGTGTTTCACGATGGCCAGGACACCTGGCTGCAATTCGCGCCCGGGCAGGCCGTGCCGGCCTTGTTCGCACAAAGCGCGCAGGGTGAACGTGCCTTGCCTTACCAGTCCCGTGATCCCTATGTCCTGGTGCGCGGGGTGTGGCCCGCGCTGCTGATGCGCGGCGGCTCGGCGGTGGCGCGCGCGCAGTATCTGGGGGCGGGGCAGGGAGGCGGGCGGGTGCCGGCGGGTCGTGTGGAGCGGGATGGCTTGCCCGCGGCGGGGGAGGCGCATGCCGTGCCCGTTGAACTGCCGCGTGTCGATGCGTCGCCTGCCGTCGCGCCGTCTTCCGTGCGCTACGACGCTTCACCCGCGCAGGGCACGATGCGTGCGGTGTTGCGCGACTGGTCCCGCCAGGCGGGATGGACGTTCGAGCCCGAGCACTGGACGGTGGCGGTCGATATCCCGCTGGCGGGCACGGCCTCGTTTTCCGAGGGCTACGAAGCCGCGGTCAGCGAATTGCTGCGCGCCACCGAGCTGGGCGAGCAACCCTTGCAGCCTTGCTTCTATGCCAATCGCGTGTTGCGGGTCGTCAGCCTGCGCGAGGCCTGCGACCGGACGGCGCCCGTCGGCGAGGGCGCGGCATGAGCACGGCAGGCGTGTCGCGCGTCTGCCGCGGCCTGCTGTTGCTGGGCGCATGGCAAGGCCTGTCGGCGTGTGCGTTGGTGCAGCGCCTGGACGAACGTTTGCTCGACGGCGAACGGCGCCAGGCAACACTGCGCGCCGGTCACGATGCCTTCGCGCGCAGCGTGACCGATGCCGCCGTGAGGCGCGGCGGGCAGCATGTGGCGCGCGCCTGGCTGGCCGGCCGCGCCCAGCCGCTGGCGCGCGAGGTGACCCTGCCCGCCGCGTTGCGCCGTGACGTCAACACCACGCTGCTGTTTGCCGACGGGCAGGCCAACCTGCTCGTGCTGGCCGAGCGGATTTCACGCGCAACGGGCATCGCGGTGCGCGTCCAGCCGGATGCCTTGCTGCCGCAGGAGCAGTTCCTGCCCAGGCTGGCGGCGGGCGCAACCGGAGCGCCCGTGGTGGCCTTGCCGACACAGGCCAGCTTCGGCGATGGGCCGCGTCCGCTGCCCGACGTGCTGGACGCCCTGTCGTGGCGGCTGGGCGTGCACTGGCGGTATCGCGATGGCGTGGTCGAATTCTTTCGCGTGGAAACGCGGGTGTTCGACGTGCGTTTGTTGAGCCTGGATGCGCGGGCCGACGCGCGGCTGGGGCGGCGGGGGCAGGACGAGCCGGGCGGTTTCGAAAGCGCATCCAGCACCGCGCTGACCGCGGGTGAACCCGACGGGCTGGCCGCGCTCACGCGCCGCATCGAACCCTTCCTGTCGCGCGCCGGCGTGATCGCCGCGCCTGCCGGGGGCGCAGGGTCCATCATCGTCACCGACACCCGCGATGCGCTGGATCGGGTCGCGCGGTTTCTCGAAACCGAGAACCGCAACCTGACGCGCCGCGTGCGGCTGGTGTTCGAGGAGGTCACGCTCATCGCGGATCGGCAGAACGAAGGCGGCATCGACTGGCAGGTGCTGCATCGCAGCGGCCGCGCGGCGGCCTCGCTGGCGGGCGCCGCCAGCGGCTCGGTCACGGAGGGGGCAAGCCTGGGAGCCGCCTTGGTGGGCGGTGACGCGGATGGCTCGAAAGCCCTGGTCAGCGCGCTGGCCAGGATGGGCACGGTGCTGCGCCACACCAGGGTGCCGGTCTATACGCTGAACCGCCGGCCGGTCACGCACGCGGTGCGCACCACCTTTTCCTATATCGACCAGGCGCAGACCGCCTCGGGCGGGGCCATCGTCGGCGCGCCGCTGGGCAGCGCCTTGCCGTCGGTGTCGGTCACGCAGAAGCAGGAGACCACCGGCACGTTCCTGACCCTGCTGCCTGACGCGCAGGCGGACGGGCAGATCCTGTTGTCGGTGTCTTACGACAGCACGGTGGCGCAGCCGCTCCAGACGGTCACCTTGGGCGCAGAGGAAAACCAGGTGCGCATCCAGCAACTGACCGTCGATGGCTCGGGCACCGTGCAGCAGGTGGCGCTGCGGCCTGGGCAGGCCATGATCATCGCGGGTTTTGACCGCAGCCAGGACGATGCCCAGCGCAGCCGGCCCTTGGAGGGCTGGCCCCTGCTGTCAGGGGGGCGTGATCGCCTGTCGGGGCAGCGTACCACCACGCTGGTGATGGTGAGCGCCGAGGTCGAGGAGGGGTTCTAGCCATGCCGTGGCAACTCGAATCGGCCGAGGCCGGCAGTCCGCTGCGGACCGCTCGCGCCCAGGGGCATGTACTGGTCTTCGGGCTCGATTGGCAGCCATTGCTGGGGCGCGACGTGCCCAGGCTGGCCCTGGCGCGTGCCCGCGGCTTGCGCGCCAGTCACTACGTCTGGTCGGCAGGGCAGGGCGCGAGCGTGGGCTGCGCCCGGCTGCGGCGCCCGCGTGCGCGCCGACGGGAAGCCTGGTTGTCGGCAGCCGTGGCCGCGCGCCTGGCAGCGGGAACGCCGTCCGGCGTGGTGCTGCTGGCGCTGGAGGCAGGGTGCGTCTGGCTGTCGGCGTGGCATGCCGGCGCTGTCTTGGCGGACAGCGACCGTGTGCATGACTCGCGCGCGTCGGCGGATGCCGCGCTCGACGCACTGGCGGTCCGCTATCCGGGGCTGGCGCGCTTCGGCAATGTGCCGATGGATGGGGGATGGCAACTGCTGGAAGCCGCCCAGGTGCTTGCCGCGGCAGGAGACGCGGCGCGTCTCCTGCCCGTGGTGTCGCAGCGGCGCCGCGCGCTGGCAGGGCTGGCGGGAACGTCGCTTGCCCTGGCAATCGGGTGGCGCGCCTTGCGGCCCGCTGCGCCAGCGCGGATCGGCACGGTGGCGGTGGACCCTGCGCAGGCCTGGGCCGATGCGCTGGACAGGCACGCGGCCAGCGTGCCCTGGCATGGACCTGCGGCGTTGGCGCGTGCCCTGAGCGCCTTGCGCGCCTTGCCGGCCTCGGTGACGGGGTGGTTCCTGCGCGATGCGCAATGCCTGCCAAGGCACGATGGCTGGCATTGCCAGGCGCGCTATGCGCGGGGGACGCTGGGCCGCAATCTCGATCTGGTGGCGGTGGCGCCGCCAGGCTGGGCCGTGCATTTCGACCTGCTCGATGGCGCAAGGCTTACCTGGGTCGTGGCGCATGACGGCGCCGGCGTGCCTTGGCGGCGCCTGGGCAGCGCCCGTGACACCGAGCTGGTGCTGGCCAGCCGCCTGCAGCGCCACGCAAGGCTGTTTTCCGCCATCCGCGTGGATGCCTGGCAGGTCTTGCCCTTGGCGCCACCCGCAGACGCCCAGGGAGCAGCGTTGACCTGGCCAGAGGACTGGCCCGCCGTCGGCACGCGTCAATTGACGATCGAGGGGCCGTTGTACGCCTATGCCTTGCTGCAGGACTGGGAGGTGGCGGCAGCCTGGCAGAGCCTGCAACTGCAGGTGCAGCACCCCTCCGATGCGACCCTGGCCGCGCGCCGGGCCACCGTGCGCTTGCAAGGAGTCTTGTATGAAAAGCATTGATCCGCGCGGGCCGTCACCGGCATGGCCGGCCGTATTGCTGGCAGGCGTGCTGGCCTTGCCGCAGGCATGGGCGGACGAGCCCCTGGCATCCCCGCCTGCCGGCGCGGCACCGGCGTTGCCGACCAGTACAGCCGTCCAGGATGCGCCGGCGCCGCCGGACGGCCAGCGGGTCTGGTCGCAGGCGCCCACCGTCCAGGACCTGGTTCGCCTGGACCTGGAGGCCGCGCTGGCGCAACGGCGCGGCCAGTGGCAGGCGCCGGGGGAGCCACCCCGTGCGGGCATGCCGTCCGCCGGCGGCAAGCCCGACGCGCCGGCCTTGCGTCTGGCTGCCATCTACGGCGTGGGCAGGCAGCTGCAGGCAGAGCTGCTCAGCGAGGGGCGGCGGGTCGTCCTGCGAGCGGGTGGTGGCACCGCGCCGCAAGGGTTGCGCCTGCTCTCCATCGACGGAGAGTGCGTGCGCGTGCGGGCACGCGATGACGTGGTCCATGCCCTGTGCCTGGCACGTGCGGAGGCCTCATGAGCCGCGCGCGCATGCTGATGCCTGTGCCGCCAGCCGTGGCGCCCCCGCGTTGCGTCGCGCTCTCGGGGCAGGACGATCTGGCGCGCATGACGCCGCCGCTCGACCGGGTGCTCTGCGACGACTTCGATCTTGCCGGCCTGGCGGGCAAGCTCTGTCCGGCGCGGCGCGAGGATGGCAGCGCGGTGATCTTCGCGGTGCAGGACGAGGCGCGCTCGGATGCCGCCTGGGAGCTGGCGCGGCAGTTGCAGCAGCGTGGCTATCGCCTGGCTGAGCCGGTGTGCGTCATCCTGCCCGCGACGCTCCTGCTGGCGCTGGCCAGCCGCCGCGTGCGCAGCGACACCTTGAACAGCCGGCGGCAGGTGCTGGCGGACCCGCAGCGCTCGGCCCTGTCGCACGCGTTTGCGGAAATCGTGGCCTGGGGGGTCCGGGCGCATGCCAGCGACATCCACCTGAATGTGCGCACGCGGCACGCCGAGTCGCAGGTGCGCTACACGGTTGCGGGCCGCTACGTCTCGCCCGATTGCTATGCCCGCATGCCCACCGCGACGCTCAGGGAAATCCTGTCGGTCGCGTGGATGGAAGTGCAGGGCGGCAACGGTTCGGTCTTCGACCCTGCCATCGAACAGCAGGGCCGGATCTGGCACCAGGCCGCGGGCCGGCAAGTCATGCTGCGCTGGGCCTCCCTTGCCACGGATGCCGGGCCGTCCGTGTGCCTGCGCATCGTGCGCCTGGACGACACCGTCGCCACGGCGGACCTGGCGGGCCTGGGCTATCTGCCCGGCCAGGTCGATATCCTGGCCCGGGCATGCCGGGTGGAAGGCGGCGCGGTGGTGCTGGCGGGCGTGGTCGGGTCCGGCAAATCCACCACGCTCGCGGGCATGATGCGCACCATCCCCGAGACCCGCAAGGTCATTACCCTGGAAGACCCCGTGGAATACCTGATCCCGGGCGCGCTGCAGAACACGGTCGGCCGCGACCTGGAAACGCCCGAGGCCACCGTTTTCGACGCCAAGTTGCGCACCTTGAAGCGCAGCGCCATGAACGACCTGATGATCGGGGAAATCCGGGATGTGCAGACCGGACGTGCCTTCATGGACCTGGCGGGGTCGGGCGTCAGCGTCTACACCACCACGCACGCGGGTTCGGCGGTGCTGGTCGCCGAACGCCTGGCATCGGATTTCATCGGCATCGCGCGCGATTTCCTGGCCACGCCGGGCGTGCTCAAGCTGCTGGGCTACCAGGCCCTGCTGCCCGCCTTGTGCCAGGCGTGCGCGCTGCCGCTAGCCAGCCTGGGCGCTGATCGGCGCGACATCAGGGACTGGCGTGGCTGGGTGGGCGGCATCGAGTCCGCCTACGGCGTGGACTGTGCGGGCATGCGGGTGCGCAATCCCGCGGGCTGCCCCCAATGCGCGCCGGGGCAGTTGCCAGGACTGGCCGGCACGCGCGGGCGCACGGTGGTTGCCGAGTTCGTCGAACCCGACGCGGATCCAGAGTGCCTGCGACTCATCCGTGCCCGCGACAACCTGGGCCTGGCGAGGCATGTCGCGGCCAGCCGGCGCGCGGCTTTCGACAGTCCCGACATGAGCGGGAAAAGCGCCATGGCCTGCGGCTTGTACAAGGCTTTGCAAGGTTGGGTGGATCCGCGCGACGTCGAAGCCCGGTTCCGGCCCTTCGATCACGTGCCGGCCTGGGAGCGCGGGCGATGAGCGCGGCAGGTCGGCAGCACGCCATCGCAGCGCTGGCGCATCGCGCCGCCTGGTTCCATGCCTCCCGGCAACTGCGCCGGGAGCGGGCGGACTACTACGAATACCTGGCCGAACGCATGGCCGCGGGCGTGGGCGGCAAGACGCTGCTCGCGCTGTTCCGTGGTGATGCCGCGCGGCGAGGCAATGCCCCGCGTGCGCGGCTGTCCGCGGAGTGGGCGCGGCGCTGCGAGGCTAGCGGCGGCGACCTGTTCGAGGTCTGGTCCGGCGTCTTTCCCGAGGAAGACCTGCTCCTGCTGCGCACGGCGCAGCAGGCGGGTGCGGCGGCGCTGGTCCAAGCGCTGCGCGACCTCGCCGATGCCACGCGGCTGGTCGAGGGCGCCCGCCGCACCTTGCGCCAGACCCTGGCCGCGGGCGTCGTGGCGCTGTGCGTGCTGGCGGGCATGCTGGCGGCCGTGCCGCACTACACGGCGCCACGCCTGTGGCGCACGTTCCAGGGCGTGCCGCTGGAGCTCCACGGCCCCACCGCGCAGGCGTTCCAGCAGTTCTCGGTTTGGCTGCAAGCGTGGCTGCCAGCGTGCCTGTCCGGCCTGTGCATCGTGTTGTCCGGCTTCGTGCTGAGCCTGCCACGGCACACCGGCCGTGTGCGCACCGTGCTCGACCGCCACGCGCCGTGGTCGCTGTATCGCGACTTCCAGGGTCTGCGTTTCCTGTTGCTGCTCGCGCTCCTGCTGCGTCCCCAGGGCCATCGGGTCATCGCCTTGCGCGACGCGCTGGCCCGTGTCGCGGGCAGTTCCGGGGTGTGGGTGGCCTGGCAGGCGCAGCGCGTGGGCGATCGCCTGGATGCCGGTTGGGCCGGCGCGGATGTCTTCGATACCGGGCTCTTCGACCCCGAGTTGGGCGGGTTCCTGCAGGACATGATCGATGCGCACGGCATGGACACGGGCCTGCGGCGAGCCACCGAGCGGCTCAGGACGCAGGCGTTGCGGCGCCTGTCGGGCCAGGCGCAGGCGTGGCGCTGGGTCTTGCTGCTGGGTGCGCTGGCCGGCCTGCTGGCCCTGGCGGCGTGGCACTACGCCGTCATCGACGACCTGCGCCGCGCCATGATGATCCACCACGCTGGCCGGTGAGGACCTGCGCCGCTGCCTCTTGTTTTCCCGTGCTTCTGGAGACTTTCCGATGTCTTGCAACATTTTCCGATTGCCGCGCCCATCCCTGCCTCTTGCGCGAGGCCACCCGCGCGCCGGGGCAGCCAGCCAAGGCGGTTTTTCCCTCATCGAGGTCTCCATCGTCACGGCCATCATCCTGCTCATCGCAGTGGTGGGGGTGCCGGCGGTCAATGCCTATGTCATCGAGAACCGCGTCCCGCGCGTGGCCGAGGAACTGCAGCGTTTCGTGTTGAGACTGAAGGTCGGCGCACAGGGCGCCGGCAGCGGGCCATACGCGGGCGTGGGCACGCGCCTGCTCGGCCAGAACTTCCAGCGTTCCGGCGTGCTGTCCGTGGCAGGCGAGGGCGATGGCGCCCAGGTGGCGCATGGCCTGGGCGGCAGCGGCCGGGGCGGCGACGGCGTCGTCACGCTGGCGCCCGAGAACGGCGCGGGCGATGCGTTCGTCCTTCGGCTGGGCGAGGTCAACGATGCGGCGTGTCCGGCGCTGGCGTCCATTTTGCAACGGCTGGCCGAGCAGGTCTCGGTGTCCAGCGACAAGGGCACGACCTTGCTCAAGAGCGACCTCGTCAATCCCCGGATCGCCTACAGCGCGGTGCTGGCCCAGGCGGCCTGCAGCGACGGAGACAGCAATGCGTTCTCCTTTGTCTTTCGCTAGCGTTCCGCTCGCCGGGCGGCGGCTTGCCCCGCTTCCGCGCCAGCAGGGCTTTTCCTTGCTGGCGCTGGCGGTGGCGGCTGCCCTGTCGACATTGGTGGCCGTCTGGGCGGCCAGCGCCTGGGTGGCCAGGCTCGACGACGCGGCTGCCGAGTCGGTGGGCGCCTGGCTGGTGGCGCTGCATGCGGCCGCGGCGCCCGTCGTGCGGGAGATCGAGCGCGCCGAACGGGGCGAGGCCGGCCCGCCGCTCTCGCCGGCGCTGACCGGACTGGCCCGGCTGCCCGTGGCCACGCTCAAGGCCCTGGGCCATTTGGAACCCGGCTTCCCCGAGCGGTCGGCCTGGGGAGCGCCTGCCAGGCTGGAACTGTTGCGCAGCCAGGCTTGTCCTGGGCCGCAATGCCGGATCGACCTGTTGCTGCATACGCCGGTGTCGGGTGCGGAGGGGCGGGCATCCGATGACGTCGGGCGCATCGGTGGCGTCCTGCTGGCTGCGCGGGGGCTGGCTGGCGCCATCCATCCCCAGGCGCCCGGACAGCTCCGCGGCGCCAATTTCGCGTTGCCCAACCCGCCTGCCCCGGGCCTGGCGGCGCTGCCGGTGGGCACGGTGGCATTGCACGCCAGGGGAGCGCCCCTGGTGGACGATCCTTACGTCCGCCGGCGGGACACCCGTGACCCTGATCTGCAAGGGCCGCTGACGGTGGCGGGCGCGATCCACGGCGGGGCGGAACTGCTTGTCGACGGAACGATGACCGGCCGGGGCGACCTGCGCATCGCCGGCCAGGTACAGGGCGGCGGTATCGTGGCGCTCGGCGCGGTCTCCGGTGCCGAGGTACGCAGCCAGGGGCGGCTTTCCAGCGGTGAATACCTGATGCTGGAGGCCCAGGCCGTCCCGGGCTCCCCCTGTTCTTCGGCGGGCCTGGTGGCACGCGACGCGTCTGGCGCGCTGCTGGCATGCCAGCAAGGGACTTGGCGCCTGCAAGGAGGAGGCTTCGGCGGCATGTTCCTGATGGAGGCGTCGGGCCGGTGCGTGGCGAGGGACGGTTTCAAGCCCAATCCCGTGACCGGCGCCTGTTCGTGCCCCGCGGGCTTTCTCCCTTATCCGGTGGCCCTGACCCGGGGCGGCTTTCATGACGAGGACTTCCAGTTCTATCGCACCTATGTCTGCATGCCCTGATGTTCGGGCCGGCGTGGAGGCACTGGCTCTATAATCAAAGATTCGCCCCTACCCGGCCCGCATCGCGATGAAAGTTTCCGAAATCCGCCAGAAATTCCTGCAGTTCTTCCAGTCCCAGGGCCACACCATCGTGCCTTCGTCGTCGCTGGTGCCCGGCAACGACCCGACGCTGCTCTTCACCAACTCCGGCATGGTCCAGTTCAAGGACGTGTTCACCGGCAAGGAGAGCCGTCCCTATCGTCGCGCCACGTCGGCCCAGCGCAGCGTGCGCGCCGGCGGCAAGCACAACGACCTGGAAAACGTGGGCTACACCGCGCGGCATCACACGTTCTTCGAGATGCTGGGGAACTTCAGCTTCGGCGACTATTTCAAGCAAGATGCCATCCGTTATGCCTGGGAACTGCTGACCAAGGTCTACCAGCTGCCGGCCGAGAAGCTCTGGGTCACCGTCTACCAGGAAGACGACGAGGCCCATGACATCTGGGCCAAGGAAGTGGGCGTGCCGGTCGAGCGCATCATCCGCATCGGCGACAACAAGGGCGCCCGCTACGCCTCCGACAATTTCTGGCAGATGGCCGAGACCGGCCCCTGCGGTCCTTGCACCGAGATCTTCTTCGATCACGGTCCCGACGTCTGGGGCGGCCCGCCCGGATCGCCCGAGGAAGACGGCGACCGCTACATCGAGGTCTGGAACCTGGTGTTCATGCAGTTCGAGCGCGACGCTTCCGGCACGCTCACGCCGCTGCCCAAGCCCTGTGTCGACACCGGCATGGGCCTGGAGCGCATTGCCGCCGTGCTGCAGGGCGTGCACTCCAACTACGAAATCGACCTGTTCCAGAAGCTCATCGCCGCCGCTTCGCGCGAAACCGGCTGCCAGGACCTGCACGAGAATTCGCTGAAGGTCATCGCCGACCACATCCGCGCCTGCGCGTTCCTGATCGTCGACGGGGTCATCCCCAGCAACGAAGGCCGCGGCTATGTGCTGCGCCGCATCGTGCGCCGGGCGCTGCGCCACGGCTACAAGCTGGGCCAATCCAAACCCTTCTTCCACCGCCTGGTGCCCGACCTCGTGCAGGAAATGGGCGCGGCCTATCCTGAACTCGAGCAGGCCGCCAGCCGTGTCGCGCAGGTGCTCAAGCAGGAAGAGGAGCGTTTCGGCGAAACGCTGGAACACGGCATGAAGATCCTCGACGCCGCGCTCTCCAAGGTCGAGCAGGGCGGCCGTGTCGAAGGCACGACGCTCTTCACGCTGTACGACACCTACGGTTTCCCGGTCGACCTCACGGCCGACATCTGCCGCGAGCGTGGCGTGGAGGTCGACCTCGACGGTTTCGAGACCGCCATGGATCGCCAGCGCGAGCAGGCCCGTGCCGCCGGCAAGTTCAAGGCAGCCGAAGGCCTGTCCTATGACGGCGTGCAAACCCGCTTCGACGGCTACGACACGCTGTCGGGCGATGCCCGCGTGGTCGCGCTGTACGTTGGCGGCACCGCCGCGCAGACCGTGCAGGCCGGCCAGGAGGCCATCGTGGTGCTGGACGCCACGCCTTTCTACGCCGAGTCCGGCGGCCAGGTGGGCGATGCCGGCGTGCTGCAGGCTGATGGCGTGCGCTTCGTCGTCAACGACACCCAGAAGATCCAGGCGGGCGTTTTCGGCCATCACGGCGTGCTGGAATCCGGCACGCTGTCCGTGGGCGACAGCCTCGCTGCCCAGGTCGACGTCGAGCGCCGCGCGCGCACCGTGCGCAACCACTCGGCCACCCACCTGATGCACAAGGCCTTGCGCGAAGTGCTGGGCGGCCACGTGCAGCAGCGCGGTTCGCTGGTCGACCCCGACAAGACCCGTTTCGACTTCGCGCACGATGCGCCCATGACGGCCGACCAGATCGCCGAGGTCGAGCGCATCGTCAATGCCGAGGTGCTGGCCAACGCCCCCGTGCAGGCCCGTGTCATGGCCTTCGATGACGCCGTGCAGGAAGGTGCCATGGCGCTCTTCGGCGAAAAATATGGCGACAGCGTGCGCGTGCTGGACATCGGCAGCTCGCGTGAACTGTGCGGCGGCACCCACGTGGTCCGCACCGGGGACATCGGTCTCTTCAAGATCGTGGCCGAAGGCGGCGTGGCTGCCGGCGTGCGCCGCGTCGAGGCCATCACGGGCGACAATGCCCTGAAGTGGGTCCAGAACCTGAATGCCACGCTGGCGCGTGCCGCGGGCGCCTTGAAGACCCAGCCTGCCGAGCTGCCCGAGCGCATCGCCCAGGTGCAGGAGCAGGTGCGCGCGCTGGAGAAAGACCTGGAGCAGGCGCGTGCCAAGCTCGCCGCCAGCGCCGGCAACGACCTGGCCGCCAGCGCCGCCGTGGACCTGGGGGGCGCCAAGCTGCTGGCCGCGGTGGTCAAGGACGTCGATCCCAAGGCCCTGCGCGGCATGGTCGACCAGATCAAGGATCGCCTGAAGCCTGCCGTGGTGCTGCTGGCTGCCGGCGGCCCCGATGGCAAGATCAGCGTGGTGGGTGGCGTCACGCCCGAGCTGGTCGGACGCGTCAAGGCCGGTGACCTGGTCGGGCACGTCGCCGGCCAGATCGGTGGCAAGGGCGGTGGCCGCCCCGACATGGCCATGGGGGGGGGCGTCGATCTCGCGGCCTTGCCTGCGGCGGTCGACAGTGTCCGCCAGTGGGTTCAGGAACGGCTATGATCATCGGCCTGCGTCGGCTGTTCCGTCGCGGGCCGGCGCCCGAGGCGCCCAAGACACCCATGAGTGAAAACGAAACTCCTGACGGCGCCGCAGAGCCACCCATGCACCACATGGTGGTGGATGCCTGCGGCCTGTCCTGCCCCTTGCCCATCCTGCGCGCCAAGAAAGCCCTGGCGCAGCTGGAAAGCGGGCAGGTGCTGAAAGTGCTGACCACGGATCGCAACGCGGTCAAGGACTTCCAGGCCTTTTCCCGCCAGACCGGCAACACGCTGCTGTTGCAGCAGACGGTCGGCGCCCGCGTCCTGCATTACCTGGAGCGGCGCTGACACCCGGGTTTCATCCGGTGTTTTCCCGCGTGGAAGGCCCTGAAGTACACTGCGGCTACAACATTTTTACGGTAACGAAGGCTTTTTGTTGCCAATCCTTCTGGTTGGGTGCTATCCTAACTGGCTTTTCTCAACATTTTCAAGGAATTACCTATGGTGGTGATTCGCCTGGCCCGCGGTGGGTCCAAGAAGCGACCGTTTTACAACGTAGTGGCAGCTGATTCGCGCAACCGTCGCGATGGCCGCTTCATCGAGCGCGTGGGTTTCTACAACCCCGTCGCCAACGAAAACGAAGAACGTCTGCGCCTGGCGCTGGACCGCGTCAAGCACTGGACCGACACCGGTGCCCAGCTGTCGCCGGCCGTTGCTCGCCTGGTCAAGGACTACTCGGCCAAGGTTTCGGCCGCAGCGTGATGGCTCACCCCCGGGGCGCTGTCGCGCTTCCCTTCCAAGGGGGCGCCACCGGCGGACCGGCAAAGCCGGCTCCGCGATGGCCTGGATCGGGGGTAACCGCCGCACTGATCGTGGGCGGGACTGAATGAGCACTACGCAAAACGCCAAGCCCGACGATCTCGTCGAGCTGGGTCGCATTACGTCAGCCTATGGCGTGCGTGGCATGGTCAAGGTGCAGCCGCACTCTGCCCAGGCCGAGGTGCTGCTGGCCGCAAGGCAATGGTGGCTGGGACGCCAGTCTCCGCTTGCCGCCTCGCGTGACGCACCAGACAGCGTGCCTGCCGATCTGCGGCTCGTCGGCGTGAAAACCTCCCGTCCCCAGGGTGCCACGGTCGTGGCCGCGCTGGAAGGGTTGGTCGACCGCGACGAGGCCGAAGCCTTGCGCGGCACCAGCGTCTTCGTGCCGCGCTCCGCTTTCCCGGCGCCGGATGATGACGAGTATTACTGGGTCGACCTGGTCGGCTGCATGGTCTATGGCGTCGACGACGCCGATGTCCCCGTGCTGCTGGGCCGCGTGGATGCGGTAACCGAAAACGGCGCGCATGCGCTGCTGGACATCGCCTGCCTGCAGGAAGTCCAGGGCGAAGCCGAGCCGTCCCCGGTGTTGTCGTCCAAGGGACGCCAGCGCTCGCTTCTCGTACCGTTCGTGAACGCTCACGTGCTCAATGTCGACCTCGGCGCACGCCGTATCGACACGAACTGGCCGGCCGACCTCGACTAGGCCCTGACGCGCGGCTTCGCCCGCGCCTTTTGCCATGCGCTTCGACGTGCTTACGCTGTTTCCCGATATGTTCGGAGTCGTTCGCGACCTCGGCGTGACGGGGCGCGGGCACGCGCAGGGCCGCTGGGCCTTGCGCGCCTGGAATCCACGCGACTACACGCATGACGTTCACCGCACCGTGGACGACCGTCCCTATGGCGGCGGACCCGGCATGGTCATGCTTGCCCAGCCCTTGGAAGACACCCTGGCCGCCGTGCGCGCCGACCGTGCCGCCACGGGCGCGCCGCCCGCGCGCGTGGCCTTGTTGTCTCCCACCGGCCGCCGCTTCGACCAGGCGGCCGCGGGCGAGCTGGCGCAAGGCGGTGGGCTGGTCCTGGTCTGTGGCCGCTACGAAGGCGTGGACCAGCGCTTCATCGACCGCTGCGTCGATGAGGAATGGTCGCTGGGCGATTTCGTGCTGTCTGGCGGCGAGCTGGCCGCCATGGCCATGATCGACGCCACGGTGCGGCTCTTGCCCGGCGTGCTGAACGATGCGGAGTCCGCCTTGCAGGACTCCTTCCACCGCAATGTGTCGGGTTTGCTCGACAGCCCGCATTACACGCGACCTGAAGTCCATGCGTCCCTGGCCGTGCCGGCGCCCCTGATGTCCGGGCACCACGCCCGCATCCAGCGCTGGCGGCGCGATCAATCACTGGCGTTGACCGCCGCGCGCCGCCCGGAGCTCATCGAACAGGCGCGCCAGCGCGGGGAGTTGAGCAAGGAAGACGAGCGCGTCCTGGCGGCGTTGCGCGACGTGGCTGCCCAGGCGGATACATCCGGTTCCTGAACACTGAACACGCGCGCGTCCGTCCCGGCTGCTCACCGCAGACGTCCGCTTTTCAGTCCTTCCTTTCCGCAGCGGCTGCCGCCGCGGCCACTTGCGGGCTGCCTCGCAGCACCAGCCACAAGGCCACGGCGATCAGGCCCGTGCTGCCCAGATGGGCCAGCGTGACAGGTTCGTCGAAGATCAGCCAGTCCCACAGCACGCCGAATATCGGGATGATGAAGGTCACCGTGGTGGCCTTCAGCGGCCCGATGTCCGCCAGCAGGCGGAAGAACACGATGTAGGCATAGGACGTGCACAGCAGGCCGAGTCCCAGCATGGCCAGCCAGGCATTCAGCGGCGCGTCCAGCCAGCCCGGCGGCGTATCGCCCAGGCTGGCGTGCAACATGAAGGGCAACAGCGCCAGCACGGCGCCGACCTGGCTGCCCAACGCCATCAGCCGATTGTCGAGCCCGCCGCGCTCGGTGATCCAGCGGCGGGTCATGAAGCCGCCCAGCGCATAGCACAGGGTGGCCACCAGGCAGGCGCCCACGCCCGCCAGCATGCGGGCCTCCACCGCCACGGGGCCGGCCTGCGTCAGCACCGCCACGCCCATCAGTCCCACGCAGACCCCGGCCAGGCGCGCCAGCGTGGCACGCTCGCCGAAGCACAGCGCGCCGATCAGCACGCCCATGAGTGGCGTCATGGCATTGAAAATGGCGCTGTAGCCTGCCGGCAGGCGCTGGGCGGCGAAGGCGTACATGAGGAAAGGGGCGGCCGAGCTGAGCACGCCCAGCAGCAGCGCGTGGCGCAGCTTGCCGTCGAAGCGCAGGGGCACGCGCAGCGACAGCACCACGGCCAGCAGGCCCAGCATGCCCAGCGAGACACGGAAGAAGGCCGACGGCACGGTGCCCAGGTAGGGCGCTGCCGCGCGCAGGAAGATGAAGCTGCTGCCCCAGAGCGCGGCCAGGAACAGCAGCCTGGCGAGATCGACGGGGCGCAATTCAGGTCTCCAGGGTGGGCTGCGGCCCGGCCAGGGCAGGGAAGGTGATGGTCACCTGGAAGCCCCGTCCATCCAGGCCGCTGCCGCACAGGCGCGTGGCCCCGTGCAGGGCGGCCACCCGGGCCACCAGCGACAGCCCGATGCCGCTGCCGCGTTCACGGTTGCCCGGCACCCGATAGAAGCGGTCGAAGATCTTCTCGTGTTCGTCGGTCGGCACGCCGGGGCCGTTGTCGGCCACCGACAGCGTCACGCCACCGAGCGGGGCGGGATGGCAGCGCACTTCGATGCGACCGCCCACGTGGCCGTGGCGGATGGCGTTGTCCAGCAGGTTGCCCACCAGCACGCCCAGCGCATCGACGTCGCCGCGGATGCGGCAGGGCGCCACGTCCAGCTTCAATTGCAGTTGCTTGGCGCGTGCCTCGCTTTCGAACTCTCGAGCCATGACGTGGATCACGCGGTCCAGCGCCACGGTCTCGGTCAACTGGGCATCGTGCAGGGCGTCCAGGCGCGCCTGGTCCAGCAGTTGCTCGGCCAGCCGGGCGCTGCGGGCAATGCCTTGCTGCAGCTTGTCCAGCGCTTCGCGGGTGGCGGCCGGGTTGTCCGCCTGGCGAGCCACCTCGGCATGGCTGGCCAGGACGGCAAGCGGCGTGCGCAGCTCGTGCGCGGCGTCGGCGACGAAGCGCTTTTCGTTCTGCACGGCTTCGTCCAGCCGCGCAAGCAGGCGGTTGATGGCATCGATGAACGGCTGCAGCTCTTCGGGCAGGTTGGCGTGGGGCAGGGGCGTCAGGTCCAGCGCAGGCCGGGCCAGGATGTCCTGGCGCAGCGTGTTCAGCGGACGCAGCGTGCGGCGCAGCACGAACCACACCGCGCCGGTCATGGCCACGACGAACAGCAGCGTCATGCGCATGCTGCGTTTCAGCAGGTCGCGGAATTCGGCGCGCAGCTGGGTCTGGCTCTTGGCGACCTGCACCTGGATCAGGCCTTCGGCATCCGAGATCGAATAGACCCGCCAGTTTTCCTCGCTCAGGTGGATGTCGCTGAACCCCAGGCCGAAGTCGGGCCGCAAGGCCGAGGGCGGCGAGCCGGGCGAGCGCATCAGCAGCACATTGCGATGCAGGTCCCAGATCTGGAACGAGAGTTCGTCGCCCTTGAAGAGATAGGGCGGGTCGGCGCCCAGGCGATAGTTCTCGGGCCCGTCGGGGCTGGCGGCGGTCTGCGTCAGGCGCCGGGGCGTGGACATCACGATCTGGCTGGCGACGTCCTTCAGCGACTGGTCCCACAGGCCGGTTTCGGCGCGGGTGTACTCGTGCATCCACTCGATCCGGCTGATCACGCTGAAGACCACCAGGATCAGCATGAACGTCAGGAAGAGCCGCTTGCCGAGGGAGTTCACGCGGTGGCCTCGCCCAGCCGGTAGCCATAGCCGTGGACGGTGACGATGAGGTCGTCGCCCAGCTTGCGCCGCAGCTGATGGATGTAAACGGCGATCGTGTTGCTTTCGATGGTGCCGTGATCGCCGTAGACGGCGTCTTCCAGCTGGTGGCGCGTCAGGGTGTGGCCCTGGCGTTGCATCAGGGCCTGCAGGGTGAGGTATTCGTGCAGGCTCAGCGCCACCGGCGTGCCGTCGCGCGTCACGCTGCGCGTGGCGGTCTCGATGGCGACGTCGCGATAACTGAGCAGCGGCAGGACCGTGCCGGTGCTGCGCCGCAGTACGGCACGCAGCCGCGCCAACAGCTCGTCCAGCGGAAAGGGCTTGACCAGGTAGTCGTCCGCTCCGGCGTCCAGCGCCTTCAGCCGCTCGCTCAGGTGGTCATGCGCGCTGATGACGAGCACGGGCGTGGGGTCGAGCCGTGCGCGCATGGACTCCAGCACGCTGTGGCCCGAGCGGTCGGGCAGGCCGAGGTCCAGCAGGACCGCCGTGTAGGCATGATCGGTCAGGGCCAGGCGCGCGGCCGCGGCATCGCTGGCCCAATCCACCAGATTGGCGCCGCCTTGCAGCAATCCCGCGCGCAGGCCATCGCCCAATAGCGCGTCATCCTCGACCAGCAATATCCGCAACGCCGCACTCCCATTCATTCATGCGTGGCGCCCGCCCGGGCGCCACGCGGCAGGCGCCTGTCTAGGCACCCAGCTTGGCCCGTTGCGCCTGGACCAGGCTCAGCGTTTCGCTGAACTGCGCCAGGCGTGTTTTTTCCTGCTCGACCACCGCGGCCGGTGCGCGCTCGACGAAACTGGCGTTCGAGAGCTTGGCGTTGGCACGGGTGATCTCGCCTTCCAGGCGTGCGATTTCCTTGTCCAGGCGCGCGGTTTCCGCCGCCACGTCGATTTCGACGTGCAGCATCAGGCGGGCCTGGTCCACGACTTGCACCGGCGCGCCCAGGTCGGGCAGCGTCGCCACGACGTCCACCTTGGCCAGGCGCGCGAGCGCGGCCAGGTAGGGGGCGTTGCGGGTCAGCGTTGCCGCGTCGCCTTCCGCCAGCAGCGGCACACGCTCGGCGGGCGACAGGCCCATCTCGCTGCGCAGCGCGCGCACGGCGTCGACCTGGCGCTTGAGCGCCGCGACGTCGGCTTCGGCGGCCTCGTCCAGCGCGGCCGGGTTGGCCACCGGATAGGGCTGCACGCTCACGCTGCCGTCGGCGACGGCGGCGCGCACGCCTGCCACCACCGAGACCTTCTGCCACAGTTCTTCCGTGATGAACGGAATGATGGGGTGGGCAAGGCGCAGCACCACTTCCAGCACGCGGATCAGCGTGCGGCGCGTGGCCTGCTGCTGGCCCGGGGTGCCGTGCTGCAATTGCACCTTGGCCAGCTCCAGGTACCAGTCGCAGTACTCGTCCCACACGTAGCGGTACAGGGCGTTGGCGATGTTGTCGAAACGGTAGTCGTCAAAGCCCTTGGCCACTTCCATTTCCAGGCGCTGCAACTGGCTCACGATCCAGCGGTCGGCAAACGACAGGTCGGCCGGGTCCGGCTGCTGGGCCGCGCCGGCATGGCCCTCGGTGTTCATCAGCACGAAGCGCGTGGCATTCCACAGCTTGTTGCAGAAATTGCGATAGCCTTCGCAACGCTTCAGGTCGAAGTTGATGTTGCGGCCCAGCGTGGCATAGGCGGCCATCGTGAAGCGCAGCGCGTCGGTGCCGAAGGCGGGAATGCCGTCGGGGAACTGGCGGCGCGTCTTCTTCTCGATGTCGCCGGCCTGCTTGGGGTTCATCAGGCCGTAGGTGCGCTTGGCCACCAGGCTTTCGAGGTCGATGCCGTCGATCAGGTCCACGGGGTCCAGGGTGTTGCCCTTGGACTTGCTCATCTTCTGGCCGTCGGCGTCGCGGATGAGGCCGTGCACGTAGACATGGCGGAACGGCACCTGGCCGGTCAGGTGCGTGCTCATGAAGACCATGCGCGCGACCCAGAAGAAGATGATGTCGAAGCCGGTGACCAGCACGCTGGAGGGCAGGTAGCGTGCCAGGTCGGGCGTCTCGTCGGGCCAGCCCATCGTGGTGAAGGGCACCAGCGCGGACGAGAACCAGGTGTCCAGCACGTCGGCATCGCGCGTGAGCGGGCCGTCCACGCCGGCGGCGCGGGCCTGCGCGATGGCTTCCGCCTCGTCGTGCGCCACGAACACCTGGCCGTCGGCCGCGTGCCAGGCCGGGATCTGGTGGCCCCACCACAGCTGGCGCGAAATGCACCAGTCCTGGATGTTTTCCAGCCACTGGTTGTAGATGGTCGTCCAGTTCTCGGGATAGAAGGTCACGTCGCCGTTGCGGACCACCTCCAGCGCGACTTCCGTGATGCTGCGGCCGGCGTGGCGCGTGCCGGCGGGCGCGGGCTGGCTCATGCCGACGAACCACTGGTCGGTCAGCATGGGTTCCAGCACCACGCCGGTGCGGTCGCCCTTGGGCTGCATCATCTTGTGCGGCTCGATCTTGACCAGGTAGCCGCCGGCTTCCAGCGCCGCCACCACGGCCTTGCGGGCCTCGTAGCGCTCCAGGCCGCGGAAGGCCTCGGGGCCGTTCTCGTTGACGTGCGCGTCCAGCGTGAAGATCACGATGAGCGGCAGGTTGTGGCGCTGCGCGCAGGCATAGTCGTTGAAGTCGTGCGCGCCGGTGATCTTGACGCAGCCCGTGCCGAAGGCCGGGTCGACGAAGTCGTCGGCAATGATGGGGATGTTGCGGTCGCACAGCGGCAGCTCGACCTGCTTGCCGACCAGGTGGCGATAGCGCTCGTCGTCGGGATGCACGCACAGCGCGCCGTCGGCCAGCATGGTTTCCGGCCGCGTGGTGGCGATCGTCATGCCGCGCAGCGTGACCGTGTTGCCGTCCTTGTCGGTGATCGTCTGCGGTCCGTCGACGAAGGGGTATTCGATGTGCCACAGGAAGCCGTCGGTCTCTTCCGACACCACTTCCAGGTCGGACACGGCGGTGAGCAGCTTGGGATCCCAGTTCACCAGGCGCTTGCCGCGGTAGATCAGGCCTTCGCGGTACAGGCGCACGAAGGTTTCCACGACGCCGCGCGACATGCGCTCGTCCATGGTGAAGTATTCGCGCGGCCAGTCGGCCGAGGCGCCCAGGCGGCGCACCTGGCTGGTGATGGTGCTGCCGGACTGTTCCTTCCACTCCCAGACCTTCTCGACGAAGGCCTCGCGGCCCAGGTCGTGGCGCGACACCTTCTGGGCGTCCAGCTGGCGCTCGACCACGATCTGCGTGGCGATGCCGGCATGGTCGGTGCCGGGCACGAAGACCGTGTCGTCACCCTTCATGCGGTGGTAGCGCACCAGCCCGTCCATGATGGTCTGGTTGAAGGCGTGGCCCATGTGCAGGGTGCCCGTCACGTTGGGCGGGGGGAACTGGACGGCATAGGGCGCGGCGACGCCGCCATTGGCGGGTTGGACGTGCTGGCCGGCCTTGAAGTAACCCCGGCGCTCCCACTCGGCGTACCAGCGCGACTCGAGCTCGGCGGGTTCGAAGCTCTTGGGCAGTTCGGGCGTATCGGCGGAGGCGGGGGCAGTCATGAACGGGAATTCCGGGGTGATGGGGCTGTCGAATGGGGGCCGGCGTGGCGGTGGGCGGGGCGAAATGCGAGGCAAAAGCCGCCGCGCCCGGCGCTTGCGCCATGAGGCGAACCCGCAATTCTAAGAGATATGGATTGAAGCCTTGGCATGCTAGAATTCCGGGTTGGTGAAAATATTCGCGAAGTATCTGAATTCATTCAACAAATTCAGGTCAAACAAAGTTGCCGGGAAAAGTTGCCCGGCAACTTCGTCCAGCAGAAATCACTCGGCGGGACCCGCCGACAAGTTCGCTGCTCAGTCCGCTGAGCAAACCATTGAAGAAACCGGAGTTTTCCAGCATGTCCACTATTGAGCGCACCCTCTCGATCATCAAGCCCGACGCCGTCGCCAAGAACGTCATCGGTCAGATCGTGTCCCGCTTCGAACAAGCCGGCCTGAAGGTCGTGGCTGCCCGCCTGACCCAGCTGTCGCGCGCCGAAGCCGAGCGCTTCTACGCCGTGCACAGCGCCCGTCCTTTCTTCAAGGACCTGGTCGACTTCATGATCTCGGGCCCCGTGTTCGTGCAAGTCCTGGAAGGCGAGAACGCCATCCTGAAGAACCGTGACCTGATGGGCGCCACGGACCCCAAGAAGGCCGAGAAGGGCACCATCCGCGCCGACTTCGCCGACAGCATCGACGCCAACGCCGTGCACGGTTCGGACGCCCCCGAAACCGCCGCCGTCGAAGTCGCTTTCTTCTTCCCCCAGATCGACGTCCACGGCCGCTAAGCCACCGGACCCGGTCCCCCGCGCCATGACTGCCACCAACCCCGTCAACCTGCTTGGACTCGATTCCGCCGCGCTTGCCGACATCGTCGGACAGTGGGGGGGAAAGCCGTTTCGCGCCAAGCAACTGATGCGGTGGGTGCACCAGCGTGGCGTGGGCGATTTCGACGCCATGAGCGACCTGGCGCGCGATTTCCGCGCCCAGCTCGCCGGCCAGGCCGAGATCGCCACCCCGCCCGTGCTCACCGAGCAACGCTCCACCGACGGCACCCGCAAGTGGTTGTTCGACGTGGGGCAGGGCAATGCCATCGAGACCGTCTTCATTCCCGAGGACGACCGGGGCACCCTGTGCATTTCCAGCCAGGCCGGCTGTACCGTGGCCTGCCGCTTCTGTTCCACCGGTCATCAAGGCTTCAACCGGAACCTGACGACCGCCGAAATCATCGGCCAGCTGTGGCATGCCCGCCGGACCCTGTCCGACGACACGGGCTCCGCGCGCCTGGCCGGGGCCGGCGAGGCCGATGCGCCCGCCAAGCTGATCAGCAACGTGGTCATGATGGGCATGGGCGAGCCCCTGCTCAACTACGAGCCCGTGCTGGCGGCGCTGCGCCTCATGCTCGACGACAACGCCTATGGCCTGTCGCGCCGCCGCGTCACGGTGTCCACGTCCGGCGTGGTGCCCATGATGGACAAGCTTGGCCGCGATTGCCCGGTGGCGCTGGCCGTTTCGCTGCACGCGCCCAATGATGCGCTGCGCGACGACCTCGTGCCGCTGAACCGCAAGTATCCGCTGGCCGAGTTGCTGGCGGCCTGCGAGCGCTACCTCGAACACGCGCCGCGTGATTTCATCACTTTCGAATACTGCATGCTCGACGGCGTCAACGACTCCGACGCGCATGCCCGTGAACTGGTGCGCATCGCGCGCCAGGTCCGCTGCAAGCTCAACCTGATCCCTTTCAATCCTTTCCCGCAGTCGGGGCTCAAGCGCTCGCCCGCGGCGCGCGTGAAGCAGTTCGCGCAGCGCCTGATGGACGCCGACGTGCTGACCACCGTGCGCAAGACGCGCGGCGACGACATCGACGCCGCCTGTGGCCAGCTGGCCGGGGATGTGAAGGATCGCACCCGCATCACCGAACGCCTGTCCACCCGCAAGAACGCCATTCCTATCGTGGAGCTCCGCGCATGAAGCTGGATACCGCCGCAGTTCCCGCCCCCAAGGGCGTGCAGGCTGTGGGCGCCAGCGGGCAGCCTGGGTCGCCGGCGTCGGCTTCCAGCGTGGCGGCCTCCGCGTCGGTGGGGCCCGCGCTGCGCGCCTTGCGCCAGGCCAAGGGCCTGTCGCTGGAAGAGGTGTCCAGCCGCCTGAAGTTCTCCCCCCGCCAGATCTCGGCCCTCGAGGAAGAGCGCTGGAAGGACCTGCCCAGCGGCGTGTCGCTGCGCGGGCTGGTGCGCAACTATTCGCGCCTGCTGGGCGCCGACCCCGATGCGCTCACGGCGGCGCTCGAGCCCTACCTGGGCGGCACCGCGGCGGGCCTGGCGCGTTCCATCAATCATGTCCACACCGCCGCGCCTGCCGAAGAGCGGCAGGGGTCGGGCTCCGGCCTCTGGCTGGGCCTGATCGTCCTGCTGCTCCTGGCCGGCCTGGGTTACGCTTTCTGGCAGGGCTGGCTGCCCGCGCAATGGCTGTCGTTGTTCGGCCTGGGCGCGACGCCCGCCGCCGGCGGCAACTGAGCCCGTCACGACCGGATTGCCGCGTGAATACCCGCCGCGGCCATCGGGTCTTCGTCCGGAACCACGCATCATGCAAGACACCCTGATTCCCTGCGCCGATCCCCAGCCCGCGCCCGTCGGTCCGCTGGACCGTCACGTCACCCGCGCCGTGGCCGTCACCTGGGGTGACCGCGTCGTCACCATCGGCGGTTCCGCGCCCGTGGTGGTGCAGTCCATGACCAACACCGACACCGCGCTGGCCATCGACACGGCCATCCAGGTCAAGGACCTTGCCCTGGCGGGCTCCGAACTGGTGCGCATCACGGTGAACACGCCCGAGGCCGCCAAGGAAGTGCCGGCCATCCGCGAGCAGCTCGACCGCATGGGCGTGCCGGTGCCGCTGGTGGGCGATTTCCACTACAACGGCCACAAGCTGCTCACGCAGTTTCCCGATTGCGCGCAGGCCTTGTCCAAGTACCGGATCAACCCGGGCAACATGGGCGGGGGCAAGAAGCGCGACGACAATTTCGCCCAGATGATCGAAGTGGCTGCCCGTTACGACAAGCCGGTGCGTATCGGCGTGAACTGGGGCAGCCTCGACCACGAGCTGATGGCGCGCATGATGGACGAGAACAATCGCCGCGCGCAGCCCTGGCCGGCCCAGGCCGTCATGCGCGAGGCGCTGGTGGTGTCGGCCATCACCAATGCCCGGCGCGCCGAAGCGCTGGGCCTGGGCGGCGACAGGATCGTGCTGTCCTGCAAGGTCAGCCACGTCCAGGACCTGATCGCCGTCTATCGCGACCTGTCATCCCGTTGCGACTACCCGCTGCACCTGGGCCTGACCGAAGCCGGCATGGGCAGCAAGGGCATCGTGGCGTCCACCGCCGCCCTGGGCGTGCTGCTGCAGGAGGGCATCGGCGACACCATCCGCATCTCGCTCACCCCCGAGCCGGGCGGCGACCGCACCCGCGAAGTCGTGGTCGGGCAGGAAATCCTGCAGACCATGGGCCTGCGCGCGTTCACGCCCATGGTCGTGGCGTGCCCGGGTTGCGGACGCACCAGCAGCACCTTCTTCCAGGAACTGGCCGACGACATCCAGTCCTTCCTGCGCCGCCAGATGCCCATCTGGCGCGAGCAGTATCCGGGCGTCGAGTCCATGAACGTCGCGGTCATGGGCTGTGTCGTGAACGGTCCCGGCGAAAGCCGTCATGCCGACATCGGCATCAGCCTGCCCGGCACGGGCGAGATCCCCTCGGCGCCGGTGTTCGTCGATGGCGAGCGCACGGTCACGCTCAAGGGCGACCACATCGCCCAGGAATTCCAGGCCATCGTCGAGAACTACGTGGCGCGCCGGTATGGCGCCCCCCTCGTGGTCCAGGACTGAACCCGCGGACGGCTTTCCGGTCCGACCCTGGACGCAGGAGGCGTTGTCTCCTGCCGTTCCTGCAGCAATCTTTCAGAAGCAAGTAAACTGGCCGCCGCGCGCGCGAGACACGCTCAGCGCCACGGACAACAAACAATGACCCAGGCTTTCCAGAAACTCGCCGCCATCCGCGGCATGAACGACATTCTTCCCGAGGCGGGCGCCCGCTGGGAGCAGTTCGAGGCCATCGTGCGCGACTGGCTCCAGTCCTACGGCTACCGCAACATGCGCGCACCGGTGCTCGAGCACACGCGCCTCTTCACGCGCGGCATCGGCGAGGTGACCGACATCGTCGAGAAGGAGATGTACTCCTTCACCGACTCGCTGAATGGCGAGTCGCTCACCATGCGGCCTGAGTTCACCGCCGGCATGGTGCGCGCGGCCATCGAGCACAACCTGCTCTATGACCGGCCCCAGCGCGTCTATGCCATGGGCCCGGTGTTCCGCCATGAGCGCCCGCAGCGCGGCCGCTATCGCCAGTTCCATCAGATCGACGTCGAGGCCCTGGGCTTCGCCGGTCCCGATGTCGACGCCGAGATGATCGTCATGCTGGCCCGCCTGTGGCGCCAGCTGGGCCTGGCCGACATCCGCCTGGAATTGAATTCCCTGGGCCAGCCCGAAGAGCGCGCCCGCCACCGCGAAGCGCTCATCGCGCACCTGGAGCAGCACCGCGACATCCTCGACGAGGACGGCCAGCGGCGCATGTACACCAATCCCCTGCGCGTGCTGGACACCAAGAATCCGGCCATGCAGGCCATGGCCGACAGTGCGCCGCGCCTGTCCGATTTCCTGGGCGAGGCCTCGCGCGCGCACCTGCAGGGTGTTTGCGACCGCCTCGACGACGCCGGCATCGCCTATCGCATGAACCCGCGCCTGGTGCGCGGGCTGGACTACTACAACCTCACCGTGTTCGAGTGGGTCACCGACAGGCTGGGCGCCCAGGGCACCGTCTGCGGCGGCGGCCGCTACGACGGCCTCATCGAGCTGCTGGGTGGCAAGCCCGCGCCTGCCGTCGGCTTTGCCATCGGCGTGGAGCGCCTGCTGGACCTCTGGTCCCAGGGCGAGGCGCCCGAGGCCCAGCCCGAGTGCGACGTCTACATCGTCCACCAGGACGAAGCCGGCCAGCGCCAGGCGGCCAGGCTGGGCGAACAGTTGCGCGACGCCGGCCTGCGGGTCGTCGTGCATGCCGGCAGCACCGGCTTCAAGTCCCAGTTCAAGCGCGCCGATGCAAGCGGCGCCCAGGTTGCGGTTATCCTTGGCGCCGACGAGCTGGCTGCCCAGGTGGCCAGCGTCAAGTGGTTGCGCGGCACGCAGCAGGAAGGCAGCGGGCAGCAGCAGGTTCCGTTCGCGGAATTGGCCAATGTTTTGCTGCCGGGCCGCCCCAAGGCAAAAAGCGCCCCCTAGGGGGGCAGCAAGCCGAAGGCGCAGCGTGGGGGCCTTTTTTTGAAATCCAAGGTGTAGTGGCATGGCATACGATCTCGACGAACAGGAAAAACTCGACTCCCTCAAGGCCTGGTGGGCACGCTACGGCCTGGCCGTCTCGGCTGCCTTGCTGGTGGTGATGGCCAGCCTGGCTGGCTGGCAGGGCTGGCGCTGGTACGAGGCGCACCGCGCCACGCAGGCCATGGGCTATTTCGAGGCGCTGCAGGAAGCGGCGGGGCAGCAGGGCGATGACGCCGCTGCACGCATCAAGGCCGCCAGCGCCACGCTGCGCGACGATTTCCCCGGAACACCCTATGCCGGCCGCGGCGCGCTGCTGGCCGCCCACGCGCTGGCCGAGCGCAAGGACGTGGCTGGCGCGCGTGAGCAGCTGGAATGGCTGGCCCAGGCCAAGGACACCACGCTGCAGGGCGTGGCCCGCCTGCGCCTGGCCGGCCTGCTGCTGGACCAGAAGGAATACGATGCGGCCCTGGCGCAGCTGAATGACGTGCCCGCGGGCTTCGCGTCGCTGTACGCCGACCGCCGCGGCGACGTGCTGGCCGCGCAAGGCAAGCGCGAGGAAGCCCGCGCCGCCTGGGACAGCGCCGTGAAGTCGCTCGAGCCGGGCAGCCCGCTCGCGGCCGCGCTGCAACTGAAAATCGACGCCCTGGGCGGAGCTTGAGATGCTGAACCTGAACTTCCTGCGCGCCGCGCGCGCCGCTTTCTGCGTCACCGCCGCGCTGTCGCTGGCAGGTTGCGGCCTGTTCGCCAGCGATGACGGCCGCTACGACCCGGCCGACCTGACCGACTACGCCCCGGGCGCGTCCGCGCAGGTGGCGTGGCGCACCTCCATCGGCAGCGGCGGCGGCATCGGCCTGTCGCCCACGGTGGTGGACAGCGCGGTGTATGCGGCCTCGGCCAATGGGTATGTCGGCAAGTACGACCTGCTGACGGGCCGTGAGGTCTGGCGCACCCGCGTCGACGGCGACCTGACCGCTGGCGCCGGCAGCGACGGTGTCACCACCGCGGTGGCCACGCCCAAGGGCGAAGTCGTCGCCTTCGACGACACCGGCAAGGAAAAATGGCGCAGCCGCGCCACCAGCGAAGTGACCGTGCCGCCCGTGGTGGGCTATGGCCTGGTCATCGTGCGCAGCGGCGACTACCGCATCCAGGCCTTCAACGCCGACAGCGGCGAACGGCTCTGGAACGTGCAGCGTCCCGGCCCCGCGCTGGCCCTGCGCAGCAGCGCACAGATGATCCTGGCCGAAGGCATGGTCATCGCCGGCATGCCCGGCGGCAAGATGTTCGCCGTCCAGGCTTCCACGGGCAACGTCCAGTGGGAAGGCACGGTCGCCACGCCCAAGGGCTCGAGCGACCTCGAACGCGTCACCGACGTGGTCGGCGTGCCGCGCGTGGCCGGCCGCCTGCTGTGCGCCGTCGCCTACCAGGGCCGTGTCGTCTGCTTCGACGTTTCCGCCGGCGGCCGTCCGCAATGGGCGCGCGACTTCTCCAGCAGCGTCGGCCTGGCGCTGGACGACCGCTTCCTGTACGTGCCCGACCACACCAGCGTGGTGCATGGTTTCGCGCTCGACAATGGCGGCAACATCTGGAAGCAGGAAGCCCTGCGCAACCGCCGCCTGAGCTCGCCGGCCGTCCTTGGACGCGCCGTGGCGCTGGGCGACTATGATGGCTACGTCCACTTCCTGGCCCGTGAAGATGGCCACCTGCTCGCCCGCGTCTCCGTGGGCGGCGGTGCCATCCAGGCGCCCCTGCAGGCCACGTCGCAAGGTGTGCTGGTGCAAACCGGCAACGGCGACCTGGTCATGATTTCCGTCAACTGATCGATACCGCTGTGTCCCTGAAACCCGTCGTCGCCCTCGTGGGCCGCCCCAATGTGGGCAAGTCCACACTGTTCAACCGCCTGACGCGCTCGCGTTCCGCCCTGGTGGCCGATTTTTCCGGCCTGACGCGCGATCGTCACTATGGCGAGGGGCGCGTGGGCGAAAAGCCCTTCATCGCCATCGACACCGGCGGCTTCGAGCCGGTGGCAAAAACCGGCATCCTGCTGCAGATGGCCCGCCAGACGCAGCAGGCCATTGCCGAGGCCGACGCCGTGATCTTCCTGGTCGATGCCCGCGCGGGCGTCAACGCCCATGACCACGAGATCGCCCGGCAGCTGCGCCGCAACAGCCAGCGCGTGCTGCTGGCGGTGAACAAGGCCGAGGGCATGGCGCACAATGCGGCCATCTCCGAATTCCACGAACTCGGGCTGGGCCAGCCGCTGGCCATCTCGGCCGCGCACGGCGACGGTATCGTGGAACTGATCGAGATGGCGCTGGAAGGCCTGGGCGACGAGCCCGCGCCGGTATCCGACGAGGACGATGATTTCGGCGACACCGATCCGGGCTTCGATCCCGATGCGGATCCGGAAGCCGAGGACGCCCCCGAGGAACCGGTGGCGCACCGCATCAAGCTGGCCATCGTCGGACGTCCGAACGTGGGCAAGTCCACGCTCATCAATACGCTGCTGGGTGAAGAACGCGTCATCGCCTTCGACATGCCCGGCACCACCCGCGACGCCATCGAGATCGACTTCCATCGTGGCGGACGGGATTACACGCTCATCGATACCGCAGGCCTGCGCAAGCGCGGCAAGGTCTTCGAGGCGGTCGAGAAATTCTCGGTCATCAAGACCCTGCAGGCCATCGAGGCCAGCAACGTCGTGCTGCTGATGCTGGACGCCCAGCAGGAAGTCTCCGAGCAGGACGCCCACATCGCCGGCTTCATCCTGGAGACGGGCAGGGCGCTGGTGGTGGGCATCAACAAGTGGGACGGCCTGGACGAAGAGCGCCGCGAACGCATCGTGCGCGAATTCGAACGCAAGCTGCGCTTCCTGTCGTTCGCGCGCATGCACACGATCTCGGCGTTGAAGGGGCAGGGCGTCAATGCCGTGCTGAAGTCCGTCGACGCCGCGCACGCCGCGGCCTTCGCCAAGCTGTCCACGCCCAAGCTCACGCGCGAGCTGCAGGCAGCCGTCGAGCAGCAGCAGCCGCCCCGCAAGGGCATCTTCCGGCCCAAGCTGCGCTACGCGCACCAGGGGGGCCAGAACCCCCCGCGCATCATCGTGCACGGCAGCGCACTGGACGCCATTCCGGACTCCTACCGGCGCTACCTGGAAACGCGTTTCCGCGATGCCTTCAAGCTGGCGGGCACGCCCCTGCGCATCGAATTCAAGTCCTCCCACAATCCCTACGTCGACAACTGATCCATGAGCCGCTTTTGGAGCGCCGTGGTCCACGGCCTGTCGCCCTATGTGCCGGGCGAGCAGCCCAAGCTGCAGAACCTGGTCAAGCTCAACACCAACGAGCTGCCCTACGGCCCCTCGCCGCGCGCCATTGCCGCCATCCAGGCGGCGGCCGATGACAGCCTGCGCCTGTACCCCGATCCCGGCGCCAGCGCGCTGCGCGAGACCATCGGCAGGCACTATGGCGTGCCGGCCGATCACGTCTTCGTCGGCAACGGGTCCGACGAAGTGTTGGCGCACGCCTTCATGGGCCTGCTGCGCCACGAGCGTCCGCTGTGGTTTCCGGACATCAGTTACAGCTTCTATCCGGTGTATTGCGGCCTGTACGACATCACGTCGCGCAGCGTGCCGCTGGCCGATGATTTCAGCATCGATCCGGCGGACTACCTGCCGGGCGAGGCGGGCGCAGCCGGCGCCATCATCCTGCCGAATCCCAACGCCCCGACGGGCCGCGCCCTGACGCGCGCCGAGGTCGAGCGCATCGTGGCGGGCAATCCCGACGCGGTCGTGGTCATCGACGAGGCCTACGTCGATTTCGGCGCGGAGTCGGCCGTGCCCCTGGTGGCGCAGTACCCGAACCTGCTCGTGGTGCAGACCCTTTCCAAGTCGCGCGGCCTGGCCGGCTTGCGGGTCGGCTATGCCATTGGCCAGCCGGTGCTGCTCGAGGCGCTCGATCGGGTCAAGAACAGCTTCAACTCCTATCCGCTGGACCGCCTGGCGCTGGCGGGCGCGATGGCGGCCATCGAGGACACGGACTATCTGGCACGGACCTGCCGGACCGTCATCGACAGCCGCGAGACGCTGGTTGCCGGCTTGCGGCAGGCGGGTTTCGAGGTGCTGCCCTCGGCGGCCAATTTCGTGTTCGCCCGCCACCCGGGACGCGATGCCGCGGCCCTGTCGGCGGCGTTGCGCGAGCGCGGCATCATCGTGCGCCACTTCTCCCGTCCCCGTATAGACCAATTCCTGAGGATCACCGTCGGTACCGACGCCGAGTGCCGGACGCTCCTCGACGCATTGGCGCAGATCCTCTCCTGACGCGGCTTTGCAGCCAGTTCGACGGCTCACGGGAACTGTCTTCCCGTGGCGCGCTCAAACTGGCGATGTGCGGGAAAACCCTGTAGAGTGCAGGTATCCGTGCCTTACCCCCAAAAACAACACATGGAGCCTGGCCAATGAGCAATAAAGGGCAAACACTGCAAGATCCGTTTCTGAACACCCTGCGTAAGGAACACGTTCCGGTTTCCATCTATCTGGTCAACGGCATCAAGCTGCAAGGCCAGATCGAATCGTTCGACCAATATGTCGTCCTGCTGCGCAATACCGTGACGCAGATGGTCTACAAACACGCCATTTCCACCGTCGTGCCTGCACGCGCGGTCAATTTCCAGGTTGATACGCCTGCTGAGTAAGTTCCGGCCGTCTCCCGCCCTGACCGCAGTGCCTTGCGCCCGCCGCACGTTTTCGTGCTGGCGGGCGTTTGTTTGGGCCCACCCCCGAGGCGCTGCGCGCCTCCCCCTCAAGGGGGCGTTGCGGGTGGACCGGCAAAGCCGGCTCCACCGCAACCCGGATGGGACCGCAGTATTCTGGGGGGGTGTTTGCATAACAAGACTGTCCTGCGCCGTGCCTTGCGCGACAAGGACGCCGCAATGAGGAGGGCGCCATGCGCGCATTGATTATCAGCGTCGACCTGGGGAATCCCGACTTCCTGCCCCATGCCGAGGAATTCGCCATGCTGGCCAAGGGCGCCGGGGCCGAGGTCGTCGCCACGCTGACCGTGCGCCGGTCGCGGCCCGATGCCGCCTATTTCATCGGCACCGGCAAGCTGGAAGAGGCCATCGCCATCAGCCAGGCCGAGGAGGCCGACATCGTGCTGTTCGACCAGGCCTTGTCGCCGGCGCAGCAGCGCAACCTCGAACGCAAGCTGAACCTGCGCGTGGTCGACCGCGTGGCGCTGATCCTGGACATCTTCGCGCTGCGCGCCAAGAGCCATGAAGGCAAGCTGCAGGTCGAGCTCGCCCAGCTCCAGCATTTGTCCACGCGCCTGACGCGCCTGTGGTCCCACCTGGAGCGGCAGCGCGGTGGCATCGGCATGCGCGGGCCTGGCGAATCCCAGCTGGAAATGGACCGCCGCATGATCGGCGCCAAGGTGCGCGTCCTGCGCGAGCGCCTGGACAAGGTGCAGCGCCAGCGCCAGACCCAGCGGCGCGCGCGCGAACGGGGCAGCCACCTGTCGGTCTCGCTGGTGGGCTACACCAACGCCGGAAAATCGACGCTCTTCAACGCGCTGACGCGTGCCGGCGCCTATGCGGCCGACCAGCTTTTCGCCACGCTGGACACCACCACGCGGCGCATCTGGATCGAAGGGGCAGGGCAGGTGACGCTGTCGGATACCGTGGGGTTCATCCGCGAGCTGCCCACGACGCTGATCGCCGCCTTCCGCGCCACGCTGGAGGAAACCGTGCATGCCGACCTGCTGCTGCACGTGGTCGATGCCTCCAGCCCGCAGCGCGATGAGCAGATCGCCGAAGTCGACAAGGTGCTGGTCGAAATCGGTGCCGCGGATATTCCCCGCATACTGGTCTATAACAAGATAGACGCGGCGGGATTGGAGCCCCGGGTTGACAGGGACGCACATGGTACGATTGCGCGAGTATTCGTAAGCGCCGTTGAGCGCGCTGGCCTAGAGGCGTTGCGCGGGGCAATTGCACAGGTCGGCACAACCGCAGGAAACAATGCGTCCATTCACCAAACTGTTCAATCTGAATGATCCCGGCTGGGGCCGGGGCAACAATGGCGGCTCGCAGCCGCCGCGCCGCCCCCAGAAAGGGGACGGCCCGCCTGACCTCGACGAAGTCTGGCGCGATTTCAACCAGCGCATCAGCGGCCTGTTCGGCCGCAAGGGCGGCGGCCGCAACAACAATCCCGGTGGTGGTGGTTTCTCGCCGTCGCCGCGCGGCACCCGCATCGGCGTCGGTCTCATCGCCGGCATCGCGCTGGCGGTCTGGCTCGCCAGCGGCTTCTTCATCGTGCAGGAAGGCCAGGTCGCCGTCGTGACCCAGTTCGGCAAGTACAAGACCACGGCGCCCGCGGGTTTCCAGTGGCGCTTGCCTTATCCCATCCAGAGCCATGAGGCCGTCAACGTGTCGCAACTGCGCACGTTCGAAGTGGGCTTCCGCGGCAGCTCGCGCAACAAGGTCATGCCCGAATCGCTGATGCTGACCGACGACGAGAACATCGTCGACATGCAGTTCGTGGTGCAGTACCGCCTGCGTGCCGATGGCGCGCCGGATTACCTGTTCAACATGCGCGACCCCGACGAATCGGTGCGCCAGGCGTCCGAAACCGCCATGCGTGAAATCGTCGGCAAGCAGCGCATGGACTTCGTCCTGTACGAAGGCCGTACGCAGGTCGCGGGCGAGGTGCAGAACCTCATGCAGCAGATCCTCGATCGCTATCGCACGGGGATCCAGGTCAGCACCGTCGCCATCCAGAACGTGCAGCCGCCCGAGCAGGTGCAGGCCGCCTTCGACGACGCGGTCAAGGCCGGCCAGGACCGTGAGCGCCAGATCAACGAAGGCCAGGCCTACGCCAACCAGGTCGTGCCGCTGGCGCGAGGCCAGGCGTCGCGCATGCTCGAGCAGGCCGAGGGCTACCGCGCCAAGGTCGTCGGCGATGCAACCGGTGATGCCGCGCGCTTCACCAGCATCGTGGCCGAATACCAGAAGGCGCCTTCCCTCATGCGCGAGCGCATGTATCTCGAGACCATGCAGCAGGTGTTCCAGAATGCCAGCAAGGTCATGGTCGACACGCAGAACGGTAACAACATGATCTACCTGCCTCTGGACAAGATCGTCCAGCAATCGGGCAAGGATGCAAGCAAGGGCGCGCCCACCACCAACGCGCCTTCCAGCCTGCCTGGCGCCAGCCAGCCTGCCGTCCCCGCCATGCCGCGCCCCACCGTCGGGCAGACCGGCGCCGGCGCCAACACCCTGACGCGCGATCGCGCGGCACGCTGAGGGGAGGCTGACCATGCAACGTTTCACTCCCATCGCCGTCATCCTGCTGATCGTCCTGGCAGCGCTGTCTTCCTGCATGTTCATCGTGCGCGAGCGCGACTACGCCCTGGTGTTCGCACTCGGTGAAGTCCGCCAGGTCATCAGCGAACCCGGCCTGTACTTCAAGGCGCCGCCCCCGTTCCAGAACGTGGTGACGCTGGACAAGCGCATCCAGACCATCGAGTCGCCCGATGCCGAGCGCATCCAGACTTCCGAAAAGAAGAACCTGCTCATCGACTCCTACGTGAAGTGGCGTATCGTCGATCCGCGCCTGTATTACGTGACCTTCGGCGGCAACGAGCGCGCCACCCAGGAACGCCTGCAGGCCCAGATCCGCGACGCGCTGAACGCCTCGGTCAACGTGCGCACCGTCAGCGACGTGGTGTCCAAGGAGCGCGACAAGATCATGTCCGAGATCCTGACCAACGTGGCCCGCCGTGCCGAGCCGCTGGGTGTCGAGGTCGTGGACGTGCGCCTGAAGCGCATCGAGTTCGCGCCGGAAATCTCCGAGTCGGTCTATCGCCGCATGGAGGCCGAGCGTACGCGCGTGGCCAACGAGCTGCGCTCGATCGGTGCTGCGGAAAGCGAAAAGATCCGCGCCGAGGCCGACCGCCAACGCGAGGAAATCATCGCCGAAGCCAACGCCAAGGCACAGGCCACCATGGGCCAGGGCGATGCCCGCGCCAGCCAGCTGTATGCCGAGGCCTTTGGCCGCGACCCGCAGTTCTACAGCTTCTACAAGAGCCTGGAAGGGTATCGTGCGGCGTTCTCGGGCTCGGACGACATCCTGGTCGTGGATCCGTCGTCGGAGTTCTTCCGCTTCATGAAGTCCGCCCAGGGCGCGCCCGGTACGCCGGCGCAGGCGGGCGCGCAACGCTGATCTCACGCGCCGCCACAAGGGTGTTGCCCCGGGGTGGCGCGATGAGTCAAAACGGGTACAATATCCCGTAAGCTAGAGAACACTACGGCTTGCCGAATATGCGGCGGCTTGGGGCTTACACCCCAAGCCGCTTTTTTATTGCGTTTTTGATTTATTCCAGGCAATCAATGATAGGCAACTGGCTGCTGCCGGAAGGTCTGGCGGACACGCTTCCCGCCGAGGCTCGGCGCATCGAGGAACTGCGACGCAAGCTGCTTGATCTCTACCGTACCTACGGTTTCGAGATGGTTGCGCCGCCGCTGGTCGAATACATCGATTCGTTGCTCTCCGGCACGGGCGGCGACCTGAATCTCAGCACCTGCAAGCTGGTGGACCAGTTGTCCGGCCGCACGCTGGGCGTGCGCGCGGACATGACCACCCAGGTCACGCGCATCGACGCCCACTTGCTGAACCGCGCCGGTGTCACGCGCCTTTGCTATTGCGGCACCGTGCTGCACGCACGTCCGGCGGGCCTGCTGTCCAGCCGTGAGCTGCTGCAGATCGGCGCGGAAATCTACGGCCATGCCGGCTTCGAGGCCGACATCGAAGTGCTTCAGCTGGCCCTGGAAAGCACCCGCCTGGCAGGGGTGCGCGAGCCCCGTCTGGATCTCTGTCATCCGGGCCTGGTGCGCGCCATCCTGGATGCCGATGCGGGCACCGCGGCGCATGCCGAAACGATCTATGCCATCCTGCGCGACAAGGATGTCCCGGCCCTGGTCGAGTTGTCCGGGCGCGTGGAAGGGGTGCGGGCCGAGACCTGGCAGGCCTTGCGCAAGCTGCCCGACCTGTATGGCGGCGCCGACGTGCTGGCCCGTGCGCGCCAGGAGCTGCCCCTGCTGCCGGGCGTGGCGGCCGCGCTGGATGCGCTGGGCCAGCTCATCGCCGCGCTGGATGGCGTGAGCGTGGGCGTGGACCTGGCCGATGTGGGGGGCTATGGCTACCACTCCGGCGTCACGTTCTCGATCTACGCGGAAGGTTGGCACGACGCGCTGGTGCGCGGCGGCCGCTATGACGACGTCAGCCGCGCCTTCGGGCGTGCGCGACCGGCCACCGGCTTCAGCCTGGACCTGCGCAAGCTGGCCGCCGGCCTGCCGCCGGCGGCGCCTTCGCGTGCCATCCGGGCGCCGTGGGGGCAGGACCCTGCCCTGGTGCAGGCCTTGCGGTCCTTGCGGGCCGCGGGAGAAGTGGTCGTGCAGAACCTGCCCGGCCATGAGCATGATCAAGACGAATTCGTCTGCGATCGCGAATTGGCGCTGAAGGATGGCGCCTGGACGTTGCGGACGCTGTAGCGCTTCAAGCAAGCTGTTTCTCGCTCCGTCCTCGGGGCGTGCCTTCGGGCGCGCGCGCTGGGCGGTCAATACGGAATTCCGTGGACTTTTTCATCGTTGGCGACAATGAGCAAGAACGTTGTGGTGATCGGCACCCAGTGGGGTGACGAAGGCAAAGGCAAAATCGTGGACTGGCTGGCCGAATCGGCCCAGGGCGTGGTCCGCTTCCAAGGTGGCCACAATGCCGGCCACACCCTCTGGATCAATGGCCAGAAGACCATTCTGCGCCTGATCCCCTCGGGCATCATGCACCCGGGCGTGACCTGCTACATCGGCAACGGTGTGGTGCTGTCGCCCGAGGCGCTGCTGAAGGAAATCGGCGAGCTCGAGGCTGCCGGCCTGGACGTGCGTTCGCGCCTGCAGATCTCGGAAGCCTGCCCGCTGATTCTGCCGTATCACGTGGCCGTGGACCAGGCGCGCGAGTCGCGTCGTGGCGATGCCAAGATCGGCACGACCGGCCGTGGCATCGGCCCGGCCTATGAAGACAAGGTGGCTCGCCGCGCGCTGCGCGTGCAGGACCTGTTCGACCCCGCCACCTTCGACGAGAAGCTCGCCGAGGCGCTGGATTACCACAACTTCGTGCTGACCCAGTACCTGGGCGCCAAGGCAGTCTCCGCCGACGAGGTGCGCGACCAGGCCATGGCGCTGGCGCCTGCCATCGCCCCGATGGTGCGTGACGTGTCGAACAACCTGTATGCCGCCCAGCAGGCCGGCCAGAACCTGCTGTTCGAAGGCGCGCAGGGCGCGCTGCTGGACATCGACCACGGCACCTATCCCTATGTCACCAGCAGCAACTGCGTGGCGGGTGCCGCCGCGGCCGGCGCTGGCGTCGGTCCGCAGACCCTGCACCACGTGCTGGGCATCACCAAGGCCTATGCCACGCGGGTGGGCTCGGGTCCGTTCCCCACCGAACTGATGAACGACGTGGGCGCGCACCTGGCCTCCGTGGGCAAGGAATTCGGCTCGGTCACCGGCCGTCCGCGCCGTTGCGGCTGGTTCGATGGCGCCGCGCTCAAGCGCTCGGTGCGCCTGAACGGCATCTCCGGCCTGTGCATCACCAAGCTGGACGTGCTCGATGGCCTGGAAACGCTGCAGCTGGGCGTGGGCTATCGCATGGATGGCCAGTTCCACGACACGCTGCCGTATGGCGCCGCTGCCGTCGGCCGCGTCGAGCCCGTGTTCGAGGAGCTGCCCGGCTGGACGGAGTCCACCGTTGGCGTCACCGAGTTCGACAAGCTGCCCGCCAACGCGCGCCGTTATCTGGAGCGCATGGCCGAGGTCAGCGGTGTCGGCATCGACATGGTGTCCACCGGCCCGGATCGCAACGAAACGATCCTGTTGCGTCACCCCTTCAAGTCCTGAGTCGTTCCTGACGCAAACGGAGATCGCCCTTGAGCCTGCCGCCCAGCACCGACCGCGACCTGTGGGTATCGTGGGAGCAATACCACCGCCTCATCGAAACCCTGGCGCTCAACGTCTACCAGTCGGGCTGGCGCTTCGACCAGATCGTCTGCCTGGCGCGTGGCGGGGTGAGGGTGGGGGACGTCCTGTCCCGCATCTACGACGTGCCGCTGGGCATCCTGGCCACCAGCAGCTATCGCGAAGCGGCCGGCACGCAGCAGGGCGAGCTCGACATTGCGCAGTTCATCACCATCACGCGCGGCACGCTGTCCGGCCGCGTGTTGCTGGTCGACGACATGGTGGATACGGGCCTGACCTTCAACCGGGTGCGTGAGCACCTGCACCGCCAGTTCCCGGGCATTACCGAGATGAAGAGCGCCGTGCTGTGGTGGAAGGGTCATTCCCAGGCGATTCCCGACTATTACGTGGATCGCCTGGATTCCAATCCCTGGATCCACCAGCCCTTCGAGGATTACGACAGCCTGCGTCCGGACCAGCTCGAGGCCTGGATGCGCAAGGGCGTTCGCGGTTGATTTCGCTTGATTTCCGGCATTTTGGTGCTAGAATCCATGATTGCCTGAAATCTTAGTCAGGGAAAGGTCGGAGGCATGTCGCATCCGGCCGCATTCATGACATTTTCCCGTGTGCGGGTTTTTTGCCTGGCGCCTGTTGCGAAACTGATTTGCAAAGCTGACTTGCCAAGCAAATAGCCAAGCGATTCCAAGGTTCCGCTGGAAGGCCCCTGCACACTGTTCAGAACACAAACCCAGAGCAAAGCACTTACATGCCTATTGTCCGTCTGAAAGAAAACGAGCCGTTTGAGGCCGCCCTGCGTCGCTTCAAGCGCACGATCGAAAAGACCGGTCTGCTGACCGAGCTGCGTTCGCGCGAGTTCTACGAAAAGCCCACCGCCGAGCGCAAGCGCAAGGCTGCTGCCGCGGTGAAGCGCCACTACAAGCGTATCCGTAGCCAACAGCTGCCTCCGCGCCTGTATTGATTCCTGGGTGATCAGGATTGATTCCTGATTCATTCATCCAGGAGTTGCTCGCCCGGGTCGACATCGCTGAAGTCGTCGGGCGCTACGTCCAGTTGCGCAAGGGCGGGGCCAACCTGCTTGGTCTCTGCCCCTTCCACAACGAAAAATCCCCGTCGTTTACCGTCAGTCCCGTCAAACAGTTTTATCACTGCTTTGGCTGCGGCGCGCATGGTAGCGCCATCACATTCCTGATGGAGCACACGGGGGCCAGTTTCCCTGAAGCGGTTCGTTCGCTGGCCTCGACGGTCGGCCTGTCCGTTCCCGAGGAAAACCGCAGCCCTCGCCAGCAGGCGGAAGACGCGCGCCGGCGCGAGGAAGTGTCGCGCCACAGCCAGATGCTGGAAATGGCGCTGGCGCACTATCGCAAGTCGCTCAAGCAGTCGCCCGCGGCCATTCGGTATCTGCAGGAGCGCGGCTTGACCGGCACCATCGCGGCCCAGTTCGGGTTGGGGTGGGCTGACGCCGACCGGCAGGGGCTGGCCAAGGTCTTTCCGCGCTACGACGACCCTTTGCTGGTCGAGGCGGGGCTCGTCATCGAGTCCGAGGACGGCCGCCGCTACGACCGCTTCCGTGACCGGGTGATGTTCCCCATCCGCAATGCGCGGGGGCACCTCATCGGTTTTGGCGGCCGGGTGATCGGCAAGGGCGAGCCCAAGTACCTGAATTCGCCCGAGACGCCCATCTTTTCCAAGGGCAATGAGCTGTATGGCCTCTGGGAAGGTCGGCTGGCGGTGCGCAGCGAAGGCCAGGTCGTGGTGGTCGAGGGCTACATGGACGTGGTGGGCCTGGCCCAGCAGGGCGTGGGCAATGCCGTGGCCACGCTGGGCACGGCCACCACGCCCACGCACGTGCAGAAGCTGCTTCGCGCCAGCGACAAGGTGGTGTTCAGCTTCGATGGCGACAAGGCTGGGCGGCGCGCCGCCTGGCGGGCGTTGCAGGCTTGCCTGCCGCTGCTGCGAGACGATATTTCGATCCGCTTCCTGTTCCTGCCCGACGACCACGACCCTGATTCCTATGTGAGGGCGTTCGGGCCGGAAGCGTTCCGGGCCTGCCTGGACGAGGCGGTTGCCCTGTCGCGGTTCCTGCTCGATGAGCTGGCGTCGCGGCATGACCTGTCGGAAGTGGAGGGCCGTGCGGCATGCGTGCACGAAGCCAAGCCGCTGCTGTTGGCGGTGCCGGAAGGCACCTTGCGCCTGCAGTTGCAGCATGAGCTTGCCAGGCAGGTGCTGTTGACCTCGGATGAACTGGCGGGGATTCTCGCTGCCGCCGGTCCGGGGCCTGGGGCCAAGCCTGTGCCCGGCCGGCCGTCCGCGCCGGCTGCCTCTGCGCCGCCCGCGGGCCAGGGGGCGGGGGATCACGGCGAACTGCCGCCGCCCTGGGAGGGCGGCATGGTGGTGCCGGACGATCCCGACCTGGGCTGGCAGCCTGCCGAGAGCGGGGGCGATGAAGGGTATTACGGCGGCTATCCCGATGCGGGATCGTCTTCAGGATATGGAGGTGGCCAGGCCCAGCAAGGGCCGGGCTACGGCAAGGGCGGCGGCGGCCGCCGGAATTTCGGTGACCGCAAGGACCGCGGCGAGTGGAAGGGCAAGGGCAGGGGGCGCGACGAAGGTCCGCCCAGCCTGGCGCCGCCTCCCGGACGCCGGCCCGTCACCAGCCTGGCCAAGCGTTTGCTGCGCCTGCTGCTTTCGCATCCGGAACTGGTGGACGAGATGGGCGAGCAGCAGCTTGAAGTTCTGGACAAGGGCCCCCATCTACACCTTGTGCGGGATCTCGTGGTGCTGGCGCAGGCCAGCGGGGCGCGTCATCTGGGTGCGCTCCTGCAGGCCGCGGAGCCCGATTCCGACCTGGCGCTGGTGTTGCAGCAGGCCCTGGCCGACGTGATGGCCCAGGCGGAGCTGCCCGAGCCCCAGGTCGAGTGGGAAGACGCGTTGCGGCGCATCGAGCTGGATGCGCTGCGGATAGAGCAGTCCGAGCTGGTGCGCGGTGGCCTGGCCGATCCGGCAGCCAAGGCGCACTACCTGGAACTGTCACAGCGTATTACGGTGCTAAATAAGTCTTCCGCACGCTAAATGCGGTAAAATAAAGGGTTTCGCGGACGGGAAACCGTCCAATTGTTTCTCCGAAGCAATCCAAAGCGCTGTCCGGTCGCGGTTTTCCGGGCAGCCATCGGTACAACTGCAGTGGAAAGCGCAGACAACGCGCATGACAACGCGCAGTGAGCATCTTCAGGTCTGTCCGTGTTGCACGGGCAGCACTCCATAGGTAATGTGGCTGATATTCCTGGCCACGGAAGCGAATATGATCCAGTCCAACGGCAAGAACTCCCCCGCAAACAACGCGCCTGAACAGGCGGCCGCCGACGTGTCCCAGGGCGCGCCCAAGAAGGCCGCGCGCCCGGTCGTGCGTGCTGCGGAAAAGCCTGCCGTCAAGGCTTCCGTGAAGGTCGCAGCGAAGGCCGCGGCCAAGACCGCGGCGCCTGCCAAGAAGGCTGCCGCCAAGACTGCCGCCCCCGCCAAGGCCGCCGCGAAGACGACGCGCGCCAAGGCCGGTTCGGCCGACGCCGCGCGCGCCGAGGAAAAGCTGACCGAAATGGTGGCACGTCCCACGGGCACGGGCCGTCGGCCCGGCCGCCCCTCGAAGAATGCCTCGGCTGGCAACAACAACGGCGATGGCGATTTCGATGACGGCGGCGATAACGACGGCGAAGGCGAAGTCGTGCCGGATTTCAAGCCGGCCAAGCGCGGCAAGCGCGGCAAGGCCGACCCGAAGGACCTGATCGCGCGCGGCCCGGTGTCGCCCGAGGAATACGAGGCGCGTCGCAACCGCCTGAAGCAGCTGATCAAGCTGGGCAAGGACCGCGGCTACCTCACCTACGGTGAAATCAACGATCACCTGCCCGATGACCTGGTCGACGCCGAGGCCATCGACGGCATCATCAGCACCTTCAGCGACATGGGCATCTCGGTCTACGACCAGGCGCCCGATGCCGAAACGCTGCTGATGAGCGAAAACGCGCCCGTGGCCGCCACCGACGACGACGTCGAGGACGAGGCCGAGGCCGCACTGACCACCGTGGACTCCGACTTCGGTCGCACCACCGATCCCGTGCGCATGTACATGCGTGAAATGGGCTCGGTCGAGCTGCTGACGCGCGAAGGTGAAATCGAGATCGCCAAGCGTATCGAAGACGGCCTGAAGCACATGGTCATGGCCATTTCGGCTTGTCCCACCACCATCAACGAGATCATCACCCATATCGGCCGCGTGCGTGAAGGCACCGCCCAGATCGACGAAGTCGTCGACGGCCTGGTGGATCCGGAGGATGGCGAGGAATACGCCGGCGCCGGCGTCAGCGACGACAGCGATGACGACGGTCCCGCCGGCGGCATGAGCAGCCGCCAGCTGGAAGACCTGCGCGTGAAGGGCCTGAAGAAGTTCGACGACGTCAGCAAGTGGTTCGACACCATGCGCAAGGCCTACGAGCGCGATGGCTACAAGTCGGCCACCTACATCGAGGCGCAGGAAGCCATCCAGAACGAAATGATGGGCATCCGCTTCACCGCCAAGATGGTGGAGCGCCTGGCCGACACGCTGCGCAACCAGGTGGAGGAAGTCCGCCAGCTGGAGCGCGCCGTGCTGCACACCTGCGTGGATCGCGCCGGCATGCCGCGCAGCCACTTCATCAAGGTCTTCCCTGGCCACGAAACCGACCTGGCCTGGGTCGACGGCGAAGTCGCCGCCGGCCACGACTACTCGGCCACGCTGGAGCGTCACGTGCCTGCGGTGCACGAGCTGCAGCAGAAGCTGATCGACCTGCAGTCGCGCGTCGTGCTGCCGCTGAAGGACCTGAAGGAAGTCAACAAGCGCATGGCCACCGGCGAAGCCAAGGCTCGCAAGGCCAAGCGCGAAATGACCGAGGCCAACCTGCGCCTGGTGATCTCGATCGCCAAGAAGTACACCAACCGCGGCCTGCAGTTCCTGGACCTGATCCAGGAAGGCAACATCGGCCTGATGAAGGCCGTGGACAAGTTCGAATACCGTCGCGGCTACAAGTTCTCGACCTATGCCACGTGGTGGATCCGCCAGGCCATCACGCGCTCCATCGCCGACCAGGCGCGCACCATCCGTATCCCGGTCCACATGATCGAAACGATCAACAAGATGAACCGGATCAGCCGCCAGATCCTGCAGGAAACCGGCGCCGAGCCGGATCCCGCGACGCTGGCCGCCAAGATGGACATGCCGGAAGACAAGATCCGCAAGATCCTGAAGATCGCCAAGGAACCGATCTCGATGGAAACGCCCATCGGCGACGACGACGACTCGCACCTGGGCGACTTCATCGAGGACACCGCCACGCTGGCGCCCTCGGACGCGGCGCTGCATGGCTCCATGCGCGACGTCGTCAAGGAAGTGCTGGACTCGCTGACCCCGCGCGAAGCCAAGGTCCTGCGCATGCGTTTCGGCATCGAAATGAGCACCGACCAGACCCTGGAAGAAGTGGGCAAGCAGTTCGACGTCACGCGTGAGCGCATTCGCCAAATAGAAGCCAAGGCACTGCGCAAGCTGCGTCACCCGAGCCGTGCAGACAAGCTCAAGAGCTTCCTGGAAGGCCAGTAATCTCTACATCGGGCCTCTAGCTCATGCCTGGTTAGAGCAGCGGACTCATAATCCGTTGGTGCCGAGTTCGACTCTCGGGGGGCCTACCAATGAAATCAAAGGGTTGCGTGTGATCACGCAGCCCTTTGTTTTTTTCTGGTGGGGTGGCGCTGGCGGCGCTGTGCCGCGCCAGGGGCTGCGAGTCGAGTCGCCACAAAAAACCGCCCGAAGGCGGTTCCATGAGTCCGGCAACCCTCAGGCAAAACGCCTGGCGACCGCGCTCCTCACGCTAGCGGCATTGGCCGGCAGCTTTCTGCAGGTCGTTGCATTTGGCTGAGCTCACCGAATTGGCACCTGAACAAATGGCGCTGGAATTCACCGCGCCCATCATCGAGGTGATGTAGCACTGGTGCTTGCGGCCCTTGGTCGTCGCCACGAAGTTGATGGCGCCCGACACTTCCGCGGAACGGTCGGATATGGTGACGCGGTCCGCGGTGGTATCCAGTGCGAACGCCGCCTTGCGAGCCAGTTCCTCATCGGAGACGACGGCGTTTCCGACAGTTCCGCAGCCTGCCAGAGAGATAAGCAGGCCTGCAACGCATAGGGCTTTGGTCGTTTTCATTGGTGTCCTGGTATGGGAATGGAGTCGATGGCGGATCGCCTTGATCCGGCCATGCCGTCGCGTAACGGCTTGGCGATTGTAAGGGAGGCTGGACGGCGGGTATGTCAGGGATCCAGCGGTTCAGGCCGACCTGTCCGTGATGCTGCCGGATGGTGGACGTGGTTCGGCGAAGACGCGCAGCGTCGCCTTGATCACCGCGGTACCTTGCTGCCTACTGCCCGCCGTGCAGCGCGCGGTTGCGATACAGCAGATAGAGGGCCACCGGCGCGCCCACCAATCCGATCACCGCATTCAAATGGAAGACATGGCGGCTCCAGGGCAGGTGCACGATCAGGTCGGCGGCCAGGGCAAGCACCGCGCCGATCAATGCAGCGGCCGGGAGCAGCAGGCGGTGGTCCATGCTGTGCATCAGGGCGCGCGCCAGTTGCGCGGCAACCAGGCCCAGGAAGGCGACGGGGCCGCAGAAGGCGGTGACCAGCCCGCACAGCCATGCCACCAGGCACAACGTGGCGCCCTTCACCCAGCCGACGTGCGTGCCGAGCGAGGCGGCGTAACGCTCACCCAGCAGCAATCCGTTGAGCGGCTTGACGAGCGCCGCGCTGGCGGCAAGGCCGAACACGATGCCGGGCAGCAGGATGCGCAATTGCTGGCGGGTGGCGCCGGCAAAGCTGGCGTCATCCCATGCCTTGAAGGCGGCCGCCTGGGTGTCGTCGATGAAATGCATGCTGGCGCTGATGAGGCCGACTGCCAGGTATCCCAGCATCAGGCCGGCCACCAGCAAGGTGACGACGCCCACGTGACGTGACAGAACCGTCAGTGCCGCCAGCACGACGCAGGCGCCGGCAACGGCGGCCACGGCCAGGCCCACGTCGCCTGCCAGGCCATGACGCAACAGGAAAGCATTGCCGGCCAGGCTTGCGACGGTCACGAGCAGGGCCGCACCCAGCCTTGCGCCATGCACGATGCCCAGCACGAACGGGTCCGCCAGCGGATTGCGGAACAGCGTCTGCAGCATCAGGCCCGCGACGCCCAGCGCAGTGCCCGAGAACACGGCGTTGATGGCGCGTGGCAAGCGGAATGCCAGCACGATGTCACGCCAGGCAGGGTGGGAGGTCGATCCTGAAAACACGGCATTCAGGACCTCGTCCAGCGGGATGGCAACCGCGCCCAGCGACAGGGAGGTCAGGAACACGGCAAGGCCGGCAAGCAGCAATAGCGTGTATCGCAGCCAAGGCGATGGATCGGGGGCGGGGAGGGCAGTCGAGGTCATGGCAGCTTGCGCAGGAATTGAAAAGAGGAGGGGGCCGGAGAACCGCCAGCCGCCAATTCGGGGTGCAGGACCTGCACGGCTTCCTGCAACTGCACATGGGGCCGGGTCAGGCCCTGGTCGCGCAGCGGAGCTGCCCATGCGCCGGCATAACCCTGGTCCCAGGCGTGGACCTGGTCCCGCCGGGCCGCCAGGAACCAACCGTGCAGGGAGGAGGCTTGCCGCCATGCCCGCAGGGTGCCCTGGCCGCCCAGGGTGCCCAGCCAGACCTCGGCCTGCGCGCCCTGGACATAGGCAAGCTCGAAAGGGAGGTAGACCAGGCTGCTGGTGCCGGCGGCGGCGTCCAGCGCGAATTTGCCCCCTGCGTCACGAATGAGGCGCGCGCGGTGGTTGTCGCGGGCGAAGGTCTCGAAACTGTCTCGGCCCGCGACGTGGCCCGCCAGCACCAGCGGCTGCCGCGAGGCTTGCGCCGCGAGTTGGCGCCAGTGCGTGTACTCGGTCTCGATCGCGTCGAACAGCGCCTGCGCGCGCGCCTCGCGATTGCCCAGCAATGCCAGCAGCTTCAGCCATTCGGCGCGGCCAAGCGGATGCGTTTCGTGGTGATCCGCCTGCACCAGGGCCCGCACCCCCATCTCATGCAGGCGCGGGTGCAGGTTGCTGTCGGGGTAGGCGGAATAAAAGCTCAGGTAGACATCAGCTTGCGCAGCCATGATGGGTTCGATGCTGGCGTGTCCCAGGCCGCGCATTTCCGTGACCTGTCCGGCCTGGATGCGATCCCTTACGGCGGGCACCGTGACGTCCTGCGGGTTCGCGACGCCATGCAACCTGTCCACCATGCCCAGTTCGTCCAGGGCGCCCAGCAAGGCCGGGTCGCCCGCCACCAGGCGTTGCACCGGCACCTGTATGACCGTCGTGTGGGGCGCATGCGCAGGCGTCGGTGCGCCGCACTGCACGAAGAGATAGCTCAGCGTTTCGCCCGTGTTGATGCTGGGCGTGAACTGCAGGCGCTTGTAGTGCAGCCCGTACTCCACGCTGAGCTGTGTCGAGTGCCGGAAACTCAATTTGTCGGGGAAGTAGTCGACGCCAGGCTGGTAGTCGGCCACGCAGGCGCTGTCCAGGTTATGGCGGGGGCCTGCCTGGCCGAGGACGAGCGCCGGCCAGGCCTCGCGTGGCACAGGGTCGCTCTGCTGGCATCCGGCCAGCGCAAGCACGAGTGCCCAGCCGGCGCCCTGGCGGATCCGGTGCGCGAGGCTCATGACGACCGGGCCGCGGGCTCGTCGCTCGACGGCGCTCGCGCCAGTGCTTCCAGCTCGGTGGCGAGGTGGCCCAGCGTCGGATGGCATGAGGGCGTTCCATCGGCGCGGACAACCGTATAGCCCCTTGCATCGGCATGCACATGCAGTGGGGCGTCGGCACGGTCGGCATAGCCGACGCGTGCAAGGGCCCGTCGCGCCCAGGCGGCATGCATGCCGGTGCCGCTCACTCGGGCAGCCCGGGACAGCAGGCCGGCGGGCCTGAGCGTGGCATGCGCCAGGTCGAAGACCAGTCCATCGCTGGCGAAGGCGGAGGCCAGGGCGCCTGAAAGGGCCAGGTCTTCGGGGGCGCCCACGTGCAACTGGCGCGCGCCGTCGATGAGCCAGAGCGTATCGGCAAAATGCAAGGCCAGTTCCAGGTCATGGGTGGACAGCAGCACCGCCAGCGCGCGGCTGCGGGTGAGCGTGCGCAGCAGGCTCATGACCTCGATCCGCCGGGGCAGGTCGAGAAATGCCGTGGCTTCGTCCAGGACCAGCGCGCGGGGCTGCTGGGCCAATGCGCGCGCAATCATGATCTTCTGGCGTTCGCCGTCAGACATCTGGGTCAGCCGTTTGCCTGCCAGGGATAGCGCCTGCATCTGGCCCAACGCCGCCTGTACCTGCTCCCGGTCCAGCGGACCAAGCCGCCCGCCCCACCCGGTGTGGGGATGGCGTCCCAGGCTCACCACGTCCTCGCCACGCATGGCCAGTCCGTCGACGCGCTCCGTCAGCACGACGGCAAGCCTGCGTGCGCGTTCGCGTAGGCCCAGTGTGTGCAAGGCCTGTCCGTCGAGCGCGACGGCGCCCGCGATGGCGGGCTGCATGCCGCACAGGGTGCGGATCAGCGTCGACTTGCCCGCGCCGTTGGCGCCGATGAGGCAGACGAACCGCCCGCCGGGCGCCTCCAGGTCCAGCGGACCCAGAAGCGGCACCCCGCCGTGGCCGGCGACCAGCCCTCGTGCCGCCAACGCCATCAGAGCGTGATGCCCAGTGTGACGAATACCGTCCGGGGGGCCCCGGGGAAGGTGGGCACGAACGCGCCGCCGGAGTCGTAATAGCGCCGGTTCGTCAGGTTCTGCACCGTCACCTGCGCCTTGTAGCGCTGGGCCGGGCCGAAGCGATAGGCGACGTTGGCATCCCAGCGGGTATAGGCGGGCAGCACGAAGCTGTTGTTGCTGTTGGCCTGGCGGGCGCCGACGTAGATGGCGCCCAAGCCGGTGCTCAGTCCTTGCGCGGGACCCGGGAAGTCATAGGTCGTCCACAGGCTGGCGCTACGGCGCGGCGCGTTGGCGGCCAGCTTGCCCACCATGTCCGGATCGCTGTCGCGGGTCACTTCGGCTTTCAATTGCGTATAGCTGGCCAGGACTCGCCATTGCGGCGTGACCGTGAATGGCACGTCGATTTCCCAGCCGCGGCTGCGTTGCTCGCCCACCTGGATGACGTAGTTGAAGTCATCGGGGTCGGACACGACGCCATTGCGGCGGCGGATGTCGAAGAGGGCGATGGTCGGTTCCAGGCGGCCTTCCAGAAGGCTGAACTTTGCGCCGATTTCCGTCTGCTCGCCGCGCGAGGGTTCGGGCAGGGCACCGTCGCGCAGCAGGCCGCCCGCAGGCTCGGTCAGGAAGGACTTCGACCAACTGGCATATAGCGAGACCGCATCGACGGGCGTCCAGGTCAGCCCCACGCGCGGCGAATAGGCCTCGTCGCTGCGGCGGACATTGCCTTCCACCGGGAGGTAGTTCGCGCGGCCGGTGCTGCGGGCCCGGTCGTAACGCAGGCCCAGCAGCAGGCGCCACTGTTCGCCCAGTTGCAACTCGTCCTGCAGGTACAGGCCGGCGTTGTGGCTCTTGTAATGCGTGGCGTCATACGGAGAGAGCGGTCCCGCCACGGCGCCATGCACAGGGTCGTACAGGCTGATCGGGAGATTGACCGGGAAGCCGAAAGGCCCCAGGTTCGCGTCCGCGTGGAAATCCCATTTGCTGTAGTTGTAGTCGGCGCCGACCAGCAGGCGATGGCGCACGGCGCCGGTCTTGAAGCGGCGAGTGGCTTCGGCCATCACGGAACGGTCGTTCTGCTCGTCGACGTTGCGTTGCTTGCGGCGGTTCACCTGCGGGTCGGCGGTATTTTCGCCACTGAGCGGCGGGAAGCCGTAGGCATACCAGTCCGCGTCCGTGCGCGCCCAGGAGCCCTGCAGGCCGGCGCGGATGTCCCAGCCGTTGTCCAGCCGGTGATCCAGCACGATGGAGGCCAGGGCGCTGTCATTGTCCAGCCGCGTGTCCCGCTCCGCATAGTTGCGGCGGATCGGCACGTCCAGGAACAGGGGGCTGTTGCCCAGCCCGCGGTCGAACGCCGAGTGCTTGCGGCCCAGCTCCATTTCGGCCGTGACCGTGGTGCGCGGCGAGGGTTTCCATTGCAGCACGGGCGAAATGAACTGCGTCCGGGCGTCCACGAAATCACGGAAGCTGCCGTTGTCCTGCCAGGAGCCGGTCAGGCGATAGGCAAGCGTATCGCCCAGCGGACCCGTGCTGTCGAAGGTGCCCCGCATGAAGTCATAGCTGCCTCCCGTCACCTCCATCTGCGTCTGCGCACGGTCCAGGGGTTTCTTGGTGACCAGGTTGACCGCGCCGCCGGGTTCGAAGCGGCCATAGAGGGCAGAGGCCGGTCCCTTCAGGACCTCGATCTGCTCGATGTTGACCAGCTCATCGACGGGTGCGAACACGCTGCGGCGAAAGCCGTTCTTCAGGTTGGCCTGCGTGGCGAAACCACGCAACAGGAAGCGGTCGTTGCTGCCGCCCCAGCCCACTTGCGGGGTCACGCCCGGCACGGTGCGTACCGCTTCGCCAAACGTGGTGACGCCACGGTCCTCGATCAGTTCGCGCGTGACGGTCTGGATCGAGAAAGGGGTTTCCTTGACGGAGGTGTCGCTTTTGTTGGCGGTCGGCGCCACGATGGCGCGATAGGCGCGCTCGCGCGTCCCGATGACCGTGATCGTATCCAGTTCGGCGGGTTCGGCGGCGGGCGTTTCGCCGGCGAAGCAGGCCAGGGGAGTGGCCACGGCCAGGGTACGCCGCAGCCAGCGCGAGGAGGAGGGAAAACGTGGACGGAGCATGAGGAGGCGGAATGAGGGGAAGGGAGGAGGAGCGTGGGCGGGCTAGCCCTTGTTGCGGTTCTTCGCGCCACCCTGGCGCGCCTTGAAGCGCGGGTTGCTCTTGCAGATCACGTAGATGCGGCCACGGCGGCGCACCACCTGGCAATCACGATGGCGTGTCTTGGCATCTTTCAGGGAGGAGAGGACTTTCATGCGAGGCTCCTTGAGCAGGGATAGGGTCAACAGGAGCGCATGGGGTGTCTGGGTGCCAGATATTGAGATGATATAACGTATCATAAATTGCTTCCGTATTGTCTCGCCAGTCCCTTTTTTATGGTGGAATGTGGGCCCGTTCCCTGAAGATGCTGGATCTGCAATGCCTACGACCCTCTTTCGCCGGGCCGCCCAAGCCGATGTGGCCGCCATCGTCGCCCTGTTGGGCGAGGATCCGATCAGTGCGGCGCGCCAGGCGGGCGCACAGGTGAAACCGGAAGCCTATGCGCAGGCCTATCAGGCGATCGATGGGGATCCGAACCAGCTTCTCGCGGTGGCCGAGGAAGACGGGGAGATCGTGGGTACGCTCCAGTTGACCTTTATCCCGGGCCTCTCCCGCGGCGGGGCCTGGCGTGGCCAGATCGAAGCCGTGCATGTGTCTTCCGCGCGGCGGGGGAGTGGCGTGGGGGCTGCCTTCCTGCGCTGGGCCCTCGAGACCTGCCGTGCCCGAGGTTGCAAACTGGTCCAGTTGACGACGGACAAGCGCCGTGTGGATGCGCATCGCTTCTATGAGCGCCTGGGCTTCGAGGGCAGCCATTTCGGCTACAAGATCAAGCTGGATTGACGGGACCGGATGGGGAAAATACGGACCAGCGACTGTAAGCGGTGACCAGGGCAAGCTCATTCCCCGCTGCTTGGAAATCGCCTGTTCATGCGGGTTTGGGAAAAATCCCGTGCTGCAACAGCCTCCCGACAAAATCCCCATTTGTGCAACAAAGCCCCGGAAATCCCCGCCTGGCCTGGGTTTGTCCGTAGTCTACGTAGCAAGCGAGCTGCCTGGTCAGATCGCTTCCCTCGTCAGACTTTCCCCTCTACGACCCGGAGACGATCATGGATCCCTTGACTGAGTTTGCGGTGCTGGCGGTTTGCTGGTTGATGCTGGTGGCGTACATCTTTACCCGCGGCCGTCAGGTTGCGGAGTGGTTGCGGCAGCGTGCGGGTGGGCTCAAGCCTGCGCCCGTGATGGTGTCCAAGGCTGCGCAGCGACCGGTGCCGGCCCGGAGCCGTTCCGGCTATTGAGCTTGATGGGCGTGGGGGTGCAAAGGCTGGGTTTCGCCCTCATGTTCATCGTATTTCAGATAAATGTCGTACCATTGTTTGAAACGACATAATCTGTTATTTTTTCATTTCAGTGCGGCATTTTCGGTAATTAAGCCGTCTTTTTCGGCGTTCAGAATCCTGAACTTTCCTGTCTGGAGAGTTCCGTGTCCCGCCGTCCCATCAATCAACACGAACCTGCTCGCGCCGAGACGCAGGCTTCCAATGCCCAGCAAGACGCACGCACGCTGCCTGCCGTGTCGTCTTCCGCGCCGCCCGTCGTTACCGTCAATCCCCTGCGCCGTGCCCTGTTGAAACTGGGCGCCAGTTCGTGGCTGCTGCCGTCGATGGGCGCGGCCGGGCTGCTGAGCGCGTGTGGCGGCAGCGATAACGACGATCCCGCAACGGAAACGCCGGGCGAGCCTCAGCCCGATCCGGAAACGCCGGGTGCAGACGGCCGCATTTCGAGCTTCGGCCTGGCGGTGCTGCCGGACACGCAGTTCTATTCCCGTTACTCCACGGTGGACACGGGCAACCAGTTCGATGCGCTGTACGGCAGCGAACCGTTCCGCGCGCAGACGCAATGGATCGTGGACAACGCCCAGGCGCTGAAGGTGCCGTTCGTGATCCACGTGGGTGACATCGTGGACCGCGCAACCGTGCAGGCCGAGTGGGAAGTCGCGGATGCGGCGATGAAGGTGCTGGAGGACGGCGGCGTGCCGTACTCGATCCTGGCCGGCAACCACGATGTGCGCAGTCCGATCGGCTACGGCGATGACCCCGTCAACGGCACCGATGAGGATCGTGACCTGGCCATGGAGCCTTACCTGGACTGGTTCAGCGCGGCGCGCGCGGCCAGCCAGCCGACCTTCGGCCAGCGCGATGCCAGCGGCTTCCACGAATATCACATCTTCACCGCCGAGGGTCAGCGCTTCCTGGTGCTGTCCATGTCGTGGCGCGCCTCCGATGCGGCGCTGGCCTGGGCCCGCCAGGTGCTGCGCGATCATCCGACGCTGCCCGCCATCCTGGTCAATCACGACCTGCTGAACATCGACCGCGATGGCGTGAGTCCGCTGGAGACGCCTTATGGCCTGATGCTGTGGGACAAGCTGATCCGCGACAACGACCAGATCTTCATGACGCTGAACGGCCACTTCCATGGCACGGCGCACCTGACGAAGCTGAACGATTTCGGCAATGCGGTCGAGCAGATGGTGGTCGACTTCCAGATGGCGTACCAGGGCGGCAACGGCCTGATGCGTTTCTATGAGTTCGACCTGACGGGCAATCGCATCAAGGCGCTGTCCTTCTCGCCCTGGGTGCCTCAGAAGCCCGCGGACAAGCTCAACGAGTTCGACCAGGCGATGCTGACGGGGCCGAACGAGCAGTTCGAGATCGAGATGCATTTTGCGCAGCGTTTCGCGCGCTTCAATCCCGAGTTCGCCGCGGCCGAGCCCAGCAACCTGCCGCTGACCGAAGCGGCCACGGCCCTGGTGCTGGGCAACTTCCAGGACCTGGAGCCGCCGGTGCGCACGCCGGCAGCCGATGCCGACGACTATCCGAAGATCGCCGAGACACTGGCGCATTGGCGCTTCGTGGGCACGGCCGGCAACGCCGTGGCCGACGGCGCGACGGTGGCGGACTTGTCCGGCAATGGCAACGACCTGACGCGCGGCGCGCTGAACGTGCCGCCGACGAACACCGCGCAATTGAGCGACCTGCAATGGGTCGGCGACAAGCATTTCCTGTCCGCCAGTCCCGGCAGCGTGTCGTTCCGCAATGCCAGCGGCGCGCCGCGCCTGAGCTATTTCCACACGGCTGCGGGCGCGCCCCTGAATGCCGAGACCTTCGACAGCGGCTATACGGTGGAAGCCTTCGTCAAGCTGGACAAGAACTGGACGGCGGACACCAATGCCTGGATGAACATCATGACCCGAGGCGGGCGGCGCGGGAACATTCCCGGCTTCAGCGGCGGGCCGCAGTCGCCGCCCCTGCAGTTCGCGATCTCCAACCTGCGGGAAGTGCAATGGGAAGTGGCGACCCAGGACAACAAGGCCTCACGCACCAACTGGTCTGGCGAGATCATGCTGGATACGTGGCTGCACATCGCCATCGTCAACGACCCCGCCACGCGGGCCACGACGATGTACGTGGAAGGTGCGCCGGTGTTGCGCAACGCCGTGGATGGCAGCGGTCTGGCGACGCTGGATGAGCCCTGGTACGTGGGCGCGGGTTTCTGGGATGCCGGCCCGCCCTCCAACGGCTTCCTGGGCGACATCAGCGAAATCCGCGTGGTGTCCCGGCCGCTGGCGCCGGCCGAGTGGCTGACCGCGCGCGAAACACGCTAAGCCAGTTGCCGTCCCTGGCAGGGCGCCGGATCTCGCGGTCCGGCGCCCGCGCTTGCGGGACCTCGTGCCGGGAGGGGAGGCGGGGCCGGGTCGGACTAGAATAGCCGGACCTTTTCCGGATGCTCCCCGCACATGGCGACCGACACGCTCGAATTCCTCTTTCTTGGCATGGTGGCCATGGTCGTGGCTGCCATGCTTGGCGGCGCCCTGGCTGGGCGCGCACGCACGGTGGGCGCCAGCCTGCGGGCCTGTGCCGTGCTGGCCGTCGTCTCGGCGGGCGGGGCCTACGGATTGGCCCATGCCAGCGGCCCGCAAGGGGCCGCGTCCTATGCGCCGCTGCTGGCCTGCGCGGCGCTGCTGTTCACCCTCGTCATTGCATTCTGCGCATCCCTGATGGCGCGCCGTCTCCACGCGCGCCGCTGACGCGCGCTTTCCCATTTTTCCTGTCCTGCGCATGCCCCTCATCGAATTCACGCTTCAAGGCGATTACATCGAAGTCAATCAACTGCTCAAGCTGGCCGGCCTGTGCACCAGCGGCGGCGAGGGCAAGCAGTGGGTGGCCGAGGGCCGCGTGCGGGTGGGAGGCGAGATCGAGTCGCGCAAGACCGCGAAGATCCGCGCGGGGCAGATCGTGGATTGCGACGGCACGCGCATCGTGGTGCGAGCGGGGTCCGAAGAGGTGGCGGACGACGAGGAGGGCGGCGCGCCTGCCTGAGGCAGGGCGCGCCATGCCGGCCCGGTGAGCCCGGGCCGGGCTGTCCGTCAGATCGCGCCGGGCGCGATGTTGCGGTGGGCCGGGATCTGCAGGCCCTTTTCCAGTGCCGCCATGCTGGTGGGCAGGTCGACCTTCACGCCCAGGTCGCGCATGGTGGAACCCAGCGCGTGCACCGTGCGGAAGAGGTTGTGCGAGCGGCATTGCTCACCCATCTGGCCGATGCGCACCACGGGCAAGCCGAAGGAGCCCGAGATCTCGACGTGATAGCGCTCGGAGATGTGCGCGCACACCTGGCCGTTGTCCAGCGTGCGGGGCACCTCGATGCCCACCACCGAATTCAGGCGCGAAGCCGTGGGGGCGAAGAGCTTCAGGCCCATGGCCTCGATGCTCTGCTGCAAGGCCAGCGAGCAGCGGGCATGGCGTTCGAAGCGGGCGGGCAGGGTTTCGCCGCAGACCAGGCGCAGGGCTTCGTGCAAGGCCAGCACGCCCGAGACCGGCGCGGTGTAGTGGTAAGAACCCTTGTGCCAGAAGTTGGTGGCCAGGCGCGCGTCCAGGCACCAGTGGCTGTTGCTGTCGGTGCGTTGCGCGATGCGCTCCCAGGCTTCGTCGGAGAAAGCGATCAGTGAGACGCCGGGGATCGAGGACAGGCCTTTCTGGCCGCCGGTGATGACGGCGTCGATCTGCCAGGTGTCCATGTCCAGCGGCATGGTGCTCAGCGTGCAGACAGCGTCGACGATGACGAGACAGCCGTGGCGCTTGGCGAGCCTGGCGATGGCGGGCAGCTCGCGGTTGAAGACGGTGTTGGAGGTCTCGCCCTGCACGATGGTCAGGCACTCGGGCCGGTGGGCCAGGAGGGCGGCCTCGACCTCGTCCAGCGTGGCGGCGCGGTGGCCGTCGATTTCCAGGATGGCGACATCGGCGTTCAGGCGGCGGCTCATTTCGGCCATGCGCGCGCTGAAGAACCCGTTGACCACGCACAGCACCTTGCTTTGCGGACGCACCAGGTTGCTGATGGCCATTTCCATGGCGGCCGAGCCTGGGCCCGCGACGCCCAGCACCCAGTTCGAACGGGTCTGGAAGACGTAGCGCGCCATCTCCTTGACCTGCGTGATGATGGTGGACATGGTGGTGCCGAGGTGGTTGATGACCACCGAATTGGCACGCGCCACGGCATCGGGGATGGGCACGGGGCCGGCGCCCATCATGAGCAGGGGGTCGTCGGGCAGGATCTCGCTCAGGGGGCGCACCACCGGTGCGCTCAGGTAGGGGGAGGTGGCAGCCGGGGAGGGCGCGTCCGCATCGAGAACGGAAGGGACGGAAAGGCTGCCGGATACGTCTAACATGGTCGCAAGTCACCGCTAGGAAAAGGGGACGCGCGTCGACTGGCGCGCGTAGCCTCCTATCATACGACTGCGGCAGGCCCTGTGTCGGACGCTTGCGACATCTCCCTCGCGCACGGATGCCAGCCCGGCTGGGCTGGAGTACAGTGTGCGATTGCCCGGCGCGCCCATTTTCGCTTCTGCGCCGCCTCTTTTTCCTGCTCCTTTTCCCTTCATGCCCGCCTATCTCTCCGGCCTGTGCCGCCGCAGCTTGCGCCTGTTCCTGACCCTGCTCAAGGTCATGCTTCCGGTGCTGATCGCGGTCCGGGTCGGGGAATCGCTGGGGCTGGTGCAACTGGCGGGGCAGGCCCTGGCGCCCATCATGCAGGTGTTCAACCTGCCGCCCGAGGCGGGCCTGGTCTGGATGGCGTGTCTGGTGGCGGGCATCTATGCCGGCCTGGGCGCGTTGATCGGCCTGGCGGCCGTCATGGACCTGACCGTCGCGCAACTGAGCGCGCTGGCCGCCATGATGCTGTTCGCCCACGCGATTCCCGTCGAGCAGGCCATCGTGCGCCGTGCCGGCGCCAGCTTCTGGTTCACCAGTGCCCTGCGTGTCGGAACGGCGGCCCTTTATGGCGCGGCGGTGTCCTGGCTGTGCGCCGCGCTGGATATCCTGCAGCAACCCGCCACGCTGGCCTGGTTGCAGGGCTCGGGGGCGAGCGAGCGCGCCGCCCAGGACCACCTGGCCTGGGCGCAGGGCACGCTGGTGTCGCTGGGCACCACCTATCTCATCATCGTGGCGTTGCTGGTGCTGCTCGACGTGTTCGAGCGCATCGGCCTGACCCGGCGCATCACCGCGCTGATGGTGCCGGTGCTGCGGGTATCGGGCCTGGAGGCGCGGGTGGCGCCGGTGACGACCGTGGGCGTGCTGCTCGGGCTCACGTATGGCGGCGCACTCATCATCGAGGCTGCGGCGCGCGAAGGCTATTCGCCGCGCACGCGCCTGCTGGCCCTGAGCTGGCTGTCACTGTCGCATTCGCTCATCGAGGACACGCTGCTCATGATCGCGCTGGGCGCCGATTTCTGGATCGTGCTGGTGGGCAGGGTGCTGCTCACCATGCTGATCGTGGCGGTGATGGCGCGGGTCTGGCGCCAGCCGGCGGGGCAGCCATTGGCAGGCGCCGCCTAGTGCCTGCCAGGTAGCCGATGGCGTGTTTCGCCAAGTCGCCCAGCAAGGTATTTCAATTTGATGTATACTTCTTTTCTCAGACGCGGGGTGGAGCAGTCTGGCAGCTCGTCGGGCTCATAACCCGAAGGTCGTAGGTTCAAATCCTGCCCCCGCAACCAGTCATGTGAAAAAACCTGCAAGCCGATGCTTGCAGGTTTTTTTTATTCTCCCGCCCACGGTGCTTCGCAGGCGATTTCGCGGATGACGGGTTCGCCGTCGCCCGCCGAATAATCCGTCTCCTCGCAAACCGCTGCCCGGTAGCCGGTGCCATCGTGCCGGTACAGGGTATGCCGGTACTGGGCAGCGGCTGCCCGTACGTGAACGCGCAGATCCAGCCAGCCTTCATGCCGCGTGGCAAGCACTTCGAGCCCACCCGCCTCCTGCAGGATGACCTGCCACCGCTTGCCGGCACGCCGCAGGACGGCCATTTCGCAGTTCACGCCGCCGCACGATTCCCAGATTGCGTATTGCGGCATGCCGCTGCCATCCAGGTGGAGGACCTCCGTGGGAGAGCGCCACGCCTCAGCGCCTGCCTCTTCCTGGAAGGGCAGGCTGGGCGTGGCGATTCCGGCGGCCATGAACAGTCGTCGCGCCAGCCAGAATTCACCCGCCTCGCCGGACATGGCCTGGCCAGTCGCGCCAGCTTGCCTCAGGACCCGCGCCACGTCGTCACGGTCGAAGGCGGCGGCGATCGCCAGCGGCGTCGCGCCGGCCAGCGGCGCCTCGGGGTCGGCGCCCCGCGCCAGCACGGCGGACAGCACGGCGCGCGGCGCCGCCGGGCTCGCCTCGTCCTCCAATGGCGGCAGGCAGCCCAGGTAGCGCGCCAGCGCCTGGTCCGGCGCCACCTGTTCCAGCAGCCTCAAGGACAACTCGGCATCGCCCGCGCAAGCCGCCGCCTCGAATGCCGCGACGGGATCGGCCAACGGAACGTGGCGCGCCAGCGCCAGGGCGGCGAGATCGCCGCCGCCCTGGCCGATGATCTGCGGCCAGGGCAGTGCTGCGATGCGCGTGGCATCGCAGTGCGTCACCAGCCAGCGGGTGGCTGCCTGCCGCTGGATGCGCACGGGGTCGGGCGTCGCGGGGCCCGCAAACAGATCCGGCGGCACGGTGTAGCGCCAGGCGCCGGCGGCCTCGGTGACGTTCTCCCCGGTGCATGCCTGCGGGTGCGGCGCGTGGGCAGAGAGCGCCGCCTGCCACGCCGGCGTCTCGGCCAGCATGGCCTGCAGCGGACTGCCGATGCGCTGCAAGGAGACCTTGAGCAGGAAGGCGAACAGTGTGGGAGGCTGAGGCGTTTGCGTCCAATGCGCCGCGTGGTCCAGCGGTGCATCGAGAGGGGTTTGCGCCACGAGCCGCGCGAGCAGGGGCTTGGCAGCGTCTTGCGCCGGCAATGCCTGCAGCAGCGCGACGGCTTGCGCCGGCGCGGGCCGCAGGCCCGCAGAAAACAATACGTCCAGCAGCTCGAGGCGGCCGCCCTGCACGTGCGGGACCGCGACCTCGAAAAGCGCGCGGCAGGCCGGCGAGGCGCGTTGCGGCGCAGGCACGAGGGCCAGGCCCGCCGTGGCGTTTTCCCATTGTCCGTCGTGGCCGTCCTTCGCCATGTCGGCCAGGAGCGCGCAGCGGGACTCGACGGGCGCGATGCCCACCAATTCAAGGGCGAAGTCGCGTTCGCCTGCGATGCGGGCGATCCACGTCGTGGGCATCCCGATCGGGCCGCCGAACACGCTCTGGAACGGCTCTGCCAGCGGCACCCTGGCCTGAGCGACGAAGACACGGATGATATCGCGGGCGGGCTCGCGCGCGGCAGGCGGCGCGGCGTCCAGCCGGGTGATGGCCCGCATCAGCAGCGGCCGGGGCCGCGCCGTGTCGGTGTCCGAGGGCGTGGCCTGGGCAAGCGCCTGCCGCAAGGCGTCGACATCGCTTGCCATGATCGCGCGTTCAAGCGGCGTGGCGTCGCCAGCCGGCGCGGGGGTGGGGCAGGCGCCGGCCAGCAGCGCGGCGAGCAGGGTGGTGGCCACCGCGGGCACATGGAGCAGGCGTTGCCAGGCGGTCGTCATTTCACCCCTGCACGCGCCATGCGCGGTCCACGTGGACGATGCGCACGCGCCGGAAATGGAGCCGGGTGCCTTCCTGGTGGCACGGGAACCTGGCGGCCAGCAGGAGCAGGGAAGGAGGGGGGCGCGGGAGCGTTCATCGTTGCGGTCCGCTTGCCAGGTTCCGGGCCCGTGAAGGTGGTGCGAGGATAGCATGCAGCCTTGGGCGTAGAATGCCCGCATCCGGCAAGCCATCAGGCCCGGGCAAGAGGTGGCTCGCCCTATGTCCCTTTCCTATCTGCGCAGTCTCACCGCGAGTGAGCGCAGCCCCGAGGCCAATCGGCATCTGGCCTATTACCTGACCTTCGTGGCCGGCGCGGCCAACGCGGGCGGCTTCCTGGCGGTCCAGCACTACACCTCTCACATGTCCGGCATCGTGTCCGCCATGGCCGATCACCTGGCGCTGGGCGCGGTGACGCTATTCATGGCGGGAGGCCTGGCGCTGGCTTCCTTCATTGCTGGCGCCGCCGTGTGCGCCATGCTCGTCAACTGGGCGCGTCGCGCCGGCTTGCACAGTGAATATGCCCTGCCACTGATGCTGGAGGCGGGCTTGCTGCTGACTTTCGGCTTGTTGGGCGGCAACCTGGATACCTTCCGTCAGTTGTTCCTGCCCGCGACGGTGTTGCTGCTGTGCTTCATCATGGGTTTGCAGAACGCGATGGTGACCAAGGTGTCGCGGTCCGAGATCCGCACCACGCACATCACCGGCATGGTCACGGACATCGGCATCGAATTGGGCAAGTTGTTTTACTGGAACGTTGCGCGAGGAGACGAAGCGACGCTGGTGCGCGCCAACCGCGGCAAGCTGCGGGTGCTGAGCGCGCTGGTGGTCTTGTTCTTCGTGGGAGGGCTGGCGGGCGCCTGGGGGTTCAAGCATGCAGGCTTCATCGCCACGCTGCCCCTGGCCGCGCTGCTGTGCGTGCTGGCGATGGTGCCCGTGCTGGATGACCTCAGGGCGCGGGTCGCCGCGCGTTGAGGTTCCGGCGGGAGAAAAGGGCGGGCCGCTGGCGGCCCGCGCCTGTCATGCCTCAGTTCAGGCTGGCCGGCGTGCGGTCGCCGTCGTAGCCCAGCACGTCGAGCGCGGCATCGTAGGTCTCGACTTCCGAGCACAGGAACACGGCCACGTCGCCCGGATCCATGTTCTCCAGCACCTCGCCTACCTGATCGTAGGCCTGGCCCACGTTGTTGACGGCGGCCGCATGGATCTGCGCATCGCTTTCGAACTGTTCGGCCGGCACGATTTCCGCCAGGGCGTTGAGGTCGGCTTCGCTGATGACGACGTAGGTGCTGATCACGTGGCCTTCCACGGTGCTTTCCAGTGCAACGCCGCCCCGGGCGTCGGCGATCTTGGTACTGACGATGTCCATGCGTGTCCTGCCTGAAAGAAGTTGCGGTCCGGCGCCCTGCGCTCCGTCCGCTTGCGCAGCAGACTATACCAGCGGGAGATGGCGCTTCCTGTGGCGCAGGAGGCGTTCGCCGCCTGCATGAAGCCTGTCTGGCAGTGCCAGCGTTGCGTCAGATAGACGAATTGCGTCGTGCCGGCGCTGTTTTGTTCTGACAGATGGAGCAGTGGGCAAGTTTCGGGGCTTGTCTCAAGCAAGGGGAAGTGCGGACGTACAGTTGTCTTGTTCCGGAGGTATGCTGTCCTTTTCCCTAGGGGCCCCTATGCTTCCGAACCACTATGTCTACAAGGGGTACCGACTGTCGGCGAACGTCGAGCGAGTCCTGTCCGGGTCGGGCGGGGGCCTGGATGGCGTGACGTTCCGTGCAAGCCTGCGCATCATGCGCGCCGACTTGTCTGATGAGCCTGGTATCGAGTGCGAAGTGCCTGCGTTTTCCGATGGGCAGGGCCGGCATAGTCCGCGCGAGGCCATCCATGCGGCAGTCGAATATGGTTGCCAGGTGGTGGATGCCTTGCCAGCCGCCAACCCATCGGGCGTCGCCGGTGTCAATACCCAAGGGTAATTATCTTATCCGGGGGGTTGACGTTGTTGCTTTTCACCGTCATAGTTCGCGGGCAGATCGTCAAGCGACGCGGTTTTCGGTGCACCAGTCGCCCTAGTTGGTACGTCGGTTGTTCTCCTTCCCTTCCTTGATCGTTCTGGCACTTTTCAGGCTCGCGTCTACATAATTCAAGGAAGCAAAAACATCATGGCAACCGGTATCGTCAAGTGGTTCAATCCCGAAAAGGGTTTCGGCTTCATCGTTCCCGATGAAGGCGGCAAGGACCTGTTCGCTCACTACTCGGAAATCCGCGTCGAGGGTTTCAAGTCGCTGGAAGAAAACCAGCGCGTGAGCTACGAAGTCGGTGCTGGCCCCAAGGGCCCCAGCGCCAAGAACATCCAGCTGGTGTAAGCCTTCGGGCTGCGGCGTCAGCCGCGCACAGCAGGAAAAAACCCGGCTTCTGGCCGGGTTTTTTGTTTTGGCGCGTCATCCTTTGGTCGTGGCACCTGACCTCCCCCGTCTCAGCATGCGGTTACAAGCTGACAGGACACCATACCTGCCGCGTCAAACCAGGCGGCTAGAATCGGGGCTGTTACAGATACGGGAAAGAGGGAGTTCTTCATGCTGCGAGCCAGTTTCATCGCCACCAGCCTGCTCGTGCTGGCTGGCTGCGCCACCCAGGCCCCGGCGCCCGCGCCCACCACTGGCGGCTCGGCGCCTTCAGGCGTGACGCCTCCACCTCCGCCGCCAGAGGTGCCCAGCGCAAGCCAGGAGCCCGTGGAGCGCCTGCGTGGTGCCTACAGCAAGACACAGGGCTGGACGCTGTGTGGACAGACGGCGCCTGCCGCCTTGCAGACGCCTCTGCGGGGCGAGCTGGATGCATTCGCGCCGGGCACCGACAGCTATTTCCTGGATGGCTGGGGCCGCCGTGGCCCGCAGGGCGTCGAGCTGGTGAGCGTCGAGCGCATGCATACGGAAGGGCCGGGTTGCGAAGAGCCCCTGGATGGCTTCGTCTGGGTGGCCCACGGCCAGGAGCCGTTCTGGGCTTTCGGCGTGACGACGTCCGGCATCCGTTTCAAGCCCGAGGGCGAGCCTTCGCGCACCTATGCCTATGTCAAGCCCGAGATCGTGGGGCAGCAACTGGTGTATCGCGGCGACGACTTCGAGTTGGTGCTGAACAAGCAAGGCTGCCAGAGCACGATGGCCGACGCGCGTTATGCGTGGGCCGCCCGCCTGCAGGCGGATGGCCGCAGCTGGCAAGGCTGCGCCTGGCAGGGGCTGCAGTCGGAGGGCGAGGAAAAGCTCTGAGGCAAAGGTGGGGCCTCGCCGCCCTGCCAGACCGGCAGCGATGAAAAAAACCGGCGTGAACCGCCGGTTTTTTTCATCGCGCACGGGCGCAGGCGTCAGACCTTCTTTTCGCCGCCCAGGGCTTCGACCAGGTCGTCCAGCATCTTGGTGAGCTCGCCGGTCATGAGCGCCATGTCGGTGTCGAAGCGCTGGTCTTCGGCGAGCCCCGCCGAGTCGGTGTTCTCCTTCAGCACGTCGAGCGGCGCGACGCGCTTGACGTCCAGCCCTTCGGTGAGCACGAAGGAGACGCGGTCAGCCCAGGTCAGGGCAAGCTTGGTGCACTGCTTGCCCGAGGCGATGTGGCGGCGCAGGTCGTCGGGTTCGGGCGTGTGCTTCACGTAGCGCACGGCCGCGCGGCTGTCGCCGCCGGCGCTCAGCTCGGTGTCCTGGTCGATGGTGAAGTTCGACGGTGCCTCGTCGCTGGCCAGCCAGCCGGTCATTGCCGCGGCGGGCGAGATATCGACGTAGAGCGGCTCGACAGGGAAGGGGTCGACGGACTTGGCGAGCAGGCCCAGCACTTCATCGGCCTTGGCCGAAGCCGCCGCATCGATGACGAGCCAGCGGCCCGTGGGATTGATCCACACGCGGGTGTCGCGCGTGATGCTGAAGGCGCGCGGCAGCAGCTCATCGAAAACCTGTTCCTTCAGGTCCTTCATCTGCTTGCGGCCCGGCTTGAAGCCTTGCTGCGCTTCCAGTTCCTGGGCGCGCGCCTTGGCGACCTGGTTGACCACGGTCGTGGGCAACAGCTTCTTTTCCGTGCGCAGCGACAGCAGCATCTGGCCGCTTACCGAATGCACCAGGGGACCGTCCTCACGCACGGGCACCCAGCCCAGCGTCTGCATTTCCAGGGCGTTGCCCGACACGAAGGCCGCAGGCGCAAGCTTGGCCTCCAGCTCTTCAGCGGACAGTTTCCAGGCGGAGGTAAGGCGATAAGTCTTGAGATTCTTGAACCACATGGCAGGCGCTGGGCAAAAGGGAAGATTCTATAACGAGCCGGCAGCCGACCCCCAGGACACTTCCGCAACAGCCGTTGACGCCATGCTGCAAGGCAGTCTGCCGAGGCCAGACACAGGGAGGCAAGTACCTCAGGGAGCCGGGGTGCAGTGGAGCCGGCTTCGCCGGTCCGCCAGCACCGCCCCCCTGGGGGGGAGGCGCGCAGCGCCTCGGGGGGGGGTAAAAAAAAAGCGGCCCGGCTGAATCCAGCCAGGCCGTCAGGGGGAACACACGATGCCGCGCATATAAAGGCTCGCGGGGACGCGACAAAGGTGCCAGAGAACAGATGCTACCGGTTCCCACCTTGGGGATCATTCGTGGCAACCGGGGTTTCGGTGCATGTCTCTGGAACGAAGTCTACTGCCGCGCGTCTGAATTCCGCCTGAACAGCGGCGCGGCGGTCAGGCCAATATGCGGTCTCGTGAAAATCCCATTGGATGCAACTTGTCCGCAAAATACGCCAGGGCCAAAAAAAGCCCCCTTTTCAGGAAAAGGGGGCCTGAAAGCCGGATGGGCGCAGCAGTGCCACCCGGCGGGGGACCGTCGATTTACGCGTTGATGTCGTTGTCCTTGGTTTCGCGCACGAAGAGGGCGCCTACCACCAGGGTCATCAAGGCGATGATGATCGGGTACCACAAGCCATCGTAGATGTTACCGGTTGCCGCCACGACTGCAAAGGCCACCGGGGGCAGGAAGCCGCCGAACCAGCCGTTACCGATGTGATACGGCAGGCTCATCGAGGTGTAGCGGATCCGGGTCGGGAACATCTCCACCAGCATGGCGGCGATGGGGCCGTAGACCATCGTAACGTACAACACCAGGATGAAGAGGAAGAATACGACCATGGGCTTGTTGACTTCGGCCGGATTCGCGCCTGCGGGATAGCCGTGGTCGCGGATGGACTGGGTCAGGGACTTGTTCAGCTCGGCCGAGCGGGCGGTGAAGGCTGCCTTGTCCATGCCGGCGCCTTCGAACGATTCGAACTCGTCCTTGCCGATGCGGACCTTGGCCACCGTGCCCGCGGGCGCCGCCTGGTTGTCGTAGTTCACCGAGTTGCGCGCCAGGAACGACTTGACGATGTCGCACGAGCTGGTGAACGACGAGGTCCCGACCGGGTTGAACTGGAACGAGCACGCGGCCGGGTCCGCGATCACCGTCACCGGTGCTTCCGCCTGGGCACGCTCCAGCGCCGGGTTGGCGTAGTGCGTGATGGCCTTGAAGATCGGGAAGTAGGTCAGCGCGGCGATCAGGCAGCCTGCCAGGATGATCGGCTTGCGGCCGATCTTGTCCGAGAGCCAGCCCCAGAACACGAAGAAGGGGGTCGCCAGCAGCAGCGCGATCGCGATCATGATGTTGGCCGAGTTGGCTTCCACCTTGAGCGTCTGGGTCAGGAAGAAGAGGGCATAGAACTGGCCCGTGTACCAGACGACCGCCTGGCCGGCCGCGAGGCCGAAGAGGGCCAGCAGCACGAGCTTCAGGTTGGCCCATTGGCCGAAGGATTCCTTCAGCGGCGACTTCGACCCCTTGCCTTCTTCCTTCATCTTCTTGAAGGCGGGCGACTCGTTCAGCTGCATCCGGATCCAGACCGAGACCGCCAGCAGCACGATCGAGATCAGGAACGGAATGCGCCAGCCCCAGGCGCGGAAGGCCTCCTCGCCGAGCGCGGTGCGCACGCCCAGGATCACCAGCAGCGACAGGAACAGGCCCATCGTGGCGGTGGTCTGGATCCAGCTGGTGAAGAAGCCGCGGCGGCCGTGCGGCGCGTGCTCGGCCACGTAGGTGGCGGCGCCGCCATACTCGCCGCCCAGCGCCAGGCCTTGCAGCAGGCGCAGGATGATGAGGATGATCGGGGCGATCATGCCGATGGATTCGTAAGTGGGCAGGACGCCGACCAGGAAGGTCGAGGCGCCCATCAGCACGATGGTGACGAGGAACGTGTACTTGCGCCCGACCAGGTCACCCAGGCGGCCGAACACGAGGGCGCCGAAGGGACGCACGGCGAAGCCGGCGGCAAAGGCGAGGAGGGCGAAGATGAAGCCCGCGGTGGGGTTGACCCCGGAGAAGAAGTGAACCGCGATGATCGCGGCGAGCGACCCGTAAAGATAGAAGTCGTACCACTCGAAAACGGTGCCCAGGGAAGACGCGAGAATGACGCGCTTTTCCTCCCTGGTCATTGGCGCCTTGGCGCCGGCTGCGGGAACGGCAGTGCTCATGATGTCTCCTCGTTATTGGCCAGCATGGAGTGCCGCCTGACTGGGCCTGGGCATGCGTGGCCCCTTGCGGGGTGGCGGGCCGATGGCGCAGCGTGGAGGCTTTATCGCCGCTCTGTTGTGTTCCGGATGTGAGCCCTTCCCGGGACGGAACGGCTCACATTCAGGCGCAGCAGATCAGCGTTCCCTTGTGGTGGGTGCTGTGCAACCCCGGGGATCGGGGCCGTTACAAGGTAGGCGCGAAGACTGACGTCTATCTGACGGAACCCTTACTTGAATCTTAATTATGTAATTGTTTGTGTCATTTCCCTGGGGGCTCAGGGATAGTCCCGATCCGGCAGGGTGCCTTCGCCGGGCAGATAGGAGGAGGCTGGTCGCAAGCGTGCCAGCGTCAGGCGCACGCAGGTGCCGGTCGCGCCGGCGTCCAGGTAGGGGTTGTCGATGATGCCGACGTGGGCCTGGTGGCGCTGGGCGATTTCGCGCACGATGGCCAGGCCCAGGCCGCTGCCGTTCACCCCCGTGCCCAGGACGCGATAGAAGCGGTCGAAGACGCGTTCCCGCTCGCCGGGGGCGATGCCCGGTCCGGTGTCGTCCACTTCCAGCACGGCCTGGCTGCGGCCGTCGCGGATGCGCACCGTGACGTGGCCGCCTGCCGGGGTATAGCGCAAGGCGTTGTCGATCAGGTTGTTCAGCAGCTCGGCCAGCAGCAGGGCGTTGCCCAGGACCGGCACGCGCGTATCGGGGCCTTCGAAGCCGAGGTCGATGCCCGCCAGCATCGCCTGTGGCACCCAGTGCTGGGCCTGCTCCTGGGCCAGCGCGCTCAGGTCGACCTCCGCCATGGGCAGCGCGTCGGCATTCTCGGCATTCGCCAGCAACAGCAACTGGTTGACCAGCCGCGTGGCGTGTTCGGAGCCGGTCACGAGTTGCCGCAGGCTGAACTGCATTTCCTCCGGCGTGGCGTCGCGCAGCGCCAGCTCGGCCTGGGTGCGCAGGCCCGCCAGCGGGGTCTTCAACTGGTGCGCGGCATCCGCCACGAAGCGGCGCTGGGCCTGGATGGTGGCCGACAGGCGCGCCAGCAGGTCATTGACGGCGCCCACCAGGGGCGCGATTTCCGATGGGGCGGCGTTTTCGTCCAGGGGCGACAGGTCGTCGGGACGGCGCGCGCGCAGGCGTTGCTGCAGCGCATTGAGCGGCGCGATGCCGCGCGACAGGCCGAACCAGACCAGCAGCACGGCGATCGGCAGGACCACGAACTGCGGGATGATCACGCCCTTGATGATGTCGTTGGCCAGTTGTTCGCGTTTTTCCAGCGTCTCGGCCACGGTCAGCAGCACGGGCCGCGCGCCGGGCGAGGCGGGTTCCATCCAGATGTAGGCCTGGCGGATGCCGAAGTCGCGCAGCGTGTCGTCGCGGTACAGCACCTCGCCGGGCCGCGAAGGCGTGCCCAACGCGGGCAGCGGCAGTTCACGGTCGCCGCCCAGTATCTGTCCCCTGTCGTCCAGCACCAGCCAGAAGACGCTGTCGTCCTCGTCGGTGCGCAGCAGGCGCCGGGCCGCGGGCGTCATGTCCAGGCGTGTCTCGCCGTTTTCGACGATGACCTGCGCCGCCAGCACGCGCAAGGTGTTGGCCAACGTGCGGTCATAAGGCACGTTGGCGATGTTCTGCGCCACCACGTAGGTGATCGCCACGCTCATGGGCCACAGCAGGAAGAGGGGGGCGAGCATCCAGTCCAGGATCTCGCCCAGCAGCGACCGGTGGGCGGGCGCGAAGTTCGGACCCGCGCTGCCGCGCTGGATGATGTCCAGCGCTTCCTGGTTCAGGGCTTCGGTGGGGGTTGCGGGCTCAGTGGGCGGTTGCTGGCTGATCCGTGCCACGGAGGTCTCCGCCGTTGTTGCGATCGATGGCGGCGTCGCGTTCCAGGCAGTAGCCGAGCCCGCGCACGGTGGCGATCTTCACATCGCTGGGCTCGAGCTTCTTGCGCAGGCGATGGATGTAGACCTCGATGGCGTTGGAGCTGACTTCCTCGCCCCATTCGCAGAGGTGATCGACGATCTGGTTCTTGCTGACCATGCGCCCGGCGCGCGTGAGCAGGATTTCGAGCAGGCTGACCTCGCGCGCCGAGAGGTCGAGCGTGTGGCCGTCGACCTGGGCCACGCGCCCGGTCTGGTCGAAGACGAGGCGCCCATGGCGCAGCACCGTGGCGCCGCCGCCCGCGCCGCGGCGGGTGAGGGCACGCACGCGGGCTTCCAGTTCGGACAGCGAGAAAGGCTTGGCCATGTAGTCGTCGGCGCCCAGGTCCAGGCCCTTGACGCGCTGCTCGACGCTGTCGGCGGCGGTCAGGATCAGGACGGGCAGGTGCGAGTTGCGCGCGCGCAGGCGACGCAGCACTTCCAGGCCGGGCAGGTGGGGCAGGCCGAGGTCCAGGATGAGGAGGTCGAAGGCTTGCGCGGCCAGCGCGGAGTCGGTGGCCAGGCCGTCGTGCAGGCTGTCGACGGCATAGCCGTTGCGGCGCAGCGAGCGGGACAGGCCGTCGGCCAGGATGCTGTCGTCTTCTGCGATGAGTATGCGCATGGCCGGAGTGCCGCGGTTAGGAGGGCGGCCGGCATGGCGGCGGCGCGCCCGGGACCGGACGGCGCCGGGTCTGGGCCCGCTCGCCGCCAGTGTCTTGTCTCTCGGAACCGATTCTGTCACAGGGGCGGGCGACTTGGACACAGGGGATAACGCGGGGATGGGACAAGCGCCGGGAGGGTGGAAAAAAACCTCCGCACTGTGCATTTATCCAGTACAATCCGATGCCATAATGCCTCGCAAGGAAAGACGGTGGCGCCCGGCAGGGGCCGCCGCAGGAATCCTCCGGGACGGCTCGAAGCGCGCCGCGCCGGGCAGACCGATCACCATCAAGGACTCGTACATGGACGACAAACAGAGCAAGGCCGCCGCGGCGGAAAAATCCAAGGCGCTGGCCGCTGCGCTGTCGCAGATCGAAAAGCAGTTCGGCAAGGGCTCGATCATGCTGTACGGCGGCAACGAGGTCGAGCACGACATCCAGGTCGTCTCCACCGGCTCGCTGGGCCTGGACATCGCCCTGGGCGTCGGCGGCCTGCCGCGCGGCCGCGTGGTCGAAATCTACGGCCCGGAATCGTCGGGCAAGACCACCCTGACCCTGCAGGTCATCGCGGAAATGCAGAAAGTGGGCGGCACCTGCGCCTTCGTCGACGCCGAGCACGCGCTCGACGTGCAATACGCCTCCAAGCTGGGCGTGAAGCTCACCGAGCTGCTGATCTCGCAGCCGGACACGGGCGAACAGGCACTGGAAATCACCGACGCGCTGGTGCGCTCGGGCTCGGTCGACCTGATCGTCATCGACTCGGTGGCGGCTCTGGTGCCCAAGGCTGAAATCGAAGGCGAAATGGGCGACTCGCTGCCCGGCTTGCAAGCCCGCCTCATGAGCCAGGCGCTGCGCAAGCTCACGGCCACCATCAAGCGCACCAACTGCATGGTCATCTTCATCAACCAGATCCGCATGAAGATCGGTGTCATGTTCGGCAACCCCGAAACCACCACCGGCGGCAACGCGCTGAAGTTCTACTCGTCCGTGCGCCTGGACATCCGCCGCACCGGCTCCATCAAGCGTGGCGAGGAAGTGGTCGGCAACGAAACGCGCGTGAAGGTCGTCAAGAACAAGGTGGCGCCGCCTTTCAAGCAAGCCGAGTTCGACATCATGTACGGCGCGGGCATCTCGCGCGAAGGCGAAATCATCGACCTGGGCGTGCAAGCCGGCGTGGTCGAGAAGTCGGGCGCCTGGTACAGCTACAACGGCGACCGCATCGGCCAAGGCAAGGACAACGTGCGCGAATACCTGCGTGAGCGTCCCGCGCTGGCCTTCGAGATCGAGAACAAGGTTCGTGCCCAGATGGGCGTGGCCGAGCGTGCCGCCGGTGTCGTGGCGGCCACGGCCGACTCCGAAGAGGGCTGATGTCCTCCTGGGGGACCCGCAAGCCTTCAGGCCCTGGTGCCCGACCTGCTCGATCCGAGCGAGCGGGCACGCAGGACGAAGCGTCAGTGCAAGGGATCTCGGACAACACGTCCGAGGATCCCGACAGTGGCGAAAATCCCTCGGCGCGTGGGTCCGCGCGCCGAGGGCCCTCCCTGAAGGCCCGGGCCGTCGATTTCCTGTCGCGCCGTGAGCATGGCCGCCAGGAACTGGGCCGCAAGCTGGCCCGCCACAGCGATGACCCCGAAGAGATCGAAAGCGTGCTCGACAGCCTGGCCAAGGAAGGCTGGCTGTCGGATGCCCGTTATGCGCAAAGCATCGTGCAGCGGCGCGGCGAGCGCCAGGGCACGGCGCGCATCGTGCAGGAACTGCGCCGCAATGGCGTGGATGCCCAACTGGTCGACACCTTGCGGGCGGAACTGCAATCCACGGAATATGAGCGCGCCCGGCAGGTCTGGGCCAAGCGTTATGCCGACAAGCCCGCCACCACCCCCACGGAATACGCGCGGCAGGCGCGCTTCCTGGCCGCGCGCGGGTTTGGCGCGGGCATCATCGGCAAGATCCTGAAAGGCAGCGGCCTGGACGAAGAGGGCTAGCCACTGGCTGCCTTACGGTTCGTCCCCGTGCCGCAGGATCTTGTCCAGGAAGGCGCCCACGCGGGCAGGACGCGCCCGCTGGCTGCTGAAGAATACCCCCGTCGGCAGGTCTTCGAGGATGCGCCCGCCCGTGTCCATGAAGACGACCCGGTCTCCCACGCGGCGCGCGAAGCCCATTTCGTGCGTGACGCACACCATGGTCATGCCGTCCTTGGCAAGGCGCGTCATGACGTCCAGCACCTCGCCGACCATTTCCGGGTCCAGCGACGACGTCGGCTCATCGAACAGCATCACTACCGGGTCCATGCACAGGGCGCGGGCGATGGCCACGCGTTGTTGCTGTCCACCCGACAATTGCGCCGGGTATTTGTCGCGGTGAGCGGACAGGCCGACGAGGTCCAGGTAGCGCAGGGCCTGTTCGCGGGCTTGCGAGGTGCTGCGGCCCAGCACCTTGCGTTGCGCGATGCCCAGGTTGCCCAGCACGTCCAGGTGGGGGAACAGCTCGAAATGCTGGAACACCATGCCCACGCGCCGTCGCAGGCTCGGCAGGTCGACGTTCGGGGCGCGCAGGGCGACGCCGTCGACGACGATGTCGCCTTGCTGGACGGGTTCCAGGCCATTGAGGGTCTTGATGAGCGTGGACTTGCCCGAGCCAGACGGGCCGCAGACCACGACGACCTCTCCCTTGGCGATGTCCAGCGTGCAGTCGTCGAGTACCTGCGTGGCGCCATACCACTTGGAAACGTTGCGGATGTTGATCATGCCAGGTTCATGCGGTGGCGGGCCGCGCGCTTGTCCAGCGCCGCGCCAGCTGGGTCGCGCCCAGTTGCAGCGCGGTGCACAGCAGCCAATAGACGGCGCCGACGAAAAGGAAGATTTCCGCTGGCCGCACCATCACGCGTGCGTTGACCTGCGTGGCCAGGAAGGAAAGCTCGGGCACGCCGACGATATAGGCCAGCGAACTGTCCTTGATCAGTGTGACCCATTGGTTGATGAAGGAGGGCAGCATCATGCGCAAGGCCTGGGGCAGCACCACATGACGGAGTGCGCCCCACCGGCTGAAACCCAGCGCTTGTGCCGCATTCCACTGGCCCGTGCCCACGCCGCGAATGCCCGCCGCGACGCCATGACCGAGATAGGCCCCGCTGACCAGCGCCAGCGCCAGCATCACCGACAGGACGCCCGGCACGTCCAGGCCGAACACGATGGGCAGCATGAAGTAGGTCCAGAAGATCAGCATCAGGACCGGGATGGCGCGCAGAAAGCCCAGCACCGTGGTCAGCAGCGCCAGCGCCGGGCCGCGCAGCATGGCCAGCAGCACGCCGAACAGCAGTCCCAGCAGGGCCGAGGCGATGCCGCCGCCCACGCTCAGCAGCACCGTGAGCAGCGCGCCGCCCGGCGGTCCTTCGGGAAAGGTGCCCCAGAGCAGGTAGCTCAGGTCATTGCGCAGGAAGGAGAAGTCCATGCCGTTCAGCCCACCCTGCCCAGGCCCGTGCGTGCCTGGCGACGTTGCAGGGCCTGCCCCAGCACTTCAAGCACGGCAATCGCCACGATGTAGAGCAGGGTCGCGGCGCCATACACCTGGAAGGTCTTCCAGGTTTCCGCTTCGGCCTGGCGCGAACGATACGACAGTTCCATCAGGCCGATGGCCATGCCCAGCGACGTGTTCTTCAGGATGTTCATGTACTGCCCGAGCAGCGGCGGGGTGGCGATGCGCAAGGCCTGGGGCAGCACGATATGACGCAATACCTGCGGCGGGGTGAAGCCCAGCGCCGTGGCCGCCGCGCGCTGGCCCGGTGGCACGCCGCGCAGGCCCGAGCGGATGTCTTCGCCGACATAGGCGGTGGAGTAGAGGGTCAGGCCCACGATCGCGGACAGGAATTCGAACGAGGGCCAGCGTGCCAGCGTGACGTCGCCGATGGTCAGCGTATGCACGCTGTTGAGCCAGGCGACCGCGGCTTCGGGCAGCAGGGCGGGCACGCCGAAGTACCAGAAGAACAGCTGCACCAGCAGCGGCGTATTGCGAAACAGGGAAAGATACGCCCCGCTGGCATGGACCAGCGGGGCGCGGCGACTTTCACGGGCGACGGCGAAGACGGCCCCCAGCAGCGTGGCGGCCATGGCCACGAGCAGTGTCGCCCAGAGCGTGGTCAGCCAGCCGTCGAGCAGCCAGCCCAGGTACCTGGGCGCCAGGATGGCGTCGGGCAGGTTCAGCGCTTGTCCCCGATCTTGAAGATGCGCGCGAGCGGCGTCTTCGTGTCGGGACCGAACCAGGTGTCATAGATCTTCTGTGCGCGGCCGTCGGCCTCGAGTTCCTGCAAGGTGGTGTTCACGTACTCCGTCAGCGCGGTCTCTCCCTTGGGGATACCCACGCCGATATAGTCCTGCGAAATCGCAAAGGCGGGGATTTCGTACTTGTCCTTGTCGGGCGCGTTGGCGAGCAGGCCGATCAGCTTGGGGCCATCCTGCGAAATGGCCTGCACCTGGCTGTTGCGCAGCGCGGTGAAGGCGAACGGCGTGTCGTCATAGGCGACCAGCGTGGCTTTCGGGAACTGGTTGCGCAGCTGGATCTCGTTGGTGGTGCCGCGGTCCACGCCGATGCGCAGGCCGTTCAGTTGCTCGGGCTGGGTCAGCGTGCCCTTCCTGGCAATGAACTGCGTGCCCGACGCGAAGTAGGGGATGCTGAAATTCACGACCTTGGCGCGTTCTTCGGTGATGGTGAAGTTGGCGAACACCAAGTCCACCTTGCCCGCGCTCAGCAGCGGCACGCGATTGGCCGGATTGGTTGGAACGATCTCCAGCTTCACGCCCAGTTTCTTCGCGAATTCGTTCGCGTAGTCGACGTCCAGGCCGACGATCTTGCGGGTCTTCTCGTCCACCGAGCCGAAGGGCGGATTGGCGTCGAAGGCGGCCACGCGCAGCACGCCGTTCTTCTTGATGTCGTCCAGGCGATCCGCCCAGGCAGACGTCGAGGCGATGGCAGAGACGAGGGCGGCGCCGATGGCAAGCAGATGATGTCGTTTCATGGGGTGCATCCTGTTGGGTGGGAGTAGCGGTGCCCATGCTATGGAAAGTCCCAGGATTCACGAACGACAAAAAGCGAATTAGCAAAAGCGCATGAGGGCGCTTGCGCGGGCGTCCCGCACGTGCCACCACACGCTTGCGTGCGTGCGCGTCATGCAGGCAGTGTTCCTTGCTCGCGTGCCCGGGCACCCGGGCGGCGGCTCAGCCTCGCACCGACTTGATACCCGCCAGCGTCTTGAAGCAGCCCTCCCGGGCGATGTTCAGGAAGTCCTGGATATAGGACGCCTGCGCATCTTCCGTGCGCACGGCGGCATACAGCGTGCACCAGACGCCTTGCGGTCCCAGGTGCACCACGTTCATCCAGCCTTGGTCCAGATACTCGGTCAGCGCCCAATTGGGCAGCGCCGCGACGCCGCGGTTGCTGGCCACCAGTTGGGCAATGATGGGCGTGAGTTCCGCACGGCGGATGCTGGCGGGCTCGACGTCCGCCGGGTCCAGGAACTGCGTGAAGACATCCAGGCGCTGCTTGTCCACCGGATAGGTGATGAGGACCTGATCGGCCAGTTGCGCCGGATCAATGAACTTGCTGCCGGCCAGCGGATTGGCCTGGGCCACGGCCAGCACCACTTCGTAGCGAAAGAGCGGGATGTACTCCACGGCTTCCAGCGGCTGGGGGTCGGAGGTGATGACCAGGTCCAGGTCGCCGCGTACCAGGGCGGGCAGGGGGGCGAAGGAGAACGCGGCGGAGAGGTCCATGCTGACCTCGGGCCATTGGCCACGGAAGGTATCCAGCGCAGGCATCAGCCATTGGAAGCACGAGTGGCATTCGATGGCCAGGTGCAGCCTGCCCGTGCGGCCGGCTGCCAGGCGTTGCAGTTCCCGTTCCGTGGCGCGGATGCGGGGCAGCACCTCATCGGCCAGGGCCAGCACGCGCAGGCCCGCGGTGGTCAGGCGCGCGGGACGCGTGCGGCGGTTCAGCAAGGGCGTGCCCAGGCGTGACTCCAGCTCGCGCAATTGATGCGACAGCGCCGATTGCGTCAGGTGCAGCCGCTCGGCGGCTTCGAGCAGGCTGCCGCCGTCACGGATGGCGGTCAGGGTTTCCAGATGGCGAATTTCAAGCATGGGCGAGGGCTGCGGGCGCGGCGGCAGGGAAGAGGGCCCCTGGCGATATGCGCCGGGGTCAGAAGTATATATGTTATGAAATTTCCTCAATCATTTCATGCAAAATTTGATTTTGATTCATGGGATAGTCCGCTGACAATATCGCACTGATTGAAAATTCTTTGCGAAAAGGCGGACTCACCATGACGACCATTCATAATCTGGGTTTCCCCCGTATCGGCGTGCAGCGTGAGCTGAAGCATGCGGTGGAAGCCTATTGGGCAGGCAAGCAGGATGCTGCTGCCCTGGAAAACGTGGGCCGCGAGTTGCGCGCCCGCCATTGGCGTGTGCAGGCCAGCGCCGGCGTGGCGCGCGTGCCGGTGGGCGACTTCGCCTGGTACGACCAGATCCTGGAGTGGACGACCACGCTGGGCGCCGTGCCCGCCCGCTTCGGCCAGCCGGAGGGCGCGCCCGTGTCGCTGGACACCCTGTTCCGCATGGGCCGTGGCCGCGCGCCCACGGGCACCCCGGCTGCTGCTTGCGAGATGACCAAGTGGTTCGATACGAACTACCACTACATCGTCCCTGAGCTGACGCCGGGCCAGACCTTCCGCATTGCCCGGGAAAGCCTGTTCGAACAGGTGCGCGAGGCGCAGGCCCTGGGCCACGACGTGAAGCCCGTCATCCCCGGGCCGCTGACCTGGCTGTGGCTGGGCAAGGGCGACAGCTTTGGCGCGGGCGCGGGCGACGAAGGCAAGCTGGCGCTGCTGGATGCGCTGCTGCCGGTCTATGAAGACGTGCTGGCCCGCCTGGCCAAGCTGGGCGTGGCCTGGGTGCAGGTCGACGAGCCCATCCTGGTGCTGGACCTGCCGCCAGCGTGGCAGCAGGCCTTCCAGGCGGTGTATGCCCGCCTGGCCGCCAGCCCGGTGAAGCTCCTGCTGGCGACGTATTTCGGTGGCCTGCGCGACAACCTGCAATGGGCTGCGGCGCTGCCGGTGGCGGGCCTGCACGTGGACCTGGTGCGCGCCCCGGACCAACTCCAGCCCGTGCTGGATGGGCTGGGCCAGGACAAGGTCCTGTCGGCGGGCGTCATCAATGGCCGCAACATCTGGCGCGCCGACCTGGATGCGGCGCAAGCGCTGCTGGCGCCTGCCGTGGCAGCCCTGGGCGAGCGCCTGTGGGTCGCGCCCTCGTGCTCGCTGCTGCACGTGCCGGTGGACCTGGCCAAGGAAAGCGGCCTGGACGCCGAGTTGCGCGGCTGGCTTTCGTTTGCCACGCAGAAGCTGGACGAACTGAGCCTGCTGGCCCGCGCGCTAGGCGGATCGCCTGATCCCGCTGCCCAGCGGGCGCTGGCGGCGCAGCGCGATGCCCTGGCCGCGCGCCGGCAATCGCCGCGCATCCACAACCCGGCCGTGGCGGCCCGGCTGGCAAAGATCCAGGCGGTTTCGCGTGACCGGGCCCCCTTCGCCGAGCGTATCGCCGCCCAGCAGGCAGCGCTGTCGCTGCCGGCCTATCCCACCACCACCATCGGTTCCTTCCCGCAGACGGCCGAGATCCGCGGCCTGCGCCGTGATTGGAAGTCGGGCGCCCTGGGCGACGCGGCCTATGAGGAGGCCATCCGTGCCGAGATCGAGCGCGTGGTGCGCTTCCAGGAAAAGGCGGGCCTGGACGTGCTGGTGCACGGCGAACCGGAGCGCAACGACATGGTCGAGTATTTCGGCGAACTCCTGGCGGGCTTTGCCTTCACGCAGAACGGCTGGGTGCAGAGCTATGGCTCGCGTTGCGTGAAGCCGCCCATCATCTTCGGCGACGTGGCCCGTCCGGCGCCGATGACCGTGGGCTGGTCTGCGTATGCGCAGTCGCTGACCAGCAAGCCGATGAAGGGCATGCTGACCGGCCCGGTCACCATCCTGCAGTGGTCCTTCGTGCGGGACGACCAGCCGCGCCAGGAAACCTGCCGCCAGCTGGCGTTGGCGCTGCGCGACGAAGTGGTGGACCTGGAGCAGGCGGGCATCCGCGTCATCCAGATCGACGAGCCGGCCTTCCGCGAAGGCCTGCCGTTGCGCCGTGACGACTGGCGGGCGTATCTCGACTGGGCGGTGGATTGCTTCCGCCTGTCGACGGCGGGTGTGCGGGACGACACGCAGATCCACACCCATATGTGCTATTCCGAGTTCAACGACATCATCGAGTCGATCGCGGCGATGGATGCCGACGTGATCACCATCGAAACGTCGCGCTCGAACATGGAGCTGCTGGAAGCCTTCGAGGACTTCAGCTATCCGAACGACATCGGACCCGGGGTGTACGACATCCACTCGCCCAACGTGCCCGAGGTGGACTGGATGGTGGGGCTCATGAAGAAGGCGGCCTCGCGCCTGCCCAAGGAGCGCCTGTGGGTGAATCCGGACTGCGGGCTGAAGACGCGCGCCTGGCCCGAGACCGAGGCCGCGCTGGTCAGCATGGTCGAGGCCGCGCGCCAACTGCGCCAGGCGGCCTGACGGCGGCAGGGGCAGCGGTTCGGGTAAACCCGAATCCTTGCCCCGCGCGGGTTGGCGCGACATGGGTTGTTCATTGGGCTGAGCTATACTTTTGTGCTTTGTTGCTCCGCAACACTCATCGTTTCAGCTTACAGGTCCGCCCACCGCCGCCCGCGTTCGTCATGCCGCTTTCGCCCTCCACCGCCAGTCGCCAGCCGCTGCACACGCGTTGCGTGCGCGTCGAGGCATTTGGCCGTGACGATGGGCTCTGGGATCTCGAAGCCCAGATGACAGACGTGAAGTCGTACGACTTCCCCGGCAGGAAAGGCCTGCACAAGGCAGGCGATCCCGTGCACGACATGCACCTGCGGATCACCATCGACGCCGATTTCAACGTGCTTGCCGCCGAGGCCGCCTATGATGCGGCGCCCTACGGCACAGGCTGCTCCGCCATCGAACCCTCCTATGACGGCCTGGTCGGCCTGAACCTGCTGCGCGGCTTTCGCCAGCGGGTCAAGGAGCGCTTCAGCCGCGAGGCAGGCTGTACGCACATGACCGAACTTGCCGCCGTGCTGCCCACGGTGGCGGTGCAGACCATGGCGAATCGGCGCCGGACAGAACCCCAACCCGAGGACGTGCGTCCCTTCCAGCTGGGCGGCTGCCATGCCTTGCGCCTGGACGGGCCCATGGTCAAGGAACACTATCCCCGCTGGTACGTCGAGCCCACGGGCTAGGCGATGGGGGCCGCTCTTTTGCTTTTCACTCTCCTTCTGACAGACAGGTAACACATGAAAATCCACGAGTACCAAGGCAAGGAACTTCTAAAGCAGTTCGGCGTTCCCGTGCCGCGCGGCATCCCCGCATTTTCCGTCGACGAAGCCGTGGCTGCCGCTGAAAAGCTGGGTGGACCGGTCTGGGTCGTCAAGGCGCAAATCCACGCGGGCGGCCGCGGCAAGGGCGGCGGCGTCAAGCTGGCCCGTTCGCTGGACGACGTGCGCAAGCTGGCCTCGGAAATCCTGGGCATGCAGCTGATCACGCACCAGACCGGCCCGCAAGGCCAGAAGGTCAACCGCCTGTACATCGAAGACGGCGCCGACATCCAGAAGGAATACTACGTCTCGCTGGTCACCGACCGCGGCACGCAGCAGGTCGCCTTCATCGCCTCCAGCGAAGGCGGCATGGACATCGAGGAAGTGGCCCACTCCACCCCCGAGAAGATCATCACCGAATTCGTCGATCCGCTGACCGGCCTGTCGGCCGAGCAAGCCAAGAAGATCGCCGACGCGATCGGCCTGCCCGCCGACTCGACCGCCCAGGCCGTGGACGTGTTCCAGAAGCTCTACAAGTGCTACATGGACACCGACGCCTCGCTGGTCGAAATCAACCCGCTGAACCGTGACGGCAAGGGCAACATCATCGCCCTGGACGCCAAGTTCAACTTCGACTCGAACGCGCTGTTCCGCCACCCCGAAATCGTGGCCTACCGCGACCTGGACGAAGAAGATCCGGCTGAAATCGAAGCCAGCAAGTTCGACCTGGCCTACATCCAGCTCGACGGCAACATCGGCTGCCTGGTGAACGGCGCCGGCCTGGCCATGGCCACGATGGACACCATCAAGCTGTTCGGCGGCGAGCCCGCGAACTTCCTGGACGTCGGCGGTGGCGCCACGGCCGAGAAGGTCACCGAAGCCTTCAAGATCATGCTGAAGAACGAAAGCGTGAAGGCGATCCTGGTCAACATCTTCGGCGGCATCATGCGCTGCGACGTGATCGCCGAAGGCGTGATCACCGCGTGCAAGGCCGTGAACCTGAGCGTGCCGCTGGTCGTGCGCATGAAGGGCACGAACGAAGAGCTGGGCAAGAAGATGCTGGCTGAGTCCGGCCTGCCGATCATCAGCGCCGACACGATGGCCGAAGCCGCCACCAAAGTCGTTGCCGCCGCCAAGTAAGAATTAGCCAAGGAAACTGTAAATGTCGATTCTCATCAACAAGGACACCAAGGTCATTACCCAGGGCATCACGGGTAAGACGGGTCAGTTCCACACTCGCATGTGCCGTGAATACGCGAACGGCAAGAACGCGTTCGTGGCCGGCGTGAACCCCAAGAAGGCCGGCGAGGACTTCGAAGGCGTGCCCATTTTCGCCACCGTCAAGGACGCCAAGGCCGACACCGGCGCCACCGTGTCGGTGATCTACGTGCCGCCCGCGGGCGCTGCCGCCGCCATCTGGGAAGCTGTCGAAGCCGAACTGGACCTGGTCATCTGCATCACCGAAGGCATCCCCGTCCGTGACATGCTGGAAGTGAAGAACCGCATGAAGGCCAAGGGCAGCAAGACCCTGCTGCTGGGCCCGAACTGCCCCGGCCTGATCACGCCCGACGAAATCAAGATCGGCATCATGCCCGGCCACATCCACCGCAAGGGCCGCATCGGCATCGTCAGCCGTTCGGGCACCCTGACGTACGAAGCCGTGGCGCAAGTCACCAACCTGGGCCTGGGCCAATCCAGCGCCGTCGGTATCGGTGGCGACCCCATCAACGGCCTGAAGCACGTCGACGTCCTGAAGCTCTTCAACGACGATCCCGACACCGACGCCGTCATCATGATCGGCGAAATCGGCGGCCCGGACGAAGTTGCCGCCGCCGAGTGGGCGAAGGACAACATGAAGATGCCGGTGGTCGGCTTCATCGCCGGCGTCACCGCGCCTCCCGGAAAGCGCATGGGCCACGCCGGCGCGCTGATCTCGGGTGGTGCCGACACCGCCGACGCCAAGCTGTCCGCCATGGAAGCTTGCGGCATCCGCACCACGCGCGATCCGTCCGAAATGGGCAAGCTGTTGAAGTCGGTGCTGTAACAGGCACAGGCTTGCCGTAGCCGGCGCGCCAGCAGGCGCCTCGTCACGGCGCCAGGCACGATCCGCACCCCGCCAAGCAGGCGCATGCCTGCCTGGCGGGGTGTTTTGTTTTCCACACACACGTCACGTGCAGTCATGCCGCCGTCATATTGCGCCGATACCGTGTCGCCTTTCGCGCGGGTCCACTGCGGGCAGCGCGTCCCGCAGGTTTGCAGAGTGCCGTCGTGCCGCCGTTTTCTTCTCATTCCAGATCTGTCCCGATGCACAGGCCGACGTCGACGCTGATCCAGCGCCTGCGCCGGGCTGGGGCCGTGGGACTGTTCGCCCTCCTGGGCAGCGGCGCCTGCCTGGCGGCCACCCCGTCACCCCTGGCATTCGACATTCCCACGCAGCCCCTGGATCAGGCGCTGGCGCAATACAGCCACGTCACCGGCTTGACGGTGCTCGTCGATGGCGCCTTGGTGGTCGGTCGGCGGTCCGCCGCCGTCATCGGCGTGTTTACCGCCCACGATGCGTTGCAGCGGCTGCTGCAAGGCCAGCCGCTGGCCTTGCGCTATGCCAGCGCGCGCTCGTTCACGCTGGTGGCCCGGCATGACGTCCGGCAGGAAGCTTCCCAGTCGAACCCTACCGGTATTGCGCTGACCGGCACGCATTACGGCGCCCGCGTGCAGCAGGCGCTGAAACAGACAGTGTGCCGGGTTCGCGATCTGTTGCCGGGCGGCTATCGCGCGCTGGTGCAGCTATGGGTGGGACCGCAGGGCGGTATCGACCGCGTGTCGCTGGTGGAGTCCACGGGCTCGGCGCAAGTGGATGCGCGCCTGACGGCCACGCTGGTGCGTGCCGAGCCGGGCGTGCTGCCTGCCGGCATGCCGCAACCGATCACCGTGCTGCTGCGTGGGCAACGCGAAGACGGGCGCGACGAGTGCGCAGTGGCGGAGGCCGCGCGTGGATAAGCCGGGCTCGGGCGGGCTGGTCGCCCTGTTCATCGAGCGTTACCAGGACTTCCGCGCGCAACTGCGCCGGCGGCTGGGCTCGGACGACCTAGCCCAGGACGCGATGCAGGAAACCTATATGCGGATCCAGGGCATGGACGGGCCCGCCACCATCCGCCAGCCCGCCGACTACCTGTTCCGCGTGGCGGTGAACATTGCCGAGGACCAGCGGCGGCGCGATGCCCGCCTGCTGTCCGGCACCGAGATCGCCGAACTGATCCAACCCGCCGATGACAGCCTGAATCCTGCTCGCATCACTGAGGGTCGCAGCGAGGTCGAAGCCTTGCGCCGCGCCCTGCAGGACCTGCCGGTGCGCGCGCAGCAGATGCTGTGGGCCTCGCGGGTCGAGGATGTACCGCATGTCGAGATCGCGCGCCGCTATGGCGTGTCCGAGCGGCTGGTGTCTCGCGAGATTCAGCGTGCACTGGCATATTGCGTGGCGCACATGGACAACGACGGTGACGCTGATCCCGCGGCGGCAGACATGCCAGCCTGGCGGGGCAGGGCGCGCCGCAGGCAGGAGCGCTCATGATGACTGCCGCCTTCCGTCCGCCGTCCGGCAAGCTGCCCGTGGGCGAGCAGGCCAGTGCCTGGTTTACGCACCTGACCTCCGGCCGCGCCACCACCGAGGATGCGGCGCAGTTCCGGCAGTGGCGCGATGCCGATCCCGCGCACCAGCAGGCCTTTGCCGAGTGCAGCAAGACCTGGCAAGACCTGGCTGCGCCTTTGAATGAGTTTGCCGCGGCAGCCGCGCGTGCACCAGCGCCGGCTGCGCCGCGTGCCTCACGAGGCTTCATGCCGGGCCGGCGCGCCTGGCTGGCTGGCGCCGCCGCCAGCGTGGCTGGTGTGTGGCTGGCCGTGGAGTCGCCGCTGGGCTTGTGGCCTTCGCTGGACTCCCTGGCCGCGGACCATCACACGGGGACCGGCGAGCAGAAGCACCTGGTCCTGGCCGACGGCCTGACCGTGGAAATGAACACGCGCACCGCGTTGAACGTGCGCGACACCCATGCGGCGCTGCATATCGAACTGGCTCAGGGCGAGGCAGAGATTCTGTCGCGCCGTGGGGGCCAGCGGGCCGAAGTGCAGGCTGCAGGCGGGCGTATCCTGGTGGATGGGGCCTGCGTCAACGTGCGCCACGTCGGCAGCCAGGTCCAGCTCAGTTGCCTGGAAGGCGAGGTCCAGCTGTCGCACGGCACGGGCGTGTATACGCTGGCGGCCGACCAGCAGCTCGGCTATGACGCGGCGAGCGTGGCGCCCCTGCGTTCGCTGGATCGCCAGGTCGTGTCGTCGTGGCGGGAAGGCTGGCTGGTGTTTCGGGGCGCGCCGCTGGCGCAGGTGGTCGAAGAGATCAATCGCTATCGGCCGGGCCGGTTGGTGCTGCTCAACGCGCAATTGGGCAGGCGCCCCGTTCAAACGCGTTTCGCGCTGGCGCAGTTGGCCGATGCTGACATCCTGATTCGTGATGCCTATGGCGCGAAGCTGACGCGACTGCCATCAGGCGTGGTGGTGCTCAGCTAGCGTGGCCAGATCACGGGCTGCCGGTGAGCAGGCCTTGCTGCCGGAACAGCCGCGGCGTTTTTATGAATTTTTCGTGACATTCGTTCCGGTCGGTCGCTGGCCGTTCGTCTGCCTTGCTTCAGGCAAGCGTGGCTTGCAGCACAGGAAGACGATCATGGAAAACCAGACTCAGGCAAGTATGCGGCAAGCGGCAGGTCGGACGGGCACCCGGACGCAGCGGGCTTTCCAGCCCACGCCCCTGATGCGCGCGCTTGCTGCGGTGCTGTATGTGGCGGGCAGTGTGGCGGTGCCTGAGGTGGCGCAGGCAGCGCCGAACTGGTTTGCGGCCGGGCAGAGCGCCGGCCAGCAGGCGCGCTCGCAGCAGCGTGGGCCGATGCCGGGGATGACGTCGCCGACGGCGTTGCGCCAGCAGATGGAGGCGCGTCAGCAACTGACGAAGTCAATTGCGAATTTGAACCGCACGGCGAATGCGATTGCTGCGCAGCAGGCCTCGCAGGAAGCGGCACGGGCCTGGGCGGGCAATGTGCCGTCGTCGGTGCCGGATGGCCTGGCGGCGGGTGGGCTAGAGGTTGCGACCGGCACCAAGGCTGGCTGGGCGGGTGCGGAGGGTCCTGTGGCTTCCGCCGATGGCCGCACCGTCGTCATCAAGCAGACCGCTGAACGCGCGATCCTGAACTGGGAGAGCTTCAACGTTGGGCGCAACACCACGTTGAAGTTCGATCAGAAGGCGACCGATGCCGTTCTGAACAAGGTGCTTGGCGCCAGCACAGCCCCCAGCCAGATCCAGGGCAGGATCGAAGCGGCCGGCACCGTGATGGTGGTGAATCAGAACGGGGTGGTGTTCAGTGGCACCAGCCAGGTCAACGTACGGAACCTCGTTGCCGCAGCCGCCGCACCGGATGCGGCGCTGGATGCGCAATTCCTGGCTCGCGGCCTGTATTCCGACGGTACGACGCCAACCTTCAAGGATGCACTGGGCAACGTGGTCTTGCAGCCCGGCGCGCGCATCACGACCCACCCGCCGACCTCCGCCACGCAAGGCGGTGGTTATGTGCTGCTGGCAGGCAAGAACGTCCAGAACGCCGGCACGATTCATACGCCGCGTGGCCAAGCGCTGTTGGCTGCGGGTGACAGCTTCGTCATCGCTCGAGGTCAGGGCACCGAAGGCAACGTTGCTTCCACGACGCGCGGCAATGAAGTGACCGTCGGTGGCGTGGGATCCGTGAGCAACACGGGCCTGATCCAATCCCCGCTGGGCGACATTACGTTGGCGGGCAATCAGGTGGTGCAGGGCGGTATGTTGGCCGCCAGCACGTCGGTCGACACGCGCGGCACGATCTACCTGAAAGCCACCGGGGCTGATGGTCTGGTGACGCTGAAAGAAGCTGCGGTCAACGCCATCCTGGTCGATACCGATGGCGCAACCGCGTTGGAAGGTCAACGCGAGAGCTTCCTGGCGCCCGCCGTGCCGATTGCCGGCGCGAACCGTCCCGCCTGGCAAGTCGCCGATCCCTACCGCCGAGACCTGTCGCTGGTGCAGGTCGACAGCAGCGGTGCAGTCGATTTTCAATCCGGTTCGCTGACCTTGGCCACGGGTGGCCAGGTGGCGGTCAAGGCCACAGGCCGCACGCTGTTGCGTGACGGCGCCGAGATCGACGTGGCCGGCGCCATCGGCGTGTCGGTGGCAATGGAAACGAATAACCTCAAGATCAACATCCAGGGCAACGAGCAGCGCGATGCACCGGTCAACCGCGATGGCGGGAAGCTGAACAGCAGCGATGTCTGGTTGGATGTGCGTGACCTGGTCTACGTGCCTGCGGGAACGGGCGACAACGAGAACGCGCGTTGGTACACGGCGGGCGGACTGCTGGAGGTGGGGGGGTATCTGGGCACCCGTGCGGTGCCGGTGAGTCATTGGTTGGCCCAGGGCGGCATGGTCCGCTTCGAGGGCGGCGAGGTCGTCACGCAAGGCGGCTCCAGCATTAATCTGTCGGGTGGCACGCTGGACGTGCAGGATGGCACGCTGCGCCAGACCTGGTTGAAGGGGTCTGATGGCAGGCTGTACACAGCAGACCGCGCGCCCGGTGATCTGCTGTACGACGGCATCTATCGGGGGTACGAGGTCACATCGGCGCGTTGGGGTCAGACCCGCCGCTATTACGACGCGATGATGGCGCCGACCAGCCGCAAGGAAGCGGGCTACACGGTGGGCCGTGATGCGGGCGCGTTGATCGTCTCCACGAAGAACGCGGTGCTGGAAGGCCAACTCGTCGGCGATACGTATCAGGGCGCACGTCAGACAGGTGCGCCGCAGGCAGGCGTGGACGGATATCAGCAGTCGCACAACGCACAGGCGCGGGGCGGCCAACTGGTGGTGGGCAGCTACCTGCCGTTCTACGGCCTGGCGAACAAGGAGCTGCGTTACGTCCTGAGCGCCTCGGCGAATACGGTGCAGGAAGTCCTGCTGGGCAATAAGCCAGACCGCATCGCCCAAGGCATCGAACTGACGGAAGCACTGCCCGAAGACCGTCAAGGCAAGCTGATCCTCGACACCACGCAGTTGAACGGTTTCAACCTCGGCGCTATCCGCATCGCTGCCCAAGGCGGCATCACGGTCGATGCCGCACTGAGCACCACCAACGGCGGCGAGATCACGCTGTACGGCCCGTCTATCGACATCAATGCCGACATGATCAGCCGAGCCGGCGCGATCAACGTCGGCAACGTGCAGAACGCCCCGAACGCAGGCCGCCTGGAAGACATCGCCCTGGCTGCGCTGGGCGGCAAGCCCGTGCATCTAAATGTGGCCGAAGGCGTGCGCCTGGATGCACGCGGCCTGTGGACGAATCAGTTCCAGGACCCATCGGATATTGAAAACGCTGCCTATCGCAATGGTGGCCGCGTGAGCCTGCGCGGCACGGGCAACGTCAACGTGGCCGAAGGCAGCGTCATCGACGTTTCCTCGGGTGGCGTGCTCACGCAGAAGGGCGCTCTGCAAGGCGGCAAGGGCGGCAGCGTGACGCTGGCGGCCAATGCCATGAACACTTCCTTTGCGTCGCAAGGTGGCCAGCTCTCGATGGCGGGCAGTCTCCGTGCCTCCGGCGTGACGGGCGGCGGCACGCTGTCGGTGACGAACGGCGGCGCCATCGTGCTGGGCGGCGCGCAACAGGCCGCGCGGGATGCCAACGCGCTGTGGCTTGCCCCAGAGATATTCCAGGCAGGCTTCGGGCAATACACGGTCAACGGTCACGAGGGCGTGGCGGTCGCCGACGGCGCAACGATAGACGTGGTAATGCCGGTCTATCGCAAGACGCTGGAGGCCAGCGCGATGCCGGCTTCGGGCGTGTCGCCCGACACGGCACTGTCGCTGTGGACGCCGCCGCTATACCAGGAAGACCCCGGCAATGCCGTGCTGACGCAGCGCGCGGGGGCAAGCATCGCATTGCACTCGGACCGCAACAACGCCGGCAAACCCATCGAGATCAAGGAGGGGGCAACCGTCACCGTCGATCCGGGCCAGGCCATTACGCTGCGCGGCGCGGACCAGATGACGGTGCTGGGCAGCCTGATTGCACCGGGCGGCACGATCTCCATCGATGACCTGCGCTTCGCGACGACGCCCTATACCCCGACGGCCAATGCCAGGTCCGTCTGGATCGGCGAACGCGCCTTGCTGGATGTGGCAGGGCGCAGCCACGTGGCGCGGGATCGTACGGGCGCACGTTACGGCATCGTGCACGCGGGCGGCAGCATCGATATCGGCGGCACCTTGAACTGGGAAACCGGCCAGTTGATCGAGCTGGGCGAGCGCTACATGGATCGCCACCTGATCATCCGTCCCGGCGCCTTGCTGGAGGCCTCCGGCACGCAGGCTGTGCTTGACCTGCCTGGCCGTGGCGCGATCACGGTGGCGTCGAGTGGCGGCAGCATCGTGCTGGCGTCGGCCAACAGCCTGCATCTGGATGGCGCGATACGTGCCGCTTCGGGTGGCGCGGGCGCCGCGGGCGGCACCTTGGCCCTGGCGCTGGCCAACCCCTTCTATCGTTACGACAGCCGGACGCCCGAGGTCGATCGGGCGCGGTTCGTGACGCTGGCGCAGATACAGCGTGACAGTGTCCTTGCCGCGACCCTGCGTCCAGGAGACGCCGATGCAGGGCTGGTCTATGGCGAGGGTCACCTTGGGGTGGATCGGGTCGTGGCGGGCGGCTTCGGCAGCCTGGCCGTGTTCGCCACCTTGCAGGCCGTGGAGAGCATCGATCTGTCCATGCCGGAAAGTCTGCGCCTGGCGGCGCAATTGCTGCCGCCGAGCAACGCGCCGGCCGCGATTAGCATCAACCTGGCGGCGCCCTATGTGTTGCTGGACGCGGCCGCGTTCCGGCCCGAAACATCGGGTGTGACCGGGGAGCCGCCCATCCTGACCGTACCGTGGCAACGCCAGGGACACCAGATCCGGATCACGGCCGATCACATTGATGTACGGGGCAACCGCGGTCTGGCTTTCGACGATGTTGTCCTGGAGAGTCGTGGCGACTTGCGCATGCGCGCTGGCGTCAGCGACGTGTCGACCGATTTCGCGGGCCTGGGTGGAGCGCTACGCGTCACGATTTCGGCCGCGCAGATTTACCCGGAGACCGGCGTCAGGGCCACGATTTCGGCTGGCAGTTCCGCTTCAGCGAACGGCGACGGCAAGCTCACGTTGCGCCGCAGTCAGGAAGGCGCGTTGCCGCCGGTGCCGCACTCAGCTTTCAGCAGTCTGGAGCTGTCCGCGCCGACCGTCGAGCAGGGCGGTGTCGTGCGGGCGCCGATGGGCCGGATCTTGTTCGGTTCGTTCCAGAATGGCAACCAATCCCTTGCCGTGCATTTCCTGCCCGGCAGCCTGACATCGGTCAGCGGCGCGGGTCTCATCATGCCTTACGGCGGCACGGTCGACGACTGGACGTATCTCTATGGCGGTCAGAAGCCGCAGCAGACCGAGGCGGGTCGGCCCGCCACGAATTACTTCAATGAGCGGGAAATCGGGGTGCAGGTCCATACCCTGACGATCGCGCCTGGTGCGGTACTGGACCTGTCGGGCGGGGGTGAGCTGACGGGCGCCGGCTTCGTCAACGGACGCGGTGGATCGGTCGACATCCTGAAGCAGGCGATGGCCGACAGCAACCCGGCCAACGGATTCAGCCGCTCGGGCAATGCGGTGTATGCCATCCTGCCGACCTACGCGGCGGCCTATGCGCCCATCGTGCCGGCCGCCGAGGCTCGCGCCCCCGCCATTGGCCAGCAAATCAGCCTGGCCAATGGCATGCCTGGCCTGCCCGCGGGCACCTATACCCTGTTGCCGGCCAGCTACGCCCTGTTGCCGGGCGCATTCCGGGTGGAAATCGGCGCGGCATCGGTCAATGCAGGTGGCGCGCTGGCGCAGATGCGCAGCGGTTCCTGGGCGACAACGGGTTTCCTGGGGACGTCGAACACGGGTCAGCGCAATGCCTTGGCCAACAGCGTGCTGCTGACGCCCGCCGACGTCGTCCGGCGCCATTCGCAATACAACGAAACGTCCTACAGCGAGTTCCTGCTGGCGGAGGCCTCGCGTAGTGGCAGGGTGCGCGCCTTGCTGCCCATGGATGCCAGCCGCTTGATGCTGCAGCTGTATAACGGCGCTGGCATGAGCGAGGACAAGCCGGTTTTGGTCCAGGGAGACATCCGTCTGGCCGCCGCACCGGGTAGCGCCGGATTTGGCGGCAACCTGTTCGTATCAGGTAGCGGTGGGCTGGAGGTCCTTGGCGCAGGGCAGTCGCCGAGCGGAAAGACGGCTACTGCCGTTTCCGCCGAGATGCTGAATGCCATCGGGGCCAAGCGCATGTCGGTCAGCGCCAGCGCGGCCGGGCCGTCCACGGTCGACACCTTGCTGATACGCAGCGGTGCGACATTGCGCGCGCCCGAAATCCTGTTGTCGGCCGGAGACAGGAGCGGCGTGGTGGTCGAGCAAGGGGCCACGCTCAGCACGCTCGGCATGGGGCCTGCGTCACTGGATGCCAGCCAGGGCTACTACTACGAACCAACCTCGGGTGTGCTGCTTCTGTCGAATGGCGTATTCGGCGTGCTGCCGCCGCCATCGACCACGTTGACGCCCTCGCTGACGCCTTTCGACATCGGGGCATGCGTCACGGAATGCGCGGGGACGACGCAACTGCTGTCCGAAGGCATGATCAGCGTGGCGACCAACGGCACCTTCACGCTGGGCGACAACGTGTCTTACGGCACGCGCAATTTCACCTTGAGCATGGCGTCGGTGCATATGGGAACGGGGCAGACGCTGGCCGAGGTCGCGGCGGCAGGGCTGTTGTCGCCGGGCCTGGCGTTGAACCAGGACGTGTTGGGCAGGCTGCTGCGTGGCAATACTGCCGTGGGCACCCCCGCGCTGGAAAGCCTGGTGCTGAGCGCGGGCGAATCGGTCAACGTATTCGGCAATGTCGATTTCGACACGCGTGGCGCCGGTGGCGTGTCCTCGTTGCGCCGCCTGGTGCTGAGCACACCCGCCATCTATGGTTATGGGGCCGCCGGGGACGTGGCCACGATCTCCACCGGAGAGTTCGTGTGGGCTGGATCGCTGGCCGCCGATCGTTCGCAGCAACCGGTGTTGGGTGACACCACGCCCGCCGCGCCGGGCGGTGCGATCTTGAATCGCCTGGGCGATGGCCGCCTGGTCGTTGCCGCGGACGCCATCCGCTTCGATGCGGCGCCCTATGCGATGCCGACCTCGTTGATTCCCTCACAACGCCTGATGCTGGGTTTCGCGTCCGTGACCCTGGAGGCCGCGCAACAGATTGTGGCCAGCGGAGCGGGCAGCCTGGCGGTGCACCAGAAGGTGGACGGCTATACGACCGGCCAAGGCTGGCAGTATCGCGGTGGCGACCTCGTCTTGCGCACGCCCTTGCTGACCAGCAGGGCAGGCGCGACGCTGAACGTGCAGGCCAGCGGGGCGCTGGCGGTGCAGGGCACGGGCGCGACGCCAGGCAGCAGCCATGCGCTGGGCGGCTCGCTGAGCCTGGCTGCGCAACGCATTGCGCTGGACACCACCGTGGCGCTGCCCTCGGGCAAGCTGACCTTGGCGGCGCAGCAGGACATCGTGCTGGGTGATGTCGCACGCATCGATCTGGCTGGCCGCGAAGTTTCCATGCACGACGTGAAGCGCTACAGCTGGGGCGGCGACCTGGTGATGAAGAGCGCCGAGGGCAACATCACGCAGGCAGCAGGCTCGGTCATCGACCTGTCTGCCCGGTTCAATCGTGGTGGGCGCCTGGAGGCGACTGCGCTGGGAGCCTCGGCGGGTGCCATGCGCCTTGCCGGCACGATCCTGGGCAGCGCCAGTGGCTTGTACGACGCCGGTGGCACCTATGTGCCGTATGACACCGCCGAAATCACGCTGCGCGCGCAGACGCTGGCCGACTTCACCGGGCTGAATGCCCGCCTGAACCAAGGCCAGGTCTTCGGGGCGCGCCGCTTCCAGGTCAAGCAGGGCGACCTGACGGTAGGCGACGAAGTGCGCGCGCGCCATGTCGAGATCGTGGCCGATGGGGGCAACCTGACCGTCAACGGCAAGATCGATGCCAGTGGCGCGCAGGTGGGCAGCATCCTGCTTGCCGCGCAAGGCAACCTGACCATCAACGGTCTGCTGGATGCGCATGGCACGCATCTGCGCCGCGACAGCTACGGCAAGATCATCGACAGCCCGAACCGGGCCATCATCGACCTGACGTCGAGGCAGGGCACGCTGACGCTGACCGGCAACGCGGCCTTCGACCTGCGCGCGGGCACCGAGCAATCGGCCTTGCATGACGGCGTGGCGCGCGGCACGCTGGACTTGAACGTACGCCGCACGGGCGGTGGCAGTGAGCGCGGCGCGCTGGCGGGTTCCGGTGACGGCGCCAACGGCGTGGCGCTGGACGTCATGGGCACACCCGAGATCCAGGGCGCGAAGCTGGTTGCCGTCAACGCGTTCCGCCGCTACACCGATGCGCCGCTGGCCGCGCAGCCCGACGTGACGGGCAAGACGCCGCAACTGATTTCGCAGGACTATTTCGACGGCGTGGGGGGCATCCATGCGCAGAACCAGGCCTTTATGGCGCTGGCCCAGAACAATGCCACGTTGAGCAATACGCTGACGCGTCTGGGCGCCCGCCTGCGTCCTGGCGTGGAGATCGCCAGCGCCACGGCCGATGGCGACCTGACGCTGGTGGGCGACCTGGACCTGTCCGGCTATCGCTATGGTCCCAACGTGGATGCGGCGCGCCGCGGCTTCGGCGAGCCTGGCGTGCTGGTCGTGCGCGCGGGTGGCAATCTGAACCTTCATGGCAGCATCAACGATGGTTTCGCCCCGCCGCCCGATACGCCTGACGACGACGGCTGGCTGTTGATCGAGGGGCGCTACAACGCTTCCACAGGCCAGACGCCTTTCGGCGGCGATCTCGTCATTCCCATCGACGGTGTGACCGTGGACCGTGGGACGATTTTCCCCGCGGGCCGTGCGCTGAATTACGACCTGCCGGCGCTGGCCGCGACCTTGCCCGCCGGTACCGAGCTGCCCATGTCCATGGTATTGGCAGGCACCCTGACGTTGCCCGCGGGTCTGGTGTTGACCAGTGACGTCACTACGCAGGACGGTCGCGTGCTGGCGGCAGGCACGGTGCTGGATGTGCCGCTTGCGCTGGGCAGCGGCGCGCGCCTGGGCGCGGGCTTCCGCTTGCGCAGCAATGCGGCCATGCAGGCCTTTACATGGCCCAAGGGGGTGAAGCTGCCGGTCGCGTTGACCGCCAGTGCGCCGATCCTGTTGGCGCGAGGCGCCTTGATCCCGTCGCAGACCACGATCGAGTTGCCGGGCAACGCTCCCGTGAACCTGCGACCGGTGGGGCCGGGCGGCAAGCAGGGCAGGAACTGGGCGCTGGCGCCCATGCTCGAGTCGGGCGCGACATCGTGGGACATCACGCTGGTGGCCGGCGCGGACCTGGGCTCGGCCGACGTGCGTGCCCGCAACACGCTGGGTACCGGCGACATCGTCCTGGCCGACACGCATTACGGCAAGCTCAGCACCTTTACCTACCGGTTTGAAGGCAGTGGCGGCCCTCGCTTCACCCAGGCTGGCGCCGATGCGGCGTTTGCCTCGGACATCGTCGGGATGACGGCAGCGGAGGCCGATGCCTACATGCTTGCGGAATACGGCATGGACCTGCTTTCCTGGTCCGGCATGACCTTCGAGCAAGTGTGCGCCCTGTCTGCCGGCAATTGCGTCACGCCGCCTCCCGCCGGTCCTCGCCTGACGCAGGCCGGCGCGGATGCGGCGTTCGCGTCGGATATCGTCGGGATGACGGCCGCAGAGGCCGATGCTTACATGCTCAGGGAATACGGCATGGACCTGGTCTCCTGGTCCGGCTTGACGTTCGATGCCATCTGCCTGGCCTCCCCCGCCAACTGCCTGCCGGGCGAGGATGACGGTGAGGAGCCGAAGAAGGTCTACGAGTACGAATACAAGTACGGCACGCCTGTCTTCAGCGTGCTGCGCACCGGCGTGGGAGATTTGTCCCTGCTGGCCGGGCGCGACGTCGGCATGGCGTCGGTCTATGGCGTCTATACGGCTGGCACGCCGACCTCGCTGGGCAGCCTCGATGCCCGCTACAACCTGGCGCTGGGCGGCACGACAGCGGACCAGGGCTGGTTGGGCGACTACCAGGATAGCGGCTTCGGTGTTGCCGCCGCGGAGGTGTATCGCGCCTGGTACCCGGACTTCGGCGGCAACCTGGTCGTTGCCGCGGGCAGGGACATCCATGGCGATGTCTGGGGCGACAACGCCCAGAACGGTGTCAGTTATCCGGATCAGGAGTTCTCTCGTTACGCCAGCAATGCGGTGGGCAACTGGCTGTGGCGCCAGGGCAATCGGGACACGCCCGGCGTCGCGCCTATCGATACCAGTTGGTGGATCAACTTCGGCACCTACGTCAATAACTCCGTCCGTCCAGAAGGACAGCCGCGTCTGGTGGGCTTCACCGGTTTCGGTACCTTGGGTGGGGGCAACCTGAGCCTGGTGGCCGGGCGTGACGCCGGCGTGACGGATGCGCGTGGCGATGCCTTGGTGCCAAGGTCGTACTCGACGCCGCGTTCGCAAGGGCTGGTGGCGGCAGTCGGGGGCACGGGTCGTGTCGTGGGTGACGAGCTGGTATTGACGGGCGGTGGCGACCTGGATCTGAGAGTGGGCACTGCCCTGAATCCGGGCATGCGTGCGACGCAGCAGCAGTCCCGAGGTGATAACGAGTTGCTCGGCGGTACCATGGATCACCTGGATCTCAATGGCGTCCTGACCAATCTGCGCGGCAGCCTGACGCTGTCGACCGGCAAGGTTGGCGGCATCTCGCTGGCCTATGGCGACGGGGCGGGCTTGCGCCAGTCGGATCCGTTCGCCGTCGGCGGCGGCCGGGCCATGGGTGGCTTGGTGATGATGCTGGGGGACGCGACCGCATGGTTGGATACACGCGGCGACCTGGTGCTGGGCGGCGTCAGCGATCCCGGTCGCACACGCTTGCCCATTTCCAGCCCCTATCACCTGACGGGCGAGGACAACGCACACGCCGGAGGTGGCATGAACTGGTTCTCCTTGTGGACGCCGGCCACTGCCGTGAACCTGTTCTCGGCCGGAGGCAACCTGGTGCCGATTACCGCCCACAGCAGCCAGCGTGCCGGTTCGAATATGTGGACGGAGAGTTCGCACTACGCGCTGACCAGCGCTTTGAATTCGGCCGCGTATGTCTATCCGTCCGTGTTGCGTGCGGTTGCCGCCGGCGGCAACATCGTCCTGACACCTATCCCTCGGTTGGACGGCGGTGGCAGCATCAATTACAGCCTGATGCTGGCACCCTCCGCCACGGGACAGCTGGAACTGCTGGCGGGCCAGAGCATTCTGGCCCAGGGGGGACCGGGCGTGTCCATGTCGGGTGCCGATACGCCGGTAGCCAATCCTTTGCGACCGGCATTCCTGGTAGGCGAGCTGAACACGGCGGTCCAGCCAGTGACCAATGTTTCTCTCGACGCGGTGCGTTCGTCGCCAGGCAATTACTCCCTGTTCGCCTTTGGTCCCAACTCTCCCTTGGCGCGGGGCTTGCGTGCCGGCGACGGTACGCCCGTGCGTTTCTATGCGGTCCAGGGAGATGTCGCCGGACTCAAGTCGGGCGGGATCGTCGACACGAAGAGCAGAGGCTATCCGCTGCTCGGCAGTCTCGATCGCTGGTACGAGGCCGCCACGCCTGTCTCGGTGCGTGCCGGGCGGGACATTCTTGCCTTCAAGGGTGGTGCGTTGCACAACAACACCACGGACGTGTCGTTGATTCAGGCGGGCCGCGACATTCTGCATGCGGACTTCACGGTGGCGGGTCCGGGCACGGTGGTGTTGCAGGCGGCGCGTCAGTTCCGGCAGGATGACGTGGCCAGCGTGAGGAGTCTGGGCGGCCTGGTGCGCGGTGATACGCGCCCTGGCGCCAGCATCGCGGTGCTGGCCGGTGTCGGCGCAGCCGGCCCGGACTATGCGGGTTTCCTGGCGCGATATCTGGACGCCGGTAATCTGCTGCGCGCGGCTGCCGGTGGCCTGGATGTGCAGCCTGACAAGGTGGCGCAGACGTATGGCGGCGAACTGACGCTGAAGGACTGGCTGTTCGCAGAGTACGGCTATGCCGGCACGGATGCCGACGCGCCTGCTGAACTGGTGCGTCAGCAGAGGCTGCGTGATGACGACCTCACGCAGCCGTACCGCAGCCTGGCGGAAGACTACCGCCAGGAAAGCGAGCTGTATCTGGTGAACTGGCTGCGCAGCTATCAAGCGTATGCAGGCGGTTCCGATGACGCCCGCGCCGCGCTGGACGCCCTGGCGCCGGCGCAGCAGGAGATCTACGCCCGCCAGCTGTATTTCGCTGAATTGAAGAAGAGTGGCCGAGAGTACAACGACGAGGACGGTCCGCGCTCCGGCAGTTACCTGCGTGGCCGTCGCGCGATTGCATCTTTCTTCCCCGGACAGGATGCTGCCGGCAAGCCCCTCTCTTATGAAGGCGACTTCACGATGTATGGCGGCGCGGGCCTGCACACCGACTTCGGTGGCAGCATCCAGCTGCTGACGCCGGGTGGGCGTCAGGTGGTTGGCATCGAAGGCGAAGCGCCGCCGTCCACGGCCGGTGTCGTGACCCAGGGCGCAGGCGACATCCAGATGTACGCCCAGGACAGCATTCTGCTGGGCCAGAGCCGCATCATGACGACCTTCGGCGGCCACATCCTGGCGTGGTCGGCGCAAGGCGACATCAACGCGGGCCGGGGGGCGAAGACCACGGTGATCTATACGCCGCCGCGCCGAGTCTATGACTCGGTGGGTAACGTCACGCTGGCGCCGACGGTGCCGTCGACGGGCGCCGGTATCGCCACGCTGGCGCCGATTGCCGAAGTGCCTGCCGGTGACGTGGACCTGCTGGCGCCCCTTGGCACTATCGACGCCGGTGAAGCGGGCATCCGGGTGTCGGGTAACGTCAACATCGCCGCCTTGCAGGTGGTAAATGCAGCCAACATCCAGGTCAAGGGCGACGCGGTGGGCATCCCCGTCGTGGCGGCGGTGAACGTCGGTGCGCTGACCAACGCCAGTGCCGCAGCCTCGTCCGCCGCCGAGGCCGCGCAGGAGTCGGTGGCGCGCTCCCGTGCCGCCGCCCGCCAGAACCTGCCGTCCATCATCAGCGTGCAGATCCTGGGCTTTGGCGAAGAGGGAGGCAGCACTGGCGCGCTCCCTGCCCAGGCACCGGCACGCGTCTCGGCAACGCCTGTCCGCTACGACGCGGACAGCGCCATCCAGGTGCTGGGTGCGGGCACCCTGGCCGCCAGCCAGGTCCAGGACCTGACGGTAGCCGAGCGGCGCAAGCTGGGGCTGTAAGGCATTGACAGGCATCAGCAAGGCCGGGCGTGTGCCGATCGGCAAAGAGCCCGTGGCATCCAGGCGCCGCGGGCTTTTCCATGGTTTCCGCATTCAAGCAAACGTCAGGTTGGGAAAGCCGCCTGAAACTACAATGACAGGAAAGTCGGCACAAGAACGACACAACCACTCCGTCCGCAAAAATCGCCACCCTCGGCTCGCGCAAGGCGATGGACGTCCGGCAATCGCGCGCCTTTGCGCCTGCCCATACCTATATATTGGAACCGAGGGAAATGGAACTGTCTTCCACCGCATTCTGGATCGCCCTGATCCAGATCATCTGGGTCAACATCCTGCTGTCCGGCGACAACGCCGTCGTCATCGCGTTGGCCGCGCGCTCACTGCCACAACACCAGCAACGCACCGCCATCGTGGCGGGGTCGGCCGCCGCCATCATCATGCGGATCGTGCTGACGCTGGTTGCCGCCCAGTTGCTGCTGCTGCCGTGGCTGAAGGTCGTGGGGGCCATCCTGCTGGTCTATATCGGCGTGAGCCTGCTCATGCCCGAAGGCGAGGAGGAGGGCGGCGGCGCCAGGCAGGGCACGCTGTGGACGGCGATCCGCACCATCATGGTGGCGGATCTGGTCATGAGCCTGGACAACGTGGTGGCCGTGGCCGCCGCCGCCATGGGCGACACGACGCTGCTGGTGGTGGGCCTGGCCATCAGCATCCCGCTGGTCATCTTCGGCAGCTCGCTGCTGCTCAAGATCATCGATCGCTTCCCGCTCATCGTCTGGGTCGGCGCCGCGCTGCTGGGTTTCGTGGCGGGCGAGATGTTCGTCGGCGACCCCGCGCTGGACGTGCCGCTGCATCGCTTCGACGCCATGCTGGGCATCTCGCACCATACGCTGTCGCTGGCCGCGGGTGTGCTGGGTGCGCTATTGGTGCTGGGGCTTGCTAGGGTTTTCCTTAAAAATAAGCAGAAAGTCGAAGGCTGAATGAAAGCTGAACTACAATCCTCGGCCTCGACATAGCGAGAGGCGCCACGTTCCCGGCGCCGCCGTTTTTTTCCAAAGCCGTAGGGGGAGTTCAAAGTGCTAGAGTTTTTCCAGACCCTGAGCTGGGCAGCAGTGTTCCAGATCATCCTGATCGACATTCTGCTGGGTGGCGACAACGCCGTCGTGATCGCGCTGGCGTGCCGCAACCTGGAGCCCAAGCAGCGCATGCAGGGCATCCTGTGGGGGACGGCGGGTGCCATCATCCTGCGCGTCATCCTGATCTTCTTCGCGCTGACGCTGCTGACCATCCCGTTCCTGAAGATCGTCGGCGCATTGCTGCTGGTGTGGATCGGCGTGAAGCTGCTGATCCCGGAAGATGACCATCACGACAACATCAAGGGCGGGTCTTCCATCCTTTCGGCCATCAAGACCATCATCGTGGCCGACTTCGTGATGAGCCTGGACAACGTCATCGCCATTGCCGGCGCGGCGCAGAACGCCCACGCCGACCACCAGCTGGGCCTGGTGATCTTCGGCCTGGTCGTGAGCGTGCCCATCATCATCTGGGGCAGCACGCTGGTCCTGAAGCTGATCGACCGCTTCCCGCTGGTCGTGACTTTCGGTGCCGCGCTGCTGGGCTGGATCGCCGGCGGCATGCTGATCACCGATATCATGATCGAGCGCAACTTCGGCGTTCAGCCGCTTGTGGTCAAATTGACGGCTGAAGTCATCGGCGCCGTGCTGGTGGTCCTCCTGGGCCGCTACCTGGCAAGCCGCAAGAAAACCGCCGTCACGGAAGCCTAAGTCATGAGTCTGCGCAAGTCCTCCCAGCCCCACCAAGCCGAAACTGGTCTCAGCCTGTTGGGAGGCTTGCTCGTGCTGGCGGTGATCGGCATCGCCATCGCCATCGCGACCCAGTTCCTGATCTGATCGCCAGAACAGAAGCCGTGTCCGTGCCAGCATTGCCAGACCCGTCACGCTTGGTCATTGCGACCCGCGCGAGCCGGCTTGCCCTGTGGCAAGCCGAGCACGTGCGGGATCGCCTGCTGAAGCTGTATCCGAACTGCGAGGTCGAGCTGCTCAAGCTCACGACCCGTGGTGACCAGATTCTCGACCGCACCCTGTCCAAGGTGGGCGGCAAAGGCCTCTTCATCAAGGAGCTGGAAACAGCCCTGCTGGACGGCCGCGCGGATCTCGCCGTGCACTCCCTGAAGGACGTGCCGGTCGATCTGCATTCTCCTTTCTCCCTGACCGCCGTGCTGCAGCGCGCCGACCCGCGCGATGCGCTGGTGTCGCCGCGCCATGCCTCGCTGGCCCGCCTGCCTGAGGGTGCCGTTGTCGGCACCTCCAGCCTGCGCCGCGAGGCGCAATTGCGTGCCCGCCATCCTGGCCTGATCGTGCGGCCGCTGCGCGGCAACCTCGACACCCGGCTGGGCAAGCTCGACGCGGGCGAGTACGACGCGATCGTGCTGGCTGCCGCGGGCCTGGAACGCCTGGGCCTGGGCCATCGCATCGCCGGCCGTCTTTCTCCCGAAGACAGCCTGCCGGCCGCGGGGCAGGGCGCGCTGGGCATCGAAGTCCTGGACACCCGCGATGACCTGCGCGCCTGGCTGGCGCCGCTGGCCTGCGCCGAGACGACCGCCTGCGCGGTTGCCGAGCGCGCGGTGTCGCGGGCCCTGGGCGGTTCCTGTCAGGTGCCGCTGGCGGCCTACGCCGAATGCGAGGCCGGACAGTTGCATCTGCGCGCCCTGGTGGCATCGCCCGATGGCAGGGCCATCCTGCGCGCCGAGGTGAATGGCCCCGTGGCCCAGGCACAGGCCCTGGGCGAGGCGGCGGCCCGCACCCTGGTGGAGCAGGGCGCCGACCGCCTGCTTGCCGGCCTGATCGAACCCTCCTCGCCGGACGCCTGAGCATGCAGGCGTCGCGCCTGGCCGTGCTGACCCGTCCGGCAGGGCGCAACGAGGCCCTGGCCGAGCGCCTGCGCGCGCGAGGCTGGGAGGCGCTGGCGCTGCCCGCGCTGCGCATCGTGCCGCTGGCGCCCCAGCCCTTGCCGCGTCCCGCCGATTACGACGTGGTCGTTTTTGTCAGCGGCAATGCCGTCAGGCACTACTTCTCTTCCCTTGCACAGACACCCGGCACACCCGTGTGGCCTGCCGCGACGGCAGCCGCCGTCGTGGGAGAGGCCAGCGCAGCCGCGCTGCGCGCCCTGCCTCAGTGGCCGGCCAGTGCGGTGCTGCTGCAGCCCGCCGAGGGCGCCCCCCAGGATTCCGAGGCCTTGTGGGAGATCTTGCGCGCCCGTCCGGTCCCGCGCCGGGTGCTGATCGTGCGCGGCACCGAGGGGCGGGACTGGCTGGCCGAGCAGTTGGCCGGGCAGGGCGCGCAGGTGGACATCCGCGCCGTCTATGCGCGGCAGCCGGAAACCTGGCCCCCGGAGGCCCTGGCGCGACTGCACGAGGCTGCCCGCGACGGCCTGGCCGCGCATTGGCTCATCACCAGTGCCGAGGGGCTGCATGCCGTCACCCGGCAGCTCGAACAGGCGGGCCTGCAGGCCTGGTTCGCGGCCTGCCCCGGCGTCACCGTGCACCCCCGCCTGGCCGATCTGTGGCGGCGATACGCCGCTGATACCATCGGACATGACGAGGCCTCGCGGGCGATGGTACAAATCAGCATGCCTGCCGACGAAGCGCTTGCCCGGGCGTTTCCCCTGCAGAACTGAAGGTGGGCCTGATGCGCGGGGCGCGTGGCGTCTGGCCGTGCGCCGTTGGATGGCCGCAACGACTACAATCGCGACATGACTGACAAGACTCCAGATACCACTCCGGGCGCCAAGCCGTCCGTGCCGAGCCCTACGCCAGCCAGCACGCCCCCCGTGCCGCCGTCCCCGCCGCCTGCCGCGCCTGCTTCACCGCCTGCCGGCAAGAAGCCTGCGCCCGCGACTACGTCCGTGCGCAAGTCCTCGTCCGGACTGGTCTTCATGCTGCTGATCCTGGGCGTGCTGGTGGTCGCCATGGCCGCCGCGCTCTGGTATCAACACCAGCAGTCCGAGCGCACCACGCGTGAAATCGCCGCGCGCCTCGATACCCTCACCAGCCAGCTGAACCAGGCCCGCAACGATGCGCGCCAGGCCATCACGCTGGCACAGACGCAAGGCTCGCGCATGGCCGGCCTGGAAACGGCCGTACAGGACGCGCAGACCCAGTTCGACTCGCTGGAACAGACCTGGCAAAGCTTCAGCGACAGCTCTGCCGGTGACGCCGTGCTGCTGAACGACGTGGAACGCATGCTGGCGCTGGCCAGCCAGCAACTGCGTCTTGCCGGCAACGTCAGCAATGCCATCGTCGCGATGGAAACGGTGCAGGCCCGCCTGGCGCGTGCCGACCGGCCGCGCCTGGCTTCCCTGCAGCAGGCCGTGAATGGCGACCTGGATCGCCTGCGCGCCGTGCCGCTGGTCGACGTGCCCGCCGTGTCGGGCCGCATCGACCGGCTGATCGACCTGGTTGGCCGGGCCCCGCTGCTGGTGCCCGATGCCGCCGCGCCCGAGGTCACCAGCGCGCCAATTTCCTCGCGTGAGCCCGGTCCGCCCGTGGCGGGTCGCAGCGAACCCGACATCGCGGCCGATGCGCCGTGGTGGCAGCGCACCCGTGCCGAAATGGGCCTGTGGTGGGGCCAGGCCCTGCGCACGCTGGGCGGCGAGTTCGGCGATCTCATCAGCATCCAGCGCGTGGGCAATCCCGATGCGCTGCTGCTGTCGCCCGAACAGGGCGCGCAACTGCGCGGCAACCTGCGCATGCGTCTCCTGACCGCGCAACTGTCGCTGCTGATGCGCCAGTCCGATGTCTGGACGAGCGAACTGGACACCGTGGAGCGGGCACTGGCCGGCCAGTTCGACACCCATTCGGCCGATACCCAGCAGGCACAGCGCCTGGCGCGCGAGCTGGCGGCCACCCGCATCGCGGTCAGCGTGCCTGACCTCGCCGACAGCCTGAGCGCGCTCGAAGCCGTGCGTGCCGCCGGCAACGGCGCGGCCCGCGGAGAATAAGCATGCGTACGTGGTTCTGGACGCTGTTGCTGGCCGCCGTGGCCGTCGCGCTGGCCGTGTTCCTGCGCGAACACGAAGGCAATGTACTCATCCTGGTTCAGCCCTGGCGCATCCAGGTGTCGCTGACCTTCGCCGTCCTGCTGATCGTCGGCGCCTTCCTGGCGCTGTACATCGGTCTTCGACTGCTGGCCTGGCTGCTGTCCATTCCCAGCCGGGTGCGTGCGTGGCGTGGCCGCCGTGCCCAGGTGCGCGACCATGAGCTGCTGGAGCGCGGCTGGATCGGTTTCCTGGAAGGCCGTTACGCCCATGCCGAGAAAGACCTGACCCGCCTGCTGGGCCAGACGCGCGCGCAGAACCGCAAGGTGGTGGCGGCGTTGTCGGCCGCGCGCGCCGCGCATGCGCTGGCCGAGTTCAGCCGCCGCGACGAACTGCTGGCGCAGGCGCGTGACCACGCCGATGTCGATGCGGGCCTGAACGAAGCCGTGGCCACCGTCGCCGCCGACATGCTGCTGGAGCAGGGCAAGGCCGAGGAAGCGCTGGCGCTCTTGACGCCGCTGCAGGACGGCGGCGCCCGCCACCTGCACACGCAACGCCTGCTGCTGCGCGCCCACAGTGCGCTGGGCCATGACGAACAGACCTTCTCGCTGTCGCGCAGCCTGTTGCGCCGTGGCGTGCTGCCCGCCGCCGAAGGCCGCGTGCTGCTCGAAAGCGCTGCCGCGGCGCGCTTGCGGGCCGCCGGCCCTGGCGACGCCTGGCGTGCCGTCTGGAAGGATCTGAAGAGCGAAGAGCGCGCATTGCCCGAAGTGGCGCTGGCCGCCGCCGTGCGTTTCGAGGCCGATGAACAGCCGGACGAAGCCGCCCGCGCGCTGGAGGCCGCCATTGCCGAGAGACAGGACACGCGCCTGGTGCTGGCCTATGCGCGCTGCGAGCCCGCCCAGGTCAAGCGCCGCCTGGCCAAGGCCGAGGAATGGCTGGCCCGCAACCCGAACGATCCCGACCTGCTGTGCGCGCTGGGCATGCTGTGCCTGGCCGGCCAGATCTGGGGCCCGGCCGAGCGCTACCTGCTGCGCAGCCTGAAGTACCGCAACGACCCGCGCAGCCATGCCTTGCTGGGCATCCTGTACGACCGCTTGGACCGTCCCTCGGATGCCACGCGTCACTGGCGCCTGGCGACTGTCGCCGGCATGCCGCTGCCGGTGCTGGCCTCGGACGGCTCGCTGCCGGCCGCCGACACGGGCGCCGACCCGCTGGGCCTGGACGCCGAAGGCATGGACTACTACCTGGCCGAGCCCGTGCCTTCGGACCTGCCCGAAGCGCTGCCCGAGCCCGAGCCCCTGGAGGCCGCCAGCGCGGCCGACTACGTGCTCGATCCGGATGCGCGCACGCATGGCGAGGCCGGCACGCCCGCGCCCGCCACGGTGCCGGTGCGCCGCCTGGACGACGACCTGGACGAGTACTTCGACAGTGCGCCGATCCCGGGCGTGAACTTCGACGACGGCGACGACCACAAGCCCGCGGAGGGCAAGCCGGAGCAGGGTGGCGCGTCCGGCCCATCCTGGTCCTCGCCCAAGAACTGAATCCCCTTACCCTGATATACAAGGTCGAACAATGAGTCTTGATCGTGTCGCCGCTGGCAAGAACCTGCCCGACGAATTCAACGTCATCATCGAAATTCCCGCCAACGCGAATCCGGTGAAATACGAAGTGGACAAGGAAACGGGCGCCGTTTTCGTTGACCGCTTCATGCTGACCGCCATGCACTATCCGTGCAACTACGGCTACATCCCGCAGACCCTGTCCGACGATGGCGACCCCGCCGACGTGCTGGTCATCACGCCGTTCCCGGTGGCCATCGGCGCGGTCATCCGCTGCCGTCCGCTGGGCATCCTGCACATGGACGACGAAGGCGGCGGCGACGCCAAGCTGATCGCCCTGCCGGTGGACAAGCTCTACCCGGTGTACCGCAACATCAAGCGTCCGGAAGACCTGCCGGCCGAAGACCTGGCCCGCATCCAGCACTTCTTCGAGCACTACAAGGATCTCGAGAAGGGCAAGTGGGTGAAGGTCAAGGGCTGGGGCGGCCTCGATGAAGCCCGCGCCGAAGTCCAGAAAAGCGTCGCGGCCTACCAGGCCGCCAACAAGTAATCGATAGCACCAAGCGATAGAAGACCCGGAGGAGACAGGCAGCATGGCTTTCGTCATTGATTCAGTTCAGCAGGTGTCGGTGCCCGTCGCGGGCAGCGACAAGCGTTTCCCGGTGCGCCGCGTGTACTGCGTGGGCCGCAACTACGCCGAGCACGCGAAGGAAATGGGCTTCACCGGCCGTGAAGACCCGTTCTTCTTCTCGAAGCCGGCCGATGCGATCCTGGCCGTGCCGCAAGGCGAGACGGGCAAGATGCCTTACCCCCCCAAGACGTCGAACCTGCACTATGAAATGGAGCTGGTGGTCGCGATCGGCAAGGGCGGCAAGGACATTCCCGTCGACCAGGCGCAAGCGCACGTCTGGGGCTACGCCCTGGGCCTGGACATGACCCGCCGCGACCTGCAGGCCGATGCCAAGAAGCAGGGCCGTCCGTGGGAAACCGCCAAGGGTTTCGACCTGAGCGGCCCCATCGGCCCCATCCATCCGGTGTCGGCCACGGGCGTCATCGACAAGGGGGCCATCACGCTGGACGTCAATGACACGCGCCGCCAGGTCAGCGACATCGACCAGCTGATCTGGAACATTCCCGAGACCATCTCCTATCTGTCGGGCCTGTTCGAACTGGCGCCTGGCGACCTGATCTTCACGGGCACGCCGGAAGGCGTGGGCGCCGTGGTGCAGGGCGACGTGCTGGTCGGCAAGGTCGATGGCCTGGGCGAACTGCGCGTGCAGATCGTCTGAGCGGCACGGTCTCAGCGTTCGTGGAAACGCCGCCTTCGCGCGGCGTTTTCGCTAGCGTTACGGGCGCGTCCCCTGTCCGCTGATGCGGGCCAGCACCGACTGCATGGCGTGTTCCAGCGCTGTCGATCCGCCTTGCTCCGTGAACTGCGCGTGCATCTGTTCGTTGATGCCGCCCGCCGTCGAATGTTCGGCGCGCAGTACCGACAGTTTGCGGTCCGGGTGCCGGCGCGCCACGTCGGTCACGCTGCCCACCAATGATTCGACATAGCCGCGGGCTGCCTCGGGCGCCATGCCTTGCCCGGCCAGCCAGCCCGAGGCCGTGTCCAGCAGGCCGAAGAACGTGCCCATCAAGGCGCTGCCCACGCCCGCCAGCTCGTATTCCGCCTGGGTCTGGATGGGGACTGCCGTGCCTAGCGCGTCGAACAGGGCCATGACCTGCGGCGTGGGCGGAAACACCGCCGTCACGCCCTGCTGTTCGGCGACGAAGGGCAGGGGAATGGCCTGCGTCAGCGTCACGTCCGGCCCCACCCAGGCGCGCAGCGTCTCGGCGGACGTCGCCGCGATCAGGCTCACGACCTGCTGGCCAGCGCGAAAGCGCAGCGCGTCCAGCACCTCGGCGGCGATCTGCGGGCGAACGGCCAGGAACACCGTGTCGGCGCCATCGATGACGGCCTGGTTGCCGTCGGCGATGCGCACGTGCGCGTGGCGTTCGGCCAGCCGGCCCGCGATGTCCGCATTGCGCGGCGAGACGAGGATGGCGGATACCGGGTGTGCCGTGCCGGCCAACCCGTCGATGATGGCTTCGGCGATGGTGCCGGTGCCGATGAATCCGAGTGTCATGGGGCTCCTTTGCGTGCGTGGCTTCAGCCAGGGAGGATAGCCCGGATGTCCTGCCGGGGCTTTTCGCTCAAACTGCCACGCGGGCCAGGATGCGTGGCCGGCGGCGGGAGTTTGGCCATGGTCGGCGCTGTCGTTGTGCTGGGCGCTGGGGTCGGGCCTGCCGGATATGATGGGACACCGTCAGGCAAGACGGATTCAGGAAGGATGAGTCATCGTGAGTGAAACACCACGGCCACCGGGCAGCGCCCACCCAGTCACAGACCTGGCCGCGCTGGAAGCCTTGTACGGCACCCCAGCCGCCGCATCGATCAAGAAAGAGATCGACTATCTGCATCCGCATTACCAGGCCTTCGTGAAGGCCGCGCCCTTCGTGGCCCTGGCGACCCAAGGCCCCGACGGCCTGGATGCCTCGCCCCGAGGCGACCCTGCGGGCTTCGTGCACATCCACGACGACAGGACCCTGCTGCTGCCCGACCGCCGCGGCAACAACCGCATCGACAGCCTGCGCAACATCGTGCACGACCCGCGCGTGGCCCTGCTGTTCCTGATTCCCGGGGTGGGCGAAACGCTGCGGGTGAATGGGCGGGCGGTGATTGCCACGGATCCCGAGTTGCTGGCGCGCTTTGCGGTGGAGGGCAAGCTGCCCTTGTCGGTCCTGGTCGTGCACGTGGAAAGAGTGTTCTTCCAGTGTTCGCGCGCGGTGCTGCGCGCCAGGCTCTGGGATCCGGCGGTGCAGATTGCGCGCACGGCGCTGCCGAGCACGGGGATGATCCTGCAGGACTTGAGCCAGGCGGAGATCGACGGGAAGGCGTATGACGCGGCCTTGCCCGGGCGGGTGAAGGCGACGATGTACTGATGTCGTCGGGCATGAGGTGGGCGACGTAGGCGCGTAGGCCGGGCATTCCTGCCCATCACGGCTTTCGCGCATGGCGCGCCGGCCTTGGCACGGCCAGACTGGCTCCTGCACATACCGTGCAACGGGAGCCCACCATGACCTCAGTCCAGCTGCATCCTTTTGTTCATGCCCGCCGCCGCCAGGCCGGCCAGGGAATGACCGAGTACATCATCGTCGTCGCCCTCATCGCGGTGACGGCCATCGCGGTCTATCAACTCTTCGGCCAGGTCGTGCGCTCGCAGACCGCCGCCATGGCGCGTGAGCTGGCGGGGGAAGACGGCACCGCCCAATCGCGTGCCGCTGCCCAGGCGGCAGGCTCGGCCGCACGCCAGACCAGCGAGCGCACGCTCAAGTCCTTCACCGGCAACGGCAAGTGATCGCCATGCGTGCGCGCAAGGATCGCATGGCAGGCCAGGCCTTGCCGCTGGCCTTGTTGCTGGCGGCCGCCATCGCCGTCATGTGGCGTCATCTGCACGAAGTGGGCACGACCGCCGCGGCGCGCACGCAGCTCACGCACGTCGCAGATGCGGCGGCCTACAGCGGCGCGGTGGTGCAGGCCCGCGGCCTGAACCTGCTGGCCACGATGAACCGCGCGCAGGTGGCGCACCAGGTCGCCATGGCGCATCTGGCAACCCTGGCGAGCTGGGCGCAGTTCGGTGCGGCACAGGCTGAACGTGGCGGCAGGGGAAACCCGCCATCGGTGCTGATCGGCATGCTGTTCGGACCGTCCTATGCAACCGGGTATTCGGCCGCGCGCGCGGCGCGTTCCTTCGGCAGCCTGAGCCAGCCTGGGGGCGGCTTTGCCCAGGCCCAGGCGCGCCACGAGGAAACCGTGCATGTCATCCTGGAGCAGGCACGCCATGCTGTCGCCAATGACCTGGGGCGCGCGCGAGACGCCGCCATCGCGGCCGTGCTCGCGGCGAACTATGCCGCGACAACAGGCGAGCCTTCATTCACGGTCAACGACGACACCTTGCCAGGCAAGCTGGTGCACCATGGCGCGTCGCCACGTGGCGACCTGCGGGCAGTGGTCGAGCTCGCGGTGGCGCCCTATGGCTTCCTGGCACCCAGGCAGGACACCGCCCGCAACCCCTGGCCGGTGTCCAGGCAATGTCCGTGGCTGCGCCATGAGTTGCGCCGCCGCGGAGACACCCGGTTCGGGCTGGACGGCCGCTGGCAGGCGCACGACACGCTGTCGTTCCACGCCTTGCGCAGCAATCGCCGCATCGGTTGCTATTTTCGTGAATACGCCATGGGCTGGGGCCGGGTGTCCGTGCGCGATGGCGAGCCGCCCGGCTTCGTGTTCCACGATGATCCTCCGCCGGATTTTTCCGAACAGGATTTCTGGCGCTGGGTCAGCGCGGCAACCGATTGGGGCCTGTTGGATGGCCGCGACAACCGCCTGGCGAATTCCTATGCGGTCTTGCGTGGCAGCCGCTGGGCAGCGCGGGGGCTGCCGGGTTTCACGGACCTGCGGCGCCAGGGCGATGGCGCGCAAAGCCTGTCCTTCGGCTTGCGGGTGGTGTTGTCCATGCCGGGCAAAGGCGCGGGCGGCGTGTCTGCCGTGACGGTTCACAGCGCGGCCCAGACCGACTTCCTGCGTCCCGGCCGGCGTGCGGACGGCCGTCATGAATTGCCCAACCTGTTCCACCCTTATTGGCAGGCCAGACTGCGTGAAAGCGGGGAGCCGGCATGAGCGGCCACGCATTGCGCCAGGACGGGCAAGCCCTTGCGGAAGGCCTGGCCATGCTGCCACTGCTGGCGCTCCTGTGGGTGGGGGTCACGTGGACAGGCCAGGGCTTGCGGGCCGGCAGCGTGGCGCAGGACGCGTCGCGGCATCTGGCTTTCCTGGCGGCAGCCAGGCAGGACAGCCAGCGTCCCGCTGCCGTCGCCGTCGATGCGTCTTCCTGGCAGGGCGCGGCGCTCGTTACACAGACTGCGACGTCACGCGTCGCGCCGCTCGGCAATGGCGCCCAGGCTGGCGGAGAACATCCGCATGCTCGCCGCTTGCGTGAGGAATGGAAGGCCGCGGACGCCGGCCTGTTGCGCAGCGTTGCCACCGCGCAATTCCGGCCCTTGCTGGGCGCGCGAGGCGAATTTCTTCCTCAGGCTGCCACGACCTTGCGGCGAGAGACCTGGCTGCTGACGGGCGGCGCGCACAGCGGCTCCGATGCCTTGGCGCAGGCAAGGATCGCAGATTCCGGACTGGGGTGGGGCTTTGCCGCCAATCTGACAGCACAGCAGGGTCGGCGCGTGGCCGACGTCATGCGGCGCGTGGATCGTCCGTGGGGGCGGCCGCAACCCGATTTCGATTGGCTGCAACCTTGGCGTGGCGCGGTGCCACAGGCCGTGCTGCGACGCGGCGGAGGGACCGGAAAATGATGGGCACGAGCAGGAGAACATCCCGCCGTCATGCACGCTCATCAAGCACGGAAGGGCTGGCGTTGACAGGGCTGCTTTGCTTGGCGGCGGCTCTTCCGGGAGCCGCCGCCACCGCGCCAGTGTTGCAAGCGGGGGCGACGCGCCTGGGCTTGCCGGCGGACAGCGAGGTCCAGCCAGCCATGACGCAGTGTTGGCAGGGAAAGGCCTTGTGGCGCCAAGCCTTCCTGGCACGCCGCTCGGTGGATGGCTTGCTTTCCGCGTGGCGTGCGCAGGCGCCGGCGGGGGCCGACCTGTTCATCACGCCTGGCCTGGCCACGCTGGCCTGGTATGCCGCGCCCACGCACTGGATGGTCCAGTTGTCGGGGCGGGGCAAGCACGCGGTGGGACAGGTGTCAGGCATGACCATGACGGGCCAGTGCGACGGCAGCCAGGGTATCGCAGGCATGCCGGGAGGGTTGGCCCTGTTGCAGCGGCAAGAGGAGGGCGGACGCGTGGCGTTCGTGTATCGCGATTCGCGGCCCTTGCAAGGCAGCCTGGCCGACGTGCGCGAATCGCTGGCTCGCGCCGGATGGATGCCGCTGCAGGGTGGCACGGGCGTGTCTCCCGCCGAGGTCGATCATTGGCGTCGGTCCGGCATGGCCCTGACCGTCGTGGCCGTGGCGCATGACGCGGGCAGCGGCTATGTGGCGGTCCTGGCGCCGGCAGCGGGGGCGCCATGATGCGCTGGCCAGTCCCTGCCCTGCGGCATGTGCGCAGCGCCGTGCTGTTGTTGCTGGCGATCGCTGCCGCGGGCGTGGCAGCCTGGGCGGCTCGCACCCATATCCAGGGCGCGGTTGCCCAGATCGAGGCGCAGAACCGGCGCGAGTGGGTCGCGCGCATCGTGGCAGACCAGGACCTGATGCCAGGCTTGCGGCTGGATGCCTCGCATCTGGCATTGCGGGATTTCCCCGCGGACGCGGTGCCGGCGGCAGCGTTGCCGGCGCAAGCCCTGGGCGCCCTGGAGGGACGGACACTCGCACACGGTGTGCCGGGTGGAGATGCCGTGCTGTGGGCGCATCTGGCGGATGAAACGCCCAATGCCCTGTCCGGGATGTTGGCACCGGGCCGCCGCGCCCTGACGCTGACGCGTGACGATCTTCGGCTGCCGGGCGGCTTGCTGGCGCCGGGCGATGCGCTCGATATCTATGTGGCCTTCGACCACGATGACCGGCGCGTCACCATGCCCCTGCTGCAGGCCGCGCGCGTGCTGGCAGTGGGAGAGTGGCTGCTTTCCGATATGCCGGGTCCGGGCAGCGAGAGCGGCACGCTGACACTGGACCTGAGCCCGGACGACGCCGTCCGTGTGCTGGCGGCCCGCCAGGAAGGTGAGCTGACCGCCCTGTTGCGGCATGCCAGGGATGCCGCGCCCGCCGCGGCGGGTGCGCCGGGCGGCCTGGCCCGCGTGCTCGGGATGCCCCGGCCGCCCGCGCCGCCGCCTGTGCCCGTGGTGATCTATGGCGACGCCATGGGGGCCCTGGACGCGGCCTTGCCGCTCGCGGGCTGGCCCGGGGAGATGCCCTCGTCCGGGACGGGCAGGCCATGATGCGCCTATTGTCCAGGCATGCATGGCGGGGAGGCGTGGCGAGCCTGCTTGCGCTGGGGGGCATGCAGGGGGCGGCAGCCCAGGGTGAGCCTGCCGCAGACACGCAGGCCCTGTTCCTGCAGGTGGGTGAAACCCGCGTGCTGGATGTGCCTGGCGTGCGCCGCGTGACGGTCGGACAAGGAGACGTGCTGAGCGCAGTCACCGCCGACGGCCGCGAAGTGGTGGTGTTCGGGCGCCAGTCAGGCACGACGTCCCTGCACATCTGGAGCGGCCAAGGCAGCAGGCAGGCCTATACGGTAGAGGTCGCGCCCGCCGGCATGCGGCGCGTGCAGCGTGAGCTCGATGCCCTGCTGGCCCGCGTGCCCGGCGCGCGCAGCAAGACGGTGGGGGAAAAGATCGTCATCGAGGGCGAGGATCTTTCCGATTCCGATCAGGCGCGCATTGCCGCGCTGGCGCAGCGCTATCCCGAGATCGTCGACTTCACCAGCCGGGTCGGCTGGGATCGCATGGTGATGCTGGACGTGCAGGTCATCGAGATTCCCACCGCGCGCCTGCAGGAACTGGGCCTGCGTTGGGATGCGGCCAGCCTGGGCGGCATCCAGGCGGGCGTGGCCTGGGAGGCGGGCGGCTCGCGCTTGCTCGAACGGCCTGGAGAGGCCGTGTTGCCCGCGCCTTTCCCCGCCACTTCGGCGCGGGGCTACTTCGGGGTCGATGCCATGTTGCCCGCGCGCCTGCAAGCGCTTGCCCAAAGCGGCGAAGCGGTCATCCTGGCGCAGCCTCAGTTGCTGGCGCGCAGCGGCGCCACGGCCAGCTTCCTGGCGGGTGGCGAGGTGCCTTATGTCAGCACCGACCAGGACGGGCGCAGCAATACCGTTTTCAAGCCTTATGGCGTGTCCTTGCAGATCACGCCGCAGGTGGATCGCAGCGGCACGGTCCGCTCGCGCATCGATGTCGAGGTCAGCGCGGTCGATGCCGCCATGACGACGCCTTCCGGTCCCGCCTTGACCACGCGACGCGCGGCCACGGAATTCAACGTGCGATCGGGGCAGACGCTGGTGCTGGGAGGCTTTCTTTCGCGGGAACAGTCCCGCGAGCGTCATGCCGTGCCGGGGCTGGGCAGCTTGCCCATCCTGGGCGCGCTCTTCCGTTCAGAGCGCTTTCAACGCCGCGAAACCGAACTGGCGATCTTCGTCACGCCGGTCGTCGTGTCGGCCTCGCATCCGGATCTCGCCGAACGCGTCAGGTTGGGACGGGAGACGCTGCACGAAACGTTTCCCGGGCCCGCCAGGCTCAACACCGAGGTGCGTCCAGCCGAAGGCCGTCCAGGCTGGAATCCCTATACAGGGCCAGGAACGCAATGGTCCGGCCACGACGCGCGCTTGCGCCAGGAGTCAAGCCATGTTGAAGATTCACCAGCACTTCCAGGACGGTAGCCGGCACACCCTGTGCGTCCCGTCTCCCGCCACGATCGGGCGGGATCCTTCCTGCGCGATCCGCTTGCGCCACTGGCGCGTGGCGCGCCTGCACGCCCGGCTGAGCCGCAGCGAGGCGGGCGTCGTGCTGGAGGACCTCGGGTCGCTGGCGGGCACCCACGTCAATGGACGCCGGGTGGCCCAGTTCGCGCCGCTTGCGCGCCGCGACCAGGTACTGATCGGATCCTGCCTGTTCGAGGTGGAGGGGGTGGAGCAGGGGGATTCCGCTGCCCCGGCCGGGGAAACCGCGCCGCACGGATTGACGGTGATGCAGCAAGGAAAGGAGGGGGTGCTGGCGGCGCCCGAGCCGCACGGTGACGCGGGAGCCGGCGCTGCGTTGGAGACTGACGCCGCTGTGCCGGGCATCCTGCCGCAAGCTCCCGAGTTGCTTCAAGGAAGCGCCATCATGGCCGATGCCGCGGCCGGCACCCGCGCCTCGCACGCGGCCTTGAGGCAGGAGCTGCGCGCGGCACTGCTGCACGCGCTCGACCTGCGGCGGCGGGACGTCGCGAACATGTCCGATGCCATGCTGCGCACCGAGGCCAGCCAGCTGCTGGCGCAGATCGTCGCCCAGCGGGTGGCGGCGGGTGCCCTGATTGCGCCGGGCGTGCCTGGCGAGGTGCTGGATGAAACGATAGGCCTGGGGCCGCTGGAGCCCCTGCTGGGCGATCCCGCCATCACGGAAGTCATGGTGAACCGCTACGACGAGATCTTCGTCGAGCGCGCGGGCACCTTGCAGCCGCACGAGGCTTTCTTCAGCAGCGAGCAGTCCTTGCTGGGCGTCATAGAGAAAATCGTGGCTCCCTTGGGACGCCGGATCGATGAAAGCTCCCCGCTGGTCGATGCCCGGCTGCCGGATGGCTCCCGCGTGCATGCGGTGATCTCGCCGGTCGCATTGAAAGGCGCCGCGCTGACGCTGCGCAAGTTTCCCGTCCGCCGGCCGGGCTTGCAGGACCTGCTGGCCGGAGGCGCGCTCGATGCCCGGATGGCGAGCTTCCTGTCCTTGTGCGTGGCCCGCCGCAAGAACCTGATCGTGGCGGGCGGAACGGGATCGGGCAAGACCACGTTGCTGAACGTGCTGTCGCATTGCGTGCCGGAAGGCGAGCGGATCGTCACCATCGAGGACGCCGCCGAGCTGAAGTTGCTGCACGGGCACCTGGTTTCCCTGGAAGCCCGGCCTCCCAACCTCGAGGGCAAGGGCGCGGTCACGATCCGGGACCTGGTGCGCAACGCGCTGCGCATGCGCCCCGATCGCATCATCGTGGGCGAGTGCCGGGGCGCCGAAGCCTTCGACATGCTGGCGGCCATGAACACCGGCCATGAGGGCTCGCTGACGACCCTGCACGCCAACAGCCCGCGTGACGCGCTGGCCCGGCTGGAAACCATGATCCTGATGGCGGGCATGGCCTTGCCCTTGCAGGCGGTGCGCGAGCACATCGCGGCCAGCATCGACGTCGTGGTGCAGCAGACGCGCCTGCCCTCAGGCAGGCGCCTGGTCAGTGCCATCGTCGAGGTCACCGGCATCGAAAGCGGCCGCATCCAGCTGCAGGAACTGTTCCGTTATGACCGCAGGTCGCAGGCCTTCCAGGCTTGCGGCCTGGTGCCGTCGTTCTTCGACGAATGGCGCGAACAAGGCCTGGCCTGCGACGCTCGCCTGTTCTCGGCCGAGACCGCGGCGATGGAAGGCGGCTCCCTTGCGTATGCCGGCCCGGGGCATGGGGAGCAGGCGGCATGCTGACCCTCGCCTTGCTCAGCGCCGGGCTGGCGGCCGGACTGCTGGCCTGGTGGGCCTCGCGCTGGGTCAGGCACGGATGGGAGGGGTATCGCGAGGCGTTCACCGAAGAGGCCCGCTGGCGGCTGGATGAGTTCTTCGTGTTCGTCGACCCGGGCCAGCTTTGGCTCTTGACCGTTGCGCTTTGCGCAGCGGCGGTGGCAACGGCCTACGTGCTGAGCGGCAGTGTGACGGTGGCCTTGTCGTGCGGCGGGCTGGGCTTGCTGTTGCCGCGCTGGCTGGCCGGGCGTGCGCGCCATCAGCGCCTGGCGCGTTTCGACACGCAGTTGCCCGATGCCCTGCTGGCGCTTGCCTGGTCCTTGCGCGCGGGCGCCAGCCTGCCGGTGGCCTTGCGCTCGCTCATGGAAGAGAGCCAGGCGCCCCTTTCCCAGGAGTTCGCGTTGCTGATGCGCGAGCAGCGCATGGGCGTGTCGCTGGACGCCTGCCTGAGCAACCTGCACAGCCGCATGCCGACCGAGTCGGCGGGGCTCATGTGCGCCGCCTTGCGCATCGCGACGCGCACGGGCGGCAACCTGGCCGATGCGCTGGAACGCATTGCCGCCAACCTGCGTGCCCGCCTGCTCATCCATCGCCGCATCCATGCATTGACGGCACAGGGCCGCCTGCAGGCCTGGGTGGTGGGGGCCTTGCCGCTGGTCATCGGCCTTGCCCTGCAGCGCCTGGAGCCCGAGGCGATGCAGGCCATGTGGCAGACACCGGCAGGCTGGGGTGTCCTGGCGCTGATCGTGCTGCTCGAAGTGGTGGGCGTGTGGATGATCCGGCGCGTGATGCGCATCGAGGTATGACATGGCGCCAGGTGATGCGAGCGAGGCAGGGGGATGCTGACGTGGCTGAGCATGGCAGCGGCGGCGTGCGCCGTTGGCTGCGCGGTGCTGCTGATCTTGCGGCCCTGGACGCGTAGCCTGTCCCTGCCTTCGGGCGAAGCGCGGCTGCCCTGGCCGTGGCGATGGGCCTGGCCCTGGCTGCAGGCTGCCGAGCCGGCGCTGCACGGCCTGGTGGGCTGGCGCCGCCGTGCCATCCTGAGCGAGACGATCGCGCGCGCAGGCTACGGCGGCGCGTTGCGTCCTGGGCACGTGGCGGCGGCGCAGGTGTTGTCGGGCTGTGTCGGGGCAGGCCTTGTATCGCTGATCGCGGTCTGGCTGGACGCCGTGTCATCGCACATGGCCTGGCTGGCGCTCGGCCTGGGCATCGTGGCGGCGCTTGTGCCGGGCGCCTGGCTGGGCGCCCGGCGGCGGGAACGCGCGCGACGCATGGGGCGGGAGTTGCCGTTCCTGTTGGACATGATGACCTTGTGCATGGAGGCCGGGCTCAACGTGCAGGGCGCCTTGCAGCAAGCGGTGGAACGTGGCGCGGCGGGCCCCTTGCGGGATGGCCTGGGCGACGTGCTGGCAGACGTCCGTGCGGGCATGTCGCGCGTGGCTGCCTTGCGGGCCCTGGCACAGCGCAGCGGCTTGCCGGCGCTGCACGCCTTGGCCTCCGCCATCGCGCAAGCCGACAGCCTGGGCATGAACCTGGGGCCGGTGTTGCGGGCACAGGCCGAGCGGCTGCGCGCCGAGCGTCTGCTGCGCGCGGAACAGCAGGCGCTGGAGGCGCCAGTGAAAATGCTGGCGCCGCTCATCCTGTGCATCTTTCCCTGCACCTTCCTGGTGCTGGGGTTTCCGATCGGCTATCGCCTGCTGGAGGCATCGTTCTGATGCGTGCGCCACCGCCCTTGCGTCTCATCCGGGCCGTCTCCTTCACCCAGCGGCTGGCGGGTTGGTTCCGCCAGCCGCCGCCCGACCTGCATCATGGGCTGTGGCTGCGACCATGCCGTGCCGTCCACACGCTGGGGCTGCGTGACGCCATCTGCGTGGCGTTCGTGGATAGTGAAGGGCGGGTGCTGCGCGTCATTCCCGCTTTGAAACCCTGGCGGTTCGCCGCGTGCCTGCGTGCCGACAGCGTGGTCGAGCTGCGGTTGGGGGCGCTCGACGACGAGCAGGGCGGCATCGCCCGCCTGCAGGCCGCGCTCCGGCACGGCATCCCACCCATTGCTCAACCAGGCTAACCAGTCTGATCAGTCCTGCCCGGCTAGTCGCCGCCCCCTGCGCTCCCTAACATTCGTTCAAGCAACTGTCAGAGAGCCCACCATGCAACGACGCGACATCCTGCGGGTCACCGCCGCCCTGGCCGCGCTGCCTTTCGCCCGCCACGCCCTGGCCCAGGCCGGCACGCCGCGATGGACCACCGCCGCCGCGCCTTCCCTGGCCCGCCAGGAGCTTTACCCGACGGTGCTGAACAGCCGCATCTACGTGGCCGGGGGCTTGCTGAATCCGAACACGGGCTACTCGGCGCATTTCGAGTCCTATGACCCCGCCGCAGACCGCTGGACCCGCCTGGCCACCTTGCCCGAGGCCCGCCATCACATCGCGCTGGCCTCTGCCGGTGGCCTGATCTACGGCGTGGGAGGCTTCAGCGGCGGCTTTCCCAATTGGCGCGCCGAGGCCTCGACCCATGTCTACGATCCGGCCGCCAACCGTTGGACTGACAGCGTGCCGCTGCCGTATCCCTCGGCCGAGGGCGTGTGCGCCGCCATCGGCAGCCGGGTGTATCTGGTGGGCGGACGCATCCGCGAGCATGACGGCGCGCGCCACTTCAACGCCCACGCGGACACGACGCAAGGCGTGGTGTTCGATCCGGCCCAGGGGCGCTGGTCCGCCATTGCCCCCGCGCCCACCGCCCGCAACAGCGCGGCGGCGGCGGTGATCGATGGGCGCCTGTATGTGGTGGGCGGACGCCAGGCCATCAAGCAGGCCGATGGCTCGCTGCGCCAGGTGAATGTGCCCGCGCTGGAGGTCTATGACCCGGCGCAGGACCGCTGGACCCCGCGCGCACCGATGCCGCAGGCGCAAGGCGGCCTGGCGGCGGCGGCCCTGGGTGGCCGTCTGTATGTGTTCGGTGGCGAGCAATGGGTGCCCGAGCAGAAGGTGTTCGCCGAGGCCTGGGTCTATGACCCCAAGCGCGACAGCTGGGCCGCGCTGCCTGCGCTGCCCACGCCGCGGCACGGCCTGGGGGCGGCCACGCTGGGTAATCGCATCCACGTGTTCGGCGGCGGCACGCGTGTCGGCGGCGACCACGCCAGCACGGTGCACGAGGTGCTGATGATCCAGGACTGACGGTTCATGGCCACGGGTAGTCGCGGATGAAACCCAGGAAGGCGCGCATGGCGGCGCTGGTGTGCCGCCGGCTGGGGTAATACAGATACCAGCTGGGCAGGGTCTGTTTCCAGTCGGGCAGGAGTTCGACCAGCTTGCCTGCCGCCACGTGCGCGTGGACGTAGTCATCGAGGGTGTGTGCGATGCCGGCGCCTGCCAGCGCGGCCTGCAGTTCCTGCTGGGCCGAGCTCAGCGTCAGGCGCCCCTTGGGCACGATCTCCAGCGTCTCGCCGTCCTTGGCGAATTTCCAGGTGACGAGCGTGCCGCCAGGAAAGCGCCGCCGGATGCATTCATGCGCCAGCAGGTCGCCGGGCTGTTCGGGCGTGCCGTGCGCTTGCAGGTATACCGGCGAGGCCACGATGGCGTAGTGCAGGCGCGGCCCCAGCGGCATGGCGATCATGTCCTGCGCCAGCTGGTTGCCGAAGCGCACGCCCGCGTCGAAGCCTTGCTCGACGATGTCCACGATGGCGGCATCGCTGATCAGTTCGATGTTGACGTCGGGGTGCGTCTGCATGAACTGGAAGGCCAGGGGGCACAGCACGTGATCGACGGCGGGGCCGGGGGCATTGATGCGCAGCGTGCCCGAGGGGTTTTCGCGGAACTGGTTCAGGCCGTCGACGGCCACCCGGATGTCCTGCAGCGCGGGCGTCAGCAATTGCAGCAGGTGCTCGCCGGCCTCGGTGGGCGCGACGCTGCGCGTGGTCCGGTGCAGCAGGCGGATGCCCAGCGCGTCTTCCAGCGCGTTGATGGATTGGCTGATGGCCGATGACGAGACGCCCCGGCTGGCGGCGGCAGCGCGAAAGCCGCCGTGCCGCACGACGTCACCGAAGATTTCCAGGCTGTCCAAGCGTAGGGGTGGGGGCATTGCAAAGCTCTGCTTGACACGCTGATCGGCCCTAATTTAGCGCATCCGACTGCTGTGCAAGGGATGCCTTGAGCAAGATTTTCACGACGCTTCCGGGTCCTCGGATCAAGGGCCGGGGCGAAGACTCGAACAAGGAGAATGTCATGACCAGGCTTTCGTGCTCATCCAGGGACCCAGGCGAGACACTGTCGTTCACCCGGCGGGACATCCTGCGGGGCGGCGTGGCCGTCACGGGGGTATCCGTGACCGGCATCGGCGTCGCCGGCACGCCAGGCACCGCCGCGCCGCCGCAGGCGGAAGCGAGGCCTGGGCAGGACCTTCCCCTGCGCCTGCAGGTCAACGGGCAGCCGGTGGGCGTGCAGATCGATCCGCGCAGTTCGCTGCTCGACGTGCTGCGCGAGCAGCTGGGGTTGACCGGCGCCAAGAAGGGCTGCGACCACGGCCAGTGCGGCGCCTGTACGGTGCACGTCGATGGCCGCCGCGTAGTGGCTTGCCTGACGCTGGCGGCCAAGATGGAGGGGCGCTCGGTGCTGACCATAGAGGGGCTCGCGCCCGAGGCTGGCACGCTGCATCCCATGCAGCAGGCCTTCATCGATCATGACGCGCTTCAGTGCGGCTACTGCACGCCGGGGCAGATCATGGCGGCGGTCGCCTGCGTGCGCGAGGGGCATGCCACCTGTGCGGCGGACATCCGGGAATCCATGAGCGGCAACCTGTGCCGTTGCGGCGCCTACGCCGGCATCGTGGCGGCCATCCAGGATGCCGCGGCCAACATGGAGGCGAGCTGATGCAGACATTCGCCTATACCCGGGCCGCGACGCACGAGGATGTCCTGGCCGAGCAGGCGCGCACGGGTGCCCGCATCCTGGCGGGCGGCACCACGCTGTATGACCTGATGAAGCTCGGCCTCGAAACGCCGTCGCACGTGATCGACGTGACCGGCGTGGCGGGCCTGGCCGAGATCGGCGAAGCACGCGGCGAACTGGTCTTCGGCGCCCTGGCGACCATGAGCGACGCGGCCTCGCATCCTCTCGTGCGGCAGCGGGCGCCGGTGTTGGCCGAGTCCCTGTCGAAAGCGGCCTCGCAGCAACTGCGCAACATGGCGACGCTGGGGGGCAATCTTCTGCAGCGCACCCGTTGCGCCTATTTCCGCAACGGCCCGGTGTATCCCTGCAACAAGCGTGCGCCAGGCAGCGGCTGCGCGGCACAAGAGGGGCTGGATCGTGGCCATGCGCTGTTCGGCGGCAGCCCGTCGTGCATCGCGGTCTATCCGGGAGACTGGGCCGTGGCGCTGGTGGCGCTGGACGCCAGCCTGGACGTGGCCGGCCCCGGCGGCGTGCGTAGCGTGCCGGTTGCCGGGCTGCACCGCTTGCCGCAACAGACGCCGCAACTGGAAACCGTGCTGGCGCCTGACGAGATGATCCTGCGCATCCGCGTGCCGCTGGGACAGCGCGGGCGGTTGGGCAGGGCCTCCACGTATCACAAGATCCGTGACCGCGAGTCCTATGCCTTTGCGACGGTATCCGCCGCGGTGGCGCTGGAACTGGACGGCGGCGTCGTGACGCAGGCGCGCATCGCGCTGGGCGGCGTCGCGACCCGTCCCTGGCGCGTGCCCGCCGCCGAGCGTGCGCTGGCAGGAAAGCGGCTGGACCGCGCCGCCGCGAAGCAGGCCGGCGATATCGCCTTTGCCGAGGCCCGCCCGGGCCGCCACAACGGATTCAAGATCGCACTGGGCGCGGCGGCCGTTGCCGACGCATTAATGATCGCTGCCGAACGCGGCAGCCAGGCAGGAGACGCCGCATGATGACGCCCACCTATCCCGACCGCGCCAGGGTGGACGCGCGCGACAAGGTACTGGGCGCGACCCGGTTTGCCGCGGACGTCCCGATGGCGCGGCTTGCCCATGCCATGACGGTGCCCTCGCGCATCGTGCGCGGGCGCATCGTCGCGTTCGACCTTGCGGCGGCCCGCGCCGTCAAGGGCGTGCTGGCAGTCCTGACCTGGCACGACTTCGAGGGCGTCACGTCGCCGGGCTTCCTGATGCGTGGCGGCTATGCGTTCCAGGGCCACCAGCCGATGCTGTCCGACAGGCTGGTGCACCGCGGAGAACCGATAGCGCTGGTGATCGCGGAAAGTCTCGCCATTGCGAGCGACGCCGCGGCGCAGGTCCGGGCCGAGTACGAGGAAATGCCTTTCGGCGCCGTGATGGAAGCCCCCTTGGCGCAAGCGCTCGAGGCCACGCCCACGCACACGCGTGGCGACACCAGGGCCGCGCTGGCGACGGCGGCGTTCCGCGTCGAGGGTGAGTACCTGTCGCCACTCCAATGCCAGAACCCGATGGAGCTGATCTCAACCACCGCCGCGTGGCAGGATGGCACGCTGACCCTGCACGAGGGCACGCAGAACTCCGGCGCGCTGAAATTCGGCGTGGCGGCGGCGCTGGGCCTGGATCCGGCCCGGGTCGAGGTCAAGAGTCCCTATCTTGGTGGCGGTTTCGGCCAGAAGAATTCCCTGCAGGGCCAGACGGTCCTGGTCGCGCGCGCCGCCATGTTGCTGGGCCGCCCGGTGAAGCTGGTCGTGCCCCGCGCCCAGCTTTTCCACACCTCCAGCTTTCGTCCTGCCAGCCGCCACAGGGTCCGCCTTGGCGCGGATGCGCAGGGACGCCTGGTTGCCGCCAGCCACGAGGCCGACATGCAGAACGGCCGCGAGGATACCTTTGCCGCGAACTTCAGCGAGCTGACCGCGCGCCTCTATGACACGCCCAACTATGAAAGCAGCGTCAGGCTGGTGCGCACCGATGTGCAGACGCCAGGCTTCATGCGCGCGCCATTCGAGCAGCCGGCGGCGTTCGCCTTCGAAAGCGCGGTGGATGAGCTGGCCCATGCCGCGGGGCGAGACCCCTTGGCGTTCCGGCTTGCCAACGATGCGGTGCGTGACCCGGTCACGGGGCATCCCTTTTCCTCGCGGTTCCTGAAGGCGTGTCTTGAAGAGGGCGCACGGCGTTTCGGTTGGGAACGGCGCAGCGCAGCGCCTGCGTCGATGCGTGCCGCCGACGGCATGCTCGTCGGCTGGGGCGTCGCGGTGGGCGCCTACAAGGCGGCCATGTCGCCGTCGATAGCCCGCCTGCGGGTGCGCGCTGACGGCAGCACACGCCTGTCGGTCAGCGGCCACGAAATGGGGCAAGGCATACGCACCGCCATCTTTGCCGCCCTGACGGAAGGGCTGGCCATCGATCCGGACCGGGTAGAGATCGTCATCGGCGACCCGGGTGCCGTGCCGCAACACCTGACCGCGGGGTCGTGGGGCACGGCAAGCACCGTGCCGGTGGTCAGGCAGGCGGTCCAGGCCTTGCAGGCCCGCTTCGACGCCCTGCGCGATGGCAGGCCTGTCCAGGGCAACCTGCACCAGATGCTGGCGCGTTGGCGGCGTCCCCATGTCGAAGCCGAAGTGCGCCTGCGGGCGCCCGGGCAGCCGGATGCGGTGTTCGAGCGCCTGCAACGGGGCCTGCCGGCCGCGGGCGGCCCGGATTATCCGGCGTTCGTGAGTTTCAGCCATGTCGCGCACTTCGTGGAGGTGCGTATCGAGCCGGGCACGCGCCGTATCCGCGTGCCGAGGGTGGTCAGCGTGGTCGATTGTGGCAGGGTGGTCAGCCCCCGCACGGCCGCCAGCCAGGTGCGGGGCGGGGTGGTGTGGGGAATAGGCGCCGCGCTGCGCGAGGCCGCCGAGGTCGATCCGCGCCACGGCGGCGTGCTGAACAACGACCTGGCCGACTATGTCCTGCCGGTGAATGCCGATATCGGGGACATCGACGTCGGTTTCATCGACCGGCCGGACCCGCTGCTGAACGAGGCGGGCGTGAAGGGAATCGGCGAGGTGGCGATGGTGGGCGTGTCGGCGGCGATTGCCAACGCGATCTTCCACGCCACGGGGCGCCGGCTGCGGACGCTCCCGATGCGCGCCGAGGACCTGCTATAGCGGGTCCTGCGCCTGCGCGCGCTCGATACCGAACACCGTGGTGTAGTTGGCATAGAAGCTGCAATACAGCACGGCGCCCAGGATGATGTTCAGCGGCACCTGCAGCATGCCCACCAGTTGCGAGGACAGGCCGATGCCGGCCAGCAGCGTGCCCAGCAGGTCGATGGCCAGGAAGACGCCGCCCCAGACGATGCCATAGATGGCGAAGGCCCACTTGTTGCGCCAGCAGGCCAGGATCGAGAAGAACAGGGCCTGGCGCAGCGGCACGTCGTTCAGTGCCACCAGGGGCGGCGTGAACCAGAAGAGCGTGGCCACCAGCACGTAGAGCACCGCGAAGATGATGAGCGGCGTGCGCATCGCATCCAGCAGCAGGGTGACTTCGGCGACGGCGTTGCCGTCGGCCGCCACCACCGCTTCCATGGCGGCCGTGAGCTCGCCCAGGAAGGGGACGAAGGCGATGAGGCCCGCCACCAGGCTCAGGCCCACGTACAGCGCGCCGATGCCGGTCAGGCGCTTGAAGACGCCGGGCCGCTTGAGCGGATGCGTCCACATGGCGGGCACGAGCTTCTGGCCGGATTCGGCGAAGCGCGCGGCCGACAGCGTCATGACCGTGACGGTGGGCATGAGGCCGACGAAGAAGATGGGGCCGATGGGCGGCGTGAAGCTGGCCAGCATCAGGAAGAGGCTGATGCACATGGCCCAGGTGAACCAGGGCATGGGCTGGCTGGCGAAGAGCGCGTAGCCGGCGCGCACCCAGTACCAGCCTGCGGAGACGGGAAGGGAAAGTGCTTGCATGTGTGGTGGCGTCGTCAGGGTGAGGCGTCTGTGAGGCGTGGGGGCTCAGGGCAGCCGCGGCAGGTCCTGGCCCTGGCGCGCGCGCAGCACGCGCTCGAAGTGGCGCGGATCGTGCGGCTTGAGCGTTTGCGCGGGGCGGGGACGATAGTAGTCAAACAGCCGTGACAGCCAGAAGCGCAGGGCCGCGCCGCGCAGCATCGCGGGCCAGGCCTGGCGTTCGGCGTCGGTGAAGGGACGGATCCCGGCATAGGCCTTCAGCCAGGCCTGCAGGCAGGGCAGGTCGAAGGCGCCGGTCTCGCGCACGATGCACCAGTCGTTCACCGACACGGCCACGTCGAAGAGCCAGGTGTCCCAGCCCGCGAAGTAGAAGTCGATGAAGCCGCCCATGCGGGGCGATTCGAAGGTGCCGGCAAAGAGTACGTTGTCGCGGAACAGGTCGCAGTGGCCCGGCCCCTGGGGCAGGCCCTGCCAGGCCGGCGTGGCCGCCAGCGTGCGCTGTTCGGCCAGCGTGGCCTGGAGCAGGTCGGTTTGACCGGCATCAAGGAAAGGCAAGACTTGCGGGGTGGTGCTCTCCCACCACGAGAGGCCGCGCAGGTTGGGCTGGCGGATGCCGAAGTCCTGGCCGGCCAGATGGGCACGGGCCAGCGTGGCGCCGGCCAGCGCGCAATGGCCGGGGCCGGGCGCGGGCTCATAGCCGCCGGGCAGGCGCGTGACGATGGCCGCGGGCTTGCCGTTCAGGCTGGTCAGGCGTGTGCCGTCCTTCAGCGTCTGGGGTTGCGGCACGGGAATGCCACGCTCGGCCAGGTGGTGCATCAGTTCGATATAGAACGGCAGTTGTTCCGCTGTCAGCACCTCGAACAGGGTCAGGACGTATTCACCGCGCGTGGTGTGCAGGAAGAAGTTGGTATTCTCGATGCCGGCCGTGATGCCGCGAAGAGAAACCAATTCTCCCAGGTTGTAACGGTTTAGCAGTGCGCGGGCATCGTCGTCGGAAACAGCGGTGAATACGGCCATTGGGGTGTGTAGTAGGGGAATATCCGGGGATAAAAAGAGGAGGGCGGCGCGAGTTTCAGCCCTTCGGTCACGGGATTTTAGACCACCCTGGCTGGGGGTGTTTGACCAGTGCCCCAAGCCGCGCATACACTGCGCGCTGCAAAGATCTTTCAAGCGACGCGGTTAGTTCAGGTTGTCGCCGTCACTGGTGTAATTGCTGTGGCCAATCTCTTCCTTGATCGTCTGGCGTATTGGGCATTCAGCCCGGTTTTTCACAACATTTAAGGAATTAAGATGGCTAACGGTATCGTCAAGTGGTTCAACGCCGAAAAGGGTTATGGTTTCATCACCCCCGATGAAGGCGGCAAGGACCTGTTCGCGCACTTCTCGGAAATCCAGACCAACGGCTTCAAGTCCCTGGAAGAAAACCAGCGCGTCAGCTACGAAGTGGGTCAAGGCGCCAAGGGCCCGACCGCGACCAACATCCAGGTTCTGTAAGAACCCCGGGCGGCTCTGCCGCCTCGCCGGATGATCGCCGTCCTCGTTGACGGCGCCAGACCCCCGACGGGAAACCGCCGGGGGTTTTGCTTTGTGGGTGCCTGGCCCCGGCGCTGGGCGCTTTTCCCGCCGCGCCCGGCATGCAGCGTGACCGCGTGCGCGCCTCCGATTACAGCGGTTTCAGGCCTACGGTGTACGCGCCGGCATTGCCGTGGGCGGTGTTGCGGATCTTGAGCATGGTGCCGTTCGGGGCAAAGTCGAACGACTGCTGCGGCGCTTCGAACCAGACGTGGAAGCTGGTGCGCGCGAACTCGGGCACCCAGATGCGGGGACGGTTCTCGTCGCAGTTGAATTCGACGGTGGTGCGTTCCACCGTCAGCGGGCGCGTGTTGCCGATGCGATAGCTGGCCTTCAGCTCGGCGCGTTGGGTCTTGCCGGGCGTCCAGGGCAGGCCCAGGCTGGCAAGGAAGTTCTTCATGGCGTCGACGTCTTTGGACACGGTGATCTCCGGCGCGGGGGCGCGCAAGGCAGGACTGCGGGTGATGATGAATGCCGCGCAAAACAGGGGCGCTGTGGTGCTGGCGCAACCCGGCATTCTAGGCGGCGCGCGCCCGGGGGGGCAAACCGGCGCGGCTTGATGTGCCGCAAGGCGGGACCGCGGGGTGGCTGAGACAGTATGGCTTCGACATATTCCCTTTGGAGAAGACCATGAATTCCTCCGTACGCGCTGGCCTGATTGCCGCCAGTCTGCTGGCCACCGGCCTGACCATGGCGCCCGTTCAGGCCCACGAGGCAGGCGACTGGCTGCTCAAGGCTGGCGTCACGCAGGTGCGTCCGAAGTCGGACAACGGCAGCGCGCTGAACGGCGCGATCAATCTGGACGCGGACAGCTCCACCCGTCCCAGCCTGAGCCTGACCTACATGGCCACGCGCAACGTCGGCATCGAGCTGCTGGCCGCCGTTCCCTTCAAGCACGACGTGCACGGCTCGGGCGCCGTGAACGGCAAGATCGTCGAAAGCAAGCAACTGCCGCCCACCCTGACTGTGCAGTGGCACTTCCTGCCTGAGTCGCGCGTGCAGCCTTACGTGGGCATCGGCCTGAACTACACGAACTTCTTCGACACCAAGGCCGTGGGCGCGCTGGAAGGCAGCAAGGTCCGCCTGTCCGATTCCTGGGGCTTCGCCGCCCAGATCGGCGCCGACGTGATGATCGACAAGAACTGGTTCTTCAACGCCAGCCTGCGCTACATCGACATCTCGACCGACGTGAAGCTCAACGGCCAGAAGATCGGCACCGCCAAGATCGATCCGTGGGTGCCCACGATCGCTGTCGGCTACCGCTTCTGAGCATTGCCTGGTACGGAACGTGCCCGTCTGATGGCGGGCGCGGGATTGGGGGGGAGGCTCATGTTCCCGCCTGGCCGCCTCGGCGCGTTGCGCCGCTGGCGGTTTTTTTTCGCGCGGCGCCAGGGCCTTGCCTGGCACTTGGCCAGCGCGCTATTGCAGCGGCCGGGGCGCCTCGTTGGCAGACACGATGATCTCGCCCAGCAGGCGGTGCAGATTGCCGCGATGGCCGTTCTGGGCGGACGCGCTGCGCGCGTCCGAGGTCATGACGACGGTCATGCCCAGCCTGGGCACGACATACAGCATCTGTCCGCCATAACCCCAGCCATAGCGCACGTCTTCGCCGCCGATGCGCGTCAGGAACCAGCCGTAGCCGTGCGCGTCGCCCGTCCAGGGCGATTGCGTGCGTGGCTGCCACGAGGCATCGATCCAGGCCTGCGGCAGCAGGCGTTCGCCCGAGGCGGTGACGCCGCCGCGGCGGTACAGCTCGCCGAAGGCCAGCAGCGAACGCGGGCTCATGGCCATTTCATTGCCGCCCAGGGGGATGCCTTGCGGATCGCGGGTCCAGCTGGTGATGGCGAAGTCCTCCAGCGGCCCCAGCCAGTCGCGTGCCAGTTGCAGCGTGGAGCGCCCGCTCTGGCGCGTCAGGATGGCCGACAGCAAGTGCGTCGTGCCGGTGGAATAGATCATCCGGCCGCCCGGCTCGTCCTCGAAGGGGCGCGCCAGGGCCGCCCGCACCCAGTTGCGGCTGGCGACCCAGGCGCCATAGTTCGCGCCGGACGTCGACCCCAGCCCGGCCTGCATGGACAGCAGGTGGCCGATCGTCAATGCCTGCATGCGCGGATCGGGATCTGGCGGCAGCGACGCGGCCAGCAGCGGTGCCACGCGCTGGTCCGTGCCCGTGAGCACGTTCTTGTCGATGGCGATGCCCACCAGTGCCGACATCACCAGCTTGGAGGCCGACTTGATGTTGGTGGCGGCCGTCGTGCGGTGGCCGCGGTAACCACGTTCCGCGAGGGTCTGCCCGTCGCGGGCGACGATGACCGTTTCCAGCGGCGACAGTGCGGAGGCCTGCGCCAGCACGGTGTCCAGGGGCGTGGCGGACAAGGCGTCGGCGGCACGCGCGGAGGATGCGCCCGATGCCAGCAGGGTGGCCGTGGCGACGAGCGCCAGGGCCTTGCGCATCAGCAGTGCGCGGGCACGGCTCGGGCGGAGGGGGGCTGAGACGGGCATGGCGGGTCGCTCTGTAGCGGTGTTCTTGTTCAGACGCGTCATGCTCACGAACGTTCCATGGGCCGGCGCTCGTCCGCGCCGCCCGTCAGCGCAAGGGCTTTTCCCCCGGCCGCAACGTCAGCACCCGCACGCCATCGGCCGTGACGGCCACCGTGTGCTCGAACTGGGCCGAGAGTTTGCCGTCGCGGGTGACCACCGTCCAGCCATCGTCCTCGGTCTCGACCTCGCGGCGGCCCTGGTTGATCATGGGTTCGATGGTGAAGGTCATGCCTTCGCGCAAGGCCTGGCCGGTGCGCGGCTTGCCCCAGTGCAGGATCTGCGGCGACTCGTGCATCTCGCGGCCGATGCCGTGCCCGCAGTATTCCTGCACGACGGAATAACCGTTGCGCTTGGCATGCTGCTCGATGGCGTGGCCGATGTCGCCCAGGCGGGCGCCGGGGCGCACGGCCTGGATGCCTTTCCACATGGCTTCGCAGGTCACCTGCACCAGCCGTCTGGCGGCGGGCGAGACCTCGCCGACCAGGTAGGTCTTGCTGGCGTCGGCGATGTAGCCGTTCTTCTCCAGCGTGATGTCGAAGTTGACGATGTCGCCGTCGCGCAGGATCTCGGTGGCCGATGGCACGCCGTGGCAGACGACCTGGTTGCGCGACGAATTGAGCGCATAGGCATAGCCGTACTGCCCCTTGCTGGCCGGCCGGGCCTGCAGGGTGTCGGTGATGTAGCGGTCCACCGTGTCGTTGACCTGCAGGGTCGACATGCCGATGAGCGGCAAGGTGTCCAGGTAGGCGAAGACGTCGGCCAGCAGCCTGCCCGATTCCGCCATCAGGGCGATTTCCTCCGGCCGCTTGCTCATGCCGGGGCGCCGGTGAGCGCCTGCGCGTCGACGCCGGCCGCGCGCAATTCGCGGCGCACGATCTCGTTGAAGGTCAGGGTAGGGTTCATTTCGCTCAGCATGCCCATCTTGATCCAGAACGTGGCTTGCGCGTTGATGGAACGGCAGGCCACGGCGCTGGCCTTGCGGAGTTGGTCGTGCAGCTCATCGTCGATGTTCACGATGCCCATGGAATGCGCCTTTATATGAATCGTATATGGATCATATCATCCTTGTCGCGCCAAAGCCGGGAGGGGGCCGTGCCGGGCGTAAGATCAAAGGCTTCCCGCCTGTCTCCCGTCACTGTCTTCAGGAGCGTTCATGGTTCACCCCGATCCCGCGCCGCGTCCCTCGGCCACGATTGAAATGTGGTTCGACTTCGCCAGCCCCTACAGCTATCTGTCCTTGGCGCGCGGGGGGCCACTGGCTGCGCAGGCGGGCGTGACGCTGGTCTTGCGGCCCTTCATGCTGGGTCCCATCTTCAAGGCCCAAGGCTGGGATGACACCCCGTTCAGGCTCTATCCGAGCAAGGGGATCTACATGCTGCGCGACGTCGTGCGCCGCGCCACGCGTTTCGGGGTGCCGTACCGGCCGCCCAGCGCCGTGCCGCGCCTGGGCCTCCTGGCCGCGCGCATCGCGACGCTGGGGCAGGACGAGGCGTGGTGCCGGCCTTTCTGCGAGGCGGTGTTCCGCGAGAATTTCGTGCACGACCGCGACATCCAGTCTCCAGCGGTCATCGCGGCGGTGCTCCAGGCGCTGGGATTGCCCGCCACGCTGCTCGAACAGGCGGGCGAGGCGCCCGCCAAGGCGGCGCTGAAGGCCCAGACCGAAGAGGCGGCCCGGCGGGGCGTGTTCGGCGCGCCGGCCTTCTTCGTGGGAGAGGAATTGTTCTGGGGCGATGACCGCCTGGAGGACGCGCTGGCATGGGCCCGCGCGCCCGGCCTGCCGCCTGCCGCGCCACCGGCCACGCTGGCGGGCAGCGCGCTTCAGAAATAGACGCAGATGCGCTGGCCGTCCAGTTCGTGGACGGCGATGTCCATCTGGTAAAGCTCGCGCAGCACCGGAGGCTGGATGATCTCGTCGGGCGTGCCGTGATAGGCCAGCTTGCCGTCGCGCATGGCGATGATGCGGTCGGCATAGCACGACGCGAAGTTGATGTCGTGCAGCACCACCAACACGGTCTTGCCCAGTTCGCGAGCGGCCCGCCTGAGCAGCTGCATCATGGCCACGGCGTGGCGCATGTCCAGATTGTTCAGCGGCTCGTCCAGCAGGACGTAGTCGGTGTCCTGGCACAGCACCATCGCCACGAACGCGCGCTGGCGCTGGCCGCCGGACAGCTCGTCCAGGTAGCGGTCGGCCAGCGGCGCCAGCGACAGGTAGTCGATGGCGCGGTCGATGTGCGTCTTGTCGTCCAGCGTCAGCCGTCCGCCGCTGTGCGGATACCGGCCGAAGCCCACCAGGTCCCGCACCGTCAGCCGCAGCGGCAGGTGGTTGTCCTGGCGCAGGATGGCCAGTCGGCGCGCCAGCTCGCGGCTGTCGCAGCGCGTGACGTCCAGGCCGTCGACGCTGACCCGGCCTTCGCTCATGGGCAGCAGGCGGCTGATCATGGACAGCAGCGTGGACTTGCCCGCGCCGTTCGGGCCGATGATGGCGGTCAGGCCTTTCGCGGGAATGGTGAGCGTGACGCCGTCGACCACGACGGTGTCTTCATAGCGCTTGCTCAGTTGCTTGACTTCGATCATCGGCGCAATTTACGGGTGACGAGGGCGAGGAAGACGAGTCCGCCCAGGAATTCAATGACGACGCTGACGGGCACGCTCAATCCCATGACGCGCTCGAGCAGCGCCTGGCCACCCACCAGCATGACGACGCCCAGCAGGACCGCGGCGGGCACGACCAGGCGGTGCCGGTCCGAGCCCATCAGGTGATAGGCCAGGTTGCTGACGAGCAGCCCGAAGAACGTGACGGGTCCGACCAGCGCGGTGGACACGGACACCATGACCGCGATGAGCGCCAGCGTCAGCATGAGCGTGCGGCGATAGTCCACGCCCAGGTTGATGGCGACGTCGCGGCCCATGGCCAGCACGTCGTAGCGATGGCGCAGGCGCCAGGCCACCAGCGACGCGCCCGCCACGGCGACGGCGGAGGCGCCCAGCAGTTCGGTCTGGATGCTGTTGAAGCTGGCGAACATGCGGTCCTGCAGCACCAGGAACTCGTTCGGGTCGATGAGCCGCATCATGAACGAGGACAGGCTGCGGAACAGCAGGCCGAACACGATGCCAACCAGCATCACGCGATGCAGGCTGTGGGCGGCGCCAGTGAAGAGCCAGCGGAACAGCAGGCAGGCAAAGGCCGTCATGAGCGCGACCTCGGCCAGGAACTTCGCCACGGGCGGCGCGCCCTTGCCGTTCAACTCCAGGCCGAGGCCGAAGACCAGGATGGTCTGGATGAGCACGTACATCGCGTCGAAACCCATGATGGAGGGCGTCAGGATGCGGTTGTGCGTGATCGTCTGGAACAGCACCGACGAGACGGCGATGGCGTAGGCCACCAGCAGCATGCCGGCCAGCTTGCCGCTGCGAAAGGGCAGCACGAAGCCCCAGTTGCCGTTGGCGCCCAGCGTCATGAACGCGGTGATGGCGCCGGCCGCGGCCAGCGCGAGCAGCGCCAGCCGCCAGGGGGCGGCCAGGCGCGAAGCGCGGGGAAGGAGGGATATCAGGCTTGCGGTCACGGTGCGTCGTCGCGGGCTCAGCCGGCGCGGGTCCGGCGGTTGAGCAGCAGGGTCAGGAAGAGGGCGCTGCCGACGATGCCGACCACGGTGCCGATGGGGATTTCATAGGGGAAGTGCACCAGCCTGCCCAGGATGTCGCAGGCCAGCACGAAGCCGCCGCCCAGGAGCGCCACCCAGGGCACCGACCGCCGCACGTTGTCGCCCAGCAGCATGCTGACCGCGTTCGGCACGATGAGGCCCAGGAAGGGAATGCTGCCCACGGTCACCACCACGACCGCCGCGATGGCCGAGACGATGAGCAGGCCGGTCAGCAGCAGCTTGCGGTGGTTCAGGCCCAGGTTGGTGGTGAAGTCGCGGCCCATGCCGACCACGGTGTAGCGGTCGGCGGCCAGCATGGCGGCACAGGACAGGCCCAGGCCGATCCACAGCAGCTCGTAGCGGCCGCGCAGCACGCCCGAGAAATCGCCCACGGTCCAGGCGCGCAGGGACTGCAGCATTTCATAGCGGTAGGCGAAGAAGGTGGTGGTGGCTTCCACCACGCCGCCCAGCACCAGGCCCACCAGCGGCACCATGAACGGCGAGCGCAGCGGCACGCGGCGCAGGATGCCCAGGAACAGCAGCGTGCCCGCCATGGCGAAGGCCGTGGCGACGAGCATCTTGCCGACCACGGGCAGGCCGGGCGCCAGCAGCGCGACGGCCAGCATGCCCAGCGCGGCCGACTCCATGGTGCCCGCGGTCGAGGGTTCGACATAGCGGTTGCGCACGAGCATCTGCATCATCATGCCCGCGACGGCGAGCGAGACGCCAGCCAACAGCAGCGCCAGGGTGCGGGGCACCCGGCTGATCAGCAGCAATTGCCAGGCGTCGGAGTCCAGCCGCCCGGCCAGGAGGTCGTCGCGCAGCGCGGACCAGGAGAGGTCGCCGGCGCCGATGTCCACGCTGATGACGCAAAGGCCCAGCAGCAACGCCGCCAGGCCGAACAACCATGCAGGGTTGGCCAGCCGCGCGGGTGGCGCGGCGGCCAGAGGGGCACTACTTGGCGGCATCGAGGGCGTCGGCGATCTGCTTGATGTTGGAGAGCATGGCAGGGACGCTGGCGTTGCCCAGCAGGTACCAGTTGGCGCCGTCGAGGTAGATCACCTGCTTCTTCTGCCAGGCGGTGGTGCGGCGGACCAGTTCGTTGTCCAGGTACTTGTTGGCGGCGACGCCTTCGCGGCCGATGGCGGCGTCGCGGTCGATGACCAGCAGCCAGTCGGGATTGGTCTTGGCGATGAACTCGAAGGAGATGGCCTGGCCGTGGTTGGCGGTGTTCAGGTCACGCACGGCCGGCGGGAAACCGTAGGCGTCATGGATGACGCCGAAACGCGAGCCGGGGCCATAGGCGCTCATCTTGCCGCCGGTGGTTAGCACGATGAGGCCGGTGCCCGCGCCGGCCGTGCGCTGCTTCAGGCCGGCGATGGCGTCCTGCAGCTGCCTGGACAGGGCGGCGCCTTCGGCTTCCTTGTGGAACAGCTTGGCCAGCGTGTCGGTGTTGCGCAGCACGCTGCCCACGAGGTCCTTCTGGTCGACGGTGAGGTCGATGGTGGGGGCGATGCGCGCCACGTCCGGGTACTTCTCGGCCGAACGGCCGCCAACGATGACGAGGTCGGGCCTGGCGGCGTGGATGACTTCGTAGTTGGGCTCGAAGAGCGTGCCGGTGCGCAGCACCTGGTCGGTCTCGTAGCGCGACAGGCGCGGCGGGAACTTGGCGACGGGCACGCCGGCCACGTTCACGCCCAGGGCATTCAACGTGTCCAGCGAGGCCACGTCCATGGAAATGACCTTGGCGGGCGGCGACGCGACGGCGGTGGTGTCGCGGGCGTGCTTCACCTGCTGGGTGTCGGCATGGGCGAAGGTTGCGCACAGGCTCAGGGCGAGCGTGGCGGCGCCGCGCGTCCAGCGCGAGAGGGAAGGAGTGGCACTCACTGTTCGGATCCGTTGTTCTTAATGAAAATAATTCTCATATTAGAAGACGGCGTGGCGCGCCCTTCAACATTTTTCGCCTCAACTTTGATGTTCTTTACGTTTCTTGACTTTGGCCGCGTGTCAGCCTGTTTCAGCCAGGGATGTCAGCGCATCACGGCGGCGCCGCAGGCGGGCACCAGTTGCAGAGGCAGGCGCTGTGCGTCCAGCCAGGCCTGCAAGGCGGCCGCGGCGGGCGCGGGCGTGGCCTCGGGGCGCAGCGGATGGGCGTAATCCGCCCACATCAGCATGCCCAGGGCCTGCAGCAGCAGGCCCGGTTCCTGCTGGAACGGCGCTTGCGCGGCCAGGGCCTGGAAGGATTGCGGGCCGGCCTGCAGCGCGGCCAGCAGCGGCGCGAAGAGCGCCGCCGGCCCCGGAATCTCGCCGATCGGGGTCTTGAACGCCAGGGCGCCCGGGGCGGGCAGGCTGGGCAAGGCCTGAAAGACGCTCCGCCCGATGGCCTGCAGGTGCGCGTGGCCGGCCAGCACCTGCGGCGCGCGCTGGAAGATGTCCATGCGCTGGTGCTGGTTGCGGGCCAGGTCCTTCACCGTTTCGCGGACGGCGCGTGACGGCAGGCCCGGCAGCAGGGGCTGCACGTCGGCGGGCACGGACAGGCTGTCCATGTTCTCGAAGGCGTTCGCGCTGCCGATGAAGTCCGCGCCGGTCTGCGCCACCAGGCGATGCACATCGGCGCTGTGCTGCGGTTGCCAGTGCTCGGTCAGGAAGTCGTGCGCCAGATAGGCGGGGTCTTCCTTTTCCAGCGCGGCCAGCTCGCGGTGCATATCGGGGTTGTCGACGAAGAGCCCGGCGTCGAGGTCGGCCAGGCGGCGCAGCAGTGCCATGCCGTGGCGCACCTGTTCCACCGAGCTGCCCTGGCCGGTGCGCGACATTTCCAGCAGCACCTTCTGGAAGGCGGTGAGCCGGGTGGCGCCCGGGTGGCACATGTAGTGCAGGTACAGCACGCCTTGCGGTTTCAAGGCCTTGTGCACCAGGTGCAGCATGCCCGCCTGCGCCTTCGCGGGCAGCCAGGACCACGCGCCATGGCTGGCCAGGAAATCGAACCGCGGCACCTCGCCCAGGTGATAGTCCTCGAAGCTGGCCTCGATGAACTGGATGTTCCCGATGCCGGCCTCGCTTGCGGCTCGGCGCGCCATCTCGATGTGCTGGCGATTGAAGTCGATGCCGATGAACCGGCCCAGCGGGTTGCAGGCCGCCGCGACCAGCAGGTTGATGCCCGCGCCGCAGCCCAGTTCGCCATAGACATAGGGGCGCGACAGGTCGGGCGCCGTGCAGCCCAGGGTCGTCACCACGTGGGCCAGCCAGGCAGGTTGCATCTCCTTGTGGAAGTGCAGGGGATAGGGGACGTCGACGACGTAGCCGTCCTGGCGATTCATGCGGGGTTCCTTGTGCGGGCGGGGATGCCAGGCCGGAGGATGGACCGGCAGGCGCAAATGCGCAAGGCGGCCGCCCCGTTCGTACGGGACGGCCGCCAGGGGCAGCGCGAGGCTCAGAAGCGGGCGGTCAGGCCCACGTAGAAGGTGCGGGGGTCGCCATCACCATAGTCGTCATCGGTCTTGATGGCGTTGTTGGTGAAGTTCAGGATGCCCGCGCGCAGCGTCAGGTTCTTGTTGGCCGCGTAGTTCACGCCCACGTCGAAGGTCGTGTTGGCTTCGGCGAAGCTGTTCTGCGCGGTGTCGGGCGCGCGGTACAACTGCTTGCCCAGGTATTGCGCCGACACGTAGGTGGAGAGCTTCTCGGTCGCCTTCCAGTTCAGCGTGGCGTTGGCGGTCCATTCGGGCACCATGTTCAGGCGCTCACCCGTGGTCTTGTTCTTCGACTCGATCATGTAGGTGGTGTTGCCCGTCAGCTGCAGGTCGCGGCTGAGCGGCACGCCGAACGAGCCTTCCAGGCCGGCGGTTTCGCCCTTCTCGATGTTGTACTGCTGCGTGTACCAGACCCCATTGATGTTGCCCAGGAAGCCATTCTGGATCATGTTCTTGATGGAACTCTGGAAGTACGTGACGCTGGCCTGGTAGCCGGCCTGGTCATAGGCCACGCCCAGCTCGTAGTTGGTGCTGACTTCCGGCTCGAGGTCGGGGTTGCCCACCATGAAGCACGTGCCACCGGTGTAGCCGAAGGGACGCAGCGAGGTGCAGCCCATGCCCATGGAGGTGGTGCCGGACGTCAGCGAGCGTTCCTTGAGGTTGGGGGCACGGAAGCCTTTCGAGACGCCGCCGCGGATCGTCCACGCGTCGGCGGGGTGATAGACCATGTAGGCGCGCGGGCTGACCTGGAAGTCGTAGCCGTCGGTCTTGTCGCCGCGGGCGCCCAGCGTCAGCGTCAGGTTGTCGCGCAGGAAGATCTGGTCTTCCAGGAAGGCGGACCAGGCCCAGCCTTCGGGGTCCTTTTCCGCGGCCAGCACCTGGCCGGAGTCGGGCGAGATGAAGCTGGCGATGTTGCCGATGTTGCTGGGGTTGGAAACCTCCTCGCGCTTGTACTGGATGCCGGCGGTCAGCCACTGGTCGACGCCCAACGTCACGGGCAGGTCGACCTTGAAGTCGGCGACGCTTTCCTTGGACTTCGCGCCGTCCAGCGGGCTGTCGGCGCCGGCCTCGTTCTTGTAGGTGTTCACGTACAGGTCCAGCTTGGTGCGGGCCTCGCCGAACTTGCCTTCATAGCCCAGGCCGAAGCTCTGGTGCGTCATCTTGAGCGAGCCGAACAGCTCGTTGGTCGCGTCGGCGGGACGGTTCGCCTCGTCGGGGAAGGGCAGGGCGCGCTCCTGGCTGGACAGGGCATCGAAGGTCAGGCTGTGGTCGGCTGCAAGTTGCCACGCCAGGCGGGCATTGACGCTGCGGTCCTTCGAGCCGGTGGAGCCGTTCACCGCGGTGTCGGAGTCGCGCTTGTTGTAGCTGCCGCCCAGGCGCAGGCCGAGCTTCTCGGTCAGCGGGCCGCTGATGGAAAAGCCGTTCTGGAACGTGTCGCCCGACGAGCCCGAGTCGGGCTTCTTCAGGCTGGTGGTCAGCGAGCCGCCCCAGACGGGGGCGATCTTGCGCGTGATAATGTTGATGACGCCGCCCATGGCCTCCGAGCCGTACAGCGTCGACATGGCGCCACGCACGACTTCGATGCGCTCGATGGATTCCGTCGACAGCCAGTTCAGGTCCTGGGGGATGGTGTCGGAACGGTGGCCCAGCAGCGACGAACTGCCGACGCGCTTGCCATCGATCAGGATCAGGGTGTATTTGTCGGGCATGCCGCGGAAGGCCACCTTCGAGCCGGCGCCGGTGGCGGAATAGCCGCCGGTCACGCCGGGCAGGGTGCCCAGCACTTCGGCGATGCTGCTCACCGGCTTCTTGTCGAGCTCTTCGCGGGTGATGACGTTCACGCTGGCAGGCGCGTCACGGATGTCGGTGGCGACGCTGCTGGCGGTCACGAACACGGTGTCCAGCGCGCCCACGGCCCGGGCGTCACCCTCGTTCGTATCCGCCTGCGCCGCGTGGATCGAGGTGGCGGCGCTTGCCAGCAGAAGGGCGCTGGCAAGCCGGGTCAGTTTGAACGAGGGCGTCATGAAAGCAAACTCCGAGGTGGGTTGGATGGGCAAGGGAAGGGCGCGAGGCAGTGGGCATGCTTGCCCTGGTCCGCCGGGGCGGGAGCCTGTCGAAGGCGGCCTGCCGTCGCGTAGTAACTTGAATATGAATGAAAACAATTCTCATATTAGAATTGCCACAAAATGCCTCAGCAACACCTCTTGCCCATACTTTGATGTTCTTTGCACTTCTTGACTCTGGCGCTGCCCGGCACGCCGCGCGTGGGGGACGGCCCGCATGACTCCCTTTCCTCCTTCCGCCGACGAGAAGCGGCGGGTGCTGCTCGTGGATGACGATGTCGAGCTGGCGCAGATGCTGTGCGAGTACCTCGAACCCGACAACTACGTGGTGTCGCTGGCCCACACGGGGGCCCGCGCACGCGAACTGCTGGCCCAGCAGGACTTCGATATCGCCTTGCTGGACCTGATGCTGCCCGACGCCAATGGCCTGGATCTATTGCGCCGCTACCGTGGCGCGTCGCACAAACCCGTGATCATGTTCACGGCCCACGGTTCGGAAACCGACCGGGTGCTGGGGCTGGAGCTGGGCGCCGACGATTACCTGGCCAAGCCTTTCAGTCCGCGTGAATTGAAGGCGCGTATCCACGCCGTGCTGCGCCGTTTCAGCGCGGCGGACAGCCAGGCGCGGCAGCCCGGCCTGCTGACGGCCGGCGCCCTGTCGATGGATCCGGCCAGCGGCCGCACGCGCCTGGGCGAGACCGCGGTGGAGCTCACCGGCGCCGAGCAGCGCATCCTGGAACTGCTCCTGCGCTCGCTGGGGCAGATCGTCTCGCGCGAGCGCATCGGGCTTTACGCACTGGGCCGCGCGCCCGGGCCGTATGACCGCAGCGTCGAGACCCACATCAGCAGCCTGCGCAAGAAACTCGAATTGACGGCCGACGATGCGCCGCTGACCTTGCGCAACGTGCGCGGGCAGGGCTACGTGCTGGCCTGCCCCTCGGTGCCCTGAGCGCCATGTTCTGGCGCAGCTTCCTGGCGTTCTGGTTGGGCATGGCCGCGATCGTGGCGGTGGGCGTCGCGCTGACGGCGTCGGTTGCCTGGCAGCGCGTCACGTCGCTGGATGGCCTGAGTCCGGCCAACCTGATGCAGGACGCCAGCCAGCTGGCGCGCCTCGAAGGGGAGACCGGCTTGCGGCGCTGGGTCCAGGCCATGGACCGCCGCTATTCCGCCTTGCGCATCTACCTGGTACGCGAGAACGGCCAGGACCTGTTGGGCCACGACATTCCCTTGCGCGTGCGTGACCTGCTGGACAGCACGCCGGAAAGCTATGCCAGCGATGCGCTGCGGGGCATGGCCTATTACGCCGCGCCTTCCAGCGCCGATGCCGTGCGCCTGTCCTGGTGGGAGCCGCAATCCGTGGTGCTGCCGTCGGGCGAGTCGGTGCGCGTGGTGTTCCAGCCTTACGATGCCTCGCAATGGGATGCCCTGGGCGCCTGGCAGGTGCTGGTGGCGCTCATCGCCATCGCGCTGGTCGTGACTGCGCCCTTGTGCTGGCTGCTGGCGCGGGCCGTGAACAAGCCGGTGCAAGGCATCCAGCACGCCGCGCGCCTTCTTGCCGCGGGCAGGCTCGATGCCCGGACGCCCGCCGCCTTGAGCGGCCGGGGCGACGCGCTGGGCCAACTGTCGCGCGACTTCGACGCCATGGCCGAGCGCATGCAGGATTTCGTGCAGGCCCACGAGGCCTTGCTGCGCAACGTGGCGCATGAGTTGCGTTCGCCGCTGGCGCGCCTGCAGCTGTCGGTGGAGCTGGCGCGGCGCAAGGACGGCACGCTGGACCTGCAGCTGGACCGGATCGCGCGCGAAGGCGAACGGCTGGACGAACTGGTGGGCAACACCCTGCGCCTGGCCCGCCTGGGCGGCATGACGCTGCCAGTCGATGCCGTGGACCTGTCCGAGATCGTCGACCAGGTGGTGGAAAACGGCCGCTTCGAGGCCTCTGCGCGTGGCGTGCGGATCGCCTGGCATGCGGCGGACGCGGTGCCGATGCGAGGCGATCACGCCAGCCTGGAAAGCGCCGTCGAGAACATCCTGCGCAATGCCATCCGGCACAGCCGGCAGGACGGGCTGGTGCAGGTGTCCCTGTCGGCCGACGCCGACCGTGCGCGGGTGGAAATCCTGGATGCGGGCCCGGGCGTGCCCGAGGCGGAACTGGCGCGCATCTTCCAGCCGTTCTACCGGGTGCGCAGCGCGGTGCCGACGGGTGGCGGCGCAGGCCTGGGCCTGAGCATCGTGCAGGCCTGCGCGCGCGCGCATGGCGGCGAGGTGCTTGCCGCCAATGCCGGCGGACAGGATGGACAGGGCGGGCTGCGGGTCAGCCTGGTGCTGCCGCGCCGCCTGGCATGTGAGGGCGGGGCGTCAGGCCGCGACGGCTTCGCGGCGCCACACCAGCTTGCCGCCGAAGCCGAGCAGCCGGTTGTCGGTCAGCTTCAGATGGTTCAGCGCGATACGCCATAACGGCGCCGCCATGGCGATGGCCGAGGGGAAGCGGCAATAGAAGGCGCGCTGGGCGCTTTCGAGTTCTTCCATGGGAATGAGCTTGGCGGTGCCCGAGAACTGCACGCCCAGGATCTCATCGACGGACAGCGCCTGCCCGGCAATGCAACCCGCCACGCTGGGATTCAGCGGCAAGGTGCCGCCATGCCAGGTGTCGTGCGCGGCCTGGATGACGAGGCTGGTGTCGCTGTCGTCGTAAAGATAGAAACCGTTGGCGGCCCAGGGCTTGCCGGCCCAGCAGGTGGCCAGGGCAAGAACGTGGTTGTCCTCCAGGAAACTGGCGATGCGGGCGTCGATTGTCTGCATTGGGCGTCCTTGGGCCGCGGCAGGCGGCGGAGGAGAGAAGCGCGCTTGCGGCGCCTCGGGGTTGGCACGGCCTGACCGGCCCGGCATGGCGTTTAAGGGGGGGCGCCAAACCGGACCGGGGGCCGTTGACGGAACAATAAGGGAGGGGGAGGTGGGGGGTATTGACGCAGGTCAATGGGGTGGAATTTGCCAGGTTTGGGGGTGTGTGCTGCTAGGTCGACGGTCATGCGCCGGTGGGTTGACGGTTTGTGCACTGCTGGGTTGACGGCCGCCGAGGGTGGTCGCGCCGTCGGTCGCCTGCCGCGTGGTGGGGCGCCCACAGCGCCCCGCCCCCCGCAGAAGGCGCCCGCCGTCCCGCCCACCCTCGACGTCCTGCGGTTGAGTGGTGTGTACCGGAGTCGGGCACCCGAGTCCTGCTCGCATTCTTGCCGCCGGCTCGCTGCCTGCCCGAAGATCTCGGCTTGCCGCTCAGCAATGGGCGCCCACAGCGCCCATTGCTGAGCATTTGGAAAAGCAATAGGGCAGCTAGTGAGAGAGGGGGGGAAGGGGAGTGGAGGTGGGGGGCATCGCACTTCGGGCGGGGGCTCCCGTCAGGCTGCGTTGTCTGCTTGGAGGCGTTGCTCCATTGTCGTGACTGAATGGCGGGAGTCTTGCGCGGGCAGAGGCACCGAGACGCATGATGAGCCTGGCGGCTTCGGCAAATTGGTGGCGGTGGTGGAGCAGCCTTGCCAAGCAGGCAACACGGCCAAGCGGCGCCCGTAGCCCGAAGCGCGCTGCCACCCCCCTCCACCTCTCGCCCCCACTCTCCCAACAGCTGCTCTATTGCTTTTTCGAATGCTGACCGGTGGGCGCTGTGGGCGCCCTCCGGTCAGCGGCAAGCCAAGATCTTCGGGCAGGCAGCGAGCGGCAGGCAAGAATGCGAGCAGGACTCCGGTTGCTGACTCCGGTACACACCACTCCACCGCAGGACGTCGAGGGTGGGCGGGACGGCGGGCGCCTTCTGCGGGGGGCGGGGCGCTGTGGGCGCCCCACCACGCGGCAGGCGACCGACGGCACGACCACCCTCGGCGGCCGTCAACCTAGCGGTTCATAACCGTCAACCTAGCGGTTCATAACCGTCAACCTAGCGGTTCATAACCGTCAACCTAGCGGTTCATAACCGTCAACCCAGCGGTTCATGACCCTCAACCTAGCGGTGCATGACAACCCAGGCCAACGCCCCCGAATCCAATCAAGCAGCCTCCTCCAGCAGCATCTCTACTTGATCATCTGATTCATCTCGATGATCGGCATCATCACCGCCAGCACGATCACCAGCACGACTCCGCCCATGATCAGGATCATCAGCGGCTCCAGCATCGCCGTCATCGCCATCGCCCGGCGCTCCAGGTCACGCGACAAGGTGCCCGCCGCGCGTTCCAGCATCGGTGGCATGTCGCCGGTCCGTTCGCCGCTGGCGATCAGGTGGACCAGCAACGGCGGAAAGACCTGCTGGGTTTGCAGCGAGGCGGCCAGTGCCGCGCCTTCGCGTACCCGGCTGGTGGCGTCGGTCACGGCGGCGCGCAGGCGCACGTTGGTCAGCGTATCGCGCGCCGCGTCCAATGCCCGCAGCAGCGACACGCCGCTGCCGCCCAGGATCGCCAGCGTCGACGCGAAGCGCGCGGCGTTCACGCCCAGCTCGAAGCGGCCGAACACCGGCAGTTTCAGCAGCTTGGCGTGCCACGCCAGCCGCGCCGCCGGCGCGCGCAGGCGCAGCCGCCACAGCGTCAGGGCCAGGGCCAGGGCCACCGCGGCGATCACGCCCCAGTCGCGCACCAGGCTGCTGGCGCCCATCATCATGCGGGTCAGCAGCGGCAGCTGCTGCTTGGTGTGGGCGAAGGCGCCCACCACCTGCGGCACCACGTAGCCCAGCAGGAAGAACACGATGCAGACGGACACCACGGCCACGATGGCGGGATAGATGAAGGCCGTCATCACCTTGCCGCGCAAGGCGTTGCGTTCCTCGATGTAGTCGGCCAGCTTCTCCATCACGCGGGCCAGGTCGCCGGATTCCTCGCCGGCCGCCACCAGGGCCCGATAGATCTCGGGGAAGTCGCGCGGGCGCGCGCCCAGTGCGTCCTGCAGGCGGTGGCCGGCGCGCACGTCCGCGCGCACGGCCGCCAGGGCGTGGGCCACGTGGCGTTTTTCCGACTGGTCCAGCGTGGCCGAGAGCGCCGCGTCCAGCGACAGGCCGGCGGCCAGCAGGCCCGACAGCTGGCGCGTCAGCCAGCCCAGGTCCGCGTCGGACAGCTTCGGCCCGAAGCGGCCCTGCACACCCGCGCGGGCGCGGCCGGCTTCCTTGACCGACAGCGGCACCAGGCCGCGGCTGCGCAGGACGCCGCGCGCGCCGCGCTCGGAGTCGGCGTCGACGAGACCGCGCTCGCGCTTGCCTGCGGCATCGACGGCTTCGTAGTGAAAGGACGGCATGGCGGTCTCCTGTCCGGGCTCAGGCGTCGCGCGTGGCGCGGATGACTTCCTCTTGCGAGGTCAGGCCTTCGCGCACCCAGCGTTCGCCGTCTTCGCGCAGCGTGCGCATCCCGTTGGCGCGCGCGGCTTCGCGCAGCGCGGGTTCGCCCGCGTCGGCGTGGATGAGCCCGCGCAGGTTTTCGTCGATGACGAAGAGTTCGTGGATCCCGGTGCGGCCCGCGTAGCCCGTGTGATTGCAGCGTTCGCAGCCCACGGCGCGCCAGGCCGGCGAGCCGTCGGGCGTGGCGGTGGCCTCGCGGCAATGGGGGCAGAGCTTGCGCACCAGGCGCTGGGCCAGCACGCCCAGCAGCGAGGACGACAGCAGGAATGGCTCGACGCCCATGTCCGTCAGGCGCGTGAGCGCCGAGACCGAATCGTTGGTGTGCAGCGTGGCCAGCACCAGGTGGCCCGTCAGCGACGCCTGCACGGCGATCTGCGCGGTTTCCAGGTCGCGGATTTCGCCGATCATGATGACGTCCGGATCCTGGCGCAGGATGGCGCGCAGGGCCAGGGCGAAGGACATGTCGATGCGCGAGTTGACCTGGGTCTGGCCGATGCCGGGCAGGTCGTATTCGATCGGATCCTCGACCGTCAGGATGTTGCTGGTGGTGGCATCCAGCCGCGCCAGCGAAGCATAGAGGGTGGTGGTCTTGCCGCTGCCTGTCGGGCCGGTCACCAGCACGATGCCGTGGGGCTGGCGCACCAGCCGGTCCAGCTGGCCCAGGATGTCCGGCGCCATGCCCAGCCTTTCCAGTTGCAGGCGGCCGGCTTCCTTGTCCAGCAGGCGCAGCACGGCGCGTTCGCCGTGGCCCGTGGGCAGGGTCGACACCCGCACGTCGATGGGGCGGCCGCCCACGCGCAGGGCGATGCGGCCGTCCTGGGGCAGGCGCTTCTCGGCGATGTCCAGGTTGGCCATGATCTTGATGCGCGAGATCAATGCATTGTGCAGCGCGCGGCGCGGGCTGACCACGTCGCGCAGCGTGCCGTCGACGCGGTAGCGCACCACCGAGTGCGTCTCGAAGGCCTCGATGTGGATATCGCTGGCCCCGTCGCGCGCGGCTTGGGTGAAGAGCGCGTTGATCATGCGGATGATGGGCGCGTCGTCCTGTGCGTCCAGCAGGTCGGTCACGTCTGGCATGTCCTGCAGCAGGCGGTCCAGGTCGATCTCGTTCTGGGCCGTGTCCATGACGGTGGCGGCATCGCCGTTGCCGGCATAGGCCGCTGCCAGCAGCGTTTCCAGCTCTTCGTCGGGCGCTTCGCGCACCTGTGCCTGCGGATTGCAGCGCATGGCCTCGGCGCGCGCCCATTTGGGTGTGCGCGGGCTGAAGGTGAGCCAGACGCCGTCCGGCCGCACCGAAAGCAGCGCGCGTTGTGCGCGCGCCCAGGCATAGGGCAGCGAGTTCGAGGCCTGCATCCCTGTCTCCTTACAGCGGCTGGGCGTTGTAGCCCAGGCCGCGCAGCAGCGCCTGGGCTGCCTGCACGGATTCGTTGTTGGCCACGCGGGTGCGCACCAGCGTGCCTGTCCCGCCCGGAGCCACCTGCGTATAGGCGTTCAGGCCGGTGGCGCGGATGCGCTTGACGATGCGCTGCGCCTCTTCGGGGGTGGCGGCGTTGGCCACTTCCAGCACGCGCGCGGGGCCGTCCTGCGGCACGTCCTCGGCCGCTGTGCTGGCGATGCGGGGCGGGCCACCGGCGGGCGCGGCGGGCACGGGCGGCTGCACCGGCGCGGCATGGCGTTCGACGGTTTCCGCCGTGGCGGGCGGCGTGCCGTGGCGCAGCGTGTCGTCGACGTTCTCGGGACGCAGGTCCAGCGACACGGGCTGGCCCTTGTCGTCCAGCGCGGGCAGTTGCGGCGAATCCGTGTCGGGCAGCGCGAAGTGGCTTTCCGGGCGGGCGTTGTCCTGCAGGCGGCGCATGTAGTCGTAGCGATCCAGCGAGACGCGGCTGCTGTCCTGGGCGGAGCGCACGATGTGCGGGCGCAGGAAGATCATCAGGTTGGTCTTCGAGCGCTGGCGGCGGTCGTAGCGGAACAGCGAGCCGATGAGCGGCAGGTCGCCCAGCAGGGGCACGGATTGGGTGCTGTCACTGCTGGTGTCTTCCAGCAGGCCGCCCAGCACGATGATCTGGCCGTTGTCGACCAGCACGCTGGTTTCCAGCGCGCGCTTGCGCGTGATGATGCCGGCGGTCGACTGCACGGCCTCGTCGATGCTGCTCACTTCCTGGTAGAGATCGAGTTTGACCGTGCCGCCCTCGGAAATCTGAGGACGCAGGCGCAGCGTCAGGCCGACGTCTTCGCGTTCGATGGTCTGGAAGGGGTTGCCCGCGCCGTCGCCCGAGTTGGTGACGTAGGAGCCCGTGACGAAGGGTACGGTGCGGCCGACGATGATGCTGGCCTGCTCGTTGTCCAGCGTCAGCAGGTTGGGCGTGGAGAGGATGTTCGTGCCCGAGACGCGTTGCAGCGCGGTGGCCAGCACGCCCAGGTTGACGATCTGCTGGCCCAGCACGTTGACCGTGCCGCGCACCACGCCCAGGCTCAGGCCGGCGCCCAGCGCGTCGATGGTCGTGCCGGCGTTGGGGTTGAGCCCGGTGCCGCCGAAGTTCGCGCCGCCGATGAACGACGTGCCGTTGCCGTCCAGGCCGCCGCCGCCCGTCATCCACTGGATGCCGAATTCCGCCGCGTTCTCGCTGGAGATTTCCACGATCAGGGTTTCGACCAGCACCTGCGCGCGGCGCTGGTCGAGCTGGTCGATGACTTCGCGCAGGCTGCGATAAAGCGGCTCGGGCGCGGAGATGATGAGCGTGTTGGTGGTGGGGTCGGCCTGCACGGTGGCGCCGCCGGCGGAGAAAGCCACCGACTGGGTGGTGTTGCCGCCGCCCAGTTGGCCGCTGCTGCCCATGGCGCCGCTGGTGGTGCTGTCGCCGAACGCGCCGCTCATGCCATTGCGCGCGGTGGAGGAATTGTTCGTGCCGGTGTTGCGGTTGTTGCTGCCCAAAGCGCCGCCAGCGCTGTTGCTGCCGCCGCTCAGGCTGGACTCGCCGCCGGTCTGGTTGCCGCTTTGGCCCGTCAGCGTGCCGCGCAGCACTTCGGCCAGCTTCACCGCCTGGGCGTTGCGCAGATAGACCACGTGCAGGTTGCCGGGGCGCGTGTTGGGGCTGTCCATGCGGCGCACCAGCTCGCGCGCGAGCTGCGCGCGCGCCGGGCTGCTGGCGCGCACCAGCACGCTGTTGCTGCGCGGATCGGCGATGACGGTCACGCGTTGCGAGGCATCGTTGCCGGCAGCGCCCTGGGGGGCGTCCAGCAACTGGCCCACCAGCACCGCGATGTCGCTGGCCACGCCGTGGTTCACGGGGATGATGTCGGCGTTCAGCGACGCCGGCGTATCGATCCCGGCGATGACCTGGGCGATGCGGGCCATGTTGTCCGCATAGTCGGTCACGACCAGGGTGTTGTTGTTGGGGTAGGCGTTGATCGGGTTGCTGGGCGCGATCATGGGGCGCAGCACGGGCACCAGGTTCGCCGCGTTTTCATATTGCAAGGCGAACACGCGCGTGACCAGGCCGCCGCTGCCGGTGGGGCCGCCGCTGCCGTCGGTGACCACGCCGCCCAGCAGCTTGGCGTCCGCCTCGGGCACCACGCGGCTGATGCCGTCCGATTCCGCGATGGCGAAACCCTGCATGCGCAAGGCGGCCACCAGCATGTCGTAGGCCGTGCGGGCGGTGACGGGGGCCTCGGAAACCAGCGTCAGCTGGCCCTTCACGCGCGGATCGACGATGAAGTTGCGGCCGGTGAAGCGGGCCAGGGCGCGCACGACGGCGGGCAGGTCGGCCTCGACGAAGTTCAGCGTGACGCGCTCGCCGCTGTCCTGGGCGCCGGCCGCTTCGGCTGCCGCGACGGCGCGGGCGGGTTCGTTGCGCACGCGCAGCGGACCGAGGTCGCGCTGGCGCGGCGCTTCCTGCATGCGCACCGGGGCGCCGCTCACGCCCGAGACCGTGGCGGGCGTGCCGCCATCGGTGGTGGCGCGCACCAGCGGAGAATCAGGCAGCGTCATGGGCGCCGGACGCTGCTGCTTGTCGGTGGCGCAGCCGGCCAGTAGCAGCAGGGCGCTGGCCAGGGCGAGCGCCAGCGGGGCGCGGCGCGGCGCCGGTTGCAGGGAGCGGGAGAGGTGCGGGGCACGCATGGGCATCATGCTGTCGGTACTCAATGAAGTCTCAGTTGGGTGACGCCATTCCTGCTCGGGCCGACGAGGCCCAGCAGCGGCGCGAGCGCCTCGCGGGTGGCGGGGTCGCTATCGGGGGCAGCCTGGGCGGTGCCGGCGAATCGGGAAAGTCGCCCGCGCGTCAAGGCGCCTTCGGCCTCCACGCGCAGGGGGCCGTTCAAGGTGTTGATCTTCAGCGCGATGGCGCCGTCTTCCTGCGCGCTGACCTGCGCGCGATAGCTGCCCAGCGGCTGGACGCGCACGCGGGCCGACGAGGCATCGCGCCAGTCGAGCGTGAGCAGCGGGCCCGCGGCGGGACGTGCGCGCAGCACCTGGGCAGGCCAGCTGGCGCGCAGCTCGCCGCCGGGCGAGAGGGTATTGAGCGGCGCGCCGGCCGCCATCAGCGTGGTGGCGGGCAGGCGCAGCGTCTGGGCCGAGACCGCCATGCCCGCGACTGTCGGGCGCAACTGCAGCGGACCGGCCAGCCAGGGATGCGTGACGGCCATCGCGGGCTGCCAGCCGGACGCGATCGTCCAGCGCCATTGCAGCGGATCGGGCAGCGTGCGGCGCTGGCCCGGCGGGCCCACGGCGACCAGGGCCTGGCCGCGCCAGAGGCTGCCCGAGGCATCCACCAGCGCGAAAGGCAGGGTCTCGGGCACCCAGGCCATCATCCAGCGTGCCGGCAGCACGGCCAGCGCGGCGCATAGCGCGACCAGCAGCGCGGCCAGGGGCATCAGGAGCCGGCGCATCACGAGCCTTCCCCCGTCGCCACCAGGCGCAGCGTGCCCGTCAGGCGCGCGGCCACCGGCTTGCCGGCCGCGTCTTCGGAACGCGCGAGCTCGCCCGATTGCAAGGACAGCCGGAACTGGGCAGGCGCGGTGGCCAGCCAGTTGAAGAGCGCGGCGGCGGAGACCTCGGAAACACGCAGGTCCCAGGCGGGGTCCGCGCTGTCCGCGACCGCTGCCACCGCGTGCTCGCCATTCAGGCCGGCCTGCGCGAGGCTGGCCGCCAGTTCGTTGCCCAGCTCGGCGGGCGGGATGCGGCCGCGCACGGCGCCTTGCAGCGCCTGGGCTTCCTGCACCATGGCGTCCACCTGCGCGGCCTGGGCGCGCAGGCGCGGCAGCTCGGTGCCGCTGCGGGCGATGTCGTTCAGGGCCGGGCGCACGGCCAGTTGCACCACCAGGGCCAGCAGCAGGATTGCGCCCAGCGCGGCCAGCAGGGCCTGCTCGCGCGAGGTCAACTGGCGCCAGCGGGCAGCCGCCTTGTCGCGGGCGGCATGCCAGCGCTGGCGCCAGGCGGGCGGCAGCACCGGCAGCTTGACGGCCAGGCGGGCTGACAGCTTGCTGTTCATGGGCGGCCTCCTTGCTGGATCTGGATGCGTGGCGAGCCGTTGCCGCCCGCATCGTGGGTGCCTGCGCCACTGCCGGCACGGGCGATGCGCCAGCCGGTTTCCGTGCGCGACAGCGCCAGTCCCAGCGCGGCGGCCTGCTTGACCGGGGCGGCATCGGGGGCGGCTGTTTCGCCTTCGTCGTCCAGCAGCGTCAGGTCCAGCGTGCCCTTGTCATAGCGCAAGCCCGCCAGCCGCTGGGCGTTGGGCGGCAGCAGCTTGGCGGCGGAGAGCGCCAGCGGCAGGAAGTCGTTCTCGCTGGCGGTGCCTTGCGCGGCGCGCAGGCTGTCGCGCCGTTGCGTGGCCTGCTTCACCGGGTCGACCACCACCGGGATGTCCGGAAAGGCCTGGCGCACCTGTTGCTGCATGGCCGTGCGCAGTTGCGCGGCTTCCTGGCGCAACTGGGAGGCGTGAAGATTCAGCCCGACCAGCCAGATCACCGTCGCGGCAGCGGCCCAGCGCAGCGGGCCGTGCCAGCGCGTGAGGGGCGCCGCCGCCGGCCGCAACGCGGGCAGCGCCAGCGACCAGCGCCGCGCCGCGCCTTGCCAGCGGGCATCGGCGGGCAGGCTCAAGGGCAGCTCGGGACGCGCGTCGTCATCGGGCAGCACGGCGGCGGTGGGCAGCAGCGCATGCACGGACAGGCCGGCGTCGCTCAGTTGGCGCCAGGCGCGGGCCAACTGCGCCTTGTCGGTCCACGCGACCGCCACGCGGCCATCCGCTTCGCGCGCGGTGTGGCCCACCGCCAGGTCCTGGACCGAGGACAGCGTCAGGGGCTCGATCATCGCGGCGACCGCGGTCGCCATCTGGCGGCGCGGCACTGGCGGCACGACCAGGTCGGTGACGACGGTGTCGGCGGGATGCAGCACGGCTTCCACGCGATGGCCGCGCGCCAGCGGCGCCAGTTCTTCCAGCGGCAGCGCGTCGGCGCGCAGCACGCGCCGGTCTCGGCCCAGCAGCGCATAGGCGACGGGCGTGGCGGCGGCCAGCGAGCCCAGGGGCGGCAAGGCCAGTCGCATCACGGTTTTCAAAGGACCTCCATCATCCAGATGACGCGCGGCATATTCTGTCCGTCGCGTTGCAGCAGCGCGCGCATATCCACCGTGGCGCGGTCCAGCCGGACCGTGCCGAAGACGGCGAACCAGTCGCTGTCCACCGCCACGGCATCGCTGCCGATCTCGATCTCGGGGTTGGCCAGGCGATTGATGAAATCCGCGCGGTTGTTGAATGTCTGCCCGCGGTCGCGCTGGTCGGCCACGCTCATGGCCAGCGACAGCGATAGCGCGGGCGACAGCGTGGCCAGCACTTCGGCGGGCGCGGTGTTCACGTTGATGGCGGTGCGTGCGGGCAGCACCGTCAGGTAAGGGGTGAGCGCGGTCAGGGCGCTTTCGTCCAATCCGCGCATGCCGCGCAGGTCGTCGATGCCGCGCAGGCCGGGCGCGAGCGCCGTGCCGGCACGGCCGCCTGACGGGCTTGGCGTGCCGGTGTCCGTGCCGGACCCGGCATTGCCATCGGTTTGCGCCGCGCCGGACTCTCCCTCCGCCTTGGATGACGCCGGGCGGGATTGCGCGCGCGCCATGCGCTCCGCAATGCGCGGCGCCAGGTCGGCAGGCAGGCGCAGGGATTGCAGCAGGCGGCTCAAGGCCTGCACCTGTTCAGGCAGGACCTGGCCGTCGCGCGCCAGGTTCTGCAGATTGAACTTGCCTTGTTCGTCTTCGGCACGCCCCGAGAACACGGCCTGGCGCGCTGCGCCTTCCTCGCTGATGCGCAGGTCGGTGATGGGCGTGGCCCACAGCTGGCCGTTGTGCGTGACGCTGCTGCGCCGGGCTTCGCCGCGCAAGGTGGCACGGGCCCAGTCCATGCCGCCTGACAGCAGCCAGCGCGCCTGCACGCGTGCCTGCTCGCTTTCCAGCGTGCGCACGCGCGTGGCCTGGCGGTCGATCATGCCTGCGGCGATGAGCGAGACGGCAGCCACCACCAGCAGGGCGCTGATGACGGCCATGCCGGCCTGGCGCGCCGGAACAGGAACCGGAACCAGGCCCCGAACAAGGACCAAGGAGGGCGGGTGCGAGAGCAGGCGCCTCATGGCAGCGACACCACACGGCGGTAATCCTGCGGCGGCTGGCCATTGGCCGCCAGGCGCAAGGTGAACTCGAGGCCGCTGGCCGCTTGCGCGGCCTGGTTGGCGGACAGGGGCAGGGCCATCCAGCCGCGGCCGGGAATATAGGCGCGCACGGAGAATCCGGTCACGCCGGTCAGCACGGGCTGGCTCGGCACGGATTCGGGATCGGGCAGCGGGTAGGCGTCGCTGGCGGGCGGCGCGGCGCGGCGCAATACCCCGTCCTGCTGCCACCACTGCACGCGTTGCCAGGCGCCTTCGCCTTCGGCGGGCGTGCGTACGACGTCCAGGCGCCAGGATTGGCCGGCCTGTGCCAGCGCCACGGCGGGCGGCAGCAGGCGCGGTCCCACCGCGGCGCTCGCCAGCGCGCCGCCATCCAGCACGTGGTCGGGCGCGCGCATGCGTACGTCGCGCTCCAACTGGCCGAGCGCGCGCAGGATGGCTTCATCGCGTTCGCCGTCGCGCTCGAGGTGTTCGCGGATGCTGGTCACGCTGTCCAGCCCGCGCCACGAAACGAGGCTGAGCACGGCCATGAGGAGCAGGGCGACCAGCACCTCGACCAGCGTGAAGCCGCCTTGGGATGCGCGTGGTGGCGTCATGGCCATGCCGACGCCAGGCTGCGCAGTTCCGCCAGCAGGGGGCCGTCGGGTCCCTCGGTCACGCGCACGGTGACTTGCCGGAATGCATTGTTGGCGGTGCCCGACACCTCGCGTTCGCAGAAGAGAGCCAGCGCGCCTTGCGGGCAAGGCTCGCGCTGGCTGCCCAGCGCAGGATAGGTACGGGTGGCGCGCAATTCGGCCAGCACGTTTTCGGCCGACACCAATGCCAGGGAACGGTTGCGCAATTGCGCGTGCGTGTCGGCCATCTGCCCGGTGGCGCGCATGCATGCCGCCAGCGCCACCGCGACGATGGCCAGCGCGACCAGCACCTCGATCAGGCTGAAGCCCTGCTGCGCCATGGCGCCCAGGTTGCCAGGGGGCAGGGCCAGGCGCGGCGTCATTGCTGCACCTCGTAGCGGCCGGCGGCATCGCGCACGATGGCGATCTGCCGTGATCCGTCGCTCAACAGGATGCGCAGCGGGTCGGCGATCCATTCGCTGTTGAAGACCGCTGCGCGTGCGGGACCCAGGGTCACCTGCACGCTGCCTGCCTCCCAGGCGCGCGGGCGCAAGGCCTGGTCGCGTTCGAAAAGATCATCGGGCATGGCTTGGGTAATGGCATCGTGCGCGCTGTTGGGGCGCCAGTCGGCGCGTCGGCGAAAGCGGTAGTCCTGGTCACGGGGCTCCCAGACGATCGGGCGTCCGCCCGCGCGCGCCTCGGCCTGCGCGACCGCGAACAACTGGACCAGGCGGTCGGCATCGCGGCGCAGGGCTGAGACATTGGGCGGGAAGGCGGCCAGACCGACTGCCGCCGTCGCGATGCCGATGATGGCGATCACGACGAGCAGCTCGATCAGCGAGAAACCGGACTGTCGCCCGAGCGGGCGGCGAACGATCCGGTCAGAGCATCCAGGAACCGATGTCGGCATCGGCGCCGTCTCCGCCAGGCTGGCTGTCGGCGCCCAGCGAGAACACATCGAACTCGCCATGCACACCGGGGCTCAGGTACTGATAAGGCTGGCCCCAAGGGTCGTTGGGCAGGCGTTCAAGATAATTGCGCCAGTTGTTCGCGCCGTTGGACGGACGCTCCACGAGTGCGCGCAGGCCTTGTTCGGAGCTGGGGTAGCGGCCATTGTCCAGCCGGTAGAGCTTGAGCGCCTGCGCGATGCTGGCGATGTCCTGGCGGGCCGCGACGGCGCGGGCCTGGTCGGGCCGGTCGAGCAGGTTGGGCACGACCAGCGCGGCCAGGATGCCCATGATGACCACCACCACCATGATCTCGATGAGAGAGAAGCCGCGCTGGCGACAGGCGTGTCCGGCGCGAAGGGCGCGGCGCGAGCGGGACAGGGCGGAGGCGGGGAGGGGTCGGGAGGGGATAGACATCAATGGCGGGGGTTGAAGCGATACGGAGGGAAAGCGATGCTGGCGGGCTGCACGCGTTGAGCGGCGGCCCTTGGAAGCGAGGCATGACTGTCACAACACATACGTCGGACTGTCATGAACCGTGGCTATGATGCGGTCCTTTTGTGACAGTCATATGTATGTCACCTGTCTTTTTGCTGGCATGTGCCAAACAGGGGGACGGCGTGGCGAAGCCCGCTGATGCAAGCGATGCGACCTGCGCGTGCTTTGGCGAAGTGCGGGCAGATAAACATTCAACTGTCACGAGACCCGGCTATCATCGGCCTCCGTTGTGACAGCCATATGTAGAACGCCGCACTGTTGCGGCCGGACCGCGCTTCCCATGCATTTCAATTTCATAACACTCGCCCGCCGTGGCGCCATGCTTGCCTGCGCCGCCGGCGTCGGCGTCTGGGGCGCGCTGCTGCTCGCGCCCAAGCCCCAGGCCTTGCCGCCCGGCCTGACCGCGCCGCCGCCCGCGCGCAGCGACATCGCGCCGCTGGCGCAGTGGTTCGGCGCGTCGGCATCGTCGGCCATCAAGGTCGTCATCGTCGGCCTCATCTCTGCCGGCGAGCGTGGCACCGCGGTGCTGCGCGTCGACGGCCAGGCGCCCCAGGCCTATCGCGTCGGGCAGCCGCTGGCTCAGGGCGTGACGCTGGCCGGGGTGGAAGCCGACGCCGTGGTGCTGTCGGCCGATGGCGCGACGCAACGCGTGCAGGCACCTGCCGCGCCGGCGCTGTCGTCGCCAGGATTCGTGCCGGTCCCGCGCTGACCACACCCGCATTCCGCGACACCCGAATGCAAAACGCCCCGTCCTCAGGACGGGGCGTTCTTGCTTGCGGCGGGGCCGCAAGCAAGACAGGCACTGACGAGGATTACTGCGCGTGGCTCGTCGTGCTGCCGCTGTCTTCGAACAGCTGGCCGACGGTGTAGATCGCGGTCGTGCCGCTCACTTCATTGCCGACCACCAGCAGGGCTTCACCCGTGGGCGAGTCCGAGGGCGAGATGAACTTCAGGCCTTCCGGACCGAGGTCGCCGACCGTCGACAGGACGGTGCTGGGGTCCGAGGTGTCCCAGTCTTCGCGGGTGTTGAAGTAGTCGACGAAGACCGGCGCCGTGGGCGTGGTCACGTCGTAGACCATGACGCCGCCCATGCGCTCCAGGCCGATGAAGGCGAAGGTCTTGTCGCCCAGGCGGCCCAGTTCGATGCCTTCCGGTTCCGGACCCTTGGCATCGCTGCGGCTGTCCATCGCGCCGCCTTCATCGTGGCCGGTGTTGAAGTAGGCCTTGCACGGAATGTTGCGTGCCGCGCCCAGCTGGCATTCGTCGGAAGCCAGGAAGCGCTCGAACTGGTCGCCCGATTCCCAGACCTTCTTGCCGTCCTCGTCCCAGATGGCGAAGGAGCGTGCGCCGAAGCTGTAGAGCTTGTCATACATCAACAGCGTGCCGGCGGGGTCTTCGGCGCCGGTGGCGTTGAACGTCACCGGGGCGCCGGTGGCATCGCTGCGGTAGCCCAACGTCCAGGTGACGTTCAGGCGGCCGAGTTCTTCGTCCTCGCGGCAATCTCCGCTGGTGGTGGACGTGCCGCCCGAGGCGGTGGTCATGGCGCCGCAATAGCCGAAGGTGGCCGGGTTCAGCAGCGCGCGCGTGGCGAGCGCGTCCAACTGCGGGGGCAGGTCGTCGCCACGGCGGCGGGCGAAGCCGCTGTTGTGCACCAGATGCTTCACGCGGAACTCTTCCACGAAGCCCAGGTTGGCATCGCCACCCCAGTAGGCCGCCGTGTCTTCGCCCCAGGCGCGTGCATCGCCCTCGTTGGCGGTAACCAGGAAGGTCTTGCCCGACACGTCGTAGGCCGCCATGGCGTCGGGCATGTACATGCCCATCACGCCCGGACGCTCGCGGATGTCGATGACCTGGTCTTCATCGTTGGTGTCCATGCCGTTGCCGGCCTCGCCGTGGTCCTTGAAACCCAGCGGGAGGATGGCGGTGACGGTCGCGGTGTCGATGTCGATGCGCGCCAGGGCATTGTTTTCCTGCAGCGTGGCCCAGGCCGTCTTGCTGTCGGCCGAGACGGCGATGTACTCGGGCTCCAGGTCCTTCGATGCGCTCGCTCTCGGTCCGAAAATGCGCACGCCCTGGTCGCGCAGTTCCTGTTCCTTGCCGTCCCAGGCGGCGAAGCGCGCGGTGCGCACGCCGGGGCGGGCGATGTTGCTCACGTCGATGATGCTGATCGAGCCTTCCGGATCGCGCTGGTAGTCATCGCTGGGTTCGCCTTCGTTGGCGACCAGCACGGTCTTGCCATCGGGCGTGAACACCAGGTTGTCGGGCAGGGCACCCACGACCACGTGGGTCAGCGGGGCCAGGGTGTCGGCACGATAGAAGCCCACGAAGCCGGGGTCGGTCTTGTCGGCGGCCTGGATGGCCAGCGCGACCACGCCGTCCTTCACGGCCACGCTGTTGACTTCGGCGCCGGCGGCAACCGCCGAGGCGTCGATTTCGCCAAGGTGCCTGGGCGCGGCGGCATCGCTCATGTCCAGCACGTCGACGGAACCCTTGCGGGCATTGACCACGAAGGCGCGCTTGCTGGCGGCGTCGTAGGCGGGGATTTCGGCGGCGCTCACGCCGAACTCACCCGACTCGTAGCGCGACAGCAGGGACAGCTTCACGCTGGCAGGCGTGCGCACGGGCGTCGGTTCCGGCGTGGGTTCGGTGACGGGCGGCGTGGTGGCGGGCGCGTCGTCGTCATCCGAGCTGCTGCCGCAGGCGGCGAGGGTGAGGGCGAGCGAGCAGGCCGCAATGGCTTGGGCGCAACGGGTCTTGCGGAACCGGGAAGGGAAGGGCATGTGTGCTGGCATGAAAGGAGGATGAAAGAAAGCGGGATTCTCCGGGGCGTGTGTTGCAGTGGTGTTGCTGCCAGCTGTAGCCCTGTGAGCCGGACAGGGTTTCCACCTTTCCTTACAGACTGCTGTCGCATGCGTCATCTGTGCGTCATTTCAGGTGCTTAGCATCGTCGCGCCATCCCTTTCCCAAGTACGTTTGCGGCCGAGCCGGAAAAAGGGAAAGCCCGCAAGCGCCATTTCTTTATTTCACCAAGGTGAACCATGCCCTTCATCGATCCCGAGAACACCCCCACCAATGCTTCTGGCAACACGACTTTCAATGAGATCGTGGCACGCGCGCAGGCTCGACGCGGCTTCCTTAAAACCGGCCTGGGCCTTGGGGCTGTCGGTTTCTTCGGCATGGGATTGAGCGCCTGTAGCAGCAGCGACAATGACGATGCGCCGCCGCCTGGCGAAGAGACGCCCGCACCGCCCACCCCCGACGTGCCCCTGCTGGGCTTCCAGGCCATCCCCGCCAGCACGGGCGATGACATCGTCGTGCCCGCCGGCTATCGCTCGGCCGTGTTCTGTCGCTGGGGCGATCCGCTGGTGAATGCGGCCGCCGCCTGGAAAACCGACGCCACCAACACCGCTGCCGAGCAAACGCTGCAATTCGGCGACAACCATGATGGCATGCACTTCTTCCCGCTGGACGGCGAGAACAGCACCGAAGGCCTGCTGGTGATGAACCACGAGTACCTGAACCCCGAGTTCTTCTATCCGCCCACGGTGGTGCCGGGTGGCGCGGGCTGGGATCTCGAACAGGTCCGCAAGGGCCAGCACGCCCACGGCGTGTCGGTGGCGCACGTGCGGCTGGTCGACGGCAACTGGCAAGTGGTCATCCCCTCCACGTACAACCGCCGCATCCACCTGAATACGCCCATGCTGCTCACCGGCCCCGTGGCCGGCCACCCCCTGGTGCAGACGGCGGCCGACCCGACCGGCACGCTGTCCTTCGGCACGGTCAACAACTGCGGCAACGGCTACACCCTGTGGGGCACGTATCTGACCTGCGAAGAGAACTTCAACGGCTATTTCGGCACCACCAGCGGCACCGATGCGCGCGATGCCAGCCAGCGCCGCTACGGCCTGAGCGCCACCACCAGCGGCTATCGCTGGGAAGACCACGACACGCGTTTCGATTATGTCCAGACGCCGAACGAATCGAACCGCTTCGGCTGGATCGTCGAAATCGATCCCTTCGATTCGAACTCCACCCCCAAGAAGCGCACGGCGCTGGGTCGCATCAAGCACGAGAACGCCGCGCAGACCCTGGCTGCCGACAGCCGTGTCGTGGTCTACATGGGCGATGACCAGGCCAACGACTACATCTACAAGTTCGTGTCGGACGGCAAGTACGACGCCGCCACGCCGAACCTGAACCGCAACCTGCTGGAAACGGGCACGCTCTACGTCGCCGTGTTCGAGGAAGGCGCAGCCACCGGCGATATGATGGGCACCGGCCGCTGGATCCCGTTGCGCCTGGACACGCCGAAGACGGGCGGTGGCACGCTGGCCGACGACTTCGCCGATATCGGCGAGCTGCTGGTCCACACCCGCCTGGCCGCCGACGCCGCGGGCGCCACGCCCATGGACCGTCCCGAGTGGGTCACGGTGCATCCTCAGACGGGCGAGGTCTATTGCACCCTGACCAACAACAGCGGCCGCGCCGCCGGTGCTGAAGACGACGCCAACCCGCGCGCGAACAACGTCTACGGCCAGATCGTGCGTTGGCGCGAGACCGGCAACGATGCCGCCGCCCTGACCTTCGAATGGGACCTGTTCGTGCTGGCCGGCAACCCCAACGCGGGCGACGGCCTGGTGGCCGGCTCGGCCAACATCACGGCGGACAACACCTTCAACAGCCCGGACGGCCTGGCTTTCGACAAGTATGGCCGCCTCTGGATCCAGACCGACGGCAACTACTCCAACACCGGCCGCTATGCTGGCCAGGGCAACAACCAGATGCTGGTGGCCGATCCGCAAGCGGGCGCCGGCAATGGCGAGATCCGCCGTTTCCTGGTCGGCCCGTCGGGCTGCGAAATCACGGGCATCACCTGGACGCCGGATCACAAGTATGTCTTCGTGAACGTGCAGCACCCGGGCGAGTACGGCCAGCATCCTCGCGCCGCGGGCCTGCCCGACCCCGAGGACGATCCGCTGGCGTTCTCGAAGTGGCCGGAAGCCACGGGCGGACGTCCGCGTTCGTCCACGGTGGTGATCTGGAAGGAAGACGGCGGCGTGGTCGGCAGCTGAACCTGCTTTCCTGCCCGTCCCGCCCCGGGCCTGTCGGCCCGGCGTGGGACGCCAAGCAAAAAGGCCGCGTCACGCGGCCTTTTTGCTTGGGCGAATATTCCTTTACAGCGCCTGCATTTCCGCGTTGGCATTGCCTGTGCGCGGCACGGCTTGCGGGCCGGCTTGGTCGGCGGCAGGCTGGCGCGCGGCGGGTTGCGCCGGCGTCACCACCGGTGCGCTGGCCGTGCTCAGGTCCTGCGGCACGTCCAGGTAGGGCAGTTGCAGCGACTGGCTGGTCTGGCGCCGGATCTCGTTGGTCAGCGCGGGGCTGTCGTTGAGCTTGCGGCCATACGAGGGAATGATTTCCTTCAAGCGGGCCTGCCAGCCGTCGGCCATTTCCTTGGGAAAGGATTTCGCCAACAGTTGCAGCATGATGGGCGGCGAGGTCGATGCGCCGGGCGAGGCGCCCAGCAGCGCCGCGATGGTGCCGTCCTTGTCGGTCACGATTTCCGTGCCGAACTGCAGGATGGCGCCTTTCTCCGGATCACGCTTGATGACCTGGACGCGCTGGCCTGCCGTCACCAGGCGCCAGTCCTCGCGCTTGGCTTGCGGGAAGTACTTCACCAGCTCGGCTTGGCGGTCTTCGTCGGACAGCTGCGCCTGTTGCGCCAGGTAGCGCACCAGGTCCAGGTTTTCCGAGCCGACGCGCAGCATGCCGGCGACGTTGTCGTGGTTGACCGACGAGAACAGGTCGAACCACGAGCCGTCCTTCAGGAACTTGGTGCTGAAGAGCGCGAACGGCCCGAACAGCACCACGGGCTTGCCGTCCAGCTTGCGGGCGTCCAGGTGTGGCACCGACATGGGGGGCGAGCCGCTTTCGGCCTTGCCGTAGGCCTTCACGTCGTGGCGGTTGGCGATGGCCGGCGATTCGAAGGCCAGGAACTGGCCACCCACCGGGAAACCGGCGTAGTTCTGCGCTTCGGGGATGCCCGACAGCTGCAGCAGCTTGAGCGAGGCGCCGCCCGCGCCGATGAAGACGAAGCGCGAGCGCACGGTGCGCTCCTTGCCGGCCTTCAGGTCGTAGACCGTCACGTTCCAGGTCTTGTCGGCATTCTGGCGCAGCGCGCGCACTTCATTGCCCAGGTGCAGGTGGAAGTTGGGTTTCCTCTGCAGGGCCTGGGTCAGCTGGCGCGTGACCACGCCGAAGTTCACGTCCGTGCCCAGCGGCATGTAGGTGGCGGCGATGCGCTGCTTGGGATCGCGGCCCTCCATCATCACGGGCGCCCATTGGGCGATCTGCGCGGCATCTTCCGAATACTGCATGCCGTAGAAGAGCGGGTTCTTGATCAGCGCTTCGTGGCGCTTGCGCAGGTACGCGATGTTCTCGTCGCCCCACACGAAGCTCATGTGCGGCGTCGGATTGATGAAGTCCGACGGCGTCTGCATGAGGCCTTGCTGGACCTGGTGGGCCCAGAACTGGCGCGAGATCTCGAACTGCTCGGCGATGCCCACGGCGCGGGCGGTCTCGATGGAGCCGTCGGCGCGTTCAGGGGTGTAGTTCAGTTCGGCGAAGCCGGAGTGGCCCGTGCCGGCGTTGTTCCAGCCGTCGGAGCTTTCCATCGCCACGCCGTCCAGGCGCTCGAACAGGTGCAGTTGCCACTCAGGCTCGAGTTCCTGCAGGTAGGTGGCCAGCGTGACGCTCATGATACCGCCGCCGATCAGCACGGCATCGACGGGTTCGGCATTTTCGGCGGGGGGCACCGAGCGCTCGTGCAACGGCCAATAGAGGAACAGGCCCACGGCCAGCGCCAACAGGGCGACGAGACCCACGAGGGTTTTGAGGATTTTCTTCATAAGCAAGGTCTACTCGGTCATTGAAATGGAAGGGTTCCGCGGACGTCCGTTCCATGGCTGAGTCTCCTCCCGACCGTCTTGGATGTGGCAAGGTCGGCGCCCCGCCACGCGGTCTTGCTGCCCAGCCCGCGTGGCGGGTGAGTCTGTGGCCGTCCCACTGAACGGGACAGCCGGCGCCATGTTAGCCGCGCGGGGCAATCGCGTCCGGGAAGTCCCTGCCCGCCAAGGGGTTAACAAAATGTTCGTGTCATCATTACGGGTTGGCCGGCAAGCTGGCCTTCTTATTCTTTGGCATTTCCCAGGCATTCCCATGACGACCATTCGAATCGACGAATCGCTGCGCAGCTACATCGACCCGCTCACCGAAGACGAATACGCCGCGCTCGAGCGCAGCCTGCTGGACGAGGGCTGCCGGGACGCGCTGGTGCTGTGGGGCGACCTGCTGGTCGATGGCCACAACCGCTACGGCATCTGCCAGAAGCACGGCATTGCGTTCCAGACCGTGCAGAACACGCGCTTCAAGAACATGGAAGACGTGCACCTGTGGATGATCGACAACCACCTGGGCCGCCGCAGCGTGTCGGATTTCCAGCGCGGCGTGCTGGCCTTGCGCAAGAAGGAGATCCTTTCCGAACGTGTGCGCGAGGAGCCTGCGGTTGACGCCGATGCGTCCGCGCCGCCCGCGGACCCGGGACCGGCCTTCGATCCGTCGCCTGTCGCCAGCGCGCCTGCCATCAGCCGCGAAGCCCTGGCGCGTGCCGCGCGCATCAGCAGCAACACGCTGGGCCAGATCGAGAAAATCCGCAAGACCGCCGCGCCCGAGCTGGTCGATGCGGTGAAGTCGGGTGTCATCTCCATCAACGCCGCGGCGGCAGTGGCCAGCCTGCCGGGCGAGCAGCAGGTGGCGGCGGTGGCGGGCGGCAAGAAGGAGCTGCGCCAGGCCGCGCGCCAGGTAAGGGAGTCGCGCCTGCCGCCCAAGCCCGCGCCGGAACCGCTGGAACTGCCGCCCGACGCCACGCCCGAGCAGATCGAGATCGCGCAGCTGAAACACCGCGTGGCCGAGCTGACCGACGAGCGTGACCAACTGAAGAAGAAGGTGCAGCACCTGACCATTGCGCTGTCGGAGGCGCGGGGCGGGCAGGCCTGACGCGATCAGCACAAAGCAAGACAGGACGCCACGGCGTCCTGTCTTGCTTGGGATGTCCAGCCCGTATCAGGCAGCCTTCCGCCGTTCACGAACCGCAGCGGCGAGTGTCTGCAGCACGGGCTCGGTCTGGGTCCAGCCCAGGCAGGCATCGGTGATCGACACGCCGTGCTTGAGCGGCTCGCCGGGCCGCTGGTCCTGGCGGCCTTCTTCCAGGTGGCTCTCGATCATCACGCCGACGATGCGGCGGTCGCCCGCCGACATCTGCGCGGCGATGTCATCGGCCACGTTCACCTGGCGCGCGTGCGACTTGTTGGAGTTCGCGTGCGAGCAATCGACCATGACCTGTTCGCGCAGGCCGGCCTTGGCCAGCACGGCACAGCAGGCGTCGATGCTGGCGCGGTAGAAGTTGGGGCCCGACTTGCCGCCGCGCAGGATGACGTGCGTGTCATCGTTGCCGCGCGTTTCGAAGATGGCCGCCATGCCCATCTTGGTCATGCCCATGAAGGCGTGCGGCGCCCGGGCGGCCACGATGGCGTCGGACGCCACCTGCACGCCGCCGTCGGTGCCGTTCTTGAAGCCGAGCGGCGTGCTCAGGCCGGACGACAGCTGGCGATGGCTCTGGCTTTCCGTGGTGCGCGCGCCGATGGCGCCCCAGGCGATCAGGTCGGCGATGTATTGCGGGCTCAGCAGGTCCAGGAACTCGGTGCCGGCGGGCAGGCCCAGTTCGCCGATTTCCAGCAGCAGCGCGCGCGCGCGGCGCAGGCCTTCGTTGATGCGGAAGCTGCCGTCCAGGCGCGGATCGTTGATGTAGCCCTTCCAGCCCACGGTCGTGCGCGGCTTCTCGAAGTAGACGCGCATGATCAGGACGAGGTCGTCGGACAGGGTCTGCGCGGCCTGCTTCAGGAGCCGCGCATATTCCATGGCCTGGCCGTGGTCGTGGATGGAGCAGGGCCCCACGACGACGACCAGCCGGTCATCCCGGCCATGCAGCACGTCGGAGATCTCGGCGCGGCTGCGCTCGACCAGGGCCTGGACGTTGGCCGAGATGGGCAGCTCGTCCTGCAGCAGGGCGGGCGAGATCAGCGGACGCACGGCGCTGATGCGCACGTCGTCGATGCGGGTGGTGTCCAGGGTGGCGTCGGCCTGGCCGACCTCGCGGTCGTGCAAGGCGTCGTCGATGCGGCTCACGGCAGTCTCCAGCAATAGGGGGAAGGGCGGGATGGCGATTATCGCACCGGCGCAGCCGGGCATGCCGTCCCCGCCCAGGGGCAGGGCTCAGCGCGCCTGCGCGAACCTGGGCGCCAGCCGCGCCAGTTCGGGGCCCTGCAGCAGGTGGACCTGCTCCTGCTTGGCGTAGCGCGCCGCCTGTTCGCTGAGGTCGCCCATCGCGACATAGATGCATTCCTGCGCCGCGTGGGCCTCGCGGGCCGCCACCAGCTCGCGCAACGCTTCCAGGCCGGTGCGAGACGCTTTCCAGCGGCGTGCGGCGACCACGGCACGGCGTCCGTTGCGGGTCAAGGCGAAATCGGCCCGCGGATCGCCGTTCAGGGTCTCGACCTGGCTGCCGTCACGCGTGAAGGCATCGGCCAGGGCTTGCGAGAACGCCTGCCAGCTCATGGCACGGGCGGCGTTCTCGATTTCCGCCACGCGCGCCTCGGACGGCCGCTGCAGCTGCTTGTAGAGCGCGATGCCGGCGATGATGACGAAGGGGAAGGCCGCGAAGGCGCCGAAGCCGAAGTATTGCGGCGGCAGCAGCGCGTTGGCGGCGATGACGATGGCCGCGGCGATGGCGGCGCTGATCCACCACGCCGAGCGCAGCAGGATCGCGAAGATGGAGTTCCTGGCCATGCGCAGCTTCATGCGCGCGGCTCCTGGGGCGGTTCCTGCCGGGCCACCGTGCTGGCGTCCTCTTCGTCGACGGGGGGCGTGACGGCCGCCGTCGTGGTGTCTTCCTCCGCCGGCGGCACGACTGCTGCCGCCGGCGGCACGTCAGCCGGCCCGGGACGCAGCGGATCGGTGCTGCGCGACATCCATGCGATCAGCGAGGAGCGCATCGCCTCCTCGACCGACATCGCGATGGGGTGCACCCAGCTGCGCGGCACGAACACGGTATAGCCGCCGATCATGTAGCCCATGGGCAGATAGACGGCCACCCGGTCGTCCTGCAGGAAGCCTTCGGGCAGGCCATCCACGCCATGGCGGGTGACCAGGCCCACCACTTCCAGCGGCTGGTCGGGCAGGCGCAGCAGCACGACCTGCTGGGCAGGGCCGTCCTGTTTGCTGCGCGGCGAGAAATAATCAGCGAAGCTCTTCAGCGAGGAGTAGATGCTCTTGACCACGGGCACCGTGGTGAAAGGCATTTCCACATAGGCCATGACCTTCTGGACGCGCGCGCCAGAGAGCAGGGCGCCCAGCGCGAAGATGCCCAGGATGCCGAGCACGAGGCCCATGCCAGGCACGTAGAAGCTGCCGATGAAGGGGCTGAGCAGGGTCATGGCGGTGGACTCGAGCCACGCCACGAGCAGGACCAGCAGGTAGACCGTGAGCGCCAGGGGCAGGATGGCGATCAGGCCACGCAAGAAGTATTTGGAAAAGCGCTTCATATTCATAGTCTTGGGAACTCCAGCGGCCCGCCAGCCGGACGATGGAGGCCGGCATCTGGCGCGGCCAGCGTCGCAGCATAGCAGCCGGAGATGGCCGCGTGGCGGTCAATGCCTTGGCGGGCGCCGTCAGGCGCCCTGTCTCAGAGGGAGGCGCCCCGGCGGGTGCCGCTCAAGGCAGCGCGAGGTCCGCGCTGCCGGGGCGCACCCAGCGCGCGCATTCCCGCGTCGCATCGATGCAGCCGCCTTCGGCGTAGACGCCTTGCGGGTCGCGGATGCGCAGCATGCGCGCCAGGATGGCCTGCACGGCCCGGGGATCCTGCTGGGTCTGGTGCACGCGGCGATCCACCTCGTCGTCGTCCACGCGCAACTGGCCGCGGTCGTTCTCATAGGTGGCGTCGCGCCAGTGGTAGATCTCGAGGCACTTCGAGACCAGCGTGAAGGGCTGGTCGCGCTTCCAGAAATTCGTATAGCGGCCTTCGCCCACGTAGACCACCCACGAACCCTCGTAGCCTTCGGCATTGGCCGAGGCTTCGTCCGGGTTGCGGAACCAGAGGCGGTCGCCGGGAACGTAATAGCGCGAGGGCAACGGATCCTGCAGCGAGCCGTACTCACGCAGGAAGACGTCGTGGAAGAGGCCGGACATGATGGCGCGCTGCTCCCACTGGCGTTGCAGGCGGCCATAGAGCGGCGGATTGGTGTCCTGGAGCTCCTGGGCAATGCCCAGCAGCGTGACGTATTCGGTGGCGCGATAGCAGGAAAACGCATAGAGCTTGCCGGTGGCGTCGGGCTGGGTGGCCTTGCGCAGCGCATCGATCAGGTCGGCGCCCGGGCGCAGCACGAAGCCGGTGGCCTCGGAATAGGTCCAGCAGTCTTCGGGGCGCTCGGCTGCCTCGGTGTCGAAGGCCAGCGCCGTCTTGCGGGCGGCCTGCACCGTGTAGCGCCGGATGCGGATGGCCGAGGCCAGTTCCGCCACGCTGGGATAGGCCAGCGGCACGGGCGCCAGCAGCAGGGCGAGCAGGATCTCGCGGTCCAGGTCGGCTTCGCGGGCGTGGGTGTCCAGTCCCAGGGCGTCCACCAGGCCGGTGGTGTCCAGGCCTGGCGCCCAGCGCGCCGTGGCGTCGGCCGACAAGGCCAGGCGCAGCACGCCGCCCGCCTCGTGGAGGATGTCGGTGCAGTCTTCGCTGGACAGCGATGCCAGCAGCGCGCGGGCCTCGGCTTCGACGGCTTGCGGGTCGGCCCCGGCGCCCATCTCGATGCGCACCCCGTAAGGCAGCAGGGCCTCCGGGGGCGTGACGGAGGAAGAGGGCGTGGACGGCGTCATGATTCGTGTCTCCGGGGCAGGGCCCGCCAGTGCCCGCAGCGCACGGGCGAGCCAGAGTAGCGCAACGCCTTGCGCCTCTCAAGCCCGTTGCGCGGCGTCATAGGCATGCACGACACAAGGGCATTCCCTGTGATCAAACGCAAACCCTTATCATTGAGGCGAGTTGACAACACGGATGGCAGGCATGATCAAAGGCGTGGACGCATCGGCACCCCCGGGCACGGAAACATGCGCAGGCGCGGCGACCGCCTTCGGCCGGCCGAGGCGGGCAGGCCGTGGCTGGCTGGGCGCACTGGCCGCGGTGCTGGCTGTGGTGCTCGTCACGGCCTTGCCGGCGCGGGCCCAGCCCTCTGGCGAGCCGCTGGACGTCGTCGCCACCACCGGCATGCTGGGCGATGCGATCAAGGCCGTGGGCGGCGAACGGGTCAGCGTGACGACCCTGATGGGGCCGGGCGTCGACCCGCACACCTACCGCCAGACCCGCTCGGACATCGGCCGGCTGACGCGCGCCGACCTGGTGGTGTGGCATGGGCTGAACCTGGAAGCCCAGCTGGAAAAGCTCATGCACGACCTGGCCCGCCGCCAGCGCGTCGTGGCGCTGGCGGAAACCGCGCTGCCGCGCGCCGACCTGCTGGCCGACGAGGATTACCCCGACCGTTACGACCCTCACGTCTGGATGGATCCGTCCCTGTGGGAGCGGGTGGTCGAGGCCGCGCGCGACGCGCTGATCGACGCCGAGCCGGCCAGCCGGGCCGTCTTCGAGGCCAATGCGCGCGCCTACCTGCTGAAACTGGACGAACTGGACGATTATTCGCGCAAGGTGCTGGAAAGCGTGCCGCCCAAGGGGCGTGTGCTGGTCACCGCGCATGATGCCTTCCGCTATTTCGGCCGGGCCTATGGCTACGAAGTGCTGGGCATCCAGGGCATTTCCACGGAAAGCGAAGCCAGCCTGCACCAGGTCGAACGCCTGGTGGGCGAACTGGCCAAGCGCCAGATCGGCGCCATCTTCGTCGAATCGTCCGTGTCCGAGCGCAACGTGCGCGCCCTGGTGGAAGGCGCAGCCGCCCGCGGCCACACTGTCAGGGTCGGCGGCGAGCTGTATTCCGACGCGATGGGCGCGCCCGATACGCCCGAAGGCACCTATCTGGGCATGATCGCCCACAACGTCTCGACCATCGCCTGCGCGTTGGGCGGCGATGCCGGCCAGCCCCCCGCGGGCGTGGCACCCTGCAAGAAATGATCGGCATGCCCAGAACCAAGCTTCCCGCGCCTTCCCGCGACGCCGGCGCGCCGCCGCCCGCGCTGTCGCTCAGCGGCCTCACCGTCAGCTATGACGGCAAGACCGTGCTGTTCTCCATCGACCACGTGGTGCCGGCCGGCGCCATGAGCGTCATCGTGGGGCCCAACGGCGCGGGCAAGTCCACGCTGCTCAAGGCCGCGCTGGACATCATTCCGCGGGTGTCGGGCGAGGTCAGCCTGTTCGGGCTGCCGTTCGCGGCCAATCGCCACCGGGTGGCCTACGTGCCCCAGCGCGCCAGCGTCGACTGGGATTTCCCCGCCACGGCCTTCGACGTCGTGGCCATGGGGCTGTACCGGCAACTCAGCTCCTGGGGCTTCCTGCAGGCCGGCCACAAGGCGCGCATCGCCGCCTGCCTGGAGCAGGTGGGCATGCGCGAGTTCGCCGACCGGCAGATCGGGCGGCTGTCGGGCGGCCAGCAGCAACGCATCTTCCTGGCGCGCGCGCTGGTGCAGGACGCCGATCTCTATGTGCTGGACGAACCCTTCGCCGGCGTGGATGCCGCCACCGAGCGCGCGCTGATCAGCGTGCTGCGTACGCTGAACCGCTCAGGCAAGACGGTGCTGTGCGTGCACCACGACCTGGCCACGGTGCCGGAATATTTCGACCACGTGCTGCTGCTGAACGTGCAGCGCGTGGCGGCCGGCCCGGTGCGCGAGGCCTTCACCCCCGACAACCTGCAGGACGCCTACGGCGGCCGCCTGGCGGGCGTGCAGATGGACCGGCTGGCCGAGGCGCACGACTCGGCCGCCGTGGCTGCCGCCGGCGTTTCCGCCCGACAGGACTGACACCATGCAGGCCTTCCTGTCCGCCTTGCTGATGCAGGCCGGCTACAACACCGCGCTGGTCACCCTGGGCGCCGCCTTGTTGGGCGCGGCCGGTGGCGCGGTGGGCGCCTTCGTGCTGTTGCGCCGCCGTTCGCTGGTCAGCGACGCCATGGGCCATGCCACGCTGCCCGGCCTGGCGCTGGCCTTCATCGTCATGGCGGTATGGACCGGCAATGGCCGCTGGATGCCGGGCCTGATGCTGGGCGCGGCCATTTCCGCCACGCTGGGCATGCTGGCGGTGGGCGCCATCGTCGGCCGCACCCGGCTGCGCGAAGACGCGGCCATCGGCGCCGTGCTGTCCGTGTTCTTCGGCGCTGGCGTGGTGCTGCTGACCGTCATCCAGGTCATGCGCACCGGCAGCCAGGCGGGCCTGGGCTCCTATCTGCTCGGGTCGGCCGCGGGCATGCTGCGCAGCGAGGCCGTGCTCATCGCCGTCATGGCGGCGGTCACGGCCCTGGCCATCTTCCTGCTGCGCCGGCGCTTCGCCCTGGTGGCGTTCGACGCCGACTATGCCGAGGTCTCGGGTGTGAACGTGCGCCGGGCGGATCTGGCCCTGTCTCTGGTGTTGCTGGCGGTCATCGTCACCGGCCTGAAGGTCGTGGGGCTGGTGCTGAGCGTGGCGCTCACCATCATCCCGGCCGTTGCCGCGCGTTTCTGGACCGAGCGCGTGCACCGCATGGTGCCCATCGCCGCGGGCCTGGGCGCGGTGGGCGGCTACGTGGGTGCCGCGCTGTCCTCCACCGCGCGAGGCCTGCCGACGGGCTCGCTCATCGTGCTGACACTGTTCAGCATCTTCGCCGTGTCGATGCTGCTGGCGCCCAGCCGTGGCCTGCTGGCCGTGGCCTTGCGCTATTACGCCTTCCGCCTGCGGGTGCACCGCCGGCAGGGCCTGCTGGCCATCGGCCGGGGCGAACCCATCTATGACGGCCTCACCTTGCGGGTGCTGCGCCGCGCCGGGCACATCCGGCGCGACGGCGTCGCCACGGAAGCGGGCGCGATCGCCGCCGCGCAGGCCGCGCACGACGAGGCCCTGTGGATGCAATACCGGCGCGACAGCCCCGGCAGCGTCTCGGCGGGGCTGTACCAGCGCGTGCTGCCCATCCGCGAGGTGCTGCCGCCCGATACGCTGGCCGATCTCGAGCGCAAGCTGGAGGCGGCGCGATGATGCTGGCCGACTTCCTGGGCCTGAGCCTGACGCCCGCGCTCATCGGTCTCCTGGCCAGCGTGGTGTGCGCGCTGCTGGGCAATTTCCTGGTGCTGCGCCGCCAAAGCCTGATCGGCGATGCGGTCAGCCACGTCGTGCTGCCGGGGGTGGTGGGCGCGTTCCTGGTCACCGGCACGGTCAGCACCGGTCCCATGCTGGCGGGCGCGGCAATTGCCGCGGTGCTGGCGGTGGGGCTCATCGAGGCCATCCGCAAGCTGGGACGCATCGAATCCGGCGCGGCCATGGGCGTGGTCTTCACGGCGCTGTTCGCCGCCGGCGTGCTGTGGCTGGAGCGCTCGCGCGCCAGCGCCGTGCACCTGGACGTCGAGCATGTGCTGTACGGCAACCTGGAAAGCCTCATCTGGCTGGCCGCCATCGACTGGGGCGACCTGCTGGATCCCGCCGTGCTGGCCGAGCTGCCGGTGCAGCTGCCGCGCCTGGCCGTCGTGCTGGTGGTGGTGGCGCTCTTCCTGTTCCATCGCCGGCGCGAGCTGGTGCTGGGCACCTTCGACGCCGATTTCGCCGCCAGCGTGGGCGCCAGGCCGGGCCTGACGGGCTTCCTGCTGCTCGTCATGGTGGCGGTCAGCGCGGTCGCGGCCTTCGAGGCGGTGGGGGCCATCCTGGTGGTCGCCATGTTCATCTGCCCGGCCGCGGCGGCCCGTCTCATGACCGACAGGCTGGGGGCGCAGATCGGCTGGAGCGTGGCGTTCGCGGCCATCTCCTCGCTGGCGGGCTTTTTCCTGGCCGCCTATGGTCCCCTGCTGTTCGGGTCGCCCGACAGCGTCAGCGCCGCCGGCATGATCGCGGTGATGTCGGGGCTGATCCTGGCCATTGCCTGCGTGGCGGGACCGCGGCGCCGCGCGCGCGCCTGAACAACGGTTTGCGCGCAAGCGCCTGTGACAATCGTCTCCAGATTGGGCGTGCCGCCCGCGGGCGCGGTAGGGATTGGAAAGAGTTCTTGCCAGACGTAAGCAGGCGGTGGCCGAGCCCCTTGCGGGGCCCGCATAATGGGCTTCCACCCAGCCCTGCGGCGGCCGGCGCGGCCTTTCGCGCAGGGCGCGGCAAGGCTGGCGCAACAGCCTCGCCCACGATGGGTTGGATAGGAGATACGCCATGCGGAATACCCCCGACCAGATGCCCCGACGCAAGCCCGCCCGCCGCGGCTTCGCCTTGTGCGCCGCCGCGCTGCTGATCTCGGCCACGGCCGCCGGCCCGGCCTTGGCCGCCGATTCGGCGCGCCAGCAGCAATACCAGCGCGACGTGGCGGCCTGCAACAGCGGCACCACCGGCCAGGATCGCGCCACGTGCCTGCGTGAAGCGGGCGCGGTGCGCACCGAGTCGCCCCGCCCGAACGTCCAGACGACGCCCGAACAGCGCCAGCAGAACGCCGTGCGCCGCTGCCAGAACCTGCCCGCGGCGGATCGCGCGTCCTGCGAGGCGACCATGAAGTCGCCCGACACCCAGGTCCACGGCAGCGTGCCGGGCGGCGGTGTCCTGCGCGAACGCACGATCACGGTGCCGGCGCCTGGCGCGGCCCCGGCCGCCGGCAATCCGCCGCCGGTCTATCACGCCCCGGGCACCTCGGCGCCTGCCACGGCGCCGGCGCCCGTGCCGGTGCCGCCTGCCACCGGCAATAATCCGGCCCCCACGTACCAGACGCCGCCGCCGGCCTACCAGTCGCCCCCGCCGGCTTACCAGCCGTCGTCCCCGCCCACCCAGGGCTACCAGACCCCCGCGCCCATGGGCACCCCCGGCGCGCCCGGCACCAACGTCCGTTGATCCCGGCCCCCGCGCACCTTCGGGTGCGCGGGGGATGGCATGCGCTGCCCAGGCGGCAGGGCGGGCGCCCAGTACAATGGCGCCTTCCTTCCTGCCTGTGGCGCGCCCATGTCCGATGTCATTGCCCTGATCTTCGATTTCGACGACACACTGGCGCCCGACAGCACCTCGGGTTTTCTCGACAGCATGGGCGTCGACACCGCGAGCTTCTGGAAAGACCAGGTCGACCCGCTGCTCGCCCAGGACTGGGATCCCGTCCCGGCCTATCTCCACCGCATGATCGAACTCTCGCGCGAGGGCAGCCACGGCCGCATCACGCGCGAGCGCCTGCGCGACTGGGGCCAGTCGCTGCCGCTGCATGACGGCGTGCCCACGTTGTTCTCGCGCCTGCGCCAAGCCGTCCGCCAGGCGCATCCGCAGGTGCAGCTCGAGTTCTACCTGATCTCCAGCGGCATCGGCGACGTGGTGCGCGCCACGCCCATCGCGCACGAATTCACCGAGATCTGGGCCTCCGAGTTCACCTACGACGACGCCGGCGGAATCGTCTTCCCGCGCCGCATCGTCAGCTTCACCGACAAGACCCGTTATCTCTTCCACATCCAGAAGGGCATCATCGGCCCGGCCTACGTGGGCAAACCCTTCGAGGTCAACCGCAAGGTGCCCGAAGACCGCCTGCGCATCCCATTCGAGCAGATGATCTTCGTGGGCGATGGCTACACCGACATCCCGTGCTTCTCGGTCATCCGCCGTGCCGGCGGCTTCGCCTTCGGCGTGTGGGACCGCAAGCACCGCGACAAGCGCAGCCGGGCCTGGGGCTTCATCGAGGATGGCCGCGTGTCGAACCTGAACCAGGCGCGCTACGACGACGACGCCGAGCTCTATCAATGGCTGGAAGAGGCGGTCACCAGCCTGGCCGGTCGCATCGCGCTGAAGTCGCGGGTGTACCGTGGCTGACACGCTGATCCCGCAGGCCGCTGGCGCTGCCGCTGCCGCCACGCTGGCCGCCGACGAGGCCTGCATGGACCTGGCCCTGCGCGCCGCGCGGCAGGCCTGGGACATCGGCGAAGTGCCGGTGGGCGCGGTGCTGGTCGATGCGCAGGGCGAACTCGTGGCCACGGGCCACAACCGCGTCATCGCCGACAGCGATCCCACGGCCCACGCCGAGATCGTCGCGCTGCGCGCAGCCGCGCGGCAGGCCGGCAACTACCGGCTGCCCGGCGCCACCCTGTACGTCACGCTGGAGCCTTGCGCCATGTGCATGGGCGCCATGCTGCACGCGCGCCTGGCGCGCGTGGTCTACGGCGCCGCCGATCCCAAGACGGGCTGCTGCGGCAGCGTCCTGGATGTCGGCGGCGTGCGCCAGCTCAATCACCAGACCCGTTACGAAGGCGGCGTGCTGGAAGCGCGTTGCGGCGAGCTGCTGCGCGACTTCTTCCGCGAACGCCGCCGCAAGCCTTCCGCCACCACGGCGCCCGCCGTGGACGACGACCAGGATCTTTCTTCATGAGCAAAACCAACAGCAAGGGCAAGGACAAGGCCACGCGCGCCGACAATTGCCCCAGCCACATCCATCCGACCCCGGCCGACTACCGCGGCATCTACCTGATCTCGCCGTCCGGCGCCTTGCGTGAGCCGGCTACCCTGGACCTCGCGTGCGAGCGGCTGGGCGGGATGGGTTTTCGCACCGCCGTCGATCGCACCGCGTTGGCGGTGGACCAGCGCTTCGCCGGCACCGACGCGCAGCGCGCCGCCGCCTTCACGCGCGCCATCAAGCAGAAGCTGCCCATCGTCATGGCCACGCGCGGCGGCTATGGCCTGTCGCGCCTCTTGCACGTGCTGGATTGGCAGGCCATCGCGGACAGCGGCAAGCGTTTCGTGGGCCACAGCGATTTCACGGCCTTCAACCTGGCCCTGCTCGCGCAGACGGGCGCGGTCAGCTACACGGGGCCGTGCGCCTGCGCCGATTTCGGCGGCCGCAAGCTGGATGCGCTGACGCCGGACCTGTTCGGTGAAACGATGCGCGGCGAGCTGGAGATCCTGAGCTTCGAGGCGCCCGGCGCCGATGCCGTGGACTGCCGCGGCGTGCTGTGGGGCGGCAACCTGGCCATCGTGGCCTCGCTGGTGGGCACGCCCTATCTTCCCAAGGTCCGAGGCGGCATCCTGGTGCTGGAAGACGTGGGCGAGCATCCCTACCGTGTGGAGCGCATGCTGACGCAACTGCTGCACGCGGGCATCCTGGCCCGGCAGAAGGCCATCGTGCTGGGCCGCTTCACCGACTACAAGCTGGCGCCGCACGACCAGGGTTACGACATGGACGCCGTCGTGGCGTGGCTGCGCGGCGTGGTGAAGGTGCCGGTGGTGACGGGCCTGCCTTATGGCCACGTGCCCACCAAGGCCACGCTGCCCATCGGCGCGAAAGTGGGCCTGGCGACGGAAGACGGCATGGCTTACCTGGTGCTGCATGAGCACCACCATGAGCACGCGCATGATCACGGCCACGCGCAGGATCACGCGGCGCACGGCCCCTGCGATGCCTGCGGCCATGACCATGGGCCGGGCCACGCGCCTGGCGAGGATCACGCCCACTGACGCCGGCCGGGGCAGGGCCTCGGCCTGTGCGGCCGCCTAGAACGCCATGTCGGCGTTGCGGCCTGGCCCCAGGTCTTCCGCATCCGACAGCGTGCGCAGAAGGGCCTTGGTGGCCCTGACGGCCTGCGAGCTCGCCATCACGAAGCTGCCCAGCAGGGCGTCGATGCGTGGATCCAGCTCCGCCGGATTGCACACGTCGTGCACGAAGCCGATGCGGCGGGCCTCCTCGGCGCCGAAGGCCTCCCCGGTCAGCAGCCAGCGCTGCGCCGCGCGCGGCATCATGGCCTTCACCACATAAGGCGCGGTCAAGGCAGGCATCAGGCCCAGGCGGGTCTCGGGTTGGCCGAAGGAGGCCGTGCGCGCGGCAATCGCGATGTCGCACGCCGCGGCCAGCCCCATGCCCACCCCGATGCACGCGCCGTGGATGCGGGCCAGCACCGGCTTCGGGCAGGCGTGGACGGTGCGCAACAACGTCTTCATGGCTTCCACGTCGTTCGGGTTCTCCGCCTCGGCGGGCGTGCCTGCGTGGATCCAGGTCAGGTCGGCGCCCGCGCAAAAGGCGGAGCCGCGTCCGGCCAGCACGATGGCGCGGACGGTGTCGTCCTGGCTCAGGCCCGCGAAAGCCTGCACCAGTTCTTCAATCATCGGACCGTTCAGGGCGTTGCGCTGGTCGGCGCGGTTCATCCAGACGGTCGCGGTACGGTGGCCAACCACGAGCTCCAGGGTCTTGAACATGGCCATTCTCCTTCTGCCGCCAATTCATGGGCCGGCAGAAGGGGGTATAGCACGCGGGCAGGTCCCGGATAGGGCCGAATAGGCACATCGGTTACACCAGTTGGGAGCGCGCAACGCCCGCGTTACACTGACGGCTTGGGCACGCCGCCCGTTACATGGATTTTCCTCTTTTACCATCGTGATCTCTACCGCCAATCTCACCATCCAGTTCGGTCCCAAACCCCTTTTCGAGAACGTCTCCGTCAAGTTCGGGGAGGGCAACCGCTATGGCCTGATCGGTGCCAACGGCTCGGGCAAGTCGACGTTCATGAAGATCATCGGCGGCGACCTGGAGTCCAGCTCGGGCAACGTCTCGCTGGAGCCGGGCGTGCGCCTGGGCAAGCTGCGCCAGGACCAGTTCGCCTACGAAGACATGCGCGTGCTGGACGTCGTCATGATGGGCCACACCGAAATGTGGGAAGCCATGGCGGAGCGCGATGCGATCTACGCGAACCCCGAGGCGTCGGAAGACGACTACATGAAGGCCGCCGACCTCGAGGCCAAGTTCGCCGAATACGACGGCTACACGGCCGAGGCCCGCGCCGGCGAACTGCTGCTGGGCCTGGAAATCCCGGTCGAGCAGCACCAGCTGCCGATGCGCGAGATCGCGCCGGGCTGGAAGCTGCGCGTGCTGCTGGCGCAGGCGCTGTTCTCGAACCCCGACGTGCTGTTGCTGGACGAACCCACCAACAACCTCGACATCAACACCATCCGCTGGCTGGAGAACGTGCTCAACGGCTACCAGAGCACGATGATCATCATCAGCCACGACCGCCACTTCCTGAACGAAGTGTGCACGCACATGGCCGACCTGGACTACCGCGAACTGCGCGTCTATCCGGGCAACTACGACGACTACATGCTGGCTTCGACCCAGGCGCGCGAGCGTGTCACGGCGTCCAATGCCAAGGCCAAGGAACGCATCATCGAACTGCAGGACTTCGTGCGCCGCTTCTCGGCCAACAAGTCCAAGGCCCGCCAGGCCACCTCGCGCCTGAAGCAGATCGACCGCATCAAGGCCGAGGCCGTCGAGGTCAAGCCGTCCTCGCGCCAGAACCCCTTCATCCGCTTCGAGCAGAACAAGGTCATGCACCGCCAGGCGGTCAACGTCGAAGCCATCTCGAAGGCCTACGACCGCCCCATCATCACCAACTTCTCGGCCATGGTCGAGGCCGGTGAGAAGATCGCCATTATCGGCGCCAACGGCGTCGGCAAGACCACGCTGCTGCGCCTGCTGGCCGGCGACCTGGCGCCCGACCGCGGCGACGTGAAGTGGTCCGAGAACGCCGACAAGGGCTACATGGCCCAGGACGTCTCCGACCAGTTCAACTCCGACGACAACCTGTTCGACTGGATGACCTCGTACCGCCAGCCGGGCGACGACGACCAGGCCATGCGCTCGGTGCTGGGCCGCCTGCTGTTCTCCAGCGACGACATCTCGAAGGCCGTGCGCGTGCTGTCCGGCGGCGAGAAGAACCGCATGAGCTTCGGCCGCCTGATGCTGGGCCGCCACAACGTCCTGCTGATGGACGAGCCGACCAACCACCTGGACATGGAATCGATCGAGTCGCTGCAGTTCGCGCTCGAGAAATTCGAAGGCACGCTCTTCTTCGTGTCGCATGACCGCGAGTTCGTCTCGGGCCTGGCCACGCGCATCTTCGAAGTGGCGGGCGATGGCAAGGTCGTGGATTACCGCGGCAACTACGAAGAGTTCCTGGCTTCGCGCGAGCAGGGCTGATCGTTGTTCGCGCCTGCCGTGCCATCCGTCAGGCAGCCGGACCGGCACGGCAAGCCTGAGGCTTGCCGTGCCGCGCATTCCGCATGACCGACAGAATCACCCTGGCAGCCCCCCACACGCTGCAGGAAGACATCCGCAAGAGCCGTTTCCTGGCTTTTGCCGCGCCCATCGACAGCGTGGAGGAGGCCATGGCCTTCTTCGCGCAGCATGGCGACCCCGGCGCCACCCACAACTGCTGGGCCTACCGCCTGGGGCAGCAATATCGCTTCAACGACGATGGCGAGCCCGCAGGCACGGCCGGCAAGCCCATCCTGCTTGCCATCGACGGCCAGGGCCTGGACGGCGTGGCGGTGCTGGTGGTGCGCTGGTTCGGCGGCATCAAGCTGGGCGCGGGCGGCCTGATGCGCGCCTATGGCGGCTGCGCGGCGCAATGCCTGCGCGCCGCGCCGAAGATCACGCAGGTGGCGCTGGCGCGCGCCCGCTGCCATTGTGATTACGCCGACCTGGCCCGTTTCAAGGCCCGCATGGCGCAGGCCGGCGCCAGGATCGACCAGGAGGACTTCACCGCCGAGGGCGCGTGGCTGACCCTGGCGGTGCCGGTGGATGGCCTGGCGGACGCCGAGGCGCTGGCGACGGACCTGACGCGGGGGAAGGGCGGCTGGGAAGTGTTGTAGAGACGGCTCACCGCCACATCGCTATCGCAGCGATCCCACCTCGACCGCATTCGCCCCGCAGGCGCGCACCAGCTCGGGGTCATGGCTGGCGAACAGCACGACCCGATCCTGCCCCCACCGCCTGAAGACCTCGGCCAGCACGCTGCGTCCCTGCACATCCAGGCCATTGCTGGGGCCGTCCGCGACGACCACGGCCGGATCGCCCAGTGCGGCGGCCGTCAGGAAGACCTTGCGGCGCGTGCCCGTGGACATCTGCTCGAAACGCTTGTCCAGGTGCGGCGCCAGGCCCAGCGCGTCCGCCAGCGCAAGCACGGCATCATCCAGGGCGACCTGCTTGGCGGCCGCCACCTGGATCAGCAGTTCCCGTCCGGTCTGCGCGGGCGATACCAGGCAGTTGTCGGGCACATAGGCCAGGCGATCCAGCGCCTGTTGCGGCGCCTGGCGCAGGGAATGCCCGTCTATCCACACGTTGCCGGCGTCCGGCGCGAGCACGCCCGCGATGATCTCCAGCAGGCTGGTCTTGCCGGTGCTGTCTTCCTCGCACAACGCCACGCAACCGGGGCCGAACGTGTAGGTCAGCCCCTCGAAGACGACGTGGTCGCCATGGCGCATGCCCAGGTTTTCAAGCCGCAGCATGCCTGCGCCCGTCATTCGGGGAAGAAGGCGTAGCGGATCACGAACAGCGCGGCCACCAGCCACATCGCCGGATGCACTTCCCTGGCCTTGCCGGTCGCGGCCTTCAGCACCACGTAGCTGATGAAGCCGAAGGCCAGGCCGTTGGCGATCGAATAGGTGAAGGGCATGACCAGCGCGGTCAGTGCGGCCGGCGTGGCCTCGGTCACGTCGTGCCAGTCGATGTCGATCAGCTCGCGCATCATCAGGCCGGCCACGTAGAGCAGCGCGGGTGCCGTGGCATAGGCCGGCACCGAGCCCGCCAGCGGCGAGATGAACAGCGCGGCCAGGAAGAGGCCGGCCACCACCAGGGCGGTCATGCCGGTGCGCCCGCCCGCCTGCACGCCGGAGGCGCTTTCCACGAAGGCGGTGGTGCTGCTGGTGCCCAGCATCGAGCCCGCGACGATGGCGGTGCTGTCGGCCATCAGCGGGCGGCCCAGGCGCTGTGCCTCGCCGTCACGCACCAGGCCGGCGCGGCGCGCCACGCCAATCAGCGTGCCGGTGGCGTCGAACACTTCCACCAGCACGAACACCAGGATCACGTGCAGGAAGCCCGTCTGCAGCACGCCCATGATGTCCAGCTGCATGAAGGTGGGCATGATGCTGGGCGGGGCCGCGAACACGCCCTTGAAGGTGTTGAAGCCCAACAGCATGGACAGCGCCGTGACCGCCAGGATGCCGATCAGGATGGCGCCGCGCACGCGCAGGGCGTCCAGCGCGGCAATGATGAAGAAGCCCAGGATGGCGAAGAGCGGACCCGGTTCGCGCAGGTCGCCCAGCGTGACCTTGGTGGCGGGGTGGTCCACCACGATGCCGGCGTTGCTGAGCGCAATGATGGCCAGGAACAGCCCGATGCCCGCGGCGATGGCGCTGCGCAGCGATTTCGGGATGCCCTGGATCAGCCATGTGCGCACCTGCGTGACGGTCAGGATCAGGAAGATGATGCCCGAAATGAACACGGCCCCCAGCGCCTGCTGCCAGGAGTAGCCCATGGTGCCGACCACCGTGAAGGCGAAGAAGGCGTTCAGCCCCATGCCCGGCGCCATGCCGATGGGCCAGTTGGCCAGCAGCGCCATGATCAGCGAACCCAGCGCCGCGGCCAGGCAGGTGGCGACGAACACGGCGTCGCGGTCCATGCCCGTGCTCGACAGGATGTCCGGGTTGACGAAGATGATGTAGGACATCGTCAGGAAGGTCGTCAGCCCGGCGACGGCCTCGGTGCGCGGCGTCGTGTTGTGATCGCGCAGTTTGAACAGCTTCTCGAACATGGGGGGTTCCCGCGAAAGGTAAAATTCCGGTCATGATTATTCTAGGTTTTGAAAGTTCTTGCGACGAAACCGGCGTGGCGGCGGTCTGTACCGAGCGGGGCCTGTTGTCGCACGCCCTCCACACCCAGGTCGCCATGCACGCCGATTTCGGCGGCGTGGTGCCGGAACTGGCCTCGCGCGACCATATCCGGCGGGTGCTGCCGCTGGCGCGGGACGTGCTGGCCGAGGCCGGCCTGACGCTGGACGATGTCGGTGCCGTGGCCTATACGGCCGGGCCGGGCCTGGCTGGCGCACTGCTGGTGGGGGCAAGCTTCGCCCAGTCGCTGGCCTGGGCCCGCGGGCTGCCGGCCATTCCCATCCATCACCTTGAAGGCCACCTGCTGTCGCCCCTGCTGGCGCAGCCCGCCCCGGCGTTTCCCTTCATCGCCTTGCTGGTGTCGGGCGGCCACACCCAGCTGATGCGGGTGGACGGCGTGGGGCGCTATGAACTGCTGGGCGAAACCCTGGACGACGCCGCGGGGGAGGCTTTCGACAAGACCGCCAAGCTGCTGGGCCTGGGCTATCCGGGCGGACCCGCACTGGCCGCGCTGGCCAACCACGGCGACGCGTCGCGCCACAGCCTGCCCAGGCCCATGTTGCACAGCGGCAACCTCGATTTCAGCTTCAGCGGCCTGAAGACCGCCGTGTTGACGCGCCTGAAGACGGCGCGCGAGCAGGGCGGCGACACGCCGGCGCTGGCGGCCGACCTGGCCGCCGCCACGCAGGACGCCATCGTCGATGTGCTGGTGGCCAAGGCTGCCCAGGCGCTGAAACGCACGGGATTCAAGCGCATCGTGGTGGCGGGCGGGGTGGGCGCGAACCTGAAGCTGCGCGAACGCCTGGCGCTGGCCTTGCGGCCGCTGAAGGCCGAGGCCTTCTTCCCGCCCCTGTCGCTGTGCACCGACAACGGCGCCATGATCGCGTTCGCGGCCGCGCAGCGGATCAACGCCGGGCTGTTCGATCCCAAGGCGCCGCAGGCGACCGAGCATGCGTTCTCGGTGCGGCCGCGCTGGGACCTGGCCGAGATATCCGCCTGAGCTGCCCGGATTGACGGGACCGCAGGGCGATCAGCCCTGCGGGTCCTTCTTCTTCCCGCCGATACGTCCTTCCGTGCCGTCCATCAGGCGCGAGATATTCCCGCGGTGGCGCCAGATCAGCAGCAGGCCGATGACGGCGATGGCGGCCGCCACGGGCCGCGCGGCGTACCAGACGATGCCCGAGCCGAACAGGTAATACACCGGTGCAAACAGCGCGGCCACCAGCGCGGCCAGCGAGGAGTAGCGGAAGCACACGGCCACCACCAGCCAGGTCAGCGCCGTGGCCAGCGCCAGCCAGGGCTGGATGGCCAGCAGCACGCCCAGCGCGGTGGCGACACCCTTGCCACCCTTGAAACGCAGGAACACCGGATACAGGTGGCCCAGGAAGACGGCCAGCGCCGTGAGCGCCAGCGCCACCGAGCCCAGGCCGTGGGCCGGCCCCCAGTTTTCCACCGCCCAGACCGCCAGCCAGCCCTTGGCCGCGTCGCCCAGCAGGGTGAGGGCGGCCGCCAGCTTGTTGCCCGTGCGCAACACGTTCGTGGCGCCAGGGTTGCCGGAGCCATAGCTGCGCGGATCCTGCAGCCCCATCAGGCGGCTGACGACCACGGCGAAGGGGACCGACCCCACCAGGTAGGCGGCGGCGAGAACCAGCAGAAGCAGGGGCAGGGTATCGGTGGCGGTCATGGAAATGGGGGGGGATGCGAAGTGGTCGCATTCTACCGTCGTTGTTTGGCGCTTTGGGGCGTGGCGGGAAAGGTACAATCTGCCGCGTTCGGTCACGTTTTTTTGCCGGGGCGCCCTCTGTGCAGCAGGGTGGCGCCGTTTCCTGGACGATGCATGCATATTCTGGTTTCCAACGACGATGGATACACCGCGCCTGGCCTGCAGGCCCTGGCGGACGCCCTGCGTGATCTGGGCGAGATCACGGTGGTGGCACCGGAAACCAATCACAGCGGCGCGTCCAATTCGCTCACCCTGAATCGACCGCTGGCCGTGCGTACCGCCGCCAACGGCTTCATCTACGTGAACGGCACGCCTTCCGACTGCGTGCACGTCGCGCTCACGGGCATCCTTGACCGCCGCCCCGACCTGATCGTCTCGGGCATCAACAACGGCGCCAACATGGGCGACGACACGCTTTATTCGGGCACGGTCGCCGCCGCCACGGAAGGCCATCTCTTCGGCATTCCCGCCATCGCCTTTTCGCAGGTCAACAAGGGCTGGCAGCACATCGACGCCGCCGCGGCCGTCGCGCGCCGCGTGGTCGAGCGCCAGCTGGCCAGTCCGCTGGCCGCGCCCATCCTGCTGAACGTCAACATTCCCAACCTGCCCATCGAAGACATGGGTGACATCCGCGTCACCCGGCTGGGCAAGCGCCACCCCTCCGAGCCGGTCGTGCGCATGACCAGCCCCTATGGCGAGACGGTCTACTGGATCGGCCCGGTGGGCAATGCCCTGGATGCCACGCCGGGCACCGATTTCCATGCCACCGCCGAGGGCGCGGTGTCCATCACGCCGCTGCGCCTGGACCTGACGCATCACGAGCAGCTGGCCGAGGTGCGCGGCTGGGCAGGGCCCCTATGAGCAACAAGCGTTCCCCCGACCCGTCGTTCTGGAGCAAGCCGGGCATCGGCATCGGCCCGCGCAACGCGCCGGTGGCCAGCCCCGCGCGCGGCATCACGACCAGCAACAGCAATACCCGCATCCTTGCGCCGGCCACGGTGCGCCCCGCGGCCGTGCCGCCTTCGGTGTCGGTGCAGGGCATGCCCGGCAACCTGGGCCTGAATTCCGACCGCATGCGCGCGGCCATGGTCCAGCGCCTGCGCCAGCAAGGCATTGCCGACGAACGCGTGCTGAACGCCATGATGGCCGTGCCGCGCCATCATTTCGTCGACGAGGCGCTGGCCAGCCGCGCCTACGAAGACGCGGCGCTGCCCATCGGCTTCGGCCAGACCATCTCCCAGCCGTGGGTCGTGGCGCACATGATCAGCGCGGTCCTGCGCGACCGCAAGCCGCAGCGCGTGCTGGAAGTCGGCGCGGGTTGCGGCTACCAGGCCGCCGTGCTGGCCCAGCTGATACGCGAGGTCTATGCCATCGAGCGCGTGCGCGGGCTCTATGACGGCACGCGCGACCGCCTGCGCCGGCTGCGTCTGCACCGGGTAAAACTCTCTTTTGGCGACGGCATGGCGGGCGTGCCCGGGGCCGCGCCGTTCGATGCTATCGTTGTGGCGGCCGCAGGCATTGAAATTCCCAGGGCGCTGTTGGAACAACTGGCCGTGGGCGGCCGTCTCATCGCGCCCGAAGGCACGGTGCAGCAACGCCTGGTGCTGATAGAACGGACGGACGTTTCCACCTGGAAGCGTACCGAATTGGAAGCCGTCAGATTCGTGCCCCTGCGGGCCGGAATACAATCGTGAGCAAACAGGAGAATCGTATGCTCGTCGGGCAGTCTCAACTGACCGGATCTTTGGTTTCCCGTGGCGCGGCCCTGTCTGGCCGCCCCGGTCTGCTGGCCATGATGGCCGGCGCGATGCTGCTTGCAGGCTGCGCCTCGCAGCAACGCGCGCCCGTGGTGGACATCACCAAGCAGCAGGCCCCCACGGAAACGCAAGCGGCGCCCTCATCGGGCGCCACGTATGTGGTCAAGCCGCGCGACACGCTCAACCAGATCGCGCGCAACAACAACGTCAGCGTCGACGACCTGGCCCGCTGGAACAACATCGCCGACCGCAACCACCTGCGCATCGGCCAGGTGCTGCAGCTGTCCGGCGCCGGCTCGGCGCCTCGGCCCGGCACGGGCGCCACGCAGGTCGGCGCGGCGTCCACCGTGCCGGGCAAGATCGAAAGCCGTCCGCTCGAGCCCGTGGGCGAGACGCCTGCCGCCACGGAACAGCCGGCTGCTGCCACGCCTGCGCCCGAGCCCGCCAAGCCTGCGCCGCGCGCGGCGGATGCCTCGCTCGTCAACTGGGCCTGGCCGGCATCGGGCCAGATCATCCAGAACTTCAGCGCCACCACCAAGGGCATCGACATCGCCGGCAAGCCGGGCGATCCTGTCACGGCGGCCGCCGACGGCAAGGTCATGTACAGCGGCAACGGCGTGCGTGGCCTGGGCGAGCTGATCATCATCAATCACCAGAACGGCTTCATCACCGCGTATGCGCACAACCGCTCGCTGCTGGTCAAGAGCGGCCAGGACGTGAAGCGCGGCGCCAAGATCGCCGAAATGGGCCAGACCGACACCACCTCGCCGCGCCTGCACTTCGAAGTGCGCCGCCAGGGCACGCCGGTCGACCCGCTGCGCTACCTGCCGCCGCGATGACCCCCACGCTGGTCTTCGACCTTGAGACGCTGCCCGACGTCGACGGGCTGCGCAAGCTGCACGATTGGGGCGACGACGTCCCGGACCTGGAGGTTGCCGAACGCGCCTTCGCGGCGCGCCGCGAGGCCACGGGCAGCGACTTCCTGCCGCTGCACCTGCAGAAGATCGCCGTCATCGGTTGCGTCTTCCGCGACGACCAGGGCTTTCGCGTGCGCACGCTGGGGCAGCCCGGCGATCCCGAATCCACGCTGATCTCGGGTTTCTTCAAGACCATCGAGCGCTACACGCCGCGGCTGGTCAGCTGGAACGGGTCGGGCTTCGACCTGCCCGTGCTGCACTACCGCAGCCTCATCCACGGCGTGCCAGCACCCCGGTATTGGGACACGGGCGATGACGACCGAGACTTCCGCTACAACAACTACATCTCGCGCTATCACAACCGGCACATCGACCTGATGGACCTGCTGGCCAAGTACAACGGTCGCGCCAATGCGCCGCTGGACCAGCTGGCCAAGCTCTGCGGCTTCCCCGGCAAGCTGGGCATGGACGGCAGCCAGGTCTGGCCGGCATGGAACGATGGCCGCGCCGACGAGGTGCGCGCCTATTGCGAGACCGACGTCGTCAACACCTGGCTGGTGTATTGCCGCTTCCGCTTCCTGCGCGGCGAACTCGACCAGCAGGCCTATGACGCCGAGATCGCGCTGGTGCGCGACACGCTGGCCGCCAGCGATGCGCCGCACTGGAAGGAGTACCTGGCTGCCTGGGAGTAAAGGCCGCCAGACGGCGCGGGGCAGGGCGTAATCGCTTGAAGCATCCTCGCTTTTCGCGTAATCCAAGCGAAATCGCCCCGCGCCCACAATGCGTTCACGTCCTAACACACAAGGAGTGACGCCATGATCCGATCCGCAACCTTCGCTGGCCTGACCCTGGCCGTGGCCGCCGCGTTCTCCGGCTCGGCCCTGGCCGCGACCGATGCTGCCCCTGCCACGCAAACCAAAGCCACTTCGGCCGAGGCATCGCGCCATGATGGCAAGGCAGGCAAACCCGGCAAGGAAGGCCGCCACCACGCTGGCAAGCAGCACCGCGATGCCGCGTGGATTCCGGGCCTGGGCCCGGTGCCCAAGCCTGTCCTGGATGGCTTGGCGCTGAACGACGCGCAACAGAAGCAGCTGACCGAGGCACGCGATGCCCAGCGCACCTTGCACCAGGCCATGCGCGAAGACCGCAAGGCCGGCCGTGCCACGCTGGATGCGCAACTGCAGGCCGGCAAGCTCGATCCGCGTGCGCTGGTCCAGGCGCGCGAATCGCAGCGCGACAAGTTCCGCTCGCAGGCCGACGGCGTCCAGAAGCAGTGGCTGGCCCTCTGGGACAGCCTGGATGCCACGCAGCAAGGCAAGGTGGCCGAGTTCGTGAAGCAGCGCCACGCCGAGCACGGCAAGCGCCGCGCGCCCGCCAACCAGGGCTGATGCCCGACTGATTGCCGGCAATTCCGCCGGACCCCGCTTGTCCCGTTTGGGCGGCGCACCGAAGCATTGCGGTGCGCCGCCCTGTTGTTTTCCCCATTTTGAAGCGTGCAGCCGCGTGCGCGCCAGCGCTGCGCACCATGGTGGTGCTGGCGCGATGGCGTGTCAGGTCGGCGCAGAGTATTACCAGGGATGACAGTCCCTGTGTTCCAGGTTGGCACGAAACGTGCTTAAGCAAAGTTGAACCCCATCACACCGGCAGATCCGCCGGTAGCGGGCGGGGCGGAAAACTCCCTTTTGCCTTTTCCCTGCCATCCAGGAACCCATCATGAAGAAGACGCTGCTTGCCTCCTCGCTCACCGCCGTTCTGGCCGCGGGTTTTGCTGCGCCCAGCCTTGCCGAGACCGACCTGGGCTCGGGCTTCAGCTTGACCGGCAACGCAACGATTGCCAATGACTACCGTTTCCGTGGCTATTCGCAGACCAATTTCCGTCCCGCCGTGCAGGCCGGTTTCGACATCGCCCACACCTCGGGTTTCTATGTCGGCAACTGGAACTCCAACGTCGCCGACAACGTGTTCAATGAAGCCAACCTGGAAATGGACTTCTACGGCGGCTGGCGCGGCGAACTGGGCGGCGGGCTGGGCCTGGACGTCGGCGTGCTGCAGTACTGGTATCCCGGCTCGGACACCACGCCCATCGATGGCAAGGGCGGCAATTTCAAGAACACCGACCTGTACGTGGGCTTCAGCTACGACGTCTTCAGCCTGAAGTATTCCTACACCCCCACCGACTTCTTCAACACGCCTGACAGCAAGGGCACCTGGTACCTGGATGCCGCCGCCAACTTCGACCTGGGCGACGGCTGGGGCCTGGGCGCGCACGTGGGCTACCAGAAGCTCAAGAACCAGGTCGACATGAACGGCGACAGCATCGGCCACTACGTCGACTACAAGCTGGGCGTCACCAAGGACCTGAACGGCTGGGTGGTGGGCCTGGCCGCCGTGGGCGCCACCGACGACAACTGGCTGCCCACCAAGAAGGGCAAGGAGTCCGGCCGCCTGGGCGCCGTGCTCTCGGTCTCGCGCGCCTTCTGAGCGCACAAGGTTTCACCTCGCCTCCAGGCGATAGCCCGGTGGGGGAAGGGCCGGTAGGGGTGCCGGGTTTTCCTTCCATCAGGCGGAGCGGGCTGTCTTCGGGCAGCCCGCTTTTTTTTGTCGCCGGGCCGTCCCAAGGCAAAAAGCGGCCCCCTCGGGGGGCAGCAAGCCGAAGGCGCGGCGTGGGGGCTTTTTTTGTCGCCGGGCCGTGTTGCGGCCGTGGCGTTCACTCACACGTCTATCTTGAAACCGAGATCGATGTCGCTGGCGGGCAATCCCCTGAGCCCCCAGTTCACGGGGTCGATTTCGACAAGAATGATCTTGATGTCGTGCTTCGGCACGCCCAGGGCCGACAGCTCGTCCGTCATGGCAGCATACAGGCGCCGTTTGGCCTCGATCGAGCGCCCGGAGAAGAGCTTGATCTCGATGACCGAGTAGGCCGGCCCCTTGCCCGGGGGAACGATCATGGCATCGGCGTCATGTTCAGCCAGGCTGATGCAGCGATCGTCGTCCGGGATCTTCAAGCCGTGCTGGAGCGCGCGCTGGACGGCTTCGATGACGGCCAGGCGTCGTTCGCCGATCCATCCCCGTCGGGTGTCTATCCTGGTGGCAGGCATGGGTTTCCTTTCCGTTGTTCGGGCGGCCTCCCGCCGGTACCCGATCCGGGCCATTGTGATCACGGATGCGTCAGCGGGCAAGACCCTGGCTGGCCTGTTCCGGAACTGGCTGCTGCGCCCCCCGCGCCACCTGGGAAGCAGGGCCATATGGGACCTGCCCCGGCTTCTTCTACAATGCCCGCTTTGCCCGATTTCTGGATCGCGTCCGTGACGCGACTTAACACCCGTGGAAGAACTCCTCAGCATCGAATCCCTGGACCTCGAGGCCCGGGGCATCGCCCGCCGCGACGGCAAGGTCATCTTCGTCGAAGGCGCCTTGCCCGGCGAACGCGTGACGGCCACCACCGTGCGCCGCAAGCCCTCGTATGAAATCGCCCGCGTGGACACCGTGCGCCGCGCCTCGTCGCAGCGGGTCGAACCGCGCTGCCCGCATTTCGGCGTCTGTGGCGGCTGTGCCATGCAGCACCTGGAGCCCACCGCCCAGGTCGCCATCAAGCAGCGCGCGCTGGAAGACTGTTTCCAGCACGTGGGCAACCTCTCGCCCGCGCGCATGCTGCCGCCGCTGCACGGCCCCACCTGGGGCTACCGCTTTCGCGCCCGCCTGTCGGTGCGCGTGGTGCCGAAGAAGGGCGGCGTGCTGGTCGGCTTCCACGAGCGCAAGAGCAGCTACGTGGCCGACATGCAGACCTGTCATGTGCTGCCGCCCAAGGTGGCGGCGCTGCTGATGCCGCTGCGCGCGCTCATCACGGTCATGTCGGCGCCGCAACGCATGCCGCAGATCGAGGTCGCCGTGGGCGATGCCGCCGTGGTGCTGGTGCTGCGCCACCTCGAGCCGCTGACGGACGACGACATCGCCAAGCTGCGTGCCTTCGCGGCCGAGCACCACATCTCGTGGTGGCTGCAATCGAAGGGCCCCGAGACGGTCAAGCCGCTGGATCCGGCCGACGACGACATCCTGTCCTATCGCCTGCCCGAGTTCGGCCTGCGCATGCCGTACCGGCCCACCGACTTCACGCAGGTCAATCCCTACATCAACCAGGCGCTGGTCTCGCGCGCGCTGACGCTGCTGGACGTGCAGCCCGAGGACCGCGTGGCTGATCTCTTCTGCGGCCTGGGCAACTTCACGCTGCCGCTGGCCACGCAGGCGAAGGAAGTGGTCGGCATCGAAGGCAGCAAGACGCTGACCGACAGGGCGTTGCAGGCCGCGGCGAGCCATGGCCTGGATGGCCGCACGAGTTTCGCCACGCTGAACCTCTTCGAGGTGGACGTGCAGTGGCTGCGCGACCTGGGCCACTTCGACCGCATGCTCATCGACCCGCCCCGCGAGGGCGCGCACGCGGTGTCGCAGGCGCTGGCGCTGCTGGCGCCGGAAGAGCGTCCGCGCCGCATCGTCTACGTTTCCTGTAGCCCGTCCACGCTGGCGCGCGACGCGGCCATCCTGGTGCACGAAGGCGGCTACAAACTCCGCAGCGCGGGCGTGGTCAACATGTTCCCGCACACCGGGCACGTGGAGTCGATCGCCGTGTTCGAGTAGACGCAGGCAGCCGGACAGCCCCGGCGCCGACGTAAAAAAGGCAGCCCCGAGGGGCTGCCTTTTTCATGCCACGCCGAGGCGTGGGCTTGCGTGCCGCACGGGAATCAGGCCCCGTCCAGGATACGCTGCGCCTCGATGCGCACGCGCTCGGGAGCGGTGCCGCCGATGTGCGAGCGCGAGGCCACGGAGCCTTCCAGCGTCAGGACCTGGTGGATGTCGTCCTCGATGGACGGGTGGAAGGCCTGCAGCTCGGCGGTGCTCAGGTCCGCCAGGTCGCAGCCGCGTTCCTCGCAGGCCCGCACGGCGTGCGCCACGGTCTCGTGGGCGTCGCGGAAGGGCAGGCCACGCTTGACCAGGTAGTCGGCCAGGTCGGTGGCGGTGGCGAAACCCTGGCGAGCGGCCGCGCGCATGGCGTCCTGCTTCACCGTGATGCCGGCGGCCATGTCCACGAAGATCGTGAGCGTGTCGCGGATGGTGTCGGCGGTGTCGAAGAGGCCTTCCTTGTCTTCCTGGTTGTCCTTGTTGTAGGCCAGCGGCTGGCCTTTCATGAGGGTCAACAGCGCGACCAGGTGGCCGTTCACGCGGCCGGTCTTGCCGCGCGCCAGCTCGGGCACGTCGGGATTCTTCTTCTGCGGCATGATCGAGCTGCCGGTGCAGTAGCGGTCGGCCAGGTCGATGAAGCCCACGCGCGGGCTCATCCACAGCACCAGTTCTTCCGACAGGCGCGAGACGTGCGTCATGATCAGGGCGCTGGCGGCGCAGAACTCGATGGCGAAGTCACGGTCGGACACGGCGTCCAGCGAATTGCGGCACACGCCGTCGAAGGACAGCGTCGCGGCCACGCGCTCGCGGTCGATCGGGTAGCTCGTGCCGGCCAGCGCGGCGGCGCCCAGCGGCAGGCGGTTCACGCGCTTCCTGCAATCGGCCAGGCGCTCGGCGTCGCGGCCGAACATTTCCGCATAGGCCAGCAGGTGGTGGCCGAAGGTGACGGGTTGGGCCACCTGCAGGTGCGTGAAGCCCGGCAGGATGGTGTCGGCATGAGCCAGCGCCACCTGGGCCAGCGCGCGGCGCAGTTGGCCCAGCAGGTCGATGGCGGTGTCGATCTCGGCGCGCAGCCACAGGCGGATGTCGGTGGCCACCTGGTCATTGCGCGAACGGCCTGTGTGCAGGCGCTTGCCGGCGTCGCCGACCAGTTCCACCAGGCGCTTCTCGATGTTCAGGTGCACGTCTTCCAGGTCCAGCAGCCACTGGAACTCGCCGCGCTCGATTTCGCCCAGGATCTGGGTCATGCCGCGCTCGATGTCGGCGCGGTCCTGGGCCGAGATCACACCCACCGCGGACAGCATCTCGGCATGGGCGAGCGAGCCCTGGATGTCAAAGCGGGCCAGGCGCTTGTCGAAGTCGACCGAGGCCGTGTAGCGCTTGACGAGATCGGATACCGGTTCCGAGAACCGGGCGGACCAGGCTTGGGCCTTGTTGGCGAACTGGTCTTGCGGGGAGGAGGGAGTATTGGACATGGTGGACGGATTATAGATGGACGATAATCCTCCGTCCCCAATCAGATGCCGGGCCCGCCGCGCCCGCCCCAGGAATGGAAGATACTCTTGCCGAACTGGCCGCCCCGGTGGCGGCCTATCTGCCCCAGCAGCCCTGGGTTCAGACCCTGCTGGGCATCCTGGCCCTGGTGCTCGGGGCTTTCGCCGTCCAATGGCTGGTGGCCCGCGCCGTCCTCTATGTGGCGCACCGGCTGCTGGTGCTGAGCGACAAACAGGACTGGGACGAAGCCTTGCGCCGGCGCCGGGCCTATCACCGCCTCTGGTACGCCGTGCCCTTCCTGGTGGTGGCCTATGGCGCACCGCTCATCCCCCATGCCCGTGAGGGCCTGCTCGAGGCCGTTTCCCGCATCGGCCTGTCCATTGCCTGGGTCTACATCCTGATGGCCCTGCGCAGCGTGCTGAGCGCCGCGCAGGATACCTACGCCGCCACCACCCGGGCGCAGACCCGCTCCATCAAGGGCTACATCCAGCTGGGCAAGATCGCGGTGCTGGTCGTCTGCGTCGTGCTGGTCGTGTCCATCCTGGTGGATCGCTCGCCGCTGCTCATGATCTCCGGCCTGGGCGCCCTGTCGGCGGTGCTGCTGCTGGTGTTCAAGGACACGCTGCTGTCGCTGGTGGCCAGCACCCAGCTCACGTCCAACGACATGCTGCGCATCGGCGACTGGATCGAGATGCCGCAGGCAGGCGCCGATGGTTTCGTCATCGATATCGCCCTGCACACGGTGAAGGTGCAGAACTGGGACAAGACCGTCACCACCGTGCCCACCTACAAGCTGTTCTCGGAAAGCTATCGCAACTGGCGCCAGATGTTCGAGTCGGGCGGGCGGCGCATCAAGCGCACCCTGCGCATCGACGCGGCCAGCGTGCGGTTCCTCAAGGACGAAGAGCGGGATTCGCTGATGCGCTTTCGCCTGCTGCACGATTACCTGAAGGGCAAGCAGACGGATATCGACCAGACCAATCAGTCCCTGGGCGAGGACGCCGCCTTGCCGGCGAATCGCCGTCGCCTGACGAATATCGGCACCTTCCGGGCCTATGCGCTGGCGTATCTGAAAGGGAATCCCGAGCTGCACAAGGAAATGCTGATGCTGGTGCGGATGATGGAGCCCGACGCCAACGGCATTCCAGTGGAGGTGTACTGCTTCGCCAACAAGACCGCCTGGGTGGAGTATGAGCGGATCCAGGGGGACATTTTCGATCACCTGCTGGCGATCCTGCCGGAGCTGGGCTTGCGGCTGTATCAGGCGCCGTCGGGGTTTGATTTTTCTGCGGGGATGGCCGAGCGGGTGGGAAGGGATGGCGGGGTGGAGGCGCTGGTGGAGGGGCATCGGGCGCCCTAGCGATTGAGCGGGCTGGGGCCCATGCAATAATCCCCGGTTCCCCATCTCCACAACACCGGAAGCCGCCCATGACCGCCGCGCGGGTCGCGATTGCCCAACTCAACGTCCGTGTCGGGGACCTGGCTGGCAATGCCGCCAGGATCCTGGACGCCGCCCGCCAGGCCCATGCCCAGGGCGCCGACGTGCTGCTGACCACCGAGCTGTCGCTGACGGGCTATCCGCCCGAAGACCTGCTGCTGCGGCCGCAGTTCATCGCGCAGGCGGGCCAGACGCTGGACGCGCTGCGGCGCGACCTGGCTGCGCTGAAGGGTCTGCACGTCGTGGTGGGCCATCCGGTGCACCGCGCCGGCCATCTCTACAACGCTGCTTCCGTGCTGCACCAGGGCAACTGCCTGGGCGTGTACGGCAAGCGCGAACTGCCCAACTACGCCGTCTTCGACGAGCAGCGCTACTTCACATCCGATGGCGCGCCGCTGGTCTTCGAGGTGAAAGGCGTGAAGCTGGGCGTCACCATCTGTGAAGACATCTGGTTCGAGGCCGCGCCGCGCGCCGCGGCGGAGCAGGGCGCGCGCGTGCTGCTGGTGCCCAATGCCTCGCCTTTCAATGTCGACAAGCAGCGCCTGCGCGCCGACGTGGTGGCGCGCTGCGTGCGCGACACGGGTTGCGCGGTGCTGTATGCCAATGCGGTGGGCGGGCAGGACGAACTGATCTTCGACGGGGCGTCGTTCGCCTGCGACGCCTCGGGCCGGCTGGCCGCACGCCTGCCCGATTTCGAGGAAGCGCTGCGCGTGCTGACGGTGACCGCCGAGGGCGGCGTGGAAGACGCGCCGGATGCGCCCACGCCCGCGGTGGAAGTGCTGCCGCTGGAGGCTCGCGTGTGGGGCGCGCTGAAGCTGGGCGTGCGCGACTACCTGGGCAAGAACGGATTCCAGGGCGCCATCATCGGCCTGTCGGGCGGGATCGATTCCGCCGTGGTGCTGGCCGTGGCCGTGGACGCGCTGGGCGCGGACCGGGTGCGCACGGTGATGATGCCCTCGCGCTATACGGCCGATATCTCGACGACGGATGCCGCCGAGATGGCGCGCCGCCTGGGTGTGCGCCATGACGATATCGCCATCGGCCCCATCGTGGATCAGTTCGAGGCGGGGCTGGCGCCGCTGTTCGCCGGCCTGCCCGTGGATGCCACGGAGGAAAACCTGCAGGCGCGCGCGCGCGGCACGCTGCTGATGGCGCTGTCGAACAAGACGGGCTGGATGGTGCTGACGACCGGCAACAAGTCGGAAATGGCCACGGGTTATTGCACGCTGTATGGCGACATGGCCGGCGGCTTCGCGGTGATCAAGGACGTGCCCAAGACGCTGGTGTATCGCCTGGCGGCCTGGCGCAACACGGTGGACGACGTGATTCCCACCCGCATCATCACGCGTCCGCCTTCGGCCGAGTTGCGTCCGGACCAGACCGACCAGGACAGCCTGCCGCCCTACGACGTGCTGGACGAGATCCTGCGCCGGCACATGGAAGAGAACGAATCGGGCGCCGATATCGTGGCGGCCGGCCTGCCCGCCGACGCGGTGGAGCAGGTGTTGCGGCTTTTGCGCATCAATGAGTACAAGCGCCGCCAGGCGCCGCCCGGGCCGCGCATCACGCCGCGCGCGTTCGGCCGGGATTGGCGCTATCCTCTCGTCAACGGATTCCGAGAAAAACAAACCTCCTGAAGGACACGCGCATCGTGAAGCAAGTTACCGCCATCATCAAACCGTTCAAGCTCGACGAAGTGCGCGAGGCGCTGGCCGAAGTGGGCGTCAGCGGCCTGACGGTCACCGAGGTCAAGGGTTTTGGCCGCCAGAAGGGCCACACCGAGCTGTACCGCGGCGCGGAATACGTGGTGGACTTCCTGCCCAAGATCCGTGTGGAGGTCGTGCTGGCCGACGAGCTGGTCGAGCAGGCCATCGAAGCCATCGTGCGCGCCGCGCGCACCGGCAAGATCGGCGACGGCAAGATCTTCGTCACGCCCGTCGAGCAGGCCATCCGCATCCGCACGGGCGAGTCGGGCGACGCGGCGCTGTAAGGGCTGTAAGGCTGCGGCGCCCCTCCCGGGCGCCAGTGAAAAACGCACGCGGGACCGCGTGCGTTTTTTTATTGCCCGGCTGTTATTTCCCGCCGAAACGCTGCGCGCACAGCGCCAGCAGCGCGGCGGTCACGTCCTGGCGGCCGTGGCCCACGCGTTCGATCATGCCGATGGCCCGCGCCGCGTTGCGGGCCTGGGCGGGCAGCGGCAGCAAGGTCAGCGCAGGGTCGGCGTGCCAGCTGGCGCGGTTCAGCTTGGGCAGCAGCGTGACGCCCACTTCTTGGCGCACCAGCTCCACCAGCGTCTCGATGGCGTTCAGTTCCAGGAATTCGTTCACCGGCCACTGCAGGCGCTGCAGCGTCTGTTCCACCAGCCTGCCGGTCAATTCGTTGCGGTCGAAGCGCAGGAAGGGGCTGCGCGCCACGGCGTCGCGCGCGCGCCGCACCGGCAGGGAGGCGGGCGCGATGACGACCAGCGGCTCGTCGTAAAGCGGCGTCCAGCGCAGCGCGGCGCTGGCGTGGCGCGGCTCCACCACCAGCGCGGCATCCAGTTCGCCCGCTTCGACGCTGTGGGCCAGGTCTTCGGCCTTGCCGGAAAAGACGCGGACGTCCAGGTCGCGGTGCTGCTGTTTCAAGGCCGAGACGACCTGCGACAGCGTTGCCATGCACGAGACGATGGCGCCCAGCGATACGGCGCCGGCCAGGCGGCCATCGGCTGCGCGGCCCCCCCCGCAGCCGCTCATAGTGGTCCAGCAGGCCGATGGCTTCGGGCACCAGTTCGTGGCCGGCGGCAGTCAGGACGGCCAGGCGGCCGCTGCGCTCGAACAGCTTGCGCCCCAGATCGTTTTCCAGCGCGCGCATCTGGAAGCTGACCGCCGCCTGCGTCAGGCCCACGTGCTCGCCCGCCTCGGTATACGAGCCGTGCCGGGCCACCGCCAGGAAAGTGCGGAAGAAGCGCAGGGTATTCATAAGTTTTTTTATTGAATGCCGGAAAGAAAGCAAATTGATTTGATTGAACCACAGGCGTACCTTATCCGCTCCTCGTCACCGCACAGCGGTGCCGGGGCCCCCGCCGTATCGGGCCAGCGCAGGAAAAAGGCATCGAACGCACGGGGGAAGGAGCGAGGTTGGAAGGGGCAGCAAAGGCGTTTGCCGATTCATAACCACTCTTGGGGAAAACAACATGCAATCCATCGTACGTAGCGTCTGCGCCCTGACCTTGGCATTGGGGCTTGCAGCAGGCGCGCAAGCAGCCTATCCAGAAAAGCCCGTGCAGCTCGTCATTTCCTTCCCGCCGGCCGGGGCCACCGATGTGCTGGCGCGCGCCGTCGGCCAGAAACTGTCGGCGGCGCTGGGGCAGTCGGTGGTGGTCGAGAACCGACCCGGCGCGGGCGGGGCCATCGGCCTGACGGCCGCGGCGCGCGCGCCCGCCGACGGCTACACGCTGTACCTGGCGGCCGTCACCAACCAGGCCATCGCGGCGTCGGTCTATGCCGACCAGAAGGTGAGCCTGATCGACGACTTCACACCGATCGGCAGCGTGGGCTACGTGCCGCACGCGCTCGTGGTGCCGGCATCGTTGCCGGTGTCCAGCGTGGGCGATCTCGTCAAGCACATCGTCGCCACGCCGGGGAAGTACAACTTCGCCTCGCAGGGCACGGGCACGCTGTCGCACCTGGAGTCCGAGCTGTTCGCCATGAAGGCCAGGCTGGACCTGGTGCATGTGCCTTACAAGGGCAGTTCGCAGGCCTTGCCCGATGTGGTGAATGGCTCTTCCGTGATGATGTTCGACAGCATCCCGGGCTCGATGCCGCTGGTCACCGCCGGCAAGCTGAAGTTTCTGGCCGTGGCGTCCAGCCAGCGCGTCAGCCTGCTGCCCGACGTGCCGACGCTGGCCGAGGCGGGCGTGCAGGGGGTGGAGGCCAACAACCTGTTCGGCCTCGTCGCCCCGCGCGGCACGCCGCAAGCCGTGATCGACACCGTGGCCGCCGCCCTGGAAAAGGCGCTGGCCCAGCCTGACCTGAAAGCCTCGCTGGCGGCGCAGGGCGCGGAACTGCACTATGCGCCGGGCCCCGAACTGGGCGCGGCGATCAAGCAGGAACATGTTTTCTGGGGCGACGTGGTCAAGGCGGCCGGCGTGTCCCAGAACAAACCATAATCCCGTTGAACCCATAGGAACCCTGGAGGATGACCATGCCTACGCAACCGACCGATTTCTGGTCGTTTCCCTATCCCTCGCAACGCATGCCGGTCCTGGCCGACAACGTCGTGAGCACCTCGCAGCCCCTGGCCAGCGCCGCGGGCTTGCAGATGCTGCAACGCGGCGGCAACGCCGTCGATGCCGCGCTGGCCACGGCCATCGCGCTGACGGTGGTCGAGCCGTGCATGAACGGCATCGGCGGCGACGCCTTCGCGCTGATCTGGGACGGGACGCGTATGCATGGCCTGAACGCCAGCGGGCGCGCGCCGAAGGCCTGGACGCACGAGCGGTTCAAGGACCTGCCGGGCATGCCGTTCCGGGGCTGGGACGCCGTGACGGTGCCGGGCGCCGTGTCCGCCTGGCGGATGGTCTGGGAGAAGTTCGGTTTGCTGCCTTTCGAGGATCTCTTCGAGCCCGCGATCCGCTATGCGCATGACGGCTTCCTGGTGTCGCACACCGTGCATCGCCAGTGGCAGGAGCAGGTGGCCGAGCTGTCGCCGCAGCCGGGCTTCGCCGACGCCTTCGCGCCGCGTGGACGCGCGCCGCTGCCAGGCGAGCGCTTCGTGTGCCCCGGCCAGGCCGACACGCTGCGCGAGATCGCCCGCACGCGCGGCGAATCGTTCTATCACGGTGAGCTGGCCGCCGCCATTGCCGCGCATGCGCGCGCCACCGGCGGCCTGATCACCGAGGCCGACCTGGCCGCGCACGAATCGAACTGGGTCGATCCCATCCGCATGGGCTATCGCGACCTGGAGCTGCTGGAAATCGGCCCGAGCGGGCAGGGCATCGGCGCACTGATGGCGCTGGGCATGCTGGACAGCCTGGGCGTGGACCCGGGCGAGCGGGACACGGCGCAGGGCATCCACCTGCAGATGGAAGCGATGAAACTGGCCTTCGCCGACATGCAGGCCTACGTGGCGGACCCCGACGCGATGACGTCGGTGCGTGCCGGCGACTTGCTGGACAAGGGCTATCTGGCCGAGCGCGCCAGGCTCATCGACCCGTCGCGCGCCAGCGATGCGCGCCCCGGCCAGCCGCATTCGGGCGGCACGGTCTACCTGACCACGGCCGACAGCAAGGGCATGATGGTGTCCTTCATCCAGTCGAACTTCAAGGGCTTCGGTTCCGGCGTCGTGGTGCCCGGACGCGGCATCGCGCTGCATAACCGCGGCTGGGGCTTCAGCAACAAGGCCGGCCACCCGAACGTGGTGGCGCCGGGCAAGCGGCCTTTCCACACCATCATTCCGGGCTTCCTGATGCGCGGCGGCCAGCCCTATGCCACGTTGGGCGTGATGGGCGGATCGATGCAGGCGCAGGGCCACGTGCAGATGACGTGCCGCCTGGCCGACCATGGCCAGAACCCGCAGGCGGCCAGCGATGCGCCGCGCTGGCGCGTGAAGGACGACAACCACGGCGTGGCGGTGGAGTGGAACATGCCGGCAGAAGCCGTGGAAGGCCTGAAAGCGCTGGGCCATCCGGTGCAGGTGGCGCCGCGCTTCGACATGGAGTTCGGTTGCGCGCAGATGGCCATGCGCCTGGACGGCGGCGGCTACCTGGCCGCGTCCGACCACCGCAAGGACGGCTACGCGGTCGGTTGTTGATCTGCCTGGCGCCGTCCTGGCGGGATCAACGGGGCAGCGCCAGTTCCCAGAACGCGGGCAGGAAGCATTCGGCCACCATCAGCGGCTGGCCGTGGCGCCAGAACACCGACCGCCGCGCCAGCAGGCGGGGCAGGTCGCCGGGTTCGCGCGCATCGGCGCTGGCCAGCGGTAGCGCCACCCGATGGATGGCCTGCGCAGGTGTCAGGCGCGCCACCTGGAAGGGGGAGCGGGCGATGCTGCGGTCGTGATACAGCATGTCGGCCAGCGGCCGCGTGCGCAGCCGCCGCACGCCTTGCCAGGTGGCATGCGATGCCGCCAGCGGCGTGACGCTGCGCGCCACCACGCTGTCGACGCCGTCGACGGCCATGGCGACTTCGCGCACCCACACCGCACTGCGCAGCGCGCGATGCAGGTCCGGCGCTTCGTCGGAGGCCAGGCCGGCGGGATACTCGGCCAGCACGCGCAGCTCGACGCGGCCCAGCCGGCGCAGGCCGGCGGTGAGCGCGCCGGGGCGCAGCAGCCAATGGTGTTGCAGCGATGTCCAGGAAGGGGCTGGGCGCGCGCGCCAGCCCCGAGAGTGTTGCGATGCCTGATTCATGGGATGCCTTTTGCCGCCGGGCCGCCCCAAGGCAAAAGCGCCCCCTCGCGGGGGCAGCAAGCCGAAGGCGCAGCGTGGGGGTGCCATTATGGACGAAGTGCCCCGGGCGCCGGGCGCGGCGCGGGGGCGGGTGCGCCGGGTGGGGTTAACATTCGGCCATTGTTCCCCAGGCATTCCATGGAAAAAGTACGCATCTCCAAGCTCATGTCCGAACGCGGACTGTGTTCCCGCCGTGAGGCCGACGGCTATATCGAGCGCGGCTGGGTCAAGGTCGACGGCGTGGTCGTGTCCGAGCTGGGCGCGCGCGCCTTCCCCTCGCAGACCATCACGCTGGAGCGGGGCGCGCAGGCCCAGCAGGCCGCGCGCGTGACGGTGTTGCTGCACAAGCCGGTGGGCTATGTGTCGGGACAGGCCGAAGACGGCTACGAGCCCGCGGTCGTGCTGGTCACCCCGCAGAACCAGTGGCGCGGCGGCACGGCCGGGCCCGCCTTCGACCGCGCGCATCTGCGCGGCCTGGCGCCTGCAGGACGCCTGGACATCGATTCCACGGGCCTGCTGGTGCTGACCCAGAACGGCGCGGTGGCGCGCACGCTGATCGGCGAGGACTCCGACGTCGACAAGGAATACCTCGTGCGCGTGCAGGGCAAGCTGGGCCCCGATGGCCTGGCCCTGCTCAATCACGGGCTGACGCTGGATGGCCGCGCATTGCGCCCCGCCCAGGTGTCCTGGCAGAACGACGACCAGTTGCGCTTCGTGCTGCGCGAAGGCCGCAAGCGCCAGATCCGCCGCATGTGCGAACTGGTGGGACTGAAGGTCATCGGCCTGAAGCGCGTGCGCATCGGCAATGTGGTGCTGGGCGACCTGCCGGTGGGGCAGTGGCGCTATCTGCGCCCCGATGAGAAGTTCGACGGGCCCGCGGCTGCCAGGCCCGCGCCGCGTCCCCGCGCGCCGGCAGCTTCCCAGCCTGCCGCGCCCTCCAGGCGTGAAGGCGCCGGCCGGCCGGCAGCCAGGGCGGCGCCCCGCCGCCCCGTGGCGGGCGTGCGCCGCGGTCCGTCAAAGGACTGATTTGCCAGGGGTTTGCCCGCGACCTGCGGGATTTCCCTGGGCAGACAGCTGAAATAATTGTCCTGATTGCGGAACTCTCTTGTTCCGCCAGACTCTTTGACTAGGCAAGGAAAAAGCGCACAATACGCGCTTCATTTTTGCGCTGCAGCAAATCTTCGTCCGACAGGCCGGCATGTCCGCTCCCGTGGCGCGCCGGCTTCCGCTTTTCCTCCATTCCGCGCCTCCCATGAAGAACATCACCTGCCGCGTCGCGGCACTGACGACGGTCCTGCTGGGCCTGGCTGCCTGCGGCAAGACCGCGCCCGAGACGCCCCAGGCGCCCACGCCCGAAGTCGGCATCGTGACCTTGCAGACCGAGTCGGTGGCCCTGTCGGCCGAATTGCCGGGGCGCACCACGCCCACGCGCATCGCCGAAGTACGCCCCCAGGTCAACGGCATCGTGAAGAAGCGCTTGTTCGAGGAAGGCGGCACGGTCAAGGCGGGCGAGCAGCTCTATCAGATAGACCCTGCGCTGTACCAGGCCGAGCTGGACAGCCGCCGGGCGGCGCTGGCGCGCGCGCAGGCCTCCGCGAAATCGGCCGCGTTGCTGGCGGACCGCTACAAGCCGCTGGTGGCCAGCAATGCCGTCAGCAAGCAGACCTTCGACGACGCCATCGCCGCGCGCGACCAGGCCAACGCCGATGTGCAGTCGGCCCGCGCGGCGCTCGAAACGGCGCGCATCAACACGGTCTATACGCGTGTGCTGTCGCCCATCGATGGCATCATCGGCCGCTCCGCCGTGACCGAAGGCGCGCTCGTCACTGCCAACCAGGCCAATGCCCTGGCCACTGTGCAGCAGATCGATCCCATCTATGTGGACGTCACGCAATCCAGCGTGCAGCGCCTGGCCTTGCAGGACGCGCTGGCCTCGGGCCGCCTGAAGGGCGGTGAGTCCGGCCAGGCCGAAGTGTCGCTGCGCCTGCCCGATGGCAGCGTCTATGAAGAGAAAGGCCACCTGCAGTTCTCGGAAGTGACGGTGGACCCGGGCACGGGTTCCGTTACCCTGCGCGCGGTCTTCCCGAATCCCAAGCGCCGCCTCCTGCCCGGCATGTTCGTGCATGCACGCCTGCAACAGGGCGTGGACGAGCAGGGCCTGCTGGTGCCGCAGCAGGGCGTCACGCGCAACCAGCGCGGCGAGCCGACGGCGCTGGTGCTGAATGCCGAGGACACGGTCGAGCAGCGCGTGCTGCAGACCGATCGCGCCATTGGCGACAAGTGGCTGGTCACCAATGGCCTGGCCGCGGGCGATCGCGTGATCGTCGAGGGCGTGCAACGCGTGCGTCCTGGCGCCAAGGCCAATGGCGTGCCCGCCAAGCTGGCCGGCCCGGCGCAGGCCGGCGCCGCGGCCCCCGCTGCTGCGCCTGCAGCGAACTGAGCGGAGCGCGCGCATGGCAAAGTTCTTCATCGACCGGCCCGTCTTCGCCTGGGTGATCGCCATCGTCCTGATGATGGCGGGCGCCCTGTCGATCACCACGCTGCCGGTGTCGCAGTACCCGAACATCGCGCCGCCTTCGATCAGCATCCAGGTGTCCTATCCGGGCGCGTCCGCGCAGACCGTGCAGGACACCGTGGTGCAGGTGATCGAGCAGCAGATGAACGGCATCGATCGCCTGGAGTACATGTCCTCGTCCAGCAATTCGGACGGCAGCATGGAAATCCAGCTGACCTTCTCGCAAGGCACCAACGCCGATACGGCACAGGTGCAGGTGCAGAACAAGCTGCAGCTGGCCATGCCGCTGCTGCCTCAAGAGGTGCAGCAGCAGGGGCTGCGGGTCACCAAGGCCACGCGCAACTTCCTGATCGTGGCGGGCTTCGTGTCTACCGACGGCTCGCTGTCGCGCCAGGACATCGCCGATTACGTCGCCTCCAGCGTGCAGGATCCCATCAGCCGCACCGACGGCGTGGGCGACTTCCAGCTGTTCGGCGCGCCGTACGCCATGCGGATCTGGCTGGATCCGGACAAGCTCAGCAACTTCGGCCTGGCCGTGAGCGACGTGACCGCCGCGATCCGCGAGCAGAACGTGCAGGTGTCGTCCGGCCAACTGGGGGGCCTGCCCGCGGCGGCGGGCCAGCAGTTGAACGCCACCATCATCGGGCCGTCGCGCCTGCAGACGCCCGAGGAGTTCGGCGCCATCCTGCTGCACGTGAACCGCGATGGGTCGCAGGTTCGCATCCGTGACGTGGCCCGGGTCGAACTGGGCGGCCAGAACTACGCCATCAACAGCCAGTACAACGGCCGTCCGGCTGCCGGGTTGGCCATTCGTCTTGCGCCCGGCGCCAACGCGCTGGATACGGCGGACGCCGTGCGCGCCACCATCGACACGCTGCGGCCTTTCTTCCCGACTGGGCTGGACGTGGTGTATCCCTACGACACCACGCCCTTCGTGAAGCTCTCGATCCAGGGCGTGTTCCAGACGCTGGCCGAGGCCGTGCTGCTGGTGTTCCTGGTGATGTACCTGTTCCTGCAGAACCTGCGGGCCACGCTGATTCCCACCATCGCCGTGCCGGTGGTGCTGCTGGGCACCTTCGGCGTGCTGGCCGCCTTCGGCTATTCCATCAACACCCTGACCATGTTCGGCATGGTGCTGGCCATCGGGCTATTGGTGGACGACGCCATCGTGGTGGTGGAGAACGTCGAGCGGGTGATGGCCGAGGAAGGGCTGTCACCCAAGGCCGCCACGCGCAAATCCATGGGGCAGATCACCGGTGCGCTGGTCGGCATCGCCATGGTGCTGTCGGCCGTGTTCGTGCCCATGGCCTTCTTCGGCGGGTCCACGGGCGTCATCTACCGCCAGTTCTCCATCACCATCGTCTCGTCCATGGTGCTGTCGGTGGTGGTCGCCATCGTGCTGACGCCCGCGCTCTGCGCCACCATGCTCAAGCCCATCCCCAAGGGCCATCACGGCGCCAAGCGGGGCTTCTTCGGCTGGTTCAATCGCACCTTCGACCGCGGCAACGACCGTTATGTCGGCGGCGTGTCGCGCCTGATCAACCGTTCCGGCCGCGTCATGCTCCTCTTCGTGCTGCTGACGCTGGTCATGGCCTGGCTCTTCACGCGCATTCCCACGTCCTTCCTGCCGGGCGAGGACCAGGGCATCGTCTATGTGCAGGTGGCGGCGCCGGCCGGCGCCACGTCCGAGCGCACGCAGCAGGTGGTCGACCAGGTGCGCGACTGGATCCTGACGGAAGAGAAGGACACCGTGCTGTCCGTCTTCGAGGTCACGGGTTTCAACTTCGCGGGCCGTGGCCAGAACGCGGCCATCATGTTCGTGCGCCTGCGCGACTGGAAGGAGCGTTCCGGCGACGCCATGCGCGCCAGCGCCGTGGCGGGCCGCATCATCGCCTACGGGGCGTCGCAGGTGAAGGATGCGCAGGTGGTGGCCTTCACGCCGCCTGCGGTGATGGAACTGGGCAATGCCTCGGGCTTCGACTTCCAGCTGCAGGACCGGGCGGGCATCGGGCACCAGGCCTTCCTGGCCGCGCGCAACCAGCTGTTGCAGGAGGCCGGCAAGCATCCGGCGCTGCGTTCGGTGCGTCCCAACGGCATCGAGGACGCACCGCAATACCAGCTGAACATCGATCGTGAGCGCATCCGTGCGCTGGGGGTGTCGATCGCCGACGTCAACAGCACGATCTCGGTGGCCTGGGGCTCGTCCTACATCAACGACTTCATCGACCGTGGCCGCGTCAAGCGCGTCTTCGTGCAGGGCGAGGCCGCGGCCCGCATGCTGCCGGAAGACCTGGAGAAGTGGTACGTACGCAATGCCGAGGGCGGCATGGTGCCGTTCTCGGCCTTCGCCACCGCCGAGTGGACCTACGGGCCGCAGAAGCTGGGCCGCTACAACGGCGTGCCCAGCTACCAGATCCAGGGCGAACCCGCCCCGGGCTACAGCTCGGGCGACGCCATGGCCGCCATGGAAGAGCTGGCGGGCAAGCTGCCGGGCGGCACGGGCTTCGAGTGGACGGGGCTGTCCTTCGAAGAGCGCCTCTCGGGTGCGCAGGCGCCAGCGCTGTACGCCATCTCGCTGATCGTGGTGTTCCTGTGCCTGGCCGCGCTGTATGAAAGCTGGTCCATTCCGACTTCCGTGATGCTGGTGGTGCCGCTGGGCATCCTGGGGGCGCTGGCCGCCACCTTGATGCGCGGCTTGTCCAACGACGTCTATTTCCAGGTGGGCCTGCTCACCACGATCGGGCTGGCTGCGAAGAACGCGATCCTGATCGTGGAATTCGCCAAGGCCCACTACGAGGAAGGGGCCAGCCTGGCCGAGGCCGCGCTGCACGCCGCGCGCCAGCGCCTGCGTCCCATCCTGATGACCTCGATGGCCTTCATCCTGGGCGTGGTCCCGCTGGCCATTTCCACCGGCGCGGGCTCGGGCAGCCAGAACGCGATCGGCACCGGGGTCATCGGCGGCATGCTCAGCGCCACCTTCCTGGCCATCTTCTTCGTGCCGGTGTTCTTCGTGGTTGTCTTGAAGACCTTCAAGGTCAGGCGCCTGTCGGAGCGGCAGGCGGAAGAGGACGCGCAGGCCCCCGCGGCGCATTGAGCGCGGGCGGCCTCCCGTTGAGTGCCACTGAATGAAATTGCCCGGGCATGCCCGGGCAATTTCATTTCTGCTTGCCGTCCAGCGTATAGCCGGCCCGGTCGTCCTGGGCCAGTTCCTTGGCCAGCCAGGGCAGCGTGTCCCGCAGCGCGGCCTGCAGCGTCCAGGGCGGATTGGCGACATACATGCCGCTGCCGTAAAGGCCCAGGCCGTCGGACGAGGGCTTGCGCACGGTCAGGGTGGCGTTGAGCCAGTTCTCCACCGGCAGCTTGGACAACTGGCGCGGCAGCTCCTGCGATTCGCGCCGCGACACCAGCGGATACCAGACCACGAAGGTGCCGGTGGCGAAGCGCTTGAGCCCTTCGCGCACGGCGTCCTGCACGCGGCGGTAGTCGCGCTTGTCTTCATACGGGGGGTCGATGACCACCATGCCGCGCCGCGTGGGCGGGGGCAGCAGCGATTTCATGCCCTCGAAGCCGTCGGCGGCATACAGCGTGGTCTGGCGCAAGGGGCGGCGGTCCAGTTTCTGCAGGTTGCCGCCCAGTACGCTGGCTTCGGAGGGATGCAGCTCGAAGAGCCGCAGGCGGTCCCGGTCGCGCAAGGCGGCCAGGGCCAGCCAGGGCGAACCGGGATAGTGGCGCAGCGCGCCGTCCGGGTTCAGGGCCGCCACCTGCTCGATGTAGTCGGCCAGCATGGGCGGCAGGTCGTGGCGTGGCCACAGGCGGGCGATGCCGTCCAGGAACTCGCCTTTCTTGTTGGCCCATTCGCCATCCAGGGCATACAGGCCCGCGCCCGCGTGGGTGTCGATCACCCAATAGGGAGCGTCCTTGCGGCCCAGGTGGTCGAGCATGTGCACGAGCATGGCGTGCTTGAGGACGTCGGCGTGGTTGCCGGCATGGAAGGCGTGGCGATAGCTGAACAAGGTCGTCGATGGCCCGTCGGGCGGGCGGTAAAGGAAAGAGTCGGGGAAATCAGTCGGGACGGATGAGCGCGAGCTCGTCCGTGAAGATGAGGTCGGCCTGCCACGCGCGCAGCGCATCGGCACGGGTCGGGTCGTTGACGGTCCAGGCGCCCAGGCGGTAGCCGGCTTCGCGCACCCGTTGCGCGACCTCGGCGTCCACGTGGCGCTGATCCATGTGCAGGGCGATGCAATCGTGGCGGACGAGGCGCGCCAGCCAGTCGGCGGGCAGCGGGCCTTCCAGCAGCAGCGCGCGCGGCAGTTCCGGCGCGGCGCGGGCGGACTCGGCCAGCGCCTCCTCCGAGAACGAGGAAATGAGCGGCGGCGTGTCCGCCCCATGCCAGAGTTCGCGCACGGCCTGGGTGACGAGCGCGCCCGTGATGGCTTCCCGGCCCCGGCAGGGCTTGATCTCGACATTGCTGGCGATCTGGTTGGCCAGGGTGTAACGGGCCACCGCGCGCAGCGTGGGGATGGACTCGCCGGCATAAGGGGCCGAGTGCCAGCTGCCTGCGTCCAGCCGCGCCAGCTCGCCGTGCGTGCGTTCGGCGGCGGGGCCGTGGCCATCGGTGGTGCGTTCCAGCGTGTCGTCGTGCAGCAGCACCGGCACGTCGTCGCGGCTGAGCTTCACGTCGTACTCAGCCATGCGGAACCCGTGCGCCAGGCCCGTGCGCATGGCCGCCAGCGTGTTTTCCGGCGCGATCCGGCCGCCGCCACGATGGGCGGCAAGGCGGGGGTAAGGCCAGGGAGCGGGCGTCTTCATGGGAGCGGGCGAGAGGGCGAAAAGGGGGTTGGCACGCTCAAGGATACCGCAGGGGCCCGGCGCGCCGCTTTCTCTCCCTTCACATAGTGATAAACTTTCCGCGCCCCGGCCCGTCGCGCCAGGGACTTCGTGGATGCGAGGCGAGTCCGGCTCGCCTTTTTTCATCTTGCCGCGGCGCGTGTCGAATTTCCGATGCGCCTGGCGGCCCAGTCCGGATACCCCATGTTCGAGTTCATTCGCACCCATCGTCGCGTGACGATGTTCCTCCTGTTCCTGCTGGTCGTGCCGTCGTTCGTGTTCTTCGGGCTCGAAAGCTACACCAGCATGAGTACCCGGGACACCGAGCTGGCCAGCGTCAAGGGCGAGGCCGTCACCGCACAGGAATTCAACCGCGTGCACGCCAACCAGCTGGAGCAATACCGCGCCATGCTGGGCGGCCAGTTCGATCCGGCGCTCGTCGACACGCCCCAGGTGCGCCAGCGCCTGCTGGACCAGTTGATCGACCAGCGCGTGGTTGCCGCCGCCGCGGTCGAAGGCCGTTATTCGGTCTCCGACGAAACGCTGCGCCGCACGATCGCCACGATCCCGGCGGTGCAGGTCGATGGCCGCTTCTCGGCCGAGCGCTACCGCGAAGCCCTGGCCGCACAGGGCCTGACGCCCGCCATGTTCGAGGCCGGCCTGCGCCGCGACCTGGCCACGGCCCAGGTGCTGGAGCCGGTCGGCGTGTCGTCCTACGTGCCCGAGGTCGTGCTGGCGTCGGTGCAGGCTGCCCTGTCCGAACAGCGCACGCTGCGCCTGCGCGCCTTCAGCGCCGACGATTTCCGCAAGGACATCACGGTCAGCGACGCCGACGTGAAGACCTGGTATGACGCCAACGGCAAGGAACTGGAAGTGCCCGAGCACGTCAGCGCCGAATACGTGGTGCTGGACGAAGCGGTCGCCACGCAGGGCATCACGGTCAGCGACGCCGACATCGCCGACTACTACAAGAACAATGCCAGCCGTTTCGGTCGCGAAGAGCGCCGCCGTGCCAGCCACATCCTGATCGAGGTGCCCGCCAGCGCCGACCAGGCGACGCGCGATGCCGCGCGTGCCAAGGCCGACGCCCTGGCCAAGGAGGCCGCCGCCAACCCCGACAGCTTTGCCGAGCTGGCGCGCAAGAACTCGCAGGACTCGGGTTCGGCCGCATCGGGCGGCGACCTGGGCTGGATCAGCCGCAACATGCTGGTCGAGCCGGTCGAGAAGGCCATCTACAGCCTGAAGCAGGGTGAAGTCTCCGGCGTGGTGCAAAGCAATTTCGGTTTCCACGTCATCCGCCTGACCGAGCTGCAGGCCGCCGACGTCAAGCCGCTGGCCGACGTGCGCGAGCAGATCGTCACCGAAATCAGGAAGCAGCAGGCAGGCACGCGCTTCTCCGAGCTGGCCAAGCAATTCACCGACGCCGCGGGCCAGGGCGACAGCCTGCAACCGGCTGCCGATGCGCTGCGCGTGCAAGTGCGCAAGGCCTCGGGCATCACCCGTACGGGTCTCCTGGACGCCGCGGACACCGGCGCCGATGCCGCCAGCGCCAGCAAGGACGTCAACCTGTTGAACGATCCGCGCGTGCGCGAAGCCCTGTTCTCGCAGGAAGTGCTGCGTGACAAGCAGAACTCCCGCGTGATGGAGCTGTCTGCCGGCCAACTGGTTGCGGTGCGCGCCGGTGCGCTCACGCCTGCGCAAGTGCCGCCGCTGGAAAAGGTGTCGGCTTCCATCCGCGACCGTCTGGTGGACGAGCGCGCTGGCGAGGCCGCTCGCAAGGCTGGCGAAGCGGCGCTGGCCTCGCTGAAGGCCGCGCCTGCCGGCGATGCGCCGGAAGGTTTCGGCCAGCCGGTCACCGTCAGCCGCCAGGATCCGGGCGCGCTGTCGCGCGAAGCGCTGGAGGCCGTGATGCGCCTGCCCAGCGCCACCTTGCCCGCCTATGCCGGCGCGGCCGATGGCGGCAATTTCGTCATCACCCGCCTGGAAAAGGTCGAAGCCGGCACGGTAACGCCCCAGCAGCAGGCTGCGCTGCGCCAGCAGATCAGCCAGGCCTGGGGCCAGGCCGAACAGCAGGCCGTGGTCCAGCTGCTGCGCCAGCGCTACGACGTGCGCGTGCTGCCCGCCGCCAAGGCCGCCGTCGAGGGCGAAGCGCAGACGAACTGATCGAAGGGAGCCGGCGCTGGTGTGCCGGCATCAAAAAACAAACGCCCGCATATGCGGGCGTTTGTTTTTGTCCGGCCGGAAGGGGGTTTGCCGGTCATGGCCATGCGGTGGTCAAGTTTCCGCATTCCTCCTATCATGCAGCAGTCAAAACCCAGCGAGCCCCCCTGCACAGGAGCCGGATATGGACGTCGAAGTGAGCAATACGGTTAACACCGCCCTCGCGATGCGCGATGTGAGCACGGTCCAGGAAGTGCAGGTGGCCTTGTTGAAGAAAGTGCTGGCATCGCAGGCCGACGCCATGGCCACGCTGATGCAGTCGATACCCAACCTGGCCGTGGACGCCACGCTGGGCGGCAACATCAACACGCACGCCTGAGTCAGGATTTCGCCCGTTTCAGCACCGGCTCCAGCACCTTCCACACATTCTCCAGAATGGCCGGCTGGGCTGCTTCCGTCGGGTGCAGGCCATCGGCCTGGAACATGGCGCGGTCGGCCGCCATGCCATCCAGGAAGAACGGGATCAGTTCGGCGTTCTCGCTCTTCGCGACCAGCGGGAAAAGGTCACGGAAGCGTTCGGTGTATTGCCTGCCGTAGTTGGGCGGGATCTGCATGCCGGCAATGATGACGGTCGCGCCCGCGTCGCGCGCGGCGCGTGTCATGGTGCGCAGGTTCTTCTCGGTCATGTCCAGCGACAGGCCGCGTAGCGCGTCATTGGCCCCCAGTTCCAGGATCACGATGCTGGGCTGGTGGGTCTTCAACTGGCTGGGCAGCCGGCTGACGCCGCCGCTGGTGGTATCGCCACTGATGCTGGCATTGGCGACGCGTGCCCCGGGATGGGACTCGGCCAGGCGCTTTTCCAGCAAGGTGACCCAGCCGCTGCCGCGGGACAGGCCATATTCCGCGCTCAGGCTGTCACCTATGATGAGAATGCGGGGCGCACTACCGGAGCCTGACTCGGAACCACTGGCCGGCGCGGCGGTCTGAGCCTGGGCCGCCAGCAGCGGGGCGCAGACCAGGGTCAGGCAGGACAACAAACGGACAAGCATGATGAATCCCAGTAAGAAATTGGCAAACCACGTGGCAATCGAGGCGCGTGGCGTCAGCAAGCGGGTCCAGGACGCCTCGGGCGAACTGGTCATCCTGGACGGCATCGATTTTACGGTTCCCGCCGGCGCCGCCGTGGCCATCACGGGCAGCTCGGGGTCGGGCAAGTCGACGCTGTTGGGACTGCTGGCCGGCCTGGATGTTCCCAGCGCGGGCAGCATCAGCCTGAACGGCCAGGACCTCTTTTCGCTGGACGAGGACGGCCGTGCGGGGCTGCGGGCCCGCCAGGTCGGTTTCGTATTCCAGTCCTTCCAGTTGTTGCCGAACCTGACGGCGCTGGAAAACGTGATGCTGCCGCTGGAGTTGGCGGGGCAGCCGGCGCGCGAGGCCGCGGAGGCCATGCTGGGACGCGTGGGCCTGGGCTCGCGCCTGCATCACTATCCCCGCACGCTGTCGGGTGGCGAGCAGCAGCGGGTTTCCCTGGCCCGGGCATTCGTGGTGCGGCCGGCGCTGCTTTTCGCGGACGAGCCCACGGGCAGCCTCGATGCGGCCAACGGCGCGGCAATCATCGACCAGATGTTCGCCCTGCATCGCGAGCAGGGCGCCACGCTGGTGCTGGTCACCCACGATCCCGCGCTGGCCGCGCGCTGCGACCAGCAGTTGGTGCTGCAGGCGGGCAAGGTGGTGGAGCCGGCAGCCACGCCGGCCTGAGCACGCGAGAGCCTCGCGTCAGCCAGAGGCCGCGGCGCGCGCCAGGCGGCTGCGCCGCCACTCATACAGCGCGATGCCCGCGCCGCTGCCGCAGGTGATGGCGATGCCCAGCCAGGTCAGCGGTCCGGGAAACTGCCCCCAGATCAGCCAGCCCAGCGTGGCGGCACAGGTGATCTGCAGGTACACCAACGGCGCCAGCACCGAGGCGGGCGCATTGCGGTAGGCCTGGATCTGCAACAGGTGGCCCAGCGCGCCGGACACGCCGGTCGACAGCATGACCACCCACTCCCACAGGCCCATGTTGGCCAGGACCGGCATCGCGGGCGGCAGCACGAAGGGCAGGATCGCCGTCAGGCCCAGGGCGCCCACTGCGCCGCTCCAGATGAGCGTGGTGAAGGGGTCCTCGTTGGCCACGCGCCGCGTGGCGATGAACTGGGCGGCGAAGAACACCGCGGTGATGAGCCCGAGGACCACGCCCAGCGGATCCAGGCCCGAGCCCGGGCGCACCACGATCATGACCCCGGTGAAGCCCACGGCTGCGGCGATCCAGCGCGAAATCTGGGGTTTTTCCTTCAGCACCCACGGCGCCGTGGCCAGCACGATGAGGGGCGCCAGGAAGATGATGGCGGTGGCCTCGGCCTGGGGCAGGCGGCGCAGCGTCAGGAAGAACATCAGGGTGGCGCAGAGCATGAAGCCACCGCGCAGCGCCTGGTCTTGCACCCGCTTGGGCCGCAGGATGCGCCAGCCGCGCAAAGGCACGATGAGAGAGGTGACCAGCAGCAGGTGCACCACATAGCGGAACCATGCGACCACCAGCACGGGCACACCGGCCGCCAGGACCCACTTGCTGCTCGCATCCAGGGTGGAGAGGCACCACATCGACGCGTAGAGCACGGCGATGCCCACCATCAGGCGGCCCGCGGGTAGCGCGGGGCGGGGTGCGGGGCCGGCGGAGCCGTCGGCGCCAGGCCGGGTCATGGCGAGTCTCCTGGGGATTGCTGCCGGCAGTTCGCTGCTGCGCGGGCGAAAAGCTGACATGATACGCGTGCTTCCCCCATTTCCTTCACGGTTTGCCGACTCATGATGCTCACCCTGGCCCAAGCCGCTCATTCCCTGCAATCCGGCCGCGACACCGCGCAAGGCCTCGTTGAGGCTGCGCTGGCACGCGCCCAGGATCCGGCCGGCGAGGGGGCTCGTGTCTACACGGAACTCCATGCCGATGCGGCGCGCGCGGCGGCGCAGGCGTCCGATCTCCTGCGTGCCCGCGGCTTGGCTCGCTCGCCGCTGGAAGGCCTGCCCATTTCGGTGAAGGACCTGTTCGACATCGCAGGGCGCACGACGCGCGCCGGTTCCGTCGTGTTGGCGGATGCGCCGCCCGCCACGCGCAGCGCCCTGGTCGTGGAGCGCCTGCAGGCCGCGGGCGCCATCGTGATCGGGCGCAGCAACATGACCGAGTTCGCGTATTCGGGCCTGGGCATCAACCCGCACTACGGCACGCCGCTCAACGCCTGGGACCGCGCCACGGGCCGCATCCCTGGGGGCTCCTCATCAGGCGCGGCGGTGTCGGTCACCGACGGCATGGCGCTGGCCGGCATCGGTTCCGATACCGGCGGCTCGGTGCGGATTCCGGCTGCCTTGTGTGGCTTGACGGGTTTCAAGCCCACCGCGCGGCGGGTGCCGATGGACGGCGTGCTGCCGCTGTCTGCCCACCTTGATTCCCTGGGGCCCATCGCACCGTCGGTTGCCTGCTGCGCCTTGCTGGATGCTGTGATGGCGGGCGAGTCCTGGGATGATCTGCCGCAAGCCTTGCCGCTGGCGGGTCTGCGCCTGGCCGTGCCCACCACCAAGGCGCTGGACGGCATGGACGTTACGGTGGCCCGCGTGTTCGAACGCACCTGCGCCACTTTGCGCCAGGCCGGCGCGCAGGTCACGGAGATCGCATTGTCCGAATTGGCCGAGGTGGCCGACATCAATGCCAAGGGCGGCTTCACCGCCGCCGAGGCCTGGGCCTGGCATCGCGGCCTGATCGCCCTGGCGGAAGGCCGCTACGATCCGCGCGTGGTGTCGCGCATCCGGCGCGGCAGCGAACAAAGCGCCGCCGACTTCATCGACCTGCTGGCGGCGCGCAAGCAATGGATTGCACGTGTGACGGCAAGCATCGCGCCGTACGACGCCTTGCTGATGCCTACGGTGCCCGTCGTGGCGCCGCCGCTGGCGGAGCTGGTCCGTGACGAGGCCGCGTACTTCCACTTCAATGCACTGATACTGCGCAATCCCACCTTCATCAACTTCCTGGATGGCTGCGCGGTGTCAGTGCCGGCGCATGTGCCCGGCGAGGCGCCGGTTGGGGTCAGCCTGGCCGCGTCGGGCGGGCATGACAGGCGCCTGCTGGGGTTGGCGCTCGCAGTCGAAGCAAAGATGTCCCGGGAGACCTGACACGCCACAGGGACACCGGGCCTGCGCCTGGGGGCACAGGCCTGGTGTCCTAGTCGATCATTCGGAAAGCGGCTGTCGCGTGCCGAGCTGCCGCAGCGGGTTGCCCGCGTGGACGGTATATGGCTCGACCTTGCCGCGCACGACCGATCCCGCGCCAATGACGGCCCCCTCGCCGATGTCGGCGCCGTCCAAGAGGACGCAATTGGCGCCTATCCATGCATCATCGCCAATCCGGACACCGCCCTTGCTGGGGCGGAAACCTTGCGACCGGATGGGCTTGCTGGCGTCGGCGAACTCATGGTTGGTCGGTGCCAGGGTGCAGTTGGCAGCAATGGCGACCCGGTTGCCCATCGAGATACCATGTCCTGAATACAGCACGCAGCCGGCGTTGATGACGCAGTCTTCGCCGATCAGGATGTCTCCTGCGCCGCCTGCGGGCTTGATCTTGACAAAGGCATCCACGACGCTGCGTGCGCCGATGAGGATGCGAGTCCCGCGTACCGAATCTTCGATATCCGCAAGCTTGGAGACGCGCGCGCTGTCGTGGATTGAAATCATGATCGGGTCTGCCGGCAGGGGCTGGGAGTCAACGTGATCAGGCGATGCGACGCAGGAATCCATCGGGCGCCGACGTGACCAGCAGCTTATCTTCGATGGACTTGTCGATCTGGAACTCCGGGTGCGACTTGAGCCATTCCCAGACGGCAGTCTTGGGGTTGTTGCCCTTGCTCCAGGGACGGTCGGTCCAGACGTATTCGTCGGGCAGATCTTCCACGAACGTGTCGAACACGACCACGTAGCTATCGACCGCCACCAGATGCGCGTAGGCGTTCAACTCCGCCAGCACGTGCTCATGGGTATGGTTCGAATCGAGGAAAACCAGGACGCGCTTGCCCTGCGCCTGGGCCTGGACCTGCGCGACCACGGCCGGGTCGACGCTCGAGCCTTCGAGCAGCGAGATCCGGTGTGCCAGCGGATGCGAGGTGATGGCTTCGCGGTTGTGGGGGCGGATGTCGATGTCGATGCCCAGCACCTGGCCATGGCCCAGCATTTCCAGGATGGACGCAGACATGACGAGAGAGCCGCCGTGTGCCACGCCGGTTTCGATGACGAGATCGGGTTTGGTTGCCCAGATGATCTCCTGTATCGCCATGGCATCCGTGGGGAGCTGGATCAGCGGCCGGCCAAGCCAGGAGAAGTTGTTCATGTACTTGCGTTCCAGCGCCTTGACGCGCCAGGTTTCCGCCAGCGCGCGGAATTCGGCGTCGTTGGCGAAGCTGGCGATGCGTTGGCGCTTCTCTTCGCGGTAGTCGGGGGCGGCGCTCGGCGTCGTTTCGAGGTAGGTCACGATGATCCTTTACGAGCTCTGGCTCTGGATGAATGAGGGGAAATATTCCTGGAAGTCGCGCGGCCGGAAGCCGTACGTCTCTTGCAGGCGGGTGATGTCGATGGGCGAGAATTGCCACGCGGGCGCGTCTTCGTCGGCAGTGCAGACATACCCGGCTTCGCGCGACAGGATCTCCAGGATCTCGGCGTTGCTGGTGCCCTGTCCGCTGGCCACGTTGAGGATGCCGCCCTGCTGGGAGCGCGCGATGCGCGCAAGCAGCGCCACCACGTCGTCGATGTGGATGTAGTCCTTGCGTGACGCCAATGCCGTGCGCAGGTGCACGGCGCCAGTACGCGCGCCTTCGGCGAGCAACTGATCAATGAAGGTGTCGGGATCAGCACGAGGACCGATGACGTTCGACAGGCGCACCACCCGCGCATGCGGGCGGCCACCATGCAGGCACAATGCTTCGCCGGTCAGTTTGGAGAGGTTGTACAGGTTTCCCGCCTCGTTGGGATTCACCTGCAGGCTGGCTGATTCGCGCGTGTCCGATGCATTCGCATAGACCCGTGTGCTGGACAGATACGTCAGCGAGGTGAAGGTTGCCTTGGCCAGCAGCCGGCGCAGTACGCACACATGCGCGTCGACGGTGTCCAGCGGGCGCTGGCGGAAATCGGCGGTGAGGCCGATGCAATAGATCACGTGACCAAGGTCGCCCAGCAGGGCGGGGTCTTCGTCGCGTCCCGGTGCAAGGCAGGCCTGTCCGGTTTGGCGCAGGTGGCGCAGCAGGTGCGAGCCGACGAATCCCGTGGCACCCAGGATGGTGTAGTGGGATGCCGTGCCCTGGGTTGCCGTCATCGGATCTCCAGCCTTGGCACGACGGTGACGAAGCGCCCGCCCCATGCCTCGATATAGGCGTGGTGGGCAACGATCTCTTGGGCGATGTTCCAGGGAAAGATCACCACCAGGTCGGGCTTGAACTCGGCCAGCGCCGCGGGCGCGCGCACGGGAATGCGGCTGCCCGGCAGGAACTTGTCCTGCTTGGCCTGGGCTGCGTCGCACACCAGCGGCAGCAGGTCGGGCTTCACGCCCGCATAGTTCAGCAGGGTGTTGCCCTTGGCGGCGGCGCCGTACGCCGCCACGCGCTTGCCTGCGCGTTTCTGCGCGATCAGGAAGTCCAGGAAATTGTCCTTGATGGCTTCCACGCGCGCCTGGAAGTCGGCATAGACCTGGGTACCCTGCAGGCCGGCCTCGGCCTCGCGGGCCAGGACGTTGGCCACGGCCGTCGTGTCGGCGCGCGCGTCACCGGCATGGCAACCGTATACCCGCAGGCTGCCGCCGTGGGTGGATAGTTCCTCCACGTCGCACACGCGCAGGCCGGCGGCCGCGAAGATGCGCGCCACGGTGTACAGCGACAGGTACGAGAAATGCTCGTGATAGATGGTGTCGAACTGCGTGTGCGTGATCAATTGCAGCAGGTGCGGGAACTCCAGCGTGACCGTGCCGCCCGGTTTCAACGCGGCCTGGATGCCGCGCGTGAAGTCGTTGATGTCGGGCACGTGCGCATAGACGTTGTTGCCGGCAATGAGATCGGCCTGGCGGCCTTCGGCGGCCAGCCGCTTGCCCAGGGCTTCGCCGAAGAACTCGCGCAGCACCGGGATGTCCAGCGCCTCGGCGGCGCACGCGGTGCTGTCGGTGGGCTCGACGCCCAGGCAGGGAATGCCCGCCTCCACGAAATTGCGCAGCAGATAGCCGTCGTTGGAGGCCAGCTCGATGACAAGGCTGTCGGCGCCCAGGGCCAGCCGCTGGGTCATGGCCTGCGCGTAATGGCGGGCATGCGCCAGCCAGCTCGACGAGGTCGACGAGAAATAGGCATAGTCCTTGGAGAACAGCGCATCGGCCTCGGCGTAATCCTCGGTTTGCACCAGCCAACAGTGATGGCAGACCTTCACCTTCAGCGGATAGTAGGTCTCGGGCGCGGACAGTTCATCCGCGCGCAGATAGGCATTCGAGGGCGGCGCGGTGCCCAGGTCCACGAAGGTCTGGTGCAGGTCGGTTCCGCAATGACGGCATTTCATACGTCGAGTCCGGCGAAATCAGGAGAGAGCAGGGGGTGAGCGCGGTCGCGCTCGGACAGGTCCGCCACGGGCAGCGGCCAGGCAATGGCCAGGCGGGGGTCGTCGTGGCGCAGTCCGCCCTCGGCGTCGGGGTCATAGTGCGCTGTGTGCAGGTACAGCAACTCGCTGTCGGCTTCCAGCACCTGGAAACCGTGGGCGCAGCCTTCCGGGATCACCAGCATGGCGGGCCGGTCGGCGCGCAGTTCCTGGGCGTGCCAGCGCAGGAAGGTGGACGAGCCCGCGCGCAGGTCTACGGCCACGTCCCAGACGCGGCCGCGCAGGCAGCGCACGAACTTCATTTCGGCGTGGGGGGCGTGCTGGAAGTGCAGGCCGCGCACGGCGCCGGCTTCCCGGGTGCGCGACAGGTTGACCTGGACGATGCGGCGCGTGCCGGCAAGGTCGGCCAGTTCGCGGTCGCAGTACAGCCGCCCGAAAGCGCCGCGATGGTCTTCGCGCAAGGGCGTCTCCACCAGCATGACGCCTGCGATCGGGGTGGGCGTGACGTTCACGGCGTGATCCAGCGAGTACCGGCCGCCTGCGCGGCGGCCAGGTAGTGATCGAGCTGGGCGCGCGTCGTGGCTTGGCCGGTGGCGTGATGGTGGCGATACCATTGCGCAGTCAGCGCCAGCGCCTCGTCCAGGCCCAGCACCGGCTGCCAGCCCAGGACGCTGTGCGCGCGCGCGCAGTCCAGCTGCAGCAGGCCGGCCTCGTGCAGGGGGCTCGGCGGCGCGGCCTGCCAGCGCAGTTCGGGCCAATGCCGCGCCAGCGCGGCCAGGATGTCTCCCACCCGGCGGTTGTCCGCGTGGGCTGGGCCGAAATTCCAGGCGTCCGCGCAGTGGCGTTCACCGGCCAACAGGCGCTCGCCCAGCATCAGGTAGCCCGACAGGCATTCCAGCACGTGCTGCCAGGGGCGCGTGGCCTGCGGATGCCGGATCTCCAGCGGCACGCCCGCGGTCACCGCGCGCACCAGGTCGGGCACCAGGCGGTCGGCCGCCCAGTCGCCGCCACCGATGACGTTGCCGGCACGCGCGCTGGCCACCAGGGGCGCGTCCGGCGCATGCCAGAAGGCCTTGCGGTAGCTATCGACCACCATCTCGCAGGCGGCCTTGGACGCGCTGTACGGATCGTGGCCGCCCAGTGTGTCGTTCTCGCGGTAGCCCCAGGGCCATTCGCGGTTGGCATAGACCTTGTCCGTCGTGATGACGACCACCGCGCGCACGCCAGGCGTGCGGCGGCAGGCCTCCAGCACGTTGGCCGTGCCCATGACATTGCTGGACCAGCTGTTGAGCGGGTCGCCATAGGACTGGCGCACCAGCGTCTGCGCGGCCAGGTGGAACACCACTTCGGGCCGGGACTGCGCGAAGGCGTCCATCAGCGGGGACAGCTCGCGCACGTCGCCGCGGATGTCGGTGGCGGGGGCGTCCAGCAGGTCCCAGTGATTGGGCGTGGCGTCCGGGTCCAGCGCATAGCCGGTGACTTCCGCGCCCAGTTGCGCCAGCCAGCACGCCAGCCAGCTGCCCTTGAAGCCGGTGTGGCCGGTCAGCAGCACGCGCTTGCCGGCATAGCGGCCGTTGAATTGCCTCACGCCCAGACCTTCCACGGCGGGGTGCCTTGCGTCCACAGCGCTTCCAGCTGGTTCTTGTCGCGCAGCGTGTCCATGGCTTGCCAGAAGCCGGCGTGCTTGTGGACCATCAGCTGCTGCTCGGCGGCCAGCGCGATGAGGGGCTCGGATTCCCAACTGGTCTGGTCGCCTTCGATGCGGTCGATCACGGCCGGGTCCAGCACGAAATAGCCGCCGTTGATCCAGGCGCCATCGCCCGCGGGCTTCTCCTGGAAGCTGCTGACCTGGTCGCCCTCGATGCCCAGCGCGCCATAGCGGCCGGGCGGCTGGATGGCAGTGACCGTGGCCAGCTTGCCGTGGCTGGTGTGGAAGGCGGTGAGGGCGCTGATGTCGATGTCCGACACGCCGTCGCCATAGGTGAAGCAGAACGGCTCGTCGCCCAGGTGCTTGCGCACGCGCTTCAGGCGGCCGCCCGTCAGCGTGTTTTCACCGGTGTCCACCAGCGTGACCTGCCAGGGCTCGACGTAGCGGTGGTGCACCGTCATGCTGTTGCGCGTCATGTCGAAGGTGACGTCCGACATGTGCAGGAAGTAGTTGGCGAAGTATTCCTTGATCACGTAGCCCTTGTAGCCGCAGCAGATCACGAAGTCGTTGATTCCGTGGTGGGAATACGTCTTCATGATGTGCCACAGGATTGGTTTGCCGCCGATCTCGATCATGGGCTTGGGCTTGAGATAGGACTCCTCGGAGATCCGGGTGCCCAATCCGCCAGCCAGGATGACTGCTTTCATGGTGTTTGCCTGTCTGGGTAATGCGTGCTTGCAAGGCCCGGCGCGCCGGGCCCTGCGGATCAATAGTGACGGTAGCGGTCGATCAGGTAGTTCTCGACCTGTTCTTGTATGCGTGCGAGTTCGGCGGGCTCGAGCGTTTCGCGTGCAAGCATATTGAGGTCGTCGCGGTAATACTCACGGAACGGGCCACGCTCGAGCTTTTCTTTCTTGCCGGTGATGCGTTCAGAAGCGGTACTGACCCGCTCCTGGAAGTAGCGCCGGAAATACTTGGCGTCTTCCAGGTAGGTCAGCCGCCCCTTCCACAGCAGGTGGCTGATGAATATCTTGTCCCAGGACAACACTTCGCGCAGTTCCAGGTCGCTGGCCTGACTGCGGCGGAACAGCGATTGGACGATGGTGCAGTTCACCAGTTGCGTGACTGACTTCAGGTACCTCTTGAGCGGGTGCGGGTCGCTGAAGTCATAGATGGCTTCGCCCAGGGGGCTGGTGTTGCCGTCCTGCACGCGGAAGGGGGTTCCGCAAGCCATCGAGACGTCCGGCTCAGTATCCAGCAACCGGGTCGCCAGGCTCAGGTAGTTGGACGACAGGTAGTCGTGGCCGCCCAGCCACATGAAGTAGTCCGACCGAGTCTGCTCCAGCAGGAAGCGGAAGTTGTTGAAGGCCCCCACGTTTTCAGCGTGGCCGAGGATCTCGAATCGGGCATCGCCGCTGATGGTGTCCTGAACGATCTCCAGGGTCCTGTCCGTGGACGCGTTGTCACCGAGCAGAAAGTGCACGCCGTCGGCATCTTGTGCTTTCAGTGACTGAATCGTCTGTTCGACGTATTTCTCTTCGTTGTAGAGCGGCACGGCGACCAACGTGCGTACCTTGTGTGTACCGCAACGCAGCGCGGATGCCGTGCGCACGACGGGGATTGGGGGCACAGTGGAGGACGCAAGCGTGGCGGTGGCGGCCGCCGTCCGGGGAAGAGGTGCGGCCAGCGCGCCGAGCGCCTGGAGAATCTCCGCTGCATGGCAGGCTCGACCCGCCGCCGCCCGGCCGTTCCAGCGGCTGCCCGCCTGAAGCAGCAGGTGTGACGCCTGCTGCTTCGAGAACTTCTCCTTGCGGTGGTCGTCGCCGCGCAGGTAGTCATGCAGCAGCACCGAATCCGGCGTGTAGAGCTGCTTGTCGGCCGGCACGCCGGCCTGCTCCAGGCGGCGCGAGAACTCGAAGCCGCCGTGGCCGAACAGCACGTAGTCGCCCCAGCCGCCCAGCGTCACGAAGGCCTGGGTGTTGAACGAAGCATTGCCCTCCAGGATGGGCGGTGCGGCAATGACCTGATCGCCCAGGCGGTAGTGCGGCGGGCATTCCGAACCCTTGGTGCGGGGGAGGTAGACGCCACGCAGGCAGACGGGCTGGTGCGAGGCGTGCACGGCCAGGTGGGCGTCGACGAAGCCGTCCTGGGGGATGCCGTCGTCTTCCACGAAGAACAGGATGGGCGCCTTGGCAAAGACAGCGCCCAGGTTGCGCGCCAGGTAGGCGCCCGAATTGCCGTTCAGCGTCACCCACACGTCCAGGAACGGCACCAGCGCGGCGAAATCCTCCGCTGGCGCGCCGTTGTTGACGAAGACGATCTCGATCTCGCCTTGCTTCTGCTCGCGCAGGATCCTGGCGGTTTCGACGATCTCCGGCTTGTAGCGGTTCGAGATCAGCACGGCGCTGATCTTCGCGTCGGGACGCTCGGTGTAGCGTTGAGCACTTTCGAACCAGTGCGCGTACAGCGCGGCCTTGTGGCGCCAGCCCATGTCCGTCAGGCGCGCCAGCAGCAACGGGTCGATCCGCAGCTCGGCGGGCGCCGCCTTGCTGCCCTTGGCCAGCAGGGCATGGGTATGGACGAAGTGCGCGGTGTTGTTGGCGCCGTCCCGGGCACGGGCTGCGTTGCCCCGGTTGATCAGCGCATCCAGCACGGCATCGCTCCAGGCGCCCATGTGGCCGACCACCTCGGCGATGCTCTCGGCCTCGGGAACCGACCGCACGTTGTTCAGCGTGAACGCGTCACTGTTGGCGCCCAGCACCTTGGCGACATGCACGTCGTCCAGGTAGCGGCCGCTTTCGGGCAGGGGCGACAGCACCTCGTAGGCAATGTCTTCCAGGCCATAGATGCCGTGCAGCAGGAAAGCCAGTTTCGTGCGGGCATTCGTGTCCAGCGCCTGCAGGCGCGCCTTGCCGGGAATGAAGAGCGCGTCGGCGTGAAGCGTGCCGGTCGCTTGCAGTCCCTGCATGCCCGCATGCTTGGACGGGTGCGCGTGCGCCATGTCGTGCAGGCGGTACAGCTGGAAGCCGTGGTGGCTGGCCCAGTGCTGCAGTTCGGCCAGGTTCGGCTGGCGCGCATGCGTGGGCCGGAAGCTGACCCGGGCTTCGATGATGAGCGCATTGGCCAGCACGCGCGCGCCGTTGTCCAGGATGGTGGCGCTGTCGTGATAGGCATCCAGCACCAGCCAGTCCAGGCTGGGCAGGCCGTTGATGCGGTCCAGCGCGACGGTGTTCAGGGGCAGCCGGGCCAGCACGCCGGTGGGCGCGCCCGGGCCGTCGGCGGGCAGGGGCTCGAGCGAGCCGCTTTGCGCGGAATCCAGGCAGGCGAACAGCGTGGCGGGCTTGCCGTCACCCAGGCTCATGTTGGCGTAGTAGTGCAGGTCGGGTTGCTGCGTGGCGGGCGAATTGGCCGCATTGCTGGCCGGGTCGAACACCACCAGCTCCAGCGTGCGCCGCTTGAGCATCTTCTGCACGTTGGCGCGCGAGACCAGGCTGCCGCCGTTGTCGATGGCGATGATCTTGCCCTGGAACTGCCACTGGAAGCTCGGATCCTCAGAAGCGATGGCCGGATGCTGGATGTCGGTCGGGCCGGCCTCGTCCTCGAAGTACGGCACGCCATCGGCGTCCAGCACCAGCGCGGCGGGCGCCTTGCCTTCGGTATAGCGCTGCCAGATGGCGCGCAGGGCGTTGGCCAGGTTAACGGCGAAGCGCTCGCCGTCGCAGACGGGCGATTGCAGCAGGATGTCGCGCAGGTGGCTGCGGATCGTGGACAGGCTTTGCAGGTCGCCCACCAGCTCCAGCACGCGGGCGCGATAGGCGTCCCAGTCGTCCACGACCAGCTCGGGCATGCCGGCGTTGACCAGATGGGTGGCCGAGTGGCGTCCGGCGAAGGTGGGGCCGGGCAGTGTCACCACGGGCACGCCCATCAGCATGGCTTCGCAGGTGGTCAGGCCGCCGGAGTAGGGCCACGGGTCGAGCGCGACATCGACCTCGTTGTAGGTGGCCAGCAGGTCCACGTGACGCGAGTGGCCGTCCATGCGCACGCGCGACGCGTCGATGCCGTGGCCGGCCATCGTCTGCGTGATCTGCTCGCGCAGGTGCAGGCTTTCGAATTGCCCGCCCTTGAGCAGCAGGCGGGAGTTCGGCACCTGGTGCATCAGGAAGGCCCACTGGGCCAGCAGCTCGGGATTGATCTTGGTCGGGTTGTTGAAGCAGCCGAACGTGATGTAGCCGTTGCGCAAGGCAGGCAGGGGGCCGACGTCCGGGGCGCCGACCGGGGGCAGATAGCAAATGTAGTCATCCGGCATGCGGATGAGTTTTTCGGTGTAGTGGGGATCGCTGCCCGGGGGCGATTCGACGCGATCGCTGATGAGGTAGTCGATGGCTTTCACGCCGGTGGTGCCGATGAGGCCACCCACCCATTTCACCAGCACCGGCGCGGGCTCCAGGGTCAGCGCGCGCATGCGGGTGCCGGTGTTGTGGCCCGACAGGTCGAGCAGGATGTCGATGCCGTCGTCGCGGATGCGTTGCGCCAAGGCCTCGTCGGTCATGTGCGAGATGGGTTGCCACGAGGCGCATGCGCCCATGATGCGCTTGGTGATGCCGTCCACGACGTTGCTGGTCGTGTAGGCGTGCAGCGCGATGCCGTAGCGGTTCAGGTGCACCAGGGCCGGCGTCGTCATGGCGCCTACGGGATGCTGGCGGAAACCGTCGGAGATCATGCCCACGCGCAGGACGCGATTGGCGGACTTGTCTGCCGGGGACGGGCGGGTGACCGCCTTGTCGGGCGTGAACATGGCGCCCCAGTCCTGGCTGGCCTTCAGGATGGTCTCGACGGACGCTTTGGGGTCGTAGTGCAGCGAGGTCAGGTAGTTCGAGCGCGGCACCGGATCGGTCGGCAGCAGCGTCGTGGCCCGGTCATAGCAGGCGTAGGCCTCGTCCAGCCGGCCCAGCGCCCGCAGGGCATTGCCCAGGCTGTTCCAGTGCTCGGACTGCTTGGGCTGCCTTTCCGTCAGCTTGCGAAAGAGCTTTTCCGCTTCGTCGAAGCGATTCTTGCTGAAGAGCAGCGGCCCCCGGCGCGTCAGCGCGGGCAGTCCATCAGCGGCCTGGGGCGACAGGCGGTCCAGGCAGGCCATGGCCTGGTCATGGCCGCCGGCCTTGGCGTGGACATCGGACATGCCCAGGTTGGCCTCGGTGGAGTTCGGCGCCAGCGCCAACGCCCGGGCGAAGTGATTGCGCGCCAGTTCATCGTCGCCCACGCTCTGTTCCAGCAGTCCCAGCATGGCATGCGTATCGGCATCCTGATCGTCCAGCGTGCGCGAACGCTCCAGGTTGACCCTTCCCTGCTCGACATCGCCGCCCCGGTACTGGTGGTAACCGAGGCTTTTCCAGGCGACGGCATCCTGCGGGTGGCTGCGGGTGCGGGCCTTGGCCTGCTGGAGGGTGAGGCCGGCGATGACGGCAGCCGAGGCGGAGGCGGGAGGAGTGGGGCGGGAGGACCGGGACATGGAAATGATGACGGGACGAATTTGAGCGTGCCAGCAGGCTAAACGAAGCCCGCGCCCCGCAATGGCCCGGTGAAAGCGAGAAAGCAGCCGTATTTCTTGCGGATTCCGGGCTGCCCGGGAGGGGCTTTCGCGGGAAACCGTGGCCTGAAATGTAAAAAGCCCACCCCGAAGGGTGGGCCTTGAGCCTGCCGGGAGGGCCCGAAGGCCTTCCCGCGCACTGGCACCGTGGGGATTAGCCCAGCAGCGACAGAACGGTTTGCGGCACTTGGTTGGCCTGGGCCAGAACCGAGGTGCCAGCCTGTTGCAGGATCTGGTTCTTCGTCATGTTCGAGACTTCCACGGCGTAGTCGGCATCTTCGATGCGCGAACGCGAGGCGGTCAGGTTGTTGACGATGCTGTTCAGGTTCGAGACGGTCGATTCCAGACGGTTCTGGATCGCGCCCAGGTCGCTGCGCAGCGTGTCGACGGTGTTCAGTGCGGTGTCGACGGCGGCCAGCGGGTTGGTGCTGGCAACGCGCAGTTCCTTCGAGCTGTCGAAGGTGACCGTGGCGGTCGGGGCACCAGCAGCGCCGGTGACGGTCGCGTCTTGGGTGGCGTCCGTCACGCGGATGTCAGCGGCGTAGTAGCGGGCGGCGTCGCCCGAGGCGCCGTTCGTCACGTACCAGTTGCCGCGGGTGTCTTGCACCAGGTTGGCAGCCGAGAACGTGCCGCCGCCGGCGGTGGCGTTCGTGAAGGTCAGGGACGTGGCGCCCGAACCGACTGCGACGCGCTCGCCTTGCGAGTTGCGGCCCGAGACCGAAGCGCCGCTGCCGTAGGCGTTCGTCGCGCCCGAGGGGCCAGCGATGCTGAAGGTGTCCAGGCTCAGGGTCGAGACGCTGATTTCCTTCAGGTTCAGGGTGATGGTTTCGCCGTCGCGGGCGCCGACTTGCAGCGTCAGGCTGGTGTCTTCCGACAGAACCTTCACGCCGTTGAAGTCGGTTTGCTGGCTGATACGGTCGATGTCTTCCAGGCGCTGTTCGACTTCGGCTTGCATCGAAGCCAGGTCCTTGGAGGAGTACGTGCCGTTGGCGGCTTGCAGCGACAGTTCGCGGATGCGCTGCAGGTGGGTCGTGATTTCGCCGGTGGCGCCTTCGGTCGTTTGAGCCAGCGAGATGCCGTCGTTGGCGTTGCGGGCAGCCTGGGTCAGGCCACGGACGTTCGACGTGAAGCGGTTGGCGATGGCCAGGCCAGCGGCGTCATCCTTGGCGCTGTTGATGCGGTAGCCGGAGGACAGGCGCTCGATGGCGGTGCCCAGCGAGGATTGCGACTTGTTCAGGTTGTTCTGAGCAACCAGAGCCAGGTAGTTGGTATTGATAACAGCAGCCATGATGGGCTCCCAAGAGAGAAGGCTTTTTCAAACCGGGCAGCAAGGCCGCCCTGCGTATCGCTTCAGCGGCATCCGGAGGGGCCGCCAATCTGAACCGATGTTCCGGGTAACGGCAGGCCGATCCTGGGCTTTAGGCGTTTATCGAAAATTTTTCGGTTTTTTTCATTACCCGGGTGAAACGCCAGGGATGGTCCTGGATGGGCGTGGGCGGCTGGCCGGCCTAGATGACCTGGGTGGCGCTCAGGTGTTGCGGCATTTCGCGCCAGGCGCGTTCGGCCAGCTTGGCGCGGATGCGGGCGGTGGCCTGGGTGCGGAGCTGGCAGACCCGGCCCTCGGTCACGCCCATGACGGCGCCGATTTCCTTCAGGTTCAGGTCCTGCTCGTAATACAGCGACAACAGCAGTTTCTCGCGGTCGGGCAGGGTGTCGATGGCGGCCATGAGCGCGTTGCGCAGGTCGCCGGTCAGCATGCGGGCAAGCGGGTCGGCCTCGGCGTCGGCCGGCGCGGCGCGGTCATGCCAGTCGGAATCGCCTTCGCTATCCCGGCCGAAGTCTTCATAGTGCACGACCTGCATGCCCTGGGCGTCGTTCAGCAGGTCGCGGTATTCGGGCAGCGGAAGATCCAGCGCCTGGGCGATCTCGGCTTCGAGGGGAGGGCGGCCCAGCGCCTGTTCGAGCTTCTGGATGGCCTGCTCGATGCGGCGGGCCTTGGTTCGGACGCTGCGGGGGAGCCAGTCCTGGCTGCGCAGTTCATCCAGCATGGCGCCGCGGATGCGGGCCGTGGCATAGGTCTCGAACTGCGCCTCCGGCAGCGCGCGGTAGCGGCGTGCGGCGTCCAGCAGTCCGATCATGCCGGATTGGATGAGGTCATCCAGCTCGACACTGGCGGGCAGGCGGGCGAGCAATTGCAGCGCCAGGCGCCGCACCATGGGTGCGTGCAGGGCTACGAGTCGGTCTTCCGCGTCGTACATAGGGAGGGCAGGATTGGTGACCCTGCAATTGTGTCGTTCGTGCAACAAGAAACATAGCGCGATCACGCAAGTTTTTTTGCGCTTGTTCAAGGGATTGCGTGCTCTCCTGGGAGAATGGCAGTTATGCTGGTATCTAATTATTTCGATAAACAAGGTTCATCGGCCGCTGCACAATAATTGTCATATTTTGTGAGGAAAATGATACGTAATGTGCTACATTGCATCAATTGCGATGATAATTGATACATTTAGCATCAAATAAGGGTTTTCCGTTGCGGACGTGGGGTCGCCGGAAATACCACTTTTACGACCTAGCTTCACTTTCCTTTCTGGGACAAGCAATGAAAATGGCCGAAAACGCGCTGCTAAGTGACATTCGCGAAGTCAACCTGTCCTATCTCCTGCTCGCCCAGCGCATGCTCCGAGATGACTACTCCGCCGCCATCTTCCGGCTTGGATTCAGTAACGAAGTCGCCGACATCATGATGCGCCTGTCGCCCGCTCAGCTGGTCAAGCTGGCCGGGTCCAGCTCCCTGCTGTGCCGTTTCCGTTTCGACGATTACAGTCTCCTGTCCGCGCTCACGCACGACGTGCTTGGCGGCGCGCTGCAGCAGGCCCATGCCACCATCCTGTTGGCCAAGCAGCCGGTTGAAGCACTCAGCTGACACTTCGGATTCCTGATTGCCATGGCCAGTAAAAGCGTAACGAAAGAAGCCGACGAAATTCGTCTCGCCAGCGCGATGATCGAATTGGGCGCACGGCTTCAGGTGCTCGAGGCTGAAACCAGCCTCAGCCATGATCGGCTGGCCCGTCTCTATCGCGAGATCCGCGGTTGCTCCCCTCCCAAGGGTATGCTGCCCTTCTCGGTGGACTGGTTCATGACCTGGCTGCCGAATATCCACTCGTCGCTGTTCTATAACGTTTACCGCTTCATGGTCGAGCGCACTCCCAGCAAGGGCGTGCACGCGGCCATCGATGCGTATCGCCTGTACCTGGAACACGCGGCAGTGGAAGACAAGGCCGAGCCCGTGCTGAGCTTCACGCGGGCATGGATGCTGGTGCGTTTCTTCGACAGCGGCATGCTGCAGCTGTCCCAGTGCACGCACTGCGGCGGCAATTTCGTCGCCCATGCGCACGATCCGCAATCGGACTTTGTCTGCGCCATCTGCCGTCCGCCTCCCCGGGCCGGCAAGACCCGTGCCGCCGCGCGCGAGCGGGCCGCCCGGCAGCTCGTCGGGACGGGCGCTGACGCTCGGCAGGCCTGAGCGTTATCCCTCTCTGTGGCCGATAAGGCCAAAAAGCCACGAAAAAGCCCCTTTGAACCCGGTTTTCCAAACCGGGCTTAGAGGAGATCATTCTGGGCGATTGCGTGTTAATTCTAGGCAGAGGGTCGTGTGCTAATCGTCATCGGATACATCATTGTCCTGGTTGCTGTGTTCGGCAGCTTCGCCGGACTGGGCGGTCACCTGGGCGCGCTGTATCAGCCGCTCGAACTCACGCTGATCGGCGGCGCGGCTGTGGGGGCCTTCCTGGCCGGCAACAGCGCCAAGTCGCTCAAGCTCGTGGGCAAGGCGTTGCCCAACACGCTGAAGGGCTCGCCCTACAGCAAGGCCAGCTACATGGAGCTGATGGCGCTCCTGTATGTGCTCCTGAACAAGGCGCGCCGCGAAGGCCTGATGGCGATCGAATCGCACATCGAGGACCCGGGCGCCAGCCCCATCTTCGCCGAGTATCCCGGCATCACCAAGGACGAGAAGCTCATGGAGTTCATCACGGACTACATGCGCATCATGATCAGCGGCAACATGAGCCCCTTCGAGATCGAAACGCTCATGGACGAGGAAATCGACACCTACCGCCATGAGCAGGCGGTGCCTGCCGAGGCCCTGCGGGCGTCGGCCGACGCACTGCCGGCTTTCGGTATCGTGGCCGCGGTGCTGGGCGTGATCAAGGCGCTGGCCGCCGTCGACCAGCCGCCCGCCATCCTGGGCGACCTGATCTCCAAGGCCATGGTCGGCACCTTCCTGGGCATTCTGCTTGCCTACGGCTTCGTGGGTCCGCTGGCCTCGCGCGTGGAGCGCCGTGCCACCGAAACGCTGAAGATCCTCGAGTGCGTGAAGACCACGCTGCTGGCCAGCATGAACGGCTATCCGCCGCAACTGGCCGTGGAGTTCGGCCGCAAGGTGCTCTTCACGATGGTGCGTCCCTCCTTCTCCGAGCTTGAAGAGCACGTGAAGCAGACCAAGGGCCAGGGCAGCAAGGGCTGATCGGGGCCATGAATACGCATAACAGCAACCACCGGATCGTCATCCGCCGCAAGAAGGGCCATGGCGGTCATGGCCACCATGGCGGCAGCTGGAAGATCGCCTACGCCGACTTCATCACGGCGATGATGGCCTTCTTCCTCGTGCTGTGGCTGATCTCCATCGTGCCGCGCGAGCAGTTGAAGGGCATTGCCGACTACTTCAAGATGCCGCTGAAGGTCGCGCTGGTGGGCGGCCCCGATGGCAGCGCCAATCCCAGCCCCATGCCGGGTGGCGGCGCCGATCCCATTCGTGACGTGGGTGATGTGCGCCGCGCCGATGGCCGCCGTGTCGAGGCGCAAAGCGAAGGCGAGCGCCGTGACCGCCGCCGCCTGGAGGTCCTGCGTCAGAATCTCGAGAACCTGATCGAGACCAATCCGGTCCTGAAGAACTTCCGTCCGCAGTTGCTGCTGGACATGACGACGGAAGGATTGCGCATCCAGATCATCGACAGCCAGAACCGTCCGATGTTCGCCACCGGCAGTGCGCAGGTCCAGCCTTACATGCGGGACATCCTGCGCGAGTTGGGCCCGGCGTTGAACGAGTTGCCCAACCGCGTCAGCCTGGCCGGCCATACCGATGCCGTGCAGTACGCCCAGGGCGAACGCGCCTACAGCAACTGGGAGCTGTCCGCCGATCGCGCCAACGCCTCCCGCAAGGAGCTGGTGGCGGGCGGCATGAACGAAAGCAAGGTCATGCGCGTCATGGGCCTGTCTTCCAGCATGAGCCTGGTTAAAGATGACCCGTACGCTGCCGTTAACCGTCGAATCAGTCTGGTGGTGCTGAATCAGCGCACCGAGCGGCAGATCGAAAGCGAGGGCGCCTCCGTGGCCGAAGTGGGCACGGGTGGCGCTGGATCCGGCAGCGCGATGGATGCGGTGCAGGAATTGATCGATGCCGCCGGCGGCGCTGCTGACACGCAGCAGGCCCCTGCGCCGACCCCGGCACCTGCGCCGGCTCCGGCGCCCGGAGGCGAGCAGGCACGATAGGACGGATATGGCAGCAAGGATACTGGTCGCCGATGACTCGGTGACGATGAGGATGATTGTCCAGAGCGCGCTCGAGCAGTCTGGCTGGACGGTCTTTGCCGCCGCCGATGGCGGCGCCGCGCTGGATGTGGCCGCACGCGAGCCCGTGGACCTGGTGGTCACGGACTGGAACATGTCGCCGCAGTCGGGGCTGGATCTCATCCGCGGCCTGCGCGCGCGTCCAGAGACCGCCCAGACGCCGGTGATCGTGCTGACCACCGAAGACGCAGATACCTTGCAGGAAGTCACGCGCGGCTTGAACGTCGGCGCGTGGCTCAGCAAACCCCTGGACCCCCAGATGCTGGTCGAGCTCGTTGCGCGTACGCTGGCACATCAACTTCCTCTTGAGGACAAGGCGGCCCGACCATGAGTGCCGGTGTGGATCTCAGTCAGTTCTACGAAACCTTCTTTGACGAGGCGGACGAACTGCTCGCCGAGATGGAGCAGTTGCTGCTCACGCTCGACGCGCAATCGCCCGATATCGAACAACTCAACGCCATTTTTCGCGCCGCGCACTCCATCAAGGGTGGCGCCGCGACTTTTGGCTGCTTTGGCATGCTCGCCGACACCACGCACTTGCTCGAGAATCTGCTCGATGCAATCCGGCGCGGTGAGATGGCCTTGCGGACGGACATGATCGATACCTTCCTGGAAACCAAGGACGTGCTCAAGGGCCAGCTGGATGCCTACCGGGCGTCGGGCGAGCCCGACCAGGCTGCCTACGAACGGATCTGCGCCGTGTTGCGCCAGATCGCGCTGGAGCACAAGGGCGAGGCCGCACCGGCGCCCGCTCCCGTTACTGCATCGGCTCCCGTCGCGGCACCTGTCGCGGCCGTCCCGGCTGCCGCGCCTGCTGCGGGCGGCCAGCGCAGCCTGCGCGTTGAAATCCGCGGTGCTTCCGAGCGCGACCAGCAGTCTCTGGCTGAGGAACTGGGCCACCTCGGCACCGTGCTGAAGCAACAGACGGAGCAGGGCGTGCTGTCGGTGTGGATGGAAACCTCCTGCACCAACGACGACCTGGAAGCCGTGTGCTGCTTCATCGTCGACGCGCAGCAGATCGTCATCACCGAGGCAGCGCCGCCCGCCGCGGCTGCCAGCCAGATCGACGATTTCGCCCAGGCTGCCGCCGAGTTCAGCGCCGCTGCCGCGCCCGTTGCCCCGCCTGCCGCCGCTGCGCCTGCGCCGGCCCCGGCTGCTCCCGCCGCTGCGGCAGCACCCGCGACCGCACCCGCACCTGCACCCGCCCGCGCCGCCAATACCGCCGCTGCGCATGCCGACAAGGAATCCACCTCCATCCGCGTCGGCGTGGAGAAAGTCGACCAGATCATCAACCTGGTGGGCGAGCTGGTGATCACCCAGGCCATGCTGGCCCAGACCGGTTCGACGCTGGACCCGGTGGTGCATGACCGCCTGCTGAACGGCATGGAGCAGCTCGAGCGCAATGCGCGCGACCTGCAGGAAGCCGTGATGTCCATCCGCATGATGCCGATGGACTACGTCTTCAGCCGCTTCCCGCGCGTGGTGCGCGACATCTCCTCGAAGACCGGCAAGCAGATCGAGCTGGAAACCCTGGGCCGCGCCACCGAGCTGGACAAGAGCCTGATCGAGCGCATCATCGATCCGCTGACCCACCTGGTGCGCAACAGCCTGGACCACGGCATCGAGGCGCCCGACGTGCGTGTCGCGTCCGGCAAGAGCCCGGTGGGCAGGCTGGTGCTGTCTGCCCAGCATAACGGCGGCAACATCGTGATCGAAGTGCGCGACGACGGCGCCGGCCTGAACCGCGAGAAGATCCTGCGCAAGGCGATCTCGCAAGGCCTGCCGGTCAACGAGAACACCTCCGATGACGAAGTCTGGCAACTGATTTTCGCGCCCGGCTTCTCCACCGCCGAGAAGGTCACCGACATCTCGGGCCGTGGCGTGGGCATGGACGTCGTGCGCCGCAACATCCAGGCGATGGGCGGCCACGTGCAGCTCAGCTCGCGGGCCGGGCAGGGCACCACGACCCGTATCGTGCTGCCGCTCACGCTGGCCATCCTGGACGGCATGTCGGTGTGCGTGGGCGAGGAAACCTTCATCCTGCCGCTCAGCCACGTGACCGAGTCGCTGCAGCCCGTGCAGGACCAGATCCATTCCGTGGCCGGCAACGAGCGCGTGATCCACGTGCGCGGCGAATACCTGCCGCTGGTCGAGCTGCACAAGATCTTCTCGGTGCCCAGCGCCCAGACCGATCCCACGCAAGCCATCGCCGTGATCATGCAGGCCGAGGAGCGCCGGTTCGCGCTGCTGGTGGATCACCTGGTCGGCCAGCACCAGGTCGTGGTGAAGAACCTCGAATCCAACTACCGGAAGGTGCCCGGCATTTCGGCCGCCACCATCCTGGGCGACGGCAGCGTTGCGCTGATCGTCGACGTATTCGCGCTGGCCCGTGCGAACCGCGAGAAGTGGTCGCAGGCCGATGCCATTCTGAATTGACGGAGAACCATCCATGAACAACCCCCATCAAGTGGCGGGCCGCGGCGAAGACGTCGGGAGCGAATTCCTGGTGTTCACGCTGGGCGAAGAGGAATACGGCATCGACATCCTGAAGGTCCAGGAAATCCGCGGCTATGACGCCGCGACGGTGACGCGCATCGCCAACGTGCCCCCCTTCATCAAGGGCGTCACCAACCTGCGTGGCATCATCGTTCCCATCGTCGACCTGCGCATCAAGTTCAACCTGGGCAAGGTCGAGTACAACGAGCAGACCGTCGTCATCATCCTGAACCTGGCCAACCGAGTGGTCGGCATCGTCGTCGACGGCGTGTCCGATGTGCTGATGCTGTCGGCCGCACAGGTCCGCCCGGCCCCCGAGTTCGGCGCCACGCTCTCCACCGAGTACCTGACCGGCCTGGGCACCATGGATGACCGCATGCTGATCCTTGTCGACATCGAGAAGCTCATGACCAGCGACGAAATGGCGCTGGTCGAGCGCGTCGCCGCCTGATCCCAGACGTCCGGATTTCCATGGACCACGTCGCGCCCTCTGGCGGCTTCCAGGCGGAAAAGCAGTTCGAGTTCCGCCAGGCCGATTTCGACCGGGTGCGCCGCATGATCTATCGGCGTGCCGGCATTTCGCTGGGCGAGCACAAGCGCGAGATGGTCTACAGCCGTCTTGCGCGGCGCCTGCGCAGCCTGTCGCAGCACAGCTTCAGCACCTACCTGGACAGCCTGGAGCACGCCGACAGCGCGCCCGAGTGGGAAGAGTTCGTCAATGCCTTGACGACCAACCTGACGGCGTTCTTCCGCGAGTCCCATCATTTCCCCATCCTGGCGGATTTCGTGCGCACCCGGCAGGCGCCCATTTCGGTCTGGTGCTGCGCGGCCTCCACGGGCGAAGAGCCTTATTCCATTGCCATCACCTTGCACGAATCGCTGGGGGCAAGGGCGTCGCAGGCGACGGTGCTGGCCACCGACATCGACACCCAGGTGCTGCAGAAGGCCGAACGCGCCGTCTACACAGCGGACCGCGTGGACAAGATGTCGCCGGCGCGCCTGCAACGCTTCTTCCTGAAGGGGCGCGGGCAGAATGCCGGCATGGTGCGGGTGCGTCCCGAGGTGGCCGATCTCGTCAGTTTCGCGCCGCTGAACCTGCTGGCGCCCAGCTGGGACGTGCGTGGCCCGTTCGACGTGATCTTCTGCCGCAACGTCATGATCTACTTCGACAAGCCCACCCAGGCGGCGATCCTGGCCCGTTTCGCGCCCTTGCTCAAGCCGGGCGGTTTGCTGTTTGCCGGGCACTCCGAGAATTTCACCTACATCAGCCAGAACTTCCGGCTGCGCGGCCAGACCGTGTACGAGTGCGTTTCCCATTGACCCCACCGGGGCGGCCGGTCGTGCGTCCCGTTTTCCAGTAGCGTCCATGAGCAAGATTCGAGTTCTCTGCGTCGACGATTCGGCATTGGTGCGCGGCCTGATGACCGAGATCATCAATGGCCAGCCCGACATGGAGGTGGTCGCCACGGCCCCCGATCCGCTGGTCGCGCGCGAACTCATCAAGCAGCACAACCCTGACGTGCTGACGCTGGACGTGGAAATGCCGCGCATGGACGGCCTGGACTTCCTCGAGCGCCTGATGCGCCTGCGTCCCATGCCGGTGTTGATGGTGTCCTCGCTGACCGAGCGCGGTTCCGAGATCACCTTGCGCGCGCTGGAACTGGGCGCCGTGGACTTCATCACCAAGCCTCGCCTGGGCATTCGTGACGGGCTGATGGAGTATTCCGAGCTCATCGCCGACAAGATCCGCGCGACCTCGCGCGCGCGCCTGCGTCCGCAAGCGGCGGCTTCGGCTTCCACGCCTGCGCCCGCGCGACTGACGCGCCCGCTTGCCAGTACGGAAAAGATCGTCGTCATCGGCGCCTCCACGGGAGGCACGGAAGCCATCAAGGACGTCCTGCAACCCTTGCCGCCGGACAGCCCCGCCATCCTGATCACCCAGCACATGCCTGCCGGCTTCACGCGTTCGTTCGCGCAGCGGCTCGATTCCCTGTGCGCCGTGACGGTCTCCGAGGCGGTCCATGGCGAACGCGTGCTGCCTGGCCACGTGTACCTGGCGCCGGGCGGCGAGATGCACCTGAAGCTCGCGCGCAGCGGCGCCAACTACGTGATCGAGCTGGAAGCCGGTCCGCCGGTGAACCGTCATCGCCCGTCGGTGGACGTGTTGTTCGAGTCCGCCGCTACGACCGCCGGCAAGAACGCGATCGGGGTTATTCTCACCGGCATGGGCAAGGATGGCGCCAACGGCCTGCTGTCCTTGAAGCGCGCCGGTGCGCAGACGCTGGCACAGGACGAGGCCAGCTGCGTCGTCTTCGGCATGCCGCGCGAGGCCATCGCGCTGGGCGCCGCCGACGAGGTCGTGCCGCTGGACAACATGAGTGAACGCATTCTTGCTCGCCTGAGCAACCTGGGCGAACGCGCCCATCGGGTCTGATACGGGCGTCATCGGAACAAGCTGTACCAGGCGGGCTGTCCCGCAGCGGGCTTCACCGCAGTCCTCACAATCGAACAAACGCTTTATCTGGAGCTGTAATGGTAGACAAGAACCTGAAGATCCTCGTGGTGGATGATTTCCCCACGATGCGCCGCATCGTGCGCAACCTCCTCAAGGAACTCGGATTCGAGAACGTCGATGAAGCCGAAGATGGCGCCATCGGCCTGGAAAAGCTGCGCAATGGCGGTTTCCAGTTCGTCGTGTCGGACTGGAACATGCCCAACCTGGACGGCCTGGAAATGCTCAAGCAGATCCGCGCCGATCCTGCACTGTCCTCGCTGCCCGTGCTGATGGTGACCGCCGAGGCGAAGAAGGAAAACATCGTGGCCGCCGCCCAGGCCGGTGCGAGCGGCTACGTGGTCAAGCCGTTCACGGCTGCCACGCTCGAGGAAAAGCTGACCAAGATCTTCGAAAAACTGAGTAAGTGAGCAGGGGCCAATCATGACAGTCGAGCAGCAGCCTATGCCCCAGTTCCAAGCCTCCGATGACCTGATCGTCCGCATCGGGCACCTGACCCGCACGCTGCGAGACAGCATGCGCGAGCTCGGGCTGGACCAGGCCATCAAGGACGCCGCCCAGGCGATTCCCGACGCACGTGACCGCCTGCACTACGTCGCCCGCATGACGGAGCAGGCCGCCCATCGCGCCATCAACGCGTCGGAAACGGCCCGCCCCCTGCAGGAGAACATGCAGCGCAGCGCTGTTGCGCTGGACCAACGCTGGCAGGAATGGTTCGATGCCCCCAAGGACCTGCCCGAGGCGCGCGAACTGGTCAACGATACGCGTGCATTCCTGCAGGACGTGCCTGTCCGGACGCAGGAAACCCAGGCCCACCTGATGGAAATCATCATGGCCCAGGACTTCCAGGACCTGACCGGCCAGGTGATCATGCGCATGATGGGCGTGATCGGCACGATCGAGCGCGAACTGCTCCAGGTGCTGATCGACAATGTCCCGGCTGATCGCCGCGAAGAGGCCAACAGCCTGCTCAACGGTCCCCAGATCAATCCCCAGGGCAAGGTGGACATCGTCACCAGCCAGGACCAGGTCGACGACCTGCTGGAGAGCCTGGGTTTCTGAGAACAGGCGGTGGAAGGGCGAACCGGCGAAGGTAGCCGGATCGCCTTTCCCGCAGCCCCTGCGGGGTTGCGGGGAATAGCGCCCTCTATTCCCGGTTTCTTGCGGATTCGGCGCCAGGTCGGCGCTTCTAGAATGCCGGCAGGCCATCTTGGCCGGCGCTCGCCTGTCCGGCGTTTGGCCGGCCGGGCCGGATATCCCGAAACCGCCGCATCCCGCTTGCATGGCCGACGACAGCGACCTTGAAAAAACCGAACCAGCCTCACAGCGGCGCCTGGAAAAGGCGCGTGAGGAAGGGCAGGTTGCGCGCTCGCGGGAGCTGGTGACGTTCCTGATGCTGGTCGCGGGCGTCTCCATGCTGTGGATCGGCGGCGGCGCCATGTACAACAACCTGCGCGGGGTCATGCGCACCAGCCTGACTTTCGATGGCCGGGTGGTCACCGATCCGGGCGCGACGCTGGCCACCATCGTCAACAGCGTGCTCCAGGCCCTGATGATGCTGGTCCCCATCTTCGGCGTGCTGGCGGTCACCGCGGTCCTTGCCACTGTCGCCATGGGTGGCCTGCTGCTGTCGACCAAGGCGCTCGAGCCCAAGTTCGGCCGGATGAACCCGATCAAGGGCCTGGCGCGCATCTTCTCGATGAACACCATCATCGAGTTGATCAAGACGGTTTCCAAGGCGGCGCTGATCGGCGGGATCGGCATCTGGGTCATCTGGTCCTCGCACGACGACATGCTCGTGCTGATGAACGCGGCGCCCACGGAGGCCATGTCGCGCGCGATCCGGCTCATCCTGATCTCCTGCACGCTGATCGTCGCCTCGCTGCTGATCATCGTGGTGCTGGATGCGCCGTGGCAGATCTTCAGCCACTTCAAGAAGTTGCGCATGTCCAAGGAGGACCTGCGCCAGGAATACAAGGAAAGCGAAGGCGATCCGCACGTCAAGGCGCAGATCAAGCAGCTGCAGCGCCAGATGGCCCGCCGCCGCATGATGAGCGCCGTGCCGCAGGCCGACGTGGTCGTCACCAACCCCACCCACTACGCCGTGGCGCTGCAGTACCGCGAAGGCGGCACGGGCGCGCCCAGGGTGGTGGCCAAGGGCACGGGCGCCATTGCCGCCCGGATCCGCGAGATCGCCACCGAACACCGCGTGCCCCTGCTGGAGGCCCCGGCCCTGGCGCGGGCACTGCACCGTCACGTCGAGCTGGAACAGGAAATTCCAGCCGCCTTATATTCCGCCGTCGCCGAAGTGCTTGCCTGGGTGTTCCAGCTGCGGGCCTGGCGTTCCGGCGAAGGCAAGGTCGTTCCTGTCGAACCGACCGGCCTGTCCGTCCCCCGTGAGCTCGATCCCCTGGCGGATCGGGCCACGCAAGGAGCTCGAGTCTCATGAATGCCTTTCTCGGCCTGATCAAGAACAACGGGGCGCAGCACGCCCGATTGCTCGCGGGCCCCATCCTGATCATCATGGTCCTGTCCATGATGATCCTGCCGTTGCCGCCGTTCATCCTTGACCTGCTGTTCACGTTCAACATCTCGCTGTCGGTGATGATCCTGCTGGTGGCGATGTTCACCAAGCGCCCGCTGGATTTCGCGGCGTTCCCCGCCGTGCTGCTCTTCGCCACGCTGCTGCGCCTGGCGCTGAACGTCGCCTCCACCCGCGTCGTGCTGCTGCATGGCCACACCGGCCCGGACGCGGCCGGCCAGGTGATCGAGGCTTTCGGCCACTTCCTGGTGGGGGGCAATTTCGCGGTCGGCATCATCGTCTTCGTCATCCTCGTGATCATCAACTTCATCGTGATCACCAAGGGTGCGGGCCGTATCGCCGAAGTCGGCGCGCGCTTCACCCTGGACGCCATGCCCGGCAAGCAGATGGCCATCGATGCCGACCTGAACGCCGGCCTCATCGGCGAAGAGGATGCACGCAAGCGCCGTACTGAAATCGCCCAGGAAGCCGAGTTCTACGGCTCGATGGACGGCGCCAGCAAGTTCGTGCGCGGCGACGCGGTGGCCGGCCTGCTCATCATGGTCATCAACATCGTCGGCGGCCTGGTCGTCGGCGTGGCCCAGCACGACTTGAGCTTCGGCGAGGCCGGCCGGGTCTACACGCTGCTGACGATCGGTGACGGCCTGGTGGCCCAGATCCCGGCGCTGATCATCTCCACGGCCGCGGGCGTGGTGGTGTCGCGCGTGGCAACGGACCAGGACGTGGGCCAGCAGATGGTGGGCCAGCTGTTCGCGAATCCCAACGTGCTGTTCATCACCGCCGCCATCATCGGCATCATGGGCCTGATCCCCGGCATGCCCCACGTCGCCTTCCTGCTGCTGGCCGGCCTGATGGGTTGGGGCGGATGGCAGATCATGAAGCGCCAGGCGGCAGCCAAGGTCAGCGCCGCGGAGACGCCCGCGCACGTGCAGGTCGCGGCCGATGCCGCCGCCGCCGAGGCCAGCTGGGATGACGTGTCGATGGTGGATCCGCTGGGCCTGGAAGTGGGCTATCGCCTGATCCCGCTGGTCGACCACGGCCAGAATGGCGAGCTGCTGCATCGCATCCGCAGCCTGCGCAAGAAATTCGCCCAGGAAGTCGGCTTCCTGCCACCGGTCGTGCACATCCGCGACAACCTGGAGCTCAAGCCGAACGATTACCGCATCCTGTTGTCCGGCGTGGAAATCGGGCAGGGCACGGCGGCCCCCGGTCAATGGCTGGCCATCGATCCCGGCGGCGTCACGTCCAAGCTGCCCGGCACGCCGACCACCGATCCGGCCTTCGGCCTGCCCGCCATCTGGATCGATGCGTCCCAGCGCGACCGCGCGCAGGTCGCGGGCTACACCGTGGTCGACTCCGGCACCGTCATTGCCACGCACCTGAACCACCTGCTGCATCGCCATGGCGCGGGTCTGCTGGGCCGCCAGGAAGTCCAGCAACTGCTCGACCGCGTCGGCCGCGAAGCGCCGAAGCTCATCGAGGACCTCGTGCCCAAGACGGTCAGCCTTACCACCGTGCAGAAGCTGCTGCAGGGCCTGCTCGAGGAGGAAGTGCCGATCCGCGACATGCGCACGATCCTCGACACCATTTCCGAGCACGCGCCCCGCCTGTCGGCCGGCGCTGCCGTGGGCGGCCTGCCCGATGTCCAGGAGCTGCTGGCGCTCACGCGCCGCGCGCTGGGCCGCGCGATCACGCAACAATGGTTCCCGGGCGAGGGCGAGTTGCGCGCCATCGGCCTGGACGCCAAGCTCGAGCGCGTGCTGAACCAGGCGCTGTCCACCAGCGGCGCGCTGGAACCCGGCCTGGCCGAGACGCTGCTGCGCGAGACCTCCGCCGCGATCCAGCGCCAGGAGGCTGCCGGCGATCCGCCCGTCCTGCTGGTGTCGCCGCCGCTGCGCGCGCCGCTGTCTCGTTTCCTGCGCCATCACATGCCGCAAATGGGCGTCCTGTCCAATGCCGAGCTGCCTGATGAGCGCATCGTTCGTATCACCACCATCGTCGGAGCGGGTGCGCGATGAATCTAAGCCGTTTTGTCGGGGCCACCAGTCGGGAAGTGATGCGCCAGGTGCGCATGGCGCTGGGGCCGGATGCCCTGATCGTCTCCAATCGCCGCATCAACGGCGGCGTCGAAGTCATGGCGGGAGATCCCACCGCCGTGGCCGAGGCCGAAGCGTCGGCGGCCGAACGGCCTGCCGCGGTCTCCCAGGATGTCCCGCGCGACAGGCCGCAGCCTGGCGCTGCCCAGCCGGCTCCTGCGGCGCCGCCCGTGCCGCCCATCGGCTCGTCGGAAGTGCTGGGCGCCATCAGCGCCTTGCGTGGCGAAATGGAAAACCGCATGCAGGGTCTGGCCTGGGGCCAGCACCTGCGCCGCACGCCGGTTGCCGCGGCGCTCTTTCGCCGCCTGCTCGAGGCGGGCTTCAGCACGGCGCTGGTGCGCGCCATGCTGCAGCGCCTGCCCGAAGGGCTGGGCCATGAGTACGCGCTGGAGTGGGCACGCAAGGAACTGATTACCCACCTGCCCGTGCTGCGTCATGAAGACGACCTGCTGGGGCAGGGCGGCGTGTTCGCGCTGGTCGGCCCCACCGGCGTCGGCAAGACGACCACGCTGGCCAAGCTGGCCGCGCGTTGCGTGTTGCGCGAAGGCGCGGACCGCGTGCTGATGATCACCACCGATACCTACCGGATCGGCGCGCACGAGCAATTGCAGATCTACGGCAAGCTGATGGGCGTGCCGGTGCTGTCCGTGCAGGACGCCGATGGCTTGCAACGCGTGCTGCGCGACATGGGCGAGCGGCGCATCGTGCTGATCGACAACGTCGGCATCAGTCAGCGAGATCGCCTGGTGGCCGAGCAGGCAGCCATGCTGTGCAACGCCGGCATGCCGGTGCGCAAGCTGCTGGTGTTGAACGCCGCCAGCCAGGGCGACACTCTGGACGAGGTGGCGCACGCCTATCGCAGCGGCGCCGGCGACGACGTGGCCGGCTGCATCATCACCAAGCTGGACGAGGCCTCGCGCATCGGCGCGGCGTTGGACACTGCCGTCCGTCATCGTCTGCCGATCCAATACGTTTCGCATGGCCAGAAGGTGCCCGAGCACCTGACCGTGCCGCGCGCCATCGACCTGGTGAACCAGGCGCTGGGCGCGCAGGGCGATGCCGCGGCGCTGTATGCCCCGACCGATGCCGACTTGAGCGCCTTGTGGTCGGCGACGCAGCCCGGCACGGGCGGCAGCGTCCAGGACGCGCGCCAGCAGGCACGCACGCGCCAGTTGCTGATGGCCGCCATCAGCGGTCCGCGTGGCGGGCTGGCGGCCAACGAACTCGACGCGGGCCTGGCCTGGCTGGACCGCGATGTGGCCAGCATCCAGGCACGCGCGGTCCTGTTGCGCCAGCAGCAGGCCGACGCCGCGTTGGCGCCGGACGCGCTGGCCCAGCCCCAGGTTGCCCTGCTGGAAAAAGCCTACCCCAAGACCTGCCACCGCTATCTGCTGGTGTCGCATGCCCGCACGCGCCTGGCCGTGGGCAAGGACAGCGCCGGCGCCCATCTCTCTGCCAGCCTCGCCCTGAGCGACCAGGGTGTGGCACTGGCCGCGCCGCTACAGCAGCTGGAGCTGCCGCAGGGCAGTATTGCATCGTGGGCGCCCGCCGGGTCGGCCGACGTCGCCAGCCGGGTGGCGTGGTTCGCGTTGCAGTTGCCGCAATTGCCGACGGTCCACCTTTTCGATGCCGATACGGCGTTGACGCCCGAGCTGCTGCGCAACGCCGATACGCTTTGGCTGGCACGCTGCACCGGCACGCGCAAGCTGGAACACGAAGAGTGCCCCACGACGGCGCAGGCCATTTCGAAGACCCTGACGCATCGTCCCGTGCCCGCGCGCCTGGATGGCGCCCAGTCCCTGCATGCCTCGCAAGCGGGCGGCATGCTGGGCGCTTCTGCGCCGTTGGCCGCCGATGCGCTGTGGGTGGCCGAGGCGACCGTTTCGCTGGGTGCGCGCCGCGGCGCGGGCAAGGCTTGCCGCTATATCTCGGCCCGCCGCATCGACGCGCAGGGCAAGGTGCTGGCGCAATACCACGGTCTTGCCAACCTCGAGGATGGCGAGGCGGGCACCGATGAGCTGGCGCGCTGGCTGGTCTTGCAAGAGGAAAGCAAGGCGAGCCACCGCCTGATGGTGCAGGCCTGGCAATCGCTCGATGCCTGCCACACCGGGGTCGACCGCTGGATCGCCTGGGCGCTCGTGGCGGGTCAGTTGGGCGCGGCAGCCTGGCAGGTGCGCAACGCTGCCGGGGCGCAGTCCTTGCGCAGGGTACTGGCGCACATGGCCGAGGGGCAGGGCAACCTGAGCGACAGGCAACTGGTGTCGGGGTTGCTCAAGCTGTACGCCTTGACGGAACTCAGTCAGGCAGCAAGGGGCTGATGGCCCTGGCGTTGCTGGCAGGCAAAAAAGAAAACGGCCCTCGATGGGCCGTTTTCCTTTGGGGCATTCGGTGTTGGATTCAGCCCGTGGCGAGGCTCTTGCCGGACGGCAGTCCACTGGCGCGGCCCTGGGCGTTGTAGAGCTGCTGGTTCGCGCCCGTGACGACGCCCAATGCGTCCAGCGACAGGCGGACGTGCTGCAGGTGGGTGTCGATCAGCGTGCCGTTCTGCAGATTCAGGTCGCGTGCTTCGGCGGAGTGGGCGAGCAGCGTTTCCCAGAGCGGGGTGATTTCCGGATGGGCCTCGGCCGCTGCTTGCGTGCCGGCGTGGTCGGCGCCGAAACCCAGCGTCTGCAGGGCTGCGTTGCGATGGACGGCCAGCTCGCCCAATTCCTGGGCAAGCAGATTCTTTTCAGCGGTGAGGTCGGGCAACTGGTCGAACAGGCCCTGTTCCGTCAGGGCGTCGGACTCGGTCTGGAGCAGTTTGATGAACTTCTGGACGGCGGCCGTCTCGGCCAGCAGGAGGTTGCGCAGGTCGGCGATCGGGGAGGGCATTGGGCGGGTTCCTTGGCGGTGAAGGGGCGCGATGCCGGACGGACGACGCCAGAGCGGAAACCGCTGCGTTAGCGCAGCAGTTCCTGGGCACTGGCGAGCAGGCCGTCGGCGATCTTGCCGGTGTCGATCTTGATGTCACCCCGGGCGATGGCTTCGCGAATGGCGGCCACCTTTGCCACGTCGATATCCGTTTCCCCGTTCTGCAGGGCCAGGAGCGTGCGCGACGTGCTGCTCAATGCCACTTTGGCACTGCTGCTCGATTGCGCGGCGCCCGAGGGCAGCGAGGCGGTGTCGCTGCGCGTGGCGGGTGCGGCGGGCGAGGCCGTGGCATGAGCCGGGTTGGAATTGACTTTCAAAAGGGTTCTCCGCTGGACCTCGGATGGGACGGCGAAACAGGTCCTGTAGCCGGTAACGACCATCCGAGCCGTAACTTTAGTCCGTCCCTGTGTTTTTTGTCGCCGGAATGTTGCCCGGGCGTCACAAGGCGGATCCAGTCGGTTTGTATCTGGGTGGAAATAGGCCCTGTCAGCCCTGGCGTAGCGGGACGGGAAGGGGTCATAGCTGGATTTCCACCGTGCCGGCGTCCTGCACCACACCGATCACGATCTGGCCGTTCGGGGTCCGGACCTGCACCTGGTTGCCAGGCGCGGCATTCTCCAGGGCCTGGCCTTCGCTGGAAACCATGAAGCCCGGGCCGCGCGCCTGGACGCGGACGGTGTGGCCGCGCAGCACCGATTGGGCGTGGCGCAGGCTGCTGGCGCGCAGGGCCTGGCCAGCGCCGATGCGCTGGCTGGTGATGTGGCCGACTGCCTGGGCGGGGTGCACGATGGTGCCCGGCGCCAGGTTGAGCAGGTCGCCGGCGCGCGGAGACAGGTTCGATTCGCTGATGGTGTGGCCCAGGGGCAGGGCGCGGGCGGCGACGAAATAGGTGCCGGGCACGCTGACCGTGGCCTGGACGTAGAGTGTCCAGGGCTTCGGCCCGGCGCAACGAATGCCGACGGCCATCCGCGACCGCAGGCGCGCGCCCGAGGGCAGGAAGGCGGAGAGCGCTTCGCAGGCTGGCTGCTTGTCGGTGCGCACGGCTTCCAGTCCGATCTCGGGCTCACCGGGCAGGTGGGCAAGCTGTTGCCGCAGGAACTGCTCGGCCACGGTGGCGACTTCCGCCGCATCCTGGCCGGCCGCCTGTGCGCGCCCAGCGCCCAGCGCCAGCAGGCTGGCGACGCAGGCAAGGGCGAACAGGCGGGGCAAGGGCAGGTGCATGGAGGGCATTGTAGGAGTCCGTGCAACAGCCCAATACCGGAATTAACTGAAAAAGGTCGCCTTGTTTGGGTAATTGTGGCCGGGGGCTGGAACCTATTATTCATGGCGTATGGCGGACCGGCCTGTGTGCCGGGTCCGCTCTTGCCGAACAAGGATTCTCTTTCCCGATGATCGACCGTCTCAGCCAGGAATTCTCCTTCGCGCAGCGCGCGATCGGCCTGCGTGCCGAGCGCCAGGAGGTGCTGTCTTCCAATATTGCGAACTCGGACACGCCCAACTACAAGGCGCGCGATTTCGATTTCGCGCAGACCCTGCAGGATGCCATCGGCAACCGCAGCCTGCCCGACACGCACCTGTCGCTGACCTCGTCGCGCCACATCCCTGCGAAGGCGGCCACGCCGGACCCGACTTTCCTGCAATACCGCCAGCCGCTGCAGCCCAGCCTGGACGGCAATACGGTGGACATGGACGTGGAACGCGTCAATTTCGCCGACAACACCCTCAAGTACCAGACCAGCCTGACCGTCCTGTCGGGCCGGATCCGAGGCTTGATGAACGTGCTGCAGCAGCAGTAAGCCGCGCGGACGACACCAGGAATCCAAGCACATGTCCCTGATCAACATCTTCCAGATCGCCGGTTCGGCCATGGCGGCCCAGTCGCAGCGCATGAACGTCTCGGCCAGCAACATGGCCAACGCCGACAGCGTGGCAGGCCCCGACGGCCAGCCCTACCAGGCGCGCCAGGTGTATTTCCAGCTGGCGCCCACCCCGGGCCAGAACCTGGGCACCGAGATCGGCGGCGTGAACGTCGCGTCGGTGGTCACCGACCCCGCGCCGCCCCGCCTGGTCTACGACCCCAAGCATCCGTTCGCCAACAACGACGGCTACGTGACCATGCCCAACGTCGACGTGGTCGCCGAGACCGTCAACATGATCTCCGCCTCGCGCTCCTACCAGGCCAACGTCGAGGTGGTCAATACCGCAAAGAGCCTGATGCAGCGCACGCTGACCATCGGACAGTAAGCACGCAACGCTCAGAGGGATCGCCATGGCAACCGCTGTCAACACCACCACCAGCACGCAAAATACCTCGGCCGCCTTCCAGTCGGCCAATGCCGCATCGACGAGCCTCATCGATGAAACCCAGGACCGTTTCCTGACGCTGCTCGTCACGCAGATGCAGAACCAGGATCCGCTCAACCCCATGGACAACGCGCAGATCACCTCGCAGATCGCCCAGCTTTCCACGGTTAACGGCATCACCCAGCTGAACAATACCCTGCTCGCGCTGTCGGGCCAGGTCGACGTGTCGCAGTCGATCCAGGCCGCCGGCCTGATCGGCAAGAACGTCCTGTTCCCGGGCGACAAGATCTCGCTCGGCACGGCCGCCGACGGCACCACCCGCGAAGCCACGCCTTTCGGCCTGGATGTCATCAGCCCGGCTGCCTCGGTCACCGTCACCGTCCTGGACGCCGCTGGCAAGGCCGTGCGGACCATCGAAATCACCGACCCCCAGGAAGTGGGCATCTACCAGATGTCCTGGGACGGCAAGGACGACTCGGGCATTGCGCTGCCGGACGGCAAGTACACCTTCAAGGTTGCCGCCAAGGACGCCGACGGCGAGGCCGTGACGGTGGGCGCGCTGACCTACGGCAACGTGGGCAGCGTGGCCTATACCGCCGAAGGCCTGCGCCTGGACATGGGCCTGAACGGCAAGACCAGCCTGCTGGACATCCGCAAGATTCTCTAAACACCTGGCGGACGCGCCGCGTCCGCCGAGCAAACGCACACACTCTCACGAACGAGGTACGACATGGGTTTCGGACAAGGACTTAGCGGCTTGAATGCCGCCTCGCAGAACCTGGATGTGATCGGCAACAACATCGCCAACTCCGGCACCGTGGGCTTCAAGGCCTCCGGCATCAGCTTCGCCGACGTCTACGCCAGCTCGCGCGTGGGCCTGGGCACCCAGGTGGCCGCCGTCAACCAGCGCTTCACGGTGGGCAACGTCTCGACCACCGGTGGCCAGTTCGACATCGCGATCGACGGCGCCAAGGGTTTCTTCCGCGTGGTCAATGCCAGCGGCCAGGTGCTCTACACCCGTAACGGCGAATTCTTCGCCGACAAGGACAACTACATCACCAACGCCCAGGGCCAGCGCCTGACGGGCTACCCCGTGGGCGGCGTGGGCATGGACCCGGTGGAACTGACCGTTCCCACCGGCAACATCGCCCCGCAGGCAACCACGCGTGCCGAGCGCATGGGCATCAACCTGGATGCCAACAGCCCCGTCATCAGCCTGACCGGCACCCCGGGTACGCCCGCCGTGCCGGGTGAAGTGGAGCTGGACGGCACGGTCTATCAGTTCTCGCAGGTCGGCAACACCATCAGCTGGGTGACCGCGCCTCCCGCCGGCACCTACAACGGCGGCGGCATCGTGATCGGCGCCGGTGGCGCGATCACCTCCGGCACGCTGGCCGCCCAGCCTGGTTACCAGGCCTACACGCCTGCCGTGCCGGCCGTCGTTGCCACGCCCTTCGATCCGAACAACCCCGCCAGCTACACGCACCGCGTGCCGTCGACCGTCTACGACTCGCTGGGCAATGCCCACCAGCTGGTCCAGTACATGGTCAAGCGCGAAGGCACCGCCGGGACCTCCAGCGAATGGGATGCCTATTACTACATGGACGGCCAGGCCATGGACGTGCCCGCGGGCGGCGGCCCTGTCCAGATGACCTTCAACCAGAGCGGCGTGCTGACCAGCGCCCCGGTCACGAACATCACCTACAACGCGCCGGGCGGCGTGGATTCGCCTGCCGAGCCGCTGCAGATCGCGCTGGACTACACCGGCACCACCCAGTTCGGCGGTGACCTGCGCTACAACATCCAGCCCGACGGCTACGCCACCGGCCAGTTCGCCAGCATCTCCATCGGCACCAACGGTTCGCTGGTGGCCAACTACACGAACGGCCAGACCATGGACGTCGGCACGATCGTGCTGGCCAACTTCAACAACCTGCAGGGCCTGCAGCCCGTCGGCGGCAACGCCTGGACGGAAACCTCGGCGTCGGGCCAGGCCACGCTGGGCGTGCCGGGCAGCAACGGCATGTCGCTGTTGAAGGGCCAGGCGCTGGAAGCCTCCAACGTCGACATGAGCCAGGAACTTGTCAACATGATCATCGCGCAGCGCACCTACCAGGCGAACTCGCAGACGATCAAGACCCAGGATCAGGTTCTGCAGACCCTGATGCAGATCCGCTAATCGCCATGGATCGCATCATCTACACGGCCATGAATGGTGCCGCACGGACGCTGGAACAGCAGTCCGTGATCAGCAACAACATGGCCAACGCCAACACCACGGGCTTCCGCGAGCAGTTCGCCATCTATCGCGCCGTTCCCATCGTCGGCGACGGCAGCCTGGGCACGCGGATTTCCACCGTGGCCAATACGCCCGGCTTCAACGCCACCCTGGGCTCGGTCAATCTGACCGGCCGCTCGACGGACGTGGCGCTGGAAGGCGAGGGCTGGCTGGCGGTGCAGACGCCCCAGGGCGAGGCCTATACCCGTAACGGCGCGCTGGTCGTCGGCGCCAACGGCCTGCTGCAGAACTCGCGCGGCCAGCCGGTGCTGTCGGCAGACAACGCCGTCATCGCGGTGCCGGAAGGCGCCGAGCTGACCATCGCGGGCGATGGCACGATCACCGCGCTGGGCGCGGGCGACCCGCCTGCCGACATCCAGCAGATCGGCCAGCTGAAGCTGGTCAATCCGCCCGCGGCCGAGCTGGTGCGTGGTGACGACGGCCTGTTCCGTCGCGCTCCGGTCAACGGCCAGCCGGCGCCCCCGCTGCCGCAGGATCCGCTCGTGCGGGTCATCTCGGGCGGCCTGGAAGGCAGCAACGTGAACACGGTGGAATCGATGGTCGGCATGATCGACAACGCCCGCCGCTATGAAATGCAGATGAAGGTGATCTCGAGCGCCAGCGAGAACGCGTCGCGCGCGAACGGCATCCTTTCCGCCAGCCAGTAAAGAGTCAAGACAACCCCAACCGCCGGGCGCCGCAGGCGCCGGGCCCAGGAGCACCGCCATGATCCGTTCGCTCTGGATCTCCAAGACCGGTCTGGAAACCCAGCAGACCCAGATGGACGTCATTTCCAACAACCTGGCCAACGTCAGCACGAACGGCTTCAAGCGCACCCGCGCCGTGTTCGAGGACCTGATGTACCAGACCCTGCGCCAGCCCGGCGCCCAGGTCGGTCCCGCCAACCAGCTGCCTTCGGGCCTGCAGGTCGGTACCGGCGTGCGCACGGTTGCCACGCAGCGCATCCACACCCAGGGCGACCTGAAGGCTGGCGGCGAGCTGGACGTGGCGATTCAGGGCAAGGGCTTCTTCGAAGTCGAAATGCCCGACGGCACGCTGGCCTACACGCGTGACGGTGCGCTGCAGGTCGACCAGAACGGCCAGCTGACCACGGCCGGCGGCTATGTCATCCAGCCGCCCATCAACGTGCCCGACAACGCGCTGAAGGTCACCATCGCCCGCGACGGCGTGGTGTCCGTGACCCAGCCCGGCGCCGCCGGCACCAGCGTCCAGATCGGCCAGCTGCAGGTGTCGACCTTCATCAATCCGACCGGCCTGCAAAGCATGGGCGAGAACCTGTACGTCGAGACCGACTCGTCGGGCCCCGCCAACGCGCTGCAACCCGGCCTGGATGGCGCGGGCCTGCTGATGCACGAATACGTCGAAACCTCGAACGTCAACGTGGCGGAAGAGCTGGTCAACATGATCACGACCCAGCGTGCCTACGAAATGAACAGCAAGGCCGTGCAAACCTCCGACCAGATGCTGGCTCGCCTGGCGCAGATATGATCATTCGTTTGTTCGCGCGCGTGGCGGTGGCGCTGGCGACCTTGTCGCTGGCGGCCGGCTGCGCGCTGATTCCGCCCGAGCCCATCGTGACCGGTCCCTTGACGGCGCCGCCGCCGCCGCCCGTCATGCCGGCCGCGGTGCCCAACGGCTCCATCTACCAGCCCATCGTCTACGGCAACTATCCGCTCTTCGAGGACCGCCGTCCTCGCAATGCGGGCGATGTCGTGACCATCGTGCTGAACGAGCGGATGAACGCCGCCAAGGCCGTCGCCACCAACACCAATCGTACGGGCTCCGCCACGCTGGGCCTGAACGCGGTGCCGGCCATTGCGCCCAGCTGGCTGGGCGCCCAGCAGAACGCCGATTTCTCGGGTGCGAACACGGCCGCCGGCACCGGCAACAGCAGCGCGAACAACACGTTTACCGGCACCATCACCACCACGGTGATCGGCGTGCTGCCCAACGGCAACCTGCAGGTCGCCGGCGAAAAGCAGATCGCCATCAACCGCGGCAGCGAGTACGTGCGCTTCTCGGGTGTCGTCGATCCGCGTTCCATCACGGGCGCCGGCACCGTGTCGTCCATCCAGGTGGCCGACGCACGCATCGAATACCGCAGCAAGGGCACCATGGACGAAGTCCAGACCATGGGCTGGCTGCAGCGTTTCTTCCTGAATATCTCGCCGTTCTGATCCATGACTTTCCCGATGCCGACCGCTCTCTCTCTGTCTCGCAAGCTGGCTGCGCTGGCTTGCCTGCTTGCCGTGGCGGTCCTGCCGGGACTGGCGCAAGCCGAACGCCTGAAGGACCTGGCCTCGATCCAGGGCGTGCGCGCCAACCAGTTGCTGGGCTACGGCCTGGTGGTGGGGCTGGATGGCAGCGGCGACCAGGTGCGCCAGACGCCGTTCACGCAACAAAGCCTGACCAATATGCTGTCGCAGCTGGGCATCACGGTGCCGCAAGGCTCCAACATGCAGCTGAAGAACGTGGCCGCGGTCATGGTCACGGCGTCGCTGCCTGCCTTTGCGCGTCCCGGACAGACCGTCGACGTGGTGGTGTCGTCCATGGGCAACGCCAAGAGCCTGCGTGGCGGCACGCTGCTCATGACGCCCTTGAAGGGCGCCGATGGCCAGGTCTACGCCATCGCACAGGGCAACCTGCTGGTGGGCGGCGCGGGCGCCGAGGCCGGCGGTTCCAGCGTGCAGGTCAACCAGCTGAACGGCGGGCGCATCAGCAACGGCGCCATCATCGAGCGCTCGGTACCCACGACGATCTCGCGCGATGGCCTGATCTACCTCGAAATGAACACCAACGATTTCGGCACGACGCAGAACGCCGTCGACGCGCTGAATCGCCAGTTCGGCGCGAATACCGCCCAGGCCCTGGACGCGCGGGTCGTCGCCATCCGCGGACCGCTGGATCCCGCGCAGCAGACGGCCTTCCTGTCGCGCGTCGAGAACCTCCAGGTCACCCGCGCGCCCATCGGCGCCAAGGTCATCATCAACGCCCGTACCGGTTCGGTGGTCATGAACCGCACCGTCATGATCGAAGAGGCCGCGATTGCCCACGGCAACCTGTCGGTCATCATCAACCGCGAGAACCAGGTCAGCCAGCCGGATACTCCCTTTGGCGGCGGCCAGACCGTGGTGGTGCCGAATACCCAGATCGAACTGCGCCAGGAGGGCGGTGGCCTGCAGCGCGTGCAGACCAGCGCGAACCTGGCTGACGTCGTCCGCGCCTTGAATGCGCTGGGTGCCACGCCACAGGATCTGCTCTCGATCCTTCAGGCCATGAAGAGCGCCGGCGCCCTGCGTGCCGATCTCGAGATCATCTAAGGGATCGCATCGTCATGGCCATGCCGCAATACAACTCCCTGCCTACCGCCGGCCAGCCCCTGGCCTTCGACTCGCGCAGCCTGGACAGCCTGAAGCACCAGGTCACGCGCGAGGGCGGTCCCCAGGCCGAACAGCAGAAAGAGGTCGCACGCCAGTTCGAGGCGCTTTTCCTGCAGATGATGATCAAGCGCATGCGCGAGGCGACGCCCCGCGATGGCATGTTCGACAGCGACCAGACGCGCCTGGCCCAGACGATGGCCGACGAGCAGCTGGCGCTGGAGCTGGCATCGCCCGGCATCGGCCTGGCCCAGGCCATCCTGCAGCAGATCCGCGCGAACCAGGGTGGGGCGCCTGACGCCGCCCTGGACAACGCGCCGCTGCTGGCGCCCGAAGTCAACAATTCCCGCCTGCCTGGCCTGGTTTCCCGGTTGGGCGTGGACACCTCGCAAGGCCCGAACGTGCGCGGCGATGTCGCCGCGATGATCGATCGCCTGTCGCGCGGCGGCCGCCCGGCGGAAGCCGAGCCGGTGAAGCCGCCCTCGGGCGCGCCTTCCCATGTGGTGGATTTCGTCAACCGCATGGCGGAGCCGGCGCGCCGCGCCGCCAACGCCTCGGGCGTGCCGGCCCGCCTGATCCTGGGCCAGGCTGCCCTGGAGTCGGGTTGGGGCAGGCGCGAGATCCTGCACAGCGATGGACGTCCCAGCTACAACGTCTTCGGTATCAAGGCCACGGGTGGCTGGACCGGCAAGGTGGCCGAAGTGGTCACGACGGAATATGTCGACGGCAAGCCCCAGAAAATGGTGCAGGCCTTCCGCGCCTATGGCTCCTATGAAGAGGCATTCTCGGACTATGCCCGCCTCATCGGCAACAGCCCGCGCTACGAGCGCGTGACGCAGGCGCGCAACGAAGTCGAGGCAGCCTGGCGCATCCAGCAGGCGGGTTATGCCACCGACCCCAACTACGCGGACAAGCTGATCGGGGTCATGGGGCAGTTCGGCGGCTCGGTCTAGGGCCGGGCTGGTTTCGGAAATCGTCATTTTTGGTAAGGCCGGACACTAAATAAGTCCGAATCTTTGCCGTTAATTGCCTGAGGCCCGTTTTTTCCCGGGCACGCCACGGATACGCCCCCAATTCTGCACAGAGCGATCGCAACATGAACCTGTACAACCTCGGACTTTCCGGCTTGACCGCCTCGCAGGCTCGCCTGAATACCACCGGCCACAACATCGCCAATGCCGACACCGAGGGCTACAACCGCCAGCGCGTGATGGTCTCGACTGCTGGCGGCACTGCCACCAGCGCCGGCTTCTTCGGTCGCGGCGTGCTCGTCGACACGGTCCAGCGTTCGTACGACGGTTTCCTGTATCGCCAGCTGACCTCTGCCCAGTCGCACGGTTCGGCGCTGCTGTCCTTCGGTGGCCAGATCGCGCAGGTCAACAACCTGCTCGCCGACCGCACCGTGGGCGTGGCGCCTGCCCTGCAGAAATTCTTCGAAGGCACGCAAGCCGTGGCGTCGGCGCCCGCGGACCCTGCCGCCCGCCAGGAGATGATCGGACAGGCCAACAATCTGGTCACCCAGATCAACGAGGCCAACCGCTTCCTGCAGAACCAGCGCGAAGGCCTGAACACCCAGATTTCCACGACCGTCGACCAGATCAACAGCTACGTCGCGCGCATCGAGGACCTGAACAAGCAGATCACCACGGCCAAGGCTTCGTCCAACGGCCAGCCGCCCAACGACCTGTACGACCAGCGCGACCAACTGGTTGCCGAGTTGAACATCCTGGTCAAGGTCAACGTGTCGGAGCAGGGCGACAACTTCAACCTGACCATCGGCAACGGCCAGGCCGTGCTGTCGGGTGGCAAGCAGTACCCACTGCAGGCTGTCGCCTCGGCCGCCGACCCCACGCGCACCGTCGTGGCGTTCACCACGCCTGGCACCGCGGGCCAGACGATCACGGTCGAGCTGCAGGATGGCATGCTCGACGGCGGCCAACTGGGCGGCCTGCTGCAGTACCGTGCCGAATCGCTGGACGTCATCCAGAATGACCTGGGCCGCATGGCCGTGGGCCTGGCCTCGGCTTACAACGCGCAGCATCGCCAGGGCCTGGATGCCAATGGTATCGCCGGCGGCGATTTCTTCTCGCTGGGCATCCCCACCGTCAAGGCCAATGCCAAGAATACGGGCAGCCAGGAAGTGCAGGTGGCCTTCGCCGACGCGAACGCGCTGACCGGCAAGGACTACAAGGTCAGCTACGACGGGGCGAACTATCACATCACGCGCCTGCCGGACAACACGCCCATGTATTCGGGCGACGGCTCGGAGCTGAGCGCCACGCCGCCCCAACTGGTTGACGGCCTGCAGTTCACGCTGGGCGCCGGCGTGCCGCAGCCCGGCGACAGCTGGGTGGTCCAGCCCACGCGCAATGCCGCCGCCGACCTGGGCCTGGCCATCACGGATCCTGCCAAGATCGCCGCCGCGGATGCCGAGGGCGGTTCGGCCAACGGCAAGAACGCCCTGGCGCTGTCGGAACTGCAAACCAAGAAGATCCTGGGCAACGGCACGTTGAACATCAACGAAGCCTTCGCGCAGATCGTGAACAAGGTGGGTGTGCAGACGCAGCAGAACGCCACCGCCGCCAAGGCGCAGAGCAACCTGATCACGCAGAACTACGCTGCCCAGCAGGCATATTCGGGCGTCAACCTGGACGAAGAGTACGTCAACCTGGATCGCTACCAACAGCAGTATCGCGCGGCGTCCCGTCTCATCGACGTGGGCAGCCAGTTGTTCGACACCCTGCTGGGCCTGCGCAGCTAAGCGGCTGCCTAGCCGACCCCCGGACCGACACGTCTCTCCCTTTATCGCGTCATTCAGATTACTGGCCAGCCATCATGCGTATCAGCACGACTCAATTGTTCCGTACCGGCATCGAAACGATGAATGCCCAGCAGTCCGACCTGATGCATCTGTTCCAGCAGATCGGCACGGGCCGCCGCCTGGTGTCGCCGGCTGACGATCCCCTGGCGTCGTCGCAGACGATCAACATCGCTCAGACCGAGTCGATGAACCTGCGTTACGCGACCAATCGCAACGTGGCCAACCAGAATCTGGCGCTGGCGGAAAGCACGCTGGACTCGGTGACGCGCGCGATGCAGGATGTCCGCACGACGATCGTCCAGGCTGGCAACATCTACACCGATACCGACCGTGCCTCGCTCGCCAACGTGCTGCGCGTTGCCCGTGAGAACCTGCTGTCGCAAGCCAACGCCACCGACGGCAACGGCCAGTACCTGTTCTCGGGCCATCGTGGCGATACCCAGCCGTACTCGCTCGACGAGGCAACCGGCGTGGTGACCTACCACGGTGACACCGGCTCGCGTCTCATCCAGGTCGACCAGACCCGCCAGATGGACAGTGCCCACGTCGGTTCGGACATTTTCAACCGTGCCTCGCCGGGGTCGCAGATCTACCTGACATCGGCCAACGCCGCCAACAACGGTACGGGCCAGATCAGCACGCCGCAGGTGACCGATCCCACGCATGCCAACGCGGGCATGAACTTCCGCGTGGACTTCGCGGGCGATCCCCTGGAATACACGGTCACCGTGATCGATCCCGTCACGAATGCCGAGACTACCGGTGCGCCCGTCGCCTATACCGGCGGCGGCACGCTCGACCTGGGCGGCGTCAACATCAAGTTGACCGGCACGCCGGTGGCCGGCGACAGCTTCCGGGCCGAGCAAGTCCAGAACGCCGACGTGGATCTGTTCAAGTCGCTGGATGATGTCATCAAGGCCTTGGAAACGCCGGCCGACGGTGACCCCGTTGCCCAAGCCCGCCTGAACAACGTGCTGGCGTCGGTGTCGCAGCGCCTGGCCGTCAACTACGACAACATCCTGACCGTGCGCGCGGCCGGCGGCACGCGCATGGCCGAGCTGGATTCGCTGGATGCCAATGGCAACCTGCGCAACCTGAACTACAAGGAACAGCTGTCCAGCCTGGAAAACGTGGATTACTACTCCGCGTCGTCGCAGCTCACCCTGCGCCAGGCCGCGCTGGAAGCCGCCACGCTGGCCTTCCGCAAGATCCAGAACACCAGCCTTTTCGCCACCCAGAACTGATTCCTGCCGTATCCAGTCCAGTCCGCCCTCGAGAGGCGGACTTTCCCTAAGGCGCGCCGAAGCAACCATGTTCTCCAACTTCAAAGTCCGGACCGGCCTGCTGCTGGTTCTGTCGTTCATGTCCATTCTGGCGCTGGGCGTCACGGTATTGGGCTGGTACAGCGTCAAGGGTGGCAGTGCGGACATCAAGAACCTGGAGCGCGTGGCGCTGCATCAGCTCCAGGACGTGCGCAAGGCCTATGTCGGCGTGCTGCGGGCGGTTATCCGCATCGACTCCTCGATCAACGCCATCAGCGCGGAGACGGCGCGCACCGAAGCCCAGGCGGCCACCACGCTGCTGGCCGACGCGCGCAAGAGTTTCGCCAGCTATCAAGGCTCGCCCAAGCTGACGGAAAACGCCAAGCAGGCCGAGACCGCGCTGGCGCGCGATTTCGCTGCCTATGCCGCGTCGGTGGAGAACATGGGCCAGGCCGCAGCGGCCAACGACCAGGCAAAATACCTGCAGATCAAGACGCAGGACGCCACGCAGGCCAGCGCCGCGCTGATCCGTTCGCTGGAGGCCTTCGAAACCTACGCCAACGGGCGCAGCGATAGCTTCGTCACCGCGTCGGAGCAGCGTGCCCGGATGATGGACATCGTGCTGGTGGCGTTGGCGGTGCTTATCGTGCTGAGCATCGTGGGCTCGTACATGTTCCTGAACCGCCAGCTGCTTCGTCCGCTGCAGCGCGCGGGCAACCTGTTCGACCGCATTGCCGCAGGCGACCTGACGCAGCGGGTGGAAGCGCGTTCCAACAATGAAATCGGCCAGCTGTTCGCCGCCTTGCGCCGCATGCAGGAAAGCCTGACGCGCACCGTGACGGCCGTGCGTACGGGCGTGGATGAAATCAACGTGGGCGCCCGCGAGATCTCGGCGGGCAACACCGACCTGAGCAGCCGCACCGAGCAGCAGGCCGCCTCGCTGGAAGAAACCGCCGCCAGCATGGAAGAGCTGGCCGGCACCGTGCGCCAGAACGCCGACAACGCCCGCCAGGCCAACCAGCTGGCTGCCAGCAGCATGGAAGTCGCGCAGCGTGGCGGTTCGGCCGTATCGGAAGTGGTCGGCACGATGCAGGAAATCTCCGCCAGCTCGAAGAAGATCTCGGAAATCGTGTCGGTCATCGACGGCATTGCGTTCCAGACCAACATCCTGGCGCTGAACGCCGCGGTGGAGGCCGCGCGTGCCGGCGAGCAGGGCAAGGGCTTCGCAGTGGTGGCGGGCGAAGTGCGTTCGCTGGCGCAGCGCAGCGCGCAGGCCGCCAAGGAAATCAAGGGCCTGATCGAAGACTCGGTCAGCAAGGTGGGCGCGGGCTCGCAGCAGGTCGAACGCGCTGGCGCGACCATGCAGGAGATCGTGCAGTCGGTCAAGCGCGTGACGGACATCATGGGCGAGATCTCGGCAGCCTCGCAGGAGCAGTCGACCGGCATCGAGCAGGTCAACCGTGCGGTCACGCAGATGGATGAAGTGACGCAACAGAACGCCGCGCTGGTGGAAGAAGCCGCCGCCGCCGCGGGCTCGCTGCAGGAGCAGGCGGTCAAGCTTGCCGAAGCCGTGGCTGTGTTCCGCCTGCAAGGCGGAGGCGAAGTCATCGACGTGCGCAGCCGCCAGATCGGTGCGTCTCGCCAGGCGCCGCGCGTGGGCGTCAGCAACGAACGCCCGCCAGAGCACAAGCCCGCGGCCGTCGCTGCCCCGGCCGAACCCGAACAAGCGCCGGCACAACAGCCGCTCAAGCGTCCCGTTGCGCTGCCGTCCGCGACAGCGGCGCCCGCCGCCGCGCGTCCGGCTGCCGTCCGTCCCGCCACCACGGGCCATTCCGCCTCGGCTGGCGCGAAGCCGGCTGCAGCGCCGCTCACGCCGCGCGCAGGGCGCAGCAAGCCGGCGGCGGGTGCCGCTGCCAGCCATGCCGCCACGCCCGCTGCCAGCACCGAACGTCCTGCCGCGCGCCGTGAGGCGCCGCCCGCGGCCGAACCGATGTTGCGTCCGTCAGCCACGCGCCGCAACCAGTCCGCGGAAGACGATTGGGAGTCGTTCTGATCATGCGCCGTTTGCTGCCCACGCTCGCGCGTTGCCTTGCCAGCCTGGCCGTCCTGACGTTGGCGGCCTGCTCCACCACGGGCCACAACTTCGACGCGTCGGCGCTGGGCACGCTTACACCGGGGCAGAGCACGTTCTTCGACGCCAAGGTCGCGCTGGGCGGGCAGCCTGCCGATATCTATTCCCAGGGGGATGGCACCAGCCTTGCCCGCTGGGCTTTCAAGGTCAGTTTCGTGACCGACGGCCTGTACCACCGCAAGGAAGCCATGCTGCTTTTCGGCCCGGACGGTCGACTCATCAGGCTGGTCGATACAAACAATATCCTCCTGGAGCCATGGCAGCGTCAGAAACTGCTGGGCACCGGAGCCTACAACTAAAGTCCAGCACTGCGCCGGAGGGGATCCGCGCCGCGCAAGCGGCGGGGCATGCCATTCCGGCAACGGCCAAGCGGAGAAAATCATGACAACGCACGCAGAACACACGCCAGCCCCCGAGAAGCGGAACGCCAAGGCCAAGAAGCCCGTTTCGGCCAAGACACGCCGGGGGAGTTTGCGTGACGTGCGTGTCGGCTCCCTGATCATGCTGGTGCTGGGCCTGTTCACGCTGATGATCGCGGGCGTTGGCGCCTTGGCTGCTTTCTTCCTGGACCAGAACGCCAAGGACCTGGACTACCAGGCCAGCCTGACCCAGCGTTACAACCAGGTGCAGGTGATCAACAGCAACATGCTTGAAGCCCGCGTGGGCCTGATGGTCGCGGCACGTTTCCAGCAGGAATCCGGCGCCGGCATGGCCACCGCTCAAGACGCCACGACCGCGCTCAACGACGCGAAGAAGCGCCTGGATTCCGTGCGGGAAAGCTTTGGCGATTTCCAGAAGAACATGCTGGAAGACGAAGCAGGCCGCCAGGTGTCCATGAACCTGGTGCGCCGCTACCGCGCCTACCTGGACGATGGCGTCGACACGATGGTGGAAGCCCTGGCCAGCCAGGACTATTCGACCTTCTACATGGTCAACACGCAGTACGGCACGCCGCGCAGCGCGGCATTCGTCGAGGCCATCCGCGCCTTCTCGGACTACATCGACCGCGAGCAAGCCAAGATTGCCGAACAAGCCCAGCGGAACTTCCAGATCGGCTTGGCTGCCGTGGGCGCCTCGGTCGTGCTGGCGATCCTGCTGATGATCCTGATGCGCGTCGTGTTCGGCCGCGTGATCGTCAAGCCGCTGGTGCGCGCCGGCCATCTGTTCGACCGCATCGCGGCGGGCGACCTGACGCAGCGCGTGGACAATCGCTCCAACAACGAAATCGGCCAGTTGTTCGCCGCCTTGCGCCGCATGCAGGAAAGCCTGACCCGCACCGTGGCTGCCGTGCGCCATGGCGTGGATGAAATCAACGTGGGCGCGCGTGAGATCTCGGCGGGCAACACCGACCTGAGCAGCCGCACCGAGCAGCAGGCTGCCTCGCTGGAAGAAACCGCCGCCAGCATGGAAGAGCTGGCCGGCACCGTGCGCCAGAACGCCGACAACGCCCGCCAGGCGAACCAGCTGGCTGCCAGCAGCATGGAAGTCGCGCATCGCGGTGGCGCGGCCGTGTCGGAGGTGGTCGGCACGATGCAAGCCATCTCTGCCAGCTCGAAGAAGATCTCGGAAATCGTGTCGGTCATCGACGGCATTGCGTTCCAGACCAACATCCTGGCGCTGAACGCCGCGGTGGAGGCCGCGCGCGCCGGCGAGCAGGGCAAGGGCTTCGCGGTGGTGGCGGGCGAAGTGCGATCGCTGGCGCAACGCAGCGCGCAGGCGGCCAAGGAAATCAAGGGCCTGATCGAAGACTCGGTCAGCAAGGTGGGCGCGGGCTCGCAGCAGGTCGAACGCGCCGGCGCGACCATGCAGGAGGTCGTGCAGTCGGTCAAGCGCGTGACGGACATCATGGGCGAGATCTCGGCGGCCTCTCAAGAGCAGTCGACCGGCATCGAGCAGGTCAACCGTGCGGTCACGCAGATGGATGAAGTGACGCAACAGAACGCCGCGCTGGTGGAAGAAGCTGCCGCTGCCGCAGGTTCACTGCAGGAGCAGGCGGTCAAGCTTGCCGAAGCCGTGGCCGTGTTCCGCCTGCAAGGCGGGGAAGTGATCGACGTGCGTGCCCAGCTGGGCGGGCAACGTTCAAGCCCGAGTGCCGATGACGGTATGCCCGCGCTGGCTGGCGCCTAGCGGGTTCTAGGTTCTGCAAGGCCACAATCGCTCAAAGGGGGGGCGGTTGTGGTTGTGGCTTTGCAAGCGGTGATGCGCGTCCTGCAAGGGGACGCGCAATAGGTACTTAGCCACACCAGTACATCTCCCGCAACCTGGAAGAGAGTCCCGTGCGCAAGAATTTGCCTGTCTACGATAACGAAGTGCTGGTCCGCGAAGACCAGTACCTGATCTCCCGAACCGATACCAAAGGCATCATCACCTACGCGAATCCCGCGTTCGTGGACATCAGCGGCTTTTCGCTGAGCGAATTGCTCGGTTCGCCGCACAACATCGTGCGTCATCCCGACATGCCGCCGGCAGCCTATGCAGACATGTGGGAGACGCTGAAAGCTGGCGCCTCCTGGGGCGGCGTGGTCAAGAATCGCTGCAAGGACGGCAGTTTCTATTGGGTGCTGGCCACGGTCACCCCGATCATCGAGGAAGGCGAGATCACGGGGTATACCTCCGTGCGCGTGCACCCCGCCCGTGAGCAGGTCGAGGCAGCTGGCGCCTTGTATGCCCGCATCAATGAAGGTACGGCGCGCGGCGTGCGCCTGCACCGCGGCAAGGTCGAAGCCACGGGCTTGCGCCGCCTGGGCGGCGTGCTGGTATTTCCCTTCCGGTCCGGGCTGCGCAGCCGTCTGTTCCGCCAGGCGACGCTGTCGTCGGCCTTGCTCGCCGGCGCTTCCGCCGCCGGTCTGGCGCAAGTCTGGAACAGCCTCGGCACGACGCAGGCGGGCCTGCTGGTGGGCGCCACGGTTGCCGGTATCGCCGTGATCTATCTCCATTCGCTGCGCCTGGGACGTTCGGTGCTGGAACCCCTGCGCGATGCCGCAGGCGTGGCGCGCCAGATCGCCGCGGGCAACCTGGCCATGCGCATCGATCACGAGGGCACCGACGAGGTCGCCCGCCTTCAGTTCTACCTGGACATGATGCGCAAGAGCCTGCTGGGCATCGCGCATGATGTCTATCGCGGCATTGGCGGCACCACGCAGGCCGCCGGCGGCATCCTGCAGGGCAATACGGATCTGTCCCGCCGTACCGAGGAGCAGGCGGCGTCGCTGGAGCAGACTGCCGCCAGCATGGAAGAGTTGACCTCGACGGTGCGCCAGAACGCCGACAGCGCACGCCAGGCCAATGCGCTGGCCGCCACCAGCATGGAAGTCGCCCGGCGCGGCGGCCAGGCGGTGGGACGCGTGGTGGACACCATGCAGGGCATCTCGCAGAGCTCGAACAAGATTTCCGAGATCGTCACGATCATCGAAGGCATTGCCTTCCAGACCAACATCCTGGCGTTGAATGCCGCGGTCGAAGCGGCGCGCGCGGGCGAGTCCGGCAAGGGCTTCGCGGTGGTCGCGGGCGAGGTGCGCAGCCTGGCGCAAAAGAGCGCGCAGGCGGCCAAGGAGATCAAGGGCCTCATCGAGGATTCGGTCCAGCGCGTGGGCGAAGGTTCGACCCAGGCATCCGAGGCGGGCGACACCATGCAGGAAATCGTGGATTCGGTGCGCCGCGTGACGGACATCATCAGCGAGATCTCCGCGGCGTCCGACGAGCAATCGACGGGCATCGAGCAGGTCAACCGCGTGGTCGCGCAGATGGACGGCGTCACGCAGCAGAATGCCGCGCTGGTCCAGCAACTGGGCGGCACGGTGACCGAGCTGTCGGGCCAGGCTCAGGCGTTGCGCAACGCCATCCGGGTGTTCCGGATCGAGTCTCGCCAGCAGTAAAGACGGCAAGGACCGGCCGGCCGCCGCTAGCGTCCGGCCAGTCCGTCCACGACGCGGCTCATGGTTTCGAAGCCGCTCATGATCATGCGCTCGATGAAGGGCGTGGTCTGCGGCAGGACCACCATCAGGATGACCAGGCCCACCGTCAGGCTGATGGGGAAGCCCACCGCGAACACCGACATCTGGGGCACCGTACGGTTCAGGATGCCCATGGCCAGGTTGCCGGTCAGCAGCACCGTGATGAGGGGCAGCGCCAGGAGCAGGCCGGACATCAGGATCTGCGAGCCCCATTCCGTCAGCACGCCCCACCCGTTGACGTCCAGCGGGCCCGCCGAGATGGGCAGCGTGTCGAAGGAGCGTACCAGCGTGGCCAACAGCAGCAGATGGCCGTCCAGCGCCAGGAACAACAACATGGCGAAGACGTTGAAGAGACGCGAGAGCACGGCCGTGTTGGCGCCCATGGAGGGGTCGAAGAACGAGGCGAAGGACAGGCCCATCTGCAGGCCGACCAGCTCGCCGGCCGCCTGCACGGCGGCGAAGACCACGCGCATGGTCAGGCCCATCGAGATGCCGATGAGCACCTGCTGGATGATCAGCCAGACCGCGTCATAGGAGCCGGGGGAAACGTCGGGGATGGCGATGGCTGGCGAGACGGCCATGGCCAGCATGGCGGCCAGGCCGACTTTCACGCGGGCGGGAATCGTGGATTCGCTGAACAGCGGCGCGGTGCCGATCAGCGCCAGCATGCGCACGAAGGGCCACATGAACTGGCCCAGCCAGCCATAGAGCTGTTCGAGCGTGAAGGACAGCATGGGATGCCGGTGGCGCGCCCGGTCAGGAAACCAGGCTGGGGATCTGCTGGAGCACCTGGCGGATGTAGTCCGTCATCATGGTGATCAGCCAAGGACCCAGCAGCACCAGCGCCGCGCACATGGCCAGCAGCTTGGGAATGAAAGACAGCGTCATTTCATTGATCTGGGTGGCGGCCTGGAAGATGCTGATCAGCAGGCCGACGGCCAGCGTGATCAGCAGCAGCGGGCCGGCCATGGCCAGGGTGATCTTCATCGCCTGATAGGCGAGCGTCATGACGAATTGGGAATCCATCGGGGGGCGATCCTGCGGAAACTATTGGTAGAAACTGCGCGCCAGTGAACCCAGCAGCAGGTTCCAGCCGTCGGCCAGTACGAAAAGCATCAGCTTGAAGGGCAGGGCGATCGTGATGGGCGGCACCATCATCATGCCCAGCGCCATCATCACGCTGGCCACCACCAGGTCGATGATGAGGAAGGGAATGAAGATGCTGAACCCTATCTGGAAGGCTGTCTTCAGTTCGCTGGTGATGAAGGCCGGCACCAGGACGCGCATGGGCACCGCTTCGGGACCGTCCATGGCCGGAATGCCCGCCATGTCGGCAAAGAGCGCCAGGTCGGTTTCACGGGTCTGCTTCATCATGAAGTCGCGCAGCGGCACGGCGCCGCGTTCGACGGCGACCTCGAAGGAAATGGTGCCCGCCGACAGCGGCTGGTAGGCCTCGGCGTAGATGCGGTCGAAGACCGGCGACATCGTGTAGAAGGTCAGGAACAGCGCCAGGCCGATCAGCACGTGGTTGGGCGGCGTGGTGTTGGTGCCCATGGCGTTGCGCAGCAGGCCCAGCACGATGATGATGCGGGTGAAGCCGGTCATCATCAGCAGCATGGCCGGCAGGAAGGACAGCATCGTGAGCAGCAGCAGGGTCTGCATGCTGAACGAATACGTCGAACTGCCGCCGGGACCCGGCGTGGCGGTGATGGCTGGCAGCGTGGCCTGGGCCTGCGCGGCCCAGGGCAGCAGGCAGGCAGCCAGCAAGGCCAGCAGGGCGAGCAACGGAGTGAGTCCGCGGCGAGGAGTAGGCATACGGCGGGCGAGGGCGGTCATGTCCAGGCGGGAAAGTGGCAGTGCGCCCCGACGAACAGGGGTCAGGGCTTGCGCTGCAAGGCGCGGGCGAGCTTCTCGGCGAAAGGCGCGGCGGCCGTGGTTGCGGCGGCGGTGGCGGCGCCTGGCTCCAGCGGACGTGCGGGCTGCGTGTGCAGCAGGGTCATCTGGGTGTTGGTGACGCCCACCACGAGCCAGGTTTCATCGACCTGGATGACGGTGACGTGATTGCGCGGACCCAGGGTCAGCGTGGCGACGTTCCTGAGCAGGCCGGGCGCGCCCCGGGCCAGAAGGCCCGAGCGGCGCGCCAGCCAGGCGAGCGACAGTATCGTAGCGACGACCAGCAACAGCCCGACGACGACGCGTATGAGTGCGGTCTCGGTCATGGCGGCTTGCGATCAGCGGCGGGTGTTGAGCCGGTTGATGCGTTCGGACGGGGTGATGATGTCGGTCAGGCGGATGCCATAGCGGTCTTCGACCACGACGACTTCGCCCTGGGCGATCAGGTAGCCGTTGACGAAGATGTCCATGGGTTCGCCGGCCAGGCCATCCAGCTCCACCACCGAACCCTGGCCCAGCTGGAGCAGGTTCTTGATGGTGAGGCGGGTGCGGCCCAGCTCGACCGTCAGCTGGACGGGCACGTCCATGATGAGGTCGATGTCGGCGCTCACGCCGTCGGATTGCGCCGACAGGGGTTGGAACACGGTCTTGGCGGCCGATTGGGCAGCAGGCTTGGCGGGCGCGGGGGCAGCGGCAGCCGGCGCTGCGGCAGCCGGTACTGCGGCTGCCGGCGCGGGTGCGCTGGCGGCGCTCTGCTCGGCCAGGGCGGCAGCCCAGTCGTCCGAATTCTGCAGGCCTTCGGCCTGCGTGGCGGCGGGGGTGGACTTCGCAGTCTGCTCGGCCAGGGCTTCGGCCCAGTCGTCGCTCGCCGACTTGGCGGTATCGGAATTCGAGACCGGCGCGGTATCGGGCTCTTTGTTGGCGTCAGTCATGAGGGGTGACCTTGTGGGTGTCTTCCAGGTGTTGAGTGCGCAGGGTGTTCACGCGCAGGGCATATTGGCCGTTATGGGTGCCGTAGCTGCATTCCATGACAGGCACGCCGTCGATCGAGCCGACGATCTGCTTGGGAATGTCGATGGGCAGCACGTCGCCGACCTGCAGGTGCAGCAGCTTGCGGATGGACGAAGGGATGCTGCCGAATTCCGCGACCAATTCCACGTCGGCGCTGCGGATCTGGCGGTTGAGCTGGTGCATCCAGCGCTGGTCCACGGCTTCGAGCGTCGTGTCCTGCAGCGGGCGGATCAGGAGATCGCGCACCGGCTCGATCATCGAATACGGCAGGCAGATGTTCAGTTCGCCGCCGCTGGCGCCGAATTCGATGTGGAACGAGGTGACCACGACGATTTCGTTGCTGCCCGTGATGCTGGCGAATTTCGTGTGCATTTCCGAACGCACGTATTCGAACTCCACCGGGTAGACCGGCTCCCACGAGCGGCCGTAGCTCTCGAGGGTCAGGTTCAGCAGACGGCGGATGATGCGCAGTTCGGTGGTGGTGAAATCACGGCCTTCGACGCGCGTGTGGTAGCGGCCATCGCCGCCGAACATGCTGTCGATGACCAGGAACACCAGGTTCGGGTCGTAGGTGAAGAGCGCCGTGCCACGCAGGGGCTTCATCTGCACCATGTTCAGATTGCTCGGCACGGGCAGGTTGCGCTCGAAGTCCGAGTACTTCTGGATGCGGATGGAACCGACGGTGATGTCGGCGTTGCGGCGCATGAAGTTCAGCAGCAGCGCGCGCAACTGGCGCGCGAAGCGCTCGTTGATCAGCTCCAGCGTCTGCATGCGCCGGCGCACGACCCGCTCGGGGGAGCTCAGGTCGTAGGCGCGTACGCCGTTCTGTTCGGACGGCTTCTGTTCGGGACTGTCGTTTTCGCCGGTGACGCCCGCCAACAGGGCGTCGACCTCGTCCTGCGACAGGAAAGCCTCATAGGCCATGCTTACTGCACCACGAAAGCGGTAAAGAGGACGTCGGTGACGGCTTGGCCGTCAGGCAGCGGCGAGAAGGGGCGCGACACGGCCTGGATGACGGCGGCGACCAGATCCTGCTTGCCTTGCTGCGTGTGGATGGTTTGCGCTGGCTGGGCCGACAGGACCATCAGCACGCGGCTGCGCACTTCAGGAAGGTATTTTTCAATGCGCTGGCGCGACTGCTCGTCGGAGACGCGCAGCGTGATGCCGACGTGCAGGATGCGGTCCAGGTCGTCGGCCGGGCCCGAGACCGTGACCGTGAAGGGTTCCAGCGCGAAGAAGATGGGAGCGGGCACGGCCACCGGCGTGGCGGGCGGGGTCTTGTACGTGACGGGCACCGGGCCATCGGGGCCCTGGGCCTGCGCCTGTTGCGCCTGCGCTTCCGACTCGTGCATGCGGGTCGTGATCATCCAGGTGGTCGCCACGCTGGCACCCGCCACGAGCACGAGGGCTGCCACGGCCAGCAAGGGGCGCAGCAACCTGCTGCCACCGCTGGCGGGCATGGTGCTTCGTACGGGCATGGAGGAGGATTTTACGGTCGCCATCTGTGGTGTCTGTACGTGCGTGTGCCGCAAGAGCACAGGTTATCTGCCAATACTGCCGATTCTGAAGGAAATCGGCCCGCGATATGGGTAGGAAAAAGGGGTCTAAAGACGGGTAGCTCGTTCTATTGCATACGAGGTTCCCCGTCGGCGACCTGCGCCTCAGGCGAAGGTGTCCACCAGGGCGTTGCTGTCGATCCGGCGCGTGGCGCCGGCGTTGCCGGCCTCCGCCACCAAGCCGTCCGCGCTTTCACCGTTGCCTGAACGGCCTTGCGTGCCAGCCTGAAGGCCTTGCTGGGCCTGCTGGCTGGCCGTGCCCTGGTCACTGACGTTGGCCTGTCCGAGCGAGATGCCCGCCTGGGCCAGCGACTGCTCCAGGCTGGGCAGCGCCGATTCGAGCGCCTGGCGCACAGCCGGGTGCGCCGAGACGAACACGGCGCTTGCAACGCCATCCTGCAAGGTCAAGGAGACGCGCAGCGGACCCAGGTCGGGCGGATCCAGGCGCAGTTCCGCCACCTGTTTCAGGTTGTCGGCCGTCTGGCTCATGACGATCATCTGGCGGCCGAGCTCCGAGCCCCAGCCGGGCGCGCCCACGGGGGTTGCCAGGTGGCCGAGCAGCACAGGGGCGGCGGCAGGCGCCTGGCCCAGCGGCGAGGCGTGGGCGGGCGCTTGCGCCGCGTGGGCGAGCAGGGCGGCGTCGACGGGCGACTGGCCGCCCGGGTGCGTGGCATGGGCTGATTGTTGAGCGGCTTGCGGCGCCGCGAGGGCTTCGAGCGCAGCCTGGAAATTGTCGCTGCGAGCCTGTTGTGCGGTCGTGGCCGTCTCGGTGTTGGCTTTTGGCGACAACGCCGAGGCCTTGAGCGCGTCGCCACGGATGGCTTGCTCGCGTGCGGCCGCGCCGCGTGACGTCACGGCGGCGCCGGCAGGCGCCTGGCCAGGGAGGGCGGCATCGGCCTGGGTCAGCGGACGGGCGAGGGATCCCAGCGCGGCTTGCAGCGGGACTGCGGGTTGGTCGTCCGCCTGGGCTTGCCCGGCGGGCACGCGCGCGGCGGCATCGGCGAGCAGGCCGCGTTCGGCCAGTTGGCGGCCACGGCCGGCGATCTCGCCGCTCAGCGCATCGGCGCGGCGGCCGGTCTGTGCGCCCGCATCCGGCTGGCCGGCGCCACGCAGTTGCGCGGCAACCTGCAGGGCAATGTCCAGCGCCTGCTCGGGCAGCGTGGCCTGGGCAATCAGCGCGGCCTCGGGCGTCTGGGCCGATTCGGCGGTGTCAGCGTCTTCCTGGCGGTTCGCCGGACGCTTGCCGCCAGCCTTGACCGGCTCGTGGCCTGCCTCTGGCAGGCCATCGTTGGCGCCGGCGCTGCGCTGGTCGGCCAGCACCTGGGAAAAGGGGCTGGCGGCGGCCGATTGGCTGTCCGCAGCGCCGGAGCTGGCCGCGTTGGCGGCCGGCCGGGCGGGGGAGGCAATCAGCGTCGTCACGATGTTGGTCATGGAAATTCCTTGGGGTATGCGTGTGGCGGCCGGCTCAGTGCACGCCAGCGGGGTGGCGCATCAGGCGAGCAGCGAACTCGTCATTGGCGCGCTGTTCCCGGCGGTTCTCGACGATCGCCTCGGCGCGTTCCTGGCGGACCAGCAAGGCGTCGAACGAGTTGAGGCGGCGCTTTTCCTCGCGCCACTTCACCTTGCCGCCCTCGAGCTGCTCGTCGGCGCGGCCCAGCACCAGCATCTGCTGGTGGATCGCCTCGTCGAGCGTCGCGATGAATCGTTGGTAGTTGTAGCAGTCGGCTGCGGGCATGCCGCCCTGCATCGCCTGCTGGAGCTTTTCCAGGTAATCCTGGCGGTAATCCTGCAGCATGCCGAGCTGCTGGGCTGCATGCTGGCGCGCACCTTGCAGCTGGCCCAGGCGGCGGGCGGCGTCGTCCGTGCTCTCGCGGGCAAGGCCGATCAGCGTGTCGAGGGGGAGCTTAGAAGCCATGGCCGTTACCTTGGAAAACGTTGCGCAGCTGCTCCACGGCCTGACCGTAATTCACGCTCACGCCGATGTCCTGCTGGAGGAAGCCTTCCAGCCAGGGATATTTTTCGATGGCCTCATCCAGCTGCGGATCGTTGCCGGGCGCGTAGGCGCCCACGGCGATGAGGTCACGGTTGCGCTGGTAGCGCGACAGCATCTGCTTGAAACGCCGCACCTGGGCGAACTGCTCCGCGGGCACGATGGCCGTCATCACCCGCGAAATCGATGCTTCGATGTCGATGGCGGGGTAGTGGCCGGCCTCGGCCAGCGAGCGCGACAGCACGACGTGGCCGTCCAGGATGGCCCGTGCGGCGTCTGCAATGGGGTCCTGCTGGTCGTCGCCTTCGGTCAGCACGGTATAGAAGGCGGTGATGGATCCTGCCTTGTAGCCGTTGACCGGGGCGCCGTTGCCGGCGCGCTCGACCAGCGCGGGCAGTTTCGCGAACACCGAGGGCGGATAGCCCTTGGTGGCGGGCGGTTCGCCGATGGCCAGCGCGATTTCGCGCTGGGCCATGGCATAGCGGGTGAGCGAGTCCATGATGAGCAGGACGTCTTTGCCCAGGTCGCGGAAATACTCGGCCAGGCGCGTCGCGTAGGCGGCGCCCTGCAGGCGCAGCAGTGGCGACACGTCGGCGGGCGCGGCAACCACGACCGCGCGGCGCATGCCCTCCGGGCCGAGGTTGTGCTCGATGAATTCCTTCACTTCGCGGCCGCGTTCGCCGATGAGCCCGACCACGATGACCTCTGCCTTCGTGTAGCGGGCCATCATGCCCAGCAGCACGCTCTTGCCCACGCCCGAGCCGGCGAACAGGCCCATGCGCTGGCCGCGGCCAACGGTCAGGAGACCGTTGATGGCGCGCACCCCCACGTCCAGCGCGGTGTCCACCGGCGCGCGCGTGAGCGGATTGATGGGCGGCGCGGTCAGGGGAGCAAGGTCAGCGCCTTCCAGCGGGCCCAGGCCGTCGAGCGGGTGGCCCGCGCCGTCGACCACGCGGCCCAGCAGCGCCTGTCCCACCGGGAGGTGGCGGCCGCGGGCCGGCTTGGCGTTGCCGTTCAGCTCGGCCTTGCGGGGCAGGGGAATGGCGCGCTGCACGGGCGGCTCGCCCGGCATCACGCGTGCGCCGGGCGGCAGGCCGGAGATGTCGGCCTGCGGCATCAGGTAGAGCATGTGGCCGTCGAAGCCGACGACCTCGGCATCGGCCCAGTGGTCATGGCCCGGGGCGATTTCGATCTTGCAGGCGGCGCCCACGGGCAGGCGCAGGCCCGTGGCCTGCAGCACCAATCCGGTGGCGCGCACGATGCGGCCCGTGGCGTGCCAGGGGTCGGTGGCGGCCGCACGGATCGAGCCGATCTGCAACTGCGTCGCCCAGCGGTCGATCACGGGGACCGGCGGGGCGAGCGGCGAGGAATCGGCGTGCGTGCTCATTCTGGGCGGCTCACGGTTCGGGGGACCATTCCTGGGATTTGCCCAGCGAGGCCGCGACACGGCGCCAGCGCGTTTCCAGCGTGGCGTCGATGGTGCCGTAGGCGGTCTCGGCCCGGCATCCGCCAGGCGTCAGCGTTTCGTCGGTCCACAGGGACCACTTGCCGGCAGCCAGCTCGTCGCTCAGGTGCTGCCGGATCATCGCCTGGTCGGCCGGATGCACCCACAGCCGCAGGGGCGCGGCATCGCCGTGATCGGCGTGCAGCACTTCGCGTACGGCGGCAAGCATCGTGTCGGGCTGCTCGGCCAGGGTGGTGCGCACGACCTGACGGGCGATGTCCAGCGCGAGCGTGAGCAGGGCCTGGCCCATTTCCGCCTCGACGCGCGACAGCGAGTCGGCGGTTGCCTGCACCAGCGCGTTCAGGCGCTGGGCTTCGGCCTGGGCAGCGGCCCGGCCGTCGGCGAGGCCTGCTTCATAGCCCGTTGCCTGGCCGGCGGCCTGGCCCTCGGCGCGCCCGGCTTCCAGGCCTTCGGCATGGCCTTCCTTGCGGCCGATTTCCTTGCCTTCCTCGTAGCCGGCCTTGCAGGCGGCTTCGTGGCGCGCGCTCAGCTCGGCGACGCGCCTGGCGGTTGCGGCAGCCGACTCCTCGGGCGTGAGTTCGTGCTGCGGCTGGTCGAACGCCTCCATCTGCCAGCGGCGCCACGGACGCGCAGGCGTCCGCACTCCCAAGCCGGCATAGGGCGTGTCAGACATACGCGTCGTCTCCCTGGCTGCCCAGGACGATCTGGCCGCTCTCGGCCAGGCGGCGGGCGATCTGCAGGATCTTCTTCTGCTCGCCCTCGACCTTGGACATGCGCACGGGGCCCTGGGCTTCCAGGTCCTCGCGCAGCGTATCGGCGGCGCGGCTGGACATGTTGCGCAGGAACTTGTCGCGCAGGTCTTCCGATGCACCCTTCAGGGCGATCATCAGCGTGTCGTTGTCGGTTTCCTTCAGGATGAGTTGGATGCCGCGATCCTCGACGTCGATCAGGTTGTCGAAGACGAACATCTCGTCGACGATCTTCTGGGCCAGGTCCGCGTCGCGTTCGCGCAGGCTGTTGACCACAGCTTCCTCGTCGGCGCTGTTCATCATGTTCAGGATCTCGGCCGCGGTGCGCACGCCGCCCATCTTGCTGCGCTTCGCGCCCTGGCCTGCCAACATGTTGTTCAGCACCTCGGTCAATTCGCCCAGCGCGGCAGGCTGCACGCCGCCGAAGGTGGCGATGCGCAGCATGACGTCGTTGCGCAGGCGCTTGGAGAGCAGGGCCAGCACGCCGGCGGCGCGGTCGCGCTCCAGGTGGACCAGGATGGTCGCGATGATCTGCGGATGCTCGTCGCCGATGAGCTCGGCCACCGTCGAGGCGTCCAGCCAGTTCAGCGAATCGATGCCGCTGCTGCCGTCGCCCGGATCCAGGATGTCTTCCAGCAGGCCGGCGGCGCGGTCGCTGCCCAGCGCCTTGGTCAGCACGGCGCGGATGTAGTCGTCCGAACCCAGGTTGACCGCGATGAACTGGTCGGCTTCGTGGCGGAAGTCTTCCAGCACGTCGCTGACGGTTTCGCGCGAGACCTGCTTCAGGCTGGCCATGGCCGCGCCCATCTGCTGGATCTCGCGGGCGTTCAGATACTTGAAGACCTCGGCGGCCGCGTCCTCGCCGAGCGACATCAGCAGGATCGCGCTACGGGTCAGGCCGTCATTTGCTTCCATCTTTCTCTATCCAGGTTCGAATGACGAGCGCCACGGCGCGCGGATCCTGGGCGGCCAGCTTGCGGGCCACCTCCAGGTTCTCTTCGTAGCGGCTGAGCTGGTGGGCCCGGGCCGCGGCGAGGGCTTCGCGGTCGGCGTCGAGGTCGACGGTCTCTTCGGCGGCGTCTTCCAGCACCGGGTCGATGTGGCGGCGCACCAGCGGACGCACGATGCTGCGCCACAGCCAGATCAGGACCAGGCCGATGACCAGGTACCACAGCAGCTGCTTGGCCAACGCGATGTTCTCGGGATCGCGCCACACGGCGACGACCGGCTCGTTGTTGGTGAACGGGCTGTTGGCCACATTCAGGCTGTCGCCACGCGCTTCGGAATAGCCCATGGCTTCACGCACCAGCGCGGTCAGCTTGTCCAGCTCTTCCTGGGGCAGGGCCTTGGCCTCGCCGTTCTCGTCGGCGCGGTAGTTCAGCACCACCGCCACCGACAGGCGCGTGAGCGCGCCGGTGGGCTGCTTGACGTGGCTGATCGTGCGGTCCAGCTCGTAGTTGGTGGTGTTGTCGCGGCGGTTGTTGGTCGTGACGGCCGCAACCTGGCCGGTGCCGGCCTGCTGGCCGTTCTGCTGGCCTTGCTGCTGCCCCTGTTGGCCTTGCTGGCCCTGCTGGCCGGGAGGCGGGGGCGTGACGATGGGGGCGACCGCGTTGGGCGGGGGCTGGTTGGTCAGCGCGCCGGGAACGCCCTGGGCGGGATTCACGCCCTGCTGGCTGGATTCGCTGGTCTGCTGGCTGCGGATGGAGGCCTGGCCGGGCTCCTGGTTCGGACGATAGACCTCGGAGGTCTGTTCGCGCTGGGCGAAATCGACTTCGGCAGTGGCCTGGGCATGGACGTTGCCGTAGCCGACCAGGGGATTGAGCAGGCTCAGGATGCGCTCGATGGTGCGCTGTTCCATTTCGCGGACATAGCGCAACTGGTCGGCGTCCATGCCGCGGCCTTCGCCGCCGGGCGAGGACAGCAGCTTGCCGGTCTGGTCGACGATGGAGACGTTGTCCACCACCAGTTCGGGCACGCTGGACGACACCAGCCAGGCAATCGCCGAGACTTGCGAGTCGCTCAGGCTGCGGCCGGGATAGAGGTTCACCAGCACCGAGGCCGACGGCGGTTGGCGCTCGCGCACGAAGAGCGACTGGCGGGGAATGGCCAGGTGCACCCGGGCGCCCTGCACGGAGTGCATGGACTGGATGGAGCGGGCGAGTTCGCCTTCCAGGCCGCGCTGGTAGGTGATCTGTTCGGCGAACTGGCTGGCGCCGAAACGGGCGGTGTCGAGGATCTCGAAACCGACGGAGCCGCCGCGCGGCAGGCCCTGGCTGGCGAGCTGCAGGCGCATCTCGTGCACCTTGTCGGCCGGCACCATCAGTGCGCCGCCGTTGTCGGCGAACTTGTAGGGGACGTTCATCTGCCCGAGCGCGGCCACGATGGCGCCGCCATCGCGTTCGCTCAGGTTGGAGAACAGCACCTTGTAGTCAGGCCCGCGCGTGAACAGCAGCGCGGCGACGATGACCGTCACCAGGGCGGCGGCGCCACCCAGTTGGACGGGTCGGGGCAGGGCGCGCAGCTTGTCCAGCAGCGGGAAGCGCGTGGCAGCCGGCGGCGCGGTGGCGACCTGCTCGTTCATTGACGGGCCTCCGGGCGGATTCGGGAAGTCAGGGGACGCATTGGAACGGGCGGGCGGGATCGCATGCAACGTGAATCTGATCAGACAAGCGTGGATTATGGCCGCGGGGACGCAGCCGGCAAGCGCCGAAAAGCCCGCTTTTTCCCCGCTATTTAGAACTATGGGCCTGGGCCAGGCGAGCGGTGGCGTTGGGGATGTGGCATCATGCTGCGCGCCTCTGCCCGGTCAACCGCCGAAATGTCGGGTTTTTTCCCGTTATTTGGGGGATATGCCTGCCATGGGACGAGTTAGCCTAGCTGCACTTGGCGTTTTCTACGGAATTATTCAGATGGCTATCCAGAACCTGTCTGGCATCGAAAGCATGCTTCAGCAGATGCGGGCCGCCGTGCGCGCGTCCCAGGCGGGAGAACTGTCGGCGATCAGCCGCGAGCCGAACGCAGTGCAGGGTGGTTTCGCTGCCGAACTGCAGCGTTCCATCCGCAAGGTTTCCGATGCGCAGAATGCCTCGCAGGCCCAGGCCCGGGCCTTCGAGCTGGGCGCGCCGGGTGTTTCCCTGAATGACGTGATGATCGATATCCAGAAGGCCAGCCTTGCATTCCAGGGCGCGGTCCAGGTCCGCAACAAGCTGGTCTCGGCGTACCAGGAAATCGCCAATATGGCGGTCTGAATGCTCGCAGGCGGTTTGTCCGGCGTGACCGGTACTTCCCTGTGGTCCGAGGCAGGGCGCTTGCCGGTGCGCGATGCTTGACACCTTTACTCTGCTGGTCGTCTCGATTCTTCTCTTCGAAGGTCTCGGTGTCGTCCTGCTGCTGTGCTGGTTCGTGTCCCGCCGGGGCGGCTCCATGCTGCTCGGCCTGTGCGGCGGCATCCCCCTGCTGATCGCGCTGGGACTGGTGCCCGTCTGGTATTTCTGGTCCGTCCACCAGATCAGCCTGCAATACCTGAACATGGCGCTGCTGGGCACGATGCTTTTCGTGCCTTGCGGCGTCCTGCTGTTGCTCACCATTCACTTCCTGCGCGCCGAGTCCATCGTGCGCGCCGTGCGCAACACGCGCAGCGGCCACAGCGTCTATGCGCTGTCGCAAGTGGTGGACATGGAATCCCTGGAAGATGACCTGCGCGCCGCGATGCAGTCGTCCGACCAGCTGTTTGTCCATTACCAGCCCATTTTCGATTCCGCCTCGCGTCAGCTCGCGGGGTTCGAGGCGCTCCTGCGCTGGAACCATCCCGAACGCGGCCTGGTGCCGCCGATGCAGTTCATTCCCCTGGCCGAGCAAACCGAGCTCATCGTGCCGCTGGGCGCGTGGGTGCTGGAAAACGCCTGCGCCGAAGCCGCGCGCTGGCCCGAGTCCTGGTACCTGTCGGTCAACCTGTCGCCGATCCAGCTGGAAAAAGTGCAGATGGTGCGCGATGTGCGCACGGTGCTGGACCGTACCGGGCTCGCGCCCGAGCGCCTCGAGCTGGAAATCACCGAAGGCGTGCTGGTGGCCGCCGCGGGCGGTGAAATCTCACGCCTGGCCGAGCTCCGGCGCGCTGGCGTGAAGGTCGCCATCGATGACTTCGGCACGGGCTATTCCAGCCTGGGCTATCTGCACCAGCTTCCCTTCGACACCATCAAGATCGACCGGTCCTTCGTGCGTGACCTGGAAACCGATCCGGGCGCCCAGGCCATCGTGGGCACCATTGTCGAGCTGTCCCGCCGCCTGGAACGCGAGATCGTCGCCGAAGGGGTCGAAACCGAGGGCCAGTATGCCGCCCTGGCGGCCTTGCAATGCCAGCGGGTGCAGGGCTGGCTGCTGGGCAAGCCGATGTCCGCCGAGGACCTTCATGCGACATTCATCGAGCCGCTGACGCACAAGGAAGAAGAGGCCCGTTCGGCGAACTGGGAAGAAGGCATGGAGCTGCCTGCGTCGGGCTGATGCCGGTGTGTCCGAATGACGTTGCCAAAAAAAACCGCGATGGCCATCGCGGTTTTTTCATTTCAGCGGCAGGTCCTTCGTGCGACTGCCGCCTCCGGCACGGCATCAGGCCGACAGTTCCCCGCGGATGATTGCCGCGCCCGCGCTCAGGGCGTTCAGCTTTCCTCTTGCCACGTGGCGGGGCAGGGGCGCCATGCCGCAGTTGGTGCAAGGATAGAGCTTGTCGGCGTCCACGAATTTGAGCGCCTTGCGCAGGGTGTTGGCCACCTCCTCGGGCGTTTCAATGGCGTGGGTCGCGACGTCGATGGCGCCCACCATGACTTTCTTGCCGCGGATGAGTTCGATCAGGTCGATGGGAACGTGGGAGTTGTGGCACTCCAGCGACACGATGTCGATGCTGGATTGCTGCAGCTTGGGGAAGGACTCTTCATACTGGCGCCACTCGGAACCCAGCGTCTTCTTCCAGTCGGTATTGGCCTTGATGCCGTAGCCGTAGCAAATGTGCACGGCGGTTTCGCATTTGAGCCCCTCGATGGCCCGTTCCAGGGTGGGGACGCCCCAGTCGTTCACCTCGTCGAAGAAGACGTTGAAGGCAGGTTCATCGAACTGGATGATGTCGACGCCGGCAGCCTCCAGTTCCCTGGCCTCCTGGTTGAGGATCTTGGCGAATTCCCAGGCGAGTTTTTCGCGGCTCTTGTAGTGGCTGTCGTAGAGCGTGTCGATCATCGTCATGGGGCCAGGCAGCGCCCACTTGATGGGCTGCCTGGTCTGCTGGCGCAGGAACTTCGCGTCCTCGACGAAAACAGGTTTCTGGCGGCTCACGGCGCCGACGACGGTGGGCACGCTCGCATCATAGCGATCACGGATCCTGACCGTTTCCCGCTTCTCGAAATCGACACCGCTGAGGTGCTCGATGAACGTGGTGACGAAATGCTGGCGAGTCTGCTCGCCATCGCTGACGATATCGATGCCTGCCTGTTGCTGCTCCTGCAGCGACAGGCGCAAGGCATCCTGCTTGCCTTCCACCAATCCTTCTTCCTGCAGTTTCCAGGGCGACCAGAGTTTTTCGGGCTCCGCGAGCCAGGAGGGCTTGGGCAGGCTGCCGGCGGTGGAGGTGGGCAAAAGCTTTTTCATGATGAATGGTTCCGCGTATTGGATTGGATCAGACGGTGTAGTTGGCAGCCCATTGCTCGAGCAGGTTTTTATATGGCTTGATGAAATGCTCTTCCGTGAACTTTCCCTGCTTGACGGCAAGCTGGCTGCGTTCTTCCCGGTCGTAGACAATCTGCGTCAAGGAATAGTCCGTGTTCTTCAGGCTGGGCTGGTAGGCATTGCCTGCGGCGGAATTGGCGTTGTAGATCTCGGGGCGGTAGATTTTCTGGAAGGTCTCCATCGTGCTGATGGTGCCGATGAGCTCGAGATTGCTGTAGTCGCCGAGCAGGTCGCCCGAGAAATAGAAAGCCAGCGGCGCCACGCTGCCTGCAGGCATGAAGTAGCGGACCTGCAGGCCCATCTTCTCGAAATACCGGTCAGTCGAGGAAAACTCGTTCTGCAGATACTCGACGCCCAGGATGGGGTGGCGGTTTTCAGTCCGCAGATAGGTCTTGCTGCTCGATGCGCTGATGCAGATGACGGGAGGCTTGCCGAAGTGTTCCTTGTAGACGTCGGAGCGCATGAAGTGCTGGAAGAGCTTGCCGTGCAGATCGCCGAAATCATCCGGGATGCTGAACGCGGCCTTGTCGTTGTTGTGCTCGGGCAGCAATACGCTGAAGTCGTAGTCGCGCACGTAGGAAGAGAAATTGTTCCCCACGATGCCATCGATGCGCTCACCGGTTTTCCTGTCGACGATGGTGGTTTTGAGGATCTCGATCAGGGGAAAGGCATTGCCCCCGTGCTTGGCCTCGAGGTTCATCTCGACGGAGATGATGTCGAGCTCGACGGTGTAGCGGTCTCCCTTCGGGTTGTCCCAGCGCGCCAGGCTGTTGAATCGGTTGTCGATCATTCTCAGGGTGTTGCGCAGATTCTGCTGGCGGCTCGTGCCCCTGGCCAGGTTGGCAAAGTTGGTCGTGATGCGCGTGCTGTCCGAGGGCTGGTAGTTTTCATCGAAAGCAATGCTCTTGATGCTGAATGTGAAGTCTTGGCTCATTGTCGTGTCTTGATTTCTACGAAAACTTGAATGATCCGGCTGCCTGGCGGCAGCCGCATTGCGCTCGCTTCAGGCCGCCGCCATCTCGGGCGTGGCGGACAGGGCCTGGCGTGCCAATTCGATCAGCGGCAGCGCGCGCTGGACTGCCAGTTCGGCGCGCTGGATCAGGGCCTCGTCCTGCAGGCGGTAGTCCACGAAATCCTTGTCGGTCGCATACACGCCCAGCGGCAAGGTGCGTGCCTGGAAGAAGCTGAACAGCGGCCGCAGCTGGTGATCGATCATCAGGGCGTGGCGCTCGCTGCCGCCGGTGGCCGCCAGCAGGACGGGCTTGTCGACCAGGGCATCCTGGTGGATGAAGTCGAAGAAGTGCTTGAACAGCCCTGTGTAGGTGCCGCGGAATACCGGCGTTGTCACCACCAGGACGTCAGCCTGTTCGACGGCGGCCAGTTCCCGCTCGACGGCATCGGGCAGTTGAGCGCGCCAGGTCGCGCCGGCAAGCTGCGGCGCGAGCTGGCCCAGCTCGATCAGGCGCTGTTCGCAGGGCACTTCGCCGGCGATCAGGTCCAGCAGGTGCGTTGCCAGGGCCGCAGCCTTGGACGGGCGCTGCAGCCCGCCGGAAACAGCGACTAAACGGAGGGGACGTGTCATGGTTGATTCTCTAGGGAGTGGCTGGCGCGCAGGCGCTCGCGCACGCAAGGTCATGGCTTCGGCGATTGGGTCGGCGGGGTGGGCCGGGCGATCTGGTGGGCGGTGTGCCACCCTGCCTCGGGGATGCTTCTTGCGGCCAGCGCGCGTTCAGCTTGTCCGCGACGTCAGGCGCAGCCGTGAGCAGTCAGCGTTCAATGCAGGCACCTGCTCTGGTGCATCGACAATGCGAGGGTGTTGATGATGGTCAAGGCATGCTCTGAAGAACTCGAATATGGGAGCAGATGCTAGACAGGTAGGGTGATGAAGTAAAATGGTTTTATTTCACAAATCCATGAATCTGGATCATACAAATGCTTGAGCGCATCCACCTCAGCATCGTGCAGCAGGTCGAGAAACAGGGTTCGTTGACGGCCGCCGCGGGCGTGCTGAACCTGACCCAATCGGCCTTGAGCCACAGCATGAAGAAGCTGGAACAGCAACTGGGCACCGATGTCTGGCTGCGCGAAGGCCGGAGCCTGCGCCTGACGCAGGCGGGCCAGTACCTGCTGGCCGTGGCGAACAGGGTGCTGCCGCAACTGGACCTGGCCGAAGAGCGCCTGGGCCAGTTTGCGCAGGGCGAGCGCGGGGCGCTGCGCATCGGCATGGAATGCCACCCTTGCTATCAATGGCTGCTCAAGGTGGTGTCGCCCTATCTGGCGGCATGGCCAGACGTGGATGTCGACGTCAAGCAGAAGTTCCAGTTCGGTGGGATCGGTGCATTGTTCGGCTATGAGATCGATCTGTTGGTCACGCCTGACCCCTTGTTCAAGCCGGGGCTGACGTTCGAGCCGGTGTTCGACTACGAGCAGGTGCTGGTCGTGGCCAAAGGCCATGCCCTGGCTGGCGTGGCCCATGTGAAGCCCCAGCAACTGACCCATGAAGTGCTCATCAGCTATCCCGTCGACGTCGAGCGGCTGGATATCTACAACCAGTTCCTGTTGCCTGCCGGTGTGGCGCCCAAGCGCCACAAGGCCATTGAAACCACCGACATCATGCTGCAGATGGTGGCCAGCGGCCGTGGCGTGGCGGCTTTGCCGCGCTGGCTGGTCGAGGAGTACGCGGCCAGGATGGACGTGGTGCCCGTGCGGCTGGGCGCGCGCGGCATCGCCAAGCAGATATTCCTGGGCGCACGCGAGGCGGACGATGCCACCGACTATCTGCGCGCCTTCATCGAACTTGCCCGGCAGTCTGCCATCGCGCCCGCCGCCAGCACCGCGCGGGATGCCCGCTGATGGGCGTTGCTGTCGTGCGCAAGCCAGCGCTGCATGCCTGCTACTCGATGGAAGTCAGCGCGAAGGACATCCCTGCGTTGACCGAGGTGGCGCCCCGTCTCCCGCCCGCGTCGACCATTGCCATCCCGTACCTGGCGGGCGAGGGCAACGAGGCGCGGCTGGCCGCAGCGCGGGCGGTGCGCGAGCTCGGCTTCGCGCCCATGCCGCATATCTCCGCGCGCCGTGTCGCGTCGCTCGCCGAGCTGCATGCCTTCGTGGAGCGCGCGGCCGCCGAGGCAGGCGTGGAACGCTGCTTCGTGATTGCGGGAGACCCTTCCACGCCCAAGGGGCCGTTTCCCGATAGCTTCTCGCTGATCGACACCGGTGTTTTCGAGCGCGCCGGCATCAAGGCCATCGGCGTGGGCGGCCATCCGGAAGGCCATCCTGTCATGAGCGTGGCCGATCGTTGGGAGGTGCTCGAACGCAAATGCCGGAGCATCGAGAGGCGTGGCATGGCGCCTTCGATCGTCACGCAGTTCGTCTTCGATGCCGACGTCGTGTTGACGTGGCTGGAGGCGTTGCGCGCGCGTGGCATCGCGCACCCCGTGCGGGTGGGCGTGCCGGGCCCAGCGGGCGTTGCGGTGCTTGCGCGCTATGCCGCCATGTGTGGCGTCGGCGCGTGCGCTTCGATGCTGTCCAAGTACGGCATTTCCCTCGGCAAGCTGCTTGGCACGGCGGGACCGGATCGTTTCGTCGATCGCCTGGCTGCCGGCCTGACGCAAGCGCATGGAACGGTCAGCCTGCACTTCTTCCCATTCGGCGGCATCGCGCAGTCAGTCAGGTGGATAGAGCAGTACCGCGCGCGATGAGACAGCAAGACACCCGATGGCAGTCATCGGGTGTGGCGTGCCTTGCGCTGCCAGGGACACCGTTGCGGCGTGTCAAGCTGGCGCAGGACAGAGCCCAGGCAGCGCGATTGCCGCCGGGCCGGGCATCACTCGTGTGAGCTGTTGCGCTGCTTTTCCAGGCGCCAGACCACCTGCTGCAGCCAAGTCTCCTGGCGGGCATCCAGGTCGACGAACAGGGCGCCCAGGTGCGTCAGGGGCGGATGTGCGCCGTGCGTCTGGGACTTGGCCACCGGGGGCTTCACGCCTTCGAGCGCCGGGTCGACATGCGGGGTCGAGCCGTCGGGCAGGGGTTGGCCCGGCTGGCGGCCCAGCGCATACGCGTTGCGGACCTGCAGCGAGGTGCGCAGGGTGCCGGCGTCGCCGAAATCCAGCGTCACGTCCTTCATGGTTTCGCCGGGGGCAGGCAGGTCGCTCAGCAGCGCGTTGCAGCGCATGCCGATGCCTTCGATCGAGATGTCACGGATGTTGAAGGTGTAGGTTTCGGCGGCCAGCGCGGCTGGCGTCCAGCGCGCCACGATGCCGGGCTGGCTGCCCGACACCTGGACCTGCGCGCGGAAGGAGCGGCGGCGCTGGATGCGGGCAAGCCTTTCCGGGAAGCCGGACCACAGTGCCGAACGGCCGTCATCCAGGCGCACGACTTCGGGGCGGCTGATGCGGAAGCGGATCTGCACGCCGCTGTAGCCGTGGCCGATGACGTCGAACACCGTGCCAGCCATCAGGCCGCGGGTGTCGTTCTCGGCGAAGTCCGAGCCTTCGTAGTCGCGGGGCAGCCAGAAGAACGAACGGGTGGACTTGTCGATCGCCAGCAGTTGCACGGCGAGCTCGCGCTCGGCCGGATCGCGCACGACGATGTGGCTGTCCGGGTGCATCAGTTCGAAGAGGGCCGCGCGGATGTCTTCCGGGCTGGAGAGCCAGTAATCGGGATCGTTTTCTGTGTTGGCCAGGGACATGTTGGATTCTCTTGGTTTACGACTTGCCCGGCTCTTCGATACGCGCGGATGGCGCATTATCGGCGGATTCCAGGCGATAGAGCCATGCCATCAGCTCTGCGACGGCGAGATACATCTGGGGAGGAATATGACTGTCGAGATCCACCTGCATCAGCAGGCCCACGAGCTCGGGCGATTCATGGACGTAGAGATCGTTTTCGTGCGCCGCGCGGAGAATTGCGTCCGCCAGTATCCCATAGCCCTTGGCCACGACGCGAGGTGCGCGATCCTGTGCCGAGTCATAGCTCAAGGCGATGGCGGTCTTGCGGTTCCCGGGCGTGAGTGGGCTCATGGCGACGGCTCCGGTGGCGGGGCGTCCGCCGCGTTCGCATCCACGCTGAAATGCGTCAGGGCAAAACCTGCCGCTTCATAGCGGTTGCGCAACAGTTCGGAGGCTTCCTGCAGCCGGCTGGCGCTGTCGGGCGCGGCCAGGCGCATGACGAGCTGGTTGCCCGCGGCAAGCTGAAGGTGCGCCTCGACGCGACCGAGCGTCGGCAATTCCAGCACTAGGCGGCTGGACCAGGCGGGCCCTTGTTCGGGGCCGGCGTCTTGCTCGGCGTCGCGGCCCACTTCCCACCACATGGGGGCATCGGGCCAGGCCTCGCCGCGCCAGCTGACCATCTGGTTGGCAAGCACTTCCAGCTGCTGGCGCACCAGCATGGCGGAATCGGGGTGCACGCCCGAGGCGGTCAGCGTGGCGCCGGCCTGCGGCGGGGCGGCCTGCGGCGCGGGTTCCGTGCCGCGCGAGGACAGGATGTCGTTGGCGCGGGTCTGGGTCGCTTGCGAGGTGTCGGCGGCAGGGCGGCCGGCAGTATCACCGGTGCGCTGGCCGTCAGGCTGGGGATTCTGCTGTTGCAGGCGGGCCTGGGGCTCGGCCTGCAATTGCGCGGGCGTGCGCTTGCCAAAGGCCAGCGCCGCCAGGTGGGATTCATAGAACAAACCGCTGCCGTCCAGGGCCTGTGCCAGCGCACGGGCGAGGAGGGCGGCGCTGGGTGCCTGGGCCAGGGCAGGGGCGGCTTGTTGCGTGGCGGCCGTCGCGCTGGCGCCGCCTTGCGGCGCGGCAGGTTGGCCTTCCGTACGGGGGGCGGACGAGCCTTGGGCGCCTGGCGCGGCGGCGGCCGCCGGGGCAGGGGCGCCACCGGCACCCGCCTGCGCAGGCGTGGACCACAGCGGCGCCTTCCCGGTGGCGGGCGGGGCGGGGTCGGGGTAACGCGACAGCAGCGCCAGGATGGTGCGCGCCGTCATGCCCAGCGATGTGGGGGCCGAGGGCGTCGAGGCGGTGCTGGCATGGCGCATCCGGCCCGCAACGGCGGCGCCGTCGTCCTGGCCGGCGATCTGGCCAGCACCGCGGCCGGAGCCGCGCGTGCCGTCGATGCGGGTGCGCTCCAGCGTTTCCTTTTCCGTGCGGCTGCCCGGCACATCGGGGCCGAGCAGCCTGGCGGCCGCGGCCGCCTGAGCCAGGGCGTCAGGGCGTGCACCGTTGATCAGATTGGCATGCTGGGCAAGCGTGGTGCCCAGCACCGCATCGAGGCGCTGGACAAGCAGCGTGCCCAGCGCTGACGATCCGACGCTCATACTTCAGGCGCCGAGAGTCCGTAGGTGTGGATCAGGGATTGCTGGCGCTTCATGCGTCCCAGCAGATCGCCCAGCCGAGCCAGTTGGGGGACGGCGAGGTCGCGGGTCAGCGCATCGTTTTCGAGAATGCGCACGAGGAAGTCGTGCTTCTGTTCGCGTCCCGCATCATCCAGGGGGCCGGAGTCGTCGAGCGTGCGGATCTCCTCGGCCAGTTCGCAATATTGCTGGCCGAGTTGCAGGACGAGTGTCCAGTCGCCTTGGCGGGCGGCTGCAAGCATCGCGTCCGTGATGGCCGCGATCTTTTCATACTGGCGCAGGATGGGGGGCTGCGGCGAAGGGGAGGAGGAGGCGCGGGTAGACAAGGAAGTCCTTCGTAACGGAGAAGGTGGGAAGTTCAGCTCCCCTTGCCGGTGACGGCGCGCCAGGCATCGGCGATGTCGGCGAGCAGTCGATCGGCGACGTCCAGTCGCTCGATGTCGGCATTCAGGTTGGCCAGGAGTAGATTATGCGAGGCCAGCTCGTAGACATTGCGGAGATTGACGGCAATTTCACCGCCCTTTTCCATGTCAAGGCAGGCCTTCAGGCCGTTTTCAATGATGTCCAGCGCCTTGGAGATGGACTGGCCACGCGCCGGGATGTTGCCTTCTTCCATGTACAGCTTGGCGCGCGCGATGGCGGCGCGCGCGCCATCGAGCAGCAGGGTGATCAGCTTCTCGGGCGAGGCGCTGAGCACCTCGGTCTCGAGGCCGATATTGGAATAGGTGTGGGCGATACCGCGTGCGCCCGGGGACCGGCGGGTGGCGTAACTCATTAATTCTTCTTGGTGGCGTTGGCGCTCAGCATCTCAAGCTGTTGCGTGAGATAGTTGGACGTGGCGTTCATCTGGGTGACGATCTTGTCCAGGGCCAGGAACTGCTTCCGATAGACTTCCATCTGGCTGTCGATGCGCGCTTCGGCCGAGGCGAGTTGCGTCTTCAGGTCGTCCACCTGGCGCTTGGCGCCGCTCTGGGCGGTGCTGATGATGCCCTGCTCGGTGTTGAGGATGCTCTCGGTGGTCTTCTTCAGGCGGGCCGACAGGCCGTCTTCGCCAGCGAAGAAGGCAATCACTTCGGAGGGGTTCGCCTTCAGTGCGGCTTCGAGCTTGGTGTTGTCCACCGTCAAGGCGCCGGAAGCGGGATTGGTGGTGATGCCCAGGCCTGCCAGCGTGCCGACGGCGGTGCCGGGCAGCGAGAAGTCCAGGATCGAGCGCATCTGGCTCTGGATGTTGCGCGACACCGAGTCGCCGGTCAGCACGCTGGCCTGGCCGTCATCCGCGTTGTAGCTGGTCAGCTGGCGGATATTGGTGTTCATGTTGTTGTAGGCGTTCACGAAATCCGTGACGGCCTTGGTGGCCACCGAGGGATCGCGGGTCGCGCTGACGAGCACGGGGTCCGTGCTCGTCTTCTTGTTCAACGTGAGCGTCAGGCCTTCGACGGCGTCGGTCACCGTGTTGGTCTGGCTGGTGATCTCGATGCCGTTGATCGTCAGCTTGGCGTTCAGGGCCTCGGTCTTCTGCTCCAGGGTGTGGGCGGAGGGATCGGCCGCGTCATAGCCCAGCAGGTTCTGCAGGTCGGCGTTGCCGTCGACCGAGATGCTGGTGATGGAGGCGTCGGTGCCGGTCGTGCTGGCGGTCAGCATCAGGCGGTGGGGCGAGTCGGAGCCGTCGTTGATCAGCGTGGCGTTCACGCCCAGCGAGGGGTCTGCATTGATGGCTGCCACGATGGCGTCCAGCGACGTGTCCTTGCCGCTCAGGTCCAGCTTGGCCGTCGTGCCGTCTTCACGCGTGAAGGTGATGACGCCGCCGTTGCCGATGTTGCTGGTGCGATCTTCGCGGCCCAGGGCGACCAGCGACTGCGCCTTGGCCAGCTCCGTGATCTCGACGTTGTATTGCCCGGCGATGGCCTTGTCCGAACCCGTGACGGTCAGCGTGTCGGTGCTGTTCGAGGCGACCTTGACCGCGCCATAGGTGGACGCCTTGCCCAGGGCCTCGGCGGCCTTCTGCACGGCTTCGACGCTGCTTTTCAGTACGCCATAGGCGGACAGGCGCGCGTTGGCGACGGTCTGCTTGTTCTGGATGACGGTGAGCGGGGCTTCCGAGTTCTTGCGCAGATCAGCCAGAAGTTGATCCAGCGGAAGACCCGAACCGACGCCGATGTTGGAGATTGCCATGCTTCAGTGCTCCTAAGTTAGGTATTGTGCGCCCGGGTCCGTCCTATCTATCAGGCGGGAAAAGGGCACATCACCTGCCAATTCTTGAAATTCCGGTGACGCCGGCCTGTTTCAGGCCTGCGCGTTGACGATCTGGCCTTGCAGGCTGACGATGATTTTCGCCATGCGCAACACGGCTTCGCTGGGGATGGTGCGGATGGTGTCGCCCGTCTCGGCGTCCAGCACGCTCACCACCAGGCGCTGGATTTCGGGGTCGACCTCGAATTGCAGCTGGGTGGACCAGGCCTGCATGCCGCGGTTGAGTTCTTCGAGTGCGCCTTCGAGCGTCTGGGTCGCGGTGTCGGCGCCCGCATTGGCGGGGTTCTGTCCCTGATTGGAGGTCGCGGTGTCGCCCGCCGAGGATTTCTGGGCGTCGCCGACTGCCGCCACGGCCGTGCTGGGCAGTTGGAGAGCGGAATCGGGCAGGATCGGCGCGACCTGCACGGACGCGACTGCGGGAGTGATGGGAGGGATGGCCATGGGGGCTCCGAAAGGCAGTTTTATTCGCACCATGCGCGCACGGTGACGCCGCGACGCTTCTCGGACTGGTTACGGTCGTAATCCAGCGAACTTTAGGGTGCTGTTCAAAGGAATGGGGCTTCGGGTTGTCCCGTAGAAACGCGAGGCGCCTGCGCTACACTTCGGCCTTTCCCGTTCACACTGCTGTCATGTCGCTACCCGTACCTGGCGCCGCCGCCACGCTGGATGATTGGCTGGGCTATCTCGAATCCATCCACGCCCGCCCCATCGACATGGGGTTGGAGCGGGTGCGGCAGGTGGCCGAACGCATGGCGCTCAAGCTGGATTGCGTCACGTTCGTGGTGGCCGGGACCAACGGCAAGGGTTCCACCTGCGCAATGCTGGAGGCCATGCTCCTGGCCGCCGGCTACCGGACCGGCCTGTACACCTCGCCGCACCTGCTGGCCTTCAACGAACGGGCCCGTGTCAATGGCGAGCACGCCAGCGATGCAGACCTGATCGTCCAGTTCCAGCGGGTGGAGGCCGCGCGCGCCGAGGTGCCGCTGACCTATTTCGAGTTCACCACCCTGGCCATCCTGAGCCTGTTCGCCGATGCGGGACTGGACGCGGCCGTGCTGGAGGTGGGCCTGGGCGGGCGCCTGGACGCGGTGAACATCATCGATGCCGATTGCGCCATCGTGACCAGTGTCGATATCGACCATACCGACTGGCTGGGCGACACGCGCGAACGCATCGGCCTGGAGAAGGCCCATGTCTTCCGGCCGGGCCGCCCGGCCATCTGCAGCGACCCCGTGCCGCCTGAGTCCCTGCTGGCGCACGCGCAGGCCATCGGCGCGGACCTGTGGCGTTTTGGGCACGATTTCAACTATGCGGGCGACCGCCAGCAGTGGAATTATGGCGGGCGCAGCCAGCGCCGCCGCGCGCTGGCCTATCCGGCGCTGCGTGGCGCCAACCAGCTGTTGAATGCCTGCGCCGCGCTGGCGGCGCTGGAGTCGGTGCACGAGCGCCTGCCCGTGCCGCAGCAGGCGGTGCGCCTGGGGCTGGCCCAGGCTTCCTTGCCCGGCCGCTTCCAGATCGTGCCGGGCAAGCCCGCCATCATCCTCGACGTTGCCCATAATGCGCATGCCGCGGCCGTCCTGGCGCAGAACCTGGACAACATGGGCTTCTTCCCCTACACGCACGCGGTGTTCGGCGTGCTGGCCGACAAGGACGCCGACGCCGTCATCCAGGCCTTGGGCCGCCGCATCGATCGTTGGCATTGCGCCACGTTGCCCGGCGTCCGGGGGCGCGACGGCGAGGCGCTGGCCGGGCGGGTGCGCGACACCCTGGCGCTGGATCCGCAGAAGGCCGACGAGCCCCGCGTGCAGGCCGCCGCCAGCGCGGCGCAAGCCTTTGAAACGGCGCTGGGCGAGGCAGGTGAGGGTGATAGAATCGTGGTGTTCGGGTCCTTCCTGACGGTGGCGGCCGTGCTCCGGGCATTGGGCCGCTCCGCTTGAGTCTTGGGCCACTGAGTCGGGGCCACTGAGCGCCGCCGACATGCACGTGGCCCGGTATACGTTTCCGATGCGTTCACCTCGACCCGTTCGCCACGCCAGCAAGGGATGTTTTTGATGGGATTGTTCTCGCGCAGTGACTCCGCCTCGTCCCAGAAGCAGGCGGGCAAGGCTCGTCCCTCTGTCTCCAGCGAGGCCCAGGCCGCCGAGTTGCGCGCCCGCGCCCGGCGGCGCCTGGCTGGTGCGGTCGCCCTGGTGCTGGCGGCCGTGATCGTGCTGCCGATGGTGCTCGACTCCGAGCCCGTGCCGGTGGCCGATGACATCCCCATCCGGATTCCCGACCGCAACACGCCCTACCAACCGCAGATTTCCGCACCGCAGGCTGCGCCCGCCGCACCCGCGGCAGCACCCGAGACCGTGCCGCAGCCGCCCGCGCTGGCAGGCGACGCCTTGCAGCAGCCCGCGCCTGCCCAGCCTCCCGTGGCTGCCACGCAACCGCCCGCGCAGCAGCAAGCCCAGCGTCCGCCCGCGCAGCATCCTGCCGAGCAGCGTGACACGCCCGCGAAGCCCGCGCCCAAGCCCCAGGATTCCCGCAGCGACGATGGCGCGCGCGCGCTGGCACTGCTCGAGGGCCGCGGCGAGGCGCCAGCCAAGCCTGCGCCCAAGCCCGCCGCCAACGCGCGGGGCGCCTTCGTGTTGCAGATCGCCGCCTACACCACGCAGGTGGATGCCAACAGCCGGCGCGACAAGCTGCATGCCGCGGGCGTGACCAACGCCTTCGTCGAGCCCGTGTCCGCCGGTGGCAAGCAGCAATATCGCCTGCGCGTGGGGCCGTTCCCGTCCCGCGACGCGGCCCAGGCTGCCCAGGCCCGCTTGCGGACGCTGGGTTATGACAACGGATTCATTGCCGCACAGTGACCGGATTCGATTTCGTCGTCCTGGCCATCCTGGCCGTTTCGGCGGTGCTGGGGCTGGTTCGCGGCCTGCTCAAGGAAGTGCTCTCGCTCATCGCCTATGCGCTGGCCTTCGTCGCCGCGATCTGGTGGGGGCCGACGGTGTACGTCTGGCTGGAACCCTATATTGAAACCTCGTTGCTGCGCATGGGTGTGTCCTACGCAGCGGTGTTCATCGTCGTGCTGCTGGGCGTTGGCCTGGTCAACATGACGTTGGCCGCGCTGCTGCGCAGCACCGGGCTGACCCCCGCCGACCACGGCCTGGGCGGCCTGTTCGGCCTGCTGCGCGGGGCGGTCATGGTGCTGGCATTGATGGTGCTGGCCGGATACACACCGCTGCCCCAGGAAACGTGGTGGCGCGAGGCAATGTTTTCAGGCACCGCCGAAAAGGCGGTGCGGCAAGTCAAGATGTGGCTGCCTCCATCGCTGGCAACGTGGGTGCCTTATGGCGAGCAGGCCGAGCCGCAACCAGTAATCAGTCAGTAGTCATCCAAGACAGGAAATCACCATGTGTGGAATCATTGGGGTTGTCGGGCGCGGACCGGTCAACCAGCTGCTCTATGACAGCTTGCTGCTCCTGCAGCACCGGGGACAGGACGCTGCCGGCATCTCCACGTCGCAGGCCAGCAACTTCAACATGTACAAGGCGCATGGCCTGGTGCGCGACGTGTTCCGCACCCGCAACATGCGCTCGCTGCCGGGCACCAGCGGCATCGGCCACGTGCGCTATCCCACCGCGGGCTCCAGCAGCAGCGCCGAAGAAGCGCAGCCGTTCTACGTGAACGCGCCTTTCGGCATCACGCTGGCCCACAACGGCAACCTGACCAACTGGCGCGAGTTGCGCGAGTCGCTGTTCCGCATCGACCGCCGCCACATCAACACCAATTCCGACTCCGAAGTGCTGCTGAACGTGCTGGCGCACGAGATGCAGCGCGCCGCCAATGGCGTGTCGCTGGACGAGGACGCGATCTTCCGCGCCGTGGCAGCGGTGCACAAGCGTGTGCGCGGCGGCTATGCCGTCGTGGCGCAGATCGCCGGCTATGGGGTGCTGGCCTTCCGTGACCCCAATGGCATCCGGCCCCTCTGCGTGGGCCGCATGGAAACCGAGGCGGGCGTGGAGTGGATGGTGGCCTCCGAGTCGGTGGCCCTGGAAGGCAGCGGTTTTGCCTTCGTGCGCGACGTGCAGCCCGGCGAGGCGGTGTTCATCGATGAGGACGGCCGGTTCTCGCAGCGCCAGTGCGCCGACAATCCCTCGCTGAACCCCTGCATCTTCGAGTACGTCTATTTCGCCCGCCCCGATTCGCTGATCGACGGCGTGTCGGTCTACGGCTCGCGCCTGCGCATGGGGGAGTACCTGGCCGACAAGCTGGCCCGCACGCTGCGCCTGGGCGACATCGATGTGGTCATGCCGATTCCCGATTCCTCGCGTCCGGCCGCCATGCAGCTCGCCGCCCGCCTCAACCTGAACTACCGCGAAGGCCTGATCAAGAACCGCTACGTGGGCCGCACCTTCATCATGCCGGGGCAGGCCGTGCGCAAGAAGTCCGTGCGCCAGAAGCTCAATGCGATCGGCATGGAGTTCAAGGGCAAGAACGTGCTGCTGGTCGATGACTCCATCGTGCGTGGCACCACCAGCCGGGAAATCGTGGACATGGCGCGCGCCGCTGGCGCGAACAAGGTCTACATGGCTTCGGCCGCGCCGCCCGTGCGTTTCCCCAACGTCTACGGCATCGACATGCCCACCCAGACGGAACTGATCGCCCATGGCCGGGACGAGCAGGAAGTGGCCCGCATCATCGGCGCCGATGCCCTGATCTACCAGGACATCGCGGCCATGCAGCAGGCCGTCACCGACCTGAATCCTGCGTTGACGAGCTTTGATGCGTCGTGCTTCACGGGCGAGTACATCACCGGCGACATCACGCCTGAGTACCTGGCCCGCCTGGGCGAGCGCCGCGAAGCCGCGGAGCATGAGGCAGGCGGCCTGCAGTTCAACATGGGCTATGCCGCGAACGAAGCCTGAGTGCCGAGCGCCGCGCGCGCCAGGCGCGAACGGTGAATGACAGAACGCCCCGTCCGATGGACGGGGCGTTCCGTTTTCCGGGGCCTGCCGGCGGCGTCGGCCGAGGGCTCAGGCGCGCCGGGCGGCTGCCAGGATCAGCAGCAGGCCGAGCACGACGAACAGCGACAGGCTCCAGATGGCGTATTCGATGCCGAGCACGTGGACGACGGCGTCCATGCAGCTGGCATAGATGCCGAACAGCCAGGGCACCGCGGCGTCCAGGCCGATGCCGGTCATGAAACGATCGGCGAAAGTCTGGTCGCACGAGAACATCTTGGCGGCGACGTTGAACTGGTACCAGGCGGCCAGCACGCCGGAGGCGGCCAGCAGGGCGCCCAGGCCCGCCAGCGCGCGGCGCGCCAGGCCCGCGGGCAGGAGCAGCCCGAGCAGGCACAGTCCGCCGATGGCGAGGTAGATCAGGCGCTGCATGACGCACCAGGCGCAAGGCGGCATGTCGAAGGCGTATTGCGACACCAGCGCGATGCCGACGGCGCCCAGGCTGAGCGTGGCAACCAGGCCGAGCAGGAAGCGGGAATGGAAAGTCATGATGCGATTACCTTGCCGAGCAGGAAGGACAGGGGGGAAGGAGCCCCCGCGGGGGCGACCCCTGCACGGACCAGCCATTGCAGCAACAGTTCCGATATCCCGTCCCAGACGATCTGCACGCCCAGGCACAGCAGGATGAATGCGGACAGGCGCATGAACACCGCCGTGCCGCTTTCGCCCAGCCTATGCAGGAAGCGCGCGGCGAAGCGCAGGCACAGGAACAGCGAGAAAGAGACGAGCAGCAGGGCGGGCAGGGAGCCCGCCAGGCGGACCATGCTGGTGGCCGTCTGGTCGTCGCGCAGCGAGGCCCCCACGGTGATGGCCGCGGCGATGGTGCCGGGCCCGCAACTGATGGGGAAGGTCAGCGGGTAGAACGCGCGGGCGCGCGCCATTTCGCTGGTGAAGGGCTCGGCCAGCTGCGCGGCGTGGCCGGTGCCGCCGTCGGGCGAATTCACGAGACGCCAGGCGCTGGCGATGACGAGCATGCCGCCGCCCACGCGCACGATGGCCAGCGAGATGCCGAAGAACGCCAGCACTATATGGCCGAGCGTCATGGCGATCACCAGCATCATCAGCGCATTCAGGGCAATGCGCTTGGCCAGCGCGGCGCGCGTGGCCAGCGACGCGCCTTCTGTCAGGGAGAGGAAGATCGGCGCGACGGCGGGCGGATTCAGGATCGGGAAGAGGGTGGCCAGCGCGAACAGCAGGCTGCTCAGGAAGATCGGGGCGTAGTGATCAAGCAGCACGTTTCGCCCCGTCCGACAGCAGCTCGATGATGCTGCGTTCGAAACGCAACTGGCTGCGCGGATGCTCGAGCGCGGAACCGTCGATCACGAAGACGTCCTCGACGCGGTCGCCCAGCGTCATCACCTTGGCGGTCTGCAGGTTGACGCCGTGTTCGTTGAACACCTGCGCCAGGCCGTGCAGGAGGCCGGGGCGGTCGGTGGCGGTCAGCGACAGGCGCCAGGACTTGCTGCGCTCATCGGGCTGCAGCTCGACATAGGGGCGGATGGGGAAGATGCGCGACAGCCGGGATTGCCGCGCGCTGCCGTAGCGCGCGCCTTGCTGTTCGACCTGCGCGGCGCTGGCGGGATCGGTCAGCCGGGATGCCAGTTCGTGTTCGACCAGCGTGGCCTGGGCGCGCAGGTTGCCGACGTGATCGGGCGCCAGCACGATGAAGCTGTCCAGTGCCCAGCCCAGGCGGGTGGTGTGGATGCGTGCGTCCTGGATGCTCATGTTGCGCATGCCGAAATAGCCGCAGATCGCGGCGAAGAGTTCCGGCGTGTCGCGCGTGTAGACCATGACCTGCAGGCCTTCGCCCTGCTCGGTGGGGCGCACCTTCACCACTGGCTCTCCGGGGTTCACGCGGTGGTACAGGTGGCGGGTGTGCCAGGCGATCTCGGCCGCATCGTGGCGCAGGAAGTAGGCCACGTCCAGCTGGTTCCAGAACGCGTCGCGGGCGTCGTCGCGCAGGCCGGCCAGGCGGGTGAGGCGGGCGGCTTCCTCGCGGCGTTGCGCCAGCACGGTGTTGGCGTCGCCCGGCCGGGCGCCGCCCAGCACGGCCAGCGCCAGGCGATAGAGGTCTTCCAGCAGCTTGCCTTTCCAGGCGTTCCAGACTTTCGGGCTGGTGCCGCGGATGTCGGCCACCGTCAGCAGATACAGGGCAGTCAGGTGGCGTTCGTCGCCAACGGCCTGCGCGAAGCCACGCACGACCTCCGGGTCGGAGAGATCGCGTTTCTGCGCCACCGTGGACATGAGCAGGTGCTTGCGCACGAGGAATTCGGCCAGCTCGGCGTCCTCGCTGTCCATGCCGTGGTCCTGGGCGAACCGCCGCACGTCGATGGCGCCCAGTTCGGAGTGGTCGCCGCCCCGGCCCTTGGCGATGTCGTGAAAGAGCGCTGCCACGTAGAGCACCCAGTGCCGGTCGAAGCTGGAGATCAGCTGGCTGGCGAAGGGGTACTCCTGCGCATGCTCGGGCATGGTGAAGCGGCGCAGGTTGCGGATGACGGCCAGCGTGTGCTGGTCGACGGTGTAGACGTGGAAGAGATCGTGCTGCATCTGGCCCACGATGTGCCGGAACACCGGCAGGTAGCGCGGCAGGATGTTCAGCATGGTCATGCGGCGCAGCTCGTGCACGATGCCGCGCGGCTGCTGCAGGATCTGCAGGAACAGCTTGCGGTTGACCGGATTGTCGCGGAATTGCGCGTCGATGCGGTCCCGGGCATGCCACAGCGCGCGCAGGGTGCGCGCAGACATGCTGGTCAGTTCCGGGTGCTGCTGCATGGTCAGGAACGCGCGCAGCACCAGGGTCGGGTTGCGTTCGAACGCGTCGTCCAGCCGGATGTCCAGGCGGCCATGCAGGTTGCGGAAGTCTTCGTCGATCTCGTGCGCGTCGTCCAGGGGACGCGGGAACAGCCGCTCCTCGACGTTCTGCACCAGGATCGTATTCAACTGCGTGACCAGCCGCGCCGCCCAGTAATAGCGCTGCATCAGCACTTCGCTGGCGCGACGCGTGGCGGTCGCCTTGATGCCATAGACCTGGGCCAGGCCGGGTTGCAGGTCGAACAGCACGCGGTCCTCGCGGCGTCCGGACAGCAGGTGCAGCTCGATGCGCAGGCGCTTGAAGGCCTGTTCGGCGCGGCGCAGGTCGCGGGCTTCGGTGTCGGTCAGCAGGCCGTTGCGCGCGATGGCGCGCCAGGACTCACCGAATCCGGCCGCGCGCGACATCCACAGGATGACCTGCAGGTCGCGCAGGCCTCCCGGTGATTCCTTGCAGTTGGGTTCCAGGGAGTAGGGCGTGTCGTTGTAGCGCGCATGGCGCTGCTGCATTTCCACCCGCTTGTCCTGGAAGAAGCGGCCAGCGTCCAGGCGGTCCTGCATGGCCTGTTCGAACTGGCGCATCAGCGTGCGGCTGCCGCCCAGCCAGCGCGACTCCAGCAGCGAGGTCTCGACCGTGATGTCGGCATCGGCCTCGACCTTGCATTGCGCGATGGTACGCACGCTGTGGCCGGGCTCCAGGCCGATGTCCCACAGCGCCGCCACCAGGCGTTCCAGTGCGCTTTCGTCTGCCGTGTCCGGGGTGTCGGGCAGGAGCAGCAGCAGGTCGACGTCCGAATAGGGGTACAGCTCGCCGCGGCCGTAGCCGCCGACCGCGGCCAGCGTGGCGCCGGCGGGCAGCGGGCAGAGCTTCAGCAGCTCGCGCAGCGCGTGGTCGGTCGCGCGGCGCAGGTCGCCGAGCAGGGTGTCCGGGCGCAGGTGCTCGCGAAATTGCGCAATGGCGGCGGCGCGCCTGTTGCGCAAGCGGTCACGCAGGTCGGAGAGGTCGGTCTGGCGCATGCTGGGCTCGCGGTGGCGGGCGGGATCAGGGGTGCTGGGCTTGGGAGATCAGCGCGGGCGGCGCTTGCACGCCATCGGAAATGGTCAGCACTTCGTAGCCGGTGTCGGTGACCAGCACGGTGTGTTCCCACTGCGCGGAAAGGCTGTGGTCGCGCGTGACGACGGTCCAGCCGTCGGACAGTTGGCGGATTTCCCGGCGGCCGGCGTTGATCATGGGCTCGACCGTGAAGATCATGCCGGGCACGAGCTTCACGCCGGTGCCGGGCTTGCCGTAGTGGAGCACCTGCGGATCCTGGTGGAAGCGGCGGCCGATGCCGTGGCCGCAGAATTCGCGCACCACGGAATAGCCGTTCTTCTCGGCGTATTTCTGGATGGCCGCGCCCACGTCGCCCAGCGTGTTGCCGGGACGGACCTTGTCGATGCCCAGCCACATGCATTCGAAGGTGATGTCGACCAGGCGGCGCGCCAGGATGGTGGGCTCGCCGATGTGGAACATGCGGCTCGTGTCGCCGAACCAGCCGTCCTTGATGATGGTGACGTCGATATTGAGAATGTCCCCGTTTTTCAGCACCTTGTCGCCGGGAACGCCATGACAGACCTGGTGGTTGACCGAGGTGCAGATGGCGCCGGTGAAGGGCGGGTAGCCGGGGGGGGCATAGCCCACTGTGGCCGATTTCACGCCCAGTTCCGCGCTGTACTCGCGGCACAATCGATCCAGTTCGCCCGTCGTGACGCCAGGTTTGACATGGGGAGCGAGGAAATCCAGGATGCGCGCGGCGTCCTGGCAGGCGGCGCGCATGTTGGCCAGATCGGCCGGATCGGTGACGAGATTCATGTGTGACTTGAGGGCTGCAGTGAAAAGATAGTAGAATTATAGGCTTGCCTCAAAGCGCTGGGACCGTTTTGGGGCTGATGGCAGGCAGGGGCGGGACCACGCCAACCCACAGGCCAGCCCACCGCCAACCCACAGTCTAGCGTGTCTCTTCGATGCGGATGGCTGTGCTGGCGGTGCTCCCTAGCCGGAGTGTGCCGTCGTCATCAGAAATTCAGAACTGTCCCGAATCGCGTGTTGCGCCACCAGGGTGCCACCTGCCCAGTCATCAGTCAGGGCAGAGGGTGCAGGCGCAATACCAGTCCAAACCCTAGGAGAAATTCTCATGTCCGTTAGCATGCGCGAAATGCTGGAAGCCGGTGTCCACTTCGGCCACCAGACCCGTTACTGGAACCCGAAGATGGCGCCGTACATCTTCGGTCACCGCAACAAGATCCACATCATCAACCTGGAACAGACCGTCGCCAAGTTCCAGGAAGCCCAGAAGTTCGCCCGCCAGATCGCCGCCAAGGGCGGTACGGTCCTGTTCGTCGGCACCAAGCGCGCTGCGCGCGAGCTGGTGGCCGCCGAAGCCGCCCGCGCCGGCATGCCTTTCGTTGACAGCCGTTGGCTGGGCGGCATGCTGACCAACTTCAAGACGGTCAAGAGCTCGATCAAGCGCCTGAAGGACATGGAAGCCATGTCGGTCGACGGCGGCCTGGAGCGCCTGAGCAAGAAGGAAGGCCTGCTGTACTCGCGTGAGCTGGACAAGCTGAACAAGTCGATCGGCGGCATCAAGGACATGAACGGCCTGCCCGACGCGCTCTTCATCATCGACGTCGGCTACCACAAGATTGCCGTCGCCGAAGCCCGTTCGCTGGGCCTGCCCGTCGTGGCCGTGGTTGACACCAACCACTCGCCCGAAGGCATCGACCACGTCATCCCCGGCAACGACGACTCGGCCAAGGCCATCGCGCTGTACGCCAAGGGCATCGCCGACGCCGTCCTGGAAGGCCGCGAGCAGCGCCTGAACGGTCTGGTCGAGGAAGTGGCCGAAGGCAGCGAAGAGTTCGTCGAAGTCCAGGACGACGCGCAAGCCTGATCGGACAGGGGGCGCCCGCAGGGCCGTGCGTGATGCGCGGCCCGCGGTGCGCCCTCGTCACACCTGATATTCACGCCCCGGCCTGACCGGGGTCTGTTTTACACATTTGGAGCGAACATGGCTGAAATTACCGCCTCGATGGTCAAGGAACTGCGCGAAAAGACCGATGCACCCATGATGGAGTGCAAGAAGGCGCTGACCGAGGCCGAGGGCGACCTGGCCCGCGCCGAGGAACTGCTGCGCGTCAAGCTGGGCAACAAGGCCAGCAAGGCTGCCGCCCGCGTCACGGCCGAAGGCCTGATCGGCCTGTTCATCTCGGCCGACGCCAAGCAAGGCGCCGTCATCGAAATCAACTGCGAAACCGACTTCGTCGCGAAGAACCCCGATTTCGTCGGCTTCGTGAATGGCCTGGCCGAGTTCGTCGCCACCCACAATCCCGCTGACGTCGCCGCCCTGTCGGCCGCGCCCTTCGGCGAAGGCACGGTCGATTCGACCCGTACCGCGCTGATCGGCAAGATCGGCGAGAACATCTCGATCCGCCGCTTCGAGCGCATCGAAACCCCGAACAAGCTGGCCAGCTACGTGCACGGCGGCCGCATCGGCGTGCTCGTCGAGTTCTCGGGCGCCGACGAACTGGGCAAGGACCTGGCGATGCACATCGCCGCCACCAAGCCCAAGGCCCTGGATGCCGCCGGCGTGCCGCAATCCGACATCGCCACCGAGCGTTCGGTTGCCGAGCAGAAGGCTGCCGAGTCGGGCAAGCCTGCCGACATCGTCGCCAAGATGGTCGAAGGTTCGGTGCAGAAGTTCCTGAAGGAAGTCACGCTGCTGTCGCAGCCCTTCGTCAAGAACGACAAGCAGACCGTCGAACAGCTGCTGAAGGAAAAGGGCGCCAGCATCGCCCAGTTCAAGCTGTACGTGGTGGGTGAAGGCATCGAGAAGAAGGTCACCGATTTCGCCGCTGAAGTCGCCGCTGCCGCGGCCGGCCAGAGCTGATCGGTCACGCCGCCGCCGTGTCGGTCTGGTCCTCGGGGCCGGCCGCGCGGCGGCGGTTTGCATTTGGGCCGGTCGTCCGATGTCGGACGCATCTGGCATAGAATGGCTTTCGTCGGAACGCGCTACGGGATACCACCTATGAGCAGCAGAACGTACAAACGGGTTCTTCTCAAACTTTCCGGCGAGGCGCTGATGGGCGAGGATGCTTTCGGCATCAATCGCAGCACCATCCTGCGCATGACCGAGGAAGTGGCTGAAGTCGCGACGCTCGGCGTCGAACTTGCCATCGTCATCGGCGGCGGCAACATCTTCCGCGGCGTGGCGCCGGGCGCGCAGGGCATGGACCGCGCGACCGCCGACTACATGGGCATGATGGCCACCATCATGAATGCCCTGGCGCTGCAGGACGCGCTCAAGCACCGCGGCGTCGACACCCGCGTGCAGTCCGCCCTGAACATCGACCAGGTCGTCGAGCCCTATATCCGTCCCAAGGCCCTGCGCTATCTCGAAGAGGGCAAAGTCGTCATCTTCGCCGCGGGCACGGGCAACCCCTTCTTCACGACCGACACGGCGGCCGCGCTGCGTGGTGCGGAAATCGGCGCCGAGATCGTGCTGAAGGCGACCAAGGTGGACGGCATCTATACCGCCGACCCCAACAAGGATCCCGAGGCGACCCGCTACGCCCGGATCAGCTTCGATGAAGCCATCGTGCGTCGCCTCGAGGTGATGGACGCGACGGCTTTCGCGCTGTGCCGCGACCAGAAACTGCCCATCAAGGTGTTTTCGATCAACAAGCCCGGAGCTCTCAAGCGCGTTGTGTCTGGCGCGGATGAGGGCACCCTGGTGCACGTCTGACCAAGGAATTATTCATGAGCGTTTCCGACATCAAGAAGTCCGCCGAGTCCCGCATGGAGAAATCCATCGACGCCTTCAAGCTCGCGCTGGCCAAGATCCGCACCGGTCGTGCCCATGCCGGCATCCTGGATCACGTGCAGGTCGAGTATTACGGCTCGCCCGTGCCGATCGGCCAGGTTGCCAACGTGACCGTGATCGACGCCCGCACGCTGAACGTTCAGCCCTATGAAAAGAGCATGGTGCAGCCGATCGAGAAGGCCATTCGTGAGTCGGACCTGGGCCTGAACCCGCAGGCCATGGGCGAAAGCATGCGCGTGCCGATGCCCGCGCTGACCGAAGAGCGCCGCCGCGACCTGATCAAGGTCGTCAAGAGCGAGGGCGAGGATGCCAAGATCGCCGTGCGCAACCTGCGCCGCGAAGCCAACGAATCGCTGAAGAAGCTGGTCAAGGACAAGGAAATCTCCGAGGACGACGAGCGCCGCGGCCAGGACGACATCCAGAAGCTGACGGACAAGCAGATCGCCGAGATCGACAAGCTCATCGTCACGAAGGAAGGGGAGATCCTGACGGTCTGAGGCCGTCGTGATCCCGCTCGCCCATGACCATCAGCTCCACCCTGGCCGTCCCTGACACGCGCGCGGTCCCGCGCCACGTCGCCATCATCATGGACGGCAATGGTCGGTGGGCCACGCAACGCCTGCTGCCGCGCACCGCCGGGCACGCCAAGGGCGTGCAGGCCGTGCGCCGCGTCGTGGAGGCCTGCGGCCGCCACGGCGTCGAGTACCTGACCCTGTTCGCCTTCAGCTCCGAGAACTGGCGCCGTCCGGCCGACGAAGTGTCGCTGCTCATGCGGCTCTTCGTGCAGGCGCTGGAGCGCGAGGTCGACAAGCTGGAAGAGCAGGGCGTGCGCCTGCGCGTGGTGGGCGACCTGAGCGCCTTCGAGCCGCGCCTGCAAGACCTGATCCTGGCGGCGCAGGCCCGTACCGAACACAACACGGCCCTGACCCTGAGCGTGGCCGCCAACTACGGCGGCCGCTGGGACATCCTGCAGGCGACGCGCGAAATGCTGCGTGCGCGGCCGGAACTGGCCGCGGATCCCGCCCGTATCGACGAGGCGGCGCTGGCGCCGTATCTGTCCATGGCCTGGGCGCCCGAGCCTGATCTGTTCATCCGCACCGGCGGCGAGCAACGCATCTCCAATTTCCTGGTCTGGCAGCTCGCCTACACCGAACTCTATTTCACCGACCGCTATTGGCCTGATTTCGGCCATGAAGAAATAGCGGCCGCGTTCCAGTGGTATCAGACGCGCGAGCGCCGCTTCGGGCGCACCAGCGCCCAGCTGGCAAACGGCGCCTGAGCCCCGATCCCCGACACCGGAGGCAAGCGCCATGCTCCGCACCCGTATCGTCACCGCCGTCGTCCTGCTCGTGCTGATCGCGGCGGCCCTAGCATCGGGCAGCATCTGGCCTTTGCTGGTTCTTTTGTCCGTCGCTACCGCTTGCGCGCTGTGGGAATGGCTGCGCCTGACCGCGCCGGGCCGTGACGCCGCCGCGGTCGCCGCCGGCATTGCGATGGGCCTGCTCACGCTGGGTTGCGCCTGGCTGTGGCAGTCTCCCACCGCCGATCTCTCCGCCCGCCTGACCGTCTATGCCATCACGACCCGGCTGTTCGTGCCCGTCGTCGCCGGTATCTGGCTGGTGGCCGGCACGCTCGCCGTGGTGCGCGGGCAGGTCGAGCAGGCCCCGCGCAGCATCCTGTGGTCGGTGTTCGCCATTCCCGCGCTGTATTGCGCGTGGGCCGCGCTGGCCTTGTTCTACATGACGCATGGCGCCCTGTATCTCGTCAGCATGATGGCGTTGGTGTGGGTGGCCGACATCGGCGCCTATTTCGCCGGCCGCGCCTTTGGCCGCCGCAAGCTGGCGCCGCGCGTCAGTCCCGGCAAGTCCTGGGAGGGCGCCATCGCCGGCGCCGTGTTGGTGGCGGTCTACGTTGGCGCCTGCGCGCAGTGGCCGGGCACCTTCGGGCATGACCTGGCCCAGCGCTGGGGGTTGCCTGCCGCGCTGGCCTTCGCCTTGCTGCTGGCCGCGTTGTCCGTCATGGGCGACCTGTTCGAATCCCTCCTGAAGCGCCGGGCCGGCGTCAAGGATTCCGGTTCGCTGCTGCCGGGCCATGGCGGCGTCTATGACCGCATCGACGCCCTGGTGCCGGTGGCGCCCGTGGCGCTGCTGCTTTCCGGAGTCGTGACGTGAGCGCCATGCGCCGTGTCACCGTGCTGGGAAGCACCGGCTCGATCGGGTGCAGCACGCTCGACGTCATTGCCCGCCATCCGGACCGCTATGCCGTCCATGGCCTGTCGGCCTACAGCCGCATGGACAAGCTGGCCGAGCAGGCGCTGGCAAGCCGGGCCGCCGTCGTGGTCGTGCCCGACACCGCGGCGCGCACCGCATTCCAGCAGGCGTGGCCGTCAGGCGTGACGCCGCCCGAGATCCGCGTGGGGGCGCAGGCCCTGGCCGATACCGCCGCCGAGTCCGGCACCGACAGCGTCATGGCGGCCATCGTCGGCGCCGCGGGCCTGCCGGCGGCGCTGGCCGCCGCGCGCGCGGGCAAGCGGGTCCTGCTGGCCAACAAGGAAGCGTTGGTGGCGGCGGGGTCCGTCTTCATGCGCGCAGTGCGCGAGAACGGCGCCGAACTCCTGCCGATCGACAGCGAACACAACGCCATTTTCCAGTGCCTGCCTCACGGCGAGCGGGCCGGCGCGCCGTCGGCGCCCGCGCCCGGCGTGCGGCGGCTCATCCTGACGGCGTCTGGCGGCCCGTTCCGCCTGCGCCGCTGGCAGGACCTGGGCGACATCACGCCGGACGAGGCCTGCGCGCATCCGAACTGGAGCATGGGCCGCAAGATCTCGGTGGACTCCGCCACCATGGTCAACAAGGGGCTGGAGGTCATCGAGGCGCACTGGCTGTTCGCCATGCCTCCCGAGCGCATCGAGGTGCTGGTCCATCCGCAAAGCGTCGTGCATTCCATGGTCGAGTACACCGATGGCTCGGTGCTGGCGCAGCTGGGCCAGCCCGACATGCGCACGCCCATTGCCTACGGGCTGGGTTTCCCGGAGCGTCTGGAAAGCGGGGTCAGCCCGCTGGACCTGGCCAGCCGTGGCCGACTGGATTTCGAGGCTGCCGAGCCTGGCCGCTATCCTTGTCTCGACCTGGCTTTCCAGGCCTTGCGCGCGGGTCAGGGCGCCTGCATCGCCTTCAACGCCGCCAACGAGGTCGCCGTGGCCGCCTTCCTGGCGGGCCGCTTGCGTTACACCGCCATCGCCGAGTGCATCGAGTCGGCGCTGTCATGGCAGGCGGGGCAGGCTTCTGCTACGCTCGACAGCCTTGAGTCGGTGCTGGCGCTGGACCAGGCGGTCCGGGAGCAGGCGAGCCGCGCCGAGGCGGTCTCCTGAGGCGCGCCCCGGTCCTCTGGCGCGGGGAACCTTCCATGCCCGCGCAGGCTCTGTCTTTCGATGGGATGGCTCCGCGTCCCCTGATCATTTCCGCGCCGTTGCGCGGCTACGCTTCCTCCTGACCCCGCCATGCTCTTCACGCTGATCGCCTTCGCCCTGGCCCTGGGCATCCTGGTTACGTTCCACGAGCTGGGGCATTATTGGGTCGCCCGCGCTTGCGGCGTGCGCGTCCTGCGTTTCTCGCTGGGGTTCGGCCGCGTCATCGCGCGCCGGACCGACAGGAATGGCACCGAATGGGCCTTGTCCCTCATTCCCCTGGGCGGATACGTCAAGATGCAGGACGACCCGCCTCCCGGTGCGCCTGCGCATGAGGTGGCGCGCAGCTTCAATGCCAAGCCCGTCAGCCAGCGTATCGCCATCGTCGCGGCGGGGCCGTTCTTCAACTTGGCGTTGGCGGCCCTGTTGTATGCGTCGTTGAACCTGGCGGGCACCCAGGAACCCGAGGCCGTGGTGGCCGCGCCCGCCGCCGGCACGCCGGCCGCGACCGCTGGCTTCCAGGCAGGCGAGCGCATCGAGAGGATCGACGGCAAGGACGTGCGCTCGTGGAGCGATGCCCGCTGGAAACTGCTGGATGTGCTGTCCGGCGGTGGCCGCGCCCTGGTGGAAGTGCGCGGCGTTGACGGCGCGCAAGCTTCCCGCGAGTTCATGGTGCCGCCATCGAACATGGATCCCTCGGCCACCGATCCCCTGGCCGATGCCGGCCTGCGCCTGCAGGCGGGGCCGCCCGTGGTGCGCGGCGTGATTGCCGGCGGCGCCGGTGAGGCCGCGGGCTTGCAGGAGGGCGACCGCATCGTGGGCGCGGATGCGCTGCGGGATCCCACCACCCGCTCGCTCATCGCCGCCATCCAGGCCAGCGATGGCAAGCCTCTGCGCCTGGACGTGCAGCGCGGCGATGCCCGTATCGTCATTCCCGTGACGCCGACCCTCGAGGACGACGGGCAGGGCGGCCGGGTTGGCCGAATCGCGGTGCAGCTCGGCGCGGACGTTCCCATGGTAGAAGTGCGCTACGGCCTGGGCGAAAGCCTGGCGCTGGGTGTCACGCGCACGGTCGACACGGCGTGGTTCTCCCTGAAGATGATGGGCCGGATGCTGACGGGCGACGTGTCCTGGCGCAATGTCAGCGGCCCGGTCACCATCGCCGACTACGCCGGCCAGACGGCGCGTATCGGCCTGGGCGCCTACGTTGCGTTCCTGGCCCTGGTCAGCGTGAGCCTGGGGGTCCTGAACCTGCTGCCCATCCCCATGCTGGACGGCGGCCACCTGCTGTACTATTTCGTCGAGATCATCAAAGGCAGTCCCCCCTCCACCCGCTGGCTCGAACTTGGCCAGCGCGCGGGTTTTGCGATATTGGCCGGCCTCATGAGCCTGGCACTTTTCAACGATGTCGTGCGGCTTTTCACCTGACCGCGTTCTGCCTTAAAATCCCCCGCCATTTGACCGAAAAGAACCGATCAAGGATCGCCAAGGATGTTTTTTAGCCGGATTTCCACGCGCCGAGTCCCCGCATTGGGCAAGCCTTTGTTGCTGCCCAGCCTCATCGCCGCGTTGCTCATGCCGGTTGCCGCGCATGCCTTCGACCCCTTCGTCGTGCGCGACATCCGCGTCGACGGCCTGCAGCGCACCGACGCTGGCACCATTTTTGGCTACCTGCCGGTCAAGGTGGGTGAGCGCTTTACCGACGAGCAGGCCGGCGAGGCAGTGCGCCGCCTGTACGCCACCGGTTTCTTCAGCGACGTGCGCATCGAGACCGCCAATGACGTCGTGGTCGTGGTCGTGCAAGAGCGACCCACCATCGCCTCGGTCAGCTTCACCGGCATGCGCGAGTTCGACGCCAAGACGATCACTGATTCGCTGCGTCAGGTGGGCTTCGGCGAAGGCCGGGTGTTCGACCGCTCCATGCTCGAGCAGGCCGAATTCGAGCTCAAGCAGCAATACCTGAACAAGGGCAAGTACGGTGTCGAGGTCACCTCCACCGTGACGCCGCTGCCCCGCAACCGCGTGGGCGTGAGCTTCGAGGTCTTCGAAGGCGAAGTCGCCAAGATCCGCGAGATCCGCATCGTGGGCAACCAAGCCTTCTCGGAAAGCGACCTGCTGTCCGAGCTGCAGTTGACCACGCCGGGCTGGCTGACCTGGTACACGGATTCCGACAAGTATTCGCGTGAAAAGCTGGAAGGCGACGTCGAGACGCTGCGTTCGTACTACCTGAATCGCGGCTACCTCGAGTTCTCCATCGAGCCCCCGCAGGTCACCATCTCGCCCGACCGCAAGGACATCTTCATCACCTTCACGGTGAACGAAGGCAAGCCCTACAAGGTTTCCGACGTCAAGCTGGCCGGCGAACTGCTGGGCCTGGACGCGGAGATCAACGGCCTGGTGCAATTGAAGGCGGGCGACACGTTCTCGGCCGAGCGCGCCAACGCCACCTCCAAGGCAATTACCGACTACCTGGGTGAGCTGGGCTACGCCTTCGCCAACGTGAACCCCAATCCGGTGCTGAACCGCGAGACGCACGAAGCTGACCTGACGTTCTACGTCGATCCCAGCCGTCGCGTGTACGTGCGCCGCATCCAGGTCGGCGGCAACACCCGCACGCGCGACGAGGTCGTCCGCCGCGAAATGCGCCAGCAGGAAGCCGCCTGGTACGACGCCGGCGACATCAAGATTTCGCGCGACCGTATCGACCGCCTGGGTTACTTCAACGACATCAACGTCAAGACCGATCCGGTGCCGGGCTCGCCCGACCAGGTCGACCTGAACGTCGACGTGAAGGAAAAACCCACCGGCATGATCAATCTGGGCGTGGGCTACGGCTCGTCCGACAAGGCCATCCTGTCGGCCGGCATCAGCGAAGACAACGTCTTTGGCAGCGGCACCAACCTGACGCTGCAACTGAACACCAGCCGAACCAACCGCGCGGTCGTGCTGTCGCACACCGACCCCTATTTCACCCGTGACGGCGTCAGCCGCACGACGTCGGCCTATTACCGCGTGACGGAGCCGTTCTATAACAACGACGGCGATTTCCGCGTGAAGTCGATGGGCCTCGGCATGAATTTCGGCGTGCCCATCTCGGAGTTCGATCGCGTCTTCCTGGGTGTCAACCTCGAGAACAACAAGCTCACCACCTACTCCAACTCGCCGCAGGCCTACCAGGACTTCGAGCGGGAGTACGGTGATGGCGCCAATGCTGCCATCTTCTCGCTGGGCTGGTCGAAGGACACGCGCGACAGCGCCCTGGCGCCTACCTCTGGCTCGTATACCCGCCTGAAGAGCGATCTCTCCACGCTGGACCTGAAGTACTACATGCTGTCCGCGCAGCAGCAGTACTACATTCCCTTCGGACGCAGCTACACGCTGGCGCTGAACGGCATGGTGGACTGGGGCAAATCCTACGGCGGCAACGCCTTCCCGGTCATCAAGAACATCTATGCTGGCGGCATGGGCACGGTGCGCGGCTACGAAGGCTCGTCTCTCGGCCCGCGCGACACGCTCACGAACGACTTCATCGGCGGCTCCAAGCGCGTGGTCGGCAACATCCAGTTCTACCTGCCGTTCCCCGGTGCGCAGCAGGACCGCACGCTGCGCTGGTTCGCCTTCGCCGACGGCGGCCAGGTCTACGGCGGCAACGACAACATCAAGTTGGGCGACCTGCGTTACTCGGCGGGTCTCGGCCTGTCGTGGAACTCGCCGCTCGGTCCGCTGCAGATTTCGTACGCCCGTCCGCTCAATGACAAGCCGGGCGACGACACGCAAAGCTTCCAGTTCCAGATCGGCACGGGATTTTGAGCCCCCGTTTAATGGCACAATAGGCCTTTGGGCTTGACCTTTTTGCTAGGTGAGAGTTTTATGAAGTCTGTTTCCGCACTCAATCCGTCTCCCGCTTTCGGTGCCCGGGTCTCGCGTGGCCTTGCCCTGGGCCTGGCCGCTGTCACGCTGGCCGCTGGCGCACTGGCGGCGGCGCCGGTGCAAGCGCAAGGCACGAAGATCGGCTTTGTGAACACCGAGCGGATCCTGCGTGACTCCGGCCCCGCCCGTGCCGCGCAAGCCAAGATCGAATCCGAATTCAAGAAGCGCGACGATGAGCTGCAGCGCATGGCCACCAGCCTGCGTTCGCAAGCCGAGAAGTTCGACAAGGACGCACCCGTCCTGTCCGAGTCCGAGCGCATCAAGCGTCAACGCGACCTGGCCAACCTGGACAGCGAACTGCAACGCAAGCGTCGTGAATTCCAGGAAGACTTCAACCGTCGCCGCAACGAAGAGTTCACCGGCATCGTCGAGAAGGCCAACGCGGCCATCAAGACGTTGGCCGAGCAGCAGAACTTCGACCTGATCATTCAGGACGCCATCACGGTCAATCCGCGCATCGACATCACCGACCAGGTGATCCAGGCGCTGGGCAAGTAATTTAGCCATGCCGTTGCTGCTTGACGCCGGACACGCGCCTGCACTAGACGACCTGCTGAAGTCTGTGAACACCCAGGGACTGGAATGGTCCCTGGTTCTGCCCGAAGGGCAGGCCATGCCGGTCATTGCCGGCATTGGCACGCTGTCCTCAGCGGGTGGACAAGAACTGTCCTTCCTCTCCAATCCGCGCTTCGTGAGCCAGTTGGCCCAAACGGGCGCGGGCGCCGTCATCCTGACGCCGGAGGCCTCACAGGCCTTGGAAGAGGGCACCGCCACCGCAGCCTTCGCGCGGATCCTCTGCGCGCATCCCTACCTGTTCTATGCCCGCGTGGCGCAGTGGTTCGACGCCACCCGCCATCCGCGCATGCCCGCATCGGTGCATCCGCTGGCGGTGGTCGAGCCGGGCGCGCTCGTCGAGGACGACGTGCGCATCGGGCCGCATTGCGTCGTCGAAGCCGGCGCCCGCGTCGGCCGCGGCAGCACGCTGGGGCCGGGTTGCGTCATCGGCGCGGGCTCCGTGCTGGGCCCCGACTCGGTGCTCCATGCGCGTGTCACGCTGTATCCCAATGTCCAGGTGGGCGCGCGGGCCATCCTGCACAGCGGCGCCGTGCTGGGTGCCGACGGTTTCGGTTTCGCGCCGGATCCCACGCTGGGCAAGGGCGCCTGGGGCAAGATCCCGCAGTTTGGCGGCGTGGTCCTCGGCGACGACGTCGAGATCGGCGCCAACACGACGGTGGACCGTGGCGCCCTCGAAAGCACGCTGGTCGGCAATGGCGTGAAGCTGGACAACCAGATCATGATCGGCCACAACGTGCGTATCGGCGAGCACACTGCCATGGCAGCGTGCGTCGGCGTGGCCGGCTCCACGGTCATCGGCGCCCGCTGCACGATTGGCGGCGCAGCCATGTTGTCTGGCCACATCACGCTGGGCGATGACGTGCACATTTCTGGCGGTACCGCCGTCACTTCCAGCATTTCCAAGCCTGGCCGCTATACCGGCGTGTATCCTTACGCCGAGCACGGGGATTGGCAGCGCAACGCCGCGGTCCTGCAGCAATTGGCGCAAATCCGCCGCCGCGTCCGGACGCTGGAAAAAGAGTAATTCGCGACGATGCCGGGCCGCCTTGGGGCGGCGCCGCGCCTCGCCTGTCGCGCCCGATCATACGAAGCAGGATAAAACCAACATGGAACTCGATATCAAGGGCATTCTGGACCGTCTGCCGCACCGCTACCCGATGCTGCTGATCGACCGCGTGCTCGAGATGGAGCAGGGCAAGTCGATCGTGGCGATCAAGAACGTCACGATCAACGAGCCCTTCTTCACAGGCCACTTTCCGCATCACCCCGTGATGCCGGGCGTGCTGATCGTCGAGGCGCTGGCGCAGGCCGCCGCGCTCTTCTCGTTCGCCGACCCGACCGATGGCGCTGGCCACACCGACACCGCCTATTACCTCGTTGGCGTGGACAATGCGCGCTTCCGTCGTCCGGTCGTGCCGGGTGACCAGCTGCGCCTGGAAGTGACCGCGCTGCGCCTGAGCCGTTCTATCTGCAAGTACTCCGGCCGCGCGCTGGTGGACGGACAGGTCGCCGCCGAGGCGGATATCATGTGTGCGATACGCAGCCTGGAATCCTGATGCCGAATATCCATCCCACCGCGCTGGTCGACCCGCGCGCCGAGATCGACGATACGGCCGTCATCGGCCCGTTCTGCATCGTCGGGCCGAATGTGCGCATCGGCGCCGGCACGGAGCTGGGACCGCACTGCACCGTCGACGGCCATACCGAGATCGGGCGCGACAACCGTTTCTACCGCTATTGCTCCATCGGCGGCATGCCGCAGGACAAGAAGTACGCGGACGAGCCGACGCGGCTGGTGGTGGGCGATCGAAACACGGTGCGCGAGTACGTCACGTTCAACACCGGCACGGTGCAGGATGGCGGCGTCACCACGGTGGGCAGCGACAACTGGATCATGGCCTATGTGCACGTGGCGCATGACTGCCACGTGGGCGATCGCACCATCATCGCCAATGGCGTGCAGCTGGGCGGCCATGTGCACGTGAACGACTGGGCCATCGTGGGCGGCCTGACCGGCGTGCACCAGTTCTGCAAGATCGGCGCGCATTGCATGATCGGCGGCAGCAGCTCCATCGTGCAGGATATTCCGCCTTACGTGCTGTGCGCGGGCAACCCCAGCAAGCCGCATGGCGTGAACACCGAAGGCCTGAAGCGCCGCGGTTTCACCCCCGAGGTGATTTCGGCCCTGCGCGAGTCGTACAAGATCCTTTACCGCCGCGGCCTGTCCCTCGACGAGGCCCGCGCTGAAATGCAGGCGCTGGGCAGCACCGATCCGCAGATCGGCGCTGCCATCGGCGTCACCATCGATTTCCTCGGCTCGTCGACGCGCGGCATCGTCCGGGCGTAAGCGTGCCGGGCCGTCTCAACGCGAATGCCGCCGTGCCGGACACGGCGGCGGTTTAGTGAGCGTCTCGTGACCCTGAATGTCGGAATGATCGCAGGCGAACCTTCGGGCGACCTGCTGGCCTCGCGCATCATCGCGGGTTTGCGCGAAGGCGCCGGTGGCGACCTGCGCTGCGCGGGCATCGGCGGGCCACGCATGCAGGGCGAAGGCTTCGAGACCTGGCATGACATGCATGCCTTGACCGTGTTCGGCTATGTCGACGCCCTGAAGCGCCTGCCAAGCCTGCTGTCCACCTATGGCAACGTCAAGCGCCGCTGGCTGGCCGAAAAGCCGCAGGTCTTCGTCGGCATCGATGCCCCTGATTTCAACCTGAGGCTCGAAGCCCAGTTGCGGCCGGCGGGCATCCCCACGGTGCACTTCGTCGGCCCCTCGATCTGGGCCTGGCGCTACGAGCGCATCAAGAAGATCCGCGAGGCCGTCTCGCACATGCTGGTGCTCTTTCCCTTCGAGGAGGAGATCTACCGCAAGGAAGGCGTGCCGGTCACCTATGTCGGCCATCCGCTGGCCGATACGATTCCCATGAAGCCGGACCGTGCGGCGGCGCGCGCCAGCCTGGGGCTGGATGCGTCGGCGCGGGTGCTGGCCATCCTGCCGGGCAGCCGCCGCTCCGAGATCGACATCCTGGCGCCGCGCTTCCTGCAGGCGGCCCAGCAATTGCTGGCGCGAGACCCGGGCCTGCAGTGCGTGGTGCCGATGGTCAACGCGCAACGCCGCGCCGAGTTCGAGGCCATCCTGGCGCAATATCCGGTGCCGGGCCTGCGCTGCGTGTCCGCGCAGGAAGGCGATTCAAGCATGCCGGTGGCCTGGCGTGTCATGGAGGCCAGCGACGCGGTCCTGGTGGCCAGTGGCACGGCCACCCTCGAGGCCGCGCTCTTCAAGCGGCCCATGGTCATCTCGTACTACCTGTCGCCCTGGATGCGCCGCATCATGTCCTGGAAATCCGGGCAGGAGCGGCCTTATCTGCCTTGGGTGGGCCTGCCCAACGTGCTGGCACGCGACTTCGTCGTGCCGGAGCTGCTGCAGGACGACGCGACGCCCGACAAGCTGGCCGAGGCCACCTGGACGGCGCTGACCGACGACGCCCATGCCCAGCGCGTCGAGCAGCGCTTCACCGACATGCACGAAACCCTGCGGCGCGACACGCCGGCCCTGGCCGCCAAGGCCATCCTGGAGGCGGCGCGATGAGCGCGGGACGCAGGAGGCCGGCCGCAGCGGCTCAGGTCGACGCCGGCCAGTCCGAGCTGTTCGCGGCGCCGCTCATCTCGATCATTGCCGGTGTCGACGAGGCGGGCCGCGGCCCGCTCGCGGGCGCTGTCTACGCTGGCGCGGTCATCCTGGATCCGGCCCGTCCCATTGCGGGCCTGGCGGACTCCAAGGTGCTGACGATGGCGCGCCGCGAGGCGCTGGCGGCGCAGATCCAGGAGCGGGCGCTGGCCTGGGCCGTGGCAACCGCCAGCGTCCAGGAAATCGACACCCTGAACATCCTGCAGGCCACGATGCTGGCCATGCAGCGGGCTGTCCAGGCCCTGTCCACGGCGCCCGAGCTGGCGCTGGTGGACGGCAATCGCGCGCCCAGGCTGGCGTGCGCCGTGCGCACCATCGTCAAGGGCGACGCGACCGAAGCCTGCATTTCGGCGGCTTCCATCCTGGCCAAGACCGCGCGCGATGCCGAGTTGCTGCGCCTGCACGCCTTGTATCCCGAATATGCCTTCGACCAGCACAAGGGCTATGGCACGGCGCTGCACCTGGCTCGCTTGCGCGAGCACGGGCCGTGCGCCGAGCATCGCACGAGCTTCGCACCGGTGCGTGACTGGCAGGCGCCCGGTCTGGCGCAGGCCATCGCAGTGCAGAGCGCGACAGCGTGAAAGACCTCAGTTCCCGCGAAAACCCCCGCTACAAGGCTCTGCGCGCGCTTGCCGGCCATGCCGGGCGGCGGGGCGAGGCCACCTTGCTGGAAGGCGTGCATCTGTGCCAAGCCTGGCTGGATCGCGGGCTGCCAGTGGTGCAGGCCATCTTCGACGCCGACAGGCTGGCGCAGCCGGCGCTGGCCGCCTTGGCGGCCCGGGTGCCGGACGCACAGGCCGTGGCGCTGGCGCCGCGTCTTCTGGCGGGCCTGGAAAGCGTGGAAACGGGGCAGGGTGTGCTTTTCGTGGTGCAGCCTCCCGCGCCGGCCTTGCCGGCACGCCTGGCCGACGCCAGCCTCTGGCTGGATCGGGTGCAAGACCCCGGCAACGTGGGCACGCTGCTGCGCACGGCAGCCGCCGCCGGCATCCGGCGCGTGCTGCTTTCCGCGGGTTGCGCGGCCGCCTGGTCGCCGAAGGTGCTGCGCAGCGCCCAGGGCGCGCATGTCGCGCTGGCCATCCATGAGCAGGTGGACTTGCTGGCGGCCCGGACGCAGCTGGACGTGCCGCTGGTGGTGAGCACGCTGGAAGCGGCCGAGGACCTGTACGACGCCGATCTGCCCGCCGCTTGTGCGTGGGTGTTCGGACATGAGGGGCAGGGCGTGGCGCCTGCCTTGCAGGCCGTGGCCGACCGCCGTATCCGCATCGCGCACGACGCGCAGGCGGTCGAGTCCCTGAACGTGGCGGCAGCCGCCGCCATCTGCCTTTTCGAGCAGCGCCGGCGCCACCGCCTGGACTCGGCGTCCGCTGTGGCGCCCACTGCTCAGTAGGAGCGGCGCTCCAGCCCCACTTCCTGCAGCACGGTGGTGGAGATTTCCTCGATGGACTTGGTCGTGGTGGACAGCCACGAGATGCCCTCGCGGCGCATCAGGCGCTCGGCCTCGGCGACTTCATAGCGGCATTGCTTCAGCGAGGCGTAGACGCTGTCCGGACGGCGCTCGTTGCGCACTTCGTGCAGGCGCTCGGGCAGGATGGACAGGCCGAACAGCTTGTTGCGGTAGGGCATGACCGTCTTGGGCAGCGTGCCGCGCTCGAAATCGTCGGGAATCAGCGGGAAGTTCGCGGCCTTGATGGCGTATTGCATGGCCAGGTAGAGGCTGGTGGGCGTCTTGCCGCAACGCGACACGCCGACCAGGATCACGTCCGCCTGGGCCAGATCGGTGATGAACTGGCCATCGTCGTGCGACAGGCTGAAGTTGATGGCTTCGATCCGGTTGCGATATTGCTCGGAGGTGGCGCCGGTGTGCGAGCGGCCGATGGAATGGCTGGATTTCACGCCCAGCGCCTGTTCCAGGGGAACCACGAAGGTGCCGAACAGGTCCAGGAAGGTGCAGTTGGCCTGGCGCACGCGCATCAGGATTTCCTGGTTCACCAGCGTGCTGAAGACGATGGGCGGCTGGCCCTGCTCGGTGGCGGCGCGGTCGATGCGCTCGGCTGCCTGCGCGGCCTTTTCCAGCGTATCGATGAACGGCAGCCGCACGTGCGCGAACTGCACCTGCTCGAACTGTGACAGGACGGAGTTGCTGAAGGTCTCGGCCGTGATGCCGGTACCATCGGAGACGATGAAAACTGTGCGGGACGTGTTCGAGGCGGGCATGTGTAACAGTTTTGAAGGGGGAAGAGGCGGCGGTACAATCTGACCCCGAAAGTCACCCCACGGGCGTCCCAAGGCCGGTTTGGCCAGCATCGTACACCTTGCCATGCAAGGCGAAACCCTGCTGCCCAAACTCGCTTTCTCTCATTGTAAAGGTGACTTCATGTCTTACGTCGTTCCGTTCGAGCAGCTCCGCATGACGGATGTGGACTCGGTAGGAGGTAAAAACGCATCGCTAGGTGAAATGATCAGCCAGCTGGCCAGCGCAGATGTGCGCGTGCCCGGCGGCTTTGCCACGACCGCGCAAGCCTTCCGTGACTTCCTGAAGGATTCGGGCCTGGACGCGCGCATCGCCGAGCGTCTGAAGACCCTGAACCCCGAAGACGTCCGCGAACTGGCCACGGCCGGCGCCGAGATCCGCCAGTGGCTGGTCGACGCCCCGTTCTCGGCCGAATTCGAAAAGCAGATCCGTGAGTCCTTCGCCGCGCTCGACGCCGACGGCAAGGGGTCGTTCGCCGTGCGCTCGTCCGCCACCGCCGAAGACCTGCCCGACGCCTCGTTCGCCGGCCAGCAGGAAACCTTCCTGAACGTGGTCGGCATCGACGACGTGCTGGACAAGATCCGCCACGTGTTCGCCTCGCTGTACAACGACCGCGCCATCTCGTATCGCGTGCACAAGGGCTATGCCCACGCCGAAGTGGCCCTGTCGGCCGGCATCCAGCGCATGGTGCGCTCGGACAAGGGCAGCGCCGGCGTCATGTTCACGCTGGACACCGAGTCGGGCTTCTCCGATGTCGTGTTCATCACCTCGTCCTACGGCCTGGGCGAAACGGTGGTGCAGGGCGCCGTCAATCCCGACGAGTTCTACGTCTTCAAGCCCACGCTCGAACAGGGCCAGTACCCCATCGTCAGCCGCCGCATCGGCTCGAAGCTCATCAAGATGGAATTCGATCCCGAGCGCACCGAAGGCCGCGCCGTGCGCACCGTCGACGTGCCGGTGTCCGAGCGCAACCGCTACTCGCTGACCGACGAAGAGGTCATCGAGCTGTCGCGCTATGCCGTGACCATCGAGAAGCACTATGGTCGCCCCATGGACATCGAGTGGGGCCGCGACGGCGTGGATGGCAAGCTGTACATCCTGCAGGCGCGTCCTGAAACGGTGAAGTCGCAGCAGTCGGACACCGACGTGCAGCTGCGCTACCGCCTGAAGGCCACCGGCGAGGTCCTCGTGACCGGCCGCGCCATCGGCCAGAAGATCGGCCAGGGCCCCGTGCGCGTCGTGGGCGACATCTCGGAAATGGACAAGGTCCAGCCGGGCGACGTGCTGGTCACCGACATGACCGACCCCAATTGGGAACCCGTCATGAAGCGCGCCTCGGCCATCGTCACCAACCGTGGCGGCCGTACCTGCCACGCGGCCATCATCGCGCGTGAACTCGGCATCCCCGCCGTCGTGGGCTGCGCCAACGCCACCGACGTGCTGAAGGAAGGCCAGCCGGTGACCGTGTCTTGCGCCGAAGGCGACGAAGGCCGCATCTATGACGGCCTGATCGAGACCGAAGTCGAGGAAGTGCGCCGCGGCGAAATGCCCCCGATCGAAGTCAAGATCATGATGAACGTCGGCAACCCGCAATTGGCCTTCGATTTCTCGCAGATCCCGAACGCCGGCGTGGGCCTGGCCCGCCTGGAATTCATCATCAACAACAACATCGGCATCCACCCCAAGGCGGTGCTGGACTATCCGAACGTCGACGGCGAGCTGAAGAAGGCCGTGGAATCGGCTGCCCGCGGCTACGCCAGCCCGCGCGCCTTCTTCGTCGAGAAGCTGGCCGAAGGCATCGCCACCATCGGCGCCGCCTTCTGGCCCAAGCCCGTCATCGTGCGCCTGTCCGACTTCAAGTCGAACGAGTACCGCAAGCTGGTCGGCGGTTCGCGCTACGAGCCCGAGGAAGAGAACCCCATGCTGGGCTTCCGCGGCGCGTCGCGCTACGTGGCCGATGATTTCGAAGAGTGCTTCCGCATGGAGTGCGAGGCGCTCAAGCGCGTGCGCAACGACATGGGCCTGACCAATGTCGAGATCATGGTGCCCTTCGTGCGCACCGTGAACCAGGCCAAGCGCGTGGTGGACCTGCTGGCCAGGAACGGCCTGGCCCGCGGCGACAACGGCCTGCGCGTCATCATGATGTGCGAAGTGCCCTCGAACGCCATCCTGGCCGACGAGTTCCTGGAGCACTTCGACGGCTTCTCCATCGGTTCGAACGACATGACCCAGCTCACGCTGGGCCTGGACCGCGACTCGGGCATGGAGCTGCTGGCCGCCGACTTCGACGAGCGCGACGGCGCCGTGCAGTTCATGCTGCGCCGTGCCATCCAGGCTTGCCTGAAGGCCAACAAGTACGTCGGTATCTGCGGCCAGGGCCCCAGCGACCATCCGGACCTGGCGCAGTGGCTGAAGGACGAAGGCATCCTGTCGATGTCGCTCAACCCGGATACGGTTGTCGACACCTGGCAGAAACTGGCTGAATAAAAGGCCCACCCCCGAAGCGCTGCGCGCTTCCCCCTCGAGGGGGCGGCGCTGGGGGACCGGCAAAGCCGGCTCCCCGGCGCCCCGGATTGGGGGGCTTGCCGGGATCAGTGATCTTGCCACGCCAATGAAAAAGGACCGCTGCGGCGGTCCTTTTTTCGTTTGGGGCCACGCTGGGTTCAGGTATCCGAGTGGTACAGCGCGCCTGCCAGGACGTTGCGCCAGTTCTGCCAGGTGAGGCGCTGGCGGCCCGTTTCCTGGCGGTTGTAGGGGGCGTCGTAGAGGATGTGCTGCCAGCGCGGGCGCACGGCGCCGGTGATGCCGGGGCGGTCGTCGATCAGCAGGTCGCCCTGCACCAGCGTCTTGTCGCGGGTCAGGATCAGGCGCTCGGTGGCGTCGCGGCCCAGATGGTGCTCGATCCACTGGTACTTTTCCAGCACGCAATGGTCGTACTGGCGCAGCGGCGAACTGCAGATGCGGACGTCCAGCCCCAGGGCGATCAGTTCGCGCACGGCCTCGATGGCGCCAGGCACGGGCGGCAGCGTGCGGATGAAGCCAGGCGCGGTGTAGATCGCTTCGGCTTTCGCCCGCAGGGCTTCCGGATAGTCTTCCAGGAGGTGGAAGGATTTGCGGTCTTCGTATTCGACCGGTGCGATGTCGGGGTGGCGCGCGCGCCAGGCGTCGAGGAAAGCGTGTTCGAAATCGGCGAGCACGCCGTCTTGGTCGAGCAGGATCAGCATGGTGTCCGGCCGGAGGGGAGGGACGGACATTCTGTCATGCCGCGCCCCGGGCCGGCACGGCCATCAGGCGGCCAGCGGCTGCAGATCCTCGCGGGGATCGGGCATGAGCGGCACCTGGGGCGCGTAAAGCGCCAGGAAACGGCGCACCAGGCTGGCGGCTTCGGGGGTGGGGCGGATGTTCGAGACCAGCTCGGGCACGTCCAGGCCTTCGTCCGCATACTCCGCGCCGCGGCGGGCGATGTCGGCGCGCGGCACGTCCTGTTCGAACTCGGGGTGGAACTGGGAGGAGAGAATGCGATCGCCCATGCGCACGAGCTGGTTGTCGTCCTTGCCGGAACGGGCCAGGGAGACGGCGCCAGGGGGCAGGGTGACGATGGTCTGCATGTGCTGCATCTGCGCAGGGAAGACGGTGGGCAGGCCATCCAGCAGCGGATCATCCAGGCCGGCGGGCAGCAGTTCGATGTCGTGCGTGCCGGTTTCGCGGCCGGCGGGGTTGAAGTCCACCCGTCCACCCAGCGCGTGCGCGAGCAACTGGTGGCCATAGCAGATGCCGAAGATGGGCAGGCCGGCCTGGGCGGCTTCGCGCAGCCATTGCGCGGTGCGCTCGCCCCATTCGGCGCCGTCGGTGACATTCTCGGGCGAGCCCGTGACCAGCACGGCGCTGTAGGCCTGCGGCGCGCGCGGCACGCCGTCCTCGAACACACGCACGATTTCCACGGAGGTGGGCGCCAGGCCCGCGGCGCGGCGCAGCATCTGCGCGTAGCTGCCAAGGCTGGCAAGGATGTCGGCGTGCGGATCGCCAGTGTGCAGGATCAGGACGGGCAGGAAGGCGGAAGAGGCAGACATCGTGTGGTGGGCTGACGGCAGGTGAGGGCGGGAAAGGGCGGGACTGCCGACCATGATAATCCACTTGTGTGGCATGTCACTGACATGCCGCCCCCCCCCCCAGCGCTGCTAGGGCCTTGCCTGTGCCCTCGGGCCCGCAGGCTGCGCGTCGGGACCCGAGAACGCCGGCACCAGCGCATTGCTGAACAGCGTCTCGACAGGCACGTCCGCGGACGCGAACTCTCCCGCTTCGGCCATGCGCTGGACATACTGCCGGATGACGGCCACATCGAAGCGCCCGGGCTCGCGCGGGCTGCCGTCCGGATGCAGCAGGATACGCTGCAGGCGGCGGCGCACGACCTCCTTGGCATCGGCCAGCGCCTTGTCCGGGTTGGTGCCGGCGGCAGGCCGTGCCTGCGGGTTGGCTTGCCAATAGACCGTCACGCAACGTTCGATATCGGCCTGGCAAGCCAGCAAGGCCTGGGTGTAGGCTCGGCCGAAGCGGGCATAGCGGTCCGGGTCGCGCGCCAGGGCGTCGCTGCGCGTGACGAAGGCATTGACCGACATCTCGCCGAAGACGCCGGGCATGCGGATGCGGCGCAACGGCGTGCCGGACAGTTCCAGGATGTCGTGCCAGCCCGCGTTGTAGTTCAGCGCGTCGACGCGGCCGCTGACGAGGGCATGGAAGCCCGCGCCGAGCACGCCTACCGGCACGATGGAATAGTCACCGGCGGCCACGCCGGCGTCGCGCAGGATGGCGCGCGTGCTGGGGATGTTGCCCCAGGTCAGCGCGCCCACGCCGATTTTCCGGCCCTCCAGGTCTGACACCCGATGGATGGGGGAATCGGCCAGGACGGCGAACTCCATCGCGTTGGCGGGCACGGCGTTGTAGAAGAAGGTGAGGCCCAGGCCCGATTGCCCCGCTGCCGTGGCCGACAGGATCGTCTCGGGGCTGGGCAGGCCGATGTCGATCTTCCCGGCGGCCACCTGGGGCACGAGCAGGCCGGCGCCCTCGAATTCCACCGTGCGGACCTGCAGGCCCGCGGCCGTCCACAGGCCCAGTTCCTGCGCGAGCAGCCATACGCCCCCGTCGGCGACGCTGGGCCTGACGGAAAGACCGACCGTCAAGGGCGCCAGGGACTTGGGCGCGGCCTGCGCGGCGGCGGACGTGGCAAGGACCGACGCCAGCGCAAGGCCGGCCAGGTGCGTCAGGCGACGGGCGAGGCGTCGGGGAGAGGAGCTGAATGGGCGCATGGGCGGCAATGAATAAGTTCGTACGTATGTATTGTGTCGCCCTGGCGTGCCTTGCGCCTAGACATTCGCGCCATACCCATATGCCGCCGCGGGCGCGCGAGCGCGCCGCGCATGCACCAGAAATGCGCACGCGAAGGGGAAAAATTGCCGATAATGACCCATTACGCGCGTATCGCGCGTGCAAGTCCTCCCAACCCAGAACAATCAAAAAGGAAGCATCCATGTGGTATTGGTTCGGCCTGGCGGCCCTGGCCTTGATCGGGGAAGTGGCCAGCGGCACGTTCTATCTCCTGCTGGTGGCGCTGGGTTTCGCGGGCGCGGGGTTGGCAGCCTGGGCTGGCGTGGCTTTCGGCTGGCAATTGCTGGTGTGCGCGCTGGTGGCGCTGTCCGGCCTCTTCGTGCTGCGCCGCACGGGCGTGCTGAAGAAGCGCGAGGTCGATGCCGGCCGCAACGCCGACGTGAACCTGGATGTGGGCCAGGTCGTGGAGGTGGACGCCTGGTCCGCCGATCGCACGACCCGTGTCTGGTATCGCGGCGCCCATTGGGATGCCGCGCTGCAGGGCGGTGCCGCCGCCGCAGCGGGCACGCACCGCATCGTGGCCCTGCAAGGGGCCCGGCTGGTGCTGGCGCCGGTCACACCCGCGCCCCCCGGCACGCCCTGAATCACATGTTTCAGCCGTCGTCCGCGCCGGGATCGGGCGCGTGACGGCGATTCTTTCCATCCTGGCGGCCGCGGGCCGTCTCTGCTTCAAGGAGTTGGTTGCATGAACCCTTCCACCATTTTTCTGATCGTGCTGGTTGTCTTGGCACTGCTGGTGGTCATCAAGGCCATCGCGATCGTGCCGCAACAGCACGCCTGGGTGGTTGAGCGCCTGGGCAAGTTCGACCGCGTGCTGTCGCCTGGCGCTGGCTTCGTCATTCCCTTCATCGAGCGCGTGTCCTACAAGCACTCGCTGAAGGAAATCCCGCTGGATGTTCCCAGCCAGGTCTGCATCACGCGCGACAACACCCAGCTGCAGGTCGACGGCGTGCTGTACTTCCAGGTCACCGACCCGATGCGCGCCTCCTACGGCTCGTCGAACTACATCATCGCCATCACGCAGCTGGCCCAGACCACGCTGCGTTCCGTCATTGGCAAGATGGAACTGGACCGCACCTTCGAAGAGCGCGACTTCATCAACAGCACCATCGTGTCGGCGCTGGACGAAGCCGCGCTGAACTGGGGCGTGAAGGTGCTGCGCTATGAAATCAAGGACCTGACGCCGCCCAACGAGATCCTGCGCGCCATGCAGGCCCAGATCACCGCCGAGCGCGAGAAGCGCGCGCTGATCGCCGCCTCGGAAGGCCGCCGCCAGGAGCAGATCAACATCGCCACCGGCGAGCGCGAAGCCTTCATCGCGCGTTCCGAAGGCGAGAAGCAGGCCCAGATCAACCAGGCCCAGGGTGAAGCCGCTGCCGTGCTGGCCATTGCCGAAGCCACCGCCACCGCCATCAAGCAGGTGGGCGCCGCGGTGAGCGGCCCCGGCGGCATGGAAGCCGTGAACCTGCGCGTGGCCGAGCAATACGTGGACGCCTTCGCCAACGTGGCCAAGGAAGGCAACACGCTCATCCTGCCGTCGAATCTGTCCGATGTGGGCGGCCTGGTGGCGTCGGCCCTGGCCGTGGTCAAGGGCACGCAGATCAAGCCGTAAGGATGGGGGGCGCCGCAAGGGCGCCTTCTCGTGCCATGAACAAAGGCGCCCCGGGGTCAGTGCAACTCCGGGGCGCCTTTGTCGTGATGGCCAGCCTCCCTGCTATCGGTCGCGTCCTGCTGGCCGGGCCGCGGTTCATGCCATGGCATCGAGTTTCGCCAGCGCGTCGGGCGGCAGCACAAGCGTGGCCACGGACAGGTTTTCGCGCAAATGCGCGACGGACGAGGTGCCGGGGATCAACAGGATGTTGGGCGAACGGTGCAGCAGCCATGCCAGTGCGACCTGCTTGGGTGAAACCGACAGCCGGGCCGCGACCGCCGACAAGGTGCTGGACTGCAGGGGCGAGAAACCGCCCAGCGGGAAGAACGGCACATAGGCGATGCCTGCCTGCGCCAGCGTGTCGATCAGCCCATCGTCGGCGCGTTGCACGATGTTGTAGAGATTCTGCACGCAGCGGATGGCGGTGATGCGACGCGCCTCGGCCACTTGGGTGGCGGTGACGTTGCTCAGGCCGATATGGCGGATCAGGCCCTGGCGCTGCAGTTCCGCCAGCACGGTCAGCGGCATTTCAATGGAGCCTTCGGCCGGGCCCGCCGTGTCGAACATGATCCGCAGATTCACCACTTCCAGCACGTCCAGCCCCAGGTTGCGCAGGTTGTCATGCACCGCCTGCGTCAGTTCCTGGGCGGAAAACGCAGGCAGCCATGACGCATCCTGACCGCGCTTGGCGCCGACCTTGGTCACGATGACGAGATCGTCGCGGTAGGGGTGCAATGCCTCGCGGATGATCTGGTTGGTGACGTGCGGGCCATAGAAATCGCTGGTGTCGATATGGTCGACGCCCAGCGCCACCGCTTCACGCAGCACCGCCAATGCCGCCTCGCGATCCTTGGGCGGTCCGAACACGTGCGGGCCGGCGAGTTGCATGGCGCCATAGCCCACGCGCCTGACGTGGCGGTGGCCCAGGAGGTAGGTGTCGGCTGGCTTGGATGGCGTCATTGCGTGTCCTTGTGCGGGTGGCAGGAGAGGGAATCGACGCGAATCAGTATATGAAATAGTATTCACGTTTTGAATTCGCATTCCATGAGCCAAGACACCCCGGCGCTCAAGCCGCGCAAACTCCCGGTCCAGGCCCGCTCGGCCACGACGGTGGAGGCGCTGCATGCCGCAACCATTCAGGTTTTGACCCAGCAAGGGCTGGCCCGCTGCACGACCACGCGCATCGCCGCACGCGCAGGCGCGTCGGTGGGCAGCCTTTATCAGTATTACCCCAACCGCGATGCGCTGCTCGCCGCCGTCCTGGCACGCAAGCTGAGCGGCGTCAGCGCGGCCGTCGACCAAGCATGCCGCGCGCAGCAGGGCCAGCCGATCGCTCAGATGGCGGTGGCGCTGACGCGCGCCTTTCTGGCAGCCAAGCTGCGCAATCCGGACGAATCGAAGGCGCTCTATGCGGTGGCAGCGCAGCGAGGCGGCGCGGAGCTCATCGCACAGGCACAGGCCAGCATGGTGGTCTCGATTGCGACGATGCTGGCCAGCGCGGCGGATGTGCATGTCGCGAATCCGGCAGTGACGGCCGAGGTCGCGCTCAATGCCTTGATCGGGTCCGTGCGGGCTTTGCTGGAAGGGCTGATGTCCCCGGAGGTGGAGGCCACGCTGGAGACGCAACTGGGGGAGTTGCTGACGGCCTACTTCCAGACGCACGCCGTGGCGAGCGCAGCGGCATCTGCCTTGGCGCGCGAATAGCTTACGCGCGCCGCTCACGCGCGCGGGTCAATCCTTGCGGCGCGTGTCGTGCTTCATGATGCGCGCGTGTTCGCGCTGCCAGTCCTTCTCGCGCTCGGAGTCGCGCTTGTCGTGCTGCTTCTTGCCGCGCGCCAGGCCGAACTCCAGCTTGATGCGGCCGTTCTTGTAGTGCAGGTTGATGGGGATCAGCGTGTAGCCGCGCTGTTCGACCTTGCCGATCAGCTTGGAGATTTCCTCGGCCTTCAGCAGCAGCTTGCGCGTGCGCATGGCATCCGGATGGATGTGCGTGGAAGCCGTGGGCAGGGGGCTCACGTGCATGCCCATGATCCAGATCTCGCCATCGCGCACGATGACGTAGCTTTCCTTGAGCTGCACGCGCTTGTCGCGGATGGCCTTGACCTCCCAGCCTTGCAGCACGATGCCGGCTTCAAAGCGGTCTTCCACGAAGTAGTCGTGAAAGGCCTTGCGATTTTCAGCGATGCTCATTGTGTATGTTCTTGGGGCTGGGGTAGTGGAGCGAAAAGCATCCTTGGGGGGCCTTGGAGGTCCGCTTCAGGGACTTCGCTGCGCCCGACGCCGTTGTACCGGTAAAATCGTTCATTCTAGAGCTATTTGCGATTTTCGATGCACAAGGTAGAGCGCTCCGTCCTGGTTCCCCACAGCGCGGCCCAGATGTTCGATCTGGTGGCCGACGTGGAGAAGTATCCTGAATTCATGCCCTGGTGCGGCGGCGCCGAGGTGCAGTCGCGCGACGACGCCGGCATGCAGGCCTCGATCACCATCGCCTTCGCGGGCATGCGCCAGCGTTTCACCACGCGCAACGTGCATGACTACCCGGACCGCATCACCCTGAACCTGGTCGACGGCCCGTTTTCGGCGCTGACCGGCAATTGGGTGTTCCAGCCGCTGGCCGAAGACGCCTGCAAGGTGCTCTTCACGCTGGAATACGCCTTCTCCAGCCGCACGCTGGAGGCGCTGGTGGGGCCGGTGTTCAACCGCATCGCCAGCAGCTTCATCGACTCCTTTACCAAGCGCGCGCAAGACGTCTATGGCGGCTGAGACGCTGCGCGTCACGGTCAGCTATGCGCCGGGCGATCCGCTGACCGACAGCGTCTGGCAGCGCCAGCTCGTGCTGCCCGCGGGCGCCACGGTGGGCCAGGCCTTGGCCGCAAGTGGCTGGCAGGCGGACTTTCCCGGACAGGATCCCTGGCGTGTCGGTGTCGGGGTCTATGGCAAGCGCTGCGAGTCCTCCACCGCGCTGTCCGACCATGATCGCGTGGAGATCTACCGGGCACTGGATTTCGACCCGATGGAATCGCGCCGACGGCGCGCGGCGCACAAGGAAAAAGCGCCGGGCAGCGGCGGGACAGCACACTAGCCTGCCCGCCGCGGACGGCTGCTACATCCGGTATTGCAGGGTCAGCAGGACGTTCCTTGGCGCGGCGTAGAAATTGCGGTCGTAGCTGATCGAGCTGAAGTAGCGCTTGTCGGTCAGGTTCTCCACCTTCAGGCCGGCGGTCAGCCTGTCCGTCAGCCTGTAGCCCAGACGCGCATCCCACACCGTGTAGCCGCCTTGTTCGCGGCCGTAATAGGCGAAACCGGAGGACCGGCTCTGGACGGTCATGCCGCCGCCGACGGAGACACGATTCCATTCGCCAGGCAGCACGTAGTTGGCCCACAGCTTCGCCAGGTGGCGGGGAATGCCGGTGTTGGACGAGATGTCGTAGCCGACGGAGGGCACGTCGCTGCCGCGGTGGCGGGTCTTCGTATAGGTATAGGACGCCGCCAACTGCAGGCCGCGCAGCACCTCGCCGCTGATTTCCGCCTCGACGCCCTGGCTCAGCACGTTGGCCGAGGGACGGTAGCAGGTGCCGCCGCAACTGCGGTCAGCCAGGTCCTGGTCGATGCCGCCCTCCTCGAAGGCCAGCTTCTTCTGCTCGGTGCGGAAAACGGCGAACGTGGCGTCCGCGCGGCCGTCGAAGAGTTCGCCTTTCAGGCCGAGTTCATAGGAGCGGCCGGTGACGGGGCTGAGGAATTGGCCGGTGACGTCGCGCTGGCTTTGCGGGCGGAAGATCTCGGCGTAGTTCGCATAGGCGGACCACTGGCCGTTCAGCTTCAGGATGAGGCCGGCGAAGGGCGTGAATTCACCATTTTCCTTGGCGGTGGATTCCGAGTAGCCCCAGACGCCGTCCGAGAAATAGGTCTGTTCGAACCACGAATAGCGTCCGCCCAGCACCGCCGACAGCGAGTCCGTCAGTTGATAGCGCGCATTGGCATAGATGCCTTTCTTCTCGGACAGATAGCCGTCGTTCATGCGGTTGGCCGCGATGACGTCGTCCAGCGCGACGGGCGCTGCGGTGACACGCTGGTCGTAGCTGCCGTTCAGGGCCTCCAGGTTGCGCTGCCAACCCCACAGATCATGGCTGCGCTGGCGTGAGAAGTTGGCGCCGACGATCAGGTCCAGCTTGCGGCCGAACAGCTGTTCGCTGCCGGTCAGATAGGCATCGCCGCCCACGTTGCGCGACACCATATCGAAGGCATAGGCGTCGCCGCGCATGGTGTTGGGCGGTCCCAGGCGGCCGGTGCGCAGCAGATAGAGGATTTCGTTCTCTTCATGGACGCGCACCAGCGAGGTCTTGAAGCGCCAGCCGTTGGCGAAGCGATGGCTCAGGTCCAGGAACCAGCTCTCCTGGGATTTCTTTGCATAGTTCCAGGGCGCGCTCAGGTTGGTGGCGCGGCCATACACCGGCATGCTGCCGTCGCCGTTGTTGGGCAGGCCCGACCAGTCGATGCCGCCATAGGGCGTCTCGCGGCTGTAGCCCAGGCCCAGGGTGGTGGCGGGCCCAAGGTCGATGTCCAAGGCGCCGTACAGCGTGCGTTCGCGCGAGTTCAGGTGGTCGCGGAAGGAATCGCTGCGGTCGTAGTTGGCCACCACGCGGCCACGCACGCTGCCGCTGTCGTTCAGCGCGCCGCCGTAGTCGGCTTGCGCGCCCACGCGGTTCCACGAACCGGCCTTGCCGGTCAGCACCAGCTGGCGCTCCTGCGTGGGGCGCTTGCGCACCAGGTTGACCGACCCCGATGGGTCGCCGGCGCCCTCGAACAGGCCTTGCGGGCCGCGCATCAGTTCCACGCGGTCATAGATGCTGGTGTCGGTGTTGAAGGCCGAGCCGCGTGCATACAGCTGCCGCTCCAGCGGCACGCCGTCGAACTGATAGCTTTGAATGAAGAAGCCGCGCGAATAGAAATGGCCGCCGGGTTCGTTGGACACCGTGGACACGCCCGGCGCCTGGTTCATGGCTTCGCGGATATCGCTGATGTCCTGGTCATCCATGCGCTGGCGAGTGATGACGGTGACGGCCTGCGGGATCTCGCGCAGCGATTGTTCGCCCTTGCCGATGGTGACGGCGCTGGACGTGTACGAACCCGAGCCTTCGGTGGTGGAAGGCGATCGGCCCAGTACGGTGACCGGGGCCAGCGTGGACGCGCCGGCGGGCCGGGCGCGCAGGCGGAACTGGCCGCCCGTGTCGCGCACCGCCTCCAGGTCCGTGCCGGCCAGAATGGCGGACAGGGCCGCGGCATCGTTCAACGTGCCGCTGACGCCGCCGCTGCGGCGGTGCTGCACCAGCCCCGGCGGGCTGACCAGCAGCACGCCGGACTCGGCGGCGTAGCGCGCCAGCACGTCTTCCAGCGCACCAGGGGGGATGTCATAGCGGCGGGCGCCGTCGGCGTGCGCGGCGGCCGGCGTCTGCGCCTGCGCGCCTTGCGGCACGGCAAGCAGGGTCAGGCTGGCCAGCACGGCGCTGCCCAGCGCAGCAGACAGTGGCGTGCGGCGCTGGGCTGCCTGGCGGGCAAGGGGGGCAGGGCGGGTGGACATGAAGCACTTCCTCGATGGCAACAGGGCTGTGGGCGCGCCGGCGTGGCGGCCTTTCACCTCTTCATCGAAGCAGGCGGGAAAATCGGAACCCTGACAGGGAAAATATTTTTCGCCGGCGGATCAGCGCGGCACGACGCGCGTCCAGCCGGGGAAGGGGCGCTGCACCCGGATCGGCATGACCGACTCCAGCATGCCCAGCACGCGGTCGGGCTCCGTCATGGGGAAGCTGCCGAAGACCGGCAGGTCAGCGATCTCCGGCGACACGCTCAGGTAACCCCGCCGATAGCGGCCCAGCGCTTGCAGCATCTCTGACAGCGGCACGTTCCTGGCCACATAGCGGCCGCGCGGCCCCTGGGCATCGGCAAGATCGGCGGACGTCAGCGCCGATACGCCCTGCGCGGACACCCGTGCCTGCATGCCAGCCGGAATGATCACGGCGTGACCGCTGGCCGCCGTGGCCTCGACCGCGCCTTCGTAGACGGCGATGCGGGTGTCGTCGCCGTCCAGGCGGCTGAGGAAACGCGTGCCCAGTGCGCGTAGCCGTCCTTGCGGCGTGTCGACCACGAAGGGGCGGCTGGCGTCGGCGGCGGTCTCCACCAGCATCTCGCCGCGCCACAGCCGCAGCCTGCGCAGGCTGGCGGTGTAATCCGCGTCGAAGGCGCTGGCGGTGCCCAGCCAGACCTGCGTGCCGTCCGGCAACCACAGTTCGCGCACTTCTCCGGTGGCTGTGCGGTAATCGGCCAGGCCTGCCGACAGGACCGTGGGAAAAACCCCGTAGTCCCGCGCCATCCAGCCTGCCAGGCCGGTGCCTGCCAAGGCGGCCAGGCTCAGCACCAGACGCCGCCTGCCGGGGGAGGCCAGCGCCGAACGATAGGCCGTGGCGGCAGCGCGGGGGTCGGGCACGGCTTGCAAGGGCGCGAAGCGCTGGCTGATGGCTTCCACCCGCGCCCAGGCCTGGCGGTGCGTGTCGGAGGCCTCGCGCCAGGCTTGCCATGCCTGTCGTTCGCGTGCCGTGGCGTCGCCCGCGCACAACCTTGCGAACCAGTCCGCGGCCTGTGCCAGCACGGCGTCGGGAATGTCGTGTTGCGCGCTCACGCGGTCTTCAGGCAGTGCAGCATGGCCTGCGCGATGTACTTGCGCACCATGCGGTCGGATACGCCCAGTTCCTGCGCTACTTCCACGGTGGACATGCCGCAACCGGCGCTCATCACGAAGGCCTGCGCGGCCTTGGCCGGCAGGCTGCGCAGCAGCGTGTCCATCTCCTGCAGGGTTTGCAGCACCATCACCTGATGCTCGGCCGATGGCGCCCGGTCTTCCGGCAGCGCGGCCAGCGTATCCAGCCAGGCCTGCTCGATCTGGCGTCGCCGCCACAGGTCGACGCACAGCCCGCCGGCCATCGTGCGCAGATAGACCCGTGCTTCGGGCAGGCTGTCGAAGATCCGCGGCGAGGCGAGCAGCCGCAGGAACGCGTCCTGTGCCAGGTCGGCCGCGTCGGCGGCGTTGCCCAGGCGGCGGCGCAGCCAGCCTTGCAGCCAGGGGTGGTGGTCGACGTAGAGCGTTTCGACGGAGGGCGGGGAAAGATAGTCGGAGGAGTTCAAGACCTGGCGGGCCGCTAGGTGCGGCGCAATCCGGAAAGCAGGGCGGGAAATTCAGTGCGAACGATTATCACTTAATAGTTCGGGCTCGGGCAATGGCTGGGTGAGGCAAGCAAGCAAATGTCGCGCACAGGACTGTGCAGGCGAGTGCCTTGAGGTAAGTTGGGAGTTACGCGGGTTTACGTTTACGTAAACTGCCCACACAATCCGGAGACACATCCGGCAGGCACGGTCACCCGTGCCTCGTATCCAAGGAGACAAGCGTGGATCTGGAACTCAACGACGAGCAACAGGCTTTCGTGCAGGCGGCCCGCGATTTCGCCCAAGGCGAACTGGCGCCGCATGCGGCGCGCTGGGACGCCGAAAGCGTGTTCCCCAAGGAGGCATTCGCCCGCGCTGGCGAGCTTGGCTTCTGCTCGCTGTACGCCAGCGAGGAGATCGGCGGCCTGGGCCTGCCGCGCCTGGATGCCACGCTGGTCTTCGAGGAATTGGCGGCCGTGGATCCTTCCACGGCGGCCTTCCTCACCATTCACAACATGGCCACCTGGATGGTCGGCAAATGGGCCACGCCGGCCGTGCGCGAAGCCTGGGGGCCGGACCTGGCCGCAGGCCGCAAGCTGGCCTCGTACTGCCTGACCGAGCCCGCCGCGGGATCGGATGCCGCGTCGCTGTCCACGCGCGCGGAAAAACAGGGCGACGTCTATGTCGTGAACGGCGCCAAGGCCTTCATCTCCGGTGGCGGCGACACCGACCTGCTGGTGCTCATGGCGCGCACGGGCGGGGCGGGGGCGGGCGGCATTTCCACGTTTGCCGTGCCGGCCGACCTGCCGGGCATCACCTATGGCCGCAAGGAAGAGAAGATGGGCTGGAACAGCCAGTCCACGCGGCCCATCATGTTCGAGAACGTGAAGGTGCCGGCCGACCACCTGATGGGCGTGGAAGGCGAGGGCTTTCGCATCGCCATGAAGGGGCTGGACGGCGGGCGCATCAACATCGGCACCTGCTCGGTGGGCGCGGCGCAGGGCGCATTGACTGCCGCGCGCGACTACATGCTGGAGCGCAAGCAGTTCGACCGCAAGATCGCCACCTTCCAGGCCTTGCAGTTCAAGCTGGCCGACATGGCCACCCACGTGGTGGCGGCCCGCCAGATGGTACGGCTGGCGGCGTGCAAGCTGGATGGCGGCTCGCCTGATGCATCGACCTATTGCGCCATGGCGAAACGTCTGGCGACAGATTTAGGGTTCCAAGTGTGCCTTGATGCACAGCAAATTTTCGGCGGTTACGGTTATCTTAAGGACTACCCGCTGGAAAGATTGGTGCGCGACACGCGCGTGCATCAGATCCTCGAAGGCACCAATGAGATCATGCGCGTGATCATCGCGCGCCAATTGCTCGAGAAAGGAACGGACCCGAGATGACTGCCCCGGTATTGTTCGAGGAACTGGATTGCGCGAACGGCACGCGCTTCGGCGTTGCCACGCTGAATGCCCCGCAGACGCTCAATGGCCTGACGCTGGAAATGGCCGAACTGCTTGCCGAGCGGCTGCAGGTGTGGGCCGCCGATCCCGGCATCGCGGTGGTGGTGCTCAAGGGCGCGGGCGAAAAGGCCTTCTGCGCCGGCGGCGACCTGCACAGCCTGTATCGCAGCATGCGCGAGAACACCAGCGGCGATCCGCTGGCCAACGACTACGCGCGCCGCTTCTTCGAGACCGAGTACCGGCTGGACTACGCCATCCACGTCTATCCCAAGCCCGTGCTGTGCTGGGGCACCGGCATCGTCATGGGCGGCGGCATCGGCCTCATGGCCGGCGCCAGCCATCGCGTGGTCAGCGAAACCTCGCGCCTGGCCATGCCCGAGATCACCATCGGGCTTTTTCCCGATGTGGGCGGCAGCTGGCTGCTGGGCCGCATGACGGGCCGCAGCGGCCTGTTCCTGGCCCTGACCGGTGCGCCGCTGAACGCCAGCGACGCCATCTTCACCGGCATGGCCGATTACCGCATCCACACGGAAGACTGGGATGACGTGATGGCCGACCTGCTGCGCCAGCCCTGGGCCATGGGCGGGTTGGACGGCGATGCCGCGGTCACCGGCCGTGGCGTCAACGACGGCCTGCTGGAGCGCGCGTTGCGCAGCCACGCGCCGGAAGAGGGCGGCGAGCACGGGCCGCTGCGCCAGCACCTGTTCCTCATCAACACCCTGTGCGGCGGCAAGACCCTGGAAGACGTGGCCGATGAAATCGCCACCCTGAACGGCCACGAAGATCCCTGGCTGGCCAAGGCCGCCGCCACCTTTGCCGCTGGCGCGCCCAGTTCCGCGCGCATCGCCTTCACGCTGCAGCAACGCGCCCGCCTCATGTCGCTGGCCGATGCCTTCCGCGCCGAATACTGGGCGGCCCTGCGCTGCGCGGCCGACGGTGATTTCGCCGAAGGCGTGCGCGCGCTGCTGATCGACAAGGACAAGAAGCCGCGCTGGCATCCGCGCGCCATCGAAGAGGCCGACGAGGCCTGGGTCGAGCCGTATTTCCAGCCGCCCTGGGAGCCCGAGGCGCACCCCATGGCCGACCTGGAGCAATCCGGCAGCCCCTTCTTCGGCGTGGAAAAAACGTAGTCCCGCCGAGGTCCCCGCCCCGGCTTTCATGATTTCCAGAAAAACAAACGAGGAGACATGCAACATGAAGCAAATCGCTTTTATCGGCCTGGGCAACATGGGGGCGCCGATGGCGCTGAACCTGCTCAAGGCGGGTCATGCGCTGAAGGTGTTCGACCTTTCCGAGAAGGCCTTGAAGCAGGCCGCGGAAGCGGGGGCGTCGGTTGCGTCGTCCGCGCAGGATGCGGTGACAGGCGCGGACTGCGTCATCACCATGCTGCCGGCCAGCGCGCATGTCGAGAAGCTGTACCTGGGCGATGACCTGCTGGCCGGGGTGCGTGCGGATGCTTTGGTCATCGACTGCAGCACCATCGCACCGGAATCCGCGCGCCGCGTTGCCGCGGCGGCGCAGGCGCGCGGTATTGCCATGATCGATGCACCGGTGTCAGGCGGGACCGGGGGCGCGGCGGCAGGCACCTTGACCTTCATCGTGGGCGGTGCTGCCGAGTCGCTGGAACGCGCGCGGCCCTTGCTGGAAAAGATGGGCAAGAACATCTTTCATGCGGGCGATGCGGGGGCAGGGCAGGTGGCCAAGATCTGCAACAACATGCTGTTGGGGGTGTTGATGGCGGGGACTGCAGAAGCCTTGGCCTTGGGTGTCGCGAATGGGCTGGATGTGAAGGTGCTGTCGGACATCATTTCCAAGAGCTCGGGACGCAACTGGGCGACCGAGCTTTACAACCCCTGGCCTGGGGTGATGCCGAATGTGCCGGCGTCGAAGGGGTATGAAGGCGGGTTTGGGGTGGATTTGATGTTGAAGGATCTGGGCTTGGCGGCGGAGGCTGCGTTGGCTGTGAAGGCGGCTACGCCGCTGGGGGAACTGGCGCGGAATTTGTATGCGATGCATAGCGCGCAGGGGAATGGGGGGGTGGATTTTTCTAGTATCGTCGGTCTGTTCAGATCAGTCGGAAAATAGACCCTGGAGCCAGGCAATGGGCGGAATGTGAGCGCTTGAGCACATTCTTCACCGCAGTTTGATATGGGGCGCCATGAAATGGTGGCGACCTATATTGCATGATTGTTTCTTGGGCGTAGCGCCCGTATAGCTCAAGCCGCTCAGATCGGCCAGTGCTTTCTCCGGTGTTTCCAGCGACAGGATGATTCGGCCTACGAGCAAACCCATGGGGACACTGCTGCGGATGTATTTGGTCTCTCCGGCATCCAACTGGAACGACAGTGTTTTTTCTGTCTCACTTGATCCGGCTGCCTGGTAGATGCCTGCTGGACGGTCGACGAAGAAAAAGCCGCCGGACTTCGACTCACCGATAACTTCGTCGTTGAGACGAATGTTGGGCTGGATTGCCGCGCCAACGAACGATCCGGAGCGGAGGAAATAGACGCGTCCCTCACCGAAAACGGCTTTCAGGGGCTGTTCTTCAACCCCAGCATTGTCGGTGCGGGCACGGTGGAAACTCTGAACGGTAAGACGACGTTTTTCGGCAATAACACCTACACAGGTACCACGGTCGTGCGCCAGGGCGCGCAATTGCTTGTGAACAGCGCCATTCACCTGGGTAGCACACTTTCATGATCGGCAATGCGCAGTCGACCGAGTTTGCGGGCCCCATCGCCGACGGCAGCCCGCTCATGGTGGCCACGAACGCGCTTTTTGGCCAACACGTATCGGGATGCTTGTGCACACTTTTGTATTGACCATGGCGCGCCCGGCAGGTCGCTCCATCTAGCCCCCGAGCGCAGCACCCCCAAGCACGGCATTGACAAAAAGGCGGTTGTCGGCCGCCGTGTGACCAGGATCTCCAGCAGTGCTTCGATCCGCAACCATTGGGCGTGGCTCCACTCGCAACGGTCCGGACGGGACTGGGTTTGCTTCGACATCCATTTATTTTGAAATGAATGTCGATTCTGCCTAGGTAGGCGATGCTACACAGTAGCGCCAACTAGCCTCGCCGCATCCAGAGTTCATACGCTTGGCCCGAGAGCAAGAGGTAGGCCCCGCCAAGCAGCATGATCAGCAGCACAACGCCGCCGGCCCGTGCGGAAAACCGGGTATATAGCGCCAAGGTAAACCAGACCGAAGACAGTGCACCGCTGGCCCGCTGATTCATCAAGGCGAGGTAATGCAGTGACCGAAGCGCCGCAGCAAGCGTTGCGCCAATCCCCATCACTACCCCGAAGAGCTGGGACAGTATCCAGATCCGATGCTCATTCTTCAGTACTTTGAAATAGTAATCGATGATCCCGTACCGAAAAGCCGCCTCACGGGCGCCGGTAATAATTCCCGCTTGCGCAAGGTGGATCAGGTAAATGGATGCGCACACCGCAATCAGGGGTGTGAAGATGTACCAGACCCATTCAGCGCTGTTGTACTGCCTCCGGATGGCAGAGGCAAAACCGGCCGCCAGAATGAACGCTGTGCAGAAAAACACCCCGTCCTGCCAATAATGCAGGATATCACTGGCATAACGGCTATACCCCCAGATGACAACGGCCACGACAATGAGCAGAGCGCCAAGGTAAGCCCATACGTCGTCCGAAGAAGACGATGTTCCCCGGCTTTGATTTACTACGACCGTTTGCCTGAAGATGATAACGGTCTGCTGCACTGTGACAGGTGCCGCAGGTGAAGGGGAGGTGTTGAATCCGCCAAATAGCAGCCCCAATATAGCGCCGATAAGTGGGGATATAACAGCGCTTTGTACAAGCGGGTTATTTATCCAGGCAATGAATGAGTCCAATAAATGCTCCTTTACATGCGTACATAGCTATTCGGACTCGAAAGAAAAACCGCCTGCAGAGCAACGCTTCCATTAGATGGAAATGTGCTCCGAAGACGGCTTGTTTGTCGGGCCAATTGCAATTTTTATGCAGATTAAATCGTAAAGTGAGTATTACACCTTGAACTGCGCCACCGTGTCATTGAGTTTCATCGCAAGGCATGACAGATCCTGGGCGGGAATGCGGTGAGGGTGAATGCCGCATTGTTTGTCGAAGAACATGGCGGTATGTCATGAACTCCCAGAGCGTCCTTTTGCTCCGGATAAGTTGTCATGCCCTCGCTGTTCTCACCCACCAAGCCTGATCGGCCATTGCGTCGCTTGCTCATCATCATGGCGCTGCTAGTCGCCAGCCTGTTCGTCCTGGCCTTCGTGGTCACCTTCGCTGGCATTCTCCTGCTGGCAGGCATTGAGCACTGGCAGCAGCGGATCGCGTGCGCGTTGACGATGACAGCGATGCAGGCCCTGGCCGCAACGCCCGCCGACGACTACGCCACCGAATACGATAAATGCCTGACAGACACAGGCGGCATCAACAACGGCACGGTCGAAGCGTGTTCGTCTGCCGTGGACGCGAAGGTCAAGCGCGAGATGAATGCGATTTACGGCCGCCTGCATGCCCGCCTGAAGGCCCAGTCCCCCGGCGATGCCGACAGACTCGAAGATACGCAGATAGCCTGGCTGGCCTACCGCAATGGCCAATGCAGTCTGGCGACGATCTACGTGGGCTCACCGATGCACGGCTATTGCCCGATGATGCTGAATATCCAGCGTCTTGAAGAGCTAAAGGAAATGGCCGGGCAGTGAATCACACCGCGCCGGCCATATTCCCCCGTGACAGGACTCAGCCCTGCGGCACGATCGCGTAAGGCAGCGCCGTCACGGTGATGGCAGGCCCATCCGGCGCACCCACGCGCGGCGCATGGCCGGTTTCCAGCGCAGCCAGCGGCGTTTCGAACAGCACCGCCCCGCCAGCCACATCCACGATCCGCCCAGACGGCTCGTCTTCGCGCTCCCCATCGAACACATCTACCCCCGCCTCAGCCGGCGCGGGCGGCGTCTCGGCCAACACGCCATACGCCATCCGCCGCTTCACCGTCCCACGGTAATGGCTGCGCGCGACAACTTCCTGCCCCGGGTAGCAGCCCTTGGTGAAGCTGACGCCACCCACCAGTTCCAGGTTGACGGTCTGCGGGATGAACACATCCTGCGTGCTGGCCTGGATCCAGGGCAGGCCCGCGGCGATGTCCGCGGCCTTCCAGGCCTGGGCATCGGCGGCTGCCGATGCGGCCAGCGCGGCGGCGCTGCCGGCCAACTGATCCAGGGCGGCAACCCACCACCAGCGGGGCGAAGCGCCTTCCGCCGCCGGGGCGGCGATCCAGGTGCCGCTGTCCAGGTCGACGCGTTGCCAGGCCTGGGCCGGCAACTGTGCGCCGGCGGCTTCGGACACTTCGGTCAGCGCCGTGGTCTGCGGCGCTTCGACGCCGAAGACACGCAGCTCGGTCAGCGAGAGCTTCACCTTGGCGCGCAGCACGAACATGCCCAGGCGCTTGACCAGCGAGTCCGCTAGGTCGCGGCGCACCAGCAGGCGCACGCCCGGGACTTCCTCGGTGTCGGCGCGCCAATAGGCCATGGTGGCCAGCAGCCGGCCCTTGGCGGTGCAATAGCCGCCGAAGCGCGCGGCATCGGCGGGCAGGCCGGCCACGTCATTGGTGAGCTGGCCTTGCAGGAAGGTGAGGGCGTCGGCGCCGACGGCCTGCAGGACGGCATAGTCCGTGTCCAGGGCGTAGACGTTGGGCGCGCCTTCGCGCTGGGCAGCGGTGGGGGCGGGGAACGGAGTGTTCAAGGTCATGTCTGGATAGGCTCTCGTTTGGGCTATCGCGGCGATGGCGGTAGCGCTGTCACGGTATCGTTCGATGATACGCCCTGGGACGCCGCCTTCCGGTAAAGCCCTCGAACGGCTTGCGGGCAAATGTATCCCGCGCCGATACGCCAAAACAGGTCCGGCGGGGGCGGCTGCCCGCCTCGCCGCGATCCATTACACTTTCGCCTCTCATGAAACGTCTGCGCGCAATCCTCCTCTTCTTCGTGCTGGCCGCCTTCGTGGCCGTCGGCGTCGCCGGCTGGATGGCCTGGCGCTGGACAGACACGCCCGTCACCATGCAGGCCGACAAGGTCGACTTCATCGTCGACCCGGGCAGCGGCCCGCAGGCGGTCGCGCGTACCCTGAACAAGGCGGGCGTGGAAGTGCATCAGCGCGGCTTCGCCTGGCTGGCCCGCTACCTGGAGCAGGACAAGCTACTGAAGGCCGGCGCCTACGAGGCCCGCCAGGGCGATACGCCGCGCACGATCCTGGCCCGCATCGCCGGTGGCGAGATGAGCCAGCGGCAGGTGACCTTCGTGGAAGGCTGGTCCTACCGGCAGATCCGCGCGGCGCTGCGCGCGCATCCGGACATCAAGCAGACACTGGAAGGCGTGAGCGACGCGCAACTGCTGGAAAAGCTGGACGTGCAGGCGCCCAACCCGGAAGGGCTGTTCTTCCCGGACACCTATCTCTTCAACCCGGGCAATTCCGATTACGAGATCCTGCGCCGCGCCTACCTGGCGCAGCAGCAGGTGCTGGACCAGGTGTGGGCGCAGCGCGAGGAAGGCCTGCCGCTGGCCACGCCCTATGAGGCGCTGATCCTGGCGTCCATCATCGAGAAGGAAACCGGTCACGAGCCTGAGCGCGTGCGCGTGGGCGGCGTCTTCATCAACCGCCTGCGCGTGGGCATGCCGCTGCAGACGGACCCGACGGTGATCTATGGCATGGGCGAGGCCTACCAGGGGCGCATCCGCAAGCGCGACCTGCAGACCGATACGCCCTGGAATACCTATACGCGCAGCGGCCTGCCGCCCACGCCCATCGCGAGCCCGGGCCGGGCCTCGCTGCTGGCGGCGGTGCAGCCCGAGGCGCACAACTTCTTCTATTTCGTGTCGCGCGGCGATGGCACGAGCCAGTTCTCGGCGAACCTGGCCGACCACAACCGCGCCGTGGCGCGTTTCATCCTGGGACGGAATCCATGACCTTGCCTGCCACGAACGCGCCCGCGCGCGGCCGCTTCCTGACCCTGGAAGGGGTGGATGGCGCGGGCAAGAGCACGCATGCCTCGTGGATTGCGCAGGCCTTGCGCGACCAGGGGCTGATCGTGCTGGAAACGCGTGAGCCGGGCGGCACGCCGCTGGGCGAACGCCTGCGGGACTGCCTGCTGTCCGAACCGATGTCGCTGGAAACCGAGACGCTGCTGATGTTCGCCGCGCGCAGCGAGCATCTGCGCCAGGTGATCGAGCCCGCGCTGGCGGCCGGCACCTGGGTGCTGTGCGATCGCTTCACCGACGCCACCTATGCCTATCAGGGCGGCGGCCGCGAACTGGGCCAGGCGCGCATCGCCGCGCTGGAGCAGTGGGTGCACCCCCATCTGCAACCCGACCTGACGTGGCTGTTCGACGTGCCGCTGGAAGTGGCGCGGGCGCGCCGCAGCGGCGCCCGCGAGCCGGATCGCTTCGAGCGTGAACAGGACGCTTTCTTCGAGCGCACGCGCGCGGTGTACCTGGCGCGGGCCGACGAGGCGCCCGGCCGCATCCGCCGCATCGACGCGACGCAGAGCATCGAGGCGATCCGCGCCGTGCTGGCCGGGCAACTGCGCGCGCTGACGCAGGCGGTGGCATGACGGCGCAGTTCCTGCCCTGGCAGCAGACGCTGGCGCGACAGTGGCTGGGCCAGCGCGAGCGCTTCGCGCACGCCTGGCTGATTCATGGCCTGGCCGGTATCGGCAAGCTGGATTTCGCGCTGGCGGCCGCCGCCAGCCTGTTGTGCGAGTCGCCAGAGGACGGCGTGGCCTGCGGAAAGTGCCTGGCCTGTGGCTGGGTGCGCGCGGGCAACCATCCCGACCTGCGCCGTATCCGGCCCGAGGCCGTGGCGCTGGAAGAGGGCGCCGAGCATGCCGTCGAGGGCGGGGAAGAACCCGCTGCCGAGGCGGGTGGCGGCGCGGCCAAGCGCGCGCCGTCCAAGGACATCCGCATCGAACAGATACGCGGGCTGGAGTCGTGGTTCAACACGGCCACCCACCGCGGCGGCTGGCGCGTGGCGGTGCTGTATCCAGCCCATGCCATGAACGTGGTCTCGTCCAATGCCTTGCTGAAAGTGCTGGAAGAGCCGCCTCCGCACACGGTGTTCCTGCTGGTGGCGGATGCGCCGGATCGCCTGCTGCCGACGCTGGTGTCGCGCTGCCGGCGCCTGCCCCTGGCCGCGCCGGGGCAGGAAGCGTCGCTGGCCTGGCTGGGCGAGCAGGGCGTGAAGGCGCCCGGGGAATGGCTGGCCGCTGCCGGTGGCGCTCCGCTGGCCGCCCTGCGCTTGTCGAATGAACGGGATTCGGCCTGCCCGGATTGGCTGCAGGCCCTGGTGCGCACCTTGGGCAAGGGGCAGCAGCCGGATCTGGGCCAGATGGTGGAAGCGCTGGAGAAGACGCCCACCGGCCAATGGCTGGACGCCTTGCAGCGCTTCTTTGCCGACCTGATGCTGGGCGCCGCGGGCGCGCCGCCGCGCTATTTCCCCCAGCTGGCCGAGGCCACCCAGGCCCTGGCCGCACGCGCCCCGCGTGCCAATGTGGCCGAGACCGCGCGCTGGCTGGGCCAGCAGCAACGCCTGGCCAGCCACCCCCTGAACGCGAAGTTGCTGCTGCATGCCAGCCTGCAACGGGTGGTGCTATCCTGCCAAGGCTAGGACGCGGAGATTTTCCGTGCTCTGAGCGTTGCTTTTTTCTTACGGCGTCAAGGCAGGAAACTGCCTTTATTTGATGTAGTCGGATTGCACGGATCGGCGTGCGGCCGATGTTGCGTCCCTTAATTTCCCCTTTTGGCTTGTTGATGTGGTTTCAAGCCATAAGTCTGTCCCTTTTTTAATCATCCTTGTTGCACCCGCTGCACCCGTATCCATCATGTACGTCGATTCCCATTGCCATCTGAATTTTCCTGAACTGGCTGCGCAGCTGCCCGAGATCTTCGCGCGCATGGACGCCAACCAGGTGTCGCAGGCGCTCTGTGTCAGCGTGAACCTGCCGGATTGGCCGGGGTTGATGGAGATCGTGGAGGCCCATGACCGCCTGTGGGCCTCGGTGGGCGTGCATCCGGACTATGAAGACACGCCCGAGCCGGACGTGGCCCTGCTGGTCGAGCGCGCGCGGCACCCCAAGGTGGTGGCCATTGGCGAGACCGGGCTGGATTACTACCGCCTGGAAGGCAAGCCCGAGTGGCAGCGCGAGCGCTTCCGCGTGCACATCCGTGCCGCGCGCGAGACGGGCCTGCCGCTGATCATCCACACGCGGGCGTCCGCCGAGGACACGGTGCGCATCCTGAAGGAAGAGGGCGCCGACGAGGTGGGCGGCGTCATGCACTGTTTCACCGAGTCCTGGGAAGTGGCCCAGGCGGCGATGGACCTGAATTTCCACATTTCGCTGTCGGGAATCGTGACCTTCAAGAACGCCCATGTGATCCACGAGGTGGCCACGCGCATGCCGCTGGACCGCCTGCTGATCGAGACGGATTCGCCGTATCTGGCGCCGGTGCCGTTCCGCGGCAAGCTGAACGATCCGTCGCTGGTGGTCCACGTGGCCGAGAAGATCGCTGACCTGAAAGGCATTTCCGCCGCCGAGGTGGCGCAAGCCTCCACGGATAATTTCTATAATCTTTTCAGTAAGATAGAACGGGAAGTTAAAGTCTGATGATTAAAGTGATTTCTGAAGATTTTTCCAGCTTGGGCCGCATCGGCGGCTGGTTGCTGCGCCGCGCCGTGCCCGGCTTGCTGGCCGCGTCGGTGTCCGTGAGCGCCATGGCCCAGAACACCAGCTGGTGGCGGGACATCCGCAATGACCGTGCGTCGGCCGTGGCCGAGCAGTTGCGTGCGGGCGCCGATCCCAATCAAGTGACCGACAAGGGCGAACCCGCGCTGATGCAGGCGGTGCGTGACGATGCTTGGGAGGTCTTCGATGTGATCCTGGCCGACAGCCGCACCGACGTGAACATCATGAACGGTGTCCAGGAAACCCCGCTGATGTACACCGCGCTCACGGGCCAGCTTGCCCGCAGCCAGGCGCTGGTCAAGCGCGGCGCCGAGGTGAACCGCCTGGGCTGGACGCCCTTGCACTATGCCGCCGCGAAAGGGCATGCCGACGTGGCGAAATGGCTGATCGGCCTGAAGGCCATCGTGAACGCGCCGTCGCCGGATGGCACCTCGCCGCTGATGATGGCGATGCGGGCCAACAGCGTGGACACGGTGCAGGTGCTGATCGACGCGGGCGCGGATCCGTCGCAACGCAATCTGCAAGGGCAGGACGCCATCGACATGGCGAGGCAGTTCGGCAACGAGCGCCTGGCGGACGCCATGGAAAAGCTGGTGCAGGACCGTCGCAAGGCGCAGGGTCGTTAATATGTCCCCATTTTATATTTCCATGAATTAATGGGGACGCATATGTAATTTTGCGCGGACATCTGCCTACAATGCCGGGATTGTCCGCAACGGAGCCATGCATGTCGCAGCAGCAAAATCACGCGCTTCCCTCGTACCTGGACCCCAACGACCTGGGGCCCTGGGGCATTTACCTGAAACAGGTCGACCGCGTCACGCCCTACCTGGGGTCGCTGGCACGCTGGGTCGAAACCCTGAAGCGCCCGAAGCGCGCGCTGATCGTCGACGTGCCGATCGAACTGGATGACGGCCGCATTGCCCACTACGAGGGCTACCGTGTCCAGCACAACACCTCGCGCGGCCCCGGCAAGGGCGGCGTGCGTTACCACCAGGACGTCACGCTGTCCGAGGTGATGGCCCTGTCGGCGTGGATGTCGGTGAAGAACGCCGCCATCAACGTGCCTTTCGGCGGCGCCAAGGGCGGCATCCGGGTCGACCCGCGCACGCTGTCGCAACCCGAGCTCGAACGCATGACGCGCCGCTACACCAGCGAGATCGGCGTGATCATCGGGCCGTCGAAGGACATCCCCGCGCCGGACGTGAACACGAACGCGCAGATCATGTCCTGGATGATGGACACGTATTCCATGAACGAAGGCCTGACCTCCACCGGCGTGGTCACGGGCAAGCCCGTGGCGCTGGGCGGCAGCCTGGGGCGTACCGAAGCCACGGGCCGCGGCGTGTTCGTGGTGGCCTGCGAGGCCGCGCGCGACGCCGGCCTGGACGTGGCCGGTTCGCGCGTTGCCGTGCAGGGTTTCGGCAACGTGGGCGGCACGGCCGCCCGCCTGTTCTATGACGCGGGCGCCAAGATCGTGGCCGCGCAGGATCACACCGGCACGGTGTTCAAGGCCGACGGCCTGGACGTGCCCGACCTGATTGCGCACGTGTCGCGTGCCGGTGGCGTCGGGGGCTTCGAAGGCGGTGAGGCGATTGCCGCCGAGGACTTCTGGGGCGTGGAAACGGACTTCCTGATTCCCGCCGCGCTGGAAGGCCAGATCACGTCGAAGAACGCCGACCGCATCCGCGCCCGCTTCGTGGTGGAAGGCGCCAACGGCCCGACCACGCCCGAGGCCGACGACATCCTGACCGACAAGGGCATCACGGTGGTGCCCGACGTGCTGGCCAACGCCGGCGGCGTGACGGTCAGCTACTTCGAATGGGTGCAGGATTTCTCCAGCTTCTTCTGGAGCGAGGAAGAGATCAACCAGCGCCTGGAGCGCATCATGCGCGAGGCCTATGCGTCCATCTCGCAGGTGGCCAAGCAGCACCAGGTGACGCTGCGCACCGCCGCCTTCATCGTGGCGTGCACGCGCATCCTGCAGGCGCGCCAGGTGCGCGGACTGTATCCCTGATGCGAGGTCCGGGGCGTCCTGCTGGCGCCCCGCTGCACGGCGTCCTGCCCGGCCGCCTCAGGCCGCGTCCAGGAAGTCCAGGACCGCGGCATTGAAGGCACGCGGGTGGGCCAGGTTCATGCCGTGGCTGGCCCCGGCAATCTCCACCACCCGCGCATCGGGCAGCCAGCGCGCCAGCGTGTCCACCGTGACGACGAAGCGCTCGCGGCTGCGTTGTCCCTTCACCAGCAATACCGGCAGGGCCAGTTGGGCGACGTCCGCTTCCGCGTAGGCGGGCAGCGGGTCGTCCATCTGCGAGACCAGCGTGTGGGCGTTGTCCAGCGCCATGCGCTTGAAATCGCGCGGGCTGTGCAGCCAGCTGCCGGCGCGGCTGACGCCATCGATGAACTGGCCGACGGCCGATTCGTATTCTCCGCGCGCCAGCTTGGCCGACAGCGCTGCTTTCCACTCCTGCATCAACACCGGATCCGCGGGCGTGCCGGCCTGCGTGGCGCCGCCGGGTTCGGCCAACACCAGCCTGCGTACGCGGTCCGGGCGCTGCCGCGCCAACTGGTAGGCAATGGCGCCGCCGCGTGAATGGCCGATCAGGTCGACGGGCGCATCCGGGCTCAGGCGCTCGATCAGGGCAAGCAGATCGCTGACGTCGCGCCGCCAGTCCAGCCTCACCGTGGGATCCGGCGCGGCGGGGAAGTAATGGCGCAGGCTGGGCGAACACAGCCGGCGGCCGGCAGAGAGGTCGTCGAACTGCGGCCACCAATATCGTCCGTCGCAGAGCGAACCGTGGATCAGGATGCAGAGGCGTTCGCCCTGGCCGAGTTGCAGGCAGGACAGGCTGTCGTTGCCGGAGAGCGGAATGCTGGCGAAGCTGCCGGTGCTGGGCAACTGGCTGGGGTGGGACATGTGCGGGGAGGGACGAAAGCGGGTGCGAAGCAGGCGAGGCGGCCGGCAGGCCGCGACGCGCTAGTGTACTGGGCGGGCGGCCTCTGTCCGCACGCCGTCCGGGTTCCCGCTGGCGGCCTGGTCCTCAGCGTGCCGGCAGGTAGGCCGGTTTCAGGATGCCGGTCAGCTCGTCGTACGGAATGGTCAGTTCCGGTTCGCCATGCGAATAGGGGGCGATGGCGTAGGCGTCGTACTTGATCGTGACGCCGTCCTTGGCCAGCGCGTAGTTGTCGCTGGGCGAGAAAGGCCAGAGCTCCGCGTAGCGCGTGGGGTTGTCCTGATAGTCGCGGTTGCCTTCCAGCCAGCGCTTGTGGGCGCGCGCCAGCGCCTGCACGAACTGCGGGCCGCGGCCGGGTTCCAGGACGTCCGCCAGCCCCAGCACGCGTTGCGCGCCGCGGTCCCAGTTCAGGTATTGCGTGGCGGGGATGCCATGGGCGCCGCCCGTGAACTGGTAGCTGGACAGCGTGAGCACGGTGATCGGGCCCTGCTGATGCTTCAACTCCGCTTTCAGTACCACGGCATAGCGCGGTTTGGCGGTGCGCCAGTAATACTCCTCGAACTCGGCAATCGACAGGTAGGTGGGCTGGACGTTGGATTCCAGTCCCGTCATGGTTGCCAGCGCGTGGTCCACCAGGGCGGTGAGTTTTTCGTCTTGCGGGAAGGCCAGCGAGTCGACTTCGATGCGCGGGCACTCGCGCTTGCAGCCAGGCTTGTCGCGCTTCCAGCGCACGGGTTCGCTGCGCGGGGCCTGGCCGGTGTCGGCGGCGGCCTGGGCCGAGGCCGACGGCAGACTGATGGAGCTGGGCGTGGAGGTGCCGCAGGCCGACAGCAGCAGCGCCGAGGCCAGGGAAAGAGAGAGAACGACGGGCTTGTAGGTCATGGTCGATATCCTGGCGGCGGGTGTCAGGGCACCTGCGCGGTCCATTCCGGGGTGGAAAACTTGGCGTCGGCCTGCTCGCGCGCCTGCTCGCGCTCGGTGTCGCGCAGGGCGCCGGGCGTCAGGCCGTAGCGGCGGCGGAAAACGTCCAGCATGCGCGCGATGATTTCGGCGCGCGGCATGCCGGTCTGGCTGCGCAAGGGGTCCACGCGCTTCTTGGCGCTGGCGATGCCCTTGTCCGAGAGCTTCTCCTTGCCGATGCGCAGCACCTCGGTCATCTTGTCGGCGTCGATGTCATAGGACATGGTGACGTGATGCAGCACGGCGCGGCCGCGGCGGGCCTGGGCCGCGCCGCCGATCTTGCCGGCATCCGAGGCGATGTCGTTCAGCGGCTGGTACCACGCGCGGATGCCCAGCTCGCCCAGCGCCTCCAGCACCCAGTCGTCCAGATAGGCGTAGGACTCCTGGAAGGACATGCCGCGCACCAGCGCATCGGGCGCATAGATGGAATAGGTGATGGTGTTGCCGGGCTCGACGAACATGGCGCCGCCGCCGCTCACCCGCCGCACGACGGTGATGCCGTGGCGTTGCGCGCCGGCGGGTTCGACTTCGTTCTGCAGCGACTGGAACCGCCCGATGACCACGGCGGGCGCTGCCCATTCCCAGATGCGCAGCGTGGGCGGGCGCCGGCCCGCGCCGACCTCGTCGGCCAGCACGGCATCCAGCGCCATGTGCATGGCCGGCTGCTCGGGACCCTCGTGGATCAGTTGCCAGTCGAAATCCCGCCAATCGGCGCGGGGGGGCTGCTGCGCAGTGCTCATTCAGTCGATGCTCGAAAAGCGCCACGCCGGCAGGGCCGGCGCGTGGTCGCGGTCAGGGGAAAATGGCGGCCGCCCGCGCGGCGGCGGGGATCAGCCCAGCGCCCGGCCGACCGTGACGGCGACGGCCTCGGACGAAAAGCCGAACAGCTCGGCCTTGTCGGGCAGGGCCAGCTGGACCGCCAGCGCGATCTCGGTTTCGCTGGCTTCGACGGGCATGCCTTCCAGCGCGTCATTGATGGCATCCAGCGCTTCGGGCGGCTCGAGGAAGAAGTCGCCGCTGATGCGCACGTTGCGCATCTGGCCGTCCACGACCTCGAGATCGGCGACAACGAGTTTGCCGCCGGGAACCTTGTACTCTGCATGCATGGTTGCGCTCCTTGCGTGGTGGGCGGCTCAGCGTTGGACCGAGGCCGCGGTTTGCCCGAAGAGAATCCGGCGCGACGCCTCGTCGCTGACGGATGGCTGCTGGTTGATCGCCTCGGCGCGCGCATAGGCGCGCACCGTGGCCGGCCGCGCCTTGATGGCCTCGAACCAGCGCTTCAGGTGAGGAAAATCGTCCAGGTCCTGGCCTTGCTTCTGGTGCGGCACGATCCAGGGATAGGACGCCATGTCGGCAATCGAATAGTCGCCCGCGATGAATTCACGGTCGGCCAGGCGCTTGTCCAGCACGCCGTACAGGCGGTTGGTCTCGCGCACGTAGCGGTCGACGGCGTAGGGCAGTTTTTCCGGCGCGTATTGCGAGAAGTGGTGGTTCTGGCCCGCCATGGGGCCCAGGCCGCCCATCTGCCAGAAGAGCCACTGCAGGACGTCGGCGCGTCCGCGTGGATCCGTGGGGATGAACTGGTGCGTCTTTTCCGCCAGGTAGAGCAGGATGGCGCCGGACTCGAACAGCGGGATGGGCGCCTGGCCGTCGGCGGGGTCGTTGTCGACAATGGCCGGGATGCGATTGTTCGGTGCGATCGCCAGGAATTCCGGCGCGAACTGCTCGCCCTTGCCGATATTGATCGGATGCAGGGTGTAGGGCAGTCCGGTCTCTTCCAGGAAGAGGGTGATCTTGTGGCCGTTGGGCGTGGTCCAGTAATACAGGTCGATCATGGCGATGGTCCTGTCGGGCGGGAGGTCAGGGGGTGGCGGCAGGCGCGGGTTGCGCCAGCGCGGCGTCGATGTCCTTGCGCAGGCTGGCGGGCGTGTCGGTGGGCGCGTAGCGGCGGATGACCTGGCCATCACGGCCGACCAGGAACTTGGTGAAGTTCCACTTGATGGCCTCGGTGCCGAGGATGCCGGGCTTCTCGCCCTTGAGCCAGCGGTAGAGCGGCGCGGCGTTGTTGCCGTTGACCTCGACCTTGGCGAACATCGGGAAGGTCACGCCGTAGCGCAATTCGCAGAAGGACTTGATGCTGGCTTCGTCGCCCGGCTCCTGGTGGCCGAACTGGTCACAGGGAAAGCCCAGCACGGCGAAGCCTTGCGCGGCGTAGTCGCGCTGCAGCGCCTCCAGGCCTTCGTATTGCGGGGTGAAGCCGCATTGCGACGCGACGTTGACGACCAGGGCGACCTTGCCCTGGAAATCGGCGAGGGCGCGGGGGGCGCCATCGATATCGGTGACGGAAAACTCGTACAGGGAGGACATGTCTGGCTCCTGGTGCTGCATAGAAGACGGGTTCATGACTTGTACTCGCTTGCGCGAAAGCAGTCTGGCGCCTGGCCCGGCATGGCTGGCGCCTCGTTCCTGCCCGCAGTGTATCAAGCCGCAGGATGGGACAAGCCACCAGACGTATCGAACTGGCTCAATATCGGGGACCGAGCCCCTTCCTGGACATTCTTCGTTACCCGGTTTGTGAATTTTGGCGGAGATGGGAGGGCTCGCCGGGCGCTTCTGGCGCCCCGGCCGGCCTCGTCACTTCAAGCCCGCGTAGGCATCGATGGCCCGCTGGCGGCTGGCCTTCAGGTCCACGATGGCCGCCGGGTAGCCGCAAGCCTTGCGCTGCGCGGCGCTCGGATCATGGATGGCCTTGTTGTCCAGGTTCGCCAGTTCGGGCAGCCAGCGGCGCAGGTAGACACCTTGCGGATCGAAGCGCTGCGATTGCGACACGGGATTGAAGACGCGGAAATAAGGCGCGGCGTCGGCGCCGGTGGAGGCCGACCATTGCCAGCCGCCGTTGTTGGCCGCCAGCTCGCCATCGACCAGGTGGGCCATGAACCAGGCTTCTCCCAGCCGCCAGTCGATGAGCAGGTTCTTGGACAGGAACATGGCGGTGACCATGCGCACCCGGTTGTGCATCCAGCCGCAGGCCAGCAGCTCGCGCATGCCGGCATCCACGATGGGCACGCCGGTGCGGCCCTGCTGCCAGGCCTGGAGGTCGTCGGGCGCGTCGCGCCAGGGCACGGCCGCCGTCTCGGGCTTCATGGGCTGGTGCATGGACAGGCTCGGGAAACCCGCCAGCAGATGCTGGTAGAACTCGCGCCAGAGAATCTCGGTGATCCAGGTGCGCACGCCCGTGCTGCCGCTGTCGAGCTCGCCCTGGTTGGCCGAGAGCGCCGCGCGCAGGCACTGGCCGGGCGACAGTACGCCGGCCGCCAGGTAGGCTGAGACGCGGCTGGTGCCGCGGTGGGCGGGCAGGTCGCGGCGGCTGTCATAGGCCGCGATGGCCTCGCCCACGAACGCATCCAGCGCGGCATGAGCGGCGTCCTCGCCGGCAGGCCATTGATCGCTGAGCGCGGCCGGCGGCGTTTCGAAACCGTCGGCCGACAAGGGCGTGGGAGCGGGGGCCTCGCCGCGTCGCGGGACCGACTGTGCGGCGGGCGGCGGCAAGGCAGCCAGCGGCGCTTCGCGCAGCAGGTCGCGGCAGCGTTTCGAGAACGGCGTGAAGACGCGGTAGTAGTCGCCGCCGCCGGTGCGAACCGTGCCGGGCGCCAGCAGCACGGCGCCATGGTGGCCCAGGAGTTCCACGCCGCGTTCGCGCAGGCGGCGCGCCACCAGGCCGTCGCGGCACCGCTCGTTGACGGGATATTCGATGTTGCAGTGGACAGCGCCGATGCCGTGGGCGTCGCAGAAGTCGGCCAGCAGGTCGGGCGCCTCGGCCCAGGTGTCCATCTTCAGAACGTGCAGGTCGATGCCGCGCTCGGCCAGCGCGCTGGCGAAGGCGCGCAGGTTGCGCAGCCAGAAGTCGATCTTCGCGGGCGCGTCGCCGTGGATGCGCCATTGGCCGGGGGCCGCCAGGTAGACGGCCGTCACCGGCCCTTGTTGCGCGGCCGCGTGCAGCGCCGCGTTGTCATGCACGCGCAGGTCGGTGCGCGCCCAATACAGCGAAGCCATCGCTTATTGCTTTTCCGGGTTGTTGCGCGGCGCGTGGGCGCCCTGGTGCCAGGCGCGAACGGCCTCCATCGTGTTCTTCACGTGGTTGGACGGGTCGCCGCTGGCGTATTGGTACAGCACCTTGCCTTCGGGCGAGATGACGAAGGAGACGCGGTTGGCCACGCCGGGCAGCACGGCGTGCGCCACGTCGTAGTTCTTCATGATGCTGTGGTCGCTGTCGGCGGCCACGGCGAACTTGCCGCCGCAGGCGCTGACGCTGAATTTCTTCAGCGTGTCGAGGTCGTCGCCCGACACGCCGATCACGGTGGCGCCCATCGATTTGTAGGTGTCGGTGGCCTCGGCGAACAGATGCGCTTCGATCGTGCAGCCTTGCGTGAAGGCCGCGGGATAGAAGTACAGCACCACGGGGCCTTCCTTCAGGGCTTGCGCCAGGTCGAAGGTGAAGGGCTTGCCGGCCAAGGCCGCCTCGGCGGTGAACGTGGGCGCCTGTGCGCCCGCGGACAGTGCCGCGTGTGCGGAGGGCAGGGCGTGGGCGCCGGCAAGACCCAGCAGGGACGCTGCCAGCGCCGCGCGGGTGACAAGGCGGCGGGCGGGGCGCAAGGCGATGGCGGGCAGGGCGGTCATGGCGCGGACTCCGTGGCGGTCGACGAGGACGGGGAAGAACGTTGAACCCATCATGCCATAGCGGCGGCGGGGCCGATGTTTCAGCTGGGAACAGGACGGGATTCTGCCTTGTTTCCCGCTTGACGCGCGAGGCGGCATCGGCAACGCTAGCCCTGTTCAGAGGCATCCGGAGTTTCCCATCATGGCCCGCACCCTTTCAGGCTCGGCACTGGCCCGCGCGCTGGGCGCCGCAGCCACCGGCACGGCGTTGATGGCGCTGGCCATCCCGGCACTGGCCCAGGGCGCCAACCAGCCCGCTTTTCGTTACACGCCCGCGGCCGAGATGGCGCGCGCGACGCCGGCGCCCGTCATCGACGTGAACCCGGCGCCAGGCACGCCGCTGACGCCCGCGCCACCCGCGGCGCCCGCGGCTGTCAATCATCCGATGCCGCAGGTGCTGCCCGGCGGCGCCCAGGTGCGGGCGGCGTCGCCCGGCGGGCCCACGCCAGGGCAGGTGTATTCGACCTCGCAGCCTGCCGCGCCCGAACCCGTGAAGCCCATCCAGCCCGCGGCCAAGCCGGCCGCGCAATCGGTGAAGCCTGCCGCCCGGCCCGACAAGGTCTATTCCACGTCGCCCAAGCCTGCCGCGCCCAAGGCCGCGCGGCCGGCCGGCGAGACCAGCGCCAAGCCCGACATTCCCGACAAGGTCTACGGCACCCGGTCGCTGTCCACCCAGCAACCCGCCACGACCCGCCGCGAACGGCAGGTCACGCCGATGCAGATCCAGGTGGAACCCGTGGTGCCCATCCGTCCGCCGCGCGACCGTTACCGGGACGTGCGTCCGCGCGATCCCATGCAGGGACGGTGAGCGTCGCTTCACCGCGGATGCCACGGGATCGCAGTCGATGGTTGCGCGGGGGGCGGCAAGCTGCTAAGTTGCGCGCAGGTTCGTTTCAGGGTGTTTTGCCCGGACGAATATTTCCTTTTCACTTCAAATGGATAGACGCGAATCATGTCCACCAATGACGACGCCGGCAAGCTGCTCCTCCGACTGACCATCGGCATCCTTCTGCTGTTCCATGGCCTTTTCAAGCTGACGAACGGCATCGCCGGCATCCAGGGCATGGTGAGCGCCGCCGGCTGGCCGACCTTCGTGGCCTATGGCGTCTTCGTGGGCGAACTGATCGCCCCGATCCTGCTGATCATCGGCCTGTACACGCGCCCGGCCGCGCTCATCGCCGCCGTCAACATGCTGGTGGCCATCGCGCTGGCGCACAGCTCGCAGCTGTTCGGCTTCACGAACAACGGCGGCTGGCAGCTCGAGCTGCAAGGCCTGTTCCTGTTCGGCTCGCTGTCCATCGCATTGCTGGGCGCCGGCCGCTACAGCGTGGGCGGCCGCTACAACTGATCGTCGCCGTATTCAAGTCTTGACGGAGAAGGCCCGGTGCGCGGATGCGTACCGGGCCTTTTTCATGCGGGCAAGGCTGCTCAGCGTTTCAGGAAGTCCAGCAGGTCCTGGTTGAAGCGCGCCTTGTGCGTGTCGGTCAGGCCGTGCGGGGCGCCCGGATAGACGATCAGCTGGGCGTTCCTGACCAGCGCGGCGGATGCCTTGCCGGAACTGTCGAGCGGCACGATCTGGTCGTCGTCGCCGTGGATGACCAGGGTCGGCACGTTGAACTTCTTCAGGTCTGCGCGGAAATCGGTGGCCGAGAACGCCGCGATGGAGTCATAGGTGTTCTTGTGGCCAGCCTGCAGGCCCTGCGCGCGCCAGCTGTCGATGAGGCCTTGCGAGACCTTGGCGCCAGGGCGGTTGTAGCCATAGAAGGGGCCCGAGGCGAGATCCAGGTAGAGCTGCGCCCGGTTTTCCAGCGAGGCCTTGCGGATGCCGTCGAAGACTTCGATCGGCAGGCCGCCCGGATTGTCCGCCGTCTTCAGCATCAAGGGGGGCACGGCGCTGACCAGGACGGCCTTCTTGACGCGCGCGGTGCCGTGGCGGCCGATGTATCGCGCCACTTCACCGCCGCCGGTGGAGAAGCCGACCAGGGTGACGTCCTTCAGGTCGAGCGCATCGATCACGGCGGCCAGGTCGTCGGCGTAATGGTCCATGTCGTTGCCTTCCCAGGGCTGGCTGGAACGGCCGTGGCCACGGCGGTCATGCGCGACCACGCGATAGCCCTGCGAGGCCAGGAAGATCATCTGCGATTCCCAGCTGTCCGAGTTGAGCGGCCAGCCGTGGCTGAAGGTCACGACCGGGCCGTTCCTGGGGCCCCAGTCCTTGTAGTAGAGGTCCACGCCGTCGGGCGTGGTGAGGGTGCTCGCATTGCGGATGACGGGGGTGCCGGGCGCGGCGTGCGCGGCGCCGGCTTGCACGGCCATGGCCAGGAGGGGGGTGGCGAGAAGTTGGGAAAGCAGTTTCATGATGGGCGTGTCCTGTTCGGGTTCGAGGGTGGGCGTCTGTGTTCGCCGTAGGAAAGAGTTTGCCCGCGCAGATGGAACCCTTGGTGATATATAGTCCTGAAAACTTGATCAGGAGTACGGCATGGAAGATAGGCTTGCAGCCTTGATGACGCACTTTCCCGTGCGGGCGCAGATGTTCAACGCAGGCGCGCTATGCGGCCTGAATGTGGTGGACAGCGACGGCGCGCGGGGGCAGCTGCACCTGATTCGTGCAGGCGCGGCGCAGGTGCGCTACGGCCAGGAGACCCTGCATATCGCGCAGCCCAGCCTGCTGCTGTTCCCGCGTCCGCTGAGCCACCGTTTCGTCACGGACCCCGAGCGCGGCGCCGACATGGTCTGTGCGCACCTGAGTTTCGAGGGCGGCGCCGACAATCCGGTCGCGTCGGCATTGCCGGGGGCCGTGTGCCTGCCCCTGGATCGCGTGGGAGGGGCTGCAGCGGTGCTGTCGCTGCTGTTCGAGGAAGCCTTCGAGCAGCGTTGCGGGCGCGTGGCGCTGGTCGAACGGCTGTTCGAGGTGGTGATGATCCAGGTCCTGCGCCAGTTGATGGAAAGCGGCGAGGTGAAGGGCGGGATGCTGTCGGGCCTGTCGCATCCCCGGCTGCGCCATGCGCTGGTGGCGATGCATGAGGCGCCCGCGCAGGCGTGGACGCTCGACGCGCTTGCCGGCGTCGCGGGCATGTCGCGCAGCGTGTTCGCCACGACGTTCCGCGATACCGTGGGCAGCACGCCGGGACAGTACCTGCAACGCTGGCGGGTGCGGCTGGCGCAGCGCGCGCTGCGGCAGGGACGTCCCTTGAAGCTGATCGCGGATGAGGTCGGCTACGGCAGCGAAGCCGCCTTGTCGCGGGCGTTCAAGGCCCAGTCCGGCTACTCTCCTCGGGAATGGAGGAACCAGGCGCCCGTCGCGGCCGGCGCCTGATCCAGCGGATTGGCGTTCCCTTTCCGGACAGGAGGTGGCGGTCTAGCGCGAGCGCCGGCCGGGTCCGCCCGTGCGAGGGGCGCCCGGGCGGCTGGGGGCACGGCCATCGCCTGCGCCACGGCGCGGCTGCGATGATGTGGCGGTCCGGTTGCCGGCGCCTGCCCGCTGGGACGGGGCGGCCTCCCGGCCCTGGGCGGAACGGGAGGGGCCGCCTGGCCGCGCGCGTTCGGCGGGGGGAGCGGCTTCTGCCTCGTCGTCCCGGGTCGTGCCGTCCATGACGCGCACGCGGAAATGACGGCCCTTGATGTTGCCGTTGGTCAGCGCGGCCAATGCGCGGGGCGCGACGTCGCGGGCGATGGCGACGTAGCTGTAGAACTCCTGGACGGTGATCTTGCCCACCTGTTCCTTGGTGAGTCCGGCCTCGCCGGCCAGGGCGCCCATCAGGTCGCCGGGGCGCAGTTTCTGTTTCTTGCCGCCCAGGATGCTGAGCGTGACCATGGGGGGCAGCAGCGGGCCGCCGGGGGCAGGCGACAACTTCGTGATGTCCTCCCAGCGCAGCGGCGTGCCCAGGTATTTTTCCACCAGCGTGGCCCAGCGCATCTCGTGCGGCGCGCACAGGTTCAGCGCCAGCCCTTTCTCGCCGGCGCGGCCCGTGCGGCCCACGCGGTGCACGTGCACTTCGGTGTCCTGCGTCACGTCGACGTTGATGACGGCGTCCAGCGAACTGATGTCCAGGCCGCGGGCGGCCACGTCCGTGGCCACCAGCACCGAGCAGCTCTGGTTGGCGAATTGCAGCAGCACCGCATCGCGGTCACGCTGTTCCAGGTCGCCGTGCAGCGCCAGGGCGCTGATGCCGCGCTCGCGCAGGAAGGCGGCCTGGTTCTCGCACTGGGCGCGCGTATTGCAGAAAGCCAGCGTGGACACGGGCCGGAAATGGCGGATGAGCGTCTCGACCGCGGCTTCGCGCGTCTCGCGCGGAATCTCATAGAAGATCTGGGTGATCTGCGTGGGCGCGTGCAGCGCCTCGACCTTGACCTCTGCCGGCCGGTTCAGGAAGCGGGCGCTCGCACGGCGGATGTCGGCGGCATAGGTGGCCGAGAACAGCAGCGTCTGGCGGCGCGCCGGGCACTGGGCGACGATCTGCGCGATGTCGTCGAAGAAGCCCATGTCCAGCATGCGGTCCGCCTCGTCGAGCACCAGCGTGCGCAGGCGCTCCAGCGCCAGGTTGCCGCGCGCCAGGTGGTCCATCAGCCGTCCGGGCGTGCCCACGACGACGTGGGCGCCGTGGGCCAGCGACTCGGTCTGGGGGCGGATCGGCGTGCCGCCGCACAGCGTCAGGATCTTGATGTTCGGAATGGCGCGCGCCAGCTTGCGCAGCTCCAGCGCGACCTGGTCGGCCAGTTCGCGCGTGGGGCAGAGCACCAGCGCCTGCACCGCGAAGAGGTGCGGGTTCAGTGCGTGCAGCAGTGCCAGCCCGAAGGTGGCCGTCTTGCCGCTGCCGGTCTTGGCCTGCGCGATGAGGTCCTGGCCGCTCAGGATGACGGGCAGGGCTTCCGCCTGGATGGGCGTCATCTCGGCATAGCCCAGCGTCTCCAGGTTGGAGAGCAGGGCGGGGTTCAGGGGCAGGGCGGAAAAGGCGGTTTGGGTCACGGGATCGGTCACGGAATCGGGGCCAGGGCGGCCGGAAGACAGGCGCAGGGCGCGCAGGCCGCCAGTCTAGCCCGTTTTGCCGTCCGGGCCGCCGGTGGCTGGCCAGCGTGCGTGGCCAGCGCGTGGCCGCTTGCCCATTGGCCTTGGGTGCATGGCGGCAGTACCATGATGGCAGCAAGCAAGCTGGCGCGTACAGCCGGCGGCCGTCCTCGCGGGAACGGCCTCGCCCAAGGGGCAATCGGGTTTCAGGCGTCAGCGGAGGGAATCATGGACAGCAAGCGCATCGACAGCGGCATTGGATTGACCGTCGGGCAAGGCGACGCCGGCAAGTGGGAGTGGCGCATCAACCGGCTGAAGGAAGACGGCACCCCCGGCGAGCTGCTTGGCGCCGAGCAGGGCTATGACACCGAGACCGAGGCCCACCAGGCTGGCCAGGTGGCCAGCGGATTGCTGGGCGCGTCGGCGGCCTAGCCGGCCTGCATTCAGCCGCGCTGAGCCGCGGCGTTTTCCGCCGAGCCCGGGTCTGCCAGCGTGCAGGTGAAGGCCAGCTTGTTGCCGTCCGGGTCGCGCACATAGGCCACGTAGAACGTCGGGCCATAGCGCTCCCGCACGCCGGGGGCGCCCTCGTCGCTGCCGCCGTGCCGCAGCGCCAGGGCGTGCAGCGCGGCCACTTCGCCGGCGTCCCGGTTGCGCAGCGCCGTCATGACGCCATTGCCGGGCCGGGCGGGCGCGCCGTCGAACGGCAGGCAGGCGAAATAGCGGGGGGAAGACGTGTCGTTGGGATCGCCCCAGCACACTGCCTGCGCATCGCGCCAGCATTGGGCCAGCCCCATCGTTTCGAAAATCGGCTGATAGAACGCCGCGGCGCGGTCGAGGTCGGCAACGCCCACCATGGTGTAGCTGATCATTCCGGTCTCCTGGAAACAGCCCTTCGTTGTATCACGGCCTTGCCGCCATCCTATGAACCTTGGTAGTTGCCGCCAGCGCGGCGCGCCCGTGAAATGCCGGTAGCGGCATGGGACGCGACAGAGGGCGAGGCATGGGTATCTCGGAGGTCAGGACGGCGGCGGCAGTGACGGTTTTGCCCGGCCCGCGCGACAGCGCGGCTGCGGGTGCGGCGGCGCGCCACCGTTACCTGCTTCCCCTCCTGCTGGCGGGCCAGGCGATGGCCGCCATGGATACCTCGATCGCCAACGTGGCAGCCCCCGCGATGCGCGCGGACCTGGGCCTGTCCGGTGCGGCGCTGCAGCTTGCGGTGGCGGGCTACGTGCTTGCCTACGCGGTGTTTCTCATCACCGGCGCGCGGCTGGGCGATGACCACGGCTACCGGCGCGTCTTCGTGCTGGGCGTGTCGATCTTCACCGTGTCCTCGCTGGCCTGTGGCCTGGCGCCCAGCACCGGGTGGCTGATTGCGGGGCGCGTGGCGCAGGGCGTCGGCGCGGCGCTGCTGGTGCCGCAGGTGCTGTCGCTGATCCAGCATCACTACACGGGGGGCGCGCGTGCGCGGGCCATCGGCTATTACTCGATGATCCTGGGACTGGGCGCCACGGCGGGCCAGTTGCTGGGCGGGGTAATCGTCACCGTGGACCTGGCGGGCAGCAGCTGGCGCCCCGCGTTCCTCATCAACGTCCCGATCGGGATCGCGCTGGTATGGCTTGCGCGCCGCGTCATTCCTGATACGCGTGGCGAGCGCAGGCGGCTGGACCTGGCCGGCGTGCTGACCCTGTCGCTATCGATGCTGGGCGTGGTGGTCCCGCTGACCTTCGGCCAGGATCTCCACTGGCCCGCGTGGACCTGGGCCAGCCTGGCGGCGGGGCTGCTCGGCCTGTGGGGGTTCTGGCGCTACGAGAACGCACTGGCGCGCCGAGGCGGCGCACCGCTGCTCAATCTTCAGGCCCTGGCCACGCCTGGCATCCGTGCCGGCCTCGCCGTGATCGCCACGGGTTTCATCGGCTACGGCGGCTGGCTCTTTGCCGCGGCCCTCTATCTGCAGGCGGGCATGGGCTTTTCGCCGCTGACCTCCGGGCTGGTGTTCACCGCCTACGCGCTGGGCTTCGGCATCTCGAACCTGAAGTGGTCCAGCCTGCCCGCGGCCTGGCTGCGCTGGACCCCCGCCGCGTCGCTGGGCGCGATGGGCCTGGCCAACCTGGCTTTCGGCGCGACGGCGCTGGGCCTGGGCTGGGCCGCGACGGCGATGGTGCCTCTGCTGTTCCTGGCTGGCGGCAGCCATGGCCTGGGTTTCGGCACCACGGTGAACCAGATGACCCTGCGCACGGCGCTGGCGCATGCGCCAGCCATCAGCGGCCTGGTGACCACCGCGGTGCAGCTCTCGATCGTGCTTGGCATCGCCTTGCTGGGCGCGCTGTACCTGGCGCTGGGCGTGGCGGGCGACGCCAGGACGTCGTCGCGGGCGATGGCGGGCGTGACCTTTGCCATTGCTATCGGCGCGTGGCTTGCGACGGTGTGCGCGGTAAGGCTGGCGCGTGCACCGCTGGCCGCCGCCCCTGCGGACCCGGCGCGCCATTGATCGCGTCCCTGCGTCGCGACGCGTCCGGCATCCATTGTTGCCTTTGAAGGAGACCCTCTTCGTGCAAGCGCCTGTGATCCGATCCGACCTCTCCGCCAGCCAGGTCCAGCAGGAAGTGCGTGCGCTGTTCGCGCAGATGCTGGGCCTGCCTCCCGAGCACATCGACGAGACCGAACCCTTGTCGGACTATGGCATCAACTCGGTGGACATGATCGATGCCGCCGTGAAACTGGAGGCGCGCTTCGGCATCCAGTTCGATCCGCAGACCTTGCGGGACCTGAGCTGCCGGGGCTTTGCCGACAGCATCCGCGCCGCGGGCGTGGGCGCCTGGGAGGGGAACGCATCATGAGAGACATGCCTATCGCGATTACGGGCGTCGGCGTGTTCTCGCCGCTGGGCGGGACGCCGCAGGCCATGTGGGATGCCCTGGCGGGCCAGGCGGAACTGCGCGGCTCCTGGGCCAAGCGGGCGCTATCGGCCTATCCGGTGGACAACGTGGTGTCGATTTCCGAGGACTTGTGGGCCAGCCTGCCGGGCGCGCAGGCGCGCGGCGACAACCGCTCGCGGCGCATCGCGGCCTATGCCGTGGACGCCGCGCTGGCGGATGCCCAGGCCGACCCGCTCAGCCAGCGCGCGGGCTGCGTGCTGGGCACGACCACCGCAGGCGTGGAGATCGCGGAAGACCAGTTGCGCCTGCCGCCCGCGCGCTGCGAGGCATTGAGCGAGGTCGACATGGATGGGGCCAGCATCGTGCCCGATCACGCGCGCGGCGCGCCTTGGCGCGGGCCGACCCTGGTGCTGTCGATGGCCTGCGCATCGGGCTTGGCGGCGCCAGCGCAGGCCATCGACATGCTGCGCGCGGGCGAGGCCGACCTGATGGTCGCGGGCGGCGTGGACGTGCTGCTGGAATACACCGTCTGCGGCTTCAACGGCCTGCGGCTGGCCTCGGGCGGACCCTGCCGGCCCTTCGATGCGGGCCGGCGCGGCGTGGTGCTCTCCGAGGGCGCGGCCTGTTTCTGCCTGGAGCCGCTGGACGCCGCGTTGCAGCGGGGCGCACGGGTGCGGGCGGTGATCGCCGGATACGGCATCAGCTGCGACGCCGAGCACGTGACGGCGCCGGATCTCGATGGCGTGCGCCGTGCAGTCTGCCAGGCGCTTGCCGCGGCCGGCGTGCAACCTGAACAACTGGGCGCGGTCTTCACCCATGGCACGGGCACGCTTGCGAACGACGCCACCGAGGTCGCCGCGTTGCGCGCGGCTTTCGGCACCCAGGCCTTGCCGCCCCTGACCTCGGTGAAGTCGATCCTGGGCCACTCCCAGGCGGCCGCGGGCGCCTTCTCGCTGCTGGCCGCCACCTTGTCCCTGGAACAGGGCGGCGTGCCGCCCACGGCGGGCCTGCAGCAGATCGACCCCGCCCTGGACGTGGACGTGGTGCACGGCGGCGTGCGCGCCTTGTCGGCCCGGCATGTCCTGGTCGATGCCTTCGGGTTCGGCGGCAACAACTGCGTCATGGTGCTGGCGCATCCGGCGGCCTGCGCGGCGGATATCGGGAGGCTGGCGGCATGAGCGCCCGGCCACTCGAAGGCGTTCGCACCGCAGCGCGCCAGCGTGAAGGTCGTCCCGTGAGCGCTCTGGTGATCTCCCATGCGGCGGCCAACCGCGTCCAGGGCGCCGAGGGGCTGGACGAGGCAAGACTGTGCCGCGAGCGGCGGTCGAAGAAGGTTGGCGCGTTGCCGCTGCGCGCGCGCATGGTGCTGCACGCCAGCGCCCGCTGCGTGGCACCGGACACGTCAGTCCCGTCGGACGTGGGCGTGAGCCTGGGGACGCAGTTCGGCGCCATCGATGTCGCCGAGCAGGCCCTGGAGACTGTCGCGCGCGAAGGTTTCGGCGGCGTGACGCCCTCGGCGTATGCCACGGGACTGCCCAATGCGGTCGCCGCCATCGTGGCGTCGGTGCATGGCCTGCAAGGGCCCAACCTGACCTTGCTGGGCTACCAGTCGGGGCTGGACGCGATCATCGCGGCCTGCCGGCAGATCCGCGCGGGCAATGCGCGTGCGATGCTGGCCGGCGGCTTCGACTTGCCGAGCGAACGATACGCGGCACACCTGCAGGACACGCCGCGCTACGCGGATGCCGGGCCGATCCTGCCAGGCGTCGGCCTGCTGTGGGTGCGCGAGGCGGATCCCGCCGATGAGACGGCGGGGGCGGTGGTCATGGGATGGGCCAGCGGCCACCTGGCGACACCCCTGTCCACGTTGGGACAGGACACCGGGAGCGATCCCGACGTGCGCGCCTTGATCGCGCGGGCCGTGCCGGGGGAGGAGGGCACGGGCATGCGGATCCATGCGCTGTATCCAGGCCGGCCCGGTTTGCCGGATTACCTGGCGGCCAGCGCGCCGCTGTACCTGATCGAGACGGTCCTGGCGGCGCCGGCGCCCGGCGTGCATGCCGTGCTGGTCCAGGGCTTCCATCCCACCGCCTGCCTCTGCCTCGTCATCCGCAAGATGGCGGGGCGCGTGGCCGAACGCGCGCTGCCCGGCAGCGAGGAGACCTAGCCATGTCCGCCCTTGCTCGACGATTGCCCTATCTTTCCGAGGCGGACCAGGCCTTGCCCGTGCTGGCCGCCCTGGAGGGATTGCGCCCCGGCACGCTGCTGACCGACGACGGCGTGCCGCTGGCCTTGTTCGAGGCGGGCACGCCCGGGCGTCCGGTCGTGCTGCTGGTCAACGCGCTGGGGGTGTCCGTGGTGCTGCTGGCGGCGCTGGCGCAAGCGCTGGCGCGCGACTATCACGTGCTGCTGTGGGAGTCGCGCGGCTTGCCGGACCTGCACGCCTGCGACCCGGCACGCGATCTCTCCGTGGCCCGGCAGGCGCGCGACGCGGCCCAGGTGCTGGATGCGGCAGGCGGCCGGGCGCACGCGGTGGTGGCCTATTGCTCGGGCGCGAACACCGCGGTCTATGGCTTGGCCCATGGCCTGCTGCGCGCCGGCCGGCTGCTGATCGCGAGCCCGTCCATGGTGTTGCCCGGCGTGGCGCAGCAGACCGATTATCAACGCACGATGTTGCCGATGTGGGTGAAGGTGGCGCAGGAAGGCCAGCGCTACGCGGCGCTGGTGCGCCTGTTGCTGCAGAAGAACCCGCCCGCTGGCGCCGACGCCATCGGCCGGGCCTTGCTGGCCGTCAATGCCTTGCCGTTCGCGAGCGATGCCTCGACGCATCGCTACGCCCTCCTGCAGGCCGCCTGCCAGGCAGAGGATTGGCAAGCGCTGTTGCCGCGGGTGGACGTGCCGGCCCGCGTGCTGCATGGCGAACAGGACGATCTCATCCATCTGGAGAGCGCGCGCGCCGTGGCCGAGGGACTGGGCCGAGGCAGTTTCGTGGCGCTGCCGGATGCGGGGCATTTCGGCGTCTTCCAGTCGCGCGCGCTGCACCGGGAGGCAATCGCCTTTCTTGGCAGCCCCTCGGCAGGCGCGCCCGTGCCTTTTCCTCACGATACGGAAGGAGCCCGACATGTACACGACGGTCAACGATGACGCGGCGCTGTCCCGCGATGTGATCGCAAGGCTGGGCCGAAGCTGGAACACCCGGGTGGCGGTGCGCCAGGAGCGCCTGGACCTGAGCCAGTACTACGACCCGTCCATTCCCGACTTCCCCGTGGCGATGGTGCCGTTCTGGCACGATCCCGCCATCGGGGCGCTGGACGAGGCGACGCGGTTGCGGCTGCTGGCGGCGGCATGGGTGGCCTACAACGAAAAGGCCATCTACCTCGAGGACGAGATCGTCCAGCCGCTGTGCGCGCAGCTGCTGCGCGGCGACCTGCCGGGCGTCGGGGCGGCGGGCGTGAAACAGGTCATCGCGCAGATCCAGGTGGATGAGCAATTCCATATCCTGATGTGCCTGGACATCTGCAACAACGCCCGCGAGCGTCATGCGCTGCACGATTACGTGGTGCCGCCGCCCAAGGTGGGACTGCTGATGAAGGCGCGCCTGGCGCAGGCGGCAAGCGCGCGGGAAGCCGTGCTGCTGCGCATGGCCTATGCCTCGGTGGCCGAAATGTCGATCAACGCCTACCTGAACCAGGTGTCCAGCGACCAGACCATCCAGCCCTTGAACCGGATCAACACCGATCTGCATCGCAAGGACGAGTCCGCACACAGCGTGGCCTTCCACGAAATCGTGGGATCGGTCTACAAGGCGCTGGGCGACGAGGACCGGGCCACGTTCCGCGCAAGGCTGGTGGATGCGATGACGGACTTCACGACGGCGGACCACGGCAGTTGGGCCTCCATCCTGGCGTACCTGTCCGTGCCGGGGCGGGAGGGCATCCTGGCGCGCCTGGAAGAGACCGGCAAGGACCGCCGGCTTTCGCGTGACTACACGGTGCTCAGCAGTCTTTTCGAAGCCTTGGGCATCGAGGACACGCATGGTTTCTTCAGCCGTTGAGGCGGGCGCGGACGCGCCGGTGGCGTTGATCACGGGCGGCGTGCGCGGCATCGGCGCCGCGGTGGCGCGCCGCCTGGGCCAGGCCGGATACCGGCTGGTCCTGTCCTATCGCAGCGATGACGCTGCCGCGAGCGGCTTGTCGCGCGAACTGGATGCCCAGGGCGTGCAACATGCGATGGTCCGCGCGGACCTGTCCCTGGCGGCGGAGCCGGACCGGCTGGCCGCCGAGGCCGGGGCGCATTTCGGACGCCTGGATGCCGTGGTCAGCAACGCGGGCATTACCGATGACGCGGCCTTCCTGACGCAGGCGCGGGAACGCTACGCGCAGGTGCTCGCCACCAACTTCCTGGGCGCGGCGCGATTGGTGTCGGCCGCCTTGCCGCAGTTGTCGCGCTCGCCCGCCCCCGCCTTGGTGGTGGTGGCGTCCCTGGGCGGCATCGCGGGCAAGGAAGGGCAGGTGGCCTACGCCGCCAGCAAGGGCGCGCTGATCGGCATGGTGCAGTGGCTGGGCCGGCGCCATCGCGGGTCCGGCTTGCGCGTGAATGCCGTGGCGCCGGGTTTCATCCAGACGGACATGATGGCGGGACTGTCGCCCGCGATGACCGCCCACGTGGTGCAGGGCGCGGCATTGCGGCGCGTGGGGCAGGCGCATGAGGTGGCGGAGGCGGTGGCCTTCCTGCTGGCGCCGGGCTACCTGCAATCGACCACCTTGCGCGTGGACGGCGGCTTCCAGCGATGAGCCGTGCATCCGGCCGGGTCGGTCATCCCCAGCAACCATGAAGGGCCAGGATATGGAAAACCACACGGCGCCTGCCGGCCCGCAGCATCCGGACGCCGGCATCACACACCGGGTGTGCTACGCCGATACCGACGCGGGTGGCTATGTCTATCACGCGCGCTACATCGAATTCGCGGAGCATGCGCGCAACCAGCTGATGTACGACGCCGGCTACAGCTTCGCCTCGCTGGCCTCGGCCCACGGCGTGATGCTGGTGGTGCACAGGGTGGAGGCACAGCACCACCTGCCGGCCAGGCTGGAGGACACCCTGAGCCTGCGCGCACGCATTGCGTGGTGCCGGCCATCGAAGTCTCGCTGGGTGACCGAGGCGCGGCGTGGCGATGCGCTCCTGGCCACCGTCACCATCGACATGGTGGCGCTGAACGTGCGCACGCGCGAGCTGGCGCGTCATCCCGAGCCCTTCCTGGCAGCCCTGCTCGGCATGGGGCGGGCGCAAGCGTAAGGCCGCAAGGCTACGAAAGTTGGTAGTTGGCGCTTCCGGCGGAGGACGTTGAAATCCAAAGGACGCGCCGCTTGCGCGGACTGGCCGCGGGCCACCGGGCGCGCATCCAACCCCTGAAGACGTGGAGACCCGACATGAAGAGAGCCGCAACATCGACCTTGGCCCTGGGCGCGCTGGCGCTGGCGGTGAGCGCCGGACTTGCGCTGGGCGGCAGCCAGGCCGCCGCGCAGGAAGAGCGCGTGATCAAGATCGTCGGATTCGGCGCCAAGAGCGGCGTCCTGCGTCAGTTCGGCCTGAACAGCGAGGCCGCCTTGCGCGCGGCGGCCAAGGAGATCAACGATGCGGGCGGCGTGAAGCTGGGCGATGGCAGCCGCGGCAGGATCGAGATCGGGTATTACGACGACCGCTGCAACGTCGACGAAGGCATTTCGCTGGTGCGGCGTTTCGCCGCGGCCGATTGGCTCGCGGGCGTGGGCACGACCTGCTCGCCCGTCGTGGAGGCGGTGTTCGGCATCCAGCAGAAGCGCGCGGGCGACGCCAAGGATTCGGGTGTGCAGTTCCCGGTGTTCACCGACGTGGCCATGAAGATCGGCCTGGCCAGGCAATCCGACTGGGCCTTTCGCAACATTCCCGACGAAATCGAGCTGTACCGCCAGCTGTTCGCCTGGGTGAAGCAGCACCATCCCGATGCCAGGACGGTCTATGGCGGCGTGGAAGAGAACTTCGTGCATTCCAACCAGACCTGGTATTCGATCATGAAGGCGCGTGCCAACCAGGATGGCTACGACGTCAAGGGCGAGGCGAAGTGGCTGCTGGACGATACCAACTTCACGGCGCAGGTGCGCGAGATGAAGGCCGCCAATGCGGATATCGTGGCGATCTCGGCGCATCCCTTCACGGCCTGCGGCGTGCTGAAGGAAATGGCCCGCCAGGGTGTCAAGCCCAAGGTGCTGCTGGGGCTGACCAGCATTTCCAGCCCCGAGACCCTGGACGTCTGCGCGCAGCAGGCCGAAGGCCTCATCATCCCCACCAGCTACGCGCCGGTGAATCCGCAGGCGCGCGCCGCCGCCGATGCCACCGCGCAGTTCAAGGGCTACGCCGACCTGCACAGCATGTCGGCCTGGGAGAACCTGTACGCCATCAAGGCCGCCATCGAATCGGAGGGCGTGCTGGGCAAGCCCGACACCGTCAAGGCGGATCGCGACAAGATACGCGCCGGCCTGTCGAAGCAGACCCAGATGGATGGCCTGCTGGGCATTTCGCAGCGCACGCCCGAGCGCGAATCGATCAAGCCCTTCGTCTTCGTGCAGGCCACCGGGGCCGAGTGGGCGGTGGTGCACGCGCCGGTGCAGTAAGCCGCGCGCACGATGGCGATGCTGCTGGCGGTTCGTGGCCTGGCCTGCCGTTACGGCGGGATTCAGGCGTTGAGTGGGCTGGACCTGGAGCTGGCCGCGGGCGAAGTGCTCGGGCTGATCGGCCCCAACGGGTCGGGCAAGAGCACCACGCTGGACCTGCTGGCGGGCGTGCGGCCCAGCCCGCCCGCCGCCGTGCAGTTGGCGGGCCAGCCCATCGGCCATCTGCCCGCGCATCGGCGCGCGCGCCTGGGGTTGCGGCGCACCTTCCAGGAGCCGCGCCTGGTGGCTGCGCTGACGGTCAGGGAGAACCTGGCCGCGGCGCTGCCCGTGGGGCGCGGCTGGCCGTGGCGGCGCACGGACGGCATGCCCTGGCTCGAGGCTTGCGGCCTGGCGCATGAGGCGGGCCGGCTGGCCGGCGAATTGTCATTCGGCGCGCGACGGCGGCTGGAACTGGCCCGTGCCTTGTCGCCAGGGCCACGGCTGGTCCTGCTGGACGAACCGGCGGCGGGCTTGACCGAGGAGGAGGTCGGCATGCTGGGCGAAACGATACTTCGCATCCGGCGCGCGGGCGTGGGCGTCGTGCTGGTCGACCATGTGATGCGTCTGGTCATGGCCGTCTCGGACCGGCTGGCGGTGCTGGAGCGCGGTTGCAAGATCGCCGAGGGATCGCCCGCCGCTGTCAGCGCCGATCCCCGTGTGCGCCGGGTCTATCTGGGAGAGGGGACATGACGGCTGCCCACGCGGCGGTGCTGACGGTGCGCGGCCTGGCGGCGGGCTACGGGCCGCAAGGGGTGCTGCGCGACCTGTCACTGGCCGTGCCGCGGGGAGCGGTGGCCTGCCTGCTGGGACCGAACGGCGCGGGCAAGACGACGCTGTTGCGCGCCGTGATGGGCGCGATCGTGCCCGCGCGGGGCAGCCTCCGTTATGCCGGGCGCGAGGACAGCGGCGACATCGAGTTGGGCGGCAGGCCGCCCGCCGATATCGTGGCGCTGGGCGTCGCCCTGGTGCCGCAGCACCGGATGGCCTTTCCTTCGCTGTCCGTGCGTGACAACCTGCTGGCGGGGGCATCGCAGCGCCGCGACCGGCAAGGAATCGGCGCCGACCTGCAGCGCATGCTGGTCCGTTATCCGGCGCTGGCCGAACGCCAGCGCCAGCGTGCGGGAACCCTCTCCGGCGGCGAGCAGCAGATGCTGGCCATCGCGCGCGCGCTCATGTCCCGTCCCGCGTTGCTGCTGATGGACGAGCCCTCGCAGGGACTCGCGCCGCAGCGCGTGCAGGAACTGTCGGCCTGGATCCGTGAACTCGCCGGCGAAGGCATGGGCATTCTGCTGGCGGAGCAGAACGTGAAGTTTGCCAACGCCGTCGCCGATCGCAGCTATCTGTTGCAGGATGGCAAGGCGCTACGCCTGGACCGCGGGGACGCCGGCGGGCAGGACGCACGCGCGGCTGTCTCGGGCTGGTGGGAGGCGGGGGCAGGTCTGCCGGCGTCGGCGCAAGACGCGCGTGCAGGAGGCTGAGCCATGTGGCAAGCCACCCTGGATGGCCTCGCGGTCGGCGCCAGCTATGCCTTGCTGGCCATCGCCTTCACGCTGGTGTTCGGCGTGCTGCGCAGCATCAACCTGGCGTTCGGCGCTTGCATCATGCTGGGTTTGTATGCGGCCATGTGGGCCCGGCAGCAGTGGGGAGTGGATGGCTTGTGGCTGCTGCCGCTGTGCGTGCTCGTCACGGCGGCGGCCGGGCTTTATGTGGACAGGCTGTGCTTCGCGCCGCACCGCCAGCGCGCGGCGGTCACCATGATGGCGGCCTCCTTCGCCATCTGGATGCAGCTGGAGGAGTTCGCCACGGCGCTGTTGCCGCGTCACACGAACGCCTTTCCGTCCCTCTTCGGCATCGGTGAGCGCGCGGGGGAACAGGCGCTGCTGCGGCCTGATTATCTCGCGGCGATGGCGTGCGCGGGCGCCACGGCCGGCCTGGCCTGGTTCCTGGTGCATCGCACGCGCTGGGGCGTGTCGTTGCGGGCGGTGGCGGATCTCCACGATGCGGCAACGCTGGTCGGCATCCGCGTCGAGCGGGTGATCGCCTGGGTGACGCTGCTTGCCGCCGCACTGGGCGGCGTGGCGGGCTTTCTCATTGCCAGTATCGACGCGCAGGTCACGCCGATGTTCGCGATGTGGGCGACCATGAAGGGCATGATCGCGGCCCTGCTGGGTGGGCTGGGATCGTTCGGTGGCGCGTTGGCCGGCGGTCTGCTGCTGGGCCTGCTGGAATTCCATGCCCAGCGGACCTTGGGCGCGCAGGGCAGGGAATTTCTCGGTTATCTGCTGCTGCTCCTGGTGCTGTGGCGCTGCCCGGGCGGGCTCGCGGGCCTGGCGCGCGGCGGCCGGTCCGCGGCGGGGGCGGCATGATGGGCGTCGATGCGCTGAGCCTCGCCGCGAACGTGGGCCTGCTGGCCTTCCTGGCCCTGTCTGCCTATGTGTTGCTGATCGGCGGCGAGATCTCGTTCGGCCAGCAGGCCTTTTTCGGACTGGGCGCCTACGGCGCGGGCCTGGTCACGGTGCTGGGCGGGGCGCCGCTGTGGGCCGCGCTGCTGGTGGCCGGGCTCATCGGCGCGCTGGCCGGGGGCGCGCTGGGGGCGCTGACCCTGCGCCTGCGCGGGCTCTACTTCTCCATGTCGACGCTGGCGGCGGCCGAGGCGACGCGGGTGGCGCTGCAGTGGCTGTCATGGCGGCAAGGCGTCCCGTCCGATGGCCCCCGGGGCAGCCCGCCCGAGATGGCCGGCCCCGACGGCGCGGCAGGCTTTGGCGGCATCCGCTACATCTTCGAGCATGGCATCGATCCGGCGCGCTACGTGTCGCTGGTCTGGTGTCTGCTGCTGGCGCTGGTCGCGGGCCTGTGGCTGCTGGAGCGCTCGCGTGCCGGCCTCGTGCTGCGGGTCGCGGGCCATGATCCGGCGCTTGCCGAATCGATGGGGATCGACGTGCGCCGCGCCAAGCTGGGCGCGGCCATGCTGGCCGGCGCGATCGCGGCCCTCGGCGGGGCGCTCTATGCCCACTACAACACCTATATCGAACCGCGCAATTTCGACGTGATGCTGGGCATCCATGGCGTGTCCTACGCGCTGATCGGCGGCCTGGGCACGCCGTTGGGGCCGCTGCTGGGCGTGGCGCTGGACATCGTCCTGCTCGAGGCGACACGGGCCTTCCAGGGCTACCGCATGGCCGTGTTCGGTGGCCTGGTGGCCGTGCTGCTCATCGTGCGCCCGCGCGGGCTGCTCGACGAAGTCCTGGTCCGCCGCCTGGCGCGCTGGCTGCGCAGGCTGCCGCGCCGCCGGCGCGTCCGTTCACTCACTTCCGAGGAGCTTCCATGAAGACGCGATGCCAACGTTGCGCCATCGGCGCACTGCTTGCCGTCACCTGGCTGGGGAGCGCCTGGGCGCGCCCCGCGATCACGCAGGCCAGCTGCACGCCGGCGCCACAGCCGCTCTTGTACGACTGCCGCGTGGTACTGGCCGATGGCGGGCAGCCGGTGACGGGGGCCGTCTTCACCCTGACGGCCGACATGCCCGCGATGCCCATGGCGCACCACGTTCCTGCCGTGCCCGCCGAGCCCACCGGCACGGCGGGCGAGTATCGCGCGACGGTCAGGCTGGAGATGCCGGGCACCTGGACCCTCAAGTTGCGGGTGACCCGGCCCGCGCCGGACCTGTTGCTTCGCAATATCGAGATCGGCGCGCATGGCAAACCGGCAGGCGCGACGTCGCCCCACGCCGGGCATTGAGCCGGAGGGATGTCTTTCACATTCTCAATGGGAATGTGATGGCTTCCAATTGATAGCTTGAAGCCCGGCGGGGCGGGGCGTGTAATGGTCCGGACCGTCGGCGGCTGTCGCGATGGCGTGCAGGAGACGAGCGGCATGGGCATTTCCGAACAGGTGTGGCAGCGGCGCTGGCTGCTGGTGGTGGCGGGCGGCGTGATCATGGGGATGGCGCTGGGCATCCGGCACGTCCAGGGCCTGTTCATGCAGCCGGTGATCCTGGATCGGGAATGGTCGCGCGAGGCCTTCGGCTTTGCGCTGGCCATCCAGAACCTGGCCTGGGGCATCTTCCAGCCTTTCACGGGCATGCTGGCCGACCGCTATGGCTCGGCGAAGGTGCTGTTTGGCGGGGCGCTGGCCTACGTGCTTGGGCTGGTGCTGATGGCGCAGTCGGTCACGCCCTTGCAGTTCACGCTCACCAATGGCCTGCTGATCGGGATCGCGTTGTCTGGCACGGCCTTCGGTGCGGTCTACGGCGCGCTGAGCCGCCTGTTCCCTGCCGAGCATCGGAGCTGGGCGCTGGGGGTGGCCGGCGCCATCGGCGGCCTGGGCCAGTTCTGCATGGTGCCGCTGGCGCAGGGCCTGCTGGATCGCATGGACTGGACCATGGCGGCCATCGTGCTGGGCATCCTGATGCTGCTGATCGCGCCGCTGGCGGCGTTCCTGCGCGAGCGCCCGGTGCAGCAGGCCGCGCAGGAGGCGCGCCAGACCATGGGCCAGGCGATCCGGGAGGCCTTCTCGCATCGCGGCTTCTGGTTGCTGAACCTCGGCTTCCTGGCCTGCGGCTTCCAGCTCGCGTTCATCGCGACGCACATGCCGTCCTACCTGATGGAGAAGGGCCTGAGCGCGCAGCAGGCCGGCGCCACGCTCGCCATCATCGCGCTCTCGAACATCCTGGGCACCTACCTTTGCGGCTACCTGGGCGGCTTCCTGCGGCGCAAGTACCTGCTGTCGTGGATATACCTGCTGCGCGCGGTCGCCATCGCACTCTTCATCACGGTGCCGCTTTCGCCCCTGTCGGCGTATACCTTCGCTTTCGTCATGGGCCTGCTGTGGCTGGGCACCGTGCCGCTCACCAATGGGCTCGTCTCGCAGGTCTTCGGCGTGCGCTACATCACCACGCTCTTCGGCTTCGTCTTCTTCGGCCACCAGGTGGGCAGTTTCTTCGGGGTCTGGCTGGGCGGCTACGTCTATGACCAGACGCGCTCCTACGACCTGCTGTGGCTGGGCTCCATCGGGGTGGGGCTCATGGCGGCGATGCTGCATTGGCCGATCAATGACCGGCAGATCTTGCGGCCCACGCTGGCGGGCGGGCAGACGGCATGAGCGCCCCGCGCACGCTGATTCCGCTGCGGCGCGCCTTGTTGCGGCGGCTGCTGGGGCGCTGCCTGGGCGCGATCGTCGGCATCGGCCTGCTTGCCCTGGTCTTCCATGCCTGGCTGCAGTCCTCGGTGCTGTTGCCGCTGCTCGGCGGGATGTCGTTTTGCTGAGCCTTGCCTGCCGGCGAAAGCGTCTGCCGCTTGCCAGCCGGCGCCCGCGGCGTTGCGTGTCGGCGCGCTCGCGTTGACGCCCCGACGGCCCCTCACAGATTGTTTTCGATGAAGCCGATGCCCAGTGGCACGACCATCCCTGCCAGCGGCAGCGCAGGCTGGGCCAGGAAACCGCACAGCGCCTGCGCGGCGTCCGCCGCGCGCATCGGGCGGAACTTCATCGCATAGGCTTTCAAGCCGTCCCGCGCGGCGCGCCAGGCGTCCTCGCCGGCGTCCTCCTGGCAGGCTTGCAGTTGCGCACAGTTCACACGCACGCCGAAGCGCAGCATTTCCTTGGCGAAGCTCTTGGCGGCGGCGTGGCGGGCCTGGCTTTCGATCGCGGCCAGCGGTAGCCCCAAACTGTCGCGCAGGCTGTCTTCGCGCGTCATCACCCAGAGTTGGCCGCCGTCTCCGCGCGCGAGCCGCTGCCCTGCGGCCTGCAACACGTCCAGGAAACGCAGGATGGCATCGTGCGCCGTGTCGGGCCAGGCCGTGTCATCGCCAAGCCCGTCGGGCGGGCCGATGAGCACGGCCGACAGCGGCAGGGCCCTGTTGTCCGGATCGCGCAGCCAGGCCGCCGGATCCGCCTGTTCGATGACGCATATGCCGTCAGGCTGGCCGGCGCCCCGGCCCGGGCGCACGAGCGCGGTCACCGCGCGGCCTTGCCCGGCCAGCGCGCGGCCAAGCGCCTGGCCGAGCGCGTCGTGCGCGTCGATCAGCAGGACCGCGCCCGCCCGTTCGTCCACCGCCTTGGCCTCAGGCGCTGGCGCGGGTGTCTTGCGTGGCGAGTTCGCCGGCAATGTAGCGGGCGAGGGTGCCCACGTCCTTGCAGGTGCGCGCGATGAAGGCCTTGTCGGGGTCGGGCAGCTTGATGCCGAAGGTCTTCTCCGCCGCGACCAGAAGGTCCAGCGCATCCACCGAGTCCAGCGCCAGGCCGTCGTCGATGAGCGGCGTGTCGTCCTGGATATCGGCCAGCGTCACGCCGCCATTGGCCAGATCCAGCTTGTCCAGCAGGAGGTCCTGCTTGATGGTTGCGATGATGTCCTCGAGATGCCATGCCTGTGCCATGTCGGCTCCTTATAGGGGGCGGGGGGAGTCCAGCGGGGCGTCGGGCTCGCCGACGGTATAGATGTTCACGGTGCCGCGCATGCAGCGCTTGCCGCCGGCGTGCGCGCTCGCGCGGAATGTGACGATGCGCCCGCCCTCGGCGCCACTGGGCACCTCGCGCAGCAGCCGGACCTCCGCCGTGACGTCTGCCGGCGGGCGCACCACATGGTTGAAGCGCGCGTCCTCCACGCCCACCAGATAGCCTTTCAAGGCCCGGCCGGCGCGATGGCTCAGCAGCAGGTTGGCGGTCTGGGCAAGCATCTCGACGAGCACGACGCCGGGCACGATCGGATCGCCGGGAAAGTGTCCGTCGAAACAGGGGGCATCCGGCGTGAAGGCATGCACGCCCCAGGCCTGCATGCCGTCCGCGCCGATCTCGGCATGGTCCACGAAGAGAAAGGGCTTGCGATGCGAGAGATAGTCGGTGGTCTGGACGACCGCCTGCCTGGCTTGCGTCACGGAGTGTCCTGGTCGCGGTCGGCGCGGCGAAGGCCGCGCCAGCGAGGCTATTTCAGCCCGCGCCGTGGGCAGGCGGCAACTACCAACGGTGGTAGGACGCGGTGGGACGCGGTTCAGGCAAGGATCGCCAGGGCGTCGGGCGCCGCCAGCGCCGCGGCTTCCGCGCGGATCCAGGTGACGACGTCGATCACGTCCTGGCGTGGCTGGGTGTCGGCCTGGATCAGCCAGTAGCCATAGCCGCCCGCATGCCCGCCAGGCAGCGAGTCGAGCGAGATGAGCCGGCCATCGGCCAGCATGGGCGCCACCAGGGAGTAGCGTCCCAGCGCGATGCCCTGGCCGGCCACCGCGGCCTGGATCACCTGGTCGTACTGGTTGAAGCGCAGCAAGCCGCGCGCGCGGGTGCTGTCCAGGCCCGCCACGCTGAGCCTGTCGGCCCAGTGCAGCCAGGGCCGGCCAGGCACGTCGAACTCCAGCAGGACCAGCTCGCCAAGGCCCTGCGGCGTATCGAGCCTGGCCGAGGCGAAGGACGGGTGCGCCACGGGCAGCACCGCCTCGCCGAACAGCCGCAATGCGCCGTGCGGCGCCTGCTGGTCGGCGCAATACCGGATGGCCAGGTCCACGTCTTCCTGGCGCAGGTCGATGAGCTTGTTGTTGGCAGCGACCCGCACGTCGATGGCGGCGTGCTGCTGTTGGAACCGGCCCAGCCGCGGCAGCAGCCACAACGCGGTCACGCCGATGCTGGCCGTGATGGTGACGGGTTGGCGTTCGCGGTCATGCGCAAGGGAGTAGAACGCATCCTGCAGTTGCTGCACGACGCTGTCGGCGGTCCGGAACAGCCGTTCGCCTGCGGGTGTGAAGGTGATCGCGCGGTGGCCGCGCAGCAGCAGCTTCACGCCCAGCGCGGTCTCGAGCGCCTGGATCTGGCGGCTGACCGCCGACTGCGTGAGGCACAGGTCCTCGGCGGCCAAGGTGATGCTCATGCGCCGCCCGACCGCGACGAAACCGCGGATCAGGTCCAGCGAAGCCAGGCGGACTAGGGGTGTTGACATTCCGTTCACTCATGCGAAGGGTCCAGAGAAGATTGATTGAGTCTTTTGGCCATGTCAAGTGAAATGGGGGCAAATCCTGATGGGGAGCATCTGCCTATGTCCACCCAGCCTTCACCGCCCCTGCCCATTTCCTTCCAGGCCGCCGACGGCTACACCCTGCATGGCATGCTCTGGCGCCATGAGGGCCGGGACCCGGATCGCAACCTGGTGATCCTGAATGCGGCGACATCCGTGGCGAGCCGCTATTACGGCCGTTACGCGGCTTACCTGTTCCAGCACGGCATGGATGTCATGACCTATGACTATCGCGGCATCGGCCTGTCGCGCAAGGGGTCGTTGCGACAGCTGGATGCCGGGTGGACGACCTGGGGCGAGCAGGATTTCGAGGCGGCCATCCAGTACGCCTTCACCTCTCGTCCCTACCAGCCCATCGACGTGGTGGCGCACAGCGTGGGGGGCTTCGTCACCGGGTTGGCGGCGTCCAACCACCGCTTGCGCCGGGTGTGCACCGTGGGAGCGCAAATCGCCTATTGGCGCGACTTCGCGCCGCGAGACCGCTTGCGCATGTTGGCCAAGTGGCAGGTCGTCATGCCGGCGCTGACCCGCCTGCTGGGCTATTTCCCGGGCAAGGCGCTGGGGTGGCTGGAGGACACGCCGCGCGGCGTCGTGCATGAATGGACCACGCACATGCGGCGCCTGGAAAGCCAGTTGCGCCGCGGCGTGCCGCCCGAGCGGATCGCGGGCAGGCAGGCGCTGGTGGAGCGTTGTGAAAACCTGTCCGCGCCCATCCTTGCCGTCAGCGTGACGGATGACGATTTCGGGACGGTGGCCGCCATCGAGCGGCTGCTGGCCTACTTTCGCAACAGCCGCGCCACGCATCTGCGGATATCGCCAGAGTCCATCGGCGAGCCGCATATCGGCCATTTCGCCTTCTTCCATAGCCGATACGAGAAAACGCTATGGCCGGTGTCCCTGAACTGGTTGAGGACGGGGTGCCTGGCCCCGGGAACGCCGGGCGTGGTGGTGGCCGCTGGGCGCCGCAACGATGGCATGCCGCCGGCCCGCGCGGCGGGCGGATCGCCAGGTGGCTTGTTGGGCGCGGCGGAGCCGCCAGGACAGCCGTGACACAGCCCCTCAGATGAGCAAGGGGCTGTCGCTCAGGCGATTCGGGGTGCCGGGCGCTTCACCCGGCAGGGCGGCACGCAGCGTGTCCTCGATGTGTGCGATCGCCGCCAGCAGACCCGGCAGGTAGCGGCCCGCGCGCAGCGCCGACTGCAGCGCGTCGCACAGGGTCTGCCAATGCGCATCCGCCACCGGGACGCCACGGTCGGCGATGAGCTCGATCCGGTGGTCGCCCAACGCCACGTACAGCAGGACGCCGCTGCGCCCGGGCGTGTCCCAGACACGCCACCGCCCGAAGACCTCCAGCGCGCGTTCATGGCTGTCGATATGGCGCGAGGGGAGAGCGGTTTCCAATACGACGAGCAACTCGCCGGTGTGGCCCACCTCGCTGGCGCGGATGGCGTCGGCCAGCCGGGCGAGCGCGACCCGGCCAAGCTGACCCCAGCGTATCCAGTGCCCGGCAAGCGCGGTCCAGCCGCCCCCGCTGCGGCCGCTGCCGCCGCTTGAACCGGACCAGCCGCCGCGGGATATCCGTGACGACGAGGCTTCGCGCTTGCGCGCATCGGCAAACGCGAGCGACGCCAGGAAGCCGATGCCCGCGCCCAGCAGGCCCAGGATCCACGACCCCATCAAGGCATAGCCAAGGGCCGCGCCCGCGCAGGCCGCGACCCACGGCGGCAGGGCCAGGATGAAGAGCCCGAGTATCGCCAGGACCTCGAAGGGCAGATGACCCAGCAGGGATCCCAGCACCCCGGTGAACCCTGCGCTGCGTGCCACCGGCGGCGGCAGCGGCTCGCCCCGCACCAGACTGTCCAGGGCGTCCACGCCTGCCTGGATGCCGCCCGCGTAGTCGCCTTGCTGGAAGCGGGGCGTGATCTGTTCGCGGATGATGCGTGCCGCCAGGACGTCCGGCACCGCGCCTTCCAGGCCGTAGCCCACCTCGATGCGCAACGCGCGATCGGACTTCGCCACCAGCAACAGGATGCCGTCGTCCACGTTGCCGCGGCCCAGGCGCCAGGCGTCGAAGGCGCGCGTTGCGTACTGCTCGATGGTGTCATCGCCGGTCGAGTCGATGATCAGGACCGCAAGCTGGGCACCCTTGTCGCGCTCCAGCGCGGCCAGTTTCCGGTCGAGCGCGTCGCGGGCGCTGGCGGGTAGCGTGGATGTCTGGTCCGTGACGCGTTGCCGCAGCGCGGGCACCTCGACCCGGCTGGCGGACGGCGCCACGACGGCAGGCGAGGGGCTTCCTGCGTCGGCCGGGGCGCCCACGGCCGGCGAGCCCAGGCCAAGGCTTGCAGCGACCAATATCAGCACGGCCAGCCAGGCGCGCCAGATGCGCAAGGCCCTCGGCCCGGCTGCCGCGAGCACGGCCATCATTGCGCCGGCGCGGGCTTCGGCGGTTGCGCGCCGTTGCCGAATTCGATGCGGGGCGCGTTGGAAATGGCGGCTTCGTTCTCGACGGAGAAATTGGCCTTGGGGCTGTAGCCGAAGATCTTGGCGGTGATGACACCGGGGAACTGGCGCACCAGCACGTTGTATTGCTGGACCGCCTGCACGTAGCGATTGCGTGCCACGGTGATGCGGTTCTCGGTGCCTTCCAGCTGCACCATCAGGTCGCGGAAGAGCCCGTCGGCCTTCAGTTGCGGATAGTTCTCGGTGACCATCAGCAGTCGCGACAGCGCCGAGCTCAGTTCGCTCTGGGCCTGCTGGAAGCGCTGCAGCATCTGCGGGTCGTCCAGCTGGTCGGCGGTGATATTGACCGATCCTACGCGGGCGCGGGCATTCGTCACGTCGGTCAGCACCTGCTGTTCGTGGGCGGCATAGCCCTTCACCGTGGCGACCAGGTTGGGCACCAGGTCGGCGCGCCGCTGGTACTGGTTCAGCACTTCCGACCAGGCCGCCTTGACCTGCTCGTCGGCCGCCTGCATGGCGTTGTAGCCGCAACCGGACAGGCTCAGGCTGGAGAGAAAGAGGAACAGGTAGGCGGCGAGACGTTTCATCTTTTGGGGCTTGGACGAATAGAGGTGCCTGATTACAACAGGTTTGGACAAGACAGGGCAACGGTGCGCGCGCAGCGGGTATATCCATATGAAACATCAGTCCTAGGACAGGCACGCCGCGCTTGCTACTGTGTCCGGTTGATCTGTCCCCATCTGGAGGCCCGCCTTTGACTTCAGCCGTCGATCGCTTCGGCGACATCACGCCGTTCATCACCCTGCGCCGCGACCTGCACGCCCACCCCGAGCTGGGGTATGCCGAACACCGCACCGCCGGGATCGTCGCCGCCCGCCTGAGGGAATGGGGCTGGACGGTGCACGAGGGCATTGCCGGCACCGGCGTGGTCGGGGTGCTGCAAGGCAGCCTGCCCGGCGGCACGCGCACCATCGGCCTGCGCGCCGACATGGACGCCTTGCCGCTCGCCGAGGAAAACCAGTTCGCGCACCGTTCGCGCCACGAAGGCCGCATGCACGCCTGTGGCCACGATGGCCACACCAGCATGCTGCTGGCCGCAGCCTGGGAACTGGCCCGCACGCGGCAGTTCGCGGGCACGGTGCACGCCATCTTCCAGCCTGCCGAGGAAATGGGGCAGGCGGGTGCGCGCAAGATGATCGAGGAAGGGCTGTTCGAACGCTTTCCCTGCGACGCCGTCTTCGCGCTGCACAACTTCGCGTTGGATCGCGTGGGGGCATTCGCCTTGAATCACGGGGCGCTGATGGCGTCCAGCAATACCTATCGCATCACGGTGACCGGACAGGGCACGCACGCCTCGCTGCCGCACACCGGCGTGGATCCGGTCGCGGCCACCGTCGACATCGCGCAGCAGTTGCAGACCCTGGTGGCGCGCCACGTCGATTCGCGCGACCGGGCATTGCTGGCGGTCACGCAGATCCAGGGCTCCAACGCGCCCAACGCCATTCCCGACACTGCCTGGGTGGGCGGCACCGTGCGCACCTTCTCGCTGGACGCGCTGGACCGCATCGAGGCCGCCTTGCGCCGCCAGGCCACGCACACCGCGCAGGCGCATGGCTGCACGGCGGAGGTGAGCTTCGTGCGGGCCTCGCCGCCGCTGGTCAACCATCCGGCCGAAGCCCGCTTTGCCGCCGACGTCATGCGCGAGCTGGCCGGTGAAGACGGCGTGCAGGAGGACTATCCCGCCGTCTTCAGCGCGGAAGACTTCGCGCACATGCTGCACGCGCGCCCGGGCTGCTATGCCTTCATCGGCAATGGACAGGGCGACCACCGCCTGCCCGGGCATGGCGCGGGCCCCTGCGTGATCCATAACCGCTCCTACGACTTCAACGACGCCATCCTCGCCACCGGCGCGGCCTATTTCGTGCGGCTGGCCGAGCGCTGGCTGCAACCCTCCTGATGCAAGGAACCCTCATGCGCTTCATTCCCTTCACCCTTCGCGGCGTGGCCATCCTCGCCGTGTCCGCAACGCTGGGCCTGGCGTCGGCCGCCGTGCAGGCCGAACGCGTCATCCGCATCGTCGTGCCTTTCGGCCCGGGGGCCACGCAAGACACCGTGGCGCGAACCTTCAGCCAGGAGCTGGGCCAGGCGCTGGGCGCCACCGTGGTGGTGGAAAACCGCGCGGGCGCGGGCGGCAGTGTCGGCACCGCGCAGGTCGCGCGCAGCGCGCCGGACGGCAACACCCTGGTGCTGGCGGCGGCCAGCCACCACCTGAGCGGCCACCTGTACAGCAAGCTGCCCTACGACCCCGTGAAGGACTTCGTCGGCGTGGCCTATCTTGGCCGTACCGGTTATGTGGTCGGTGTGCCGGCCTCGCTGGGCGTCGACTCCCTGCAGGGCTGGATCGCACAGGCCAAGGCCAAGCCGGGTGCCTTCAACTATGCGTCGGCAGGCAACGGCAGCGCTTCGCACCTGGCGACTGCGCTGCTCGCGGCCAAGGCGGGGCTGGACCTGCAGCACATCCCGTTGAAGTCGACGGGCGATGCGACGACGGAACTGCTGGCGGGCCGTGTGCAGGTGGTGACGGGCGCGTCGATCGCCATGCTGGCCTTCAAGGAAGATGCGCGCGTGACGCTGCTGGCGTATTCGGGGCAGTCCCGTTCCCGCTTCCTGCCGGACCTGCCCACGGTGGCCGAGGCCGGCGTGCCGGGCTATGCCTTCGATTCCTGGCTGGGCCTGCTCGCGCCCGCAGGCACGCCGCCCGCGGAAATCGAAAAGCTCAACAAGGCCGTCAACCAGGTGCTGGCGAACCCGGTCGTGCAGGAACGCCTGGCACGCGTCGGCGTGGAGGCCGCGACGGAATCGGCGCAGGGCTTCCAGGCCTTGCTGCAGAAGGATTGGACGCTGTCGGGCGAGGTCGTGCAGGCGGCAGGCGGACGGATAGACTGAGTCGGGGGGGCGCGCACGCCCCTCTTTCGGAGGGCCGGAAGCGAAACGTTTCCTTGACGCGCTTACTCGATGTTCTGCGCCTGTTCCCGCATCTGCTCGATCAGCAGCTTCAGGTCCATCGCCGCGCGCGTGACCTCCATGCCGCCGGCCTTCGAGCCCAGCGTGTTGGCCTCGCGGTTCATTTCCTGGAAGAGGAAGTCCAGGCGCTTGCCGGCGCTGCCGCCGCGCTTGCCGCCGGCCTCGCCGGTTTGCAGGATGTGGCGCAGCTCCTGCAGGTGGGCGCGCAGGCGGGCCAGTTCCTCGGCCACGTCGATGCGCAGCGCGAAGAGGGCGGCTTCCGACGACAGCCGCTCGGACAGCTCCTCGCCGCTGATGTGGGTGAAGCCGCCCGGGAAGGCCTGCTCGACCGTGTCGCGCAGCTTGGTGGCCAGGCGTTCGCGATGGTCGGCCAGCAATTGGGGCAGGTGGCCTTCCACCTGGTCGACGATGGCGGCCACCTGGGCCGCGCAATCCAGCATGACTTCCGCCAGGCGTTCGCCTTCGCGGCGGCGCGCCGCCTGCAGTTGGGCCACGGCGTCGCGCGCGGCCGTCACCGCGCCCGCGGCCCAGGCCTGCAGGTCGGGGCCGGTGTTGTTGCGCTGGCCGGGCCAGTTCAGCAGCTCGACCAGGCGCGGCTGGTCCATGCCGGGAAACACGGCGCGCGCCACTTCCAGGTCATCGGCGACCGAGCGCAGCCATTGCGGGTCCAGCTTGGGCGTCTCGGCGGCGGCGCGGCGCGCATAGGCGGCGCGCACTTCGATCTTGCCGCGTGCCACCGAGCCGTTCAGCAGGTCGCGCAGCGGCGCCTCGGCCAGGCGCAGGTCCTCGGGCAGGCGGAATTGCAAGTCCAGGAAGCGGCTGTTGACGCTGCGCAGCTCCACGGTCAGGGTCACGTCGTCGAGTTCGGTCTGGGCGCTGCCGAAGGCAGTCATGCTGTCGAGTTGGGGTTTCATGCAGGGGCGCGTCGCGTGTCAGGGAGGTAACGCCCCATGATACGCGTTCCGGCAGCGGGGCTTTGCCGGGCGGTGTTCCTGTGCTTGCGGCAGCCCCTTACAATCCGGGCACTACGCAAACCAGGAGTCCAGCATGACCGCCCCGTCCACCCCGATCACCCGCCGTCCCGAAGGCCGCGCCGCCGACAGCCTGCGCCCGCTGGCCATCACGCGCGGCTATGCGCCGTATGCCGAGGGCTCCGCGCTGATCCAGCTGGGCGGCACGCACGTGCTGTGCACGGCCAGCGTGCTGGACAAGGTGCCCGGCTTCATGAAGGGCCAGGGCCGTGGCTGGGTGACGGCAGAATACGGCATGCTGCCGCGCGCCACCCATACGCGCGGCGACCGCGAGGCCGCCCGGGGCAAGCAGAGCGGCCGCACGCAGGAAATCCAGCGTCTGATCGGCCGCAGCCTGCGCGCGGTGTTCGACCTGGAAGCGCTGGGCGAGCGCACGCTGCAGATCGATTGCGACGTGATCCAGGCCGATGGCGGCACGCGTTGCGCCAGCATCACGGGCGCCTGGGTGGCGGCGGCCGACGCGGTGGACTGGCTGATCGCCCGCGGCGACCTGAGCGCCAGCCCGCTGCGCGACCACGTCGCCGCCGTGTCGGTGGGCCTGGTGCAAGGCCAGCCCTTGCTGGACCTGGACTATCCGGAGGACTCCGGGTGCGACGCGGACGTGAACGTCGTCATGACGGGCAGCGGCCATCTGGTGGAAGTGCAGGGCACGGCCGAAGGCCTGGCCTTTTCGCGCGCGGAACTGGACCATCTGCTGGACCTGGCGCAGGCCGGCATCGGCCATCTGGTGGACGGCCAGAAGGCTTGCCGCGCGGGCTGATCCGCGCCGTCCCATGCGCGGCGGGGGCCGCGCATGGGACTTGCCCCAATGGGGGGCGCCAGAAAGCGACATGATCCGTCATGAGCGGCAAGTTTCGGCGCTTTTGTCCGGCAACTGTAAAGAAACCGCCAAGTCCGCAATCGATAATCCTGTACAAAGCGCCGCTTGTGGCGCCAGTCGGATCATCATGCAGAAAAAAATTGGCGTAAATATGGCTCTGTCCGCCGTCCTGGCGGGTTTCGTCTTGCTGTTCGCCGCCGCGGGTGTCGTCGGCATCGCAATGCTCAACAGCAACCAGGTGGCCATCGAGGCCCTGGGCAAGGGCAACATCGAACGTTCCAGCGACCTGGCCAATGGCGCAGGCAGCGTCTTCCAATCGCGCAGCGCGCTGACCGACGCCAAGACCTTCATGGAAGGCGGCATGATCGAAGAGCGCGATGCCGCGCTGGGCGGGGCGCGCAAGCTGCTGGCCCGCGCGCATGACAGCTTCGAGGCGCTGCGCGCCAACCCCGATACCGCCGCGGCGTCCAAGCCGCTCTACGACGACGTGCTCACGCGTTACGACGCGCTCGTCGCGCAAGGCCTGCAGCCGCTGCTCAAGGGCATCGAAGGCTGGAACGGTCCCGAGATCAATCGCCTGAACGACAAGGTGCTGCCGGGCCTGAACGGCGACTTCGTCGCCGCCGTCGAGGCCTTCCAGCTGCAGTCGCGCCGCGATGGCGAAGCCGCCATCCAGAATGCCGCCAGCGCCCAGGCGTTCGCCGTCAAGGCCGTGGTCGGCACGCTCATCTTCGTGCTGGTGCTGGCCGTGTTCCTGCGCATGGGCTTTCGCCGCGTCATGCTCAAGCCGCTGGACGAGGCGGGCAGCCACTTCGACCGCATCGCCGATGGCGACCTGACCGTGTCCATTTCCGATCGCGGCCGCAATGAAATCGGCGTGCTGTTCTCGGCCATGCGCCGCATGCAGGCGGGCCTGAGCAGCGCCGTGACCTCGGTGCGCAGCGGCGTGGACAGCATCCATGACGCCTCGGGCGAAATCGCCGACGGCGCCGCGCACATGTCCGACCGCGTGGCCAGCCAGGCAGCTTCCGTCCAGCAGACATCCGTGAACCTGGCCCAGTTGACAGAGTCTGTGCAGGAAACCGCCGGCAATGCCAGCCTGGCCAATACGCAGACCTCGCAGGCCACGGAACTGGCCAAGCAGAGCAGCAAGGCGGTGGACCGCGTCAGCGCCACCATGCGTGAAATCGACGTCAGCTCGCAGCGTATCGCCGAGATCGTCGGCGTGGTCGACAGCATTGCTTTCCAGACCAACATCCTGGCGCTGAACGCCGCGGTGGAAGCCGCGCGCGCCGGCGAGCAGGGCAAGGGCTTTGCCGTGGTGGCGGGCGAGGTGCGCAGCCTGGCGCAGCGCAGCAGCCAGGCCGCAAAGGAAATCAAGGTGCTGATCGAAACCTCGGCTGACCGCGTGAACGCGGGTGTGCGCGAAGTGGGCATGGCCGATGCCACCTTGCGCGAAATGCGCTCGGCGATCGAGCAGGCTGCCGACCGCGTGACCGCCATTTCCGGCGCCGCCGATGCCCAGGCGCATGGCCTGCGTGAAATCAACCAGGCCATTGGCGAAATCGAGCAGTCCACGCAGGAAAACGCCGCCATGATCGAGCAGACGGCTGCGGCTGCCTCGGCCCTGGCCGGACAGGCCACCGAACTGCGCGAAGCCGTGGCGGTCTTCCGTGTGCGCGGCCAGGACCGCGAGCCAGTGATGCAGGAACCCACGCATTTCCAGGGCGGCGGCGAGGTCTATGAAGAGCCGCCGCTGGCCTTGGGCCACCAGCGTCGTCCCATGCTGGACATGGTGATGGGCCGCCGGGATGACGCATTCCGGGCCGATGCCGTCTAGGCAGGCAGCCGCTTGAGGCAGAACGGGCGCCTTTCGAGGCGCCCGTTCTGCTTTCGGGGGCAGTGGCCTGCTTGCCGGGTCCGCATCAAGGAAACAAGGCACCCCGCGGGGTGCCTTGTCGTTGCTGCCTGGTCGTTGCTGGCGTGTTGGCAGCCGGGTTCAGCGGCCGACGATGTCGTTATAGCGTTCGGTGACCAGCGACAGGCTGCCGTGCTTGACCTTGTGCTTGACCTGCGCGGCGGCCGAGGCGATGTCCTCGGGCCGGATGCGGCCGCACAGGGCGGGGTTCACCATCAGCGCGCCAACGCTGAGCGTGACGAAGGGGAAGAAGCGCGGCACGCCATAGCGGTCCTCGGCTTCGATGCCGCCCCGTGCGCGGCCTTGCTCGTCGTACAGCGACATGGCGCGGGTGTTGAACTCGTCGATGGCGCGGCGCACGCGTTCCAGCCAGTCGGGGCTGCGCAGCAGCACAACGAAGTCGTCGCCACCCACGTGGCCGACGAAGTCCCGCTGCGGATCGCAGTGGTGCTTCAGGATGTCGGCGCACAGCAGGATCATGTCGTCGCCGCGCCAGTAGCCATAGACGTCGTTGAAGGGCTTGAAGTTGTTCAGGTCGCCATAGCAGGTGACGAAGTCGGCGCCTTGCTCCAGCAGCCCGCCGATGTGCTGGCTGATGGGGATGTTGCCCGGCAGCGAGGTCAGCGGGTTGGCGTAGCGCGCAGCCTCGATGCGCATCTCGGTGACCGAGCGCACCAGGGCTTCGCCGGTGCCCAGGCCGTCATAGCGGCCGTCGCGCGTGATGATGAAGCCGTCGATCAGGTAGCGCTGGTCGTCGGAGATCAGCACGCGGCTGAGCTGGTCGATGGAGGCGTGCAGGTCGACCAGCACGGGATCGGGGTTCATGAAGCGCGAGCACAGGTCGCGGCCGAAGAGTTCGCGGGTGTAGCGCTGCGCATAGCGTTCCGAGAAGTCGCGGCGGTTGATGATGCCCACCGGACGGTCTTCGTCGTCGACGACGGCGACCGCGTGCAGTTCCTTGTGTTCCAGGAAGAGGCGATGGACTTCGTCGTTGGTGTGGCTGCCCACCAGCACCGTGGGGGCCTCGACGCGCAGGCTGGCGGCGGTGCCACCCTGGCCGCGGCCGCTGTGCGTCTGCAGGGCGCGCGAGGCGAGGCAGGCCGATACCTTGGCGGGCAGGCTGGGCGTGACGGCGGCGGCGGGGCGGCCCAGGTACCAGCCCTGGGCATAGCGGATGCCGAGGTCGCGGGCGACCGCCAGGTCGTCCTCGGTCTCGATGCCTTCGGCCAGCAGCGGCGTGCCGAGCGATTGCGCGGCGGCCAGCACGGCGCGCACGAGCTTCTGCTTGCCTTCATCGCGGTTGATGCCGTTGAAGAAATAGCGGTCGATCTTGACGAGGTCGGGACGGGTCTCGGCCCACAGTTGCAGGCTGGAGTGGCCGACGCCGTAGTCGTCCAGCGCGATGCGCATGCCGTGCACGCGCATGGCCGCGAAGACCTCGGACAGCACCTGGATGCGGCAGGCCACCGGGTCGTGTTCAGTGAGTTCGATGATGACGCGCGAGGGCGCGAGGCCGCTGTCGCCCAGCAATGTCAGCGGGAACTGTTCGCCGTGCTGGTCCCAGTGCTGCATGAGCGCCGAGGCCGACATGTTCAGGAACAGGTAGCCCGGCGACTTCTGCTCGCAGAAATGGCGTGCGCCGGCCTGGGCGCTGATGAGTTCCAGCTTGGCGTTGATGTTCAGCCGGCGAGCCTCGTGGAAGAGGGCGTCCGGGCTGTAGAGCAGGGTATGCTCCGGTCCGCGGATCAGGCTCTCGTGACCATAGATGGCGCCTTGGACCAGGTCGATGACGGGCTGGAAGTGAGGCAGCAGCAGGCGCTGGCGGATCACGGTGTCCAGCGTCATGGTGGCGTAGCCATCGGCCTCGGAGGGGGCGGCGGGCGACGCGGCGAGGGAAAGTGCGGACGCGGACATCTGAAAGGAAGACCCTTGCTGCGAGTGTGGCGGTTGCGGACATTGTCATAGTGCTGTGACAATGTTTCCATACTGTTTCAAAAACACGAAAAAAGTATCAACTTGGGCGGCGATACAATCCTGGAATGACTGATATCTCGACTGATGGCCTTGCCCGCGTGGTGTTGGCCTCCAATAACCCGGGCAAATTGAAGGAATTCGCCAGCCTGTTCGCGCCGCGCGGCGTGACGCTGGTGCCGCAAGGCGAACTGGGCGTGCCCGAGGCGCCCGAGCCTCACGTGACCTTCGTCGAGAATGCGCTGGCCAAGGCGCGCCACGCCAGCCAATTGACCGGGCTGCCCGCGCTGGCCGACGATTCGGGCCTCTGTGTGGCCGCGCTCGGCGGCAAGCCGGGCGTGCTGTCGGCCCGTTATGCGCAGTCGGAAGGCGAGGGCGCGCGCGACGACGCTGCGAACAATGCCCTGCTGGTGCGCCGCCTGCAAGGCGTGGCCGACCGCCGCGCGTGGTATGTGGCGTTGCTGGTCATGGTGCGCTCGGCCGATGATCCCCAGCCGCTCATCGCCGAAGGCGTGTGGCATGGCGAAATCGTCGATGCGCCGCGCGGCGCGCAGGGTTTCGGCTACGACCCGTATTTCTTCCTGCCCGCGCTGGGCCGCACGGCTGCCGAGCTCGAGCCTGCCGAGAAGAACCGCCACAGCCATCGCGGCCTGGCGCTGGCCGGGCTGCTGGCGCGCTGGCCCCAGCGCTGATTTTCCAGGCGAAGCAAGGCGCCATGGCGCTCACCATTCCCATCGTCGCAGAAGGCCGCCAGGCCCCGTCCCGTCCCCCCGGCGCGCACGGGCCGGGCGCGTCGCGCCTGACCAGCCTGCCGCCCTTGTCGGTCTATGTGCACGTGCCCTGGTGCGTGCGCAAGTGCCCCTATTGCGATTTCAATTCCCACGCCATCGTGGGAGAGCTGCCCGAGCGGCGGTATCTGGACGCCTTGCGGCGCGACCTCGAGCAGGCCTTGCCGTCCGTCTGGGGCAGGCAGGTCGTCTCGGTCTTCATTGGCGGGGGCACGCCCAGCCTGCTGTCCGCCGCGGGCGTGGACGAGTTGCTGGCCATGCTGCGGGCCTGTCTGAACTTGCTGCCGGACGCCGAGATCACCCTCGAGGCGAACCCGGGGGCCACCGAGGCCGCGCGCCTGCGCGACTTTGCCGCCAGCGGCGTGAACCGCATCTCCCTGGGCATCCAGAGTTTCGATGACGCGCAGTTGAAGGCCTTGGGGCGGGTGCATGACGCCGGGCAGGCGCGCGCCGCCATCGACGCCGCGCAGAAGGCGGTCGCGCGGGTGAATCTCGACGTGATGTTCGCGCTGCCGGGACAAAGTCTGGACGGCGCCTTGCTGGACCTGCGCACGGCCTTGTCGCATGGCACCGAGCACCTGTCGCTGTATCACCTGACGATGGAGCCGAATACGGTCTTCGCCAAGTATCCGCCCGAGCTGCCGGACGACGACACCAGCGCCGCGATGCAGGATGCGCTGGAGGCAGCCACCGCCGAGGCAGGCTTGACGCGTTACGAGGTGTCCGCCTATGCGCGGCCGGGCGCGCGCAGCCGCCACAACCTGAACTACTGGGAATTCGGCGACTACCTGGGCCTGGGCCCGGGCGCGCACGGCAAGCTGTCCTTCCACGACCGCATCGTGCGCGAAGCCAGGCTGCGCAATCCGGACAGCTGGATGACGCAGGCCCTGGCCGGCGACGGCTCGCACCTGGCCCACGGCACGCAGGTGGAGCAGGAGGCCTTGCCCTTCGAGTTCATGCTGAACGCCTTGCGCCTGCGCGAAGGCGTGGCCGCCACGATGTTCACCGAGCGCACCGGCCTGCCGCTGGCCGCCATCCTGCAGCCCCTGCAGGCCGCCACCCGCCGCGGCCTCCTGGATCCCGACCCCACTCGCCTGCGCGCGACGCCGCTGGGTTGGCGCTTCCTCAACGACCTCCAGGAAATATTCCTGTAGGGGGTAAGCCCCACAATGGGGCCTAATGCACCACTATACGCACTATAGTGGTGCGTATTGCCCGATTTTCTCGCACGGCTCCCCGTCATGACGCGTGTTTCAAGTTGGCACGCAACTTGCTTGATGTAATCCCGCCGGTCGAGCGACGTTCTCGACTCTTTGTTGATACCCCCTGGAGATGACATGGCCACGCCCCAAGATGTTCTGAAGCTGATTAAAGAGCATGAAGTCAAGTTCGTCGACTTCCGCTTCACCGATACCGCCGGCAAGGAACAGCACGTTTCCGTGCCGCACCACGCTGTTGACGAAGACAAGCTGGAAGGCGGCCAAGCCTTCGACGGCTCGTCGATCGCCGGCTGGAAGGGCATCGAAGCTTCGGACATGCTGCTGGTGCCGGACACCTCCACCGCCCGCCTGGATCCGTTCCGCGAGGAAGTCACGCTGAACCTGACCTGCGACGTGGTCGAGCCGTCCGACATGAAGGGCTATGACCGCGACCCGCGCTCGCTGGCTCGCCGCGCCGAAGCCTACCTGAAGTCCAGCGGCCTGGGCGACACCGCCTACTTCGGTCCGGAACCCGAGTTCTTCGTGTTCGACGGCGTGACCTGGAACGCCGACGCGTCGGGCTGCTTCGTCAAGATCAAGTCGGAAGAAGCCTCGTGGTCGAGCGCCCTCGAATTCGAAGGCGGCAACCTGGGCCACCGTCCGCGCGTCAAGGGCGGCTACTTCCCCGTGCCCCCCGTCGATTCCTTCCAGGACATGCGTTCGGAAATGTGCCTGCTGCTGGACCAGCTGGGCGTGCCCGTCGAAGTGCATCACCATGAAGTGGCCGGCCCCGGCCAGCTGGAAATCGGCACGAAGTTCTCGACCCTGGTCCAGCGCGCCGACTGGAACCAGGTCATGAAGTACGTGATCCACAACGTGGCCCACGCCTACGGCAAGACCGCCACCTTCATGCCCAAGCCCATCGTTGGCGACAACGGTTCCGGCATGCACGTCCACCAATCCATCTGGAAGGACGGCCAGAACCTGTTCGCAGGCAACGGCTACGCCGGCCTGTCGGAGTTCGCGCTGCACTACATCGGCGGCATCATCAAGCACGCCCGTGCCCTGAACGCCATCACGAACCCCGGCACCAACTCGTACAAGCGCCTGGTCCCGCACTACGAAGCCCCGGTCAAGCTGGCCTACTCGGCCCGCAACCGCTCGGCCTCGATCCGCATCCCCTACGTCGGCAACCCCAAGGCCCGCCGCATCGAGACGCGCTTCCCGGATCCCCTGGCCAACCCGTACCTGGCTTTCTCGGCCCTGATGATGGCCGGCCTGGACGGCGTCCAGAACAAGATCAACCCGGGCGATCCCGCCGACAAGAACCTGTACGACCTGCCGCCGGAAGAAGACGCGAAGATCCCGACCGTCTGCTCGTCGCTGGAGCAGGCCCTGGAAGCCCTGGACAACGACCGCGAGTTCCTGACCCGCGGCGGCGTGTTCAGCAACAGCATGCTCGACGCGTACATCGACCTGAAGATGCAGGAAGTGAACCGTCTGCGCATGACCACGCATCCCGTCGAGTTCGACCTGTACTACAGCCTGTAATCAGGTCGAGGTGGCGCGCCGCGGCGCGGGGCTCAGGCCCTTGCCGCGGCGTCGATACCCGCCGCGCGGTTCCGGTTCCGGTTTTTTCACGCACCGCGCCGCGCGGCGCACGCAGTGCCCCGCAGTCGTCGTTGCCGCAGTCGCCCTCAGTTCACGCATTGCCTTGTCGTTGCAGGCAGTTTGCTGTCTCCCGCAGTGCCCGCCCGCCGTGCCTTCGGGTCCACGCCTTCCCAGACGATCAATGAATGTAGATGCCTTCGATCTGCTCGCCACCGCCGTGCTGCTGCTGAGCAGCGAAGGCAAGGTCGAGTATGCGAACGCCGCCGCGGAAGACATCTTCGGCCGCTCTCGCAAACAGCTGACCGGCAGCCGCGCTGCCGGCCTGTTCGAGGAGTCCGACGACATCCAGGACGCCATCGGGCAGGCGCAGGCGCGACGTTTCGTCGATCGCCGTCAACTGGTCACGCTGTATCGCGGCCACGATTTCTTCCAGGTCGCGGCCACCATCGTGGCGCTCACCGACCAGCGCTGGCCGGTGCTGATGGAAGTGCGCGAGATCGAGCAGCGCGTGCTGGCCGACCGCAATCAACGCCTGGTCGACGAGATCGAAACGCAGCGCGAACTGCTGCGCAACCTGGCCCACGAGGTGAAGAATCCCCTGGGCGGCTTGCGTGGCGCGGCGCAATTGCTGGAAGCCGAGCTGCCCGATCCGGCGCTCACCGAATACACGCAAGTCATCATTTCCGAGGCCGATCGCCTGCAGTCGCTGGTCGATCGCCTGACCACGCCGCACCGTGCGCCCATCCACACGCGCGCGGTCAATATCCACGAGATCTGCGAACGCGTGTGCGCGTTGATCCGCGCCGAATACGGACGCGACATCTCGCTGCTGCGCGACTACGACGCGTCGGTGCCTGACATCCAAGCCGATGCCGAGCGGCTGATCCAGTCGCTGCTCAATGTCGTGCGCAACGCCGCGCAGGCGCTCACGCAGCCGCAGGTGACCGCTGGCGCGCAGATCACCTTGCGCACGCGCGTCGCGCGCCAGGTCATGCTGGCGCATCGGCAGCACCGCATGGCGCTCGTGGTCGCAGTCATCGACAACGGTCCGGGCGTGCCCGAACCCTTGCGCGAGCGCATCTTCCACCCCCTGGTGACGGGCAGGGCGGATGGTACCGGCCTGGGCCTGTCCCTGGCCCAGGACTTCGTGCAGCAGCACGGAGGCATCATCGAGTTTGAATCCCGTCCCGGGCACACCGAGTTTCGCCTGGTCTTGCCCATGGAGCCTGCATGAAACCCGTTTGGATAGTTGACGACGACCAGGCCATACGTTGGGTGCTGGAGAAGGCCCTGGGCCGCGCCGGCATTGCCACGCGCACGTTTTCCCAGGCCCCGGACGTGCTGGCGGCACTGCAGGAAGGCACGCCGGCCGCGCTGGTGTCCGACATCCGCATGCCCGGCGGCAGCGGATTGGACCTGCTGCGCCAGATCAAGGAACGCCATCCGGGCCTGCCCGTGATCGTCATGACGGCGTTCGCCGATCTCGACAGCACCGTCTCGGCCTTCCAGGGCGGGGCCTTCGATTACCTGGCCAAGCCCTTCGACATCAATGACGCCGTCACGCTGATCCAGCGCGCGGTCAAGGAGTCCGCCGAGCCTGAGGCGCAGTCGGGCGCCAACGAGCCGCCCACCGAACGCTGGATGATGACGCAGTCCTCGTCCACCTCGATGCAGGAAGTCTTCCGCGCCATCGGCCGCCTGGCCCAGTCGCGCGTGACGGTGTTGATCACCGGCGAGTCCGGCACCGGCAAGGAACTGGTGGCGCGTGCCTTGCACGGCCACGGCGCGCGCGCCAGCGGCCCCTTCGTGGCGTTGAACGCCGCCGCCATTCCGCGTGACCTGCTGGAAGCCGAGCTCTTCGGGCATGAACGCGGCGCCTTCACGGGCGCCAGCAACCTGCGCCGCGGCCGCTTCGAGGAAGCGCACGGCGGCACGCTGTTCCTGGACGAAATCGGCGACATGCCGCTGGAGCTGCAGACGCGCCTCTTGCGCGTGCTGGCCGAAGGCAGCTTCTATCGCGTTGGGGGCGCGCAACCCGTGCGCGTCGACGTGCGCATCGTGGCCGCCACCCACCAGCCGCTGGAGCAGCGCGTGCAGCAAGGCCTGTTCCGCGAGGATCTGTTCCACCGCCTGAACGTCATCCGCCTGCGCCTGCCGCCGCTGCGCGAGCGCCGCGAGGACATCCCCGCGCTGGCCAATCACTTCCTGGCCGCCAGCGCGCGTGCGCTGGGCGTGGCGCCCAAGCGCCTGACGCCGGAGGCCATGGCGACGTTCACGCGCTTCGACTTCCCCGGCAACGTGCGCCAGCTGGAGAACTTCTGCCACTGGCTGACCGTGATGGCGCCGGGCCAGACGATCGACAACGAGGACCTGCCGCCTGAAGTGCGGGCGCTGGACGATCCCGCGTTCGCCGCCAGCGCCGCGCCCACGCTCATCACCGGGACGACCACGCCGCCCGTGGGCGCCGTGCCCGCGGCCGCGCCTCACCAGGCGGCCGGCGACTGGACGCAAAGCCTGCAGCGCGACGCCCAGGCCCGCCTGGGCCGTGGCGAGCCGGCAGTCATGGCCACGCTGACGCGCCAGTTCGAGCGCGTGCTGCTGCAAAGCGCGCTGGACGCCTGCCGTGGCCGCCGCGTCGAGGCTGCCGCGCGCCTGGGCATCGGCCGCAACACCATCACGCGCAAGTTGCGCGAGCTGGGCATCGAGGACGAGTGAGACGAAGGCGGGGCAGGTTCCCGTCGTTGTCTTGTTTGGGCGGCCAGTGGCGTTGCGCAGCGCGCAACGCTGTGTCCGATATATCGGCCCTCCGGCCAGCCCCAAACCTGCGGGGCGGGATGCTACAAGGAGTCATGGCGCGCGCCGCGCCGTGATTTCCGACGAGGCCCGCATGAGCATTCCTTCCCAGCAGACGTCTTCCGGCACGATCGAGACGATCGTCGTCCCCCGCAGCAGCGATATCGGAGGGTTCGAAGTGCGCCGCGCCTTGCCTTCGGCCCAGCGCCGCACGGTCGGCCCCTTCGTCTTCCTGGATGAGTTCGGCCCCACGGTGTTCGATGCCGGCACGGGCCTGGACGTGCGCCCGCATCCCCACATCGGCCTGTCCACGTTGTCGTATCTCTACGAGGGCGAGATCGTCCATCGCGATGGCAAGGGTCACGTGCAGACGATTTCCCCGGGCGAGGTCAACTGGATGACGGCGGGCCGCGGCATCGTGCATTCCGAGCGCACCGATCCCGCCCGCCGCCAGCAGGCGCATGGCCTGTCCGGCTTGCAGACCTGGCTGGCCCTGCCGCGTGAACACGAGGAGACGGATCCGGGGTTTTCGCACTACGCCCGCGACCCGGCGGCGACGCTGGAAGGCGAGGGCGTGAAGGCCCGCGTGGTGGCCGGCAGCCTGTTCGGCAAGACCTCCTCGGTGCGCACCTTCTCGCCCTTGTTCCTGGTCGACCTGGCGCTGGAGGCCGGCGCGCGGATCGAACTGAGCGCCGAATACGCCGAGCGCGCGGCCTACATCACTACCGGTGAGATCGAGATCGAGGGCCAGGTGCATGGCCCCGGCCGACTGCTGGTGTTCGCGGCAGGCAAGCCCGTCGTGCTGCGCGCCTGTACGCAGGCACGTTTCGCCTTGCTGGGTGGCGAACCGCTGGACGGGCCTCGCTTCGTCTGGTGGAACTTCGTGTCCAGCCGCAAGGAGCGCATCGAGCAGGCGCGCGAGGATTGGATGCGCAACCGCTTCGACCAGACCCTGCCTGGCGAAGAGAGCGAGTACATTCCCGCGCCGGAACGCAAGGTCCTGTAAGGAAAAGGGGAGGGAGGCGGGCGCCTCCTTCCTGGCGGATCAGGCCCGCGCGTAGGCCTGGGCGCGCTGCTCGGCCAGCGCCTCGCGGCGGATGAAGCCCGCCACGACATCATCGGCCGGATGATGGTGCAGGTTGTAGGGCGTGTCCCATTGCGCGATGCGGCCTTGCGCCATGACGCCGATGCGGTCGGCGATGGCGAAGGCTTCCGCCTGGTTGTGGGTGACCAGGATGGCCGTGTGGCCCGTGTTCTTCAGGATGTCGCGCACCTCGAAGGCCAGCCGTTCGCGCGTGTCCACATCCAGGTTGGAAAACGGTTCGTCGAGCAGCAGCAGTTCGGGTGAGGGCGCCAGGGCCCGCGCCAGCGCCACGCGCTGCTGCTGGCCGCCGGACATCTCGTGCGGGAAGGCATTCGCCGAGCCCGCCAGGCCCACCAGTTCCAGCAATTCGTGGATGCGCCGGGCGCGCGCCGCGCGATCCAGCTTGCGCAGGCCGAAGCCGATGTTGCCCGCCACGTCCAGGTGGGGAAACAGCGCATAGTCCTGGAACATCATGCCCACGCGGCGCTTTTCGGGCGCCAGCATGCCTGCCGGACTCGAGATGGGCTTGCCGTCCAGCAGGATGTGGCCCGCGCGTAGGGGTTCGAAGCCGGCAATGGCGCGCAGCACGGTGGTCTTGCCGCAGCCCGAGGCGCCCAGCAGGCAGCCGACGCTGCCGCGGCCCAGTTCCAGCGACAGGGATTCGACGACGGTGCGCAGCCCCTTGGGTGTGTCGTAGCCCAGGGAAATGCCGTCCAGCTGCAGCAGTGCGCCGTGGGTGGGAGAGGTGTCGGGGGAAGCAGTCACGTCAATGTCCGATCTTCAGGTTGGTGCGCGCCAGCAGGATGACGGGCAGCAGGCCCGCCAGCACGATGGCCAGCGCGGCGACCGCGCCTTCTTCATAAGTGCCGCGGGCTGCCTCGGCATAGAGCCAGGTCGCCAGCGTGTCGAAATTCATCGGCCGCAAGAGCAGCGTGGCGGGCAGCTCCTTCATGGCGTCCACGAAGACCAGCAGCGCACCCGCGGCCAGGGCAGGGCGCAGCAGCGGCAGGTGCACGCGGCGCAGGGTGCCGCTGGCGGTCTCGCCCAGCAGGCGCGAGGCCTGTTCCATGGAGGCAGGGATGCGGGCAAGGCCCGCCTCGATGCTGCCGGTGCTGATCGCCAGGAAGCGCATGGTGTAGGCAATGACGAGCGCGGCGCTCGACCCCATCAGGAAGAGGCCCTGGATGCCCAGCGCTGGCGCCAGGTAACGGTCCAGCAGCGTCAGCGGCGTGAGCAGGCCGATGGCGAGCACCGTGCCGGGCACGGCATAGCCCAGGCTGGCGATGCGGGCGCACCAGCGGCCCGGGTTCCAGCGCGCGCTCTCGCGCAGCGTGCGGCCGGCCCAGGCAACCACGAGTCCGCAGAACAGGGTGACGACCGTGGCGACCAGCGCGATGCTCAGCGTATTGAACAGGCCGTTCAGCAACTGGTTCGAGACGCCGCCCACCGAGTGGAAGCGCTTGTAGGTTTCGTTCACCAGGTACAGCGCGGGCGCGGCGAAGCCGATCAGCACGGGCACGGCGGCGAGCAGGATGGCGACGAGGGCGCCGGGGCCGCTCAGGCGGCGCGGCTGCATCGGGCGCATGCGCTGCACGTTGGCGTAGCGCTGGCGCTTGCGGCCCTGGCGTTCCAGCAGGATGAGCGCCACCACGATGACCAGCATGGCCAGCGCGATCTGGGCGGCGCCGGCCAGGTCCGAGCGCGTGACCCAGGTGGTGTAGACCGACACGGTCAGCGTCTGCACCCCCAGGAATTCCGAGGCGCCGATGTCGTTCAGCGTCTCCAGCAGGGCCAGGCTGACGCCCACGGCTATGGCCGGCCGGGCCAGCGGCAGGGCCACGCGCAGGAACACGCCGACGCGTCCGGCGCCCAGCGTGCGGCCGGCTTCCAGCAGGCTGGCCGCCTGGGTCATGAACATGACACGGGTGCTGAGATAGACGTAGGGATACAGCACGAAGCCCAGCACGAATATCGCGCCGGGCAGCGAACGCAGGTCGGGCAGGCGGAACTGGCGCGGGCTGTCGTAGCCCAGGATGTCGCGGATCAGCGTCTGGACGGGGCCGATGGGATGCAGCAGGTCCAGGTAGGCGAAGGCGATGATGTAGGTGGGCACGGCCAGCGGCAGCAGCAGCGCCCAGCTGAAGAACTTGCGGCCGGGGAAGTCATAGGCGGTGACCAGCCAGGCGCTGCCGGTGCCCAGCAAGGTCACGAGCACCCCCACGCCCAGGAGCAGCAACAGCGTGTTCCGCATCGCCTGCGGCAGGACGTAGTTGACCAGGTGGGTCCAGTGCGCGAGGTCGGCGTCCAGAGCGGCGGCGGCCAGGGCCGCCAGCGGCGCCAGGACGGCCAGCGCGATCAGGAAGGCGCCGGCCAGCCAGCCCGCGCCACGCTCGGCCGGGCCCAGGATGCGGCGGGGAAAGGAAGAGGAAATCTGCATGCGGCTCAACAGCGGCAAAAAGGCCAAGGCGGCCCGGACAGGGGCCGCCTTGGCCACTCGCGAAGGAGGGAGGCGCCGCTGTCCGGGTGGGGACGGCGGCGGCAACGCGAGGCGGTCTTAGTTGTCGAAGCCGACCTTGTCGACCAGTTCGCTGGCTTGCTTGCGGTACTTGGCGATCTCGGTCAGTTGCAGCGGATCGACCTTCAGGGGGCCGAAGCTTTCCACCACCGGGTCCAGCTTCACGCCGTCGCGGATCGGGTATTCGTAGTTGGCCTGGGCGTAGAGCGCCTGGGCAGGTTGCGACACCAGGTATTCCAGCAGCTTGACGGCGTTGTCGCGGTTGGGCGCGTGCTTGGCCACCGAGGCGCCGGTGACGTTCACGTGCGTGCCGCCGCTCTTGCTGTTGGCGAAGGTCGGGCGGATGACCTTGATGGCGTCGCCCCACTTGCGGTTGTCGCTGCCTTCGGCGGCGTTCTTCATCTGGCCGACATAGTAGGCATTGGCCAGGCCGATGTCGCAGATGCCGCCCAGGATGTCGCGGGCTACGTCGCGGTCGCCGCCGGCTGCCTTGCGGGCCAGGTTGGCCTTGACGCCACGCAGCCACTTCTCGGTGGCTTCGGCGCCGTCATGGGCGATCATCGAGGCGACCAGCGCGGTGTTGTAGGGGTGCTGGCCGGAGCGGATGCAGACCTTGCCCTTCCACTTCGGGTCGGCCAGGTCTTCATAGGTGAACTTTTCCAGCTTCAGGTCTTTTTCGACGTACAGCACGCGGTCGCGCAGCGACAGGGCGTACCACTGGCCATCGGCGCCACGCAGGTTGGCGGGGATGGTCGATTCCAGCGTCTTGGACTGCACGGGCTGCGTCACGCCGCCGGAGACCAGGTCGAGCAGGTTGCCGATGTCCACGGTCATCAGCACGTCGGCGGGCGATTTGTCGCCTTCGGCCTTCACGCGCTCGAGCAGGCCGTCCTTCACGAAGACGGTGTTGACCTTGATGCCCGTTTCCTTGTTGAAGGCGTCGAGCAGCGGCTGGATCAGCTTGGGCTCACGCGTGGTGTAGAGGCTGACTTCGCCTGCGGCGAACGCCTGGGCGGAGAAAAGCGCAACGCCGGCGAGCGCGAGTCCGCGCACGAGCGGCAGGGGAAGGAAACGCTTGGCATTCATGGTCTGTGTACTCCAGGCCTGGGGGTGTCTCGAAGGGAAGGGAGCGGAAATGCTTTTCAGTCTTTTGCGCATCAGGATGGGCGGGGCATTCTTGCGTTTGCCTCGTCGCGTTTTCGTGAAATGCTTCAGACGCTCATCTGCTAACGAAAATTATTATCAAATGACAGGCAAGCATAACAGTCTGTTTTTTTCCTTACAAGCAGATGAACACTACTCGGGGGCGGCCTGTTTGCGGCGCGGCGCGGGCGGGCAAAAAGGGGGAGCGTGCTTGACGCTTGATCTGAAATAAGCTTATTGCCAGGATGGATGAGAACACCTATCAACAAGCATGGTTAAAATAGGCGTTCGGACCCGCCATCGCGGGTATTTCCTCTTTCTTCTATCGAGTCCGGCGACGCCCCGCAGGCGCCGCGGCCAGAGTCCTTCATCCATGGCTGCTTTCAATACCGAGCGCGTGCTGAGCGTGCATCACTGGAACGACACGCTGTTCTCCTTCACCACCACGCGCGACGCCGCGCTGCGCTTCCACAACGGCCACTTCGTGATGATCGGCCTGGAAGTCGAGGGCAAGCCGCTGCTGCGTGCCTACAGCATCGCCAGCGCCAACTACGAGGAAAACCTCGAGTTCCTGAGCATCAAGGTGCCCGATGGTCCCTTGACCTCGCGCCTGCAGCACCTGAAGGTGGGCGATCCCATCCTGGTCAGCAAGAAGCCCGTGGGCACGCTGGTCGTCGACGACCTGAAGCCGGGCAAGAACCTGTACCTCTTCGGCACCGGCACGGGCCTGGCGCCCTTCATGAGCATCATCAAGGATCCCGAGGTGTACGAGCGCTTCGAGAAAGTGATCCTGGTGCACGGCGTGCGCTGGGTCAGCGAGCTGGCCTATGCCGACTACATCCAGAACGACCTGCCCAACAACGAGCACTTCGGCGAGCTGGTGAACGGCAAGCTGGTCTATTACCCGACGGTCACCCGCGAAGCGTTCCGCAACCAGGGCCGCATCACCGAGCTGATCGCCAACGGCAAGCTGGCCCAGGACGTGGGCCTGCCGCCCATCAATCCCGAGACCGACCGCGCCATGCTGTGCGGCAGCCCCGCCATGCTGACGGACATCAGCGCCTTGCTGGACGGCCTGGGCTTCGTGGTCTCGCCCGGCACGGGCCAGCCCGGCGACTATGTCGTGGAACGGGCCTTCGTCGAGAAGTAATACTATTGACCCCCGCGCGGCGCATGCCGCGCGCCCGGGCTCATGGCCTGGCGAACTCCCTGGCAACACTGCCGGGGGTGCCGCCGGGCCTTTTCTTTTCTGGAGACACACACGCATGCAGGCCATTGCCCGCTTCAGCCGTTTCGTCGGCAACACCTTCGTCGTCTGGGTGCTGCTGTTCGCCTTCCTGGCCTTCCTGCAACCGCAAGGCTTCCTGTGGATCGGACCGTACATCGTGCCGCTGCTGGGCCTCATCATGTTCGGCATGGGACTGACGCTGCAGAAGGAGGATTTCCGTGAAGTGCTGCGGCGGCCAGGCGACGTGGCGATCGGGGTGGCGGGGCAGTTCGTGATCATGCCGGGCCTCGCCTGGCTCCTGTGCGCGTCGCTGGACCTGCCCCCCGAGATCGCGCTGGGCGTGATCCTGGTGGGCTGCTGCCCGGGCGGGACGGCCTCGAACGTCATGACCTTTCTGGCGCGTGGCGACCTGGCGCTCTCGGTGGCCATCACGTCCGTCACCACGCTCATGGCGCCGGTGGTCACGCCCGCGCTCATCTACCTGCTGGCCAGCCAGTGGCTGGAAGTGAGCGCGGCGGCGATGTTCTGGTCTATCGTGCAGGTCGTGGTCGTCCCGATCGCGCTGGGCGTGGCCACGCAATACCTGCTCAAGGAAAAGGTGCAGGTGGGTGTCGCCGTGTTGCCGCTGGTGTCGGTGGTGGCCATCGTCGCCATCGTCGCGGCCGTGGTCGCGGGCAACCAGGCGCGCATCGCCTCGAGCGGCGCGCTGATCTTCGCGGTGGTGGTGTTGCACAACGGCCTGGGCCTGCTGCTGGGCTACGTGCTGGCAAGGCTCTTCGGCATGAGCCTGCCCAAGCGCAAGACCCTGTCCATCGAGGTCGGCATGCAGAACTCCGGCCTGGGCGTGGCGCTGGCGACGGCGCATTTTTCGCCGCTGGCGGCCGTGCCCAGCGCCATTTTCAGCGTGTGGCACAACATCAGCGGCCCACTGGCCGCGACGCTGTTCCGTCGCATGCGTGATCCGGAGGAAGGGAAGCAGGCCGGCAAGGCCTGATGCCTGCGCATCTCCACAGAAAGTCTTAGTGCTTTTGGGCGACAGGCGCTGATCGAATATCCCGATAATTTTTCCGGCTTGTCGTGCCTGCCGTTGCTTGCTCTTTGCAATTCCGCATGGGCAAAACGGTGTCATTGGGCCTTACGAGCTTGGGTGATCTCACGATAATTTTTCGTGTGAGTGTCATTCGAGCGTCACAGAATCGGATGCTCTGTGTTTGGCGGGATCCACACCTGCCTGGCAGTCCCCTTCGCTTCTGGAACCTATGGATATCAAGCCGAAGAAAGCACGGCGAGGCACGCGGGCCGAGCCCGCGGTCATCGATCCCTACCTGTCTACGGTCACCATGCTGGACCTGGACAAGCACATGTCGCGGATCCTGGCGCAGGCCAGGATCCGGCCCATCTCGGTCTACCGCTATGGCGCGCCCTATGTCTGGATCCTGCCCCATGAGGTCTGGCTGGGGTCGGCCAAGCTCGATGACTTCATCCCCAACCGGCATCCCTTGACCCTGCTCGACAGTGTCGTGGCGCGCGAACTCCAGGGGCATGCGAACCTGCTCAGGCGCATCGGCTTGCGCCTGCGCCTGCAGATCAGCGCTGAATCCCTGTTGCGCGCCCTGATGCTGCAGGCGGCCTATTCCCTGCCCACCGAAGGCGCGCTGCATGACCAGTTGCGCTGCAACCTGGCGTTTCGCTGGTTCGTCAGGCTCAGCCTGAACGCGCCGGTCTGGGAGGCTGCCGAGTTCGTCAAGGAGGTCAGGCTGCTGCTGGGCAGCGACGAGGCGGTCGAACTGCTGCAGGACGTCCTGCAGGTCTGCCTGCCCGTGCTGCAGCGCATCGATGTCGACTTCCGGCTCAACAGCGCGCTGGTGCGCGCCTGGGCCTTGCGGCATCCCCGGCTGGAAAAGCGGGTGCCCAGCAAGGCCTGGCACGAAGAGCGCCTGTTTCTGGCGCCGGGTTGAAGTGCAGGGGGGAAGCGCCTGCTCAGGGCGCGCGCTTCACCAGTCCGATCTCTGCTGCGCGGCGGTTCAACGCGTCCCGGGCCTGCTGGACCGACGCCTGCACGGCCTTGCGCCGGGCAGCCAGCTCGGCCGAAGGCGGGGCGCCGCTCCGCGCGATGCGCATGGCTTCCAGCTCCACCTTGATCTGTTCCGTCAGCGCGTGACGATGCGCGATTTCCGCCTGCGCGTAGTGGCCGACCGGGTCGTCGCTGCCCCATGACAGCGCGGCCAGGCGGCCCGACTCGCTGCGCAGCACGGTCAGCATGGCCTGCAGCGCCTTGGTTTCCTCGTCGAGCCAGGCCGTGCTGCCCGGCGCGTGGCCGGCCTGGCGCATGCGGTTCGCCTCGATCCGTTGCAGTTGCTGGTGGGTGCTGTTCCGCACCGCGTCGATCTCGTGCAGGTTGGCGGTGAAGTGCGCCAGGTCACGCGCGGCCGGCGCGGCGGTGTGGACCAGCGCGGGCACCGCAGCCAGGCACAGCAGCGCGCCCAGCGCTTCGCGCGTCAGTCGTTGCGTGGCCGAGGTCGTGGCATCCGGATGGCCGGCCATCAGCAGGCCCAGCAGGACGCCGGCCACCAGGCCGCCCAGGTGCGCGGCATTGTCGATGCCGCTGTTGGTGAAGCCATAGAACAGGGAATAGCCGATGAAGATCGCCATGCTGGTGATCAACTGGCTGCGTTGCGCGATGGGATAGCGTCCGCCGCTGCGCAGCAGGATCGCCGACACGGCGCCGGCCACGCCGAACACCGCGCCGGATGCCCCCACCGACACATGCAGCTGGGCCGCGAAATGCAGGCTCAGCGCGCCGCCGGCCAGCCCCGAGGCCAGGTACACCAGCAGGAAACCGCGATTGCCGACCCAGCGGGTGAGCAGCCGGCCGGCCTCCCACAGCGCATACATGTTCAACGCCAGGTGGACGGCCCCGCCATGCAGGAACATGGCGGTGAGCAGACGCCAGCTTTCGCCCGCCTGCACGGCGGAAGCCGCATTGCCGCCTGCGCTATACAGGGCATCTGGCGTGGGCGTCATCGGATCCATGCCCGCCAGCACGCCTGCCAGCCACGCCAGCACGCACAAGCCCATCATGCCGATCATGGCCCAAGGGCGCGAGGACAGGGTGTCGAGATGCATGTGGAAGGCGTCGCTGGCCTGCTGCTCGCGTTCGTGCGCGGCGTCCAGCGCGCGGGCGTGTTCAGGCGCGGCCTGTTGGTGCTGGCGCAGCGCTGCATGCAGGACGGGCGCATGCAGGGCCTGGTCCAGCGCGCTCAGCGCGATGCGTTGCCGCGAGCGCCGGCGCCAGGTCCAGGCGGAGCGCGGGTCAGGCGCCCCGGGCGGCACCACCATCGTGATCTCGAGCCAGGCGGCGTAGGGCAGGCCGGTGTAGTCGATGCGGGCGATCCGCTGCCAGGGCAGCAGGGGGCCTTGCGCGCCCGCGATGCCAGCCTGGTCCAGGCGCAGGACCGGACGCCGGGCCAGCAAATGGCGTAGATGCACGAAGACGCCGATGAGCAGGATGCAGGCGGGGGTGATGAGAAATAGTGCGCCGGTCCAGCCACCCAGGGCATGCAAGCCCCACGCGCCCAGGATGAACACCCCGATCAGGATCAGGCAAAAGCGCAGGCCCCGGCCCGACGGGCTGCGCCACGAGGGCATGAGCGGCGTGCCGGGCAGGCTAGGCAAGGAGGGCGGCGGGGCGGTCTCTGTGGACATGGGCGATGCAGGTGGCAGGCGGACGGACAGCGAGGATAACAAGCGAGGAGGGGACGCGCATGGCGCTGGCGCGCCGAGCGCGCGATGGCGTGTCAGTCGCAGGGGGGCGGTAGCGGCGTCCAGGAAGCCGGGCGCAGGTGGCCAGGTTCAGGAGGCCAGGCTCGAACCGGCATGCGCCTGCGCCAGGCAGTCGTGGAAGAGCCGCGCGGCGCGCGAGGGCTGGGGGGAGCGGCGCACGATGCTGACGAAGCGGCAGACATAGCTCAGCCGCTGGGGCGCCACGGCCTGGATGCGGCCCTGGCGTTCGAAGACCTCGGCGTAGTGGTCTGGCAGGAAACCCAGGTAGCGGCCCGACAGCACCAGCGTGGCGATGGCCTCCTGGTCGAACCCCGTCGCCGCGCGGGTGAGCTTGGCCTGGTGGCTGAAGGCCATGTTGGGCGAGTGGTAACCCAGCCCCGCGAAGGCATGGTCGCGCAATTGCGGCCAGCCGATGCGGGCATGCGGCTGGCCGAATAGCGGATGGCCCGCGCCGCAATAGAGGTGCATGGTTTCCGGGTACAGGTCGGCATAGACCAGGCTGTCGGCGCGGCGGTGTTCGGGAATCACGCCCACCTGGTAGCGGCCGTCCAGGATGCCTTGTTCGATCTCGCCGATGCCGGCGACGTGAAGCGTCAGCGTCACGGCGGGCGCCAGCGCGCCGTAGCGCGCGATGGCCACGTCCAGCCGCGCCTGCGGGTGGGTGGCGGTCTTGTCGAAGACCGCCACGTGCAGTTCTCCCGCCAGCCGGTCATGGATGGCGTCGATGCGGCCGCGGAACGATTCCATGGCGCCCAGCAGGCGCTGGGTTTCCTCGTGGACCGCGCGGCCTTCGTCGGTCAGCGCGAAACCCGCCCGGCCGCGCCGGCACAGGACCAGACCGATGCGGGTTTCCAGGTCCTTGATGTGGCGGCTGATGGTGGAGATGCCGATGTTCAGCTCCAGCTCCGCCGCCGCCATGCCGCCGCAGTCCACGACGGCCTTGAACACGCGCAGCAGGCGCAGATCCATGTCGCTGACCTGGCCGAGCAGGGCGCGGGGGCGGGGGGCTGAAACTTTCATGGTCAGGCAAGTGAATAGTGATAGTTGCGTATTCAAAAGACTATCCTCCCGGCGAATAATCTGCAAAACGAATTTGCAATCCGCGTTGCAGCGCCACCGCCACCGCCACCGCCGCCACATGCCGCGCGCCCGCCTGCGGCTGAACAGACCATCAAGGGAGAATCGCCATGACCGTCACCGCCCCCACCGACATTCCCCAGGACGACGCCGTCCGCCTGGATCCCGCCTGGCTGGAGCCGCACTGGATGCCTTTCACGGGCAACCGCAAGTTCAAGGCCGAGCCGCGCATGATCGTCGAGGCCAAGGGGGCGTACTTCACCGACGCCGAAGGCCGCAAGATCTTCGACGGCCTGTCCGGGCTGTGGTGCACAGGCCTGGGGCATGGCCGCAAGGAAATCGCCGAGGCCGTGGGCCGCCAGGCCGCGAAGCTGGACTACGCGCCGGCCTTCCAGCACGGGCATCCCTTGTCGTTCGCGCTGGCCAACCGTATCCAGTCGCTGATGCCCAAGGGCCTGGATTACGTGTTCTTCACCGGTTCAGGCTCGGAAGCCGCCGACACCTCGCTGAAGATGGCGCGGGCGTACTGGCGCACCAAGGGGCAGGCCGGCAAGACGCGGCTGATTGGCCGGGAGAAGGGCTATCACGGCGTGAACTTCGGCGGCATCTCGGTCGGCGGCATCGCCGCCAACCGCAAGCTGTTCGGGCAGGGCGTCGAGGCGGACTTCCTGCCGCACACGCAATTGGCCGAGAACGCCTATTCGCGCGGCCTGCCCGAGAACGGCGCGCACCTTGCCGACCGCCTGCTGGACCTGATCACCCTGCACGATGCCTCGACCATCGCGGCGGTCATCGTCGAGCCCTTCGCCGGCTCGGCGGGCGTCATCGTGCCGCCGGTGGGCTACCTGAAACGGCTGCGCGAGATCTGCACGGCGCACGACATCCTGTTGATCTTCGACGAGGTCATCACGGGCTTTGGCCGTGCGGGGGCCTATACCGGCGCGCAAGCCTTCGGCGTGACGCCCGACATCCTGAACCTCGCCAAGCAGGTCACCAACGGCGCGCAGCCGCTGGGCGCGGTGGTGGTCAAGAAGGACATCTACGACACCTTCATGGCCGCGGGCGGCCCGGACTACATGCTGGAGTTCGCGCATGGCTACACCTATTCCGCGCATCCCGTGGCGTGCGCGGCGGGCCTGGCCGCGCTGGACCTGCTGGTGAAGGAGGACGGCCCGGGCCTGGTGCGCGCGCTGGCGCCTGCCTTCGAAGCCGCCGTGCACGGGCTGAAGGGGGCAAGGCACGTGGTCGACATCCGCAACGTGGGCCTGGCCGCGGGGATCAGCCTGGCCCATGCGCCGGGCGAGCCGGCGAAGCGTCCCTACGAGGTGGCGCGGCGCTGCTGGGAGAAGGGCTTCTACGTGCGCTACGGCGGCGACACCATCCAGCTGGCGCCGCCTTTCATCAGCCAGCCGCGCGAGATCGACAACCTGGTCAGCGCCCTGGGCGATGCACTGGCGGAGACCGCCTAGGCGGCGCTCAGGTGCTGCCGCGCACGACCAGTTCGTAGTCCAGCTCGACGCAACCCGGGGCGGGCTGCGAGCCGCGCATCATGCCCAGCAGCATGGTGGCGCCGGCGCGGCCGACCTCGCTGCGTGGCGTGCGCATGGTGGTCAGCGGCGGCACCATCTGGTCGCTGCCCGCCAGGTCGTTGAAGCCCGCCACGGCAACGCGGTCCGGCACGGCGATGCCCAGGCGGTTGGCTGCCAGCAGGCCGCCCTGTGCAATGTCGTCGTTGCAGAAGAAAATGGCGTCGACGTCCGGCGTGCGCGCCAGCATGTCCTCGAACAGCCTGGCGCCCAGCGCAATGGAAGAGCGTTCGGGGCTGAGCAGTTCCAGGCTCGGGTCGTACAGGCCGGCCTGTGCCAGGCAGTGGCGGTAGCCCTCGGCCCGCTGCATGACGCGGGGGTCGAGCTGGGCCGCGCAGAACGCGATGCGGCGGCGTCCGCGGTCCAGCAGGTGCCGGGTGACGGCCGCGCCCGCATCGCGCTGCGAGAAACCCACGCACGGCACGCCCGGCGTGGTGCTGGTCTCCATCAGGTGCACGCAGGGCACGCCGCTGCGCGCGATGAGCTGGCCGCTCGCCTCGCTGCGGTCGAAGCCCGTGACCAGCAGGCCCGCCGGCCGCAGGGGCAGGTAGGTGCGCAGCAGCAATTCCTCTTCGGCGCTGTCGTAGTGCGTCACGCCGATCAGGGGGTGGTAGCCCTCGGGAAACAGCGTGCGATGGACGGCTTCCAGCAGGTCGACGAACAGCGTGTTCGAGAGCAGGGGCACCAGCACGATCACCTGGGAGCTGCGCTGGGAGGCCAGCGCCCGGGCGGCGGGGTCGGGCACGTAGCCGAGTTGTTCGGCGGCCTCGTGCACCCGCTGCGCCAGTGTGGGGTCCACGCTGCGCGCGTTGCGCAGGGCGCGAGAGGCCGTGATGGGGCTGACTTCGGCGGCGCGGGCCACATCGCTCAAGGTGATGCGGCCGCTGGAGGGACGGGAGCGTCGGGTCACGGTGATAGCGGGTTTATCCGAATAAGTGTCTGGGCGATTATCTCTTAAGATAGCGCTATCCTGCGAAACAGGAAACCCGGAAGACCAGGGCATCGATCTGGTTTCTGCCCGGCGGATCCAAGGCGGCGGCAAGCGGCACGCATCGCTTGCGCCTTTTTTTGAGCATGTATGGATAGCGCTATCCAAGATTTTCGACCCACCGCCATCGTCGTGATGGGCGTCTCCGGCTGCGGCAAATCCAGCGTGGGCGAAGCCTGTTCGAAGGCCCTGGGATGGGCGCTGCTGGAAGGCGATGCCTATCACTCGCCGGAAAGCATCGCCAAGATGCGCGGCGGCATTGCGCTGACGGACGCGGACCGGGCTGGCTGGCTGCTGCGCCTGTCGGACCTGCTGCGGCAGCGGCAGCCTGGCGAAGGCGTGGTGCTGACCTGTTCGGCCCTGCGCCGCAAGTACCGGGACAGCCTGCGGGCGGGGCATGCGCAATTGAGCTTCGTCTTCCTGGCGCTGGACTACCACGATGCGCTTGCCCGCGTGCGCGAGCGGCCCGGCCACTTCTTTTCGCCGACGCTGGTGGCCGACCAGTTCGCCACACTGGAGTCGCCCGCGGGCGAGCCCGGCGTGCTGGTGCTCGATGCCAGGCTGCCGCTGGACACGCTGGTGGCGGCAGTGCTCGACTGGCTGGCGCCGCAGGCTTGCGGGAGCAGCGGCCGCGAATCCACAACACCCATAACACCCATGACAGGAGACACAGCATGACATCCAGCGATACCGGGCAGGCGGCCCGCCGCAAACCCGCCTTGCAGCGGCTGGCCGAAGGCCTGATGGTCGCCGCGCTGGCCTGTATGGTGGCGGCCGTCTTCATCAACGTCGTGCTGCGCTACGTCTTCGACACCAGCATCGTGTCCTACGAGGAAATCGCCAGGCTGCTGTTCGTGTGGCTGGTGGCCATCGGCGCCATCGTGGCCGCCTTCGAAGGCAAGCACCTGGGTTTCGACATGCTGGCCTCGCGCGTCCGGGGCCCGACGCGCAAGGCGCTGTTCTGGGTCAGCCAGGCGCTGGTCGCCTTGTGCATGGTGCTGCTGGTCATGGGCTCGTGGGAGCAGGTGCTGGCCGGCATGCAGAGCTACAGCACGGTGCTGGGCTATCCGCTGGCGCTGGGCGCCGCCGCCACGCTGGTGCTGGCCGTGGGCCTGCTCGTGGCCCTGGTGTTCGACCTGCGCCGCGGCGTGCCCCCGCCCGCGTCGGACAGCATCGAAGGCATGGTGGAGTAGGGGCAGGCCATGATCGTTACCGCCATCTTCCTGGCCGTGCTCATCGGCGGCATGGCCATCGGCATGCCTATCGCCCACGCGCTGGTGCTCACCGGCGTCGCGCTGATGTGGCACCTGGACTTCTTCGATTCGCAATTGCTGGCGCAGAACCTGCAGGCGGGCTTCGACAACTTCCCGCTGCTGGCCGTGCCGTTCTTCATCCTGGCCGGCGAGCTGATGAATGCCGGCGGCCTGTCGCGGCGCATCATCGACCTGGCGCGCGCCTTCGTCGGCCACATACGGGGCGGCCTGGGCTTCGTCGCCATCGGGGCGGCAGTCTTGCTGGCGTCGATGAGCGGCTCGGCCATCGCCGACACCGCCGCGCTGGCCACCATCCTGCTGCCGATGATGCGCAAGCAGCAGTATCCCGCCAGCTACAGCGCCGGCCTGCTGGCCTCGGGCGGCATCATCGCGCCGATCATCCCGCCGTCGATGCCGTTCGTCATCTACGGCGTCACCACCAACACCTCGATCAGCCAGCTCTTCCTGGCCGGCGTGTTCCCCGGCCTGATGATGGGCGCCTTCCTGGTCGTGGCCTGGTGGGGCATTGCCCGCCGGCACAAGCTGGCGGCCCTGGCGCGCGTCGGCTGGAAGGACCGCCTGCGCGCGCTGGCGGGCAGCTTCTGGGCGCTGATGATGCCGGTGATCATCCTTGGCGGCCTGAAAGGCGGCCTGTTCACGCCGACCGAAGCCGCGGTGGTGGCCGCCGTCTATGCGCTGCTGGTCTCGACCCTGGTGTATCGCGAGCTGAACCTGCGCGACCTGTACGACGTCTTCCTGGCCGCGGGCAAGACGACCGCCGTGGTGATGTTCCTGTGCGGCGCGGCCACGGTGACGGCCTACATGATCACGCTGGCGGACCTGCCCAGCATGCTGGCCGACAGCTTCGCCGGCGTCATGAGCGACCCGATGCTCTTCATGGCCTTGATGATGCTGTTCCTGCTGGTGGTGGGCACGGCGATGGACCTCACGCCCACCATCCTTATCTTCGGGCCGGTCTGCGCGCCGCTGGCGGCCAAGGCCGGCATCGATCCGGTGTATTTCGGCTTCATGTTCATCTTCGTGGGCGGCATCGGCCTGATCACGCCGCCGGTCGGCACCGTCCAGAACGTCGTGGCGGGCGTCGGCCGGCTGCGGATGGAAACCGTCATTCGAGGCACCACGCCATTCCTGGCTGCGTATGTGCTGATGCTGGCGCTGTTCGTGGTGTTCCCGGGGCTGGTGACGACGCCGCTGGGGTGGTTGCGCTAGCGGGCAATCCATCGGTGTGAGTTTTTTTGCTTTACCTGCATGACCTAACGACAAGGAGACAATCATGCGCTTGCCTTACGTTTTTGCCGGCCTGCTGGCCGCGATGCTGGCCGTGGGCGGAACCGCCCAGGCCGCGGATGACTTCAAGCCCCGCCTGGTGCGTTTCGGCTTCGGCCTGGTCGATGACTCGAACCAGGGCCGCGCCGCGCGGCTGTTCGCCAAGGAGGTCGAGCAGGCCACCGGCGGCAAGATGCGCGTGCGCGCCATCGGCAATGCCTCGCTGGGATCGGACACGCAGATGCAGCAGGCGCTGATCGGCGGCGCGCAGGAAATCATGGTGGGCTCCACGGCCACCCTGGTCGGCATCGTCCCGGAAATGGCCGTCTGGGATACGCCGTTCCTCTTCAACACCGCGGAAGAAGCGGACGTGGTGCTGGATGGCCCGGTAGGCGAGAAGATCAAGGCCAAGCTGGAAGCCAAGGGCATGGTGGGCCTGGTCTATTGGGAAAACGGTTTTCGCAACCTCACCAACAGCAAGCGGCCAGTCGAAAAGCTCGAGGACCTGGGCGGCGTGAAGCTGCGCGTGATGCAGAACAACGTGTTCATCGACAGCTTCAAGACGCTGGGCGCGAATGCCGTGCCCCTGCCGTTCTCGGAACTGTTCACCGCGCTGGAGACGCGCGCCGTGGATGGCCAGGAGAATCCGTTCAACACCGTGCTCTCCAGCAAGTTCTATGAAGTGCAGAAGTACCTGACCGTCAGCAACCACGTCTACAGCCCGTGGATCGTCACCGTCAGCAAGAAGTGGTGGGACACCCTGAGCCCGGCCGAACAGAAGGTCCTGAGGGATGCCGCCGTCAAGAGCCGTGATGCCGAGCGCCAGGACACGCGCCAGGAGGCGGTCAAGGCGCTGGCCGATCTGAAGGCCAAGGGCATGCAGGTGAATACCTTGCAGCCGGCGGAAGTCGATCGCATGCGCGAGCGCCTGGCCTCGGTCAATGCCGGCATCGCCAAGAGCGTGGGCCAGGAAACCTGGAACGAAGTCGAGGCGGCCGTCGCCCAGGCACGCGCGGCAAGGAAGTAGGACATCATGGCCCTGCATGCCACCCTCGAAGCCGTCACTGCGCGCATCCGTGCGCGCAGTGGCGAGCCGCGCGCCGCCTACCTTGCCAGGCTGGAGGCCCAGTCACGGCGCGACCGCGGCGCCGACCGCCTGGGCTGCGCCAACGTGGCCCACGCCTTCGCCGGCATGCCGGGCAATGACAAGCTGCGCGTCGTGGCCGAGCGCGCGCGCAACATCGGCATCGTCACCGCCTACAACGACATGCTCTCGGCCCACACGCCGCTGCAGCACTATCCGGACGTGCTGAAGGACGAGGCCCGGCGCCACGGCGCCACGGCCCAGGTCGCGGGCGGGGTGCCCGCCATGTGCGACGGCGTCACGCAAGGCACGCCGGGCATGGAACTGTCGCTCTTCAGCCGCGACGTGATCGCGATGGCGACCGCGGTGTCCCTGAGCCACGATGTCTTCGATGCCGCGCTGATGCTGGGGGTGTGCGACAAGATCGTGCCCGGCCTGTTGATCGGGGCCTTGCATTTCGGCCACCTGCCGACGGTGTTCGTGCCTGCCGGGCCCATGACCTCGGGCCTGTCGAACAGTGCCAAGGCCCGGGTGCGCGAGCGCGCCGCGCAGGGGCTGGTGGGCCGCGCCGAACTGCTGCAGGCCGAATCCGCGGCCTACCACGGGCAAGGCACCTGCACGTTCTACGGCACGGCCAACAGCAACCAGATGCTGCTCGAGGCAATGGGCCTGCATGTGCCTGGCACGGCCTTCATCAATCCTGGCGAGGGCCTGCGCGAGGCGCTGACGCGCGACGCCGCGCGGCGTGTGCTGGCGCAGGGCTGCCCGGCCATCGGCCGGGTGGTGGACGAGCGCGCCATCGTCAACGCGATGGTGGCATTGCTGGCCACGGGCGGCTCCACCAACCACCTGATCCACTGGGTGGCGGTGGCGCGCGCGGCGGGCCTGGTCATCGACTGGGACGATTTCGCGGCGCTCTCTGCCGTCGTGCCGCTGCTGGCGCGCGTCTACCCGAATGGCGCCGCCGACGTGAACCAGTTCCAGGCTGCCGGCGGTCCGGGCTATGTGCTGCGCGAACTGCTGGATGCCGGGCTCATGCACGAGGACGTGCTGACCATCAGCGCGGACGGGATCCGTGCCTATACCCGTCTGCCGGCGGCGGCCGAGGACGAACGCCTGTCCTGGGCGCCCATTGGCGACAGCACGGACCTGGACGTGCTGCGTCCCGCCGCCGCGCCGTTCAGTGCGACCGGCGGCCTGCGCCTGCTGCAGGGCAACCTGGGGCGCGGCGTCATCAAGGTGTCCGCCGTGCCCGAGGACCGGCACGTGATCGAGGCGCCGGCGCGTGTCTTCGACACCCAGGCGGATCTGCAGGCAGCGTTCCAGGCGGGCGAGCTGGATCGCGACGTGGTGTGCGTCGTGCGCTGGCAGGGCCCGCGGGCCAACGGCATGCCGGAGCTGCACAAGCTGACGCCGCCGCTGGCGGTGCTCCAGGGCAAGGGATTCCGCGTGGCGCTGGTCACGGATGGCCGCATGAGCGGCGCGTCCGGCAAGGTGCCCGCGGCCATCCACGTTACGCCCGAAGCCCTGGCCGACGGGCCGCTGGCGCGCGTGCGCGATGGCGACGTGATCCGGCTGGACGCCGTGCAGGGCACGCTGGACGCGCTGGTGGACGCCGAGACCTGGGCGGCGCGCGTGCCCGTCCGTCCGCCGGCATCGATGGACGAGGCCAACGGCACGGGCTGGGGCAGGGAACTGTTTGCCGGATTCCGGCGCAACGCGCTTGGCGCGGAAGAAGGAGCCTGTACATGGCTGTAGCACTCACCGCGGGAGACGTCCTCGAGGATGCGCCCGTGATCCCGGTCATCGTGCTGGACGATCCGGAACTTGCCGTGCCGCTGGCGCGCGCCCTGCTTGCCGGCGGAATCCGCATGCTGGAAGTCACGCTGCGCACGCCGCGCGCGCTGGATTGCATCGCGGCCATTGCCCGCGACGTGCCTGAGGCCATCGTGGGGGCGGGGACCCTGCGCTGTGCCGGCGACGCCGCGGCTGCTCGCCGCGCCGGCGCCCGTTTTGGCGTGAGCCCGGGCTTTACGCCGGCAATCGGCCGCGCCTGCCAGGCGCTGGCGCTGCCGCTGGTGCCGGGCGTCGCCACCAGCAGCGAGATCCTGGCCGCCACCGAGGCGGGTTTCCAGGCGCTGAAGTTCTTTCCAGCCGTGCAGGCGGGCGGCATTGCCCTGCTGAAGGCCTGGCAGGGGCCTTTCGGCGACATCGTCTTCTGCCCCACGGGCGGCATCCACGCCGGCAACGCGGCGGATTTCCTCGCCCTGGACAATGTGGCGTGCGTGGGCGGCTCCTGGCTCGTGCCGGCCGATGCCCTGGCGGCGCGGGACTGGCCGCGCATCACCGCGCTCGCGCGCGAGGCCTGCGCTTTGCGCGGCTGAGGGGGAATGGGGGCGGCTGCAGTGAACGGGGCGCTTCGTACGCCCCTGTTACGTCATTTTCGTTTAAGTGCAGGGTTGTTTCGGCGCTTTCTCCTAAGCTTGGAGCAAGCCGGTCTGTCAGAGACTCCCCGGCCTTTCCCAGCCAAACCGGAGCAGCCTTCATGCCGAAGCGTCACCGCCTCTTCGCCGCCCCCGCGCTCGTCCTGTGGTTCACCATGGGCGCCTCCATTGCCGTGGCGCAGTATGTCGGCCCGGGCGTCATTCCCCGCATTACCGTCCAGGAGCTGCAATCGCGCGGCGTGCACGACCAGCAGGGCGTGCTGACTGGAAATCTGCTCACGCCCGACGGCGGCGATTTCTACGTCTTTGACGATGGCACGGGCCGCCTGCGGGTGGAAATTCCGAAGAAAGTGTTTCCGCCCGCCTTGCCCATCGCGCCAGAACGCGTGGTGGAGCTCACGGGCGAACTCGCCAAGGAAGGCCGTGACCTGACTTTCGAAGTGCGGGAAATGCGGGTGCAGCAATAGCAATGCGCGGATGCGCCGGCCCTCAGCGCGAGGCCATCGCGCAAGCCCGGTCCAGCGACGTCCAGTCGATATCCGCTTCCTCGAAGACATCTTCCAGCGCGCTGGTGGAGTGCGCCTGCGCGTAATCGATCTCGTCCGCCGAGACCGCCTGCACCAGCAGCCAACTGACGCGCCTTCCCGCGAATTCCTTGACCTCGTCCAGCCCCTCATAGGCGAAGGGCGTGGTCAGCAGCGCGTGCGGCACGCGCGATTCCGGACGGAAACGCCCGATCAGTCCGTGCAGGAAGATGCCCGGGCAGGCAAAGCCCCGGGTCTTGCCGACGAAGGTGGCGGCAAGAAAGAGCGCTTCGGCCAGGTCGGATTCCTGGCCTGCCTCGCAACTGGCGATGAACTCCACGCGGGTGTGCGGAAACTCGGTGCCGTCGTCCTGGTAGAGCGGGTGGTTGGACACGCCGATGGTGCTCAGCGTGACCAGACCCGGTGAGGGGGTGTCCTGCGCGTGCGCGATGCCGATGTAGAAGGGGTCTTCAGCGGCCGGACGGTGCACGACGACCCGGGGGCGGGCGCCGAAGACGGTTTCCAGGTGTCTGGCAATGGCCTTTTCGCTGTCGGAGATCTGCATGGCGGTTGCGGCCTGGGAAGGTGTCAGGGGTTGCGCCCGATGGCGCTGGCCGGGCAGGGGAATGCCTGCCTCAGCGCCTCGGCGACCAGCGGGGCGGCGTTCCCGGCCAGGCTGGCGGGGTCGAGCTCGCGCAGCGCGGTGTGGACGCGGCCGGCCAGCTCGTGCGGCAGCACGCCGGTGACCGTGCACCACAGCTGGTTCTGCGTCAGGTCGGCCACGCCTGAGATATAGGACTGCGCGCGGGCGGCAGACAGCAGGCGGCTGTGCTCAGGGTCGCGGAATTCCGTGGGCATCTTGCCTTCGAGCGCGGCCAGGAGCTCCTTGCCGGTGAAGTGCCAGGTGCGAGGCGCGGCGGCGGAAGCGGTGGCGGCAGAGACGGCCAGCAGGGCGGCGAGGAGGAGGCGGGTCATGGCGTCGGACGTGGTGTCGTGGACGGGATGAACGACCTTACACCATCTGGCCGTACAAGGTGTCTCGCATCTCGGCGGAAGCGCCGAGCCGGCGCGCCAGTTCACCCGCATGCGCCAGGATGACGGCCTCGAAGCGCCCGGCATCGACGGTGGCGAGGCGTGCGGAGGGGCCCGCGATGGTGAGGGCGCCGACATAGCGGTCCTCGTTGCCGATGATCGGCACGGACCACGACGCGGTGTAGGGGTCGCGCGCACCGCTGGAAAAAATGGGCAGTCGCTCGGGCGGGCGTTGCGTGCCTTGCGCCCAGATCGCGAAGACCTGGCCCGTGGACGAGCGGTCCGGCGGCATGACGCTGCCGGCCAGCACCTGGCTGTGCAGGCCTTCGTGGGGTTGGTGGCGAAACAGGCACAGGCGCTGGCCGGGCTCGCCGCCCTCGACGTAGTACGCGGCGCTTTCGCCCGTGTCGGCCGAGAGCTTTTCCAGGATGGGCAGGACGACCGCCGAGAGGTCGAAGCCGCGTTCGTAGACCCGGGCCAGAAAGAGCACGCGCGGCCCCAGGCCATATCTGCCATCGGGTTCCCGCACCACATAGCCGGTGCGCGCCAGCGAGTTCAGCAGCCGGAAGATGGTCGTCTTGTGCAGGGGCAGGCGGCTGGCGAAATCCGCCAGCGCCAGGCGCTCGGCCCCCGGCTTGAAGCAATCCAGCACCTGCATGGCGCGCTCCACCGCGATGACACCGTCATTACTCATGAAATCTCTTCAAGCCTTTTGTTTATGAGTCTTGTTGTACACAGTACAACGTCATTTCATAAAAGTAAAATGCCGCCAACAACCTGGAGACAACGATGGCGGATTCGATACTGGTGGTCACGGCCCATGTGGGGGACTTCGTGTGGCGTTGCGGCGGCGCCATGGCCCTGCATGCGCAACGCGGCGTCGACGTGCATGTGGTGTGCCTGAGCTATGGCGAGAACGGGGAGTCGAATGCGGCCTGGCAGGGCGATGCCCGGCGTGACACGGTGAAGGCGCTGCGCCGCGCGGAGGCCGAGGAGGCGGGGCGCATCCTCGGCGTGGCGTCGATGGATTTCCACGACCTGGGCGACTATCCCTTGCCGGAGTCCGCGGACTCTGTGCGCCGAGTCTCGCAGTTGCTGCGCCAGACCCAGGCGGCGGCGGTATTGACGCATCCGGAGCACGATCCCTCCAACCTGGATCACTGCCGTACCCATGAAATGGTGTTGCGGGCCCGCATGCAGGCCATGGCGCCCGGCCATGGCGCCGACTTCGTCGTGCCGCCGCAGGTGTACAGCTTCGAACCGCACCAGACCGAGTTGTGCGGGTTCAAGCCCAATGTGCTGCTGGACATCACGGATGTCTGGGATCTCAAGTGGCAGGCCATGCAGGCCATGCCCACCCAGCGCAATCTGTGGGCCTATTACGAGCGTGTCGCCCTGCAGCGCGGGGCGCAGGCCGGGCGCCGCGGCAAGACCGCGGGCACGCGCTATGGCGAGGCGTACCAGAGCGTTTTCCCATCCGTCGTCACGGCGTTTACCGGCTGAGACGTCGGGCCCGCCTTCCGGCAAGGCGGGGCGGGGCGGCATGCCGCATGACAGCGGCCAGACACAAGAAAAACCCAAGTCCATCCACAAGGAGGAAGACAATGCTGAAACAGAAAACCCTGGGCATCCTTGCCCTGATCGCCGGCCTGGCGCCGGCTGCCCACGCGCTCGCGGAGTATCCCGAGCGTCCCATCCGCATGGTGGTGCCTTTCGCCGCCGGCGGTCCCGCCGACATGGTGGGGCGTGAGTTCGCCCAGCTGTTCAGCGAGCAACTGGGCCAGCCTGTGGTGGTGGTGAACGCGGGCGGCGGGCATGGCGTGCCGGCCTTGAACCAGGTGCTGGGGCAGGAGGCCGATGGCTACACGCTGCTGATGCCTGCCTCGGGCAACATGACGATTCCGTCGAAGGCCATGGCGGGCAAGGACGTGCTCGGCCTGCTGGCGCCCATCAGCCTGCTGACGGAAAGCCCGCACGTGCTGGTCGTGACCGCCAAACTGCCGGTGAACTCGGTCCAGGACCTGGTGGACTATGCGCGCCAGCATCCGGGCCGGGTGAATTTCGGCTCCGCGGGCGTGGGTGGCGTGGCGCACCTGGGCATGGAGTTGTTCAAAAGCGAGGCCAAGGTGGATGTGGTGCACGTGCCTTATCGCGGCACGTCGCAAGTCCTGACGGACATCGCGTCGGGGCAGGTGCAGGCCTTGTTCAGCAGCATGCCCTCGCTGCAACCGCTGATCGACAAGAAAGCGGTGAAGGCATTGGCCATGAGCGCACCGAGCAAGGGAGAGGTGACGGCCAGCCTGCCCTTGATATCGGAGACCCTGCCCGGCATGTCGTACACCACCTGGTATGCGCTGTTCGCCAAGGCGGGCACGCCGCAACCGGTGCTGGACAAGTTGAACAAGGCTGTCGTGGAAACCTTGAAGAATCCCGCCCTGAACAAGAAGTTCGAGCCGCAAGGGGTGGAGTTCGTGTCCAGCACGCCCGCGCAACTGACCGAGATCGTCCAGCGCGACACCCGCAAATGGACGGCGCTGATCGAGCAGGCGGGCATCGAGATCGACTGACGCGTGCACGCCCAGGCCGGGCCTGGGCGTTGTCAGGGCAGGGACTTCACCACGTCGATCAGCGCGCGCAGCGCGGGCGGCGGATGGCGGTTGGCCGGGAAATACAGGTACAGCCCGGGGATGGCCGGGCACCAATCCTCGAGCAGGGGCAGCAGCCGCTTGCGCGCGAAGTAGGGCGCGGCATAAGGCTCTGGCACGTAGGCGATACCCAGTCCGTCGGCGGCGGCCTCGGCCATCAACGCGCTGCTGTCCAGGGTCAGCGCGCCGGGGACGTCCAGCGCCAGCTCCTGGTCGCGCCGCTTGAATTCCCAGCGATAGCGCTTGCCGCTGGGCAGGCGCTGGCGGATGCATTGGTGGGTCATCAGGTCGTCCGGCGTGCGCGGTGCGGGGTGGCGGCGCAAATAGGCGGGCGAGGCCACGGGCAGGAAGCGCAGCTCGGACCCGAGGCGGACCGCCACCATGTCCTTGGGCACGGCTTCTCCCAGGCGGATGCCGGCATCGAAGCCGCGTCCGACGATATCCACCAGTTGCCCGTCCACGGACAGGTCCAGTTCGATGCGGGGATGGCGAGCGCGCAAGGGCGGCAACACGGTCTGCAGCAGCAGGCGTATCGCGCCTTCACTGCCATTGATGCGCACCACGCCGCTGGGCTGGCCGCCTGCGGCGGACGTTTCACCCAGCGCCTGGTCCAGGTCCCGCAGGATAGGCGTGAGGCGCGCCAGCAGTTGCTCGCCCTCCTGTGTCAGCGACACGCTGCGCGTGGTGCGATTCAGCAGCCGCACGCCCAGCTTGGCTTCCAGCCCGCGCATGGCCAGGCTCAGGGCGGAGTGGGACACGCCCAGGACATCGGCCGTGCGGCGAAAGCTCTTGTGCGAGGCGATGGCGGCGAACGCATGCAGGTCGGCGAGGGAGGGCGGGTTCATTGGTTGATAATACTCACCAATTCATGCAGAGAAAACCCTATTCTCTAACCAGTTTTGCCTCCTTACGATGAGGGCCGATGCAGTCATCACAAGGAGCAAGGCATATGAAGAAGACGTGGTTCATCACCGGGGCCTCGGCGGGATTGGGACGAGGATTGACCGACACGTTGCTGGCGCGCGGCGACACGGTCGTGGCGACCGTGCGGCGCGAAGGCGTGCTGGATGAGGCGCAGGCCCGGCATGGCGAACGCCTGCGGGTGCTGAGGCTGGACGTGACCGATACCGAGGCCATGCGCGATGGCGTGGCGCAAGCGTTCGCCGTCGTCGGGCGCATCGACGTGGTGGTCAGCAATGCGGCTTACGGGCTTTTCGGCGCGGCGGAAGAGCTGGACGACGCGCAGATCGCGCGGCAGATCGCCACCAATCTCACGGGCTCGATCCAGTTGATCCGCGCGGTGCTGCCTTTCCTGCGCAAGCAGGGCGGCGGACGGATCGTGCAGGTCTCGTCAGAGGGCGGCCAGATCGCCTATCCGAGCTTCAGCCTGTATCACGCGACCAAGTGGGGTATCGAAGGGTTCGTGGAGTCGGTCGCGCAGGAAGTGGCTCCCTTCGGCATCGATTTCCTCATCGTCGAGCCCGGCCCCACGCGCACGAATTTCGCCGCCGCGCTGGACCATGCGCCGGCCATGGCCTGCTACGACGACACGCCCGCCGGAGCAGTGCGGCGCGCCGTGGCCTCGGGCAATTTCGCGGATTTCGGCGTTGCGGGCAAGACGGTGGACGCGATGATCGCGGCCATCGATGCCGAGCGGCTGCCGCTGCGGCTGGCGCTGGGCAGTTCCACCTTCGACAAGGTGGGCGAGGCCTTGCGGCAGCGACTGGCGCTGTTGCAGTCGCAAAAGGAAGTGGCCTTGTCCGTGATGGCGTGAATGACAGGAGACGGGATCATGGGATTGGCGAAGAGGAGTGTCGCTGTCGGCCTGGCGGCCATGGCGTTGCTGTTTGCCGGCACGCAGTCTGCGCGGGCCGCGCCCGCCAACCAGGTGCTGGGCACCTGGCGGATGGTAAAGGCGGAAGTCGAGCAGGACGGCACCACGCGGCCGGCCTATGGCACGCAGCCTCGGGGCATGCTGGTGTTCACGCCGGATATGCATTTCGTGGAAGTGCTGACGGATGCCGCCGTGCCCCGGTTCGCGTCCCAGGCGCGCGGCCAGGGCACCGATGCGGAAAACCGCGCTGCCATGGCCGCGAACATCGGTTTTTTCGGCACCTATACGGTGGATGCGCAGGGGGAGTTCAGCGGCAACCGCGTGCAAGGGGCGACGTTTCCCAACTGGGTGGGGAGCGCGCGCACGCGCCAGGACTTGAGCCTGGTCGTGGAGGGCGACCGCATGGTCGAGCATTTCCGTCGACCCGAAGGTGCGCGGGTGTATATCGAGTGGGAGCGGGTGCGGACGGCGCAGTAGGGGCTTTCGGGCGGATTCCCCGGGCTGCCGTAGAATTCCCGATTTGGGCCTGCCCTTGCTTTTCAAGTTGTTCCCTTTGAGCGATACCCCCACCCCGACCGCAATGCCTTCCTCCGCCGTATCCATACGCTCGGAAGTACAGCTTCCCATCCAGTTGGCCGATGGCACGGAGGCTTGCGCCTTGGTCTACAGTTTTCGCGGGCTGAGCGATGGCAAGGAGCACATTGCGCTGAAGTTCGGGGAGCCCGCCGCCGTGCCGCTGGTGCGCGTGCATTCCGAGTGCATGACGGGCGATGTGTTCGGTTCCCTGCGCTGTGATTGTGGTCCGCAGCTGGAAGAGTCGCTGAAGACCTTGCGGGAAGAGGGCGGCTACCTGCTTTACCTGCGCCAGGAGGGCAGGGGAATCGGCCTGTACGCCAAGCTCGATGCCTACCGCCTGCAGGAACAGGGACAGGACACCTATGCCGCGAACGTGATGCTGGGGCATGGGGCGGACGAGCGCGACTACATCGTCGCCGCGCAGATGCTGCGCGCCTTGGGAGTGGGGCGGATCGAACTGCTCACCAACAATCCCCAGAAGTGCAAGCAGTTGTCGGGCCTGGGCATCAACGTGGCCGCCACGCGGCGCACGGGGGTGTATTCCAGCGCGCACAATCTGGCGTATCTGCAGGCCAAGGTGCGGCAGACGGGGCATTTGCTGCAGTTGAACCCGGCAGGCCAGGACGAACAGGAATGAACGGTTGATCCAACGCGTCAAGGGCTACCGGCAGTCGCCTTACCGCGGCGCGGCGCCCAGCGCCCGGTCCACGCGCCGGATGGCTTCGGCGCCGCTGCCAGCGGCCATCAGGTCCGCTTCCAGCTTGCGGCCTTCCTCGATCTGCGCCGGGCTCATCTGCGCGGCAAGCGCGTCGCGGTAGCCGGCCAGGTCTTCAGGCAAGCGCGCCGTGCCGAGCAGCGCATAGGCAACCGGCAGGTTGCGCGGCACGCCACGTCCTTCGGCATACATGACGCCCAGATTGATGCGGGCGCGGGGGTGGCCTTGCTCGGCGGCCTTGCGCCACCATGCCACGGCTTGCGCTTCGTCCTTGCCGACGCCATCGCCATCGGCATACAGCGCGCCCAGGTTGGATTGGGCCTTGGCGTAGCCCTGTTCCGCAGCCTTGCGATACCAGGCTACGGCCTGGGAGATGTCCCGTGCGATGCCCCGTCCGAAGTCGTATCCCACCGCCAGGTTGTACTGGGCATCGGCGTCGCCTTGCTCGGCCGCCCGACGAAACCATTGCATCGCGGCCTCGGGATCCCGCGCCACGCCCAGGCCGTCCAGGTACAGGGTGCCCAGATTGTTCTGCGCCACGGGCAGCCCTTGCTGCGCGGCCTGCCGCAGCCAATGCACGGCCTGCGCGTTGTCGCGCAAGGGCCCTTCCGTGACGGCATACAGTTCGCCCAACCTGTTCTGCGCCTTGGCATGGCCTTGTTCGGCGGCCTTGCGCCACCACTGCAGGGCCTGTTCGTCGCTCTGCTTGACGCCATCGCCGTTGGCGTACAACTGGCCCATGCAATATTGCCCGTCGGCGTAGTCCTGCTTGGCGGCTTTCGCGCACCACCGCGCGGTCTGGGCATAATCCCGCGGCACGCCTTGGCCATTGGCGTACATCATGCCCAGGTTGAACTGGGCGCCGGCTTCCCCTTGCTCGGCCGCCTTGCGCAACCACGACACGGCGGAGACGTCATCGTGGCCGGCGATCTGGCCATGGGCATGCAGCAGGCCCAAACCATACTGAGCCGGTGCATGGCCCGCTTCGGCCAGCGGCTGCCAGTATTGCTGCGCACCGGCATAGTCGCCGGCTTCGTAGGCCGAGTAGCCCTGTTCGAAAGCAGGCTGGGCGGAAGGCTGTGCAAGGGCCGGCGCGCCGACGGACAGGGCCAGCAAGAAGAGCGGAATGCGGAGTGTCATTGAGGTGGCGTGCGATCGTCGATGGGGCGGGCAAAGGCTAGCAAAACGCGGCTGGCCTGCGTGCATCCGATTGTTTCCCTGGTGATGTCGCTGCATGACAAAGGGTGACAACGGTTTGCGGCAGGGCGTATCGCTTGTCTGGCGGCAAGAGGGATTGGATAAACTCTGCCGGCGCCAATGCCCGACAAGGCCAACCCCGTCGACAAGGAAGCGATGACGCATGTTCGATTCCCCTGATCACGCCGCGCAGGCCATGCAGGCATTCTTCGCGCCGCAGCAAGTCCAGGAAGTGGTGCAGGCCCTGGTGCCCGCGATTGCCCTGCGCCCCATGCCTGCGGCCGGACAGCCAGGCGCTTCAAGACTGGGCGGCCTGCCCGACATGCCCGCGGGGGCGCAATGGCCGCGCCCGCCCATTCCCGACGATATCGATGCCATCGCCCAACGCGGCAACGCGTCGGCCGCGGCCGAGATGCGCAAGCATCTGGGCAAGGGCCTGCCTTTCGCCTTCATCGGCCAGATCGACCTGGAAGAGGCCAGCCGCCTGGGCGCGGCGGCGGCCGCTTTGCCCGCGCATGGCAGGCTGCTGTTCTTCCATGATCTTGCCATCGGCCCCTGGGAGTCGGGCGCGCGCACGGTGCGCGTGATCTGGGACGAGACGCCCCGCGAGGCGCTGCGTCCGCTTGCCATGCCCGCTGACCTGGCCGACGCCGCGCAGGCGGAATGGCGCGCGCTGGAAGCCGTGTTCCGCGAATACGACCGGGCCGGGCAGGGCGCCAGGCAGCAAGCCACCGTGTACGGCGCCCAGCCGCGTCCGGTGTCGCTGCGAGCCATGCTCGTCGCGCCCGATCCCGCGTCGCTGGAAAGCGAGGGCCTGCCAGGATTGCGGCCAGGCGGCGATGCGGATGAGGACTTCGCCGATGCCTACGAAGGCATGCGTGAAGACCAGGGACTGTCCTGGCCCGCCGAAAAATGGAAGCGCCACCAGTTGCTGGGCAGCCCGGCGCCCGAGCAGGATGATCCGCGTTACCAGGCTGTGATCGTGACCGATTACAGGCAGGAATTCCTGGATCGAGAGACCTGGAAGCGCGAGCGCGATCGGATCATGCAGCGAGCGCGGGACTGGCGGCTGCTGTTGCAGGTGGATCTGGCGGACTGGAGTGGCGACGTGCTGGGTGAAGGCACCGTGTACTTCCTGATCCGCGGCGAGGACCTGGCTGCCAGGCGGTTCGACCGCGTGGTCGCTGTCTACCAGCAGACATGAACCCCGCCGCCACGCCGGCCTTGGCCAGCCGCCGCCGATCTGCTGCGGATCCAGGCCGCGGCGGGCACCGCATCCTGCAGGGCAGCCACATCCGCGCAGATTGGCCTCGGGAGGTGGCGTTCCTGGATGGATTGCTGGCGCTGGGACTGGATATCAATGCCGGGTCGAGGATGTGCGGTTGCTGAAAGACCGTGGTGCGGATGGAAGCGTCCGGGACAAGGCGGGCAAGCTGCCGGTGGATTACGCCGAGTATGCAAAGGCGGACGTGCGTCGGGCGCTGGGGGCTTGAGGGGAAACTGGCTGTTTGGCTGTGTCTTGCCTGCCCGGGCCGTCTGGCCAATGTTCGCATAATGTATATTATGAGAAGTATCGTATTGGGAAAGATCCCATGGGATTGAATCCCGCAACGATTGAATCCCGCACCTTTTGACAGGTTTATCGGCGTTTATTGGTCAAAGGAAAGCCTCTACTCTCCTTGGATGCTCAATCGCAAAAAACTACAGCGCGCCGCTCGGGCGGGCGTCACCTGTGCATCGCTCCTCCTTCTTGCCGCCTGCGGCGGCAGCGATGATCCGCCTGTATCTTCTCCCCCTCCTCCCATTCCCGGCACCCAGGCCGTCGGCGGCGTCGTCACGGGCCTTGCCGGCTCGGGCCTGGTGTTGCAGATCAACGGCGGCGAAGTGCTGGCAGTGGCCGCCGACGGCGGCTTCACGTTTCCCACGCCCCTCGCCGAGGGCGTCGCTTATACGGTCACGGTTCGATCGCAGCCTTCGGACCCTACGCAAATCTGCTCAGTGAGCCGTGCCGGCGGCATGGTGGGCGCGGGGCCAGCAGACGACATGAAAGTGGTGTGCGCCACGCAGGCGTTCGCGGTCGGCGGCATGATCAGCGGACTGAACGGCACCGGCCTGCTGCTGCGGAACAATGCCGCGGACGACCTGGCCCTGGCGGTCGATGGTCCGTTCGCGTTTCCCGTCCCGGTGGCCAGCGGCGCAGGCTACGCCGTCACGGTGCAGGCGCAGCCTGCCGGTCAGGTCTGCTCCGTAGGGCAGGCCACTGGCACGGTGGGCGCGGGGCTGGTCACCTCAGTGGTCGTCACTTGCTCCACACAGAGCTATACCGTCGGCGGCAGTGTGAGCGGTCTCGTGGCCAGCGGACTGGTGTTGCAGAACAACGGCGCCGACGATGTGTCGGTCGTCAGCGGCGCCAGTTCGGTCACGTTCCCCACGCCGGTGGCTCATGGCGCTTCGTACGCGGTAACCGTGGCGACCCAGCCCGTCGGCCTGACGTGCACGGTGAGCAATGGATCCGGCGCCATCGATGCCGGCAACGTCATCGACGTGGCCGTGGCCTGCACGGTCGACAGCTACCGTCTGGGCCTGACGGTAAGCGGCCTCGATGGGCAGGACCTTGTGTTGCAGAACAACGCGGGCGACGACCTTGCGGTTGCCGCCGACGGCACGCACCAGTTCGATCAGCGGCTCGTCCCGGGAGCGGGCTATTCGGTGACGGTGAAATCGCAGCCGCGCATGCTGACGCAGTCCTGCTCGGTGACCCATGGCAGCGGCACGATGGGTTCGGCCGACATCGACAACGTTGCGGTGGCATGCGCTACGGCCACGAGCCGGTTCTCCTATTGGCTGATGCCCGGTGAGCAGACCCTGCAGGGTCATGTGGAGTCGGCAGGCTGGCAAGCGGTGCCGGGCGCGTCGCTGGCACTTGACCCCGACGTCGCGCTGCTGGCTTCCGACCCCCGGGGCCGCTTCGTCTTTACTGGAATGTCGGCGTCGGGTGCGATCCGTGTCCACCCCATCTCCGTTGCGGGCGAAATCATGCCGGTGGCGGACGTGAAATGGGCCGCCAGCAACCTGGCCGCGATCACGCTGCATCCCGATGGTCGGGCGTTGTATGTGTCGACGAATGACGGCAGTATGGTGGCGGACTTCGCACTCGACGACAGCGGCGTGCTGACGTCATTCGCGGGATATCCCCTGGCCATGGTGGGGACGGGAGGAGCGCTGGCCATGGACCCGCTCGGACGTTTCCTCTACGCATACCACCGATACGGCGACGAGATCCGTGTGTTTCGAATCGGGGCGGATGCCTCGATTTCACCCACCGCAGTATTCACCAGCAATCTCGGCAACGCGGTCTCCATGACAGTGCATCCGTCCGGCCGCTTCCTGTATGTACTCAAGGCCGACGGCACGCTGGAGGTTTTCGCCATCGACGCGACGACGGGCGGGCTGGTGACTGCCTGGTCCGGCGCGTCGGGCATCACCAGCCCTCTGCAGGTGCAGGTCCATCCGCGCGGCCGTTGGCTGAGCCTCGTCGGCGGGGCGCCCGGAAGCTCTCCGGCCATCCGCGCCATAGACCCTGCAACCGGAGCCCCGGGGCCGGCGTTGCCGCCATTCTTCACCAGCGAAGAAGTTTCCAGTGCGACCTTCGACGCGACGGGCGATCGCATGTTGATAGGGACCCGATCGCCCCAGTTCATGTTTCGCTTCGCGCTTTCGCCGAGCACAGGTACACCGCTGTCCAACACCGGCATCTCGGCCGGCGACGTACCCGCCGCCGTGGTCGTCATCAATCGCTGACGGGGCGCCGTCGCGGCGAGTCGCCCTCCTCACATTCGGCAAGCTGGCGTTCTAAAGCAATGCCGCCCGGAAGCGAACTGTTACCGGGTGAAGGAGGCTTAGTTGGCAGAATGGCGGACCCAACCAGCTGACACGCCCGTGATGACCTCGACCGCTGCCGCCCTGCCCGCCCTTGGCCCGACCCTGCTGCGCTGGATGCTCGGCGCAGCACTTGCCACGTCGGCATCGGCCGCCTTCGCCCAATCCGCCGAGGACGGCCTCCAGGACGCCGTCGGGGTGGTCGAGGAAGATGGCTCCGTCACCGCCTATTCCGACCCGTTCTGCGCGGGCTTCGCGGAGTCCTTCAAGAAGAACGGCGGCGACAGGTCGTTGATGCCGGAATGCCCCGAAGAGCCCGTGGAGCCGATGTCGATGTCGCCCCATGCCAAGGGCGAGCGCGCCGGCCTGGCGTCGGCCATGGCCTATGTGGACTTCCGCAAGCACCAGAAGGCGAATGGCAAGGACCTGCCGCTGCTGCCAGGCTTCTACGACAAGTCGCAGGACGCCTGGATCATGCGCGAGGACGGCTATTACCCGTTCACGTCTTTCGACGGCGACCCGTATGCCGTGATCTCGAAGGAAGACGTCGGGATGGGCGTGATCGACAGGCTGGGCCACATTCTCGTGCCCATCGAATACGGCCAGATCGGGTTCGAGTCGACCCGCCAGGTCATTTCGGTGCGGGACAGGAAGAGCGAGAAGGCCGGTCTGTATTCCATCCAGGGCGAACAACTGGTCAAGCCACGCTACGACGCTGCCGAATTGATCGACGGCAAGCACCTGCTGACCTTGCGCGACGGCGTGTACGAGGTGCTGGACCTGAAGGGCAAGGCCTTGTTCAGCACCCGCAAGCCCATCAGTCCGGCAGGCGAGGATCGCTTCTGGTTCATGGAGGCGCCGCAGCGCCACGGCATCATGGATGCGAAGGGCAAGGTCATCGTGCAGCCCGAGTTCACCTATACGTCCGGCTTCCAGGACGGCAAGCTGGTGTCCCAGAAGGAAGGCGGCGAGAACTACGTCATCTACCGCGACGGCAAGGTGGTCAAGCAGCCCTAAACTGGCGCGTCTCGGCCACGCGCCACCAGTCGGGCAGCAAGGCGCGCACCTTGCGCTGGCGATAGCGGTCGTCGATGAGATAGACCGTGCCGGTGTCCGTTTCGGTGCGGATCACGCGCCCGGCGGCCTGCACCACTTTCTGCAGGCCGGGATAGAGATAGGTGTAGTCATAGGCCAGCGCGTCGCCGAAGCGTGATCGCATGGCGGCCAGCATCTGTTCGTTCACCGGGTTGACCTGCGGCAGGCCCAGCGTGGCGATGAAGGCGCCGATGAGGCGGCGGCCCGGCAAGTCCACGCCTTCCGAGAACGCCCCGCCCAATACCGCGAACCCCACGCCCTGCCCTGTCTCGGTGAAGCGCCCGAGGAATGCCGCGCGGGCGTCGTCGTTCATCCGCGCGGCTTGCGTCCACGTGGGAATGCCAGGGTGCGCGGCGGCCAGTTGCGCAGCCACCTGTTCCAGATAGGCGAAGCTGCTCAGGAAGACCAGGTAGTTGCCCGGCTGGGCGGCGTATTGCCTGGCCACCAGCTCGACGATGGGCGCGACCGAGCCGGCGCGGTCGCGCCAGCGGGTGGAGACATGGCCCACGACGTTGACCTGCAGTTGCGCCTGCTTGAACGGCGCGCTGACATCCACCCAGCCTGTGGTGGCCGGCAGGCCCAGCGTGTCCTGGTGGAAGGACCGTGGGCTGAAGGTGCCCGAGAACAGGATGGTGCTGCGCGCGGCGGCGTGGCGGGCAGCCAGGTACGGCGCGGGCACGACGTTGCGCACACAGATTTCCGACTCGGGCTTGGCATGCAGGCCAGCGCCTTCGGTGACGGTAAGGTCGAACAGCGCATGGGTGCCGAAGCTGTCGGCCAGGCGGCCGAACTGCAGCAGCGTGAAGTACAGCGACAGCGCGGGGTCATCGGGCGCCGCCGGCCCGTCCGCGAAGTGTTCGGCCAGCGCCGTGCTGGCGCGTTGGGCGGCTTCGCGCAGGTTGACGGGCACCATGTCATAGGCGGCATAGGCAGTGGCCTGCTTCTTCTGGACGGCGCGCCACGACCGGAGCAGCGCGTCCAGCGGCTTGCGCAGATGCACGGGCGCGGCCGTGCGCGCGGCGCGCACCTCGGCCATCGACAGCGTGACGCTGTACATGCGGCGTGCGCGTTCCAGCAGGTTGTGCGCTTCATCGACCGCCACCGCCACGCGCCATTGATGCGCCAGGGTCAAGGCATGGAGCATGGCGGTGGCGTCGAACCAATAGTTGTAGTCGCCCACCACCACGTCGCTCCAGCGCGCCAGCTCCTGGTTCAGGTAATAGGGGCAGACGTCGTGCGCATCGGCGACGGCCCGGACGGCCTCGCGGGTCAGCGTGGCATCGGGGCGCGCCAGGGCTTGCGCGCGGGCGGCCGGCAGGCGGTCGTAGAAGCCGCGCGCTCGGGGACAGGAGTCGCCATGGCAGGCGCGGTCCGGCTCAGCACAGGCCTTGTCGCGCGCCACCAGCGCCACCACGCGCAGCGGCAATCCGCCTTCGCGCGAGGCGTGCAGGCGGGCCACCGCGTCCAGCGCCAGGCCGTGGCCGGACCCCTTGGCGGACAGGAAGTAGAGCTTGTCGAGCCCTTGCGTGGCGCAAGCCTTCAGCAGGGGAAAGAGCGTGCCCAGGGTCTTGCCGACGCCGGTGGGCGCCTGCGCCATGAGCGGGTGGCCGTCACGGGCGGCGCGGTAGACCGCCACCGCCAGTTCGCGTTGGCCGGCGCGCATCTGGCCATGGGGAAAAGCGAGCTCTTCCAGCGCGCCATCGCGGGCCTGGCGGTGCGCGCGCTCCTGCCTGGCCCAACTGGCGTAGCGTGCGCACAGGTCGTTGAAGACGCTCGCCAGCGCGGCGGCGTCCAGGGTTTCGGCCTCGGCGATTTCCTCCTCGGTGTCGAGATTGAAATAGACGACGGCCACGGTGATCTCGGACAGTTCACGCGAGGCGCACAGCATGTGGCCGTAGACCCGTGCCTGCGCCCGGTGCAGCGCGCGCTGGTTGGCGCGCAGCGACGCCAGGTCGCCGCGGTAGGTCTTCACCTCCTCGACACGCCGCGCCTGGGGATCGTAGCCATCGGCGCGGCCGCGCACTGTCAGGCCGGCGTGGGTGGCCGACAGCGTGACCTCGTGTTCGACATGCGCCGCGCGCCGGTGCGCGATGACGGCGTGGCCGGCCATGCCTTCCAGCGCCGTCGGCGCGGGCGTGAAACGCGAGTCCAGGTCGCCCGCGCGCGCGGTGAAGTCGCACAGCGTGCGCACGGCCACTTCCAGCTTCATGCGCCCTGCTCCACCGTTGCCCATTGCACGTGGCAGACCCGCACAGGCAGCGCGTGGCTGCGGGCGTAGTCCAGCCAGCGGATCTGGTTGTCCTGCAGGCGGTCGCCCGGGCCTTTGACCTCGATGAGTTCGTAGCGGCGCTCGGCCGGCCAGAAGCACACGAGATCGGGCAGGCCCGAGCGGTTGGTCTTGATGTCGGCGAGCAGGCGCGCGAACCACAGCGCCAGGTGGCTGGCCGGGATGCAGTCCAGCGCGGTCTCGATGAGTTGGCGGGTGAGCAGTTCCCAGGACACGAAGGGAGACTGGATGCCGGCCTTGGCCTCGTAGCACGACAGGATGCGGGCGCGATGTTCTCCGCTCTGCAGCAAGGCCAGGCAGCCGTCGAAGGCCTGGGCGCGCCGGGCATGGAAGTCGGGTTCGTGCAGGTCGGCCGGGCCGCGCTGGAAGGGATGGAAGAAGGCGCCTGCCACGGGCAGGAAGATGGCGTCCCAGCAGAGCAGCCCGAACAAGGAATTGATGAGCCCGTTTTCCACCCAGTGCACGCTGGCGCCGTCGCGGGCGTAGTGGTCGCGCACGACGCATTCGACGCGGGGCGCATCCGCAGGCCGTGTCAGGACCAGCGTGTCGGGGACGACGCCGTGCCGCTTGCGCCGGGGGGCGGCGGCCAGCCCGGCCTGGCGGGCCAGGCGCGGCAGCATGCGCGTGACGCCCTGCCGCTCGGCTTCATTGCCCGCCTTTTCCTCTGCAAGCACTGCCGTGGCCAGCGCATGCGCCTCGGCATGGCGTTGCTGGCGCTCCAGCACGCGGATCAGGCGCTGGCGGGCGCCTGGGTACGTGCTGGCGCGATAGGCCTGCTCGGCCTCGGCCCAGTCGGCGCCGCGCTCGTACCGCTGTCCCAGCCGGAACAGCACCTTGGCCTGTCTGCGGGCAAGCCAAGGCACGGCCGTGACGCAGGCTAGCACCTGTTCGCGCAGCGCCGGCGCGGGCACGGGCTCGGGGGCATCGAGACCGTCACGCAGGGCCTGCAGCGCCAGATAGGCATCGACGTGGGCGGCCTGCTGGAAGGCGCGGGTGCTGGCATCGATCCGCACGGCTTCGTATTGGAAGACGCCCAGGTCGGCCAGCACGAACTCGGACCATTCCTGGTGGAGATTGCCGAAGAACATCAGCCGCAGGCGCTGGACCAGCGGTGCGATCTCGACGGACCAGATCGCTTCGCCGGGCGCGGCGCCCCAGGCGCTGCAGGGCTGGGCAGGCGGCGCCCCGAGGAACGCTTCCAGCCCGGCCAGCAGCTCTGCCTTGCGCAAGGTGGCGCGCAGGCCCGACTGGGGATAGCGCCGGGCGAGCGCGTCCTTGGTGTGCAGGCTTGCCCACGCCGGCCAGTCCAGCACCGGGTCGGCACGCAGCCAACCCAGCGCCAGCAGGGGCGCGGCTGCCGGTACCACCGGGCCGATCTCCTCGTAATGCAGGCGGTCCGCGCGGTGCACCGTGGGCCGGCGCATGAGCAAGCGCACCAGCAAGGCCTGGGAAGCCTGGGGCAAGGCTGGAAACGCCTGCAGGAATGCGGTTTCGGCCGGGCCCAGCACATCGGTGTAACGCGTGCCCAGCCAGTCCAGCGCGCGCTGGAAGTTGTGCAGGTAGTAATAGCGGTGGGCGGGGAACATGCCGGGCGGGCGCATTGCAGAAAATAAAACTGGATACTTATCCAGTTCTCATCATAACCCTTGTCGGCGGCGGACACGCATCGGCGAGGTAGAATCCTGCCGTCAGGCGAAGTATTCGCCCGGCCCTTCAAGGACGGCCTTGAACGCGCGTGCACCTGGGGACGGCCCCATTCTTGCAGGATGACGCCATGGCCCCTCTCCCCCCTTCCCCCGCTCTGTCCTCCCCACCCGATCCGCGCACGCCGCGCGCCACCTGGCTGCGCCTGGCGCTGGCCTGGGCGATGGTGGCCGCCTTCACCGTATTCGGCCCTGCCTGGCTGGCCGCGCCCCTGACGCCGCTGGTGGCGCTGGCCGCCTTCCTGGCGCTGTTCCTCACCATCCTCGCGGCGTCCTTCGGCGTGGTGCACGAGGCCGACGGCCTGGCCCATAAACTTGGCGAGCCCTATGGCACGCTGATCCTGACCCTGTCCATCGTGCTGATCGAGGTGATCCTGATCGCCTCGGTGCTGCTGGGGCCGGGTGAGTTCCCGACCATCGGGCGGGACTCGATCTTCGCCGTGATGATGATCATCGTGAACCTGGTGATGGGCATCTGCCTGGTGGCGGGCGGCTTGCGGCATGGCGAGCAGGAGTTCAACGCCCAGGGCGCCGGCGTCTATCTGTCGATGATCATGCTGCTGACGGCGGTGTCGCTGGTGCTGCCCAATTTCCTGGCGGGCGCGGGCGAATTCGATCGGCTGCAAGGCTGGGCCGTGGCGGCGCTGACGGGCGCGCTGTATGCCGTCTTCCTGTGGCTGCAGATGCGCGGCGAGCGCAGGCTCTTCATCCAGCCGCCCCTGGGACAGATGGAAGTGCGCGTGGCGCGGCGCCCGGACGCCGGCAGCGTCGGCACGGATGCGGCGGCACGCAGCGGGATCCTGCGCGGCACGCTGCTGCTGATCGGCATGATCGTGCCCATCGTGCTGCTGGCGCATCACCTGGCCATCGTGATCGACTATGGCGTGGCCACCGTGGGGGCGCCGGTGGCCTTGTCCGGCGTGCTGATCGCCATCATCGTCTTCACGCCCGAGTCCATCACCGCGGTGAAGGCGGCGCTCAACAACGAGATGCAGCGGGCCGTGAACCTGTGCCTGGGCGCCTTCGTGTCGACGGTGGGCCTGACGGTGCCGGCGGTGCTGGTGATCGGCCTCGTCACCGGCAAGACGGTGACGATGGGCATATCCGGCGTCGAGACGGTGCTGCTGGTGGCCACTGTCTGGCTGGCGACGCTGTCCTTCAAGGGCCAGCGCACCTCGGTGCTGCAGGGCGTGATGCACCTGGGGCTGTTCGCGCTCTATGGCTTCCTGCTGTTCGGGGCCTGAGCCTTCGCCCGGGATCAGTCTGCAGGCCTGCCCGCCAGGGGCACCTGCAGGGTGGCCTTGACCCGTTCCAGCGCGACGATGGTGCGAAACCACTTCACGTTCGGGTTGTCGTGGAAGAGCCGCTGGGCCAGCGCCTGGAAGACGGTCATGCTGGACACGGTCAGTACCAGCAGGAAGTCCGCGTCGCCGGTGACGTAATAGCACTGCTGGATCTCGGGCCCGGAGAACTGCGCCTTCATGGCCGCGAGGTCCGCCGACTGCGTGCGGTCGGCGTGCACCTCGACCATCAGCGTGATGACCTGGCCCAGCTTCTCGGGGTCCAGCACGGCTGTCGTCGCCTGTACATAGCCGTCCTTCTTCAGGCGCTGGATGCGCCGCTGCACCGAGGCGGTGGACAGGTTCACGCGCTCGGCCAGCGCGCGCAGGGGCACGTCACTGTCTTCCTGCAAGGCCTGCAGCAGAGCCAGGTCGAAGTTGTCCACGGCGGGCGTCGTCATGAGGGCGGTATCAGTAGTGAGAAATTTTCCCATGAACAGGCCTAAATAAGCGTCCCTATCCCGGGCAACGAGAGATAGATTATCGCGGGCTTCGCGTCAAAACACGCGGCTTTCTTTCCTCTCCACTGGTCTCCCGTCATCCCGCCATGTCTTCCCCTGTCGTGAACACGCCCTTGGGCGTGGCTTGCAACGTGCTGTCCTCGGTGCTGTTCGCCGCCATGTATGCCTATTCGACCTTGCTGGCGCCGCTGGGCGGTGACGCGATCTATGGCTGGCGGATCCTGCTGACGGTGCCCTGCCTGACCGTGCTGGTGATCGCGACCGGCTGCTGGCCCCAGGTGCGCGACGTCCTCCGGCGTGTCAGGCACGAGCCGCTGTTCTGGGCGACGCGCCTGCTGTCCTCGGCGCTGCTGGGCGCGCAGCTCTGGCTGTTCATGTGGGCACCCGTCCATGGCTATGGCCTGGAGGTGTCGCTGGGCTATTTCCTGCTGCCGCTCACGATGGTGGTGCTGGGCCGCTACGCTTTCGGCGAGCGGATCAGCGGCATGCAGCGGCTGGCCTGCCTGCTGGCGCTGGCCGGCATCATCAGCCAGCTGCTGCTGACGCGGGCGGTGTCGTGGCCGACGCTGGCGGTGTGCCTGGGCTACCCGGGCTATTTCTGGCTGCGTCGGGTCACGCGCACCAACAACCTGGGCGGCGTCTGGGTGGACATGGGCCTGAGCCTGCCGGTCAGCCTGTGGTTCGTGTCCGGTGCCGCGAGCGCCTCGTTGAGCGGCATGCCCTGGCTGGTGCTCGGCCTGGGGGTATTGAGCGCGGCTGCGCTGGGCAGCCAGGCCCTGTCGGCGCCACGCCTGAGCCTGAGCCTTTTCGGCTTGCTGACCTACGTCGAACCCGTGCTGCTCGTCATGGTGGCGCTGCTGCTGGGCGAGACCATCAGCCCTGCGCTGTGGCCCACCTATTTCCTCATCTGGGCGGCGGTGGTGGTCCTGGTCGCCGAGGGCAGCCTGGCCGCGCGCCGGCGAGGCCGCCTGCCCGCGCCCGGCGGTGCTGGCTGAGTCCGGCTTTCTTGCCGCCCTTCCCCGCCGCTATGATGGCGAAAAGTCAGCCGCCATAAAAAACGCCGCGGCAGCAAGGGGAATCATCATGATGTCGGGGCTGGGTTTTCTCGTCGCGGCCAGGCAGTGCGAGATCGACGAGCTGGAACAACTTGCCGGCACCATCGCGCTGGCGCAGGCGCTGGGCGAGCTTGTCCATCAATTGCAGCGCGAGCGCGGCCTGTCCAATCTGTTCGTCGGGTCAGGCGGGGCCAGCTTCGGTCCCCAGTGCCTGGCCGCGCGCCAGGACACCGACCGCGCCATCGCCGTCGCGCACGAGCATTTCGACCAACTGCCCGGCGCCACCGGGTATCCGGGCAGCCGCGCCCGGCTCTTCAGCCGCATCGCCTATGCCCTGCATGGCCTGGACGCGCTGGCGGGCCTGCGCCAGCGCCTGGATCAACTTGCGCTGGGCGTGGATGCGGTCACGGCGGCGTACTGCAAGCTGGTCGCGAGCCTGCTGTCGGTGGTGTTCGATGCCACCGACAATGCCGCGGACCCCGAGGTGTCGCGGCTGCTGCTGGCCTACTTCAATTTCGTGCAGGGCAAGGAATACGCCGGCCAGGAACGCGCCGCGGGAGCGGCCGCGTATGCCTCGGGGCGTTGCGACGCCCGCCGCCAGCAGCAACTGCTGACGCTCATCGACGCGCAGGAGGAATGCCTGCAGACCTTCGGCGCCTTTGCCGATGCGCGCGGCCACGCAAGCTGGCAGGCCGCTCAGGAAGGCCTGCGGCTGGCGGAACTGGAGCGCCTGCGCCGCATCGTCTGTACGGCGCCGGCCGATGGTCGGCTGGACCCGGCCCTGAGCATGACGTGGTTCGAGCACTGCACGGCCCGCATCGACGCCATGAAACAGGTGGAGAACGCGCTGGGCGAGCAGTTGCGCGACCGCTGCGAGCAAAGCGTGGCTGCCGCGCGGCGCGACCTGCATGCGCACGAGGCGGTGCTGCAGAAACTGGTCAGCCAGGCGGATGCGCCCTCCCCGCCCGGCGAAGCCGCCGCGCCGCTGGCGGCATTCTTCGAGCGGGAGGAGCAGGCGGCCTCGGATGGCGCGGGCCGCGCAGGCGCGCCGGCTTACGGCCCGCACATGGAACGCGAGATCCTGGCCATGCTGCGCGAGCAGGCCCGCCGCCTGCAGGCCACCAGCGACGAACTGGCCACGGTGCGCGCGGCCTTGAACGAGCGCAAGGTGATCGAGCGCGCCAAGGGCTTGTTGATGGCGCACCGGCAACTGAGCGAGGAAGCCGCCTACCGGATGCTGCGGCAGACCGCCATGGAGCAGAACCGGCGGCTGGTGGACGTGGCGGAATCGGTGCTGGCCTTGTCCAGCTATCTGAGCGGACAGTCGCCTGCGGCGCCGTAGCCGCGCTTGCCTAGCGTGGCCGGCGCAGCCGCGCGATCCAGACACCGCCAGCGATGACCACCGCCGCACCGGCCAGTGCGCCGGCGGACGGGCGTTCGCCGAAGAGCAGCCAGCCGAACACCAGGCCGAAAACGATCCAGGTGTAGCGCAAGGGGCCGATGACCGCGGCATCGCACAAGCGGAAGGCGCGCAGATTGCAAAGCATGGCCACCAGCGACAAGGGGCCCAGCGCCAGGAAGGCGGCGGTCATGCCGGCGCTCATGGGTGTCCAGTTCAATGCCGCCACGGACAACAGCAGGACCGCCGCGATGAGGTTCACGTACCAGAGCACCGTGAAGCTCGACTCGGAACGGGACAGCGTCTTCAGCAGCAGGCTTTCGCAGGCGATGAAGAGCGCGCCCATGACCGCGACCAGCACGGGTGCGAGCGATCCGCCCTGCGCGCTGGGCAGGCCAGCCTGGGCTACGACCACCCCCAGGGCGCCGGCCAGGCACAGCAATGACGCCAGCCACAGGCGCAGCGGCGGCCGTTCGTGCAGCAGCAGCACGGCCAGCGCCAGGGTGAACAGGCCGTCCAGCAGGCCCAGCGCGCTGGCCGAGGCGAGCGGCAGATGGGTGGCCGCGTACATGGCCGCGGTCGTGCCGGCCGCGCCGGTGAAGGCGCGCAGCACATGCCGGCCCGGCCGTTGGGTGCGCAGCGACGCCACCTGTGCGCCGCGCGCCAGCCACCATATGGCCAGCATCAGGAACGCGCCCAGATAGCGCATGGCCATGATCTGCAAGGCCGGCACCTGCCCGCCCGCAAGCTTTCCCGAGGTGAAGATCAGCGTGAAGATGCCCACCGCCAGCACCGCCCAGCCCACGGCGGCGGCCGAATAGGTCATGGCGGGCGCGGCGGGTTTGGCGTGGGAGGACATGAGCAGGCGGAAAGAGGAAAGGCCCACAGCATAAACGGCGGGACACGCGCCGGTGCCGCCTCTTGGTGCGGCACTGCACCATTTTCAGGCCTGGACCGCCGGCTGTGTGCACTCGCAGGCCGCCGTGCCAGCGCGCTGCCCTGCCTGCACGGCATCCGGATCGGTTTGGCACGGCTCTTGCTTGGGTAGGCATGCCGAGCCGCCAATGATGGTGTGCGCGGCACTGCGCAGGAACCGCCCGTGGCCGCCACGGGCACGTTCCGCGCACCGGACAACGGCGTCCCTCGCGCGTCCCCGCTGGCAGGCCCAGCCACGGCGCGCGATGGGACGCCGTTTTTTTTCGCCTTGGTGTTACCGGAGCCCTTTCATGAGCCAGCCTGTTATCCCCGAACTGCCGTCGTCCACTGGCATCGTCACGTCCGAGGGCGCCGCGCAGCGCCCCGAGCGCCGCCGCTTCCTGCTGCAGTCAGCCGCCGTGGGCGCCGCCGCCCTGCTGCCGGCGCTGGGGCATCGCGGGGCGTATGCCGCGGGCTCGGACAAGCCGGAGAAGGAAGAGGTCAGGATCGGGTTCATTCCGCTGACCGACTGTGCCAGTGTGGTGATGGCGTCCGTGCTCGGCCTGGACAAGAAGTACGGCGTGAAGATCACGCCCAGCAAGGAAGCCAATTGGGCATCGGTGCGTGACAAGCTGCTCAATGGCGAGAACGATTTCAGCCACGTCCTGTACGGCATGCTGATGGGCTTGCAGGCAGGCATCGGCGGTCCGAAAAGCGACGTGGCGCTGCTCATGACCTTGAACCGCAATGGGCAGGCCATCTCGCTGTCGAGGAAAATGGCGGATGCGGGCGCGGTGGACCTGCAATCACTGGTGGCGCTGATGAAGCGCGAGCCGCGCGAGTACACCTTCGCGCAGACCTTCCCCACCGGCACGCACGCGATGTGGCTGTATTACTGGCTGGCCAGCGGCGGCGTGAATCCGATGAAGGACGTGAAGGTCATCACCGTGCCGCCGCCCCAGATGGTGGCCAATGCGCGGGTGGGCAACATGGATGGCTTCTGCGTGGGCGAGCCCTGGCACCATCGCGGCATCCTGGATGGCGTCTCGGCCCACGTCGTCAGTTCGCAGGAGATCTGGCTGGACCATCCCGAGAAGGTGCTGGGCACCACGGCGGCCTTCGCCGACAAGCATCCCAACACCTGCCGCGCGGTCACGGCCGCCATCCTGGAGGCAGGCCGCTGGATCGATGCCAGCGCCGCCAACAAGGAAAAGATGGCCGAGGTGATCGCCGCGCGCGCCTATGTGAACACCGACAAGTCCGCCATCGTCGACCGTATCCAGGGGCGCTACCAGAATGGCCTGGGCAAGCGCTGGGAAGACCCCGACCACATGAAGTTCTATGACGAGGGCCAGGCCTCGTATCCCTATCTGTCGGACGCCATGTGGTTCCTGACCCAGCACAAGCGCTGGAACCTGCTCAACGCGCATCCCGATTACGAGGCGCTGGCCAGGCAGGTGAATCGTACGGCGATCTACCGCGAGGCCGCGGCGGCGGCCGGGGTGCCCCTGCCCGCCAGCGATCTGCGCAGCAGCAAGCTCATGGACGGCAAGGTGTGGGACGGCAAGAACCCGGCCGCCTACGCAGACAGTTTCTCCGTCCACGGCTGAGGCCGCGCCTTATCCATCCGTTCTTGCTTCAGGAGTCCGACATGGCCCGAGCCCTTACCTCGTCCCCACCCTCCGCCTCTGCCGCGGCGCCCGCCCTGCCCGCCCGTTCGAAGGAATGGACGAGCCGCCTGCTGCACACCGTGGCGCCGCCTGCCTTCGGTTTCCTGCTGCTGGGCCTGTTGTGGCAGGCATTGGCCCAGACCGGTGGCGGCATTCCCACGCCGGGCCAGACCTGGCAGGCGGCCGTGGAACTCTTCGCCGAGCCGTTCTACCAGGCCGGGCCGAACGACCAGGGCATCGGCTGGAACGTGCTGGCTTCCCTGCAGCGCGTGGCGCTGGGCTTTGGCCTGGCGGCGCTGGTGGGCATTCCGCTGGGCTTCATGATCGGCCGCTTCCGTTTCCTGAACCGGATGGTCGGGCCGCTGATCAGCCTGCTGCGCCCCGTGTCGCCGCTGGCCTGGCTGCCCATCGGCCTGCTGGTGTTCAAGTCGGCGAATCCGGCTGCCATCTGGACCATCTTCATCTGTTCGATCTGGCCCATGATCATCAACACCGCCGTGGGCGTGCAGCGCGTGCCGCAGGACTACATGAACGTGGCGCGGGTGCTGGACCTGTCCGAATGGAAGATCGTCACGCGCATCCTGCTGCCCGCCGTGCTGCCCTATGTGCTGACCGGCGTGCGGCTGGCCGTGGGCACGGCCTGGCTGGTGATCGTGGCCGCCGAGATGCTGACGGGCGGCGTGGGCATCGGCTTCTGGGTGTGGGACGAGTGGAACAACCTGAACGTGGCCCACATCATCATCGCCATCTTCGTCATCGGCATCGTGGGCCTGCTGCTGGAGCTGCTGCTCGTGAAGCTGGCCGCGCGCCTCACCTTCGAAGACACCGCGTCCTGAGCGCAGGGAGACCCCTCATGATCAACGACCATCGCTACATCGAGATCCGCGGCGTCGCGCAACGTTTTCCCACGGCCAAGGGCGACTACGTGGCCTTGCGCGACATCGACCTGGACGTGGCGCGCGGCGAGTTCGTCGCGCTGATCGGCCACTCGGGCTGCGGCAAGTCGACCCTGCTGAACCTGCTGGCCGGCCTGACGCTGCCGTCGGCGGGCACGCTGATCGCCGCGGGGCGCGAGATCGGCGGGCCCGGCCCGGACCGCGCCATGGTGTTCCAGAACCATTCCCTGCTGCCCTGGCTGACCTGCGAGGGCAACATCCTGCTGGCGGTCGAGCGGGTGTTCGGCGCGCAGGAGGACCGCGCGCAATTGAAGGCCCGGACCGCCGCCGCGCTGGAAAAGGTGGGCCTTGCCCATGCCGCGCAGAAGCGCCCCGGGGAGATATCCGGCGGCATGAAGCAGCGCGTGGGCATTGCCCGGGCGCTGGCCATCGAGCCCAAGGTGCTGCTGATGGACGAGCCTTTCGGCGCGCTGGACGCGCTGACGCGCGCCACGCTGCAGGACGAGCTGCTGGCCCTGGTGGCGCAGACCGGTTCCACCGTGGTCATGGTGACCCACGACGTGGACGAGGCCGTGCTGCTGTCGGACAAGATCGTCATGATGACCAACGGCCCGGCCGCGACCATCGGCGAAGTGCTGACCGTGGACCTGCCGCGTCCGCGCGACCGCAAGACGCTGGCCGACGATCCGCGTTATATGCAGGCTCGCAAGGCGGTGATCGACTTCCTCTACACTCGCCAGGGTACGCCCGCCAGACAGGCGGCCTAGCTTGCGGGGACTGCCCGCCGCGCAGGCCCGCGGCGGGCAGGATGAGGAGAGTGTGCAGTGGGCATCAGCCATTACCTGAAAGAGATCGGCCGGGGCGCGCGCGGCGCGAAGAGCCTGGACGAGATCGAGGCCGAGGACCTGTTCGGGCAGGTGCTGGATCGCGAGGCCTCCGACCTGGAGATCGGCGGTTTCTGTCTGTCCATGCGCTTCAAGAGCGAGACGCCGGCAGAGATGTCAGGCTTCCTGGCGGCCACGGCAGCCCGGATCACGCCCGTTCCGCCCGCCTCCGATGGCCGCGCCACCGTGGTGCTGCCCAGCTACAACGGCTCACGCAGGCTGCCGGTGCTGACGCCCCTGCTCGGCCTGATGCTGGTGGCGCGGGGCCTGCGGGTGGTGGTGCATGCCGGCGAGCCGGATCCCGCCCGCGTGACCACCGAGCAGGTGCTGGCGGCGTTGGGGCACACGGCGCTCGGCCACGTCGGCGACGTGCGCGATGACGCCGTCAACCTGCTCCCCCTGCCCGTCTTCGCTCCGCAATTGGCCTGGCTGCTCGGCGTGCGCAAGATCGTGGGCGTGCGCAATCCGGCGCACAGCCTGGTGAAGCTGCTGAACCCCTGCGCCGGCCGCGCGCTGGTCGTGGGCAGCTACACCCACGCGCCTTATGCGGCCTTGATGGATGCCACGTACCGCCTGACCGGCGCGGACGCCATGCTGTTGCGCGGCGTGGAAGGCGAGCCGGTGGCCGATGGCCGCAAGCTGCAGCAGATCGACGCCTATGTGGCGGGCGTGGCCTATCGCTTGCAGGACGCGCAGGACGGGCGGATGCAGGCCGTGGCGGACTGGCCCTCGGACCTGTCGCCCGCCAGCCAGGCCGCCTATGTCGAGGCGGTGCTGGCGGGCCGCCTGCCGGCGCCGGAACCGGTGGCCCGCCAGGTGGCGCATATTGAAGCCGTCTGCGCGGCCATGACGGGCGCAAGTGCGCTGGCGGCGCCCCTGGCGCCGGCGTGGCCGACGCTGGACGAGGACGGGCAGGCCGACGGGGAGTGATCCAGGCGTTTCAGTGCAGCGCGCTGTTGCGCGTCTCGACGTCGATCAGCGCGATGAAGCCCGCAGCCAGCACCAGCAGGACTGAGAACGCCACCAGCGAGAGCCCGAAGCTGGCCGCCATGACCGGCGCCAGCACCGAGGGCGCGAGCAGGCCGCCGAAACGCGCCACCGCGCCCGCGCTGCCCATGCCGGTGGCGCGCAGCGTGGTGGGATAGATCTCGGGCGTATAGGCATAGATGCTGGCCCAGCAGCCCAGCAAGGAGAAACTCATCAGCAGCGTGGCGGCCACCACCACGGTGGTGGTCTGTCCCAGGCCATACAGCAGGCAGCCCGCGGCGCTGAACAGCAGGAAGCCGGTGAGCGTACGCCGCCTGCCCCAGCGTTCGATGCCATGGGCGGCCAGGGCATAGCCAGGCAGTTGCGCCAGCGCGATGACCACCAGGAATTCCTGGCCGCGCAGGAAGCCGAAGCCCTGCCTGGCCAGTTGCACCGGCAGGTAGACGAAGACGCCGTAATACGACATCGAGATCAGCAGCCAGGCCAGCAGGATCAGGATGGAGCGCCGCCGCAGGGCCGGCGAGAACAGCGCGGCGGCCGATTGCCGTTCAGCCGTGTCGGCCTTCAGCGGCGGCAGGTCGTCGGGCTGGCCGTTGCGGCGGGCCACCCGCCGCAGCACGGCGTGGGCCTCTGCCGAGCGGCCTTGCTTGTTCAGGTAGAACGGCGATTCGGGCACGGACAGCCGCAGCACGATGCCCGCCAGCGCCGGCAGGCTGGTGACGAGGAAAATGGTGCGCCAGGCTTCCGGATCGCCGGAGACGGCCAGGGCCAGCAGCGCCAGGGCGACGGTGCCCACGGCCCAGAACGATTCCAGCCCCACCAGCCAGCGCCCCCGCCGTCGCGCGGGCAGGAACTCGGCCATCATGGCGTAGTCGACCGGCAAGGTGCCGCCCACCCCGATGCCGGTCAGGAAGCGCAGGACGATCAGCCAGGTGAGATCGGGCGCGAAGGCCGAGGCGATGCCGAAGACGGCGTCGATGACGATGGCGCCCAGCAGCACGGGGCGCCGGCCGATGCGGTCGGCCAAGCGGCCCAGCACGAAGGCGCCCACCAGCATGCCCAGGAAAAATGCCGTGCCGGTGCGCAAGGCTTCGGGGATGCCGACGCCGAAGGTGGCGGCGATGGAGGCGACGGTGAAGCCGATGGCCAGGACCTGCATGGCGTCCGCCGTCCAGACGAGGCCGAAGATGGCGAGCAGGCGCTTCTGGAAGCGGCCGACGCCGGCCAGTTCGATGGCCTGGTCGACGCTGATGGGAGAGGACATGAGGGGCACCGTCGCAAGGGACAAGCAGGCGGGACAGCCTGCGTGCCGATGGTACAGAAAAACCGCCCCATTGCGGGCGTCAAGGCAAGACGATCAGCCTTTGGGGCTGGCTTCCTCGTAGCGGTCCACGGTGCGCAGCGGCTTGAAGATCCGCATCCAGGCGGCCACCACGCCCAGCGTGCAGAGGCTGCCCAGCACGGCCGCCGGCACCGCGCCCACGGCGGCGGCGCTGGTGCCCGCGCGGAATTCCCCCAGCTCGTTGGACGAGCCGATGAAGAGCATGTTCACGGCGTTCACCCGCCCGCGCATCTCGTCGGGCGTGGAGAACTGCACCAATGCGCCGCGGATGTAGACGCTGACCATGTCTGCCGCGCCCGCCACGGCCAGTGCCGCGAAGGACAGCCAGAACCAGGTCGAGAGCGAGAACACCAGGTTCGCCAGGCCGAAGATGGCGACGGCCAGGAACATGCGGGCGCCCACCTTGCGTTGCAGCGGCCGCATGCTGAGGATCACGCCAGCCACGACCTCTCCCATGGCCATGGCGCTGCGCAGCGCGCCCAGGCCTTCGGGCCCGACGCGCAGGACCTCCGCCGCGTAGATGGGCAGCAAGGCGACCACGCCGCCCAGCAGCACCGCGAAGAGATCGAGCGAGATGGTGCCCAGGATGATGGGACGCGTGCGGATGAAGACGATGCCCGCGCCGAAACGCTGCCACATCGTGCCCACCGCCGCGGCGGGGGCAGAGGCGTATTTCGTGGTGACGAGCATGAGCAGCAGCGCGCCCACGGCGAAGGCGCCCAGGCAGACGGCGTAGGTCAGTTCGCCGCCGCCCGCGGCATACAGCACGCCGCCCATCACGGGGCTGGCGATGCTGGCCACGCGCATGATCATCATGTTGGTGGCGATGGCCTGGGCCAGTTGCTCGCGCGGGACGATCTGCGGCAGCAGGCTCTGCATGGCCGGACCGCCGAAGGCCCGCGCGCAGCCGAACAGCACCAGCACGGCATAGATGCCCGCCACCCCCGCGTGGCCGTGGCCGGACAGCCACCACAGCATGGCGCTGCACACGCCCGACACGGTCCAGCTGACCATGAGGATGTGGCGGCGGTTGTAGCGGTCGATCAGGTCGCCCGCAGGCAGCAGCAGGCACAGCATGGGCAGGAACTGGGCCAGGCCGACGTAGGCCAGCGAGAGCGGCTCACGGGTCAGGTCATAGACCTGCCAGGCCACGACGACCGCCTGGACCTGCTGCGCGAAAAGCGCCAGGACGCGCGCGCCAAGGAAGGCGATGAAACCGGTGTGGTGGGAAAGACTGGGTGCGGCGGGAGGCTGGGCGGGTGGGGTCACGACTGGGCGCCGCAAGGCGTCGGCGGGGCGGAAAAGCGCTAATACTACTCCCGCCGGGCTAACGAGATGCTGACGACTTTATCGTTTCCCTCCCGCCTCGCCCGCCTTCACTCCAGCTTGCCGATGCGCTGCACGGCCTGGGACAGGGCTGCCGAGTCTTCCTTCCAGTACGCGTCGAACTCGGGCGCGTCCTGGTACAGCACCGGACTGCCCGCGCTGGCGATCTGCTTGCGGAAGGTCTCGTCCCGGGCCACCGTGCGCAGCGCGTCACGCAGCCGCTGCACCACCGGCGCCGGCGTGCCGGCCAGGGCGAAGACGCCGGACCATTGCACGAAGTTCGCGTCCAGGCCTTGCGAGCGCAGCGTCGGCACGGCGGGCAGGCTCTCCAGCGGCGCGCTGCCCCAGTGCGCCAACGCCTTCAGCCTGCCCGCCTCCACCAGTTGCCGCACGCTGGAGGGGCCGGTGGCCACCGCCTGCACCTGGCCGCCCAGCAAGGCCTGCACGGCCGGGCCCGCGCCGGTGAACGGCACATGCGTCATCTGGATGCCGGCGGCGTCCTGCAGCATGGCCATGGGGACGTGCATGGTGCCGTAGATACCCGAGCTGCCGTAGTTGATGGCGCCGGGTTTGGCCTTCGCCGCCGCCACGAAGTCCTGCACCGTGGCCCAGGGCGCGTCGGCCCGCACCACCAGCACGGTGGGGTCGGCGGTGATGCGCGCCACCGCCACGAACTGGTCCAGTTGATAGGCAGGCTTGCGCGCCAGCACGCGATCGGCGGCGGGCAGGATCGAAATGGAGGACAGGCTGAGCAGCAGGGTGTAGCCGTCGGGCTGCGCGCGCGCGGCCTGGGCGATGCCGATGCCGCCCCCCGCCCCGCCCTTGTTCTCGATGACCACGGGCTGGCCGAGTTCCTTGCCCAGCGCCTGGGCCAGCGGCCGGGCCACGGTATCGGCCACCCCGCCGGGCGGGAACGGCACGATCATCGTGATGGGACGATCCGGATAGGCGCCCTGCCCCATCGCGGGCCAGGCGCAGGCGGCCAGCGTGGCAGCGGCGAGCAGGCGGGCAGCGGCCCGCGCCGGGAAAAACGCGTCTGTCTTCATGTCTCTCTCCAGGTGTCGGCCCGGCCCCCGTGCGTTGCGGTGGCCGTGGCGCTGTGGGTCGCGGGCGTGCCTACACGCAGCGGTTCTCGATCTGGCCGATGCCGTCGATCTCGATGCGCACGACGTCGCCAGGCTTCAGGTAGGTGGGCGGCGTCAGGCCCATGCCGACGCCCGCCGGCGTGCCGGTGGCGATCACGTCGCCCGGCAACAGCGTGATGCCGCGCGAGCAGGTTTCGATGAGCGTGGGGATGTCGAAGATGAGATCGGTGGTGCGGCCATCCTGGCGCGCGGTGCCGTTGACCCAGCAGCGCACGCGGGTATCGGTGCCATCGAGTTCGTCGGCGGTGACCAGCCAGGGCCCCATGGGGCAGAAGGTGTCGAAGGACTTGCCAAGGTCCCATTGCTGGTGCCGCATCTGCACGTCGCGCGCCGTGACGTCGTTGACGATGGTGTAGCCAAACACGTGCGACAGCGCCTCGCCGCGCGAGATGTTGCGGCCCGGCTTGCCGATCACCACGGCGAGTTCGGCCTCGTAGTCGATCTTGTCGGAGATGCCCGCGGGCAGATGGATCTCGTCTTGCGGCCCCACGACGGTCTGCGGCACCTTGGTGAAGACGATGGGCCAGGACTCGGGATTGGCATCGTTGCCCTTGAACACCGAGTCGGACAGTTCCTTGGCGTGGTCGCGGTAGTTGCGGCCCACGCAGAACAGGTTGCGGCGCTGCGCGGGCAGCGGCGCTTCGTGCTGGACCTGGTCCCAGGCGTAGGCCTCGCCCACCGTGGCAGGCAATGGCTTGCCGGCGGCCAGCGCGTCGATGACGGCCAGTGCGCCACCGGCAGCCAGCTCGGGGGGGAAGTCCAGGGCGCTGACGGTCTTGCCGTCCTTCGACACCAGGCCGACCTTGCGCGCGCCGCCGGCGCGAAATACCGCGATTTTCATGCTTGCTCCTCATCGTCCAAGCGGGCCCGCCGAGCGCCGGCCCTGACCTTGCGTGAAAACTAGGCTAGGACCAATGTTCTTTATCGTCAATACCAAAAAATACCTAATCAAGGGATTGGCACTTGAATGGTTTCATTCGAACCAGACGGGAAGCCGCACCATTGTTAGGCTGGGAAGCAATGGGGCAGCATTCTCCGCGCTGGCCAGATTGGCATTTTTTGGTATCATCCCGCTCACCCTTTCCCGATGATTCCCGATACCAGGACAGCCAGGCATTCCATGGACAAGGCCGCGACATTGCGCGAACACGTGCATCAACAACTGCGTTCCGGCGCCTGGGCGCCAGGCCATCGCCTGCCCACCGAGCGTGCGCTGGGCGAGCAATTCGGCCTGAGCCGTTCCACGGTGCGCCGCGCGCTGGCCGAGTTGAAGGCGCGCGGCCTCATCGTGCAGACCGTGGGCAGCGGCACCTATGTCAGCGATCCGGCCGCGCCCGCGGATGCGGCCGAAGCCTTGCGCGACGAGGCCGCAACGACCAGCCCTGCCCAGCTCATGGCCGCGCGCGTGGCCCTGGAGCCCGCCATCGTGGGCATGGTGGTGCAGCACGCCACGCCGGCCGATTTCGCGCACATGCGGCATTGCTGCGAAGAGGCCGAGGCCGCGACCAGCTTCGAGACCTTCGAGGTGTGGGATGGGCGCCTGCACGAGGCCATCGCGGCCGCCACCCACAATCCCTTCATCGACAGCGTCTTCCGCCTGATGAACGCGGCGCGTTCCCACGCGTCGTGGGGCGCCTTGAAGCGCCGCAGCCTGACGCCGGACCGCAGGCTGGCCTATCAGCGCGAGCATCGTGAGCTGGTCGAGGCCTTGGCGGACAGGGATGCGGCACGCGCCACCGAATGCGCCCGCCGGCACCTGGTGCACGTGCGCGAGAACCTGCTGGGCGATTGAGCCCCGGTGGCCCGCCAGGCCGCATGGGTCCTGAATTTCAGCTGAACGGATGCGCCCGGGCGGCGTGGTATGTTGTCGCCCTTTCGCATGATCCGCGCGCAGCCGGCGGTCCTGACTGGACGTCCAGACTGCCGCTGTTTTCCGGAGACACCCCGTGGCACCGCAGTCCGATCACCGAGACCCTGACTCCTCCCATCTGCAGCGCAATCTCTCGAATCGGCACATCCAGCTCATTGCCATAGGCGGGGCCATCGGCACCGGGCTCTTCATGGGTTCGGGCAAGACCATCAGCCTGGCCGGCCCGTCGGTCATCCTGGTCTATCTCATCATCGGCGTGATGCTGTTCTTCGTCATGCGGGCGATGGGCGAACTGCTGCTCTCCAACCTGCAATACAAGTCCTTCATCGATTTCTCGTCCGACCTGCTGGGCCCGTGGGCGGGCTTCTTCATGGGCTGGACCTACTGGTTCTGCTGGATCATCACGGCAATCGCCGACGTCATCGCGATTGCCGCCTATACGCAGTTCTGGTTCCCCGACCTGCCGCAGTGGGTGCCGGCGCTGGCCTGCGTGGGCCTGCTGCTGTCGCTGAACCTGCTGACGGTGAAGCTCTTCGGCGAGATCGAGTTCTGGTTCGCCATGATCAAGATCGTGGCCATCGTGGCGCTGGTGGGCACGGGCCTCTTCATGGCCTATTCGGCATTCGTGTCGCCCAGCGGCCGGGTGGCGGGGCTGTCCAATCTGTGGAATGACGGCGGGTTCTTCCCCAACGGCATGATGGGCTTCTTCGCCGGTTTCCAGATAGCGGTCTTCGCCTTCGTGGGCATCGAGCTGGTGGGCACCACGGCGGCGGAAGCGCGTGATCCCGAGCGCACGCTGCCGCGCGCCATCAACTCCATTCCCGTGCGCATCGTCATCTTCTATGTGATGGCGCTGGTGGCCATCATGGCGGTCACGCCCTGGCGCGATGTCGTGCCCAGCAAGAGCCCGTTCGTCGAGCTCTTCGTGCTGGCCGGCCTGCCGGCCGCCGCGGGCATCATCAACTTCGTGGTGCTGACCTCGGCTGCGTCATCGGCCAACGGCGGCGTGTTCTCGACCAGCCGCATGCTTTACGGCCTGGCCGAAAAAGGTGATGCACCCAGGCGGTTTGCCGTGCTGTCCAGCCGCCACGTGCCGGCCAGCGGCTTGATGTTCTCCTGCATCTGCCTGCTCGGCGGCGCGGCGCTGATGTACGTGATTCCCGACCTGGTCGAAGCCTTCACGCTGGTCACCACCGTGTCGGCCACGCTCTTCATGTTCGTGTGGTCGCTGATCCTGCTGTCCTACCTGGTCTATCGCAAGCAGCGCCCTGCCCTGCATGCGGCCTCGCGCTACAAGATGCCCGGCGGACGGTTCATGGCCTGCGCCTGCCTGGCGTTCTTCGCCTTCATCGTGGTGTTGCTGCTGCTGGAGGCCGACACGCGCCAGGCGCTCTTCGTCGCCCCCTTGTGGTTCCTGCTGCTGGGCGTGGGCTACGCCGTGGCCAGCAAGCGCGCCATCCAGGGCCGGCCGGACTGAGCCCCGGCCCCGGGGCGCGCCTGCTTCAGTCCTTCAGGTTGAGCTTGGGCACCAGGGTCTTGAAGGCCACCGCCTGGCGGGCGATGTCGGCGGCGAACGCGTCGCTGTCGGCATAGGCAGGCGTCAGGTTCTGCTTGCGCAACGCCGCGTCGAACGTCGACGATTCCGATATCTGGCGTGCCACCTCACGCCATTTCGTCACCGTCTCCGCCGGCGCCTGCCTGGGCAGGCCGATGCCGCGCCACACGCTGAACTGCAGGTCCATGCCCTTTTCCTTCAGCGTCGGGCTGTCCAGGCCCTGCACGCGCTTGTCGGCCATGACGGCCAGCGTGCGCAGCTTGCCGGTTTCCACGTGCTGGCGCAGTTCGGCGTAGGCCACGGTGGTGGCCTGCACGTCGCCGGCCAGCAATCCCATGATGGCGGGCGACGAGCCCTGATAAGGCACATGCGTGAACTGCACGCCGGTGGCCTCGCCCAGCGCCGCGGCCGCCAGGTGCGGCACGGTGCCGATACCCGCGTTCGAGATCGCCACGTTGCCGGGCTTCTTCCTGGCGTCGGCCAGGAATTCCTCCAGCGTCTTCCAGGGGGCATCGGCGCGCACGGTGACGGAGGACGGATCGTCGGTGAAGCGCGCGATGGGCTGGAAGTCGTCCACCGTGGTCTTGCCGATGCCCATCAAGGGCACCACCAGCATCTCGGTGGTCATGAGCACCGTGCGATAGCCATCGGGCTGGCCATTGGCCACGTAGGCCCAGCCGATGGAGCCGCTGGCGCCCGGACGGTTCAACACCACCACAGGCTGCGGCATGAGCGGACGCGCGACATCCGCGATCAGGCGCGCGGTGTTGTCGCTGCCGCCGCCGGGTTGGTAGGCAACCATCAGTTCGATGGAGCGGGTGGGATAGGTCTCGGCCTGGGCGGCGGGCAATGCCCCCAGGCCGGCGAACAGCAGCGTGGCAAGCGCGCGCGGGGCGCGGAACAGTGTGGTCATGGTATTTCCCCTTGGATGTTATGGATGGGTCGTGCCTGGGCTTCAGTCGTAGCCCAGCGCCTTCAGGTCCGCCAGGGTCTGGCGGGTGATCTGGATGGTGCGCTCGCGTTCGGCGCCGCTCAGCACCAGGCGTGGCGCCTTGACGGTTTCGGCGCTGCCGGTGATCAGGTGTTCGGCCAGCTTGATGTGCTGCACCAGCTTGACCACGGTGTCCAGGTGGAAGAGCGGCGTCAGGGCCGCGTACAGTTTGCGGGCCTGCACGAAATCGCCGGCGATGGCGAGGTCCAGCAGTTGCACGGATTGGCGCGGCAAGGCGTTGGCCATGCCCGAAACCCAGGCCTGGGCGCCCAGCGCCGCGCTTTCCACGATCAGGTCGTCCACGCCGCAGACCACCGCCAGGCGGTCGCCGAAGCGCGAGATCAGGTCGGTCACGCGCGTCGTGTCATAGGACTCTTCCTTGATGGCGACGATGGTGGGGGCTTCCAGCAGGTCGGCCACCACGTCCGGGCGCAGGTCCACGCCGTAGCCGCGCGGGTTGTTGTAGAGCAGGATCTCCAGGCGGCTGGCGGCGGCCACCGTCTTGTAGAACGCGATGGTCTCGGCGTCGTCCGATTTGTAGGTCAGGCCGGGAAAGACCATCAGGCCGTCCACGCCGATCTTCTCGGCTTCGCGCGCATAGGCCACGGCCTTCTCGGTGCTGGTCTCGGCCAGGCCGGAGACCACGGGCACGCGGCCGCGCACCGTTTCCTTTGCCGTGCGCAGGACCGTCAGTTTTTCCTCGGGCGAGAGCTGGGCGTTCTCGCCCACCATGCCCATCATCACCACGCCGGCCACGCCGTTCTCGATCAGGCGGTCCAGGCCCGCGCGGATCGCGTCCAGGTCCAGCGCGCCGTCGGCCTTGAGCTTGGTGGTGACGGCGGGGAATACGCCTTTCCACTGGATCGTCATGTTGTCTTCCTTTGCTTGGTTTGTGTTGGATTTGTCGTGAACAATATATTGGATCCAATTTGAGGGATCAAGAAAAATGCCGCGGTGGGCGGCGCTTTTTCGGCATCCTGGCGCGTTTCGGGTCCGCGTCGGGCTTGCGGGTCTGTCCGGATCGGCCGAACATTGGATCCAATATATAATCAAACCTTACACGCGAGCATGGCCGCGGCAACACTCGGGATAACCCTGATCCGCCTGCCGCCCAGAAGACGACGAGACATGGAACTGGACACCCTCCCCGCGCAAGCGCCCGGCCGCCTGGTGCGCAAGACCACCGTGGAACTGGTCGTGGACGCCCTGCGCGCCCGCATCCTGTCGGGCCAGCTGGCGCCCGGCCAGCCCCTGCGCCAGGAAGCCCTGGCCGATGACCTGGGCGTGAGCCGTATCCCCGTGCGCGAGGCGATCCGGCTGCTCAGCGCCGAAGGCCTGGCGGACCTGGTGCCGCACAAGGGGGCCTATGTCTCCACCCTGTCGCCCGGCGAGGTGCAGGAGCTCTTCGACCTGCGCCTGCGCATCGAGCCCTGGCTGATCCACGAGGCCGCGCCCGTGATCCCGGAGGCTGCCCTGGTCCAGGCCGAGGCGATGGTGGGCGCCATGGACGCGGCGCAGGATGCCGACTGGGGCCAGTTGAACCGCGATTTCCATGAGTTCCTGTACCGCCCGGCGGGTCGCGCCACGGCCATGAACATCGTGCGTTCGCTGCATGAAAAATCGGAACGCTATTTCCGCCTGCAGGTGTTCAACGCGCCCATCAAGCAGCAGGCGCGCGAGGAACACCTGGCCCTGATCGAACTCTGCCGCGCGCGGCAGGCCGATGCCGCCCAGGCCTTGCTGACCCGTCACATCGAGGACGCGGCGCTGCAGATCCGCGGCATCATCGACCGCCTCATGAAGGACGGCTAGGTTGCTTGCCCCGGGCTTGTCCCGGGCCCGGGCAGGGTCAAGCGGCCTGCAAGGTTCCCGCTGTGTTAGCGTGGGTCACGCGCCCACCGGGCGGCACCCGGGAACACGGAGGAGCAGGCAAATGACCCAGGCCACCAGCGTCAGCATCGCCGAGTTTGGCGACGCATCCGTCATGCAGTTGTCGTCGCACGCGCTGCCTGCGCCCGGCAAGGGCGAGGCGCGGATCCGCCAGACGGCCATCGGCTTCAACTTCATCGATATCTACCAGCGCCAGGGCGCGTATCCCCTGCCCTTGCCCACGGGCCTGGGCCACGAGGCCGCGGGCGTCGTCGAGGCGGTGGGGCCAGGCGTGGACGAATTCCAGCCGGGCGACCGGGTGGCCTACATGAACGCGGGCGTGGGCGCCTATGCCAGCGCGCGCAACGTGCCGGCCAGCAAGCTGGTGCGCCTGCCCGATGGCGTGTCGGACGTAACGGCGGCCGCCGTGCTGTTCAAGGGCATGACCGCGCAGTACCTGCTGCGCAAGACGCATCGCGTGCAGCCGGGCGACGTGGTGCTGGTGCATGCCGCCGCGGGCGGCGTGGGACAGATCCTCTGCCGCTGGGCCAAGGCCCTGGGCGCCTTCGTGGTGGGCACAGCGGGTTCGCCGGAAAAATGCGAGCAGGCGCGCGCGGCGGGTTGCGACGTGGCCATCGACTACCGCCAGCCCGACTGGGTGGCGACGCTGCTGGATCGCCTGGACGGGCGCAAGGCGCGCGTGGTCTATGACTCGGTGGGCCGCGACACCTTCCTGCACTCGCTGGACTGTGCCGCGCCTTTCGGCCTGGTGGTGCTGTATGGCGCCGCCTCCGGCCCGGCGCCGGAGATTTCGCCCGAATTGCTGAACAAGAAGGGCTGCCTGTTCCTGACGCGGCCTTCGGTCTTCCCGCACAATGCCGACCCGGCGGTGTTCCGCGCCAATGCGGCCGAGCTGTTCGAGGCGATCGCCGCGGGCGCGGTGCGCGCCGAGATCGGGGCGCGCTATCCGCTGGCCGATATCGTGCGCGCGCATGAAGACGCGCAGGCGCGCCGCAGCACGGGCGCCATCGTGCTGTTGCCCTGACGCGACGCCACGGGCGGCGCGGGAGCGACGCTCGGAGTACAGTGGCGCCTTTGCCGGCGGCGCATCCGCCGCCGGCGGCTTTCCACGCCTTGCGCCATGTCCGTTCCCGTCCGCCCCGATACGCCCCCTGCCCGTCCTGCCGTGCCGAGCGCGGCCAATCTTCCCCTGCTGGGCTTTACCCTGCTGCTCCTGTGCCAGGCCGTCGGCGAAGCCCTGTCGCGCCTGCTGCACCTGCCCTTTCCCGGGCCCGTGGTGGGCATGATGCTGCTCCTGCCGGCGTTGCGCAGCACCTGGGTGCGCGCCGCGGTCGTGCCCGCCGCGCAGTTCCTGCTGGCGCACCTGGCCTTGCTGTTCGTGCCGGTGGGCGTGGGCGTCATGGCCTATGTCGGCCTGCTGGCCGACCATGGCTTCCGTCTCCTGGCCGTGATTGCGCTGTCGACCTGGGCGGGCATGGCAGCCACCTTGTGGGCGCTGCGCTGGCGCAGCCGTGACGAGGACGGACAGGCATGAACGACTTCGTCGAACTCTGGATCTACCTGTCGTCCACGCCGCTCTTCGGCCTGACGGCCACGCTGGCGGTGTATCTGCTGACCGGGACGGTCTATGCGCGCCTGGGCCAGAACCCGCTGGCCAATCCGGTGCTGTGGAGCGTGGTGCTGATCGCGCTGGGCTTGTTCCTCACTGGCGTGCCTTACCAGACCTATTTCGCCGGGGCGCAGTTCATCCATTTCCTGTTGGGGCCGGCCGTGGTGGCCCTGGGTTGGCCCTTTTACCAGCGCTGGCCGGCCCTGCGCGCGCAATGGCGCCGCATCGGGGTGGCCGCCGCGCTGGGCGGCGCGGTGGCCAGCGTCAGCGCGCTGCTGCTGGGCTGGCTGTTCGGCCTGCCTGCCGAGATGCTGCGCAGCCTCGCGCCCAAGTCCGTGACGGCGCCCGTGGCGATGGGCATTGCCGAAGCCATAGGCGGCATTCCCGCGCTGGCGGCGGTCATCGCCATCCTGACGGGCTTGGTGGGCGCCCTGACGGGCAAGACGCTCTTCGACCTGCTGCGTATCCCGCGTGACGAGGCGGGCTGGATGCAGCGCGGCATGGCGCTGGGCGTGGTCTCGCACGGCATCGGCGCGGCGCGGGCCATGCAGGTGAACGCGGATGCCGGCGCCTATGCCGGCCTGGCGCTGGGCCTGCAGGTCGTGCTGGGTTCGCTGTTGATTCCGGCGCTCTACCGCCTGGCCGACCTGTTCTAGGAAACCCGCCCGGCGCGGGCGCGTGTCAGTCCGCGCGCCAGCGATTGCCGCATTCCGTGCAGCGCCAGACGTTCTGGTCGCCAGGCGGCAGGGGCAATTGCGCGGCGTGCACCAGCAGCATCGACAGCCGCCAGCGCCAGCCGTGATACGGCTCGGCAGCACCCTGGCACGCGGGGCACGCGATGCCTGCGGGGGCCCCCGATGCGAGCGGGGCGTCGGCGCTTTCCAGCGCGTAATGGCCGGCATCGAGCCGGGCGAGTATGTCGCGCGCGGCCTCTTCCTGGGGCGCGGGCACGCGTATCTTCACGCCGCCCAGGGCGTTCGCCATCAGCCAGTTGGCCGAGACGTAGTTCGCATCGGCAATGTCCGCGTCCAGCCCCTCGGCCTGCAGCCTGCCGGCGGCCATGTGGGCCAGCATCACGCTGTCGTAGCTGGCGACGGTGCGGTAGGGATCGGTGTCATCGTTGCGCATGGCTGACCTCGATGGACGATGGGGATGCGGGAACGATAGCAGTTGGGGCGGCGCATTGGATTGCAGACTGTAAGTCCCTTCGCCCAGGGCATGCCACGGCTGACCGCGGTTTCCGGCATACCGTTATGCGGCGCGCCGGCGGGGATCGCTGCTATCGTGGGCGCCTTTGCGCCACCGCCCTCCCCGCCGTGATCCAGACCTTCGACCTCGACCTGCTGCGCACCTTCGTTGCCGTGGCCGACCAGCGCACCTTCGCGGGTGCGGGGCGGTACACGGGCCGCAGCCAGGCGGCGGTGTCGCAGCAGATGCAGCGGCTGGAGGCGCAGGTGGGCCTGCCGCTTTTCAGCCGCCAGGGCAGGCACAAGCGGCTGACCGAGCACGGCGCCAAGCTGCTGCGCTATGCCCGCGACATGCTGAGCCTGAACGACGACGCGGCCCGCGCGCTGGGTGAAAGCGATATGCACGGGTCGCTGCGCATCGGTTCGCCGCACGATGTCGCGGACACGCTGCTGCCGCCCATCCTGGAGCAGATCGCGCGCTCGGCGCCGCGCCTGCGCCTGGAGATCGACGTGGGCCGCAGCCCTTTCCTGATGGAAGCGCTGCATCGCGGCGAGATCGACATGACGCTGTCCACGCGCCATGACCGTTCCTTGCAGGGCCTGGTCTTGCGCAGCTCGCCCACGGTGTGGGTGTGCGCATCGCAATACGTGCATGCGCGCGAGCAGCCGCTGCCGCTCATCCTCATCGACGAACCCAGCATCTTCCGGCGGCTGGCCATCGAGGCGCTGGACCGGGCCCGCGTGCCGTGGAAGCAGGCCTACCTGTCTTCCAACCTGATCGGCGTGAAGGCCGCCATCCGCGCCAACCTGGGGGTGACGGCGCGCAGCATGGAGCTGTTGGGGCCGGACATGCGCGTGCTGGGCGAACGGGATGGCCTGCCCACGCTGCCGGACGTGACCTATTACCTGTGGATCCGCCCGAACACGGTCAATCCGCTGGTACGGCAGGCATTCGACCTGCTGAGCCGCGCGGGCCGGTATGCGCCGGTGGCGGCCGTCGGCTGAAGGACGCGGCCGGCGACGATTCGGTGGTTGGCGAAGCGTCATGCACGCTGGCCGGGCTACAGTGCGGGCATGTCGCCCACCTGGAGTTTCCGCATGCGCTGTTCGTCCTTTCCCTGTACCCCGTCCCAGCCCGAGCAGGCGGTGTCGGCATGATCGCGGTCATCTTCGAACTGTGGCCGGCCGAGGGCCGTGGCCAGGATTACTTCTCCATTGCCGCGGGCCTGCGCGAAGATCTCGCGCGGATCGATGGCTTCATTTCGGTGGAGCGCTTCCAGAGCGTCTCGGAGCCGGGCAAGTATCTCTCCCTGTCCTTCTTCCGCGACGAGGCCGCGGTGCAGGCGTGGCGCAACCGCCAGGCGCATCGGCAGGCGCAGGAGAACGGCCGCGGCGGCATCTTCGCCGACTACCGCCTGCGGGTGGCATCGGTCATGCGCGATTACGGCCTGCACGAGCGCGCCGAAGCGCCCGGCGACAGCCGCGCGCATCATCCCGCGCCGTAGGCCGCGATGCCGCAGGGTTGATAAGGCCCTGCATACGAAAACATCAGAAGAACTTATCAATTGATGCTTCGACAAGTGTCGCGTCAGCGGTGTTGGCCCTGGCCTGAAGCCTTGCTGGGTAAGGGTTTGCGGGGCATGGCCTGGTGCGCGGCAGCTGGATGTCGCGCCCGCGACCCATAACCATATCGCTGATTTTGATTTTCCCGGCGCGCCGCGCAGCGCCATCATTCGTGCCTCCTTCCTGATCCTTGCCTGCCTGGCGAGGACATGCACCGGACACGACTCGCCATGCCCTCCGCCGCGCCGCGCCTTGCCCTCCCGCCCGTGTTCGCCTCGCCGGCCGACATCCCGGGCAGCCCCTTGCACGAGGTGCTGAAGCAACCGCTGTTGCTGGGGCTGTTCCTGCCGGTGCAAAGCGGCGGCTGGAGCCCGTCTACCCTGCCGCGCGGGACGGACTGGCAGTTCGACTACAACGCGCGCCTGACCTTGCAGGCCGAGGCGCTGGGCTTCGACCTGGTGTTCGGCCTGGCGCAATGGCTGCCCAAGGGTGGCCACGGCGGCGAGATCCGCTATCGCGAGGAATCGCTCGATCCCTTCGTGACCACGGCCGCCCTGGGTGCCCTGACCTCGCGCATCCTGCTGATCTCCACCATCCAGATCCTCTATGGCCCGTGGCACCCGCTGCACCTGGCCAAGTTCGGCGCCACGCTGGACCACATCACGGGGGGGCGCTGGGGGCTGAACATGGTCACCGGCAACCTTCGCGCGCAGGCGCTGATGTTCGGCCGCGAGCAGATCGCGCACGACGAGCGCTATGCGATGGCCGAGGAGTTCACCGATTTCCTGACGACGCTGTGGGGCCAGGACGAGAACCTGAGCCGCGCGGGCCGCTATTGGCAGACGCAGGACGCCTATGTGTCGCCGCGGCCGCGCTACGGCCGGCCCATCCTGGTGAACGCAACGGGCTCGTCCGCCGGCATGCAGTATGCGGCGCGGCATTCCGACCTGGTATTCGTGACCAGCCCGGCCGGCGCCGAGATCGAGGCCGCGCTGCAGGCCTTGCCCGCGCACATCGCCGCGCTGCGCCAGGCCGGCGCCGCCGAGGGCCGGGCATTGCGCACGCTGATCAATCCCATGGTGATCTGCCGGCCGACGGAGAAGGAGGCGCGTGAGTACCACGACGCCATCGTGGCCGCGCAGGACCGCCAGGCGGTCGACGCCTTCCAGGCATCCTCCACGGCGCGCGACAGCCAGGCGCATCGCGGCCACCAGCGCGACCAACGCGCGGTGGGCGGCAATGTGCAGGTGGTGGGCAGCCCCGAGCAGGTCGTGGCGTACTTCCTGCGCCTGAAGGCGGCGGGTTGCGATGGCGTGCAACTGACTTTCTATGACTTCGCGCCCGACCTGGCGTATTTCGGCGAGGCGGTGCTGCCGCTGCTGAAGCAGGCCGGCCTGCGCATCGGATAACGGGGAGAGACGCTTGCGGGTTTCGCTTTCTTCCTTGCGCTACGTGCTGGCGCGCACGGCCCAGGTGCTGCCGGTGGCTTTCCTCGTCATCGTGCTGAACTTCATCCTGATGAAGACGGTGCCGGGCGACATGGCCGACGTGATCGCCGGCGAAGCGGGCGCCGCCACCCCTGAGTTCATGGCGCAGCTGCGGGCCCAGTTCGGCAGCGACCAGCCCTTGCCCAGCCAGTTCCTGAGCTACGTGGGCAAGGTGCTGACGCTGGACCTCGGCTGGTCCTTCCGCCACAACGCGCCGGTGGCCACGCTGATTGCCGAGCGCGTGCCGGCCACCCTGGCGCTGATGAGCACCGCCCTGCTGCTGTCCGCGCTCCTGGGCGCCTGGCTGGGCGCGGTGGCGGGCGTCACGCGCTGGCGCTGGCTGGACCGCTTGATCTCCGCCCTGGGTGCGCTGGGCTTCGCCGTGCCGCTGTTCTGGCTGGGCCTCATGGCCATCGTGCTGTTTTCCGTGACGCTGGGCTGGCTGCCCTCCGGCGGCATGCAGCAGCTGGGCGCCTCGCACCAGGGCTGGGCCAAGGCCTGGGACCTGGCGCGCCACCTTGCGCTGCCGGTGCTGTGCCTGACCTTGCATTACACCGCGGTCTACATCCGGCTCATGCGGGAGTCCGTGCGCGACGTCAGCCAGCTGGACCACGTGCGCACGGCGCGCGCCAAGGGGGCTTCCCGCCGCAGGCTGGTGTGGCGGCACATCGTGCCGAATGCCCTCCTGCCCATGGTCACGATGACGGGCCTGCAGTTCGGCGCCTTGCTGAGCGGCTCGGTCACGGTGGAAACGGTGTTCGCCTGGCCCGGGCTGGGCCAGCTGGCGCTGTCGGCGGTCTCGGCACGCGACATCAACCTGCTGCTGGGCATCCTGCTGGTCAGCGCGCTCTTCGTGGTGCTGGTGAATCTCTTCACCGACCTGCTCTATGCGGTGCTGGATCCGCGTATCGACATGACGGGAGGCCGCGCATGAACACCCTGGCCCACGCGCGACCGCGCCGCCTCCGGCTTGCCCACCCTGCCCTGTGGCTGGGGGCGGGCAGCCTGGCGCTGATCGGCCTGGTGGCCCTGCTGGCCGGATTCCTGTCCAGCCCCGACCCCATGGCCATGGTGGCGCGGCCCTATCTGTGGCCGGGCACCGACCCGGCCCATTGGCTGGGCACGGACATGATGGGCCGCGACATCTGGAGCGGCCTGGCCCACGGCGCCCGCGTGTCCCTGTCGGTGGGCCTGCAGGCCGGGCTGGCGGCCTCGGTGCTGGGCGTGGCAGCGGGCTGCCTGGCGGGCTATTTCGGCGGCCGGATCGACAACGCCATCATGCGGCTGGCCGAACTGTTCCAGATCATGCCGGCGCTGATCTTCACCATCGTCATCGTCGCCATCCTGTCGCCCACCGCGCAGAGCATCGCGCTGGGCATTGCCGCGACCAGTTGGCCGAACGTCGCTCGCCTGGCGCGCGGCGAGACGCTGAAGCTGCGCGAGGCGGACTTCGTGCAAGCCGCCACCGTCATGGGCATGGGCCATCTGCGCATCGTCGCCACCCATGTCGTGCCCAATGCCCTGTCGCCCGTGGTGGCGCTGCTCTCCCTGCTGACTGGCCAGGCCATCCTGACCGAGGCTGCGCTGGCTTTCCTGGGCCTGGGCGACCCGAACGCCATGTCCTGGGGCAGCATGATCGGCTCGGGCCGTGAAGTGCTGCGCACCGCGTGGTACATGACCGCGCTGCCCGGCGCGGCCATCTTCCTGACCGTGCTGGCGCTGAACCTGCTGGGCAGCGGCCTGAACGACCTCGTCAACGCCCGGCGCGGGAGCCTGTCATGAGCGCCTGCGCCACGCCGCTGCTGCGGGTCGAGGACCTGCGCATCGCCTACCAGGGCAGCCAGGGACGGCCAGACGCCGTCGCCGTCGACGGCCTCTCGTTCGAGATCCATCGCGGCGAAACCCTGGCCCTCGTGGGCGAATCGGGTTGCGGCAAGTCGACCACGGGGCTTGCCCTGCTGCGCCTGCTGCCGGCCTCGGCCCGCATCTCCGCCCGCCGGCTGGATTTCGCAGGGCGCGGCCTGCTGGCGCTGGACGAACGCGCGCTGCAGTCGGTGCGCGGCGGCGGCATCGGCATGGTGTTCCAGGATGCCTTGTCGGCGCTCAATCCCATCATGCGCGTGGGTGACCAGGTGGCCGAGGCGGTGCGCCTGCACCGTCGCTGCTCGGCACGCGAGGCGCGCGATGAAGCCCTGGCGCTGCTGGAACGCGTGCGCATTCCCGAAGCGGCGCGGCGCATGCGGGAGTATCCGCAGCGCCTGTCCGGCGGCATGCGGCAGCGCATCGTGATCGCCATCGCGCTGGCCGGCAGGCCTTCGCTGCTGGTGGCCGACGAACCCACCACCGCGCTGGACGTGACCATCCAGGCGCAGATCCTGACGCTGCTGCGCAGCCTGCAGCGCGAGCTGGACATGGGGCTGCTGCTGATCACCCACGACCTGGGCGTGGTGGCGGAAATGGCGGATCGCGTGGCGGTGATGCGTGACGGCGTCTGCGTGGAAAGCCGTCCCGCCGCGGCGCTGTATGCCGATCCGCAACATCCCTATACGCGCGCCCTGCTGGCGTCGCGGCCCGGGGCGGCCGCCATCGGCGCCGAATTGCAGGCGTCCGCATGAGTGTCACACCCCTTATCCAGAACGTCGCCACGCGTGCGCGGCCCGAAGGAAACGCCATGACCGATCCCTTGCTCGACATCCAGGCCTTGCAGGTCCGGTACCGCACGCCGCGTGGCGTCCTGACCGCCGTGGATGGCGTCGACCTGCGCGTGCAGGCCGGGGAAACCGTGGCGCTCATCGGCGAGTCGGGCTGTGGCAAGACCTCGCTGGGCAAGGCCGTGCTGCGCCTGATGGCGCCCACGTCGGGCCGGATCCTGTTCCAGGGCGTCGACCTGGCGGCCCTGCCGCCGCGCAGGCTCAAGCCATTGCGGCGCGACCTGCAGATGATCTTTCAGGACCCGCTGGCGGCCCTGGACCCGCGCCACGCGGCGCTGCGCATCGTGCAGGCGCCGCTGGCCCTGCACGGCACGCCGCGCGCGCAACGGACGGCTCGCGCCCAGGCGCTGTTCGAGCAGGTCGGCCTGCCCTGGTCCTTGCGCGAGCGCCTGCCCCACCAGTTGTCGGGCGGGCAGCGCCAACGCCTGAACATCGCGCGGGCGTTGGCAACCTCGCCACGGCTGGTGGTGTGCGACGAGCCGGTGTCGGCGCTGGACGTGACCCTGCAGACGCAGGTGCTGGCGCTGCTGCGCACGTTGCAGGACACGCTGGGCGTGGCCTATCTCTTCATCAGCCATGACATCTCGGTGGTCGAGGCCCTGGCTGACCGCATCGCGGTCATGTACCTGGGACGCATCGTCGAGGTGTTGCCGGCCGGCCAGCTCTGGCAGGCCGCGGCGCATCCCTACACGCGCCTGCTGCTGGCCTCGGTGCCGGGGCGGGATCCGGGCGCGCGGCGCCTGCCGCAACAGGCCGCGCCCGCCATCGAGCTGCCCAGCCCCTACGCCCTGCCCCAGGGTTGCCGCTTCCAGTCGCGTTGCCCGCAGGCCACCGGACTGTGCCGCCGCGAGGACCCGGCGCTGTCGCCGCTGCGCCCGGGCCAGGAGGTGGCCTGTCATCACGCCGCGACGCCGTCCGCGTTGCGCCCCATTCCCGTCCGCATCCTTACACAGGCTGATCCATGCCCCACGCCCAAGCTGTCCATCGCCGTCTGAGCGCGGCGCCTTCCGATCCCGAGGGGCCGCAGGCGGATGCGCTGTTGCGGGCTGCCCAGGCGCTGGCCGAGGAGCTGGCGAGCGTTTCCGCGCACCGCGATGCGCAGCGGGCGCTGCCGCATGCGCCGTTCCAGCGCTTGCGCGCCGAGCGCATCGGCGCGCTGCGCGTGCCGCGCGAGCACGGCGGCGCGGGCGGCAGCGTGGTCCAGATGGTCGACGTGGCGCTGGCATTGGCGCGCGGCGACAGCAATGTCGCGCAGGCCTTCCTTTCGCATTTCGTTTTCCTGGAGCGGCTGCGGCTGATGGGCACGCCCGCCCAGCAGGCGTGCTACCTGCCCCTGGCCGCCCGCGGCACGCTGTTCGGCGCCGCGGCCGCCGAGCGCGGCGGCAAGACGCGCGGCGAGCTGGCCACGCGCCTGGTCCGCGACGGCGATCACTATCGGCTGGATGGCCTGAAGCACTACAGCACGGGCGCCTTGTTCGCCGACATCCTGAAGATCCGCGCCCTGGATGACGAAGGCCGCATGGTGGCGGCAATGATTCCGGCGGACCGGGACGGCGTCACGCGCATCGACGACTGGGACGGCATGGGCCAGCGCTGCACCGCCAGCGGAACGACCCGGCTGACGCGTGTGCGTGTCGAGGCTGACGAGATCCTGCTGATGCAGCCCTGGCTGGCCCAGCGGCACCACACGGGCGCACTGGCCCAGATCTTCCATTGCGCCGTGGACGCGGGCATCGCCCAGGCGGCGCTGCGCGACGCGGTGGACTGGGGTCGGCGCGGCCTGCGCACGGTGAAGGAAAGCGGCGTGGCGCGTCCCCAGGACGACCCCTATGTCCTGCAGACCGTGGGGGGCATCGCCGCCCAGGCCGCTGCCGCCGAGGCAATGGTGCGGGCCGCAGCGGCCCGGATCGATGCCGCGGCCGACGCCCGATTCGGCGCGGCGTCCGCCGAGGACATCGAACGCCTGACGGTCGCCGCGTCCATCGCCACGGCCCAGGCCAAGATCGTCTCCACGCGCGCCAGCCTGCACGCTGGCCAGGCGCTGTTCGACGTGGGCGGCGCGGCCACCACGCTGCGCGGGCACAACTTCGACCGCCACTGGCGCAACGCGCGCACCCACACCACCCACGACCCGCTGGCCTACAAGTTCAGGACCGTGGGCGACTACCTGCTCAACGACAAGGCGCCGCCGCTGACGTTCTCCTATTGATCCGCCCGTTCCTGCCCCGACACGCGCCCGCCCTCCCCCGCGTTTCCACAAGGTAAAGACATGTCCTTCGATAGCCCCGCTTTCAACCGCCGCCATTTCCTGGAACTGCTTGCCGCAGGCCTGGGCGCCGGCATGCTGCCGTCGGCGCTGGCCGCCCAGGCCGCGGCCGCCGGCCAGCCCGTGCGCGGCGGCACGCTCATCGCCAACGTCAGCCCCGAACCCTCGGCAGGCCTGGTGGGCGGCATCAACATCTCCGCGCCGGTGCTGCCCATTTCCGCCAGCATCTTCGACGGCCTGGTCACCTATGACCGCGACTTCAAGCCCCAGCCGCAACTGGCGGAATCGTGGGAACAGTCGGCCGACGGCAAGACGATCACCTTCCGCCTGCGCCGTGGCGTGACCTGGCACGATGGCGTGCCCTTCACCTCGGCCGACGTGCAGTACTCCATCCTGAACGTGGTGAAGAAGACCCACCCGCGCGGCGGCTCCACCTTCGCCAAGGTCACGTCGGTGGATACGCCGGACGAACACACCGTGGTGCTGAACCTGTCGGGTCCTTCGCCAGTCATCTGGTCGGCGCTGTTCGGCACCGAGACGCAGATCGTGCCCAAGCACCTGTACGACGGCACCAATCCGCTGACCAACCCCTGGAACAGCAAGCCCATCGGCACCGGCGCCTTCGTCTTCAAGGAGTGGGTGCGAGGCAGCCACATCCTGCTCGAGCGCAACCCCGACTACTGGGACAAGGGCAAGCCTTACCTGGACCGCGTCATCTTCAAGGCCATTCCCGATGCGGGCGCCCGCGCCGTGGCGCTGGAGAACGGCGAGATCCTGCTGGCGGCGAACAACCCCGTGCCGGAAAGCGACGTGGCGCGCCTGGCGGCCAATCCGTCGCTGGTGGTGAACACCGAGGGCTGGCAGGCGCCGGCGCCCATCTTCTTCTTCGACTTCAACTGGCGCCAGGAACGCTTCCGGGACATCCGCGTGCGCAAGGCCTTCGCCCACGCCATCGACCGCAAGGCCTTGGCCGAGAACGTCTGGTACGGCCTGGCCACGGTGGCGACCAGCCCGGTGCCGAGCTACCAGAAAGCCTTCCACAACCCGGACCTGCCGCAATACGAGTACGACCCGAAGAAGGCCGAGCAACTGCTGGAGGACGCGGGCCTGAAGCGTGACGCCAACGGCGTGCGCCTGTCGATCACGCACGTGACCTGCGCCCCCTACGGTCCGGTGTATGTGCGGGCAGGCGAGCTGTTCCGCCAGCAGCTCAAGCAGATCGGCGTCGAGGTCAAGCTGATCAACTACGACCTGGGCACCTATGTGCGCAAGCTGTTCACCGACTACGAGTTCGACACCTCGTCCATGTGGTACTCGTGCTATCCCGATCCGCAGATCGGCGTGCAGCGCCGCTTCTGGAGCAAGAACATCAAGCCGGGCTCGCCGTCCAGCAACGGTTCGGGCTACAGCTCGCCCGAGATGGACCGCGCCATCGAAGCCATGCAGGAGGAAGGCGACGTGGAAAAGCGCAGGGCGCACATCTTCGAGATGCAGCGCATCGCCCAGGAGGACGTGGCGTCCATCACCCTGCTGGAGCTGCAGTTCTACGGCATCTACAACAAGCGGCTGCAGGGGCTGCGCGCCGGACCGCTGACCTTCTATTCCACGCTGGCCGACGCGTGGCTGCAATCATGAGCGCCGTGACGGAAACCGAGGAAGGGGCTGCCCGCCTTGCGGTCCTGTCGCCGGAGGCCCTGCTGGCGCGGGCCGAGCGCCTGGCCCGCGACCTGGCGGGGCATGCCGCCGCGCGGGACCTTGCGGGGGAGCCGGCCCGGGAGGCCTATGCCGACGCCTATGCGCGCATCCGTGCCGACAGGCTGGGCGCGCTGCGCGTGCCCGCTCGCCTGGGTGGCGCAGGCGGCAGCGTGCGGGACCTGGCGGCGCTCGTCATCACGCTGGCCTCGGGCGATTCCAGCGTGGCCCAGGCCCTGTTGCCGCATTTCGTCTTCGTGGAACGCACGCTGCTCATGGCCACGCCCGCGCAGGCGGACGATTACCTGGGCCGCATCGCCGGCGGCGTGCTGGTGGGCGGCGCCTCGGCCGAGCGTGGCACCGGCGTGCGCGGCGAGGTCCGCACGCTGTTGCGGCGCGAGGGGAATGGCTACCGCCTGGACGGCACCAAGCACTACAGCACCGGCGCGCTGTTCGGCGACCTGGTCAAGGTGACCGCCGTCGACGACGCCGGCGACAGCGTCCTGGTGGTGCTGCCCGCCGGGCGCACCGGCATTCGCCTGCTGGACGACTGGGACGGCATGGGCCAGCGCGGCACGGCCAGCGGCACGAGCCACTTCGAGAACGTGGCCGTGGCCGGGCACGAGGTGCTGCGCACGCAGCGCTGGTCCACCGAGCGTCATCACACGGGCGCGGCTTCCCAGATCGTCCATTGCGGCATCCAGGTCGGCATTGCGCTGGCCGCGCTGCGCGACGCGGTGGCATGGGGCCGGCGCGGCCTGCGCAGCGTGAAGGAAAGCGGCGTGGCGAAGCCCCAGGACGACCCCTACGTGCTGCAGGTGCTGGGCGACATCTCGGCGCAGGCCGAGGCGGCTCGCGCGCTGACGCTGCACGCCGCCGAGCAGGTCGATGCCGCCGCCCGCGCCCGCTTTGGCGGCGAGGCCTCGGCCGAGGACGTGGACCGCCTGGCGGCGCATGCCTCGGTCGTGACGGCGCAGGCAAAGGTGATCGCCACCCAGGCCGGCCTGCATGCCGGCCAGGCGCTGTTCGACGTGGGCGGCGCGGCCACCACGCTGCGCGAACACAACTTCGACCGGCACTGGCGCAATGCCCGCACCCACGCCACGCACGACCCGGTCGCCTACAAGCTCAAGGCCGTGGGCAATGCGCTGCTGAACGACGTGGCGCCGCCCGTCAGCTACCTCTATTGACCTTTCATCGCTGAAGCCCGATCTCTTCCATGACTGCTTATCTTCACGCGGATACCGTCTCCGCCTGGCTTGCCGATGGCCAGGAAGTCGCCTTGCTGGACGTGCGCGAGCATGGCCAGTACGGCGAGGGCCATCCTTTCCTGGCGGTGAACCTGCCCTATAGCCGCCTGGAGATCGAGGCGCCTGCCCTGCTGCCCAGGCTGGACGCACGGCTGGTGCTGCTGGACGACGGCGACGGCGTGGCAGAGCTTGCGGCGGCCGCCCTGGCGGTCCGGGGCTACGGCAACCTGCATCTGCTGCAGGGTGGCGCGCCGGGTTGGCAGGCCGCCGGCCACACGCTCTTCAAGGGCGTGAACGTGCCGTCCAAGACTTTCGGCGAACTGGTGGAGCATCACGCGGGCACCCCGCAGGTGAGCGCCGAGACGCTGCAAGCCTGGCAGGCCGAGGGGCGCGCCCACGTGCTGCTGGATGGCCGCACGCTGGCGGAACACCGCAAGCAGACGATTCCCGGCGCCATTCCGGTGCCCAACGGCGAGCTGGCCTTGCGTATCGGTGCGCTGTTGAACGGGCCGGACGAACCCGTCGTGGTGCATTGCGCGGGCCGCACGCGCAGCATCATCGGCGCACAGACCTTGCGGGAGCTGGGGTTGCCGAACCCGGTGTATGCCTTGGAGAACGGCACGCAGGGATGGCAACTGGCGGGTTTTGCGCTGGAGCGTGGCAGCGCGCGCGAAGTGCCGGCGCGGCCGAGGCCTGCCCTGGCCGGCCAGGCGCGCGCCAATGCCGTCGCCTCTGCGCACGGCGTTCCCCGCCTGGACGCTTCGCTGGCCCAGGCCTGGCTGGACGACGCTGCGCGCACGACCTACGTGCTGGACGTCAGGACGGACAGCGAATTCGCGGCGGCAACCCTGCCGGGCGCCCGTCATGCGCCCGGCGGCCAGTTGGTGCAGGCCACCGACCATTACATCGCCGTGCGCCGTGCACGCGTGCTGCTGCTGGACGATGACGGCATCCGCGCCCCGTTGGCGGCGGCGTGGCTGCGCAGGCTGGGATTCGAATCGGCGGTCGTCGAGGATGGCATTCATGCGCCCTTGCGCGTGCCGCACAGGCAGGCGGCGCGGCTGCCTGAGGCGCCCAGGGAATGGCAGGCCCCGGATCTGCGCGCGCAAGCCCTGCCCCGTATCCTGGATGCGCGCAGCAGCCTCGCGTATCGCCGCGCGCATCCGGCCGGGGCCGTCTGGACGACGCGCAGCCGGGCGGCGGACGCCTTGCAGGGAGAGGCAAGCGTGTTGCTGCTTGCGCCCGATGCCGCCGTGGCCGCGCTGCTGGCAGACACGCTCAAGGCGCTTGGCACCACCGTCCAGGGCTGGACGACATGGGCGGCGTGGCAGGAAAGCGGCCTGCCTCGCGCCGCCAGTCCCGGCGTGCCGGATGACCAGGCGGCCATCGACACGCTGTTCTTCGTCCACGACCGGCACGACGGCAACCTTGATGCGGCGCGGGCCTATCTGGCTTGGGAAACCGCCTTGATCGAGCAATGCAGCGCGCAGGAACTGGCGCAGTTCAGGCTGGGCCCGGCGCACGGCGTGGCGGCGGTATGAGGCGTTGCGCCCGGGGCGGCAAGGCGCCGCCCCGACACGGCAGGACAGGCTCAGATATCGTCGAAACCGCCCATGTCGCCGCCGAAATCGCCGCCACCGTCATCCCAACCTTCCTCGGCGGGCGGCGCGGCATCCTGCGCGTCTTGCGCGCCGGCATCGGCCTCGGGCGTGGCTGCCTGGGCTTCATTGCCGCCCAACAGGCCGCCCAGGAAATTGCCCAGCATCAGGCCGCCGGCCACGCCCAGCGCGGTCTGCATGGCCCCGGCCATGAAGCCGCCGCCACCGCCGGCGCTGCGGCCAAAGCCCGCATTGGCGGACAGGCCCTGGTTGGCGGCTGGCGCCTGCGCGGGCGGAACCGCCGCATTGCCGCCGGGCACTGGACGGTCGCTGGAGAACTGGCGGCCCAGGCCGGAAGCCCCCGTGGCGCCGGATGGGGCGCCCTTGCCCGTTTCCAGGTCGGCGATGCGGGCTTGCGCGGCCTTCAGCGCCTGCTCCTGGATCACCACCGTCTGGGCGAGGTAATAGGCGGCGCCGGGTTGGGCGTCCATGCGGGCCTGGATTTCCGCCTCGGCCTCTGTATCGCGCGCGCCGCCTTGCGCCTGCACGCTCTTGAGACGATCAAACACGCTGTCGATGGCGGCTTTGTCCTGGCTGTTCATGTGTGTGCTCCTGCTTCTGAGAGTTGCCGCGGGTGGGCGCGCCGGGCGGGATGCCTGGCCTTGCGCGCCGGCTTGCAGCCGGGGCCCGCGTCAGGGAGGTAAGACCGTGGAAATGCTGACAGGTTCCTGAACGAAGGTTGGCGCCAGCCGCGGCCAGGAACCGGATCAATCCTCGCTGGCGGGCACGGCAGGCGCCCCGGCCCGGGGGTGGTGCTGGGCGTGCAGCAGCTTCAGGCGTTCCCGTGCCACGTGGGTGTAGATCTGCGTGGTGGAAATGTCCGCATGGCCCAGCAGCAACTGCACGACCCGCAGGTCGGCGCCGTGGTTGACCAGGTGGGTGGCGAAGGCGTGGCGCAGCACGTGCGGCGAGATCGGGGCGTGGATGTCCGCCTGGCGTGCATGCTTGTCGACGATGAGCCAGAAATTGCGCCGGGTCATGGCATCGCCGCGCGCCGTGACGAACAAGGCGTCGCTGCGGCGACCCGACAGCAGCAAGGGCCGCGCATGCGCCGTATAACGCTCGATCCAGTGTGCGGCTTCCGCGCCCAGCGGCACCAGCCTGTCCTTGCCGCCCTTGCCGTTCACGACCCGAAGCACGCCTTCGTTCAGGCTGACATGCAGCAGGCCCAGGTTGACCAGTTCCGAGACGCGCAGGCCGGTGGCATACAGCGTCTCCAGCATGGCCCGGTCGCGCAGGCCCAGCTCGGTCTCGGGCCTGGGCGCGGCCAGCAGGGCTTCCACCTGTGCTTCCGACAGGGTATTGGGCAGACGCTGCGGCTGTTTGGCCGAGCGCAGGGTCAGGCACGGGTCCGCCTGCACCTGGTGTTCGCGCAGCGCCCATTGGAAATAGCGCCGCAGCGTGGACAGCCGGCGGTTGGCGGTGGTGGGCCGGGTCTGCGCGTGCATGGCGGCGAACCAGCGCTCGATGTCCGCCGTTTTCGCCTGGGGCAAGGCCCCTGCCCCGGCCTCGCGCAGCCACAGATCGAAGCCCGCCAGGTCGTTGCGATAGGCGTCCAGCGTATTGCGCGACAGGCCGTGCTCCAGCCAGAGGGCGTCGATGAACGCCGGAATGGAGGGGTCGATGTCGTGGCGGCTGGCCAGGGAGGGAGACGAGGTATCGGAAGACAAGACGGCGCGGGGTCGGGCACGAGGCCCGGCCACTGTAGCGCGATTCCCGCGCCGCGTGTCGCATGGCGGCCGGCATGGCAGTCGCTTCCCTCTGTCTGGAACGTCCTGGCCAGACGTCAGGCGGGGGCGCCGCTCAATTGCCGGATGAAGGCCGCGTTGAACGCGGGCAGGTCGTCCGGCTTGCGGCTGCTGACCCAGTTGCCATCCTGCACGACCTCCTGGTCGACCCATTGCGCGCCGGCGTTGCGCAGGTCGTCCTGCAGCGAGGGCCAGCTGGTGAGCGTGCGGCCGCGCGCCAGGTCGCTGGAGATCAGCAGCCAGGCGCCGTGGCAGATCACCGCCAGGGGCTTGTTCATCTTGTCGATGGCGCGCACGAAGGCCTGGGCCTTGGCATCCATGCGGATCGCGTCTGCATTGGCCACGCCGCCAGGCAGGATCACCCCGGTGAAATCGGCCGGGTCGGCTTGCGCCCAGGTCAGGTCCACCGGCACCTTGCTGCCCTTTTCGTCGTGCTTCATGCCCTGGATGGGGGCCGTGTCGGTCGACACGACCGACACCTTCGCGCCCGCGGCCTTCAGGGCGTCACGGGGGGACTCGAGTTCGGATTGCTCGAAGCCGTCGAGCGCGAGTATCGCGATGTGATGCTGCTTGAGCGAGAGTGTCATGCCTGCCTCCTGTTGCGGCGCGCGCGCAGGAACGCCGATCGCGCGATGGAGATTGCAGTGTCCGCGCGCCGCAGGGACAGCGGTTTATATATCGGCAAGCAAGGGTAATTTCATATTTCGCCTGCGCCGCGGCCTCCCTGGGAAACCGCTGTCATGTGGGGGGATTCGGTTTCGACCCGTGGCGCTTTGGTGGAATTTGCGCGGGAGGATCATTCGGGTCGGCGCGTGGCCTGGCCGGCCAGGGCGTGGGCCATGCGCCCCAGGGTTTCCACTGCATCCAGCGCGCCGTCCGCATGGCCGTAGTTCAGCCGCAGGCAATGCCGGTAGCGGTCCTGCGCCGAGAAAATGGGCCCGGGCGCCACGCTGATGCCCTGCGCCAGCGCATGGCGGTGCAGCGTCAGCGCATCCACGCCGGCCGGCAGTTCCAGCCACAGGAAATAACCGCCCTCGGGGCGTGTCGCGCGCGTGCCTTCGGGAAAGTGCCGTGCCACGGCCTGCACGAAGGGCTGCTGGCGGGCCGCCAGCGTATCGCGCAGCCGGCGCAGGTGACGGTCGTAGCCGCCCTTCTCCAGATAGGCCGCCAGCGCGGCCTGCGCGGGCGCGCAGGAGCCCAGCGTGGTGCTGAACTTCAGGCGGGTGACGGCGCGCGTGAAACGCCCGGGCGCGGCCCAGCCCACGCGATAGCCCGGCGCCAGGCATTTCGAGAACGAGCCGCAGTGCATGACCAGCCCTTGGCTGTCGTAGGCCTTGGCGGGCAAGGGACGGCGCACGGAAAAATACAGTTCGCCATAGACGTCGTCCTCGATGAGCGGCACGCCGTGGCGCGCCAGCAGCGCCACCAGCTCGCGCTTCTTGGCCTCGGGCATGAGGCTGCCCAGCGGATTCTGGAAGTTGGTCATCAGCCAGCAGGCTGCCGGCTCGTGCTGCCCCAGGGCCTGCGCCAATGCGGCCAGGTCCATGCCTTCGCGCGGATGCGTGGGCACCTCGACCGCGTGCAGGCCGTTGCGTTCCAGCGCCTGCAGGGCGGCATAGAACGTGGGCGATTCCAGCAGCACGGTGTCGCCGGGCCGGGTGACGGCGGACAGGCACAGGTTCAGGGCTTCCAATGCGCCGTTGGTGATCACGATCTCGTCGGGATGCACGGTGAGCCCGTCTGCCAGGTAACGCAAGGCGATCTGGCGGCGCAATCGGGCATTGCCGGGCGACAGGTCATCCAGCGTGCTGGCCGGGTCCATGCGTTGGCCGGCGTGGGCCAGCAGCCGCCCCAATCGTTGCAGGGGAAAGAGTCCGGGCTCGGGAAAGGCGGAGCCCAGGGGCGCCACGCCAGGCGCGCGGCTGGCTTCCAGCACGTCGAACACGCGGTCGCTGACTTCCACTGAGGCGGCGTGTCCGATCTCTGCGCCCGCCCGCGAGCCTGCCGCTGGCAGCGTGTCGTCGGGCTCGGGTGGCCAGACGGCCGCGTGGCCCAGCACGTAATAGCCCGAACGCGCGCGGGCGCGGATGAGTCCGCGCGCTTCCAGCAGGTAATAGGCCTGGAACACCGTGGAAGGGCTGACACCGCGCTGCTTGCTGGCCTGCCGCACCGACGGCAGCCGGTCGCCCGGCGCCAGCACGCCCTGGCGCATGGATTGCGCGATGTCCTCGGCCAGGGCTTCGTAGCGTTTCATGCCGCCCTCTCCTGCTGCGTCGCCGTGCTCAACGCAGGCTGTCGCGCACGCGCCGGACTTCGGGCAGCGTGACCGGACTGGCGCGGTTGCCCCAGCTGTTGCGCACGTAGGTGGCCACCGCCGCAATGTCCGCGTCGCTCAGCGTCGGGCCGAAAGGCGGCATGCCGTGCGGGCGCGGATGGGCGGGGGTGGCGGGCGCGAAGCCGCCATCCAGCACCAGGCGGATCAGGTTGTCGGGTGCCTTTGCCAGCACGCCGGGATTGCCGACGAGAGCGGGCCAGGCCGGCATGAGCCCTTCGCCCTTGGCCTGGTGGCATTGCAGGCAAAGCCCTTCATACAGCTTGCGGCCCTGCGCCATGACGCCGTAGTCCGGCGCGGCTGAGGGCGCGGGCGCCGGCCCGGCAGGCAGGCGCTTCAGGTAATGCGCAATGGCCTGCGCGTCGGCCTCGGAGGCATGCTGGAAGCCGTTGCGCACCGACTCGGCCATGGGGCCGGCCGCGAAGCCATGTTGCGACAGCCCGGTGCGCAGCAGCTCGGCGATGTCCTGCTCCTGCCAGTTGCCCAGTCCGGTGCCGGGCTCGCCCGTCAGCGGCGGCGCATACCAGCCCTGGCCCGGCATCATGGCGCCGCCCAAGGGCGCGTCGCCGCGCAAGGCCCCCAATGGGTTGCGCGCCGTGTGGCACTCGGCGCAGTGGGCCAGGCCTTCGGTGAGGTAGCGGCCGCGCAGCCACTGCGGCGAGGCCTCGGCGTCGCCCGCCGATGGCAGGGGCGCGTCGGCACGGAAATACAGCGCGCGCCAATAGGCCAGCAAGGGGCGCAGGGAATACGGGAAGGACAGTTCGTGATCGATGTTCGGGCGCGGCACGGCGGGCAGCGACTGGAGATAGGCAAAGAGCGCGTCGGCGTCGGCGCGCGTCAGGTGGCGATAGCTGGTGTAGGGAAACGCCGGGTACAGCAGGCCGCCGTCCGGCCGCTTGCCGTGGCGCAGCGCGCGCCAGAAATCGTCCTGGCTCCAGTTGCCCAGGCCGTGTTCGCGGTCGGGGGTCAGGTTGGGCGCATAAAAGCGGCCATAGGGTGTGACCAGCGCGTCGCCGCCTGCGTACAGGGCGCCGCGGCCCGAGGGCTGGCTCGGGTCGCGTGCGGCGGTGTGGCAGCCCATGCAGTTGCCCAGCGCGGCCAGGTAGCGGCCGCGGGTGATCTGGCCTGGTTCGTCTGCGCCATGCGCCGTGCCTGGCACGGAAGCGGCCGCGTGCGCAGGCGGGTCGGCGGGTTCGCGCGTGCCCAGCCAATGGCCCAGGCCGGCAAGCGCAACGAGCAGCATGAGCAAGGCCAAGCCGATGCGGCGCGCGGTACGCGAGACAGTGGGACTCATTGCTGCCCCCCTGTCTTGGCGCGAGGGCCGGGCTGGCTGCCACAGGCAATGGGCAGCTTGCCCTCGGGCGCGGGCTCGGGTGGCGGCGCGCCCGCCATGCGCTGCGACGAGAGCCAGGCGGAGATCGCCGCCACTTCGTCGGGCCGCAGTTTGGCGGCGATGTCGGCCATGCAGTCGGGCGCCAGCGCGCGCCGCGTGCCGGTGCGCCAGGCGCCGAACTGCGCCGCGATGTAATCATGCGGCAGGCCGATGAGGCCGGGCGAGGCGGGCAGCACGCCCGTCAGCGCCGCCCCATGACAGGCCACGCAGGCAGGCAGCCCGCGCGAGGCGTCGCCGCGCAGCACCAGCTCGCGCGCTGTCATCAGGGTTTGCGAGGGGGCGGTGGTGCTGCGGGGCGCCAGATAGGCCGGCGCCTGCGCCGAGAACCACTGCGCCATCTCGCGCAGATAGGCATCGGACTGGTGGGCCAGCAGCACCTCCATGGCGCGGTAAGGCCGCAGGCCGTCGCGAAAACCGGTCAACTGGTTGTAGAGGTATTCGGCGGGCTTGCCGGCGATGCGCGGGAAATAACCATCCGCGCTGCCGCCGCCCAGGGCGCCATGGCAGCCGGTACAGGCGGCCAGGCGCGCGGCCATGGTGCCCGCGACCAGGCTGCGTTCGTCGTCATCGGCCGGCCGCCGCGGCGTGTCGGACAGCATGGGCAAGGCATGGTCGGGGTCGATACGCGGGTCCAGCGCCGCGGCCGGCGGACAGGCCAGCGCCAGCAACGAGGCAAGCATGCGCGCCAGCACGGCGGCCAAGATGGCGCCGCGCTGCTGTCTTCTCTCCAGGCGCCCAGTGGCTGGGCAGCCCCACCTCCTCAGCCTTGTCATCTGCTGCTCCGGGTTGGCATGCGGCGATTGTAGGAGGTCGGCCCGCCGCAGAACAGAATCAAGAAGGCGGGAAAACACCATATCAGTTGCCGTGGCGAGCATGCACCAGATTGGTGATTCAAGTGGGGTTTCCTCAAGATTCGTTAAGAAATCGTTTGCCGAAATGCGATCTATTTGCAACAATTGCAGATTATTCACGGCCAGGAATGCGTCGCGTTTCAGACGAAACGTGCAGGGCCGGCCGTGGCCACGCCGCGTTTCATTCGCGCGTTCACGCAGAATCCCATGTCCAAACCGTCGCGCTCAAAACTCTGGTTCCTCGTTCACAGCTGGGCCGCCCTGCCCATCTGGCTCTTCATGTTCTTCATCTGTGCCACCGGCACGATCGCAGTCATCAGCCAGGAAATCGTCTGGCTGGTGCACCCTGCGGTGCGTGCCCAGGCGCCGGATGCCAATACGCCCCGCATGGGCTACCAGGAACTGCTGGACACGATCAAGAAGCAGGAACCGCGGGCGCACATCAACCGCCTGTCCTGGCCCGAAGAATCGCAGTTCGCCCTGACCGCCTCGGTCACCTATCCGGGCGCGCGCAGCACCTCGCTGTACGTCAATCCCTACACCGGCGCGGTGCAGGGCCCTGCCCTGTCGTTCGACCTGCGCCAGTTCATGCGGGCGCTGCACGGCTGGCTGCTGATTCCGTTCACCAACGGCTATAGCTGGGGCTGGTACCTGGTGTCCATCCTGTCCATCCCGATGCTGGTGTCGCTGGTCACCGGCCTGGTGGTCTACAAGCGCTTCTGGCGCGCCTATTTCCAGAAGCCGCGCCTGCGCACGGGCCAGGGCTCGCGGATCTTCTGGGGCGACTTCCACCGCCTGGCGGGCCTGTGGTCGATCTGGTTCGTGCTGCTGATTTCCATCAGCGCCATGTGGTTCCTGGTGCAGGCCATCCTGGGCGACACGCACACCACCATTTCCACCCAGGGCATTCCCGCCGTGGTGGCGCGCGACCAGGTGCCGACGGTGAAGACGCCGGGCGAAGCCGTGCCGCGCCTGTCGCTGGACCAGGTCGTGGCGAACGCGGAACGCGACCTGCCCGGCATGGAAACGCAGCAGATCTTCTTCTCGGGCAACGCCTACGACCCGGTCACCGTGGCCGGGCGCGGCGCCTACCCGCTGATGTACCAGTACGCGCAGATCAATCCCTATGACGGCAAGACCGAAGACCTGCGCCGCCTGTCGGACCGCAATGGCCTGGAGTTCTTCACCGAATCCATGCGCCCGCTGCATACGGGTGATTTCGGCGGTTTCTGGCTGAAGCTGGTCTGGTTCTTCTTCGGCCTGCTGCTCACGATGATGAGCCTGAGCGGCCTGCTGATCTGGACCAAGCGCACGACCCAGGCCACCGTGAAGGCGGTGCGTGGCGAACGTCCCCAGACGGCCCGCCGTCCCGCCGGCAAACCCGCGCGCGCCGTGGATCCGGTCCCGGGTACCGCAACCGCGCGCGAGGTGACCGAATGACGAGCCCCAGGCGCGCCGCCCTCCCCGTCTTTTTCCAAGCAGGTCCGCAATCATGAGCAAGACCGCCACGCTCAATCCCGCGCCGCCCACCGGCAGCCTCTGGCGCCGTTACCGCTTCTATCTGAGCGGGCTGCTGTTCATCCTGCCCCTCATCTATCTGCAGCCCTATTTCGACCAGCTGGCGCTGTTCCGCGGCGCGGCCGGGCTGGGCCAGCGTCCTGCCGGTGAAGTGCAGGTCGGACCCTGGAAGATGCAGATGGCCGAGTTCGAAGTGGGCGCCCCCAAGTCCGACCCGGCCGGCAGGGTGAAGACCTTCACGATGGCGCTGTGCCAGGGCTGCGAGAATGAAGTCCGCGCGGTCTACCTGCGCGTGGGCAAGCCCCGCAGCCTGCGCGCCGCGGGCGCCATCTTCTTCGGCGGCCCGCACCGCGCATTCGCCACCGTGCCCATTCCTGCCCGCACCAAGCCCGACGACGAGCTCTGGTTGACCGCGGAAGGCTGGGACGGCAGCATGCACCAGGCGCCGTGGCCGCTGTCCGCCGCCTCCCCGACCACCGTCGCATGGCTGAACACGCAAGGAGCCAAGCAATGAACACTCCCCTGACCTCCCTCCGTCCCGCCGTGCTGCGCGCGGCTGCCCTGCTCGCCCTGCTGGGCGCCGGCGCGCCGGCGCTGGCCCACAACCCCATGGCCGAGTGCAAGCCCGCCGCCAACGAGCAGATCCAGTGCACCGGCGGCTTCTCCGACGGCAGCGGCGCGCCCGGCGTCACCATGGACGTCATTTCCTATGACGAGCAGATCCTGGTGCCCGGCAAGCTCGACCAGAATTCGCAACTGACGTTCAAGCGTCCCGACGGCGATTTCTACGTGCTGTTCGACGCAGGCCCCGGCCACGTGGTGGAAATCGACCACGTGGACATCCAGTAAGGCATGCCGTCCACCCAAGTGATACGGCCGGCAGGCGCCGGCCATGAAACCCTTGCCGTCCTGGGCGCCTGCGCATTGATCGTCGCGCTGGCCGCCAGCTACATCGGGCTGCGTCCCGCAGCCGTCGAGACCCAGGCGGTTTCGGCCAACCAGATCGATGCGCGCCGCGCGCTGACGCCTGCCGAGCAGGGCATCTATGCCGACCTGCGCGTGGCCAGCGAAGAAATCAGCTTCGCCGCCCAGGCCGAGGGCGCGCTGCCCGGCGTGGCCGGCCTGGCCGAGTTGGGCCTGCCTCCCTTCGTCGTCGACAACAGCACCGCCGTCCGGGGCGGCCATGCCTGGACTGCCCAGCCGCAAGCCGCGCAGACGCTCTACGTGGGCCGCAGCGCCGACAACGAGGTGGCGGGCTCCTTCATCCTGCGCGTGCCATCGGCGGCAAATGCCGCGCCAGCCGCCGACGGCCATGACCACGGCCACGCCGGCGCCAGCCACGGCCTGCCCGACGGCGAGCCCGACGTCTGGCTCAGCCGCGAGGCCTCGGCCAGCCTGCCCGATCCCGCCAACGACGCCGCCCTGGCCGCCGCCGGCTGGCGCCAGGTGGTGGCACAGTTCGACAGCGGCGTCACCCGCCAGAGCCGGCCCTAGCCTTCGCCGCCCCCTTCCCCGCTCCCGTCTTCCGCGTTCCCTTCCGATACCCGAGATCCATGCACGCATCCACCGCTATCCCGATGTTCCTGCGCCGCCGCGCCCGGCAACTGGCCAGCCTGCTGTTGCTCGCCGCCGCCGCGTTCACCGTGGCCGCGCCCGCCCAGGCCGCCGACAAGCGCCTGCGCATCGGCGTGACGCTGCATCCCTATTACAGCTATGTCGCCAACATCGTGGGCGACAAGGCCGAGGTCGTGCCGCTGATCCCGGTGGGCTTCAATCCGCACGCGTACGAGCCGCGCGCCGAGGACATCAAGCGCATCGGCACGCTGGACCTGGTGGTGCTGAACGGCATCGGCCATGACGATTTCGCCGACCGCATGATCGCCGCCAGCGAGAAGCCGAAGATGCCCGTCATCGAAGCCAATGCCCAGGTGCCGCTGCTGGCCGCCGTCGGCATGGCCGCGCGGGGCGGAGACGCCTCGGGCAAGGTGGTGAATCCGCACACCTTCCTGTCGATCACCGCCTCGATCGCCCAGGTCAACACCATCGCCCGCGAACTGGGCCGCATCGACCCCGACAACGCGCAGACCTACACCGCCAATGCCCGCGCCTACGGCCAGCGCCTGCGCAAGCTGCGCGCCGACGCCCTGGGCCAGCTGGTCTCGGCCCCGAATGCGGACCTGCGCGTGGCCACCATCCACGGCGCCTATGACTACCTGCTGCGCGAATTCGGCCTGGAAGTGACGGCCGTCGTCGAGCCCGCCCACGGCATCGAGCCCAGCCCGGCCCAACTGAAGACCACCGTCGACCAGCTGAACAAGCTGAACGTGAAGGTGATCTTCTCGGAGCTGAACTTCCCCTCGGCCTACGTGGAGACCATCCAGCGCGAGACCGGCGTGAAGCTGTACTCGCTGTCGCACATTTCCTATGGTGAATACGGCGCCGACCAGTTCGAGAAGGAGATGAAGCAGAACCTGGACACCGTCGTGCGCGCCATCAAGGAGGCCGGCGCATGACGCAGGACCTGCCCGCCGGCCCGCGCGGCCCGGCGCTGGCGTTCACGCAGATCTCGCTGGTCCTGGGCCGCACGCCCATCCTGCGCGACGTCAGCATGACGGTCGCGCCCGGCAGCGTGCATGCCCTGGTCGGGCCCAACGGCGGCGGCAAGAGCTCGCTGATCAAGACGCTGCTGGGCCAGATGCCGCACCGCGGCCAGCTGTCGGTGACCTGGCCCGGCGAACGCTCGGGCATCATCGGCTACGTGCCGCAGGCGCTGGAGTTCGATCGCGGCCTGCCCATGACCGTGAATGACTTCATGGCCGCCATGTGCCAGCGCCGCCCGGCCTTCCTGGGACTGTCGCGCACGCGCTCGGCGGACATCGACGCCGCGCTGGGACGCGTGGGCATGCTGGAAAAGCGCCATCGCCGCATGGGCGCGCTCTCGGGCGGCGAACGCCAGCGCGTGCTGCTGGCGCAAGGCCTGGTGCCCATGCCCTCGCTGGTGATCCTGGACGAACCCATGTCCGCGCTGGACGAGGCCGGCATGCGCGTGTTCGAGCAACTGCTGGCCGACTGGCGCGCCGAAGGCGTGACCGTCTTGTGGGTGGAGCACGACCTGGCGGCCGTGGGCCGTCTGGCCGATCGCGTCACCGGCCTGAACCGCCAGGTGCTGTGCGACGGTCCGCCCGCGCAGGTGTTGACGCCTGACCGGCTGCTGGCGCTGTTCTCCACGCGGCCGCTGCTGGGCGACGTGGCCGAGGAGCGCGCGGCATGAGCGCTTTCTTCGATACCCTGCGCCAGCTGATCCAGGGCTGGGCGCAAGCCGGCATGCTGCCGAATTCCCTCACCTATGGCTTCGTGGTGAATGCCCTGCTGGCCGGGCTCATCATCGGGCCGATCCTGGGCGGCCTGGGCACGCTGGTGGTGGTCAAGCGCTACGCCTTCTTCTCCGAGGCCGTGGGGCACGCGGCGCTGACCGGCGTGGCCATCGGCATCCTGCTGGGCGAACCTTACACCGGCCCTTACGGCAGCCTGTTCAGCTACTGCCTGATGTTCGGCATCCTGCTGAATTACCTGCGCAACCGCACGGGCCTGACGCCCGACACGCTGATCGGCGTGTTCCTGTCGGTGTCGCTGGCGCTGGGCGCAAGCCTGCTGCTGATCCTGGCCGGCCGCATCAACATCCATATCCTGGAGAACGTGCTGTTCGGCTCGGTGCTGACCGTCAACGGCCAGGACCTGGCGGTGCTGGCCTGCGTGGCGCTGTTGACGGTGGCCCTGGCGCTGCCGAACTACAACCGCCTGATGCTGGCCAGCTTCAATCCGCAGCTGGCCGCCGTGCGCGGCGTGCCGGTCAAGGCCATGGACTATCTCTTCGTGGTGCTGGTCACGCTGGTGACGGTGGCCTCGGTCAAGGTGATCGGCGCCATCCTGGTCGGCGCCCTGCTGGTGATTCCGGCCGCGGCCGCGCGCCTGCTGTCGCAATCGCTCAAGGGCTTCTTCGGCCTGTCGGTGCTCCTGGCCACGATCAGCACGCTGGCCGGCATCATGCTGCCCATCGAACTCGAACTGCCGGTGCCCTCGGGCGCGGCCATCATTCTGGTTGCAGGCGTCTTGTTTGCGGCCTCGGCAGTGGCGCGCGGCGTCCTGCCCAGCTTGAAAGGAAACGCAGGATGACTTCCCAGACCCTCCCCCTCTCCCTGACCCGCCTGGCTGCCGTGGTCGCGCTGGCCCTGGGCGCCGCGGCCGCCGCCGTGCCCGCCCTCGCGCAGGAAGGCCGTGCCACGCGCGCCTCGCGCGCTGCCGAGCAAGCCAGCGGTCCGGCTGCCGGCGACGCCTCGGCCACCGTGCTGACCGCCCATCCGGTCGTGCACGCCCTGACCGAGAGCCTGGCCAAGGGCACCAGGATCCGTGTCGAGCGCGCCGCGCCCGCCAACCTGCCGCCCACCCGCCTGGCCTCGTATTTCGGTGGCCGGGGCGGCCCCGCGCTGGCCAAGGCGGCCGGCACGGCCGACGCCGTGGTGGGCCTGCGTTCGCTGTGGGCGGATGACCCGCTCTTCCCGGTCGCGCGCCGCAGCAACATCCGCATCGTCGAGATCGATGCCGCCCGGCCGCTGGATGGCGCGCTGAATGGCATTGCGCTGCAGGGCGGCAATCCCGGCGCGCAGTTCGCCGCGCATCCTTGGCTGAGCATCGTGAACCTGGGCCGCATGGCCGATATCGTGGCCGTCGACCTGGGCCGTCTGTCGCCCTCGGATGACAAGGCCATCGAGACCAACCTGGCCGCCATCAAGCGCCGCCTGGTGACGCTGAATGCGCGCAGCCAGAAGGGCCTGGCCGCCGCCAGCAATGTGTCCGTGGTGAGCCTGTCCGAGCGTCTGCCCTACCTGGTGTCGGAGTTCAACCTGGACCTGATCGATACCCTCGCGCACGACGACAAGGAATGGACGCCCGAGGCGCTGGCGAAGTTGACCGCCACGCTGAAGGACAACGGCGCAGCCGCCGCGCTGTTGCACCGCGAGCCCACGCCCGCCCTGCGCGAGGCCATCGAGGCCGGTGGCGCGAAGGCCATCGTGCTGGCCACCGACGGCGCGGACCCCGTGGCCGAGCTGGAAGGCAATGCGGACCTGCTGATCAAGACGCTGGCGCCCTGATCCTCCAGGGCGGGAACGCCCCGCCCCTGCCTGGCCTCCGGCCCCTTCAAGCCCCCGACGGCGCATCCATCGATGCGCCGTTTTCCTATGCGCCGTTGTCCTGCGTGGCGGCCCCGTCGCTGATGAGGGATGCCTGCGTGACGCTGCTGTGCGCCGGAACGGAATTGGTGAGCCAGACATTGCCGCCGATGACGGAGGCACGTCCCACGGTGATGCGGCCCAGGATGGTGGCGCCGGCGTAGATGACCACGTCGTCTTCCAGGATGGGGTGGCGCGGCAGCCCTTTCTTCAATTCGCCGTTCTCGCTGGCGGGGAAGCGCTTGGCGCCCAGCGTGACCGCCTGGTAGAGGCGCACGCGTTCACCGATGATGGTGGTTTCGCCGATCACCACGCCCGTGCCGTGGTCGATGAAGAAGCTGGCGCCGATGGTGGCGCCCGGGTGGATGTCGATGCCGGTGTCGGCGTGGGCGATTTCCGCCACGATGCGGGCGACCAGCGGCGCGCCCAGCTTGTAGAGCTCGTGCGCCAGGCGATGGTGGATGACCGCGATGACGCCTGGATAGCACAGCAGCACCTCGTCGACGCTGCGCGCGGCGGGGTCGCCCTGGTAGGCGGCGATGACGTCGGTGTCCAGCATGACCCGCACGCGCGGCAAGGCGGCCGCGAAGGCGCTGACCAGTTCACGGGCCTGGGCCGCGATGGTTTCCGGCGCCACGGCCGAATGCCGGGCGCCGTAGCCCAGCTCCAGGCGCACCTGGTGCGACAGCTGGTCCAGCGCCTTGGCCAGGGTCAGCTGCACATAGGCGTCTTCGTTCTCTTCGCGCAGGTCGATGGGGCCCAGGCGCATGGGGAACAGCGCGCCACAGAGCAGCTCGACCGCGCAGCGCACCTGCGCCACCGAGGGAAACTCGCGCTCGCCCGAGGCGCGCATGCGCCCGCTGTGCGCGCGCCACTGCATCCGCGCATCCCGCAGTCCGTTGACGATCTGGCTCAAGCCCCAGTTCTGGGAAGTGCCGTTGGCCCCGCATTCGCTCATGCTGCCCTGCTCCTGTATTCCGGTCGGTCTTGCCCGGACGGTGGGTCCAGGCAGCCTGTCATATTACCGGGCCGCGCGGCGATGTGCCGGCGCAGGCTGCATTGCCATCAGGGTCTTTGGGCGGCCGCCTGCCGGTAATGCGCGCTCAGGCCTGGCCGCCTGCGCCCGCCGCCAGCACCTGGCGGGCAAACGCCTCCAGCTTCAGGCCGCGGCTCATGGCCGTCTTGCGCAGCTTGTCGTGGGCTGCCGCTTCGCTCAACTGGTGGCGGGCCATCAGCAGCTGCTTGGCCTGCTCGATGTGCTTGCGCGCATCCAGGCTGCTGCGGGCGTCCGCCAGTGCTTCGGACAAGGCCTGCAAGCGTTGCGCCTGGGCCTGCACGAGGTCCAGCAGCGAACGGGACAGCTGGGGCGACAACGTCGGGCCGGCCAGGTCGGGCGAGCCCGCATCCAGGGCGTTGCCCTGCACGGTGAAAAGCACCGGCGATGCCGCCGGCTCCGCCAGCTGGCGAGCGAGCCGACGATGATTGTCCAGGTCATCATGCGCGCGGGTGATCCGTGCCTGGCACAGGGCCGGCAAGGCGGCGGAAAGCTCGGCCTCGACCGCGCGCATGCCGTCGATGCGGGCGGTCTGGACGTCGAACCAGATCTGCGCCAAGGCGGCGTCCACGCGCGCCTCGGGCGACGTGCGGACAGCCATGCCGCGCAACTGGCGCAGCTCGGCTTCGCTTTCCGCCAGCGCCGCCCAGGCTGCCTGTTGCGGCGGCTGGGCGTGGGCCAGGAAGGCCTCGAAGCAACGGTCCTGGCCGTCGATCAACTGTGCCAGCTGGGCATGCTGCGACGCCGAGAAATGGCCCGCGGCAAAACCGCGCACGCCACAGGCGCGCTCCTGTCCGGCCAGTTCCTTGCCCTGCATCAGGTTGAAGAGCGCCACCAGCGCCCGCGTCACCTCGGGGTCCAGGGCGGTGTCGGCCGCGTCGAAGACCAGTCCCAGCAGTCCGTTGATCAGCCGCGTGTAGTGCGCCAGCGAGGTCTCGATGTCCAGGTCGTGCGCCAGCACGCGGCGGCGCAAGGCGGGCAGTTCGTCCAGGCGATAGAGCACATAGGCCACGCGGGTCAGCAGCCTGGCCTTGTCGGCGGTTGCCTGCGCGGCGGGATCCAGCCGTTGCAGGCCTTGCCTGAGCGCCCGGGCCTGCACGTCGGCATGGGCGGCATACGCCAGCAGGGTCTCGCGGGCAGACGCGTGCTCGGCCGCCAGATAGACGTTCGAATAGCCGCGTTCCTTCTGCAAGGCGTGCACCAGTTCACCCGCCTGCGTGACCAGCGTGCAGACGTGCGCCAGCGCCTCGAGGCCGGTCGTCTCGGCGCGCCGGGCAGCAAGGAGGTAGCGCAAGGCGTCAGGCAGGGTGTGCTCGTTCATCACGTGTCAGGCGCAGGCGCGCAGGTCCGCCCTCGCTTCCTGCGCCCTGGCCCAGGCCGCGACGTCACCGATCACCAGCACAGCCGGGCTGCGCAGGCCGAAGGCGCGCGCGTCGTCTTCCATGGCCGCCAGGCTGCTCACGCAATGCCGCTGCGCGGGCAGCGAGGCCCGTTCGATCATCGCCACCGGCGTGGCGGGCGCCATGCCCGCGGCCAGCAGGTGTCCTCGCGTGGCGGGCAAGGTCGCGACGCCCATGTAGACGACCAGCGTCGCGCCGCTGGCCGCCAGGGCCTTCCAATCCGGCGCGGAATCGTCTTCGGTGTGCGCGGTGACCAGGGTGACCGCGCGCGCCACGCCGCGCAGGGTCAGCGGAATGCCGCAGTCCGTGGCGGCGGCCAGTCCGGACGTGATGCCGTTGATGATCTCGCAGGCCACGCCATGGCGAGCCAGCCATTGCTGCTCTTCCCCGCCGCGGCCGAACACACAGGGGTCGCCGCCCTTCAGGCGGGCCACCCGCCTGCCCTGCCGGGCATGGCGCAGCATCAGCCGCTGGATGAAGTCCTGCGGCGTGGACCGGCAGCCGCCGCGCTTGCCCACGCGCACGACGCGGGCCTGCGGGCAATGGGCCAGGATCTCCGGATTCACCAGGTCGTCGACCAGCACGACCTCGGCCTCGCCCAGCGCGCGCACGGCCTTCAAAGTCAGCAGTTCCGGATCGCCCGGCCCGGCGCCGATCAGGCGGACGGGAGGATGAGGGTGGCCAGGCTTCATGTGCGTCATGGCGCCCTCCTCAAGCCAGTTCCACGACGTCGGCGCGAAGACGCGCCTGCCAGGTGCGCAGGCGCTGGCCGGCATCCTCCAGGCAGACGCCGTCGCGCAGGCGGAAATGCTGCTTGTAGAGGGGCGAGGCCACCACCAGTTCACCCCCCAGGCGGCCCACGATGCCGCGGCCGATGATGTTGACGCCCGAGAACGGGTCGTGGTTGGACACGGCATAGACCTCTGTTGCATCGCCGGGCACGTGGAAGATCGCGACCTGTTCGCCATCGATCAGCGCGACGACGCCGGACTCGGCCACCAGGTCGGCGCGGCGGCACACGGTGCGCCAGGCTCGGGATTCGTCAGGCACCGTCATCACAGCACCTCCTCGACGATGGCGATCTCGCGCAGGGCCGCAGGCCTCGCGGGACGCGGCTGGCCGCGTTCGTCCTCCATGCGGATGTCCGGGTCGCCGCCCTGGGCGTTCACGAAGGTGCGGAAGCGCTTGAGCTTCTCCGGATCTTCCAGCGCATTGGCCCATTCGCATTCATAGCGATCGACCACTTGCTGCATCTGCGCCTCCAGTTCGGCGGCCAGGCCCAGGCTGTCCTCGATCACCACGGCCTTCAGGTAGTCGAGCCCGCCTTCCAGGGACTCGCGCCAGACGGAGGTGCGCTGCAGCTTGTCGGCGGTGCGGATGTAAAACATGAGCAGGCGGTCGATGTACTGGATCAGCTTGCGGTCGTCCAGGTCGGTCGCGAACAGCTCGGCGTGGCGCGGCCGCATGCCGCCGTTGCCGCACACGTACAGGTTCCAGCCATGCTCGGTGGCGATCACGCCGATGTCCTTGCTCTGGGCTTCGGCGCACTCGCGGGTGCAGCCGGAGACCGCGAACTTCAGCTTGTGCGGCGCGCGCAGGCCCTTGTAGCGATGCTCCAGGTCCAGCGCCATCCGCACGCTGTCCTGCACGCCGTAGCGGCACCAGGTGCTGCCCACGCAGGACTTCACGGTGCGGGTCGACTTCCCATAGGCATGGCCGGTCTCGAAACCAGCGGCGATCAGTTCGGCCCAGATGTCCGGCAACTGGTGCAGCTGCGCGCCGAAAAGATCGATGCGCTGGCCGCCGGTGATCTTCACATAGAGCGCATATTTGCGGGCGATCTCCCCGATCACGATCAGTCCCTCGGGCGTCACCTCGCCTGCCGGGATGCGCGGCACGACCGAATAGGTGCCGTTCTTCTGCATGTTCGCCATGAAGGTGTCGTTGGTGTCCTGCAGCGGCACCAGCAGCGGGTCCTGGATCGGCCGATTCCAGCACGAGGCCAGGATGGAGCCCACCGCGGGCTTGCAGATGTCGCAGCCCACGGTGCCACGGCCGTGCCGAGCCAGCAGCTCGCCGAAGCGCTCGATGCCCTCCACGCGCACGATGTCGTAGAGCTCTCGTCGCGTGTAGGCGAAGTGTTCGCACAGGCTCTTGTCCACGGCCACGCCGCGCGCGGTCAGCGCGTGCTCGACCACGTTCTTCAGCAGCGCCGTGCAGCCGCCGCAACCCGTGGCGGCCTTGGTGCAGGCCTTCACCTGTGCCAGGTCGGCGCAACCGCCGTCGATGGCGGCGCTGATCGCGCCCTTGCTCACGTTGTGGCACGAGCAGATCGTGGCCGTGGCCGGCAAGGCTTCCACGCCCAACGCCGGCGCGTCGCCGCTGGCCGGCAGGATCAGGCTGGCCGGGTCGGCGGGCGGCGCGATGCCGTTCTGCACGTATTGCAGCAAGGTGTCGTAGTAGCTGTTGTCGCCCACCAGCACCGCGCCCAGCACGCGCTTGCCGTCGCCCGAGACCACCAGGCGGCGATAGCTGGCCCCGGCCTCGTCGATGTAGCGATAGCTGCGCGCATCACGGGTCGCGCCGTGCGCGTCGCCCAGCGAACCCACGTCCACGCCCAGCAGCTTCAGCTTGGTCGACATGTCGGCGCCCGTGAAAGGCTGGGCGGCTTGCGCACAGAGTTGCGCGGCAACGGTGCGCGCCATCTGGTAGCCCGGTGCCACCAGCCCGAAACAGGTGCCCTGCCAGGCCGCGCATTCGCCGATGGCATAGATGTCGGCATCGCTGCTGCGGCAATCGTCGTCCACCACGACGCCGCCGCGCGGGCCGATCGTCAGGCCGCTGGCGCGCGCCAGGCTGTCCTGCGCGCGGATGCCGGCCGAGAACACGATGAGGTCGGTTTCCAGGTGCTCGCCGTCGGCGAAGTTCATGCGGTAGCGATAGGTCTCGCCCGCGGTGATGGACTGGGTGGCGCGCGACAGGTGCACGCCCACGCCCAGCGATTCGATGCGCGCCTTCAGCGCCTCGCCGCCCAGCTCGTCCAGCTGCACGGGCATGAGCCGCGGCGCGAATTCGACCACGTGCGCCTCCAGGCCCAGCGATTTCAAGGCGTTGGCGGCCTCCAGGCCCAGCAGCCCGCCACCCACCACGACACCGCGACGGGCTTGCGCGGCGGCGGCACGGATCACGTCCAGGTCGTCCAGCGTGCGATAGACCAGCCGCGCCGCGTCCTCCGCGCCCTCGATGACCGGCACGAAGGGATAGGAGCCCGTGGCCAGCACCAGCGCGTCATAGCGCTGCTCGCCTGCCTGCGTGTAGACCACGCGGCGCTTGCGGTCCAGCCCCAGCACCGGCGCGTCCAGGTGCAGCCGAACGCCCTCCTGCTCATACAGCGCGGCCTCGCCCAGCGCCAATGACACAGCGTCGCGGCCCGAGAAGTATTCGGACAGGTGGACGCGGTCATAGGCGCGATGCGCCTCCTCGCCATAGACATGGATGCGCCATTGCGCCAGGGCGCCGGCGGCGACCAACTGTTCGACGCAGTGGTGGCCCACCATGCCGTTGCCGACGATGACGAGGTCCCGGATCTCGGAGGGGGGTGGACGTTGCATGCTGGCTCCTGCTGCCTTCAAAACGCGAAAGGCGCCCTGGACCACGCGGGTCTGGGCGCCTTTGCCGGGTACTGCTCTGTGAGGGATGTGCCGCGCGTCCTTGCGCGAACATGGACTGACAAGCAAGTCGCGTGCCAGATTTGCCAGCGAGGCAGGACGGCAGGCGTGCCGGGCCGTTTTCCTCCCGCTGGTGCACGCCGGAGGGCGTTGCGCACCAGCATGGGGCACGCTTGCCTGCCGTTCTGTTAGGCTAGGCGGCGGTGGGCCATCCTTTGGGGGCCTGCCTTTCGTTTTTTCGGCGCGCCTGCGCGCGTTCCGCCGTGTCCCCCCTGGCTGCCGCTTTGCCCCAATGATGTCCGACTCCTCCGCTTCCTCCGCTTCACCCTCCCGCTCCGCCGCAGGCATCCTCTGCGTCATCGCGGGCATCTGCAGCCTCAGCATGAGCGACAGTCTTGCGAAGTGGCTGGGCGAGGCGTATGCCCCCATCCAGCTGCTGTTCCTGCGTGGCGCTTTCGCGCTGCCGGTGGTGGCCTTGCTGGTGGTCTGGGTGGGCGGTCGCCGGGCGCTGCGCACCCGCCACCTGGGCATCCACGCGATGCGCGGCGCCATCAACGTCGCCAGTGCCTGTGGCTTCTACTTCAGCCTGACCCTGCTGCCCCTGGTGGAAGCCACGGCCATCATCTTCGCCGCGCCGCTGTTCGTGACGCTGCTGTCGGTGCTGGTGCTGCGCGAAGAGGTCGACACACGCGGGTGGATCGCCGTGCTGGCGGGTTTCCTGGGCGTGCTGGTGGTGGTGCGGCCCGGCATGGCGGGGTTCCAGCCGGCGGCCTTGCTGCCCCTGGCGGGCGCCGTGGGCTATGCGGTGATGATGGTCAGCGCGCGCCGCATCAGTGCGCAGGAAAGCATGTTGACCACGACCTTCTACATCGCAGCGGCACAGGCCGTCATCAGCCTGCCCTGGCAGCCCTGGTACTGGACCCCGGTGCAGGCCGAGCACCTGCCCGGCCTGCTGGGGATCGCGCTGTGCAGCACGCTGGGCCTCACGCTGATCACGCAGGGCTTTCGCATTGCGCCCGCCTCGGTCGTGGCGCCCTTCGACTACACGGGCCTGCTGTGGGCCACGCTGTTCGGCTGGCTGTTCTGGCGCGAACTGCCCGACACCTGGGCCTATATCGGCGCCGCGCTGATCGCGGGCAGCGGGATCTATATCGCCTTGCGCGAATCCCGCCGCGCGAAACGCCGGCCGGCCTGAGGCGCTTCCCGCAAGCGTCTTCCGGGCAAGCTATTCCTGCAGGCCGACCCGCAGCAGCTTGCCTTCGCTGCTGTCGGTCAACACATACAGGCTGCCATCCGGCCCCTGGCGCACGTCGCGGATGCGCTCGCCGCGATCCTTCAGCAGCCGTTCCTGTTCCACGATCTTGCCGCCTTCCTGGGTCAGGCGGATCAGGCTCTGGTCCTTCAGCGCGCCCACGAAGATCGACCCCTGCCAGGCCGGGAAGCGCGCATGCTCATAGAAGGCCATGCCGCTCACGGCGGGCGACTGTTCCCACACGAAATCCGGTTGCTCGGTGCCGGGCACGTGCTTGCCCTTGGCCTCGGGAATCGGCGCGCCGCCATAGTTCACGCCGTGCGTGGCCAGCGGCCAGCCATGGTTGGCGCCCGCCTTCGGGATGTTGATCTCGTCGCCGCCCTGCGCGCCGTGCTCGTTCAGCCAGACGACGCCCGTCTGGGGATGCAGCGCCATGCCCTGGGCGTTGCGGTGGCCATAGGACCAGATCTCGGGCCGCGCGCCGTCCTTGCCCACGAAGGGATTGTCCTTGGGCACGCTGCCATCGGCATTCAGGCGCACGGTCTTGCCCTGCAGCTTGTCCAGGTCCTGCGCCGTGGGCCGCTGGCCGTTGTCGCCCAGCGTGATGAAGAGCATGCCGTCGCGGTCGAACACCAGGCGCGAGCCGAAGTGCTGGCCGTTGGACAGCTTGGGCGCCTGGCGGAAGATCACGGTGAAGTCCTGCAGGCTGGCGTTGTCCTCGGCCAGCTTGCCGCGGCCCACCGCCGTGCCGGCGCGGCCATCCCCCGCTTCCGAGTACGACAGGTAGACCATGCGGTCCTTGGCGAAGTCCGGCGACAGCGCCACGTCCAGCAGGCCGCCCTGCCCCTGCGAATGCACCTTGGGCACGCCGCGTAGCGGCTGGGACACGCCCTTGCCGTCCTGCCACAGGCGCAGGTCGCCCGCGCGTTCGGTGATGAGGGCGCCCTGGCCGTCCGGCAGGAACACCATGCCCCAGGGGTGGTCCAGGCCGGTGGCAAGCTCCTGCACGGCGGGTCCGGCGTTGGCGGCCTGGGCATCCTGCAGCGTGGCCAGCGAGGCGCCGGCCGCGCCAAGCACGGCGAGGGAAAGCGTGAGATGACGTCGGTTGATGGCGATCATGTTGTTGTAACTCCCTGCGAGTGAGTTCTTGTGAGTTGCATTTACGCATACGGTTCCCGCTGCGTACCGAAACATTGCGTAAAGACGTTGAAATCCGCGCGGCGCTACAACCGGGGTTGGTTCATCCTCGAAAGGAGCGCTTCATGGCCTATGACTTCTGGTACTGGGACGGCATCCCCGGCCGCGGCGAGTTCGTCCGCCTGGCCCTGGAGGCCGGCGGCATCGACTACGTGGATCGCGCCCGCGAGAGCGGCGGCGATTCCTCCAGCCTCATCGAGGACCTGCAGGCCGGCCGGCCCGATCCGCCTTTCGCCCCGCCCTATCTGGTGGCCGACGGCATGACGCTGGCACAGACCGCCAACATCCTGCTGTTCCTGGGCGAGAAGCACGGCCTGGCGCCCGCCGACACCGCCGGCCGGCTGTGGATCAACCAGGTGCAGTTGACCATCGCGGACCTGGTGGCCGAGGCGCACGACGTCCACCACCCCATCGCGGCTGGCCTGTACTACGAAGAGCAGAAAGAGGAAGCCTTGCGGCGGGCCGACGACTTCCGGCAATCCCGGATGCCGAAGTTCCTGGGCTACTTCGAGGGCATCCTGGATGAGAAAAGCGGCTGGCTGAGCGCCAAGGACTGGACCTATGCCGACCTGTCGCTGCACCACGTCGTGGACGGCCTGCTGCATGCCTTCCCGCGCCGCATGAGCACGCTGGCCTCGCGCTATCCGAGGTTGATGGCCCTGCACCAGCGCGTCGCGCAATTGCCTGCCCTGCGCAGCTATTTCGCCAGCGAACGCCGCCTGCCTTACGGGGACGGCATCTTTCGGCACTATCCCGAGCTGGACGCCGAATGAAAAAACGCGCCGGCCTGCCCTGCCGCGGGGCGGGACCGGCGCGTTGCAGGGGCTGCCCGGGTCAGGCGCCCAGGTAGGCCTTGCGCACGTCGGCGTTGGCCAGCAGGTTGGGACCGGTATCGGCCAGCACCACGCGGCCGTTTTCCAGCACGTAGCCGCGGTCGGCCACGCCCAGCGCCTTGTTGGCGTTCTGCTCGACCAGGAACACCGTGACGCCTTCCGCCCGGATGGTGCGGATGATGTCGAAGATCTGCGCGATGATGAGCGGCGCCAGCCCCAGGGTGGGTTCGTCCAGCAGCAGCAGGCGCGGCTTGGACATCAGCGCGCGGCCGATGGCCAGCATCTGCTGCTCGCCGCCCGACATGGTGCCGGCGCGCTGGCTGGCGCGCTCCTTCAGGCGCGGGAACAGCGTGTACACGTGGGCCAGGCCCTCCTGCATCGCATGCTTGTCCGCGAAGAAGCCGCCCATCATCAGGTTCTCGGCCACCGTCAGGTCGGGAAAGACGCGGCGGCCTTCCGGCGAAATGGCGATGCCGCTGCGCATGATCTCGTGCGTGGGCAGCTGGGTGATGTCCTTGCCCAGGAACGAGATGGTGCCGCTCCTGGCCCGCGGCGAGCCGCAGGCCGTCATGAGCAGCGTCGTCTTGCCCGCGCCGTTGGCGCCGATCAGCGTGACGATCTCGCCTTCGTTGACCTCGACCGAGACGTTGTCCAACGCCTGGATGGCGCCATAGAAGGTACTGACGTTTTCCAGTTTCAGCATCACTCTTCCCCCAGATAGGCCTTGATGACCCGGGGGTCGTTGCGCACGTCGTCCGGCTTGCCGGTGGTGATGGGCTTGCCGTGTTCCATGACCAGGATGCGGTCGGACACGCCCATGACCAGGCCCATGTCGTGCTCGATGAGCAGCACCGCCACGCCGAAATCGCGGCGCAGCGTGTCGATCAGGCCTTGCAGCTCGCGCTTTTCCTGGGGATTCAGGCCGGCGGCCGGCTCGTCCAGCATGAGCAGGCGCGGCTTGGTGATCATGCAGCGGGCGATTTCCAGGCGGCGCTGGTGGCCGTAAGGCAGGTTGCCGGCTTCACGGTTGGCGAACTCGCGCAGGCCCATGAAGTCCAGCCACTGGGCCGAACGGTCGAGCGCCTCGGCCTCCGACTTGCGATAGGACTTCAACTTCAGCAGCCCGGGCAGCAGGCGGTTTTCCACCTGCGTGTGCTGGGCGACCAGCAGGTTCTCCAGCACGGTCAGCTGCTTGAACAGCCGCACGTTCTGGAAGGTGCGCACCAGGCCGTGCTGCGCCACCTTGTGGCTGGGCAGGCCATTGATGGGCTTGCCGTCCATCACGACATCGCCCGCGGTGGGCCTGTAGAAGCCGCCCACGCAGTTGAACACCGTGGTCTTGCCGGCCCCGTTGGGGCCGATGATGGCGAAGACCTCGTCGCGCTTGACGTCGAAGGCGACCGAGTCGACGGCCAGCAGGCCGCCGAAGCGCATCGACAGTCCGGATACTTGCAGCAGGGAATCGCTCATTTGCGCAACTCCACGTGCGGGCGCTTCATGGGCAACAGCCCTTGCGGTCTCCACATCATCATCAACACCATGACCAGGCCGAACAGCAGCATGCGGTATTCGGCGAATTCGCGCGCGAGCTCGGGCAGCACCGTCAGCACGATGGCGGCCAGGATCACGCCTACCTGCGAGCCCATGCCGCCCAGCACCACGATGGCGAGGATGAGCGCGGACTCGATGAACGTAAAGGACTCAGGATTGACCAGGCCCTGGCGCGCCGCGAAGAAGGCGCCGCCGAAACCCGCGAACATGGCGCCCAGCGTGAAGGCCGAGAGCTTGATGCGGGTGGGGTTCAGGCCCAGCGACCGGCACGCGATCTCGTCCTCGCGCAGCGCCTCCCAGGCACGCCCCACCGGCATCCGGATGAGCCGTGTCGAGACGAAGAGCGTGATCAAGGCCAGCAGCAATGCCATCAGGTAGAGATAGATGACCATGTGCTGGTTGTTGAAGGTCAGCCCGAAGAAGTCGTGGAAGGTCACGGCGTCGGGGTCGCGCGAGCGGCGCACCATTTCCATGCCCAGCACCGTGGGCTTGGGAATGCCAGAGATGCCGTCCGGGCCGCCCGTCCACTGGTTCAGGTTGATGAGCAGCAGGCGGATGATTTCGCCGAAGCCCAGCGTGACGATGGCCAGGTAGTCGCCGCGCAGGCGCAGCACCGGGAAGCCCAGCAGGAAGCCGAACAGCGCGGCCATGGCGCCCGAGAACGGCAGCGCCTCCCAGAAGCCCCAGCCAGCCCAGTGGTACAGCAGCGCATAGGTGTAGGCGCCCACCGCGTAGAAGCCCACGAAGCCCAGGTCCAGCAGCCCGGCGAAGCCCACGACGATGTTCAGCCCCAGGCCGAGCATGACGTAGATGAGCACCAGCGTGGCGATGTCGACTTCGCTGCGGCCGCCGAAGAACGGCCAGACCACGGCGATGAGCAGGATCAGCAGCATCAGCGGCTTCCTGCCGCGCGTGGGCGAGGCAGGCAGCGTCGGCAGCTTGATGCCCGACAGGCCGCGGGCCAGCGTCGGACGCACGAGCTGGAAGACGAAGACGATGCCGGCCGACAGCGCGATCAGGTCCCAGCGGGCTTCCAGGTAGGTCGTGACGCCCTGGCGCAGCAGCTGGAGCCCGAAGACGGGCGCCACCAGGACCGCGGTGAGCAGCGCGGCGATGAATGCAGGTTTGACAGTGTTGGCCATCAGACTTTTTCCACTTCGGGTTTGCCCAGGAGCCCCGTGGGACGGAACAGGAGGATCAGCACCAGCAGGCTGAAGGCGACGATGTCCTTGTACTGCGACGAGATGTAGGCCGCGGCGAAGGTTTCGGCCAGGCCCAGCAGCACGCCGCCCAGCATGGCGCCGGGAATGCTGCCGATGCCGCCCAGCACCGCCGCCGTGAAGGCCTTGATGCCGGCGATGAAGCCGATGAAGGGATTGAGCTTGCCGATGGTGACCGCGATCAGCACCCCGCCCACGGCGGCCATGACGGCGCCCAGCACGAAGGTGAAGGAGATGACGCGGTTGGTGTCGATCCCCAGCAGGTTGGCCATGCGCATGTCCTGCGAGCAGGCGCGCGAGGCACGGCCCATGCGGGAATACTTGATGAAGAGCGTGAGCGCGATCATCAGCGCCACCGTCACCAGGATGATGAGCAGGCGCGAATACGGGACGGTCACGTCGAAATCGGTGCCCATGTGGAACTGCGCGGCGCCCGAGATCAGCGAGGGCACGGCCATGTCACGCGCGCCCTGCCCAAGTGCCACCCAGTTCTGCAGGAAGATGGACATGCCGATGGCCGAGATGAGCGCCACCAGCCGCGGGCTGGAGCGCACCGGGCGATAGGCCACCCTTTCGGTGGAGAAGCCGTAGATGCCGGTCACCGCCATGGCGACGACGATCATGGCCGCGATCATCAGCGGCAGCGGCATGCCGCTCTGCGTGCCGATGGCGGTCAGGGTGACCAGGCCGACGTAGGCGCCGATCATGTAGATCTCGCCGTGTGCGAAGTTGATCATGCCGATGATGCCGTAGACCATCGTGTAGCCGATGGCGATCAGCGCATAGATCGCGCCCAGGGACAAGCCGTTGAACAGCTGCTGGGTCAATTGGGGGATGAGGTCGGACATAGTGCCGGGCTCCAGATAAATGCCCTACGCCGCGTCCCTGGCGCAAGCGACTCCCGGTTGTGGAGTCTTGCGCCAGGGGCCGGCCCGGCGGAAAACGGAACCGGCCCCGGTATGGTTTGCCGGAGCCGGAATCCAGGGCATGCAGGGTAATCGACCGCACCGGCCCCGCGCCGGCGCGAATCCTTGGGGATCAGAGCTGGGTCTTCTTGCCCGCCTTGTCCCACTTGTAGACGGCGAATTCGAAGTTCTTCAGGTCACCCTTGGCGTCGAATTCTACCTTGCCGATGGACGTGTCGAAGCTGTTGGCGTGCAGGTAGTCCGCCACCTTGGCGGGGTCCTCACCCACGGCCTCGATGCCCTTGGCGATCAGTTCCACCGCGGCGTAGGCCGGCATCTGGAAGGCGCCGTCCGGATCGCGCTTGGCGTCGTGGAAGGCCTTCACGATGCCCTCGTTGCCCGGGCGCTTGGTGAAGTCGGCGGGCAGCGTGACCAGCAGGCCGTCGATGGCCGGACCGGCGATGGCGACCAGATCCTGGTTGGCGGTGCCTTCCGGACCCATGTACTGGACGTTCAGGCCCTGTTCACGCGACTGGCGCAGCAGCAGGCCCAGCTCGGGGTGGTAGCCGCCGAAATAGACCAGGTCGACGCCGGCCGACTTCAGCTTGGTGACCACGGCCGAATAGTCGCTGTCGCCCACGTTGATGCCTTCGAACATCACGATGTTGACGCCTTCCTTCTTCAGGGCGTCGCGCACCTGCGTGGCCACGCCCGAGCCGTAGGTCTGCTTGTCGTGCAGCACGGCGACCTTGGCGGGCTTGAGCGTCTTGGCGATGTAGCCGGCGGCGAACGGGCCTTGCTGGTCGTCGCGGCCGATGGTGCGGAAGAAGAAGTGCGGCTTGGTCGTGTCGGTCACCAGGGGCGAGGTGGCGCCCGGGGTGATGGCCACGATCCCTTCGGATTCGTAGACGTTCACGGCCGGCACGGTCACGCCCGAGCAGGCGTGGGCCACGGCGAACTTGGCGCCGGAGTTGACCACGCGGTTGGCGGCGGGCACGGCCTGCTTGGGCTCGCAGCCGTCGTCGATCAGGATGGGTTCGAGCTTCTTGCCCTTGACGCCGCCCTTGGCATTGATGGTCTCGATGGCGGTCAGCGCGCCTGCCTGGATCTGGTCACCGTATTGGGTGTTGGGACCGGTCATGGGCTGGGGGATGCCGATCTTGATCGAGTCGGCGGCGTGGACGGCGCCGGCCAGTGCCATGGCACCGATGGCGAACGTGATGGGGGTCAGGCGCTGTAGCAGCTTCATGCTTGGGGTCTCCAGCAGAGGATAAGGGTCGTCCGGGTGTCTCCCGGGACTGGTGCGAGCCCGGGGTTCGTCCCGGACAACGGGGATCACCAGTCTTGGGGAACACGAACGTGGCGCGTATTCTGAGAGTCAGGACATACGCTGTCACTGCGTGGATTCCCCAATATGGAAACCATCCGCAATAAGCGTGCCATATCGCTCCGTAAGGCCTCGTAACGTCTTTTCGATGCCGTTGCGCGCCATAGTGGGTCCGTTCCCGGCGACTTTGCACCAAAACGGCGCGGTCGCCGCGCCACGAGCGGGCACGATGTTCCAACCTTCAAGTAATTGCGCCCCGGGGATCTTTCCGCCTCCCTGCACGCGCCGGTCATCCGTCCGGCGGATTTGCGCGACCTCAAATGGCGGCGTCTCAACACACTAAAACACAATATATGGGGGTAGGATGGCCGAACACTACTAGATGAGGTATCGCCATGTCGCCAAGCACCGCCCTCGCGCAGCCCTCCTGCTGCCCGACGCACGCCGCTCCTGCCCTGCCCCCGCCCGGCGCGCTGGTGGACGTGGCCCACGCCATGGAGGAGTACCTGTCTCGCCGGGACTGGCGCATCAACGCCAACGCCAACCAGGGCTACAGCCTGGGCGGCCTGATCCTGAACGTCGCGGGCAAGGTCACGGCCAACTACTGGCTCAACGAGGTCTATACGCCCGAGGCGGGCAACGCCCACCGCGACGGCTCCTTCCACATCCACGACCTGGACATGCTGAGCGGCTATTGCGCCGGCTGGTCGCTGCGCACCCTGCTGACCGAAGGCTTCAACGGCGTGCCGGGCAAGGTCGAGGCCACGCCGCCGCGCCATATGTCGGCGGCCATCGGGCAGATCGTCAACTTCCTGGGCACCCTGCAGAATGAATGGGCGGGCGCGCAGGCCTTCAGCTCCTTCGACACCTACATGGCGCCCTTCGTGCGGCAGGACCGGATGTCCTACCGCGAGGTGCGGCAGATGATGCAGGAGCTCATCTACAACCTGAACGTACCCAGCCGCTGGGGCACCCAGACGCCGTTCACCAACCTCACCTTCGACTGGACCTGCCCGCCCGACCTGCGCGATCAGATCCCGTACATCGGCGGCGAGGAAATGCCCTATTCCTATGGCGCGCTGCAGGCGGAAATGGACATGATCAACCGCGCCTACATCGAGGTGATGATGGCGGGCGATGCGCGCGGCCGCGCCTTCACGTTTCCCATCCCCACCTACAACATCACGCCGGATTTCGACTGGGACCATCCCAACACCCAGCTGCTGTTCGAGATGACGGCGCGCTACGGCCTGCCCTACTTCCAGAACTTCCTGAACTCGGACCTGGAACCGCACATGGTCCGCTCCATGTGCTGCCGCCTGCAGCTGGACCTGCGCGAACTGCTCAAACGCGGCAACGGCCTCTTCGGCTCGGCCGAGCAGACGGGGTCCATCGGCGTGGTCACGATCAATTGCGCCCGGCTGGGCCACGAATTCGCCGGCGACGAAGCCGGCCTCTTCGCCCGCCTGGACCGCCTGCTGGAACTGGGCCGCGACACGCTGGAGACCAAGCGCGAGGTGGTGCAGCACCATATCGACCAAGGCTTGTATCCCTATACCCGGCGCTACCTGGGCACCTTGCGCAACCACTTCAGCACGCTGGGGGTGAACGGCATCAACGAGATGATCCGCAACTTCACCGGCGACCGTGAGGACGTGACCACCGCCGCCGGCCACGCCATGGCGGTCCGGGTACTGGACCACGTGCGGGCGCGCATGACCGAGTTCCAGGAGCAGACCGGGCACCTGTACAACCTGGAGGCCACGCCCGCCGAGGGCACGACCTATCGCTTCGCCCGCGAGGACCGCAAGCGCTATCCGGACATCCTGCAGGCCGGCACGGCCAGCCAGCCCTATTACACGAACTCCAGCCAACTGCCCGCCGGCCACACCGACGATCCCTTCGAGGCCCTTGCCCTGCAGGAAACGCTGCAGGGCAAGTACACGGGCGGCACGGTGCTGCACCTGTACATGAACGAGGCCGTCTCCACTGCCGAGGCCTGCAAGATGCTGGTGCGGCGCGCGCTGGAGAACTTCCGGCTGCCCTACATCACCGTCACGCCGACCTTCTCCATCTGCCCGACGCACGGTTACCTGTCCGGGCGTCACGAGTTCTGCCCCAAGTGCGATGCGGAACTGCAGGCAAAGGAGGCCCAGGCCGCAAGCGCGCGCCAGGCCGAGCCGGCCGAAGCCGCCTAGGCAGCCGCCACACCGCTCAGGCTGGCCGGGCAATCCTGCCGCGGCCGGCATCCCGGGCCTTGCGCCCGATCTTTCCGGAGCACGTCTCATGCAAACCTGCCTCACTCCTTCCTCGGCCCCCCGCGACGACAGCCAGCGCACGCGCTGCGAAGTCTGGACCCGCGTCATGGGCTATCACCGCCCCGTCAGCTCCTTCAACACCGGCAAGCAGGGAGAATTCAACGAGCGCCGCTTCTTCACCGAACCTTCCGCCACCCAGCGCTGAGAAGGGGGCTGCCATGTCCGCGCACGCGCATCACGCCGCCCGTTGCCCCACCGAGCACCGGCTGATCCCGGCGCACGGTCGCCTGGGACCGCGCACGCCGGCCCTGGGCGGGCTGACCCGCTATTCCAGCGTGGACTGGCCTGGCAAGCTGAGCGCCGTGGTGTTCGTGGCGGGCTGCCCCTGGCGCTGCCATTACTGCCACAACCCGGGCTTGCAGCAGCGGGTCCGTGAACTGGATTGGGACGAGGTGCTGCGCTTCCTGGCGCGGCGGCGCGGCCTGCTGGACGGCGTGGTGTTCTGCGGCGGCGAGCCGCTGTCCGAACCCACGCTGCCCGCGCTGGCCGGACAGGTGCGCGACATGGGTTTCGCCGTGGCCTTGCACACGGCGGGCATCTATCCCGACCGACTGGCCGAGATGCTGCCCGGCGTGTCGTGGGTGGGGCTCGACATCAAGACCGATGCCGAGGGCTACGACGCCCTGACCGGCCGCAAGCGCAGCCACGCGCCGGTACGCCAGAGCCTGGCGGCCCTGCTGGCGCACGGCGTGGATTTCGAGTGCCGCACGACCTGGAGCCCGTCGTGGCTGCCGGAGCCGGCCTTGCTGGCGCTGGCCGAGACGCTGGCGGAACAGGGCGTGCGCCATTACGCCGTGCAGCACTATCGTTCCTCGCCGGACGCACTGGCGGCGGCGCCGCTGGCCGAGGCCACGCGGCAGCGCCTGGAAAGCCTGTTCCTGACGTTCGAGGAACGTTAGGAACAGGAACGTCAGGCCTGGCCGAACAGGCGCGCCAACCAGGCCGGACGCTGCGAGGCGTCCAGCCAGTTCTTCACGATCAGCCCCAGCTCGGTGTCGCCCGAGATCATCAGGCGGCGCTGGAAGAACAGCGTGTCCGCGTCGATGGCGCCTTGCCCCAGCGCGATGAAGTCCGACAGCGCAGCGGTGAGCGACAGCGAGACGTCCGAGCCTGCCTGGAACACCGGGCGGAAACGGCCTTCCTCGCAGCGGAAGACGTGCCGCAGGCCCAGGTCGCTGACCGTGATGGCATACGCATGGCCGTTCAGTTCAGCGGGCGGCGCCAGCCCCGCCAGCGTGCGCGCCAGCTCGAGGCCGGCCACGGCATGCAGGGACACCAGGCCGCAAGGCAGGCGGCGGCCCACCTTGGCCAGCCACGCCGGGGGAGTGAAAGACGGATTCATGCGTGTTCCTCGTTGGGGGTGTGCCAGGCGATGCCGGGCTGGCCGAACCAATAGCCGTTGCAGCGCGCGATGCCGGCGGGCGGCGACACGGGGCGGGACGCCCTGCCCTGGCGCTGCTCGGACAGCACCGCGACGGCGTCCCAGGTGCCCTGGCTGTGCGGACTGATCCGCAAGGCGTCCACGCCCATCGCGGCCAGTTCCGTGGCCTGGTCCAGCAGGTCCAGACAGGCCGCCGATTGCGTCTGCACGCCGTTGATCGCCAGGAAGTCCGTGGCATCGCGGGTGCGCAGCATCAGGCCATCGGGATGCTCGCTGCAGCGATACGCGCACTCGTCCTTCTTCAGGCGGAAGTGCCGGGCGGTGAAGCAGCGCGCCGAAAAGGCCAGCGGCATGCGGCCCCACACCATCACTTCGGCCCGCATGCCCGCGGGACGCTCGGCCAGCAGCAACGCAAGCGTCTCGCGGTCCATTTCCAGCGGCGCGACGAAGCCCGCCGCGCCCAGCGACGCCAGCCAATGCAGCGTGGGGCCGTTATAGGCGTTCATGTGCGGACCGGCGATGAACGGGCGTCCCTGCAGGTGCCGCACGGCCCCGGTTTCCCCCGCCTCGAAGCCATAGCCCTCCTCGCTGCAGAGGCGGCGCACGGCCTGGCCTTCGCCCGCGGTCTCCACCAGCGTGCGCGTCACCAGCCGCACGGACTTCCCCGCGGCGCGCAAGTCGGCGGCCAGGTCCAGCCAATCGGCCGCCTTCAGCTCATGACGGCGGCTGCAGACGGTCTCGCCCACGCAGATCTCGTCGACGGCGCTGTCGGCCGCCTCGGCATAGAAATTCAGCGTTTCCTGGCGGCTCCAGTAGTACAGCAAGGGGCCCAGCGTGATGCGGTAGCTCATGGCGTCATTTCCAGGGACGGTCGAAGGCGCCTTGGGTCACCTGCGCGCCTTCGGCATGGCGGGCCAGCGCGGACATCCATTCGGGCTTGGCGGCGAAGCGGGAAGGCGCGGCGCAGGCGCTGTCGATGGCCGCGCGCAAGGTGGCGACGACCTGCGAGACATAGGCGGGGCTGCGCTGGCGGCCCTCGATCTTGATGGCGGCCACGCCCATTTCCGCCAGGCGCGGCAGCAGGCCCACGGCATTGAGGCTGGCCGGCTCTTCCAGCACGTGATCGGCCTCGCCATCCACCTCGAAACGCCCCTTGCACAACGTGGGATAGCCCGCGGATTCACCCGGCGCATAGCTGTCGATCAGGATGCCGTTCAGGCGCGCTTCCAGATGGCCGGCCTGCTCGGTCCAGCGCACCGCGTGCGCCGGCGAACAGACGCCCTTGTTGTTGGGCGAGTCGCCCGTGGCATAGGAAGACAGCAGGCAGCGGCCTTCCGCCATCACGCAAAGGCTGCCGAAGCCGAACACCTCGATCTCCACCGGCACGGCCTCGACGATGCGGCCGATTTCGGCCACCGTCAGCACGCGCGGCAGCACGACGCGCTGGATGCCGAACTGCTCGTGCATCAGCGCGATGGCATCGGCATGGGTGGCCGAGCCTTGCACGGAAAGATGCAGGCGCAGGTCGGGATAGCGGTCGCGGGCATAGGCCATGAGGCCGGCATCCGCCATGATGACGGCGTCGGCGCCCCAGTCGTGCGCCGCATCCACCGCCTCGCGCCAGGCAGCGTTGCGGCCGGCCTGCGGAAAGGTGTTGATGGCGAAGAGCACCTTGCGCCCCATCTGGCGGGCCAGCGCCACGCCGGCCCGGATATCGGCTTCGGTGAAGTTCAGGCCCGCGAAATTGCGCGCGTTGGTGGCGTTGCGCAGCCCCAGGTAGACGGCGTCGGCGCCTGCGTGCAGCGCGGCCTTCAGGGCGGCAAGGCTGCCCGCGGGGGCAACCAGTTCCATGGCATGTGGGTTCGCATTCATGCGGGGCAGTATGCAAGCCGGCTGCGATGGCCGCCTTGCCCAAGCGCAATGAATGCGATGTTGTGACCCTGATGGCCGCAGGGGGATCAGCCCCGGGTTTCAGCCCGGGGGCTCAACCTCGGGGTTCAACCTCGTACATGGCCGGCGTCCGCCGGTCTTGCGATGTTCCACATCAACGCGCGGAACGGAGCCAGCAGCCCCGCATTGACGGCCAGCTTGACCATCAGGTCGCCCAGCAGCCAGGTGATCCAGGGTGCGCCGGTTGCCGCGAAGGCGATGCCGAAGAACAGCGAGGTGTCGAGCGTGGCGGCCAGCGCGCCGGAAACCAGCGGCGCACGCCACCAGCGGCCTTCGCGCAGCCTGTCGAAGACGTGGATGTCCAGCATCTGGGCGCAAAGATAGGCCACGCCCGAGGCCAGCGCGATGCGCGGCGAGGCCACGAAGACCGAGGCGCCCAGCGCCAGCGCGAAGCCGATCCAGGCCACGCGGCGCGCGGCCGCCGGACCGTAGCGCCGGTTCAGGAGATCCGTGACCAGGAAGGCGACCGGATAGGTCAGCGCGCCCCAGGTCAGCCAGTCGTTGATGGGGAACTGCACGAGGAAGTTCGAACCCACCACGATGATGCCCATGGCCAGCACCGCCAGCGCGAAGGCGGCAGGCGGCAGCGGGGCGAAACGCGTGGGGGACGGCGTGTGCTGCATTACTTGCGGCCTTCCTGGCTGCCTGCCCTGGCGGCCGGTCCGGCGGCGGCGCCGAACTCGTCGCCCAGTTCCCTGCCCCGCTGGGCTGCCGCGGCCATGGCGCGTGCCACGGTCTGGGGCAGTTGCGCCTGGGCAAACACGGCCAGCGCGGCGGCGGTGGTCCCCCCCTTGGACGTCACGCGCTCACGCAGCACTGCCGGCGATTCGGTGGATTCCGCGGCCAGCCGCGTGGCGCCGTCCAGCGTGGCCAAGGCCAGCTGGCGGGCCTGCCTGGCGTCCAGCCCCAGCGCCTGGGCGCCCTGGATGAGCGATTCGAGGAACAGGAAGACATAGGCCGGCCCGCTGCCCGACAAGGCCGTCACGGCATCGAGCGCGACGTCGTCGGCCACCCAGACCGTCAGGCCGACGGAGCCCAGGATGGACTGGGCGAGGTCGCGGTCCTGGGCCGTGGCGCCGGGCAGCGCCGCCAAACCCGTGGCACCGGCGCCCACCAGGGCAGGCGTGTTGGGCATGCAGCGCACCAGGCGTTGCCAGGGCGCATCGGGCGTGCCCAGCCAGGCGGCCAGCGTGTCGGCGCGGATGCCCGCGGCCACGCTCAGCACCAGCGTGTCGTCGTCCAGCCAGGCACGGGTGGCGGCCACGGCCTCCTGCAACTGCTGCGGCTTGACGGCGTAGACCCACACCTTGCGGCCGGCCAGCGCGTCGTCGGGGCGGGCCGAGACCGTCATGCCCTTGGCAAGCCAGGGATCATGCGCGCTTTCATTGATTTCCAGCACGTGGATGGCCGAGGCCGGGCAAAGCCTGCCGGCAAGCCCTGCCGCCAGCGCCGCGGCCATGTTGCCGCCGCCGATGAAGGCAATGGAAAGCGTGTCCTGGGTCGTGGCCATGTGCGTGGATTCCTCGTGGGTTCCTATTGGGGATTCAGTGCCGGGGATTCAGTGCCGGGGATTCAGTGCCGGAAAAACACCGTCTGGGCGAAGATGCCCGCGAAGACGGCGAAACCGAACCAGGTATTGTGCAGGAAAGCGCGGAAGCACGCTCGCGGGTCGCGGTGCCGGATCCAGCGCAGGTGCGTGATGGCGATGCCGGCGGCGCCCAGCAGGCCCAGGGCATAGGGCCAGCCATAGCCCAGCATGGCGCCTGCCACGCCCAGCAAACCCACGGTTGCGGCGTAGAACACGCCGATCATCGCCACGTCCCAGTTGCCGAAGGTGATGGCCGAGGTGCGCAGGCCCAGCTTCAGGTCGTCGGGCTTGTCGACCATGGCGTACTCGGTGTCATAGGCAATGGACCAGCAGATGTTGGCCAGCAGCATGATCCAGGCGGCGGCCGGAATGCTGCCCTGCAGCGCGGCGAAACCCATGGGAATGCCGAAACCGAAGGCGATGCCCAGGTAGGCCTGGGGAATGGCGAAGAACCGCTTCATGAGCGGATACGACGCCGCCAGGAAGGCGCCCACGAAGGCCAGCTGGATGGTCAGCGCGTTCAGCGGCAGCACCAGCAGGAAGGACACCAGGGCCAGCACGATGGCCACCGCCAGCGCTTCGCCGGGACGGATCCTGCCCGAGGTCAGCACGCGTTTTTCGGTGCGCCGCACGTGCAGGTCGAAGTCGCGGTCGAAATAGTCGTTGATGGCGCAGCCGGCCGAGCGCATCAGCGCGGTGCCCAGCGTGAAGATCACCACGACGTGCCACGCCGGGCTGCCCTCGCCCGCCGCCCACATGGCCCACAGCGTGGGCCACAGCAGCAGCAGGATGCCGATGGGCTTGTCCGCGCGGACAAGCAGGAAGTACAGCGGCAGGCGCTGCCGCAGGAAAGCCAAGATATGCATGGGGTGCAAGGATACCAGCGACGGCGCCCGCGCCCAGGCGCCCGGCCTGCTGCGCACGCAAACGGGGACGCGGCATTGACCGATGATCGCGCGGGTGCGACATTCCTATGTCACATGACCGTCACAAACAATACGATAAGCTGGCTCGCAACGGCGCCCGATCCTGCTGGTCGAGGCGTCACGCGTTCGAAGCCCACGGAGACATCATGCGCAATCGCCTCGCCACCCTCAGCCTCGCCACCCTGTTCACTGCCGTGGCCTCCCCCGCCCTTGCCGCCACCGACATCCAGTTCTGGCATTCGATGGAAGGCGCGCTGGGCGAGCGCGTGAACGAGCTGGCCGCCGAATTCAACAAGCGCCAGACCCATTACCAAATCAAGCCGGTCTACAAGGGCACCTACGGCGAGTCCATGAACGCCGGCATCGCCGCTTTCCGCGCCGGCAACGCGCCCGACATCCTGCAGGTCTTCGAGGTCGGCACCGCCACCATGATGCAGGCCAAGGGCGCGATCAAGCCCGTCCAGCAGATGGCCAGGGAAGCCGGTGACCCGATCGACCCGTCGATCTTCGTGAGCGCGGTGGCAGGCTATTACTCCTCGGCCGACGGCGAACTGATCTCCATGCCGTTCAACAGCTCGACGCCCGTGCTCTACTACAACAAGGACGCTTTCAAGAAGGCAGGGCTGGACCCCGAAAAGCCGCCCAAGACCTGGCAGGCGCTGGCGGAGGCAGGCAGGACGCTGAAGGCGGCGGGCCAGGAATGCGGCTACACCACCGGCTGGCCCTCGTGGGTCCAGCTGGAGACGTTCTCGGCCTGGCACAACGTGCCCTACGCCACCGAGTCCAACGGCTTCGGTGGCCTGAACGCCCGCCTGTCCGTCGATTCCGACCTGCACGTACGCCACATCGCCAACCTGGCCGCACTGGCCAAGGAAGGCATCTTCACCTATGGCGGCCGGGGCGACGATCCCAACGCCCTCTTCGTGTCGGGCAAGTGCGCGATGTTCACGGGCTCCAGCGCCAGCCGCGCCAACATCCTGAAGAGCGGCAAGTTCGAACTGGGCATTTCCACCCTGCCCTATTACGAAGGCGTGCAGGGCGCGCCCCAGAACACCATCATCGGCGGCGCCTCGCTGTGGGTCTTCGCAGACAAGTCGCCCGAGATCTACAAGGGCGTGACCCAGTTCTTCAAGTTCCTGGCCAGCCCCGAGATCGCCGCCCGCTGGCACCAGCAGACGGGCTACGTGCCGGTCACCAAGGCTGCCTTCGAAGCCACGCGCAAGGCCGGTTTCTATGAAAAGAACCCCGGCACCGACGTCGCCGTGACGCAACTGAACGTGGAAACGACGGCGCAGTCGCGCGGCGTGCGCCTGGGCTACCTGCCGCAGATCCGCGAGATCGCCGAGGCCGAGATGGAACGCGTGTTCTCGGGCAAGTCGGAAGCGAAGACCGGCCTGGAGAACCTCGTCAAGCGCGGCAACGAGCTGCTCGAGCGTTTCGAGAAGAGCGCGCGCTGAGCCAAGGCGCAGCCGGCGTCCGCGGCGCGCCGGCGGCTCCGCCCAGCGCCTCGTGGCGCGCCAGCGCAAAATACGGGGCCGGACTACACTTGCCGATGATCCGGCCCCCGGCGGCGCGTCGCGCCGCGAGGCCGGATCCCTTCCCCTCCCTGCCGGTACATGGATAAACGCGCCCGCTACGGCCACAAGGTCCTGCCCTATCTGCTGCTGGCGCCGCAGTTGGCCGTCACCCTGATCTTCTTCTTCTGGCCCTCGGGCCAGGCGCTGTGGCAATCGCTGCGCATCGAGGACGTCTTCGGCCTGTCCTCCCAGTTCGCCGGCCTCGACAACTTCACCGAACTCTTCGGCAACCGGGATTATCTCGAATCCTTCCGCGTCACCGCCTATTTCTCGGTCATGGTGGCGGGGCTGGCGCTGTCCCTGTCGCTGCTGCTGGCCGTCATGGCCGACCGCGTGGTGCGCGGCGCGGGCGTCTACAAGACCTTGCTCATCTGGCCGTACGCCGTGGCCCCCGCCGTCGTCGGCGTGCTGTGGCTGTTCCTGTTCTCGCCCGCCGTCGGCGTCCTGGCCGTCGCGCTGCACAAGATCGGCGTGGCCTGGAATCCCAGGCTGGATGCCAACCACGCCATGACGCTGGTCATCGTGGCAGCGGTCTGGAAGCAGATCTCCTACAACTTCATCTTCTTCCTGGCCGGGCTGCAGGCCATTCCGCGCTCCCTGATCGAAGCCGCCGCCATCGATGGCGCGGGCCCCATCCGCCGCTTCTGGACCATCGTCTTTCCCCTGCTGTCGCCCACCACCTTCTTCCTGCTGGTGGTCAACATCATCTATGCCTTCTTCGACACCTTCGCCGTCATCGACACCACCACGCAAGGCGGTCCGGGCACGGCGACGGCGGTGCTGGTCTACAAGGTCTATGCCGACGGTTTCCGCGGCCTGAACCTGGGGTCGTCGGCGGCGCAGTCGGTGGTGCTGATGACGATCGTCATCGTGCTGACGGTGGTGCAGTTCCGCTATATCGACCGCAAGGTCCATTACTAGGTCCACCATGATCGAACGCCGCCGCTGGCTAGACGTCTTCGCCCACGCCGTGCTCCTGGCAGGCCTGGCCGTGGTCGCCTTCCCGCTCTACGTGACCTTCGTGGCCTCCACGCAGACCGCGCAGGAGGTTGCCGCCGCGCCCATGTCGCTGCTGCCCGGCACGCATTTCATCGAGAACTACACCCAGGCGCTGCTGGCGGGCACGGGCGGCGCGGCAAGCCCGCCCGTGGGGCGAATGATGTGGGTCAGCCTGGTCACCGCGCTGGGCATCGCCATCGGCAAGATCGTCATCTCGCTGCTGTCGGCCTTCGCCGTCGTCTACTTCCGCTTCCCCTTGCGCAAGGTCTTCTTCTGGATGATCTTCGTGACGTTGATGCTGCCCGTGGAAGTCCGCATCTCGCCCACCTATGCCGTGGTGGCCAACCTGGGCCTGCTGAACACCTATGCGGGCCTGACCTTGCCGCTGGTGGCGTCGGCCACGGCCACCTTCCTGTTCCGGCAGTTCTTCATGACGGTGCCCGACGAACTGGTCGAAGCCTCGCGCATCGACGGCGCCGGTCCCATGCGCTTCTTCCTCGACATCCTGCTGCCGCTGTCGCGCACCAGCATCGCGGCGCTCTTCGTCATCCAGTTCATCTATGGCTGGAACCAGTACCTCTGGCCGCTGCTGGCCACCACCCAGGAAGACATGTACCCCATCGTCATCGGCATCAAGCGGATGATCAGCGGCGGCGACAGCGTCACCGAGTGGAACATCGTCATGGCCACGGCCATCCTGGCCATGCTGCCGCCGGCGCTCGTCGTGATCCTGATGCAGAAGTGGTTCGTCAGGGGCCTGGTGGACACGGAAAAATAAGAGACTCCTGATGGCAAGCCTGAGTTTTCGCAAGACCAGCAAGACCTATCCGGGTGGCGTCACGGCCATACACGGCGTCAACATGGAAATCGCCGATGGCGAATTCATCGTCATCGTCGGCCCCAGCGGCTGCGGCAAGTCCACGTTGCTGCGCATGGTGGCGGGCCTGGAAAGCGTGAGCGGTGGCGAGATCCTCATCGACGAGGCCGTCATCAACGAACTGGAGCCGGCCGAGCGCGACATCGCGATGGTGTTCCAGAACTATGCGCTTTATCCGCACATGTCCGTCTACGACAACATGGCCTACGGCCTGCGCATCCGCGGCATGCGCCGCGACGCGATCCGCGAGCGCGTGGAGGCGGTGGCGCAAACCCTGGAGCTGACGCCGCTGCTCACGCGCCGGCCGCGCCACCTGTCGGGCGGCCAGCGCCAGCGGGTGGCCATGGGCCGTGCCATCGTGCGCGAGCCGCGCGTGTTCCTCTTCGATGAGCCGCTCTCCAACCTGGATGCCAAGCTGCGCGTGCAGATGCGCCTGGAAATCCAGAAGCTGCACCGGCGCCTGGCCACCACCAGCCTGTACGTCACGCACGACCAGGTCGAGGCCATGACGCTGGCCCAGCGCATGATCGTCATGAACCAGGGCCGGGTGGAACAGATCGGCACGCCCGCCGAGGTTTTCGAGCGCCCGGCATCCACCTTCGTCGCCAGCTTCATCGGCGCGCCGCCCATGAACCTCATGACCGTCCAGGTCGGCAGGCAGGGCGGCATCCAGACGCCCGACGGCATTGCGCTGCACATCGCGCCAGGCGCGGTGCCGCAGGCCGTGCGCGGCCAGGAAGTCGTGCTGGGCACCCGGCCCGAGCACCTGGTCATGAACGGCCACGGCGTCGGCATGACCGTCGAGATGGTGGAGACGCTGGGTTCCGAGCAATTGCTGCACGGCCATTTCGGCGCCACCCGTCTCGTCGTGCGCTGCAATACGCGGCTGACGGCCGAGGCGCAGAACCAGGTGGGCGACGTCGTGGAAATCGGCCTGGACGATGGCCGCCACCCGCTGCACTGGTTCGACCTGCAATCAGGCCGGCGCATCGAGGCCTGACGCCAGCGGGGCGCCATGGCCCCGCCGGATGCGACAAGGCCCCCGGGACACCGCCAGCGCGGCGGCATCCCGGGGGCCTTTTCCCATGACGTGCCGCGTCTTACTTGGCGACGGTCTTGCTGCCGTCCTTGTGCCAGGTGAAGACGTCGAACTCGAAGTTCTTCAGGTCGCCCTGCGGCGTCCATTCCACCTTGCCCACCGGCGTGTCGAAGCTGTTGGCGTGCAGGTACTTCGCCACCTCGACCGGGTCGGTCGACTTCGCGCCCTTGATGCCGTCGGCGATGACCTGGGTGGCTGTGTAGGCGGTCATCTGGAAGGCGCCCGCGGGATTGCGCTTCTTGTCGGTGAAGGCCTTGGTCAGCGCGGCGTTGTCCGGGTTGGCCGAGAAATCGGCGGGCAGCGTCACCAGGAAGCCTTCCACGGCGTTGCCGGCGATGGCGTTGATGTCGGGGTTGCCCGTGCCTTCCGGACCCATGAAGCGGGCCTTCAGGCCCTGCTCGGCGGCCTGGCGCAGCAGCAGGCCGGCCTCGGGGTGGTAGCCGCCGAAGTACACGAACTCGACGCCCGCGGACTTCAGCTTGGTGATGACGGCCGAATAATCGCTGTCGCCGGCGTTGACGCCTTCGAACACCGGCACCTCGATCTTGGCTTCCTGCAGGGTGCTGCGCACGGCGGTGGCGATGCCCTGGCCGTAGGACTGCTTGTCATGCAGCACCGCGACCTTGGCGGGCTTGATCTTGTCGATGATGTAGCGGGCGGCGGCCGGGCCCTGCTGGTCGTCGCGGCCGATGGTGCGGAAGATGAACTCGTGGTTCTTGCCGTCGGTCAGCGCGGGCGCGGTGGCCGAGGGGGTCACCATGACCACGCCTTCGTTGTTGTAGATGTCGGCGGCCGCGATGGTGGCGCCCGAGCAGACGTGGCCCACCACGAAGCCGATGCCGTCGTTCACGACGCGGTTGGCGGCGACCGGACCTTGCTTGGGTTCACAGCCGTCATCGATCAGGACGACCTCGATCTTCTTGCCGTCGACCCCGCCGGCGGCGTTGATGCGCTCGACAGCCGTGGAGACGCCCTCCTTGACCATGTCCCCATATTGCGTCAAAGCACCTGTCATGGGGCCGACAACGGCGATCTTGATGGATTCGGCGTGGGCGGTGGACGCGAAGGTCATACCCAGTGCGACGGCCAGGGGCAGCAGGCGGTTCGCGGTAGTCATGGGAGGTCTCCTTGTTTAGGAATGGGAACGATGCTGCCCCAGCGGGACAGACGGCCGGCCGATCTGGGGTGGCCTGGCGGCGGAGGGGAAAGAATACACGATCACCTTTGGCGGCATGGACCGCTCCTCATATTCCAAATTTCGTATATGCAAAGGGGAAATTATTAGTTTGGGTTAGGAAGACGCAGCGGCATCATCCTTCCCATGCGATTCCAAGCGATCATCGTCCCCGGCTGGAAGAACTCCGGCCCCGAGCACTGGCAAAGCCGCTGGCAAGCCACGTTGCCGCACGCCGTCCGGGTGACGCAGCACGACTGGGAAACCCCCGACCCCGCCCTGTGGACCGCCGCGGTGGCCCAGGCGGTGGATGCCGCCACCTGCCCCACCCTGCTGGTGGCGCACAGTCTCGGTTGCCTGGCCGCCGCGCGCCTGCCGGTCGCCTTGCGCACCCGGGTGGCGGGCGCCTTGCTGGTGGCCCCGGCCGACGTCGAGCGTCCCGATGCGCCAGACGTGCTGCGCGCTTTCGGGCCGGTGCCCGACCAGCCCTTGCCCTTCCAGAGCGTCGTGGTCGCCAGCGACAACGATCCCTATTGCCGCCTGGAACGCGCCCGCGGTTTCGCCCATGCCTGGGGCAGCCGCCTGGTCGTGGTGCCGCAGGCGGGCCACATCAATACCGATTCGGGCCACGGCGACTGGCCGCAAGGTTTGAAGCTGCTGGCCGCGCTGCGCCGGCGCGCCCTGTGGCGCGTGACCCCGCCCGCCGAACGCATCCCGCCCATCCCCGAATCCACGGGCAGCCGCGCCGGCTGACGCGCCGCCCCTTCCCCAGATTCTTTTCATCGTCTTGCCTCCGCCTTCCGGCGGCTTCACCTGGAAATACCGAGAACATGAAACTCCAACGCCTCCTGGCCCTTGCCGCCACCACCGCCACCCTGGCCGCCGCCGCGCCCGCCGCCCTGGCCCAGCAGACGCTGCTGAACACCTCGTACGACATCGCCCGCGAATTGTTCACCGAGATCAACCCGAAGTTCGTCGACCACTGGAAGAAGACGACCGGCGAAACCATCACCATCGAGCAGTCCTTCGGCGGCACGTCCAAGCAGGCCCAGGCCATCCTGCAAGGCCTGAAGGCCGACACCGTCACCTTCAACCAGGTGCCCGACGTGGACATCCTGGCCAACCGCGGCCTGGTGGCCAAGGACTGGCAGAAGCGCTTCCCCAACGCCAGCTCGCCCTACTACAGCACCATCGCCTTCCTGGTGCGCAAGGGCAATCCCAAGAACATCAAGACCTGGGATGACCTGGTGCGCGACGACGTGAAGGTCGTGTTCCCGAACCCCAAGACCTCCGGCAACGCCCGCTACACCTACCTGGGCGCCTGGCTCTACGCCAGCGAGAAGTTCAATGGCGACGAAGCCAAGGTCAAGGAATTCGTCGGCAAGCTGCTGCGCAACGTCGAAAGCTTCCCCACGGGCGGCCGTGGCGCCACCGTCGCGTTCGCCCAGAACAACCAGGGCGATGCCGTGCTGACGTTCGAATCCGAGGTCAACAACATTGCCAAGGGCGACGAGTTCAAGGCCCAGGGCTTCGAAGTCGTGGTCCCGCCCGTCAGCGTGCTGGCCGAATTCCCGGTGGCCGTGGTCGACAAGGTCGTCGACGAGAAGAAGACCCGCAAGCTGGCCGAAGCCTTCCTGCAATACCAGTACTCGCCCGAGACCCAGGCGCTGCTGGCTGGCTACAACTACCGCGTGCATGACGCCGAGGTGGCGAAGGCCAACGAAGCCCGCTTCCCCAAGATCAAGCTGATCAACCCGCAGACCGTGCTGGGTTCGTGGGATGACATCACCAAGAAGCACTTCGCATCGGGTGGCGTGCTGGACGAGCTGCTGGCCAAGGGCCGCTGAGCGGGTCGATGGCCCACACCCTGCCCGGGGCGCGGGCGGGGCCGAACGCCGGTTGTCCAACAGGGGCAACCGGCTTTTTCCCGTGTATCCTGCCGGCCATGCCGAAATTCTTCACCCGTCACCCGACCCTGCCCGGCTTCGGCCTGAGCTTTGGCGTCAGCGTGCTCTTCCTGTCGCTGGTCATCCTGGTCCCGATCGCGGCCCTGTTCCTGTACGTCAGCGACATGACCTGGGCGCAATACTGGCGCGCCATCACCGATCCGCGCGTGCTGGCCAGCTACCGCGTGACGCTGACGGGTGCGGCCATCTCGACGTTCCTGGCCACGGTGATCGGCATGCTGCTCGCCTGGGTGCTGGTGCGCTACGCCTTCCCCGGCCGCCGCTTCCTGGATGCGCTGGTGGACCTGCCTTTCGCGCTGCCCACGGCGGTGGCGGGCCTGACGCTGTCGCTGCTGCTGTCGCCCGGCGGCTGGATCGGCCAGTGGCTGGCCCCCCTTGGCTGGAAGGTGGCCTATGCCTTCCCGGGCCTGGTCGTGGCCATGACCTTCACCAGCCTGCCTTTCGTCGTGCGCTCGGTGCAGCCGGTGCTGGCCGACCTGGGCACGGAATACGAGGAAGCCGCCCACACGCTGGGCGCCACCGACACGCAGACCATCTGGCGGGTGCTGCTGCCCGCGCTGGTGCCGGCCATCTTCACCGGCGCCTCGCAGGCCTTCATCCGCAGCCTGGGTGAGTTTGGCGCGGTCGTCATGATCGCCGGCAACATGCCCTTCAAGACCGAGATCACCTCGCTGATGATCTTCGTGCGCCTGTCCGAATACGACTACCCGGCCGCCTCGGCCATCGCCAGCGTGGTGCTGCTTGCCTCGCTGCTGCTGCTCTTCCTCCTGCAGGTGCTGCAGGGCCGCATGCTGCCGTGGCAGCGCGCCGGAGCGCTGTGATGACGATGCGCGCTCTTCCTGGATACCCGCCGGAGCAATACGCATGAGCGGCCCCACGCTGAACGTGCCCACCGGCCGTGCCGCCGGTCCGGGCCGCCCGCAAGGCTGGCGCCAATGGACGCTGATCGGCCTGGCCGTCACCGCCGCCTTCCTGTTGCTGGTGATGCCGCTGGCGCTCATCTTCGCCCGCGCCCTGTCGGGCGGCTGGGACATGCTGATGGCGAACCTGGCCGACGGCGACATGCAGCACGCCATCGGCCTTACCTTGCTGGCGGCGCTCATCACCGTGCCCATCAACGTCATCTTCGGCGTGCTGCTGGCCTGGTGCGTCACGCGCTATTCCTTCCGCGGCCGCAAGCTGTTGCTCACGCTCATCGACATTCCCTACGCCACCTCGCCAGTGGTGGCGGGCCTGTGCTACCTGGTGGTCTACGGCCTGGAAAGCACGGTGGGCGCGTGGTTCTATGCGCGCGACATCCAGCTGATGTTCGCGTGGCCTGGCATCATCATGGTGACGGTGTTCGTCACCTCGCCCTTCGTGGCGCGGATCCTGATTCCGCTGATGCAGGCGCAAGGCAGCGAAGAGGAATATGCCGCGCTCACCCTGGGCGCAAGCGGCTGGCAGATCTTCCGCCTGATCACGCTGCCCAACATCAAGTGGGGCCTGCTGTATGGCGTGGTCATCACCAACGCCCGCGCAGTGGGCGAGTTCGGCGCCGTCTCGGTCGTGTCGGGCGCCATCCGCGGCAAGACGCTGACCCTGCCTTTGCTCATCGAGCAGCTGAACGACGACAACAAGACGGTTGCCGCCTTCACCGCCGCGGCGCTGCTGGCCTGCATGGCGCTGGTCACGCTGGTGGTGAAGACCATCATGGAACGCCGCCAGGAGCGGCTGGGGCTGCGCCACTGAGGGCGTCGGCGGATCGTAAGGCAAAGGGCGCTTTCATCAAGCGCCCTTTTTCTTTCATACCGTCCACAGATACTGCGCCGCATAGGCGCGCCAAGGCCGCCAGCGCTCGGCATGCGCCAGCAGCCTCTTCGCGGTCCAGGTCTGGCCGTCCAGTTTTTCCATCGCACGGATCAGCCCGATGTCCGAGGCCGGAAACGCATCCGGCTCGCGCAGTTGCCGCAGCGCGATGTATTGCGCCGTCCACTCGCCGATGCCCTTGATCTCGCGCAGCCGGGCCACGGCGGCCTCCAGGCTGCCTTGCGGTGCGAATGCCTGGGGATCCGCCAGTGCCGCCGCGGCCACCGCCGACAGCGTGGCCGCCCGGCTGCCTGGCATGCCCAGCGAGGCCAACTGCGCGGGGGCCAGCGCCTCGGGCCGCGGAAACACGTGCGTGAGTCCGTCTTCCGCTTGCGCCATCGGAGCGCCATGAGCCTGCACGAGCTTGGCCCCCAGCCTGACTGCACCGGCCACGGTGATCTGCTGGCCCAGCACGGCGCGCATGGCCAGTTCGAAGCCATCCCAGGCGCCGGGCAGGCGCAGCCCTGGCCGCGCCTGCACCAGCGGGGCCAGCACAGGGTCCTGCGATAACTGCGCGCCGATCGCCAGCGGATCGCTGGCCAGGTCGAACACGCGCCGCAGCCTGGCGATGATCACGGGCAAGGCATCCAGCGCCGGGAAGCGCACGGTGACCCGCAAGGCGCTGTCGCCGCCGGGTTCGACCCGCACCGTGCCCTGCCCCCCATCCAGGCAGATGGTACGTGCATAGTGGGTGTCGCCCGTCACCTCCATGCCGGCGATTGCCCGCACCCGCAGGAAATGCAGCATGGCCGGCCAGTCGTAGGGCGGCCGGTAGCGCAGCAACAGGGAGATCTCGCCACGCGGCCCCGCAGGCACCTCGGGCTTGCCGGAGCGGCGCAGCGCGCTGGGCGGACGGTTGAACAGCGCCTGGAAGCTCTCGTTGAAGCGGCGGATGCTGCCGAAGCCGGCCGCGAAGGCGATCTCGGCCATCGGCAACTGGGTTTCATGGATCAATTGCTTGGCCAGCAGCACGCGGCGCGTCTGTGCCACGGCAACCGGCGACGCGCCGACCTGCGCGCGGAAATGCCGGCGCAGCTGCCTGTCGCCGACGCCGAGGCGGGCGGCCAGCGTGTCCAGGCTGCCCTCGTCCAGCGCGCCATGCTCGATCAGGCTCAGCGCGCGCGCCACGATGGCGGCGCCGGCGGGATCCCCGCTGGCGCGGTCGCCCAAGGGACCACCCACTGCCGCCGCCAATTGCGGGGCCGTTTCCGGTCGGCAGCGCAGGCAGGGATGAAAGCCCGCTTCCTGTGCGGCGGCGGCCGTGGGAAAGAACATGACGTTGCGCGACAACGGGGTGCGGGCGGGGCAGACCGGGCGGCAATAGATGCCGGTGGTCTTCACCGCCGTGAAGAACTGCCCGTCGTAGCGGGCGTCGCGCGCCGAGACAGCGCGATAGCAGGCGTCGTGGTCGAGATCCATGCCGCCATGCTAGCGCCGGCGCATGCGCCCTGCTAGCGGTTTTCGGACACCGATGCGGGCTTCACATGCCTGTCCGAAAACCGCCAGCAGCAGCGGCCGGCCGGCATTACAGTGACGGCTGGCTTATCGGAGACCCACCATGTCCGAGCTCACTTTCCTGCTCGATCGCTTCCGCACTCCCCTGGGTGAAATGCTGCTGCTCATCGACGATTCCGGGCAACTGCGTGCGCTGGACTGGCACGACTACGAAGATCGCATGCACCGCCTGCTGCGGCGCCAATATCCCCGACAGGCCATCGTGGTCCGCGAACGCGCCTCGCCGTCGCCGGTCCGGCTATCGCTGCAGCACTACTTCGATGGTGACCTGGCGGCGCTCACCCGCATCCCTGTCGCCACCGGGGGCACGGCATTCCAGCGCGCCGTCTGGGCCGCCCTGCGCGGCATTCCCGCAGGCGAAACCCGCAGCTATGGGGAATTGGCCCGCGAGATCGGCCGTCCCCAGGCCGTCCGTGCGGTTGGCCTGGCCAATGGCGCGAATCCTGTCGGCGTCGTGGTGCCCTGCCACCGCGTGATTGGCGCCAACCGCTCCCTCACCGGCTATGCCGGGGGGCTGGCGCGCAAGCGCTGGCTGCTGGCGCACGAGGCCGACTGGCGGGCACGCGGCCCGGCGATGCGCGCGGCATGAAAAAAAACCGCCCGGGGCGGCATGCCCCAAGGCGGTTTTTCCCGGCGCGACAGGCGCGCCGGCACGATCGGACCGCAACGCGGCGGCCCGGCCTGGCGGGATTACTGCAGCAGGCTGCGCAGCATCCAGGCGTTCTTCTCGTGCACGTCCAGGCGCTGCGTCAGCAGGTCGGCCGTAGGCTGGTCGTTGGCGGCGTCGGCCTTCTCGAAGGCGGCGCGGGCGGTCTTGGCGACAGCCTCGTTGCCCTTGACCAGCAGGCGCACCATTTCCAGGGCATCCGGAATGTTGGTGGGCTCGGCGATCGACGACAACTGCGCGTATTCGCGATAGGTGCCGGGCGCATAGTGGCCCAGCGCGCGGATGCGCTCGGCGATGTCGTCCAGCGCATTCCACTCTTCGGTGTATTGCGTCATGAACATCGCGTGCAGCGTATTGAAGAGCGGACCCGTGACGTTCCAGTGGAAGTTGTGCGTCATCAGGTACAGCGTGTAGGAGTCGGCCAGGGTCTTCGAGAGCTCGGCCGCCACGGCAGCACGGGCGCTGTCGGTGATGCCGATGTCGATGTGCGGCACCGATTGGTCGCTCTTGGGAGCCTTGGTCTTTGCGGGGGCTTTGGTTTTCAATGCGCCTTTGACTGCGCTTTTGACTGATTTAGTCGCTTTTGCCACGTTCTTCTCCTGTGGATCGATGCGGTCTGTCGAGGATACCACCGCCACGAAACCAGCCGATGAATAATACTGATGGGCGCAATCGGCGATTTGCAAATCTTTGTTCGAACGCAGCGCGTCGTTTTCAATCGCTTTGCCGCGCCGCCTCTTCCGTATCCAGCATCGTCACGTTTTCCAGGCCGCACTCGAACACGGCCTGCGACAGCGCCTCGATGGCGGCCAGGCGCGGGAAACTCTTGCGCCAGGCCAACACCACCCGCCGGTCGGGAACAGGCTTCCTGAACGGGATGTAGCGCAGCAGCCCTTCCGGGTCCACGTGCTTGGGCACCGAGGTCATGGGCAGCACCGTCACCCCGATGCCCGCCGCCACCATGTGCCGGATGGTCTCCAGCGAAGAGCCCTCGAACGTGCGCTGGATGCCGTCATTGGCGGCCGAGAAGCGCGAAAGCTCCGGACACACTTCCAATACCTGGTCGCGAAAACAGTGGCCGCTGCCCAGCAGCAGCATCGTTTCCTGCTTCAAGGCCTGCGCATCGATGGTCGCTTCCTTCGCCCATTGATGGGATTTCGGCACGGCGACCATGAACGGTTCGTCATAGAGCGGCCGCACCACCAGCCCCGCCTCGGGCAGGGGCAAGGCCATGATGGCGCAATCGATCTCGCCCTGGCGCAGCAGCTCCACCAGCCGGACGGTGAAGTTTTCCTGCAGCAGCAGCGGCATCTGCGGCGTGCGGGCGATCTGCGCGGGCACGAGGCGCGGCAGCAGATACGGTCCGATGGTGTGGATGACGCCCACGCGCAAGGGGCCCGCCAGCGGGTCGTGGCCCTGGCGCGCGATCTCCTTCAGGTTGGCGCTCTCCTCCAGCACCTTCTGCGCCTGCACGACGATGCGCTGGCCGATCGGCGTCACCCCGACCTCGCTGCCGCCGCGCTCGAACAGCGTCACGCCCAGTTCGTCCTCCAGCTTGCGGATGGCGACCGACAGCGTGGGCTGGCTGACGAAGCAGGCTTCGGCTGCACGGCCGAAGTGCCGTTCCCGGGCAACGGCGACGATGTATTTGAGTTCGGTCAATGTCATGGCGGTCTCTGTCCCGGACGTGCCGGTCGCTGAAAAGCGAATTCAGGTTCTCAGGAAGTCCTCGCGGCCCCGCATCCAGCGCCTCAGGTGCGCCGAGACCACCTCGGGGTGGTCTCGGCGCAGCCACGCGGCGGCTTCGCGGGCCTGCTCGGCCAGTTCGGTATCGGTTTCGATGTCGGCAAAGCGCAGCAGGGCCAGGCCCGACTGGCGCGTACCCAGGAATTCGCCCGGTCCCCGCTGGGCCAGGTCGCGCCGGGCGATCTCGAAACCGTCGGTGGTCTCGAACATGGCGCGCAGGCGCTCGCGCGCCACCATGCCCAGCGGCGCCTGGTACAGCAGGACGCAGACGGACTCCGCGCTGCCCCGCCCTACCCGGCCGCGCAACTGGTGCAACTGGGCCAGGCCGAAACGCTCGGCATGCTCGATCACCATGAGCGAGGCGCGCGGCACATCCACGCCGACCTCGATGACGGTGGTTGCCACCAGCAGGTCCAGCTCGGCGGCATAGAAATCCTTCATGACCTGGGCCTTCTCGGCCTGCGGCAGCTTGCCGTGGACCAGGCCGATACGCAGGTCCGGCAGGACCTGGCGCAAGGTTTCACAGGTGTCGACGGCAGTCTGCAATTGCAGGGCCTCGCTTTCTTCCACCAGCGGGCACACCCAGTAGGCCTGGCGGCCCTGGCGGACCTCCTGCGCAACCCGTTCCACCACCTGGTCGCGGCGGCTCTCGGCCACGAGCTTGGTGACGATGGGCGTGCGCCCCGGCGGCAAGGCATCGATGACCGAGACGTCCAGGTCGGCGAAGAAAGTCATGGCGAGCGTGCGCGGGATGGGCGTGGCGCTCATGTGCAGCTGGTGAGGCGCGAGCGGCCCGCCCTCGCCTTCGCCCTTGCGGCTGAGCGCCAGCCGCTGGCCCACGCCGAAACGGTGCTGCTCGTCGACGATCATCAGGCCCAGCCGATGGAAAACGACATGCTCCTGGATGATGGCCTGCGTCCCGACGATGAGTTGCGCGCTGCCGTCGGCCGCGGCAGCCAGGCCTGCGCGGCGCTGCTTGGCGGACAGGCTGCCGGTCAGCCAGGCGACGGTCACGCCCAGCGGCGCCAGCCAGTCGCCCAGCTTGCGGAAATGCTGCTCCGCCAGGATCTCGGTGGGCGCCATGAGCGCGACCTGGGCGCCGCAGGCGATGGCCTGGGCGGCGGCCAGCGCCGCCACGACCGTCTTGCCGCTGCCGACATCGCCTTGCAGCAGGCGGTGCATGGGATAGTCCCGCGCCAGGTCGGCGGAAATCTCCTCCACCACGCGCATCTGCGCGTCGGTGAGCTGGAACGGCAAGGCCTGGTACAGGCGGCGCACCAGGCCTTGGCGCCGGGTGTCCAGCGGCAGTGTCTCAGCCCGCTTGTCCCGGCGGGCAGCGCGGGCTGCCGCCAGCGACAACTGCTGGGCCAGCAGTTCGTCGAACTTGATGCGTTGCCAGGCCGGGCTCGACCGCTCCTGCAGGAAGTCGTCCGCTCCCCCCGGAGGCGGTTGGTGCAAGGCTCGCAGGGCTGGTTCGAAAGGCATCAGGCCATAGCGGTCCAGCACGGCCTGCGGCAGGGTGTCGCGCAGTTCCACTTCCTGTAGCGCACGGGCCACGGCCTTGCGCAGCACGGACTGGGGCAAGCCTTCCGTGCTGGGGTAGACGGGCGTCAGCGCGGTAGGCATCGGCGCATCGGCGCGCGTCATGCGCGGATGCACGATCTCCCGGCCGAAAAGGCCGCCACGGATCTCGCCGCGCGCGCGCAGCCGGGCGCCGGGTGTCACCTGCCGTTGCTGGCTGGGGTAGAAGTTTAACCAGCGCAAGCCCAGCTCGCCGGTCTCGTCGGCGATGACGGCGGTCAACTGGCGCCGGGGCCGCTGGATGACCTCCGAGCGCAGGATCTCGCCTTCGACCTGCGCCGTCATGCCAGGCTGCAGGGAAGCAATGGGGAGATTGCGCGTTTCGTCCTCGAAACGCAGCGGCACGTGCAGCGCGAAATCGATGGGCGTTTCCAGGCCCAGGGAAAGCAGACGGCGCTCGACGTCGGAGCGCGGCGCGGGCTTGCCCGCCGTCGTGGCGGCGCTCTTTTTTGCGGTTTTCCTTGCGACCTTCTTCGCAGGCGCGGCAGGCGCCACGCCACCCGATGCCGTGCGCCCCGATGCCGGGCGCCCCGGCTTGGCGGCAGCCTGGCGCGCGGTTGCTCCCGGCGCGGCCATGCCTTGGCCGCGTCGTGGCGCCTTGGGCGGGGAACTGCGCGCGTTCATGGCTGCCGCTGGCCGGCCGCGACGTGAATCAGAGGACCAGGATCGCCTCGACCTCGAACTGGGCGCCCTTGGGCAGGCTGGCCACACCGATGGTGGAACGCGCGGGGTACGGCTCGGGGATCACTTCCGCCATGATCGCATTGGCGGCGGCGAATTTGCTGAGGTCGGTCAGGAACAGCGTCAGCTTGACGATGTTGGCCGTGGTGCCGCCCGCCTCAGTAATCACCGCCTGCATGTTGGAAAATGCCTGACGCACCTGGGCATCGAAGTTTTCCGACACGAGTTCGCCGGTGCCTGGCTCCAGGCCGATCTGGCCCGACAGGTAGACGGTTTTCGTGCCAGCGACGGCAACGGCTTGCGAGTAGGGGCCGACGGCTGCCGGGGCGGCATCCGTATGAATGATGGTCTTGCTCATGGGCGGGATCCTGTCAGTGGCGGATTGGTGAAAACAACTATCGCAGTGTAAACACCAATAGGCCTTTATGAAAGACCAGCCTGCGTGTTGCGCGCGCCGATTTCGCCCCGCCGCTGCATCAGCAATTGATAGAGCGTTTCCGCCGCGACCGACAAGGTGCGCCCTTCCCGCTTGATCAGGTACAACGCGCGCGCCAGGCCCTTGCCGGCCAGCGGACGGATCGCCAGTTCCGGACGGCGGAAATGGAAGAGCGTCATGGCCGGCACCACCGTCACGCCCAGGCCCGCCATCACCAATCCGGCAACCGTGGCCAGGTGTTCGACTTCGAGCACGGGCGGCGGCAACTGCGCGCCCAGCGCATCCTCGAGCAACACGCGCACGCTGCTGTTGCGCGCCAGCTGGATCATCGGCCAGCGCACCACGTCCTGCATGCGGACCTTGGCCTGTTCCGCCAGCGGATGTTCCGCCGGGCAGACGAGGTGATAGCGGTCGCTTTGCAGCAGCACGGTTTCCAGTTCGGTCATGTCCGGCCCGCGCGCGGCCACGGCGAAGTCCACCCGGCCGCTGTGCACCATCTCGAGGCAGCCGCCCAGCAGCGCGTCGCGCAGGTCCAGGCTGATGCCCGGATAGGCCCCCTTGAAGTCGGCCAGGATCGCGGGCAACCAGCCTGCGGCCAGGGACGGCAGCGCCGCCAGTGCGACGTGGCCCCGGCGCCTTGCGGCGTGGTCCTGCAGGTCGGCCATGACCAGGTCGAAATCGGCCAGCAGGCGCCGTGCCGACGCGTCGAGCACCGCGCCTTCCGCCGTCAATTCCACGTGCCGCGTGCTGCGATGGAAGAGCTTGACGCCGGCATCGTCCTCGATGCCGCGGATCAAGGCGCTGAACGCGGGCTGGGTCAGGTGGCAGCGCGCCGCGGCGCGCGTGAAGTGCCGTTCGTCCGCCAAGGCCACGAACGCGCGCAATTGCCGGGTCGATAGATTCATTTGATTCCTGTATCAATGAATACTTTTTTTCTATTTTACCGATGACTGGACGCTGCCTATAGTGACCTCGATCAAGGCGCGCCAGACAGTCAAGGCTGCGCCGATGCGACTGGAGACACAGGCATGGCCTCGCAGCCCCCGCTATTCATCGGTTGCGCCACCGGCTTCTCGGGCGACCGGACCGACGGCGGCAGCGCCGTCGTCGACACCCTGATCGCCCAGGGCGGTGGCGTCCTCATATTCGAAACCCTGGCCGAACGCACGCTGGCCCTGGCGCAGCTTGCCCGCCGCCAGGACCCTGAAGCCGGCTATGAGCCGCTGCTGGACGAACTGGTGGCGCCGATCCTCGCGCGCTGCCTGCGCCATGGCATCGCCATCGTCAGCAATTTCGGCGCGGCCAATCCTGCCGCCGCCGCCCGCCGCATCCTGGCCCTGGCCCGGGAGCAAGGCCTGCCCGCCCCGCGGGTGGCCGTGGTCGAAGGGGATGGCCTGGACAGCCCGGAACAGCGCGACTTGCTGCGTGAACGGCTGGGCGAACGACTGGCCGGCGTGGACATCGCCAGCGCCAATGCCTATCTGGGCGCGGAACAGATCGCCGACGCCTTGCGCGCCGGCGCGCAGATCGTGGTCGCGGGACGGGTAGCCGACCCCTCGCTCACCGTCGGTCCCGCGCTCGCCCACTTCGGCTGGGCGCTGGACGATTGGGCGCGGTTGGGCCGCGCCACCATGGCAGGCCACATCCTGGAATGCGGCTTGCAGGTGACGGGCGGCTACTTCTGCGTGCCCGGCCTGAAGGACGTCCCGGATCTCCATGACGCGGGCTTTCCCATCGTGCGCATCGATGCACAGGGCGAATTCGAGGTCACGAAGGCACAAGGCACCGGCGGGCGCGTCGACACGCGCACAGTGAAGGAACAACTGCTGTATGAGGTCCATGATCCGGCCCGCTACCTGACGCCCGATGTGACCGCCGACATCAGCCAGGCCGAGGTCTTGGAACTGGGCCCGGATCGGGTGGCCGTGCGGCAGGTGCGCGGCCATGCGCGCCCGCAGGAACTGAAAGTGAACGTGTGCCACCTCGGTGGTTGGCTCGCCGAGGCGGAAATCTCCTATGCCGGCGTGCAGGCCGAAGCCCGCGCACGACTGGCCGGCGACATCGTGCGCCGCCGCATCGGCTCGGCCCTGGCTTTGCGCACCGACCTCGTCGGCGTGCTGAGCGTGATGGGCGACGACGCGGGCGCCTTGGCCTTGCAGCATCCCGATGGCGCTGCGCGCGACGTTCGGCTGCGCGTGGCGGCAAGCCACCCCGAGCGCAAACAGGCCGAGCGCGTCCTGCGCGAAGTCACCGCGCTGTACACCTGCGGGCCGGCGGGCGGCGGCGGCGTACGCACCTCGCTGCGCCCGCGCCTGAACATGGTCTCCTGCACCGTGCCGCGCGATGCCGTGCAGGCCCGCTGGCGCATGCTGGATCCGGCGCAGGCCTGAGCGGCGCGCACCCCATCAAGGAAAACCGATATGACCGCCACGCCATCCGTGACCGTTCCGCTCTACCGCCTGGCCCACGGCCGGTCGGGCGACAAGGGCGACATCTCCAATCTCAGCCTCATCGCCTGGACGCCCGCCTGCTACGACGTCCTGGCCGAACAGGTCACCGAAAAACGCGTCGCCGAATGGTTCGCGCACCGCCGCCCGCGCACGGTGACGCGGTATCTGCTGCCCTCCTTGCACGCCATGAACCTGGTCCTGGATGGCGTGCTGGATGGCGGCGTCAACGATGCGCTGAACCTCGACACCCACGGCAAGACCCTGTCCTTCTGGCTCCTGGACATGCCGGTGGAGGTCGATGCCGAACTGGCGCGCACGCTGCCCGACGTCCCCGCGCGCGCCCATTGAACGCTGCCTTTCCCACCCCGTACCGCCAGACCCGCCATTCGCGGCAATACCCAAAACACAACGAGGAGACATCGCCATGAAACACCCCCTGCCCCGCCTGCTGGCCCTGCTGACACTGAGCACCCTGGCGCCGCTGGCCGCCGCCCAGTCGAACTTCCCGAACAAGCCCATCACCTTCATCGTGCCTTTCGCGGCAGGCAGCGCCACCGACCAGATCGGCCGCGCCATCGGCCAGGGCGTGACCGAACAGACCCAGCAGCCGGTCGTGATCGAGAACCGTCCGGGCGCCAGCGCCATGATCGGTGCCCAGACCGCGGCCCGTGCCGCGCCGGATGGCTACACCATCCTCATCACCACCAATACCACGCACGCGGCCAATGAACACCTGTACAAGTCCCTGTCCTATGACCCCGTGAAGGACTATGCGCCGCTGACCCTGCTGGGCAAAGGCGGCCAGATCATGGTGGTGAATCCGAAGTCGCAGGCCAGGACGGTGGCGGAGTTCATTGCGATGGCCAAGAAAGAGCCGGGCAAGCTCAGCTTCGGCAGCGGCAGCTCCAGCAGCCGCATTGCCGGCGAACTGCTGCAGCAGATGGCCAACATCAAGCTGCTGCACGTGCCTTACAAGAGCAATCCGCTTGCGGTCACCGATCTGCTCGGCGGCCAGATCGACACGATGATCACCGACACGGCCACCGGCCTGCCGCAAGTGGCGTCCGGCAAGCTGCGCGCCCTGGGCGTCACCGGTCCCAACCGCTCGCCGCTGGCCCCCGACGTGCCCACCATTTCCGAGTCGGGCGTGCCCGGCTATGAAATGGGGTATTGGTTCGCGGCATATGCGCCCGCCGGCACGCCGCCCGAGGTGGTGTCGCGCCTGCACGAGCTGCTGAGCAAGGCGACCGAATCCAAGGCTGCCAAGCAGTTCTACAGCCAGACCGGCACCGACCCCGCCGTGTCCACGCCCAAGGAACTCGCTGCCTTCCAGGCCGAGGAGTCCAAGAAGTGGGGCGACATCATCCGCCGCGCGGGCATCCAGCCGGAATAAGCGCCGAAGGACACGGACCAATCAAGGCGGGCGCCTGCGATGCAGGCGCCCGCTTTACGTTGCCTGGACAACCCCCGGCGCCCGGCATCACGCCGCCGCGGCGTCCTCGACGCTGCCCCGCAGCAGCCGAAGGCGGGCCGGGAAGCGATCCAGCGGCGCGTCCTCGAGCAATTCAGCCAGGACAGCGGGCGCGGCCTCGTGATAGCGCAAGGCATCCGCCTCCTGGACGAAGCGTCCCAGCGCCGCGAAATCATCGGGCAAGCCGACGAACCAGCGGCACAGCACGTGGTACGACAGCTGCTCATGGAAATAGCGGTCGTCCTCGATCTGGTGAATGGTGCGGTAGATCGTCGCGCGCAGCAGGAGATCCAGCAGGCCGGGCGGCAAGGTGTCGCCCAGCAAGGCGGCGTAGCGGTCTGCCGCCCGCTCCAGGCGAGCATCCACGTGCTCGCGCAGGCCATAGAGCGGGTGGCCGGCGGGAATCATCTCGGTCCACGGGTCGGGACGGCGCCAGCGGCCATGCGTCACCAGCCAGATCCAGGGCGCGCCGCGCCGGTGCACCGCCACGGGCATACGCTGGGCAGTCTTCAGGATGCGGCCCAGATGGCGATCCAGTTCCTTCATGCCCACTTTCTCGGTTTGCAACATGTCCATCTCCTCTGCCTTGCTGCCGGCGGCACGCGGGCTCGGGGCATTTGCCTCTGGCTGCCTGCTTGCGCGCCATCTCGGGCGCCCCTCGCGCCCGCGGGTATGGGGAATTACTGTCCTGCGTGCAGGAAAAGCTGCGTGACGCGGGTCGCGGGCGGCGGCGATACCCGGCGCTGCTTTACCGCCAGGCGAGCGCGCCAGACACCCAGCAGGCGGCATTCCGGGGAAATGCCCGACTGCGCCGCAGCAGCGCCGACCGGGGCTTGCGCCAGGATATCCTCCAGCAGGGAAACCGCGTGCTCGTCGCGGGTCATGGCGGCCAGGGTTTCGACGAAAGTCGAAACATCACGCGTGACCTCGCGGATATCCGTGCCGACAAAATCGCGAAACAGCAGGTTGTAGACCAATTGTTCATGGAGCGCCTGGGGACTTTCCATGTCATACAGGGCTTGCAGGATCAAGGTCCGCAGCATGGTGATGCTGGGCGGGGGCTGGTAACGCTCGTTGGCCTGCCGCAGTATCTCGGCGGCGCGGTGCTGCAATTCGGCGTCCACATGCTGGCGCAAGGCCATCAGCGGGTGATCCGGCAACACCGGATCTGCGGTGCCCAGCCGGCGGCGCCAGGTGTCGTGGGACACGATCCAGATCCAGGGCGAGCCATACCGCGACACCATGACGGGCTGCTGCCACGATGACTCCGCGAGTTTGGAAAGCTGCTTCTTCAGGTCGGTGGTTCCGAGGTTCATGATTCGTCTCTCGATGGCACCGATACAATCGGTGATACCTTAAGACGAGATTCACGCCCAAAACCCGAACACTTAATCAAAAAAAATCGAGAGAAAATAAATCCAGGGTTCAATAATTCCCCAGGTCCACTGAAATTCAAGTATTCAAACAGGATTCCTGTCCGCTTTGAGACTGCGTGATAATACGTAGCCCTGCCGTGTTTCCGACGAGCCCGCAGACAAAATGAAAACGCCAACGCGGAACACAGGTTCCGCGTTGGCGTGACGCTGGAAGGCTGAAAGGATTCAGCTGAGCAGGACGATATTGCCCGGCAGGCTGCGTGCATCCACCCGGAATGCCAGGCTGATCTGCTGCAGGACCTGATCGAGATCATCGATGCGGAAGCGGCCGCTGAGCGGCAATTGCGCCACCGACTGCTTCAGCAGGATGACCTTGCCGGGCCGGTAACGGTTGATCTCGTCGATGACGTCGACCAGGGCGGTTTGCCTGAACAGCAGGATGCCATGACGCCATGCCGAGGCGGCCTCGATGTCCACCGCGCTGGTGGCGCCCAGCGCCACACGGTCGTATTCCACCTGCTCACGCTCACGAAGCACCAGGGTGCCTGCGCTGTGCCGGACGCTGACCTCGCCCGACAGGCAGGTCACGCAGCTGCGGTCCGCCAGATGGCGGACCTCGAAGCGCGCCTGGCCGGCACGGGCTTCGGTGCGCCCTGCCCCGGCAAGCACGGCAAACGCGCCGGTGCTGCGGGCGGTATCCACGGCTGCCTCGCCGTCGAGCAATTCAATGGACTGGCCTCGGGCCGTTCCCTCGCCACGCACCGCGACCCGGGTGCGCGTATTGAGGTCGAGCTCGACCTGGCTGTCGAGCACCACATGGCGCTGCTCGCCCGTGCCCGTGCTGTAGTCCGCGCCCAGCGCCTCCAGGGACAGTCCGAGCATGGGCTGCGCCACCACGGCCACGGCGCCCGCGCCTGCCGCGGCCAGGCCGCCGACCAGGAGACGGCGGCGCATCGGCCGTGTCGCGGCCTCCCGGGCAGGACGCCGGGCCGGCAGAGGGTCGCGATTGGACACGCTGGCGCCTGCGACACCGATCGCCTGCCAGACACGCTGCGCACGCGCGAATGCGGCGGCGTGCTGGTCGCTGCGGGCGCACCACTGGCGCATGGCATCCGCGTCGTCAGCGGTTGCCGCGCCGGACGTCAGAAGACGCACCCAGGCATGGGCCTCGGTCTCGAGGGATCCCAAGACTCGCGCGTGGCGGTCGGGGGTACTCATAGGATAGGTGTGCTCGCAGTCAATGGACGGATGCGGTGAGCGGGCAAATGGCGGAATTTATCGCCAGGATCCCTGCAAAATCACCGACTTCTTCAAGTATTGAGACGGAACTCATCCCGCAAACCCGCCCACGTTGTTACTTCTCGTTGAATATTTCGGCGCAATGCTCGTGGGCGCGCTTGAGTTCGCGCTGCACGACCCGCACGGAAATGCCCAGGCGTTCGGCGATTTCGTTCTGGGGCGTGCCATCCAGGCGGACCGCCAGGAGAATCGCGCGCCGGCGCGCCGGCATGGCCTCCATCGCCTGCGTCAGGATGTCGCAGTCCGACCGGGTCAGGGCGATGCTCTCGGGCGTGGCGCCCGCATCTTCCAGGTCCAGCAGCGCGTCGATCTGGGCGGCATTGAGCAGGTGCTTGTTGGCGCGCTGCTGGTCCACGGCGATATTGAATGCCATGCGCAACAGATAGGACTGGGGGCTGGAGACCTCACCGACGCCGGTCTCCTTGTTGTTCAGGCGCAGCCACGTGTCCTGCAGGGCATCGCCGGCCATGTCGGCACTGCCCAGGCGCCGCGTCAGGCGGCCTTTGAGGTCGTCGTAGCGCGAGACCAGGAAAGTCCTGAGCGCGAGGAGGCCATCGCTCATGCGCGCGCTCCCGTATCCAGCGATCCTTCATTGACCGTCATCGCAACTCGCCGTCCTGCCCGCTGAAAGCGGCAACATGATCATCGTAAATGGCTGCTCGAAACCCGGCGGCGGCGGACCGACCACTGCCTTTTCCAGGGACCTCAGCAACGCGTCATCTCTCGCGGGCAAGCCTGTCGAATCGAGCAGGCGGATCCGCTCCAATCTTCCTCCGGCCGACACCCAGAACTGCAAGGCGGCTCGGAAATCTTCCTCGGCCAGCAAGGGGTCACTGCACAGCGCTGCCTGCAGGGCGCCCTGCACCGCGCCGTAGTACTGCCGGTACCCTCCCGCTCCCGGCCGGGGAGCCGCCGGCGCGGATGCACCGCGCTCGGAATCCGGCGGGCGCACGAGCACCAGCGCATTCTGGCTCGTGTAGCGCGCCGACAGGCCCGAGCCCGCCAACAGCCGCCGCAAGGCGGCTCCGGCCTCGAGGCGCCCCGACACGGCCTGGGATTGCCTGCCTGTGACCAGCGTGCCCAGATACACCACGGACACGCCCGTCACGGCGCCGTATTGCTCCAGCGCATCCTGCAAGGTTTGCGCCGGGATATTGAAATCAAACACCCGCTTCGCGTGATTGCCTGCGTCGGCCTGTTCGGCCGGCGCGGGCATCGTCCAGCTCGCCGTTGGCAGGCTCGCGCAGGACAGGACGAGGAACGAGGCCAATGACCAGGCTGCTCGATATTTTTGCAAAGGAGAACCAGCGCCCGCAGGCCAGACGCGATGCATTGCACTTCCACAGGAAGCCGCCTTGCCTGGATCACCTTGCACGGGAAAATCTGGGCGCATTTTTCAAGCAAGCCAGCTTACTTGTCACATATTGCGGGCGCATGACGTGACCACTCCATTTCAGGGGCCGCAACGTGCGCGGATCGGGCGTGCCGGCTTGCCGGATGCGCGCCAGGGCAATCCAGTATGCACGCAAAACCCAAGCGGCGCGATCCACCTTCAATGGGGCTTATTTGCACATATCCGGCCGTTATCTTCTGTAATAAATTCCTGCTCTCTGCACTGAAAGTGATAATCCCCTACAATCTGCTGCGTTTTTCCCGTTCTTTACCGGTATTTGACTTGCACGCGCGCCGCGTGCCGGGTGGGTGGTTCCGCCCCGGTTGCCCGCGCCTCCTTCGCCTCCTGCCCGACGCCTAATGACGCCGCCCCAACGACATCACGCGCCCGCCTCCGTTTTTTCGGCAGTGCCGCGCACCCGCGCACTGCTTGCCCTGCTCCTGCTGGCCGCCGCGCCCCTCGCCGCCCAGGCCACGCCGCAAGAACCCACGCCGATCCGCATCGAGCTCAAGCCCGAGTCCGTGGCGACCGAAAGCGCGCTCAAGCGCCCCTCGGCCAAGCCCGTCAGGCTGGAAACCTGGATGCGCCGCCATGCCAGGCAGACGGTGGGCGAGCGGGTGGTGACGGCCTCGCTGGCCGAAATCGGCACGCCCTATTCCTGGGGCGGCGACAATCCCGAAGACGGTTTCGACTGCAGCGGACTGGTGCGTTTCGTCTTCGCCAAGATTGCGGACATCGATATGCCGCATCGCGCTCGCCAGCAGCGCACGCTGGGCAAGCCGGTGAAGACCGCACAACTGCGACCCGGCGACCTGGTGTTCTTCAACACCATGCGCCACCCGGCGTCCCACGTCGGCATCTATATCGGCGAAGGCAAGTTCGTCCACGCGCCATCGCGTGGCGCCAAGGTTCGCGTCGACAAGCTCAGCAACAGCTACTGGGCCAAGCGCTATACCGGCGGGCGCCGTTACCTGGAACAGGAAACGCTGGCCAGCGCCGGCTGATCCCGCGCGCCCGGGCGGGCGCGGATGATCTCCCTCTTCTGCAAGGGCCTGCCCAGGCCCCGTTCACGTCCTGCTCAGCCCCGCCCCACGAAGGGCATGGTCGTCGCCATGATGGTGATGAACTGCACGTTGGCTTCCAGCGGCAGGTCGGACATGGTGGCCACCGCGCGCGCCACGTGGGCGACATCCATGCGGGATTCCCGTTTGCGGGAACCATCGGCCTGGAGGATGCCGTCGGCCATGGGTTGGGTCATGTCCGTGGCGGCGTTGCCGATGTCGATCTGTCCGCAGGCAATGTTGTAGCCGCGGCCATCCAGCGAAATGGACTTGGTCAGGCCGGTGATGGCGTGCTTGGTGGCGGCGTAAGGCGCTGACATCGGCCGCGGCGACTGGGCCGAGATCGAGCCATTGTTGATGATGCGCCCGCCCTGCGGATCCTGCGCCTTCATGATGCGCATTGCAGCGCGTGCGCACAGGAACATGCCGGTGAGGTTGACGTCGACGATCTCGCGCCAGACATCCACGGGAATCTCGTCCACCGGCAGCTCGGGGCTCATGCGCCCGGCATTGTTGAAAAGCACGTCGACGCGGCCGTATTCGCGCTGCGTCTGGTCGAACAGGCCGCGCACGGACTCTTCATTGGTCACATCGGTCGGCACGACGAGCGCACGCAGCGCGTCGTCGCCTGCCGCCGTGCGGGTTTGCTCGAGCTGTTCGCGCCGGCGTCCGGCCAAGGCCACGCGGTAACCGCAGGCAAGCAGTTCCAGGGCGACCGCTCGACCGATGCCTGTTCCTGCGCCGGTAACCACCGCTACCTTGTTCTGCACACCCATGCTGACTCCTGATTGATCCGGGGTGGCAGCATGCTAGCGCATCCGATTTGCCGCAACGCACCCAAAAGGATGTTCGTATCCACCGGGAACAGACGGTTGCATGTGCAGGGAACCCGCAGTAACCGCGATGCCCGGCAGGCGCCCGATGCGCCGCCAGGCAAGCCTGCGGGATCAGGCCGTACCGGTAGCCACGGGCGCGCCGGGCTGGGCGCTCCATTCGCTCCAGGAGCCCGGATACAGCGTCGCGCCGCCCAGGCCGGCCACTTCCATGGCAAGCAGGTTGTGGCAGGCGGTGACGCCCGAGCCGCACTGGGCCACCACGCGCGCCGGTGCCGTGTCGCCCAGCACTGCGGCGAACCCGTCACGCAACTCCGCGGGCGACTTGAAACGCCCCTGGGCCGTGAGGTTGTCCTTGAAGAAGCGATTGCGCGCGCCCGGGATGTGTCCGCCCACCGGGTCCAGCGTCTCGTTTTCCCCGCGGAAGCGATCTGCGGCGCGTGCGTCGATCACCAGGCGATCGCCCGCTTCGACATGGCCACGCAGCGTGTCGTAGTCCACGCGGTTGACGAGCGAGGGAGCCGGCGCGTAACGGCCGGCCGCGCGCGGGGGCGTGGCCAGGTCGCTGGCTGGAAAGCCCGCGTCGCGCCATGCCGCCAGGCCGCCATCCAGCACCGCGACGGCCTCATGTCCCGCCCAACGCAGCATCCACCACAGGCGCGCGGCGTACATGCCGCCGGCATTGTCATACCCCACGACCTGCATGCCGGGCTCCAGGCCCAGGGCGGCCATGCGGGCCGCGAACTCCTCGACGGTGGGCAGCGGATGACGGCCGTTGCGGCCGGTCTTGGCCGTGCTCAGGACGTCGTCCAGGCTGACGTAGACCGCGCCCGGCACGTGGGCCGCCTCATGCGCGCGGCGTCCGGCCTGCGGGTCGGTCAGGTCGAAGCTGCAATCGCAGACCAGCACGGCGGCCGGATCGGCTTGCAGCAGGGACTGGAGTTCGTCGGGCTGGATCAGCGTGGTGTACGGCATGCGGGGACACTCCTTATATGAGAAGGCCAGTGTAAGGCTGCCGCCCCATTTTTGTTATTCTTCGTCCTTCGCTTCATCTCCCCGAATTCCCATGTCGTCTGCACGCGCCGGTAACGTGTTCATGGTCGCCGCCCCCAGCGGGGCCGGCAAGTCCAGCCTGGTCAATGCGCTGCTCGAGCGCGATCCCAGCATCCGCCTCTCCATTTCCTGCACCACGCGCGCGCCGCGGCCCGGCGAAGTGGATGGCCGCGAGTATCGTTTCGTCGACATCGAGCAGTTCAAGCGCATGCGCGACGGGAACCGGTTGCTGGAATGGGCCGAAGTGCATGGCAATTTCTATGGCACGCCGCGGGATTTCATCGAGTCGTCCACGGCCGAGGGCCATGACGTGCTGCTCGAGATCGACTGGCAGGGCGCGCGCCAGGTGCGCGGCCATTACCCCGCCGCCATCGGCATCTTCATCCTGCCGCCCTCCATCGAGGCACTGGAAAGCCGCCTGCAGAAACGCGGCCAGGATGACAGCCATGTGATTGCCCGCCGCCTGCTGGCCGCGGGCGGCGAAATCGCCCACGCGCCTGAATTCGAATATGTTATTATTAATCAAGAATTTAGCGTCGCATTGAACGAGCTTTCACAAATCGTTCAAGCGACGCGTTTGCGATTCCTGTCGCAAGCAGCGCGGCATCCCGACCTCTTTTCGCAGTTGAGCATCACGCCGGGCGTGAGCCAGGCTGGCGGAAAGTCCTCGGCGACGCCTTTGGCCTGAGTTGGCGTTCATGCGTTAAAGTTCAAGCTTAAGGTTCAGGCCCGCGCGCTGCATTGCTCCCCCCTCACCTCATTTTCTCCAGGTAATTGCCATGGCCCGTATCACCGTCGAAGACTGCCTGCAACAGATCCCCAACCGCTTCAACCTGACGCTGGCCGCCACCTACCGCGCCCGTGAACTGGCCCAGGGCCACGCCGCGCGCGTCGACAGCAAGGACAAGCCCACGGTGACCGCCCTGCGCGAGATCGCCGCCGGCGTCACCGGCCTGGAAATGCTGCGCAAGGTTCCCACCTGATTCATCACGCAGGCGGCTTTCCTTCATGGCTTTCGGATTCAGGAACGCATCCTCCGGACTGCTCGCCGCACTGAAAGCCGGGTCGCGCCTGGGCAGGCGCACCGGCAAGCAAAAATCCCACGACAAGAAACCCGGCGCCGAGGCGGCAGAAACCGCCACGGCGCCGGTGGCTGCGCCCATCGCATCGCTGGCGGGCCTGACCGAGATCATCTCGCATTATCTCGACGAGAAAGACGTGGCCCGCGTCCGCGAGGCCTATCGCTTCTCCGACCAGGCCCACCTGGGCCAATTCCGCGCCAGCGGCGCACCCTACATTTCGCACCCCATTGCCGTCACCGAGATCTGCGCGGGCTGGAAGCTGGACGCGCACGCGCTCATGGCCGCCCTGCTGCACGACGTGATGGAAGACCAGCACGTCGCCAAGCACGAGCTGGCCGAGCGTTTCGGGGCGGAAGTGGCGGAACTCGTCGACGGCCTGTCCAAGCTCGACCGCCTGGATTTCGCCTCCAAGGCGCAGCAGCAGGCCGAGAGCTTCCGCAAGATGCTGCTGGCCATGGCGCGCGACGTGCGCGTCATCCTCATCAAGCTGGCCGATCGCGTGCACAACATGCGCACGCTCGATGCCGTCTCGCCGGAAAAGCGCCGCCGCATCGCGCGCGAGACCCTGGACATCTATGCGCCCATCGCGCACCGCCTGGGCCTGAACCTGCTGTTCCGCGAGCTGGAAGACCTGTGCTTCGAGGCCATGTGCCCGAACCGCTACCGCGTGCTCAAGCGCGCCGTGCTGTCTGCCCGAGGCAACCGCCGCGAGGTCATCGGCAAGATTTCCGATGCCGTGCGCGCCGCCCTGCCCGCCGCCGGCATCGAGGCCGAGGTCAGCGGCCGCGAGAAGACGCTCTACGGCATCTACCGCAAGATGGCCGACCAGAAGAAGTCCTTCTCGGAAGTGCTGGACATCTACGGCTTCCGCGTCATCGTGCATACGCTGCCCGAGTGCTATCTGGCCCTGGGCACGCTGCACCAGCTCTACCGGCCCGTGCCGGGCAAGTTCAAGGACTACATCGCCATTCCCAAGCTCAATGGCTACCAGTCCCTGCACACCACGCTGGTCGGCCCCTACGGCACGCCGGTGGAGTTCCAGTTCCGCACGCGCGACATGCATCACGTCGCCGAGGAAGGCGTTGCTTCGCACTGGCTCTACAAGGAAGACGATCTCACGCTCAACGACCTGCAGAAGCGCACGCACCAGTGGCTGCAGTCGCTGCTCGACATCCAGAGCCAGACGGGTGATTCGGGTGAATTCCTCGAATACATCAAGGTCGACCTCTTCCCCGACGCGGTCTATGTCTTCACCCCGCGCGGCAAGATCATCTCGCTGCCGCGTGGCGCCACGCCCGTGGACTTCGCCTACGCCATCCACACCGACGTGGGCCACCAGGCCGTGGCCGCGAAGATCAACAACGAATACCAGCCGCTGCGCACCGAGTTGAACAGCGGCGACACCGTCGAGATCATCACGTCGGCGGCCTCTCGCCCCAGCGCGCAATGGCTGAACTACGTCCGCACCGGCCGTGCCCGCTCGGAAATCCGGCATTACCTGCGCACCGTGAAGTACGCAGAGTCCGTCGGTTTCGGCGAGCGCCTGTTGTCGCAGGCCTTGCAGGAAATCAAGCTGGACCTGCCCGCGGCCGACGATCCGGTCTGGGACAAGCTGGCCCGCAGCACGGGCGCGCGTTCGCGCGACGAGATCCTGGCCGACATCGGCCTGGGCAAGCGCCTGGCCGCGGTCGTCGCGCGCCGTTTCGCGCCCGAACACCCGCTGGTGGCCACCACGGCCGCTGCGGTGGATGAAATCACCGCGGCGCGCGCCGCGCCCATGACCATCCAGGGCAACGAGGGCCAGGCAGTGCAGTTGGCGCCTTGCTGCGGCCCCATTCCGGGCGACAGCATCATCGCCGGCATCCGCCTGGGCCACGGCCTGGTCGTCCACACCGAAGACTGTCCGGTGGCGCAGCGCAACCGCGCGCGCGAACCGGAACGCTGGGTGGCGGTGGCCTGGGATGCCAACACGGCCAAGCACTTCTCCACCCGCCTGGACATCGTCACCCGCAACGAGCGCGGCGTGCTGGGCCGCATCGCGGCCGAAATCACGGCCACCGATGCCAACATCGTCCATGTGAACATGCACGACGATGCCGTCTCCACGGTGGCGCTGAACCTGACCATCCAGGTCGAGAACCGCAAGCACCTGGCTCACGTCATCCGCGCAGTGCGGCGCGTGCCGCACGTGCAGAAGATCGTGCGCGTCCGGGGCTAGTTTCCGGCCCGGCCTTCCTCCTTGCCCGCAATACCGGTTGCGGAAACGAAATCGCAGCCCATAAAATAATAATAATTCTCATTATTCCGGGCTGCCTTCCTTTCTGCCCCGATTTCGCTCAAGGACCGCATCGTGCCGGGTGCCACACTCGACTCGCAACATCTCCACGCCCTCTACAGCGATCATCACGGCTGGCTGCATGGCTGGCTGCGCCGCAAGCTGGGCAACACCTGGGACGCCGCGGACCTGGCCCATGACACCTTCATCCGCGTGATGACGGGCCGCCGTCCGGTGGCGGACCTCGGCCCCGAGCCGCGCGCCCTGCTCACGCATATCGCCAAGGGCCTGGTGGTCGATCATTGGCGCCGGCAGGAGGTCGAGCGGGCCTATCTCGATGCCTTGTCGCAATTGCCCGAGGCCAGCCATCCGTCGCCCGAGAGCCGCCTGCTGATCATGCAGGCGCTCTACCGCATCGAGGCCATGCTGCGCGGGCTGCCCGCCCGCACGCGGGAGATCTTCCTGCTCGCCCAGCTCGATGGCCTGACGTATGCCGTGATCGCCCAGCAGATGGGGGTCTCGCTGATCACGGTGAAACGGCACATGCGCGATGCCTTTCTTGCCTGCCTGGCGTTGGACTGATGCCGGCCGCTGAATCCCTGCCGCTGGGCGCCGCCACGCCGCACACCCTTGACCCCGCCATCCTTGGCGAGGCCGCCGACTGGCTGGTGCTGCTGCAATCCGGCGAGGCCAGCCAGGCCGACCGGGACGGGCTGGCCCGCTGGCGCGCCCTCGATCCTGCCCATGAAGCGGCCTGGCTGCGTGCCGAGGGCTTGCTGCGCACTTTCGGCCAGGTGCCCGCGCCGCTCGGGCGCAGCACCCTCGCGCGCCTGCGCCGCCCTGGCCGGCGCGCGGCGATGGGCCTGGGGCTGATCGCGCTCCTGGTACCCATGGCGTGGCTGGGCGGACGGCGCGCGCCTTGGCGGACCTGGACCGCCGACCTCTCGACCGAGACAGGGCAACGCAAAACGGTGACCCTGGCCGATGGAACGCTGTTGCACATGAACACCCGTACAGCCGTCGATATCGCATTCGACGCGTCGGCGCGCGTGCTGATCCTGCGCAGCGGCGAAATCCTGCTGACCAGCCCGAAGGATGCCGCCAACCGCGCCCTGCCCCCCTTCGAAGTGCGCACGGCCCAGGGCAGCCTGCGCCCCTTGGGCACGCACTACGCCGTCAGGCAGATGGCCGAGGCAACGCGGGTGTCCGTGTTCTCGGGTGCGGTGGCCCTGCGTCCTGCCCAAGGCCATCCGATGGTGTTGCGTGCGGGCGAACAGGCGAGCTTCACTGCGCGGGACATCTCGCCCATCGGCGAGGCCGACCCCAACGCGCAGCTTTGGGGCCAGGGCATGCTAATGGCACAGGAAATGCGGCTGGGCGCGCTGCTGGACGAGTTGGGCCGCTACCACCGGGGCATGCTGCGCCGTGACCCGGCCGTGGAAGACCTGGCCGTCACCGGCGCCTTCCCCCTGGACGATATTCCGCGCAGCCTCTCATTGCTGTCCCAGACCCTGCCGGTACGCCTGGGGGGCTACCCGCCGTACTGGATCACCGTCGATCGCGCGCCGGACCGGCGTCCGGATGGCGCGCACTGATACCTTTCCGGCACTTGTCCGGTGTGCATGGGGAAGACGGCATCGAGGCCGCCACCCTCCCACTCTCAAGGCAAAGGTAGACCATGACGGCACGCCGGCATATCCAAGCGCGGGGCGCACGCCACGCAGCGCACGTGTCCGCGACGGACACGACTGGCCAGATCAATCCCCCACGACGGGCCCCGATATTGGCCCTGGCCGGCGCGCTGCTCGGCGTGGGGCTGGGCGCCCTCGCCCATCCCACTGCCCTGCTGGCGGCCACCGTGCAGGAAGGCGACGCGCGGCGCAACTATGCCATTCCGGGCGGCAGGCTGGGCGACGTGCTGGCACGTTTTGCCGCCACCGCCGGCGTGCCGCTCTCGTTCGACCCGCAACTGCTGGCGGGGCGCGGCAGCGACGGGCTACAGGGTCCATACACCATCAGGGAAGGGTTCGACCGATTGCTTGCGGGCAGCGGCTACGGCTTGCGCGACATGGGCGCGGCAGGCTATTCCCTGCAGGCGCTGCCGGCGCCGGCCAGCCAGTTGCAGGCGCCCCACCTGCTGGCGCCGGTGACGGTCACCGCCACGCTGTATGGCTCGCGCGAAACCACCGCGCTGAGCGACTCCTCGGCCTCGGTCGGCATCGTCAAGGCCGAGGACATCGCGCTCGGCCAGATCACCACTGTCCAGGACAGCTTCCGCCGGCTGGCGAACGTGATGGACGCAGCCTTCCTGAATTCCGGCTTCGTCATCCGTGGCATGAGCACGGAAGGCTTCGTGCCGTCTGGCGCGCCCATGGGCTCGGTCTATGTCGACGGGGTCCTGCAAACGCGCTACAGCGCCCGCTTTGGCGCACGCAATCTGTGGGATGCCGAGCAGGTCGAGGTTTATCGCGGCCCGCAATCCACCCTGAGCGGCCGTGCCGCCACGGCGGGCGCGGTGTACATCAAGACCAAGGATCCCACCTTCGAGCGGGAAGCGGAACTGTCCGGCACGGGCGGCAACCATGACCTGTGGGGCACGGCCTTCATGCTCAACACGCCGCTCTCGGACGACCAGCTGGCGCTGCGCATCAGCGGTTCCGTCGAGCGGGCGAAGACGCCCGTCAGCTATCCGACCTATCGGCAATACGCCAACTACGACCGATTCAAGACCGAGATCAGCAACAACCTGCGCGCCAAGCTGCTGTTGCTGCCCGCCTCGGCGCCCAGCACCAGGGCGGTGCTGAGCTACGCCTATTCGGACGACCGGCCCAACGAGCGCCTGGTAGGCGAAGGAGCGGACTTCGGCTTCGGTGACGAGCGTGGAGACTGGTACGCCTTCCCGACCTACGCGGAGTTCAGGCAGACCACCGTGCACAACCTGGGCCTGGAACTGAGCCATGACTTCAACGACTCGCTGCGCCTGACCTCGCAAACGGGCAACCACCTGGGCAAGACGCGGCGACGCTCCGTCGACGCGGGCACGGCCGGCCTGGTCGACGGCCTTTCCGGCGAAGTCGAGGACAGGCTGCTCACGCAGGAACTGCGCCTGAACTACGAAGGCGAGCGCTGGCGCTGGGTGGCGGGCGTGTTCGGCAGCTACCAGGACTATGACTCCACCTTCGGCGCGGCGCTGGTGCCGCACCTGCAACTGGCCGAAAGCTTCCGCCGGCGGACCACCAACCTGGCGGCCTTCGGCGAAGCCACCTACGAATTCCTGCCCACCTGGCGCGCGACACTGGGCGGCCGCCTGGACTACCTGCGCGAACGCACCGCGCAGCGCAACGCCGAAACCTACCCCTATGGCGGCGTGCCCTTCACCTACGAGAACAGTGCCGACTTCGACGAGTACAACTTCGTGCCGAAAGTGGGACTGTCGAAATCGATCACGCCGGACCACACGGTGGGCGCCACCTATACGCAGGGGTTCCGCACGGGCGGCTTCTACGTGAACTACAACACGGGCGAAGCCCAATACTACGACCCGGAAACCGCGCAGAACTACGAGCTGTACTACAAGGGCAGCTATCTGGACGGACGCCTGTCCTTGAACGCCAACCTGTTCCTGACGCGCTACAAGGACCAGCAGATCGAGATCCGCCCCGATCCGACGGACCAGTCCTATCGCGAGACCGCCAACGCGGCCTCGTCACGGACCTGGGGCCTGGAAATCGAGCCCACCTACCAGGCCAATGAGCGGCTGTCCCTGTTCGCGTCGCTGGGGTACCTGAACACCAGGTTCCAGCGCTTCAACCACGCCAGTTACGGCGATCTGTCCGGCCGCGCCTTCCCCGAAGCGCCTGAGTGGAGCGTGGGCCTGGGCGGCCGGTATCAGTGGCCCGGCGGTTTCTACCTGGGCGCCGATGCCAAGTACACCTCGGGCTACGAGGGCCGCTTCGGCATTCCGCCACAGGACACGGTCGGCTCGCGCGTCATCGTCAACGCGCAACTCGGATACCGCCAGGATCGCTGGCAGGTGAGCGTGTTCGCCAGGAACCTGTTCGACAAGCGCTACGTCACCTTCATCGACCGGGAGGCCCAGCCCGCCTATGCGCAGCTGGGGGCCGAGCGCAGCGTCGGCGTGAACCTGAAACTCAGGTTCTGATGCGCAACGGCCCCAAGGCACGCGGATGCCTGGGGCCGTTGCCCGCAGCCTCGACGACTCAGGCCACGTGCTGCAGGAAGTCCTTCAGCCGCTGGCTGGGCGGATTCGCCAGCAGTTCGGTGGGCGGACCATCATGCGCCACCTTGCCGCCGTCGAAGAACACCAGCCGGCTGCCCACCTTGCGGGCGAACTCCATCTCGTGCGTGACCACGATCATGGTCATGCCTTCGTCGGCCAGGGTTTTCATGACCTGCAGCACCTCGTGCCGCAGCTCGGGATCCAGCGCCGAGGTGGGCTCATCGAACAGCATCAGCTTGGGCTTGATGGCCAGCGCGCGGGCGATCGCCACGCGCTGCTGCTGGCCGCCGGAAAGCTCGCTGGGATAGTGGTCCATGCGTTCGGCCAGTCCGACCTTGTCCAGTAGGGCCTGCGCCTGCTGGCGCGCTTCGGCGCGCGGCGTGCCACGCGTGTGGACCGGCCCGAACATCACGTTCTCCAGCGCCGTCATCTGCGGGAACAGATTGAACTGCTGGAAGACCATGCCCGCCTCGCGGCGGATTTCCCGGACCTGCTCGGGCGTACCGGTCACGCTGATGCCGTCCACGCGCAACTCGCCGCCCTGGATGGTTTCCAGCACGTTGATGCAGCGCAGGAAGGTGGACTTGCCCGACCCGGACGGGCCGACCACGACGACCACCTCGCCCGCATCGATGTCGAGGGTGACACCGTTCAGGACGACGTTATCGCCGAACTTCTTCGTGACGTCGCGAAATTCGACCATGCTCATAGTATGCGCATCCTCCGTTCGATCAGGCGCAGAACCAGCGCGATGGTGCCTGTGAGTATCAGGTAGATGATGGCCACGGCCGACCAGATTTCCACGGCGCGGAAGTTGCTGGCCATGATTTCCTGGCCCTGGCGCGTCAGTTCGGCCACGCCGATGACGATGAAGAGCGAGGAGTCCTTCAGGCTGATGATGCACTGGTTGCCCAGCGGCGGAATCATGCGGCGGAAGGCCACCGGCCCGATGATGTGCAGCAGGATCTTGTGGAACGGCAGGCCCATGGCCTGGCCGGCCTCCTTCAGGCCCTTGTGCACCGACAGCAGCGCCCCGCGCACGATCTCGGCGATGTAGGCGCCCGAGTTGATGATGAGCGTGACGATGGCCGCCCACTCCGCATCGACGCGGAGGTTCGCCAGCAAAGGCAAGGCGAAATAGATGAACATCACCTGCACGACGATGGGCGTGCCGCGGATGATGGAGACGTAGACCTGTGCGATGCCTGACAGGACGATGTTCCCGTAGGCCCGGGCAACGCCCGCGAGCGCGCCGAGGATGAAGCCGCCGAAAAGCCCCCATAGGGTGATCTTGACGGTCATTTTGGTGCCCTGGATGAGGCTGGGCATGGCTTCGGAGATGACTGTCCAGTCGAATTCCAAATGCGTCTCCTGGTTGGACGGGGCGGATGCGGCGCAGGGCCGCGCGCCCGGGAAGCATGGCGTTATGCGGATGCCCGGCGCTGCGGCGCCAGGTCCGGGCCATTGCCCCGCCGATGGCCGGCGGGGCAATGCGTTCATGCCGTCTGCAAGGCAGTCGACAGACCTTGCTCAGCTGGCTTTCACTTGGCCTGCTTGCCGAACCACTTGGCGTAGATCTCGTCGTACTTGCCGTTGCTCTTCAACGTGGCGAGCGCCTTGTTGACCTGCGGCACCAGGTCGCTGCCCTTGGGGAAGGCGATGCCATAGAAGTCGCCGCTCTTGACGGCGCTGGTGACCTTCACGCGGCCCTTGCCGGCGCTGTTGGCGTAGTACTGCACGTTGGGGGTGTCGTGCACGGCGGCATCGACGCGGCCCGTGGCCAGTTCGAGATAGGCGTTGTCGATGTTGGGGAAGAGCTTGAGCTTGGCGTCGGGCACTTCCTTGCGCAGGAAGTCCACCGTGGCCGTGCCGGTCTTCACCGCGACGGTCTTGCCCGACAGCGACTTGGCATCGTTGATGTCGGTGTTCTTGTCGCTGACCAGGATGGACAGGCCGCTTTCGTAATAGGGATCGGAGAAGTCGATGACCTTCTTGCGGTCGTCGCGGATCGTGATGCCGGCCAGCGCGGCGTCGATGTTGCGGGTCTGCAGGCCCGGGATGATGCCGTTGAAGTCCATGGGCTGGAAGCGGAACTTCACGCCCATTTCCTGCGCGATGGCAGTCCACAGGTCGATGTCGAAGCCGACGTACTTGTCGCCCTGCTTGAACTCGAAGGGCACGAATGCCGTATCGGTGGCGACCACGAGTTCCTTGTTCTGCGCCGCGGCGGGGGCCAGGGCGGTCACGCTGAGGGCCATGCCGGCCATGAGGGCGGCAAGCTTGCGATGGATCATCATGAAGGGCTCCTTGCAGTGTTGGCGGGCCTGTGGGGCTTGTGGCCCTTGTTTTCGTCCGGCATCGCTCGGGTGTGCCGGGCTCGATGCCGATCTTACCCCAGGCGGCTCGCCCAGGAAGTAGCGCCTTGTTAGCGATTCCGAGGGAAATCCCGGGCAGGAATGTCGGACCACTGGTTCTCGTCGAACAGCGGCAAGGTGTGCGGGTCTCCCGCCTGCCGTACCGTTGCCGTGGGCAACGCGGCCGCCGGATCATCCGCCCGCAGCAAGGCCCCTGCCCTGACACCCAGCAGCCGCAAGCGCCGCGACAAGGGCACGCGCTTCAGGCACTGCCCCGCCGCCTGGCGGATCGTTGCGGCATCGGCCGTGGGCAAGGGCAAGGTCAGGTCGCGCGTCACGATCTTGAAGTCGTCGTAGCGCAGCTTGATGCCGATGGTGCGGCTCACATAGCCCTTGCGCGCCAGGTCCGCCGCCAGCTGCGTGCACAGCCGGGTGAAGATGGCGCCCAGCTCGGCCTTGTCCCGCACGGCATGCAGGTCGCGCTCGAAGGTGGTTTCCCGGCTGATGGACTTCGGCTCGCTGAAGGTGACGACGGGCCGGTCATCCTGGCCATGCGCCACCCGGTGCAGCCAGCCGCCGGTGTTCTCGCCGAAGGTTTCGCGCAGCCAGTCGGCCTGGGCTGCCGCGATATCCCCGACCGTGCTCAGGCCCAGCGCCTCCAGCTTCTCCGCCAGCTTGGGGCCGATGCCGTTGACCTTGCGCGCGGCCAGCGGCCAGATCCGTGCAGGCAGGTCCGCCAGGCTCAGCACGGTCAATCCGCCAGGCTTGTCGAGCTCGGACGCGATCTTGGAGAGCAGCTTGTTCGGCGTGATGCCGATGGAACAGCTCAATCCGGTGGCCGCCAGGACGCGCTGGCGCAGCGCCTGCCCGACCGCGCGGGCCCCCGCCAGCGGGTCGTCGGCCGTCGTGTCCTGCGCGCCTGGCACATCGGTGAGGTCCAGATAGATCTCGTCCACGCCGCGATCCTCCATGACCGGCGCGAGTTCCAGCACGGCGTCCTTGAACCGGCGCGAATACTGGCGGTAACGGTCGAAATCGACGGGCAGCAGGATGGCCTGTGGCGCCAGCGCGGCGGCCTTCATCATGCCCATGGCCGAGTGCACGCCGAAGGCGCGCGCCTCATAGGTGGCGGTCGTGACCACGCCGCGGCCGGCGTAGTCTTTCAGCAAGGCATGGCGCCAGCTGCCATCGGGCAATTGCTCGGGCGCGCGCTCGCGTCCGCCGATGACGACGGGCTGGCCTTTCAGGTGGGGATAGCGCAGCAGCTCCACGGACGCATAGAAAGCATCCATGTCCAGGTGGGCAATGAGACGGCGCGTCACGATGGCGCGCCGCGCGGCCCGAAGGACGCGCGGCGGATGGGACTTACTTCTTGCGCACGGGCGGCAGGTCCGTGCAGGCGCCTTCGGCGGCTTCCGCCGCCAGGCCCACGGATTCGCCCAGCGTCGGGTGCGGGTGGATGGTCTTGCCGATATCCACCATGTCCGCGCCCATTTCGATGGCAAGCGCCACTTCGCTGATGAGGTCGCCCGCATGGGTGCCGACGATGCCGCCGCCCAGGATGCGATGCGTCTCGGCGTCGAAGAGCAGCTTGGTGAAGCCTTCGTCGCGGCCGTTGGCGATGGCGCGGCCGGAGGCCTGCCACGGGAACAGCCCCTTCTCGACCTTGATGCCGTTCTTCTTGGCCTCGTCCTCGGTCAGGCCCACCCACGCCACTTCCGGATCGGTGTAGGCCACCGAGGGAATGACGCGCGCGTCGAAGAAGCTCTTCTGGCCGGCGATGACTTCGGCCGCCACGTGGCCTTCATGCACCGCCTTGTGGGCGAGCATGGGCTGGCCGACGATGTCGCCGATGGCGTAGATGTGCGGCACGTTGGTGCGCATCTGGCGATCGACCTCGATGAACCCGCGGTCGGTCACCTGCACGCCCGCCTTGTCGGCGGCGATCTTCTTGCCATTGGGCGAGCGGCCCACGGCCTGCAGCACCAGGTCGTAGCGCTGGGGCTCCTTCGGCGCGCCCTCGCCTTCGAACGTGACGTAGATGCCGTCCTTCTTCGCCTCGGCCCCCACCGTCTTGGTGTTGAGCATGATGTTGTCGAAGCGGGGAGCGTTCATCTTCTGCCAGACCTTGACCAGGTCGCGGTCGGCGCCCTGCATCAGGCCGGGCAACATCTCGACCACGTCCAGGCGGGCGCCCAGCGTGGAATAGACCGTGCCCATTTCCAGGCCGATGATGCCGCCGCCGATGATCAGCATCTTCTTGGGGATGGACTTCAGCTTCAGCGCGCCGGTCGAATCGACGATGCGCTCGTCGTCGGGCAGGAACGGCAGCTTCACCGACTGGCTGCCCGCCGCGATGATCGCGCTGGCGAACTTCAGCGTCTGCGTCTTGCCGTCATCGCCCTTGACCGACAGGTGGTTGGGGTCGAGGAATTCCCCCACGCCCTGCACCACCGTGACCTTGCGCGCGCGGGCCATGCCGGCCAGGCCGCCGGTCAGCTTGCTGATCACGCCGTCCTTGAAGCCACGCAGCTTGTCCAGGTCGATCTTGGGTTCGCCGAAGGTGATGCCGTGATCGGCCTGCGCGCGCGCCTCGTCGATGACCGCGGCGGTGTGCAGCAGCGCCTTGGAGGGAATGCAGCCAACGTTCAGGCACACGCCGCCCAGGGTGGCGTAACGCTCGACCATCACCACGGACAGACCCAGGTCGGCGGCGCGGAAGGCGGCCGAATAGCCGCCGGGGCCCGCGCCAAGCACCAGCACGTCGTACTGGCCATCGGCGCCACCCGTGTGCGTGGCAGCCTTCGGCGCGGGCTTGCCGTCCGCCTTGGCCTCGGCCTTGGCTTCCGGCTTGGCCTCGGCCTTGCCTTCCGTCTTCGCGGGCGCGTCGGCGGGCTTGGCGGCGGCACCCGCCGCTGCTTCCACTTCCACGACCACGCTGCCCTGCGACACCTTGTCGCCGACCTTGACCTTCACCGACTTGACCACGCCGCCCTCGGACGCCGGGATCTCCATCGAGGCCTTGTCCGACTCGACCGTGATCAGGCTTTGTTCGGCCTTGATCGTGTCGCCCTCGGCCACCAGCACCTCGATGACTTCGACCGCGTCGAAATCGCCGATGTCGGGAACCTTGATTTCAGTGAGATTGCTCATGAACGCTCCCGTTTACAGCACGATGCGGCGGAAGTCCGCCAGCAGCGCGCCGACATAGGCGTTGAAGCGCGCGGCAGAGGCGCCGTCGATGACGCGATGGTCATAGGACAGCGACAGCGGCAGCGTCAGGCGCGGCTCGAATTCCTTGCCGTTCCAGACAGGCTTGTGATACGAGCGCGACACACCCATGATGGCCACTTCAGGCGCATTGATGATGGGCGTGAAGTGCGTGCCGCCGATGCCGCCCAGCGACGAGATCGAGAAGCAGCCGCCCTGCATTTCCGAGGGCGACAGCTTGCCGTCGCGGGCCTTCTTGGCCAGTTCGGACGTCAGCTGCGCCAGCTCGGCCACGCCCTTCTTGTCGGCGTCGCGGATCACCGGCACCACCAGGCCATTCGGCGTGTCGGCGGCGAAACCGATGTGGTAGTACTGCTTCAGCACCAGGTTGTCGCCGTCCAGCGAGGCATTGAACTCGGGGAATTTCTTCAGGGCCGCGACGACGGCCTTGATCAGGAAGGCCAGCATGGTGACCTTCACGCCCGACTTCTCGTTTTCCTTGTTCAGCGTGACGCGCAGCGCTTCCAGGTCGGTGATGTCCGCTTCGTCGTTGTTGGTGACGTGCGGGATCATGACCCAGTTGCGATGCAGGTTCGCGCCGGAGATCTTCTTGATGCGCGACAGCGGCTTGGCTTCGACCGGACCGAACTTGGTGAAGTCCACCTTCGGCCACGGCAAGAGGCCCAGGGCCGCGCCATCGGCGCTGCCGGCGGCGGCCGGGGCGCCGGCGCCCTGCCCTGCCAGCACCTTCTTCACGTAGCCACGCACGTCGTCCTGCGTGATGCGGCCCTTGGGACCGGAGCCCTGGACCTTGCTCAGGTCGGCGCCAAGCTCGCGGGCGAACTTGCGCACCGACGGCGAGGCGTGCGCCAGGCGCTGCTTGGCATCGTCCACGCCGTCGGCCTTCAGGGCCTGGGCGGGCGCTTCCTTGGCCGGCGCGGGCGCGCTGGCTTCGGCGCGGCCAGCCTCGGCCTTGGCGGGCGCGGCAGCGGCGGCGGCCTCGGGCTTGGCGGCCTTGGGCGCTTCCTTGGCGGGCGCCGACTCACCGGCGGCCTCGACCTGGGCGATGATGCTGCCCTTCGCGACCTTGTCGCCCACCTTCACTTTCAGCGACTTCAGGACGCCGGCGTGCGAGGACGGGATTTCCATCGAGGCCTTGTCGGACTCGACGGTGATCAGGCTCTGCTCGGCCTCGATGCTGTCGCCTTCGGCGACCAGCACCTCGATGACCTCGACCGAGTCGAAGTCGCCGATGTCCGGCACGGCCACGTCGACCACGCCGCCCGAAGCGGCCTTGGCCGGCGCTTCGGCCTTGGCTTCCTTGGCTTCCTGCTTGGGCGCGGCCGAGGCCTTGCCGTCTTCCTTGGCAGGCGCTTCCTTGGCATCCTTGGCCGGCGCGGCGTCGGCCTTGCCGCCCGCGGCAGCCTCGACCTCGACGATGACGCTGCCCTTGGCGACCTTGTCACCGACCTTGATCTTGATGGACTTCACCACGCCGCCTTCGGAGGCGGGGATTTCCATGGAGGCCTTGTCGGACTCGACCGTGATCAGGCTCTGTTCGGCCTGGATCGTGTCGCCTTCGGACACCAGCACTTCGATCACTTCCACCGAGTCGAAGTCGCCGATGTCCGGCACTTTGATTTCCACCGTATTGCTCATGTCTCGGACCCTCAGGCGTATTGCGGGTTGGCTTTTTCGGGATCGATGCCGTACTTCTTGATGGCTTCGGCCACTTTCTCCAGCGGCAGCTTGCCTTCGTCGGCCAGCGCCTTCAGCGCGGCGACGGTGACGAAGCGGCGGTCAACCTCGAAGTGCTCGCGCAGCTTGGCGCGGAAGTCCGAGCGGCCGAAACCGTCGGTGCCCAGCACACGGTATTCGCGGCCCTTGGGCATGAACTGGCGGATCTGGTCGGCGAACAGCTTCATGTAGTCCGTGGACGCGATGATCGGGCCCTCGGTCTTTTCCAGCTGCTGCGTGACGTAGGGCACGGGCTGCTTCTTGTCGGTCGGATGCAGCAGCGCGTGGCGCTCCGCATCCAGGCCGTCGCGGCGCAGTTCGGTGAAGCTGGTGACGCTCCAGACGTCCGAGGCGATGCCCCAGTCGGCTTCCAGGAGTTCCTGGGCGGCCATGACTTCACGCAGGATCGTGCCCGAGCCCATCAGCTGGACGCGCTGCTTGCCCTTGCCCTGCGACTTCAGCTTGTACATGCCGCGGATGATGCCTTCCTCGTCGCCGGCGGTCAGGCCAGGCTGCGGGTAGTTTTCGTTCATCACCGTCAGGTAGTAGTACACGTTCTCCTGGTCTTCGACCATGCGCTTCATGCCGTGCTGGATGATGACAGCCAGTTCGTGCGCGAAGGTCGGGTCGTAGGACACGCAGTTCGGGATGGTCGAGGCCAGGATGTGGCTGTGGCCGTCTTCGTGCTGCAGGCCTTCGCCGTTCAGCGTCGTACGGCCGGCGGTGCCGCCCAGCAGGAAGCCGCGGGCCTGCATGTCGCCGGCAGCCCAGGCCAGGTCGCCCACGCGCTGGAAGCCGAACATCGAGTAGTAGATGAAGAACGGCACCATGATGCGGTTGTTCGTGGAGTACGACGTGGCCGCCGCGATCCACGAGCTGAACGCGCCCGCTTCGTTGATGCCTTCCTGCAGCAGCTGGCCGTTGGCCGACTCCTTGTAGTACATGACCTGGTCCTTGTCGACCGGCACGTACTTCTGGCCTTCCGGCGCATAGATGCCGATCTGGCGGAACAGGCCTTCCATGCCGAAGGTGCGCGATTCGTCGGCCAGGATGGGCACGACGCGCGGACCGACGTCCTTGTCGCGCAGGATCTGGTTCAGTACGCGCACGAAGGCTTGCGTCGTGGAGATTTCGCGGCCTTCCGCGGTGGGCTCCAGCACGGCCTTGAAGGCTTCCAGCTTGGGCGCCTTCAGTTGCTCGTCGGCCTTCACGCGGCGCGCGGGCAGGTAACCGCCCAGGGCCTTGCGGCGTTCGTGCAGGTACTTCATTTCCGGCGAGTCTTCGGCGGGCTTGAAGTACGGCAGCTTTTCCAGCTGGTCGTCCGGCACGGGAATGTTGAAGCGGTCGCGGAATTCGCGGATCGCTTCCACGTCCAGCTTCTTCTGCTGGTGGGTGGGGTTCTTGGCCTGGCCGACCTGACCCAGGCCGTAGCCCTTGATGGTCTTGGCCAGGATCACGGTGGGCTGGCCTTCATGCTTGGTGGCCGCGTCGAAGGCGGCGAACACCTTGTGCGGATCGTGGCCGCCGCGGTTCAGGCGCCAGATGTCCTCGTCGCTCATGCGGGCGACCATTTCCAGCAGCTTGGGGTGCTTGCCGAAGAAGTTCTCGCGCACGAACTTGCCGTCATTGGCCTTGTAGGCCTGGTATTCGCCGTCGACCGCCTCTTCCATGATGCGGCGCAGGATGCCTTCCTTGTCGCGGGCCAGCAGGGGATCCCAGTAGCCGCCCCAGATCAGCTTCACGACGTTCCAGCCGCTGCCGCGGAAGTCGCCTTCCAGTTCCTGGATGATCTTGCCGTTGCCGCGCACCGGGCCGTCCAGGCGCTGCAGGTTGCAGTTGATGACAAAGACCAGGTTGTCGAGCTTCTCGCGAGCAGCCAGGCTGATGGCGCCCAGCGATTCCGGCTCGTCCATTTCGCCGTCGCCGCAGAAGACCCAGACCTTGCGCTTGCTGGTGTCGGCGATGCCGCGGGCGTGCAGGTACTTCAGGAAGCGCGCCTGGTAGATGGCCATCAGCGGGCCCAGGCCCATGGACACCGTGGGGAACTGCCAGAATTCCGGCATCAGCTTGGGATGCGGATAGGAGGACAGGCCCTTGCCGTCGACTTCCTGGCGGAAATGGTTCAGTTGCTCTTCGGTCAGGCGGCCTTCGAGGTAGGCGCGGCCGTACATGCCGGGCGAAGTGTGGCCCTGGAAGTAGACCAGGTCGCCGCCGTGGTCCTCGGACTCGGCGTGCCAGAAGTGGTTCTGGCCGCAGCCGATCATGGTGGCCAGCGAGGCGAACGACGCGATGTGGCCGCCCAGGTCGCCGCCATCGGGCGGATTGTGCTTGTTGGCCTTGACCACCATGGCCATGGCGTTCCAGCGGACGTACGAGCGGATGCGGGCCTCGAGCTCGAGGTTGCCGGGATGGGCGGGCTCCAGGCCGGCCGGGATGGTGTTCAGGTAGGCCGTGTTCGGCGAATACGGAATGTGGGCGCCCGAGCGGCGGGCCTCGTCGATCAGGCGCTCAAGCAGGTAGTGGGCGCGCTCGGGACCTTCGTTTTCGAGGACGGCGGACAGGGCTTCCAGCCATTCCTGGGTTTCTTGCGTGTCTTCGTCGTTGGCAGCAGACTGCGCGCCACCATTAAGGGCGAAAGAGGACATCTTGTGTCTCCAGTGGGGTTTCGCGACCGTGCCGGGCATGTTGCGCCAGGCGACTCAAGCCCCCGATCCAGCCGGGCCGACCCTGTGATTATCTGTTCAGTTAACGGCAAGAGGGGTATGGCAACTTCTCCCGGCATTCTAGGGAATGTGGACAAGGCCGGGCAAGCAATATTCCACCTTGCGAGATGTATTTTCATAATGCGGAAAGTGAGAGCGGTTCCCCTGGGTAGAACCCTCCTATGGCGCAAGGCCGCGACAGCGACTTCTCCGCCCGAATTAGAATAGCGCCGTTGCTTTCATCATCCTGACATGGCCAGCCCTCCCAAGTCCTATATCGCCACGCAGTTCCACGACCACGCCCGCCTGCGCCGGCGCGGCTGGTACTGGCTGACGCCCATGGTCGTGCTGGTCCTGTACCTGTGCGTGATGGGCGTCTTCTTCTGGCTGCAGCGCATCCGCGACGACAGCGTCATGTTCGTCACCATCGACCAGGAATTGCGCCAGCAGCGCCTCACCTGGCTGGTGCTGGCGCTGTCCTGCGTGATCGTGATCAGCCTGCTGGCCCTGTGGCGCTACACCCGCTACCGCTCCGAGGCCGAGGCTGCCCAGGCGGCGGAAACCAGCTTCCGGCGCGCCATGGAGAACTCCATGTCCACCGGCATGCGCGTGCTGGACATGGAAGGCCGCATTGCCTACGTGAACCCGGCCTTCTGCCGCATGATCGGCTGGAACGAGGCCGACCTGATCGGCCGCAGCCCGCCCTTCCCCTATTGGGTGCCGGGCCGCCATGAACAGCACCAGCACACCCTGGACCTGCTGATGTCGGGCAATGCGCCCAGCAGCGGACTGGAGGTCGAGTCCCAGCGCCGCGACGGCTCGCGCTTCACGGCCCGCATGTATGTGTCCCCCCTGCGCGACCCGAACGACGATCAGATCGGCTGGATGACGTCGATGACCGACATCACCGAACCCAAGCGTATCCGCGAGGCCCTGACGGCTGCCCACGAACGCTTCATGACGGTGCTGGAAGGCCTGGATGACGCCATTTCCGTGACCGCCGACACCCAGGACGGCCTGGAGCTGCTGTTCGCCAACCGCACCTATCGCCGGGTCTTCGGCGCCCAGACCGACGGCCACGAGGAACTGCTGGCCGGCCGCCGCGGCCGCTTCACCGACGAATCGGTGGAGGTGTTCGCGCCGTCGGTGCAGCGCTGGTTCGAAGTGCATCACCGCATGCTGGCCTGGACCGACGGCCGACGCGTGCGCCTGCAGGTGGCGCGCGACATCACCGAGCGCCGCAAGCACGAAGAGGCATCGCGGGTGCAGCAGGAGAAGATCCAGCTCACCAGCCGCCTGACCACCATGGGCGAGATGGCCTCCTCGCTGGCGCACGAGCTGAACCAGCCGCTGACGGCCATTGCCAACTACAGCATGGGCGCGGTCGCCATGCTGCGGTCCGGCAACGCCGATCCCGAGCGTCTGCTGCCCGCCCTGGAAAAGGCGGCATCGCAGGCCGAACGCGCCGGCAAGATCATCAGCCGCATCCGTGAATTCGTGAAGCGCAGCGAACCGCGCCGCCAATCGGTGCCCATCACCCAGATACTGGACAATGCCGTCGCGTTCGCGGAAATCGACTCGCGCAAGCGCCGCATCAGCATCGCACAGCAGGTGCCGGCCGACCTGCCGAACGCGCTGGCCGACCCCATCCTGATCGAGCAGGTACTCTTGAACCTGCTCAAGAATGGCCTGGAAGCCATGGAAAAAAGCACCGTCGACACCTTGCGGGTCGTGGTGCAGCAGCAGGAAAATCAATTGGAAGTCGCCGTGATCGACGCGGGCCACGGCCTGGCCGACCCCGAGCGCCTGTTCGAGCCGTTCTTCAGCACCAAGTCCGAAGGCCTGGGCATGGGGCTGAACATTTGCCGCACCATCATCGAGTCCCATCACGGACGCCTGTGGGCCGAAGCCAATCCCACCGGCGGTACCATTTTCCGCTTTACCCTGCCTTGCGCCGCGCCACAAGCGCCTATCCAACGCGATAAGTCCGAGGAGTTGCCTGCATGAACATGCCCCACCAAGCGAGTACCGTCTACATCGTGGACGATGATGAAGCGGTCCGCGATTCGCTGCGATGGCTGCTGGAAGCCAATGGCTACCGGGTGCGCGCCTACGCCAATGCCGAGATATTCCTGGCGGAATACGACGCCGACCAGGTCGGCGTGCTGATCGCCGACGTGCGCATGCCCGGCATGAGCGGCCTGGAACTCCAGGAGCAGCTGCTGGCCCGCAAGGCGCCCTTGCCCATCGTCTTCATCACCGGCCACGGCGACGTGCCGATGGCGGTGTCGACCATGAAGAAAGGCGCCGTGGATTTCCTGGAAAAGCCCTTCAACGAATCCGACCTGCGCGAGATCGTTGCCCGCATGCTCGAACAGGCCAACCAGCGCGTCACGCAGGCCAATGCCCAGCGCACCCACGACGCCATGCTGGCGCGCCTGACGGCACGCGAGCAGCAGGTGCTGGAACGCATCGTCGCGGGCCGGCTGAACAAGCAGATCGCCGACGACCTCGGCATCAGCATCAAGACGGTGGAGGCGCATCGCGCCAACATCATGGAAAAACTCGAAGTCACCACGGTTGCTGATTTGATGAAAGTTGCATTGACCAAACCCGAGGCGCACGCATGACGGCGCGCATCATCGACGGCGCGGCGCTGTCCGAGCAGATCCGCGCGGAAGTCGCCCAACGCGCGGCCAGCCTCACGGCCCGCGGCATCACCCCCGGCCTGGCCGTGGTCCTGGTGGGCGAGAACGCCGCCTCCCAGGTCTATGTGCGCAACAAGGTCAAGGCCTGCGAGAAGGCCGGCATGCATTCGCTCCTGGAGCAGTTCCCCGCATCCATGACCGAGGAAGAGCTGCTGGCGCGCGTGAATGCGCTGAACGAAGACCCGTCCATCCACGGCATCCTCGTGCAGCTGCCCCTGCCTGCCCACATCGATGCGCACCGCGTCATCGAGACCATCGCGCCCGAAAAGGACGTGGATGGCTTCCACATCAGCAACGCCGGCCTGCTCATGACCGGCCAGCCGCTGTTCCGTCCGTGCACGCCTTACGGCGTCATGAAGATGCTCGAATCCGAGCAGGTGTCGCTGCGCGGCGCCGAGGCCGTGATCGTCGGCGCCAGCAATATCGTGGGCAAGCCCATGGCCATGCTGCTGCTGGCCGCCGGCGCCACCGTCACGCTGTGCAACTCCAAGACGCGCGACCTGGGCGCCCAGACCCGCCGCGCCGACGTGCTGGTGGTGGCCACCGGCAAGCCCGGCATCGTCACCGGCGACATGGTCAAGCCTGGCGCCGTGGTCATCGACGTGGGCATCAACCGCGGCGAGGACGGCAAGCTGTGCGGCGACGTGGACTTCGCGTCGGCCAAGCTGGTGGCGGGCGCCATCACCCCCGTCCCGGGCGGTGTCGGTCCCATGACCATCGCCATGCTGCTGGTCAATACCATCGAGGCTGCCGAGCGCGCCCTGGCTGGCGCCGCCACGCCAGCCTGACGCGCCATCCGGCCGGGCAGCATTGCTCCCCGGCCGGATTCCTGCCCGCCCAGCCCGGGAACACGGGCTTGAAATCGCGGGTCTGATCGCCACCTCATCCTTACCTCTCACTCGCCGCAACCCGCCATGAGCCTCCCCAGCGCCAATCCCCTGCTCGCCCCGGTCGCCGACCTGATCGACTACGCCGCCGTCACGCCCGAGCATGTGGCTCCCGCCATCGAGTCCCTGCTCGTGCAAGCGCGTGCCGCCGTCGAGCATGCCGCCGATCCGGCGTTGCCCGCCACCTGGGAAGCCGTGGTGCAGCCGCTGGACACCGCCTCCGAGCGCCTGTGGCGCGCCTGGTCAGTGGCCGGCCACCTGAATGCCGTCGTGAACACACCCGCGCTGCGCGAGGCCTATAACGCGATGCTGCCCAAGGTCAGCGAGTTCTCGACCTGGGTCGGCCTGCACGAAGGGCTGTACCAGCAATACCAGCGCCTGGGCGCGGCGGCCGACTTCGCGGCCTGGCCCGCGGTGCGCCAGCGCATCGTCGAACTGGCCCTGCGCGACTTCCGGCTGGGGGGTGTCGAATTGCGGGGCGAGGCCCGTGAGCGCTACGCCGAGATCTCGGACCGCGAAGCGCAGGTGTCGCAGAAGTTCTCCGAAAACGTGCTGGACAGCGTGGATGCCTGGTCGCTGATCGTGACCGACGAGGCGGAACTCGACGGCCTGCCCCAGGACGTGCGGGAAGCCGCCCGCGCGGCGGCGAAGGAAGACGGCAAGGAAGGCTGGAAGCTGACGCTGAAGATGCCCTGCTACCTGCCGGTCATGCAGTACGCGCGCCGCCGGGAACTGCGCGAAACGCTGTATCGCGCCTACGGCACCATCGCGTCGGAACAGGCCGACGCGCAATACGACAACTCACCGCTCATCGAGGAACTGCTGGCCTTGCGCGCCGAGGAGTCCGCGCTGCTGGGCTACGCCGATTTCGCCAACCTCAGGCTGGAAACGCGCATGGCGCGCGACCCGCAGGAAGTGGCCGACTTCCTGCGTGACCTGGCGCGCCGCGCCCGTCCGCACGCGGAACAGGACCTGGCCGAGCTGCGCGCCTATGCCGCCAAGGAACTGGGCCTGGCCGAACTGGCCCCTTGGGACATGGCCTTTGCGTCAGAACGGCTGCGCGAAGCCCGCTACGCCTATTCCGATGACGAAGTGAAGCGCTATTTCACCGAGCCCACCGTGCTGGCGGGCCTCTTCTCGGTCATCGAGCAACTGTTCCAGGTGCGCCTGGAAGAGCAGGCCGTCTCGTCCTGGCACAAATCGGTGCGCGGCGTGCGCGTCACCACGCCCGAGGGCGCCACGCTGGGCCACCTGTATCTTGACCTGCATGCCCGCTCGGGCAAGCAGGGCGGCGCCTGGGTCGACAGCGAGCGCAGCCGCCGCGCCATCGCCGGCACGGTCCAGACGCCGGTGGTCTACCTCACCTGCAATTTCGCCCAGCCGTTGGGCGACAAGCCCGCGCTGCTCACGCACGACGACGTCATCACCCTCTTCCATGAAACCGGCCACGCGCTGCACGCGCTGCTGTCGGACGTGGACGAGCCCGGCGCCTCGGCCTTCGCGAGCGTGGAGTGGGACGCCATCGAACTGCCCTCGCAGTTCATGGAGAACTTCTGCTGGGAATGGGACGTGGTGCGCGTGCTGTCCGCCCATGCCGACAGCGGCGAGCCGCTGCCGCGCGCGCTGTTCGACAAGCTCGTGGCGGCCCGCAACTTCCAGAGCGGCATGCAGATGCTACGGCAGGTGGAATTCTCGCTGTTCGACATCCTGCTGCATGGCAAGGCCGAGCGCGTCTCCATCGCGCAGGTCATGAGCCTGCTGGGCGAGGTGCGCAAGGAGGTCTCGGTGGTGTTCCCGCCCGACTGGCACCGCCTGCCCCACGCCTTCTCGCACCTGTTCGCGGGCGGCTATGGCGCGGGCTATTACAGCTACAAGTGGGCCGAGGTGCTCTCGGCCGACGCCTACAGCGCCTTCGAAGAGGCCGCCAAGACCGCGGGCAGCACGCTGGACGCGGACACCGGCATGCGATTCCGCCGCGAGGTGCTGGCGGTGGGCGGCTCGCGTCCGGCGGCGGACTCCTTCAAGGCCTTCCGCGGCCGTGAACCCTCCATCGACGCCCTGCTGCGCCATAGCGGCATGCTGGCGGCCTGAGCGGCGGCCGGCATGCGCCACTGATCACGTCCCAGGATTCCAGCCATGAAGCGACTGTCCCGTCTTTCCCGCCTGCTGCTCCTCGCCGTGACGGCTGCCACGCTGTCGGCCTGCAATCCGAACTCGGATGAATGGTCGCTGTATGACGTGAAGGGCCACGTGCCCAACCTGTCCTTCACGCTGTCGGCGGCGGGCGGCAAGACCATGACCGAGAAGGACCTGAAGGACAAGACGGTGCTCATGTTCTTCGGCTACGCCAGTTGCCCGGACGTCTGCCCGACCACCATGGCGCAGTTGAACGAAGTCATGCAGCGCCTGGGGCCGGAGGCGGCCGAGAAGGTGCGCATCCTGTTCATCAGTGTCGACCCGCATCGCGACACGCCTGACGTGCTGCAGGCCTATGTCGATGCCTTCAGCCCGAACGCCGTCGGGCTGACCGGCACGCCGCGCCAGGTGGCGGACCTGGCACGCCGCTATCGCGTGGCGTTCGAGATCGAAAAGCCCCGGCCCGGCGATGACGCCGACGTCTATGAAGTCAGCCACAGCCGGGGCATCTACGTCTTCGACAATCGGGGCCGCGCGCGCCTGCTGGCCTCGGACTCCGAGTCGGTCGAGGCGCTGACCCACGACCTGCGCCAATTGCTGGCGCAAACCTCCTGACACGCCCTCGTGCCTGGCCGGGAGATGCCGGGCGCAGGCCCCTTCCGAGAGACTTTGTCACACGCCGCGGGGCCACTCACCGCTATCATCGGTGAGCGGCGCACATCCGTGCACCGCCCGCATGCACAGCAAGGAGCAGCAGCATGAGCATTCTCATCATGATCATCGTCGGCTTCATCGTCGGCCTCATTGCCCGGGCAATCCTGCCCGGCGAGCAGAAGATGGGCTTCATCCTCACCACGCTGCTGGGCATTGCAGGGGCGCTGGTGGCGGGCTTCGCGGGCCAGCAGATGGGCTGGTACGCACCCGGTGAACCCGCGGGATGGATCGCTTCCGTGATTGGCGCGATCATCCTGCTGGTCATCGTGGGCTTGCTGCGCCGCAAGGGCTGACGCAGCCGCCTGGAATCCGTCCTGATTTCAGGCCTGCGGCGGGCCCTCCCGGCAGTCACGCGGGTCCGCCGCGCATTTCACCTTGGCCTGGGCATCGCGCAAGGCTGTGCGCAGGCCTTCCTCGATGACCGGGTGATAGAACGGCATCTGCAGCATCTGCGCCACCGTCAGTTCCTGCTGCCTTGCCCAGGCCAGCAGATGGGCCAGGTGTTCGCCGCTGGGCGCGATCATCTCGGCGCCCAGGAACCGCCCTGTCGCACTCTCCGCATACACATGCAGCCGTCCGGCGTTGCGCAGCATCACGCGCGAGCGCCCCTGGTCGGAGAAATCGACCTCGCCGACCACGAACGTGCCGGGTGACAGATCGCGATAGCGGCGGCCGGCCTGCGCAATCTGCGGATCGGTGAAGACGATGGCCAGCGGCGCGCGGCGCGCGCCAGGCTGCACGTCGGGATAGCGCGCCGCGTTGCCGCCGGCGATCTTGCCTTCGTCCGAGGCCTCGTGCAGCAAGGGAAGATCCTGGTTGGCGTCGCCAGCAATGAAGACGGGCGAGTCCCCGATGCGCAAGGTTTTCGTGTCATAGACCGGCACGCCACGATCATCCAGCGGCAAGCCTGCTGCTGCCAGATCCAGGCCATCCAGGTTCGCCTTGCGGCCGGTGGCCACCAGCGCAAAGTCGAAGCGCTCGGTCTGCTCCACGCCGTCCAGGTCGATATAGCGCACCACCACCTCATCGCCATCGCGCCGCGTTTCCTTCACGTCGGCCTTGGGGTCGAGGTAGAAGCTCTCGCGCATCAGGCCCAGCGCCTGCTCGCGGATCACGGGATCGCCCAGGCCCGCCAGGCTGCCGCCCTTGCCGAACATGCGCACCGTGACGCCCAGGCGCGCCAAGGCCTGCCCCAGTTCCAAGCCGATGATGCCGGGGCCGAACACGGCGACACGCTTGGGCAGGTCGTCCCAGGCGAACACGTCGTCATTGACGATGGCGAGCTCGCCCAGCGCCTTCAGGGGCTCGGGCACGATGGGCGAGGAGCCGGTGGCAATGACGACGCTGCGCGCGTGCACCTCGGTGTGATCGTCCACGCGCAGCACCGTGGGCGACACGAAGCGCGCGTGGCCCGTGAGCTTGTCCTCTTCGGGCATCTGCGCCACGCTGCGCAGCACGAAGCCGACGAAGCGGTCGCGCTCGCGCTTGACGCGCTCCATGACCTCGCGGCCTTCGATGCGTATCGTCCCGTCGACGTGAACGCCAAATGGCGCGGTGTGCGCCGCGGCATGCGCCGCCTCGGCGGCGGCGATCAGCAGCTTGGAGGGCATGCAGCCCACGCGCGCGCAGGTGGTGCCGTGCTCTCCGCCCTCGATCAGCAAGGCCCGCTTGCCCGCGTTACGCACGGCACGGTAGGCCGACAGGCCAGCCGAGCCCGCGCCGATGATGGCCACATCGGTGTCCAGTCTCTTCATGTCAGGGGTTCCTTCGCGCGTTGGAGGACGGTGATCCGTCAGGCCTGGTCTTCGACGATCTCGCTGGGCGAATAGCCGGCCTCGCGGATCGCGGCCTCGATGCGGTCGCCCTCGGTGGCGCCCACCACCGCCACGGTCTGGGTCGCCAGGTCCACATTCACCTGCACCCCGGTGCTGGCCGCCTGCACGGCCTCGGTGATGGTCTTCACGCAGTGTTCGCAGCTCATGTCGGGAACGTGATAGCGGATGGTCATGGCGAAACTCCTTATCTTGTTGTGATGCCCCGGCGGGCGGATGCGCCACGCACTCGCAGGCAACGCCAGGATAAACCTGCCCGTCATGGGAAGGTCAAGCCAGGGATGGTGAGCCAGCGTAGAGGTCTGTAACCCGCGCCGGACCCGTCTGTCCTGGCGCCTTCCTGCCAGATGGGGACGGACTGTTGGCTGGCAAGCCGCCGTCTGACATCGGTGCGCAGGCACCAGCGCTCGGGCAAGGCCGCGTTTACCTTGCCATAATGGGAAGGATGATACTGCCCATGTCGATGCATTTCCGTCTGGAGAAGACGCCATGAATACCCCCTCTCCCGCGCCAGCGGGCGGCCACCTGGACCTCGCAATCTCGGGCATGACCTGCGCCGCCTGCGTGCGCCGCGTGGAAAAGGCGCTGGCGGGCGTGCCCGGCGTGGCCGCGGCCCAGGTCAACCTGGCCACCGAACGCGCCCGCGTGGCCCTGGATGGCCCGGACGCGACGGCACAGGCCTTGGCCGACGCCGTCAAGCGCGTGGGCTACACCGCCACCGTGGTGGAAGACCCCGCGCGCCAGCACGCGGCGCAGGCTGCCGAGCGTGAACGGGCCACCCGCCGCCTGACGCGCGCCTTTCTCATCGCCGCCCTCCTCACGCTGCCCGTCTTCCTGCTCGAGATGGGCGCGCATGCCAGCGCCACGCTGCACCACTGGATCCATGCCACGCTGGGCGAGGCGCGCAGCCAGCAACTGCAGGCCGTGCTGACCACATTGGTGCTGGCCGGCCCCGGCTGGCCCTTCTTTCGGCTGGGCGTGGCTGCGCTCTGGCAGCGCGCGCCGGACATGAACTCGCTGGTGGCGCTGGGCGCCGGCAGCGCATGGAGCTACTCCATGGTGTCCCTGCTGGCGCCGCAATGGCTGCCCGACGGCACGGCCCACATCTACTTCGAAGCCGCAGCCGTCATCGTGACGCTGATCCTGCTGGGCCGGGTGCTCGAGGCACGCGCGCGGGGCCGCACCGGCGCCGCGGTGCAACGGCTGATCGGCATGCAGGCACGCTCGGCACTGGTGCTGCGCGACGGCCAGATGCACGACGTCCCGCTGGAAGCCATCCGAGTCGGCGACGTGGTGCGCGTGCGTCCCGGCGAGAAGATCCCCGTCGACGGCCAGGTCTCGGAGGGGAGTTCCTATGTCAACGAGGCCATGATCACGGGCGAGCCCGTGCCCGTCGAGAAAGCCCCGGGCGACGCCGTGACGGGCGGGACGCAGAACGGCAGCGGCAGCCTCACCCTGCGCGTCACGCAGGTCGGCGACGACACGGTGCTCGCAGGCATCATCCGCCTGGTGGAGGCCGCCCAAGGCGCGCGCCTGCCCATCCAGGCGCTGGTCGACCGGATCACGGGCTGGTTCGTGCCCGCCGTCATCGGCGTGGCGCTGGCCACGCTGGTGGCCTGGCTGCTGCTGGGCTCCTCGCCCGCGCTGGGCACGGCGCTGGTGCACGCGGTCACCGTGCTCATCATCGCCTGCCCCTGCGCCATGGGACTGGCCACGCCGACCTCCATCATGGTCGGCACGGGCCGCGCCGCCGAGCTGGGAATTCTGTTCCGCCAAGGCGATGCCCTGCAAGGCCTGCGCGACGTGCAGGCCGTCGCCTTCGACAAGACCGGCACCCTGACCGCCGGCAAGCCCGCGCTGACCGACTGGGTCGAGGTCGACGGCCAGGCACGTGGCGAAGTGCTGGGCGTGCTGGCCGCCGTGCAGGCGCATTCGGAGCACCCCATCGCCCACGCCATCCGCCAGGCGGCCAGCGCGGCAGGCATGGCGGCGGCCTTGCCCGAGGCAAGTGCATTCCGCGCCCTGACCGGCGCAGGCGTCGAAGCCCAGGTGAATGGCGTGCGCGTCATCGCCGGCGGTGAACGGCTGATGCGCGAGGAAGGCGTGGACATCGCCGCGTGGGCCGCTCAGGCCGAACGCTGGGGCGAGGCAGGCGGCACGCCGCTGTACGTGGTCCGTGACGGCCGCCTGGCCGCCCTCTTCTGCGTCACCGACCCCATCCTGCCGCAATCGGCCCAGGCCGTGGCGGCGCTGCATGCCGAGGGCGTGCGCACCGTCATGATGACGGGCGACAACCGCCACACCGCGCAGGCCGTGGCCCAACAGCTTGGCATCGACGACGTCCGCGCCGAACTGCTGCCCGAGGGCAAGGTGGCCGCCATCGAGGCCCTGCGCAAGGAAGGCATGAAGGTCGCCTTCGTGGGCGACGGCATCAATGACGCGCCCGCGCTGGCCGCGGCCGACGTCGGCATCGCGCTGGGCACCGGCACCGATATCGCCATGGAATCGGCATCGGTGGTGCTCATGTCGGATGACCTGCGCAAGGTGCCGCAGGCCATTGCCCTGTCGCGCGCCACGCTGGCCAATATCCGGCAGAACCTCTTCTGGGCGTTCGCCTACAACGTCGCGCTGATCCCGCTGGCCGCCGGCCTGCTGTCGGCGCCCTTCGGCATCACGCTCACGCCCGTTTTCGCCGCGGGCGCCATGGCGCTCTCCAGCGTCTTCGTGGTGGGCAATGCCCTGCGCCTGAAGGCGCACGCACGCGGCACGGCGAACCTGATCGAGGAGCACGCATGAACATCGGCAAAGCGGCTGAGCAATCAGGCATCTCGGCGAAGATGATCCGCTATTACGAACAGGTAGGCTTGCTACCCCCGCCGGAGCGCACCGACTCGGGCTATCGCGTCTACACGGCGCAGCACGTCCATACGCTGAGCTTCGTGCGCCGCGCGCGCGACCTGGGGTTTTCGGTGGAGCAGATGGGCGAGCTGCTGGCCCTGTGGCAGGATCGCAGCCGCGCCAGCGCGGACGTGAAGCGCATTGCCCGCCAGCAGGTGCGCGCGCTGGAGAAGAAGGCGGAAGCCTTGCAGCAGATGGCCGAGACCCTGCGCCACCTGGCCGAGCATTGCCATGGCAACGACCGGCCCGACTGCCCCATCATCGACGCGCTGGAAAACGGCCCGGACTGCTGCGGCGCGCGCGCGACCGGCGTGCACGGGCCGGGCGGCCTGTAGGACGGCACCCTGGCGCCGAGTCAGGCCAGGCCAGGCCGCCGGCGTCGGCGCCTCAGGCGCCCACCGCCTCGCCGGTCCACACGCGCACGAAGCTCTCGGGCTCGGGGCGCCTGGCAGGACCGCTGTCGGCAGCGGGCGTGCCGATGGCCAGGAAGCCCAGGAACTTGTGGTCCAGCGCATCGAAGCCCAGGGCTTCCTGCACCGTTTCCACATAGGTGCCCAGGCCGGTGCTCCAGAACGCGCCGAAACCCGACAGATGGGCGGCGTTCAGCAAATTCATCACCGAGGCGCCGGCGGCAAGCAGTTGCTCCTGCTCGGGGATGCGGCCGCCGTGGTCGATCTTCTGGGCCACCGCCACGATCAGCGGAATCTCGGCCAGCCACTGGCGCACGGCCTTTTCCTTTTCATCCGTCATGCGCGGATCGCCGCTGGCGCGCACCGCGCCGATGGCCATGTCGGCCAGGCGGCCGATGGCCTGCGGCCCCTCGATCACCACATAGCGCCACGGGCGCAACGCCCCGTGGTCGGGCGCGCATGCGGCGGCCTGGAACATCTTGCGCAGGGTTTGCGCGTCGGGGCCGGGGCCGCGCAGGAATTTGGCGGAACGGCGGCTGGTCAGGGCGTGAAGGGTATCGGTCATGATGGAAACGGAGTGGATAACGGTTGGCCGGAACGTGGCGAGCGGGCCGGCGGCTAGCCCAGGTGGGTGTGCCGCTCGGGGCGCTCTTCCGCCTGCATGGCCGACAGGCCATGCAGGATGCCACAGTCCTCGGTATCGGGACGCGCCTGCGCGCAACGCTGGCGCAAGGCCGCCAATTGCGACTTCAGGTCATGGAGTTCCGCGATGCGGGCATCGACGTGGGCGATGTGGGCGTCGAAAAGGTCGTTGATGCGGCCACAACCGCTGGCGTGGTCGTCCGTCAGCGACAGGATGGCGCGGATTTCCTCGTGGCTCATGTCCAGCGCGCGGCAGTTGCGCACCAGACGCAGGCGTTCGAGGTGCGCCGCGCCATAGCTGCGGTAATTGTTCTCGCCCCGATCGGGCGCGGGCAGCAGTCCTTCCTTCTCGTAGTAGCGGATGGTTTCGACGGTGGTGCCGGCCGCCTGGGCCAGTTCTCCGATGCGCATGCCTGCCTCCTCGGATAGCCGAGATCATGGAGTGGGGGATCGTTCCCCCCGGGGGGGGCTTGACCCTATAGTAACTCCAAGGTGTGGAATGACGCCATGGACAGCCAGAAGACCTCCGCCATGACGACTTCCCACTCCCACGATCACAAGCATGATCACGACCACGATCATGCGCCCGGCACCGCTTGCGGCAGCGCGCCCAAGGCTGCAAGCAATTGCTGCGGCACGGCATCCGCTGCGCCCGCGCCGCGCGACGACACCCTGCCTTCGCCCGCTGCCGGCGAAACGCTCAGCCGTTATCGCATCGCGCAAATGGACTGCCCCACCGAAGAGACCCTGATCCGCGGGGCGTTGAAGTCGCTGGACGGCGTGCGTGCCCTGGCATTCAACCTGATGCAGCGCCAGTTGAGCGTGGTGCATGCCGACGGCGCCGGCCCCGCCATCGTGGCGGCCATCAAATCGGTGGGCATGGAGGCCGTCCCCGCCGACGGCACCGCCGCGCCACCGCCCGCCACCGGCAGCGCCATGAGCCGCTGGATGCTGGCGGGCGCCGGCGTCCTGGCCGCGCTCTCGGAAGCCGCGCATTTCGCGGACGCCCCCATCTGGCTCATTGCCGCGCTGTCGCTGGCCGCCATCGTGGCTTGCGGCCTGAACACCTATCGCAAGGGCTGGATCGCCGTGCGCAACGGCGAACTGAACATCAATGCCTTGATGAGCATCGCCGTGACCGGCGCGGTGCTGATCGGCCAGTGGCCCGAGGCGGCCATGGTCATGGTGCTCTTCAACGTTGCCGAGCTGATCGAGGCGCGGTCGCTGGACCGCGCGCGCAATGCCGTGCGGCAATTGCTGGACCTGGCGCCGCAGACGGCAACCGTCCAGCAGCCAGACGGCACCTGGCGCAAGGTGCCCGCCAGCGAGTTGAGCGTGGGCGACCGCATACGCGTGCAGCCGGGTGAGCGGATCGCCGCCGACGGGCAGATCGAAGCCGGCGCCTCGGCCATCGACCAGTCCGCCATCACGGGCGAAAGCCTGCCGCTTGAGAAGACCGTCGGCGATGCGGTCTATGCCGCCACCGTCAACACCTACGGCGGCTTCGAGTACCGCGTCACGGCCGCCGCCGGCAACACCACGCTGGCGCGCATCATCCATGCCGTCGAATCGGCACAAGGCAGCCGCGCGCCCACGCAGCGCTTCATCGACCGTTTCTCGCGCATCTACACGCCTGCCGTCGTGGCCATCGCCATCGCCATGGCCGTCATCCAGCCGCTGTTCTTCGGCGTGGCCTGGCTGGACGCGCTGTATCGCGCGCTGTCGCTGCTCATCATCGCCTGCCCTTGCGCGCTGGTGATCTCCACGCCCGTCACGGTGGTCAGCGGACTGACCGCTGCCTCACGGCGCGGCATCCTGATCAAGGGCGGCGCCTATCTGGAGCAAGGCCGGCAACTGCGCTGGCTGGCCCTGGACAAGACCGGCACCCTGACCCACGGCAAGCCCCGCCAGATCGACTTCGCGGCAATGGAAGGCGTGGACGCCGAGCAGGCCCGTCGCATCGCGGCCAGCCTTGCCGCGCGCTCCGACCATCCGGTGTCCAAGGCGCTGGCGGATGCCGCCGATGCGGATGGCCTGACGCTGCTGGCGGTGGAGGATTTCGCCGCCCTGCCCGGCCGTGGCGTGCGTGGCGTCGTCGACGGCCAGCCCTATGTGTTGGGCAACCGGCGCCTGCTTGCCGAGCAAGGCCTGCTGGATGACGCGCTGTCCGCACAGCTGGATGCCTGGGAGGCGCAGGGCCGCTCCAGCGTCGCGGTGGCCAGTGCCACGCGCGTGCTGGCGGTGGCGGCCGTGGCCGACACGGTCAAGGAAAGCAGCGTGGCGGCCATCGCCGACCTGCACAGCCTGGGCATCCGCACGCTCATGCTGTCGGGTGACAACCAGGGCGCCGCGTCGGCCATCGCCGCCGAAGTCGGCATCGACGAAGCCCGTGGCGAATTGCTGCCTGAAGACAAACTGCAGGCCGTCACGCTCAAGCGCGAGCAAGGCCGCATCGGCATGGTGGGCGACGGCATCAACGACGCCCCGGCGCTGGCCGCCGCGGACATCGGCTTCGCCATGGGCGCGGCGGGTTCCGGCACGGCCATCGAAACGGCCGACGTGGCGCTGATGGACGACGACCTGCGCAAGATCGGCGTCTTCGTGCGGCTGTCACGGGCCACGCACAGCGTGCTGGTGCAGAACATCGCACTGTCGCTCGGCCTGAAGGCCATCTTCATGGTGCTGGCGCTGACGGGCTATGCCACCTTGTGGATGGCGGTGTTCGCCGACGTGGGTGCGAGCCTCATCGTGGTGGCCAACGGCCTGCGGCTCCTGCGCGCCAGGGTTTCCTGATACGCTGCGCTCATCGCCCGACTGGGCCTGCCGGAAGCCCGCCATGGGCCCCTCGCCATGAATGATGCCTGGTCCCTGATCCTGGACACCCTCCAGCAGGAGTTCTCCGACTTCAACGACCTGGGCGATACCGTGCGCATCATTGTGCGCCTGTCCGTGGCCGTGCTGCTGGGCGGCCTGATCGGCTACGAACGGGAAAGCCAGGGCAAGTCGGCGGGCCTGCGCACCCACATGCTGGTGGCGTTGGGCGCGGCGCTGTTCGTGCTGGCTCCCACGCTCAGCGGCATGAACGTCGGCGACCAGAGCCGCGTGTTGCAGGGCATCATCGCCGGCATCGGCTTCCTGGGGGCCGGCGCCATCATCAAATCGCAGACGCAAGGCTCCGAGGTACGGGGCCTGACCACTGCCGCCAGCATCTGGCTGACCGCGGCGGTGGGCATCGCCGCCGGCATGGGCCGCGAGATCCTGGCTATCGCCAGCACGCTGCTGGCCCTGTTCATCCTGGACGTGTTGCATCGCCTGGAACGGCGCATTGCACGGCGCCAGCACGACCGGCACACCAGCCAGCAGTTGCGGCTGGCCAGCGAAGGCAGGCCGCCTGCCCCCGCCGCCTCGCCGGACGACTGACCGGCACGGCGCCTAGCCTGTGCCGGACGCGGACTTGGGCACGCGCAGCGCCCAGGCAAACAGGGCAAGGCTGGCAAGGCCGGCAAGCAGGTTGTAGCGCGTGGCGGACGCAAGCGCCTGACCGTGGGCGGCGGCATCCGCGGTGGGCGCCTGCGCCAGCGCCGCGAAGAACAGCACGCCCACCACCGTCACGCCCACGGCGGTGCCCACGGTCTGCAGCGTGCTGATCGTGCCCGATGCCGTGCCGGCCTGCTCGTCCCGCACGCGCCCCAGCAGCAGGTTCAGCGCGAGCGGAATGACGACGCCTTGGCCGAAGCCATTGAGGACGATGCCGACGACCATCCACTCCAGTGCTTGCGGCGCGCGGGCGCCGACATAGGCCGACAGGGCCAGCCCCAAGACAAAGGCGAGCTGCCCCGCCAGCAGCGCGCCGGGACCGATCAGCCGTGCCAACCTGGGGCCGGACAGCGACCCCGCGAAGAAGGCAATGGCCGATGGCGTGAAGACCAGCCCCGCCGCCAGCGGCGCCAGGCCCAGCCCGGCCTGCAGCAGCAGGGTCAGGGACAGGAAGAACGAACTGATGGCCGAATACAACAGGAACATGGCGGTCACGCCCGCCAGGAAACCGGGCTGGCCGAACAGCGTCACGTCGAACATGGGCGCGCCGCCACGGCGCGGCAGCACGGTCTCATAGCGCCAGAAAGCGGCCAGCAGGCCGGCGCCCGCCAACGGCAAGCTCCAGGACCATGCCGGCCAGCCGGCTTCGCGCCCCAGCATGACGGGCACCAGCACCAGCGCCACGCCCAATGCGCTCAGCACCGCACCCGGCAGATCGAGCCGCTTCGTCCCTGCCGGCGCCGCCTGCGGGACGAAAGCCAGCGCGCCCCAGATCGCCAGCAGGCCAATGGGCAGGTTGATGAGGAAGACCATGCGCCAGCTCATGCCCGCCGGCGCATGCTCGATGAGCCAGCCCCCCGCGATCTGCGACAGCGACGCGGCAACGCCCTGCACCGCGCCCAGGATGCCGAACGCTTTCCGGCGCTCATCCCCCTGGAACAGCAAGCGCAAGCTGGCCAGCACCTGGGGCATCAGGAGCGCGGCGCCCACCCCTTGCAGGATGCGGCTGCCGATCAGCCAGGCGGGCGTCGGGCTCAGCCCGCACAGCAGGGAGGCCAGCGTGAAGATCGCCATGCCCGCCAGGAAGATGTTGCGACGGCCATAGAGGTCTCCCAGCCTGGCGCCGTTCAGCAGGCAGATGCCGTAGGCGGCGGCATAGCCCACCAGCACCAGCTGCACCTGGGCATCGCTGGCGGCCAGGTCGGCGCGCAGGCTGGGAATCGCGACGTTGACGATGAACAGGTCCAGGATCGTCACGAAATTGCCTGTCAGCAGCACTGCCAATGCCAGCCACCGCCTGTCCCCGCGTACCTGCCCTGCCCCTCCCGTGCTGGTCGTGTCTGAAATGCCCATGCCGCCTCCTTTCCCATAAATAAGCACGATCGTACTGATTCAAGGAAAGGTCGGTCAACGCCTGTGCACGGTGGCGTAGCGTCACGTTGCGTGGCGGCAGCGTACCGGGGCGAGCCGCCATCCTCCCTATACGAAGGTCGAAAATCTCGGGAGGTTATGTGTCAATATCAGTACCATCTTATAAGACATCACGATAATTACATCTTCAAAGAATCTAAAATTAAAAGCACGTTCGTATTTATAGTTGCACTCAAGCAGTTCGTGACATTCCAACGCTTGAGAGATTCGCATGCCTGACCTGGAAAAACTGATAAGGCTGTCCAAGGAGCGCCAGTACGACGTCTATACGCGTTTCGATTGGCCTGAACGTGTCGCCGAGGACAGGCTGTGGTGCGACGAGAACCTGCTCACCACCTACGGCACCGACCTGCACGGCACGCTGAGCGAGCAGCAGTTGATCGCCTTGAGCAAGTGGGAGGCCATCAACTTCTACAGCCTCAATGTGCACGGCATCAAGGATGCCCTGGAGTTCGTCTGCCGCAAGATGTACGCCCGGCGCTACGCGGACTACACCGAGTACATGCACATTTTCCTGGCCGAGGAGAACGCGCACATGTGGTTCTTCGCCCGGTTCTGCCAGGACTATGGCGGCAAGATCTACAAGACGCTGGCCTACAAGGAAGACCAGGCGGGCACGCCGCCGCTGCTGGACGACCTGTACATGTTCTCGTCCACGCTGATCTTCGAGGAGTTCGTGGACTACTACAACCGCAAGGTCGGCGAGAACGCCTCGGTGCCGGACATCGTGCGGGAAATCAACCTGCAGCACCACCTGGATGAGTCGCGCCACGTGAAATTCGGCCGCGACATCATCAAGGACATCCTGACGTCCATCAAGGACGAGGCCGAGGACTGGCCCGAGACCCAGTCGCGCATCGACGCGACGATACGGCGGATATTCCTGCACTTCGTCGGGCTCATGTACAACCCGCACGCCTATGGCGACGCGGGGGTGTATCTCAGCCCGGATGCGCCCTCGGCCGCGCAGACGCGCAACTACCTGCGCAACGCGCCCCAGCGCGGGACCCACCACGAACAATGGTTCAAGCGCACCGCGCGCTACTTCGAGAGCATCGGCGCCATCAGCGACAGCAATTTCCTTTGAGGCGGCGCCGTGCGCGGCCGCCCGTTACCTGCCGGACCGCGCGTGGCGGCTGGCCCACTCCCCAGTCACCAGAGGTATCCATCATGACCCAGCACGCCAGCAATCTCGCCGCCCTGTTCGAACAGACCGCCTCCCTGCATCCGGATCGCGAAGCGATCTTCCTGTCCGGTGGCGCCGTGCGCTACGCGGACCTGGCACGCAAGGCCCGCTGGCTGGCGCGCACCTTGCACCAGGTCGCCGGAGATGGCGCACGCGTCGCGATCTTCGCCGATCGCAGCCTGGGGAGCTATGTCTCGGTCCTGGCCACGCTCTATGCCGGCGGCACCTATGTCCCCATCAGCCCGGTATATCCGACCGCGCGCAGTGCCGCGATCCTGGCGGCGTCCGGTGCCGCCGTCCTGGTCTACCAGCGTTCCAGCGCCGCGGCCCTGCAGGACCTGCTGGCCGAATTGCCTGCCGGGGTCACGCCCGTCGAGCTGGACAGCCTGGACGACGCGCCCGAGGGGGACGATGCGTTTCCGGACTGGCTGCCTCCCGCGCTTGCGGCCGCGCAGACTGGTACCCCGCCCGCCAAGCCGGCCTACATCCTTTTCACCTCGGGCAGCACGGGCCGCCCCAAGGGCGTGCCGATCAGCCATGCCAGCGTGCTGCACTACCTGACGGTGCTGGGCGAGCAGTTCGACTTCAAGGCAACGGACCGCCACACGCAGAACTTCGAACTCACGTTCGACCTGTCGGTGTTCGACCTCTTCGTTCCCTGGCGTCATGGCGGCGCGTTCTGCGTGCCGTCGGCGCTGGATGCCGCCACGCCTTATCAATACCTCAAGCGCCACGGCATCACGGTCTGGTTCTCGGTGCCCTCGGCAGTGCAGATCCTGCAGCGCAACAAGCTGCTCAAGCCCGGCAACTTCCCTACGCTGCGCATCAGCCTGTTCTGCGGCGAGGCCCTGACCTGGGACACCGCCCACGCCTGGGCGCAAGCCGCCCCGCAATCCGCGATCGCGAACCTGTACGGCCCGACCGAACTCACGATCAGCTGCTTCACCTATCAGCTTCCCTCCCCCCTGCCCGTCGCGCCCGCGGGCAGGCCCCTCGTGCCGATCGGCCGGGTGCACGCGGGCCACGTCCACCTGGTGCTGCAGGAGGACGGCACGCCCGCCCGGCCTGGCCAGGAGGGCGAACTGTGCGTTGCCGGTCCGCAGCAGTTTCCGGGCTATCTCGATGACCCGGCAAAGAGCGAGGCGGCCCATGTCCTGAAAGCCGGCGCGGACGGTGCCTGGCGCGTCTATTACCGGACCGGCGACCTCGTGAGCGAAGACGAGGCGGGGGTCGTGCACTACCTGGGACGGATCGACCATCAGGTCAAGGTCAACGGCTATCGCGTGGAACTCGAGGAGATCGAGCGTGCGATCCGCAGGCTGCCGGGTTCGCCCAACGCCGTCGTGCGCTACACGCGCAACCCCGTCAGCACCGACCAGCAGCGCAAGCTCGTTGCGTTCCTGACCGGCGAACCCCGGGACGACCGGGAGATCCTGCGCGAGCTGGCGCGGACCCTGCCCCACTACATGCTGCCCGACGTCATCGTCTGGGCCGGCGAAGCCTTCCCGCTCAACGGCAACGGCAAGGTGGACGTGAACAGCCTGCTCGCAACCGTCGCCTGAACGCCCGCAGCCACCAGGAAGATTCGCATGCACCCACGTATCGGCGTCGACCTCGTCAGTGTCTCTCGCGTCAAGGACATGATCGCCACCGCGTTCGGCAGCACCGTCGAGCGCATGCTGCGTCCCGACGAAATCCAGGCCTGCCGGCGCGCCGGCCAGCTGGACGCCGTGTCGGTGGCCGGCCGCCTTGCCATCAAGGAGGCGGTCTTCAAGACGTTCCAGAGCCGCGGCCATCCGCTGCCCTGGCGTGACATCCAGGTTCATGGACAGCACGGCGAAGCTCCATGCGTGGCGCTCTTTGGCCGGGCGCGCCACCTTGCGAGCGCGGCCAGCATCGGCGAGGACATCACCGTCAGCCTCACCCATGAACACGACTATGCCGTGGCCGTGGCGTTCTGCCTGGCAGGCCCTTGCGTTTTCCCCACCCCTCCCTGAAGGACGATTCATGACCACAGTGCACACCCAAGGCATCGAGCAGCTCAGGCATTGGCTCGAATCCCGCAACAAGGAAGGCGTCGAGATCACGGACGACCTGGACCTGATCGAGGCCAGGCTGGTCGATTCCCTCTCTTTCGTCGAGTTCATCTACATCATCAGCGAAGCCAGCGGCCAGGAGGTCGACCCCGAGAACCTCGATCTCGAAAAGCTGAAGACGCTGCGCGCCATCGCGCAGACCTATTTCTGAGCGGCAAGGAGCATCGACATGGAGAAAGTCTCTTACACGGCCCAATGGACTGCGGCCGCCCGGGCCCTGGAGTCCGAGCGGGGCGACGACGCGCGTTTCCGTGATGACTATGCCCGCCTGCTGGCCGGCGAAAAGGGATTCGAGCTGCTGTCGCGCTATGACGGCACGGCCGTGGCCGAGTACGTCGCCCTGCGCACGCGCTTTGTCGATGACGCGATCCTGGCCATCCTTGCCAGGGAGCCCATCGAGCAGGTGGTGCTGGTGGCCAGCGGCATGGACACGCGCGCCTATCGCCTGGCGTGGCCCGAGGGCGCCACGCTCTATGAAGTCGATCACGTGGACCTGTTCACCTTCAAGAACCAGGCCTTGCAGGCCCACTCGGCCAAACGCCTGATCCCGACGGTGGACGTGGGCGCCGATCTCGCGGGCGACTGGGTGCCCAGGCTGAAGGCGGCCGGCTTCGACGCCGCGCGGCCCACGCTGTGGGTGGCCGAAGGCCTCTTCTTCTTCCTGACCGAGCAGCAGGCGGCAACCCTGTTGCGCGTGCTGGCCGAGCAATCCACGCCGGGCAGCCAGCTCGTCACGGACATGATCAGCCGCTCCCTGCTGGTGCATCCCATCACGCAGCCCTTTCTCAAGACCCTGCGCGGCGACGGAACGCCCTGGCAATTCGGCACCGACGAGCCCGAGGCGTTCCTGCGCGACAACGGCTGGCAGGCCACGCGCGTGGCGCAGCCGGGCGAACCCGGCGCGGGCGAAGGATATTGGCCCTATCCCCCCGCCGAGCGCGGCTTGCGAGGCGTGCCCCGCAATTGGCTGATCACGGCGCAACGGGCGTGACGCGGCACGGGGAGCAGCCATGAGCACCGTCACCATCGAACGCGTGGAGAGCCACCTGGCCGGCGAGCCGATCAAGATCGACGCGGTGGCCGGCCGCCTGGGCCTGCGTCCCACCGAGATCGCGGTGTTCCGCAAGATCTACGGCCTGGACGCGCTGCATTTCGACCCGGACCAGGACATCCACGATCTCGTGCTGCCCGCGCCGCGGCGCCTGCTGGCGGCGCTGGATGCAGCCACGCGGGCCAGCATCCGCTACGTGATCTATGCCCACACCATGCAGACCGTCGCCCCTCCCGATGTGGACCTGGCGCGCCAGATCCGTGACCGGCTGGGCCTGTTCCACGCCGAAGCGTTCGCGCTGGGGCAGCAGGCATGTGTCAGCAGCCTGGGCGCGGTCGACCTGGCCGGCAAGCTGCTTGCCGCGGAGGGGTCGCCCGGCCAGCACGCGCTCATCGTCACGGGCGAACAGGCCTACAGCAGCCAGATCCAGCTGATTCCCCACAGCGCCATCATGGCCGAGGCAGGCGCGGCCTGCCTCGTCTCCCGGGATGGCGCGGGCGACGTGGTGCGCGCCTTCGTCGTGCACACCCACGGCGGCTACGCGGCCGGCCTGCTGCTGGACGAGGACGGCATCCGGGGGTTTGGCGCGGCCTATCCGGAAGCGCTGGCCAGCGTCATCCGCCAGGCCATCGACGAAGCGGGGCTGTCGCTCGACGACATCGCGCTGGTCATCCCGCACAACGTCAACGCCATCAGCTGGAGGCAGGTCATCAAGACGATCGGCCTGCCGCCCGAGCGCTTCTTCCTCGACAACATCGCGCGCACCAGCCATTGCTATGCCTCGGACGCCTTCGTGAACTACACCACGCTGCGCGACGCCGACAGGCTCGCCCCGGGGCGGCATTACGTCGTGGCGTCCGTCGGCCTGGGCGCGACCTTCGGCGCCATGGTGCTGACCCATGGAGGGACGGCGTCATGACCCGGTCCGCCGCCTCCCGCATCGCCGCGCTGCGCCGCGCGCTCACGGGCGACAGCCAGGCGCGGCTGGTCTGGCTCTGCAATTTCGAGGTCGAGCGAGACTGGGCCGTGGGCCACACCGGCATCCCCGGCCAGGGACTGGCGCAAAGCACGGCGGTGGTGCGGCGTCTGCAGGAACAGGGTTTCCTGCTGGCCGAGCCCGGCGACGTCGTCATCACCAGCGTGCCGGCGGACGCCGGCTTCCTGGACTACCTGGCGCGCGCGGGCCTGCCCGTGGCGAAGGAACTGGTGGTGCCCGATCCTGGCGGACTCGGGCCCGTCGCCAGCATCCTGCAATCGCCGGCCGCGCTGGCCGGCCTGCGCGCGCTTGCGCAGGCCGGACTGCACCTTGCCCCGATGGGGGTCTCCGACGGGATCGAGGCGCTGGCAGAGGCCACCGGCCTGCCGCTGGCCGGCCCGCCCGCCCGGGTCTGTGTTCGGGTCAACAGCAAGCAATACAGCCGCGACCTGGCGCATAGGCTGGGCTTGCGCGAGATTCCCGGCGTCAATTGCCACACGGTGGACGAGTTGGCGCATGCCCTCCTGCACGGCGGCGCCGGACCGTTCCCGCTGATCGTCAAGGATGCCTACGGCGTGTCTGGCCGTGGCCTGCTGGTCCTGCGCGACCTCGCCGCGGCGCGCGCGCTGCAGGCAATGGTGGCCCGCCGCGCCGAGCGCACGGGCAATGGCACCGTGCACCTGCTCGTCGAACAGTTCCTGGACAAGCAGGCCGACCTGACCTACCAGGTCACCATCGGCCGGGACGGCGCGGTCAGCTTCGATTTCGTCAAGCGGGCCTTGATCCATCAAGGCGCGCCGCAAGGCCACCTCATCCCCGCCGGACTGACAGGCGCGCAGCACCGGGATATCGAATCCGCGGCGCACAAGCTGGGCGCGGCCCTCCATGCCGACGGCTATTTCGGCGTGGCCGGCATGGATGCGCTGATCGACGCGCAGGGGCTCGTCCGTCCCGTGGTGGAGATCAATGCACGGCTGAACCTGTCCAGCTACCAGGAGCGCGCGCTGCAGCGTTTCCTGGCGCCGGATGGCCAGGCCGTCGGCCGCCAGCTGGCGGTCCCCGCCGGGGAGGCGCCGCTGTCGTTCGCGCACCTGCTCGACGTGCTGGGCCCCTCGGGCCGCCTGCCCGAGAACGGCGCGGGACTCCTCATCACCTGCTTTGGCACCGCCAACGCCGGCGGCGATGCGCCCGGCACGCGGGCCGGCCGGTTGTACACCCTGTTCTTCGGCCGCGATCCGGCGGCCCTGGATGCGCTGCAGGACGCCGTCGCCCGCGCGCTGTCGGGCCTGCGCAATCCGCACCCCGCCCTGCATTGAAGGAGACGCACATGGACCTCACGCTTGCGCCCGGCCAACGGCAGGCCTACCTGGCCCTGGCCGAGCAGTACGGCACGCCGCTCTATGTGTACGACGGCGACGCCATCGCGGCCCGCTATCGCCAACTGCGGGCGGGCCTGCCGCCCGAGGTCGAGATCTACTATTCCTTGAAGGCCAACCCGAACGTCAGCGTATGCGCGCTGCTGGGCCGGGAGGGCGCGGGCGCCGAGGTCTCGTCGCTGGCCGAGCTGGAAACGGCGCGCTGGGCGGGCGTGGCCGCGCAGGACACGATATTCCTCGGCCCCGGCAAGAGCCACGAGGAGCTGCGGGCCTGCGTGGCTACGCCGCCCCTGGCCGTCATCGTCGAGTCGCTGCAGGAACTGGCCGCGCTGGAGCGGCTCGCTGCCGCGGCCCGCCAGCCGCTGGACATCCTGCTGCGCGTCAACCCGGCCGCCAGCGCCCGGCATCGCGGCCTGTCCATGGGCGGCAAGCCCAGGCAATTCGGCATCGACGAAGAGACCGTCCTGGCCAGCGCCGACACCCTGCGTGCCTTGCAATGGCTGCGCCCGCGCGGCCTGCACGTGTTCTTCGGCACCCGTTTCCTGGACTACACCGAGATCGTCGCCAATACGCAGCGGGTATTCGAACTGGTGCATGCCTACGAGGCCGCCACCGGGCTGGCCGCCGACATCGTGGGCATCGGCGGCGGCTTCGGCGTGGCCTATTACGACAACGAGGCCGACCTGGACATCCAGGCGCTGCTGCCCGCGCTGTCGAACACGGTCCGGCACTTCCTGGCAGGCCGGGGCGCCACCCGCATCATCACCGAGCAGGGGCGCTACCTGACCGCCGAAAGCGGCGCGTTCCTGACCCGGGTGCGCTATGCGAAACCCTCGCGGGGGCAGGTATATGCGGTCGTCGACGGCGGCACCAATCACCACCTGAGCGCCGTGGGCGTCGGCAATGTGCTGAAGAAGGATTTTCCGCTGGTGTCGCTGGCGCCGGCGGACGCCCGTGCCACGGTGCCCGTCACGGTGGCAGGCCCCTTGTGCACCCCCAGCGACGTGCTGGCCAGGAGAGTCCCCCTTCCCGATCCCGAACCTGGCGACCTCCTGGCCGTGCTGCGATCAGGCGCCTATGGTCCGTCCGCCTCGCCCGGCCTCTTCCTGGGCCACGGCTTCCCGGCGGAGGTCCTGCTGCGCGACGGCGAATCGCATCTGGTGCGCCGCCGCGACACGCCACGGGACGTGCTCGCGCCGCAGCGGCTGGCGCCCCCGTTTGCTTCCCTTCCTTCCTTACCTGACGAGGCTTCCATGACCCGATCCACCATCGTGCACACCCTAGGCGCCGTCATCTCGCGCGTCACCGGCCAGGAGACAGGCGAGGTCACGGCGCGCACCCGCGTCTTCGATGACCTGAACCTGGACTCGATCTCCATCCTCGAGGTTCTCGTGGCGCTGGAGAACGAGTTCGGCATCGATGTCGATCCCGACGAGCTCACCGCGCAGGACCTGGAAACGCTGGGCGCTGTCGCCGACTACGTCGAGGCGCGCCTGCCCGAAACGCAGCGCTGAAAGGAGCCTGCCATGCAAATCGTCCATGCCCGACACGTGCGCCTGCCCGCCCGACCCCGACCGGACTGGCTGGGCGTGAACCAGTCGCTCTACCAGGACCTGCTGGGCCGTCACGGCCGCCAGGTGGATGAGACGCTGCTTGCGCGCGGCAGCTTCCACACCCATCAGGATCTGGCGGACGCGCTGCTGGCCGAAACCTTGCCTAGCCGGCCGCAACTCATCCTGGTGGCCCAGGCCCTGCCCGACCTGCTGCCCTTCACGGCGGTCGCGCCCTACATCGACCACCTGCTGCATGGCAACGGCACGCAGACGCTCTGCCTGGGGGTGTCGCAGACAGGCATCGCCGCGCCTTTTTTCGCCTTGCGGATCGCCGCGGCCTACGCCGGACAGTCGCGGTATCGCGAAGCCGCGATCTTCATCCTGGAACAGGCCACCCTGCCCGCCTCGCGCCCCGGTGTCGATGCCGGGAACCTCGCGGATACCGGCGTGCTGCTGCTGACCGGCAGCGGCGGTGGCGGACGGCATCTGCCCTTGAGCGTGCGCCGCGCGCCGGATGCCGCCACGCTGGAAAGCCTGGTGCGCGAGATCCTGGCGCAACCGCCCGGCGACGCGCCCGAACACGTGATCCTGGGGCATGCCTTGCCCTGGGAAGGGCTCGGCGTGCCGGTGACGCGGGCGCGGCCAGACCAATACACCACGGGCGTGTGGAGCGCGCTGGCGGCGCTGGACCCGCCGGTGCACCGCGTGCTCGTGGCCGATGCGGACCCCGGTTCGGGGGACTATCACCTGGCCGTCCTGGCCTCGCCAGCCACGGCCGCCCATTGATGCCCCCCCTCACCCCGTCTTTCGCGAGGACGCGATGACAGACCCTGCCCTGCTCGCCAGCCGTTCCCTGAGACCGGCGGGCTTCTCCGCGCCCTCCGCCGGCGCCGTCGTCTTCTTCCCCTACGCGGGCGGCGCAGCCGCCAGCGGCAGGCGGCTGCTCGAGCATCTGGACGCGACCCTGGCGGGCCTGGCCGTCCAGTATCCCGGCAAGGGCGACCGCAAGCAGGAAGCGGAGCCTCACGCCATCGAGGACCTGGCCGCCGACATCGTGGAAGACCTGGCGCAGGCGGGCCTGCTGGCGGGTCCGCCATTGACCCTCTACGGACACAGCATGGGCGCGGCGGTGGCCTTCGAGACCGCGCTGCAGCTGGAGGCCGGCGGACACGTCCCCCGGCTCGTGTGCGTCTCGGGCAGGCGCGCGCCCTCGGTTTCGCTTGGCTTCACCCTGCCGCTGAGCGACGCGGTGATCCTGCGCAACATCGAGGCCGGCGCGGGGGTGCCGGCCGAGGTCCTGCGCAACCCCAAGTTCCGCGACGCCCTGATCGCGGGGGTGCGCAACGACTACACGATGAACGTGACCTATCACCGGCCACCCGAGGCCACGCTGCGGGCGCCCTTGCGCTTCCTGCTGTCGGATGCCGATCCCTACGTCGACGAAGCGGCGGCACTGGCCTGGCGCGCCCACGCCGCCGGCGCCTTCGACCTGCTGCACTTCCAGGGCGGGCATTTCTTCATCGACCAGAACCTGGACGCCGTCGCGCGGGCCTTGCGCCAGGGGTGACGCGCGCAGGCAATGTTTTTATTCCAAAACAGTACATAAACAATCGTGCGTATAGATTAGTATCGTCGGACATTGTCACACCTGGCGCCTCGCCAGGCCCGTCCCTTCCCGTCCTGCGCACATGATCCGCTTCCAGCCCACCCGCCGCCGCATCCTTTCCCTGGGTGCCGCCAGCCTGCTCGGCGCCGCCGTCCTGCCCCGGCCGGCACGCGCCAATCCGGTCTTTCCATCCAAGCCGGTACGCATCGTCCTTCCCTATCTCACCAGCGGCCCCAACGGCATCGCCACCCGCATCCTGGCCGACCAGCTGTCCGAGCAATGGGGCGTGCCCGTGATCGTCGACAGCAAGCCCGGCGGCAACGGCACGATCGGCGCCTTGGCCGCCAAGGACGCCCCGGCCGACGGCTACACCCTGCTGTCGGGCGCCATGTTCGTGGTGCTCAATCCCCTCATCGACACGCAGACGCGCTTTGCCACCGGCGACTTCCTGCCCATCGCGAGCTTCGGCGCGCCGCCCAACGTGATCGTGGTGCGCGAAGACTCGCCGTGGCGTTCGCTGGAAGACCTGGTGGCCGCGGCCCGCAAGGCGCCCGGCCGGCTTGCCACCCCGCATCCGGGCGTCGGCAGTTCGGTGCACCTGGGACTGAGCCTGTTCCTGAAGGATGCGGGCATCGAGGCCATCGTGGCGCCGTACAAGGGCTCGCCCCCTTATGTCGTGGACCTGCTGGGCGGGCAGCTGGACTTCGCCTTCCTCAGCGTGCAACTGGCGCTGCCGCAGGTCCAGGGCGGCAAGCTGCGCGTCCTGGCCACGGTGTCGAACCAGCGGCTGGCGGAGCTTCCCGATGTCCCCACGCTGGCCGAGGCCGGCTATCCGCAGGCCGTGGTCACGCCCTGGTCGGGGCTCTTCGCGCGCGCGGGCACCCCCGAAGACGTGCTGCAGGCCTTGCGGCGCGCCACGCAACAAGCCTTGGCGAATGCCCAGGTGCAGCAGAAATACCGCCAGATGTATGCCGAACTCCCGCAGGACCCCTTGCAGTTCGGAGCGCTGGTCAGCGCCGAGGAAACGCGTTGGCGCAAGATCGTCGCCAGCCGTGCCATCCAGGATCTTTGATGCGGCGGACGCTCCCCCTGGTGAGCCAGCCGGCGACGGCCTGCCCGCCCGCTTCAGGCGATGGCCGGCTTGCGCCTGCGGCTGCGGGGCGCGGCCACGGCCTGTGCCAGCACCCGCTGGCGGGACAGCAGGCGCGCGGTCTTGAAGAGCGCATCGTCGCCCATCAGCGAGGCGACGTTGGCAGAGGTCTGGTAGGCCAGGAGCGAGAACGCCAGCGCCTGCACGTCGGTGTCGGGCAGCAGTTGCCCGGCTTCCTTCGCGGCCTCTATCCATTCGCGCAGGCGCGCCAGCCCGGCGTGCCGGTAGCTGTTGATCGTGTCGCGGATCCTGCCCGGACGCGCCCGGTATTCACTGCTGACCGCGTTCAGGAAACATCCGCCGGGCAGCACGCGGGCCTCCACGAAGTCATACCAGTTGTCGATCCAGGCAAGCAGGCGGTCCAGCGGCGTGCGCCTGGCCGCGGCCGGCAGCACCACCGCCTCGCGGAACCGTTCCATGACGCGCAGGAAGGTGGCGATCTGCAGCGATTCCTTGTCGCCAAACAGCACGGTGATATTGCCTTTGCTGACACCCGCCTCGGCGGCCAGGCGGCCGATGGTGATGCCTTCGAGGCCCTCGACCGAGGCGATCGCGATGGCGTGATCCAGGATGTGCGCCCGCGAACGGTCGCCGCGCAGGCGGCGGCCGTCGGTTTCTTCAGTCGTCATGGTGGATGTCCCTGACCGTCAATAAGGTCGTCTGTACGTTTTTTTCATCATAGCAGGCCGTATTTTCCATGTCCGCGATTTCCGACACTTCCCCCACCTCCAGTGCGCTGTCCCTGCGCCGGGGCGACGCCGTGCGCGCCCTGATCGCCGCCACCCGCCACTTGCCGCGCGAGCCCGACGGGCGTCCCGCGGACCTGCCGGAAGTGGCCCGCCAGCTCACCCGCCTGGCCTTGCGCACCGAGCTCTTTCCCGAGGCGGACTTCCCGACCGATCCGACGCGCACCACGACCTTCTATCGCCTGGCGGAAGACCCTGACGGCGGCCACGCCCTGTACGTCTCGGCCAGCCTGCCCGGCCGCAAGCAGTTGCCGCATGACCACACGACCTGGGCCGTCATCGCCGGCATCCGGGGCCTGGAGCGCAACGTGGTCTACCAGCGCCACCCCGCGCCGGAAGCGGGCCGCTACACCTTGTCGGAACAGGCCGCGGTCACGGTCGGCCCCGGCGACGCCGTGACCTTGGCGCCCGAGGCCTATCACACCACCGAGATCGTCGGCGACACCCCTGCGCTGCACCTGCACTTCTATGGCCTGAGCCAGGAGCGGATGGTGGACCGGGTCAAGTTCGACGGCCCCGAAGGCGGCGTGCCCCTCCCGGTTCCCGTCCCGACCCAGATCCGCCATCCCGTCGTCTCGGCCCAAGCGCTGCGCACCTGGCTGCAAGGTGCCGAGCCCGTCGCCGTCCTGGACGTGCGCGACGAAGCCGCCTACGCCCGCGGCCATCTTCTGCAGGCCTCGAACGCGCCGCTGGGCCGCCTGCCCTGGCTGGCGCCCGTGCTGCTGCCCGCCCTGGGCACGCTGATCGTCGTGGTCGACGAAGACGAGGCGCAGGACCAGGCCCACGCCGCCGCGGCCCGCCTGGTCAGGCAGGGCTACGCGAACGTTTCGGTGCTGCACGGCGGCACGCGGGCCTGGCAGGCCGCCGGCCATGCGCTCTACCAGGGCGTGCACGTGCCGGGCAAGGCGCTGGCCGAACTGTCACGCCTGGCGCTGTCCATCCCGGAGGTGGATGTGCCCACGTTCCGCCGCTGGCAGGCCGAGGGCCGCCCTTTGCGCCTGCTGGATGTGCGTCCGCACGAGGAGTACCGGCGCTATTCGATCCCGGGTTCGGTCAACTGTCCCACCGGCACGCTGGCCTTGAGCGTGCCGGCACTGGCGCTCGCGCCGGGCGAAATCCTCGTGGTGCATTGCGCGGGACGCGCGCGCAGCCTGATCGCCGCGCAGACGCTGGTGGCCACCGGACTTCCCCATCCCGTCCATGCCTTGCGCAACGGCACCATGGACTGGGAACGCAACGGCGGCACGCTGGCGGTGGGCCAGGACCAGGCGCTCGCGTTGCCTGCCACGTCCAGCTATCCGCAGCGCGCGCGTGCCGATGTGGTGCGCCTGCGCGCGGGCGTGCCCTATGTCTCGGCCCAGACGGTGGCGGCGTGGCTGGCGGAGTCCTGGCGGCCAGTGCACCGGCTGGACATTCGCGAGCCGGACGAGTTCGAGGCCGGGCACCTGCCGGGCTGGCGCAACACGCCAGGCGGCCAGTTGCTCCACACCCTGGATGCGCAGGTCGCCGCGCGCAACGCGCGCATCGTGCTGGTTGACTGGGACGGGGTGCGGGCGCCCTATATCGCCGCCTGGCTCGCCGCCTGGGCCCGGCACGATGTGGCCCTGCTGCGGCCGGATGCCCGCGCGCTGTTGCAGACCGGCTCCGATTTCGCGCCCCTGCGCCGCGTGAACGACCAGGCCGCGCCGTGGATCGGGCCGGCCGCGCTTGCCTCGGCCCTGGCGGCCGGCAACGCGGCCGTCTTCGATGTCGGCCGCGGCACCCACTACCAGGACTGGCACATCGCCGGCGCCCGCCACGCCACGCTGGCCAGTCTGCGGGCATGGTTGGCGCAAGGACAGGACGCAGGCCTGCGCATCGTGCTCAGCGCGGACGACAGCGCGCATGCCCAATCCCTTGCCGCGGAACTGCGTGACGCGGGCCATGCCAATGTCCTGGCCCTGCTGGGCGGGAATCGCCGCTGGCGACGCGAGGGCCGTCCGGGCGACAGCGGCGGCGCCAGCCTGCCGGGAACCGACGATGCATGGCGCGGCCCGCACACCTTGCGCGACGCGGACGCGCGCGCGGCGGCGTTTGCCGAATACGTGGCGTGGGAGGCCGGCCTGCCCAGGCAGCTGGCCGACGCCGGCGACGATGACTACGACCCCGCGCGCGCGCCCGCCGCCCCCGCGCTGCCCGGGGCGGGAACAGGAGACCCGCATGCCCTTGCCTGAGGTGGCCGGCGTCCCCTCGCCCGTGGACGGCGAGGTCTTCCATCCCGGCGAGCGCCTGCTGCAGGCGCACTTTGGCGTGCGCACGCGCGTGGCCGAGAACGGCGTGCGCGCCATCCAGCCCGCGCTGGCAACGCCGCACCAAACCTTTCTTCAAACCTTGCGCTACGTGCTGCTTGCCGCCTGCGACGCGCAGGGCTGGCCCTGGGCCTCGGTCCTGCTGGGCCAGGCCGGCTTCGTCGACGCCCCGGACGCCTCGACGCTGCATATCCGCGCCCGGCCGCGCGAAGACGATCCGCTCCTGCCCGCCCTGGTCTCGGGCGCCGCGGTCGGCATGCTGGGGATAGACCTGGCGGCGCGCCGGCGGATCCGCGTGAACGGACGCCTGGCCCTTGGCGGGCCGCAGGGCATGGTACTGGCGGTGAGCCAGGCCTACAACAATTGTCCTCAGTACATCTGGCCACGCACGGACGGCGCGGGCGCACCGTCACATGGCGCCGCCGGCGCGGGCCCCACGGAGGAATCCGCCGTGCTGCCTGCGGCCATCGCCACCACCGTCGAGGACCAGGCCGTCCGAGCCCTCCTCGCGCGAGCGGACACCTTCTTCATCGCCAGCAGCTACCAGGCCCGTGACGACGATCCCGCCCGGGTGGCCTCGGGGGTGGATGTCTCCCACCGAGGCGGGCGGCCAGGTTTCCTCACGCTGGCGCAGGGCCGCCTGAGCTGGCCCGAATACACCGGCAACGCCTACTTCAATACGCTGGGGAACCTGCTGGTGGACGGACGCTGCGCCTTGCTGGTGCCCGACTTCGAGACCGGCGCGGTCCTGCAATTGCAAGGCCTGGCCACGCTGGACCTGTCGCCCCCGCCCGCCACGCCGGCGCAGGCCGGCCTGGACGAGGGACTGCGACGCAATGCCGTCGTGCACCTGGCCCCCCGGCAGGCCGTGCTGCGCCCCGGGGTGCTGCCGCCCGATTGGTTGCTGCTCGACCGTGCCAGCACCCGTGACACCACCCTGTAGCGCCTTGCGCCATCGAGGTTCCCCGCTGATTTTCCCTTCGCCACGAGATACGCCATGATGCCTTTCCAGATGACGCAGCGCCTGGCGCGCACCCTGCACGGCCTGACCTTGACCCTGGCCCTGCTGACGCTCCTGCCCGCCTCCCAGGCCGCGGAGACGCCGCGGCGCGGCGGCGTGCTGACCGCCATCGTCCAGCCCGAGCCGCCCAATCTCACCGTGGCGTTGCAGCAGTCCTCGCCCACGCAACTGGTCGCCAGCAAGATCTATGAGAGCCTGCTCACCTATTCCTTCGACCTGAAGCCCTTGCCCAGCCTGGCCCGCAGCTGGGAGGTCTCGCCCGACGGGCTGACCTATACCTTCCACCTGCAGCGCGGCGTCACGTGGCACGACGGGCGTCCCTTCAGTTCCGACGACGTCGTGTTCTCATACCAGAAGGTCCTGGCCGGCAATGCCCGCACCCGCGGCCTGATGGCCAATGTCGCCTCGCTGGAGGCGCCGGATGCCAATACCGTGGTCTTCCGGCTCAAGGCGCCCTACGCCGCCTTCCTGTATGCCTTCGACCTGGGCGGCGGGGCCATCTATCCGCGCCACCTGTACGACACGGACGTGCCGCTGGCACAGAACCCCAACAATGCCACGCCCATCGGCACCGGGCCGTTCAAGTTCAAGCGCTGGGAACGCGGCGCCTACATCGAGCTCGTGCGCAACGAGCACTACTGGCAGGCCGGCAAGCCCTATCTGGACGGCATCACCTATCGTGTCATCCCGGATGCGGCGTCGCGCCGGCTCGCCATCGAGCAAGGCACCGTGCAACAGGCCGTGGGCCAGGACATCGAGCCCACCGACCTGGCCCGGGTGGCGGCGCTGCCCCACATCGCCAGCACCCGCAAAGGCTACGAATACTGGTCGTCCATGCACTTCCTGGAACTCAACGCCCAGCGCAAGCCCTTCGACGACAAGCGCTTCCGGCAGGCCCTGGCCCACGCCATCAACCGGGAATTCATCACCGAGAAGATCATGTTCGGCACCGGCGTCGTCCCGACCGGGCCCATCCACCGCAACACCCGCTATTACGACCCCGACGTGCGCCGCTATGCCTACGACCCCAAGCGCGCCATCGCCTTGCTCGACGAAATCGGCTTGAAGCCCGATGCCAATGGCGTGCGGGTCACCATCGGCTTCATCCCCTCGCCTTTCGGGGAGCTCCAGCGCCGCATCGCGGAGGTCATCCGGCAGAACCTGTCGCAGGTCGGCATCAAGGTCGAGATCGAGAACCTGGACCTCGGCGGCGTGATATCGCGCGTGTCGAACTGGGACTACGACGTGCACGCCAATGGCGTCTTCCAGTATGGCGACCCCGCGATCGGGGTTGCGCGCACCTACCTGGGCAGCAACATCCGCAAGGGGGTCATGTACAGCAACACCTCCCACTACAACAATCCCGAGGTGGATGCGCTGTTCGAGGAAGCCGCCCGCAGCAACGACGAAGCCCGGCGCCAGGCGCTGTATTCCCGCATCCAGAAGATCCTGGCCGAGGACGTGCCGGTGCTCTGGCTTGCCGAGACCAGCTACACCACCTTGCTGGACCGTCGCGTGCGCGACGCCATCGTGACCGGCCTGGGCGCCAACGGCATCTATGGCGACGCGTGGCTGGCCGAACCATGACCGGCATGGGCAAGGTCCTGCGGCATCGCATCGCCAAGAGCCTGCTGGTGCTGGCGTGCATCGCGCTGCTGAATTTCTTCCTGGTGCGCGCGGCGCCCGGCGACCCGGCGCTGATCCTGGCCGGCCAGTCCGGCGCCGTCGATGCCGGCACCCTTGCCCAGTTGCGCCAGGACCTGGGGCTGGACCGTCCGCTGCCCGCCCAGCTGGGCAGCTACCTGTGGGGCCTCGCCCAGGGCGACCTCGGCGTGTCGCACCGCCAGCAGGCGCCCGTGCTGTCGCTCATCCTGGCGCACCTGCCGGCCACCTTGCTGCTGACCGTCACGGCCTATCTCTTCGCCCTGGCCGCAGGGGTGGGACTGGGCCTGGCGGCGGCGGCGCGCGCGGGACGATGGACCGACAACGCCGTCATGACGCTGGCGCTGCTGGCCTATGCCACGCCGCTCTTCTGGATCGGGCTGATGGCGGTGCTGGTGTTCTCGGTGCAATGGCAGTGGCTGCCCGCCTTCGGCTACGAGACCGTCGGCGCGGCGTACACCGGCTGGGCACGCGTCCTGGATATCGGCCGCCACCTCCTGCTGCCGGCCTTGACGCTCGGGCTGTTCCACATGGCTGTCTATGCCAGGCTGACGCGCGCCTCCGTGCTGTCGGTGCGGCGCCTGGACTTCGTGCGCACCGCGCGGGCAAAGGGCCTGCCAGAGCGCGACATCGCCCGGCGCCACGTGCTGCGCAATGCGCTGCTGCCGCTCATCACCTATGCCGGCATCCAGGCCGGCAACCTGGTGGGCGGCTCGCTGGTCGTGGAGACGGTCTACGCCTGGCCGGGCATCGGCCGGCTTGCCTATGAAGCGCTGATGCAGCGCGACTACAACCTGCTGCTGGGGGTCTTCCTGATCGCCTCGGTGCTCGTCGTGCTCATCAACCTGTTGACCGATCTCCTCTACACCCTGGCCGATCCCCGTATCGAACTGACATGACGACGATGCTTGCCCTTTCCAGACGGCACCCGGGCGGCGCGGCAGGACTCCTGCTGCTGGCGGGCGTGCTGCTGCTGGCGCTGGCTGCGCGCTGGCTGTATCCCGGCAACCCCTGGGACATGGTGGAGGGGCCTTTCCTGCCGCCGTTGTCGCCGGGCCTGCCGCTGGGCTCGGACATGCTGGGGCGCGACGTGGCCGCCGGCATCGTGCACGGCACGCGCGCCACGCTGCTGCTGGGCGCCGTGTCGGCCGGCGTCGCGATGACACTGGGCGTGGGGCTCGGTGCGCTCGCCGGTTACCACGGCGGCAGGCTGGACCACTGGATCGTGGGTCTCATCGAGGTGTTCCAGACCATCCCCGGCTTCCTGCTCGCCGTGGTGGTGGTCGCCATCCTCACCCCCAGCCTCGGCACCGTGACCGGCGCCATCGCGCTGGTGACATGGCCGGGCCTGGCCCGGCTGGTGCGCGCGGAATTCCTGAGCCTGCGCCAGCGCGAGTTCGTCCAGTCAGCCGTGCTGGCGGGCCAATCCGCCGGCCGCGTCATCCTGACGCAGATCCTGCCCAACGCCCTGGCGCCCATCATCGTGTCCGGCTCGATGATGGTGGCCAGCGCCATCCTGCTGGAGTCCGCGCTCAGCTTCCTGGGGCTGGGCGATCCGGACACGATGACCTGGGGCTACCTGATCGGTGCATCGCGCAGCGTCTTGCGCGATGCCTGGTGGATGAGCGCCTTTCCAGGGCTTGCCATCCTGCTGACCGTGCTCGCGCTCAATCTCGTGGGCGAGGCGCTCAATGATGCGCTGGATCCGCGCCGCAGCGGCACCGGAGCCGCGGCATGACGGCGTTGCTCGCGGTCAACGGCCTGTGCATCCAGACGCTTTCGGGCACTCCGCTGGTCAGGGACATCTCGCTGTCCATCGCTCGCGGCGAAATCGTCTGCGTCGTGGGGGAGTCGGGCTCGGGCAAGTCCCTCACGGCGCAGGCGTTGATGGGCCTGCTGCCCGCCGAGTCGCTGCGCCTGGCGGCGGGCAGCATCCGCCATCATGGCCGCGAACTGGCCGGCCTCGACAATCGCCAGTGGCAGGCCGTCCGCGGCCGCGCGCTGGGCATGGTCTTCCAGGAACCCATGAGCGCGCTGAACCCCGTGCTGCGCGTCGGAGACCAGGTCGAGGAAGCGCTGCGGCTGCCTGGCCCGCAGGGCGTGCGCCTGGATGCCCGCGCCCGCCGGGCGCGGGTGCTTGCCCTGTTTGACGATGTCGGGCTGCCCGACCCCGCTGCGCTGGCAGCCGCCTATCCCTTCCAGCTGTCGGGCGGCCAGCGCCAGCGGGTGATGATCGCCATGGCGCTGGCCCGCGCACCGGACATCCTGATCGCGGACGAGCCGACGACCGCGCTGGACGTGACCACGCAGGCGCGGATCCTGGCCTTGATCCGCGCCTTGCGCGACAGCCGCGGCATCGGCGTGCTTTTCATCACGCACGACTTCGGCGTGGTCGCGGATATCGCGGACAGCATCGTGGTGATGCGCCACGGGGAAATCGTGGAAAGCGGGCCGGCGCAGGCCATACTTGCACGGCCCGCCCACCCCTACACGCGCAGCCTCATCGCCGCATTGCCGCGCCCGACGGAACGTCCGGTCCGCCCGCCGGCCGGCCAGCCCATCGCGCAAGCCAGCGGGCTGCGCAAGCGCTACGGCGGCCAGGCAGGCAGGTCCGTGCTGGCGCTGGACGACGTGAGCCTGGCCATCCATCCGGGCGAGAGTCTGGGCGTCGTTGGAGAATCCGGCTCGGGCAAATCGACACTGGGCCGTGTGATGGTCGGGCTGACGCCCGCCGACGCGGGCACGCTGCACCTGGACGGCACGCCGTTGCCCTGGACGCCCCAGGCCTGGCGCGGCCATCGGCGCACCGTGCAGATGGTGTTTCAGGATCCCTATGCCTCGCTCAATCCGCGGCATCGGGTGCGCGACGCCATTGCGCAAGGCCCTGTCGCGCAAGGCGTTCCCGCGGCGCAAGCCCGCGCCGAGGCCAGCGCCTGGCTGGAGCAGGTCGGCCTGGATGCGCGGCTGGGGTCCCGTTACCCCCATGAGTTCTCGGGCGGCCAGCGCCAACGCATCGCCATTGCCCGGGCCCTGGCCCTGCGCCCTCGCCTGCTGGTCGCCGACGAACCGGTGTCGGCGCTGGACGTCTCGACACAGGCACAGATCCTTCGCCTGCTGGAGGACTTGAAGTCGCGTCACGGCCTGGCGCTGCTCTTCATCACCCACGACCTGCGGGTGGCGGCCAGGTTGTGCGAGCGCATCGCCGTCATGCAATCGGGCAGGATCGTCGAGCAGGGCGATGCGTCGACCCTCCTGCGGCACCCCGCGCATGCCTATACCCGTGAGCTGGTGCAGGCGATTCCCGGCCAAGCCTGGATGGAGGCGCTGGACAAGCGGGCCGTGGCCTAGGCCCTGTCAGCGCTGGCAACAGACCCTAGTCCGAGGCTTGCGGCAGCCCGAAACGCGCCTCGTAGATCTCGGCCAGCCAGTCCACGAACACCCGCAAGCGCGGGGCGAGCTGCCTGTGGAAGGGATACATCGCCGACACCGGCAGGTCCGGGCACTGCCATTGCGGCAGCACCTGCACCAGCCTGCCGTCCTCCAGGAACGGCGCCACCCGGAAGCGCGGCACCTGGATCAGGCCGCAGCCCGCCAGGGCGGCTTCGGCATAGCTGTGCGCGTCGCTGACGCGCATCCATCCCTTCGCCTCGAATGATGCAATGTCTCCGTCCATCCACACCGTGAACGGATAGCGGCTGGCATTGCCGCGCGAGAAGAAGCCCACCGCCTGGTGCGCGGGCAGCTCGTCGGGATGCTGCGGCGTGCCGTGGCGCGCCAGGTAATCGGGGCTGGCGCACAGGATCTCGGGCATGTTGGCCAGGCGCCTTGCCACCAGCGTGGAGTCGCGCGGCTGGCCAGCCCGCACCACGCAGTCGATGCCCTCGCCCACCAGATCGACCAGGCGGTCGCCGCAACTGATGATGAGTTCGATGCGCGGATGCCGCGCGTGGAATTCGCCGATGCGTGGCAGGATGACATGGGTGGCGTGCACACCGTGCAGGTCCAGGCGCAAGGTGCCGCGCGGGCTTTCGGCGGTGGCACGCAAGGCCGACTCGGCATCGTCCAGCTCCTGCAGCACCCGCAGGCAGCGCGCGTGGAAGGCCTGGCCATCCAGCGTGGGCCGCACCTGGCGCGTGGTGCGCTCCAGCAGGCGTGCGCCCAGCCGGGTTTCCAGCGCCTTGATGGCATGCGTGGCCGTGGCGCGGGGAATGCCTTGCGCCTGCGCGGCCAGCGTGAAGCTGCCCAGCTCGACAATGCGCACGAAGAGTTGCAAGGTATCCAGACGGTCCATGTTCCAGCCTGATTGTTGTCCTGGGTTGAATTATCAAGCCAATTTTCGTGGCTTTATCCAGCCGGCTGCAACTGCAATGATGCGTCCATGGTTTTCAAGGCGGCATCCCCTCCCGGCCGCCACTACCTTCGAGTTGGAGATTTTCCATGCAAGTCCACGCAGACCAGACCCTGACCACCGCGCGCCATGCGCTCGTCACCGGCGCCTCGCGGGGTATCGGCCGTGACATCGCGCTGCGCCTGGCGGCCGATGGGCATGACGTCACCGTCAACTACCGCGCCGGGGCAGCCGACGCCGACGAAACCGTCGCCGCCATCCGGGCCCTGGGCCGCCGTGCCTTGGCAATCCCGGCCGATGTCGCGCAGCCCGCGGATGTCGCCCGGCTGTTCAACGAAGCAAGCGCCACGTTGGGGCCGGTGCATGCCGTCGTCCACAATGCGGGCGTCATGCAGAACGCGCCCATCTCGCCCGACACGCTCGAGGTCTTCGATCGCACCATCGCGGCCAACCTGCGCGGCGCTTATCTCGTACTGGCCGAAGCCGCCCGCCGCCTGAAGCAAGGTGGACGCATCGTTGCGGTGTCCACCAGCGTCATCGCCTTGTCGCCGCCGGGGTATGGCGCCTACATCGCCTCGAAGGCGGGTGTCGAAGGCCTGGTGCGCGTGCTGGCGCAGGAACTGCGCGGCCGCGGCATCACGGTCAATGCCGTGGCCCCGGGCCCCGTGGAAACCGCGCTCTTCATGACCGGCAAGACGGATGCGCAGGTCGAACACCTGCGCAAGCTGCCGCCGCTGGAACGCCTGGGCCAGCCCGAGGATATTGCCCGCGTGGTGAGTTTCCTGCTGGGCCCCGATGCCGCCTGGGTCAACTCGCAAGTGCTGCGCGCCAACGGCGGTTTCGCCTGAACCGATGCAGGACTAGTGGTTGGCTGGCCTGCCGCGCGCCGCGCGCTTGTGGCCGAAGCTGTGCACGGCGTGCAGCAGGCCGTCGCGATCAATGTGCATCAACTGCTCGGCATCGGCGGGCGCGCAGCCTGCTGCCAGCGCGGCCGCCTGCGGATCGCGCAGGAAATCCTGGCAATCCGCGTGGCCGCCATAGACGCGTGCCAGCAGGGATTCCAGGCGTTGCGCGGCTAGCAGGTCCAGCGCCACGCCGATGCCGCCGGCACCAGGCCGCGGGGCTGCTGCGGTGCTGCGCTGCGCCCTGCCGCTGGCCAGGGCCGCACGCAAGGCATCCAGTTGATCCAGCAGTACGGCCATGTCCGGATACCTGCCATCGCGCTCCAGGATCACGGTCAGCGGCTGCGGCGCCCGCGCCGCCAAGTGCGCCAGCAAGGCCGTCATGGCCTCGGGCGGATCATGCAGATGGTCATCCAGCAGGCGCTGCGTGCTGGCGCCCGGCGCGTCCACCCAGCGTCCGCCCGATACGTGCACGCAGGCCACGCGATCCAGCGGCAAGGCCTCCAGCTCGGCGATCGGATTCCGTCCCGCATTGAGCGCGTTGGCGTACAGGTTATGCAGGTCCAGCAGCAGGCGGGCGCCCGAGCCCGCCAGGATGGCTCGCACCCAGTCCGCTTCGGACAGGCTGCTGGCGGGCGGCGCCACCAGCGACGCAATGTTCTCCACCCAGGGCAGGCTGCCCACCACGGCACGCGCGCGGGATAGATTCCCCAGCGTGCCAGCCACGGTTGCCGCCGTGCGCGGTGGCGCGGCCAAGTGCCCGATCTCGATGCCATCGGCCCGCACGAACGCCAGGTGTTCCGACCAGGCCAGGGGCCGCACGGCCTCGACCAGTCTCGCCATGTCGGCCAGCCGCGTGCCGTCCACGGGATGGGCGGACGCCAACCCCAGGCCCACCGCATGCAGCACCACCGGCACGCGCGCGGCCAGGCTCGCCAGCGCGCGCACGTCCCCGGCAGGCGCACCGAACCAGTCGTCGGCAATCACTTCCAGCACGTCGATGTGCGCGCGATGCTGCTGGATGCCCGCCGCCAGCTCCGGCCGCCAGCCCATGCCCACGCGGTCGATCGTCGCGGCGCGGCTACGAGGCAAAGGCGGGACCCTTGTTTCAGTCACCCCCGCCGCCTCCGCAACCCCCACATCCACTGCCGCCGCTGCTGCTGCCGCTGTCGGCACTGCCGCCGCCGCAGCCGGTCGAACTGGTGCTGCCTCCCGAGGAGGCGCCTGCCCCGCCTGCTCCCGCGGGGGCGCTGGTGTAGCCCATATAGGCCAATGCAGGAAACGCTGCGACGGTCAGGCCTGCCAGGCCAAAGACGGAAGCCACCCAGACCACGTCGTCCTTGTTGCGGCGCATCCGCTTGGGCGAGCCGCGTCGCAGGCCGGCCATCAGCACCTGCTGCTCCTGCAAGGCCTGCGTGCCACGCGGTGTCATGCGCCGGCGCAAGGGCCGCAGGAAGACCCAGAACAGGATGGCGGCACCCGACAAGAACAACACGTTGCTGCGCCCTTCTGCCAGCGCATGCGCGACCTTGACGATTGCCAGGCCCACCATTGCCACCACCAGTACCCAGTACACCGCGCGAACGGTCGGATCAGGACCATTCAGCAAACCGGCACGGACAAGCCCTTCGCGATAATCCTTGCACACGTCCTCGGCCCAGGCCTGCTGCGCCAGGAACGTGAATATGCTGGTCGGCGTCTGGAAACGCGCCAGCACCTGACGCTCTATCTCCCGCAAGCCGCTCGTATCGGCAAAGGGAGCTGCCACCACCTTGCGTTGCGCATCCACCTTGAGCAGTTCGCGATCCAGCAGCATGAAAGCCGCGACACGCACGACCTCCTGTGCGCCGCCGCGCAGGTAAGCCAGCGCATAGGGATCGGACAGCAAGGTGCCTTCCAGGGCCGGATCCGCGCGTCTTGCCATCCTTTCCTTCAGCCAGACGCGAAATCCGAGCACCACCAATACGGCCAGCATCATGTAGGCGGCCAGAAAAGTGGGACCGGGCCAGAGTAGCGGATTGGCGGGCAAGGGAAGGCTCCAGGATGGCAAACGAGTCGGGGTGGATGTTACTGAAGCCCCGGGGCCTGTTGCCGCCCAGGGTGTATCCGCATGCAACGACGGCGCGCCATCGGGGAATCATCAATGCTAAGGTCCCGGCACCCTGGACTCGGCAACACCGCGCATGAAGGCTTTGAAGATATCCCTGTGTTGTGGCCTGGTCGGCGCAATCCTTTTTGGCCTGATCGGGCTGCTGAGCGGCGGCTTCGGCAAATTCCACTGGCTTGCCGCGGCCATCGTCGGCCTGCTGCTGGGCTTGATCGCCGCGCCGGAATTCGAACCCAAGGCGTTCCGCCATGCCGCCTGGTACCAGGCGGGCTGCGGTGCGCTGGCGGGCGGACTGGTCACGGCATGGCTGGGCTTGCCGGCCAGCACGTGCCTGATGGCGGCGGTGATCGGCGGACTGATTGCCTGGCTGGCGCCGTGGTGGCTGCATCACGTGCAGGCCCCCTGACTGGCCGCCGGTACAATCCGCCCACTTCTTTTTCGTGCGCGCGCCGACACGCGCGTGGCACACCGATCCGAGACCTGCCGTGAAACTAGCCACCTGGAACGTGAACTCCCTGAATGTGCGCCTGCCGCAGGTGCTGGACTGGCTGCGCGACAACCCCGTCGACGCGCTGGGCCTGCAGGAGCTCAAGCTCGCCGACGACAAGTTCCCGCAGCAGGCCTTCACCGACATCGGCTATCACGCCGTCTGGACCGGCCAGAAAACCTATAACGGCGTGGCCATCCTGTCGCGCGAGCCGGGCGAGGACGTCACGCGCGACATCGGCAACTACACCGATATCCAGCGCCGCGTCATCGCCACCACCCTGCCCTCGCCGGCCGGCCCCGTGCGCGTCGTCTGCGTCTATTGCCCGAATGGCCAGGCCCTGGACAGCGACAAGTACGTCTACAAGCTGGAATGGTTCCTGGCCCTGCGCGACTGGCTGAAGAGCGAGCTCGCGCGCTATCCGCGGCTGGTGGTGCTGGGCGACTACAACATCGCGCCCGCCGACGAGGACGTGCACGACCCGGCCAAGTGGGAGGGCGGCTTGCACGTCTCGCCGCCCGAGCGCGACGCGCTGAAGCAGTTGATCGGCCTGGGCCTGTCGGACGCCTTCCGTCTCTTCGAGCAGCCGCCCAAATCCTTCAGCTGGTGGGATTACCGCATGATGGGTTTCCGCCGCAACGCGGGCCTGCGCATCGACCACATCCTGCTGTCGGACCCGCTGCGCGACGCGTGCACGGCCTGCGACATCGACAAGGGCCCGCGCGGCAACACGCAGCCTTCGGATCACACCCCTGTCATCGCGACGCTGACGTTCTAATCCCCGTGCGCCTTGGCGGGCAGGCGCCAGGGCGGCAACTGGCCGTGGGTCCAGCCGCGCAACAGCCATTCCACGGGGCCGTGGCGGTAGCGTTGCAGCCACCACCTGCTGGCCAGCATCTGCGCGCCATAGATCAGCAGCCCCAGGCCTCCCGCCAGCGCCAGGGGCACGCGGTCGATCAGCGCCAGCCCGTAGGCGTGGAAGATGAACGCGCAGGCCAGCGATTGCGCCAGGTAGTTCGTCAGCGACATGCGGCCGGCCGCCGTCATCAACGCCGACAAGCGCAACGCCCAGGCATGGCCCCGTGCGCGATCCAGCGCGATCAGCACCAGCCCCGCCCAGCCCAGCGTCAGGCATGGCGCCGTCACCATGGCCACCGCCAAGCCCACGCTGACCCAGGGGGACGCGGACAGGAAGTGCGCGGTATAGGCATAGAACACGGCGCCGGGCAGCCCCACCGCCAGGCCCAGCCGGCAGGCACGCGGCAGCCAGGCCCGCCAGGCGTCTTCGCTGGCCAGCAGCCCGCGCGCCGCGGCCACCGTTCCCAACAGGAACATCGCGAACGCCCCAGGCCCCTGCACCAGCAGGATGACCCACACCATGTCGCCCAGGGTCTCCACGTTCTGTGTGATGACCGACATCGGCGTGCCGCGGTAGGCCGCCAGCGCGGCCTCCGCCTCGTCGAAGACCGCAGTGCCCTTGCCGATGTCCGGGAACTGCCACTCCAGCGCCGCGATGCCGAGCCACAACGCGGCGCTGGCCAGCGTCAGCGCCACCGCGACCACCGCCCGGCGCCGCGTTGGCCAAGCGTGCACGGTCAACAGCAGCGCGCCCAGCACGGCATAGGTGGTCAGGATGTCGCCGGGATACAGCAGCACGCCGTGCGCCACGCCCAGCACGAACAGCCCAATCAGGCGGCGCGGCATCGCGCCCGGCCCCGCCAGTCCGCGCGCCTGCCGGCTGGCAAGCTGCAAGGCCACGCCATAGCCGAACAGGAAGGAGAACAGCAGGTAGAACTTGAACTCGAAGACCAGCGACACCAGCACGCCCCAGGGCGCGACGTCATCGCTGCCCGACAGGCCGTAATACGCCGACGCGAACAGCATGATGTTGACCTGCAGGATGCCGAACAAGGCAAAGCCGCGCAGCACATCGAGAGGGGGGAGACGGGAGTCAGCAGAAGTCATGTGTCGCCGTGTCGCAGGAAGTCGGCCATCAGGCGTCTGTGAGGTGACGCCTTTGGCAGCCGCAAGACTACCGCAGCCGGCTATGCGCCGTTTGCGAAGCCGAGGGGAATGGCCGCTTCTCAGGGACAGGAAATCTGCTAGAATTTCGCTTCTTTGGGGCGGTAGCTCAGCTGGGAGAGCGTCGCGTTCGCAATGCGAAGGTCGGGAGTTCGATCCTCCTCCGCTCCACCAAGATGCCAGAAAACGAAAGGCGCCGCATGCAAATGCGGCGCCTTTGTTTTTTCCCTTCCCGCCTTGCCCCTCCCCGCCTTACGGCCCAACGCACGAGAAATTAAGAATAATTCTCGACCCTGTCGGTGACGCCGCCCCTGGCCGCAATTATTTCCATCGCTGACAGCCGGCGCGCCCGGCGCCAGGCCACGGCCCTGCATGAGAGCCTGTGCTCCCGCTGAGCCCCTGTCACATCACGCCCAGATTTGTGACATTCAGCGCCGCCATATTCCCCTAGGCTTGAAGCTTATGCCTTGGCACCAGGCTTCTCGCCGCCCGGCGGCGGCCTGCGCGGTCATGCGGCAGCCGCGCCCCCGCGCAGGCCGAGCAAGGAGCTCACATGCACGCCACCCGCCCCACCCTGCAGATCACCCCCGCCTGGCAAGGCCAGCAGCATTACCTGGCCGTGCGCACCTACAGCCTGGCGCTGGCCGCGCCGCTCTCGGCCGAAGACCAATGCGTGCAGTCCATGCCGGATGCCAGCCCCACCAAGTGGCACCTGGCGCACACCACCTGGTTCTTCGAGACGATGATCCTGCGGCCCCATGCCAGCGGCTATCAGGCCTTCGATCCCAGCTTCCACTATCTGTTCAACTCCTATTACGAAGCGCTGGGGCCGCGCCATCCCCGCCCGCAACGCGGCCTCTTGACGCGCCCGGCGCTGGACGAGGTGCTGGCCTACCGGCGCCACGTCGACGACGCCATGCAGCAATTGCTGGAGTCGGCCGACGCGGCAGTGTGGAGCAGCATCGCGCCCCTGCTGTCGCTGGGCCTGCAACACGAGCAGCAGCACCAGGAACTGATCCTGACCGACATCCTGCACGCGCTCTGGTGCAATCCGCTGCTGCCTGCCTATCAACCGGAGCCCGAGCCGCTCGTGCGCCTGGTGGCGCAGCCCAAGCCGCTGCGCTGGCTGGCCTTCGAAGGCGGACTGGCCGAAATCGGCGGCCTGTTGCCCGATGACGGCTTCGTCTTCGACAACGAGACGCCCCGCCATACGGCGCTGCTGCATCCTTACGCGTTGGCCGACAGGCTGGTGAGCTGTGGCGACTTCGAGAGTTTCATTGCCGATGGCGGCTACCACCGCGCCGAGCTGTGGCTGTCGGAAGGCTGGGCACGCGTGCAGCAGGAAAATTGGCAGGCGCCTGCTTACTGGTTGTCTTCTGGCGACCCGCGCCTGGCGACGCGCACGCGTCACACGGGCTGGCATGTGTTCGGCCTGCAGGGCGTGAAGCCCTTGCAGCCTGAAGAGCCTGTGTCGCAACTGAGTTTCTATGAAGCCTGCGCCTACGCCGAATGGGCCGGCGCGCGCTTGCCCACCGAGTTCGAATGGGAAGCCGCCTGTGGCGCGGCGGGCCTCACGGGCATGTGCGACCAGGTGTGGCAGTGGACCCGTTCTTCGTATGACCCGTATCCGGGCTTCAAGCCGCAGCCGGGCGTGGCATCGGAATACAACGGCAAGTTCATGGTGGGCCAGCTGGTGCTGCGCGGCGGCAGCGTCGCCACGCCGCCAGGACACACGCGGCCCAGCTATCGCAACTTCTTCCCGCCGGCGACGCGCTGGCAATTCTCGGGCCTGCGTCTGGCCAAGGATCTCTGACATGAACCCGCCCGCCCTCGCCCACGCCGCTGCGCCGCGGATCAGCGACTTCGAGCACGACCTGCTGGAAGGCCTGTCGCAACCCGTGCGCGCCATCTCTCCCAAGTATTTCTATGATGCGCGCGGCTCGGCGCTGTTCGACGAAATCTGCGAATTGCCCGAGTACTACCCCACCCGCACCGAGCTGGGCATCCTGGCCGAGCACGCCCCGGAAATGGCTGCGCGCATCGGCGCCGATGCCGACCTGGTGGAGTTCGGCGCGGGTTCCTTGAACAAGGTGGGCCAATTGCTGGCCGCGCTGCAGGCGCGCAACGCCATGCCGCGCTACGTGCCCATCGACATCTCAGGCGAGCACCTGGGCGCGGCCGTGCAAAGCCTGCGCGCCCGCCTGCCCGGCCTGGACGTGACGCCCGTGGTTGCCGACTATACCCGGGCCTTCACCCTGCCCGCGCAGCAGGCCGGCCGGCGGCGTATCGGTTTCTTCCCCGGCTCCACGCTGGGCAACTTCGCGCCTGGTGAGGCGCTGGCCTTCCTGCGCCAGGCCGCAAGGCTGCTGCGCGGCGGCAGCCTGCTCATCGGCGTCGACCTGGTGAAGGATCCGGCGTTGCTGCATGCCGCCTACAACGACGCGCAAGGCATCACCGCGGCCTTCAACCTGAACCTGCTGCGCCGCGCCAACAGCGAACTGGGCACGGATTTCGACCTGGATGGCTATGCGCATCATGCGCTGTACCACCCCGGCCTGCGCCGCATCGAAATGCATCTGGTCAGCCGCCGCGCCCAGACGGTGACCGTGGCCGGACAGCGCTTCGATTTCGACGAGGGCGAGTCGCTGCACACGGAAAGCTCGCACAAGTTCACGGTGCACGGCCTGCGCGCGCTGGCAAGCCAGGCGGGCTTTCGGCCCGGCCCCGTGTGGATGGACCCGGACCGGCGCTTCAGCGTCCACTGGCTGGACGCGCCGGCAGCCATGCTGCATCACTGACGCACGCCTGGCCTGACGCGGACGCCAGGGCTCGGCCGAGGCCGAAGCATCCGCGTTGACGCGCGTGGGACGATGGGGGCATAGTCGCCGGAGCGCCTTGCCCTGGCGCGCCTGACAAGAAGAACCATGCAGCCGGCCTCCACCCCCGCTCCCAGCCTTACCCGCGAATTCGCGCTCCTGTTCGTGTTGGCCACGCTGTGGGGCGCGTCGTACAGCTTCATCAAGATCGGGGTGGCCAGCATCCCGCCCGTCACGCTGATTGCCGCGCGCACGCTCATCGCCGGCGCGATCCTGCTCGCGGTCATGCGCTGGCAGGGCCTGCGCCTGCCGACGGACGCCGCCACCTGGAAGCGCTTCCTGTTCCAGGCCTGCCTGAACAGCGTCGTCCCCTTCACGCTGATCGCCTGGGCCGAACTGACGGTGGACGCCGGCCTGGCAACCATCCTCAACTCGACCTCGCCCATCTTCGCCTTCCTCTTGACGGCGCTGATCACCCGGCACGAAGTCGTGAACGGGCGCAGGGTCTTCGGAGTGGCCGCGGGCCTGCTCGGTACCAGCCTCATCGTGGGCTTCCAGGCGCTGGATGGATTGGGCAGGGAGCTGCTGGCGCAGATCGCCGTTGTCGCCGCCACCGTCTGTTATGCGGGCGCCGCCATCTTCGGCAGGTCGTTCAAGGGACTGCATCCGATCCTGCCGGCGGCGGGCTCCATGCTGTGCGGCGCGGCCATCCTGATTCCCGCAAGCCTGGTCGTGGACCATCCCTGGACGCTGGCACCGTCGGGCGCCTCCCTCCTTGCCTTGCTCGGCCTGTCGGTCTTCTCGACCGCGCTGGCCTTCGTGATCTATTTCCGTCTGGTGCACACGCTGGGCTCCATCGGCACCACGTCCGTCGCTTACCTGCGCGTGCCCATCGGCGTGGGCATCGGCGTGCTGTTCCTTGGCGAGCAACTGGGCGCCACCGCCTGGATAGGGCTCGTCTGTGTCGTGGCCGGCGTCATCGCCATGACCTGGCCGGCCCGCGCCAAGTCCTGAGCCTGCCTCCTTTTTTCCATTTTTCCCACCCGCCCACGCCCGGGCGACGTGACCGCGCGCGCCTGTCCCCGATAGCGAAATCGGGACTTCAGTCATCGGGCTGAAACTTCAAATTCCAGAAAAATATTAAATATTTCAAAGACCTAGAAGACCCTATGCCGGATGCCAGGGTGCATATGGGTACTGTTCTCTAGAACCCTTCGTCACGCCACAAGCTTGCGTCATTCGTTAGAGTGTTTGCACCTGAGAATAAGAACAATACGCAACAAGTGAAGGAGTTCGTCCCATGCGCCCTGACGCAAGATCGATCCACGCACTGCCCGGCACGTTCATCCCTCTGCGGGTTCGCACCCGCCCGGCGCCGCCGGATTGAGCAGGCCCGATGGCTGTTTCCCAGACAGACCGGCACGCGCATTTTCCGCGCTGCCGCCATCGATCCCGCCACGAGGCTAGACCATGAACCGCGACACCTATGACTTCCTTGCCATCGGCCTGGGCCCCTTCAATCTGGGCCTGGCCTGCCTGAGCGCGCCGCTGCCCGGCGTGCGCGCCCTCTTCCTGGAACGCAAGGCAGGCTTCGACTGGCATCCCGGCATGCTGATCCAGGACTCGACGCTGCAGAACCCTTTCCTGGCCGACCTGGTCAGCCTGGCCGATCCGCGCAGCGAATTCAGCTACCTGAACTACTGCAAGCAGACCGGGCGCATCTATTCGTACTACATGCGCGAGAACCACTACCTGAGCCGCGCCGAGTACAACCGCTATTGCCAGTGGGCCGTGTCCCGCCTGCCCAACGTGCGCTTCGGCACCGAGGTACACAGCGTGCTGCGCGACCCCGACACGGACACCTACCTGGTCAGCGGCCAGCACGTGGGCACCGGCGAACGCTTCATGCTGCGGGCCCGCAAGCTGGTGCTGGGCCTGGGCACCCAGCCGACGCTGCCCAGCTTCTGCAACCCCGCCGAAGCGCCTTATGTGCACAGCGCCGACTACCTGCGCGCCAAGGCCGAACTGCAGAAGAAGCGCTCCATCACGGTGGTGGGCAGCGGCCAGAGCGCGGGCGAAGTCTTCCACGACCTGCTGCGCGACAGCGACAAGCACGCCTACAGCCTTGCCTGGATCACGCGCTCGCCGCGCTTCTTCCAGATGGAGAACACCAAGCTCACGCTGGAGCTGATTTCGCCCGACTACACCGACTATTTCTTTGGCCTGCCCGAGGCGCGCCAGCGCCAGGTGCTGACCCAGCAGAACAGCCTGTACAAAGGCATGAACGCCACGCTGATCAACCAGATCTACGATCTGCTGGACCAGAAGATACAGGCCGGCGACCGTCGCTACACCCTGACCACCAACGCCGAGCTGCGCGCCAGCCGGCACGATCCCGCGACGGGGCTCTACCACCTGGACTTCCATCACGTGGACTATGGCACGGACTACCGGCATGTCACGGACGGGCTGGTGCTGGCCACGGGCTACACGCAGGCCGTGCCAGCCTTCCTGAACCCCATCCGCGACCGCATCCGCTGGCGCGCCGACGGCCGCTATCGCGTTGCCCGCAACTACAGCATCGACCAGTACGGCGCAGAGATCTTCGTGCAGAACGGCGGGCTGATGGGCCACGGCGTGAGCAGCCCCGACCTGGGCTTCTGCTGCCATCGCAACTCGCAGATCCTGCGCGAGATCACCGGTGTCGAGCACTACAAGGTCGAGGAACGCATCGCCCTGCAGGACTTCGTGCCGCCGCTCTCGGGCGTGCTGAATCACCGTGGCACGGCGCCGATCCGCGCCACCGACGACATGGCGGCCAGCGTATGACGCAGCGGCAGACCGATCATTTCCTGCCTGCGGCGTTCGCGCGCGGGCTGCTCGAGGAAACGCGCGCGCTGCGCGCCGGGCCGCCGCCCGAAGGTTTCACGCTGCGCACGCTGGATCCGGCGACGGATGCCGCGCTGCTGCAAAGCTGGTTCGTGCAGGACTACGCGCGCTTCTGGGCCATGCAGGACTACAGCATCGAGCAGGTGCGGGCGTTCTACCAGGACCTGGTCGACAGCGGCCACGCCTGCGCCGGACTGGCCTATTGCGATGGCCAGCCAGCCTTCCTGGTCGAGATCTACGACCCCGCCCATGACGAGCTGGGCGAGCACTATCCCGTGCGCGCCGGCGACCTCGGCATGCACATTTTCGTGGGGCCGCCGCGCGTGCGCATCAGCGGCTACACGCGGCGCGCCATCACCTTCGTGATGCGCTTCCTGTTCGACCGCCTGCACGCCACGCGCGTGGTGGTCGAGCCGGACATCCACAACACCCCCATCCACGCGCTGAACCGCGCCGTCGGCTTCGTCTATGACGGCCAGGCGCAACTGCGCGGCAAAACCGCGGGCATCGCCTTCTGCACCCGCGACGATTTCGCAACGGCCACTCTTCAGGAGCACACCGCATGAGCCCCCAACCGACGCAACACCCCGCCGACATCGCCCGCCACCTCGAGCCCGGCGCATGGGCCCGCGCCAACCGCCTGCTGGTGCGCAAGGCGATCGCCGAGTACGCCCATGAACTGCTGCTGGTGCCCGAACGCGTGGGCACCGCCGACACCCCTGGCTTCGAGCGCTATCGCCTGACCGTGGACGACGGCCACGCGGTCTATCACTTCGACGCGCAACGCATGGCGCTGCGCCACTGGCGCGTGCGCGCCGACTCCATCGAGAAATCGGTGGCCGGCGCGGCCGCCGAGCTGGATGCGCTGCAATTCATCATCGAGATCCGCAAGGCGCTCGGCATCCCGGAAGACCGCCTGCCCGTCTACCTGGACGAGATCTCCAGCACGCTGCACGGCAGCGCCTACAAGCTCACGCGCGACGCCCTGCCGGCCGCCGAGCTGGCGCTGGCCGACTACCAGGTCATCGAGACTTCGATGATCGAAGGACACCCCTGCTTCGTCGCCAACAACGGCCGCCTGGGTTTCGATTCGCACGATTACCATGTGTATGCGCCCGAGGCCGCCTCGCCCCTGCAGGTGATGTGGCTGGCGGTGCACAAGGACAACGCCCATTTCGCGTGCCTGTCCGACATGAACTACGATGACCTGATGCGCGAGGAAATCGGCGAGGCCAAGGTTGCGGAGTACACGGAGACCTTGCGCGCGCAGGGCCTGGACCCGGCCGACTATCACTTCATGCCGGCCCATCCGTGGCAGTGGTTCAACAAGCTGTCCATCGCCTTCGCCTCGTACGTCGCCACGCGCAAGATCGTGTGCCTGGGCTACGGCGAAGACGAATACCTGGCCCAGCAGTCCATCCGCACCTTCTTCAACGTCAGCCAGCCTCGCAAGCGCTACGTGAAGACCTCGTTGTCCATCCTGAACATGGGTTTCATGCGCGGCCTGTCGCCCTATTACATGTCCGGCACGCCCGCCATCAACGAATACACGCACAGCCTGATCCAGTCCGATCCCTTCCTGCGCGAGAACGGCTTCAGCATCCTGCGCGAAGTGGCCTCGCTGGGCTTTCGCAATTACTACTACGAAGCCGCCATCAGCGCCGACACCCCCTACAAGAAGATGTTCTCGGCGCTCTGGCGCGAGAACCCCTATCTGCGCATCGCATCGAACCAGCGCCTGATGACGATGGCCGCGCTGCTGCACGTGGACCGCGACGGCAACGCGCTGCTGCCCGCGCTGATCGAAGCCTCCGGCCTGCCGGTGGCCGACTGGCTGGACCGCTACATCGACGCCTACCTGACTCCGCTGGTGCACTGCTTCTATGCCCACGACCTGATCTTCATGCCGCACGGCGAGAACCTGATCCTGGTGGTGGAGGACAACGTGCCGGTGCGCGCCTTCATGAAGGACATCGCCGAGGAATCCACCATCCTGAATCCCGATGCGCAGGTGCCCGACAACGTGCGGCGCATGCTGGCCGACGTGCCCGAGGACTTCAAGCTGCTGACGATCTTCGTGGATGTGTTCGACGGCTACTTCCGCCACCTGAGCCAGGTGCTGGTGGACAATGATTGCTGCACCGAGGACGCCTTCTGGGCGCGCGTGGCGGGCCGCATCCAGGCCTACCAGGAAGCGCATCCGGAATATCTGGAAAAATACCGCCAGTACGATCTCTATGCGCCCGACATGATCCATTCGTGCCTGAATCGCCTGCAACTGGCCAACAACCTGCAGATGGTGAACCTGGCGGACCCCATCGGCAGCTTCCAGATGGCGGAACGCCTGGACAACCCCATCGCCGTGCATCGGCCCGCGTGGCTGGATGCCGACGCGTCGATGCCGGCGGTCAACGTCCGGGCCGCGGCGTGAGCAGCCTGACGACGCCAGGCATAGGCAAGAGGAGGCGGCGGTGAGCACCGAGCTGGAAAGCGTGCTGGCCAACGCGGCCAGGCGGGTGCCGGGCATGGTGGGCGTCATCGCCCACGATGGCGCGCCCGGCATCCGGGCAGGCGCCGACAACGGCGCGCTCATCGCCAGGCTGCGCGACCACTGGCGGGCGCGCTACCCCGAGGCCGGCCCGCACTATCTGGCGCTGCGCTGCTGGGGCCTGCTGATCTGGCAGCCGATCTACCTGGGCGTCATCGCGGCGCACGAGGCGCGCGGCGTCCCCGACCTGTCGCGCCTGACGGCGCCCTGGCGGGACGACGGTTTCCTGGCGGGCTACTACATCAGCCGCCATGCCCTGCGCGACGGCGTCCTCCATGCCCGCATGGACGACGTGGCCGGCCAGTTGCGTGCGCTCTGCGCCGGCCTGCTGGCCGAGCTGTCCAGCGTCGTGCACATCAGCGCGAAAGCGGCGCAATGCATGCAGGCCGACATCGTGCTGAACGCGCTGCTGACGCTACGCCCCGACGACAGGGAGAAATCCAACGCACAGGCGCAATGCCGCGCGGCGCAATGGCTGGCGCGCCTGGGGTTGCCGGGGCGCAGCAGCTACTTCGAGTGCGGCGCGCCCGGCAGGCCGCTGCTGGCGGTGGATCGCCAGGTGTGTTGCCACTATTTCCGCAAGCGTGACGGGGACTACTGCAGCACCTGTCCCAAGCTGGAGATGCATGAACGCATCATCCGGCTGCATGCCGAGCAGGTCCAGGCCGCCTGAGGCCAGACCCGCGCGGCGCCAAGATTGACGGAGCCCGAAGAGCATGACCGATATTGGACACCTCAGGCAGGTGCGCGAGGCCCTGAGCCCGCTGCACGTGCGCGCCTACTTCGACCAGGCACTGTTCGAGCGCGAACAGGAGATCATCTTCAAGCGCAACGCCCAGTACGTGGGCCACGAGAAGCTGGTGCCCGAACTGGGCGACTGGCGCCGGCTGGCGCATGAGCAAGGCGGGCGCGTGCTGGTGCGCAACCCCAACGGCGTGGAGCTGGTCTCGAATGTCTGCCGCCACCGCCAGGCCTTGATCCTGGGCGGCGAGACGGGCGACGTGACCGGCCCGGCGAACCCGGCGGGCAACCTGCGTGCCACGGGCGGCAACATCGTCTGCCCGCTGCACCGCTGGACCTACAACGACCGCGGCGAGATCCTGGGCGCGCCCCAATTCCCCAGCACGCCGTGCATGAACCTGCCGCGCTTTCCGCTGAAGGACTGCCACGGCCTGCTCTTCGAAGGCCCGCGCGACCCCGCCCAGGACATGGCCCCGCTGTTCTCGCGGCCGGAGTTCGACTTCTCGGACTACGTCCTGGACCACGTGGAAGTGCACCACTGTCACTACAACTGGAAGACCTTCATCGAGGTCTACCTGGAGGACTACCACGTCGGCCCCTTCCATCCGGGGCTGGGCAAGTTCGTGACCTGCGACGACCTCAGCTGGGAATTCGCCGAGCAGTACAGCCTGCAGCGCGTGGGCGTGCATGAAGAACTGGAAAAGCCGGGCTCGGACGTCTACCGCGAATGGCACGACAAGCTGATGGGTTTCCGCTCGGGCACGGCGCCGGATTTCGGCGCGATCTGGGTCACCTATTTCCCGACCCACATGATCGAGCTGTATCCGCACGTGCTGGTGCTGTCGACCCTGTATCCGCAGGGACCGCAGGAAACCCTGAACGTGGCCGAGTTCTATTACCCGGAAGAAATCGCGGTCTTCGAGCGGGAGTTCGTCGAGGCGCAGCGCGCGGCCTACATGGAAACCGCCATCGAGGACGACGAGATCGGCGAGCGCATGGACGCCGGCCGTCTGGCGTTGCTCAAGCGCGGCACCTCCGAGAGCGGGCCGTACCAGTCGCCCATGGAGGACGGCATGCTGCACTTCCACGAGTGGTATCGCCGCACGATGGGCGAGCACCTGGGCGACGCAGCCGCCTGAAACCAACCGGACAGGAACCCGCCATGAAGCACCCGCGCGCCAATCTGCCGTCGACCGATCCCATCGTCGTTTCAAATGAGAATATATGCTATTCTCAAATCCCTGATCGCACTGTCCGCGCCGCCGGCGCGCAGACCCAGCATCCGAACCCCATGACCCGATTCACGGTTGCCGATTTCAACCGGATGGGCAGCGAGGCGGGCTTCCGCTATCGCCTCCCCCAGCTCTCCGGCACACGCGACGCCATCGATGATGTGTGCGTGGCGGAGGGGCGCGTGCAGGAGTTCTCGATCCGGCCCGGCCTGACGCTCGTGCTGTCGGACATCATCGCGCATCACCACTACGAGGCGACCTCGGTGATGCACCCCCAGTTTTCCACCATCGTCATGCTGCAAGGCCAGGCACAGGCCCTGCTCGACAAGCATGACGATGTCCGGATGGTGGCCCAGAGCGGCCTGAGCGCCGTCTATGGCGACGCGGTTTCGATGACCGGCGTGCACCCGGCCGGCCAGCGCATGCGCAGCGTCAACGTGTCCCTGAGCGACCCGGCCGGCGCCGGCGACCCGCAGCTGAGCGAGATGATCGCCCAGGCCCTGCGTGCGCCGGGCTTGCGCCTGCGGCGCTGGCCGGTGCAGACCCACCTGATCCAGGCCATCGAGCAATTGCTGGACAGCACCTGGCAAGGGTCGCTGCACGGCCTGCTGCGTGATGGCGTCAGCATGCAGCTGCTGGCCCATGCCCTGGCGGACTTCTCCCAGGCGCCGGCGCAGGAAACGCAGACCTCCGCGCGCGACCGCCAGTTGCTGGAGCGGGTGCGCGAGCGCCTGTATCACGCGCCCGGCGAAGACCATACGCTGGAAGACCTGGCGCGCCTGGCCTGCATGAGCCCCAGCACCTTGCGGGCCAAGTTCCAGGCCACGTATCACCGCTCGGTCTTCACTTGGCTGCGCGAACGCCGGCTCGAAGTGGCGCGTGAACAGTTGGCTCAGGGCTGGAGCGTGCAGCAGGCGGCGCATTTCGTCGGTTACCGCCACGCCACCAACTTCGCCACCGCGTTTCGCGAGCGTTACGGCATCGCACCCAGCGAGCTGAGTTGAGCTGATTCCGCCAGCGTCCGGCCTCGCCCAGCCGCTGCCGGCCCTCCGAAAGACCCTGACGCCACCTCTGGCATTTGCCAAACATCCAGCGGCGGCGCGCATCCCCCGGCTTGCCTGTCGCACGCCACCATGCGGGGCTCGCTCCTTTTCCCGGAGCGCCCGACCTGGATGCAAAGACGGCCGTGCCGCGTTCCTCTCTCCCCTCCTATCCCGTCATGGTGCTGATGCTGGGCCTGCTGGCCTGCGTCGCACCCGCCACCATCGACGCCTATCTGCCCGCCTTCGGCGCGCTGGGGCGGGAATTCGGTGTTCCCCAGGAAGCCGTGCAGCAGACGCTGGGCGTCTATATGTCGGCCTACGCCACGATGCTGCTGCTGCACGGCACGCTGTCGGACTCGTTCGGCCGCCGCCGGGTCATCGTCGCGACGCTGCTGCTCTATATCGCGGGATCGCTGGTCGCCGCCCTGGCGCCCACCTTCGACTGGCTGCTGGCGGGCCGCGCCCTGCAGGGGTTCTCCGCGGGCGCCGGGCTGGTGGTGGGCCAGGCCATCGTGCGGGATTGCTACACCGACGCGGTGGCGCGCCGCACCATGTCCTATATCGTCATGGTGTTCAACGTCTCGCCCGCGCTCGCGCCCATCATCGGCGGCCACCTGGCCGCCAACCAGGGCTGGCGCGCCGTCTTCCTGATGCTGACGGCGCTGGCGCTGGCCGCCCTGCTGCTGTGCGGCACCCGGCTGCCCGAAACGTTGCCGCCGGAACGCCGCCAGCCGCTGTCCTGGCGCGTGCTGGGCGGCAACCTGCTCAGTCTGCTGCGCGACGGCCGTTACCTGGGCATGACGCTGGCGGCCAGCCTGCTGGTTGCCGGACAGGCCTTTCTCATCGGTGGCGCGCCGGACTTCATCACCGGCACGCTGGGCCTGCCGGAAACCGCCTTCGCCACCTTGTTCGTGCCGCTCGTGATCGGCGCCATGGCCGGCGCATTCTTCGCGGCGCGCATGGCCGAGCGCTGGACCGATGGACGCCTGATCCTCACCGCCTACCTGCTGATGGCAGGCAGCTGCGTGACCAATGCCGCCTATCTGGCAAGCGTGCCCGCGCCCGCCCTGCCCTGGGCGGTGGTCTTCCCCTCGATCTTCACCAGCGGCCTGGCCATGGTCATGCCGGCCCTGACCTTGCGGATCCTGGCCCGCGCGCCGACCTTGTCCGGCACGGCGGCCTCCCTGCTGGGTTTCGTCCAGATGATGGGGTTTTCAGTCATCAGCGGCTGGTGCGTCCCGCTGGTCTATGGCCAGCCCCTGCGCATGGCGCTGGCGATGCTGGCCTGCGTGGCGCTCAGCGCGGCGGGATGGGTGATGTTGCACCGCCGTGGCAGCGCCATCGGCGCCACGCAGACGGGATAGCAATTTCGGCGTTTGGCATAGGGATCGTGCGCTTAGCGATACGTAAGCAAATCCAACAAAAACAATAATTCTCATTAACAGTTCTATCCCTACTATCATCGCTGGAGAAGGCAAGCATGCCGCTCGTATCTTCTGGCGCGCCGTTCCGCGTGCGCCCCCTGGTTCTCCTGGTCAACACCGCCCTGGTGCTGGCCGCCGGCGCCGCCCAGGCCCAAAGCAGTGCGACCGCGCAGCAGCCGGGCCAGCTCCAGGCCGTGACCGTCACCGCCGACAGCCTCGGCGTGACCGAGACCACGCGCTCGTACACGACGAATGCGATGAGCACGGCCACGGGCCTGTCGCTGTCCCCGCGAGAGACCCCGCAGTCGGTCAGCGTGATCACGCGCCAGCAGATGGACGACCGCGGCCTGCAGACGACCTCCGACGCCCTGCAAAGCGCGCCCGGCGTCTCGGTGACCCGCAGCGACACCAACCGCTACTCCTTCTCCGCCCGCGGCTTCGACATCGACAACTATCAGTTCGACGGTCTGACGCAACCCAACCTGTCGCCCTGGGCCTTTGGCGAAAGCAACCTGGATCTGGCCGTGTTCGACCGCGTCGAAGTCGTGCGCGGCGCCACCGGCCTCATGACTGGCGCCGGCAATCCCTCGGCCGCGGTCAACTATGTCCGCAAGCGCCCCCTGCGTGACTTCGCCCTGTCGGGCGGTGTCTCCGTGGGCAGTTGGGATTTCAAGCGCGGCTATGCCGATATTTCCTCTCCGCTTTCCGAGAATGGCCGCATCCGTGGCCGGGTGGTCGCGGCGTACTCCGATTCGGACAGCTATACCGCCTTGCAGGAGTCGCGCGGGCGGACGCTCTATGGGGTCATTACCGCAGACCTCACACGATCGACCGAACTGACCGGCGGCGTGTCCTACCAGTCCAGCGCGTACAACGGGTTCGGCAGCGGCTTCCCGCTGTTCTACAGCGACGGCACGCGCACGGATTTCGGTCGCACCGCCTCGAACAACGCCGGCTGGGCCCGTGCCGAGAACGACACCACCACGGGCTTCCTCGACCTGAGCCATACGTTCGCCAACAACTGGAAAGCACGTGTCGCGTACAGCCAGTCCTTGACCGACGCGACCATGAAGCAGGTCTTCCGGGGCGGCTATCCCGACCGGGCCACCGGCATCATGAGCGCCGCGCCGTCCTTCAGCTATTACGACGGCCACGTGCGCCGCAATGCGCTCAACCTGACGCTGTCGGGCCCGTTCCAGCTGTTCGGTCGCGAGCACGAGCTGGCGGTTGGCTACATGCGCTCCGAAGACCACGTCGCCTTCCCGCAATACCGCGCCCTGGCCCCCCTTCCCGGCCAGACGAACTACTTCCAATGGGACCAGGACCTGACCCCCGAGCCCAACTGGTCGTCCACCAAAACGCAGGCCGATGACCTGGACAACAAGCAAAGCGGTGGCTACATCGTGAGCCGCTTCTCGCTGGCCGATCCGGTCAAGCTCATCGTGGGCGGCCGCCTCAGCAACTGGGAAACCAACCAGAACTACTTCGGCGCGCGACGCCAGTATTCCCACAAGAACGAGTTTGTTCCGTATGCCGGCCTGCTGGTCGACCTGAACGATACCTTCACCGCCTATGCCAGCTACACGGAAATCTTCAAGCCGCAGAACAACCGGACCGAAGCGGGCGAAATCCTGCCTCCGGTCACCGGCAAGAGCTATGAGATCGGCCTGAAGGGTGCCCACATGAACGGCCTGCTGGCGAGCGGCATTTCCCTCTTCCGCACCGAACAGGACAACCTGGCCGAAGCCACCGGCAACCTGGTCACCGGCACCACGAACCAGAGCGCCTACCGCGCGGTGAAGGGTGCCAAGGTCAACGGGCTGGAGCTGGAGCTCGCAGGCGAGGTCACGGAGGGCTGGAACGTGGCCACCAGCTACACCACCTTCGTCGCCAAGGACGCCAACGACAACCCGATCAACACGAGCAAGCCGCGCAGCCTGTTCAAGCTGTATACGACGTATCGCTTGCCGGGTGAGCTGAACCGCCTGACCATCGGCGGCGGCGTGGACTGGCAGAATCGCATGTACCAGCTGGCAACCGCGCCGGGCAATCGCCGCGTGAACGTGCAGCAAGGCAGCTACGCCCTGGTCAACGCCATGGCGCGCTTCGACTTCACCGACAAGGTCTCGGCCACGCTGAACGTGAACAACCTCTTCGACAAGAAGTACTACTCGCAGATCGGCTTCTATAACCAGGGCTGGTATGGCGCGCCGCGCAACGTGATGCTTTCCTTGAGGGCCCAGTATTGATGCAGCCCCTGTACGAAGGCCGCCCGGCATGAGGGGCGGCTGCTTGAACCACGGCGCGGCATGGCCGCGCCTGCTGGTGGCGGGCTTCCTGGCCGCCGTCCTTGCCGCGTGCGGGGATGGCGGCAAGGACGCGCCACCGGCATCGGCCACGGGGGCTTCCACCGCGCCATCCCCTGCTCCGGCGGCGGATGGCGCCGGTGTGTCGTCGGCGCCCACGGCTGCCGGGCCCGACGCCACCGGTTTCCCGCTGACGCTGACCACCGCACTGGGCGATGCCGTCATCCCTGCGCCGCCCAGGCGCGTCATCACGCTGGGCCTGGGGGCCGACGACCTGGCCCTGGCACTGGGCGTGGCCCCCGTGGGCGTGGGCCGTGCCGACTGGGGCGGCGATGCCGACGGCTACTGGCCGTGGGTGCGCCAGGCGCTGGAACGACAAGGCAAGCCGCTGCCCGAGACCATTCGCATGTATCCCGAGCTGGACGTCGAGCACATCATCGCGCTGCAACCCGATCTCGTGCTGGCGCCGTTCAGCGGCATGAGCGCCCAGGCGTTCCGGCAGTTGTCGGCTTTCGTGCCCGTGGTGGGCTATCCCGACGCGCCTTACCTGACGCCCGTCCCCACGCAGGTGGACCTGAGCGCAGCCGCGCTGGGCAAGACGGAAAAGGCCGAGGCCGTGAAGCAAGGCATCCATGACGCCCTGGCGCAAGCCGCCCACAAGTGGCCCATGCTGCAGGGCAAGTCCTTCGCCTATGTGCGCGCAGACCTGGGATCGGGCAATTTCGCCGCCTATGTGCCGGGAGACCCGCGCGTGGACACGCTGTCGGCGATGGGCCTGACGCTGGCGCCCGCCGTGCGCGGCCTGCGTGCCAGCGGCGGGCACTTCGCGCATTACCTGGGCTTCGAGCACGCGGACCGGCTGGCCGACGTCGATGTGCTGGTGTCCTGGTTCTATAACGCGCAAGAGCGCGACAAGGTGGCGGCGGTGCCGCTCTTTGCCAGCATTCCCGCCGTGCGGCGCGGCGCCTACGTCGCACTGGACGACCCGGGCCTGGTCATGGCATCGTCTTCGGGCGCACCGCTGGCGATCGCCTGGATGCTGGACCGACTGGGTCCGCAACTGGCCCAGGCAGCCGAGCGCGCATCGTCTCCGTGAAGCCCTGCTGACCGCGCCATCGCTGCCTGTTTTCCGTGCCTCATCGTCCTCTTCATGCTCTCTGCCTTCCGGCCGCCCTGCTGGGGTTGCTGGCCTGTGCGCTGGCCAGCCTGGCGCTGGGCTCGCGCACCCTGGGCCCGGCCGCCGTCTGGCAGGCGCTGACCCAGCCCGACGACAGCTACGTTTCCCTGATCGTGTCGTCGCGCGTGCCGCGCACGGTGCTGGCCATCCTGACCGGTGCGGCGCTGGCCGTATCGGGCGCGATCGCGCAGGCGCTTACCCGCAATCCGCTTGCAGACCCGGGCCTCCTGGGCGTGAACGCAGGCGCGGCGGCGTCGTTGGTCGGCACGGCACTGATCGCGGGCAGCATGCCAGCGCATCCATTCTGGGCCGCCCTGCCTGGCGCCCTGGCTGCCGCGGCGGTCGTGCACCTGGTCGGCGCGGGCGGACGCGGCCGCTTGAATCCCGCCCGCCTGGTGCTGACGGGCGCGGCGCTGAATGCCGTGCTCTTCGCCTTCGTGCAGGCCGTGGCGCTGGTGCGCGACGACATCTTCGACGTCTATCGCTTCTGGGCCATCGGCTCCCTGTCCGGCCACAGCCTGGCGGCCGCCTGGCAGGCCGTGCCCTATGTGGCTGCCGGGCTGGCGCTGGCCGCGCTGCTCGCGCGCGCCCTGAACCTGCTGACGCTGGGCGGCACGCTGGCCAGCACCCTTGGGGCCCGGGCAGGCCTGGCCCGCCTGCTGGGGCTGTTCTGCATGACGCTGTTGGCCGCGGCCGCCACCGCCGCGGTGGGGCCCATTGCCTTCGTGGGCTTGGCAGTGCCTCACCTGGCGCGCCGCCTGGCCGGCGCCGACCAGCGCTGGCTGATGCTGTATTGCGCGCTGCTGGGGCCGATCCTGATGCTCGTCGCCGACATCCTGGCGCGCGTGCTGCGCGCGCCCGCGGAAGTACTGACGGGCGTCATCGTCGCGCTGCTGGGCGCGCCCTTCCTGCTGGCGGCCTTGCGGCGTTCGGCAAGGACCGCGGCATGAGCGCCAGTCGCCCGCCGCCGAACGATGCCTTGCCGACGCGCCAGTGCCTGCGCATCGGCCGGCACGTCTCGCTGCCCTTCGTTTTGCGCACGGTCGTCTACTGCAGCCTGCTGCTGTGCCTGGCTGGCGCGATCGCCCTGGCAGGCGTGCTGGCGGGCCCAGGACTGGACCTGGATGGGCTGCTGCGTGTGCTGGGCGGTGGCGGCACCAGGCTGGAACAGTGGCTGGTGCATACCGTCCGCCTGCCCCGCACGCTGGTGGCCCTGGGCGCAGGGGCCGCGCTGGGGCTGTCGGGCACGTTGTTCCAGAGCATCACGCGCAACCCCCTGGGCAGCCCCGACGTCATCGGCCTGACAGCGGGCGCATCGGCTGGCGCCGTCGCCGTGTCCATGCTGTGGCCGGGCATGGTTCCCCTGGCGGTCGGCGCCGTGTCGGGCGCCTTCATTGCCACGGCCGCCGTCCATGCCAGTTCCGGCGCGGGCTTTTCGGCACCGCAACGCATGGTCATCGCGGGGATCGCCGTGGGTGCGCTGGCCTTCGCCTTCGTGCAGTTCGGCCTGTCCAATCTGCGCCGGGAACAGGCCTACCTGGCTGCTGCCTGGCTCAACGGCAGCGTGGCGGGCAGCACCTGGCGGGACGTTCACTTGCTGGCCGCGGCCTGCCTGCCCATGGCCTTGCTGGCGCTGGCACAGGCACGCCGCCTGGCGCTCCTGGAAATGGGCGACGGGCTGGCGACCGCACTGGGCGCACCGCCGCGCGCCACGCGCGGCATCGCCATCCTGCTGGGCGTGGTCGCCGCCGCGGTGGCCGTCAGCGTGGCCGGCCCCGTCGCCTTCATTGCCCTGGCCGCGCCCCAGATCGCCCGCCGCTGCGTGCGCCGGGGCGGGCCCCTGCCCATCACGGCCGCGCTGACCGGCGCCGTGCTGCTGGGTGCCGCGGATCTCTCGGCGCGCCATCTCACGGGCGGCCAAGGCCTGCCCGTGGGGGTGCTCACAGCCGGCATCGGTGGCGTCTATCTGGCATACCTCCTCATCGCCGAATGGCGCAAGGCTTCCGCATGACCCTGGTCGTTTCCCCGCTTGCCCATCCTCCCCTTTTGCTCGAGGCTCACGGCCTGTCTGTCCGCTATGGCAGGCACGATGCCGTGCGGGAGGTCTCGCTGAGCGCGCCGCCGGGCTCTTTCACGGCGATAGTGGGCCCCAACGGCTGTGGTAAATCGACCCTGCTGCGCGCCTTGAGCGGCGCCCTGACGCCCAGCGCCGGGGAAATCATCCTGGGTGGCAAACCCATGGCCGCGATGCGCCGCAAGGAAGCGGCGCGCCAATTGGCCTATCTTCCGCAAAGCCCCGTGGCGCCCGAACTGGTCACGGTCTTCGACCTCGTGGCGCGCGGCCGCTATCCGCACCAGACGCTGCTGCGTCAATGGTCGGATGAAGACGAGCTTGCGGTGCGCACGGCCCTGGCCGACACCGACCTCTCCGCCTTGGCAGACCAGTCCCTGGATGTGTTGTCGGGCGGGCAACGCCAGCGTGCCTGGCTGGCGCTGGTGCTGGCGCAGAGCGCGCCGCTGCTGTTGCTCGACGAGCCCACCACCTTCCTCGATATCCGCCACCAGGTGGACCTGCTGGCGCTCTGCGCCCGCCTGAACAAGGCGGGCCGCACGCTGGTGGTGGTGCTGCACGATCTCAACCTGGCCTTCCGCCACGCCGGGACCGTGGTGATGATGCGCGAAGGCAAGGTGATGGCGCGCGGCCCGGCAGACGAGATCGTGACGGAACACGCCATGCGCACGGTCTTCGACCTGGACTGCCGGGTCATGCCCGATCCGGAGAGCGGGCGGCCGATGGTCATCCCGCGGCTGGCGTGATGCGCGCCGCCGCGTGCGGGCCGCGCACGGCAATCAGTTCTTCAGGCGGTAGCCGGTCTTGAAGATCCAGCGCACCGCCAGCAGGCAAGCCGCCAGGAAGACCAGCGTCATGGCCAGGCTGATTTCCACGGCAACGTCCGACACGCCGTAGAAGCTCCAGCGAAAGCCGTTCACCAGATACACCACCGGGTTCAGCAGCGTGACCTTCTGCCAGAAGGCCGGCAGCATGTCGATGGAGTAGAAGCTGCCGCCCAGGAAGGTCAGCGGCGTCACGATCAGCATGGGCACGATCTGCAGCTTCTGGAAGCCGTCGGCCCACACGCCGATGATGAAGCCGAAGAGGCTGAAGGTGATGGCCGTGAGCAGCAGGAAGCACAGCATCCAGATCGGGTGCTCGATGCTGAACGGAATGAAGGCTCTTGCGGTGGCCAGCATGATGAGCCCGATCAGGATGGACTTGCTGGCCGCGGCGCCCACATAGCCGATCACGATCTCCATGTACGAGATCGGCGCGGACAGGACCTCATAGATGGTGCCGGAGAACCTGGGCATGTAGATGCCGAAGGCCGCGTTGGAGATGCTTTCGTTCAGCAGCGACAGCATGATCAGGCCGGGAATGATGAAGGCGCCGTAGCTGATGCCGTTGATTTCCACCATGCGCGAGCCGATGGCCGAGCCGAACACGATGAAGTAGAGCGACGTGGACAACACCGGCGAGGCGATGCTTTGCATCAGCGTGCGCCAGGTGCGGGCCATCTCGAACAGGTAGATGGCGCGGATGCCGTGCAGGTTCATGATTGCTGACCTTGTTGCGAAGTCTGGGACGAGGCGGCGGGCTGGTGCACCAGGCCCACGAAGATTTCCTCCAGCGAGCTTTGCGAGGTGCGCAGGTCCTTGAAGCCGATGCCCTCGGCCGCCAGGCGCTGCAGCAGTGCGGCGATGCCGCCGCCCCCGCCTTCCTTGTCATAGGTATAGACAAGCTCGTGGCCCTCGGCGGCCAGCTCCAGTTGCTCGTTGGCCAGGGCCGCGGGCACGGCGGCCAGCGGCTGCTCCAGGTACAGCGTCAATTGCTTCTTGCCCAGTTTTTCCACCAGCGCGGCGGTGCGCTCGACCAGGATGATCTCGCCCTGGCGGATCACCCCGATGCGGTCGGCCATTTCCTCGGCCTCTTCGATGTAGTGCGTGGTCAGGATGATGGTGACACCCTTCTCGCGCAGCTGGCGCACCATCTCCCACATGCCCCGGCGCAGCTCGACGTCGACGCCCGCGGTGGGCTCGTCCAGGAACAGGATGCGCGGCTCGTGCGACAGCGCCTTGGCGATCATCACGCGGCGCTTCATGCCGCCCGACAGCGTGCGCAGGCGCGCATCGCGCTTGTCCCACAGCGACAGGTCGCGCAGGATCTTCTCGATGTGGGCCGGGTTCTTCGGCTTGCCGAACAGGCCGCGGCTGAAGCTGACCGTGTCCCACACGGTTTCGAAGGCATCGGTGGTGAGTTCCTGCGGCACCAGGCCGATGGCGGCACGCGCCGCGCGGTAGTCACGCACGATGTCGTGGCCGTCGGCCATGACCTGGCCGCTGGTCGGCGTGACGATGCCACAGAGGATGCTGATGAGCGTGGTCTTGCCCGCGCCGTTGGGGCCGAGCAGGGCGAAGATCTCGCCACGCGCGATCTCAAGGTTGATGGGTTTCAGCGCCTGGTGGCCCGAGGCGTAGACCTTGGTGAGATTCTGGACGGAAATGACGGGCTGCACGCAGCCTCCTTGGTGTTGCGATCGGAATGTCGGTCGGGGGGGAGGATCGGAGGAAAAACGAAGGCGCCGGCGCATCCGGCGTCTTGACGACGCGGTGACACCGGCGAGGGGTTTGGGGGAATTGTAGCCACCCTGCCCGCGCCCCATAAGCTTATCCCCACATGACGTGGGGATAGGCGAGGATGCTGACAATAAGCTGACTGTTCGTTCTTATCGTGCAGGGGCAGCCTTGAGCAGATCCTCGATATGCACAGGCAGCTCCCGTACCCGCACGCCCGTTGCGTGATGCACCGCCGAGGTCACCGCGGCGGCGAATCCTGCCAAGCCGATTTCTCCGATACCACGTGCCCCCAGCTCATTCAGGGCGGTGTCCGGGTGATCCAGGAAGACCACGTCGATGGCCGGGGCATCCGCATGCGTCGCAACCAGATAGTCCGCCAGGTTGCTGGTGACAGGCGCACCGTTGCGCGCGTCGTAGCGGGTTTCCTCCAGCAGCGCCATGCCGACGCCCATGATGAGCGCGCCTTCGATCTGGTTGCGCCCGGTCTTGGGGTTGATGATGCGGCCCGCATCAATCACCGTCACCACCCTGGACACCCGCAGGCGGGCGATCTCCGGCTGCCAGGCCACCTCGACGAAATGCGCGCCATAGGAATGCAGCGACAGCTTGCCCGCATCGGCATCGTCGTCGCTGGAACCGGATTTGCCCTCGCCGACGGCGGCTTCCGCCAGCAGGGTTTCGAAGCGCACACCTGCGGAATCCGCTGCATCGATGGCGCGGATCTTCCCTGCCTCGAAGACCAGGTCTGCGGTGCTCCGGCCATGATAAGGCCCGTCCTTCCTCTTCACGGCCTGGCCCAATGCCTGGGCGATGGCCGCGCGCGTGGCCTGGGCAGCGGCCGGCACCAACGAGCCCGTCGCCATCGAGCCGCCGGACAAGGGCCCGGGCGGCAGGTCCGTGTCGCCCAGCCTGACCGTGATGCGAGACAAGGGCAACCCAGTCAGTTCTCCCACCATCTGCGCCAACACCGTATAGGTGCCGGTGCCCAGGTCCTGGGTGGCGCTGGCAACCTCCGCGGTGCCGTCCGTGCGCAGGGTCACCCTGACCTGCGCCGGCAGGCGCTTCGCCAGCCATGAGGCGCTGGCCACGCCCCAGCCCAGGATCTCATCCCCACGCCGGATGGAACCCACGCCCCGCGTGCGCCGGTCCCAACCGAAACGGCGGGCCCCCACTGTCAGGCATTCAACCAGGTGCCGTGTCGAAAACGGCACCGCCAGGCTTTCATCTTCCTGCGGCTCGTTCATCAGCCGCAACGCCACCGGGTCCATTCCGAGTTCACAGGCGAGCTCGTCGATTGCCGACTCCAGCGCGAAGAGCCCGGGCACGGCGCCCGGCCCTCGCATGGAGGTGGCCGGGGCCATGTCCCGGCGCTCGTAACGGCTGCGCACCCTCAGGTTGGGCACGCTGTACAGGTAGGGCGTGGCCTCGCCGCAGTTTTCCTTCATATGGTCGAAGCGCGAGGCGTAATACAGAAAGTCGTGGCGCAGGGAACTGAGGCGTCCCGCGCGCGTGGCCGACAGGCGGATGCGCTGGCGCGTGTGGCTGCGATGGCCCACCGTCTGGAACATCATCTGGCGCGTGATCTCCAGCTTCACCGGCCGGCCAAGATCCCGGGCAGCGGCAGCAGCCAGCACGGCATGCGTCCATGGCCACAGCTTGCCGCCGAAACCCGACCCCAGGTAATGCGTGATGACCCGCACCCGCTCGACAGGCACGCCCAGCATCTGGGCCATGGCGGCGCGGTGATTGACCACCGCTTGCGAGGTTTCGTACAGCGTGTAGTGGCCGTCCTCGCAGACGGCGATGCTTGCGTGCAATTCGATGGGGTTGTGGGTCTGGACGGGCGTGGAATATGACTGGTCGAGCCTGACCTCGCCGCGCGAATAGGCCGCGTCGGGGTCGCCGCGCTCGCTGTCCACCTCGCCCGACTCACCGGGTTGCGCCTCCATGCCGACATCAGGGGCCTCGGCGTCATAGGCCACGGTCACGGCGTCGGCCGCCGCCTTCGCGTGCGCGAACGTGTCGGCCACGACCAGGGCGACGTACTGCCCGTAATAGCGCACCAGGTCGTCGTGCAAGGGCGGACGGTGCTCATCGACGGTCACCCCGCTGTCCTTGTCGACGCGATGCAGCTTGCCTATGTTGTGGCGCGTGTAGATCTTGATCACGCCGGGCATGGCCGCCGCGCTTGCGGTATCCACCTGCCTGACGGTGCCGCGCGCAATCGTCGCGCCTACCGGCAGGGCATGGACCATGCCGTCCAGGCGCTGATCGGCAGTGTAGGCGGCCCGCCCCGTCACCTTCAGCGCGCCGTCCACGCGGGAATGCCCCGCGCCCACCATCGCCGACATGGCCTTCCTGTCCGGCGCGTTCATGGCCGCACCCCGCGTCCTTCAGCCACGGCACGGCTCAAGGCATGCATCAGGCAGCGTTTCGCCAGCTCTACCTTGAATGCGTTCTCCGGCAAAGGCCGGGCATCGCGCAAGGCCGCCTCTGCGGCAGTGCGGATCAGACTCTCCGTAGGCGCGCGGTCAAGCAGCACGGCTTCGGCCTCGGGTGAGCGCCAAGGCTTGGCGCCGACCCCGCCCAATGCAATCCGCACGTGCTTGAGCACGCCGGAGCGCTGGGCCAGAACCACGCCCGCCGAGGCCAGCGCGAACTCATAGGAAGCGCGATCACGCAGCTTCAGATAGACGGATCGGCCCTGCAGCACGGGCGGAGGCAGGCGGATGCCCGTGATGAGTTCATCCTGCGCCAACGCATGCTCGTGCTGCGGCGTGCTGCCCGGCAACAGGAAAAAGTCGGAGACCGGCAGGCGCCGGGCGCCACGCTCGCTTTCAAGCACCACCGTGGCATCGAGGGCCACCAGTGCCACCGCCATGTCCGAAGGATGTGCCGCCACGCAATGCTCGCTGGTACCCAGCACCGCCATGTTGCGGTGGTATCCCTCGATGGCGGAACAGCCGCTGCCCGGCTCCCGCTTGTTGCAGGCCGTCGCGGTGTCGCGGAAATACACGCAGCGCGTGCGCTGCATCAGGTTGCCCCCGGTGGTCGCCATGTTGCGCAATTGCGGCGACGCGCCGGCCAGCAAGGCCTGGGACAGCACCGGATACGCGGCCAGGATGGCTGGATGATGCGCCAGGTCGGCATTGCGGACCATCGCGCCGATGTCCAGGCCGCCGTCGGGACGCTCGGTGATGTCCGTCAGAGGCAGGCGGCTGATGTCCAGGACCTCCAGCGGCGTTTCGACCTCGAGCTTCATCAAGTCCAGCAAGGTCGTGCCGCCCGCCAGGAAGCGGAAGGCGTGAGATTGCCCCGCCGCACGGGCGCGGCCAGCCGCACGCAGCGCGTCGCTGACGCCGCGGCTGTGGCTGAGATGGAAAGCTTGCATACGGGGCCTCCTGGCTCAGCCCTTGCGCGGACCGCGCACATGCTGGATGGCGGCCACGATATTGGAATAGGCGCCACAGCGGCAGATGTTTCCGCTCATGGCCTCGCGCACATCGGCGTCGGCGGGGCCACAGGGCTCGCGCATCAGCGCCTCGGCCGACATGATCTGGCCCGCGGTGCAATATCCGCACTGGTAGCCGTCGTACTCCACGAAGGCTTCCTGCAAGGGATGCAAGGCCTCGGGCGTGCCCAGGCCTTCGATCGTCGTGATCTCGTCACCCTGGTGGCAGGCCGCCAGCACCAGGCAGGCATTGGTGCGCCGGCCGTTGATGTGCACCGTACAGGCGCCGCACTGGCCGTGGTCGCAACCTTTCTTGGTGCCCGTCAGGCCCAAGTGGTCGCGCAGGCAATCCAGCAGCGTGGTGCGCGGGTCCACCTCGCAATGCAGGTCCTCGCCATTGACGCCCAGGGTCAGCGGAATGGGCGCCGCGGCGCGGGCGCGCGCGGCCGTCTCGGCCCGCGTCGGCATGCGCCGTCCCGTGGGCATCAAGGGGGGAGGACTGGAACGGGCATGCCGTGCGGCATGCGTGGGATCGGGGGTGGCAAGTTTGGGCGGCATGGTCCGGTCTCCTCGATGCACCTGTCCGGCCGCTTGGCGGAAAGTAGCGGCGCGACGCCCGATGCGCGCAGGTGTGAGGCCAATGTAGAACCCCACCCCGGTCATCCGTGCCTTCCAAGCGCATGCGAAGGATTCCGTTTGTAAACCGCACAGGCACTGGGTCTGCGTGGTTTTTCCTCCGAAACGCCCCATTACGGGCGGGCCCGCCCCGTCGCATTGAGTAAACTTGCAGCCTTCCCCACTGCCCTGCCCCCTCATGTCCTCCGTGCCCGACATCCGTCCCGATCAGTCCGTCGAACTGCTCAAGGCCCTGCACATCCTGACCCGCGACGGCAAGCTGAACCAGGACAGCCGGCGCAAGCTCAAGCAGGTCTACCACCTGTTCCAGTTCATCGAACCACTGCTGAAGGACCTGAAGCAGGACCGCGACGGCATCACGCTGGTGGACCACGGCTCGGGCAAGTCGTATCTGGGCTTCATCCTGTACGACCTGTACTTCAAGCAGTTGAAGGATGCGTCACACCTGTATGGCATCGAGACCCGGCCGGAACTGGTGGCCAGCGCGCAGGATCTCGCGCGCCGCGCGGGTTTCGAGGGAATGTCATTCCTGAACCTGTCTGCCGCCGAGGCCATCGATTCAAGCAAGCTGCCCGCGCAGGTGGACATCGTGACGGCGCTGCATGCCTGCGACACCGCCACCGACGATGCCATCCGCTATGCGCTGGCCAAGCAGGCCAGGCACATCGTGATCGTGCCCTGCTGCCAGGCCGAAGTGGCGGGCGTCCTGCGCCGCCGCAAGCAGATGTCGCTGGGCGCTTCCGCCCTGGCCGAGTTGTGGCGCCACCCGCTGCACACGCGGGAGTTCGGCAGCCAGGCCACCAACGTGCTGCGCAGCCTGCAACTGGAGGCGCACGGCTACCAGGTCACGGTCACCGAGCTGGTGGGCTGGGAGCACTCGATGAAGAACGAGCTGATCATCGCCAGTTACAAAAACCTGCCCCGCAAGAAGGCCACGGAACGGCTGGAGAACCTGCTGGAGATGCTGGGGGTCGGGGAGTTGCGGGAGCGCTTCTTCGGCGGCGCGGCGCCTGCCGCGTCCGCCAAGGCCTGATCGCGCGGGGAATCAGTCCCGCTTGGCGTGCGGACAGGAGGCCGCCTCGGGCGCCTCCATCAGCCTTTCCCAGCCTTCCCGGCCCAGGCGGCGCAGCGTTTCCTGGTTGCGCAGATAGATTTCCGCCGCGTCCGGATTGGACTCCACTGCGCGGTCCAGGCTGTCTTCGCGCAGGATGTGGAAGATCGGATACGGCGAACGGTTGGTGTAGTTCTCGATGTCGTCCGGGCCCGCATCGGCGAACTGGTATTGCGGATGGAAGCTGGCCACCTGCAGCACGCCTTCAAGCTCCATCGCTTCCAGCAGGTCTTCGGCCACATCCAGGAAATCGTTGTAGTCCAGGAAATCCGCCAGCGCGTCGGGCACGATGAGCAGCGCCGTGTCCATCTCTTGCGGGTCGGCGTCGGCCACCGTTTCCAGCAGGCGTTGCAGGTCCTGGGCCACCTGCTTGCGGTTGATGGCCGCGCTCACTTCGTAATGGATCTGTCCTTTCACCTGCACGCTCTTGGCGAAGGGACAGAGGTTCAGCCCGATGACGGCGCGCTCCACCCAGCGCTGCGTGGCGGCCAGGACGGCTTCAGGAGTATCGGAGGGGATCGCGGGGGACGTCATGGCAAGGATTCACTTTGGGACTGAGGAAAGTGGCGCATTCTATCCGCCTAATGGATGGGAAAGTGTCACATTCCTGCCATGTTGGCCGCACCATTCCACCCGGGGTGATTTCCCTCAAAGCCTCACGTCCTCCCACAGGCGCAACACCATTTCGTGGGCGGCGCCAGCCGCCAGCACCAGGGCATCGTCCATGACCCGCGCGGTTTCGATGCACAGCATCTGCTGCCACGCATCGGGCGAAAACTGCGACAGGCGGCGGGCCTTGTCGATGTGCGGATTCCACAGGACGGCGCTGCCCGAACCCTCGCTTTCCACCACCAGGCGGCGGCCCAGGCCGGTGTCATCCACCACCAGGCAGGGCGAGCCGGTGTAATAGATGCGGTCCACCTCGCCGTCGAAACGCAGCGGCCCCTCCTGGCGCTTTTCCACCCAGCCTGCCAGCGTGTCCAGGTAACGGGCATCTTCCAGGCCCAGCACCCGCACGTCGCGCACGTCGCCCACCTGCAGATAGGTGTGCAGCGCCTGGCTGATGGTGCGCGGCTGGCCACTGTCGTTGCGGCTGTGCAGCGCCACGCGCAGGCCGGCCGCGTCGAGCCGCACGTCCAGGCGTGCCGACAGGCCTTGCCAGGGCCCATCGTCGTCGGCGGCCAGGGCCAGCGTCAGGACCGCGGCTTCGCCCGCCAGGGCCTGGGCGCCCTGCACCTGCCACACGCGTGCCCGCGCGTGGCCATGGGCGGGCGCGTGCGCGGCATCGGGCACCTCCGCGTGCACGGCTGCGGGATTGCGCGCCAGTTCGCCAAACCAGGGCCAGCACACGGGGATGCCGCCTCGCACCGACTTGCCCGGTTCAAAGGCCGCGGCATCGCTCAGCCAGACCACGGGCTGTCGGCCGTCCCGGCCGAAACCGAGCACCTGCGCGCCCTGCTCCGCCACCCAGGCCTCGGTGTCGCCCACGCGCAAGCGCCAGCAATCCAGTTCGCCCCGCCGGGTCCGGGTGATGTCGATGCGCGTTTCCTGTGTCACGGTGATTCCTTGCAGCAGAGTCGGATAAGCGGGATTTTGACCCGAGCGGCGTGCTGGACGCCAGTGCTGCAAGCGCGATGCCAGGCGTGGCGGCCGTGGCAGGCAATGCCGGCTTGCGCTATGGTTGCCGGTGTCGTTGACATGGCTGTTGCGGCAGCATGTCGCTTTTGTCTCTCCTGCCTGCCTCTCGATGCCTCTTGCCGCCATGAACGCTTCCGACAGAATCCTCATCGCCGGCTGCGGCGACGTCGGCCTGCGCGCCGCCCGCCTGCTGGCGTCCCAGGGCGCGCAAGTGTGGGGGCTGCGCCGCAGCCTCCCGCCCGGCCCTGCCCCGCTATCCTGGATCGCCGCCGATTTGCGCCAGCCTGCCACCCTGGCCGCGCTGCCGCCCGGCATCACGCACCTGGCCTACCTGCCCACGCCCGGCGAGCGCAGTTCCGAGGCCTATCGCGGCGTGTTCATCGACGGCCTGCGCAACCTGATGGCCGCGCTGGACCCGGCCACCTTGCGGCGCGTGGTGCTGGTGTCGTCGACGGCGGTGTATGGCGAACACGAAGGCGCCTGGGTGGACGAACTGACGCCTGCCGGACCGCTGTCGTTCAATGGGGAGATCCTGTGCGAGGCCGAAGCCTGGCTGGCCGCGCAGCCTGTGTCCAGCGTGTCGCTGAGGCTGGCCGGCCTGTATGGCCCGGGGCGGCTGCAACTCATCGCGCGCCTGCGTGAAGGACGCGCCCGCGCGCCCCGGCATCCCGTGCACTGGGCCAATCGCATGCATGTGGATGATGCGGCGGGCGCGCTGGCGCACCTCTTGAACCTGCCCGATCCCGCGCCGGTGTATCTCGGTTGCGACGACACGCCTTTGCCATTGCACGAACTGTATGCCGCGCTGGCGGAAATGGCCGGCGCCCCCGCGCCTGGCGAGGGTCCGGCGCCGGGCGCGGTAGGCAGCAAGCGCCTGTCGAACGCCCGGCTGCGGGCCAGCGGCTATGCCTTGCGCTGGCCCGATGCACGGCAGGGATATGCCGCGCTGCTGAAGGACGCGTGACGCGGCTGCGCCGCAAGTCCTTCAGGATGCTGGCTGGCGTTGCAGGTCAGAAGACGCCGAACAGCCACAGCAGCAGGATGATGGGAATGGGAATGCCGATTAGCCAAAGCAGGATGCCGCGCATGGTCTTCTCCTCTGTTTGAAGTCCGAGCACCCATGGTGCCCGCTTGCGCCGTGCCTTGCCTGTCCAAAGGCGTCAAGGCAATTCAAGCGGATACATCTGGCGCGGCGCTCAGTCGTCCTGCACCCTGCCGCGCAGGCGCTTGGTCTGTCCATGCGCGACCTTGCGCTGCACCCGCCGCCGCTGCGAGGCGCGCGTGGGCCGGGTGGCATGCCGTGGCGCGGCGGGCGTGGCGGCCGTGCGCAACAGCGCCAGCAGGCGATCGAGCGCGTCGCCGCGGTTCTTTTCCTGGCTGCGGAAGGACTGCGCCTTGATGATGATGACGCCGGCCTGCGTGACGCGGTGGTCGCCCAGGGACATGACGGCATCCTTGAACCATTGCGGCAGCGCCGCATGGGCGAGGTCGTAGCGCAGGTGCACCGCGCTGGAAACCTTGTTCACATTCTGGCCGCCAGACCCTTGGGCACGGATCATGCCGTAGCTCAGGTCGGCGGGGTCCAGCGACAGCGTATCGGTAATCGGGATCATCCTCGCATTTTGCTACAGTGCCTCGTCGCCGTCTTGCCCGCCGTCGTGCCTTTTCCGTCCCATGTGCCTTGCCGCCTTCGCGCTCAACGCGCGGCCCGACCTGCCTTTCGTGCTGATCGCCAACCGCGATGAGTTCCATGCGCGGCCCACTGCGCCCGCAGCCCCCTGGGCCGGGCAGCCGGGCCTGGTGGCGGGCCGCGACCTGTCCGCCGGCGGCACCTGGCTGGGCATCGCCGCGCCAGGCCGCTATGCGCTGCTGACCAATTACCGCGACCCCAGCCACGTTCTGCCCGATGCCCCTTCGCGCGGCGCGCTGGTGCAGGGCTTCCTGTCAGGCATGGACAGCCCGCGCGACTACGCGCACGCCGTGCATGCGCGCGGCGCGGACTACAACGGCTTCAATCTGGTCGTGGGCGATGCGCAAGGCGCCTGGTATGCGGGCAACCGCGACGGCGCCCCGCGCGCCCTGGCCGATGGCGTGCACGGCTTGTCCAATCATTTGCTGGATACGCCCTGGCCCAAGGTCGTGCGCACGTGCGAGGCCCTGCAGGCCTGGCTGGCGGAGGGCGCCCTGCCGCCCTCTCCTGCCGGCGAGGCGCCGGACCTGCGCGCGCTGTGGCGCATCCTGGCCGACCGCCGTGCGCCACCCGATGCGGAATTGCCCGACACCGGCGTGGGCCTGGCGCGCGAGCGCCTGCTGGGCAGTCCGATGATCGTCAGCGAAACCTACGGCACGCGCTGTGCCAGCGTGCTGCTGCTGCGTCCTGGCGTGGGCCTGTCCTTGCACGAACTGCAATACCGGCCCGATGGCTCGGCGGGCACGCAAGCCGACTGGCTGCTGCCCGCCGATACCCGGCTGCCGGCGGGCGTGGCCGTGGCGCTGGCGCGCCAGGCCGGTTAAGCCCGCCGGCGCCTGCGGCTTGCTTGGCTTGCTTACTGCGCCGACTTACTGCGCCGACTTACTGCGCCGACTTACTGCGCCAACTTACTGCGCCAACTTACTGCGCCAACTTACTGCGCCGACGCGGCTTCCGCCAGCGCCGGATAGTCGGTGTAGCCGTTATCCGGACCTTCGCCTTCCAGGGGCGCATAGAAGGTCTCGGCGCGCGGCGCGTTCAGTTCGGCGCCGGCCGCGAAACGTTCGACCAGGTCCGGGTTGGCGATGTAGAGCTTGCCGAAAGCGACGGCATCCGCCTCGCCCGCATCCAGCACCTGCTGCGCAGTTTCGGCCGTGAACGCTTCGTTGGCGATGTAGACGCCGCCGAAAGCCTGCTTCAGTTGCGGGCCGATGCGCTTGTCGCCCAGCGACTCACGCGCGCAGATGAAGGCGATGCCGCGCTTGCCCAGCTCGCGCGCCACATAGCTGAACGTGGCCAGCGGATCGCTGTCCGACATGTCGTGCGCATCGCCACGCGGCGCCAGGTGCATGCCCACGCGGTCCGCGCCCCACACGTCGATGCAGGCGTCGGTCACTTCCAGCATCAGGCGCGCGCGGTTTTCCAGGCTGCCGCCATAGGCGTCGGTGCGCGTGTTCGTGCCGCTCTGCAGGAACTGGTCCAGCAGGTAGCCGTTGGCGCCGTGCACTTCCACGCCGTCGAAGCCCGCGAGCTTGGCGTTTTCCGCGCCGGTGCGATAGGCCTGCACGATGCCGGGGATCTCGCTGGTTTCCAGCGCGCGCGGGGTCACGAAGGGACGCTTCGGACGCAGCAGGCTGACGTGGCCGTCGGGCTGGATCGCGCTGGGCGCAACGGGCAGGTTGCCGTCCAGCAGTTCGGGATCCGAGATGCGGCCCACGTGCCACAGCTGCAGGAAGATGCGTCCGCCCGCGGCGTGCACGGCCTCGGTCACGCGCTTCCAGCCTTCCACCTGCTCGGCGGACCAGATGCCCGGGGTGTCGACGTAGCCCACGCCTTGCGGGATGACCGAGGTGGCCTCGGACAGGATGAGGCCGGCGCTGGCGCGCTGGGCGTAGTACTGCGCCATGAGTGCGTTGGGCACGCGGCCGGCGGCGCGCGAACGGGTCAGCGGCGCCAGGACGATGCGGTTCGGCAGGGTCAGCGCGCCGACCTGTAGGGGATCAAAAAGCGTGGTCATGCTGCAATCCTTCTGGGTTCAGTTCAGAGATCACGCGCGGACTGCGCCAGGAATTCCTGGATGAGCGTCTCGTTGCGTGCATAGAAAATCCACTGCCCCACCTTGCGGGAGGTGATCAGTCCTGCGCGCTGCAGGATGGCCAGGTGCCCGGACACGGTGGACTGCGACAAGCCCGTGCGCTGGTCGATGCGCCCCGCGCACACGCCCATGTCCCAGGGGTGGTCCTGGGCTTCGAAACACTGCTCCGGGGTTTTCAGCCACGTCAGGATCTGGCGCCGCAAGGGGCTGGCCAGGGCTTTGTGGATGGCGTCGATATCCATGGTGTCGGTAGGTGTATATCTGGATTTTCCGAATCTTAGTTCGGTCTTTTCCGATATACAACCCTGTGCGCAACAGGGTTGCTGTGCGGACTCGGCTTACGTTCTGGGAATACTGTATATTTATACAGCCTTATTTCCAGTTCCTCATTTTTCCATGCCCCGGCCCGAACACATCCATCCCGCCCTCTGGCGTGGCTCGCAACTGGCCACGCGGGCCAGCGCGTGCCTGCCCGCCGGACATGCGGCGCTGGCGGCGGAATTGCCCGGCGGCGGCTGGCCCCTGGGCAGCCTGACCGAGTTGCTGCCCGAACGCCACGGCGTGGGAGAAATCCGGCTGCTGCGCCCGGCATTGGCCGCCGTGCCCGCGCATCGCCGGATCGTGCTGCTCTCGCCGCCCTACGCCCCCCACCTGGCCTGCTGGCATCACTGGCGGCTCGACCCTGCGCAGCTGCTGTGGCTGCACCCCGCCCACGACCGCGATGCCTTGTGGGCCGCCGAACAGGTGCTGCGCAACGGCCAGTGCGGCGCGTTGCTGGCCTGGCACGACCCGGTGCCGCTGCCTGCCTTGCGGCGCCTGCACCTGGCGGCGCAAGGCAGCGACATGCTGTTCGTGCTGATGCGCCCGCCCTCCACCGCCGCGCAGGCCTCGGTCGCGCCCCTGCGCGTGGCGCTGGCGCCGGCGCGCGGCGGCGTGGCCGTCACGCTGCTCAAGCGCCGCGGCCCGCCTTGCGCGCGCACCCTGCACATTCCCCTGGACAACCGCCTGCCTGGCCTCGACACCCTGTTTCCCCATGTCCCTCTGGATCAGCCTGCACCTGCCCCAGCTCATGCTGGACGCCTGCCGCACGCGCTGGCTCAGTGAGCCGGCGGCCTGGGCATTGCTGTCGCGCGAGCGCATCGTCGCCTGCAGCGCCGGCGCCCGCGCGCTGGGCCTGGCCGAAGGCATGCGCCGCAGCGGCGCATCCACGCTTGCCCCGCAAGCCACGCTGCTGGAACGCGATGCCGCCAGCGAACAGGCACTCTTCGACGCCGCCGCGCTGGCCGTGCTGCCCTACACCCCGCAAGTGGCGCAATACGCCGACCACACGCTGCTGCTGGACGTCACGGCCAGCCTGACGCTCTTCGGCGGGCCGCGTGCCCTGCTGCGCGCCACGCGCCAGGCCGTGCGCGCCTGTGGCCTGCAGGTGCAGGCCGCGCTGGCTCCCACGCCGCATGGCGCCTGGCTGCTGGCCCGCCACGCTGCGGCACGCGCCCGGCGCGCCACGCTCAAGCCCGCCACCTTGTCCCGCCGGCTGGACGCCCTGCCCTGTGCCTTGCTGCCCGAGGCCGAACCCTTGGCCGACTGGCTGGGCGGCATCGGCTGCCACACCCTGGGCGCCTTGCGCGCCTTGCCGCGCGCGGGGCTGCAACGCCGCAGCAGTCCCGCGCTGATGCGCGCGCTGGACGCGGCCTATGCGCCCACGCCGCTGGCCACGGACTGGTTCGTCCCGCCGCCCGGCTACCGCATCCGCCACGACCTGCTGGAACGGCTGGAGCACAGCGAAGGCGTGCTGCACGTGGCGGCCCGGCTGCTGGAAGGCCTGTGCCGCTGGCTGCAGGCCTGCCGGCTGGCGGTGACAGGCCTGCGGCTCACGCTGATCCACGAACGCCGCCGCCACGCAGGCCCGCAGGAACAGCCCGACACCCGCCTGGAGCTGGCGCTGGCCGAACCCGCCTGGCAATTGCCGCAACTGCTTGCGCCCTTGCGGGAACGCTATGCACGCCTGCCCTGGGCCGGCCCGGTCGTGGCCTTGCAGCTCGACACCCAGGTGCTGGCGCCGCAGGCCCCGCCCAGCGCGCAGCTCTTCCCCGACCCCGGCGGCTCGCCCGCTGATTTCCGCCGCCTGCTGGACCTGCTGCGCGCACGCCTGGGCGACGCGCGCGTGCTGCATGGGGCCGCCGTCGCCGACCACCGCCCCGAGAACGCGAATGTCTGGGCCGGCGCGGACACGCCCCCCTGCCGCCAGGGACTCGCCTCCACGCCCGGCGAGCGTCCGTTCTGGCTGCTGGACGTTCCCCAGCCCCTGCCGCTGCAACAGGACCGGCCCGTCCATGGCACGCCGCTGCGCCTGGTGCGCGGCCCCGAGCGCATCGAAAGCGGCTGGTGGCACGGCGCCTTCGTGTTGCGCGACTATTTCGTGGCCGAGGACGCGCACGCCGCGCGCTATTGGATCTTCCGCGAGCGCGGCCAGGCCGCGCCGCGCTGGTTCCTGCACGGGCTCTTCGCCTGAACCGGGGCCTGAGCGATGCGCGACACGTCCACGCCGCTGTCCGGCCTGCTGTCCGGTCAACTCCCCGGCTATGCCGAGCTGCATTGCCTCTCGAACTTCTCTTTCCTGCGCGGCGCCTCGCATCCGGAAAGCCTGGTCGAGTACGCCGCGGAACTGGGCTATGCGGCGCTGGCCCTCACCGACGAATGCTCGCTGGCCGGCGTGGTGCGCGCGCATGTCGAAGCGAAGAAACTGCCCGGGGACAGGCCGCTGAAACTGCTCATCGGCAGCGAGCTGCGCCTGTCGCCGCGTGCCGGCCATCCCGGTTGCACGCTCGTCGCGCTGGCGCAGGACAAGGAAGGCTATGGCAACCTGTCCGAGCTGATCACGCTGGCGCGCGGACGCGCCCCGAAAGGGGAATACCGGCTGCACGCCGACGACCTGGATGCCCCCGCCGCCGCGCATGCCCATCTGCGCGGACTGCCAGGCTGCATCGTGCTGCTGTCGCCCGAACGGGGCACCCCGCTGGAAGACCTGCTGGCGCAGGCAGAATGGACGGCGCGCACCTTCGGGCCGCGCGCGCGCATGGCCTTGACGCTGCTGCATCATCCGCACGAAGACACCTATCGCGCCGCGGTGGAAACCGCCGCGCGCCGCCACGGGCTGCCACTGGCCGCCACGGGCCGCGTCGAGATGCACACCCGTTCGCGCAAGCCCTTGCACGACACGCTGGCCGCCATCCGGCTGGGCCAGCCCGTGCATGCCTGCGGCTATGCGCTGGCGCCCAATGCCGAACAGCACCTGCGCACGCGCCAGCGCCTGGCCGCCAGCTATCCGCCCGAGGCCCTGGCCGAGACCCTGCGCATCGCGCAGGCCTGCACGTTCTCGCTGGACGAGCTGCGTTATGAATACCCCGAGGAGATCGTGCCTGCCGGGCACACGGCGGCGTCATACCTGCGCGAGGCCACGCGCGAAGGCGCCGCCCAGCGCTATCCCCAGGGCGTGCCGCCTGCCGTGCAAACCCAGATCGACCACGAGCTCGCGCTCATCATCGACCTGAAATACGAAGCCTATTTCCTGACGGTGCACGACCTGGTGCAGTTTGCCCGCTCGAAGGCCATCCTGTGCCAGGGCCGGGGCTCGGCCGCCAATTCCACCGTCTGCTATTGCCTGCATATCACCGAGGTCAACCCCGCGGAAAGCACGCTGCTCTTCGAGCGCTTCATCAGCCGTGAACGCGGCGAGCCGCCCGACATCGACGTGGACTTCGAGCATCAGCGCCGCGAAGAAGTGATCCAGTACGTCTATGAAAAATATGGCCGCGCGCGCGCGGCGCTCACCGCCGTCGTCATTTCCTATCGGCCGCGCAGCGTCCTGCGCGACACGGGCCGTGCCCTGGGCATCGACGAGGTGATCCTGGATGCCGTCGCACGCCAGCACCAGTGGTGGGATGGCAAGGACCACCTGATGGATCGTTTCGCGCGGGCCGGCCTCGACCCCTCCTCGCCCGTCGCGCAGCATTGGGCCTGGCTGGCCGAGCAGCTCATGGGATTTCCACGCCACCTATCGCAGCACCCGGGGGGCTTCGTCATGTCGCGCGGGCCGCTGACGCGCCTGGTGCCCATTGAAAACGCCGCCATGGCCGACCGCAGCGTGGTGCAGTGGGACAAGGACGATCTCGATGCGGTGGGCTTGCTGAAGGTCGACGTGCTGGCCCTGGGCATGCTGACCGTGCTGCGGCGGGCAATGGCGTGGGTGGCGCAGCGCCGCAGCCTGCCAGGCTTTGCCTTTCCGGACATCCCGGATGAAGACGGGCGCACCTACGACATGATCTGCGATGCCGACACCATCGGCGTCTTCCAGATCGAGTCGCGCGCGCAGATGAGCATGCTGCCGCGCCTGCGGCCAAGAACCTATTACGACCTGGTGGTGGAAGTCGCCATCGTGCGCCCTGGTCCCATCCAGGGCGGCATGGTGCATCCGTACCTGCGGCGCAAGAATGGCGGCGAAAAGCACACAGCCCCCACACCCGAAATCGGCGAAGTCCTGGCGCGCACCCTGGGCGTCCCGATCTTCCAGGAACAGGTCATGCAGATCGCCATGGTCGGCGCAGGCTTCAGCGCCGACGACGCCGATCAACTGCGCCGCTCCATGGCGGCGTGGCGGCGCAAGGGCGGCGTCGACAAGTTCCGCAACAGGCTGATCGACGGGCTGCTGAAACACGGCTGCACCCAGGAATTCGCCGACAGCCTCTTCCGCCAGATCGAAGGCTTCGGCGAATACGGCTTCCCCGAAAGCCATGCCGCCAGCTTCGCCAAGCTGGCCTACTACAGTTCCTGGATCAAGCGCCACGAGCCCGAGGCCTTCCTGGCGGCATTGCTGGACTCGCAGCCCATGGGCTTCTACCAGCCCGCGCAACTGGTGCACGACGCGCGCCGGCACGGGGTGCAGGTGCTGCCCGTGGACGTCTGCCACAGCGAGGCGCCGTGCACGCTGGTCGAACGCACCGTGCCCGCGCCCGATCCCCTGCCGGCTCATGCCCCCGGCGATGCCCCCCGGCCCGCCGTGCGCCTGGGCTTGAACCAGGTCGCCGGACTCTCCCAGGACACCGCCGAACGCATCGCCGCCTTGCGCGCGGAATCCCCTTTTACCGATGTCCACGACCTGTCCCGCCGCGCCGGGCTCACGCGGCACGAGCTGGACGCCCTGGCCGCGGCCGGCGCGCTGGCCACGCTGGCCGGGCACCGGCGCCAGGCCCGCTGGGCAGCGGCGGGCGCCGTGGCCGATGCGGGCCTGCTGCGCGCGGCCAGCGTCGGCGATGTGCAAGCGCCCGCCCTGAGCGCGCCCTCCGAGGGCGAGGACATCATCGACGACTATGAATCCGTGGGCCTGACGCTGGGACGCCATCCCGTGCACCTGCTGCGCCCGCGCCTGACCGGCATGCGCTTCATGCCCGCCGCCACGCTGAACGGCTATCCGCATGGCCGGCTGGCACGGGCCTGCGGCATCGTCACCGGGCGCCAGCGCCCGCCCACCGCCAAGGGCGTGCTCTTCGTGACGATCGAGGACGAGACCGGGCCGGTCAACGTGGTGCTGCGGCCGGAACTGGTCGAGCGCCAACGCCGCGAAGCCACCACGGCCACCCTGCTGGGCGTCTATGGCGTGTGGCAAAGCCACCAGGGCGTGCGCCACCTGGTGGCCGGCAGGCTGGTCGATTGCTCGCCGTTGCTGGGCCGGCTGACGCCGCACAGCCGCGACTTCCATTGACCCCTTCCCTTGACCGTCACGCGCCCGCCCGCCAAGGAGCGGTAAGATGACGGCTTCCGTTCACCGTCACACCAAGGTCTTTCCATGAGCACCGAACCGCTCAAGCAGCGTATCGCCAACGCCGTCAAGGACGCCATGCGCGCCAAGCAATCCGAGCGCCTGGGCACCCTGCGCCTCTTGCAGGCCGCCATCAAGCAGAAGGAAGTGGACGAGCGCCGCGACCTGGACGATGCCGACGTCACCGCCATCCTGGAAAAGCAGGTCAAGCAGCGCCGCGAGTCCATCACCGCCTTCGAACAGGCCGGCCGCCAGGAAACCGCCGACGCCGAAAAGGCCGAAGTGCTCGTGCTGCAGGAGTTCCTGCCGCAAGCCGCCACCGAAGCCGAAGTGCTTGCAGCCGTCGACGCCGCCGTGGCCCAGGTGGCCGCCGAAGGCGCCACGGGCGCGCCGGCCATGGGCAAGGTCATGGCCATCGTGAAGGCCGCGCTGGCCGGCCGCGCCGACATGACGGCGGTCTCGCGCCAGGTCAAGGAAAAGCTGACCGGCGCCTGATCGGCAGTTGGCTCACCGCCATGAAAAATGGGCGCCTGTGCATCACAGGCGCCCATTTTTCATTGGCAGGTATGGCGTGCTCAGTGGCCCCCTCAGCGACCCCGCCTCGGATCCGCCTTGGGCTTGGGCATGTAGGCGCGGCAGGTCGGCGTGCCGAATTCGATCGACTCGCGCAAGGCCGCCAGGCCCTCTTCGTTCCACACGCCCACGTTCCAGGCCGCCAGGCTCACCGCGCTGCGCTTGCCGTCACGGGCCTGGATGTTGGCCTGCACCAGCGGGCTGGTGCTGAAGCGCGTGACGACCTCTGCCACCGCTGTGCGCGCCGTGTCGTCCACGCCGCCACGCACCGAATGGCCGTTCTCGCCCCGCAGGCACTGGCGCATCTGTTCATCGGCGCGGCGCCAGGCTTCCTGGTAATCCACCGCGACCTCGAAGGAATCGGTGATGGCGCGTCCGCCCTGGGGAGCGATGTCCGTCGCGCAACCCGCCAGACCGACCGCCATCGCGGCCACGGCCGCCAATTTCTTGAGCATGCTGAAATCTCCACATCGAATGCCGGCCATTATGCTTGATTTAGGCTGACCGGCGCGCGACGCGGGCCCGGCGCTCAATCCATCCTGGCGCCCGACGCCTTCACCACCTCGGCCCAGCGCGCCATTTCCACGCGGGTCAGCTCGCCCAGTTCCTGTGGCGTGCCGCCCACCACCTGCAAGCCTTGCGCGCCCAGGCGCTCGCGCACCGCGGCATCGGCCAAGGCCTTGCCGACCGCGCCGTTCAGGCGCGCCACGATGGCATCGGGCGTGCCTGCCGGCGCATACAGCGCGTGCCAGGACAGCACCTTGAAGTCCTTCACGCCCGCCTCCTGCAGCGTGGGCACGTCCGGCAGCAAGGGCGAACGCTCGTCCGAGCTGACCGCCAGCGCGCGCACCTTGCCGGACTGGATCAGGGAGAAGGTCTGGTCGAACATGAAGTCCACGCGGCCTCCCATCAGGTCCTGCAGGGCCTGGGGCGAACCACGGTACGGCACGTGCGCGAAGGCGATGCCGGTCTGTTTCTTGAACAGTTCGCCGGTCAGGTGCTGGCTGGTGCCGTTGCCATTCGACGCAAAGGTCAGCTCGCGCGACTTGCCGGCGGCGATCAGGTCCTGCACCGTCTTGAACGGCGAATCGGCGTTCACCACCAGCACATTGGGCACATAGCCCAGCAGGATGATGGGCGCGAAGCTCTTGACCGGGTCGTATTGCAGGTTGGGATACAGGCTAGCGTTGATGGCGTGCGTGCTCACCGTGGCGCTGGTGATCGTATAGCCGTCAGGCGCCGCGTTCGCCGCCATGGCCGCGCCGATGCCGCCGCCCGCGCCGCCACGGTTGTCCACGACCATGGGCTGGCCCAGTTCACGCTGCATGGATTCACCCAGCACGCGGGCGAAGATGTCGGTGCTGCCGCCCGCGGGAAACGGCACGATCCACTTGACGGGATTGGACGGATAGGTGTCAGCGCCCAGCACCGGGGCCGACACGGCGGCGCCCGCCACCGCGCAGCAGAAGGCGGCCAGGGTCTTGCGAAGGATGGTCGTGTTGAACGTCATGATGCGTTGTCTCCTGTGTTCTTGTGAGGCATGCATGGGCCGGGCGCGCGGCCACCGGCGCGACGCGCCCGGCCCCGCCGCGCGTGCCTCTCGGGGCCGCGCGGCATGGACTGTCGATCGGATGGAGATCAGGCCGGGCGGATCAGGCCGCCACGGACTCGGCCTTCAGCAACGCGCGGGCGGCGGCCGTCAGCGGCGCCTTCAGGGCCGCGTCGGTATTGGCCAGCATGGGCAGCATGGGGCCCATGTCGGCAATGCCGCAGAAGCTCACCGCATCGTGCAGGACCGGGATGGGACCGTGCGCGTCACGCAGGTCTTCCACGCCCAGGAAGCCCTTGCGGAGGGTTTCCGCGCCTTCCCAGTCGCCCGCCTGGATGGCGCGCAGCAGCGACATCGACGCGGCAGGCGCGATGCAACCCGTACCGGTAGTGAAGCTGCCCAGGCCGAAGGCGCGCAGGTGATCGATGGCAGGACGTTCGCCGATGCCGCTGATGATGCGTTTGGGATCCACCTGGGCCGCCAGTTCGCGCAGTTGCTCGTCCTGGGCCGGCTGCTCGCGCACCACGGCGTACTTGATGAGACTGACCGTGCCGTCGTCCACCAGCGCGCGCACCGTCTGTGCCGGCAGATAGCCTTCGTCCTTGATGTACAGCAGCACCGGCTTGCCCAGTTTCTCGGCGAACAGGCTCACGCCGCGCGCCACGCCCGCGGGATGGCAGGCGCCACGCTGGGGCATGACCATCGTGATGGGGAAGTCATAGTCGCGCAGCACGGCGGCCTGGTCGACCAGCTTGCCGAAGTCCGGCCCGGCCGAGGGCACCACCCAGGTGTCGTCGGCGGCGGCTTGCACCAGCAGGTCCAGCACGGCGGCGTATTCGTGCATGCCCAGGTGATAGAAATTGGCGTTGCCGCCATAGACCAGCGTCGAGATGCCGCCGGCTTCCATGTGGCGGATCAGGGCGCGGTTGGCGTCGGCGTTCAAGGACAGGTCGGCGTTGCGCGCCAGCGGCGGCACGGCCAGCACGGAAGCGGCGACGTCCTGCAGAGTGTGGGGAGTGGTTTTCATGTTGCGGAACTCTTGGAGTGTTGAGGGGATGGTGCCGGTCAGGGCACGGATCCGCCTGGCGCCGGACCCCGTGCACAGAGCCCGCCACATCGGCGATGACGATGGCGGAATCTTGGCAGCGCCTCGAAAACTTGTCAACAAGTGGTTATTTATAATTCCAACATACTGACAAGCTGGCCGGTAGAATGCCGGCATGTCCACCGCCCCCCTGTCCGCGCGCGCCGCCCCCCCGCCCCCTTCCACCGAGGGCGGCCCGGTCCTGCGCCGCGTGAAGAAATACAGCGACCAGATCTACGAAGAGATCATGGCCCGCATCGTCAGCGGCGCCCTGCCCGAGGGCGAGCGCCTGCCGGCGGAAAGCGAAATGGCGGAAACCTTCGGCGTGTCGCGCCCGGTCATCCGCGAGGCGCTCGCGCGCCTGCGCGCCGATGGCGTCATCGTGTCGCGCCACGGCTCGGGTTCCTATGTGCAACGCAAGCCTGCGGTCGATTTCCTGCAACTGGCGCCCATCGGCGGCGTGGCGGATCTGCTGCGCGCCTATGAATACCGCGTGGCGCTGGAAGGTGAAGTGGCATGGCTGGCGGCCGAGCGCCGCACCGAAACCGACCTGCGCCTGCTGTCTGCGGCGCTGAAGGACATGCGCGCGGCCATGGACGAACGCCGCGTGGGCGCCGAGGCCGACCTGCGCTTTCATCGCGCCATTGCGGCCGCCACCAAGAACCCGCTGTTCGAGTTCAGCATGCAGGCGCTGTCGGAGTACATCGCCGAAGGCGTGGCGCTGACGCGCAAGCTGTCGCTGAAAGTGGGACGCGCCCGACTGGAGCTCGTCCAGGCCGAACACGAGCGCATCTACCAGGCCGTGCGCGCGCATGACAGCGCCGGCGCGCGCGAAGCCATGCGCAGCCACATCGACAACGCGCGGCTGCGCATGCTGACGGAAGAGCCGCAACAGGGCTGATGCGCGGCAGCTCCGGCGCGGCAGTGCGCGCTGGGCTGGTGCGCCCTAGCGCCAGCGCGCCCGTATCCGCGCCGCCACGTCCATCGCCGGCGCGGGCTTTTCGCCTTTCGGCCGTATCGGCTCCAGCGGCTCCGGCCTGGGCAGCAAGTCGAACTTGTCCAGCAGGCTGTCGGGGATGAAGCGCGTGCGCCCGCCGTACACATGGCGGTCGCCCATGCCGGTCTGCTGGGTCACATAGAAGCGCTGCGGCACCATCACGTGCAGGAAGTCACGCGCGCGCGTCATGGCCACGTACAGCAGGCGCCGCTCCTCTTCGATCTCTTCCGAGGCGCCGGTGCTGATGTCGCAGGGAATGCAGCCATCCACGGCGTTCAGCACATAGACCGCCTTCCACTCCTGGCCCTTGGCGGAATGGATGGTGGACAGGATGAGGTAGTCCTCGTCGCGCATGGGCGGCCCGGCGTGCGCGCTGGTGGCATCGGGCGGGTCCAGCGTCAGTTCGGTCAGGAAGCGCTCGCGGCTGCCGTAGGCACCCGCCAGGCGCGACAGCTGCTGCAGGTCGCCTTGCCGCAGGCGCGCATCTTCGTACAGGCGCTCCAGGTGCGGCGCGATCCAGCGGGTCACGAGTTCCAGCTCCGCCGGCCAGCCGGCCTTGCCGCTGGCCAGCGTGGCATACAGCTGCGCAAAGCCGCGCCATGCCTCAATATCGCCTTGCGCCGGCACGAAACCGGCAATGGCCGACACCGGATCCGCGGCGTCGGCCAGGGTGTCCATGAGACGCGCCGCCGTGGCCGGCCCGACGCCGGGCAGCAGTTGCGCCACGCGAAAACCGGCCACGCGGCTGCGCGGATTCTGCGCCCAGCGCAGCACCGCCAGCGCGTCCTTGATGTGGCCGGCCTCCAGGAATTTCAGGCCGCCGAACTTCACGAAGGGAATGTTGCGCCGCGCCAGCTCCAGTTCCAGCGCGGCGCTGTGGCTGGACGTGCGGAACAGCACGGCCTGGGCCATGAGCCGCAGGCCTTCTTCGCGCCGCTCCAGCACGCGGTCGGCCACCCAGCGCGCCTGCCCGGCCTCGTCGCTGACGGCCACCAGCTGGGGCTTCAGGCTGGAGGGACGGTCCGTCCAGAGATCCTTCTTGAAGCGCTCGGCCGCCTGCGCAATGACGGCATTGGACGCATCCAGGATGGGCTGTGACGAGCGATAGTTGCGCGAGAGCGTGACCACCCGCGCGGGCGTCGCGAAGCGCTGGGGGAAATCCAGGATGTTGCGCACCGTGGCCGCGCGGAAGGAATAGATGGCCTGGGCATCGTCGCCCACCACCGTGAGTCCCTTGCCGTCGGGCTTCATGGCCAGCAGGATGCCGGCCTGCAAGGCGTTCGTGTCCTGGTACTCGTCCACCAGCACGTGGTCGAAGCGCCCGCCCAGCTCGGCCGCCAGGCCGGGGTCGCCCAGCATCTCGGCCCAATACAGCAGCAGGTCGTCGTAATCCAGCGCCTGCTGGTCCTGCTTGGCCTGCACGTAGGCGGTGAAAAGACCGTTCAGTTCCTTTTCCCACTGCGCGCACCAGGGATAGGCCTGGGCCAGCACCTCGGCCAGCGGCGCGCCGCTGTTGACCACGCGCGAATAGATGCCCAGGCAGGTGCCCTTCAGCGGAAAGCGCGCGGCCGTGGCCGACAGGCCGCGCGCGTGGCGCACCATGCCCATGAGGTCTTCGGCATCGCCGCGGTCATGGATGCTGAAATTTTCGGCCAGCCCGATACGTGGCGCGTAGTCGCGCAACAACCGTGCCCCGATCCCGTGGAAGGTGCCGGCCCACGGCAAGGCTGGCGGCTCGCCGCCCTGCAGGCCCAGCGCGCGCGACAGCACCTGTCCCGCGCGCCGCACCATTTCCTGGGCGGCCCGGCGCGAAAACGTCAGCAGCAGGATGCGCTGCGGGTCCGCCCCATGCAGGATCAGGTTCACCACCCGATGCGCGAGCGCGCTGGTCTTGCCCGTGCCCGCCCCCGCGATGACCAGCAGGGCACGGGCATCGGCATCGGCCAGGCCATGCGCCGCCGCGGCCCGCTGCTCGGCATTGAGCTCGGCCAGGATGTCGGCATGCTGGGCGCCCACGGCCCAGGCAGGCAGGGCAACGGCGGGGCTGGCTGGGGACGGGACGGAGAGCAGGTCGGTGGGCATGGCATCAGGGCGGCGAAAAGCTGGCGCCGGGAGCCGGCGCATCGACCAATATACTGTATATCCATCCTGTGTCGGCCGAGCCCTGCGCCTCGAGATCCGGCGCGGGCGGCGGGGGAACATGTTTGCATCCGGCGGACAACGCATCTTCCACCCTAGCCAAGCCCTCACCAGAAAAGCAAGCCCGCCCCGCGGCGTCCTCCGCGATGCCTTGCGCCAGCGCAGATGCGCGCGAGGTGGCAGCGTCGGGCTCCAACGCGCGAACCTAGAATGGATTCGCACGCCGACCCGACACCGGACCCCTCTTGAAACATTCCACCGAAGTCATGGCGCTGGATTGGGAACATACCCATTCCCGCTACAGCGCCGAGCAATGCCAGCTCGCCCAGGATGTCTCCGCCCGCCACACGGCGGCGCTTGCCGAGTACTTCTACGACTGCATGCTGGCGGACCAGGGCGCGGCCTTCTTCCTGTCGCATGAACTGGTACAGACGCGCCTGCGGCATTCGATGCAGGAGTGGCTGCTGACGGTGTTCGATGCGCGTGACCTGGCGCAGTTCCAGGCAGCGGTGGCCTATCAATACCGCATCGGCGAAGTGCATGCGCGCATCGAGATTCCGGTGCACTTCATCATTCGCGGCATGCGGCTGCTGGCCCGGCGCATGCACGAACTCCTTCACGCTGAACCGGCTGCCCTGCCCGACGCCGTGCTGGGCGCCTGCCGGTATGTCTCGGAAGTCACGCTGATCTCGGTCGAGATCATGTGCCATGCCTATGAAACCTCGCACGACCGCAAGTCGCGCGCCGAGGAAGGCTATCGGCTGCTGGCCCTGTCGCAGAACATCGGCGCCGAAAAGGAACGCCAGCGCGCAGCGCTGCTGGATTGGGAAAACCAGCTCATGTTCGGCCTGTCGGCCAACCTGCCGTGGCAGCAATTGCCCCGCATCCGCAAATCCGAATTCGGCCTGTGGTTCACCCACAAGGCCTCGCACGCCTTCGAGGGCGCCAGCGAAACGCGCAGCATCCTGCTGCAGCTGGCGCAGGTCGATTCGCTGATCCAGACCGCCTCGCACCACCCGCCCGGCAGCGCGCAACGCGCGCAAGCGCTGCAAGGCATCCGCGACGCGACCCAGGCGCTCGCCTATCTGGTCGAGTGCCTGTTCGAGCAGGCGGGCAACCTGGAGTCCGGCCGCGACACGCTGACGCGGCTGCTGAACCGCAAGTACCTGCAGGTGGTCATGAACAAGGAGATCGCCTACGCCCGCAAGATCGGCGCGCCGATGTCGGTGCTGCTGGCCGACATCGATCACTTCAAGCTCATCAACGACACGCATGGCCACGACGGCGGCGACGTCGTGCTGCAGCAGGTGGCCAGCCTGATCTCGACCTACAGCCGCGGCGGCGACTACACCTTCCGCCTGGGCGGCGAGGAATTCCTCATCGTGCTGGTGGATGTGGACGGGCCCCAGGCCCTGAGCGTGGCGGACGCATTGCGCCGCCGCGTGCAGGAACGACCCGTGGCGTTGCCCGATGGCAGCCGCGTGCAGGTGACGCTGAGCGTGGGCGTGTCCGGACACAGCGGCCACCCCGATTACCAGCGCCTGCTGAAAAGCGCCGACCAGGCCCTGTACGCGGCGAAGGCGGCGGGCCGCAATCGCTGCGTGCTGGCGGAAGACGACACCGACGTGCCCGCCAGCGCGCCGGTCAGCCACGCGGCAGGCTATCGACCGGTACGCGCCGGCGTGCGCTGAGGCGAGTCCCCATCGGAATCCAAGCCACGGAGACCGCTGGCGCGTGGCGCGGGCCGCGTGGCCAGCCACGCCGCACAGGCCGACATGCCGACGGTCACTGCGCCCCCCAGCCACCAACCCGGATCGGCTCCCCACCAGAACAGCACGGCCCCCAGCGTGATGCCGCCCACCGCGAAGCATTTGCCGCGGCGCGAGATGGCGCCCTCTTCCCGCCAGGCCACGAGCGCTGGGCCGTAGCGCGGATGGCGCAGCAGCCAGGCCTCCCAGCGCGGCGACGCCCGGCCGAAACAACTGGCCGCCAGGATGACGAACACCGTGCTGGGCATGACCGGCAACACCGCGCCCAGCACGGCAAACCCCAGGCACGCCAGCCCGCAGGCGAAATACAGACGGCGGCGCCAGCGCGCCTGCCAGCCGGTGTCCGGCATGACCGCCGCCATCAACCGCCCGACCTCGGCGAGACGCCACTTGCGGCGCGCACGGATGAGGGCGGCGCGAGGAACAGCATGCCGACCGCGGACACATCGCTTTCTTCCAGCACGCCGGCCTGCCAACGCAGCGTGAGCCACGCCAGCAGGTTGTCGTAGCGCGCCCGTGCCAGGTCGCGCAAGGCCTCCACGCGTTGGCGTTCAGCGTCCAGGACATCCAGGTTGGTGCGCTCGCCGCCCAGCACGCTGCGGCGCGTGGCTTTCAAACGGCCCGTCGCCGCATCGGCGGCGCGCTGGTATGCCGCGATGCGCCGCTCGCTGCTGGCAAGCAGGTTGTACTGCCGTTCCAGGTCATCGAGCATCGCCCGTGTGTCGGCCTCCAGCTTGTGCTGGGCCACATCCTGCTGCGCCAGGGCCTGGGCGCTGGCCGCGCTGGTGCGCCCGCCGCTGTAGAGCGGCACCGAGATCTCCACGCCGACGGTATTGGTGTCGTAGCGCTGGCCGATCTGGTTCTCGGCATTCGAGTCGGTCAGCTGCTTGCGCGCGTACAGGCGCACGCTGGGCAGGTGGCCCGCGCGCGCCGCCTCGCGCCGCTGGCGGGCGGCCTCCAGCAAGCGGCGCTGGGCGGCAAGTTCCGGATTGCTGCCCAGGGCGATATCGCGCCACTGCGCCAAAGGCTGGGGCGAACCCGCCAGCGCCGCCATGGCCCGCGCATCCAGCGGCGCCAGCGCCGCCTCGCCCAGGTTCGGCCCGACCACGGCGCGCAAGGCGTTGCGCGCGTCGCGCAACTGGTCTCGCGCCTCGATCTCCTGCGCCTGCACCAGGCCCAGGCGGGCCTCGATTTCCAGGCTGTCGGTGACCGTGCCCTCCCCGCCCGCCACGTAGCGTTCGCTGCGCCGCGCATCTTCGTGCAGGGTGCGTGCCTGCGCCTCGGCCAGTCCCAGCGCCTCCTCGGCATAAAGCACATCGGTGTAGACCTGCAGCACCCGCACGGCCAGCGCCTGCCGGGCCCGCGCCAGCGTGAAGCCCGCCGCCTCGGCTCGGGCCGCCCCCTCGCGATACTGCGCGAACGCCGCCGCGTCGAAGAGCGGCTGGGTCAGCGTGAAACCAGAGGAATAGCTGTTGTAGCGATAGTCCTGGGTCACCTCGCCAAACAGGTTGCTGCTGCGCGACTCGGTCCAGTTGCGTCCGCGGTTGTAGCGGTACTGCACCGTGGGCAGAAGGCCGCTGCGGCCCAGGGCACGCTCTTCCTGGTCGGCCCGGGCCTGCGCGCGCGCCTGCGCCCACGTGGGGTCTGCGGACAGCGCCATCGCATAGGCCTGGCGGAAATCCACGGACTGGCCGCAAGCAAGGAAAGACGCCGCGGACAGGCAAGCCGCGGCCGTCCAGCGAAACCCGCGCATCATGACTCTCCCCATGCCGTCCGGACCCGGTCCTGCAAGGGCTTGAACAGGTAGTTCAACAAGGAGCGCTCACCGGTGCGCACGAAGACCTCCACCGGCATGCCCGCGCGCAAGGGCGCGTCGCCCAGGCGGGCCAGTTCGCCGGCGCCCACCTGCACCCGTAAGGTGTAATAGGGATGGCCGCTGCGCTCGTCCTCGAAACGGTCTGCCGACACCAGCGCGACCTCGCCGGCCAGACGGGGCGTGCGGGCGCTGTCGAAGGCGGAGAACATCAGCTCGACGGGCAGCCCGGCGTACACCTTGTCCACGCTGGCCACGGGCAGCCGGCCCTCCACCGTCAGGGGCTGGTCCTGCGGCACGATCTCCATGAGCCGGGTGCCGGCCTGCACCACGCCGCCCACGGTGTGGGCGGCAAGGCCCACCACGATACCGCTGGCCGGTGCGCGGATTTCCGTGTGGGCCAGTTCGAAGCGCGCCGTCTCCAGCCGCTGCGCGGCCTGCTCGGCCTGCACGCGGGCCTCGGCCAGATCGGCGCGGACTTCCTGCTGGAAGGCATCGCGGCGCTGCTGGGCCCGAAGGGTCAGTTCCGCCAATTGCTGGCGTGTCTGGCCGATGGTGCCCAGGTCCGACGCGATCTCGCCCGACAGCTGCGACTGCATGCGCGACAGCTCCAGCAGGCGGTTGCGCGGGACATAGCCCTCTTCGGCCAGTCCTTTCAGGTTTTCCACCTGTTCGCGCAGCAAGGCCTGTTGCGCGCGTTTGTGGGCCAGCGATGCCTCCAGGCCAGACAGCAGATTGCGGCTGCCCTGGGCGGACGCCTCGATGCCCGACAGTTCCCCCGCCAGCGACGCGCGCCGGCTGGCGAAAAGCTGGCGTTCGAGCTCGAAGGCCGCCAGCGCGCGCGTGTCCTCCGCACCGATCGCGGGCCGCGCGACGTCCGCGCTGCCGTCGCGCTCCGCCGTCAGCCGCGCCACGCGTGCGGTCAATGCGTCCAGCTGCTCGCGCAGGCCCTGCGTCTCACCTTGCGCGCGCGTGGCATCCAGCCGCAGCAAGGGCTGGCCCGCGCTGACGCTCTCGCCTTCGCGCACCAGCAGTTCGCCCACCACGCCGCCGCCCAGGCTGTCCACCGCCTGGCGCTCGCCGCTGACCACCACCACGCCGGGCATGGGCACGCCATTGTCCAGCGGCGCGAGCGCCGCCCAGGCCAGGAAGCCGCCAAAACCCAGCAGCACGACCCACCAGCCCAGGCGCCCCGGACGCGCATCGCGCAGGCGGGCGTCTTCGGCCGTCGGCCACAGGACCGCATCCTCGATATCGGTGGACGCGACTTGCCCGCGCGAGGGGCGGCGCGCGATCACGGCCTGGCTCATGCCTTGTCTCCTTGCTGCTTGATGGTCATGCCGGCGGGCATGGCATAGGCGCCATCCGTGCCGGTCGCCATGCGGCGCAACCCGGGCACCGGACCGGGCACCGGACCGGACACCGGACCGGCGGCCGCCAGCCCGGCAGTGGCGCTGTTGGCGGCGGCGTCCGAGGCCGCGGCGGACGCCGCCGCGGCCTGCCTGGCCTGCCCCGCGTCCTGCAACTTCGCCAGCACCTGCGCGGTCGGCCCCACGCCTTGCAGCTGTCCTGCCCGCAACACCAGCAACTGGGTCGTGGCCGCCAACACCTTGGGTTTGTGCGTGATCAGCACGACGGTCGCCTTGCGGGCCCGCAAGCCTTGCAGCGCGGCCATCAAGGCCTGCTCGCCCGCGTCGTCCAGGCTGGCATTCGGTTCGTCCAGCACCACCACGCTCGGCTCACCGTACAAGGCCCGGGCCAGGGCCACGCGTTGACGCTGCCCCCCGGACAAACCTTGTCCTCCCATGCCCAGCACGGTGTCATAGCCTTGCGGCAGCCCCAGGATCAACTCGTGCGCCCCCGCCGCCTGGGCGGCGGCCACGACGCGTGCCGCAAGTCCGGTCTGCGCCTCGCCGGCCTCATCGCCTGCCGATTCCTGGAAACGTGCGATGTTCTCGGCTACCGTCCCCGCGAACAACTCGACGTCCTGCGGCAGATACCCGATCCACGGGCCCAGCCGCTCACGATCCCATTGCGCCAGGTCTGCTCCGTCCAGCCGCAAGACACCGACACGTGGCGTCCAGATGCCGGCCAGCACGCGCGCGAACGTGGACTTGCCGGACCCCGACGGGCCGATCACCCCCAGCACCTCGCCGGCAGGCAGCACCAGGTTCAGGTTCACCAGCGACGGCGTACGCGCGCCTGGCGGCAGCACGGTCACGCCTTCCACCCGCAAGGCGCCGTCGGGACGCGGCAGCGGCAAGCCCGCCGCGGGCTCGCCATGGTCGGACAGCAAGGCCTGCAGGCGCGCATGCGCCAAGCGCGTGCCGCTCCATTGCCGCCACGCCGCGATCACCTGGTCGATGGGACTCAGCACACGCCCCATCAGGATGGAGCCCGCGATCATCATGCCCGGGCTGATCCGGTTGTCCATGGCCAGCCAGGCGCCCAGTCCCAGCACCGCCGATTGCAGCGCAATGCGCAGGCTCTTGGAAATCGCGCCGATGCCGACTGACGTCCGGCTGGCCTGCGCCTGCCTTCCCACATAGGCCCGGTGCAGGCGCTGCCAGCGCCGCTGCAGCGCGCCCAGCATGCCCATCGCCTGGATGCTCTCGGCGTTGCGCAACTGCCCTTCCGCCAGCAGGTTGGCCCGCAACGACCAGGTGCCCGCCTCGGCCAGCGGCACCCGTGATTGGCGCTCATTCAGCCAGGCCAGCCCCACCAGCAGCAAGGCGCCCGCCAGCGCCAACACGCCCAGCCACGGATGCAGCAGGAACATCACCAGCAGGAACAGCGGAAACCAGGGCGCGTCGAAGAAGGCGAACACGGCGCTGCCCGTCATGAACTGGCGCAGGGTGTTCAGGTCACCCACGGCCTGCGCCGCATTGGCGGGCTGCCCCGCCAGCCCGCGCCGGAAGGCCGCGCCATGCACCTGCCTGCCCAGCACCGCATCGAAGCGCGCCCCCAGTTGCACCACCACCATGCCGCGCGCATATTCCAGCGCGCCCATCATGGCCAGCAGGCCGAGCATCAACAGGCTCAGCATGACCAGCGTGGTCGGATTGCCCGACGCCAGCACCCGGTCGTAGACCTGCAGCATGTACAGCGCCGGCGCCAGCATCAGCAGGTTGATCACTGCGCTGAAGGCCGCCGCGCTGCGCCACGCGCCTCGATAGCGCCGCAACACGTCGCGGATGTCCACGGAAGCAGGAGCGCCCGGATCGGGTGGCGCGGCGGGTGCGCGCACGGAGTCGAGCATGGTGAAGGCCTCGGCATGAAACCGGCGATGCCCAGAGGGCTGGCATCGCCAAAAAACAGGAAAGGTCCCGGACGCGACGCCCGGGACCGGTATCCCGGCAGCCCTGGCGGCCGCCGGGATGACGACGTGGCAGCCCGTTTAGGCCGCCAGCGCCACTTCCGTCTCGGACAGCGCCGAGGCACCGACCAGGTCGGCGATGGACACGCCGTCCAGCGTCAGGCCGTTGGCTTGCAGGGCGGCCAGCAGGCCGCCGTTGCTCACCGTGCCCAGGCTGTCCGAAGCGCCCGACACCGAGCCGTTCATCAGGCCCCAGATCACGTCATGGACGACGTTGGTGCGGCCATCGGCGATGTCCCCCACCAGCGGCGTGTCGAAGTTGAACGTGAGGAAGGGCTTGTCGACGACGCCCGTGTCCGACACGCCCGCGCCCAGCGTGATGCTGGTGATCGAGCCGTGCAGGGTGTGCGACACGGGGCCGTCACCGACCGAACCGTTGAGCGGCGGGAAGTAGTAGCTCAGGTTGCCCGTGGCCAGGAAGGCGAAGCCGTCCACCAGCGTGCTGGTGTAGCCGTAGCTGGTGCCGTTGAAGGTATCGCCGCCGAAGAAGCCGCCATAGTTGGGCGCGCTGGTGTGCTCACCTTGCACACCGTTGTTCTGGAATTCGGTCAGGACGGTGCGCAGGTCATCGTCGGCGGAGGTGAAGTCCGGGAAGAAGTCTTCGTCGTAATCACTGATGTAGGCGCTCATAACAACACTCCTGTCTGAAGTTTCGATGCCGGAATCGCTTCCGGCGCCCAGGATGGCGAGGCTCGCCACCCCCATGCGGCAACACGCCGCATGTCCCTGCGCCGCGCGCACTCGCGCGGCAATCCCTTAGAAATGGATCTCCATTCCGACCTGCACCGTCCGGCCTGGCGCATAGGTGCGTGCCAGCGCGTCGGAGTAGCCGTCGCGGTACATGCGATCGGTCACGTTCTCCACCGCCGCCATGAGCTTGATCTGCTTGGTGGCCTGGTAGCTGGCGAACCAGTCCCAGGTCGTGTAGCGGAACCAGGTCTGCGCGCCGCCGGTCTCGCGGTTGTAGTAACCATTGCCGCTATAGGTGAAGCGCACGCCTGTGTCGAGCTTGTGTTCGAACATGCGCACGCCCAGCACCGCGGCGCCCTTGTCCACCGGCTTGGCGATGGCGCTGTTGAAGACGTTGTTGCGGCACACGATCATGTCGTTCACCCAGGCCTCCCACGAGGGATACCCCGCCGCCAGGGCATCCTGGTGGCCTTGCGGGTAGCTGCCGTCCTCGTTCGGCTGGTCGTGCACGCTGCTGCCGGCGCCGGCGAAATACAGGTCCTGGCAGAACTTGTTGGCGCCGCCCAGGTAGTGCGTGTAGGACAGGCCGGCATAGATCCAGCCCGCGTCGTAGTGCCCTTCGAACTCCAGGCCACGGAAATTCGTGACGTTCCGGTTGTTGACGAAGGCGACCTTGCCGAAGCCGAAAGGCACTGTCGTGCCCGTGCCCGGCAGGTTGTTCTCCAGCGAGGAATACAGGTAGTTGTAGGCGCGGGTATCGAAGTAGCCGAGCTTGGCCGACAGCCGGTCGCCGCGCGTGAATACGTCCTGGAACTGGGTGTTCACGCCCAGTTCCCAACTGCGCGTCGTCTCCGGATCGGCATTGGGATTGGGATACATGACCGACGCGTTGTCGCCTGGATGCGCCCCCACCATCAACGATTCGTTGATCGCGGGCGGACGCCACGAGCGCCCCCACGTGCCATAGAGCTCCAGCCAGGACGTCGGCCGGACCGCCGCGGCCAGCGAGGGCAGCAGCTTGCCCTCGCTGCGGTCCACCGACGACTCATACATGCCCTGGCGCTGCGTCCACTGGGGTGCCAGGTTCGGGTTGTTCCAGTAGCCCCTGCGGTCGTTCGCCTCCATGAAGGCAGCCGCGCCGGCCTCGCCGCCCGTCCGTCCGGCCTCGCACGCCCTGCGCTGCGTCGCCGAGGTGCCCGGGCAGAAGCGCGCCATGTAGCGCTGGAAGCGGTCGACATATTCATGCTGCGTGCCGGGCACCTGGGTGTCGCCCTTGAGCCAGTACCGGTCATAGCGCAAGCCGGCCGAGAGCGTATAGACCTCGTTCTCGAACGTGACGTTGGCAAAGAGGCCGCCCATGTCACGCTTGCCCTTGGGATTGAGCCCGACGCCCTGGCCATAAGGGTTGTACGACGGCACCGCGCGTCCCTTGTGATCGAGGCCGATCGAGGAGCTGGCACGGTCCGTGTAGTACTCGCCGCCGTAGTTCACGCGCAGCACGCTGGCCTCGCCGATCGGCAGGCGCGACGTGTTGTCCAGCTGCATGCCATGGGTCTTGGTGCGGATGCGGTGATCGGAACCCAGCCCGTAACCGCAAGCGGTGCGCACGGAATCCGCCACCGTCTCGCCCTCGCAATTGCCCCGTTCCCAGGCGCCGTCCACGGACAGCCTGATCAGTTCCGGGTCCGTCAGCGGCACGGTTCCGCTGCCGATGAGCAGCGAGCGCGGATACGTCGGGTCCGTGTAGTTCCGGTTGCGGGTGTCGACGGAATACAGCTTCAGGTTCAGGTCAACCAGGTTGTTGCCCGGCGGCTGCAGGCGGTAGTCCAGCGAATACCCCTGGGATTGCACGCGCGAACTGCCCAGGCTGCGCCACACCGTGCCCCCCTGCTGCATCGACAGGTCGGCATCCGTCGTGTTCTGGTAGCCCACCTGCGTGCCCACGTAGCTGAACTGCAGCGACTGGCCCCCGTCCAGGTTCCAGCGGGCCTTGAACAGGCTCGAGTTCTGGCGCTGGCTGGCGTACTTCACGTCGTTGAACGCAGCCAACTCGCCGTCCTGCCAGGCGGTGTTGTGGTTCGCGCCGCGCGAGCCGATCTCGTAATCGCCGAAGGAGCGGCGGGCATAGGCGGCCAGCAGCTCCACCCGCTCGCCCACCCGCGCCGCGCCCGCGGCGCTGCCGATGAAGTTCACGCCATTGCCGGCATTGCCCAGGCCGGTGTTGGCGCGCAGCCGAAAGCCCAGGTGCTGGCCTTCGCGCAGCACGTCGTCGAAATCCAGCGTGCGGAAGTTGACGCTGCCGCCGATGGCGCCCAGGCCGTGCACGTCCGAGCGGGGTCCGCGCTCCACCACCACGCTGGACAGCAGCTCGCTGTCGACGAACATTTCGCCGTTGCGCTGCATGTGCCCGGTCTGCACGAAGTTCTGGCGCATGCCGTCGATCATCATGTTCACGCGGCCGAAGTCCTGCATGCCGCGGATGTTCACCGACAGGCCGGGGTTCAGGCGGTTCACGGCGCTGGCCACGCCCGGGGTGTCCTGGATCAGGTCGGCGGCATGCCGCGCCGGCGTGCGGTCCATCTGTTCGCGCGTGATCACGCTGACCGCGCGCGGCGTCTGGTAGACCCACTGGTCCTCGGGAATCCTGCCCACCACCACCACTTCCGGCAGCGCATGCACGCTGACCCGCGATGCCGCGGGCAGCGCATACAGCTGCACAGCCAGGCGTCCGCCGTCGCGCGGCGCCGCGTAGCGATAGCCCACGCCCGAGCCAGACAGCAGCACATCCAGCGCCTGCGTCACCGTGAACTGCCCCACCAGCGGGCTGGCCTGAAGATCGCGCAGATCGGCCTTCCCGACGAACAGATCGATGCCTGCCTGCTGGGCGAAGACCATCACGGCTTCGCCCAGAGGCTGGGCGGCGATGTTGAACTGCCGCACAGCCTGTCCTGCCTCGACCGTCTGCCCCTGCCCCGCGGCAGGCGACTGGGCCCAGGCAGCCGCTGGCGGCAAGACCACCAGCGCCCCTGCCGCCAGTACCCTGCCCGCCAAACCCATTCGTCCTCGTGTTCTTTTCATGTTCTGTCCGTGCCAAGATGCAAACGCGCATCATTAACATTGACGGGCCACAAAAAGAATCGAGTAAAAAAAGATGAGAATTATTATCGAAGGGGCTGGAAGCGTGACGCCTGGCCTGCCACCAGGCAGAGGAAGCCGCCCGTCAATACACCATCGTGAGGCCGGGCAGGCGCACGGCCTTCAACCCGACCTGCGCACAGAGGCGGTCGATGGCATCGTCCAGGCTGTCCAGGTGCACCAGCGCCGTGACCGGCGTGCGCGCGGCGTCACGATTGAGCATCACCAGCCGTCCGGGCAGGAAGCCGTCGATGCGCGCCAATGCCTGGCCCAGGGGTTGCGCCTCGAAGCGCAACAGGCCTTGCGTCCAGTCTGCCTGGCTGTCCGGCGACATCGGCGTGGACACCACGCCCTCGTCGGCGCTGTACCGCACGCTCTGCCCTTCCTCCACCCGCGCCTGCGCACGGCCCGCGCGCGGCGGCTGTGCCAGGCCCACTTCGACGCTGTGGGCGAGCACGCCCACCCAGGTATGGGTGGCGTCTTCACGCCGCACCAGATAGCGCGTGCCCAGCGCCGTGCTGGCGCCAGGGCCCGCAACGACGACGAAGGCCCGCGGCTCGTCGGCCGAACGCGGCGCCGGCGAGAAGACCGCCTCCCCGCGCAGCAGCGTCGTGCGCCGCTGCTTGCCGTCATACGACACGTCCAGGGCGCTGTCGCTGCCCAGGAGGACCTCGCTGCCGTCGGACAGGTGCAGCGTGCGCATCTCCCCTGGACGCGTACGATGGTCCGCCGTCAGGACAGCCCAGCCGCCCATGCTTGCCACGCCCAGCCACCCGGCCAGCGCCAGGCCCGCGCCCGCCGCCACGCGGCGTGGCGCGGCGAATGCATGCAGCAGCGACAGCAACGGGTTGCGCGGCGCCCTGGGCACCGGCACGGTGAAAAGATCGCTGCCCCGCAGGTCGCCCGCCAGCGCCCAGGTCATCTCCGCGTCGGCCAGCGCCTGGCCGTGGCGCGGATCGCGCGCCAGCCAGCGGGCCAGCCGCCGCGCGCTCCCGGCATCCAGTTCGCCCTCTCCCAGGCGCACGGCCCAGGCCGCGGCGGCTTCGCGCACTCGACGCGGCACGGGCGCGTTCATTTCGGACATGGAAAGGCCTTCATGAAGACTAAGACGTCTGAGAGCCTTGAAACAGTAAAGATGGCGCCAGCCATGGTCTCAGTCCTCGGTCCCTGCCCGCTCGCGCAGGAAATCCAGCGCCAGCGCCAGGTGCTTCTGCACGGCGCTGGTGGAAACGTTCAAGTGACGCGCGGCATCCTGGTAGCGCATGCCTTCGATCCGGCACAGCTGGAAGATCTGCTGCGTGCGCAGAGGCAGCTCCTGCAACGCATCGTGCAGGCGGCGCAGGCGTTGGCGCGCGTCGGCTTGCACGTCCAGCCCGGCCGCCGGATCGTGCACCTCCTCCAGCGTCTCCAGCGCCACCGCCTGGGTGCGAGCCTGATGGTGGTTGCGGCGATGATCGATCAACAGGTGCGTGGCCACCGTGTACAGATACGACAGCACGTTGTCCGGCATGCCTTCCTGCAAGCGCACGATCAGCCGCGCATAGCAGTCATGCAGCAGATCCGCGGCGAGTTCGGCGTCGCCCGTCTTCAAGACCAGGAAGCGCCGCACCCGCTCCGCGTGCGCTGCATAGAGTTGCTCGATATCGGGTAAGGCCGCCACGTTCCTTTTGACTGTCGGGTCAAGATTGCCAAGATAATGCTCATGATAATCATTATCGTCAAAGCAGAGCGACCCAGCATGTAACACCGCTTTACCCCTGCGCCATGCCTTGCGCCAGGGCGATCACCCGCAGGAACGCGGCCTGCGCGCCTTCCACCACCAGCGACTCGTACTGGTCGCCCACCGGCGCCGCATCGAGCTGGGCGACGAAAGTCTTCCAGTGCAAGGCGCGGCCATCCGCGTGCGGCGCAAGATGACGGGCGCCGAAGCCGGCATCCAGCCCCAGCGCTTGCGCCGCCTTGTACAGGAACGCCGCCCCCAGGTTCGAGCCCTCGGTGACGTACAGCCAACCCAGTGCGGTTGCGCGGCCGGCGGCGTGGCGCGGCGTGGCCAGCGGCAGGTTCAGGTAATGCTCGGGCGTCAGGCCCAGGTCACGGCAGTCCTGTTCGAGCGCGGCGAGGCGCTCGCGCTCGGCCAGACCGGGCAGCCAGCCATTCAGGATAGGATCGCGGAAATAATGGCGCGTCAGCTGGTGGAAGCGGTACTGCACGATCAGGAACTGCGCATAGTGCTCGCGGTCCTTCATCGGCTCGCCCGCCATCATGGCCGCATCCACCTGGGCGTGCAGCGTGCTGGTGGCCTCTCGCAGGTGCAATGCGCGCCCGGGCTTGCGGGCGGCATCGGGCTGCCCGGCGGGCGTGACGGTCTCGGTGGCGGTCTGCATGGCTGGCTCCTCGTCTTGGCGATCGTCACGCGATGGACGAACAGTGTCTCCTTGGTAAGACGGTTCAGCCACGCAATCGAATACTTTTTCCGGCGGCAACGCCCTGACGCGAGGCTTGCGCTTGCCTGGCCGCGAGGCTTGCGGCTATGCTCTGCCGGTCGACTCACTGACCGCACAGAAGAGTCCAGCCCGCCCGGGCTGGCGCCGACGGAGCAACCGCCCCGGAAACTCTCAGGCCCAAGGACTGCGCGGTCCAGACGATCTGGAGAGAGGCGCCTTGCGCGCCCACCGAAGGGGAAGCCGCGCCGCCGCGCGGTGAAGCTCTCAGGTAACGGGACAGATGGGGCGCGATGACTACCTGGTCATCGCCCATCCCCTATCTGGAGCGACCATGCCCCGCATCGCCGTACTCGGCGCCGGCATTACCGGCGTCACGACCGCCTATCTTCTCAACCAGGCCGGCCTGGACGTCACGGTCATCGACCGCAAGCTGTACCCGGCCATGGAAACGTCCTACGCCAACGGCGGCCAGCTGTCTGCCAGCAACGCCGAAGTCTGGAACCAGGTGTCCACCCTTGCGAAGGGCCTGCGCTGGATGTTCCAGCCCGACGCCCCGCTGCTCATGAACCCGCGCCCCTCGTGGCACAAGGCCGTGTGGCTGGCCGAGTTCCTGTGGGCCGTGCGCAAGTACCGCCAGAACACCATCGCCACCACGCGCCTGGCCATCGAGGCCCGCCAGCACCTGTACGCCATGGCGGAGCAGGAAGGCATCGACTTCGATCTCGAACGCCGCGGCATCCTGCACGTCTATCACGACCGCGCGGGCTTCGAGGCCGCCGCGCGCGGCAACGCGCTGCTGCAGGCTGGCGGACTGGAACGCCACGCCGTCACGCCCGAGGAAATCCGCCGCATCGAACCCGCGCTGCAAGGGCATTACCACGCGGGCTACTACACGCCCTCGGACGCCACCGGCGACATCCACAAGTTCACGCGCGGCCTGGCCCGCGCCTGCGAGCGACGCGGCGTGCGCTTCCTGCATGGCCGGGACATCATCGGCATGGACAACACGCAGCCCGGCCTGCGGGTCGACATGGCGCCGCTGGATGCGGGCACAGGCGCGCGCCTGGCGGACATCGAATCCTTGCAGGTCGATGCCGTCGTGATCTGCGCGGGCGTGGGCAGCCGCCGCCTGGCCGCACTGGCGGGCGACCGCATGAACGTCTATCCGGTCAAGGGCTATTCCATTACCGTCCACCTGGATGACGAGGCCAGCGTGCGCGGCGCGCCCTGGACGAGCCTGCTCGACGAGCGCGCCAAGATCGTCACCTCGCGCCTGGGCCGTGACCGCTTCCGCGTGGCCGGCACGGCGGAATTCAACGGCGAGAACCGCGACATCCGCGCTGACCGCGTCGAGCCGCTGCTGCGCTGGACGCGCGCCCATTTCGCGATGGACACCTCGCGCGTGGTGCCCTGGGCGGGCCTGCGGCCGATGATGCCCGACATGATGCCGCGCGTGCAGCGCGGCAAGCGGCCCGGCGTCTACTACAACACCGGGCACGGCCACCTGGGCTGGACGCTGTCGGCAGCGACGGCGGCAGGCATTGCCGCCCTGGTGCAGGCCGACTTGCCGGGGTTGCGGCAGGTGTGACGGCCAGAGGGGCTGCAAGGGCGGCTCGCCCTGGCGCCCTGGCTGCGCGATAATCCGTCCCTCTTGTGTCTTGGAGGGATCATGAACACGCATGCGGACGGTGCAATACCCCCGATAGCCCCATCACGTCGGGACGGGGTGCTGAGCCTGCTGTTCGGCGTGGCGATCGCGCTGCTGTTTTTCTACGTGCTGCGTGGCACGGGCTCGCGCGCGCCGCTGGCCCTGATCAACAACGGCAGCGATGAGGCGGGCGCCGCCGCGCTCGCGGCCCATGCCTTCATCGCCGGCGGCATCACGCTGTTCCTCAGGAAGCTGAGCGAACGCCTGGGCTTCTTCGGCTTGCTGGCGCTGGTGCTGACGCTGCTGGGGGTGATCATCGCGTGGGGGCTCCCCACACGCATCACCGACGGCCTGCCTTTCGTCGGCGCGCCCACCGCCTTGCTCGTGCTGGTCCTCTTCGCCTTCAAGTCCTGGCAGCGAGGCGCGCCGCGCGCGCCGCTGACACGGGGCACGCGCGCATTGGCGTTGGCGGTGATCGCGCCGGTGCTGCTGCTGGCGCTCTGGATCGTCGCGCTGCGGCCGCTGTTCTTCTGAGCGGCCCCCCGCGCCGCCCTCAGGGCGTCGGCATCGAGAACTCCGCGCCCTTGCCGATGCTGTCGGGCCAGCGCTGCATCACGCTCTTCTGGCGCGTATAGAAGCGGATGCCTTCCTCGCCATAGGCATGCATGTCGCCGAAGAGGGAGCGCTTCCAGCCGCCGAAGCCATGCCAGGCCATGGGCACCGGAATGGGCACGTTGATGCCCACCATGCCCACCTCGATGCGGCGGCTGAACTCGCGCGCCGCCTGCCCGTCGCGGGTGAAGCAGCTGACGCCGTTGCCGAATTCGTGCGCATTGATCAGCGCCACCGCCTCGGCCAGGTCCTTCACATGCACGCAAGCCAGCACCGGCCCGAAGATTTCCTCACGGTACAGGCGCATGCCCGGCGTCACCTTGTCGAACAGCGTGGCGCCCAGCCAGAAGCCCGCCTCGCAGCCCTCGCCGGCCTGGCTGGCGTCGAAACCGCGGCCGTCCACCACCAGCTCGGCGCCTTCGCGCACGCCTTCATCGATGGCGCCACGGATGCGCGCCAGCGCCGCCGCCGTCACGATGGGGCCCATTTCCGCGCCCGCCGTCTCGCCATTGCGGATCTTCAGCGTGCGGGCACGCTCGGCCAGCACGGGAATCAGCGTCCTGCCCACGTCGCCCACCAGCACGGCCACCGAGATCGCCATGCAGCGCTCGCCCGCCGAACCGAAAGCGGCGCCGATCAGCGCATCGGCCGCCTGTTCCAGATCTGCATCGGGCATCACCACCATGTGGTTCTTCGCGCCGCCCAGCGCCTGCACGCGCTTGCCGTGGCGCGCGCCGGTTTCATAGATCCGTTGCGCAATCGGCGTGGAGCCCACGAAAGACACCGCCTTCACATCCGGGTGTTCCAGCAGCGCCTCCACCGCGTCCTTGTCACCCTGCACCACGTTGAAGACGCCGTCCGGCAGGCCGGCTTCCTTCAACAGCGCTGCGATGCGCAGCGACGGCGACGGATCCAGCGGGCTGGGCTTGAGCACGAAAGTGTTGCCGGCGGCCAGCGCCATCGGGAACATCCACATCGGCACCATCACCGGGAAATTGAAGGGCGTGACGCCTGCCACCACGCCCAGGGGCTGGCGCAGCGTCCAGTTGTCCATGCCGCCCGACACCTGGTCGGTGTAGTCGCCCTTCAGCAACTGCGGGGCGCCGCAGGCGAACTCGACGATGTCGATACCGCGCGCCACCTCACCCATCGCGTCATCGAACACCTTGCCGTGCTCGGCCGTGATGAGATGGGCCAGTTCCTCGCGATGCGTGTTCAGCAGCTCCAGGAACTTGAACAGCACGCGCGCGCGTCGCGCCGGCGGCGTCTCGGCCCACTTCGGAAAAGCCCCTTGCGCCGATGCCACGGCGGCGTCCACGTCGGCAGCATTGGCCAGCGCCGCTTGCGCGCGCACCTTGCCCGTGGCCGGGTTGGTGATGGGCGAACGGCCGGCGCCTTGTCCGGCATGGGTCTGGCCCTGGATCCAGTGGGCAACGAGGGGGGTGGCGGAAGTGTCGGCAGACATGCGGGCGTCCTTATCGGTCGGTGAATGGCGGTATGTCCATGCAGTCTAGGAACTCCCGCCTCGCTTGATAAGCTAGTTTTGTGTGATATTAGTGTTCATAAATCTGAACATATGGCTTACACCCTCATCCTGGAGTCCGCCCCATGTCCATGGACGAACTGGCCGACGAAGTCGCCGACATCTTCCTGCTGACCGTGCTGGCGCAAACGCGCAGCTTCACCCAGGCCGCCAAGCGTCTGGGGCTGTCAAAGGCCTCGGTCAGCGGTCGGATCGGCGCGCTGGAGCGCCGCGTCGGCACCCCGCTGGTGCGCCGCTCCACGCGCGCGGTGTCGCTGACCCAGGCAGGCCAGGTGCTGGCCGATGGCGCGGCCAGCGGCTTCGCCGCCGTGCAGGACAGCCTGTCGCGCGTCCGTGACCTGGCGGACCAGCCACGCGGGCTGGTGAAGCTCACGGCGCCCGTCGCCTTCGGCCGCCAGCATCTCGCGCCGCTGCTCACCCCATTCCTGATGGAACACCCCGACATCAACGTCGAACTGGACCTGAGCGACCGTTTCGTGAACCTGGAAAGCGAGGGCTTCGACCTGGCCATCCGGCACGCCGGCGAAGCGCCGCCGGCCTATGTGGCATGGCCGCTGGCCCAGACGGCCACGCATCTGCTGGCCAGCAGCCGTTACCTGGGCAGGCACGGCACGCCTGCCCAGCCGGAAGACCTGCTCACCCATGCCTGCCTGCCCTACCTGCGCAACGGCGGCGCGGCCACCTGGACCTTCCAGTGCGAGCGCGGACCGCGCAAGGGAGAGCGCGTGAACGTGCCGGTACGCGGCCGCTTCAAGGCGAACAACAGCGAGGTGCTGCGCGGCGCCTTGCTGGGGGGCTTGGGAATCGGGCTGCTGCCGGACTTCAGCCTGCCGACGGGGCGCGACGCGCGGACGCTGCGGCCCGTGCTGCCGGACTGGTCGGTGCAAGGGTTCTTCGGCGAGACGATCTATGCGATGCGGCCGTGGTCGGCGTCGGTGCCGCAGGCGGTGCGCAGCCTGGTGGATTTCCTGCGCGAGCATTTGCCGGGGCAGTTGGAGAACGGCCGATCCGATACACGGCAACAACAGAACTGACGGCGGCATTGCATGTGCCCGGCGTTTCATACCATAATTGAGATTAATTCTTATTAATATCCCAAACCGTGGGCCAGACCGGCCGCGCAGGAAGCCATTGCCGTGCCGGACCCGGCCCCCACCCTCGACGTCGAAACCCTGTATTGCGATCACAACGGCTGGCTGCAGGGATGGTTGCGCAGGCGCCTGGGCAATCCGTTCGACGCCGCGGACCTCGCGCACGACACCTTCGTGCGCGTCCTGGCCAAGGACCTGGCCGCCGTCATGCGCGAACCCAGGGCCATGCTGACCACCATTGCCCACGGCATGGTGGTCAGCCTGCATCGCCGCCGCAAGATCGAACAAGCCTACCTGGACGCGCTGGCGACGCTGCCCGAGCCGCTGCTCCCGCCCGAGGACACCCGGGCCATCATGCTCGAAACGCTCATCGACATCGACGCGCGCCTGGACCGCCTGCCCGCCATCGTCCGCAAGGCCTTCCTGCTGGCGCGGCTCGATGGCCTTGAACAGGCCGACATCGCGGCGCAACTCGGCGTCTCCATCCCCACCGTCAAGCGCTATATCGCCCGGGCGGTGGAACGATGCTATTTCCTCGACTGATGCCGCAAGGCCATCGCCGACCGCCATGAGCGCGCCCTATTCCGACACGTCCGCCGAGGCGCCGATCCCCGTCAAGGTACGGCGGGACGCGGCTGGCTGGCTGGTGGAGCTGCAATCACGCTCGGTCAGCGCGTCCACGCTGGACCGCTGGCGGGCCTGGCGCGCCGCGCATCCCGATCACGAGCGCGCCTGGCAGCGCATCGAAGCTTTCGAGGGCAAGCTGCAGACGCTGTCCTCGCCGCTTGCCCATGCCACCCTCGCGCCACCCGCTTCCGCGCAACGCCGGCGCGCCATCCAGAAACTGGCCCTGGTTCTGTTTGCGGGCGGCACGGCCTGGGCCATCGAAGACCGCACACCTTGGCGCACCTGGACGGCCGACCATCACACCGATACCGGGGAGCGCACGGCCTTCACGTTGGCCGACGGCACGCGCATCGAGATGAACGCCCGCACGGCGATCGACGTTCATTACACCGACGCCGAACGGCTCGTGCGATTGGTCAGCGGCGAAATCCTGGTCACCACCGCGCCCGATTCCGCTGCCATCGCACGGCCGTTCATCGTGGAGACCGCCCAAGGCCGCGCCCGGGCAATCGGCACCCGGTACGCCGTCCTCCAGCAGGAGGGCGACCATGCCGACCACAGCCACATCACGGTCTTCGATGGCGCAGTCGAGATCCATCTGGGCAATGGACGCGTGCGGCGGATCGAGGCGGGCGAACAAGCCACCTTCACGCGGGAACACATCAATGCGCCCGACGTCGCCGACGAAGGCGCCGACGCCTGGACCCAGGGCATGATCGTGGCCCATGACATGCCGCTGGCCAGGTTCCTCGGGGCGCTGGCCCGTCATCGCACGGGCCGCCTGGCCTGCGCGTCCGAGATCGCGGCGCTCAAGGTCAGCGGCACCTATCCCGTCGCGGACACCGACAAGGTGCTCGACATTCTTCAGCGCAGCCTGCCCATCCAGGTGCGCAGGCTGACCCGTTACTGGATCACCGTGCACCCGCGCCAAGGCTGATGGCGTGGTCCCTCACAAAAAAACCCCACGCTGCACCTTCGGCTTGCTGCCCCCGGGGGGGCCGCTTTTTGTCTTGGGGGCGGCCCGGCGGCAAAAAAAGTGATCCCTGTCCGCGTCTCGTGCGGCAAACCAGATAAGACCCTCATCTTCATCTGACTCTTTCGACGAGACATAGCACATGACACATTGCAGCCGGCGCACGCATGGCGCTCCTGAACGACTGCGACGCACGGCCGTGACTGCGGCGCTGATCCACGCATGCGTGGGCACGGGCCTGGCGGCGGGCGCACTGTCCGCCTCCGCGACTGCCCAGGCCCAGGCGATAGGCGCCGAATCCGCCCGTGCCTACGACATCCCGCCCGGCTCCCTGGCGACGGCCCTCAATCGCTTTGGCCAGCAATCCGGCGTGCTGCTGTCCTATGCATCGGACTTGACGCGCGACCTGCAGAGCCGCGGCCTGAGCGGCAGCTACACGCCCGCTGGCGCGCTGTCGGCGTTGCTCGACGGCACCGGCCTGGAAGCCTTGCGGCAGGATAGCGGCTATACCCTGCGCCAACGTCCGTCCGGCGCCTCCCGCAACGACATTTCCACGCTCGCATCCGTCACCGTCACCGGCAAGGCTTCCTGGGGCTTGCCCGAGGCCTATGCCGGCGGACAGGTCGCCACCGGCAGCCGCTTGGGCATCCTGGGCAACAAGGACGTCCTCGACACGCCCTTCAGCACCACGAGCTATACCGCCCAAGCCATCGAGAACCAGCAGGCGCGCACGCTGGCCGACGTGCTCTCGAACGACGCGTCCATACGCAACACCAGCTCCACCGGCCACGGCATGGAGACCTTTCGCGTCCGGGGCTTCGACCTGTGGATGGGAGACCTGGCGTTCAACGGTCTCTACGGCCTCGCGCCCGACGCCCACGTGCCGCTCGAGATGTTCGAGCGGGTCGAGGTGCTGCGCGGTCCGTCCGCCCTGCTGAGCGGCATGGCGCCCCAAGGCTCCGTCGGCGCGACTGTCAATCTCGTCCCCAAACGTGCCCCCGATGCCCCCTTGAACCGGGTGACGGCCACCTATGTCGGCGACGCCCAGTTCGGCGCGCACGCGGACCTGGCGCGGCGGTTCGGCGAAGACAAGGCCTGGGGGGTGCGCGTGAACGCCGTGCGGGCCGATGGCCGCACCGGCGTGGACGGCCAGTCCAAGACGCGCACCCTGGGCGCGCTGGGCCTGGATTACGACAGGGGCCGCGTGCGGGCTTCGCTGGACGCCTATGCCCTGGAAGACAGGCAGGACGGCGGCAGCGTCTTCATGGCCGGTTTCACCACCGCCATTCCCAAGCCTCCCGATGGCGACACGAACATCTATGCCGGCGCCGAGAACACCGTGGAGAATCGCGCCCTCGCCGGACGGCTGGAATACGACCTGGCCAAGGACTGGACCGTCCATGCCGCGGCGGGCCGCCGCCTGCACCGATACACCGGCACGCTGCGCGGGACCTACGTCATGGTCGCGCCCAACGGCGACTTCGTGGGCGCCCTGCGCAGCGGCAACGGTTACTCCGACACCAACACGGGCGAGGTCGGCTTGCGGGGCAACTTCCAGACGGGCCCGGTCAAGCACCAGCTCGTCCTCAGCACGACCGGCCTCACCTCCGTCACCGGCATCGTGAATGCGGTCGGCGCGAACTACGACTCCAACATCTATGACCCGGCTCCCCCTCCCCTGCTGGGCATTCCGCCCAGGCCGCCGAAGTACCAGGAAGCCACGCTCACCAGCCATGCCATCGCGGACACCCTCTCGTTCGTGGACGACAGGCTGCAGTTGACGCTAGGCGTGCGCGAGCAGCGCGTGCGCAGCAAGACCTTCAGCACGGTGACGGGCGCCGAGACCGCGAATTACGACGAAAGCGCCGTGACCCCTGCCGTGGGAGTCGTCGTCAAGCCCTGGGGCCCCGGCGTGTCCCTGTATGCCAACTACATCGAAGGCCTCTCGCAAGGCGGCACCGTCACCGACGTGGCCGCCCCCAACTACCTGCAGGTTTTCGCGCCCTACAAGAGCAAGCAGATGGAGGCTGGCGTGAAATGGGATGCCGGGCGTTTCCTGAACACGGTCAGCGTGTTCCAGATCTCCAAGCCCAGCCTGATCCGCAATCCGTCCACCCTGGTCTATACCGACGACGGCGAACAGCGCAATCGTGGCATCGAATGGACCACCGCCGGCGAAGCAGCTCGTGGCTTGCGGGTGCTGGGCGGCGCCAGCTATACCCATGCCGTCATGACGCGCAACGCCAATGCCGCCCTGGACGGCAACCGGGCCTTCGGCGTGCCGCCCTGGACCGCCAACCTGGGCGCCGAATGGGATCTGCCCGCCGTGACAGGCCTGACCCTGACGGGCCGCCTGACCTATACCGGCAAGCACTATCTGGACAGCGCCAACCGGCTCCAGGCGCCCAGCTTCACGGTGGCGGATTTCGGCACGCGCTATGCCACGCGGATCGGCGGCCGCAATGTCGTCCTGCGCGCCATGGTGCACAACGCCTTCGACCGCCGCTACTGGATCGGCGGGTTCGCCGATGGCGGGGCGCAGGTTGGCGCCGGCAGGCAGTTCCTGGTGTCGGCGTCGGTGGATTTCTAGGCGTCGCGCCTGCAAGCCGAGCGCACGTCTCCTGAAGAGGCTCGGCTTGCCGTCATGGGAAAGGCAAAGGGATCCGCAACGATTCGTAGGGCGCGCACAGTTGCTTGTAGCGATCCGCAATGTGCGTGCGTGTCCATGCCGACGCGTACACCTCTTCCACGAAGGCTGACCACGCCAGGTCGGCATCTTCAGAGGCCCCAAAGGCATGCAAGGCCTTCAGGACCTCTTGGGTGGCGGCCTCGCGAACGATGCCCTTGTCCCTGGCCGACGGTACCCATGCCGCCGTTTCCTGCAGCACCTGGCAGGCGGCAAGGGCGGGGTTCGGATCGGCGTAGCGGGAGTTGCCTGCAGCGCTGGCGGGGCCACCCAGGGCCACTGCCAACACCAGCCCGATCAGTCTTGCGGATTCCATCTGTGTGATCTCCTGGTCGGCCCAACGCCTACGCGTCTTCCGCCACGGCGGCGTACTTCGATTGATCTGCAGTGAAGAACACCGTGGTCGCATGCCGCGTGCAGACGATCTCACGCTCGATATCCAGGTGGATGTCCAGGTCTTCGCCCCGCAGGCCTTGCCACATCGCCAGATAGCGCAAGGATCCGTATTTCCTGCCCGACTTCAATGCGCGCTCGACACCACCGCGCCAGGGCAGCAGCAGCAACTCGCCACGCTTCGCCTGCTCCGCCAGCTCGGCCTTTTGCAAGGCCAGTTCCCTGCCCCGCTCCCAGCAGGCAATCAGCCCACGGTCCTCGGCATGCCACCGCTCTTGCAGCACAAGGCCGGTGCGTACGCTTTCAGACACTGAACGTCGAATCCTCATGCCGCTTGCTCCTGTTGCCCGACCCGCTGATCACCGCTGGCAGGTGCCATCAACGCACCGCCACCGCCTCGATCCCGGCCAACCGCGCGATCTCCTCGTCGGAGTACCCCACCTCGCGCAAGATCTCCTGGGTGTGCTCGCCATACAGCGGCGCGCCTCGGCGCGTGACGCCGTTGCCGTTCGAGAACTTCACGGGCAGGCCCAGCGCCTGCACCTCGCCCGCCACCGGGTGGTCGACCGTGATGACCATGTCGCGCGCCAGGGTCTGCGGATCGTCCAGCATCTCGCGCATCTTGCGCACGGGACCGGCGGGCACGCCTGCCGTCTCGAAGCGTTCCACCCAGTAATCGGTGCCGTGGCCGCTCATGGCCTGCGAAATGATGTCGATGAGCGTCTCGCGATGCTTCATGCGCGCGCCATTGGTCGAGAAGCGCGCATCCGTCACCAGCTCGGGCATGCCGATGGCCTGCGCCAGCTTCTCCCAGGTGGACTGGCTGACCGCGCCGATGTTCACCCAGCCGTCCTGCGTGGGAATGGCCTGGTAGGGCGCGGCCACCGGGTGCGCCGACCCCATCGGCGTCACGGACTCGCCCGTGGCGAAGGCCATCGCGGCCTGCCAATAGGTGTAGACCATGGAGGCCTCGTACAGCGAGGTGTCCAGGTACTGGCCTTCGCCGGTGCGCAGCCGCTCGATGTAGGCCGCCAGCACGCCGTTGGACGCCAGGATGCCCGCCGAGACGTCGCCGACCGGCACGCCCACCTTCACTGGCGGGCGGCCCGGGCCTTCGCCGGTCAGGCTCATGATGCCCGACATGCCCTGCGCGATCAGGTCGTAGCCCGCGCGCTTGGCATAGGGGCCGGTCAGGCCGAAGCCCGTGATCTTGCAATAGATGATGGCCGGGTTCACGGCCTTCAGCGACGGATAGTCCAGGCCCAGCTTTTCCATGGTGCCGGGACGGAAGTTCTCCAGCACCACGTCGGCCTTGGCAATCAGGCGCCGCACGACGTCCACGCCCTCGGGCTTCTTCAGGTTCACCGCGATGCCGCGCTTGTTGCGGTTGATGATCATGAAGGCGCAAGACTCGCCGCTGATCTCGGGCGGCGTGGCGCGCCGCGTGTCGTCGCCGCCTGGCAGGCGCTCGACCTTGATGACGTCCGCGCCCATGTCGGCCAGCATCAGGCCGGCCACCGGACCGGCCATCACGTTCGTCAGTTCAACTATCTTGAGGCCGGCCAGCGGACCCTTGCGTGCGGCTTGATTCATCTGTTCCTACTCTTACTTGCCTTGGAAGACGGGCGTGCGCTTGTCCAGGAACGCGCGATACCCCTCCACGAAATCCTGCGTGTCGAAGCACGCATAGCCTTCCTCCTGCTCGGCCTGCGTCAGCGGCTCGGGCCGCGCCTGCAGGCGGCGGATGAAGCGCTTGTGCCAGCGCGCCGACAACGGCGCCAGCGCGGCGATGCGCGCGGCGCTGGTGGAGATTTCCGCTTCCCACGCATCCACCGGCACGACACGCGTGACCAGGCCCTTGGCGCACGCTTCCGTCGCATTCAGCAGGCGGCCCTCCAGCAACAGTTCCAGCGCCACCTGCGGGCCTACGGCGCCGAGCAGCGCCTGCATTTCCGGATAGGCCAGCACGCCGCCCAGCTTGGCGATGGGAATGCCGAAACGCGCATCCTCGCTGGCGATGCGCAGGTCGCAGCACGCCGCGATCTCCAGCCCGCCGCCCACGCAGGCGCCACGGATGGCGGCCAGCGTCGGCACCGGGCTCTCGCGCAGGGTCTGCATGGCCAGGTGCGCCTGCTTGCCGAAGGCGATGCCCTTTTCCTTGGTGGAACGCAGCGCCTCGAACTCGTCGATGTCGGCGCCGCTGCCGAAGGCCTGGGTGCCCACGCCACGCAACACGATGCAGCGCAGCGTCGCGTCGACCGTGAGCGCCTGCAGGTGCCCGGCCAGTTCGACCCACATGCGCTGGCTGATGGCGTTGCGCTTGGCTTCGTTGTCGATGATGAGCGTGGCGACGTGCGCGTCACGCTGGAGAGTGATGGTTCCGCTCATGAATGCACTCCGTGGGCGCTGCCCGTCAGGCGGGCCGTTGGGCACGCGAAAAGGCGCATGCGGGGCGAACCCAGCATGCGCCGGCGTACCGGATCAAGGGAACAAGGCGGGGGCGGCGAGGAGACGCGGCACGCGTTCAAAACGCGGGCACGACCGAGCCCTGGAATTGCGTCTCGATGAACTTGCGCACGTCGTCCGAGTGATAGGCCTTCACCAGGCTGGCCACCCAGGGCTTGTCCTTGTCTTCCTGACGCACCGCGATCAGGTTGGTATAGGGCGAGTTGGCCTCTTCGCGCGCGATGGCGTCCTTGCTGGGGTTCAGCTTGGCGGCGATGGCGTAGCTGGTGTTGATGACGGCAGCGTCCAGATCGTCCAGCGCGTGCACCAGCTGGGCGGCGTCCAGCTCGCGCAGGCGGAGCTTGCGGGGATTCTCCACCACGTCGATGGGCGTGGCCTTGATGCCTGCGTCGGCCCGCAGCTTGATGAGGCCCTGCTGTTGCAGCAGCAGCAAGGCGCGGCCGCCGTTGGTCGGGTCATTGGGCACGCCGACGGTGGCGCCGTCCTTCAGCTCGCCGAGCGACTTCACGCGCTTGGAATACATGCCCATCGGCAGGATCACGGTGTTCGCGGCAGCCACCAGCTTATAGCGGCGGTCGGCCACCTGCTGGTCCAGGTAGGGATGGTGCTGGTAGGCGTTGGCATCCAGGTCGCCGGCCACCAGCGCCGAGTTGGGCTGGATGAAATCGCTGAACTCGATCACCTGGATCGTCACGCCATCCTTGGCGGCCGCGGCCTTCGCAGCTTCGGCGATCTGGGCATGCGGGCCCGCCGTCACGCCCAGGCGGATCGGCTTGTCCTGCGCGAACACGGCGGAGGAGGAAAACACCAGCGTCGCGGCGGCAAGCACGACGGTCGACAGGAAATTGCGTTTGTTCATGAGTAACAGCGAGGCAAGCACAAGGGAAAGGGTTGAAATTGTAATAACACTCGCTTTACTTATAAACAAATATCGCAGAATAAAGTTAGGCTTACAAGACATAAGAAATAAGCAGGCCGCCCCGCGGCGACCCACGCGGGGACGTGGCGGCCCGATATGGCCTGGCCGGCAGCGCCGGCCGGCCAGGCAAGACCGCCACGGTATGGCACACCCCGTGCAGCGCTACGCAGACAACGCCATGCCGCGCGCCGGCACCCGCGCAAGCGGGTTCTGGAGATTGCCGGCCATCTTCAGGTTGCCGGCGGGGTCGGCCAGGTTGACCATCTGCAGGTTGTTGCCCAACTGCAGGCGGTTCAGGCAAGAATGCAGGAACTCGGGCGCGAACAGGTCGTACCGGGCATAGCGGGCCGCATGTTCTGGATGCGCGTCCTGGTATTCCAGGATGCAATCGGCCACCGCCTGCCAGAAAGTCCCTTCGTCGCAGCATTGGTTGGCGACCAGCACCTCGTTCACGTAACGCAGCACGCCGTCGAACACGTCGATGAAAATGGCCAGAAGCTTGACGTTCTCAGGCACGTCCACCGCCAGGCGATGCACGTTCTCGGGCATGTGCGCCCGCGCCTCGACATTGAGAATCGCCGACTCCTCGGCAATGTCCTTCATGATGGCGCGCACCGGCACGCAGTTGTCCATGACCAGGATCAGGTTCTCGCCGTGGGGCATGTAGACCAGTTCGTACTGGTAGAAGCAATGCACCAGCGGCGCCAGGTAGGCGCGCAGATAGCTTGCCAGCCACGCCTGCACGTCCAGGCCTGAACGGCGGATGAGTTCGGGCAGCAGCGCCTTGCCTTGCGTATCGGTGTGCAGCAATGCGGCCATGGTCATCAGCGACTCGCCGGGCCGCAGACGCGGCAGCGGATTTTCCCGCCACAGGGCCGAGAACATCTTCTTGTAAGGCGTATCGGCCGGGATGGCGGCTTCGTAGTAGTAGTTCCGGAAACCCAGCGTTGCCACCTCCTTCAGGGTGCTGAAGCCGTTCTCGCGCAGGTACTCGTCGCGCTCGATCAGGCCGCTGATGTAGTCATTGATGGCCGGGGTGCCGGACATGTAGTAAGGCGACAGGCCCCGCATGAACCCCATGTTCAGGATGGACAGCGAGGTCTTCACGTAGCGCTTGCTGCGGTCGGTGATGTTGAAGAAGGTGCGGATCGATTGCTGGGCCAGGTATTCGTCGTCGCCGTAGCCCAGGCAGATGATCTTGCGATCCGCCACGTAGGCCGCGAACGCGATGGACAGTTTGTCGAACCATTGCCAGGGGTGCGCCGGCATGAAGTAGTAGTCGTCCGGCTCTGCGCCTTGCCCGCGCACGATGTCGGTGTATCGCGCCACCGTGGTCTCTCCGAGCTCCTCGCGCATGAGCTGCGCATAGTCCAGCCCGGGGATGCTGGCGAAATGGGCATTGTCCTTGTGCACGGCCAGCCACATGATCCGCACCGGCGAGCCGGCCTCCGGGGCATAGGCGCGGTAATCGGCGGCGTTGAAACCCAGGCGCCCGTTGTTGGCCACGAACCCCGGGTGCCCCTCACGCATGGCGACCTCGATGCTCTGGAAATCCTGGGTCTGCGCCAGTTCGGCCGAACTGGGCGCATCGGCCTTGGCCAGCTTGAAGGCAGCCCCGTACAGCGTGCTGCTGATCTCGTCCAGATAGATCGGCAGCAACTCTTCCTTGATGCCGATGCGCGCCCGGACATCGATGATGAACTGCAGGGCATCCAGGGGCAGCGCTTTCCCCTCCCGGACGCGCGTGATCGACTCGGCATCGATCGACCAATGGCGCAGCGCCAGCACCCGCGCCGCGAAGGTATACAAGGTCTTGCCGTCGTCGCTGGTGAGCCTATAGCGGGCCAGGCCGTCGGCCATGTCCTCGATCATCTCGGGCGCCAGGATCAACTCGTGCGAGTATTCGGACAGCGCCTTGCGCAGCAAATGGCGGTTGCTGGCCGCCCAGTGCTCGGGCGTCAGGTGCGTGGCAGCCTGGGCGGGTTGCTGAGACATCAGGGTAAGCGTGGCGGGATTCATGCTTGGATATCCTTCGTGACGGTTGGTGAGGCGGCCTTGAACAGGTCGCGCGTACAGCCGGCTTCGGAAACCCGCGCCTCGCTGGCACTGGGCACGCGCAGGATGAGCCGGTCGAGCATCCCCGTCAGCAGGAAGACCGCCGCCCCGACCACGAACGGCATGTACAAGCCATAGCGGCTGACGATGGCGCCGGCCGCGAAAGAGGACAGCAGGACGCCCAGGTTCTGGAAGAAATTGGTCACGGCGAAATCCTGCGCATAACGCTCGGGACGGCTCAGGCGGAACAGCGCCACGTCCAGCTTGACGATGATCTGGAAGATGGCCCAGCCATACAGGCAGCGCCCCACGATGACCAGCGCGGGATCGGGCGCCCCCTGCATGAGCAGGCCCGCCATGCCCAGCAGCAGGTTGCCGAGCGTGTGATCGGGCAAGCGCGCCTTGCGGGCACGCAGCCTGGCATGCACCCGCAAGGCGATCAGCGCCAGCACGCCCGGGATGGCGAACACCGCGCCCGACGCGAGTTCCGAGCCATCGCCGCTGATCGCCTGCCAATGCGTCGAGAAGAACGGCCGTATCACATAGCAGCCGAAATCGAACAGCAACATGATCAACGCCAGCCGCAGGATGGGCAGGCGGGCCCGCCAGGCCGCCAATGCCGGCAGCGGGGACGCGGGGGCGACATAGCCGGGATCGTGCGCACGCGTGGTCCGCACGATCCTGCCGCTGCGGATGAGATAGGCGCAGACCCCCATCTGGAAGAAATCGCCCGCCGCCATCGCCATGATGCTGCCCGTGGCGCCCCATTCGCTCAGCACGAAGCCGCCCACTACCGCGCCAAGGATCGCGCCGAAGTTCACCACCACCGACAGCGTGCCCACCACGCCGGCATGCTCGGCCTTGGGCGTCAGGCGCATCAGATAGGGATACATGAGCAGATAGCTGCTCTTGCACATGAACATCAGCATGGAGAGCACCCAGTACCAGGCCACGTCCGGCGCCCAATTGCTGGCCACGCTGAAGGTGCCCGCCGCCAGTTGCGTCCAGACCAGCAGGTGCAGCGGCTCGACCCGTCGGGCCAGGCGCGCCCACAGGGGCAGCGTGCACATGACCGCGATGGATATCGCCGCCACATACGCGCCCACGTGCACCGAACTGTCCATGCCGTAGCGCAAGGAAAAGAACTGCGGATAAAAGGGGATCAGGATCGCGTCGCTGACCACCGCGAAGGCCGTCATCACGATGATGTGCGTGCGCAGCGTCATGCATGCTCCGCGATGCGCTGGAAGTGTTCCCCTACCGGCACGGCGAAGTCCTGCAGCGCGATATTCCGTTCGATCTTGTAGTGCTCCACGCCCGTCAGCGCGCGGATGATGCAGGAATTCCGGTAGCAGCTCATGCCCAGGTCGGGGTTGGTCAGCCCGTGGGTGTGCATCCCCGCGTTCTGTACGAAGACGTCGGTGCCGTCGAGGTCGGCGGCGTAGTGGCGCGATAGCCGATAGCGGCCCTGCCCGTCCCAGCGCAGGCGATGGCGGATGCCCTCGACGATGGGCGGGATGTTCTGGCGGTAGCCGGTGGCGAATATCACCGCCTCGGTGCGATGCGTGTACCGGGCGCGGGTGTCCCGCTGCACGAAGTCCAGCACGTAGCCGGTGCCGTCCTCGACCTGGCGGCAGGCCTGCACCTCGCAGTTGGTGATCAGGTGCGTACGCAGCCGGCCCTGGCTGCGGAGATCGTCCAGCAAGTCATAGATCCGGTTGATCAGGCTGGCGTTCACGCCTTTGTAAAGGCTGTCCTGCCTGTCGATGATGCCGGCTTTCGTCGCGTCGGGAAGATCGAAGAAATAGTCGATGTAGTCCGGCGAGATCATTTCCAGCGTGAGCTTGGTGTTCTCCATCTGGAAGAAGCGCGGCGAGCGCGTGATCCAGGTGAGCTGGTAGTCGTGATTGCCGCTGTCGCGCAACAGGTCGTGGTAGACCTCGGCGGCACTCTGCCCGCTTCCGACGAGGGTGATGGACTTGCGCGCCTGCAATGCCGCCTTATGTGCAAGGTAGTCGGAGGAATGAAGGTAGCGGTGGCCACTCTCACGGCAGCAGGCAGGGAAGTCTGGCACCGAGCCCACGCCCAGCACCAGCTTGCGGCAATGATAGGTGAACGGCGTGCCTGCCGGCCCCGCCACCCCGGACACCACGTAGTGGCCACTGTCCGCGTCGTGCCCAAGCGACCGGACCTCATGGCCGAACCGGATGTTGCCCAGCCGCGCCACCACCCACTTGCAATAGCGGTTGTACTCGGCGCGGCTCAGGGTGAAGTTCTCGCGGATGTAGTAGGAATACAGCTTGCCTTCCTGTTTGCAGTAGTTGAGGAAGCTGTACCGGCTTTGCGGATCGGCAAGGCTGACCAGGTCCGCCAGGAAAGGATTCTGGAGCGTGCTGTGCTCGATCAGCATGCCCGGGTGCCAATCGAAGGTGGCGTTGCGCTCGAGGAAAAGCCCGCGCAGCGACGCGATGGGCTCGGCCAGGCACGCCAGGCTGAGATTGAAGGGACCCAGGCCGATGGCGATGAAGTCGTGCACGTCCTTGCCCCTCACGGCGCTTCTCCCGTTGCTCCGCTGCCCGCCAGGCCGCCCTCTCCCCGTCACCATGCGTACGACAGCGTCGCCATCAGGTTCCGGCCTTCACCCCAATAGCAGTTCTCGATGCTGATGCAGGAAGCGACATAGGTCTTGTCGAAGAGATTGTTGGCCGACAGGCGCACGCTGCTGCCCGCCAGCCCCTGGTGCAGCTGCCCCAGGTCCAGGCGCACCATCAGGTCCGTCAACGTCACGGCCGGCACCTTGCCGCTATTGGCGTTGTCGATCCAGTTCGTGCCCACGTAGCGCACGCCCGCGCCCACGTCCACGCCGGCAGCCGCTTTCCAGTCCACCCAGAGCGACGCCAGGTGCTTGGGCGCCTGGTAGGGGGTGTTGCCCTTGAACCCGTCCGCGGATTCGACGAAGGTCAGGTCGTTCAGCGTGTAGCTGGCCAGCACGGCAAAGGTCTTGCTCAGTTGGCTGCGCGCCTCCAGTTCCAGCCCGCGCGCCCGCACCTTGCCGGAAGGCTCGTAGAAAGGTTGCGTGGGCGCGCGCGACGCCACGTTGTCCTGCGTCAACTGATACACGGCCCCCGACAGGTAGCTTTCGCTTCCCGGCGGCTGGTAGCGCAGGCCGACTTCGTACTGCTTGCTGGTGGCGGGCCTGAGCAGTTGGTTCTGCTGGTCGGCGCGAATGCTGGGATTGAAGCCTTCGCCGTAGCTCAAGTAAGGCGCAAGGCCATTGTCGAAGAGATAGACCAGGCCGGCGCGCTTGGTCAGCCTGGATCCCTTCCAGCTCGAATCGGCGTTGTCATAGGCGTTGGTGACGCGTGCCTCGTCCTGGCGCAGCCCCAAGGTCAGCCGCCATTTGTCCCATGACAACTGGTCCTGCAGATAGAAACCCGTCTGCTCGAGCTGGCGATCCACCGGTGCCGAATAGATGTCGGCAATGTTGGGCGTGCCGTACACAGGATCGAAGACATCCAGGGGGTCCGCGCTGCCCGACCGCCAGGTGCCATCCAGTTTTCGGCGCTGGTAGTCGAGGCCGCCAAGCAGCGTATGCTGGACGGCGCCGGTGCCGAACTTGACTTCGATCTGGTTGTCTACCGCCACCGCATGCATCTTCTCCGAGGCGCCGGCGTAGTAGCGCGTCAGGGAGGTTTCATCGGCCCAGCCGAACCCATAGACCTGCTCCAGCGAAGCCCGGGTGCGGACATGGCGGAAATTCTGGCGTACCGCCACACGATCGTTGAAGACGTGCTCGAACTGGTAGCCCAGCAGCTGCTGCCTGCGGTCGTAGGCATTGGCGGTGGGGTCGCCGTCGAAGAATCGCCGCGACGCACGCCGTCCAGCGTGGCTGTTGGTGATGCTGGCATCGGCCGGGACCGCGCCGTGGTAGCTGCCTTCCGGATCACGCTGCAGATAGGCCTGGAGCAACAGCCTCGTGCGGTCCGAGAAGTGGATGTCCAGCGAAGGCGCAATGGCGTAGCGTTGCTCGCTGACGTGGTCGAACTGGCTGTCGAGCGTACGGCCCATGCCGGTGACACGATAGGCCACCTTGCCGCTATCGCCGAGCGGGCCGGTCACGTCCAGCCCGGCCTCGTAGCGATCGCGGTTGCCGACCGTCAATTCCGCCTGCCGATAAGGTTCGAAGCTGGGGCGCTTGCTGGTGAGCGCCACCACGCCGCCGGGCGAGGAGCGGCCATAGAGGACGGACACCGGCCCCCGCAGCACGTCGGCACGCTCGAGGAAATAGGGATCGATCTGCAGCGCGGTATAGCTGCCCTGGTCGCTCAGCGTCCGCAGGCCGTCGAGCAGGACATTGTCCACGCTGTTGTCGGTGAAGCCGCGCAGGGACACGTAGTCATAGCGGTTGGTGGCGCCCACCAGCGCCGTGAAGATGCCCGGCGTGTAGTTCAGCGCCTCGGAGACGCTGCGCGGCTTCTGGTCCTCGAGCTGCTTGCGGGTGATGACCGACACCGACTGGGGTGTCTCGAGCAGCGGCGTGTCCGTCTTGGTGCCGGCGGCACTGCGCCGAGCCACCATGCTGTCGCCTGCGCTGTAGGCGGTCTGCGCTGCGCCCATGACGGTCACCGGTGCCAGCGTACCCACGCCGGGATCGCGCCCAGGACGGGCGCGCAGCACATATCCCCCGTTGCGTCCGGGCACCGCCTGCACCGACGTGCCGGCAAGCAGCCGCTCCAGGCCTTCGGCCACCGAATAGCTGCCCTGCAGCCCCTGGGTCTGCAGGCCCTGGGTCAGCGCGGGATCGGCCGCCACCATGACCCCGGCCTGGGCGCCCAGCGCGCTCAGGGCATTGTCGAGCGGACCGGCGGGAATGCTGTATTGCCGCGGGATTTCCGTGGCAGCGGATTGCGCCTGCGCAGCGGGCGCCGCCCACTGCAGGGCCGCCACGAGGCACAACAGCCTCAGTCCCGGGCGGGAAAACACAATGGAAACGCCGCCTGCGCGGGCGGGGGACAACAACTGGCGATTCGCCATGAAAGGAATTCCTGTCTCGCGATGGTTGGCTGGCCGGTTGCCGCGTCATCGCGGCGGGCTCATGAACAAGACACGCGAGAAAAAGGAATCTGCCGGGCCGTTACATCTTTTTTTCCGCTGGCAGGCCGGGCACCGTCACGCCGCGCGGATCTGCACCCAATACCGGGTGCGGTAGCGGATCCGCACGGGCAGCACCTCTTCCAGCATCCGCAGCGCCGCATCCGTGTCCTGCACCGGAAACGCGCCGGTGACGGACAACTGCCCGACGCCGTCCTCGCACCGTACCAGCCCGCTGCGATAGCGGCCCAACTCAGCGGCGAACCGGGCCAGCGGCATCCGCACGGCCACGATCATGCCGTGCAGCCACGAGGCCTCGGCGGAAGCGCCGTCGACGCCCTCGACGGCCTGCACGCGCCGAGTATCGAAACACGCCGCCTGCCCGGCATGCACCACGGCCGGCCAGGCAGGCGCTTCACGCGGGACCAGCCGCACCGCCCCTTCCAGTACCGCGACGCGCACGCCCTGCTGGTCGCCGCCGTGGAACTGACGCACCGTGAAGCGTGTCCCTATCGGCAGGATGTCGCCGCTCTCCGTATGGACCCGCAGCGGCCCGGCTTGCGCGTCATGGCCGGTCGCCACCAGGATTTCCCCGCGTCGCAACCAGATGTCGCGCGCCTGGCCCTCGAATTTCGCGTCGATGGCGGTGTCGGTGTTCAAATCCACCCGCGTGCCATCGGCGAACGTCAGCGTCTGCCGCTCCCCCACGCGGGTCTGGTGCGCCGCCTGCCAGCCAGGACGCGTGGACGTGGCGGCTTGCCAGCCCAGCCCCCCTGCCCCGGCGACCAGCAAGGCCAGTTTGATGATGCCCCGGCGTTGCTCGCGCATGCCCGTCCTGGCCAGCGTGCCGTCGACCAGGCCCGCATCGGCATACTGGCGCGTGCTCGACAGGTTCCGGGCCAGGTCGGCCAATCGCCGCCAGGCGCATTCATGGTCGGGATGCGCCGCGCGCCAGCGCTCACAGGCCAGCCGAACCTCATCGCCGGGTTCGTCCAGCAAGCGGGCCATCCACTCCGCCGCCTGTTGGACGACCTGCGGAGACAGCCGACAGGCGCCGTCGGCCAACGGCGCGAAAGTCGGCAGCGCGGGCGGGATGTCAGGCATAGACAGCCTGGTAGCAATGCTGCAAGCCACGCACCACGGCCTTTTGCACCACATTGACCGTAATGTCGAGTTCAGCGGCAATGGCCTTGTACGGCATGCCGTCCATCTGGGCCATCAGGAAGATGCGGCGGGTGCGTTCGGACATGCCATCCAGCACGGCATAGACGGCTTGCAGGGCTTCCATCAGCAATTGCTGGGTTTCTGGCGACGGGGCGGTCAGTTCGGGGCGCGCGGCCAGCGCCTCGAGGTAGGCACGCTCCAGCGCGGCACGCCGGTAGCGGTTGCGCATCAGGTTGATGGCCACGGCGCGCAGATAGCCGCGTGGCTCGCGCAGCGCCACCTGCGCGGGCGTTCGCAGCACCCGCTCGAACGTATCCTGGGCCAGGTCGGCGGCATCGTCGCGATTCCCCAGCTTGCGGCGCAATACACCCTCCAGCCAGCCATGATGATCGCAATACAGCTTGTGCATGCGTTCCTGGGGAACCATTTCTGCCTGCAGCTTGTACATGGACGCGCCAGCCCTCAAAAAATTGATAATGCAAATTATTATCAATTCATTTTTGTGTCAATGGTTCGCGCATCCCGATCCTGCCGAACAGCTTGAAGATGGCCCAGATCGATGCCAGGGCAACGCCGCTGGCCGCGCCGAAGATCGCCCCGTACCCCAGGCGCTCGGCCAGCCATCCCACCGCCACCCCGCCCACCATGGTCACGATGCCGTCCGTGCATTGCAGGATGGTGAAGTCCACGCCGGCCTGCCGGGGGTCCGCCAGGCGCATGAACTGTGAATACAGGGCGACAAAGCCAAACGACATGACACCGGAGGAGGCCATCAGCGCCACCGACACGAGCACCTGCACGGGGACGTCCATGCCCAAGGCGATGGCCGTGAGGCATGCCAGCAGGACCGCTTGCGCCAGCAAGGAGATCGCGAGCACCTTCCCGGGCCCCATGTACCGCACGCACGCCCCGCCCGACACCGCCCCGCCCAATCCCAGCACCACGCTGCCTGTCCCGTTCAATACGCCGATCATGGACAGGCTGAACCCCTGGTCGACCAGGAAGGGGCCCAGCATGGCCAGTCCCCACTTCTGTCCGGCGACAAACAAGGCCGTCGCCACGATCGCATCACGGATCTCGGGGCGGGCAAACGCGGCCGCGAGCACCGGGCGGTGGCTGCGGGCCATCGCCTTGCTCCCCCGCCCCAGCCCCAGGGAGAACGGCAAGCCCAGCACGAGCACCAGCGCCGCCATGGCGAAGCAGGCCGAGCGCCAGCCGAACTGTGCCACCAGCACCAGGAAGAGGCCGGCCCCGATGGCGGAGCCCAGGTAGGAACTGCCGACCTGCGCCGCATTGCCCCAGCCGTGATGGCGCCGCGGCAGATGCTCGACGGCATATCCGTCGCAGGCGATATCGGTGGTTGCAGCCACGAATGCCACCCATGACAGGCATGCCACCTGGGCAAGCAGGCTTTCCCCCAGCAGGCCGGCGATGGCGATGCCCAGCGCGCACAGCGCATTGCCGGCGAGCACGACGAGGTTGGAGCGGTCGGCGCCCAGGGCCGGCAGCCGGAACCGGTCCACCGCCGGCGCCCACAGGAACTTGAGCGACCAAGGCAGCACCGTGATGTAAAGCAGGCCGATGCGCTCGAGCGATGCCCCGGCATCGCGCAGCACCGCCGGCAGACCGATGATGGTCAGCCCGGCGATGATACTTTGCCCGATATAGACGCCTGCGATCGCGATGATGATGGCGGCCGGGGACGGAGCGCCAGCGCGTGCGCGCATGCCGGCCATCAGCGCGTCAGTCCCGACGCCAGCAAGACCGTTCCCGCCAACTCGGCAATGTCCTCGAACACCCTGGTGTCTCCCATGACCGGGAACGACGCATAGATGGGCAGCGATGGAACCGGGCGGGTCACCTGCAGCAGATCGATGGTGACATCGTCCAGTTCACGCTGCACGATGGCGCGCGGCAGGATCGCGATCGCGATACCCGAGACCACCATCTGCAAGGTCACCGCCAGGGAATTGCAGGTGTTGATGTTCGGCGGCGAGACGCGCGAACTGGCGAACCAGCCCATGGTCAGCGCATGCAACGATGACGGCGCGGGCACGCTCAGGATGGGCAGGCGCGCCAGGTCCGCGGGGCTGAAGGGTGCTTTCTGCTTGAGCTTGCCCTTGGCGCTGACCCAGCACATGTCGGAATCCCCCAGCAGCACGTCACGCACCTGCGGGTGTTCACTGGGATTGGTCAAAATGGCGAAGTCCAGCCCGCCGGCGTTGATCCGGCTACGCAGCATCGACCCCACATCGACGGTGAGTTCGACATTCAGTTCGGGATACCGCTCGCCCAGCGTCGCCAGGAAAGCCCCCAGGCCCGCCAGCGCGGCCGATTCGTTGGAGCCGATACGCAGCAGGCCACGCAAGGGCATGGCCTCGTCGGCCAGGATATTGTCGGCAAGGTCCAGCAGCGTCTCGGCCTTCTTCAGGAAGGCCAGGCCCCTGGGGGTCAGCTCGGTGCCCTGCGCATGACGCTCGAACAGCTTGTAGCCGACCGTGCATTCCAACTCGTGGATCCGGGCCGATACGGTCGGCTGCGCCAGGTGCTGCTGGCGGGACGCAGCGTGCAGGCTTTTCAGCCGTGCGACCCAGTAGAACGTCTCTATCTGACTGAGGGAAAGCTTCATGATAGAAATTGGCGCTGCGCGGCTCCGAAATTTCGATTACCAGTTCATTGAAGCATGGATATAGCATTCCCCACACAAATCGCATAAAGCGATGAAGGTGCCTCGAGCACGCTGGCGAGGGTTCCCGCGAACCTGGATCAGGCGGCTGGCACACACAAGAGGGAAAAAAATGATTCCAAAGCGGATCGGCATACTCATCCCCTCGACCAATACATCGGTCGAAGCGGATTTCAAGTGGGTGACCTCGAAAGCGGTCACCGCGCACAGCGAACGGCTCGCCATCCCCGACGGCACCATGACGCCGGCATTCCTGGACCAGATGAACCAGGACCTGGCCGCCAAGGTGGCGTCGGTGGCCTCGGCCAGCATGGATCTCATCGCGTACGCCTGCACCTCGGGCAGCTTCTATCGCGGCCCGGCCTGGGACGAACAGGTCCACGACCTGGTGCAGCGCACCGCCCACGTGCCCTGCGTCACCACCAGCACCGCCGTCATGGACGCCTTCCAGGCGCTGGACGTCCAGCGCATCAGCGTCATCACGCCTTATCCCCAGTGGACCAACGACAAGCTCGCCGCGTACTACGGCCAGCAAGGCATGGATGTGCTGGGCGTGCACGGCGACGTCCGCGCGGCGGCACAGGGCCATCGCGCCATCAATGACCAGGATCCCGACGACATCATCCAGTTCGCGCTGGACCATTTCGACCCGGATGCCCAGGCGCTCTTCTGCTCCTGCACGGCCTGGCGCGCCGCCGAGTGCGTGACCGCGCTCGAGGCCGCCCTGGGCGTGCCGGTGATCACCTCCAACCAGGCCACGATCTGGGCGGCGCTGCGGCAACTGGACATGCTGCACGCGGCACAGCCCCTGGGGCGCCTGTTCACCCGCAGCGCGGTCTGTTGACACCGGCGGCGCCCTGCCCGAGCCGTTCCTTTCCGCAAGATCCGAAAGCCCCCCGCGGCGCACCCTTCACGGCGCGCGGCAGGCTACGCCCAACCCCGTTACGAGAGCGCAAGACGATTCATGGCCAACATCGCCCCCACCCTTACCTTGCCCGACTGGGCCGCCACCCCGGCAGGCGTGCGCGCCCAGGCGCGCCAGGGCCTGCTCACCGGCAACACCAGCGGCATGGCGCCCGGCTACGGCCAAGGCAACCTGGTGATCCTCCCCAAGGCGTGGGCGGAAGATTTCTACGGCTATTGCCAGGCCAATCCCACGCCCTGCCCCCTGATCGGCATGACCGAGCCGGGCAGCCCGCTGGTGCCGATGCTGGGCGATGACGTCGACCTGCGCACCGACCTGCCGCGTTATCGCATCTGGCGCGATGGCGTGCTCGTCGAGGAGTGCACCGACATCTCGGCGCACTGGCGGGACGACTTCGTGGGCTTCGTGCTGGGCTGCTCGCTGTCCTTCGAATACGCCCTGGAGCAGGCCGGCCTGCGCGTGCGGCACGTCGACGAAGGCAAGATCGTGCCGATGTTCCGCAGCTCGATCCAGACCCGTCCCGTGGGCGCGTTCCACGGCCCGATGGTCGTGTCGATGCGCCCCTACACCCCGGACGAGGCCCGCATCGCCTATGAGGTCTGCGCCCGCCTGCCCGGCGCACATGGCGCGCCCGTGCACATGGGCGATCCCGCCGCCATCGGCATCGCGGACGTGAGCCGCCCCGACGAGGGCGAGCCCACCGAGATCCTGCCCGGCGAAGTGCCCATCTTCTGGGGCTGCGGCGTCACGCCGCAGGCCGCCGCCATTCTTGCCAAGCCACCCCTCTGCATCACGCACGCCCCCGGCCACATGCTCATCGGCGATGTGCGGGTCGAAGACCTTTCCCTGATCTGAGCAGGCCACCGTGCCCGCCCGGAACGTCCGGTTTTTTCCTGGAGCTCAACCATGAAGAAGATGTACAAGAACCTGCTGCCCGCCGCGCTCATGATGGCGGCCCTGCTCGGCCTCGCGCCCGCACACGCCCAGGGCGACACCAAGGCGGAACTGATCGCCATGGCCAAGGAGATGAAGCCTTTTTCGATGCGCGTGCTCGGACCGCCCGTCGGCACCGCCGAATGGGTCTTCGTCGTGCAACCCTTCTGGACCCAGGCCGTCAAGGAGATCAGCGACGGCAAGGTGACGGCCACGCTCAACAGCGTCACCGACATCAGCGCGCAGCCGCAGGACGCCCTGCAGCTCGTGTCGCAGGGCACCTTCGACATGACCAACATGGTCGCCAACTACGGCTCGGGCGAAGTCCCGACGCTGGACGGCTTCGACCTGGCTGGCGCCGCCACCTCGACCGAGCAGATCAAGAAGGTGCTTGCGGCCTATGAACCCGCCGCCGACGCCGCGCTGAAGAAGCGCTATCGCCTGGCACTGCTGGGCGCCGGCATGTCCGGGGCCCAGACCTTCTTCTGCAAGGGCAACATCAACACCATCGACGACTTCCGCGGCAAGAAGATCCGCGTCAGCTCCAGCACCCTGGCCGAACTGGTGAAGGGCCTGGGCGCCGCGCCCGTCACCATGGCCTTCGGCGAACTCGTCCCTGCCCTGCAGCGCGGCGTGATCGACTGCGTGATCACCGGCAGCATGTCGGGCAACACGGCCAAGCTCTATGAGGTGGCCGACACGCTGTACTTCCTGATCGCCGGCTGGGCGCCCACCGTCCAGGTCGCCAACGCCCGCAGCCTGTCCCGCCTGGACGAGAAGCAGCGCGCCTGGCTGGACAAGGCCATGACCTACTACTACCGCGAGGTCAGCGACACCGTGCAGACCAGCAACGTCAACCAGGGCGTGTGGTGCAACACCGCCGATACGCGCTGCACCATGGTCGGCCAGAGCGGCGTCACCCAGGGCAAGATGAAGCTGGTCGAGCCCAGCCAGGAAGACCTGGCCAAGGTGCGCGAAGTGGTCGAGAGGTTCGTGCTGCCCGCCTATGGCCGCACCTGCGGCGCCGACTGCACGCGCTCGTGGAACGAGACCGCCGGCAAGGCCATCGATATGCAGATCTCCACCCAGTAACCCTCACGGACAGCCGCGGGACCGCCCCCTGGCCGGACCCGCGGCTGGACAGGAGTCGCCATGTCATTCCTATCGAACACACGCGCCGCGCTCGCGCGGATATCGCGCGCCAGCGCGCTGTCGGGCCTGTACCTGCTCTTCCTCACGGCGCTGGGCGTCAGCGCCGACGTGCTGGTGCGCAAGCTCTTCGGCATCGCGTTCGTCGGCACCGACGAGCTGGGCGGCTACGTCATGGCCATCGCCACCAGCTGGGCGCTGTCGTATGCCTTCCTGGAAGGCGCCCACATCCGCGTCAACGTCATCCACATGACGCTGCGCCCGGCCGCCAAGGCCTGGCTGGACATCCTGGCGGCCGCCGTCACCGCCGTCATCGTCGGCCTGCTGGCCTGGCAGGTCTGGATCCTCGCCTTCGAGTCCTGGGAGTTCGACGCCGTCTCGAACACCCCCTTGCGGCTGCCGCTCTGGATTCCGCAATTCATGTTCCTGGGCGGCATCGTGCTGTTCCTGCTGTCGGCCGTGGTCGTGCTGCTGGAAAGCCTGGAACATGCCATCCACGGACGTTATGAACAGGCCTCCTCGCTGTCCGAGGAACAAGGCCAGGTCGAGGAGTACACATCATGATGATCGGCCTGGCATTCGCCATCGGGGCATTCATCCTCTTTTTCGCAGGCCTGCCCATCTTCAGCGTGATCGGCATCGGCGCGCTGGCCGTCGGCCTGATCTCTCCCGTGCCCATCATCGACGCCCTGGGCATGACGGCCTGGGGCCACTCGCAGAACTACGTGCTGATCTCGATCCCGCTCTTCATCCTGCTGGGCGAGATCTTCGTGCGCAGCGGCATTGCCGGCGAGATGTACGACGCCGTGGCGCCGTGGCTCAACCGCATTCCCGGCCGCCTCATGCAGACCAACGTGGCCACCAGCACCATCTTCGCCGCCACCTCGGGCTCCAGCCTGGCCACCGCGGCCACCATCGGCTCCATCGCCATCCCGCAGATCAAGCGGCACGGCTACAACGAGCGCATCTTCCTCGGCTCCATCGCGGCGGGGGGCACGCTGGGCATCCTGATCCCGCCGTCGATCAACATGATCGTCTACGGCAGCATCACCAACACGTCCATCCCCGAGCTTTACCTGGCGGGCATCGTGCCGGGCCTGATCCTGATGGCGCTCTTCATGCTCACGACCTGCGTCCTGTGCATGCTGCGCCCCGACTGGGATGGCAAGGTCATCGAGACCGACTGGCAGATGCGCCTGCGCACCCTGCCCAGGCTGCTGCCGCCGCTGGGGCTCTTCACCGTCGTGGTGGGCTCGATCTATGCCGGCATCGCCACGCCCACCGAGGCCGCCGCGCTGGGCGTGCTGGCCACGCTGCTGCTGGCGCTGGTCAAGCGGCGCATGTCCATCGCGGTGCTGAACAGCGCCCTCTTCGCCACGGCCAAGACCAACGCCATCCTGATCATCATCATCGTCTTCGCGGCGCTGCTGAACTTCGCCCTGGGCCTCATCGGCTTCTCGCGGGCGCTGGACGGCTTCATCGTGAACCTGGACCTGGGCAAGTACGAGCTCATCCTGCTGGTGGTGCTGATCTACCTGGTGCTGGGCTGCTTCCTAGAAGGCCTGTCCCTGACCGTGCTGACCGTGCCGGTGCTCGCGCCCATCATGGCCAAGGCCGGCTTCGACCCGGTGTGGTTCGGGATCATGGTCATCCTGGTGACCGAGGCCGGCCTCATCACGCCGCCCGTCGGCATGAACTGCTACGTCGTGCAGGCCGCCCGCGGCCGGGGCTCCCTGGTCGATGTCTTCATCGGGGTCTCGCCCTACCTCATCTCGCTGCTCGTCCTGGTCGGCATCATCATCGCCTGGCCCGGCGTCGTGCTCTGGTATCGCTAGCCCCCCTCTTGCCACCCAGACCCGCGGTGCGCCTTGTCCAGGCGCACCGCCTCACTCTCGCAGAACAGGAGAACGCCTTGTACGTGCTGAACGACCTCCCGCCCGCCATCGACCGTGCCCTGCTGGACCTGCTGGTGCAGGCCGAACCCGCCGTGATCGGCCACTTCCGCTACACCGGCTTCATGACGCCCGCCATCAAGGCGGTGATTCCCGACCGCCGCATCGCCGGCACCGCCGTCACGCTGCGCGCCCCCGGCATGGACGGCGCGATGGTGCACTACGCCATCGGCCAGGCCCGTCCCGGCGACGTGCTGGTCATCGACCGCTGCGGCGACGAAGCCATCGCCTCGCTGGGCGGCGCCGTGGCTTATGCCGCGCGCGCCGCCGGCGTGGCGGGCATCGTGGTCGATGGCCTGATCACCGACCTGAGCGAACTGCGCCAGTACGGCGTGCCCGTCTGGTCGCGCGGCACCTCCGCCGTCACCGTGAAGACGCTGGGCCTGGGCGGGGAATTCTGCATCCCGGTCACCTGCGGCGGCGTGGCCGTCGCGCCTGGCGACGCCATCCTGGCCGACGAGAACGGCATCCTGGTGCTGCCGCCTTCGGACATCAGGGAATCCGCCGAACGCGCGCTGCAGATGATGCGCGACGAGAAGAAGACGCTGGCCCGCATCGACGCCGGCGAGAAGTATCCCGACATCCTGGGCTCGACGCAGGTCATCCTGGATGCCATCCAGAAACAGCAAGCCGCGCGCTGAGGAGGACGACGCCGCCATGACCCGACACGACGACCTGGTCGACCTTCCCGTTCACATCCTGAGCCAGCGCCTGCAGGCCCGCGCGCTGTCCCCGGTCGCACTGGTGGACGCCTACCTGGCGCGCATCGAACGCGACGACCCCGCCCTGCACGCCTACGCCGAGGTGTACGCCGATGACGCCAGGCTGGCCGCGCAGGCCGCCGACAGCGCCATCCGCGCCGGCCATGCCGTCGGGCCGCTGCACGGCGTGCCCATTGCGCTGAAAGACCTCATCGACATCGCCGGACGCCCGACCGGCGGCGGCTCGCTGACGCGCGTGCGCCAGGCCACGCGCAACGCCACGCTGGCCGACCGGCTGCTGGCGCAAGGCATGATCGTGCTGGGCAAGACCCACACCGTGGAATTCGCCATGGGCGGCTGGGGCACCAACAGCAACACCGGCACGCCCTGGAACCCCTGGGACACCCAGCAGCCCCGCACACCGGGCGGCTCCAGCAGCGGCTCGGGCGTCGCGGTCGCGGCCGGGCTGGCCCCCTGGGCCGTGGGCACCGACACGGGCGGCTCGGTGCGGCTGCCTGCGTCGTGGTGCGGGATCACGGGCTTGAAGACCACCACGGGCCGCGTCAGCACGCATGGCATCCTGCCGCTCAGTCCGACGCTGGACACGCCGGGCCCCATGGCCCGCAGCGTCGAGGACGTCGCGCTGCTCTATAGCCTCATGCAGGGCGCCGACCCGCTGGATCCGCTGACCCGCGGACTGGCCTATGCCGATCCCCTGCCCGGCCTGCGGCGCGGCATCAAGGGCCTGCGGCTGGCTCGCATGCCCCGCGCCGAGCGCGAATACGCCAGCGCGGAAGTGCTGGCCGCGTACGACGCGTCACTGCAGGAACTGGAAAAACTGGGCGCCGAGATCGTCCCGCTGGAGCTGCCTTTCCGCTTCGTGGACGTGGCCACCGACAACCTGCGCATCATGGCGGCCGAGAGCTACGCCATGTACCACGCCATCATCGACGACGAGACAGCCGCGGTGGATCCGCACGTGCGCCCGCGCCTGGCCGCCGGACGCGGCGTGACCGCCAGGCAGTACATCGATGCGCTGTCCATGCGCGGCAAGATGATGGCGCAGTTCGAGGCCGCCATGGCGGGCATCGACGCGCTGCTCACGCCCACCACGATGACGACCGCCGTGCCGCTGCACGAGGTGGACCAGACCAAGGCCCCCGCCCATTACACGCGGTTCGCCAACTACCTGAACCTGGCGGCGCTGGCGGTGCCCAACGGCGCCGACGCGGGCGGCCTGCCCACCTCGCTGCAGATCGTCACGCGCGCCGGCGACGAAGCCACCGCGCTGCGCATCGGCTGGGCCGTGCAGAACGCCACGTCATGGCATCTGCGCCGCCCGCCGTCCATGGCACTGGACGGCGGACATCTTGCCGGGCAAGGGGCAGGCGCGGTTTAAACGGCGGCGCGCGGTTCGGGCGTGGCGTGCTCGAGCCGGTTAACCGCGCCCTGCAGCATCGCCATGGCCACGGGCGGCACGACGATGGCCCAGAACGCCAGCCAGCGGCCCGACAGCGGCGCCGTGGCGGGCTGGGCCAGCGTGCGTTCGCGCAGCACCCGTCCCAGCGCGATGATGACAAGGAAATAACCCAGCGGCACGAGCCATGCGATGAACAAGGCCGCCCGGGGAGACACCAGTTGCCGCGAAGGCGCCTGCCCGGCGGCTTCGCCGTGGATGCGATACAGCCAGTACAGCAGATAGACGGCAGCCAGCAGGCTGACGAGGATCGCAAGGATCTGCAGCACCAGCAAGGTCAGGGCCTCGACGTGTTCGCCCCGCATGACCGCCATGTAGGTGCCTTGATACAGCCCGGCGAAACACAGCGGCGCCAGTCCGATCAAGGCGATCAGAAGCGGGGAGCGATGATGGTACGTGAGCGGCTTGTGCCGGACAGGCGCATCCCCCGCAAGCGTATGAGGCTTGCCCACGCCCAGGACCAGCAGCGCAAGTGCGGCGCAAGCGAGCAGGCCATAGGCCAGCGGGGACAGGTATCCCGCCGCTGCCGTCCAGACCGATGCCATCACGGCGATTTCCGGGACGATCCCCAACAGCAGCAGCGGCAGGCTGAGCACCAGCAGGAAATCGGTCTTCGACAGCCCCGCGCCGAGCAAGGTGCTGGCCACCGCCGCGATCGACAGCAGCGCGAATGCACTGGAACACACGCCGAGCAGGAACAGTAGCGGAATCCATGTCCACAGGACAGGCAAGGCGGCAATGCCCGCCATGACCGCGGCAAACACCGCGACTGGCAGGATCAGCGCCAACTTGGCCCGCCCCGGCATGAGCAGCATCGCCACCATGCCGCCCACCACCCATCCCAGCATGGAGCCCGAGGACACGAAACCCATCGCCTCATAACCGGCGCCGGTCTTGGTGAGGACCATCGGCACCGAGGCATACAGCCCCCGCATGGCCATCGCGCCCAGGAGACCGCCCAGTATCAGGCCCCAGTAGCGGGAGGTGCTCAAGATGTCGGCGGCCGTCCAGCCTGCCCCTTCCGTCGCCCTGCTATTCAGCGTAGTCATGCCTGTTCCGCGCCGTCGTCGAACGCGCGGCCTGTCGTTGAAAAATGGTTCTCCGGCGGCCGAAGGCGTGCCCTGTCCTCATGGGGACCACGCTTTCAGGACTCGCACCCCTTGAGGTTCGGCGCCCGGCCACACCCGGATGACATAGCGATCCTCGCCCTCCAGGCCATCCTCGCTGAGGGTGTCCAGGCCGGACATGCCGACCCTGATGCCGAGGGCACCTGCGGGCACGGCAAGACGAGCCGCCGACGGCGCGTAGTCCGTCAGTCCCGCGAGCACCAACTGTCCTGACGGACACGTGATGCCCGCTTCCACCACCTGCTGCCAAGACGCCAGCTCGGGCGCCGGACGCTGGTCATGGCCGATGACACGCACCGGCACGGTCATGTTGCGCGCCGTATGGATGAGCACCGCATGGCGGCTGGCCGTCATCCGGCGCGACAGCGCCTCGTCGGTATAGTCGTCCGGCAGATCGGGATGACCCTCGTCGCGCAGGTAGATCTGGAAGTAGTCGGCCAGCAGCTCGCCCTGGTACAGGACGCGCGGCGAACTGGCTCCCATCGCCGGCCCCATGATGCCGACCGCCCCCCATGCCAGCAGTGTTCGTCGATCCAGGCGCCTGTCGGGCCGCATTGCGATGCCTTCGCTTCCTGCCGCGGCCAGGAAGGACCGCGATCATTGAAATAGGAAAGACGAAGGGTAAGGAAGGGAAAAGGAGGCGGCGGAAAGAATGCGTAGCCGGAGAAGACAAAGCGTTAGCCGCTGCCGGCCACGCACAGCCGGTGTCTGCGCAGGGAGCCTGCTAGCGCACCGCGGCCTCGTCCCGCCGCATGGCCGCCAGCCTGTTGACGGCACCCTGGATCATCGCCATGGCGACGGGGGGCGCCACGACCGTCCAGAAAGCCAGCCAACGCCGCGACAGGGCACGCGTGGCGGGCTGCGCCCCGGCCCGCTCGCGCAGGACAGCGCCAAGCACCGTCAGCAGCACGAAATATCCCAAGGGCACCAGCAGCATGATCAGCGCGGCGGCAAGCGGCGTCAACAACTGCCGGGAGGCGCCCTGCCCCGCGATCTCGCCATGGATCCGATACGCCCAATGGACAAGATAGACCGTCGCGCCGATGCCCACCCCCATCGCCAGGCCGCGCAAGGCCGGCAGCATCCTGCCCCCCATGCCGGTGCCTTGCCATTGCGCCACAGACGCCGCCACGTACACCCCGAAGAAAACCGCGGGCAGCAATCCGATGATCGCCACCAGCGCGGGCGACCGGCGCCGATAGGCCAGCGGCATGTGCCGCGCGCGCGCGTTGCCGTCGAATGCGAACGCCGGCGTCAGCAACAGGACAAGCACGGCAATGACGGCAAACACCAGCATGCCGGTCATCACGCCTTGCGGCTCGTCCATGTATATCTCCATGTACACGGCGGCCGCCATCACGAACTCGGGGAACGTGCCCATGTACAGGACGGGCAGCATGAAGGCCAGCACGAAGTCCGACGTCGACAGGTGCCGCCCTGCCAGCACGCCCGCCACGGTCACCGCCGCCGCCGCCGTGAAGATGCTGCCGCACAGGCCCATGAAGAACAGATAGACGCCCAGGCCTCCCGCCAGCGGCAGCAACAGGCCTGCCGCCACGCCCGCCGTGAAGGCCACCAAGGGCAAGGCCAGCGTCAACCTGGGCCAGCGCGGCGCCAGCAACATCGCCGCCATGGCGCCGACGGTCCAACCCAGGATGCTGCCCGCGGACAGGAACTGCATGACCGAATAACCGGCCCCGGCCTGCGACACCAGGATAGGCAGCATGGTGTACAGATTGCGCATCGCCATGGCCGCCAGCACCACCGCCGCCACGAAGCCCCAATACCGGCCAGTGCTGAACAATTCGGCCAATGTCCAGGCCCGCGGTTTCAGGTCCGTGCTGTCCAGCGTATGCATGCTCACTCCCGGCCGTCGTCGGAGGCCATTTGTCACCAAAAAGGGGCCAAGTATATCGGCGGCTAGTCGTCGGGAGACTGTTCTCCCCCCCACCACGATGGCGTAAAGCAACAACGCCAGATCTCACATTGACATATCGGGAATTTTCGATATCATGGGAACCCATGGACCTGCTGGAAATCTTCAAAGCCCTGTCGAACCGTACGCGTCTGGAAATCCTGAAAGGATTGAAGGATCCGGCGAACAGTTTCCCTCCGCAAGACGAAGGGGATGTTCACACGGTCGGCGTCTGCGTCAGCAGCATCCAGGAAGGCGTCGGGCTCTCTCAGTCGACGGTGTCCGATTACCTGGCCACGCTGCAACGCGCAGGCCTGGTCGAAGCCAGGCGCATTGGCCAGTGGACCTACTACAAGCGCAACGAAGCGACCATCGCTGCCCTGGCGAAGGTCATCGGGCAGGAACTGTAATTCTTTCACCTTTTTTTATCCCAATATATCGATATTTCCCGATATCCCTTTTTCCAGAAACGAGGATTCTCATGAAAGCAATGGTACTGACAGCATTCGGCGGCCCCGAATCGTTCGAACTCCGCGACGTCCCCAAGCCCGTGCCGCAGGCCGGCCAGGTTTTGGTCCGGGTCCATGCGACCTCCATCAATCCCCTGGACTACCAGGTTCGCCGTGGCGACTACCCCGACCTGGTGCCGCTGCCCGCCATCACCGGGCATGACGTCTCCGGCGTGGTCGAGGCCGTCGGCCCGGGCGTGACGGCCTTCGCCCCCGGCGACGAGGTCTGGTACACGCCGCAGATCTTCGACGGCCAAGGCAGCTATGCCGAATACCACGTTGCCGCCGAGAACATCATCGGCAGGAAGCCTGCCTCGCTGAGCCATCTCGAGGCCGCCAGCCTGACGCTGGTTGGCGGAACGGTGTGGGAGGCGCTGACCGTGCGTGCGGCGCTGCGCGTGGGGGAAAGCATCCTGGTGCACGGCGGCGCGGGCGGCGTCGGCCACGTGGCCATCCAGGTTGCCAAAGCCATCGGCGCAAAGGTGTTCACCACCGTGCGCGAGGCGAATGCCGAATTCGTGCGCGGCCTGGGCGCCGATGTGACCATCGACTATGAGAAGGAAGATTATGCCGACGTGATCATGCGGGAAACCGGCGGCCGCGGCGTCGATGTCGTGTTCGACACCATCGGCGGCAACACCCTGGCACGCAGCCCCGATGCCCTCGCCCAACTCGGCCGCGTGGTTTCCATCGTGGACATTGCCCAGCCGCAGAATCTGATCCAGGCCTGGGGCAAGAACGCGAGTTATCACTTCGTCTTCACGCGGCAGAACCGCGGCAAGCTGGATGAGCTGCGCACCTTGATCGACCGCGGCCAGTTGCGCCCGCACGTGGGCGGCGTCTATTCGCTGGCCGAGATTCCGCGCGCCCACGCCCGGCTGGAGAACCCCGACAACGGGCTCAAAGGAAAGATCGCGATTGCGGTCGATCCTGGACTTGTCCGCTAGGCGCACACGCGCGGTGCGCACGCTCCGCGCAGAGGGCCATGCGCCTGCTCATCGCCGCCGCCGGAACGTCCAAAGCAGCACGACCAGTCCGATCATCGCAAGGACCAGGCCGACCAGCGCAAAGACCGGCATGCCATGCCACGCCGGACCTACTGTGAGCAACCGCGGCGCCAGGCCGAGAATGAGCGCCGCGGTGACGATGGCGATGGCCAGCCGCGTCGCGGCGCGCTCCAGCGCACCGCTGACGCGGTCAAGATGCTGCACCTCGATCTGCGCGTTCACCTTTCCCTGCTTCAGGTGGTAGAGCACCAGCCGAAGAACCTGCGGCACATCCTGCACGACGCCGTAGAGTTGCGCTGCGGCCGCCTTGCCACGTTTTGCAATCTCATCCGGAGCGTGGCGCGCCAGCATCTCGCGGCGCACGATCGGTGCGGCTACCGCGATCAGATCGATGGCCGGGTCGAGCCGTCTGAGCATGCCATCCGCCGTCGCCAACGCCTTGAACAGCAGCGCCAGATCCGCAGGCAGGAACAAGCGCGCATCGCGCACCACGGCCATCAAGTCTTCGAGCGCCTGCACCAGGTTGTGTACGCCGCCTGCATGGCGCGCCACGAAGCGCTCGCTCGCGCGACTCAACTCCGGCAGGTCCGGCACTCCCCCTTCCGACACATCGAGCATCACGGCGGCCAGGCCATCGGCATCTGCCTGCACGATCGCGGCAACCAGCGATAACAGTTGCTGGCGTCGACGTGGGGACAAGCGGCCGACCATGCCAAAGTCGATGAACGCCACGCGATTGCCCGGCAACGCGAACAGGTTTCCCGGGTGCGGGTCTGCATGGAAGACGCCACCCTCGAAGGCCATCTGGAGAAAGGCTTCGGCGCCACGCCTGGCGAGCACGGGGCCATCGGCACCCAGCGCCGCCATCGCCGCCGAATCACCCGGCGAAGCCCCCTGGACGAAGTCCATCACCAGCAGCCGTTCGCTCGTCCATGCCCAGTGAATACGCGGAATCAGCACGTCCTCGCGCTGCGCCAGCACGGCGGCAATGGCGTCGGTGTTGCGCCCTTCCTGGCGGAAATCGAGTTCCTCGCGCAAGGCGGCGGCCAGGTTGGCCATCACCTCCCGCGGACGGTAGCGTTCAAGCGCAGGCCAATGCTGACTGGCCAGCGCCACGAGGTGATCGAGCAAACGCAGGTCGGCCTCGATCGCGCGCCGCAGGCCAGGCCGGCGCACCTTGAGCACGACGGCGCCGCCATCGGGCAAGGTCGCGCGGTACACCTGAGCCATCGACGCCGCCGCGACGGGTTCGGTGACAAACCCGGGGAAAACGGCGCCTACCGGTGCGCCCAGGTCTTCTTCGATCTGTGATGCGATCTCGTCCCACGGCACGGGCGTGACGCCCGCATGCAATCGTTCCAGTTCGCGCGTCCATTCCGGCGGCAACAGATCCGCGCGCGTGGCCAGCATCTGGCCAAGCTTCACGAAGGTGGGACCAAGCTGTTCGAGCGCCATGCGAAGCCGCTGGGCAGGGGTGGCGGCCTCGACAGCGGGAGGCAGCGGGGCATCGCGTCCGGGCAGCCACGTGCGCAATGTCAGGCGTTCGGCGATTTCGCCAAAACCGTGGCGCAGCAACACGCTGACGATCTCCTGCAGGCGCTGGCGGTCACGCACGGCGACGATCGCGGTTTGTAGCATGGGACATTCCTTCAGCCTGGGCGACGGAATTTCAGCATAAGGGATTCACAAGCACGTTGAGAACCCATTTTCGCCTCATGCCCCCCGCCCCGCAGCGGGGCGCTGGCCAAAAATTCGTTGCACCGCGCGTTGCCCCGAAAGCGCCGGAAAAGACAAAGGCCTTAGCAAATTTTTGCTAAGGCCTTTGTGGTACTGGTCGGAGCGGCGGGATTCGAACTCGCGACCCCTTGCACCCCATGCAAGTGCGCTACCAGGCTGCGCTACGCTCCGTGAAGAAAAAGATTATAGCACCATTTTTAGCGTCGTGTAAAAAACACGACGCATCGCACGAAAAATCAATGCACCTGCTGCTGAGGTGCGGCGGTGCCCAGCGCGCCGCGCAGGCTTTCCGAGATGGCGGCCAGCTCCGCGCGCAGCGATTGCAGTTCCTGCGCGCTCAGGCGCACGGCGGCTTCCTGGTCGAAGGATGCATCGCGGCCGCCATCGCTCAGGCGATTGCGCGCGCCGCTGATGGTGAAGCCCTGCTCGTACAGCAGCGAACGGATGCGGCGGATGAGCAGCACTTCGTGATGCTGGTAGTAGCGCCGGTTGCCGCGGCGCTTGACGGGCTTCAACTGCGTGAATTCCTGCTCCCAATAGCGCAGCACGTGCGGCTTCACGCCGCAGAGGTCGCTGACTTCGCCAATGGTGAAGTAGCGCTTGGCCGGGATGGGAGGCAGGGCAACAGTAGGGTCGGGTCGAGTCATTGTTCGATTTTAGGCCGCGATGCCCGTCTATGCAGGGATGACAAAAGCCAACAAAACGTATCGTCCACCGGTGATCCGCAAGGGATCAGTCATCGGTATCGGAATCGTCCTCGGTGGATGCCGGCAAGCCCGTCTGTTCGACGGAGCTCTTGAGCTTCTGGCTGGCGTGGAACGTTACCACGCGGCGCGCGGCGATGGGAATCGTCTCGCCCGTCTTGGGATTGCGGCCCGGACGCGGCGGCTTGTTGCGCACCTGGAAATTGCCAAAGCCCGAGAGCTTGACGGTGTCGCCCCGGACCAGGGCATCTCGGATCTCTTCGAAGAAGGTATCCACGATGTCCTTGGCTTCGCGCTTGTTCAAGCCCACGCGCTCGAACAGCAACTCGGCCAGTTCAGCCTTGGTCAGGGTACGGGGGTCGGCAGTGCTCATGTCGGCTCCGGATGATCAGGTGCGCAGGCGCACGCCATGTGCGTTGGCCAGGGCATCGCGCAGGGTCGCCATGCAGGCGTCGACGCGCGCGTCTTCCAGCGTGACGGCAGGGTCTTGCAGCCAGAAGCGGAACGCCAGGCTCTTGTCGGCGTCGGCGCCGGCCTTGGGGTCGCGCCACACGTCGAAGAGACGCACGTCACGCAGCACCGACAACGCCGGATCATTGTCCGCCGTGGCGGCAATCGTGTCGAGCAGCGACTGCACGTCCACGCCGGCCGGCACCCACAGCGCCAGGTCGCGCACCACGATGGGCTGGCGCGACAGGTCTTCGGCCTGGGGCACGCGCGCGGGCGTCAGCGCATCCAGCGCGATCTCGAACAGCACGGGCGTGTGCGCCAGCTCGGCCTGCTGCACCCAGCGGGGATGCAGTTCGCCGATCCAGCCGGCGGGCGCGCCGTCGACATCGATGCGGGCACTGCGGCCGGGATGCAAGGCGGGATGTTCGGCGGCGACGAATCGCACCGAGGACAGGCGTGCGCCGAAGAGCAGTTCCACGTCGCGCTTCACGTCATAGAAGTCGACCTGCCGGCTGGGCAAGCCCCACTGCTCTTCCGCCGCCGTGCCCCAGGCTGCGCCGCCCAGGCGTTGCGGCTGGTGCACGCCACGCACGGACAGGCCGCCGGCTTCCACGCGCGGATCGCGGCTGAACACGCGGCCCAGCTCGAACACGCGCACGCGGCTCTGCTTGCGCTTGGCGTTGTGCACGATGTTGGCGATGAGGCCGCCCATGAGGCTGCTGCGCATCACGGCCAGCTGGCTGGCGATGGGGTTCAGCAGCTTGATGGGGTCGTCATTGCCGGCGTAGTCACGCTCCCACTCGGCTTCGACGAAGGCGAAGTTGACCACTTCCTGGTAGTCCAGGGCGGCGACGGCGCGGCGCAGCGCGTGCGGACCGTGCTCGGCCTCGGGCTGCGACAGCATGGTGGCGCGCGCCAGCGGCGGGCGGTCGGGAATGTTCTCGAAGCCGTGGATGCGGGCGACCTCTTCGATCAGGTCTTCCTCGATCTCGAGGTCGAAGCGGTACGAGGGCGGCGTGACGATGAAGTCCTCGCCTTCCTGCGTGAACGGCAGGCCCAGGCGCGTGAAGACCGAGGAGATGTCGTCCGTCGACAGCGTGATGCCCAGGACGCGGGCGCAGCGGGCGGTGCGCATGCGCACCGGTGCGCGCGCGCCGGCTTCCTTCAGCTTGCCCACGGTCTGGTCGTCCAGCGGACCGGCCTGGCCGCCGCAGATCTGCTGGATCAGCGCGGTGATGAATTCAATGTGCTCGGGGATGCTGTCGTAGTCCACGCCACGCTCGAAGCGGTGGCTGGCCTCGGAGCCGAAACGCAGGCGGCGCGCGCGGCCGGCAATGGCCTCGGGCCACCAGAACGCGGCCTCGACATAGATGTTGGTGGTGTCCAGCGTGACCGACGTGGCTTCGCCGCCCATGATGCCGGCCAGGCTTTCCACCTGTTCGCCAGCCGCGACGACCCCCATGTCGCCGTCCAGCTCGATGGTCTGGCCGTTCAGCAGCGCCAGCTTTTCGCCTTCGCGCGCCCAGCGCACGGTGAGCTGCCTGGCCGGCAGCTTGTCCAGGTCGAAGACGTGCGAAGGACGGCCCAGCTCCAGCATGACGTAGTTGGAGATGTCGACCAGCACCGACACCGAGCGCTGCCCTGCCCGCTCCAGGCGGGTGCGCATCCACTCGGGCGTGGCCGCGCGCGCGTTCACGCCGCGGATGACACGGCCGCCGAAACGGCCGCACAGGTCGGGCGCCTGGATGTCGACGGGGATGACCTCGTCCAGCTCGACCTTGGCCGGCGCGGCTTGCGGCGTCTTCAGCGGCGCGCCCGTCAGGGCGGCCACTTCGCGCGCCACGCCCAGGATCGACAGGCAGTCGGCACGGTTGGGCGTGAGCTTCAGGGTGAAGACGGTGTCGTCCAGCGCCAGCGCATCGCGCAGGTCGCGGCCGGGCGCCAGGTCGTCGGCCAGGACCATGAGGCCGCCGTGGTCCTGCGACAGGCCCAGTTCGCGGGCCGAGCACAGCATGCCCGAGGACTGCACGCCACGCATCTTGGCCACGCCGATCTTCATGCCGCCAGGCAGCTCGGCGCCCACGCGCGCCAGCGGCACGACCAGGCCGGGCGCCGCGTTGGGCGCGCCGCAGACGATCTGCAGCGGCTCGCCCGAGCCGTCGTCGACGCGGCAGACACGCAGCTTGTCGGCGTCGGGATGCGGAGTGGTTTCCAGGATGCGGGCAACGACGATGCCCGAGAAAGGCGGCGCGGCAGGCACCGCGTCTTCGACCTCGAGGCCCGCCATGGTCAGGCGATGGCCCAACTCGTCCGAGGAAATCGCGGGGTCGACCAGCGTGCGCAGCCAGGATTCAGGAAATTGCATGATCTGCCGTGGAGATTAATCGTTGAACTGACGCAGGAAGCGAAGATCGCCTTCGAAGAACTGGCGCAGGTCGTTCACGCCATAACGCAGCATCGTCAGGCGCTCGAGGCCGGAGCCGAACGCGAAGCCGATGTAGCGCTCGGGATCGAGCCCGAAATTCATCACCACCTGGGGATGCACCTGGCCGCAGCCCGAGATCTCCAGCCAGCGGCCCTTGTTGGGACCGGACATGAAGCGCATGTCGATCTCGGCCGAGGGTTCGGTGAAGGGGAAGAACGACGGACGGAAGCGCAGTTCCAGGTCGTCGGTCTCGAAGAAGCAGCGCAGGAAATCGGTGTAGACACCCTTCAGGTCCGCGAACGAGATGTCCTCGGCGATCCACAGGCCTTCGACCTGGTGGAACATCGGGGAATGGGTGGCGTCGCTGTCGACGCGGAAGGTGCGGCCCGGCGCGATCACCTTGATGGGCGGCTCGTGCATGCGGGCATAGCGCACCTGCATGGGGCTGGTGTGCGTGCGCAGCAGCAGCGGCAGCCCCTTGTCGTCCTGCATGTCCACGTAGAACGTGTCCTGCATCGAGCGCGCGGGATGGTTCTCGGGATTGTTCAGGGCGGTGAAATTGGTCCAGTCGTCTTCGATCTCGGGGCCATCGGCCACCGAGAAACCGATGGAGCGGAAAATCTCTTCAACGCGTTGCCAGGTGCGGATGACCGGATGGATGCCGCCCACGCCACGGCCACGGCCGGGCAAGGTGACGTCGATGGTCTCGGCGGCCAGGCGCTGGTCCAGCTCGGCTTGCGCCAGGGCCTGGCGGCGCTCGGTCAGCAGGGTCTCGATACGCTGCTTGGCTTCGTTGATGCGGGCACCTTCCTCGCGCTTGCGCTCGGGCGTGAACGCGGCCATTCCTTTCAGCATTGCGGTCAGCGCGCCTTGCTTGCCCAGGAAACGGGCCTTGGCGTTTTCCAGTGCGGGCGCGTCCTGCGCCTCGGCGAACTGCGCCTGTGCCTGGGAGATGAGGTCCTGCAAGTTCAGATCGTCGGCCATGATGTCGTAGCGGTAAACCTGGGGGAGATGACTGGTCAGACCGGATGGCAGGCCAGAAATGCAAACGGGACCATGACGGCCCCGTTTGCATGACGCACAGTACTACTTTGCGCGCGGACGTTCTACGACGGGATCAGGCGCCCAAGGCGGACTTGGCTTGCTGAACCACCGCGGCGAAGCCGGGCTTGTCGTGAACGGCCATGTCGGCCAGCACCTTGCGGTCGAGTTCGATCGCAGCCTTCTTCAGACCGGCGATGAACACGCTGTAGGTCACGCCATGTTCACGCACGGCGGCGTTGATACGGGTGATCCACAGGGCACGGAAGGTGCGCTTCTTGTTGCGGCGATCGCGATAGGCATATTGCCCGGCGCGCATGACCGCTTGCTTGGCGATGCGGAACACATTGCCACGGCGGCCACGGTAACCCTTGGCGGCGGCAATGACTTTCTTGTGACGGGCGCGAGCCGTTACACCACGTTTGACGCGAGGCATGTTCTAGCTCCTGTTAAGCGAAAGGCATCATGGCGCGAACGGACGCCACGTTGGTTTCGTGGACCGCAGCCGAACCGCGCAGCTGGCGCTTGCTCTTCGTGGTCTTCTTGGTCAGGATGTGGCGCTTGAACGCTTGACCCCGCTTGATCGATCCGCTGCCGCGGACCTTAAAGCGCTTTGCGGCGCTTTTCTTGGTCTTCATCTTGGGCATGACGACTTCCATAATGATGGCTTCGGGTGCCTGCCGCCTGATTGCGGACAGATCTTGAGAACCCAAGGCCACGCTCTTTTTCCGTCCCGCGCACCGGTATGCAGGCAGCACCCATTTGCATGGACACGCACCGCTATCGGATTTGATGTTGGCGTGGGCAGAAAAGCCCTTGATTATACGGTGATTTTTCCGTTTGTGTCGAATCGGGCCACGCTTTTCCCTGAAGTGTCCCTTTTTCGCCCCAGTTTTGGCGGGGCCCAGGCGCGACTACTGGAACAGGCTCATGGGCTGCCGGCGATGATGCCCGCGGCGCCCAGCACGTGAAGGATCGCGTACGCGCAGAAGAGGAAGGCGCAGAAATACAGGACGATCTTCACGGTGGAGGGGCGGATTCTTTTCGACATGCCTGATGCTGTGTGAAGGGGGAAACAAGGCGGGCGCGCGTCACACGCCCAACTGCCGACGATACTGGATGGCCTCCGCCACGTCCGCCAGCCTGAGCGTGTCGCTGCCCGCCAGGTCCGACACGGTGCGCGCCACCCGCAGCACCCGGTGCGCCGAGCGGGCCGACCAGCCCAGCCGCTCCATGGCCCGGTTCAACAGGACGCGGGCCTCGTCGGGCAACCGGCAGTGCGCGTCGACCGCCGACGGCGGCAACGCGGCGTTGAGCATACCCTGCCGCAGCCATTGCCGGGCGCGGCAGGCCTCTACCCGCGCACGCACCGGCGCCGACGGCTCTCCGGGCGGCAGGTCCAGCCACCCCGCCTCGGGCGCGGGCAGGCTCACCTGCAGGTCGATACGGTCAAGCAACGGCCCGGATATCCGCCCCCGATAGCGCTGCACCGCCTCGGGCGTGCAGTGGCACAGGCGCACCGGGTGCCCGTGCCAACCGCAGGGACAGGGATTCATCGCGGCCACCAGCTGGAAGCGCGCCGGGTATTCGACCCGCCACATCGCCCGGGCGACGCCCACCCTGCCCGTCTCCAGCGGTTCGCGCAGCGCTTCGAGGGCGCGGCGGTCGAACTCCGGCAACTCATCCAGAAACAGGACACCCAGGTGCGCCAAGGTGATCTCGCCCGCGCGGGGCCGCGCCCCTCCGCCCACCAGCGACGCCGCGGAAGCCCCGTGATGCGGCGCCCGGAAAGGCGGAACGCGCGAGAACGGCGTTTCCACGGCGCCCAGGCTGGCCACGGCCGCCGCCTCCAGGGCGTCCGCTTCCGACAAGGGCGGCAACAGGCCCGGCAGGCGTTGCGCCAGCATGCTCTTGCCCGTGCCGGGCGAACCGATCATCAGCAGGCCATGCCCGCCGGCCGCCGCCACCTCCAGGGCGCGCCGGGCGGCGGACTGGCCTCGCACGTCGCGCAGGCACGGTGCCAGCCCTGCGCCCGGCAAGGCTGGCACCGCGGGCGGCGACAACGGCGTCTCGCCCGCCAGGTGCGCCACCACGTCCTGCAAGGTGTCCGCGCCCAGCACCGTCACGCCGGGCACGCGGGCCGCCTGTCCGGCGCTGGCGCGCGGCAGGATCAGCGTGGCGCCCGGCTGGCTGCGGGCCACGGACAAGGCAATGGCCAGGGCGGCCGCCACCGGCACCAGCGCGCCGGTCAGCGACAGTTCGCCTGCCAGGACCAGGCGGGTCATCACGGACTCGCCTGAGGCGGCCCCGCCCTGCCGATGCTCCGGCAGCGTCAACTGGCCCGATGCCAGCAACACGCCCAGCGCAATCGGCAGATCGAAACGCCCCGACTCCTTGGGCAGGTCCGCGGGTGCCAGGTTGACGGTCAGGCGACCGGCGGGAAAATCGAAGCCGCTGTTGAGCAGCGCCGCCCGCACGCGTTCACGGCTTTCGCGCACCTCGGCATCGGGCAGGCCCACGACATGGAAGGCCGGCAAGCCGGGCGCAAGATGGACCTCCACCCGTACGGCAGGCGCATGCAGGCCCGATAGCGCACGGCTGGCAAGAACGGCGAGGGTCATGGCGGGCTCCTGGTGTCATAAGACAAGCCGGGAGTATGGGCAGGCGTCCCAAGGCGGGGCCAGACCTCGGTGGCCGGAAACGTCCATTCCCTCCCTCACAGATACGGATCCGGGCCTCGCTCCATGAACGTCGACATCACGATATAGCTGCGCGTCCCATCCACGCCTTCGATGTCCTGGATCTTGCCCAGCAGTTCCTCCAGGCCTTCGGTTTCGCGCACGCGCACCTTCAACAACACGCAGGCGTCGCCGGCGACGGTATGCATCTCCTCGATTTCCGGCACGTTGGCCAGCGTCAGCAGACGCTTGGTGCTGACGAGGTTCTTCGTGTTAACCAGCACGAAGGCAAGGAGCGTGCGGCCAACCTTGCAGCCGTCGATCTTCGCGACCGTCGCCTTGATGACGCCGTCCCGCTTCAGCCGCTTGACCCTGTCGTGCACGGCCGGCGCCGACAGGTGGATGGCCTCGCCCAGGTCGGCATAGCTTTGCGTGCTGTCCTCGGCCAGCAGGGCTAACAGCTTTCGGTCGACCTCGTCCAGTTTGGCCGGTTGGTGGCGCACCTGCCTAACGGCATTCGTTTCTTCAATAGGGTTAGGCATTTTCCGTTTGTTCCCGAATATTGTTCAGCCTGCAATCCCTGCATTGAACATCATTTGAGAGAGGAAATCATGCCTTTGGCATTGTGGGCCCTGGTGATCGGGGCCTTCGGTATCGGCACCACCGAGTTCGTCATCGCCGGATTGATCCCGGCCATCGCCGCCGACTTCGACGTCTCCATTCCCATGGCCGCGCACCTGGCCACCAGCTACGCCCTGGGCGTCTTCGTGGGCGCGCCCGTTCTCATCATCCTGGGCGGCCGGACTGCCAGGAAGACCATGCTGGCCTCGCTGGCCGGATTGTTCGTGCTTGGCAACCTGGTCACCGCCATGGCGTGGAACCTGGAAGTGGCCATCATCGGCCGCGTCATCACGTCGCTCACGCACGGCGCATTCTTCGGCATCGGCTCGGTGCTGGCTGCGGAAATGGTGCCCAGGGAGAAGCGCGTCAGCGCGATCGCCTTCATGTTCTCCGGCCTGACGGTCGCCAACCTGGTGGGCGTGCCGGTGGGCACCTGGATCAGCCAGCAGTTTTCGTGGCAAGCCACGTTCCATGCCATTGCCGCCATCGGCGTGGCCACGGTGGCAGGCGTGCTGACGCTCATTCCCCGAACGCCCAAGCCGCAAGCCAAGCCGGTGGCGCACGAGTTCGCCGCATTCGGCAACGCCAAGGTTCTCCTTGCGATGGGCATCACCATCCTGGGCCCGGCCGCGTTCTTCACCGCCATCACCTATATCGCCCCGATGATGACCGAAGTCGCCGGCTTCTCGGACGGCGCCGTCACCTGGCTGCTGATGGTCTTCGGTTTCGGGCTCTTCGTCGGCAACTGGCTGGGCGGCCGCTACGCCGACCGCGCCTTGATGCCCCTGCTGTACGGCACCCTGCTGGCCCAGGCCGTCGTGCTGTTCATCTTCCATTTCGTGGCCAGCAGCCAGCTTGCGTCGGTGCTCTGCATCTTCCTGATGGCGGCCTTCGGCTTCGCGACCGTCTCGCCCATCCAGAAGCTGGTCATGGACAAGGCCAAGGCCGCCGGCGCCCCCACGCTGGCCGCGGCGGTCAACATCGGGCTGTTCAACCTGGGGAATGCGCTGGGCGCCTGGCTCGGGGGTTATGTCATCGACAGCGGTCTGGGGTTTACCGCCCCGAATTGGGCAGGCGGCTTGCTGTCGCTGGGTGGACTGGGCCTGGCCCTGCTTTCTGGCTGGTTCGACCGCAGGCCATCCTCAGGGAAAGCGGCCTGCGCCACGGCGGGGAGCTAGCGTTTCGCGGGCCGCTTTCGTCACATCGGTCAGTGCCGGATTTCCGCCAGGAACTTCTGCGCCCGAGGACTTTTCGGCTGATTGAAGAAGTCCTCGGGCGTACCCGTTTCCACGATCCGGCCCGCATCCATGAACCAGACGGTGTCGGCCACCTCGCGCGCAAAGCCCATTTCGTGCGTGACGCACACCATGGTCATGCCTTCACGCGCCAGCGCCTTCATCACCTGCAGCACCTCGCCCACCATTTCCGGATCCAGGGCGCTGGTCGGTTCGTCGAACAGCATCACGGGCGGGTTCATGGCCAATGCCCGCGCAATCGCCACCCGTTGCTGCTGCCCGCCGGACAATTGCGAAGGGTAGGACTGCGCCTTGTGGGCCAAGCCCACCTTTTCCAGCAGGGCCAGCGCCTGATCATGGGCTTGCGATTTGCTCGCACGTTTGAGCATGACGGGCGCCAGCGTCACGTTGTCCAGCACGCTCAAATGCGGAAACAGGTTGAACTGCTGGAACACGAAGCCGATATGGCTGCGCTGCTCATCGACATTCGCGCCCTTGCGCGTGATGTCTTCCCCGTTGACCTCGATCCGCCCTTTCTGAATGGGCTCCAGGCGGTTGATCGTGCGGATCAGGGTGGACTTGCCCGACCCCGACGGGCCGCAGACGACCAGCACCTCACCGCGCTTGACGGTGGCGTTGATATCGGCAAGCGCCTGGTAGTCGCCATACCATTTGTTGACATCGACAAAATTGATCATGCGTTGGCTGCCTGCAAGGGTTTGGCGAAGCGGCGGCGCGCCACGCGGATATCGACCAGGCGCGCCAGGCCGGTCAGGATGAAGTTCAACGTGAAATAGGTCAGCGCGAGCAGGCCGAACACTTCGAAGGGCCGCACCAGCAGGATGCTGTTGAGCTGATTGGCCGCATAGGTCAGCTCCTGCACGCTGATCACATAGGCCAGCGAGGTTTCCTTCACGGTGGAAACGAATTGGCTCATCATGCTGGGCAGCATGTTGTAGAGCGCCTGCGGCAGGATGATGCGGCGCATGGTCTGCCCATAGGACAGTCCCAGCGCCCGGCCGGCTTCGGTCTGACCCGGGGGCAGCGCCTGGATGCCGGCCCGGATGATCTCCGCCAGATAGGCGCTCTCGTAGCAGACCAGGGCCACGACCAGGGTCGTGAAGCCCGCCACGGGACGGCCTATCAGCACGGGCACGAAGAAGTAGGCCCAGAAGATGAACATCAGCAACGGCAGCCCACGCACCATGTAGACCAGTGCCGTGGCCGGCCAGCGGAACAGCCTGCGCGAGCTCAACCGCCCCAGGGCAAGCAGCAGCCCGAAAGGCAATGCCAGGCTCAGGCTCAGCGCCGCCAGCCCCAGCGTGGCAACCAGCCCACCCATCGGACCGTTGGGATATTGGCCGACGAGCAGCAGCAGCCAGTTGTCAGAAAGGATTTCCCACATGTCAGCGTGCTCCCAGTCGATTGCGACGGGCAAGCGCATCGCCGCCCCACATGATGAGCAGGGACAGCACGAGATACATCACGGTGACGACGGCATACGCCTCGAACACCTTGAAGGTCACGTTTTCGATCTCCCGCGCGGCCTTGGTGAGTTCGGCCACGCCGATCGCCATGGCCAGGCTGGTGTTCTTGAACAGCAGCAGCGTCTGGTTCACCAACGGAGGAATGCCGATGCGGAAAGCCTGCGGCATCATCACCTTGCGCATCGTCTGCATATACGACAGGCCCAGGGCGCGCGCGGCCTCGAACTGCCCGGCCGGAATCGCACGCAAGGCGCTGCGCAGATCCTCGGCCACATAGGCGGACATGACCAGGGCAATGGCCGTCATGGCCATCAGGAACTCGCCCCCCATCGCGTTGATCCGGTCCACCAGCGCCATCGGCAACAGCGCCGGCACACCGAAATACCAGAACAGGATATGGACGAGCATCGGCACGTTGCGGTGGAACGCCACGTAGGCCGAGATGAGAAAGTTGAGGGAACGGACGCCTGCCAACCGGATGATGGCCAGCAGCGTCCCCACGGAGAACGCCAGCACCCAGGCCAGGCCGGTCAGCGCCAGGGTCGTCAAGAGACCCTGGATCAGCCAATCGGCATACTGGCCCTGGAGGATGGCGCCGAAGTCAAAGGCATATTGCATCGGCGTCGGACCTTATGGCAGGCGTCAGCCCTTGATGGCTTCGATCTTGAAGTCGCGCTTCATCTTGTAGGGCGAGCCCGATCCCAGCCACTTGTCGAAGATCGGGTCGATCTCGCCACTGGCCTGCAAACCGTCGAGCACCTTGTTGACGTGGTCCAGCAGCGCCTTCTCGCCCTTGCGCACGCCCACGCCCCACGGCTCGATGAAGAGCGCCGGCTCGAGGATCTTGACCGGCACGGGACTGCCGGCAGCCTGCGTGCGGAACTTGGCCAGCATGAGCTCCGAGGCGACGAAGCCGTCCACCTTGCGTTGCTGCAGGGCCATGAAGGCGCTGGGGGGATCCTTGAACGAAATGGCGTTGACGTCTGGAATGTGCGTGCGGGCGCCCTGCTCCGACGACGAGCCCGCCGTCGCGCTCACCCGCTTGCCACGCAGGTCGGCGGGCGATGTCAGGCCAGCGTCGGCCTCGCGTGCCAGGACCTTCTGCGGGCTGACGAAATGCTGATGCGAAAAATCGATCTGCTCGGCGCGCGCCGGCGACCAGCCCAGATTGGCGGCGACCACGTCCACGCGGCCGGCCACCAGCTCGGGAATGCGCGCCTCGACGGCGATCAGCTTGAGCTCCATGGGCACGCCCAGGCTGTCCGCGATCTTCTTGCACAGATCCACTTCATAGCCCACCACGGCGCGGGTCTTGCTGTCCTGGAAGCTGAACGGCTCGGCCGTTCCCAGGGTGCCGCAGATGAATTTGCCGCGGGACTTGATGTCCTGCAACTGGTCAGCCTGGGCCGCGCCGGGCAAGACGGCGGCCAGGGCAAGCACTGCACCCGAAACAGACAGGATTTTTTTCATGGTTTTCCCCTTGTTGAATGAAAAGAACATGCCGCGGCGTCAACGCAATTGCGCGCACGCCTTGGCAATACGATCGCATCCCTCTTCGATCTGACTCATCGAGGTCGCGAAACTCAAGCGGATGTACGGCGACAGCCCGTAGGCCGCGCCATCCAGCACGGCCACCCCCGCCGTATCCAGCAGATACATGACGACATCCAGGTCGTTGGCCAGGATCTTTCCCTGCGGCGTCCGACGGCCCAGCAGCGCCTGCACGGACGGATAGACGTAGAACGCACCGTCGGGCACGGCGCAACGGATGCCGGGAATGGCGTTCAGCAGCGCGACCACGCGGTCACGTCGGGCGCGGTAGGTCTCGCGCGCCTCCGCCACGCTGGCCTGGTCGCCGGTCAGCGCAACCACCGCCGCAGCCTGGCTCACCGCGCTCACGCAACTGGTGTTCTGGGAGATCTGCGTGGCCATCGCGCGAATCAGCACTTTGGGGCCGGCGGCATATCCCAGCCGCCATCCCGTCATCGCATAGGCCTTCGAAACGCCATTGACCGTCAGCACACGATCGGCCAGCCTCGGCGCAACCTTGGCAAGACTGGCCATCGGGCCATCGCCATAGCACAGGTGCTCATAGATCTCGTCGGTCAGCACCGCCACTTGCGGATGGCGCAGCAGAACCTCGGCCAGGGCGGACAGCTCTTCTTCGGTATAGACCGCGCCGGTGGGATTGGAGGGCGAGTTCAGGACCAGCCACTTGGTGCGAGGCGTAATCGCGGCCTCCAGCACCTGTGGCGTCAGCTTGAAACCATTCGCCTCATCGCACACCACGATCACGGGCTTGCCTTCGTTGGCCAGCACCATGTCCGGGTAGGACACCCAGAACGGCGCGGGCACGATGACCTCGTCGCCTTCCTGGACCGACGCGGCCAGCGCGGTGAAGATGAGTTGCTTGGCGCCCACGCCGACGATGATCTGGTCCAGCCCGAAGCGCAATCCATTTTCGCGCTCGAACTTGCCCTGCACCGCTTTCAGCAATGCCACCGTGCCTGCCGTAGGCGTATATCGCGTCTGTCCAGCGCGGAGGGCGTCGATGGCGCCCTGGACGATGTGGGCAGGGGTGTCCGCGTCGGGTTCACCCACCGTGAAATCGACGATGTCGCGTCCCTCGCTGCGCAACTGGTCCACGCGTGCCTTGGCGGCCATGCTCGGCGACGGCTTGATCGCCAGCGCGCGGGCCGCAAGAAAGGAAGTATCGAGACTCATGCCATGCCCTTCGCGGCAAACGCGGCGTTCATCCAGCTCTGTTCACGGGCGCCTGTGGCGATCTCCGCCATGATGCGTTCTTCCTTGGCCGCATGGGCCCGCGCCGCCTCGATCAGGGCCGGGGCATGCGCCGGCGCGAACGAGACCAGTCCATCTTCGTCGCCGACCAGCCAGTCGCCAGGACTCACGACCTGCCCACCCACCGTGACCGGCACATTCACTTCCCCCGGGCCGTCCTTGTAAGGTCCCCGATGGGTGACGCCGCGTGCATAGCAAGGGAAGTCGTCTTGTGCGAAAGCGCCGACATCCCGGATGGCGCCATCGACCACCACGCCCACGCAGCCATGCTGCTGGAGATAACGCTTCATGATTTCTCCCAGCACGGCATTCTCCAGTGCGCCGCCCGCGTCGATGACCAGCACATGGCCAGGCTGGATCTGCATCATGGCCTGGTAGATGAAGAGGTTGTCCCCTGGCCGGGTACGCACGGTCAGTGCCGTCCCCACGAGCTTGCCGCGGCCGTGATAGGCATGCAGGCCGAGAATGCCGGCCTGGCGGCCCAGGTTGTCGCTGAGGTGCGGCGTGACGATGCCTTGAAGCGCGTCACGGATGGACGCATCGCCGGCGGCTGCGGCAGGCAGGACGCGCGTGCCGGGAAGAGGTGTACGCATGGTGTCGGAATCGGGTCCGGAAAATCGATGAGGAAGCCATCATCGGACTTTCATGCTTTCAAAAAAAGTGATTTAAACTCAAAGCACTTAATTCCCTGCCGGAATCAAAGGGATAACCCGAATATGTTCACCTTCAAGCAGATCGAGGCGCTGTACTGGACGGTCCGGCTCGGAACGTTCCATGCCGCGGCGCGCAAACTGCACACCTCGCAGTCCGCCATCACCAAGCGGATCCAGGACATGGAGAAGGAATTCGACCTTGCGCTGTTCGACCGTTCCGGCCACAAGGCCGTCCTGACCGCGCGCGGCCATGAGATCTATGCCATGGCGCAGGAGTTGCTCGCGCAACGCGACCGGATGATGACCCGGATGCAGGACCTGCACGTCCAGACCGGCACGGTCCGCCTGGGGATCACGGAAATCACGGCGATGACCTGGCTGCCTGCGTTCATCAGCGAATTGCGCAACATCTATCCGCGGCTCACGCTGGAGCCCAGCATCGACCTGGGCAGCGACCTGATGGATAGGCTGGCCGCCGGCAGCATCGACATGGCCATTGTCCACGAAGAACTCATTCCGCCCGAGCTGGAATCGGTCAGGTTGCGCGCACTGGATTTCGTCTGGACCGGTTCGGCCGAACAGATCGATGAAGCCCGCAGCTACAGCCCCGAAGACATCGCGGGCATGCCGCTGCTGAGACAGTCCCGGGAATCCGGACTGAACCGCATCTATGACCTGTGGCTCAAGCCACACGTTTCGACCAACAACATCTTCACCATCAACAGCCTGATCGCCATGGCGGGACTGACGGCTGCCGGTTTCGGTATTTCCTGCCTGCCCCGCGACTACTTCAGTGACTGGATCCGCGACCGCAAGCTGCGGGTACTGCGCACCAGCATCACGCCACCACAGTCGGTCTACCATGCCACCTATCGCCAGGATGCCGACTCGGCGTTCTATCATGATCTGGCCAAGCTGGCTGAACGCTGCTGCGACTTCTCGAGCCACTGAAACACGCGGCCCCATTCTCGGCAATGCGCCGCGCGAGGACCCCCATGGAATCCCCCTCCTCCCACACCACCACCCTCAACCGCGGCCTGAAAAACCGCCACATCCAGCTCATCGCGCTGGGCGGTGCCGTCGGCACCGGCCTCTTCCTGGGCGTATCGCACACGATCCAGCTGGCCGGCCCCAGCATCCTGCTGGGCTATGCGCTGGGCGGCATGATCGCCTTCTTCATCATGCGGCAGCTGGGCGAGATGGTCGTGGAAGAGCCGGTGGCCGGCACTTTCAGCCATTTCGCCTATCGCTACTGGAGCGGCTTCGCCGGCTTCATGTCGGGCTGGAACTACTGGGCGCTGTACGTGCTGGTGGGCATGGCGGAACTCACGGCCATCGGCGTCTACATGCAGTACTGGTGGCCAGCGCTGCCCACCTGGGCCTCGGCGGCCATCTTCTTCGTGCTGGTCAACGCCATCAACCTGGCCCACGTGCGCCTGTACGGCGAATTGGAATTCTGGTTCTCGCTGGTGAAGGTGGGCGCCATCCTGGGCATGATCGGCTTCGGGGCCTGGCTGCTGGCCAGCGGCACCGGCGGCCCGCAAGCCTCCATGGCGAACCTGTGGCAGCACGGCGGCTTCTTTCCCAACGGCGTCTCGGGCCTGGTGATGGCAATGGCCATCATCATGTTCTCGTTCGGAGGGCTGGAGCTGATCGGCATCACCGCCGCCGAGGCGGACCAGCCCGAGAAGAGCATTCCGCGCGCCACCAACCAGGTCATCGTGCGCATCCTGGTGTTCTACGTGGGCGCGCTGCTGGTGCTGCTGGCCTTGTATCCCTGGCAGAAAGTGGTGACGGGCGGCAGCCCTTTCGTGCTGATCTTCCACGAACTGAACAGCAATGCCGTGGCGACGGCGTTGAATGTCGTGATCCTGACGGCGGCGCTCTCCGTCTACAACAGCTGCGTCTACAGCAACAGCCGCATGCTGTATGGCCTTGCCAAACAGGGCAACGCGCCCCGCTCCCTGCTCTGGGTGAACACGCGCGGCGTGCCCTTGCGGGCGCTGGGCCTGTCCTCGCTGGCGACCGGCACCTGCGTGCTCCTGAATTACCTGATGCCTGACGGCGCGCTCGGCCTCCTGATGGCGCTGGTGGTGTCGGCGCTCGTGCTGAACTGGTTCATCATCAGCCTGACGCACTTGCGCTTCCGCGCCGCAAAGCGCAAGGAAGGCACGGCCACGCGCTTTCCCAGCTGGGGCTATCCGTTCACCAATTACCTGTGCCTGGTGTTCCTGGCGGGCATCCTGGTCATCATGCTGCTCACGCCAGGCGTGCGCGTGTCGGTGCTGCTGATCCCGCCCTGGATCCTGCTGCTTGCGCTGACCTATCGCTACAAGACACGCAAGGCGGCGGCGAACGTGCCCGCCAGCCCCTGACGCGCTGGCGGCCCAGGTGCCCATGAAAAAGCCCCGCATGCGGGGCTTGTTGCTTTGCTGGCCGGTAGCGCGACTCAGAGACCGGGGCGCTCGGCCTGGGTCTGGGCAGCGCCCGGCTTGTCCAGCGCATCCAGCCGTGCTTCCAGGGCGCGCAGCTGAGCTTCCAGCGCATCCGCGCGGGCCCGGGTTCGGGTCAGCAGGTCGGCCTGGATCTCGAACTCGTCGCGCGTGACCAGATCGAGCTTGGCGAAAGTCTGCGACACGAGCGAGCGCACGTTGCGTTCGATGTCGGCCGCGGGGCTACGGGCGATGAGATCGGAAATGTTCTTCTGGAGATCGTCCAGCCATTGCGTGCGGTTCATGACATGCCCTCTCTAGTGTGGATCGTTGACGACAGTGTAGAGCCTCGCGCCAGGCTTGTCCCTGGCTGCGCCCCGTCGGCCCCCGAGGATTCGCGCGCCGCTTTCCCGCACGCACCATCACGCGCACCGGCTTGCGCACCAGACGGGTGCCGCGCACCACGATAAAGCACCAATTCGGTGCGCCTCCTGCGCCATCCCCGGCCTTTCTGTGTCTTGCTGTGACGAACCCAGACCTGGCACGCCATTTGCTTAGGTGTGTAGGCCAACGCGCAACCACAGAGGAAAAGCCATGAAACTCATCATCGCCATCATCAAGCCCTTCAAGCTGGACGAAGTGCGGGTGGCCCTGTCCGGGATCGGGGTCCAAGGACTGACCGTGACCGAGGTCAAGGGCTTCGGCCGCCAGAAAGGCCACACCGAGCTCTACCGCGGCGCCGAATACGCCGTGGACTTCCTGCCCAAGCTGAGGGTCGAGGCTGCGGTGCCCGACGCGCTGGTGGAGCAGGCTGTCGAGACCATCGAAGCTGCCGCGCGCACCGGCAAGATCGGCGATGGCAAGATTTTCGTGGCGCCCCTCGAGCAAGTCATCCGCATCCGCACCGGCGAAGCCGGCGAAGCGGCACTGTGATCCATTCGACACAATCCTCGGAGCAAGAACATGAATAACGCAGATGTCGCATGGTTGAGCACGTCGACCGTGCTCGTGCTGTTGATGGTCGTTCCCGGCCTCGCGCTTTTCTACGGCGGCCTCGTGCGGTCCAAGAACATGCTGTCGGTGCTGATGCAGGTCATCGCCACTTTCAGCCTGGCCGTGGTCCTGTGGTTCGTCTACGGCTACTCGCTGGCCTTCACCGACGGCAACGCCTTCTTCGGCGGCTTCTCGCGCCTCTTCCTCTCGGGCGTCTTCACGCCGCCTGACGTGTTCCCGCTCTCGGGCACCGTGCCGGAAATCCTGTTCGCCGCCTTCCAGGCCACGTTCGCCGGCATCACCTGCGCCCTGATCGTGGGCAGCTTCGCCGAACGCGCCCGTTTCTCGGCCGTGCTGGTCTTCACCTTCATCTGGTTCACGTTCGCCTACGTGCCCATCGCCCATATGGTCTGGTACGGCGGCGACAACCCCGGCCTGCTGTTCGCCGCGGGCGCCCTGGACTTCGCAGGCGGCACGGTCGTGCACATCAACGCCGGTATCGCTGGCCTGGTGGGCGCCTACGTGATCGGCAAGCGCCTGGGTTATGGCCGTGAAGCCATGCAGCCGCACAACCTGCCCATGACCTTCATCGGCGCCACGCTGCTGTGGGTGGGCTGGTTCGGCTTCAACGCGGGTTCGGCCCTGTCGGCCAACGGCGTCGCCACCCTCGCCTTCTTCAACACGCTGATCGCCACCGCCGGCGCCGTGCTGGCCTGGGTCTTCACCGAGTGGGCCGTCAAGGGCAAGCCTTCGATCCTGGGCGCCGCCTCGGGCGCCGTGGCCGGCCTGGTCGGCATCACCCCGGGCGCTGGCCTGGTGGGTCCGGTCGGCGCGCTGATCATCGGTATCGCTGCCGGCGCCATCTGCGTCTGGGGTGTGAACGGCCTGAAGCGCCTGCTGAAGGCAGATGACTCGCTGGACGTGTTCGGTGTGCACGGCGTGGGCGGCATCGTCGGCGCCCTGCTGACCGGCGTGTTCAACGCCCAGGCCTTCGGCGGCCCCGGCCTCGACAGCATCGGCGCCATCCCCGGCCAACTGTGGGTCCAGCTCGAAGGCATCCTGCTCACCATCGTGTGGTCCGGCATTGTCGCCTTCATCGCCTACAAGATCGCCGACATGGTCTGCGGCCTGCGTGTGCCGGAAGACGTCGAACGCGAAGGCCTGGACATCAACTCGCACGGCGAGTCGGCCTACCACAGCTAAGCAACGCAAGCAGTGCCATCCAGATAAGCCCGGCGGGCGGGACATCCCGCCCGATCAGAGGCCCCCAGGGGGAAACGGCCCGCAGCCTTGCGGGCCGTTTTTTTTATCGGAAAGGACGCCTGGGAAAGCACCGGCCGCTACCCGCGCGCAGCGAACCCACGCTGGCCGGCGCGCCTGGCAGCTTCTATCAATGCCGCGCCGGCCGCGCCGCCCCTGCCGGCAAACGCGTAGAAGCGTGCCGCCGGCAGATCAGGCAGGCCCTCCTCGCTGCCCAGGACGCGCAGGCATTCGCCGCGCTGGCTGTCGGCGATGACCGTGACGGCAAAGCCCGCACGCGCCGCCGACAGGCATCCGGCCATGCTGCTGCTCTCGAAGACGATGCGCCAGCTGCGATCCGTCTGCCCCAGCGCCATGATGGCCGACTCGCGGTACACGCAGGGCTCAGGGAAGACGGCCAGCGGCAGCGGCCCGCCGCCCGCCAGGGGCTGATCCGCCGCATACGCCCAGACCAGGGGCTCTTCCCACAGCAGCGTGCCGCTGCCCTCGCTGCGGCTGCACTGCTTGCCGAAGACGAGATCCAGCCTGCCGCGTTCCTGCTGGCGCAGCAGATCGGCGGTGATGCCGACCTTCAGCTCGACCGTGGCGTCGGGGTGCCATTGCCGGAAGCGTTGCAGCACCTGGGGCAGCCAGGCGCCCGCGAAGTCTTCCGACGCGCCGATGCGCAGGTGACCGCGCAACGGCGTGCCCCGCAGCTTGGCGCGGGCCTCGCGTTCCAGATCGAGGATGTTGCGGCCGTAGGCATACAAGGTGTCCCCGGCCTGCGTCAATGCGAGCCGGCGCGTGGTGCGCGCCAGCAGGCTGGCGCCGGCGATCTGTTCCAGGCGGCGCATATGCCCGCTGACGGCGGAAGGCGTCAGCGCCAGCCGCTCGGCGGCGGTGGCGAAGCTACCGCTGTCCACGATTTCCAGAAAGGTGCGCAGCAGCGCTGTTTCCAACGGCGGGCCGTCGGCGGGAGAAGAGGTGTCCATGCCGACATTCAACGCGAAAAATCATTAATTGTGAATGATTATTTTCCAATCGAACGGAGTCATCCCGCTATGCTGGAACCTCTTCACGACCGGAGGCAAGCCTGTGCACGACTACCGCTACGCGTCGACCGAAAGGCTCGACATCGCCTATCTGGAATGGAATCCGCGAGGCAGCCGGACCGCCCTCCTGCTGCACGGCTGGCCCGACAGCGCCGAGTGCTGGAAGGCCGTGGCGCCGGTCCTGGCCGAGGCCGGCTACCGCGTGCTGGCGCCCGCGCTACGCGGCTTCGCCCCTACCCGGTTCCGTGATGCCGGCACGCCGCGCAGCGGCCAGTTGTCCGCGCTGGGCCGTGACGTGCTCGATTTCATCGACGCGCTGGGACTGGAACGCCCGACGCTGATCGGCCACGATTGGGGCGCGCGGGCCGCGGCCAATGCCTGCGGCCTGCGCCCCGGCGCTGCGTCACGCCTGGTGATGCTGTCGGTCGGCTATGGCACCAACGATCCGGACCAGCCGCTGGCGCTGACGCAGGCGCGCAACTACTGGTATCACTGGTACATGGCCACGCCGCGCGGCGCCCGCGTGCTGCGGGAAGAGCGCACGGCGTTCGCCCGCATGATGTGGGACACCTGGGCACCGCCCGGCTGGTACGACCCGGCCGATTTCGACGAAGCGGCGCGCGCGTTCCAGGGGGATGACTGGGCCGGGATCGTGCTGCATTCCTACCGCCACCGCTGGGGCTTTGCCGAGGGCGATCCGGCCTATGCCGAGGACGAGGCGCGCCTGCACCCGGCGCCGGTGCTGTCCGTGCCGACGCTGGTGCTGCATGGCGGCGCCGACACGTGCAACCACCCCGACAGCTCCAAAGGCCGGGAGGCGTTCTTCCAGGGCGGCTACGAGCGCCAGGTGCTCGACGGCGTGGGGCATTTCCCTCAACGGGAGGCGCCGCGGGCCGTTGCCCAGGCCATCCTGCGGTTCTGCGTGGACGGACCGGCGTGAGCACATGGCCCGCGTCCCGGGCGCGGGGTGCGCGGGTTATAAAACGCCGATGAAACGCAACAAGACTCCGCTTGCGGCGCTGGCCGTTGCCGCCGCCCTGCTCTTGCCCGCCCCCCCGGCCGAGGCTGCGGCGCCCGTCGCGCAACCCTCCCTGCACGCCGCCATCGGCAACGTGATCCGGCCGCTCATGGCGGCCAACGACATCCCCGGCATGGCGGTGGCCGTCAGCATCGACGGACGGCGCCACGTGTATGCCTACGGCTTCGCATCGAAGGCCGGCGGGCTGCCGGTGGAAGCCCGCACCCTGTTCGAGATCGGATCCGTCAGCAAGGTCTTCACCGGCACCCTGGGCGCCTGGATGGCGGCACGCGGCGAGATTGCGCTCTCGGACCCGGCCCAGCGGCACTGGCCCGCGCTTGCCGGCGCCCCCATCGGCCAGGCAACCCTGCTCGACCTGGCCACCTACGCGGCGGGCGGCCTGCCCTTGCAGATCCCCGATGCGGTACGGGACGACGCGCAGCTGCTGGCCTATTTCAGGAACTGGCAGCCCGACTTCCCTGCCGGCACGCAACGCCTGTATTCCAATCCCAGCATCGGGCTGTTCGGCCGCCTTGCGGCGCAAGGCGGCAACGCCCGCTTCGGCACGCTCATGACGCATTCGCTGCTCCCGGCGCTGGGCCTGCGAGACACGTTCCTGCGCGTGCCGGAACAGGAGATGGGCCGCTACGCCTTAGGCGTGGCGAAGGATGACCCGCGGGTACGCGTCTCGCCGGGTGCCCTGGATGCCGAGGCCTATGGCATCAAGACCACCGCGGGCGACCTGATCCGCCTGGTTCAACTGAGCATGGATGCGTCGGCGCTGGATCCCGTGCTGCGCCGGGCACTGGCCATGACCCAGACGGGCTATTACCGCTACGGCGCGGTCCTGCAGGGCCTGGGCTGGGAAATCCATGACGCGCCGGTCACGCGCGACAAGGTGCTGGCAGGCAATACCGCGGCCATCGCCCTGGAACCCCAGGCCGTTGCCCGGATCGATCCGCCGCAAGCGCCGGCGCCGGATCGCTACGTCAACAAGACGGGCTCGACCCGGGGGTTCGGCGCCTATGTGGCGTTCCTGCCCACGCAGAAAATCGGCGTCGTGTTGCTGGCCAACCGGAACTATCCTGTCCCGCAGCGCATCGAGGCCGCCTGGACGATCCTGCAAGCCATCCAGGCAACCCGTGCCGCCGTCACGCCCGCAGCGCCGACAAAATGAAATCGGCGCGTGCCTGCACGCCGTCACGAGGAACGTCCGACACCGCATAGCCCAGCGCCGGGTAAGCCCGGCGCAGCCGTTCGTACTCTTGCAAGGCCGCGTCCAGGCCGTGGCGTCGCGCGCCATCCTGGACGTATATCCCGGGCCAGGGCGGCACCATGAAAACCCGCCGGTGATAGACCGGCTGCGCGCCGAGACGGCCTTGCCAGGGCGTGCCGTCGATCTCGTGCAGCGCCACGGCGGCATCGACCAGGCCTCGATCGAAGAACACCCAGCCCGGGGTGTCCTGCATGCGCCCCCGATCCCGCTGGGCCAAGGCAAACACACGCGTCAGGAAAGCCGCCATGTCCACCCAGGGCAAGGCGTTGCCACCGGCCCGCGCCTGCGCCTCCACCACGCGCCGCCCCGGTTCCTCGACCACGGCATGGCCTCGTCGCGCCAGTTCGGCCAGCAGCGTGGACTTCCCTCCTCCGGAACAGCCCGTGATGACGACATGCCGGCAGGCGTCCATCAGGCCCGGATCGCCGGTCACGGGCCCCTCCGCGCGCGCCGGAAATCCTCTGCCAGGAGGCCGTAGAGGGCGGAGTCCGAGACCTCGCCCTCCACGATCCAGCGCTCGCGCAGCAGGCCTTCCTGCCGGAAGCCCAGGCGCTGCAACAGCCTCGCGCTGGCGGCATTGCGAGGGTCGATCTCGGCCTCCAGGCGGCGCAAGCCGTGTTCCTTGAAGAGATGGGTGATGAAACCCTCCAGGGCCTCGGTCATGTAGCCCTTGCCTTGGGCCGACGCCGCCAGGTTGTAGCCGATCTCGCCGCGCCGGCTGCCCGCTTCGATGGCGAAGAGCATGCAGGTGCCCACCAGCCGCCCGGTTTCGCGCTCGCGGATGCCCAGCTTCCACAAGGTTCCCTCGGCCTGGGCGGCCTGGTCCGCCACGAGGGCATCGCGCGCCTGCGCCGTATCCGTCCACGGCGCATGGTTCCAATAGCGCATGACCACGGGGTCGGACTGGATGGCGAAGAGCGCTGCCGCGTCCTCTTCCAGGGTGAGCGGGCTGAGCAGCAGGCGTGCGGTTTCAAGCATGGCGGGACGGCGGGAAGGCGCGGGGGCGCGGCGATGCGCGCGGCACGGCCAAGGATAGCAGGCCGCCCCGGGACGACGGCGACGAGGCGCGACATGAGGGTTTCACCGTCTCGTGCGTCTGGTCCATGGAGAGCCCTGTTTCCGACACCCTTTCCACCAAGAGGATTCCTGCTTCATGCAGACCACCACATCCGCATTCCGCTTGCGCCACGCCCCCGCGGCCCTGGCCCTCCTGATCGCCCTGGCGGCACCCCGCCCTGGCCTGGCCGATACGCCGGTCCCCCTCGCGATCCCGGCGCAATCATTGGCATCGGCCCTGAATACCCTGGCCCGTCAGGCAAACCTGGAACTCAGCTTTCCTGCGCGCCTGGTGGCCGGCCTGGACGCACCCGCCGTGCACGGCACCTTGACGGCAAGCGAGGCCCTGGATCAATTGCTGGCCGGCAGCGGCCTGACCGCCGTGGTCGAGTCCGGGGTGGCGACGGTGCGGCCGGCCGCCCCCGAGGTCAGCACCCTGCAGGAAGTGGTGGTCACCGCCAGCGACCAGTCCGTCAACGCCCTCGCGCCCGCCTATGCGGGCGGCCAGGTGGCGACGGGCGTGCGGCTGGGCGTGCTGGGCAACACCAGCAACATGAAGGCGCCGTTCAGCACCACCAGCTACACCGCGGCCACCATCCGCGACCTGGAGGCCGGCACCATCGCCGACGCCGTCAACCGGGACCCCTCCGTGCGATACACCGTCCTGCCCGGCGGCAACGTCGACAACCTCAGCATCCGCGGTTTTCCCATCTGGGAGGGCAACTCCGGCGAAATCGCCTTCGACGGGATCTACGGCATCGCGCCGAACTACCGGGTGCGCACCGAATACGTGGAACGCATCGAAGTCGTCAAAGGTCCTGGCGCGCTGCTCTTCGGCATGTCGCCCAACGGGTCGGTGGGCGGGGTGATCAACGTGGCGCCCAAGCGCGCCAGCGCGGACGTCAGCAGCCTGACCGGCAGTTTCGTCTCGGGTGGCCAATGGGGCACGCACGCCGATGTGGGACGCCGCTTCGGAGACGATGCGCAATTCGGCGTGCGCCTGAATGCCAGTTATTACAAGGGCGATACGGCAGTGGACCACCAGTCCACGGAAGGCAATGTCGGGGCGCTCGCGCTCGACTACGAAGGCACGCGCTTTCGCGCCACGCTGGACGTGCTGTCGCAGAACGAGCGGATAGACGGCACCGGCAGGCCGATCATGCCCACCGCGGGCCTGCCCATGCCCGAGGCGCCTGACGGCAGGCGCAACGTCACCCAGCCGTGGGAATGGTCGCGCAATCGCGAGCAGGCCACGCTGCTGCGCACCGAGTTCGATGTCAGCCCGCGCCTGTCGGTCTTTGCCAATGCAGGCACGTCGCGCGCGAAAGTCTCGCGGCTCTACGATTCGGCGCCAAGAATCACCGACGCGGCGGGCAACACCCTGGCTACGCCCACCTACGCCCGCTTCGACGTGGAACGCCACACCCTGGATGGCGGGCTGCGCGGGCGCTTCAAGACCGGCGCCGTGCAGCATGCCGTCACCCTGCAGGCCTCGCGCTACGAGGAAGACTTCCACCGCGCCCTCAACCCGGGGCAGAGTGTGCGCTCCAATCTCTACGATCCCATACTCTCGCCGCGGCAGCACGTGGCAAGGCCCTCCTTCCTGCCCCGCATCCACGACAACCGCAACACCAGCTTCGCACTGGTGGACACACTCTCGCTGCTGGACGAGCGACTGCAGATTTCCGCGGGTCTGCGGCGCCAGCGCATCGAATCGACCAACTACAACCCGCTGGGCACCGCGGCCGCCAACACCTACGATGAGAGCGTGACCACGCCTGCGCTGGGCATCGTCGTCGAGCCCGCATCGGGGTGGATCTTCTATGCCAACTACATCGAAGGCCTGAGCAAGGGGGACATCGCCCCGCCCGCCGCCCTGAACTACGGCGAAGTCCTGTCGCCCTACAAGAGCAAGCAATACGAATTGGGCACCAAATACGACACCGGCCGCTACATGCTGACGGCCTCGGTGTTCCAGATCGACAAGCCCAGCGGCGGCATCCATGACGGCATCTATGCCGCGAACGGTGAACAGCGCAATCGGGGGCTGGAACTCTACGGTTACGGGGAGGCGATGAAGGGGCTGCGGCTGCTGGGAGGGGTCACTTTCCTGGATGCCGAGATCACACGCTCCCCCACCCCGGCCCTGCGCGGCAATCGTCCGATCGGAGTGGCGAAAATGCAGGCCAACCTGGGGGCGGAATGGGACGTGCCCGCCGCGCCTGGCCTCACGCTGCGTGCCGACCTGATCCATACCGGCCACCAATACGTCAACCAGGCCAACACCTTGCGCATCCCTTCATGGACACGGCTGGACCTGGGGGTGCGCTATCTCACCCATGTCGCGGGCCGGGATCTTGCGCTACGGGCCACGGTCCAGAACGCGATGGGACGTGATTACTGGGCTGGCGTCACATCATGGGGCGCCGTCTCGTCTGGCAGTCCCCGCACATACCTGCTGTCGGCGACGATGGACTTCTGACCCGCGTGCGCGTGGCCTTGCGCCGAGAGGCGCAGGGCCGGCTACAGGGCCCGGATCTCGAACACGCCCGTGGCGTCCTGCTCCACCCGCAAGGGGAGCTGCTGGGCCAGGGCTGCGAGAAATCCCGCAAGGTTGCGCAGGCTATAGCTGCCGCCCACCCGCCACGCCTCGATGGCGGGATCCTTGATCACCGCGCCCGTGACGCCATACCGGCCGAACTCCTCCAGCGCCTGCGCAAGCGGCGTGTCTTCGAAATCCAGCCGTCCCTCGCGCCAGAGCGCGATGGCGCCGGGTGCGGGCGCCGGCACGACGCCGCTGCGGCCCGAGGCATCGAGCACATAAGCCTGCCCCACGGACAGGCTGACATCGCGCAGGCCGCTTTCTCCCACCAGTTCCCGCCAGGCGGGCTGCGCGCGCCGCACGCGTACTCGACCCGCCTCGACGGCCACGCGCACGCCTCCGGCGTCCAGCCCGCTGCGGGTATGGCGCACCGTGAATTGCGTGCCCACGACCGCAATGCGCAAGCCGCCCGCATGCACGACCAGGGGACGGGCGGGATCGGCCTGCACGGACAGCCAACCCTGGCCTTCGTGCACCGTGATCTCCCTGCCGTGCTGGCCATAGCGCACGTCCACCTGCGTCTGCGTGTCCAGGACCAGTTGACTGCCGTCCGGCAGCGCGATCGGCCTGATCTCGCCGCGTGCGGTGGCAAGCCGCCACGGCGCGCCCAATCCATCGTCGCGCCCCTGCCACGCCAGCCAGCCCCCGCCCGCGACCACCGCCAAGCCGGCGGCGCCGGCGGCCGGCAGCCCCACGCGCCGCAACCAGGCACGACGCGCGGGTCTCGCGGCCGCGGGCCGCGACCCTGACAGGGCGCGCAGCCTGCGCGCGGTGTCCTGCATGGCCGATAGCGCCTCGGCGTGCGCGGCGTCCTCGTCCAGCCAGGCCTCGAATGCGGCACGCTCGCGCGCGTCCAGGCCGCGCTGCAGGCGCAGCGCCCAGCGCGCGGCTTCGGCGTCGGTGCCGGCTGGCGTGTCGGCGTCGGTGTGCTCTGCCGGGCGGGCGACGCCATGATGCTTGCTCATCGTGCTGCCGAGCCTCGCATTTGCCCGGGCCGGCTCACCCCCCGCCCCCCATCCGTCGCTCGCAGGCGCGGCAGGCCACCATGCCCCGCACCAGGTGTTTTTCGACCATGCTGACGGACACCCCCATGCGCCGGGCGATTTCGGCTTGTGGCAATCCATCCAGCACGTGCAGCAGGAATGCCTCCCGGCAACGGGGCGGCAAGGCCGCGATGGCATCGAGGTAGGCCGTCACGGCCTGGCTGCTGCAAGCGGCCTGCTCGGGCTGGGAAGCTGCCGGCGCCATGGGTTGCTCTTCCTCGGCCAACCCATCCAGGTCCGCATGCAGGCGCAGGTTCGCGCGCCGATGCTCGTCCACCAGCAGGTTGCGGGCGATGCGCCGCAACAGCGCGCCAGGCTGGCGCACGGCCTGTCCGCCTTGCTGCTGCAAGGCGAGGAAACGCGCATAGGTTTCCTGGACGGCATCGCGCGCGGCATCGATGTCCCGCGTCAGACGCCGGCAAAAACGAAGCAGATCCTGGTAATACTCTGAAGCCATGGCGGGTAAGCTCGCCCTCGAGGCAGAAACGACACCGCGGCGCCCGGCCTAGCGGCTCGCGCTTGCCTCCCGATGCAGGAAGGCACGGGCGGGCGCGATCCGCCATTATAGAGACGAGAATCACTTTCATTCCAGTTTCTGCGTGCTGCCCGCCTCGGCCCGGCATGGCGCGCCACCCTTCCTAGGGCAGCTGCAAGGCGTCCGGGTCGATCGGCTGGGCACGGTTCAGCGCCGTCGCCACCTTCACCCGCAAGGCGTTGGAGTGCGCGCCGCGCACCTCGCGTTTCACGTCCAGCAGCTGTTGGGGGTGCATCGAGAACTCGGTGAGCCCCATGCCCAGCAGCAGGCGCGTCAGGCGCGAATCCCCCGCCATTTCGCCGCATACGGCCACCGACTTGCCGGCTCGCTGGGCCGAGTTGATGGTGTTGGCGATCAGGCGCAGCACGGCCGGATGCAGGGGATCATAGAGATCCGCCACGTCGTGGTCGCCGCGATCGATGGCCAGCGTGTACTGGATCAGGTCGTTCGTGCCGATGGAGAAGAAGTCCAGCTCCTGCGCGAAGGGCTCGATGGCGATGGCGATCGCCGGCACTTCGACCATGGCGCCCAGCTCGATGTGCGCGGCATACGGCTCGCCGCGGGCATCCAGCTCGCGGCGCGCCGCATCCAGCGCCGCACGCGTGGCCCGCACCTCGTGCAGGTGCGCGACCATGGGCAGCAGAATGCGGATGTTGCCGTGCACCGATGCGCGCAGGATCGCGCGCAACTGCGTGCCGAACATTTCCGGACGGGCCAGGCAATACCGGATGGCACGCTGCCCCAACGCCGGATTGGTGGCGACGGTGGTGTCGCCATCCAGGGTCTTGTCGGCGCCCAGGTCCAGGGTACGGATGGTGACGGGCAACCCGGCCATGGTCTTGGCAACCGAGGCATAGGCGCGGTACTGCTCTTCCTCGCCCGGCAGCTCGTCCCGCCCCATGAACAGGAATTCGCTGCGGAACAGGCCGATGCCCTTGGCGCCGGCGGCCAGCGCCACGGCGGCCTCTTCGGGCAATTCGATATTGGCGTTGAGCGAGATGTCGATGCCATCGAGCGTCACGGCCGGCTCGTTGCGCAGCAGTTCCAGTTCGGCCCGCTCACGCGCATAGGCGTCCTGCCTTGCGCGGTATTCGGCCAGCACGGCATCGGAGGGATTCACCACCAGCGCGCCCGCCGAACCGTCGACGATGACGGTGTCGCCATCGCGCAGCAGCGCGCGCGCCTTGCCCATCGCCACGATGGCGGGCACGCCCATGCTGCGCGCCACGATGGCGGTGTGCGAGGTGGCCCCGCCCAGGTCGGTGACGAAGGCGCTGAAGCGCCCGCCACGCAGGCGGATCATGTCGGCCGGGGAGATATCGTGGGCCACCACCACCAGGGGTTCGTCGCCTGGCGGCGGGTCATCCAGGCGCAGCATGGCCGGCGAACCATGCAGCACGTCCAGCACCCGCTCGATCACCTGGCGCACGTCGGCGCCGCGCTCGCGCAGGTATTCGTCCTCCATGGCCGAGAACTGCTCGCCCAGGATCTGGCCTTGCGTGGTCAGCGCCCATTCGGCGTTGTAGTGCCGCTCTTCGATCAGCGACAGCGTCTGGCTGCTGAGCAGCGGGTCGGACATCAGCAGGCGATGCACGTTGAGCATCGCGGCCATCTCGCGCGGCGCGTCCTCGGGCAGGTGGTCGATGAGTTCGCCCAGCTCGTCGCTGGCTTCCTGCAGCGCGTTCGTCAGGCGCTCGGACTCGGCCGCCACGTCTTCCGCGGCAATGCGATAGTGCGCCACCTCGAGCGCCGTGGCGCCCATGACGACCGCCCGGCCGATGACGTAGCCGCGTGCCACGCCCTGCCCATAGAGGCACAGCGTGGGGCCCGGCATGACGCCAGGCACCGGGCCATCCGACGGCAGCGCGGCGGTGAGTCCGGCCGCCAGGACGTCCTCGCGCAAGGCGGGCAAGCCGCCGGGCTTATTCGCCTTCGCCAAATCGGTCATTGAACAAGGCCTGGATATCGATCAGCGCCTGGTCGGCGTCCGCGCCGGCCGCGTCGACCGTGACAGTAAGCCCCATGCCCGCCGCCAGCATCATGACGCCCATGATGCTCTTGGCGTTCACGCGCTGCGCGCCCTTGGCGATGTGGATTTCGCTGCTGAACTTGCTGGCCAGCTGGGTCAGTTTGGCCGCCGCGCGCGCGTGCAGGCCCAGTTTATTGCTGATGACGATGTCGATGGAGGGCATGTTCGGGATATTAAGGAGTTCCAGCGTTGAGCAGGCTTGCGCCGTGTCAACGATCGACGCACAGGACCGCTTGTGAAGCGCCCGAAAGCGCCCGTTCGAGCACTTCGGCCAGCGGCCGGTCACGATAGTTCAGCGCCCGCAGCAGCATCGGCAGGTTCACGCCTGCCGCGAGGCTACAGGGTACGCCATCGGCGCGCGCCTTCTCGACGGCGCGGGTGGCGATGTTCGAGGGCGTCGCCCCCACCATGTCCGTCAGCACCAGCACGCCCTGCCCCTTGTTCGCGGCCTCGATGGCGGCAACCACGCGTGCGGCGTCCGCCTCGACGTCCTGGTCGGCATGGATGTCGCACACGGCAAGCTCCAGCGCCGGGCCCATGACGTGGCCGGCGCAATTGGCCAGCGCATCGCCCAACGGCTCGTGCATGACGAGGACGAGGCCGATCACGCGACGGCTCCCTGGTCCACCGCGCGTTCGAGCGCCTCGGCGAACATGGCCGCCACGTCGAAATCGGTCTGCTCGGTGATTTCCACGAAGCAGGTGGGGCTGGTGACGTTGATCTCGGTGACGTAGTCGCCGATCACGTCCAGGCCCACCAGCAGCAGGCCGCGCGCAGCCAGCTTGGGACCGATGGCGCGCGCGATCTGCTCGTCGCGCGCCGACAGCTTCTGCGCCACGCCCCGGCCGCCAGCGGCCAGGTTGCCGCGCGTTTCGCCCGCCATGGGAATGCGCGCCAGGGCATACGGCACCGGCACGCCGCCGATGATCAGGATGCGCTTGTCGCCCTGCGTGATCTCGGGAATGTAGCGCTGCGCCATGATGCTGCGCGTGCCGTCGTCGGTCAGCGTTTCGAGAATGGCGTTCAGGTTCGGCTCCTGCGTCTGCAGGCGGAAGATGCCGGTGCCGCCCATGCCGTCCAGCGGCTTGACGATGACGTCGCCGTGGCGGGCGTGGAAGGCCTTCAGGCGCGCCATGTCGCGCGTAACCAGCGTGGGCGCGGCGAACTCGGAGAACTCCGTGATGGCGAGCTTCTCGGGATGATTGCGGATGGCGCTGCCCGCATTGAACACCTTGGCGCCCTGCGCCTGGCCGTATTCCAGCAGGTGCGTGGCGTAGACGTATTCCATGTCGAACGGCGGGTCCTTGCGCATGACCACGGCGTCGAAAGCCTCGAGCGGCACGTCGTTGCGCTCGCCCGACTCGCGCCACCAGTCATGGCCATGCAGGTCCGCGCCGTCGACCAGCGAGAAGCCCGTGGCCGCGGCCAGCACCTTGCCGTCCTCGGCATAGAGGTCGCCCTGCAGCGCATAGGACAGCGTGTGGCCGCGCGCCACCAGGCCACGCATCATGGCCACGGAACTGTCCTTGTAGGCCTTCAGACGCGGCAGCGGATCGATGATGAAGAGGACGTGCATGTGAAACCTGCAATCAACCTGGCATTCCCGCAGCGCGCACGGGGACCGAAAAAAAGAAAAGCCGCGCCCAGCCTAAGCGGAGCGCGGCACGTGTACGGCGAGTGTCCAGCCAGCGGGTCAGGCGGCGTCGGACGGCTTGCCGCCGCCGGCGGGCGCTGCCTTCTTGCGCGGCGCCAGCACCATCACCATCTGGCGGCCTTCGAGCTTGGGCATGGCTTCGACCTGGCACAGCTCGGTCAGGTCGTCACGTACGCGCTCCAGCACGCGCATGCCGAGCTCCTGGTGAGCCATTTCGCGACCGCGGAACCGCAACGTCACCTTCGCCTTGTCGCCCTCTTCCAGGAAGCGGCGCAGGTTGCGCAGCTTGACCTGGTAATCGCCCTCATCCGTGGCCGGACGGAATTTCACTTCCTTGACCTGGATGATCTTCTGCTTGCCGCGGGCTTCGGCCTGGCGTTTCTGTTCCTGGTACTTGAACTTGCCGTAGTCCATCAAGCGGCAGACCGGCGGCTCGGCATTGGGCGCGATCTCGACCAGATCGACGTCGGCTTGTTCAGACAGGCGGAACGCATCGGCGATCTTCACGATACCGAGCTGTTCTCCGTCCAGACCTATGAGGCGCACCTCGGGAACACGGATTTCACCATTGATGCGATTGGGCTTTTCGGTTGCGATGTTGACGACTCCTAAATATTGAGCAGATCTTACTGCTGGGAAGGCGGCTGCGGAGAAGGTTGTCCGCGGCGTTCGGCGACTTCCTGGGCCAGCCTGGCCGAGAAATCAGCCAGGGGCATGACGCCCAGGTCAAGACCACCGCGCCCGCGGACGGCCACCGCACCGGCCTGGCGTTCTTTTTCGCCCACGACCAGAATGTACGGCACCTTCTGCAGACTGTGCTCTCGGATTTTATAAGTGATTTTTTCACCGCGCAAATCAGACTCGACCCTAAAGCCTTGTTTTTTCAGGCTTTGCGCAATTTCTTCAGCATAATCAGCGGCAGGTTCGGAAATACAACACACAACTGCCTGCACCGGAGCCAGCCAGGAAGGCATGGCGCCGGCGTGATTTTCGATCAGCATGCCGATGAAACGCTCGAGCGAACCCAGGATCGCACGGTGCAGCATGACCGGCGCGCGGCGCTGGTCGTTGGCGTCCACATACTCGGCGCCCAGGCGCACGGGCATGGAGAAATCGACCTGGATCGTGCCGCACTGCCAATGACGGCCGATGGCGTCCTTCAGCGTGTATTCGATCTTGGGACCATAGAACGCGCCCTCGCCCGGCGAGATTTCGAAATCACAGCCCGTGCGGCGCAGGCTTTCCATCAGGGCCTCTTCGGCCTTGTCCCAGACGGCGTCGTCGCCGATGCGCTTTTCAGGACGCGTGGCGACCTTGTACAGCACGTCGGTGAAACCGAAATCGGCATAGACCTTCTGCAGCAGCGCCGTGAAGGCCGCGCACTCGTCCTGCAACTGGTCTTCGGTACAGAAGACGTGGCCGTCGTCCTGCGTGAAGCCACGCACGCGCATCATGCCGTGCAGCGAACCCGAGGGTTCGTTGCGATGGCACTGGCCGAACTCGCCATAGCGCAGCGGCAGGTCGCGATAGGAATGCAGGCCGGCATTGAAGATCTGCACGTGGCCCGGACAGTTCATGGGCTTCAGGCCATAGACGCGGTTCTCGGACTCCGTCGTGAACATGTTCTCGCGGTAATTGTCCCAGTGGCCGGTCTTCTTCCACAGCGAGAGGTCCAGGATCTGCGGCGCCTTGACCTCCTGGTAGCCGTTGTCGCGGAAGACCGCGCGCATGTACTGCTCGACCTGCTGCCACAGGGTCCAGCCCTTGGGATGCCAGAAGATCAGGCCCGGGCCCTCTTCCTGCATGTGGAAGAGATCCAGTTCGCGGCCCAGCTTGCGGTGGTCGCGGCGCTCGGCCTCCTCCAGCATGTGCAGGTAGGCGTCCTGGTCTTCCTTTGTTGCCCAGGCGGTGCCGTAGATGCGCTGGAGCATCTCGTTGTTGCTGTCGCCGCGCCAGTAGGCGCCGGCCACCTTCATCAGCTTGAAGACCTTCAGCTTGCCCGTGGACGGCACGTGCGGGCCGCGGCACAGGTCGATGAACTTGCCTTCGCGGTACAGGCTGATGATCTGGTCCTGCGGGATCGAGGAAATGATCTCTGCCTTGTAGTCCTCGCCGATGCCCTTGAAGAACTCGACCGCGTCGTCGCGGCGCCATTCCTCGCGCGTGACCTGCTCGTCCTTCCTGGCGAGCTCGGCCATCTTCTTCTCGATGGCCTGGAGGTCTTCGGGCGTGAAGGGACGCTTGTACGAAAAGTCGTAGTAGAAGCCGTTGTCGATGACCGGGCCGATGGTGACCTGGGCGTCGGGGAACAGCTCCTTCACGGCGTAGGCCAGCAAGTGGGCCGTCGAATGGCGGATCAGGTCCAGGCCGTCGGCATCCTTGGCCGTCACGATGCCCAGTTGCACGTCCTGCTCGATCCGATAGGACGTGTCGACCAGCCGGGGCTCGCCGCCCGCCTGCGTGACGCGTCCGCCCAGCGCGGCGCGCGCCAGGCCCGTGCCGATGGACTGCGCCACTTCGGCCACGGTCACCGGACCGGGAAACTCACGCTGCGAACCGTCGGGCAGGGTGATCTGTACCATTGAAGCCATCCTGAAGTGCTGAAAGTAAACGATGCAAAAGAAAAACGCGGCCCTGGTGGCCGCGTTGATCGGGTTGACTGAAGTTTGCTGCGCACTTGCGTGCGGCCGAACACGACGAAACCAACGCGGCTAGGGGCGAGGACTTCCAGTCGTAGTTCGAGTAGCAAGCATCATGTCGGGTATTCGTGAAAATGCGGTGACGCAAATGTCGGGGGGTGGCCACGCGACAGCGCGAAAAACACGCTGCCCATGCGTCTTGATGGACCCCATCAATCCTTGGAGTGTATCACCCTTCCCCGCTGCGCTTGGTCATGCGTGGCGCGGCGCCGACAGCGCGTGACGGACGTCGGCGCGCAATATCCCCTTGCATCCGGACAAGGTAGCTCGCGGACTTTCCCGCGCACCGCCACTACCATGAAGTAGTTTCCACCCCTTGCGCGCCGCGCCGGCGCCTGCCCCGCCAGGCGCCTGGCCGCCGACGTGCCCTGCCAGGAGAGACCCATGCCCAAGACGACGCACAGCCAGGATCCGCTGAAGAGCCCCGGCGATCCGCGCCCGGAACCCGCACCCGCGCCGGGCGACCCCACGGGCCCGGAGGCGCCGCCGCCCCGCCCCGAGGCCATCAAGAAGCCCGCGACAGGCGGCTCGTCCGGCACGGGCAACGCCATCCAGGCCGCCGGCGCGTCTGCGCTGCAAGGCAAGATCCTGCCACCCAGCAGCCCGGTGGAAGTGCCGCGCCTGCCGCCCAAGCCCACGGCGGACACGCCGGACGAAGCCAGCAATTATGGACAGCCCCGCGTGGACAGCAGGAACAACGACAACTGGGCCGACAGCGTCAAGCCCAAGCCCGACGCCAAGCACGCGCGCACCCATCTGCCCTGATGCGCGGCGGGGCCGCCCAGCGTCAGAGCGGTCCCTTGAAGACGAAGAATGCGCCCAGCGCGATGAAGGCAAAGCCCACGGCATGGTTCAGCGTGAGGCTTTCCTTCAGGTAGAAGACCGAGAACACCGCGAAGACCACCAGCGTGATGACCTCCTGCATGGTCTTCAGCTCGGCGGCGCTGTAGACCGCATGCCCCAGGCGGTTGGCCGGCACGGCCAGGCAGTACTCCACCAGCGCGATCATCCAGCTGATGAAAATGACCTTGGCCAGCGGACTGTTGGGAAACTTCAGGTGCCCATACCAGGCGAAGGTCATGAAGACATTGGACAGGACGAGCAGGCCTATGGGCAGGAACTTGTGCATGGGGACACGCGCGAAAAGACAGGAATGACGGCCCGGTGGCCGCGAAGGCGCCCAGCTTACGCCTGGCGCCGCGCAGCCGCCAGCGGCAAGCCCCTGCCGTGATGGCGGCCATCCTTGCGAGCCGATCCACCGTCGCTACAATCCCCGGATGAGAACCCGAATCAAGATTTGCGGCCTGACCCGCGAAGACGATCTGCTGGCGGCCGCCGACGCCGGCGCCGATGCCCTGGGCATGGTCTTCTATGCAGGCAGCAAGCGCTGCGTGGACGTGGCCCAGGCCGCGCGCCTGCGCCGCCTGGCGCCCTCCTTCGTCAGCGTGGTGGCCCTTTTCGTGAACCCTTCGCCCGACGACGTGCAACGCGTGCTGGACGAGGTGGGTCCGGACCTGCTGCAGTTCCACGGCGACGAAACGCCCGAGGCGTGCGAACGCTACGGGCATCCTTATCTGCGCGCCTTCCGCGTGGGCGGCCCCACGCTGCAGACGCAGGACGACATCGCGCAGGCATGCGAGCAATATGCCGGGGCCCAAGGCTGGCTCTTCGACAGCTACAGCTCCGGCTATGGCGGCAGCGGCCTCGCCTTCGACCACACGCTGCTCAACGGCGTGCCGGCCGCGAAGCGCCGTGCCGTCGTGCTGTCTGGCGGCCTGAAGGCCGGGAACGTGGAAGCTGCGGCCATGCACGTGCGCCCCTGGGCGGTGGATGTGAGCAGCGGCGTGGAAAGCGCGCCGGGCATCAAGTCGGCCCTGCGCATCCAGGAATTCGTTGCCGCAGTGCGTGCTGCGGATGCCCGGCTGACGGCGCTGGCGGGGTGATGCAGGCGGGTGCGCGTAGAACCGCTTCAACCTTCCTGACATTTTTTCGTCACGCGTTTGACAAGCCCTGATTTTCCATATTAGAATCTCGTTTCTCTGCAGGCGGTTAGCTCAGCTGGTTAGAGCGCCACGTTGACATCGTGGAGGTCGTTGGTTCGATTCCAATACCGCCTACCAAAATGTCTGCAGGGGCTTGAAGATTCACGCAAAAGATTCACGCAGACTCATCAAGCCAGTGCAAAAAAAAACCGCGAAGCCCTTTGGACTTCGCGGCTTTTTTCTTTCCCGGCCCTGCCCTTTGATACCGCTTGCAAGGCCAGGGGGCGCTTAGGCGCCTTCAGGCGGTTCGTGCCGTGCATTGATGCCCTGCGCCAGCTTTTCACCTGCTCGGCGCGCCTCGTCGGGCGTGTCGTATTCGTTGGTGTGCAGCACCTGCGCTTCGGGCTTGCCGCTTTCCGCGTTGACCAGGCCGCCCACGTCGACACGGGCCTTGTACGTGCCGCCCGCCGTGGGTTCGATCGTGACATTCACCTGTACGCTCATTGTGAGTCCTCCTTCGATGCGAAGACTCATGGTACCCCCGCGCACTTGCAATGGCACACGCGGCTAACACCTGCGGACAACTGATGCGTTCGCTTGCAAAGCCGTTAGGAAGGACAAACCCAGATCAAACCTGGATCAAGCGAAGCGCCGACAGGAAACGCCTAGACCGCCCAGGGCAGGAAGCGCGAGCCATCCGTCGAGGGCAGGCCGAAGTGCTCGGGATATTCGACGGCAGTCAGGTACAGCCCATCGGGCGCGAAGGTCGGCGCGGCGCGGCGGCGGTCGCGCAAGGCAAGCAACTCACCCATGAAGGACACGGGCTGCCTGCCCTGCCCGATCTGCAGCAACTGGCCGACGATGTTGCGCACCATGTGGTGCAGGAAGGCGTTGGCGCGCAACTGGAACACGATCAGCGAACCGTGCCGCGTGATGTCCAGCCGGTGCATGACACGCACCGGATGCGCGGCCTGGCATTGCGAGGACCGGAAACTGCTGAAGTCCTGTTCGCCCAGCAAGGCCGTTGCCGCCTCGCGCATGGCATCGACCTCCAGCGGCTGGAAGCACCAGCCCGCCCGGCCCTGCCACAGCGGCACGGGCGCGCGCTCGTTCCACAGCAGATAGGTGTAGGCGCGCGCCGTGGCGGAAAACCGGGCGTGGAAGCTGTCGTCGACAGGCTGCGCCCACTGGATGCCGATGCTGTGCGGCAGATAGCGGTTCAGCCCACGCACCCAGGACTCCATGCGCCGGTCCAGCTCGGTGTCCAGGTGGACCACCTGCATGGCGGCGTGCACGCCGGTGTCGGTGCGGCCGGCGCACATGACCTGCATGGGCGCCCCCGTGAATTGGGCCAGCGCGGCGTGCAGGCTGTCCTGCACGGTCTGGCCGTGGGGCTGGGTTTGCCAGCCCTGCCAGGCCGAGCCGTCGTACGAGAGGCCCAGGGCAATGCGGGGCATGGCGGAAAACCCGTGTCGAAAGAAAGAAGAACCGGCCCGAGGCGTCTCAGGCCGGCGCTGTTGGACTAGCGGCGATCGTCCGAAGGCGGACGGCGGTCATCCAGATCCAGGTCGATACGCTCCAGCTTCTCCTGGAACGCCGCCCGCGCAACGCCATGGCGATCCGGATCGTAAGCCTCGTCGTCCTCGTTCTCGTAGCCGTCGTCATCCTGGCGGGCGCCGGCACGGCGCATGGCCCACGCGATGATGAAGGCGATGAGCGCCAGCACGCCCGTGACGATGGCCAGCAGGTTCTCGGACCACCAGTTGCCGCGCGGCGCGGTCTGGGCCGCGTCGGGCGTGGCCGGCGTGGCGCTGTTCGCGCCGCCGGCGCTGGGCGATGGCAGGGACGGGGCCGAAAGGCCGCTGGAGGCGCCCCCTGAAGCGGCGCCATTGCTGCTCGCGGCACCCTTGCCGCCCGACGCCGCAGGCGGCGTTGCGCCTGTCGCGCTGGGGCTCGAACCTGCGCTCGAACCTGCGTTTGCACCTGCGCCTGCGCTTGCCCCGGCGGCGCCGTTGCCAGCCTGGCCGGCGGAACCCGCCTGGCCGCTTTCCGTCGCACCTGGCGCCGGGCTGCCGCTGGCTGCACCAGCAGAAGCAGCACCAGCCGTCGCAGCTCCCGCGCCGGCCGCTTCCGCGCCACCCGCCTGGGCCGAGCCAGAAGCAGGCGCAGAGGCCGAGGCCCCTGCACCATTGCCATTTGACGCCGCGCCCGCACCCGTGCCTGCCGCGGCACCACCCGCCTCGCCCGTGGCGCCATTGCGGGCCTTGTCGCCATCCGAACCAGCCTGTGCGCCAGCAGCGTCGCCGCCGCCCTCGCCCAACGCCTGCTTCAGGCTGTCGACATTGCGCTGCAGCGTATCCACGCGGCCACCGGCCTCGTCGATCGCCTTGCCCGAAGATGCGTTCTCGTCTGCTGCGGCATCCGCCGCGGACAGACGCACGCGATCCTGGCCGTCGGCCGCCTGCACGCTGGCAGGCGCGTCCGCCGCGCCCACCTTGCCGGAGGCGGCATCGCCGCCCTGCCCGGCCTGGCCCGCGCCGCGCCCCCGATTGAAAGCTTCGACCTGCTGCTGATAGATGCGGCTGGCTTCGCGCGGATCGACGGCGCGCACCGTGGCGGCATCCGGCAGATTCAGCGCCGCACCGGCGCGCAGGAGGTTCATGTTGTTGCCGATGAAGGCCTCAGGGTTGGCCTGCCACAGTGCCACGAGCACCTGCAGGACGCCTGCGCCTTCCACCGGATTCGCACGCGCGATGGCGAACAAGGTGTCGCCGCGCTGAACCGCGAGCGTGCCTGCGGCAGGACGCGGCGCTGGGGCGGCGGGCGCAGACGCGGCGGGCCGGGGCGCCACCACCGCCGGCGACACCGCAGGCGTCGCGCCCGACGGCACCAACAGGCTGACCTGGACGCGGCGCTGGCCGGAAGCCGTGCTCACGTCCAGCAGAAGGTCCACCACCTGCCCGCTGGGCGCCGCGGCGCCCACGATGCGCAATTGGCGTTCATCGGCCTTGCGGCCCGGCTCGACCAGCACGCGCAGCCCCTTCAGCGCCACCGGGGGCGCGAGGTTGACCTCGCTCCAGGCCGAAAGCGGCGCGATGGCGGCCTTGAGGCTGGCCGCCTCTTCCGCGCTCATGCCCCGCACGGGGACCAGCACCTGCAGGGGCGCGCCCGGCGCCGACACCAGCCTCGAATGGCCGATGTCCGCGGCCTGGGCCGCGCCGCCCAAAATCCCGGCGCAAGCCAGAGCGGTGCCCAGCGCCAGATGGCGCGAGTGGGCAAGAGGGGAAGCACGACGATCGGAGCGGGTCATATCCTGGGGTTCCAGAGGCAGCAAGGTGGAAGGGGGCCAGAAAAGCCGAAAAAACATGAGCCCGCGCCGCAAGGCATGGACTCGGATAAGACCGCGCCCGGGTTTTCTTGCGAATGACCCGGGCGCGGCATGTACGCGGACGCTCAGACCTGCTCGCCCAGCGCGATGCGCAGCATGCGGCGCAGCGGCTCGGCCGCACCCCACAGCAGTTGATCTCCCACCGTGAAGGCGCTGAGGTAGCTCGGGCCCATTTCCAGCTTGCGCAGGCGGCCGACCGGGATGTCCAGCGTGCCGGTCACGGCCACCGGGGTCAGGTCGCGCATGGACGCTTCGCGCGTGTTGGGGATGACCTTGGCCCAGGGCGTGCCCTGGCGCAGGATGTCCTCGACCTCGTCGAGCGGCACGTCGCGCTTGAGCTTGATGGTCAGCGCCTGGCTGTGGCAGCGCATGGCGCCGATACGCACGCAGAGGCCGTCGATGGGCGTGGCGGGCGTGCCGAAGGCGTCGCCGCGGCCCAGGATCTTGTTGGTTTCGACGCCTGCCTTCCACTCTTCGCGCGAGACGCCGTTGCCCAGGTCCTTGTCGATCCAGGGAATCAGGTTGCCGGCGAGCGGCACGCCGAAGTGTTCGGCAGGCAGTTTGCCGCCCTGTTGCAGGGCCAGCACGCCACGGTCGATTTCCAGGATGGCCGAGGCCGGATCATCCAGCAGGCCACGCACTTCGGCGTTGATGTGGCCGAACTGCGTCAGCAGCTCGCGCATGTGCTGCGCGCCGCCGCCCGAGGCCGCCTGGTAGGTCATGCTGGTCATCCATTCCACCAGGTCCTGGTGGAACAGGCCGGCCAGGCCCATCAGCATGCAACTGACCGTGCAGTTGCCGCCGACGAAGTTCTTCACGCCGCGCGACAGCGCCGCGTCGATGACGGAACGGTTGACCGGATCCAGCACGATGATGGCGTCGTCGGCCATGCGCAGCGTGCTGGCCGCGTCGATCCAGATGCCCTTCCAGCCGGCTTCACGCAGCTTGCCGTAGACGGCCGTGGTGTAGTCGCCGCCTTGGGCGGTCAGAATGATGGGCAGCTTCTTGAGGCTCTCGATGTCGTGGGCGTCCTGCAGCGGGCCCGCGCCCTCGGCCCAGGCCGGCGCTTTCCCGCCAGCGTTGCTGGTGGAGAAAAATACCGGTTCGATCAGGGAGAAATCATTTTCGTCGCGCATGCGCTGCATGAGGACCGAGCCCACCATGCCACGCCAGCCGACCAAGCCTACTGCTTGCGCCATCGTTATGCCTTACGTCTGGATTGTGAAAAAATTCGTGGAGAAAGAACAACAATTTATCAGAACCCCAAAAAAACGGCGCCGGAGGGGGGGGAATTCCCCCTTCCGACGCCCATTTTCTGGCCTGAAGCGGGGTTTCAGCGCAACGCTTTCAGCACCGCGTCGCCCATCTCCGAGGTGGACACCTTGGTGGTGCCGTCTTCGAAAATGTCCGCCGTGCGCAGGCCGTCGGCCAGCACCTTGCGCACCGCCCCCTCGATCCTGTCGGCCAGCGGCGACAGGTCCAGCGAGTAGCGCAGCAGCATGGCGGCCGACAGGATGGTCGCCAGCGGGTTGGCGATGTTCTTGCCGGCGATGTCCGGAGCCGAGCCGTGGCTGGGCTCGTACAGGCCCTGCCCGGCCGCGTTCAGCGACGCCGAGGGCAGCATGCCGATGGAGCCGGTCAGCATCGAGGCCTCGTCCGACAGGATGTCGCCGAACAGGTTGCCGGTGACGATCACGTCGAACTCGCGCGGGGCGCGCACCAGCTGCATGGCCGCGTTGTCGACGTACATGTGCGACAGCGCGACGTCCGGATATTCCTGGCTGACCTCGATGACGATGTCACGCCAGAACTGCGAGGTTTCCAGCACATTGGCCTTGTCCACGCTGCACAGGCGCTTGCTGCGCTTCATCGCGGCCTGGAAGGCCAGGTGGGCGATGCGGCGCACTTCGGGCTCGGCGTAGCGCATGGTGTCATAGCCTTCGCGCTCGCCCTTGAAGGGGCCGTCCTCGGCCGTGCGCACGCCGCGCGGCTTGCCGAAATAGATGTCGCCGGTCAGTTCGCGCAGGATCAGGATGTCCAGGCCCGCCACGACTTCCGGCTTCAGCGACGAGGCATTGGCCAGTTCCGGATACAGGATGGCCGGGCGGAAGTTGGCGAAGAGACCCATTTCGCGGCGCAGTCCCAGGATGGCCTGCTCGGGGCGGAATTCGCGCGGCAGGCTGTCGTACTTCCAGTCGCCGACGGCGCCGAACAGCACCGCCGACGAGGCCTTGGCCAGCGCCAGGGTGGCCGGGGGCAGCGGGTGCTCGAAGGCATCGAAGGCCGCGCCGCCGACCTTGGCTTCGTCGATCTGGAAAGGCTGGTCCAGCGCGCGCAGCACGCGCACGGCCTGCTCGACGATCTCGGGGCCGATACCGTCGCCGGGAAGGACTGCAATCTTGTGGGTCATCAGGGAAACATCCTGCCGAATAAATGAGATGAAAGGAAACCGCCGCCAAGCTTGATCCGGGACGCAGCGTAGCCGGCTCTGCCGGTCCGCCAGCGTCGCCCCCTCGAGGGGGAGGCGCGCCAGCGCCTCGGGGGTGGGATCAACCGATAGGACGGGCGTCCAGCCAGGGGTGGCGGGCCAGGCGCTCGGCTTCGAAGGCGCGGATCTTGTCGGACTGGCGCAGGGTCAGGCCGATGTCGTCGAAGCCGTTGAGCAGACAGTACTTGCGGAAAGGCTCGATATCGAAAGGCAGCTCGGCGCCATCGGCCTTGATCACGACCTGGCGCTCCAGGTCGATATTCAGCTTGTAGCCGGGGAAGGCCTTGACCTCGTCGAACAGGCGCGCGATGTCGAGCTCGGAGAGCACGATGGGCAGCAGGCCGTTCTTGAAGCTGTTGTTGAAGAAGATGTCGGCGAAGGACGGCGCCAGGATGGCCCGGAAGCCGTACTGCGTCAGCGCCCACGGCGCGTGCTCGCGGCTGGAGCCGCAGCCGAAGTTCTTGCGCGCCAGCAGGATCGACGCGCCGGCATAGCGCGGCTGGTTCAGCACGAAATCCGGGTTCAGCGGACGGCGGCTGTTGTCCATGCCGGGTTCGCCGTGATCCAGGTAGCGCAGTTCATCGAACAGGTTCGGGCCGAAACCCGTGCGCTTGATGGACTTCAGGAATTGCTTGGGAATGATGAGGTCGGTGTCGACGTTCTCGCGATCGAGCGGCGCGACCAGGCCTTCATGATGGGTAAATGCTTGCATAGTGGCTCACCGGAAGGTTCGGACGTCGACGAAATGGCCGGCCACGGCAGCGGCGGCCGCCATGGCGGGGCTGACCAGGTGCGTGCGGCCGCCCTGGCCTTGCCGGCCCTCGAAATTGCGATTGGAGGTGGAGGCGCAACGCTCGCCCGGCTCGAGGCGGTCGGCGTTCATGGCCAGGCACATCGAGCAGCCCGGCTCGCGCCATTCGAAGCCGGCGTCCAGGAAGATGCGGTCCAGGCCTTCGCGCTCGGCCTGCTGCTTCACCAGGCCCGAGCCCGGCACGACCATGGCCTGGCGCACGTTGGCCGCCACGCGCTTGCCACGCGCCACCGCTGCTGCCGCGCGCAGGTCTTCGATGCGCGAGTTGGTGCAGGAACCGATGAAGACGCGGTCGACCTTGATGTCCACCAGCGGGGTATTGGGCGTCAGGCCCATGTATTCCAGGGCGCGCACCATGCCGCTGCGGCGCACGTCATCCTTTTCCCTGTCCGGATCCGGCACGCGGCCGTCCACGGGCAGCACCATTTCGGGCGAGGTGCCCCAGGACACCTGCGGCTGGATATCGCGCGCGTCGATCTCGACCACCCGGTCGAACTTCGCGCCCTCGTCCGAGTGCAGCGTGCGCCAGTAGGCCACGGCCTGGTCCCACAGCACGCCGGTGGGCGAATAGGGACGGCCGCGGAAGTATTCGATGGTCTTGTCGTCGACCGCCACCATGCCCGACCGGGCGCCGGCCTCGATGGACATGTTGCACAGGGTCATGCGGCCTTCGACGGACAGCCCACGGATGGTGCTGCCGGCGAATTCGATGGCCGTGCCGTTGCCGCCCGCCGTGCCGATCACACCGATGACGTGCAGGGCGACGTCCTTGGCCGAACAGCCGAAAGGCAGTTCGCCCTCGACGCGGATGAGCAGGCTCTTGCTCTTCTTCATGATGAGCGTCTGGGTGGCCAGCACGTGCTCGACCTCGGAGGTGCCGATGCCGAAGGCCAGCGCGCCGACGGCGCCGTGGGTGCTGGTGTGCGAGTCGCCACAGACCACCGTCATACCGGGCAGCGTCGCGCCCTGCTCCGGCCCGATCACGTGCACGATGCCCTGGCGCAGGTCGTTCATGCGGAATTCGGTCACGCCGAACTTGTCGCAGTTGGCGTCCAGGGTGTCGACCTGGAGCTTGGAAATGGGATCGTCGATGCCCTGGGCACGGCCGCGCGTGGGCACGTTGTGGTCGGCGACGGCCAGGTTGGCGTTGATGCGCCAGGGCTTGCGGCCAGCCAGGGTCAGGCCCTCGAAGGCCTGCGGGCTGGTCACCTCGTGAAGAAGGTGACGGTCGATGTACACCAGACAGGTGCCATCGGATTCCTGGCTCACCACGTGGGCGTCCCAGAGCTTGTCGTAGAGGGTTTGGGCCATGTCGGTCTCGCGTCGATGGGCGCCCGGCCCAGGGGACCGGCGCCGGGAACGGACGCCACGATGGCGCGCGCTCCTGTCATGGCTTTGATTATGCCTAGCGCGCCCGGCCTGACCCAAGGCCGCATGACACAATGTGTCTTTGCGGCGACGCAACATTTTCACCACTCCCGGGGGCCCGCACACTTCCCCGCCCACAGGGTCCAGAACAGGGACAACAGCCATTTCGACCGCGAATTTGCGAGGTAACAGCGACGGACTCCAAGTAGAATGCCCCAGAGGCCTTTTTCGAGACCGCACTTGAACGTGACCCCGCAATACGCCGCCGACAACGGCCTTTTCTCGCTGAACCAGATCCTGGCCATGATCATGGCCCGCAAGACGCTGGTTCTGCGCACCATTGCGGCCGTCATGCTGGTGACGCTGGCCATCGTGATGCTGTTGCCGCGCACCTGGGTCGCCGTCTCGGACCTGTACATCGACTCGCGCGACAACGACCCCCTCGCCAGCCGCGGCTTTTCACCCGGGCTCGACGAAAGCTACATGCAGACCCAGATCGAGATGATCCGCAGCCAGGCCGTGGCCGAGCGCGTCATCGAGGCGCTCGGGCTGCGCCAGCAGGAGCAATACCAGAAGGACCTGCGCAGCATGGGCGAGGTGCGTGCCCGCGAGAAACTGCTGGAGACGCTGTCGCGCAACACGCAGGTCACCAGCGGCCGCGGCAACCGGGTACTCGCCGTGTCGTTCTCGGCTCCCTCCCCCACGCAGGCCCGCGACATCACCAACGCCATCGTGCGCGCCTACCTGGAAATGAGCCAGGCCATTTCGTCTTCCGCCGCCCGTTCGCGCACCGAGCAGTACAACGCGCAGCTGGAGCAGTTGCGCACCGAGGCCGACCAGTTGCAGGACAAGCTCACGCAGTACCAGCGCGAACACGGCATCTTCAATGACAAGGAAAGCGACGACCTGGAGGTCAAGCGCCTGGAGCAGATGACGGCCACCCTGCTGACGCTGCAGAACGCGATACAGGAAGCCGAGGCGCGCAACGCCGCCACCCAGCGCCTGCTGGCGTCCGGCGTGCGTGCGGACGAACTGCCCAGCGTGGCCCAGCTGGCCGCCATCGCCGCACTGAAATCCTCTCTGGTCGACACGGATCGCGTCATGGGCGACGTCCGTGGCTCGCTGGGTGCCAACCACCCGCGCATCCGTGGCCTGCAGCAGGAACGCAATGACCTGGTTGGCCGCATCAACCGGGCCTCCAAGGGCGCGCTGGAATCGCAGCAGGCCGAAGTCGAACGCCTGAAGGCCCAGCAGGAAGCCTTGCAGGGCGCCCTGGAAACGCAGCGCAACCGCGTGCTGGAACAGAAGCTGCACTACGACCGGATCGCCGTCTACCAACGCCAACTGGCCAGCGTCGAGCAGATCTACCATGCCGCGCTGCAGAAGTACGACGGTCTGTTGATGGCCAGCAACATCAACCTGGGCAACGTCACCGTGCTGCGTGCCGCGGAGGCCCCCAGCACGCATGCCAGCCCGCGCACGATCAGCAGCGTGGTCGCCAGCGTGCCCGTGGGCGCCATCCTGGCGCTGTGCCTGGCCCTGCTGCTGGAACTGCGCCAGCGCCGCGTGCGCTGCACCGACGACCTGGTGCGCGGCATCGGCATGCCGCTGCTCGGACGCATCGGTGCCCCGCCCTTCCGTCCCAAGGCCGCCAAAGCATGACACAGCCTTCCCTTCTTTCCAGGCTGGCCAACCAGAACCTGTCCCAGGCGGAAAGCCAGGGACAGCCCGATCCGGGCGGCAAGCCGTCCGACAAGATGGGCGACCGCTTCATCAGCGCCGGCCTGCTCACCGCCGAGCAGGTCGAGCAGGTCGTCGCCCGCCAGCAGAGCGCGCGCATCCGCTTCGGCGAGGCCGCCGTGCAATTGGGCTTCCTGTCCGAGCAGGACGTCCAGCGCGTGCTGGCCCAGCAGTTCAACTACGCCACCTCGCTCACGCCCAACCCCGGCATGACGGTGCGCCTGGCCATTGCCAGCGCGCCCTTCAGCCCCGAAGCCGAGGCCATCCGCCAGGTCCGCTCGAACCTGCAGATGCAGACCGCCGAACAGGCCGGCCCCGGCCGCGCGGGCAGCAGCCGCTCCATCGCGATCGTCAGCCCCAACGAGGGCGAAGGCAAAAGCTACCTGGCCGCCAGCCTGGCCATCGCGTTCTCGCAATCCGGCCAACGCACCCTGCTCATCAACGCCAATCTGCGCGCCTCGGGCCAGCACGACATGTTCGGCCTGGCGCCCGGCGTGGGCGCGGGGCTGTCGTCCATCCTGGCGGGCCGCTCGCCGCTGACGCCGGGCGAGCCCGTGCCGGGCTTCCCGCTGCTCAGCCTGCTGCAAAGCGGGCCGCAGCCGCCCAATCCGCTGGAAATCCTGGCCGAGCCGGTGCTGCGCAACATCATCCAGCGCCTGGAACCCGACTTCGACGTGTTCATCCTGGACACGCCGGCTGCCAACCAGTCGTCGGACGCGCAGGTGATCGCGCGCCAGGCCGACGGCTGCGTGCTGGTCGCCAGACAGGATGCCACCCGGCTCGACGACATCCACCAGACGCTTGCCATGATGCGGACCGCGGGCACTCGCATGGTGGGCAGCGTCTATAACGCATTCGACCCGGCCAGCAGCCGCGAACGCCGCCGCAGCCTGCTGCGACCATGGCGCCGCTGAGCTCCGAGCATCCGCCCGCCCGCCGGCGTCTGCTGCTGCATTCCCTGACCTCGCTGCTGGACCAGGCCTGGCTGAGCGCGCTGAACCTGCTGCTGGGCCTGGCGCTGATCCGCCTGACGACCAAGGACGCCTACGGCACCTACGCCCAGCTGTATGTCGTGGCGCTGTTCGTCGTGTCGATGGTGGAAGCCTCCATCATCAACCCGCTGAACACGGTGGTGCCGGGCAAAGCCGCGGACGAACGCGCGCGGATCATCGCCTGCCTGGCGCATTTCCAGCGCCGTGTGACAACCGGGATGGCGCTGTTCTTCGGTGTCGTCACGCTGGGGGTCGCCCTGGTCCTGGACCTGCCGCAGCCCTTGCTCCTGGCCGCCGCTTTCGGCATCTACCTGCACCTGAACACCCTGCGCGAATTCCGCCGCGGCCTGCACTTCCTGGATGGCCAGCCGACGGCGGTGCTGCGCATGGACGTGACCTATGGCGTGGCGCTGATTGCCGGGGTCGCCACTCCCGCCCTGCTCACGACGCTGACCCTGCCGATGGCCCTGGCGGCGCTCGCGCTGGCCAGCGCCGCCAGCCTGCTGTATCCCGCCGGCCCCGTGCTGCCCGCGCCGCCGCCCAAGGCCGAATACCGTTCGCTGCTTGCCGTCATCTGGAAGCGCGGCAGGCTGGGCTGGCCGGGGGCCATGTCCTCCTGGGTCGTGAACTACGGCTATCTGTTCCTGACCGCCTACTGGCTGGGCGCCGCCGCCACCGCCGACCTGAACGCGTCGCGCCTGCTCCTCATGCCGATCCTGCTCAGCGTGGTGGCCTGGTCGCGCGTGGCGCTGCCCGCCGTCAGCCGGATGCAGGCCGCGTACAATCATCGAGGCATCACGCGCCTGGCCCTGGCCTCCATCGGCGGGCTGCTGGCGCTGGCGGCTGCCTACGTCGCCGTGCTGTGGCTGGCGCTGCCCTGGCTGCAGACGCATCTGCTGGGCCACGAATACAGCGCGGTGGGCTGGCTGGTGCCCTGGTGGGCGGCCTATTTCGCCGTGTTCGCCATCCGCACCGTGGGCACGGTGGTCATGCTCGGCGCTGACGGCTACCGCCCGCTGCTGGTCGCTGCCTTCGCCGGCCTCGTCGCCACGCTGTGCGTCATCGTCTTCGCCATTCCGCGCTTCGGCCAGGCGGGCGCAATCGGCACGCTCATCCTTGTAGAAGTCCTTACCGCCCTGCTGATCTGGGCCGTCCTCATCCCGAAGACACGCCATCGACACTGAGACCGCCATGGACATCAGCATCTGCCTCTGCACGTTCCGCCGGCCCGCGCTGCTCGACCAGCTGCTGTCCGAGCTGGCGCGCCAGAACTACGACGGGCTGCGCGCCGAGATCGTGGTGGTGGACAACGATGCCGCGGGCTCCGGCCTAGTGGTGGTCGACAACTGGCGCACGCGCATGCCGATTCCGCTGCACAGCGACCAGGAGCCCACGCCCAACATCGCGCTTGCCCGCAACGCGGCGGTGCGCAAGTCGCAAGGCGAGTTCATCCTGTTCATCGACGACGATGAGTCGCCCGAGCCCGACTGGGTCCAGCACATGATGGCCACGCAGCGCGCCAACGATGCCGATGCCGTGATCGGCCCGGTCGGGCCGCGCTATCCGGCTGGCGTGGCCGAATGGATCAAGCAAGGCGGCTTCTTCGCCGCGCCCAGCCGCCCCACCGGCACCCGCCTGGGCTACAGCCAGGCCTATTCCGGCAACACCCTGCTGCGGCGCGCCGCCATCGCCGGCCTGCCCGGCCCCTTCGACCCGGCTTTCGGCGTGACGGGCGGCTCGGACACCATGCTGTTCTGGGAATTGGAAAGGCAAGGCGCCAGGACCGTGTGGTGCGAGGAAGGCCTCGTCACCGAGGACGTGCCTGTCCAGCGCGCCAACCTGACATGGATCCTGCGCCGCGCCTACCGGGGCGGGCAGAGCTTCGTGCGGGCCGAGATCACCCGGCTGCACGGCATGCAGCGTTACCAGCGCGCGGCCTGGCTCGGCGCCCGGGCGGGCGTGCAGCTCGTGGTCGCGGGCGGGCTCTCCTTGTTGAACCTGCCGTTCTCCCGCGTCGGCGCCGCGCGTTGGCTGCGCACCGCTTGCGCCCAGTTGGGCAAGCTGGGCGCCCTGATCGGACACCGCTATCGTGAATACGCTAAACAGTAGACCCCTCACCAGCCTGGAAAGGCTGGAGCTGGCCGGCGTGTCCCTGCTGATCGCGATCTGCCTGGGCTTTCCCGCCCTGCGCACGATCGACCTCTTCAGCGACAACACCGAGGCCGACGCCAGCTATGCCGAAGGCTCCATCCTGATGCAGCTGGTGTTCGGCCCCGCCTTCCTGCTGGCCGCCTGGCTGGTCTGGCGCTACAGCGCCTGGGCCGCGCAGATCGTGCGACGGGTCAATCCTTTCCTGCTGCTGATCGTGCTGTGGGCCGCCATCACCGTCCTCTGGTCGCCCTATCCGGCCGTGACGGTCAAGCGCTCGATCCAACTGGTGGGCCTGATGCTGGTGGGCATCACGCTGACGCTGCCCTTCGTGCAGGACAGGCACTTCATCCGGGTGCTGTGCCGCACGCTGACGGCCCTGCTGGTGGCGTCGTTCATCATGGTGCTGGTCATTCCGAAGATCGGCGTCGACCCGCTGCGCGAAGGCGGCTGGCGCGGCATCCTGTGGCACAAGAACACCCTGGGCGGCGTCGCCTGCTTTGCCGTGCTCACCTGGGTCAACCGGCTGTGCAACAAGGACACCGATTGGCGCATCGGCATCCCGGCCCTGCTCTTCACGCTGCTGATGCTGGTGATGTCGCGCAGTTCCACGGCGCTGATCTCGGCCATGACGGGCATCGCCATCTATCTGTTCGCGCGCCGGCGCTACCTGGGCGGCCCCAACGCCCGGCTGATGGCGGCGCTCGCGCTGACCATCGTGGGACTGGCCTTCTTGCAGATCTTCTTCACGGTGACCGGCCGATTGCCAACCTGGAGCGAGATCATCCGCCCCCTGTTGCTGCTGCTGAACAAGAGCCCCGACCTGACGGGCCGCACCGACCTGTGGGAGATGGTGCTGCTGGACGTGGCCCGCCACCCGGTGCAGGGCATCGGCTTCGGCGCGTTCTGGCTGAACGTGGGCAGCCCATCGCAATACATCATCGACGCGGTCAACTGGATCCCGCTGCAGGCGCACAACGGCTATATCGACCTGCTCAATGAACTGGGCGGCGTCGGTTTCGGCCTCTTCGTCGCCTTCCTGCTCTGGCACACCGTCACGCTGTTCAAGGTCGGACGCATCGACAAGGAGCAGGCCGCCATCCACTGGGCCTTCTTCATCCTGATCCTGATCAGCAACTTCTCGGAAAGCCAGTTCTTCAACGGCGTGCTGTTCCAGAACTGCCTGCTCATCTTCTCCTCCATCGCGCTGTCGGCCCTGGTGGCCCGGCACCAGCCGGCCAGCCGGCCGTATCCCATGCCCGTTCCCCAGACATGACGCTCGCTTCACTCCGATCCGCCCGCCGACTCATCCAGGCAGCCGCCCTGGCTGCCGGATTCGCCGCCAGCGCAGGCGCAATGGCGCAAGCCGCCCTGGCGCTGCCCGGCACGCTGCAGACGCCGTACTACCGGTACGACATCGACGAGGATCAACTGGGCGGTGCGCCCGACCAGTCCAGCCTGAACCAGCCGCTGGACGCGGGCTCGCGGATGTTCATCAAGCATGCCCGCTTCCACAAGGCAGGGCCGGACGGCCGGATCGACACGAGCGACGACGAGCGGCTGCGCCTCTTCGGCATCAACCTGAGCTTCGCGGCGAACTTTCCCGCGCCCGAAGACGCCGCCGGCATCGCACGCAGGCTCAAGCGCCAGGGATTCAACGCGGTGCGCCTGCACCACATGGACACCTCGCCCAGCACGGCCACCGATCCCCCCGTCAGCATCCTCACGCCCGGCCCCTATCCCAGTTTCAACGACGCCGCCGTGGCGCGGCTGCGCGGCTTCATCGAGGCGCTGGCCCAGGAAGGCATCTACGTCAACCTGAACCTGCGCGTGGGCTATCAGTTCCGTCCCGACGTGGACGAGGTGCCCCCCTTCGACGCCAGCCAGCAGGCGCGGCCCATCGCCAGCCCCATCGTGGTGTATCACCCTCGCATGGTGGAACTGCAGGCGCGTTTCGCCAGCGAGGTGATCGCGCGCCTGGGCCTGGCGAACAATCCCGCGCTGGCCATGGTGGAAATCAACAATGAGTCGGGGCTGCTGGCCGCCTGGCAGCGCCGCGAATGGCGCGACGCCATCCCCGAGCAATACAGCCCGGAACTGCTGCGCCTGTGGCAGGCCTGGCTGGCGCAACGCTACGGCTCTGTCGAGCAGGCCTGCGCCGCATGGCGCACCTGCGAGAAGGCCGACGAGGTCATCCTGCTGACGCCCGAAGACGCCGAGGCCGCCGAAAGCGGTCTGCAGGTGCTGCGCGACAAGCTGGACTCCCAATGGGTGCGGCTCTCCGGCCAACGGGTGGGCGGACGCGACGCGGCCTCCGACTCGGCCTCGGGCAAGGAGCTGCGCACACGCGATTTCCTGCTGTTCCTGGCCGACACCGACCGTGCCTATTACACGCGGATCCGCCAGGTGATCCACCAGGCGGCGGGCTTTCCCGTGCCCGTCACCGGCACGCAGATGGGCTACGGCGGCATCCTGAACCTGGCCTCGCACGAAGAGATGGACTACACCGACGAGCACTTCTACGTCGACCATCCGCACTTCCTCAACGGCAGCAGCGACGTGCGCGACTGGCGCATCTGGAACGTATCGCTGACCGGCAAGCACATGGACCTGCTGACCGGCATGGCCTTGCGGCGCGACGTTCGCAAGCCGCTGGTGGTCAGCGAATTCAACCAGCCCCTGCCCAGCCTGCCCGCCGCCGAACTGGTGCCGATCACCGCTGCCTTCGCCGCGCTGCAGGACTGGGACGGCCTGTTCTTCTTCGATTACGCGGATGGCAGCCGCGGGCCGGCCGTTCCGGGCAGCTTCGCGCTGCGCGGCGACTGGGGCAAGGTGGCGTTGATCGGCCAGGCCGCGCGTCTCTTCCGCTCGGGCTGGATTCCCGCCAACCAGGAAGCGCTGGTCCTGCCCATGCCCGCCGGCACGCAGGCCGCCCTGGCCGCGTCGCGCCGTCCCGACGCGCTGGAAGCCCACCTGGCCGCGCGCCACGGCGTGGTCGAAGCGATGGGCTGGAGCCGCCGCATCGCCCTGGACCCCGCCGCCAGCGAGGACACGCCTGTCGCCCGGCCAGCCGCGCCGGCCCAGCCGCTGCGCTCGCCCGGCGGCGAGGTGGTCTACGATCCGAAGCAAGGCGTGCTTGGCATCCAGGCACCCCAGGTGCTGGGCCTGTTTGGCCGCCCGCCGGCCTCGCCCGACGCCGGCGGGCTGGGCGCGCGCTTCACCGACAGTGACCCCGCGCCTCACGCCAGCATCCTGCTGACGGCCGCCGACGCCAAGCCGCTGGCCGACTCGCAACAGCTGCTGCTGTCGCTGGGCAGCGGCACCGTGGGCACGCAACCGGGCTCGCACCCGCCGCGCCCGAAGCAGATGGTGAAGCACCCGTCGGGCTCGGACTCCTGGACCCTGGAGCCGGACCCCCAGTTCATGCAACGCCCCTCGGGGTCGCATAACGGCTCCGGCCAGCCCTGGCTGACGCTGAACCGCGCCGACGTCAGCTGGCCCACCCGCTGGACGGCCGCGCAGGTCTATCCGCTGGACGGCCAGGGCAAGCGCATGGCCGCCCTGCCCGCCTCGCGCGTGTCGATCGGCGGCGGCCGCCTGACGGTCTCGGTGCAGGCCACCCCGCAGGAAACCAGTCCCTGGTACGAAATCGTTCCCGGTCCCGCCCCGGCGGCGGCCAGCCGTCCCTGATCACACGCACAAGAAGGGAGCCGCGACATGTCCACTGCCCTGCATATCCTGATCCTGCTGGTCGCCATTGCGCCGGTGCTGAGCTGCGTCTACCTGGGCGTGCTGACCCTGCTGTCGGCCCGCTTGCCCACGCCCAGGGCCAGCAACGAGGACATGGTGTTCGACGTGCTGATTCCCGCGCACAACGAATCCCAGGTCATCGTGCGTACGCTGTCCAATCTGCGCAAGCTGGACTGGCCCGCCAGCAATTACCGCATCCTGGTCATTGCCGACAACTGCACCGACGACACCGCTGAACTGTCCCGGCAAGCGGGCGCCCATGTGCTGGAGCGCCAGGACGCCACGCGTCGCGGCAAGGGCTATGCGCTGGAGCATGCCTTTGCCTATAGCGCGCAAGGCCCGGCAACGGCCGTGGTGGTGGTGGACGCCGACACCGAAGTCACGCCCAACCTGCTGCAGGCCTGCGCCGCCCGTATCGAACAGGGCGCCCTCGCCGTCCAGGTCAACTACGGCGTGCTGAATCCCAACGACAGCTGGCGCACCCGGCTCATCACCATCGCCTATGGCGCCTTCCACGCCGTCCGGTCGCGCGCCCGCGAACGCATGGGGGTGTCCTGCGGCCTGCGCGGCAATGGCGCGTGCTACACCCACGAACTGCTGCGCCGGCACCCTTTCAACATCTATTCGCTGACCGAAGACCTGGAATATGGCGTGCTGCTGGGCCTGAACGGCATCCGCGTGCATTACGCCGACGAGGCCTGCGCCGACGCGGAGATCATCGATTCGGAACGCGGCGCGCGCACCCAGCGCAGCCGCTGGGAAGGCGGCCGCCTGGCGGTGGCCCGCGCCTATGCCGGCAAGCTGCTGGGCCACGCCTGGCGCCACCGCAGCGCCACCAGCTTCGAGCTGGCGCTGGACCTGCTGACCCTGCCGTTGGGCAACATCGTGCTGCAGATCGCGCTGCTGGCACTGGTGGCGGGTGGCGCGGCGCTGCTCGTCCCCGCCCTGGCGGCCTGGCTCTGGCTGCCGCTGATCCTGCTGCTGATCCTGGCCGCGCATGTCTGGCGCGGCTGGCAACTGGCGCCGGTGGGCTGGCGCGCGCTGGCGGACCTGGCCTATGTGCCTTTCTTCATCCTGTGGAAGATGTACGCCAAGCTGCGCACCCGCGGCAACAAGGGCTGGGTGCGAACCGACCGCAAGTAAACGCGGCCAGCCGTCCCGGGCGGTGGATCAGCGAGGCACCGGGGCATGCCCCCGGCCCCGCATCCGCTCACGCAGCGCCAGGCCGATGCGCTCGACATGGCGCCAGGACAGGTGCGCCGCCCCGAACGACAGCACCAACAGCAGCCCGATGCGCAGGGCCAGCGGCCAGTCCGGTATCCACGTGTCCAGCAGCACGAACACCAGCCAGTGGTACAGGTACAGCGAATAGCTGATCAGGCCGACATGGACCATCGGGCGCGAGGCCAGGATACGGCTGAACAGGTTCTGCCCGAAGACCAGGTACTGGAACATCAGGGCCAGCGCGATGCCTTGCAGCGAGAAGCGCAGGGTTTCCCGGAAGAAGGGGTCGCGGTACAGCAGCGTGGCCAGCATCAGCGCGATGCCCGCCACGAACACGGCAGGCCGTCCCAGGAAGGCGCGCAAGCCGGGCCGGTCCGTCGTGAGCAGGGAAAAGGCCGCGCCATAGAAGATGGAGTCGACGCGCGTGTCGGTGCCCATGTAGATCCGCTTGCCCGACAGCATCTGGGCGTCCATCCCCGAGGCCAGCCAGATGCGCCAGGCCAGCACGGCGAACAGTGCGCCCACGATGACGCGCGTCAGCCAGGCGCCGCGCGGCGCCAGCACGGCGAACAGCAGCGGGAACACGAAGTAGTAATGCTCTTCCACCGCCAGCGACCACGTGATCGACAAGGGCGAGGCCATGACCGAACTGTCGAAGCAGTCGCAGATGTTCCAGTAGTTGCTGAAATAGAAAAGCGCGGCCGCCACGTCCTGCCAGGGCACGGGCGCGCCGGAGAGCCACAGGCTGATCGCGCTCACCGCCACGAAGACATAGAGCGCGGGCATGAGCCGGAACAGGCGGCGCACATAGAAGGCCTGGATGTCGATGCCGCCGTCACGCGCGTGCTCCGACAGCATCAGCCGGGTGATGATGAAGCCGCTGATGAAGAAGAAGACCGTGACGCCCAGCCCGCCGGGAATGATCTCGCCCAGCCAGGCGTGCGACAGCATGACGAGCAGGATGGATGCCGCGCGCAGGCCATCCAGCGCGGGCAGGTATGCATGGCCGGTGCTACGCACGCAGGCGCTCCCTCATGACCGGGCGCCGGCAGGTCGGGGCAGGCTGTCGCGCACGCCTTCCTGCAGGGACCGCCACGGCAGCAATCCCAGGTCGCGTTCCGCGGCGCGGCTGTCCAGGCGGATGTCCTGCCCCCACAGGCGGGCCAGCGACGGCGGGATGGGGGGCGGCAAGGCCATGCGCAGCTTCGCGCGGCGGGCCAGGATCTCGAGGATCTTGAGCGCGGGCGCGGCCAGGTGGGTCTCGATCTTCAGGCGGCGATTGCCGATGCGGGTGACAGGCACCGCGCCCAGTTCGCGCGCCATGGCAAGGAAGTAGTCGTTCCAGTCGGGCGCGTCGCGCATCGCCAGGTTGTAGACCGCGTTGACCTTGCCGGGCAGGCGCAGGGCCGCCAGCACGGCCTGCACGACGTCATCGACGTGAACCAGGTTGCTGCAGCCATCGCCGCGCTCGCCCAGGTCGCCGATGCGGCGCGCGCGCACCAGCGCGGCGATGCGGTCGGTCCATTGAGGACTGCCGGGGCCATAGATGCAGCCCGGCCGCAGCACGACCTTGTCGGCCGTCTGCGCCAGTTCCTGCTCGGCCTGGGCCTTGGCGGCGGAATAACCGCCCACGCCGCCGGCGGGCGGGCAGGACTCGTCGATGAGACCTTCGATGGCGCCATAGATGGCCATGGAGCTGAAATGCACCAGGCGCGCCGGCACGCGTTGCAAGGCCAGGCGCAAGGCCTTCGCGTTCTCGACGATGGCGGCTGGCGAACCCGCCATGCAGTTGACCACCGCGTCGGCCTGCGCGAACGCCTGGGCCAGCGCTTCGCTGTCCGTCGCGTCGACCACGATATCGACGCCGGCGCCTGCCCTGCGGCCGGCAGCCACGGGCTGGGCCCAATCGCTGGCGGCCAGGGCGGCGACCACGCGCCTGCCCACGTATCCTTGCGCGCCCAGCACCAGTACCTTGCTCGTCATGTCGGCTCCCATGTGTCGTTGTCGGCCCTAGGCTGGCCGCGCGGCCAGCCGGCCCTTCAGGTGGTCCGCCAGGCGCAATGCCATCGCCACGATGGTCAGTGTCGGATTCGCCTGGCTGGAGGTCGGGAACACCGCGGATCCCGCCAGATAGAGGTTGTCCGCCTCGTGCAGGCGGCAGTGCGAATCCACCACGCTATCACGCGGATCGTTGCCCATGCGCGCCGTCCCGATGTGATGGCCGCCATAGGCGCCATAACGGGTCATTTCGTGCTCGACACTGTCCGGGTCGTAGTCGAATCGCGCGTGCCCCCACTTCTCCAGTTCCTGCGCGAATTCGGCCAGCGCCGCCTTGACCGTGTGGACGTCGCGCCCGGTATAACGCCAGTCGACGTGCAGGCGGCGCATGCCCAGGGCATCCAGGCCGTGGCCCAGCGTCACGCGGCTCTCGGCGTTCGGTTCCTGTTCGGCGTGGAAATCGAGGCTGTAGCGCGGCGCGCGCGGATGCACGATGACGGAAGGGAACTTGCGCGCCGCCAGCGTGCGGTGGCGCACCCAATGCGCCAGGAACTTCGCGATCCCACCGGCGTCGGCCACCACGTTGCGCACGTGCCGCAGCGTGGCGCCCGGGTTGAGCGACTCTTCGCCGTGCAGGCGCTTGCCGTATTCGTAGGGGATGAAGTATTTGGCCAGGTACAGCATCGACAGCGGTCCGGTGCGGTGTGCCGGATCGGTGATGCGCGGATGGTGCAGCCGCGCAATGAAATTGCCAACCTCAAGCCGCTGCTGGGCGGCCACCGACAAGGCCAGGCGGCGCCGGCAGTAGACGCCGTCATCGGCGCGTTCATAGCCGTGCCAGACCCGCTCGGCGGCATCGATGCTCAGCGTCCCGATGGTGCCTGCCAGATGGCACATGTAATAGCGGCCCAGCACGTCATGGGCATTACCCAGGCTCTGGCCGCCGGCGCCCGCGCTGTTGAACAGCAGGCGCGTGGTTTCCAGCCCGCCCATGGCCAGGGTGTAGCAGCGCGCGGCAATCGTGATCTGCCGGCCATCCAGCGTGCGCGCCTGGGCGCTGACGATATGCGAACCCGTCTCGGACAAGGCCAGGTTGCAGACCGAGTAGCCCTGCAGCACGCGCACGGCGCTGTTTTCAAGGCGGCGGTGATAACGGTGGCCGAAATGGGTGGGGCAGCTGAAGCGCTCCAGCGTGTCGGTGGAAAAGCTCGTGCTGTCGAAGCCGTCGAGCATCGGCCGCATGGGCCGCTCGAAGGCTTGTTCCGCGGTGTAGGCATAGGCCCCGGCTTCGCACAGGCGGTTGGCTTGCGGGTAGTACGGCAGCAGGTCGCCCAGCCCGATGGGCCAGCCGCTGTGCGCCATGTAGTCGCGCGGCGCGAAGTCGATGGCGTCGAAGGGCATGCAGCGCCCGCCCCAGATCGTGGTGGAGCCGCCGAAACGGCGCTGCCGGTAACGGTCCAGCGGGCTGTGCAGGCGCTCGTCGGCAACCGTGCCGGCATAGAGCGCCTGGATGCGGGGGTCGTCTTTTTCCCCGCCGCTTTCGATCAGCAGGACGTCCAGGCCGGCATCGCGCAGGGCCAGCGCCATGGCGATGCCCGCGGCGCCCGCGCCGACGATGCAGAGATCGGCGGTGAGGGTGGCGCCGTGCGGAACGGAATCGGGCTTGAGGAACATGGCGCCGCTCCTAGCGCGGGCCGGCCGCGCCCGCGCCCGCCAGGCTGCGCTGCACGTAATCGGCAAAATTGATGTAGCCGGCCATGGAGGGATGCACGCCGTCGGCGAACATGCCCTGCGCCAGCACGCGGAAATCGTTGGTGCCGCCGCTGGACCAGTTCAGGTAATCCACCACCGTGACGTTGGGGTAGCGCACGGCCAGGTCTTCCACCAGCCAGCGGTTGAAGGCGTTGCCCACGGCGATGCGGTCATCGGTCATGCCCAGCCACGAACCGATGTTGTCGATGATGAGCGGGATGCGGCGGTCGGCGGCGGTCTGGGCGAAATAGCGGAAGTTGTCCTGCAGCACGGCCAGCGGCACGCCCAGCGCCAGGTCGTTGATGCCCACGTGCAGGAAGATGGTGCTGGGCTGCGTGCCGGCGGGCAGCGTGCGGGCCGGACGGCCATCGCCCACGTTCACGTCCTGCGCCATGACGTCACGCAGCCAGCGCGCGCGCACCTGCGACGAGGTCTGCCCGCCCATGCCGTGATTGAAATGGAACACGCCATAGCGCGCGGCCAGTTCATAGGACAGCTGGCCCGGTTCGGAAGGATGGTCGGCCTTGAACTGGCCGTTGAGGTTCAGGCGGCCCTTGCGTTGCGGTTCGCCTTCGGCGATGGAGTCACCGACCACCACCGCATAGGGCTTGCCCGGCGCATAGGCCGGCGCGCGCTGCGCGGCAGAGGCATGGGCGCCCGACAGGAACAGGGCGCACCCGATAAGGAACGAACGGATCAGTATGCTCGGCATCGACGGCATTCCATGGGGGAGTTGGCGGGATGCCTGCCCCGCGGCATCGGACCCCGGGCAGGCCGCCCTGGTTCGGGACGGCGTGAAGACTGGCGCCGGGACTCGTCCGGAAACACGCCTGCGCATATTATGATGGTTTTGGATGACCTGGTGCGGACAGCAATCCGGCTGTTTTTGCGCGGCGCAAAAGCATGGCTGTCCAGCCCCCGGTCGATAACGGAAAACCTATGTGCGGCATATTGGGAGGCTGGTGGCACCAGGCTCCGGGCAACCTGACCCAGCGTCTCCAAGCGGGCGTCGATGCGCTGCGCCATCGCGGCCCCAACGACAGCGGCATCGAAACCTCGGAGCAGTCCGGCGGCACGCTGGGCCTGGCCCACACGCGGCTGTCCATCCTGGACCTCAGCCCGGCCGGCCACCAGCCGCGCCGCTCGGCCGACGGTCGCTACTGGATGACCTTCAACGGCGAAATCTACAACTACCGCGAACTGCGGGTGGCGCTGGCGCGCGAGGGCCACGTCTTCGAGAGCGACAGCGACACCGAGGTGCTGCTGTGCGCCTGGCAAAGCTGGGGCGAGGCTGCCCTGCCCCGCCTCACCGGCATGTTCGCCTTCGTGGTGTTCGACACGGTCGCCCAGACGCTGACCTGCGTGGTCGACCCCTTCGCCATCAAGCCCTTCTTCTGGCGCGCCGAGAACGGCAGCTTCAGCTTTGCCTCCGAGGCCCGCGCGCTGCAGGCCCTGGCCGGTGGCCCGCCCCGCCTGAACTGGCAGACCGCCTACGATTACCTGGCCCATGGCGTCTACGACAGCAGCGCCTCGACGTTCACGCAAGGCGTGCATCGCCTGCCTGCCGGCCACCTGCTGCGCTGGAAGCTGGGCGCCAACACCCTGCCCACGGTGCACGTGTGGTGGCAGGCGCCCGTGGTGGCGCCGCGCCGCATCGGCTTCGCCGACGCCACCGCGCAGCTGCGCGAGATGTTCCTCGACAGCGTGCGCCTGCATCTGCGCAGCGACGTGCCGCTGGGCGCGGCGCTGTCGGGCGGCATTGATTCCTCCGCCATCGTGTGCGCCATGCGCCACCTGGAGCCCGACCTGCCGCTGCACACCGTCAGCTTCATCGCCGAGGGCTCGCCGCAATCCGAGGCGCACTGGGTGGACCAGATCAACCAGCACGTCGGCGCCATCCCGCACAAGGTCGTCGTGCAACCCGGCGAGCTCGTCACGCAACTGGACGACCTCATCCAGGCCCAGGGCGAGCCTTTCGGCAGCACCAGCATCTATGCGCAATACCGCGTCTTCAAGGCGGCCCGCGAAAACGGCCTGACCGTGATGCTCGAAGGCCAGGGCGCCGACGAGGTGCTGGCGGGCTACCAGGGTTACCCGGCCTTCCGCATGCAGAGCCTGATCGAAACCGGCCGCCTGCCGCAGGCCGTGTCCTTCATGATGGCGTGGCGCCGGTGGCCGGGCCGCGACACGCGCCACCTGCTGCGCCACACGGCCTCGCTGTTCCTGAAGGACGACACGTATCACACGCTGCGCACCCGCTTCGGCCACACCGAATCCGAACCCGCGTGGCTGGATGCCCGGCTGCTGGATGAAAACCAGGTGCGCCGCAGCTATCCCCGGCCAACCGCCATGGCGCCCGCGCCAGGCCGCCGCGTCATCCAGGAACTGGCGCGCGCGCTGGGCCAGAGCGGCCTGCCCGCGCTGCTGCGCCAGGGCGACCGCAACGCCATGCGCTTCTCCATCGAGAACCGCGTGCCCTTCCTGACGCTGGAGCTGGCCGAGTTCCTGCTGTCGCTGCCCGAGGACTACCTGATCTCGCGCGGCGGCGAGACCAAGCACATCCTGCGCGCGGCCTTGCGCGGCCTGGTCCCTGACGCGATCCTCGACCGCCGCGACAAGATCGGCCTGGTCACGCCGGAGCACCAATGGTTGAAGGATTTCGCGCCGCAGGCGCGGGAATGGCTGGCGGACTCGCAGGACATCCCCTTCCTGAACACCCGCGCCCTGCTGGACGCGTTCGACGCCATCATCCAGGGCAAGCAGCCCTTCTCGTGGCAGGCCTGGCGCTGGATCAATTTCGTGCGCTGGTACCGCGTCAGCGGCATGCAGGCCTGATCGCCCGGCTGCGCCGGCGAGCCTGCCTCCTAGAAGAAACGCTCGTCGACGAACACGACGTCGCCGGGCAGCACCGCATCGTCGAGCTTCGCCTTGATCTTCACGATGGCGCCGTCCGGGCCCTTGCGGTTGATGCTGATGCGGCCATCGGAAGCCCGCTGGGTCATGCCGCCGGCGATGGCGATGGCGCGCATGACGGTGAGATCCGGTCCCACCGGGAACGAGCCCGAGCGCGACACTTCCCCGTGCACATAGAAGCGCGGCGCCTGCGCCAGGAAGACCACGTCGCCCGCCTGCAGGACCACGTTCTGGATCTGGCGGGCCGGCAACTGGCGGTTGCCCACGAAGAGCTCCACACGCTGCTGCGTGAAGGGATCGATGCCCGGGCGGATCAGCACGGCGGTATCGGACGCGCCTTCACGCACGCCGCCCGCCATCGCCAGCAGCTCCAGCAGGGTCAGGCGGCCTTCGATGGCATAGCGCCCGGGCCGGTTGACCTCGCCCAGGATGGAGGCCACGCGGCTGCGCACGCGCAGCACATCCACGGCCACCTTGGGATCCTGCAGATAGCCGCCCTTGCGCAGGCCTTCCGCCACGCGGCGGCCGACCTCGGTGGGCGCCAGGCCGCTGACGTCCAGTTCGCCCAGGAAAGGCACGGTGATGCGGCCCTCGGCATCGATGGTGAGCCGCGCATCGAGCTCGGGCTGGCCGAGCACGCTCACGGACAGCGTGTCGCCCGGCCCCACCACGGCCACGGCGCCCGAGGCCTCGACCACGGTTTCGACGGACTCGACCAGCGGGCCGACATCGGTCACGGACTCGGGCAAGGCGCGCGGCGCCTGGGCGGCAGGCCGCAAGGGGGCGGGCGCGGGTGCCGTTGCGGGCTCGAAAACGGGTGCGGGTGCGGGTGCGGGCGCCGGCGAGGCGACGGACGCGGGCGCATTGCCACGCGGCATCGCGGTCGTATCGACGACCTCTGGGGCGCTGCGCAGAACGGGCTGCGGCGCCGTGGGCGCTGCCTGCGGCGCCACGCGGAACGGGTTCTCGGAGGGCAACTGGATCTGGGCCTGTGCCGCCATGCAGCATGCCAGCCCGAGCAGGCCCGCCGCCACGTTGCGCCATACCTTCGAGCTCGCCAAGATCGTTCTCCGCATGTGGGCACGCGGCCACACGCCGCGCAGTGCGCCATTATAGGTACAACTCCGGCACGGTTTTCTACATACAATGCCGGCATGCGCATGCCGCGCCTGCCATAACCTCGACGACCCCTGATGCCCGCGCCCCCTGCCCCGATCCGCCGGCTGTTCGGCCTGGATATCCTGGCCGTGACGTTCGATGAAGCCGTGACGCTGCTCAGCGAAGCCGCCGTTCGCCGCGATGGCGCCGCCAAGGTGGTCGTCACGCCCAACGTGGACCACGTGGTGCGCCTGGAGCGCCAACCCGAGTTCAAGCGCAACTACGCACAAGCCGACTTCCTGTTCGCCGACGGCATGCCCGTCATCTGGGCCAGCCGCCTGCTGGGCGAACCGCTGCCCGAACGCGTTACCGGCGCCGATCTCTTCACCGCGCTGTGCCGCCAGGCCGTCGCCGGCAACTGGCGCGTGGCCCTGCTGGGCGGCATGCCCGGCGACGAAGCGCGGCTGCAAGCCCGTTTCGAGGAATACTACCCCGGCTTGCGCATCGATATCCGCTGCCCCTCCATGCGCTTCGATCCCTATGGCGAAGAAGGCCTGGCAGCGGCCGACTGGGCGCGCGAGCTGGACGCCGACGTCGTGTTCGTCTGCCTGGGCATGCCCAAGCAGGAGAACTGGTCGCTGCGCCACGCCCCCTCCTTCGGCGGCGGCATCGTGCTGTGCGTGGGCGCCGCCATGGAGTTCGCCATCGGCCTGCAAAGCCGCGCGCCCCTGTGGGTGCAGCGCAACGGCCTGGAATGGCTCTGGCGCCTGGCCAGCAACCCGCGCAGGCTCTGGCGCCGCTATCTGGTCGAAGACACCCGCTTCCTCGCGTTGTGCTGGCGCGAGTGGCGCGCGCGCCGGCAGGGCCGGAGCCCTGGCGCATGACCTTGGCCTTCCGGCCGACCTGCCTTGCATTGGCGCTCCTGGCCGCCCTGGCGGCGGTTCCGGCGCAGGCCCAGAGTCCTACCTTCCCCGAAGGCATGGAACACGTCTTCCGGCTGCGCAGCATGCCGCAATACCACAGCAACCCTGCCCGCCTGCCCGACAACGACACGCGCCGCCAAGGCAGCCAGGTGCTGATCAACACCATCGGCGGCGCGGTGCGCATGCCGCTGCTGTCCGAGCGCACCCGCCTGGAACTGGCGGGCAACATCGGCGACGCCCGCTATGACGGCAACCGCCAGCTGGACCATCAGCCCAAGCAGTTCTCGGCAGCCTTGCCGTGGCGCGCGGGCAAGCTCTTCGCGGGCCGCTTTTCCTATGGCTACAGCGACCGGCTGTACGAATACCTGAACCGCACCTGGCCCGACCGCGACATGCAGGCGCAGCAGCGCTGGCAATCGCAGCTGGGCCTGCGCGTGACGGAAGACCTGACGCTGCCGCTGCTGTCCGTCTACCAGGGCCGTTCGCGCTACGAAACGGACCTGAACCGTACGCTGTACAACCGTGATGAAACCGGCTGGGAAGCCAGCGCCTATTACTCGGGCATGGATCGCAGCTTCGTCAACGCGGGCTTCCGGCAGTCGCGCGTGAACTACATCGACCGCACGGACTTCTGGCGCGCACAGATCGACGATGCCTACCAGGACAACGAGATCTTCATCGATTCGCATTGGGATCTGACGATCAAGACCTCGGTCGAGACGCGCTTCGGCTACCTGCGCCGCAGCTACGAGAACCTGGGCGAACGCGACACGTCTCTGATCACGATCGATACCCGCGCCTCGTACCAGTATTCCCCCAAGACCCGCTTCGAGGTCTACGGCTGGCGCCGCCCCTACAGCAATGACGACAGCCCCGAAACCATCTATTCGACCCAGACGGGCCTGCGCATGACCATGCGCTGGCAGGCCAGCGACCGCAGCGCGGCCTGGCTGAGCGTCGCCCGCGAGGTGCAGGCGGACACGCGCTTCTCGGGCGTGGACAGCCGCAGCACGGTGTGGCGCTACGGCACCCGCCTGGAATGGAAGGCCACAGACAACGTGCGGATGGTCCTGGACGGCTACCGCACGCGCGAAGTCGGCGCCGACGCCGGCAACAGCTTCTCGCAGAACATCCTGCGGCTGGGCGTGGAGTTCAGCACCAGCCGCGGCAGCAGCCAGCCCGAGCGCATGCTCTTCACGTCGGAATGCGACTGGCGCTACGTGGAGTATCTGCTGTGCGACGCCATCCGGCCGGAGTGAACCGACGCTCGGTCGCCGGAAAAGCCATGGCTTTCACTCGTCGTGAAGGCAGGCCAGGAATGCCGTCGTCAGGCTGGAGTCGGCTTGCTGCTGCGCGGCAAGGATATACCGGAAAAACGCCACCGTTGGCGAAAACGGCAGGCATGCCACGCCGGGCATCTTCAGGTGCCGCAACACCAGGGGATTGACCACGCTGACGCCCAGCCCCATCGCCACCATGTGGCAAATGGTGGCGGCATAGGGCGTGTCAAGGATGAGCTTGCGGCGGTCCGGCACGAACGCGGCATCGATACCCGCGCGAGTGCCATCGCCCTGCGTCAATGACACGAATGGCTCGTCATCCAGATCACCCGCCGTGATCGCGCGTTTACGCGCCAGGCGATGCCCCTTCGGCACGATGCACACGCCTTCCTCCTGCGCCCACAGGCTCGCGGTCACGCCAGGCGTATCAGTCAGGTAGGACACCAGGCCCACGTCGCAATAGCGCGTCGCGGTCCACTTCGCGACCGTGGGTGAATCCCCCGTATGGATCGATATGGGAACGTCCGGATAGCGCTGCCGGAATGCCTGCACGGCCTGCGGTACCACGCTCATGGCAATCGAAGGCACCGCCCCGATCCGCAAGGTTCCCGGGCCCACCTGGCGTATGAGGCGGGCGGAATCCGCCAGGGCATCCATGCCAAGGAATGCGCGCTGCACCTCCCGATAGAACGCCTCGGCTTCCGGCGTGGGGACCAGGCCACCGGCGCGGCGCTCGAAAAGGCGGAATCCCGCGGCGGCTTCCAATTGCCCGATGACGCGGCTGACGTTCGATTGGGACGTGTGGAGCTGGGCGGCAGCCAGCGTCATGGAGCGCATCAGCATCACGACGCGGAAGGTCTCGATGTGCTTGAACTTCATCCGGGGTTCTCCTGCACGTGGGAGCCAGCAGCATATCAAAATTGCATGCCGCTAATGAAAACTCTCATTTGACGTAATGTTGCTCGATTTCCATACTCCCTCCCAGGATTCGGCGTGCGACGCGCACGCGCCAACGGAGCAGCAAAGCATGGAATCGAAAGTCAGTCGCCGCTTGCAGCAGGCAACCGCGCAAGAAGTCTGCGACCACATTTATCTGCCGCGCCTGAACCGCGAATTCGGCAGCGGGTTCACCTACCTTTCGGACATCAACCAGGCGCACCTGCTCATGCTGTTGCATGCGGGACTGATGCCTCGGGAACCGGCGGTCCTGCTGGCCAGGGCGCTGGTGCAAATGGAGCAGGAAGGTCCCGCGGCAGTGCCGCTGGACCCGCAACGGGAAGACGCCTACTTCAACTATGAAGCCCAGCTCATGCGCCTTGCCGGCCCGGAGGCGGGAGGCCGCCTGCACGTGGCACGCAGCCGCAACGACATTCTTGCCACGCACGATCGGCTGCGGGCGCGAGACGCCGGCCTCGACGTGCTCGACGCATTGAACGCGGTGAGAGAGCGGGCAATCGCGCGCGCGCAGCAGTATGCCGATGTGGTCATGCCCGGCTACACCCACCTGCAATCCGCGCAACCCATCACCTATGGCCACTACCTTGCCGCCGCCGCGGATGCCATTGCCCGCGACGCAGCCCGCATTGAACAGGCGCTGGAGCATGTCGATGCGTGCCCGATGGGGGCCGGCGCGCTCGCGGGCACGACCTTCCCCATCCAACGCGATGACACCGCCCGGCTGCTGGGCTTTGGACGCTGCGTGGCCAATTCCCTGGATGCCGTGGCGTCGCGGGACTTCGCCTGGGGGCTGATGTCGGCCATGACCATTGCCTCCCTGACCTGGGGACGGATTGCCCAGGACTTCTACGTGTGGGCAACGCCGGAATTCGGGCTCATCGAATTCCCCGATCGCGTGGCGGGCACGTCCAGCATCATGCCGCAGAAGAAAAACCCCGTGGTCGTGGAATACCTGAAAGGCAAGACGAGCCACCTCATCGCGCTTTTCACCGCGTCGATGACCGCCGTGAAAGGCAGCCATTTCACGCACAGCGGCGACGGGAACAGGGAAAGCATGCGCAGCTTCTGGGAGAGCGCCGACGAGTGCGTCCGCTGCCTGAAGCTGTTCCATCTGGTCCTGGACGCCGCGGAACCTGTCCGGCAGACCATGTTGCGCAAGGCGAGGACCGACTTCTCTACCGCGACGGATCTTGCCGATGCCCTCGTGCGCGAGTCAGGCCTGTCCTTCCGTGAGGCCCATCACGTCGTGGGCGCGGTAGTGCGCCAGGCAATCGAGGGCGGCCTGGCGGCTGACGACATCACCCCGGACATGGTCAACGCCGCAGCCCGCGGGCAGACCGGGCGCGACATCCATCTCGATGAAGCTTCGGTGCGACGGTGCCTGGATCCGCAGGCCAGCGTGAAAGCCCGCTCCGCCCTCGGCGGCCCCGCGCCGGCGCAGGTGGCGCAGCGGATCACCGAACTCAGCCATTCGCTGGAGGACGCCCGATCCCGGGCCGCGGCGCGCCGTGCATCCATCGCCCTGGCGCGCGCCACGCTCAAGAAAGAAATAGCCGCGCTCGCTGCAGCGCCTTTGCAGTAGATCCCTGGCTTGTCCGCAGCACTTCCAATTCTTACTACACAAGGGGTTCCATCATGAAACTTGCCATCACTTTTGCCACCGCCTCGGCGTTGGCGCTGTCCAGCGCGGCCATGGCCCAGACGTATCCCACGAAGCCCATCCGGCTGGTCATCCCGTTTGCCGTGGGAGGCACCACCGACAATCTTGGGCGTGTGCTGGCGGCCCGCCTGTCGGAAAAACTGGGCCAGCAGGTCGTGGCCGACAACCGCCCTGGGGCGGGCGGCAACATCGGCTCGGATATCGTCGCCAAGGCATCCGCCGACGGATACACACTGTTGTTCGCCACCGAAGGCACGCTGGGCATCAACCCTGCTCTCTACAAGACACTCCCCTTCGACCCGCAGAAGGACTTCACCCCCGTCGCGCAGTTCGCCAGCGTCCCCAACATCCTGGTCGTCAATCCCAAAGTCCCGGTGAAGACCGTGGCGGAACTCGTGGCGCATGCCAAGAACAAGCCTGCCGGTCTCAATATGGGCTCGGCGGGCAACGGGACGACAAACCATCTTTCTGGCGAGCTGTTCCAGAAAATGACTGGCGCATCCTTCACGCACGTGCCCTACAAGGGCAGCGGCCCTGCGATGGCAGATCTGCTGGCGAACCAGATCCAGTTGATGTTCGATAATTTTCCAGGCTCGTTGCCGCACGTGAAGGCAGGCAGCCTGCGGGCCTTGGCCGTCACCAGCACCAGGCGGTCGCCGCTGCTGCCGGACGTTCCCACCATGGCGGAGGCCGGCGTGCTAGGCTATGACGTGGAAGTCTGGTTCGGCGTGGTGGCCCCCAAGGATCTGCCGCCGCAAACGCTGGCGACGCTCTCGAAGGCGATCACGGACATCGCACAGGAGCCGGCAACGATAGAGAAAATCCTGAATATCGGGGCCACGCCCCTGACATCCACGCCGTCCGAGTTTGCCCAACGGATCCGGCACGCGCAGGAAAAATGGGCGCCTATCGTCGCGCAATCCGGCGCGACCATCGACTAGGCGTCGCGCATCGCATTGGCGTCGGTCCGCAGCGACGCCGATGCCGTCCCGCCTCAATACGCGTGACGGTCCCAGAAGACCAGCAGCACCGTGCGGAACAGGATCTTCACGTCGAGCCAGAATGACCAGTTCGCGATGTAGTAGCGGTCGTAGGACACGCGGCGCTGCATCTTGTCCGGCGTGTCGGTTTCACCGCGCAAGCCGTTGACCTGCGCCCAGCCGGTGATGCCCGGCTTGACCGTGTGCCGCAGCATGTAGCCGCGGATCTGCTTGCGATAGAACTCGTTGTGCTCGGCCGCGTGCGGGCGCGGCCCCACCAGGCTCATGGTGCCCTGGATCACGTTGAAAAGCTGCGGCAGCTCGTCGAGCGAAGTCTTGCGCAGGATGCGGCCGATCTTGGTGACACGGTCATCGTTGACCTGCGCCTGCTTCAGCACGGCGCCGTCGGTGGGCTTGGGCTGCACGCGCATGGAGCGGAACTTGTAGACCGTGATCGGACGGCCGCCCTCGCCGTAGCGCCGCTGGCGGAAGATGATCGGCCCGGGCGAATCCAGGCGTATGGCCAGCGCCGCGCCCAGCATGATGGGCGAGACAATGAGCAGCCCCAGGATGCCCAGCACCATGTCCATGCCGCGCTTGATGCTCTTGGACAGGCCCAGCATCTTGGTTTCGTGCAAGGCCAGCAGCGGCACGCCGGCGATGTCGGCGCCGCTGACCGCGAACTCGTCGAGCAGCGGCGACTCGGGCATGAAATAGATGGACGCCGTCGAATCGTAGACGCGGTTCATCAGCTCCTGCGCCCGCGGGCTGGTCTGCTCGATGCCCAGGCCCACGAACAGGATGTCGATGCGGTCGCGCCCGACATGCCGCAGCGCCTGGTCGTAGGCGCCCAGATAGGTGGGCATGAAGGCATCGTCGTCATCGGTCACGACAGGTTCTTCGGCGTAATAGCCCAGCACGCGGATGCCCAGGATGGGCGAGCGGTTCAGGCGCAACGCCAGCTTCAGCGCCTCGGGCCCGAGCCCGATGAAAGCCGCGTGACGGCGGTTCGACGACGAGTTGTTGATCAGGAAGATCGCGGAACGCGTGCAGGCCAGCACCAGCAGTTGCAGCGGCAGTGTCATGAGGGCCCATTCGCCCAGCACCACGCGCAGCCACTCGGTGTTCGTGCCGGTCTCGGGCAGGAAGAACAGCGCCGCCATGGCAAGGAACAGCACGCGCAGCCAGCGGATGACGCCCTGCCCCAGCATCCAGAGCGTATTGCGCGCGCTGATGAGCAGGTTGAACGGGAAGAATGTCAGGAAGGTGCCCAGCGCCAGCAGCATGGGCACGGTCTGCGTGTACATCGGAACGCTGTCGATGCCGTGGCGCGACATCAGCATCGCGAAGACGCCCCCGGCGATCAATGCGGAGGCGCCGGCGCAGGCCAGCATGAACAGACTGTCGTTATGGCTAGGTTTTTCGTTCAGGTACATGGACGAGGTTCGACAGCAGCCCGCGGACGCTTCGTGCGCCAGAAAAGGTTCACGAATACAAGAAAACGTAACATCAGTAACGGCGAGTGTATCGCTGAAAGATGACGTTCAGGATGGTGCAAGGCTACCGGTGTGGCTTTCTCGCAGCAAGTATCGGGATGCAAGCGGGGATGCGGGCGCCGCGCCCCGCCTGGCGCTCAGCGGCCATAGGCGTCGTCGAAACGCACGATATCGTCTTCACCCAGGTATGAGCCCGACTGCACCTCGATGAGCTCCAGCGGAATCGCGCCCGGGTTTTCCAGTCGGTGCGTCACGCCCAGCGGAATGTAGGTGGACTGGTTCTCGGTCAGCAGGAAACTCTCGTCTCCGCGGGTGACCTTGGCCGTGCCCTTGACGACGATCCAGTGCTCGGCGCGGTGATGGTGCATCTGCAGCGACAGGCGAGCGCCCGGCTTGACGGTGATGCGCTTGACCTGGAAGCGGCTGCCCTCGTCGATGCCCTCATAGTGCCCCCAGGGCCGGAAGACCTGCCGGTGCGTCGAGGCCTCCGGCCGCCCGGCCTTGCGCAGCCGCTCGACCAGCTTGCGGACGTCCTGCACGCGATCACGGGCAGCCACCAGCACGGCGTCGGAGGTTTCCACCACCACCAGGTTCTCGACGCCCAGGACAGTGACCAGGCGCTTGCCGCCATAGACATACAGCCCGCGGCAATCCTCGGCCAGCACGTCGCCATGCAGCACGTTGCCCGCGTCGTCCCGCGGCGCGATCTGCCACAGCGCCGCCCAGGAACCGATGTCGCTCCAGCCTGCGTCCATCGGCACGACGACCGTGCCGCCGGCCCGCTCCATGACCGCGTAGTCGATGGAATCCGACGGACTGGCCTTGAAGGCCTGGGCGTCGACCCGCAGGAAGTCGCCGTCGCGGCGCGTGGCGGCCATGGCCTGCCGGCAGGCCTGCAGGATGTCCGGCCGGTGGCGCTCCAGCTCTTCGAGGTAGCGGCTGGCGCGCATGAGGAACATGCCGCTGTTCCAGTAGTAGTCGCCACTGGCCAGGTAGGCGGCGGCGGTCTCGGCGTCGGGCTTTTCCACGAAGGCCTGCACGTCGCGCACCACGCCCTCGCCTTCCTGCGCGGCGCGGATATAGCCGTAGCCGGTTTCGGCGTAGGTGGGCACGATGCCGAAGGTGGCCAGCCGCCCGGCGGTGGCCGGCGCGATGGCGGCCTGCACCGCCTGACAGAAGGCCGCTTCGTCCGTCACGGCATGGTCGGAAGGCAGCACCAGCAGCAGGGCATCGCCTTCGCGGGCCATCGCCTCCAGCGCGGCCAGCGCGATGGCGGGCGCCGTGTTGCGCGCGGCGGGCTCCAGCAGGATCGACGCGGTTTCCACCCCGACCAGGCGCAGTTGTTCCGCCACGACAAACCGGTACGCTTCATTGGTGACGACCAGCGGGTCCGCGGGCGCCAGGCCTGCCAGGCGCAACCACGTGGCCTGCAGCGGCGAATGGTCCCCCAGGACCGGCAGGAACTGCTTGGGATAGGTTTCCCGGGACAAGGGCCAGAGACGGGTGCCGGCGCCGCCGGCAAGCAGGACCGGGAGCAGGCGCAGTGGGGCGGGGGAAGACATCGCGATCATCCTTTTGTTCGGACTCGGTTCGACACGGACTGAAGGACCGCCTTGCAGCATGCGGGCGGGAATGCAGCCATGCTAACCCGCTCGATGTGCCGCCCTTTGGGTTCGGGGCGGGCGAATATACCGGGAATTGGGGATTGCGCACGCAAACATGACGTGAATGGCGCGCAATTCACACAAAAATAGTTGATACAAGCTGAAAAATGTATAGAATCCAAATGTTGCTGTAACGCGTCCACTCCCATTTCCTCCAAGGAAACCAGAGACGCGCGCAACATTCAAGACGCAAGGTCATGCCTCAAGAATGCGACCAGAAAGTCGCAGCTCCGCCTTGCCATTTGGCACCACTTGCCATCATGACGGATTCCTTCGCGTTCGAGCGCTCTCTTGCCGCTCCGCTCCATGGCGTCGTCTTTTCCCCTCTGTACCCTCGCCTCCTGCACCCTTCGCGTGCACGGGCCGTTCCGCCCTGCCCGCGCCGAATCTGACGGTCGGCTATCCCGCGTCATTTTCTTACGCCCATTCGTTAAGCAAGGACTCCCGTGGAAAACCCGCTCTTCGACTATTACCGCAATCACCAGGCCCCGCTCCAGTGGCGTGGTGCCCTGGGCGCCCTGGCCCAGTCCCTGACGAACCATTTCTCGTCCGAGCAGTTGCGCACGCTGCTGCGCGAGGCCGGCCAGCATTTCGCCAGCCAGCACCCGATCCAGGCCGCCGAGACCGTGCAGTCGATGCAGGACGCGATGAACGGTGTCTGGACGACGCAGGACTGGGGCTGGGTCGACATCCATGACCTCGACAGTTTCCTGACGCTGACGCATTACGCCGCGCCGCTCGAATCCGCATTCGGCGCGCAGAACCTTGCCTGGAGCGCCGCCTTCCTGGAAGGCGTCTACGAGCAATGGTTCCGCCAACTGGGCGCGAGCGATGCCTTGCACGTGCGCCAGAGCGAGGAAAGCGATGTCCGCACGGCCATCGTGCTGCGCCTGGGCCGTTGATTGCCTGGCTCGCCGGGTCAGCCCGGCGGGCACTCACTGAGGGGGAATGCCATGAGCACTTCCAGCGACATCTCGAATCTCTTCGGCAAGTTCGGGGGCCATCCCGAGCACTACCAGGAACTGGACAACGCCAACCGCGCCCAGGACTCGCGCGCGCGCTGGTCGCTGCTGTCGGCCGTCCCGGGCATCCCGGAAGCCACGCATGCCGGCGATGATCCCGACGCGCAGGTCTACGGCGATCCCGCCCCCCACGGCCAAGACGTCGAAGTGGTGCCGCCGCGTCCTCGCATGGCGCCCCTGCCCGAGCGCCACCCCGGCCCCCGCGCGCACCCGCCCGTGACGCCGCTGACAGCGCCCGAGCCGCCCGCCGCCCCCGCCATCGCGCCGGCGGCGCCGGTCGTGCCCATGCACGCGGGCCCCACCCCGCCCGTGCCGGTTGCGCCCGTGACGCCTCCCGCTGCCCCGGCCGCCGTTGCATCGCCGCACATTCCCGCCACGCCGCTTGCGGCCAACGCAGGCAGCCCGGCCGTGCCCGCCAACAATGGCCTGCAAGCGACCTTCGACCGGCTCGCCGGCCGGGCGCCCGCCGCGGCGCCCGCGGCAAGTGCGCCTCCCTCCCTGTTCAAGCGGCTACTGAACCCGTGAAGATCATCACCATCGTTTCCGCCAAGGGCGGTGTCGGCAAAAGCACGGTCTGTGCCAACCTGAGCGTGGCCCTGCATCAAGCCGGCCTGGCCGTCCTGGCGCTGGACCTCGACCCGCAGAATGCGCTGCGCTTCCACATCGGCAACAACCCCAATGCGCCCGAAGGCGTCGCGCGCGCCAGCCTGAACGGCCAGGACTGGCGCCACGTCTGGGCGCCCGGCCCCTCGGGCGTCTACCTGCTGCCCTACGGCGCGGTCAGCGAACCCGAGCGCGAACGTTTCGAGCAACAACTGAAGAACGACCCGCAATGGCTGCGCCACAACCTGGCATCGCTCGGCCTGCCGCCCGACGCGGTCATCCTCATCGACACCCCACCTGGCCCGTCCACCTATCTGCGCCAGGCGCTCTCGGTGGCTCACCTGTGCGTCGTGGTCACGCTGCCCGACGCGGCCTCGTATGCCACGGTGTCCCAGATGGAGGAGCTGATCCGCAACTATTGCTCGGGCCGTCCGGATTTCCTCGGCCACTATTACGTGCTGAACCAGGTCGACCAGACGCGTGAACTGTCGCGCGACGTCACGCAGATCCTGCGCAACGCGCTGGGCTCGCGCCTCATCGGCCGCATCCACGCCGACCAGGCGGTGGCGCAGGCCTTGGCAAGCGGCACCCACGCCCTGGCCTATGACCCGGGCTCGCAAAGCACGCAGGACTTCGTGGACTGCGCGCGCAACATCGCGGCCCGCCTCGCCGCCATCCGGGACGTGCAGCCATGAGCCGCCAGGAAACCACGGACAAGCAGAAGCCGGCCACGGGCTGGACCCTGCGCGCGGGCAACGCCCTGCTCAACCTGCGCATCTGGAATTCGCCCTGGGCGCACTGGGCGGCCCTGATCATGGCGGGCCTGCTGTTCCTGCTGCTGGTCAGCGTGCCGCTCGAAGCCACCGAGCAGGCCATCTTCGCGCTGATCTGCTTCGTGGTGACCATGCTGCTGTCGCGCGTGGCCGGACGACTGGCCACGCTGATGATGATCATGCTGTCGGTCGGCGTGTCGCTGCGCTACATGTATTGGCGCGTGACGTCGACGCTGGGCTTCGAGACGCCGCTGGACATGCTGTTCGGCTACGGACTGGTCATCGCCGAGTTCTATGCGCTGACCGTGCTGCTGCTCAGCTACTTCCAGAGCGCCTGGCCGCTGCGCCGCCGTCCGCTGCCCATGCCGGCCGACATCCGCAACTGGCCAACCGTCGACGTCTTCATTCCCACCTACGGCGAACCGCTGGAAGTGGTGCGCCAGACCGTGCTGGCCGCCATGTCGCTGGACTGGCCCGCCAACAAGCTGAAGGTCTACCTGCTGGACGACGGCCGCCGCCCGGAATTCCGTGACTTCTGCGAACGCGTGGGCGTGGGCTACATCACCCGCCCCGACAACAAGCACGCCAAGGCCGGCAACATCAACGCCGCGCTGACCAAGACCGACGGCGAGTTCGTCGCCGTGTTCGACTGCGACCACGTGCCCACGCGCTCCTTCCTGCAGATCAGCATGGGCTGGTTCATGAAGGACCCCAAGCTGTCGATGCTGCAGACGCCGCACGTGTTCTTCTCGCCCGATCCGTTCGAGAAGAACCTCGAGACCTTCCGCAACGTGCCCAACGAAGGGGAACTGTTCTACGGCCTGATCCAGGACGGCAACGACCTCTGGAACGCCACCTTCTTCTGCGGTTCCTGCGCCGTGATGCGCCGCTCGGCCATCGCGGAGATCGGCGGCATCGCCACCGAAAGCGTGACCGAAGACGCCCTGACGGCGTTGAAGATGAACCGTGCCGGCTACAACACGGCCTACCTGGCCGTGCCGCAGGCAGCCGGCCTGGCCACGGAGAACCTGTCGCGCCACATCGGCCAGCGCATCCGCTGGGCGCGAGGCATGGCGCAGATCATCCGCCTGAACAATCCGCTGCTCGGCCGCGGGCTGAAGCTGGGCCAGCGCCTGTGCTACCTGAGCGCCACGCTGCACTTCTTCCACGGCCTGCCGCGCGTGGTGTTCCTGACCGCGCCGCTTGCCTACCTGTTCTTCGGCGCGCACGTGTTCCAGGCATCGGCGCTGCTGATCGCGCTCTACGCCCTGCCCCACCTGGTGCATGCCAGCGTCACCAACTCGCGCATCCAGGGCAAGTTCAGGCATTCGTTCTGGAACGAGGTGTACGAGTCCGTGCTGGCCTGGTACATCATGCGTCCCGCCTTGCAGACCCTGATCCAGCCCCACCGCGCGCGCTTCAACGTGACGGCCAAGGGCGGCGTGATTCCCGAAGCGTATTTCGACTGGACGCTGGCGCGCCCCTATCTGGTACTGCTGGTATTGAACCTGCTGGGCCTGACCGTGGGCGTGCTCATGCTGGTGCTGGCGCCGGGCGACACCGACCACACGCTGACCGTGGCCGTGAACCTGGCCTGGACGGTCTACAACATCATCATCACCGCGGCCAGCGTGGCCGTGGCGGGCGAGGTTCGCCAGCTGCGCAGCGCGCCGCGCGTGTCGGCCGACCTGGCCGCCACCGTGCACCTGGCCAACGGCCGCACCGTGGCCTGCCGCACGACCGACTTCTCGCAGGGCGGCGTGGGCCTGAGGCTGCCCGGCAACGCGCAGATTCCGCTCGGCGAAGCGCTGCACATCTCCATCTACCGGGACGACGAGGAAGGCGTCTTCCCGGGGCTGGTCACCTTCAGCAAGCCCGGACACCTGGGCATCGGCTTCCGTGACCTGTCGATCCAGCAGGAACTGGACCTGGCCCGCGTGACGTTCGCGCGCGCGGACACCTGGGCCAATATGTGGGGGCAGAGCACCCCCGATTCGCCGCTGATGGCGTTGCGCCACGTCTGCCGCATCGGCATGCGCGGCCTGTCGCTGATCACGCTGGAAACCTTCTCGGGCGCGCGCCGCGCCGCCCGGGGTGCAGCAACCCGTACCGCAAGCGCTGCCACGCGCACCGCCCGCGCCGCTACCCGCCTGGGGTCGGCGAAACGATGAACCAGGGATCAGGAAAAAAAGTGCAAGAACAATCGACCCGGCGGCTGCTGCCGTCCTTGCTGTCCAGCCTGCTCGCGCTGGGCCTTCATGCCGGCGTCGCCCACGCCGCGCCTGCTCCCACGGAACCCACGGCCGAAACGGCGCCCGCGGATCCCGCCCACGATCCGGCTGCCGCGACCGCCGAGGCGCCCGCGCCCCTGCCTGCCGGCGCCTATCAATACGAGATCTCGCTGCGCGAACTCGGCGCCCGCTTCCCCATCCGGCTGGCCGGCGTGGACAGCAGCAACACCGTGCGCTTCAGCACCCGCGCCGACGAGGAATTGCTGGGCGCGCGGCTGAAGATGGACTACGCCTATTCGCCGTCGCTCATCACCGAGCTGTCGCACCTGAAGGTGCTGGTCAATGACGAAGTGACCAGCACCCTGGCCCTGCCCAAGGAAGAGGCCGGCTCGCAGGTCAGCAAGGAAGTCGACCTGCCGCCCAAGCTGGTGCGCGACTACAACCGCCTGAACCTGCAGCTGATCGCCCACTACACCATGGAGTGCGAGGATCCGCTGCACTCCAGCCTGTGGGCCAACGTCAGCAACGACACCAAGCTGGCGCTGACGGTCGCCCCCATCGAAATGCCCAACGACCTGGCGATCCTGCCGCGCCCGTTCTTCGATGCGCGCGACGTGCGCCGCCTGGAGCTGCCTTTCGTCTTCGCCGCCACGCCTGACAACGCGACGCTGGAGGCAGCCGGCACGCTGTCGTCGTGGTTCGGCGCGCTGGCCGGTTTCCGTGGCGCGCAGTTCAGCGCCCAGGTGAATGCTATTCCCGCGCAAGGCAGCGCCATCGTGCTGCTGACCGGCGGCCAGCGCCTGGCCGGCGTGGACGCGGGCGACATCACGGGGCCGACCCTGCAGATGGTCGCCAACCCGAACGATCCCTACGGCAAGCTGCTGCTGGTGCGCGGCCGCAATGCCGAGGAACTGAAGACCGCCGCCGCCGCCGTCTCGCTGGGCACCCAGACCCTGACCGGCGAGCGCGCCACCATCACCAAGCTCGAACCCCGCGCCCCGCGCCGTCCCTATGACGCGCCGAACTGGCTGCGTTCCGACCGTCCGGTGCGTTTCGGCGAGCTGGTGTCCACGCAGGACCTGAACGTCGCCGGCTACCGCCCCGACGTCGTCAACGTGGACCTGCGCCTGCCGCCCGACCTCTTCGCCTGGCGCGACAAGCACATCCCCATCAACCTGAAGTACCGCTACACGCCGCGTCCGGCCGCCGACCAGTCCACGCTGAACGTGCAGGTCGAAGGCCAGTTCCTGCGTTCGCTGCCGCTGCTGCCCGAGACCACCGGCGCCTATCGCCGCCTGCACGCGCCGCTGTCGGAAGCCGAAGCACTGATCATGATGCCGGTCTCGCTGGCCGGCGCCCACAGCACGCTGCAGTTCCTCTACTTCTACGACTACGTGAAGCAGGGTGAGTGCCGCGACGTCATCATCGACAACGTGCGTGGCGCCATCGAGCCGGATTCGACCATCGACATCTCGGGCTTCTCGCACTATCTCGCCATGCCCGACCTGTCGGCCTATGCGCGCTCGGGCTTCCCCTTCACCCGCCTGGCCGACCTGGCCGAGACCGCGGTGGTCATGCCCGACGGCGCGGGCGAGCTGGACCTGGCCGCCTACCTGACGCTGATGGGCCGCCTGGGCGAGTCCACCGGCTATCCCGGCACCGCCGTGACGGTGACGCAGGCCGCCAACGTGCAGGCCGTCGCCGACAAGGACCTGCTTGTCATCGACTCGGGCAAGCAGCCGCTGACCAGGGAATGGCGCGAGCGCATGCCCGCCAACCTGGCCGGCGAAAACCACGGTTTCTCGATCTCGGACCTGATGGCCCGCACCTTCGGCTGGCTCAGTCCCGACCCGCGTGAGCGCGAAGTGAAGACGCGCGCCGAGATCGCCCAACAGACCCGCGGCGCCAGCAACCTGCTGACCGGCTTCGAATCGCCGCTGAAGCGCGGACGCAGCGTGGTCGTGGTGTCGGCCAGCAACCCCGGCGGCCTGGAGACCGTCACCACCGCCCTGATGCAGGACCGCTACAGCGGCTCGCGCATCTCCGGCAGCGTCTCCGTGGTGCGCGACGACCAGGTCACCAGCCTGACCGGCGAGCACACCTACTACGTGGGCAGGCTGACGATCGTCGAATCGCTGTACTGGTTCTTCTCGCGTCATCCGGTGCTGCTGTTGCTGCTGGGTCTGGTCAGCGTGGTGCTGCTGGCGGTGGTCGTGTACTTCGCCCTGCGTGCGCGCGCCAAGCAGCGCCTGCAGGCCTGAGCGAGGGAGACGCCATGATCGTCAAGCCACACGCGCGCGCCGCCTCGCCGTTCAAGCACACCGCGCTGTGCGCGCTGGTCGCCGCCCTGCTGGGTGCCGGCCTGGCCGCGCCGCTGGTCGCCGCCCCCGCGCCGCAGGCGCAGGCCGCTGCCCAGGCAGGCGCCGGTGCACCCGCCGATGCGGCGGTTGAACAGCCCATTCCCGAGCCGACCTATGTCATTCCGCTCAAGGACATCGGCGCCACCACGACCATCAAGCTGCATGGCGTGGACGGCAGCCGTACCCTGCCCTTCAACATCCGCAGCGACGAGGTCGTGACGCACGCCCGCGTGAAGCTGCGCTATACCTATTCGCCCGCGCTGCTGCCCGACCTGTCCCAGCTGAACGTGCTGGTGAACGACGAAGTGGCCGGCACGATCGAGCTGCCGCGCGACACCGCCGGCAAGCCCCAGCAGCACACCGTCGAGATCCCGCCCGAGCTCATCACCGACTTCAACCGGCTGCGCCTGCAGCTGATCGGCCACTACACGATGGAGTGCGAGGATCCGCTGCACTCCAGCCTGTGGACCACCGTCAGCAACCTGAGCACGCTGGAAATGACGGTCACGCCCATCGGGCTGGTGAACGACCTGGCGATCCTTCCGCGTCCGTTCTTCGACCGGCGCGACATGCATCCGCTGGAAGTGCCCATCGTCTTCGGCGCCACGCCTGACAACGGCACGCTGGAAGCCGCGGGTGTCGTGTCGTCCTGGCTGGGCGCCCTGGCGGGCTACCGCAAGGCCACCTTCCCGGCCAGCGTGGCGGACCTGCCGCAGAGCGGCCACGCCATCGTGCTGGCCATCGGCCCGGCCATGGCCGACACGCTGGGCTTGCCCGCGTCATCCGGCCCGACGCTGACCCTGCTGCCCAACCCGAACGACCCGAACGGCAAGCTGCTGGTGCTGAGCGGCCGCGACGCCAGCGAAGTGAAGGTGGCCGCCACCGCGCTGGCCACCGCCAGCCAGACCCTGACCGGCCCCAGCGCCTCGGTCGGCAACCTGGCCGAGCAGGCGCCGCGCCAGCCCTACGACGCTCCCCGCTGGGTGCGCAGCGACCGCCCGACCACCCTCGGGGAGCTGGTCGAGGCCCAGGAGGACCTGAACGTGACGGGCTACAACCCCGAGACGATCAGGCTGGACCTGCGCGTGCCGCCCGACCTGTTCGGCTGGAACGCCAAGCCGGTGCCCGTGGACCTGAAGTACCGCTATACCCCTCAGCCCACCTCGGTGAACTCGTCGCTGCTCGTGAGCGTCAGCGACCAATACCTCCAGTCCATGCCGCTGCTGCCCATCGAGCGGCTGGTCGACCCCGAGGCCTGGCAGTCCCGCGTGCAGGACGAGATGCTGCCGCTGCGCGCCGACGTCGGCATCCCGCTGGACAAGGTGCTGGGCCGCTCGCAGCTGCAACTGCGCTACATGTACGACTACATCAAGCAGGGCGAGTGCCGCGACATCATCATCGACAACACGCGCGGCGCCATCGAGCCTGAGTCGACCATCGACATCTCGGCGTATCCCCACTTCATGGCGATGCCGGACCTGAAGGCCTTCGAGCAACTGGGCTTCCCTTTCACGCGCCTGGCCGACCTGGCCGAGACCGCCGTGGTGCTGCCCGACAATGCCGGCGCGGCGGAATACAGCGCCTACCTGGCGTTGATGGGCCATGTGGGTGAAGCCACCGGCTACCCGGCCACCCGGGTGACCGTGGCGCGCGCCGACCAGGTCGACAGCGTGTCGAACAAGGACCTGCTGGTGATCGCCAGCGGCGACCAGCCGCTGCTGAAGAACTGGGTGCAATCGCTGCCCGCCAGCGTCAGCGCCTCGGGCAAGCGTTTCAAGACCTCGGATGTGGTGTATCGCAGCCTGGGCTGGCGCAATCCGGACCCGCGCCTGAATGCCGCGCCCGCCAACGGCGAAATCGCCTATACGTCGACCGGCGCCAGCGCCATCTATGCAGGTTTCGAGTCGCCCTTGCAAAGCGGCCGCAGCGTCGTGCTGGTGGCAGCCAGCGAGCCCGCGCAACTGAACGTGGCGCTGGACGCGCTCTTCGGCGGCGAAGGCTACGAGCGCCCCATCCAGGGCAGCCTGTCCGTGATCCGCGACAGGCAGGTCGACCCGCTGGTGGCCGAGCACAGCTATTACCTGGGCCAGCTGGACTTCCTGAAGAAGCTGTACTGGCAGGTCTCGCCCACGCTGGAGCGCTTCCCGCTGGCGGCCTTCCTCTTCAGCCTGCTGCTGCTCGTGTTGCTGGCCGGCCTGCTGGGCTGGGGCATCCGCCGCCTGGCGCGCGGCCGCCAGCCGCGCGGCTGAGTCCGGCAAGCCCCGCCACAGGATGAATCCAATGACGCGACAGCCCTCCTCGCTCACCGCCCGTCCGGCCCGCGCACGCGGTCCGCGGGCGCAGGCACGCGGGTGGATCGGCAGCGCGCTGCTGGCGGGCGCCGCCTGGCTGGGCCTGGGTGCCGCCCACGCCGCGGCGCAAGCCGCTCCTGACGCCCGCGTCTGCAGCAGCGCGCCGTGGCAGCTGTGGGAAGACTTCCGCACGCATTTCGTGCAGCCTGACGGCCGCGTGCTGGACGCCAGCACGCCCAAGCTGCACAGTTCGTCGGAGAGCCAGTCCTACGCCATGTTCTTCGCCCTGGTGGCCAACGATCCCGAGCGCTTCGAGCAGCTCTGGCGCTGGAGCGTGAACAACCTGGCGGGCGGCGACATGCGGCAGCGCCTGCCGGCCTGGATCTGGGGCAAGGACGAACAAGGCAAGTGGCGCGTGCTGGACCAGAACTCGGCCTCGGACGGCGACATGTGGTTCGTCTATGCGCTGGCCGAGGCCGCCCGCCTGTGGCATCGTCCGGACTACCTGGAAGACGCGCGCGCCCTGCTGGCACTGGTGGAAACCAGGGAAATCGCGCAATTGCCAGGCTTCGGGCCCATGCTGCTGCCAGGTGAAAACGGCTTTGCCCAGGACGGCGGCATCTGGCTGCTGAACCCCAGCTACCTGCCCATCCCGATCATGCGCCGGCTGGCGGTGCTGTCGCCGCAAGGCCCCTGGAGCGAGATCGCCACCGGCACCGCTGCCTTGCTGGAAGCCGGCAGCCCGCACGGCCTGGCCACCGACTGGCTGGCCTATCGTGGCTGGACGCAGGATGGCAAGGCGCAAGGCGCGTTTTCCACCATGCCCGAGAAGCTAGACATCGGCAGCTACGATGCCATCCGCACCTATCTGTGGTCGGGCATGACGGCACCGTCGGACCCTCTGGCCAAGCGGGTGAACACGTCCCTGCGCGGCATGCTGGGCGCCGTGCGCCGACACGGCGGTCCGCCGGAATTCATCTATGCGCTGTCCGGCGGCACCCGCGGCCTGGGGCCTTTCGGCTTCTCGGCGGCCGTGCTGCCCTATCTGCGTGCCAACGGCGCAACGGAAGACGCCGACCGCGCCCGTGCGCGTGCCGAGGAAGGCCTGCGCCAGAGCCTGGCGCAGGCTGCCACGCAAGCCCCCCCTTATTATGATTTCATGCTCAGCCTGTTCGGCCTGGGCTGGGATCAGCAACGATATAGCTATGACGGCGCTGGCCGTTTGCAACCATCCTGGGAGAATTCATGTCCAAAAGCCGCCACACGCTAGCAGCCGGCCTGCTACTGGCGCTGGTCCAGCATGCGGGCTGGGCACAGGACGAGCCCACCAGGCTGCTCAGCCAGCAGGGACAGTATTGGCAAGAGCGCGGCGACAACGACCGCGCCGGCCAGGCCTGGGGCAAGCTGCTGAACATCGAACCCGCCAACCAGGAAGCGCTGTACGGGCTCGCCTTCATCGAGATCCGTGAGAAGCGCCTGGGCGAGGCCCAGAAGTACCTGGACAAGCTGCGCGGCATTTCGCCCAATGGCCGCTACACCCGCCAGCTGCAGCAGGACCTGCAGCTGGCCCGCCCCGCCAACGCCAAGGAACTGGAAACCGCGCGCCTGCTGGCCGAATCCAGCGAACTGGACAAGGCCATGCCGCACTACCGCAAGGCCTTCGAAGGGCTGGAGCCCATGGGCGACGTGGGCCTCGAATACTACGGCCGCCTGGGCTATACCGACGGCGGCTGGGACACGGCGCGCCGCGGCCTGGAGCGCCTGCAGCAGGACCGCCCCGGCAACCCCACCATCCAGCTGGTGCTGGCCAAGCTGCTCATCCTGAACCAGGGCGCCTGGCGCGACGGCATCCAGCGCCTGTCCAAGCTGGCCCAACGCGCCGACGTCGGCGGCGAAGCCACCGAAAGCTGGCGCCTGGGCCTGCTGTGGCGCGGCGTGCCCGGCCCCGCCGAGCGCGAGCTGTACACCGCCTACCTGAAAGTGCACCCCACGGACGACGAAGTCCGCAAGCTGTACAACGGCATCGGCCAGGCCATGGCTGCCCAGCGCGGCCCCGTACGCGACCCCATCCTGACCCGCGGCTTCGCCGCTCTGGACAAGGAAGACCTGCAAACCGCCGAAGCCGCCTTCCGCGAGAAACTGGCCAAGACGCCGGATGACGCCGACGCGCTGGGCGGCCTGGGCCTGGTGCGCATGCAGCAGGAGAACCTGCCGGAAGCGCACGACCTGCTCACCCGCGCAGCCCGCCGCAACGCCAAATCCTGGACGCCGTCGCTGAACATCGCGCGCTACTGGATCCTCGTGAACGAAGCCGGCAAAGCCCAGGCCGCCGGCGACGTGGCCGCGGCCCGTGATCTGTCGCAGCGCGCCATCAAGCTCAACGCCAGCCAGGCCGGCGCCTACAACACGCTGGCCGCCATCGACGCCGAGGAAGGCAAGCTGCCCGAGGCCGAAAAGCGCTATCGCCAGGTGCTGGCCAAGCATCGCAACAACCCTCAGGCGCTGGAAGGCCTGGTGAGTGTGCTGGCCCGCCAGGGCCGGCTGGCCGAAGCCCAGCAATCACTGGACCAGTTGATGGCAGGCAAGCCCGACCCCAAGCTGGATCTCGGCAAGCTGCGCGCGGCCATCGCCTCCGGACAGGCCAAGGCCGCGCTGGACGCCGGCAACCCCGACGCGGCGCGCGCGGCACTGGAAAGCGCCCTGCGCGACGACCCGCAGAATCCTTGGATCCGCTACGAACTGGCGCGCGTCTACCTGGACCTCGGCCTGAGCGAAGAAGCGCGCGGCATCCGCGACGGTCTGCTCATCTCGCATCCCGACACGCCCAGCGCGCTGTACGCCAGCGCCATGCTGGCCGGTGAGATGGGCGACTGGGAGCAGGCCGACCAGACCATGCAGCGCATCCCGCCGCAATCGCGCACCGCCTACATGGACGCCTTCGGCCGTGACGTGTGGGTCAATGCGCAAGCCGCCAACGCCACGCGCCTGGCCGAAGCCGGCCGCAGCGCCGACGCCCGCGCACTGCTGGGCCAACTGGAAGGCGAAGCCGCCGGCAAGCCCGCACTGTTGGGCGCCATCGCGTCGGCCTATGTCGACGCCGGCGACCCCGCGCGGGGCATGGCGCTGATGCGCCCGCACGTGTCGCGCGACAAGCGTCCGCAGCCCGACGTGCTGCTGCCTTATGCCGGCCTGCTGCTCAAGACCAAGCAGGACGTGGAATTCGCCAGCGTCATGCGCGACCTGCACGGCCGCAAGCTGACCGTGGGCGAGCAACGCAGCTACAACAACCTGCAATTCCTCTATACCGTGCGCCAGGCCGACGTGCTGCGCGAGCGCGGCGACCTGGTGGCGGCCTACGACACGCTGGCGCCGGCGCTTGCCACCCGTCCGCAGGACCCCATGGCGCTGTCCGCGCTGGCCCGCATGTATTCGGATGGCGGCGACAACAAGAAGGCGCTGGAGATCTACCAGCACCTGGTCGCCAAGGACCCGGACAACGCGCAATGGCACCTGGGCGCGGCCATGGCCGCCACCCAGCTGGGCCAGAACCGCTATGCCGACTCCGCCCTGGACAATGCCGTGGCGCTGGCGCCCGACAACGCCGAGGTGCTGCTGACCGCGGCCCGCATGTACCGCCAGCGCGGCCGCAGCGGCAAGGCCGCCGAGCTGCTGCAGTCTGCACTGGCCGCGCAGGAGCGCAGCCGCCAGCCCACGCAGGTTGCCGCCGCGTCCGACAGCGCAGCGCGCGCGGTGAACCCCTTCATCGGCCTGCCCGGCCAGCGCCAAAGCGGCCTGCAGCCCGAAGCCCTGGCCGAGACGCGCAGCGCCGCCTCGCCCTTCGTGCCGGCGCAAGCCCGCGCGGTGGAGCCGCCCGCCATCGCCCATGGCAGCCAGGCCCCCTTCCCGCCGCTGTCGCAACACGCGCAGGCCCAGGCTTCCAGCAACCAGCGCCTGACGCCCTATGCCGCCGCGCCAGTGCCGGTGCCGGCGCCTGCCGTCGCGCAGTCTTCGGCCGTGCCGGTCCATGGCACGCCGCAGCCGGCCCCATCGCGCTCGTCGCCCGGCAGCGCCGCCCCGGCCGCCGTGGCCACGATTCCCGCCCTGACGGCGGCCACCGCCACGCGCGCGCAACCGGTACAGCCGACGCGCGAGCCTGCCCCGGTGTACAACCCTTATGACTCGCCCGCGCCCGTGCAGCAGGCCGCGCCTGCACCGGTCCCTGCCGTGCCCGCCTATGGCCAGCAGCCTACGCAGACCGCCTATGCCCAGCCGCCGATGGCCGGCCCCATGGCGGAAGACGCGCGCCTGGCCGAGATCCGCAGCGAGCTCGACGACGTCATGCAGGACCGCAGCGCCGAAGCCCGCGTGGGCGTCAATGTCCGCAGCAACAACGGCCAGGACGGCACCAGCAAGCTGACCAGTGTCGAGACGCCCGTGGAATTCCGCTTCCCCGTCGGCGACGGCAAGGTCGTGCTGAACGCCACGCACGTCTCGCTGAATGCCGGCCGGCTGGGCGACGACTACGCCGCGCGCAGCCAGTTCGGCGCCGGCCCGCAAGCCGCGCTGAACGACGCCAACGGCGTGCCCACGGGCAGTGTGGGCAGGCAGCGCGACTCGGGCGTGGGCCTGTCGGCCGCCTATGAAATGCGCGGCATCCGCGCCGACATCGGCACGACGCCGCTGGGCTTCGAGCGCACCAACATCGTCGGCGGCGTGGCACTGAACGGCCTTTTCCCCGGCAGCCAGACCTACTGGTACGGCGTGGACGTGTCACGCCGCGCGATGACCGACAGCGTGCTCTCCTTCGCCGGCACGCGCGACGACCGCAGCGGCCTGCGCTGGGGTGGCGTCACCTCCACCGGCGTGCAACTGCAGGCCGGCGCCGACTACCAGACCCACGGCGTCTACGGCTCGGCCTCGTGGCACTCATTGAACGGCCAGAACACCAAGTCGAACAATCGCACCGAAGTCGCCGGCGGCATCTACCGCCACCTCATCCGCGAGGAAGACAGGCTGCTGACGGCCGGCCTGCATGCCTCGGCCACGTTCTACGGCAACAACCAGCGCTTCTTCACCTATGGCCATGGCGGCTACTTCAGCCCGCAGAGCATGTACTACCTGGGCGTGCCGGTGACCTGGGCGCAGCGCAACGACCGCCTCACCTACAAGCTGCAAGGTTCGGTGGGCGTGCAGCGCTTCAAGGAAGACGACGCCGACTATTTCCCGACCGACGCCTCCATGCAGCAGCAGGCCGACCTGGCCATGGCCCAGGCCAGGGCGCAGGGACTGGAATTCAACAACGGCCCGCGCTACTCGGGCCAGAGCAGCACGGGCTTCGGCTACAACCTCGCCGCCGCCGCCGAGTACCAGATGGCCCCCAACTGGTTCATCGGCGCCAACGCCGGCATGGACAACGCCAAGGACTATCGCCAATGGCAAGGCGGCCTGTACCTGCGCTACACGCTGTACCCCATGAGCCGCCAGATGGCGCTGCCCGTGGTCCCGTTCCAATCGCCTTACCAGAAGTGATGGGCCGCATGCCGTCCGCGGCCCACGTCTTTACCGTCTAGGAGCTTTACGGTGGTTACCTCGATTCTTGCCGGCCTGTCGATCCTCGTGATCGGCGACAGCCATCTGACCTCCAATTACCTGATCACGACGCTGCACGACAACCTGAGCGCCCAGGGCGCCCAGGTCCACACCATCGGCGTGTGCGGCGCCAACGCGGGCGATTGGCTGAAAGTCACGCCCGGGACCTGCGGCGGCGCCGAGCGTATCGGCAAGGGCAAGATCGTTCCCGCCGGCAGCGCGGCCAAGACCACGCCCATTACGCAGCTGCTGCAGAAGGACAAGCCCGACCTCGTCGTGATCGTCATGGGCGACACCATGGCGGGCTACACCACCCCGCAGTTCCCCAAGACCTGGATCTGGCAGCAGGTGACCAGCCTGACCAAGGAAATCGGCAAGTCGCAGACGGCCTGCGTCTGGGTCGGCCCGGCCTGGGGCAGCGAAGGCGGCAAATACAACAAGACCTTCCCGCGCGTGAAGATGATGTCGAGCTTCCTGTCCTCGAACGTCGCGCCTTGCGGCTACATCGATTCGCTGAAGTTCTCCAAGCCCGGCGAGTGGACCACCACCGACGGCCAGCACTTCACCGCCAGCGGCTACAAGACCTGGGGCGACGCCATCACCAAGCAGATCCTGGTGACGCCCGAGGTCAAGGCCATCAAGAAGAAATAAGCCCGATCAGCGTTAACGAACGAAGCAGCCAGCCCGACCCGACCTGATTTCCAGCCATTCCGGGCGGTCCTCGCGCGCATGCCAGCAGGCGACAGCGCGGGATGCCGCGCGTATCCACCCCGCATTCAAAAGGAGTTGACCGTGTCCGCCTCTGCCCTCGCAGGCCTTGCGCTACTTGTCATCGGCGAAAGCCACATGAGCCTTTCCGGGCAGTTGATCGATACGCTGCACGACGACCTGACGCGCCGCGGCGCGGTCGTCACCTCCATCGGCGCCTGCGGCGCCAGCGCGGAAGAATGGCTGAAGACCGTGTCCAAGGGCTGCGGGGCCGAACGCATCGGCAAGGGCAAGGCCGTCATCAAGGGACGCGACACCAAGACCACGCCCATCGACCAGTTGATCACCAAGACCAAGCCCGACGTGGTCGTGGTCGTCATCGGCGACACCATGGCGTCCTATGACAAGCCCGTGTTCCCGCGCACCTGGGCCTGGCAAGGCATCACCGGCCTGACCAAGGCCATCGCCGCCACCGGCAAGGCCTGCATCTGGGTCGGCCCGCCCTACGGCACGCCGGGCGGCCAATATCACAAGACCGACGCGCGCGTGCAGCAGATGTCGAAGTTCCTGGCCACCAACGTCGCGCCATGCGAATACATCGACTCGACCACATTCTCCAAGCCCGGCGAATGGGCCACCATCGACGGACAGCACTTCAACCGCTCCGGCTACAAGGCCTGGGGCGACGCCATCGGCCGCGCCATCGCGGACTCTTCCACCGCCAAGAAGGTCAAGAAATGAAGACACCCCTGATCCGCGCCGCACTCGCCCTGTCGCTGGGTGCCTTGTCGCTGGGCACGGCTGCCGCTGCCCAGATCGAGCTGTATGAAACCGGCCCGGCTGAAGACTCTTCCTTCCTGCGCTTCGTGAATGGCGGCACGCAAGGCCTGGAAGTGGGCGCCAGCGGCTCCAAGGCCAGGCTGGCGCTGGACGCCGCCAAGCCCGCTTCCGACTTCATGCCCGTGAAGGCCGAGGCCGACATCCGCGGCACGCTGTCGCGCGGCGGCAAGGAAGCCCCGGTGGCGCTCAAGGTGGCGCCCGGCCAATTCGCCACCGTCATCGCGCTGGGCGAAGACGCGCCCACCGCCGAGATCCTGCGCGAGGAACCCGACGACTTCAACGCGCTGAAGGCCTCGCTGGGATTCTACGTGGTGGATGCCGCCTGCAAGGACGCCGGCCTGCAGGCCATGCCGCGCCAGGTCGCCATCTTCGAGAAGGCCGCCGACCGCAGCGTGCAACGCCGCCAGATCAATCCCGTCGCGCTGACCGTGCAGCTCACCTGCGGCGGCGCCGCCACGGGCGAGCCGCTGTCGCTGGGCACCCTGGAAGCCGGGGAGCGCTACACCGTCTTCGTGGTTCCCGGCCCCAAGGGCTCGCGCATCTTCCAAGCCGTCGATTCCCTGGCGCGCTGATCCCGCGGGCGCCCCGGCGCCCGTGCCCCTCCCTCTCGCCCGTCCGCCATCATGGTCTTCGCCTCGCTGGAATTCCTGACGCTCTTCCTGCCAGGGTTCCTGTTCCTCTACGCCCTGTCGCCCGTGCGGGCACGCAATGCCGTGTTGATGGTGGGCAGCTGGATCTTCTACGGCTGGTGGAGCCCCTACTTCCTGGTCCTGCTGACCACGGTCGCCTGGCTGGGAGGCATGGGCATCGAGCGCCTGGCCGCGCAACCGCGCGGGCGCCGCGCGCTGCTGGTCCTGCTCATCGTCATCAATGCCGGCATCCTGTGCTGGTACAAGTACATCAACCTGGCCGTCGAAATCCTCAGCCAGGGCCTGGTCTCGGCGGGCGCCATGCCCATCGAATGGCAGCGCGTGGTGCTGCCTGCCGGCCTGTCCTTCGTGGTGCTGCAGGCCATCTCCTATCTGGTCGACGTCTATCGCGGCACGGTCACCGCGCAGCGCAGCTTCATCGACTACGCCGCCTACAAGGCCATGTTCGGCCAGCTCATCGCCGGTCCGATCATCCGCTATGACTGGGTCGCCAAGGAAATCTCGCAGCGCAGCTTCACGCGCGAGGGTTTCGCGCTGGGCTCGCGCCGCTTCATGATCGGCATGAGCATGAAGGTGCTGATCGCCGACACGCTCTCGCCCATCGTCGACATCGCCTTCAAGCTGCCCGATCCGACGCTGGCCGATGCCTGGCTGGGCTGCGCGGCCTACACGCTGCAGCTCTTCTTCGACTTCGCGGGCTACAGCGCCATGGCCATCGGCCTGGGCAACATGCTGGGCTTCCACTTCCCGGAAAACTTCAACCACCCCTATCTGGCGCGCAGCATCCAGGACTTCTGGCGCCGCTGGCACCTGTCGCTGTCGACCTGGATCCGCGACTATCTCTACATCCCCATGGGCGGCAACCGCCTGGGCGTCTGGAAGACCTATCGCAACCTGCTCATCACCATGGGCATCGCCGGTCTCTGGCACGGCAGCGACAGCTGGAACTTCCTGCTGTGGGGGCTTGCGCACGGCCTGGCGCTGGCCGTGGCGCGCGCCTGGGGCGAGGCTGGCTGGAAGCTGCCCCCCGAATGGCTGTCGCGCGTGCTGACGCTGCTGTTCGTGATGCTGGCCTGGACGCTGTTCCGCGCCATCACGCTGGAAGAAGCCGCGAACATGTATCGTGGCCAGTTCGGGCTGAACGGCATCCCGCTGGGGGATGCGCTGACGCTCGCGCTGCGTCCCGCCCATTACCTTGCTGCTGCGCTGGGCCTGGTGTGCGTCGTCTTCCCCGTCTGGCAGGCGTGGGCGGCGCGCCTGCGCCTGCCGGGCGCGGTGCTTTACCTGGCCGGCCTGTGGCCGCTCGCCGGTTTCCTGCTGTCGTTCAGCCTGATCGCCAGCCGTGGCGCGGTACCTTTCCTGTACTTCCAATTCTGATGCGCGACGACCTCCCTCCTTCGACGGCGAAACCGCCGCAACAGAAACCCAGCTGGCTGGCCCGGCTGGTCAGCCCCTTCGCGGGCTACAGCCTGCTGGCCTTCATGGTCGCGGGCCTTGCGTCCAACGGCTATACCGTGCTGGCCGATGATCGCGAACTGCTGCCCGAGGACCAGGGCTGGGCCGCCTTCGTGGACGGCAAGCTTACCCGCGGCATCGCCGACAACCTGGCCGGCACGCCCCTGCCCAAGGCCTTTGCCGACGTCCAACGCGGCGCGGGCTGGCTGTTGATGCACGACCTGGGCGACCGCGTGCGCCAGGGCTGCCCGGGCTGGCTGTTCCTGGCCGAGGAGTTGGCCATTCATCCCGGCCGGGAGCAGAACGCCGCGGCTCGCGCCAAGACCGTCCTGGCGGTGCAGGAGAGGCTGAAGGCCCGCGGCATCGCACTGGTGGTGGCCGTGGTACCAGACAAGAGCCGCATCGAACATGAACGCCTGTGCGGCCTGCAGCGCTCGGCCCTCCTGGGCACGCGGGCGGCGGACTGGACCGCGGGCCTGACGGCCGCGGGGGTGCCCGCCATCGACCTGGCCACGCCCATGGCGGCCTTGTCTCAGCAAGGCGAGCCCTTCCTGCGCACCGACACGCACTGGACCGAAGCCGGCGCCCAGGCCTCGGCGCGCTACGTGGCCGCGCAGTTGCGCGCGCTGTCGCTGGCGCCCTCGCCCGACCAGACCTACACCATCGAGCAGGGCGAGCCTGCCTGGCGCCCGGGCGACCTGGTGCGCCTGGCCGGCCTGGACTGGCTGCCGCGCACATTGCAGCCCGAGGCCGAGCAGGCGCGCGCCAGCACCATCACGGCAGCCGCCGCGGCCGACGGCGCAACCGACGACGATCTCTTCGGCGACGCCAAGCTGCCGCGCGTCACCGTGATAGGCTCGTCATTCTCCCGTACCTCGAACTTCGTGCCTTTCCTGGCCGATGCGCTGGGCACCGACGTGGCCAACTTCGGCCGCGACGGCGGCAAGTTCGCCGGCGGCCCGAATGCCTATTTCGCCAGCCCGGCCTTCAAGCAGACGCCCCCGCGCCTGATCGTGTGGGAGATTCCGGAGCGTGACCTGCAGTCGCCGGTGGCGGGTGAGACGGTGAACCTGCCCTAAGCCAAAACCTGACTGGCCAGGCAAAAGGCAAAAGAAAAGCGCCGCGAGAATCGCGGCGCTTTTACCATCCGGACGTCACGGAGCCGGCTCTGCCGGTCCGTGGACGCGCCCCTGGGGGAAGCGCGTCAGCGCTTCGGGGGGGCCTTACTACTCGCTTCGTAGAGCGGCATGACCTGCGCCGACGCCTGCTGCAGCTCATTGATCCGCGTCTCGGCCGAGGGGTGGGTGGACATGAACTCGGGTGGCGCCTTGCCGCCCGCCGCCGCGCCCATCTTCTGCCACAGCGTCACCGCGGCGCGAGGGTCGTAGCCCGCGCGCGCGGCCAGTTCCACGCCCATGCGGTCGGCCTCGGTTTCGTGGGTGCGGCTGTTGGGCAGCGTGAACATCACGTTGCTGAGCTGTCCGCCCAGGTCCGACGCGGCGCTGGAGCCGGTGGCGATGGCCAGCACCGATAATAGGCCGATGTTGGTCACCATCTGCTGCGACACGCGTTCACGGGCGTGCTCGCGCAGCGCGTGCGCCATTTCGTGGCCCATGATGGCGGCCAGCTCGGCATCGGTCGGCTTGATCTGGTTGACGAGTCCCGTATAGACGGCCATCTTGCCGCCGGGCATGCACCAGGCGTTGACCTCATCCACGCTCAGCACATGGACTTCCCAGTCCCAGCTGGCGGCATCGGGGCGGAACACACCCACCTGGGCCACCAGGCGCTTGGTGATGGCATTGACGCGCGCGACCAGGTTAGGATCGCGATCCAGCGCCTTCTGCTTGCGCGCCTCGTCGATGATCTGCGAATACTGCTGCCCCGCCTCCTGCACCAACTGCGCCTCGGGCACCATGCTGGACATGTATTGCGTGCGGTTCACGCCGATGCTGCCCGACTGGGTGGTGTTCACGCCTGCGCAGCCGCTCAGCACGGCCACGGCGGCCAGCGCCGCGGCACCCAGCATGCGAGAGTAAAGGGACATGTCGCTTCCTTCGATCAGGGACGTTCGGAGACATCGAGACACTGCGAGCGCCAGCGCAAGGCGTGGTCGATCAGCACCAACGCCAGCAGGGACTCGGCGATGGGCGTGGCGCGGATGCCCACGCAGGGGTCGTGCCGGCCCAGTGTCTGGACCATGACGGGATTGCCCGCGCGGTCGATCGAGCGGCGTTCGACACGGATGCTGGAAGTCGGCTTGATGGCCAGCGACACCGTCACGGCCTGGCCGGACGAGATGCCGCCCAGCACGCCGCCGGCGTTGTTGGTCAGAAAGCCTTCCGGCGTGATCTCGTCGCCGTGCTCGGAGCCGCGCTGCGCGATGGACTCGAAACCCGCGCCGATGGAGACGCCCTTGACGGCGTTCAGGCCCATCATGGCGTGCGCGATATCGGCATCCAGGCGGTCATAGAGCGGCTCGCCCCAGCCCGCGGGCACGCCTTCGGCGATCACCTCGATGCGCGCGCCGATCGAATCGCCGTCGCGCCGCAGCGCGTCCATGTAGGTCTCGAGCTCGGGCACGATGGCCGCGTCCGGCGCATAGAAAGGATTCTCCGGCACGTGCTCCCAGGACGTGAAGGGAATGCGGATGTCGCCAAGCTGGCTCATGTAGCCGCGCACCTGCACGCCATGCCGTTCGCGCAGCCACTTCTTGGCGATGGCGCCCGCCGCCACGGTGGGCGCCGTCAGGCGCGCCGACGACCGGCCGCCGCCGCGCGGATCGCGCACGCCGTAGCGCGACCAGTAGGAGTAGTCGGCATGGCCGGGACGGAACGTGTCGGTGATGTTGCTGTAGTCCTTGCTGCGCGCATCGGTGTTGCGGATCAGCAGCCCGATGGGCGTGCCCGTCGTGACGCCGTCGTAGACGCCGGACAGGATCTCGACCTGGTCGGCCTCCTGGCGTTGTGTGACGTGGCGCGAGGTGCCGGGCCGGCGGCGGTCCAGCTCGACCTGGATGTCTTCGGCCGACAGGGCCAGCCCCGGGGGGCAGCCATCCACGACACAGCCGATGGCCGGCCCATGGGATTCGCCGAAGTTCGTGACGCAGAAGAGCTTGCCTAGAGTATTGCCGGACATGGAATCGCAGGATGAGGCCGGACGGCAGGCGCCCGGCGTGGGAATCGGAGAATGGGGATTATTGCACCGCCTGGGCCTCGGCGGCCAAGAGATCGATCTTGTGGGCGGGCATGGGACGGCCCAGCAGGTAACCCTGCATCGCCTCGCAGCCCTGGTTTTCCAGGATACGGCGCTGCGCCTCGGTCTCGATGCCTTCCGCCACCACGGACAGCCCCAATGCGTGGCACATGGACAGCAGCGCCGCCACGACCTCGCGGCTGTTGCCATCGGACTCCAGCTCGGCGATGAACATGATGTCGAGCTTGAGCCAGTCGAAAGGCAGTTTGCGCAGGTGGGTCAGGCTGGAATACCCGGTGCCGAAATCATCCAGCGCCACGCTCACGCCGCCCGCCCGCAAGGTATCCAGCATGCGGGCATGGCGCTCGTAGTGGACGATGAGGATGGATTCGGTCACCTCCAGCACCAGGCGCCACGGCGCCAGGCCCGTGCGCGCCAGGATGGCGGCCACCCGCTCGGGCAGGTCGTCGTTCTGCATCTGGCAGACCGACAGGTTCACGTGCACCCGCCAGGGCACGGGCCAGCCGGCGGCCCGCCGGCACGCCTCTTCAAGTACCCAGTAGCCCAGCGGCACGATCAGGCCCGAACTCTCGGCAAGGCTGATGAACTCTCCCGGCGACACCAGTCCGCGCTCGGGATGACGCCAGCGCAGCAGCGCCTCGCAGCCGATGACGCGCAGGCTGCGGGTTTCACAGATCGGCTGGTAATCCAGGGAAAACTGGCTGAAGGACTCGTCGGCGACGGCATGGCGCAAGGCCTGTTCCAGCGCCTGGTGCTCGCCCTGGTAGGCCAGCATTTCCTGCTCGAAGACCTGCCAGGCATTGCTGCCACGGCTTTTCAGATGGCGCATGCCCACATAGAGGTTGCGCTGCAGGACCTCCACGGTGGCGCCGTGCTGCCGGTACAGCACCATGCTCACGCCGAACGTGGCCAGCAAGTGCTGGCCGACCAGCGCGTAGGGGCTGGACAGGGTTTCGTGCAGGCGAGTGGCGAAGGCCCGGGCCTGAGACGTGCTGGCGCCCGGCAGGAACAACAGGAATTCGTCCTGCGAGCAGCGCGCGACGATGGCCTGGGGCCTGCCCTGGATGTGCAGCATCAGGCGCCCCGCAATCTGCTGCAGCAGCGCGTTGGACTGATCCAACGGCAAGAGCGAGCTGTACTCCGTATAGTGATCCATGTTGATGAGCAACATGGCGGCCTCGCTGGGCGGGGCACCTTGCTCGTTCACCCACTTTCTGCAGCGGCGCTGGAACTCGTCCGCGTTCAGGGTGCCGGTGACGGCATCATGGATCAGAACATCGTGGTAGGCGCGCAGCCGGCGGACGTACCACCAGGACAGCAGCACCAGCACTACCGCGACGGACAACAAGAGCCATAAGGCGGGTAAATCAACCGTGCTCAAGGAACGCCCCGAATCCTTCGCTGGAACCAGCGTTTCCGGTTCCAACTGATCTCCCGGCGACAGCGAGACTGCCTGCCGGGGTGACTGTGTAACAGCGATTATGCATGAGTTTGAGTCAACCCCTAGACCCCGAAAAGCAGCCATTTTTACGTAAAAACCCTTGTTTTTCGGAAAATATGTGACGCTATTTGTATTTGTAAGCAACAATAAGACATTTTTCGTCGTTGATAGAAAGTCCCGTCACCCAGAAAATGCCGGGTTGCAGAAATCAATAGATGCGTTTTGCGCCAACGGGACACATTTGGGCACAATCGCGCCCTGGCGGCAGACTTGCGCCACGTCTGCAACGCCCTCGCCTGCCAGGCTCGCGCCCGGCCGGCGGCGGGGTGCATTCCCGCAACGACGAGAACACCGCCGGAAAAACGTCGTCCCTTCACCCAGATTCCCCAGCGATTGTCCAGCCGGCCAACCCAGTTCGATACCGCGGCCGTCTCGTTCCATTGGAGGTAGCAGGCATGACGTCACGTAGGACCGTACTGGTTGCCGGCGCATCGCTGCTGCTGCCCCTGGCTCCTGCCGCGCGCGCGGCCTGCCGCACCGCGGCCCTGAGCGCGACCCGCGATGCCGCCAGCTGTATCGTCCTGGACATCCACGGGCCGAAACGCCGCCCGGACGGCGTGCCGCTCGCCAGCCTGACGCTGGCCCAGCTCCAGGCCCTGCCCCAGACCACCATCCAGACGTCGCTGCCCCATGCGCTGCACGCCGTGAGGCGTGCCGTCTGGGAGGGCCCGTCGCTGTCGGACGTCCTGGCCGAGCAAGGCCTGCAAGCCGCCCAGAGCGTCTACGTCGAATCGCTGAGCGGCTATGGCGCCGACCTGCCTTCCGAGGACCTGCGCGCGTACTCGCCCATCCTGGCCTGGCGCCGCGACGGCCAGGCACTTGCCGTGCGCAACAACGGGCCGCTCATCGTCATCTACCCCTTCGACAGCCACCCTGCCCTGCGCGGGGATATCCGTTACCTCCAGCGCATCGTCTGGCAGGTGCAGGCGCTGACGGTTCATTGATGCCTGGCTTCGATAACGCAGCATGATCCCCCAGCCCAATCCCGCGCCGGACCAGAATTCCCCGGCCCTCCCGCCATTGCGTCATCCGCGATGGCTCACGGTGGTGCTGTCGATCCTGCTCATCTCCATGGCCGGCCTGACCGTCCTGGCGACCATCACGCTGCGCGACCACGCGCGTGAACTCGCCGAGCCCAGCCTCAGCAGCGACTTCCTGGTGTCCTACCAGATCGCCACGGAAGTGAACCTGCTGATCGACACCGCGCGCGCGGTGCGCGCCCATGACAACAAGGCCACCGAACTGGTGCTGCGCCTGGAAGTGCTTGCCAGCCTGCTGGAGCCCGCCATGGACGCCCCCCGGGCCCAGGCGCTGCTGCTGGAAGAACTGCCGCAGGCCCGTGACCTGCTGTCCTCGCTGTCCGACCTCATCATCCCGTGGTATGCGCAGATGCAGGTGGCCTTCACCGAGCAGACGGACCGCGGCGTTGCCGAGGACATCCTGGGCAATGCCGGCACCCTGCGTTCGCTGGCGGACCGGCTGGTCAGCCTGATCCACCTGGAACAGGGCAGCATGCGCGACCTGAACCGGCAACGCCTGCATGGCGGCTTCTACCGTTTGGAATGGACCATAGCCGGCCTCATCACCGGGAGCGTCGTGCTGGCCGTCTGGCTGCTCGTGCTGAACTACCAGTCGCGCCAGTTCGGCTCGCGCCTGGCCCAGGCCAACGCCCGCCTCGAATCCGCCGTGGCACAGCGCACGCAGGAGCTTGCCTGGCTGGCGAACACCGATCCCCTCACCGAGCTCAAGAACCGCCGGGCGTTCATGGAGGTGGGCGAGGCGCTCATCATGCAATGCCGGCGCTATCCGCATCCGCTGTCGGCGCTGCTGATCGACATCGACCACTTCAAGAGCATCAACGACCGCTACGGGCATCACCTGGGTGACGAGGCCATCCGCCAGGTGGCCGACGCCATGACCGCGGCGCTGCGCGAGACGGACGTGACCGGCAGGCTGGGCGGCGAGGAGTTCGCCGTGCTCATGCCCCACACCGACCTGACCGCCGCGCTGCAGGCCGCCGAACGGGTACGCCACGCGGTCGCGCAACTGCGCATCCCCACGCCCTCCTCCACGCCGATCACGCTCACGATTTCCATCGGCGTGGCCGGGTACGAACACGGCATGTCGCTCGACATCCTCGTCATGCATGCCGATCTGGCGCTTTACCGCGCCAAACATGACGGCCGAGACCGCATTCGCACATATGGAGCGGATATCATGACGTCCTATGAAGCAAGCTGAGGCTCCCTGCGCTGCCCGGGAGGGCGGCCTCGACGCCAGACGCTGTTGATCCCGGGCCCGGATGCGCGCGCGCCTGACGCGCCGCGCGGAAGATCAAGAATATGGGCTTACTCCGAGACCTGACCCTGAGCGTCGCCACCGTGGTGGTCGTCGTGGCCTGCGGCTCGTTCGCCTTGGGGTTGCACACCGTCCACAGCTTCCTGGAAGAGTCGCTGACGCATCGCACGCGGGCCGAGGCGGCATTGCTGACCCGCCGGCTGGGCGAACTCGGCGCCTCCGATGCCGTGCCGCTGCTGGACCAGGTCTTCGATGCCTACGGCTATCGCCAATTGAGCCTGCGCGCGGCCGAAGGCGACACCGTCTTCGAGGCCTCGCGGCCTGCCGCCGCCGGCCAGGCGCCGCAATGGTTCGAACGTCTCGTCCCGCTGGCCGTCCCGCCCGTCACCCTCGCCGTTCCCACCGGCCCCTACCAGGGCGGCATGCTCAGCCTGTCCGCCGATGACAAGCCGGGCCGCGACCGGCTCTGGCAAGGCGCCAAGTCGCTGGGCCAACTGGCGGCCGCCACCCTGGCCTGCGCCCTTCTCATCGCCATCCTGACGCGCCGCCTGCTTGCCCGCACGCTCAGCAGCCTGGGCCGCACCGTGCAACAGTGGACCGAGCGCGGCAATGGCACCAAGCATCCCCTGCCCCCAGAACTGCAACCCGTCGGCGCCGCCATCGACCAGTTGCAGGCGCAGGCCCGCGCGCGCATCGCCCAGCACACCCAGACCATCGAGACGCTGCAGGAAGAACTGGAAGTCGACCCCATCACCCGCCTGCCCAACCGCAAGCGCTTCCTGGCCGCGCTGCACCAGGCCGTGCTGCCGCGCGTGACCGGCGAGGAAACGGTCAGCGCCCATGGCCACGTCGTGCTGTTCCGGCAGCGCGACCTGGCCAGCATCAACCAGCACATGCCTCGCCAACTGACCGACCAGTGGCTGCGCGGGGTGACGGACCGCGTGCGGGGCCTGCTGCCGGGCGCGGGCACGCAAGCGCTGCTGGGCCGCCTGAACGGCTCTGATTTCGGCCTGCTGCTGCCCAGCATGGAACCCGCCGACGCCTTGCGGCTCAGCGAGCAACTGCGTATTGCACTGCGCGGCTGCCGTGTCGCCATCGACGAGGCGGGCGCCCTGTGCCGCTGGGCCCTGACGCTGACCGCCTATACCAGTGCCGACACCCCTGCCCGCATCCTGGCCCGGCTGGACCACGGCCTGATGCGCTCGGAAAGCGCCGGTGAGGAAACCATCGCCGCGTCCTCGCCGCGTCCGCCCGCCTTTGCCTCGGCGTCGGGTGAATACGCCTGGAAGGACACCCTGCTGACCGCGCTGGACCAGCACCGCTTCTCGCTGGCCACCAGCCGACGCGAGCTGCAGGACGGCACCCTGCTGCGCCACGAGGCCTCTCTGACCTTGCACGACCCGCGCAACGAACAGGCCGTGCCGGCCCAGACCTTCATTCCCGCCGCCATCCGCCTGGGCCTGGCCTCGGACTGCGACATCCAGGCCGTCCGGCTGGCGCTGGACTGGCTGACCCCTGACCGGGGCGAGCTTGCGACATTGCTGTCGCTGGCATCGCTGGGCCAATCCCGCTTCCTGCCGCGCCTGCAGCAGATGCTGGAAGACCGTCCGGCGCAAGCCGCCAGGCTGCTGCTGGAAATCGACGCGCATGGCCTGGTCGATCACTATGCGGACGTGCGTTCGCTGTGCGACCTGGCCACCGCCACCGGCGTGCGCATCGGCCTGCGCCGCCTGACGCGGCAGTTCGGCGCCATGGCGCATCTGCACCACCTGCCGCTCAGCTACATCAAGCTGGACGCCGATTTCGTCGACGGCCTGCCCGACAGCCCGGGCAGCCGCCACCTGGCCAGCTCGGTCGCGCAGACGGCCAATGCCCTGGGCATCGCGGTGCATGCCACGCTGCCGGCCAATGCCGCGCTGCGCGACTGGCTGCAGGACCTGGGCATCACCATCGTCGTCGAACGTCCCGCCGTGGAGGACACGGCATGACTCCCGAAATGCCGTTGAGTGCGCACGCGCCGCTGGACATCGCCATGATGCTGGGCTGGCTGGCCTGGCTCCTGCCGGGCCTGTTCCTTGGCGCGTTCCTGGCCCTGGGCACGCGCGCCCGGCGCCAGCCGCAAGCCGAATGGCTGGGTCTGCTGGCGCTGGTCACGCTGGAATTCCTGGCCGTGCTGCTGCTGCCGCCACCGCCCGGTTGGCTGGCGCTGGCCCTGCCGCCGGCCATTGCCGCGCTGGGCGTGCGTCACGCTCCCGGCCTGCCCCGCAACGGCTTGCTGGCGCTGGGCTTGAGCTACCTGGCAAACCTGCCCGCGATGGCCGCCAGCAGCGGCCTGATGCCCGCGCACGAATGGACCCTGTTCGTGTGGCATGCAGGGCTGGCCCTGCGTGCCCTGGCATGCCTCGGCATGGCCCTGCAGGCCGCACCCGCGCGTCTCGTCCCACCGATGCGCCACGTGCCCGCGCCGCCCCACGCCGGCCTGGCCGAAGCCGAGGAATGGGCCACCGCCGTGCACGCCCACCGCCAGGCCGGCAGCCTGCTCGCGCACGAACTGCGCGCGCCGCTTTCCACGCTGGACTCGGCGGTCCAGGCCCTGGCGCTGGCCGTCTCCGACGATGACGAACACGCGCGCGCGCGGCTCGCGCGCATGCGCCGCGCGGTGCAGCGCGTGACGGAGCTGACGGGGAATTTCCTGGGCAGCGGCATGCTGGGCGAACGCCTGCTCCAGCCGCGCACGGCGTCGCAAGACCTTGGCAGGCTCGCACGCGGCACGGCCCTGCAGATGCAGGCCGACATGGCGCATCCGCTGGACATGCCCACCGAGGGGCACGCGGTGGCCGTCTGCGACGCGGTGCTCTGCGCCGAAGTGCTGCGCAACCTGCTGCACAACGCCGCCAAATATTCCTCCGCAGATCAGCCCATTTCACTGCGCTGGGGCACGGACGAAGCCGCGGGCCAGGCCTGGGTGTCGGTGGCTGACCGCGGCCCGGGCATCGGCGAAGAGGAACTGGCGCGCATCTTCGAGCCGCACTACCGGCGGACGGCGCACAGGGAAACCAAGGGGATGGGCGTGGGCCTGTACCTGGCCCGGGAAATGTGCCGCCGCCAGCGCGGCGAACTGAGCGTGCAGAGCCGTGACGGCCACGGCTCGGTATTCACCCTCCGCCTGCCGATGGCGCAGGCGGATACGTCGGATCAGGTCGCGAAGACGTAACCCTGGCCGCGCACCGACAGCACCGGCACCTTCATGCCGACAGACTGCGCCTTCGCGCGCAGGCGGCTGACCAGCACATCGATGCGCCGCAGCTCGAAGTCGTTGGGATCGCCCGGATTGAAGATCTCGGACAGGGTCTGGCGGCTGACCACCGTGCCCGCGCTTTTCAACAACGCACCGATGAAGATGCGCTCCTGGGCGCTGAGATGCAGCGTGGTGCCGTCGGGGGCAGTGAGGATCCAGCCGCCATCCTGCAGCGACCAGCTGGGCGACGGCACGGCGCGTGCGGGCGTGGGGCTCGACGGTTGGCGAACCACGCCGGCCATGCGCATGCGGCGCGCCAGGCTGCGGATCACCGAGCTCAGCTCCAGCATGTCGACCGGCTTGGTCATGTAGATGTCGGCGCCGCCCTCGAGGCCGCGGACGCGGTCTTCCAGCGCGCCACGGCCTGTCAGCATGACGATGCCCACGGGGTGGTGGGCACGCAGGCGCGTGGCGACGGTGAAGCCGTCTTCACCGGGAACGTTGGCATCCAGCAGCACGACATCGCAGGGCTCGACTTCGAACTGGCCCAGGAAAGACGCGGAATCGGCGCAGGAGAAAGACACATGGAAGCCGAAGCCGCCCAGGCCCAACGCCAGTTCTTCACGGAAGTCGTCATCGTCCTCGAGCAGTCCGATGCGGAGTAGGTCTTCGGAAAAATGCGGTTGCACGAAAGAGGATATCCGGATCTGCGCTGACGACAGGGCGCACGGTGACGCCTACGCTTTTTCTTCCCAGACCGAAGGGAAGATGACAGATTTTAACATTTTGATGGGTTCGGAAGCGAGTCAGGACTGACCCGAATACAGAAAGTTAACGCAACCATTTCCCTGGATTGCTCCTTTCCGGAGCCCATCAGGATGAACAGCTGACCTCGAGGTCCGAAGCCCAATCCGGGGCAAGAGCCGCATATTCCTTAGCATTTTCATGTGCTTGCCAAGGATTTCGCAGCACACGCAGCAGATTGTCCAGCTCCCCGGCGTCTCCCTCCGCCGCCGCCCGGATCGCGATTTCGGCCAGATGGTTGCGTAAAACATACAGGGGATTGTTACGGTTCATGACTTCGACACGCTCGGCAGGGTTGCGCCCATCGCGTGCCAGCCGTGAGGCGTACTGCGCGAGCCAGGCCTGCGTGGCCTCGCGGTCGATGAAGAGATCCAGGAACGGGGCGGCCTGGCCCTCGGGCGCCAACGCAAGCCGGCGGAAGGTCTGCGTGAAATCGGCGCGCGAGCCGTGCATGAGGCGCAGCAGTTCATCGAACAAGGCTTCGTCCTCGGGTTGCCATTGCGCCAGCCCCAGCTTCGCGGCCACCCGGCCATGCCAGCGCGACAGGAACGCCGCTTCATAGCCGTCCAGGGCCTCGCCCAGCGCGTCTTCCTGCCCGGGTACCAACGGGTGCAAGGCCGTGGCCAGCCGCTGCAGGTTCCAGTGCGCCACGGAGGGCTGCACGTTCCAGGCATAGCGGCCCTGGCTGTCGGTGTGGTTGCAGATGTGGCCGGCATTGAAGCCGTCCATGAACCCGTAGGGACCGTAATCGAGCGTCAGGCCCAGGATGGACATATTGTCGGTGTTCATGACGCCGTGGCAGAAGCCCACCGACAGCCAGTCCGCCATGAGCGTGCCGGTGCGCCGCGTGACCTCGGCCAGCATCCGCACGACTTCGGCGCCGGGCACCTGCGGCTCGCCCGCCGGCGCCTCGCGGCACTCGGGATAGAAGGTATCGATGACGTAGTCGGCCAGGACGCGCAGGTTGGCCATGTCCTTGCGCGACGCCCAGTGCTCGAAGGAACCGAAACGCACGAAGCTGGGCGCCATGCGCGTCACCACCGCCGCGGTCTCGACGGTTTCGCGCACCACGGCATCGTCCGACACCGCGATGGCCAGCGCACGCGTGGTGGGGATGCCCAGTCCATGCATGGCCTCGCTGGCCAGGTATTCGCGCACCGAGGAACGCAGCACCGCACGCCCGTCGCCCATGCGCGAATAGGGCGTGAGGCCGCTGCCCTTCAACTGCAGCTCCCAGTTGCCCGACGGGCCTTGCACCTCGCCCAGCAGATGCGCGCGTCCATCACCCAGCTGACCCGCCCACACGCCGAACTGATGGCCGCTGTAGACCGCCGCCAGCGGGTCGCCGCCCGGCAGCGGCGCACTGCCAGACACCACCGCCAGGAACTCGGGCGTCTGCAAGGCGGCCGGATCCAGGCCGATCAGGGCGGCGGCGTCGGCATTGGCGTGCAGCAGGCGCGGCGCATGCTGGAACGGCCTGGGCGCGAGCCGGGTGTAGAAGGAATCGGGCAGCGCGGCAAAGCTGTTGCGCAGGGAAAGCTGATCGAGGGTCTTGGCGAGGGTCATGAGCGATGCGCCTTGCGGGCCGCGCGCTTGGCGGGCCGCACGTAGAAGATGGCAGACAGGAAGAACGCCAGCGACAGCACGATCTCGATCGCGGCCAGCGTCACGGAGGGTCCGGGCGGATCGGACATGAACCGCACCACCCCTTCCATCAGATACAGCAGGCTCAGCATGGAGGCCCACTGCATGGTGTAGAGGTTACCGCGCAGCACGCCGCGCAGTGGAAAGGCCAGCGGCAGCGCCTTCAGCAGCAGCCAGGAACCACCCGGGCGCAAAGGCGCCAGCACGGTTTCCCAGGCGACGCACAGCACGATGAGCGCGAGCAGTGAAATGGCCGCGATGCGGCGCAAGGTGGGGTTCAGCGAGATGTCCATGCTGCTATTATCGCGCGATGGAACACCCCGCAGCGCCGGTAGACCGGACCCTCGCGGTCCCCGCCGCCCACGCCTCCCTGAGCTGGAGGGAGCGGGCTGGCAGCCTGCTGCGCTTCCTGGGCAAGCGCGCCGACGAGGAAAGGCTGCTGCAGGTGGCCTCCAGCCTCACCTTCACCACGGTCCTGGGCGTCGTGCCGCTGCTCGCCGTGGTGCTGTCGCTGTTCACCGCCTTCCCCCTTTTCAACGATTTCCGCGTTGCCCTGGAAGACTTCCTGACGAACAACCTGATGCCGCCCGCCGTGTCGGACAACATCATGGACCACCTGAACCAGTTCGCCCAGCAGGCCTCGCGCCTGACGACCATCGGCGGCGCGTTCCTGGTGGTGACGTCGCTGATGCTCATCATGACCATCGACATGGCCTTCAACGACATCTGGCGTGTGACGCGCCAGCGCCCGCTGGCGCAGCGCGCATTGATCTATTGGGCCGTGATCACCCTGGGCCCCGTGCTGGCGGGCGCCAGCCTGTGGACGACGTCGGTGCTGGCGCGCGAGTCGATGGGCCTGGCCGGCGACACCATGTCGCGGGCCCTGGAGCTCACGCTGTCCTACGTGCCGATCGCGCTGACCGCCATCGGTTTCGCCGCGCTCTATGTCGTGGTGCCCAACCGCAAGGTGGAATGGAAGGATGCGCTGGCGGGGGGCGCCTGTACCGCGCTGCTGCTGGAGCTGACCAAGCGCGGCTTCGCGCTCTACATCACCAAGTTCCCCACCTATACCGTCATCTACGGCGCCTTCGCCACGGTGCCGGTGTTCCTGCTGTGGATCTACCTGTCCTGGCTGGCGGTACTGCTGGGAGCGGCCATCGCGGCCATCCTGCCCTATCTGCGCATGGGGCGCTGGGACATCAACCGGCGCCCGGGCGCGGAATTCATCGACGCGCTGGCGGTGCTGCGCGCACTGTACTCGGCCCGCAACCAGGGCCAGGCGGCACGCGACAGCACCGACCTGGCGCGGCAACTGCGGCTGCACCCGGATGAACTGGCGGACGTCATGGCCACCCTGACCTCGCTGGGCCTGGTCTCGCGGGTCCAGACCCGCAATCGCGAAAGCTGGGTGTTAAGCTGCGACCCGCAGGCCGCCACCCTGGCCCCGCTGGTGGACCGTTTCCTGATCGATCGCGGCCAACGCCGGCTGGAAAACGAACCCGAAATCCTGGAAACCATCGCCCCGCTGCTGGCCGGGGGCGTGAGCATGCCGCTGGAAGCGCTGCTCAGGCCCGCCGCCCCGCAAGCCGCCGGCACGACTGGCGCCCCGACGGATTCCCGCTCAAAATCAACAATATCGAAGGCGCCGGACGACGCCACGGAGGAAAACCATGCTCAAAGTCATTGAAATCCTGCGGGTCAAGGGCAAGACCCTGTACACCGCCAGCCCCGACGTGCTCGTCACCGAGGCCATCCAGACGATGAGCACGCAGGACATCGGCTCGCTGGTCATCATGGAGCACGGCAACCTGGCCGGCATGCTCACCTTCCGCGAAATCATCCGCCATCTGCACAAGAGCGGCGGCGTCGCCGGCGACACCACCATCCGCGCCATCATGGACGACGCGCCGGTCAGCGTGACGCCCAACACCAGCGCCGACGAAGTGCAGCGCCTGATGCTGGAAAAGCACGCCCGCTACATCCCGGTCATGGACGGTCCGATGCTGCAGGGCGTGATTTCGTTCTACGACATGGCGCAGGCCATCGTCGCGGCCCAGCGCTTCGAGAACAACATGCTGAAGGCCTACATCCGCGACTGGCCCGGTGACTCCCGCGAGGAAACGCCCGCCACCTGAGCGGCACGGCGCGGGGCCCGGGCCGCCCTTCAGGCGGGCACCGCGACCAGGCCGCGCCAGGCCTCGGCCAGCAGGGCCGGATCGTTGCTGGCCAGGCGCTTCTGGTCGGACAACACGCGGCGCCACTCCCGCGCGCCGGCACGGCCATTCACCAGCCCCAGCATGGGCCGGGTCATCATCCGCAAGGGCATGCCGCGCGCCGTCTGGGTGGCGGCATACACGCGCATCGCCTCCACCACCGCGGCATCGTCCAGCAGGGCGTCGCCGGGCCACCAGATCCGCGACACCTCCGACAGCACGCGCGGCTGGTGCCATGCCGCCCGGCCCAGCATCACGCCGTCGAACCCCGTCAGTTCCGCCACGGACTGCGCCGCATCGGCCAGCCCGCCATTGAGCACCATGGTGCAATCCGGAAAGTCACGCTTGAGCTGGCGCGCGGCCTCGTAGCGCAGCGGCGGCACTTCGCGGTTGTCCTTGGGCGACAGCCCCTTCAGGACGGCATTGCGCGCGTGCACGATGAAGACGCGGCAACCCGCGTCATACAGCGTGCCCACGAAATCGCGCACGAAGGCATGGGAGTCGTCGTAGTCCAGGCCCAGGCGATGCTTGACCGTGACGGGCACCGACACGGCGTCCTGCATGGCTTTCACGCAATCGGCCACCAGGGGCGCCTCGGCCATCAGGCACGCGCCGAAAGCGCCCTTCTGGACCCGCTCGGACGGGCAGCCGCAATTGAGATTGATCTCGTCATAGCCCCACCGCTCCCCCAGCTTCGCCGACTCGGCCAGTGCCTCGGGGTCGCTGCCGCCCAATTGCAGCGCGACCGGATGCTCGGTCTCGTCGAAGTCCAGGTGGCGCGGCACGTCGCCATGCAGCAGCGCGCCCGTGGTGATCATCTCGGTGTACAGCCGCGCGCGCGGCGCCAGCAGGCGATGGAACACCCGGCAGTGGCGGTCGGTGACGTCGATCATGGGCGCCACGCACAAGCGCCAGGGGGAATCGGCCGGCAGCCCTTGGGCGGCGCCAGGCGATGAATCTGTAAGAGTCTGATTTTCCAGCATTTTGTGATTTTAGCAGGGGCAGGAACCGGCACCTGGGCTCACCAAGCCGCCCCCAAGTGGGCATCGCGCCACACCGTCGTCGGCGCGGGCACGCGCCATGCTCGACCTTACTCGATTATCAAAAACTGGCAGCCATTAATCATCTTCAGATAATCACCGCCATTTTCCGCCAAAACCATCGACATAATCCATCAATCTCTTGGTTCAAACCAGAACCAGCGCTGGCGCGGCTTGCAGGGCAGCATGTTCGCGAGCTCCCGATCTCCGGAACTGCCCGGTCAATACTGCGATTTCCTTGAAATTGTGGAGATAATCTCGCCATACAGTATGCGCACCCGTCATGCCGCGTGCCGGTTTCCGCTTGCGGCGGGGCCGACGTTGCGACGGGGAGGACCGTTGTCCTCCGCTTCACCTTCGACGCAAACATCACGGAAAGAGGTACGCCGCCATGCGAAAGAACCTGCCCGTCACGGACCAGGAATTCGTCCTGCAGGACGACCAGTACCTGATTTCCAAGACCGACCTGAAGGGCCGGATTACGTACTGCAATCCGGCCTTCCTGGCCATCAGCGGGTTCTCGCGCGAGGAACTGCTGGGCAAGCCGCACAACATCGTGCGCCACCCGGACATGCCGCCCGCGGCCTTCGCCGACATGTGGCGCACCCTGCAGGCCCGCAAGCCCTGGCTGGCGGTCGTGAAGAACCGCCACAAGCACGGCGGCTTCTACTGGGTCCTGGCCAATGCCATGCCCGTGATCGAGGACGGCGAGGTCACCGGCTACGCATCCGTGCGCGTCAAGGCCAGCCCCGAGCAGATTGCCGACGCCGAACGGTTCTACGACCAGATCAATCGTGGCCAGACCGGCGGCTTTACCTTGCGCCACGGCCAGCGCGTGCCTGCCGGCTGGCGGCGCGCGCTGCATGCCCTGGCCTTCCCGCTGCGCGGCGGGCTGCGCCCCGCGCTGCTCCGGCTGGCACTGGCGGCCAGCGCCATGGCGGCGGTGCCCACCTGGCTGGCCGCCAGGCCACGGGAACCCGCCATGCAGGCGCTGTACTGGGGGATCTACGCGGTGGCGGCACTGGCGCTCATCGGCACCGCCCTGTCCCTGGCCCGCCGCGTCACGGCGCCCCTGGCCGTCGCCGAGGAAGTCGCGCGCCAGATCGCCGCCGGCAACCTCGTCAACGAGGTCCACAGCGGTTCAGGCGGAGAGATGCGCAAGCTCTATTTCTACCTGGACCTGATGCGCAAGAGCCTGATCGGGATTTCCTCCGAGGTCATGCACAAGACCTCGGATCATGCCCGTACCATCGGCGACCTGCGCACCAGCAGCCAGAGCCTGGCCGAGCGCACCGACGCGCAATCCAGCTCCCTGCAGGACACCGCGGCCAGCGTGGAACAACTGGCCGAGACCGTCACGCGCAATGCCGAGAGCGCCCAATCGGCCACGCAACTCACCCAGGAAAGCCGCGAGGTGGCGGGCCAGGGCAGCGAAATCGTCGGCCGGCTGGTGGCCACCATGCAGGAATTGGACGACAGTTCGCGCAAGATCTCCGAGATCGTCACGCTGATCGAGGGCATCGCCTTCCAGACCAACATCCTGGCGCTGAATGCCGCGGTGGAAGCCGCCCGCGCCGGCGAACAGGGCAAGGGCTTCGCGGTGGTGGCGGGCGAGGTGCGCAGCCTGGCGCAGAAATCCAGCCAGGCTGCCAAGGAGATCAAGGTGCTCATCGACGAATCGGTCTCGCGCATGTCCACCGGCGCGCAGCAGGCAGGCCAGGCGGGCCACAGCATGCGCGACATCCTGCAGTCGGTGGAGCGCGTGAGCGGGCTGATGGAGGAAATCTCGCGGGCGTCCGCGGAGCAGTCGCTGGGCGTGGAGCGCATCAGCGTGGCGGTGAACCGCATGGACGGCATCGGCCAGCAGAACGTCACGCTGGTCGGCGAACTGGCGCACGCGGCCGAGCACCTGGGCCACGAGTCGGCGTCGCTGATGGAGGCGGTGGGCGTCTTCAAGGTGACGGGGGCGCCCCGCGTGGAGACGCCCCGCGTGGAGACGCCAAGGCCGGTGCCCGTGCGCGCCGCGCTGCCCGCCCCGCGCGAGGAATGGGAAGACGAACGCTATTGACCCCGCGCACGCCAGGACTGGCGGCGCGCGCCCGCCAGTCCTGCGCCACGGATGCCTGCCAGCGCAAACGCCAGCAATTGCTCGACCAGCGTCTCGGGCGGCTGGCGGAACAGGGGCTGCAAGGGCGTATCCAGCTTGCGGTCGACCACCAGCATCAAGAGGCAGGGTGCGGCCACGCCCAGCACGCAGGCCGTGAGGCGCGGATCGTCCAACGCCATTCCCGCCAGCTCGGCCACGATGCGCGACAGCATGCCGAACTTGGGATGCGACTCCTCGCACAGGATGTCCGACAGCACCGGCGACGGCGACAGCACTTCGCGCGCCCAGACCCGCGTGGGCCAGTTGTCGGCATCGACCGTGCTGGTCACCAGGGCATGCAGGAAGCGCCTGAGCTTTTCCTCGGGCGGCAGCCCGCTTTCCGCCAACTGCGTCAGGAAGTCCATGCTGACCAGGCGCTGGTGCACCTCCTTCAGCACCGCGCGGTACAGGCCCTCGCGCCCGCCGAAGTGATAGTTGACCGCGGCCATGTTGGTGCGCGCGCGCTCGCAGATCGACTTGCTGGTGGTATCGCGAAAGCCGCGCTCGGCAAACGCGCGGCCGGCTGCCTCCAGGATGCCCGCGCGCGTGGCCTCGCCGTCGGCGCGACCGGGGCGGTCCTTGCGAGGCGAGGCGGGTCTGGGCGGCATGGCGTCTTGCTCTGGAGAAGAGAGTGGCTTAGCATAATTCAAATTCAGATTTGAATTAAACCCTGCGAACTGCACCGCGCTGCCTGGCACTCCGGCCATCCAGCACGTGCCCTCTTACGGCAGACGCGCGCCCATGAAGAAAACCGCCGCCCTCCTCGTCCTGGCCCTGGTCATCGCCGCGGGCGTCTGGTACGCCCTGCGCCCTGCTCCCGACACCGGCACGCTCACGCTCTATGGCAACGTCGACATCCGCCAGATTTCCCTGGCCTTCGACGGCAGCGACCGCGTGGCGAGGATGAACGTGGAAGAAGGCGACGCGGTGCGCGCCGGCCAGGTCGTGGCCGAACTCGACACCCGCACGCTGGCCTTGCAGATCCGGCAGGCCGAGGCGCAGGCAGCCGCCAGCGAGCAGGCGGCGCTGCGGCTCACCAACGGCACCCGGCCCGAGGAAATCGCCCAGGCCCAAGCCCAGGTGGCCTCCGCCCAGGCCGATGCCGACCTGGCCAACCAGCAACTGAAGCGCCTGCGCGGCATCGCCAGCAGCACGGGCGGGCGCGGCGTCAGCCAGCAGGACGTGGACAACGCCGCCTCGCGCCAGCGCGTGGCGCAGGCGCAGCTGGAAGACCGCCGCAAATCCCTGGACCTCGCCCGCATCGGCCCGCGCCAGGAAGACATCGCCCAGGCCCAGGCCGAACGCGACGCGGCGCGCGCCCAACTGGCGCTGCTGCGCCATCAGCTGGACCTGGCGCAACTGAAGGCGCCGCGCGACGCCATCGTGCGGGCGCGCCTGCTCGAACCCGGCGACATGGCCTCGCCGCAACGTCCCGCCTATACGCTGGCCCTGACCGATCCCAAGTGGATCCGCGCCTATGTGAACGAGCCCGAACTCGGCAAGCTGCGCCTGGGCATGACGGCCAGCGTGCTCACCGACAGCCACCCCGGCGAGCCCGTGGCCGGCCGCGTCGGCTATATCTCGTCGGTGGCCGAGTTCACGCCCAAGAGCGTGCAGACCGAAGACCTGCGCACCAGCCTGGTCTATGAAATCCGCGTGCGCGTGGACGACCCGCAGGACCGGCTGCGCCTGGGCATGCCCGCCACGGTGCAGCTCGACCTGACGCAGCAGCCGCAGCAGGACGGCGCCCCCGCCGCGAGCCCCGCCCCATGAGCCAGGCGCTGGCGATCGACGCCGCCGGTATCGGCAAGCGCTTCGTCGTCAAGGAGTCTGGCCAGGTCGTGCAGGCGCTGGATGACGTGTCGCTGCAGGTGCCCGCCGGCGCGCTCACTGCGCTGGTCGGCCCTGACGGCGCGGGCAAGACCACCTTCCTGCGGCTGGTTGCCGGCCTGATGACACCCCAGCAAGGCACCCTGCGCGTGCTGGACGAGGACGTGATCGCGCATCCCCAGCGCATCCAGGACCGCATCAGCTACATGCCGCAGCGCTTCGGCCTGTATGAAGACCTGAGCGTGCAGGAAAACCTGGACCTCTATGCCGACCTGCACGGCGTGCCCGCCGACGTGCGCCGCGGGCGCTACGACAAGCTGCTGGCGATGACCGACCTGGCGCGCTTCACCAGCCGGCCGGCAGGCAAGCTCTCGGGCGGCATGAAGCAGAAACTGGGGCTGGCCTGCACGCTGGTGCGCTCGCCCGAACTGCTGCTGCTGGACGAGCCCACCGTCGGCGTGGACCCGCTGTCGCGCCGCGAACTGTGGGAGATCGTCGGCCAGTTGATCCACGAAGAGAATCTGTCGGTCATCGTGGCCACGGCCTACCTGGACGAGGCGGAACGTTGCGCGCGGGTCCATGTGCTGCACGAAGGCAGGCTGCTGGCCGCGGGCGACCCCGCCGCCATCGCCCGGCACGCCCACGGCCGCTGCTTCGTGGCCACCCCCGCCAACGGCGAGCCCGCCCGCGAGCTGCAGGCCCGCCTGCTGGACGACACCGCCCGCATCATCGACGCGGTGCCGCAAGGCGGCGAGGTCCGGCTGATCCGCAGCGACGACACCGCCGCCCTGGACGCCTTGCGCGGCGCGGTCTTGCGGCCAGTGCCCGAAAGGCTGGAAGACGGCTTCATGGTGCTGTTGCGCGCACGCCATGAAGACGCCGACACCAGCGGCCCGGACGATCCGGGCATGCGCGCCGGCGAGGACACGGCCCAGGACGCCATGCCAACGGACCCGGACGACGAGGCGCTGGCCCAGGACCGCCCCGCCATCGAGGTTCGCGACCTCGTGCGCAAGTTCGGCGATTTCACCGCGGTCGATCGCACCACCTTTTCCGTCAGCCGGGGCGAGATCTTCGGCCTGCTCGGCCCGAACGGCGCGGGCAAGACCACCACCTTCCGCATGCTGTGCGGCCTCTTGCCCGCCAGCGGCGGCCACGCGCAGGTGGCCGGCATGGACTTGCGCACGGCGCGCGCGCGGGCGCGCCGCCATATCGGCTATGTCTCACAGAAATTCGCGCTGTACGGCAACCTGACGGCGATGGAAAACCTGCGCTTCTTCGGAGGGGCCTATGGCCTGCGCGGCAAGCGCCTGGCCCGGCGCATCGGCACGGTGCTCACGCAGTTCGGCCTGCATGGCCACGAGAACGCCCCCGCGGGCCAGTTGCCGGGCGGCACCAAGCAGCGCCTGGCCATGGCCGTGGGGCTGCTGCACGAACCCGACATCCTGTTCCTGGACGAGCCCACCAGCGGCGCCGATCCGCTGGCGCGGCGGCGCTTCTGGCGCAGCATCACCGCGCTGGCCGACACCGGCACCACCATCGTCATCACCACGCACTTCATGGAAGAAGCGGAATACTGCGACCGCATCGTGATCCAGGATGCCGGCAAGCTGCTGGCGCTGGGCACGCCCGCCGAGGTCAGGCAGCAGGCCGGCGAAACGCCCGACACGCGGCTGGACATGGAGCAGGCCTTCATCGGCATCGTCGAACAGGGCCGCCGCGCAAGGGAGGCCGCATGAGCGCCGCCCCCCACGCCGGCGACGATGCCGCACGCGGCTTCTGGCGACGCCTGGTCTCGCTGACGCGCAAGGAGTTCCGGCAACTGCTGCGCGACCGCAGCAACCTGCTCATCGGCATCGGCCTGCCCATCGTGCTCATCCTGATCTTCGGCTACGGGCTGTCGCTGGACGTGAAGCGCGCGGACCTCGCCGTGGCGATGGAGGACGTCTCGCCCGATGCGCGCGACGTGGTCTCGGGCCTGCAGGGTTCAAGCTATCTGCGCGTGCTGCCCGCCCGCTCACTGGCAGAAGCCAAGACCATGATGGACCGGCACGAGGTGGATGCGCTGGTGCACGTGCCCAGCGATTTCTCGCGCCGCCTGGCGGCGGGCGACGCGCAACTGCAGGTGCTGACGCAAGGCGGCGACCCCAGCCGCGCGCTCGTCATCCAGGGCTACGTGGACGGCGCCGTCGGCGCCTGGGCCCTGCAACGGGCCGACCGCGAAGGCGGCGCCGCCACGCAGGACGGCGTCCAGGTGGTGGACCGCCTGTGGTTCAACAGCGCCAACAACAGCACCTGGTATCTGGTGCCCGGCCTCATCGTGCTCATCATGACGCTGGTGGGCACCTTCCTGACCGCCCTGGTCATGGCGCGCGAATGGGAGCGCGGCACGCTGGAATCCCTGTTCGTCACGCCCGTGCACCCGGTCGAGATCCTGGTCGCCAAGATCATCCCCTATTTCTGCGTGGGGCTGCTGGGCCTGGCCCTGTGCCTGGTGGCCGCCCGGCTGCTCTTCGGCGTGCCGCTGCACGGCTCGCTGGGCGTGCTGCTGGTGGCCTCGATGCTCTACATGTTCGTCTCGCTGGGCATCGGCCTGCTGATCTCGGCCTTCACCAAGAACCAGTTCCTGGCCAGCCAGATCGCCATCCTGGCGAGCTTCCTGCCGGCCATGATGCTGTCGGGCTTCGTCTTCGACCTGCGCAACGTGCCCGCGGCGGTGCGCATCATCGGCCACATGCTGCCCGCCACCTATTTCATGGAGCTGGCCAAGTCGCTGTTCCTGGCCGGCAACCAGTGGGGGCTGATCGTGCGCAACTGCGCCATCCTGGCCGCCTATGCCGTCTGCCTGCTGGGCGCCGCGCGCCTGGTCACCCGCAAGAAACTGGATTGACACCCGGACTGAGCCATGCGCGCCTTCTTCGCTTTCCTCCAGCACCTGGGCAATCTCTGCCACAAGGAACTCCTGGCCATCTTCAAGGACCCGTCCAGCCGCGTGGTGCTGGTGATTCCGCCCATCCTGCAGGCCCTGCTGTTCGGCTATGGCGCCACCTATGACCTCACCAACGTGCCCTATGCCGTGCTGGACCAGAGCCGCGGCGCCTATTCCACCGAACTCATGGCGCGGCTGGACGGCACGGGCGTCTTCCACCGCGTCGCCACCCTGCAGAACAGCAGGCAGATCGCCGAGCCCGTCGACGCCGGCGACGCGCTGCTGGTCATCCATGTCCCCCCCGACTTCGAACGCAAGCTGACGAGCGGCGAGCCCGCGCCGCTGCAGATCATCCTGGACGGCCGCAACTCCACCACCGCGGGCGCCGCGGCCGGACAGATCCGCACCATCGTCGACGACTTCAACCGCCGCCACGGCATGGGCACGCAATTGCCGGTGACCGTGACGGCGCGCGCCTGGCACAACCCCAACCTGGAGACGCGCTGGAACATCGTGCCGGGGCTCATCGCCTCGCTCAGCATGATGCAGACCATGATGCTGGCGGCGCTGGCCGTGGCGCGCGAACGCGAGCAAGGCACCTTCGACCAGTTGCTGGTCACGCCCTATACCCCGATGATGATCCTGGCGGGCAAGGCCCTGCCGGCCATCGCTATCGGTCTCTTGCAATCCTCGCTGATCCTGGCGATTGCGCTGTATTGGTTTGCGATACCGCTATCAGGCAACCTGCTGGTGCTGTATGCGGGGCTGACCCTCTTCACCATTGCCGTGGTGGGCATCGGCCTGTCGGTGTCGGCACTGTCGGCCAACATGCAGCAGGCCATGCTCTACACCTTCGTGCTGCTGATGCCGCTGGTCCTGCTGTCTGGCCTGGCCACGCCCGTGCGGAACATGCCGGAGGCGTTGCAGATCGCGACCTACGTGAATCCGCTGCGCTTCGCCATCGACCTGGTGCGGCGGGTCTATCTTGAAGGCGCCTCGTGGTCGCTGGTGTGGCCGGACTTCATTCCCTTCATCGGGATTGCCGCCGTGACGCTGCCGCTGGCAGCCTGGCTGTTCCGGCACAAGCTGGCCTGATGCCTGCGCCGGCGCGCCGCGCCGGCTGCATGCGGCCCGGGTTCAGGCCCAGGCGGACGCGCGTGCGCGCAAGGCCAGCACCTTCAGCACGGTGGTGCCCAGCACCGACTTCATCACGCCGCCCAGCAGGAACGGCAGGATGCCATGCAGCCAGGCTTTGGTGGGGCCGATGGCCGCGGCCAGCCAGATGCCACCCAGCAACAGGCACACCACGTGACCCAGCAGGAATGCCCCCAGGGCCCGGATGGCGTGCTCGCCATTCCAGCCGCGCTCGACCAGCCAGCCCACCAGGCCGGCGGCCAGCGGGAAAGCCACCAGATAGCCGCCCGTGGGGCCGACGAAATGACGCACGCCGCCTCCGCCGTTGGACAGCAGCGGCAAGCCTGCCGCGGCCAGCACCAGCCACGCGATGATGACGATCATGCCCAGCCGCCAGCCCAGCAGCGCGCCGGCCAGCAACACGGCCAGGGTCTGCAGGGTCATGGGCACCGGCACCATCGGTACCGTCGCATAGGACGACAGGACCAAGGCAACGAAGGTCAGGACAAGCACGACGGCATGAACCAGCGGGGAGCGGCCTTGCAACCAGTAGGTGCGCGTAGCGGGCAGCGGCGGGCGCTCGGAGATCGAATTCATGGAGGCTCCAGGAAAGAGAATCGCAGCGTAACACTGTCCCTGTCCCGGCCGGGCGTCACACGCTTGCGTTGCCCCCGCGGCGATGCGCCGATGCGACACCGGGCCCGGCCCAGGTTCAGGCGGCGGCCTGCAAGGCGTCCAGGCACGCACGCAGATCCAGCGCGAAGCGCGCGGCGTGGGCGGGCTCGAGTTCCGCCACCGTCACGCGGATGGCCTGCACCGGCGTATCCACGCAAAAACTGTCGGCCACCCGCACCAGCCAGCCCAGCCGGGCCAACCGCTCGGCCACGTCGCGGCCCGCCACGGCCAGCGGCACCCACACATTCAGGCCATCGCCGCGCGACCACGACGCAATGCCTTGCGCGCGCAAGGCGTCGGCCAGCGTGCGCCGCCGTCGGGCGTAATCCTCGCGCGCCTCGCCGACCCGCTGGCTGTCCTGAGGCGAGGACAACAGAACGTGCGCCATGTCCTGCAGCACATGGCTGACCCAGACATTGCCCGGAGACAGCCGCAACCGCAGGCGGCGCGATGTTTCCGCGTCGCTGGCCACCACCGCCAGGCGCAGGTCGGGACCATGGCATTTCGACAGCGTGCGCACCAGCGCCCAATGCGCCGTCGCAGGTGCGATCAGGCTGCGGTAAGGCGTGGCGGACAGCGGCCCGAAATGATCGTCCTCGATGAGCAGCGCTTGCGGGAAGTCCGCCAGCACGCGGCGCAAGGCCTTGGCGCGCGCCGGGCTGAAACTCGCGCCCGTCGGGTTGTGCGCACGCGGCGTGCAGATCACCGCGCGCGCGCCCTGCGCCAGCGATTCGGCCAGCGCCTCGGGCCGCATGCCTTCCTCGTCCACCGGCACACCCACCGGCGCCAGCCCGACATGCCGCAAGGTGTTGAGGCTGCCAAGGAAGCACGGATCCTCCACCGCCACCCTGTCGCCCGGCGCCAGCCAGGCCGCCAGCAGGCGTTCCACCGCGTCCACCGCGCCATGACACAGGTCCAGCGCGTAGCCCGCGGGCGGGTCGTCGCCCAGCCAGCCGCGTGCGCTGCCGGCCAGGTCGGCATTCAGCGTGGGTTCGCCATACAGGCGCGGCGCGGCGGCCACCGCCCGGCACACGCGCGCCATGTCGGGCAGCCAGGCCGCCGCGGGATTGCCGCTGGCCAGATCGGTCAGCGGCGAGCCGGGCAGGCTGCCCTCCTGCTCGCCCGGCCCCTGGGCAGGCCGGATCGAGGTGCCGTGCCGGCCTTGCGTGATGGCGATGCCGGCGCTCACCAGCCGCTTGTAGGCGGCGGCCACCGTGTTGCGGTTGACACCCAAGGCCACGGCCAGCTCGCGCACCGGCGGCAGCGCCTGGCCGGGCGCGATGACGCGCGCCTGCACCTGATCGCGGATGCTGCCGAAAATGCCGGCCGCGGTTTCGCCCTGTATTCTCATTTTGTCCTATGACAATGTACACTCTGACCCAAGCCGATAGTACACCGGCGCCCTGCCGTTTTTCTCCAGGACTTCCATGGCTGGCGACACCCCCTACTCCACCGCCCTGACCGTCGCGGACTTCCAGCGCAATCTGGCGCAGGTGCGCGCGCGCATCGAGGCCGCCTGCGAACGCGCCGGCCGCGATCCCGCCCAGGTGCGCCTGCTGCCCGTCAGCAAGACGGTCGAAGAAGCCCGCATCCGCCTGGCCTATGCCGCCGGTTGCCGCGAACTCGGCGAGAACAAGCCCCAAGAGGCAGACCGCAAGTGGGAGGCCATGGGCGACCTGGCCGACCTGCGCTGGGTCGTGATCGGCCACCTGCAGACCAACAAGGCCAAGCTGGTGGCGCGCTGCGCCAGCGAATTCCAGGCCCTGGACAGCCCGCGCGTGGCCGAGGCGCTGGACCGCAGGCTGCAGGCGCTGGGGCGCGGGCTGGACGTGCTGGTGCAGGTGAACACCTCGGGCGAGGCCAGCAAGTTCGGACTGGCGCCCGACGCGGTGGCGGGCTTCCTGAAGCAACTGCCCGCGTATTCGTCGCTGCGCGTGCGCGGGCTGATGACGCTGGCCGTGCTGTCGGCCGACGCCGCGCGCGTGCGGCCCTGTTTCGGCCGCCTGCGCACGTTGCGAGAACACCTGCGCCAGACGGCGCCCGCCGGCATCGTCCTCGATGAACTGTCCATGGGCATGTCGGGCGATTTCGAGCTCGCCATCGAGGAAGGCGCGACGACCGTGCGCGTGGGCCAGGCCATCTTCGGCGCGCGCGCCCTGCCCGACCATCACTACTGGCCGGAATCCCCTTCCGGCCCGGAATCCACAGCATGAAGACCGCCCTCATCCTGCGCCACCTCCATTTCGAAGACCTGGGCACCTTCGCCCCCGTGCTGCAGGCGCATGGGTACGCCCTGCGCTACATCGACCCCGCCGTGGACGAGCTGGCCGGTGTCGATGCCTTGCAGCCCGATCTGCTGGTAGTCCTGGGCGGCCCTGTCGGCGCCTTCGACGAAGACCGATACCCCTTCCTGGCCACCGAACTGGCACTGGTGCGCCAGCGGCTGGCGGCCCGCCTGCCCATCCTGGGCATCTGCCTGGGCGCGCAACTGATGGCGCGCGCGCTGGGGGCCGGCGTGGCGTCGATGGGGGTGAAGGAGATCGGCTATGCGCCGCTGACGCTGACGCCGGAAGGCCAGGCCTCGCCGCTGGCTGCCCTGGCGGGCGTGCCCGTGCTGCACTGGCATGGCGACCGCTACGAGATCCCCGACGGCGCCATCCGTCTCGCATCGACCTCGGTCTGCGACAACCAGGCCTTCGCGCTGGGCGCGCACGCACTGGGCCTGCAATGCCACCTGGAAGCGGATGCGGCGCGGATCGAGCGCTGGCTGGTGGGCCATGCCTGCGAACTGGAGGGCGCGGGCATCGATCCGCGCGCCTTGCGCGAGGCGGCGCGCCAGGCCCAGGCCACGCTGCCCGACGCCGCCCGCCGCTGCCTGTCGGCCTGGCTGGCGGCGCTGGAAACGGCCTAGCCGCCCAGGGGACGCCAGAACGTGATGACGGGCCGCCAGGACCAACCGCTGCCCGTCACGCACTGGATGAACGGTCCCTTCAGCTCGCTGTCCCGATAACGGAACTCATGCGCCGGCTGCACCGTCCAGCCCAGCGAGGGTTGATAGGTAAGGCCTATGCTCGCCTGATGAGAGGTTTCCGCGATCGTGACGCCACGGAACAGGGAAATGCGCGCGCTCAGGCCCGTCACGCCCTTGTCCTTGTCGCGCAGCATCGTGGTCTCGACCACACGCACCACCTTATGCGCCTCGTCGAACGCCAGTTCCACGCGCTTCACCTTGCTGACGAATGTCATGCCGCCCGGGCGCGCCCAGCGCGCGTGGTCCAGCACCCAGGTCAGCACATAGCGGCCTTTTTCCGTCTGCGACACCTGCAGCGGCACATCCAGGCCATTCACCTCAAGCAGGCGCGCCCGCAGTTGCGCGGCATCCAGCACCGGCGTGCCCGGGTCGGGCTTGACCGTGCCGGCCCAGGCCGCGCCGCGGAACATGAAGCAGCCCAGCAACAAGGCATAGGCCAGGATGCCCAGCGCCACCGCGCCAGGATGCCTGTCCAGCGCCCACGCGACGGGATTCGGATCGGGATTGGCTTGAAGAAACGGCAACGCAGCCACTTGCTCGTCCAGCGCGGCGCGGTCTGGCGCCACGACGTGCACCAGCCAGCCCTCCACCGGCAGCAGCAGGCCCACCCCGCCCGCCCGCAGGCGATAGCGCGTCACGGACTGGACGGAGGAATAGGAACTCGTGTCGAGCGCTTCGAGCTGCCGGTCCGACGCGTCGCGCGCCTCGGCCTGCGACGCATGGCGATGCGCCACGGCCTGGCCCTGGCCCACGTCTCGCGGCGCGAGCCACTCCTGGCTTGGGCCGCCATCGACCAGCAGATAGGGGCCGGGTCCGGCGGTCCCCACATAGATCGCCGCGCCGATGGGCAGCACGATGGCCAGGATCAGGGCAATGAACAACGACAGGAAACGCATCGGCGTGCACGGCGCGCCCGCCGCAAGGGCACGGCACGCCGCAGGGAAGTCTGGGAGGCGCCAGTGTAGAGGCGCCCCCCGCGCGCGGATGCTACCGCTTGTGTCGCAAGGACATCAGAAGAAACCCAGCGCGTTCGGGCTGTAGCTCACCAGCAGGCACTTGGTCTGCTGGTAGTTCGACAAGGCCATCTTGTGCGTCTCGCGGCCGATGCCCGACTGCTTGTAGCCGCCGAAAGCCGCATGGGCCGGATAGAGGTGATAGCAGTTGGTCCACACCCGGCCCGCCTGGATGCCGCGCCCCACCCGATAGGCCCGGGAACCATCGCGGCTCCACACCCCCGCGCCCAGGCCATAGAAGGTGTCGTTGGCGATCTCGATGGCCTCGGCTTCGTCCTTGAATTTCGTTACCGCCGCCACCGGCCCGAAGATCTCCTCCTGGAAGATGCGCATGTCGTTCTTGCCCAGCAGCATCGTCGGGCTGATGTAGTAGCCCTGGTCCAGGCCGCCCTTCAGCGCATTGCGCGCCCCGCCGGTCAGGCATTGCGCGCCCTCCTGGCGACCCACGTCGATGTAGGACAGGATCTTGTCCATCTGCGCCTGCGAGACCTGCGCGCCGACCATGGTCTGCTTGTCCAGCGGATTGCCCGTCTTGATCGCGGACACGCGCGCCACCGCCTTCTCGATGAACGCGTCGTAGATCGATTCCTGGATCAGGATGCGCGAGGGGCAGGTGCAGACCTCGCCCTGGTTCAGCGCGAACATCGACAGGCCTTCCAGCGCCTTGTCCAGGAAGGCATCGTCGTGGTCCATCACGTCGTCGAAGAAGATGTTCGGGCTCTTGCCGCCCAGTTCCACCGTGGCGGGGATCAGGTTGTCGGCCGCGGCATGCAGGATCTGCTTGCCCACCGGCGTGGAGCCCGTGAAGGCGATCTTGGCGATGCGCTTGCTGGTCGCCAGCGCGTGGCCGGCCTCCTTGCCATAGCCCGTCACCACGTTGACCACGCCCGGCGGCAGCAGGTCGCCGATCAGCTCCATCAACACCATGATGGAGGCGGGCGTCTGCTCGGCGGGCTTCAAGACCACCGTGCAGCCGGCAGCCAGGGCCGGCGCCAGCTTCCACGCGGCCATGAGCAGCGGGAAATTCCACGGGATGATCTGCCCGACGACGCCGACGGGCTCGTGGAAGTGATAGGCCACGGTGTGCGCATCGATCTCGGAAATGCCGCCCTCCTGCGCGCGGATGCAGCCCGCGAAATAACGGAAATGGTCGACCGCCAGCGGCAGGTCGGCCGCCGTCGTCTCGCGCAGCGGCTTGCCGTTGTCGATGGATTCGGCCACGGCAAGCAGCGGCAGGTTCTGCTCGATGCGGTCGGCAATGCGCAGCAGCAGGTTGCCGCGCTCGGCCGGCGAGGTCTCGGCCCAGCCCTGGCGCGCCCGGTGCGCGGCGTCCAGCGCCAGTTCGATGTCGGCGGCGTCCGAGCGGGCCACCTTGCAGAAGGCCTTGCCGGTGATGGGCGACAGGTTCTCGAAATACTGGCCGCCCTTGGGCGGCACCCACTCGCCGCCGATGTAGTTCTGGTATTGCTCCTTGAAGGGGTACTCGACGTCCAGGCCAAGTTTCTTCAGATCCGACAAATCCATGGCTGTCTCCTTGATGTGGGTGTGCCCCGCGCCATCACGGGGATACCCACACCCATGCAAGAACCGTTCCATCCCACCGTGCCCGCCTGATGCATAATGGCCCGACAAGAATTGCCGCCCGCAAGAACGCCCCCCTGTCGCGTTTTGCGACACCCAGGCGTCGCCGGCCGCGACAGCCCGTGGCATGTCGCGACACGCAAGGAGACAGATCATGGATGGCTTGCCATTGCCTGGAACGCGGTACGCGCTTGCGGCCGCCACCCCGCCCGCCCTCATCCGGCGTTCCTGGGCGCGCTGCGCGCAATGGGCGGACGACCTGCCCGACGACCCGGTCGCGCTGGGCCGCGGCGACCTCGATGCCCGCCACGAGCAGCACGCCAGCATGCTGCGCGCCGCCCAGCCCGAGATCGACACGCTGGCCAGCCTGGTTGCCAGCGCCTCCAGCCTGGTGCTGCTGGCCGATGCCAGCGGCGTCATCCTGCAGGCCACCGGCAATACCGACTTCCTGCGCCGCGCCGACCGCGTGGCGCTGCGCCCCGGCGTCAGCTGGGCCGAGCACCACCGGGGCACCAATGCCATCGGCACGGCGCTGGCCGAAGCCGCGCCGCTATGCGTGCACGGCGCCGAGCACTTCCTGCCGCGCAACCAGATACTGAGCTGCCACGCCGCGCCCATCCGCTCGCCGCGTGGCGACATCCTGGGCGTGCTGGACATCTCCGGCGACGCGCAGCGGCTGCATGCCTATGCGCTGGGCCTGGCCACGCTGTGCGCGCGGCAGGTCGCGAATCGCCTCATGCTGCACGCCGGCCCGCGTTGCCAGCAATTGGTCTTCCACCAGCAAGCCGGCATGCTGGAAACCGCCGACCGGGGCCTGCTGCTGATCGAGGATGGCCGTGTCGTGGGCGCGAACGACGCCGCGCTGGCGCTGCTGCGCACCGACTGGCGCCGTTTGCTGGACCAGCCCGTCGAGCGCTGGTTGCCCAACTGGCGCGCCCTGCCCGCCTCGCCCGCCTCCCTGCAGGGCCATGACGGCCAGGCCTTGTTTGCGCTGCTGCGCCAGCCCGCCGAGCCGCATGCCGGCACGCCGGTCTGGACCCGTGCCCGAGCGGACACGCCCGCCCCGCCCAAGCCACTTGACCCCGCCACGCCTGCCACTGCCCAGCCGGCGCGCGCGCCGGCAGTGCGCCCCGACCTGCTGCCGCCGCTGGACCCGGCGCTGGAGACACGCTTCACGCGCAGCCGCCGTGCGCTGGATGCCGGCCTGGCCGTGCTGCTGCAAGGGGAAACGGGCGCGGGCAAGGAGGTGTATGCCCGCCATCTGCACCAGGCCAGCCGCTGGCATGCGGGCCCGCTGGTGGCAGTGAATTGCGGTGCGCTGCCGGATACCCTGATCGAGGCGGAACTGTTCGGCTATGAGGCCGGCGCCTATACCGGCGCCCGCCGCCAGGGCGCGCGCGGCCGGCTGCGGGAAGCGGACGGCGGCATCCTGTTCCTGGACGAGATCGGCGACATGCCGCTGACCCTGCAGACACGGCTGTTGCGCGTGCTGCAGGAACGCACGGTCCAGCCCCTGGGCGCAGGCCGGGCCGTGCCCGTGGAGTTCGGGCTGGTCAGCGCCAGCAACCGCGACCTGGCGGCGATGGTGGAAACAGGCGCTTTTCGCGCGGACCTGTATTACCGGCTGCAGGACTGCCGCGTCGACCTGCCTCCCTTGCGTTCGCGTGCAGACCTGCGCGCCCATGTGTGCACGACCCTGCGCGCCTGCGCCGCGCCCGCCGCACCGCCCACCCTGGACGACGGCGCCCTGGCGCAACTGGCCCGCTATCCGTGGCCGGGCAATTACCGGCAATTGCAGGCGGTGCTGCGCGGCCTGGCGCTCTTCCATCCGCCGGGCAGCCTGATCCGGGTGGGCGACCTGCCCGAGGAGATACAGGCATTCCGGCCCGCCACCGCCCATCAGCCCCAGGACGCCTCGTCTTCCTCCCTGACCGCCCAGAGGCCAGACATCGCCGCGCACGCCACCTTGCGCAGCCAGCAAAGCCAACAGATCAGCGAGGCGCTGGCTCGCCACGGCGGCAACATCAGCCGCGCGGCGCGCGATCTGGGCATCCACCGCAGCACCCTGCACCGTCACCTGGCGCGCCCCGGCATGCCGGGACCGATCAACCGATAGCGGAACTTTCGGCGGGCCGAGGCGTCGATTCCGCCAGTTCCCTTCGACAAGGAGTCTTGTTATGAACCTGATCACGTCACGCCGCGCCGGCGCCGCCCTGCTTGCCGCGTGCCTCTTCGCCGCCGGCGCCGCCCAGGCCCACCACGGCTGGTCCTGGGCCGATGGCGAACAGACCACGCTCGAAGGCACGGTCGAGCAGGTCTCGATGGCCCCGCCCCACCCCTCGCTGCGCGTGAAGGCCGCTGACGGCGCCGTCTGGCAGGTGGGCCTGGGCAATCCGGGCCAGACCGAGCGCTCCGGCTTCACCGCGAAGACCACCAAGCCCGGCGATCCCATCACCGTGCTGGGCAACCGCAACAAGGACAGCAGCAAGCCGCACATCAAGGCCGTCCGCATCACCATCGACGGCAAGCACTACGACATGTACCCCGAGCGCATCAAGCACTGATCAAGGCAGGCTTCCCCATGGCGTTCGTCGACTGGCTCGGCGCCTGGCCCGGCGCCGCTTGGCTGCAGGGCTCGGCCACGGCCTATATCTTCGTCAACGCCGCGCACATCCTGGCCGTGGGCCTGGTCCTGGGCGCGGTGCTGCCGCTGGACCTGCGCCTGGCGGGTGGCCTGCGCAGCGTGCCGCTCACCGTCGCCGGGCCGCTGCTCTCGCGCATCGGCGCCACCGGCGTGGCGCTGGCGTTGCTCACCGGGCTGTGGCTCTTCACCGTCAACGCCGCCGCCTATCTCGACAACACCGCCTTTCTCTACAAGCTTGGACTGCTGGGCCTGGCGCTGGCGAACGTGGCCTGGCAGCACCTGTCGCCCGCGCTGCGTCGGGCATACGCGGGGGACGCCGTCAGCCCCGGCGTGAAGCTGCGCGCGCTGCTTTCCGTGCTGCTGTGGCTGGCCGTCCTGGTGGCTGGCCGCTGGATCGGATTCCTCTAGCGTTTCCAACCCCTTGTCCGAGGCGCGCTCGCCCGCCTCGACGCATCACGCGAGCGGTACACTCCCTGGCAGGCGCGCCGCGCGGGCATCAAGCCCACGACAATCACAAGCCCGCGGCGCCGGGAGACAGCAACACGATGCAAGCCACCCCCACGACTGCGGCGCCGCGCTGGCTGGCCGCCGCGCCCGTTCTTTTCCTGCTGCTGTGGTCCAGCGGCTTCGTCTTCCTGAAGCTCGGCCTCGCGTACAGCGATCCGCTCACCTTCCTCGCGCTGCGCTATGCCTGCGTCATCGGCCTGCTGATCCTGCCCTTCCTGTGGCTGCGCCCCGCGCTGCCCGCCACGCCGCGCGAATGGCGCAACCTGGCTGTCACGGGCCTGCTGCTTCAGGCGGGCTATTTCTCCTTCGTCTATCTCAGCCTGAAGTCGGGCCTGTCCTCGGGCGGCATTGCGCTCGTGACCTCGCAGCAACCCATCCTGGTGGCGCTGCTCGCGCCGGTGCTGGTGGGCGAGCGCGTGGGCCTGCGCCGCTGGATCGGCCTGTTGCTGGGCGTGGCCGGCGCCTGCATCGTGCTGCTGTCGAAATCGGCCGATGAAATGGGCGCCACCACCGGCGGCATCGTGTTCGCCATCCTGGCGCTGGCTGTCATCACCGCCAGCACCCTGTGGGAAAAGCGCCATGGCAAGGATACCCACCCGCTCACCGCCAACCTGGTGCAATACGGCGTGGGCCTGGCCGTGACGCTGCCGCTGGCCTTGGCGCTGGAACCCATGCACGTCGAATGGACAGGCGCCTTGTTCGGCTCCCTGCTCTTCCTTGTGGTGGGCAACTCCATCGTCGCCATTTCGTTGCTGCTGGCCATGATCCGGCACGGCGAGGCCTCGCGTGTGTCGGCGCTCTTCTTCATGGTGCCGCCCGTCACCGCGGTCATCGCCTGGCTCGTGCTGGGCGAAACCATCCCGCCGCTGGGCTGGGCCGGCATGGTGCTGGCGGCCTGGGGGATCCGGATGGTGATGGGCCAGCCCGGGAAGAGCCGTGGCCGGCGCATGACCAGCCAACAAGGCGACTCGCGCTAGGCCCCCGCAGGGGGCGCGGATATCTGCTCGCTGGCGCCCAGCCGCAAGACCTCGGACTCCAGATAGACCGAGAAGTCGGCGGGCGCCACCGGCGCCCCCAGGTAATAGCCTTGCGCCTCCTCGCAGCCCTTGCGGCGCAGGCGCTCGAACTGGACCGGGTTCTCGACGCCCTCCGCCGTCACGGCCATGCCCAGGCTCCGCCCCAGGTACAGGATCGCCCTGACGATGGCGGCATCGGCGGGGGAATCGGGAATGCCGCGCACGAAACTGCGATCGATCTTCAGTCGGCTCAGGGGGTATTGCTTGAGCATGCTGAGCGAAGCGTGGCCGGTACCATAATCATCGAAGACCAGCCCCACGCCCAACTCGCGGATGGCGCGCATCACGACCAGCAGGGCCTCGTCGTGGCGAACCACGAGGTCGTCCCGCACCTCCAGCTCCAGCGCCTCGGGCGCGAGGCCGGCATGATGCAGCGCCCCCGCCACCCGTTCGACCAGATCGCCGCGGCGGAACTGCGCCGGGAACACGTTCACGCTCATGCGCAGGCCCGGCACCCGCCGGCGCCATGCGACGGCTTGGGCACACGCCTCTTGCAGCGCCCAGTTGCCCACCGCGCCGGCCAAGGGGCTGGACTGCAGCGCGGGCAAGAATGCCGCCGCGCCCAGCAGCCCCCGCTCGGGATGGCGCCAGCGCAGCAACGCTTCGGCGCCCGTCAGCGCATTGTCGGCCAGCCGTACCAGCGGCTGGTAATGCAGCACCAGTTCGCCATGGGAGAAGGCGCGTTCAAGCTCCGCCTGGTAAGCCCGTCTTGCCGCCGCGGCATCGCGCAGGCTGGGCGAGAAAAACCGCCAGCCATGGCGGCCCTCGGACTTGGCCAGATAGAGCGCGAGATCGGCGCCGGAAAGCAGCTCCTGGCTGCCTGTGCCGTGCTCGGGAAACAACGCGATGCCCACGCTCGCGCCCACCGTGATGGGCTGCCCCTCCACGAGCATCGGACGCGACAGGGCATCGATGAGCCCCGCGGCCAGCCTCCCCGCTTCTTCGCGCATGCCCCGGATGAGCAGGGCGAATTCGTCCCCGCCCATCCTCGCCACCACGTCCGTATCGCGCACCCCTGCGAGCAGGCGGCGGGCAGTTTCCTTCAGGACGGCGTCGCCGCCCGGGTGCCCAAGGCTGTCGTTCACGTCCTTGAATCCGTCCAGATCCAGCATCATCACGCTGACCACGGATTCGTCTCGCAGCAAGGCATCCAGCCGGCTGCGGAACAGCACGCGGTTGGGCAGGCCGGTCAGCGCGTCGATGTGGGCAAGCTGATAGAGCTTGGCTTCGTTGCGCCGGCGTTCCGTCACGTCGCGCAGCACCACGCAGCAACTCCCCTGGGTCGCGACGCCCCACCGCGACGCCGCCATCTCCACCAACAGTGTCTGGCCGGCCTGGTCCTCGAGCTCGAGCTCGGCGATCCCCGCCTCTTCAGCCGCCGTGTCGCGCCGATCGAAAAGCCTCCGCAGCACGGCCAGTATCCGCGCGGGCACGCGCCCGTCGGCGCCGCCCGTGCCGGGCGCCAGCCGCGCCAGGAAGCGCCGCCCGCTGCCGTTCTGAAAAGTGATGCCGCCTTCGGCGTCCAGGCAGAAAATGGCATCCGGCGAATGGCGCGCCATGCTTTCCAGGCATGCCTGGCTGACCTGGCGGGCCTGCTCCAGACGACGCCATTCCAGCTTGTCCATGACCAGGGCGGCCAGGTCGCGCAGATTCCGGGAGGCCTCGGCGTCCAGCCCTGCCGGCCGTGGCGCCTGGTCGATCAGGCATAAGGTGCCCAGCACGAAGCCCTGCGGGCTGACCAGCGGGCACCCTGCGTAGAACCGGATATGAGGCGGGCCGAGCACGAGGGGATTGGCGGCGAACCTGCTATCCAGCCTTGCGTCGGGCACGACCAGCAGGTCTTCACTGCCCAGGGCGTGGGCGCAGAACGACCATTGCCGTGGCGTCTCGCACAGCGACAGCCCTGCGCGCGCGGCAAAGAGCTGGCGTTGCGCCTCGACCAGCGACACGAGCGCCGTCGACACGCCAAAAAGCCGTTGCGCCAAGCGCAACAGGCGTTCGAAGCCCGGATCCTCCAATGTCTCGTGGATACCGTATTCGGCCAGGCTGGCCAGCCGAGCAGGCTCGTCCTGGCGCACCGGCAGGCCCGTCGTCCAGATATCGTCAAGCTCGCCCATCACGCCTCCGGCATTGCAGCGCCCTTGCCGCCGCGCCAGTTGTCGAGGAAGGCGGGCAAGGCCTCGAGCGGCACCGGGCGGCTTACGTGGAAACCTTGAATTTCGTCCACGCCCCATTCCCGCATGAGATCGAACATTTCCTGCGTTTCGACGCCCTCGGCCACGGTCCGGTAACCCAGGTCTCGTGCGACGCCGAGCACGCTTCGCAGCAGCGTGCGATGGCGCGCGTTCGTATCCGCGCGTCGCACCAGGGACTGGTCCATCTTCACCACGCTGGCCGGAATCTCGGTCAGATAGGAGAAATTGCTGTATCCCGTGCCGAAGTCGTCAATGGCAATGACGGCGCCCGCCTCGCACAGCGCCTGCATCTGCTTCAAGACCCCCGTGTCGGCATGCAGCCATTCGCCCTCCGTGACTTCGAGCTCCAACCGGGCAGGTGGCACGTCCAGCGTCCTGCACAGTTCGAGGACGCTCCCGACCAGCTTGCCGTCGTCGAAGTCGCGCGGCGACAGGTTCACGGCCAGGCGGCAGCCCGGGAACAACGCGTCCAGGCGCGGCAAGGCGGACAGGGCTTCGTGCAGCACCCAGCGTGTCAGGGACTGCATCACGGCCGTGCGCTCGACGATCGGGATGAATTCGGCGGGTCCGATTTCTCCCAATTCCGGGTGCGTCCAGCGCAGGAGCGCCTCGAGGGCGGTTGGGCGGCCCGTGGCCGCATCGATGCGAGGCTGGAAGACAAGGTGAAGCTGCGAGGCGGCAATGGCCCGCTGGATATCCAGCGCCAGCCGATACTTGCGCTTGAGTTGCGCGTCCTGGGCGGCGTCGTACAGGGCCCAGCGCCGTTCCGATGCCTTCGCCGCACCCAGCGTGACCATGGCGCAACGCAAATTGTCCAGGGGCGTGCGTTCGCCCTGGACATAAGGCACCACCGCCACGCAGGCATCCAGTTGCACCGGCACGCCTTCGGCGATCACGGGCTCGGCCAGTACCGCCAACACGTCGCGGATGAGCACATCCACCGCCTGCGCCGCATCGACCGTGAAGGCCAGACGGGTCACTCCCACCTGATAGATATCCACCTCCGCCCCCAACGCCTTCCGCAAGCGCTGGGCCTGCTGCCGCAGAAGCGACTCGATCACGCCGATCCCCACCGCCTGCGCGATCTCGTGCGCGTGCGCCAGTTCCAGCAGGTCCAGCAGGATCAGGCTGCGGCTGACGCTGCCGTCGAGCAGCAGCATGGTCCCCTGGTCTTCCACGAACTGGTGGCGGTTCGGCAGCCCGCTCACCGCATCGCGCCGGCCCACCATCTGGCGCAAGGCGATCTGGTCCATCACCAATTTGGCCAGGGCCTTCAACTGCTCCCGCATCCGCGCATCGAGCCGGCGAGGCTTGGTGTCGATCAGGCATAGCGCCCCGATGGCGTAGCCGGAATCCGTGACCAGCGGCACCCCCGCATAGAAACGCATGTGCGACTGGCCCGATACCAGCGGGTTTTCCTGGAAACGCTCATCCTTGCTCAGGTCTGGCACCTCGAGGATATCTTTCACATGGATGGCATGCGCGCACAGCGAGACGTCCCGCGTGGTCTCCTTCGGAATGAAACCGACCTTGGAGAGGAATTGCTGCCGATCGGCATCCACCAGGGATATGAGCGCAATGGGGACATTGAAGCAGTAGGCCGCGAGCCGGGTGAGGCGGTCGAAGTCCTCGGACTCCGCCGAGTCCAGCAGCCCCATCGAGCGCAGCACGCCGATACGTTCCTTTTCCTTCACGAGGGGGCCAGGCATGCTTGCTCTCCAGATCAGGTCGCGTGGGGGTATGATGCGCCAGTTTATGGTCATCTCACCATGATTCGACACGAAATCCTGCTGATCGTCGCGCTGGGGGTCGGATGTGTGGCACTCGCGCTACCTGGACAGCTGCTCACGGGCTCTCCCGCCGCCGCCTACGCGTCCACCGCCATCCTGGTCGGAGCCATCATCTGCGCCTCGCTGCGCATCGCCCACCATGCCGAGCAGATCGCCCGCCGCCTGGGCGATCCCTACGGCACGATGGTCCTGACGCTGTCCGCGGTGCTGGTCGAAGTCGTGGTGCTGGGCTTCGTGATCTTCCACGAAGGCTCGCCCACGCTGGCGCGCGACACCATCTATGCCGCCGTCATGCTCGACATCAACGGCATCCTGGGCCTGGCGGCGCTCATGGGCGGCCTGAAACACGGCGAACAGTCCTACAACGACGACTCCAGCCGCACCTACACCGTCATGATCCTGACGGCCATGGCCGTGTCGATGGTCGTGCCGGAGTTCATCCCCGGCGAGGCGCAGCACGCCTACTCGATCTTCACCATCCTCATCATGATCACGCTGTATGCCGCCTTCCTGCGCATGCAGACGGGACCGCACAGCTATTTCTTCAGCTACAGCTATCCCGAAAAGCGGCGCAAGCAGGAAGCGCGCGCCCTGCCGCCACCCTCGGCGCGCTCGAGCATCCTGCTGCTGGCGTCCGGCGTCGTGCTGGTGGGGGTGCTGGCCGAGGTCATGTCCAGGAGCCTGTCGGCATCGGTGGCCGAACTGGGCGTGCCCATCGCCATTCCCGCCATCGTGGTCGCCTTCATTTCGGCCAGCCCCGAGATCCTGACCGCCTTGCGCGCGGCGCTGGCCAACCGCATGCAGGCCGTGGTGAACATCGCGCTCGGCGCGTCGCTCTCCACCGTCATCCTGACCGTGCCGCTCATCGAAGCCTTGTCGCTGCTGACCGGGCAGCCCTTCATCATGGCGATGACGCCGGTGCAGACCATGATGGTGCTGGTGACGCTCATCGTGACGGCCATCAACCTGAACGACGGCCAGACCAATGCCATCGAGGGCATGACGCACTTCGTGCTGTTCGCGACCTTCCTGATGCTCGCGGCGCTGGGGCTCTAGGGCCTTAACAGGCCCTAGTCCGGCGCGCCCTGCGCCAGGGCGCGCAAGCGCGGCGAGGCGATGAGCCCGCTGGGCAACAGATAGTCGCCAGGAATAATCGGCAGATCCAGGTGCCGGAACTTCGCCCCCAGGCTCAGCCCCGCATCCTGCCAGGCTTGCCAGACCAGCCGCGTGCAATAGGTGCCGCTGTCGTCGGCCATGCGGAACGGCCTGCCCAGCGCCGCCTGGGCGCGGCGCACAGCCTGTTCGCGCTGCGCGGCGTCTTCCGCCTGCACGTGATACACCGCATGCCGGCGCGCGCGCACGGGATCGAGAAAGAAATCGAGGGTATCGATGACGACGCCATCGGGGCGTCCCGTCACCTCGGACGGCGTGGCATGCAGCACCTGCCAGTTGCCCGCCGAGCCCAGCAGCATGCCGACGTGGCTGTAACCGCCCGGGTCGATGCTGAGGATGATGTCGCTGATGGTTTCGGTGCCTTCCCGGAAAATGAGGTCACCGGCCTGTGCCTCCGCGGGCAAGGTCCACGGCGCAGCAGCCATCGCGGACGCGGCCGTCGCCGTCGGCGAAGCCGCCGTGGGCGGGGCGGCATGCGCCGCCAGCCCGCCCGCCAGCAGAAACAGCGCGAGCAACGCGCGGGTGCGCCAAGCTCGGCTGCGCGCCTGCATGGGAAAGGCGGCTGCGCTGCCTTACTTCAGGGCCATCTTCCAGTCGCCATCGTCCTTCAGCAGGCGGCCGCTTTCATCGGACGTCTTGCCGTTCTTGAAGACCAGCTTCACGCGCACCCGTGCCGATTCGCCGTTCTCCTCGATCTTGGACTCCAGCACTTCCACCTTGTCCAGGCCGCCATTGGCATCGGCGCGGCGCTGCATTTCACCGACCATCATCTGGACCTTGCCCTTGGCCTGGTTGGTCTGGCCCGCATCCATCTTGGCAAAGGAGATCTGTTTCACCGCCGTGTCCGTATCGCCCTTGGCCGCGGCCTTGTAGAAGGTCTCGACCACGGACTCGGGCGAACCGCCCGAGCACGCCGACAACAGCGCGCTGAACGCGGCCAGCATGAAGAACGACCAAATGCGCGAGACCTGCATGGACTACTCCTGATGGGTGAGGAAATCGCGTCGGACTATATCACTCGCAAATGCGTCTCGGTGCCAACTTGGTTACCTCATGTGTCTGCCTGGCGCTGCCAATGCACGACACGGCGGCCGAGCCAGGCAAACAGCCTGTCCGCCGCCATGCCCAATGCGCCGATAAGGAGCACGCCCGCGAAAACATAGGGGGTTCGGAAGAAATTGGCGGCATCCAGCACAATGAAACCCAGGCCTTTGTCCCCGCCCAGCAATTCCGAGGCAACGAGGATGGAAAGCGCTCCCCCCATCGCCACGCGCAAGCCCGTCATGATCTGCGGCAAGGCGCTGGGCAGGATCACGTGCCGAAACACCTGCAGCCGGCTGGCCCCGAGCGAGCGGGCCGCGCGGATCGCATCCAGGCTCGCGCCCGCCGCGCCTGCCTGTGCGCTGACCATCATGATGAGCAGCACCGACACGAGGATGAGCAGCACCTTCGACAGCTCGCCGATGCCGAACCACAGGATGAACAAGGGAACGAGTCCCAGCGGCGGTATCGGCCGCAGGACTTCGGCGGGCACCAGCAGCAAGGCGTCGGCCACGCCGCTGCGCGCCCGCAACAAACCCAGCGCCACGCCCAGCACGGCCCCTATCGCGAAGGCCACCCCGACCCGCCCCGCGCTGGCGGCTAGATGGGTCCATAGCGGCACGCCCGAATAACCGTGGCGCAACATCTCCAGGAAGCTCGCCAGCACCGCGTCAGGCGGCGGCAGGACGATGGGACGGACCCACCCCAGGCCCGCCGCCATCCACCAGAGCAGCAGCAGTCCCACCGGACTGGCCAGCACCAGGCCGGCGCGCAAACAGGCACGCGATCGATATCGTGGCGTCTTCATGCGTCCTCGTGCATGGCCTGGTAGATCTGATTGCGCAATGCCAGGAAGTCGGGGTGCAGCCGGTTGCGCTTCTGGCTGCGCGGCGCGGGCAGGTCCACGCTGAAAGCCCGCGGCGCCTGGCCGCGAGCGCCGAACAGCAGCACGCGGTGCCCGACGAATACGGCCTCGTCGATGCTGTGGGTGACGAAGACGATGGTGGTTCCCGTGGCGGCCTGGATCCGCAGGATTTCCTCCTGCAGCTTCTCGCGCGTCTGCACATCCACGGCAGCGAAGGGTTCGTCCATCAGCATGACACGCGGCCTGGCGGCCAGGACTCTTGCCAGGCTGCAACGCTGGCGCATGCCGCCCGAGAGTTGATAGGGATAGGCGGACTCGAAGCCCGCCAGTCCGACCAGCGCCGCCATGTCGCGCGCCGCCGCCCGTTGCTCGGTACGCGAGCGGCCCGCGCAACGCAGGCTGAACGCGATGTTCTCGCCCACGGTCATCCAGTCGAACAAGGCATAGGACTGGAACACCATGCCACGATCCGGTCCAGGACCATGCACCGGCACGCCGTCGACGTGCACGCTGCCCGTATCCGGCGCAATGAATCCCGCCAGCAGGTTCAGGACAGTGCTTTTGCCGCAGCCCGAGGGGCCCAGCAAGGCCACTGCCTCGCCCGGCGCGACGTGAAAGCTCAGATCGTCCAGCACCGGCAGGCCGCCATACGCAAACCCCACGCCTTCGACCGCCAGTGCCGGCACCACTGAAGGAAATACCGATCCCATCAGCGCGACGGCTCCGCCAGGAACTGCTGCAGCGGACGCGTATTGATGAGCCCGCGCCAGTCGGCAGGCAAGGCCTGGATGCGCTTTTCAGCCAGCAGGAAATCGCCGATGCCGCGCAGATGGCGCACAAAGCGGGCGTCCAGCTCCTGCCCCGGCGCGCCCAGGACATCTGCGGTGAGTTGCGCCTCGAAGCCGGGATGCTGGGCGGTTTGCCGGGCAATCAACGCATCGAACTCATCGGCGCTTTGCTTGACCCGTGCAGCCTCGTACTGGCGCACCTCGCGCGGAGCGGCCTGATAGGCCTGCTGGGCCAGTCGCCAAGCCTTCAGGAAGCGCTGCACGGTCTCGGGCTGCTCGCGGGTGAAGGCCTGGCGCGATACCCAGATGCCGCCCGTGATCATGCCAAGACTGCGCGTGGTGGCCAGCGTCCTGGCGCCCTCTCGCTCGATGATGCCGATGTTCGGCTCCCAGGTCAGGGCGGCATCCACCTGCCCGGCCAGATAGGCCGGCGGCATGTTGGCAGGCGCCAGGTTCACGATCGTCACGTCCTCCTGTCGCAGTCCGGCCTGCTTCAAGGCGTGCAGCAGGTGGTTGTGGCTGGTCGACCCCACGCTGGCCGCGATGCGCTTGCCCTTCAGGTCGGCCAGGGACTGGATGCCTGCAGCCGGATTGACGGCCAGGCGCACATTGGTGGCGTCCAGCCGCTCGACCATCAGGATCTCGATGGGCATGCCATTGCTGTATCCCGTCACCGCAGGAAACTCACCCATCCAGGCAAGATCGATCTCGCTGGCGGCCAGGGCAGGCAGCATGGCAGGCCCCGCGGGAAACGGCACCAGCGTCACCGCCAACTGCTGCGCCTCGAACAGCCTGGTGTTCGCGGCATACATCAGCAGCACATTGATATCGCCCGTCTGATAACCGATGCGCACAGGCAAGGGCTGGGCAAGGGTCGAGGGCGCCGCGCCGGCCAGGGCCAGGCAAAGCAGAACGAGACGCAGAAGACGGCTCAGCATCGAAAACTCCAGGGATAAGGAATGGATGAGGAAAAACGACGGTTGGCGGGCCGTTCTCAATACACGCCCAAGGCGAAGATGCGATCCATCTGGTCCTGGTCCGTCCCTTGCGCGCGGGCCTTCCGCCAGCCCAGGCTCGCGCTGTAGCCGCCCAGGCGGCCCTCGGCCACCAGGGCGGACTCGTCGACCGTGACATGCACGTCCGCGCAGGGATGCACATACATGGCATCGACAGGGCAATACAGTTCACACAGGAAACAGGTCTGGCAGCTGTCCGGACGCGCGATCACGGGGATGCCGCCCTGGACGATGTCGAAGACATTGGTGGGACAGACATCCACGCAACGGTTGCACGACGTGCAGCGGCTTTCGCTGATGAGTTCGATCATGGCGCGGGTTCCGCATGGCGCATCGCCGCGGCCGACACGGACAACGTGTCCAGGCCACGCACGTGCTGGCGATAGGGGTGGCCTTGGCTGGCCGGATGATCCATGCGCTGGTGCAAGGCGCGCGACTCGCGGCGCGCCAGCGCGCTGCGGTAAGCCATGCGGCCCATGAGCAGCATGGCGCGGGCCTGCCTGCCGGCGGCCACCTGCCCGGCTCCGGCCTGCGCGGGCTGCGCCCATGCGTCGTCGAGCGCCTGCAGCGAGGCGAGCAGGCCTGCCTCCTCACGAAACACATTCTTTTCAAGAGGCCACAATTCGCGCCGGATCACAGCCAGGGCGGCAGCGGGATCCGCCACACGCAGGGAACAGGGGTCCGCGTCCGCATGCCTGACCCTGCCCACGCGTTGCGCGTGCTCCCAGGCTCCCTTGCCTGCCCAGGTCCCGGTTGCGATGGCCCATGCGCCATTGGGCGAACCGCCGCCGCTGCGCCCGCCGACGATAGGCTCGCGCGACGCCGCGTCTCCCGCCGCATACAAGCCCGGCACCTGGGTGGCGCCGCTGCGGTCGCGCAACAGGATGCCGCCCGTGCCACGAACCGTGCCTTCCAGCCGCAACCCAACAGGAAAGCGCTGGGAGAAAGGATCGATGCCCATCCGGTCATAAGGCAGGAACGCATTGGCCTGCGCGCTGCGCAACCAGCGCTCGATATCGGCGTCGGCCCGGTCGAAACAGGCATACACAGCCTCGTGCTGCAGCACCCGGGCGACCGCCACGAACGGTTCCTCGCCCTCGACTTCGATCTCGCGGCCATCCGCCCGGTAATAGCTGGCCCAGTGGAACGGCAAGCCTTTCGTCACCGAGGAGAAAGCCGCCGACAAGCCGTACTGATTCGAGAACTCCATGCCCGAGAACAGGGCTCCCGCCTCGGCCGCGGCAAGCTGGCCGTCGCCGGTGCACACATTCGTGCCCAAGGCACCGCTCAGGAAGGCGCAGCCACCCGTGGCGATCACGGTGGCGGGCGCCCAGGCCTGCCAATGCGCGCCTTCACGGGTCCAGCCCTGTGCGCCCACCACCGTCGTGCCATCGCGCAAGAGGCCGGTGGCGGGGCTGTGATCCAGGATCGTCACGCCGGCGCGGCGCAGCAACTGCCGCAGCAGGCGCTGGGCGTCCGGCCCCCGCAGCGAGGCGTAGTTCAATGCGCCGGACTGCGTGCGCGGAAAGGGATAGCCCAGCTCGGCAAACAGATGCAGCTGGGCGGCAGCCTGCGCCAGCACCGCATCCACCCACTCGCGCTCGCTCAACTGGCCGCCACTGTCGTAGCGCTCGGCGTGGTGGCGCGGGTAATCCTCGGGCTGGGGCACATACCAGACGCTGTTGTTGGACGCTGCGGCCGCGCCAGAGGTGCCGCAGTGGCCCTTGTCGGCCAGCACCACCTCCGCGCCCGCTCGCGCGGCGGTCAACGCCGCCCAGGCGCCGGCCGGACCGCCTCCCAACACGAGCACGTCCGCGTGCAGCGGCGCCACCTCGGAGGAGAAACTAGAATGAAGAACTGCCTGGGACACGTTTGGCTTCCAACTTGTTATAACAAGATGATGCCTCGCAGTGTAGGAATACCTTGCGCCAGCACAAACAACATCTTCATCAAAAGCTTATGGTCTCTTGCTATTTGCCGGAAAGCCCAGGACGCCTCATGCTTCAGCGCGCGCCCCCGCCGCGTGGCCGCAGCCGCCTTCTCCCTCATGTCATGACAAGTTGAAAATGCGCCGCCGAACCACTCCACAGTCTGCCAGCGGCGAACTGCCGCTGCATCTGCGCGTGCAGGAAGGCCTGCGGGCGCGCCTGCTCGACGGCACCTATCCGCCGCAGTCACGCCTGCCTTCCGAACACGCGTTGTGCGCACAGTTCCAGGTCAGCCGCATCACCGTGCGCCAGGCGCTGGCTGCGCTGCAGAACGAAGGACTGGTGCAGAAGATCCAGGGGCGCGGCACCTTCGCCTGCCGTCCCCGGGCCGCGCAGAACGTCTCGACGCTCCAGGGATTCGCCGAGGCCATGGCGCCGCTGGGCCACGACGTGCGCAACCGCCTCCATCAGTTCCGCTACGTGCCTGCCGGCGAAAGCCTGGCTGGCAGACTGCAGTTGCCTGCCACGGCCCTGCTGGCCGAGATCGGCCGGGTGCGCGTGCTGGACGGGCAGCCGATCTCCTACGAAACCACCTATGTCCCGGAAGTGCTGGGCCAGGCACTCGCCGGTGCCGACCTGGCGCACCGCGACCTCTTCCATATCCTCGAGCACGACGGCCGAGTGGCATTGGGACACGCCGATGTCGCGATCACGTCGGAACTGGCCGACGAGGCGCTGTGCACACTGCTACAGTGCCACACAGGATCCCCCGTGCTCAGGATCGACCGCCTGGTATTCGAAGCGGGCGGCGCGCCCTTGCTGTACGAGACCCTGCGCTTTCGCGCCGACGCCTTCCAATACCGCATGCGCGTGGACCGGCAAGGCCGGACAGCGCTTCGCCCTTGACTCCCCGAACCGAGGTCCCGATGCTCTATGCCCTGCTCAAGCTCGTCCACCTGCTGTCCGTCATCATCTGGATCGGCGGCATGGTCTTCGCCCACTTCGCCTTGCGCCCCGCCGTGGCCTCGCTGGCGCCGCCCACGCGCCTGCCGTTCATGCACGACGTGCTGGGCCGCTTCTTCTCGGTCGTGCTGTGGGCGTCCTGTCTGAGCGTGGTGACGGGCGTGGTCATGATGGGCCAGGCCGCGCGCCAGATCGTGCAGGCCGGCGGACAGTTCCAGATGCCGCTGGGCTGGACCGTGATGGCCACGCTGGGCATCGTCATGCTGCTCATCTTCGGCCACATCCGCTTTGCGATGTATCGCCGCCTGTCGCGCGCGGTGGCCGCGCAGGACTGGCCCGCGGGCGCGGCCGTCCTGGGTGGCATCCGCAAGCTGGTGCTGTTGAATCTCTGCCTGGGCGTGCTGGCCGTGGCGGCCGTGGTGCTGCTCTGACGCCGCGGGCCAGGCCTCAGGCGTCGGGCTGGTCCACCACTGCCTCCGGTTCCGGCAGCTTCGCCACGTCCACCCAGCGCGCGGACACCAGGTCCGCCATGCGCTGGGGCGTGATGCGCACGGCGGCATGGATGTCGCCCGCCGCGGGCCAGACTTCTTCGTAAGCCTTCAGCGACTCGTCGCAATAGACGGGCAATGCCGTCGCCAGGCCGAAGGGACAGACGCCGCCCACGGGGTGGCCCGTCAACGCCATCACGCTCTCGGCATCCAGCATCCGCGCCTTGACGCCGAACGCGCGCTTGAGCTTGCCGTTGTCCAGCCTGGCGTCGCCACGCACCACGACCAGCACCACCTCCTCACCCACGCGCAGCGACAGGGTCTTGGCGATCTGTCCAGGCGCCACGCCATGCGCGCGCGCGGCCAGTTCCACCGTGGCGGTGCTGGTCTCGGCTTCGAGGATGACGATGTCGGGCGCCTTGTCGGCGAAGAACTGGCGGACGCTCTGCAGGCTCATGGAATCCTTCCGGTGGAGGACGGCGCGCGGCCGCCACAATGAGACACGCGCCCCGGAGGGCGCGTGCGCAACGATACCGCAAAGCCGCGCGGAAACTACAAGGCGGCTTCGACGCGGCGCGCCACGTCCTCGGGCACCCAGGCCTTCCAGATGGCTGCATGGCGCTTCAGGAAATACTGTGCCGCCGCGTCGGCCTCGGCCTCTTCGCGTTCCATCCAGCCCAGCGCATCGTCGATGACGGGACCGGGCATGTGCAGCTTGGTGAAGAATGCCGTCAGCATCGGCGCGCGCTTGGAAAAGCCGGCATTCAGCCCCGTCACCGCCTTGTTGCCCTTGAACTCGGTAGGCACCGGGTTCTCGCACTTCGGATCGACCATGCAGGAATAGGCCTTCTCGTCGAACGGCGGCAGCGACAGCTTCACCAGGTCGAGCGCGCCGACCAGCGCGGTCGGCGTCCAGTAATAGAACACGATGTCGCGCTTGCGCTGGTAGGCGGACACGATGGCCGCCTTCTGCGCGGCGCCCGCGCCCGGCGCGAACAGGGTGTAGTCGTCCTCCAGCTTCAAGGCCTTCAGCAGGTTCACGTTCAGCGTGTCGCAGGCCCAGCCCGCCGGACAGCCATAGATGCGGCCCTTGCCCGGCTCTTCAGGATCGGCGAAGACCTTCTTGTAGCGCGCGAGATCCGCGGCGCTTTTCAGGTCGGGGTGCCGCTCGGCGGTATAGCGCGGGATATACCAGCCTTCGCCCGCATCGAAGACGTGCCCCACCCCGATGACCTTGCCGGAGTCCAGCGCCTTGCGCCACGCGCTTTCGATCTGGCCGGGCCAGATCTCGGACGTCACCTCCACATCGCCGCGCTGCAAGGCGGCCAGCATGGCCAGCGTCTCGCCCGACTCGGTGGAGGTCTTGCAGCCGTAGCCCTTCTCCAGGATGAACTGCTCGATGCTGACCAGCAGCAGGTTCGACTCCCAGTTCAGGCCGCTGAAGCGCACGGGCGTATCGATCTCGCACTTGGGCGCGGCTGCAGGCGCGGCCGCAGGCGCCGAGGGGTCGGCAGCGAAGGCGGCGGGGCTGGCGGCGATGGCCGCGGCGCCCAGCGCGGCAAGCGAGAGCCGGCGGGGGTGGAATCGTGAAAGCTTGCGCACTGTGTTCTCCCGCCGCTGCCTGCCCGCGACACGCGGGCGCTCAAGCGCGACACCGGAAGGATCTTAGCCGCCGGTGTGGCGCGGCGATGTAAGCGCGCATGACAAAGCTGGCCGAGGTGTACGGGCTGCACAGCTGTACAGCGCCCGCGCCAGTCAGTAGAATCCCGCCTCGATGACCACGCCTCTCTCCCGCCTCCTCGCGCAAGCCCGCTCCGCCGCTGCACTGCCGCAGCCCGGTTGCTCGCGTGCTGCCGCGGCGCACCTCGCCGCAGACACTTAAGCCCGGCGACCACTCCCCCTCCAGCGCAATCCACAGGTCACCGGGCACACCTCCCGCGCGACGTGTGGCGGTTCCACCGGTTCCGCCCTTCTCTCCCAGCCACGGTGCTTCCGTGCCTGGGCAGCATGGATACGCATGGACATCACAAAGGCCTTCATCAAGGCCAAGCAACCTTGCGCGGACGGCTTTCGCTGGTACGTGCGCAACGCTCATGAAGACAGTAGTTACCAGGAACTCCTGGATGCGCTCGTGGCCGCCGGCCGCGTGCAGGACGCGTGCTGGCTGCTGACCCAGTTCGGTCCCACCGACGCCACCCTCGACCTCGACGAGCTGGGCGCCGACGATTTCGTCTTCGCGGGCACGGTCCGCGTACGACGCGGCATCGAGATCACCAGCACCTTGCGCGTCGGCCGGAGCCTGCACGCGGACGGCGGCATCCGCGTGGGCGGCAGCCTGCATGCCGGCGCGGACGTGCACAGCGGCGGCGCCGTGACGATCGGCGCGGACCTCATGACGCCAGGCGCGCTCCAGGCCGCCTGGAGCGTGAGCGTGCAAGGCAGCCTGCATTGTGAGACCCTGCGTGCGGGCTGGGAAGTGCACTGCGAAGGCGACGCGCGCATGGACGGACAGGCGCGTATCGGCGGCGAGCTTCGCACCGGCGGCGCGCTGCGCTGCCGCAAGCAATTGCAGGTCGGCGCCGGCCTCGATTGCGGCGCGACGCTGCAGGCCGGCCAGGGCGTGGAAGCGGAGGGCGACGTGCGCGCGGCCATGCACCTGCTGGCAGGCTGGGGCATCCGGGCACGCGGCGACATCGCGGCGGGCGGAGCGATACGGGTCGGCGAGAGCCTCTGGGCGGACGGGTACATCACCGCGGGCGACGGGTACGGCGTCTATGCAGGCATGGATGTGCGCGTGGACGCGTGGGAGTCCAGCGCCAGCGTGCGGGCACGACGGCGCCCAGAAGGCTTGCGCAGCGGCTGGTGGGCCGGAGCCCCGCCAGGCTGCCAGGAAGAGGAGGATGCCTGCGCGGGCGACAGCCATGCGGCTTGACGTCAGCCCGACGCCGGATCGCCTGGACGCCGAGCTGGACGCATTGCAGGCCCGGCTGCCCGACTGCCTGCGGCACGCCCGCCGCCTGCCGGATGCGCCCGGCCTGCCGCATTACCGCCTGCACGTTCGCACGGCGGACGGCGAGCACTACGTCTACGTCCACGACCCGGAAACGGGCAGGCTTGCCGGCTGCACGGTATTCAATCGCCTGGTGGAAATAGACAAGCGCCTGGACCCATACGTCCGATCCCCGCATTCACGCTATCGTCCGCGCGACCAGCGGCTGGGCCTGGCCTCGTGGATCTATGGGCACATGCTGGCATCGGGCGTGTGCCTGCTCAGCGGCGCGCGCCAGTCCCCGGCAGCGCACGCATTGTGGCGGGCCCTGGGCGCACGCTTTCCGCTGACTCACGCACAGCTACGGCAGCGCCAGCTGCACGACCTGGGTCCGAGCGTATCGCCCGCGCAGCTGGATGCGCTGGAAACCCGGCTGCTGCTGTGCGGCGCCGGTTGGAATGCCACTCGCCTGGCCGGCTTGTGTGCGCTGCCTTGAGCGATGGCACGGCACGCGCGAAGACAATGGCGGCGCCCCCCGCAGGCCGGAAACAGCCCGCCAGTCCCCACAGGTCTTGAGTCAAATCGTCCCCTGCCATAGAATGAAAGGTCGCCCGGCCCCTCAGGCCGGACCACCATCTGCTGGTTGGAGAGGTCGCCATGTCTACAGACGTCCTGTTCCAATTGGGGATCGCGTCAGTCCGTCTGAACATCTCCCTAACGGAAACACCTCGGGAAACACCTCGGGAAACCCCTCAGGAATCCCCGCCGCGCTGCGGCAAGCCAGGCTTCGGGCTCATGGCCCGGGCCGTTCGCCACGACCGAACACCCCCCGAAAACTAAGGGCTTTCGTACAGCCCTGCCCTGACGCACCCGCCGCGCGGCGGATGCCGCCATTGCGCGCGCTTGCCAATCCGGCCCGCGCGGTTTCGTTACCGTGGTACAGACCGACAGATGATTCAAACGCCCTACTACCTGATCGACGCCGCCCGCCTCATGGAAAACATGCGGCGCATCGACCATGTGCGCCAGCATTCCGGCGCCAAGGTCCTGCTTGCCCTGAAATGCTTCGCCACCTGGTCCGTCTTCGATCTCATGCGCGAACACATGGACGGCACCACCTCGTCCTCGCTCTACGAGGTGCGGCTGGGCCGCGAGAAATTCGGCGGCGAGACCCATGCCTACAGCGTGGCCTATGCCGACCATGAGATCGACGAAGTCGTGTCCTGTGCCGACAAGATCATCTTCAACAGCCTCGGCCAACTGGCCCGCCATGCGCCACGCGCCCAGGGCCTGCCCGTGGGCCTGCGCCTGAATCCCGGCATCAGCAGCTCCAGCTTCGACCTGGCCGACCCGGCGCGCCCCTTCAGCCGCCTGGGAGAAAGCGACCCGGCGCGCATTGCGCAGGCGCTGGACCAGATCAGCGGCTTCATGATCCACAACAACTGCGAGAACCGCGATTTCGCGCGCTTCGACGCCATGCTGGGCGAGATCGAATCGCGCTTTGGCGGCCTGCTGTCGCGCGTGCAATGGGTAAGCCTGGGCGGCGGCATCCACTTCACCGGCGAGGACTATCCGCTGGATGATTTCTGCGCGCGCCTGCGCGCGTTCTCGGACAAATACAGGGTGCAGGTCTACCTGGAACCCGGCGAGGCCGCGATCACCGACAGCGCAAGCCTGGAGGTGAGCGTGCTGGACACGGCCTACAACGGCAAGCACGTCGCGGTGGTGGACGCCTCCATCGAGGCGCACATGCTGGACCTGCTCATCTATCGCCTGGAGGCACGCGTGGCGCCCAACGCCGGCCCCCATCGCTGCCTGGTCTACGGCAAATCGTGCCTGGCCGGCGACGTCTTCGGCGAATTCGATTTTCCCCAGCCGCTGGCCGTGGGGCAACGGCTGTCGATCCGCGACGCCGCCGGCTACACCATGGTCAAGAAGAACTGGTTCAACGGCTTGACCATGCCCGCCATCGCCGTGCGCGATCCCGATGGCACCGAGCGCGTGGTGCGCCAGTTCGGCTACCACGATTACGTAGACAGCCTGTCCTGAGCGCGTAGCCAGGTCCCCCTTCTTCAAGGAGCAGCCCGGATGACCCCCAATCTCCTCATCATCGGCGCCGGCGGCGTGGCGCACGTGGTCGCCCACAAGTGCGCGCAGCACAATGACCGGCTGGGCGAGATCCACATCGCCTCGCGCACGCTGGAAAAGTGCCAGGCTATCGTGGCGTCCGTGCACACCAAGGGCAGCCTGCGCCAGCCCGGCGTGCTGCGCGCCCATGCCCTGGACGCGCTGGACATCGACGCCACCGAAGCGCTCATCCGCGAGACCGCCGCGCGCATCGTCATCAATGTCGGCTCGGCGTTCCTGAACATGTCGGTGCTGGAAGCCTGCCTGCGCACGGGCGCGGCCTACATCGACACGGCCATCCACGAAGAGCCCGACCGCGTCTGCGAAGCGCCGCCCTGGTATGCGAACCACGAGTGGAAGCGGCGCGAGGCCTGCGCGGCCGCGGGCGTCACGGCCATCCTGGGCGCGGGCTTCGACCCCGGCGTCGTGAATGCCTATGCCAGACTGGCCTGCGACGACTACTTCGACCGCGTCGACTCCATCGACATCGTCGACATCAACGCGGGCAAGCATGGCCGCTATTTCGCCACCAACTTCGACCCCGAGGTGAATTTCCGCGAGTTCACCGGCACGGTCTGGTCGTGGCAGGGCAGCCAGTGGACCGCCGCGCAGATGTTCGAATACCGCAAGGAATGGGACCTGCCGGTGGTGGGACGCCAGACCGCCTACCTGACGGGCCATGACGAGCTGCATTCGCTGTCCCAGCACCTGGACGTGCCCGACATCCGCTTCTGGATGGGCTTCGGCGAGCACTACATCAACGTGTTCACCGTGCTGAAGAACCTGGGCATGCTGTCCGAGCAGCCCGTGCGCACGGCCGAGGGCCAGGAAGTGGTGCCGCTGAAGGTGCTGAAAGCCGTGCTGCCCGACCCGGCGTCGCTGGCGCCCTCCTATGCAGGCAAGACCTGCATCGGCAACCTGGTGCGCGGCGAGAAGGACGGCAAGGCGCGCGAGATCTTCGTCTACAACGTCTGCGACCACGCCGACAGCTATCGCGAGATCGGCAGCCAGGCCATTTCCTACACGGCAGGCGTGCCCGCGGCAGCCGCCGCGCTGCTCATCGCCGATGGCACCTGGCGCGTGGGCCGCATGGCCAACATCGAACAACTGCCGCCCCGCCCTTTCCTGTCGCTGCTGGCCAGCATGGGCCTGGAGACCTGGGTACGCGAGGACGGCCACGATATGCCGCTGGCCGCGCTGGCCGATCCGGTGGGCGCGTAAGGCACAGGGCGCCGGCGGGTTGGCACGCGCCGCCCGCGGGCGCGTCACCGCGGCATCAAGCTGGCGCGTGCGCCCGCCGCATGTCGCCCGCCACCACGAAATTGCCCGCGCCCAGGTGGTGCAGGGTGTGCAGCGTGGCGTTGTCCTCGCGCACCGACCAATGCCCGTTGGCGAAGATCCGCGTGTCGGCCGCGGCCGACACGACCTCGGCAAAGCAGGTGTCATAGGCGTCTTCGGTGTGGCGCTCCGGAAGCAGCCGGCACTCCAGCCAGGCCGCGCAGCCCGCCTCCAGCACCGGCACGCCCAGCACCGGGCCGCGCGCGGCCTCGATGCCGAAACGCGCGAACTTGTCGCCGTCGCGGCCGCTGACGCTGCCCACGGCGTAGGTCAGGTCCATCAGCGCCGCGCCCGGCACGCACAGTCCGAAGACGCCGCTGGCGCTGGCCAGCTCGCGCGTGAACGTCTGCTTGTCGATCACCACCGCCACGCGCGGCGGCGTGAACTCCACCGGCATGGACCAGGCCGCCGCCATGATGTTGCGGCGCTCACCGTGCGCGCTGGTGACCAGCACGGTGGGACCGTGGTTGATGAGACGGCTGGCATGGGACAGATCGACGGGCAGGAAGTGAGACATGATGGGCGCCGGAAGAACGCGCTGCGCGCGCGGGGTGAATGACGCAGCCACTTTACCGGAAGCCGTGGCCTCCCCCCCCCCAGCCGACCCCCTAGGCGTCGCCCACCAGCGCCGCGCAACAGCGCGCCAGCCAGGCATGCAGGCCCTGCACCACGGGCGTCAGCAATGTGCGGTGCGCGCACACCAGTTGCAGCGGCGCGGGCTGGCCATGAGCCGGCGGAAACAGCTCGACCAGGCGGCCCGAGGCCAGATCATCGACCACATCCAGCCGCGACTTGTAGGTGATGCCCAGCCCCGCCACCGCCCAGCGGTGCACGACCTCGGCATCGTCGCAGACGCGGTCGCCGCGCACGGCGACCGTCTTGACGCCATCGGGCAGGTGGAAGCTCCAGCGTTCGAAGGTCTGGTCGCCCATCACGAAACGCAGGCAGTTGTGCCGCGACAGGTCGTCCGGATCGCGCGGCGCGCCGTGGCGTGCCAGATAGGACGGCGCCGCGCACAGCGTGCGCCGATTGCCCGGCGCCAACGGCAGCGACACCAGGGAGGAATCGGCCAGCATGCCATAGCGGATGCCGGCGTCCAGCGACTCGCGAAAGAAATCCGCCATCTGGTCGCTGACGCGCAGGTGCAGCGACACCTTGGGGTGCGCGGCCTGGAAGGCCTCCAGCCAGGGCAGCAGCACGTTGCGCCCGATGTCCGATGGCACCGACAGGCGCAGCGGACCGGCGATCTCCGGGCTGCCCTGCGCCAGGGCCTCGCGCCCGCCGGCCAGGGCGCCCAGCGCGGCGCGCGCGTGCGGCAGGTAACGCTCGCCGTCGTCCGACAGCCGCAAGCGGCGCGTGGAGCGCACGAACAGCCGCGTGCCCAGCGCACGCTCGAGCCGCAACACGGCGCTGCTGGCCAGGGCAGGCGCCATGTCCAACAAGCGCGCCGCTGCCGAGAAGCTGCCGGACTCGGCTGTCTGGACGAACACCTGGAGATCATCCAGCCGGATCATTTTCTTCATTCCACGGAAAGTATTTCTTGATTATCCCTATTTTTCGCTGAATAAAGATAAATCAAGATACCGGACATCAGCACGGTTTTCCTCATTTCCACGCCTTCCCTCTTTTCCCGGAGCCCCGCATGAAAGCCATCGGTTATCACCAATCCGCCCTGTCCATCGACGACCCGCAGGCGCTGATCGACCTGACGCTGCCCGAACCCGTCGCGCAAGGCCACGACATCCTGGTGGAAGTGCATGCCGTGTCGGTGAACCCCGTGGACACCAAGATACGCCACCGCCAGCAGCCCGAGGGCGGCCAGGCACGCGTACTGGGCTGGGACGCAAGCGGCGTGGTGCGTGCGGTGGGAGAAAAGGTCACGCGCTTCAAGGCGGGTGACCGCGTCTGGTACGCCGGCGCCATCAACCGTCCCGGCAGCAATGCCGAGCTGCATCTGGTGGACGAGCGCATCGCAGGCCCCATGCCCGCCAGCCTGGACTTCGCCAGCGCGGCCGCCCTGCCGCTGACCAGCCTGACCGCCTGGGAACTGCTGTTCGATCGCCTGAAGGTGCAGGACGCGGATCCGGCGCAGGAAAACCGGCTGCTCGTCATCGGCGCCGCGGGCGGCGTGGGCTCGATCCTGCTGCAGCTGGCGCGCCACCTGACGGGGCTGAACATCATCGCCACGGCCTCGCGCCCCGAGACGCGTGACTGGGCCCTGGCCCAGGGCGCCCATCATGTCATCGATCATCATCAGCCCTGGCGCGCGCAACTGGAGGCCCAGGGCATTTCCGACGTGACGCACGTCATCGGCCTGAACCACACCGACAGCTACATCACGCAGATCGTCGACGTGCTGCGCGCCGAAGGCCAGCTGGCGCTGATCGACGACCCCGAGCACTTCGACATCCGCCCCTTCAAGAGCAAGTCGCTGTCCATCCACTGGGAGCTGATGTTCACCCGCTCGCTGTACGGCACACCCACCCTCGCGCGCCAGCACGACATCCTGCGCCGCATGGCCACGCTGGTGGACCAGGGCGTGGTGCGCAGCACGGTCACGCGCAGCATCCAGGGCATCAACGCCGCGAACCTGCGCGATGCGCATGCGCAGATCGAGGCCGGCACGACCCGCGGCAAGATCGTGCTGGAAGGGTTCTGAGCGGGCAGGCCTTACAGCCCGAACATCAGCGAGCGGTGCGTGGCCATGCCGGCCATCGCGCCATCGCCCACGGCGAAGGCCACCGAGCCCGCCGCCCGCGCCACGTCGCCGCAAGCGAAGATGCCGGGAGTGGACGTGGCCTTCATCGCATCCGTGCGCAGCGTGACGCCCATCGGGCTCTCTTCGGTTGCCAGGCCCATGCGCAACGCCAGCGGCGCGGGCCGCAACGAGGTCGCCACGAAAAGGCCGGACAGCGCGAACACGCGGCCATTGTCCATCACGATGTCCACGCCGGGCCCCTCGCCTTCCAGCCGCGCCACCGCACCGCCCACGACCCGCGTGCCACGGGCGCGCAGTTGGTCGTGCTGCGCGGCATCCGGCACGAAGGCGTCGTTCAGGAACAGCGTGGTCTCGCCCCAGTCCGGCAGCATCAGCGCCTGGTGCATGGCCAGGTCGCTGGACGCCAGCACCCCGATGCCGGTGCCGCCCAATTCGTAGCCGTGACAATACGGGCAGTGGAACACCTGCCGGCCCCAGCGCTCGGCCAGCCCTGGCAAAACAGGCAGCACGTCTTCGACGCCCGTCGCCACGATGAGCCGCCGCGCCTCGCGCGTCGTGCCGTCGCTCAGCGTCACGGTGAAGGCATCCGCCTGGCCCGCCACGTCTTCCACCGCGCCCTGCACCCAGTCCACCGTGGGATAGGCCAGCACCTGCGTGCGCGCCGTTTCGGCGATCTCGGCGGGCGGCATGCCGTCCTGCGTCAGGAACCCGTGCGAATGGCTGACCGCGCGATTGCGCCGCCGGCCCGCGTCCACCACCAGGATGCGCCGGCGCGCCCGCGCCAGTTGCAACGCCGCGGACAGACCGGCATAGCTGCCGCCGATGAGGATGACGTCGTAACGCATGCAAAGCTCCTTGCCGGGCGCAGCGCCCATTTCATGAATCATTTAATGATACATGAAAGAACGGCATATCCCGATCACGGCTTGCGCCGCTGCGCGTTGCGTCAGGGAAAGAAGAGGGACATCACGCGCACCGGCCTCAGCCGTGCACATGCCCCGGTCCGGCATGGCCGCGCGCGACGCACAGCCTGTCGAAATCGGCGGCGAGATCCGCCAGCGACACGGAACCCAGCCGCGTGATCAGCAAGGTCTCGGCCTCGCGCATCGCGTCGGCCAGCGCGGCGTTCACCACCTGCTCGACCGCGCAGTCCGGCTTGTGGTTGTCCGCGCCGATGGCGAAGATGCGCGGTCCGCCGACCGCGTGATACACGTCCAGCAGCGTCACCTGCTTCAGGTCGCAGGCCAGTTGCCAGCCGCCGTGGTGCCCCTTCTCCGACCGCACATAACCCGCCTCGCGCAGGCCGGCCATCGTGCGCCGCACGACAGCCGCATTGGTGCCCAGCATCAGGCCGAGCTGCGCCGAGGTCATGGGCGCCTCGTCGCGGGCCATATGCAGGATCACATGCAACATGCGGGAAAGCCGGCTGTCTGTTCTCACGGTGAAGGTGTGCCGGCGCGAGCCGTCAAGAAGGCGTGGCCGCACACGATACCGTAAGTGCGTCCCGAGGCAACGCAATCTTTCGCTATGAAATGAAATGTATTTTGCAATAGTCGCAACACCTTGCCTGCCTAGAGTGGCCGTTTTCCTCGCTTCTTCACCCACTCACCCAGGCTCTCACCCGTGACACCCCGACTCCTTGCCCTTGCTCTCGCCCTGTCCACCCCGCTCGTGCTGGGCGCCTGCTCATCGTCCGACGATGACGCGCCCACCCCACCGCCCGTCGAAGAACCCGGCGGCGAAACACCCCCCGCCGAACCCGCGACCCTATTGGACGAAGGCTTCGACAACGCCACGGGCGCCGCGCTGCCCGAAGGCTGGCGGCAGGTGACGGGACTGGTCAACGCAGCCTCGCAACAGGCAGGCAGCCTGGTCATCGATGGCCTGGCCAACGAGTCGGCGGGCACCGCGGTCGCCCTGCCCGCTGCGCTGGCCACGCAAGGCAATTACCGCATCGACGTGCGCTTCACGATCGACTCGGCCAAGAACACCAGCCGCTGGGTCGGCTTCCTGTACCGCACGTCCGACACGCCCAACCTCGAGCCCTACACGCAAATGGCGGTGCGCCAGAACGCCACGGCCGACAACGGCACGGAGCTTGCCCATCGCGCCGACGGCCAATGGAACGTGACGGACAAGGCGCCCTTCTCCGAGAACATCGATCCGGCCAAGACCTACACGGCCACCATCGTCGTGCACGGCAACCGCGTGCGGCAGTACCTGGACGGCACGCTGCTGCAGGACGGCGAACTCGACGACACGCGCCCCGTGGGCGGCCTGGCCCTGCAGGCCACCGGCGCCGTGCTGCGCGTGGACCACGTCACCGTGAAGGCGCAGGAAGAGGCGCTGCCGCCGCTGGGCCAGATCTTCGCCGTGACCGAGCCCGAGACCGGCGCGTCGCTGGCCCCCACGCTGGTGGGCAGCGACCCCGCGCAGGCCGGCATCGCCAGCAACCAGATCATGACGCTGGACGCGAGCCTGAACCTGCATGCCGAAAATGGCGAGAGCCTGGGCACGCTGGCCGCCTTCCTCGACAAACCCGGCCACGCCATTCCGGTGCTGCGCCTGGGCGACGCCGCCACCGCGAAAGCGCTCGTGCCCTTCGCCGACGCGCGCGGGCTCATCGACGCGACGCTGGTATCGACGGACCCCGCGTTGCTGACCGAGGCGCGCGCGCTGCTGCCGCGCCTGCGCACCGCGCTGGACTTCACCGAAGCCGGCCTGGGCAACACCCGCAACGAATTGCTGTCCGTCGTGCACGCCACCAACCGTTCGGGCAGCAAGATCGCGCTGGTGCCGCCCGCGCTGCTGGACCGCGAATCCGTCGCCTACCTGCAGGACATGCTGATCACCGTATGGGCCGCCGCCGTGGATGACGGCACGGCCACGCGCGCGGCGGCGGTGCTGGCCAGCGGCGTGAACGGCATCGTCACCGGCGAGGCGCAGACCTATGCCGACCTGCTGGGCAAGCTGCCCGACGGCGCCCTGCTGCGCAAGCCGCGCATCGTCGGTCACCGCGGCATTCCCGGCCTGGAAGACGAGAACACGCTCGAAGGCGCCATCCGCGCCTATGACGAAGGCGCCGACACCATCGAGTCCGATATCCAGCTCAGCACCGATGGCACGCTGTACATCATGCATGACGGCACGGTCGACCGCACCACCACCAGCACCGGCGAATTCGAGGCCATGAACGACGCGCAGATCCAGGCGCTGGTCACCAAGCCCAACGGCCGCGCCGTGCCTACGCTGGAAGCCTTCTTCAACGAGTTCAAGGGCAAGCCGGTCACGCATTTCGTCGAGATCAAGACCAACAAGCCCGAGGCCGTGGATGCCCTGCATGCCCTGGTCGACGCGCACGGCGTGCGCGACCAGCTGGTGGTCATCTCGTTCTCGCAATCGCAATTGAAGCGCCTGCGCGAACTGATGCCCGAAGTCTCGGCCGGCTTCCTGACCGGTGTACCCACCGGCACGGACACCCAGCGCATCGTGCGCCAGATCCTGGCCAACACGCAGGCGCTGTCGTCCACCTTCAACCCCAGCTACAACAACCTCACGCCCGCTATCCTGGAAGCGGCCAAGCACCGCGGCACGACGTTCTGGCCGTGGACCTACCGCGACGAGGCGATTGCGCGCGCGCACTATCGCGCAGGCACCTATGGCCTGACGACGGACGACGCGCAATGGTTCGGCGGCTATGCCGCCCGCGTGGACATGCCCGCCCAGGCCACCGCGCCGGTGGGACAGCTGGCGCTGGCCGGCACCCTGCTGCGCCAGGACCGCAAGAACGAGCCGCTGAAGGCCACGCGCTATGTGGTGGTGGAAAGCACCGCCCCCTATACCCAGGACGGCGATGGCAGCCTGACCTTCACGGGAACGGGCACGGCAACGGTGCTGGCCCTGCATACGCATGACCAGGGCGATGGACATGGCTATACCCTGCTGTCCACGCCGGTGACGGTGACCGTGCAGTGAAGACCATGCAGTGAAGACCATGCAGTGAAGACCAGCGTGGGAGGGCTGGCGCGACCGGCCCTTCCGCCTGCGCCTGGAGCACGAGGCTTCCACGCCACATGACACTGTTTATTTATACAGTATCATGTGGCCATGGAATTGCAGACCAAGCTCGAGATCCTGGCCGACGCGGCCAAGTATGACGCCTCGTGCGCCAGCAGCGCCGCGCCCAAGCGCAGCTCGCGCGGCCGCGACGGCCTGGGCGCCAGCACGGGGGCCGGCATCTGCCACAGCTTCACGCCCGACGGGCGCTGTGTGTCGCTGCTGAAGATCCTGCTCACCAATTTCTGCCTCTACGACTGCCAATACTGCGTCAACCGACGCTCCAGCAACGTGCCGCGCGCGCGCTTCGCCCCCACGGAAGTGGTGGACCTGACGCTGGACTTCTACCGCCGCAACTACATCGACGGCCTGTTCCTCAGTTCCGGCATCATCCGCAGCGCCGACTACACCATGGAGCAGTTGGTCGAAGTGGCGCGCGCCTTGCGCGAAGACCATCTGTTCCGCGGCTACATCCACCTGAAGACCATCCCCGACGCCGACCCGCGGCTCGTCACGCTGGCCGGCCAGTACGCAGACCGTCTCAGCGTGAACATCGAGCTGCCCACCGACGGCGGCCTGCAACGGCTGGCGCCCGAGAAAAGCGTCCACACCATCCGCCGCGCCATGGGTTCCATCCGCCTGGCGCAGGAAGACGCGCGCGAGAATCGCAAGCCCAGCGCGCCCGCGGGCCAGAGCACGCAGATGATCGTGGGCGCCGACGACGCGGATGACCGCACCGTGCTGCAGACCGCACAATCGCTGTATGGCGCCTATCACCTGAAGCGCGTCTATTACTCCGCCTTCAGCCCCATTCCCGACAGCCCGTCCGCCCTGCCCGCGAAGGCGCCCCCGCTGCTGCGCGAGCACAGGCTGTACCAGGCCGATTTCCTGTTGCGCGGTTACGGTTTCCGCGCCGAGGAACTGTTCCAGGACAGCGGCGCCCTGCCGCTGGACATCGACCCCAAGCACGCGTGGGCGCTGGCGCACCGCGACCAGTTCCCCGTCGACCTGAATCGCGCCCCGCAGCACCTGGTCGCGCGCGTGCCCGGCATCGGCATGCGCAACGCCACGCGCCTCATCGAATTGCGCCGGCTGCGCGCCATCCGCTACCAGGACCTCATCCGCCTGCGCTGCGCCATGGACAAGGTGAAGCCGTTCATCGTGGTGCAGGACTATCGGCCAGGCCTGGGCGAGGCGTCCTCCGAGGCGCTGCGGCTGGCGCACACGCCTGCGCCACGGCAACTGTCGCTGCTGTGATGCCAGCCGTGCCGCCCGAGCTGGTGGTGGACGGCGGCTATCCGCAATGGCGGCGCCTGGCGCTGCAGGCACTGTCTCACCACTGGCCACCAGAAAGCCTGAACTGGGTCTCGCGCCTGCCCTCGGCGCCCGCCGCGCTGCAGCTATCCCTGGACACGCCCGCCGAAACAGCCGGTGGCACTGCCATGCCCGCCTCTGTTCGCCCGCGCATCTCCAGGGATCTCGCCGCGCTGCTGCAGGACGCCGCCCTGTTCCGCTCGGCCGAACGCTGGGCGTTTCTGTACAAAGTGCTGTGGCGCTGGCAGCAAGGCGACCGCAGCGTGGCCTCGCCCGCCGACGAGGACGGCGCCCGCCTGGCCGCCATGGCCAAGGCGGTACGGCGGGCCAAGCACGACATGATCGCCTATGTGCGCTTTCACAGCCGGGGCGCGGCCAGCCCGCCCGAATACCTGGCCTGGTACGAACCCGAGCACGATGTCCTGCCCTATGCCGCCGGGCATTTCGCCGACCGCATGGGGAAATCGACGTGGTGCATCGGCACGCCGCAAGGCGCGGCGCTGTGGGACGGCCAGGCATTGCGGCTGACGGACACGCCAGCGGACGCGGCAGCGTGGCAGGCCGACACACGCGACGACGCCATCGAACCGCTCTGGCTCACGTACTACCAAAGCATCTTCAACCCCGCGCGCCTGAACACCACGGCGCTCGAACAGCGCATGCCCGTGCGCTTCTGGAAAGGCCTGCCCGAAGGCGAACTGATTCCCCAAATGATCGCCGATGCCCGCAACGGCGCCCAGCGCACGGGCCAGGCCAGCGGCGTGGGCACCATGGCCGGCAAACCCATTGCCGTGGATGCCCACATTGCCCAACCGCAACGGCCCGCCCCCACGTCGCTGGACCAATGCCGGCGCTGCGAACTCTGGCGCGACGCCACGCAGGCGGTGCCGGGCAGCGGCCCGGCATCCGCGCGCATCGTCGTCATCGGCGAACAGCCCGGCGACCACGAAGACCTGGCGGGCCTGCCTTTCATCGGTCCTGCCGGACAGGTGCTGGACGAGGCCTTGCGGCGGGCAGGCGTTGCGCGCGACAGCCTCTACCTGACCAATGCCGTGAAGCACTTCAAATGGGAACCACGCGGCAAGCGGCGCCTGCACAAGACGCCCGCGCAACGCGAGGTCGAGGCCTGTGCGCACTGGCTGGATGCGGAACTGGCGCGTCTGCGGCCCGCTGTCATCGTGACGCTGGGGGCCACCGCGCTGCGGGCGGTGCTGGGCAGGGATGCCGCATTGAAAGACCACCTGGGCCAGGCCATCCCGCTCGACCAAGGCTGGCTCGTGGCCACCTGGCATCCGTCCTACGCGCTGCGCAGCGGCGACGCCTCCGCGCACGAGGCTTGCGTGCGCGACATCGCGCATGCCCTGGGCCGGGCAGCCAGCCTGGCCCAGGACGGCGGCGCATGAACTCAGATGTTCTGCCCGCCCGACACCTCGATGCGCTGCGCATTCACCCAGCGATTGTCCTCTGACAACAGCCGCGCGATCATCGGCCCGATGTCATCGGGCAGGCCGACCCGGCCCAGGGCGGTCAGGGCCGCGAACTGGCGGTTCAGGTCCGCGTTGTCGCGCACCGCGCCGCCACCGAAATCGGTCTCGATGGCGCCCGGCGCCACCGTATTCACGGCAATGCCGCGTGCGCCCAGCTCCTTGGCCAGGTACACCGTCAGCATTTCCACCGCCGCCTTCACCGCCGCATAGGCGCCATATCCCGGATACGACATGCGCGTCAGGCCAGAGGACAGGTTCACGATGCGTCCGCCATCGGCCAGCAGCGGCAGCAGCGTCTGGGTCAGGAAGAACACGCCCTTGAAGTGCACGTTCACCAGCGCGTCGAACTGCGCCTCGGTCGTCTCCGCGATCAGGGCATGGTCGCCGTGGCCAGCGTTGTTGACCAGGTGATCGAAGGTCTCGCGCCCCCAGGTCTGGCGCAGCGCCTCGCGCAGGCGCCCGGCGAAGGCGCCGAAGCTGGCGGCGTCGCCCGCATCCAGCTGGAAGGCCAGCGCCTGGCGGCCCAAACCCTGGATCTCGGCCACGACGGCATCGGCCTCGTCGCGGCGGCGTTGATAGGTGACGATCACGTCGCCGCCCTGGCGGGCGATGGCGAGGGCGGTATTGCGGCCCAGGCCGCGGCTGGCGCCGGTCACGATGGCGATCTTGATCATGGGGGAACTCCTTTGCGTGTCGGGGAGGGTCGGATTCAGGGACTGAATCGATGACAGGCATTCTGCGGATCCATGCCGCTTGCGTCGCTGCCCGAATCTCGGCGATCCTTGCCTATTCCTCCAAACCCGGCGCACACTTGCCATCCTCGCCCTAGGATGGCGGACATGAACACGACACGCTCGACCGACACCCTGCTGGATACCGTGCGGCGTCACGCGGACACGCACGCCAACGACGACGGGCTGGCCCGTACGCCCATTCCGGGGCTGACCACCATCCGTGCCCATGCCCCATCCGAGCTGGCCCACGCCATTTCGCAGCCATTGCTTTGCCTGGTCCTGCAGGGCCGCAAGCAGGTCAGCATGGGCGCGCACACCGTCAGCTTCGGCGCAGGCGACTCGCTGCTCATCACGGCCGACGTGCCGACCGTCAGCCAGGTCACGCAGGCCCCTTATTGCTCCGTGGTGCTGGAACTGGACCCGTCCGTGATCGCCGAACTGGCCCCGCAGATGCAGGACGCCGACGACGACGACGCCCCGCCGGTGCGCAGCGATCCCACCGACGCGGAAGTGGCCGATGCCGCCCTGCGGCTGATGCGCCTGCTGGACCACCCCGCCTCGATCCCGGTGCTGCACGCCCAGCGCGTGCGCGAACTGCACTACTGGCTGCTGGCCGGCCGCCACGGCGCCGCCATCCGCCGCCTGGGCTGGCCCGCAGGCCACGCCCGGCGCGTGGCGCGCGCGGTCGCCGTGCTGCGGGCGGACTTCGCCCGCGCAATCACGGTGGAGGAACTGGCGGCGGCCGCCGACATGAGCCCCTCTTCCTTCCACCAGCATTTCCGCCGGACCACCTCGCTGTCGCCGCTGCAATTCCAGAAACAGCTGCGCCTGATCGAGGCGCGCCGCTTGATGCAGGCCGAGGGCGTGGCGGCCAGCAACGCGGCCTTCGCGGTGGGCTATGAAAGCGCCTCGCAGTTCTCGCGGGAATACCGGCGGATGTTCGGCGCCCCGCCCGCGCAGGACAGGGATGCGGCGAAACGACGGGGCCAGGCGCCTGTCGACGCATGACTCGCGGCGTCAAGCAGATCGCGGCTTGCGGCAAGCCTTGCCCGCCTCTCGCTCTTATGTGACAAACACATATGCCCCTGGGTTCTTTCCTATCGACTACTTATTTGTTCACCATCTCGGCCTGCCGCCCTAGATTGACGAGTATCCAGAACAGGGTGTCGCCGCCCGGAGTCGTCCATGAGCTATACAGTGCCCGAAGTCAGTCTGCCAGCCCTCCTCGAACAGGTCCGCAGCGATCACGCGCATCTGCCTTATTCGGGCAGCGTCGAGCCGATACTCGCCTGGCAACTCGCGAAGGAAGGCCATGCCGTGCTGGTGGACGTGCGCACCGCCGAGGAACGCAAGTTCGTCGGACATGTGCCGGACAGCCTGCACGTGCCCTGGGCGACAGGCACCAGCCTGACCCGCAACCCAAGATTCGTCCGTGAGCTGGAAGCCAAGGTGGCCAAGGCAGGCGGAAAGGAAGCCGTGATCCTGCTGCTGTGCCGCAGCGGCAAACGCTCCCACCTGGCTGCCGAGGCCGCCGCGAAGGCGGGTTTCACCCACGTCTTCAACGTGCAGGAAGGCTTCGAGGGCGAACTGGACGCCAACCAGCAACGCGGCCGCCAGGATGGCTGGCGCCTGCACGGCCTGCCCTGGGTGCAGGACTGACATCCGGGACATCGTCCCGCCCTTTTCCACCTTTTCCAAACGGTAGCCGGCCGCGGGCACGTCCCCTCCGTGACCGCGTTCGTGCAGGTTTTCCCCATTCCGCTTGCCATGGCCAACTTCGACATTGCTCCCATCGTCCACGCCCTGAATGACATCCGCAGCAACTGGCGTGATGCGCAGCATCGGTCCCGCCATCCAGAGGCCCGGGAATTCCCCTCACGCGACGCCCTGGCGCGCATTGCCGGCCAGCTCAAGGGGGCGCTTTTCCCCATGCGCCTGGGGCCGCAGGACATGCGCCACGAGAGCGAGAATTTCTATGTCGGCTACACCTTGAGCACTGCGCTGCAGGCCCTGCAGGAACAGGCGGCCCTGGAACTGCGTTACGTGGCGCGGCGGGACGACCCCGATATCGCCCAAGTGGAACGCCAGGCACATGCCAGCGTGGCCGCGTTCGCGGCCGCGCTCCCGCGCCTGCGCGAGATACTGGACAGCGACGTGCTGGCAGCCTACCAGGGCGACCCGGCAGCGCGCAGCGTGGACGAAGTCCTGCTGTGCTATCCCGGCGTCCTGGCGCTCATCCATCATCGCATCGCGCACCAGCTGTACCAGGAAGGCCTGCCGCTACTGGCACGCATCGTGGCAGAGCTCGCGCACAGCGAAACCGGTATCGACATCCACCCCGGTGCGACCATCGGCCCCGGCCTCTTCATCGACCATGGCACCGGCGTCGTGATCGGAGAAACCGCCCGCATCGGCCGGCGCGTGCGCATCTACCAGGCGGTGACACTGGGCGCGAAACGCTTTCCCATCGGTGCGGATGGCGCCCTGGAGAAAGGATTGGCGCGCCATCCGACGGTCGAGGACGAGGTGGTCATCTACGCGGGCGCCACGATCCTCGGCCACATCACGCTGGGACGAGGCGCCATCATCGGCGGCAACGTCTGGATCACCGAAGACGTGGCGCCCGGCACCACCATCACGCAAGCCTCCCTGCGCAGCACCCCGAAATCGACTGCCGAGGACGCCGCGCCAGCCACGCTGGCCTCGGCCTGACCTCTTTCCGGCCCGCCGCCTGACCTTCAACACAGTTCGTTCATTCGGAGAGAAACATGAGTGCAACAGTGGGCGGAACCGTCGCCCTGGGCGACAACGCGGCACGCCAGCTAGCCAACGCCACCAAGACCGTCCCGCAGCTCGAGACAATCAGCCCGCGCTGGCTGACGCACCTGCTGCAATGGGTGCCGGTCGAGGCTGGCATCTATCGGCTGAACAAGGTCAAGAACCCCGAAAGCATCAAGGTCACCTGCACCGCGCGCGAAGAGGAAAACCAGTTGCCGCGCACCTTCGTGGACTACGAAGAGGCCCCTCGCGAGTACTTCCTGAATTCGGTCAGTACGGTGCTGGACGTGCATACCCGCATCTCCGATCTTTACAGCAGCCCGCACGACCAGATCAAGGAGCAATTGCGCCTCACGATCGAAACGATCAAGGAGAACCAGGAAAGCGAGCTCATCAACAACCCGGATTATGGCTTGCTGGCACAAGTCACCGACGAGCAACGCATCTTCCCGCTGACCGGCGCCCCCACGCCCGACGATCTCGACGAACTGCTGACCAAGGTCTGGAAAGAGCCTGCGTTCTTCCTGACCCACCCCCAGGCGATCGCGGCGTTTGGCCGCGAAGCCACCCGACGCGGCACGCCCCCGCCCACCGTCAGCCTCTTCGGTTCGCAATTCATCACATGGCGGGGCGTCCCCCTCATTCCCTCCGACAAGGTGCCGGTGGCGGACGGCAAAAGCAAGATCCTGCTGCTGCGTGTCGGTGACAAGCGACAGGGCGTGGTCGGCCTGTACCAACCCGGTCTCTCCGGCGAACAGAGCCCCGGTCTGTCGGTGCGCTTCATGGGCATCAACAACCATGCCATCGCATCCTATCTGATCTCGCTCTACTGCTCGCTGGCGGTGCTCACGACCGATGCGCTCGCGGTCCTGGACGACGTGGAGATCGGCAAGTACCACGACTACCCCGACACCTACAAGTAAGGCCGAGCGATGAGTCTCGACGCCTACTCCCGCGACGCGGCACTGCCGGCGCTTCCCGCCGCCACGCCCGACGCCCCCATCGACCCCCGTACCCTGGCCCGCCTGGCCACGGCGTTCTTCTCCACCCCGCCCGGTGGATCCGTGGCCGACATCCCATGGGAATCCGGCACCTCGGGCGCGGACCAACGCCAGGCCCAGCCCGAGACCGTGGCGCGCGCGGCCGTGCCGCCCGGCGTGCAGGCACCGGTCAACGTGGCGCCGCCAGGCTCGCCGCTGGTCAGTCCCGCCGGGCTGGGCCCGGGCGTGCCCGGCACGCCCATTCCCCAAGGGCTGGCGCCAGGTGCCAACCTGCTGCCGGCCTCGCCCAGCCCCTTGCCTTCATTGGCCAACCGGGCACCTGCCCTGCTGCCTCACGCGCAAGCCGGCAACGGCGTACCCGACACGGTGTTCAGCACGCTGCCCGCCTATGAACCCCGGTACGGCAGCGCCGTCACCGGCATCCCGCCGGTGACGGCGCCCACGTCCGACGATCCGCAAGGCACGGCCCCCTACTACTTCCTGGACCCGAGGCACGGCCACCCCGCGGCGGCGGCATCTCCGCCAGCGGCAGCGCCCGTTCCCGACGCTTCCCGGCCATCGTTCTATTTCATCGACACCATCGACCCGCCCAGCGGCGCCGTCGTGCCGCCCAAACAGCACGCCCACGCCACGCCCTCGGTCGGACCGGCGCAGCATCCGCCGTTCGACATACATGCCATCCGCCGCGACTTCCCGATCCTTCAGGAACGCGTCAACGGCCGGCAGCTGGTGTGGTTCGACAACGCCGCCACCACCCACAAGCCGCAATCGGTCATCGATCGCATCGCTCACTTCTACGCGCACGAAAACTCGAACATCCATCGCGCGGCGCACGCGTTGGCCGCACGCGCCACCGATGCGTACGAGGGCGCCAGGGAGCGGGTGCGGCGATTCCTCAACGCGCCCGACGTGAACGAAGTCATATTCGTGCGAGGCACGACGGAGGCCATCAACCTGGTCGCGAAGAGCTGGGGGGCACGGCATGTCGGCGAAGGGGACGAGATCGTCGTCTCGCACCTGGAGCATCATGCCAATATCGTTCCCTGGCAGCAGTTGGCATCGCTCAAGGGCGCGAAGCTGCGCGTGATTCCCGTCGACGATTCAGGCCAGATCCTGCTGGAGGAATACCGCAAGCTGCTCAACGACCGCACCCGGATCGTCGCGGTCACGCAGGTTTCCAATGCGCTGGGAACCGTGACGCCCGTCAAGGAGATCACCGACCTCGCGCACCGCGCCGGCGCAAAGGTCCTCATCGACGGCGCGCAGTCGGTCTCGCACATGCCCATTGACGTGCAGGACATCGGCGCAGACTTTTTCGTCTTCTCTGGCCACAAGGTCTTTGGTCCTACCGGCATCGGCGCCGTCTGGGGCAAGCGCGCGGTACTGGAGGACATGCCGCCCTGGCAAGGCGGCGGCAACATGATCGCCGACGTCACCTTCGAGAAAACGGTCTTCCAGCCCATTCCCAACACGTTCGAAGCGGGCACGGGCAATATCGCGGATGCGGTCGGACTCGGAGCGGCCATCGACTACGTCAACCGGATAGGCATCGAGAACATCGCGGCCTACGAGCACGACCTGCTGGCGCACGGCATGGCCGGCCTGGGCGAGATTCCCGGCGTCCGCTTGATCGGCACCGCAGCCGACAAGGCCAGCGTCATGTCCTTCGTGCTGGCGGGATACAGCACCGAAGAGGTCGGCCAGGCATTGAACCAGGAAGGCATCGCCGTGCGCACGGGCCATCATTGCGCACAGCCCATCCTGAGACGCTTCGGCGTGGAAACGACCGTCAGGCCGTCGCTCGCGTTCTACAACACCTACGACGAAATCGACCAATTGCTGCGCGTGGTCAGGCGCCTATCCGGAGAACGCCGGTCAGGAAAATGAGCCGCCCGGCCCTGCGCTGCTGCTTCCTTCCAGATCGGCCGCAACACGCCCCGCCTCACGCGGGGCGTTTTTTCATTGGGCAGCCTCCCCTCGATCCGCCAGGAAACTGCCGGTCTGGCGGCGTCGCGCTAGACCAGCGACAACACCTCACCCACGGGCCGGCGCGGCTTGCGCGGCCAGTTCTGCGGCAAGCCGCGCCCCACCGCCAGCAGCAGCCCGGGGATTTCGTTGTCGGCCAGGCCGAACTCACGTGCCACGGCCGCGTCGTCGAAGCCGATCATCGCGCCCGCGCCCCAGCCCTTGGCCTGTGCGGCCAGGATCAGCGCGCCGGCGCCGAAAGTGGCGGTGCGCACGGCTTCGTCGCGCTGGCGCTGCGGATACCCGTCATAGAGCCCCTTGGCCGCGCCTTCCCAGCCGCCCACCATGTCCGCCGGCATGAAGCCCGCCGCCACGGCCGGCGCCAACCGATCAGGCAGCGTGCGGTAGTCGGCCAGTTGGCCCACTACGATGAAGGTGACGGCCGCCTCGGTGACCTTGGCCTGGTCCCAGGCCAATTTGCGCAGCCGCGCCTTGGCCTCGGGCGTGCGCACGGCGATGAAGCGCCAGTTCTGCAGGTTGAAGGACGTGGGCGCCAGCGTGGCCAGGCGCACCAGTTCCTGGATCTCGTCGTCGCTGATCGTGTGCGCGGGATCGAAGCGTGTGGTGGTGCGGCGCGCCTGCAGCGCGTCGAGCAGGGATTGCTGAGTCATGAGCGTTTCCTTGATGCAATGCCGGGATGGACGATCAAACGATGCTGTCGACCACGCCACCGTCCACGCGCAGCGCCGCGCCGCTGGTGGCCGAGGCCTGTTCGGAACTGACGTAGACGATCATGTTGGCCACCTCTTCCACGCGCGCCGCGCGCTGGATGATGGACGAGCCCCGATGCGCCATGACGAAATCGGCCGCCACCTTTTCCAGGCTCTGGCCGCTGCGCTGCACGTCGTCCTTCAGCATGTCGGCCACCCCTTCGGACAACGTGGGGCCGGGCAGCACCGCATTCACCGTCACGCCCGTGCCGGCCAGGCGCTTGGCAAGCCCGCGCGAGATCGCCAGCTGCGCCGTCTTGGTGAAACCGTAATGCACCATGTCCGAGGGAATGTTCAACGCCGATTCCGACGACACGAACACAATGCGGCCCCAGCCCCGCTCGACCATGCCCGGCGCATAGGCGCGCGACAGCTGCACGCCCGACATCACGTTGACCTGGAAGAAGCGCTCCCACTCGCTGTTGGGCGTCTCGAAGAACGATGCGCCCCAGGCCAGCTGCCTGTCATCCCACATCGAACGCCCGGCCGGGCGCGCCCATCGTGGCATGGCCGTTTCGCGACGGCGAGCGCCACTTCCATGTGAAGGTGTCCGGCGACCGGCAGGTCAGCGACGGCGGCGTGCTGCGCGACTGGGCCCTGGGAGGCGTGGGCGTGATCCTGAAGAACCGCTGAGACATGCGTCGGGAGCTGGCGTCCGGCCAGCTGGAGTCGGTGCTGGATGATTATCTGGCCGGGCCGGTGGATCTGTTTGCGGTGTTGCCCGGCGGGCCGCCGAATCGGCGGGTGGCGGCGCTGGTGGGGTTTCTGGCCGAGTGCCTGGCACCCGGTGCCGTGGGTCTTCCCAGCCGTCACACTGACGAATCATCATAAGTTACATGACTCATGCAAGCGTCGGCTTGCCTCAGCTATCCCTGCTGGCGGACCGCGCGCCCCCTTATCGCACCGTCCTGGCCCGATGCACCAGGCGGTGCACATACGCCAGCTTCTCCGCCACCGCGGGCGCGATCACGAAAGGATAGAGATCCGGCTGGCCCATCGCACGGTTCAAGCTGTTGACCGCATAGGTCAGGGGCAGCCAGGCGTCCAGCAAGGTCTGCACATTGCGCGCCCGATAGGGATCGAAGGTGACGCGTGTTTCCACGCCCGCCTCGTCGCCCACTTCGGGCTGGATGGTCACGCCGAAGGACGCCGCCATTTCCAGCGTATCGACGATGTGCAGATAGTGCGCCCAGGTTTCGGCCCAGTCTTCCCAGGCATGCATCGTGGCATACGCGCTGACGTAACGCTCGCGCCAGTCGGCGGGCGCGCCCTGCTTGTAATGCCGAGTCAGCGCTTCGCCGTAATCCAGGCGATCGTCGCCGAACAACGCGCGGAAGGATTCCAGTTCGCCGCCATCGCGCACCAGCCTGTCCCAGTAGTAATGACCGACCTCATGGCGGAAATGCCCCAGCAGCGTGCGGTACAGCTCGCCCATCGAGGCGCGCGCGGCCTCGCGCGTGGCATCGTCGGCTTCCTTCAAGGCAATGGTGATCACGCCATTATCGTGTCCGGTCATCACCTTCGGACCGCCCGGCACGTCGGCCAGGAACTCGAACACCAGGGGCTCGGGATCACCGCTGCCATCGCAGGGGTGCGGCAAGCCGAAGCGCATCAGTGAGTACACCAGGCGGCGCTTGGCCTCTTCGATCTTCTGCCAGTTCAGGTGGTTTTCCGGCAGGGAAATATCGGGAATGGTCCGGTTGTGCTGGCAGGCCACGCAGAACACCTGGCCCTGCGAGGCGTCCACCATCCAGTTGCAGCCATGCTGCTCCCAGTTGCGGCAGAAGCGATAGCGGGCATCGGGCCGGGCCAGCGCGATCCAGGCAGACCCTTCCGGCTGCACCGCGCTCATCACCCCCGCATCAGGCAGATAGCCCAACAGGTGGCCGCAACGCTCACATTGCTCGTTCTCGAAATAGAGACGCTGGCCACAGGCCTGACACTCGAAAAGCTGCATGATTCCCGGATCCCATGCGTATCCCCATCTGGATACCACGAAGCAGTCTATCCGCCCGGCAGCCAAAGGCAATGCTCAAGATGTTGCGAAGATTGGCCTGCGGCTACACCTGGGCGGCTCAATCCACCACGAACAAGGTCGCGCCCTTCGGCGCGCGCGAACGATGCGGCTCCGCGCCATCGGCCACCTGGTAGCTCGTGCCCGGCGTCAACGTGAAACGACGGCCGTCCTCCAGTTCCGTTTCCAGCTCCCCGGCCAGGCAGAACAGCACATGTCCCTTGGTGCACCAGTGATCCGACACATAACCCGGCGTGTACTCCACCATCCGGACGCGAATATCGCCGAAGGTCTGCGTGCGCCAGAACGCCTGGCCCGCCTCGGCGGAGTGCTCGGTGCGGGGCACGGTGGCCCAATCGGTCGTGTTGAAAGGAATGCCGGTCATCTTCATCGTCAGGGTTCCTCGAGTCGTTTCGCGGCAGGCGCCGTGCAACCCTGCCTGGCAGCGCCCGGACGCCGTGCCGTCGAACCCGACATCATGCCAGCAGCCGCCAGCAGAATGGCGGCTGCCCCCAGGATCTGCCCCGGCTCCAGCCGACGCCCGAAAGCCAGCGCGTCCACCCCGAACGCCACGACCGGATAGACGAACGACAGCGCGCCAGTCAGCGTGGTGGGCAGCCTCTGGATCGCGCCATACAGCAGGATGTACATGAGCCCCGTATGCACCACACCCATCGTGAGCAGGAGCGTCCAGGCCGCGGGCGCAAGGTCGACCCCACCCTGCCAGGCCGCGGGCAGGAGCAGCAAGGTGCCCACCAGGAGCTGCACCAGGGCGATCAGTTGCGGCGGCACTCCCTTCAGCGACTTGGCGACGAACGCCGCCACGGCATAGAAGAACGTCGCGCCCAGCGCCAGGAGCACGCCCACCAGATGGTCGCCGCCCGCGTTCGCCTCGGGCCTGGCCAGCACGATCATCAACACCCCTGCGAAGGACAGGACCAGCCAGCCCAGCGTCGTCCACGTCGGCCGCTCATGCAGGAACAGCGCGCCCAGCCCCACCAGCATGAAAGGCTGCGTGTTGTAGACCGCCGTGGCAATCGAGATCGAGGCATGCGAATAGGCCGCGAACAGCAGCAGCCAGTTGGCCACGATGGCCACGCCTCCCAGTGCCGCCAGCCCCAGTTGCCGGCGGGTGACCACGTCCGCGCGCAGCAGCCCCAGCGCCGCGCACACCGGCAGCAGGGTCAGGGCGCCGAACAGGCAGCGCCAGAACACCACCTCCGTCACGGGCCGGCCGCTCAGCACGGCCAGCCAGCCTATCGTTCCGGATATCACCATGGCCGTGGTCATTTCCACAGCGCCGCGCGTCTTGTCGTTCATTGCAGTGCCTCCATCAGGACGGCTCCCAATGTATGCCTGCCTTTACGGATTTCACCTATTATTAATTAAGCTCTTCGGCTGAATTACTTTCTTTTTGAAGGTATAAATGGAGATATTCCTATGCCACTGGACGACACCGATCGCAGCATCCTGACGCTGCTGCAACGCGATGCCCGCATGCCCATCAAGAGCCTGGCCGAGCAGATCGGCCTGTCCGCCCCCGGCGCCTCGGAACGCGTGCGCAAGCTGGAAGAACGCGGCGTCATTCGCGCCTTCACCGTCGATGCCGACACGCGCGCCCTGGGCTATTCCCTGCAGGCCATAGTTCTCGTCAAGCCCCTGCCCGGCAAGCTGAAGGCCGTGCAGAAGCTGCTGGAAGCCATTCCCGAGCTTTCCGAGTGCGACAAGGTCACCGGCGAAGACTGCTTCATCATCCGCCTGCACCTGCGCTCCATCGAACACCTGGACTTCATCCTGGAACGCATCACCGACAAGGCGGAAACCCACAGCAGCATCGTCAAATCCCAGCCTGTCGCGCGGCGCCTGCCCGCGTTCTGATTCCCAGCGGCATGGCCGTCATCGACAAATTACCAAAGGTAGGTTACCGTTGGTAGGTACGAGCTCGCATCGGCATCCCGCCGAAGGGCTGCCGACCCGCCATTGGAGTACCGGCCATGCACACCCTCATCGTCGTCGCCCACCCGAACCCGAAGTCCCTCACCCACGCCATTGCCCGGCGCGTCGCGCAAGGCATCACGGCAAGCAATGCGGGCCACACTGCCGAGATCGCCGACCTGGCCGCGGAAGGGTTCGATCCGCGCTTCAACCTGGAGGACCAGGCGTTGTTCCTGAAGCAGGCCGCGCCGCCCGCCGATGTGGCCGCCGAGCATGCACGGATCGACCGCGCCGATACGCTGGTCATCGTCTACCCGATCTACTGGTGGTCCTTCCCCGCGCTGCTCAAAGGCTGGATCGATCGCGTCTTCTCGCCAGGCTGGGCCTACGAGGACAACGACGACGGCAAGGTCGTGAAGAAGCTGCAACGCCTGCGCGTGCACCTGGTCGCGGTCGGCGGTGCCGACGAAGGCACCTTCACGCGCCACGGCTATGCTCCCGCCATGAAGACGCAGATCGACCACGGCATCTTCGATTACTGCGGCGCGCCCGTGCTGGGCTCGCACGTGCTGCTGGCCTCGGATGCCGGCTATCCCGACGCGCACCTGGACACGGCGCACAGGATCGGCTTGGACATCGTCGGCCAGGAGGTCGCCGCTTCCCAGCCCTGAAGGGGAATGGGACAATTCCCCTCATGACCTCGCCCTCTTCCGCGCCGCCGCGCCATCGCCTGACCCGAGAAGCCCGCACCCGCCAGTTGCTGGACGTCTCCTGGGCGCTGATCGGCGAGGAAGGCACGGACGCGCTCACGCTGGGCCGCCTGGCCGAGGCCGCGGGCGTCACCAAGCCCGTGGCCTACGACCACTTCGGCACGCGCAACGGCCTGCTGGCCGCGCTGTACGAAGACTATGACGTGCGCCAGACGGCCATCTTCGATGCCGCCGTCGCAGCCGCCAAGCCCACCTTGCAGGACAAGGCGCGCGTCGTCGCTGCCGCCTATGTCGACTGCGTGCTCACGCAAGGCCGCGAAATCCAGGACGTGCTCGCCGCGCTCAGCGGCTCGCCGGAACTGGCGGCGGTCAAGCGGCAATATCTGCAGATTTTCATCGGCAAGTGCGCGGCGTGGTTCGCGCCCTACGCCGGCCCCGGCGGCGTGCCGGCGGCCAGCCTGTGGGCGATGCTGGGTGCCGCCGACGCGCTGTCGGATGCCGCGCTGCTGGGCGACATCACCGAGGCACAGGCGAAAGAGGAACTGCGGCAGACCCTGCTGGGGATGGTCAAGCGCAGCAAATCAGGCGCCAACTAAGCTGCCAGGCCTGCAGGCTCACTTCCTGGACTTGCGCGCCTTGCCGCCCGTGCGGGCATCGAAGCCCAGCATGGCCACTTCGGCCACCGCGTACAGCTCGTCGCCACTGACGCCGTCACGGGCCAGGATGGACATGCCGCCCTGGACCGTCTGCACGAAACGCGCCAGCGCGTGCACATCGGTTTCCGGCGGCAACTCGCCTTCCTGGATGGCCTGCTTCAGGCGCGCCGCCACGCGCACCAGCGTGCCGCTGCGCGCCGTGCGCAGCAGCGAGCACAGCTCGCCATGCGCCTCGCCATCGACCGTGGACAGGGCCACCATGCAGCCTTGGGGCACGTCCTGCACAGTGCCCGTCAGCCCCGCAGCCGAATCCCGCAGCAAGGCCCACACCGCTTCCCGGGCCGTCCTGGCGGCGTCGAACCCCGCCCACACCAGGCCCCGGTAGGTCTGCTCGTAATGCTGGACGGCCTCGGCGTACAGCGCATCCTTGGACCCGAAAGCCGCATACAGGCTGGGCGAGCCGATGCCCATCGCGTCGGTCAGGTCGGCAATCGACGTGGCCTCGTAGCCCTTGGTCCAGAACAGGCGCGTGGCCTGCGCCAGCGCCGCCTCGCGATCGAACGCGCGCGGCCGGCCCCGCGCACGCGGCGCGCTGGCGTTGCGGGCATCGGGCTGTGCCGGTTTGTCTGATTTCTGCATCGATCACACTATAAATCCGCCAAGGAACCAGGACAAATGCGCTCGGCGCTGTCAACAGATATTTATATTGATCGATACAAATATCTGTTGACAGGCATCCGGCCGCGCTCATACCATTTTTGTGTCGTTCGATACAAAAATGGAGAAATCATGAGTGAACTGTCTGGCAAGCACGCCCTCGTCACGGGCGCATCGCGTGGCATCGGCGCCGCCATCGCCCTGGCGCTGGCGGAAAAAGGCGCGAACGTCGCCATCACCTATGAGCGTTCGGCGGAACGCGCCGCGGAAGTGGTCGGGCAGATCGAGAAACTGGGCCGCAAGGCCGTGGCGATCCAAGCCGACAGCGCCAACCCCGCGGCGGTGAAACTTTCGGTGGATGAGGCGGCCAAGGCCCTGGGCGGCCTGGACATCGTCGTCAACAATGCCGGCATCGAACGCCAGGGCCTGGTGGCCGACGCCAGTCTCGAGGACATCGATGCCTTGCTGGACGTGAACGTGCGCGCGCCCATCCTGACCGCGCAAGCCGCCATGGCGCACCTGCGCGACGGCGGCCGGGTCATCAACATCGGCTCGAACCTGGGCGACCGTGCCCTGGTGCCGGGCGTCACCATCTATGCCATGACCAAGTCCGCCCTGCAGGGACTGACGCGCGGCCTGGCGCGGGAACTGGGCCCGCGCCAGATCACGGTGAACCTGGTGCAGCCGGGGTCCACCGACACCGACATGAATCCGGCTTCGGGAGAGTTCGCGGACATGCAGCGCTCGCTGATTCCGCTGGGCCACTTTGGTGAAGCGCGGGACATCGCTGCCGCGGTCACCTTCCTGGCCAGCCCGGCAGCCAAGCAGATCACGGGGGCCATCTTGAACGTGGATGGGGGAACGCTGGCTTGAGACGCGGCGTCTGGCGGCGCCCTGCCCCGGCGCTGCTGCTCAGTCGCGCCGGGCGTAATACCCCAGGAACATCGCCACCGCCGAGTCCGCCACCTGCTTGCGCTCGGCCTCGCCCAGCGGCGCCTGGCCGAAGGTCACTTGCGGCCAGAACGCAAAGCCCTTCACCAGCCCTTGCAGTTGATGGCCCGCGAACTCCGGATCGACCGCTGTCAGGCGCCCATCCGCGATGGCCGCGCGGATCCAGGCCGTCACGCCCGTTTCCTGTTCCCCCATGCGGCACACGATGGCCTGCGCCCGCTCGGGCGAATGGATGATCTCGGCCAGGGCCACGCGCGCCAGGTCGATGAAACTCGGGTCGCCCAGCAAGGCCAGCTTCTGCATCAGCAGCCGGCGCAATTGCTCGTCCAGCGGTGCATCGGCGCGGTACGCCAGGTCCACGCTGGCCGCCAGGCTCTCCCACAGCCGTTCCAGCATCAGGCCGAACAACGCTTCCTTGCTGGGAAAGTGGTTGTAGACCGTGCGCTTGGACACGCCGGCCGCCGCCGCGATGCGGTCCATGCTGGTGGCCTCGTAGCCCGCGCTGCGGAACTCCTCCACGGCGGCGCGCACGATGGCTTCGCGTTTGCGGTCGGTCAGGCGTTGGGGGGCTTGGGACATGGACGAGGCGCGTGAAAAAGGCAGAGGAAAATTTTACACCGCATAGTGTACTTTTTAGAAAACGGAAACTACACTGTGCAGTGTATTTTCAACCGCCCCACTCCTCGATGAAGCGCTACGCCATCGTTCTCCTGTCAGGAATCCTCGCCGTGACCGCTCTCAGCTGCATCGCCCGCGACAAAGCCCCTAGCCACGCCGACTCGCCGCAACAGCGCGACGGCCGATTCCACAACGCCAAGCCTCGCCCGCCCATGGGCTTCTGGAAGACCGCGAAAATCATGGGAAGCTTCCTGCTGGGCAAGCCCGCCAACACCGTGCCGGACCAGACCATTCCCGTGCGCCCCCTGACCCGCGCACAACTGGACGCCGCGCCCGACCGCAGCCTGTACCGCCTGGGACACTCCACCCTGCTGCTGAAGCTGCGCGGCAAATTCTGGCTGACCGACCCGGTCTTCTCGGAGCGCGCCTCGCCCGTGCAATGGGCCGGCCCCAAGCGCTTCCACGCGCCGCCCATTGCCATCGAAGACCTGCCGCCGATAGCCGGTGTCATCCTGTCGCACAATCACTACGACCACCTGGACCACGCCGCCGTGCTTGCCCTGGCCGACAAGACCGCGCGCTTCATCGCGCCGCTGGGCGTGGGTGACCAACTGGTCGCATGGGGCATCGACACGGTCAAGATCACGCAGCTGGATTGGTGGGAATCCACCACGGTCGACGGCCTGCGCCTGACGGCCACGCCCGCCCAGCATTTCTCGGGCCGCGGCCTGACCGACAGCGACCGCAGCCTGTGGGCGTCATGGGTCATCCAGGACGACGACCTGAAGGTGTTCTTCAGCGGGGACACCGGCTACTTCGACGGCTTCAAGGCCGTCGGCGACAAGCTCGGTCCCTTCGACATCACGCTGATGGAAACCGGCGCCTATGACCCGCGCTGGGCCTTCGTGCACATGCAGCCCGAAGAGACGCTGCAGGCGCACCAGGACCTGCGCGGCGGCTGGCTGCTGCCCATCCACAACGGCACCTTCGACCTGGCCATGCATGGCTGGTCGGAGCCCTTCGAGCGCATCACGGGATTGGCGGGGGAACAAGGCGTGCCGATCACCACGCCGGAAATGGGCGAGCGCGTGGACTTGCGCGCGCCGCATGCCGGCTCGGCGTGGTGGCGCAAGGACTGACGCTCAGGCGCAGCCCTCGACGTAGGCCAGCACCGGCATCAGGCCGACGTGGATCAGCTTGACCTTGCCGTCGGCGCCGATCTCGAAGCGCACGCCCGCGCTGCTGGGCAAGGCGTTGGGCGAGGTCAGGTATTTGGCGGGCGGGGATTCGTACTTGTGCAGGTCCTGGGCCAGGGCCGGGAATTTGGCGCTGACCGCCTGCTCCGTCGCGCCGATGCCCAGGCCGTCGAACGTGAGGCTGGAACGCTGGCCCAGCGTGATGCGCTGGACCGTGTTGTCGATGACGATGGCATAGGCGCCGGGATACCGCGGCGAGCTGACGGTGCGGCAGACGTCGCTGGCTTGTGCGCCGCGCTCGGCCCAGATGCTGGATTTGGGAACGGGCTGGCCGATGCGCAGGTCTCCCAGGCCTTCGAGGTGCAACGTATGCGCAGAAGTAGCGGCAGCGCTGGGCGCTGCAGCAGGCGATGGCGCTGCGGCGCTGGCCCCCGGAGCAGGACTGCCAGACGCACATGCACCCAAGGCAAAAACCAGCGACAGCCCCGACAGATAGCCGACCGCATGACGGCTGAACGTTTGCTTGAGACCCACATTGGACATGGCATTGCTCCTGCACTGATGGGATGAGCCATCTTATCGTGCGAGCACGCCCTGTCCTGATGCCAGCCTGCTTGCACTGGCAAGGGATGGTCTCGAAACGTTACCCTCCCCTACCCTGGCGCTCAAAGCTTGTGGCCTCCGCTTGCCTCGACCACCTGTCCCGTCACCCACCGGCCTTCCTCGGAGGCCAGGAACGCCACGACCGAGGCAATATCCTCCGGTTCGCCGAAACGCCCCGGCGCCGTGTCGGCCTCGATGGCCTGCACCAATTGGGCGTTCTCTCGAACGGCCGCATTCATGTCGGTACGCGTCCAGCCAGGCGCCACGGCATTGACGGTGATGCGGCGCGGCCCAAGCTCCAGTGCAAGCGCATGCGTCAGCGTATTGATGCTCGCTTTTGCCATGGAATACATGGCAGCCACCGGCGCCGGACGGGTCGCAAAACCCAAGGACAGATTGATGATGCGCCCGCCGTCGGGCAGGCAGCTCAAGGCTGCCTGGATGACGAAGAAAGGCGCGCGCGCAAGCCGTTGACGGCCGCCTTCACGCTGTCGCGCGCCTGCTGCAAGGCGGCGAAGACGCGCGGCACATGATCCAGGAACAGCTTGCCCGCGCGGGTCAACCGGGTGCTGCGCGTGGTGCGGGCGAACAGCACCACGCCCAGTTCTTCTTCCAGTTCCTTGATGGCGCGCGACAGCGGCGATTGCTCGATGTGTAGTCGCTCCGCAGCACGGGCGAAATGCAGTTCTTCAGCGACCGCGAGGAAGCAGCGCAAATGACGTAATAGGCCGGCCCCTCCCGTTTTCAGTCTGGATGGTCAGACCGTGCGGGCGTTCGCGCCCACATGACGCAACGCCACGGCGGAAAGCGCGGCCAGCACAGCAACGCTCACTGCGTTGAAGATGGCGGCGCCTTGGAGTCCTGCGATGAATGCCGCCTGCGCCTGTTCCATCAAACCAGCCGGCAACTCCGATGCGACGGCAGATGCGGCCCACAAGCTGTCGCTGACGGCTTCGCGCGAAGTGGTCTCAAGACCATCCGGCAAATGGCCCAGGACCTCGTGGTGATAAACCGCGCCAGCAATGCTTCCAAGCAAAGCGATGCCCAGCGAAATCCCCAAGTCTTGCACCATCTCGGTCATCGCAGAGGCTGATCCGGCCTTCTCGGGCGGCGCAGAACCGACCACCAGGTCGGTTCCCAGCGCGGCAATGGTGCCGTTGCCCAGATAGGCCAGCGCCAGCGCGGAAACCGCCAGCGTCACGCCGACGGTGCCGTGGCTCAATTGCGTCAACATCAGATAGCCCAACGCTGACAGAGCCAGTGAACCGGCGACCACGAACCCCGGCCGGATCACTCGCGCCAAGAGCGGCGCACCGGTGCCGCCAACGATCATGGCGAGCGCCGCGAGGCCCATCCACAAGCCCGCGACCGCGGGTGAGTAGCCAACCACCAGTTGCAGATATTGGGCGACCAGCAACATCGTGCCGCCGACCGCCACCAAGCCGAACAACAGCACGACCAGTGCGACCGAGAAGGCCCGGTTGGCAAACAGGCTCAAATCGAGCAACGGATCAGCCAGCCGTCGCTGACGCCTGACGAATATCCACGCAAACAGAACGCCGGCCAGAATGGCGACAACGGTATCGGGCGCAAGGCTGGATTTGGCGATCTGCTTGATGCCGTAGACGAAGGGCAGCATGGCGGCGAGTGACAGCGCCACGCTGGCTAGGTCTACGCGTTCGCTTTTGGGGGCGCGGTACTCGGGCAGCAGAAATGGGGCGAGGATCAGCAGCAGGATCACGACAGGTACCGCAATCAGGAAAGCCGCGCCCCACCAGAACCATTCCAGCAACAGGCCGCCCACGACCGGCCCCAGGGCATAGCCGATGCCCCACATCGTTGCCCAGATGCCGATACCAAGGGCGCGCTGGCGGGGATGAGGGAACAGATTGCTGATCAACGCCAGTGTCGAAGGCATCAGCGTGGCGCCTGCCACGCCGAGGGCGGCCCGCGCCGCGATAAGCATGTTGGCGCTGGTCGAGAACGCGGCCGCCACCGAGGCTATGGCGAAAGCAACCGCGCCGATCAGCAGCAATTTGCGGCGACCGATGCGGTCGCCCAGCGTTCCCATCGTGATGAGAAAACCCGCGATCAAGAAGCCATAGGCATCCATGATCCAGAGCGCCTGCGTGCTGGTCGGCTGCAAATCGAGCGCGAGTGCCGGCAAGGTCAAATGCAGCAGTGTCAGATCCAGCCCCAGCATGACCGTGGGCAGGGACAAGAGGGCAAGCCCCGCCCAGGCACAGGCGTCGGCACGCTCGGGTATGTGCTCGCCACGCACTGTGATGGGGACAGATTCGTGACGCGTCATGGATGTGGACCTCGTGCCATTCGGATTGCGAAAACCACATCTTCGAGGCAATATCATCACATGACAATTTAAGTGTTTATCCTATTACCAACAGCAACAGCCATGCAGGATCGAAGCCTCAGGCGTACTCGAAACGAACTGTCGGAGTTCCTGACCCGCCATCGGAAGAAGCTGACGCCGGGCGCTGTCGGCTTGCCTGCCACCGAACGGCGCCGCACGCCTGGCCTGCGCAGGGAAGAAGTGGCGGCCTTGGCCGGCGTGGGCCTGACCTGGTACACATGGTTCGAGCAAGGGCGCGATATCCAGGTGTCGGAGAAATTCCTGTTGAGCGTGGCCTATGCCCTCAAGCTCGATGATGCCGAATGCAGCCATCTGTTCCTGCTGGCGCACAGACGCCCTCCGCCGCCGGAAGCACATCAATGGGATTCGGTGACAGTGAACATCCAGCAATTGCTGGATGACTTGCCCAGGCCGGCCTACGTGCAGAACCTGCGCTGGGATGTCGTGGGTTGGAATGCGGCGGCTGATGCGTTGTTCGGATTTGCCGACAGGCAGCGAGAAGACCGCAACCTGCTGCGCATGACATTCGCCGACCCCGACATGCGGCGACAGCTGACCGACTGGCCCAACGACGCGCCCAGGCTGCTGGCCCAGTTCCGCTATGACGTTGCCATTGCACCGGAAGACCCGGCGATGCTGGCCTTGATCGAGGATTTGAAAGTGCTCTCTCCCAGCTTTCGCCGTGGGTGGGAAGTGCCGGACAATGGCATTGCAGCGCGCGGCATTGGTTCAGTTGTAGATACCAGGGGCGAGCAACGGAATTTTCGTCATGAGACGCTGATAGTGGACGAGCATAGGCATTTGAGAATGGTCGTGTACTTTGCGGCTTAGGTTTAACAAATGCCTGCACGAACATTCGTGACGTTAAACATCAAGCTTGCGCCCGCAAGCCTGTCAGCATCGCAACCTGCACAAACGCAATGGTCTTTTTCATGGTTCGGGTTCCTCCCGGGAATCTGGATCATCTTCCGGCGGTGGCTCTTCGGCTTCGGGCGAGTCGATGGCCTGCACGCGCTTGATGAAGCGGGCCTGCGTCTCCGAAGGTTCGCCATCCAAGCGCAGCAGATAGCTCGTGAGCACAGGAGAACATCCCGCCAGCGGACGGGCGACCACTCCCTGTTCACGGCTGGCCACGATGTGGGCAGCACCCGTCAGTCCCAAGGCGAAGCCCGCCGATACCAGCGCCATCATCAGATCGCAGCTCGCCACCCGCTCGGCTACCAACGGCTCCATGTCCACGCTTTTGTGCCAGCAAGGGTGCCGTGCGGGCACGGCCACCATCAGCGGATCGTTCCAGACGGGCAAGGCGACGATGCTATCGCCGGCGTCATCGGCGCGGACAAAGCCCACGTCGTATAGATCGTCGTGCAGGCCCTTGATCTGCTGCGCAAGCGGCACTTCGGTCAGGCGGATTTCGACTTCCGGTTCCTCCTGTCGGCAGAGCGCGAGCAGCGCTGGTAGGCGTGATGGCCTGATGCCGTCAGACAAGGCGATACGCAACTGGCCGTGGAAGCCGTTGGCCGCCGCCTTCACGCTGTCGCGCGCCTGCTGCAAGGCGGCGAAGACGCGCGGCACATGATCGGAGAACAGCTTGCCCGCGCGAGTCAGGCGGGTGCTGCGCGTGGTACGGGCGAACAACACCACGCCCAGTTCTTCTTCCAGTTCCTTGATCGCGCGTGACAGCGGCGACTGCTCCTGTGCAGTCGCTCGGCGGCGCGGGCGAAATGCAGTTCTTCGGCCACGGTGAGGAAGCAGCGTAGATGACGTAGTTCCATTCCGGCCCCTATGCTTTGGCCGTTCGTTGTGCTTGGGCGTTCTTCGATTTCGCCAGCAACCATATCAGCGGCAATTGCGCCACCACTGCCAGGCCCACGCCTGCCCACGGCGTCAGCGCCATGTCATTTCGCGTGACTAACGCACTGCCGATTGTTTCGCCGAGCGTGATGCCGAGATTGAAAGCGGAAATATTCAGTCCCGAGGCAAAACCCACCGCATGGGGCGTCCAGCGTTCGGCTGTCTCCAACATGCCGGCCTGAAAGCCCGGCGACATGCCGAAGGCCAGGAATCCCCAGACGAACAGGAGCGCCATCATCGGTATCCGGTAGGGCATCAGCAGCGCCAACGCGCCGAGCGAGAGCAACAGCCCGACCAACATCCAACGCAATGTCCGCGCCCAACCCCAGTGAGCCGCCCAGCGGCCTCCTGCGAGATTGCCCGCAAGGGTGGCCGCGCCGAACACCACCAACAACCCACTGGCCGCATGGATCGAGAAGCCGGTGATCCCGGTCAGGATGGGCGTGATGAAAGTGAAGGCTGGAAAGCTGGCGCCGAATCCCAGAACCGTGACGCTCATGATCGCCAAGATTTCAGGGCGCACCAATGCCGCCAACTGTGTGCCGACGCGGCCGGTCTTCCGCGCAGGCAAGCCGGGCAACCAGCGCGAAGTCGCAAGCCAGCCCAACGCCGCCAGCAAGGCCACGGCAAGGAACGGCAACCGCCAGCCCAGCGTGTTGCCGATCAGGCTACCCAACGGCACACCCACCACCATGGCCAGCGTCAGCCCACCGAACATCAGCGCAATGGCCCGGCTGGCCTGGCCTTCCGGCGCCAGACGCGCAGCCACCGTCGCACCGATGGCGAAGAAGCTGCCATGCGCGATGGCCGTCAGGATGCGTCCGGCCAGTAGCATGGCGTAGCTGTGCGAAGCCGCCGATAGCAGATTGCCAACCAGAAAAACAGCGATCAGTCCGAGCAGGGCAGGCTTGCCTGCAAATCGCGCCAGCCCCAGCACCACCAGCGGAGTGCCGATGGCCAACGCCAGCGCATACAAGCCGACCAGGCCCCCCGCCTGCGCCAGCGGTATTCCCAGATCGGCGGCGATGGCGGGCAGCACGCCGACCACGATGAACTCGGCCACACCGATGGCAAACGCCGTGACTGCCAGCGCCCAGATGCCGGGATGATGCTGCCGGTGCTCGGTCATCGTGAGCCAGTTCCTGCCGTGGCGAACGGATAATCGGTGTAGCCGGCCTCCGCGCCACCGAAGAAGTGGCTGCCGTCGGGTTGGTTCAACGGCAAGCCTTGCCGCAGGCGATTGGGTAGATCCGGGTTGGCGACAAAGGGACGCCCAAACCCGATCAGGTCAGCCCATCCATTGCGCAATGCCGCCTCGGCACGCTCGGCCGTGTATTTTCCAGCGTAAATCAGCGTGCCGCGATAGATCAGCCGCAACGCCTCCTTGAACGCCGCCGGCATTGCCGGCGCATCCTCCCAGTCGGCCTCGGCGATATGGACGTAAGCCGCGCCCAGGTCGTCCAGCACCTTGGCCGCGCCCAGATAGGTCGCTTGAGGTGTGTCGTCCACCGCTCCTTGCAACGTGGTCAGCGGCGCCAGCCGCATGCCAACACGCTCACGCCCGACCACAGCGATCACGGCTTCGACGACTTCGCGCAGGAAGCGCAGCCGGTTGGATAGCGAGCCGCCATAGCTATCGGTGCGCGTGTTGGCCTGTGAATCGATGAACTGATTGATGAGGTAGCCATTGGCGCCATGCAGTTCCACACCATCGAAGCCGGCATCCAGCGCGTTGCGAGCAGCAGCGGCGAAGTCCTGCACGACCTGGGCGATTTCCGCCTCTGACAGGGCGCGCGGCGCGGAATGCTGCACCATGTCGCCGACGCCGGCTTGCGGCCCTTTGCCCTCGGGGTCGATGAAGACTTTGACGCCTTCGGCCAGCAGCGGCGAGGACGACACCGGCGCCGCGCCGCCCGGTTGCAGCGAGACGTGCGAGACGCGGCCGACGTGCCACAACTGCGCGAAGATACGCCCGCCAGCGGCATGCACGGCGTCTGTCACGCCACGCCAGCCGGCCACTTGTTCGGCGCTGTGGATGCCAGGCGTCCAGGCATAGCCCTGGCCTTGCTGGCTGATCTGCGTGCCCTCGGTGACGATCAAGCCCGCGGGTGCGCGCTGGGCGTAATACTCGGCCATCAGCGTGGTGGGCACGTTCCCGCTGGTGGCGCGCGAGCGGGTCATGGGCGGCATGACGATGCGATTGGGCAGTTCAAGCTCGCCCAGGCGATAAGGTGTGAACAGCATGGCTCAGGGCTCCTGTGACGACACGGCGGCGGGTGTTGCGGCCAAGCCGGGCAGCAAGGCATCGAGATCGACGGCATCGGCCATCGCCCGGTTGCCTTCGTCGCCGGGATGGAGCCGGTCGCCCGAGTCGAAGCGTGAGGCCAAGCGCGAGGGATGCGCGGGATCACGCAGAACCACATCGAAGTCGATGACGGCATCGAATGCGCCACTGTGGCGTATCCATTCGTTCACGTGCCGCCGCAGCGCGTCTTTGTCGGCGTGGTAGTAATCCTCCAACGGCGTGCCGGGCAGCGCGCCCTCGAACGGCGTGAGCGTCGCGCCGATGACGCGAAGGCCATGGCTGCGGGCCTGTTCGATCAACTGGCGATAGCCCGCCGTCAGCGCGTCCAGCGTGGGGCTCGGCGCTTCGCGCGCGAAAGCGGTGCCCGGCCAGGCGATGTCGTTGATGCCCAGCACCACGATGACGCTGCGCACGCCAGGCTGCGCAAGGACGTCGCGCTCCAGCCGCGCCAGCGCGTTGACGCCCATGCCGTCGGACAGCAGCCGAGCGCCCGAGATGCCGGCATTGACGACGGCCACGCCATGCGGCGCTAGGCGCGCGGCCAGGAAGTCCGGCCAGCGGCTGTCCTTGTCCAGACTGGCGGTGGCGCCATCGGTGATGGAGTCGCCGATCACCGCGACGGCGCGTGAGGTCTGATCGGCTTCGACCTGAATGCCCGTCAGCAGCGGGCGGGCTGTGGTGCTCTGCGCGGAATCCTCGTCGGTGTTCAATACCGGCGCCGTCGTCCGGTCGCCACGAACGATCCAGCTCGTCTGGCGGCCATCCCAGTGGAAGGTGCTCACGGGTGTTGCCTTGGGCAGATAGAGGCTCACCGCGACCTGTGCCAGCGCAGGTAGCGGCAAGGCCACGGGATCGCTGACCAGCGACGCCCCCGGCAGAATCGTCGCAGCCTCCTGGCCACCGAAGGTCACAACGCGCTGGCTGTCTTCGGCCACTGCACCGTCGTCGCCACCTCGTGAGCGTGCCACTGCGGCCCTGCCGATCGTGAGCGGCTCCTTGCCGTAAGTGTTGGACAGCACGATGCGCAGGCGCTGTCCGCCGAGGCTCACCCGCGCGATCTGGCGCACGGTCTGGTCGTGCAGTTCGGATGGCACGTTGGCAGGAAACAGGAAGTCCGATCCCCAGACGGGTTGCGGACTGGCTGCCCAGGTTGCCGTCCAAACGCGGGACACGGCGGGTTCGGAAGCATCTGCGGCTGACGCAACGAAAGGGAGGCCGAGCGCGGCGACTGCCATGATGGTGACAGCGGCCCTCATGACTCGCTCCTGCCGTAAGAGGTGGGCACTGTCTTCGCGGCGATGGCCGAACGCGCCAATCGGCTGCGATAGGTTGCCGCAGGCCGCGCCGGATCGGCAGGCGTATCCAGTTCCACGACCAGTCCACCCGGCAAGGGGACGAAGATCTGCACATCGCCCGCTTCGGGCACCACGGCCAGCTCGTAGGACAACCCGGCATCGTCCAGGCGCGTCAGAACGCTGTCGGCGACTTCACCGGTGCGAAAGGCGATGTGGCCGATCTGGATACCGTCGCCATGCGATGCCGGCGCATCGACCAGATGAAGCGCGGCTTGCCCGCGCTCGTCATAGAGCCACTGGCCCGGAAAGGGGAACGGCGGACGCCATCCGGGCTTGAACCCCATGACATCGGAGAACAGGCGCAGCGCGGGCGCGTTGGCTGTGGCATGGAGGTTGAGGTGATCGAAGCGGAAAGCAGTGGCAGTGGGTTCGGGCATATCGGCAAGTCCAACAGTTGAATTCAAAACCTCATTGGATTTGAATGATGACTTCATCGACATGTGTGCGCTAGACTCTTTCCGGAACAACATTTGTGACCTGAACTCAAGGAACTGACCATGGCCCGCCTGGAAGTCAACCGATCCGGCGAACTGGAAGTGTTCGTGCGCGTGATCGAACTGGGCGGCTTCTCCGCCGCTGCCCGCGCCTGCGGCATGACGCCCTCGGCCGTCAGCAAGCTGGTCGCGCGCCTGGAACAGCGCCTGGGCACGCGGTTGGTGAACCGCTCCACGCGCCAGCTCCAGCTCACGCCTGAAGGCTGCGCCTTCTACGAACGCGGCGTGCGCATCCTGGCCGATCTGGAGGAAGCCGAGCGTTGCGCGAGCGAACACACGGCGCCGCGCGGCCGGCTGCGGGTCAACGCCAACGTGCCCTTCGGGCACCACTTCCTGCTGCCGCTGGCTCCCGAGTTCCTGGCGCGCCACCCCGACGTGACGCTGGACATCGTGCTGACCGATGAAGTCATCGACATCCTGGAGCAGCGCACCGACGTGGCCGTGCGGGCCGGCCCGCTGAAAAGCTCGAATCTCGTGGCGCGCAAGCTGGGCGCCACGCGCATGGTGATCGTTGGCGCACCCACCTATCTGGCCCGCCACGGCACGCCGACTGCGCCCGACGAACTGCTGACCCACAACCGCCTGGGTGCGAACTACGCGCGAGCGCAGCCCGGTTGGCCGTTGCGGCATGGTGGCCAGGACATCGTGGTGCCCGTGACCGGCAACGCGCAGGCCAGCGATGGCGAGGCGCTGCATCGGCTGGCCCTGGCTGGCCTGGGGCTGGCACGTCTTGCGGCCTTCCAGGTGTGCAAAGACATTGCCGCCGGCCGATTGGCGCCGGTGCTCGAAGACTGCAACCCGGGCGACGTGGAGGAAGTCCACGCCGTCTATGTGGGCCAAGGCGGCTACCTGCCGCTGCGTGTGCGAGCCTTTCTGGATTTTCTGGCCGAGAAGGTCGATATCGGCCAGGTTGCTTCCGTGCAGCAAGAACGGCGAGGCGTGAACGCATCGACGACACCAGCGAAGTAGCATGCTTCGGGTGCGGTGACAAATGTCCGCAACACATCAGCCTACTCCGGCAGCCTTCGCGGCAGCCATCCGTCCGTGACAAGCGAGCGGGATTGCTCTCTGCGCAGCCGCTCGCCAGGAAGCAGTGCAGATGGCGGAATTCCATATGCCTGTCCTCCGCGATGCCCCAGCCGTTTGCCTGTCGCGCGACCCAAATGCCACCGACCAGCGCAGCGACAGTCAGAACCAGCGCAAACGATGTCCCGCCCGCCGCTGTCCACTCGATCATCAATGGAGCTCGTAAGCCCGCGTGGTTAAAGGTATTTTCGACGATCGACATAAGCTTTACCGTCGCCATATACCGTCAAAAAACCGCGCTTAGTACTGGCGCGGGAGATGGAGCGATTTTCGGGGCATCGACGGTTTCGATTGCATTGTCAATCGACTCCAATCTTACATTGCCTCTCCAAGACCCGAAAGCACCGCAATACACCACCTACTTCGACCAAGAGTTCGACAGTGACTCCGCCTGCTTCAGCACCAGTTCGATAGCGGCATCTTCCCCTACCGGCGGGTACTTCCATTTCTTCAGGGTACGTCGCACCAGAATTCTCAGCTTGGCGCGGACGCTCTCGCGCACTTGCCAATCCACCGTGGTGCTGTTGCGCAGTTTTTCGGTGATTTCGACAGCGATCTTTTTGAGGATATCGTCACCCAGTTCCCGCACGGCGCTTTCGTTGTTGGCCAAAGCATCGTAGAAGGCAATCTCATCCGGGTTCAGCCCCAACGCGGCTTCGCGTTCCAGCGCAGCCTGGAAGTCCTTGGCCATCTGGATCAGTTCCTCGATGACCTGCGCCGTCTCCACCGCCCGATTGTGGTATTTGCGTAGGGTTTCCAGCAGGCGGTCGCCGTACTTCTTCTCCTGCACCACGTTGTTGCGCGCCCGCGCCTTGATCTCGTCACGCAGCAGCTTTTCCAGCAGTTCCACCGCCAGGTTGCGGGTCTTCATCTGCCGAACGTCTTCCAAGAACTCTTCCGACAGCAGGCCGATGTTGGGTTTGTCCAGGCCCGCTAGGGCGAAGATGTCCGCCACCCCATCCGCCACGATGGCGTTGTCCAGGATCTGCTTGAGCGCGCTGTTCTTGTCCGCGTCGGAACGCTTGCGGTCCACCGTGGTGAACTTGACGATGGCGGCCTTGACGGCGGCGAAGAAGGCAATCTCCGTGCGCAAGGCGGCGGCCTCGTCCAACGTGCTGCACAGGGAAAACGCCTTGCTCACGGCCAGCATGGCATCAAGGAAACGCTGCTTGCCGTCCTTCAGGCCCAGGATATGGTTGGCTACCGGCACCAGCAGTTTCATTGCATCGGTCTCGAATCCGCTGTAGTCGAAGCCATGCATCAGCCCGCGCACGATGTCGAGCTTTTCCAGTAGTACCGCCAGGGCCTCGGCTGCGTTGTGCGCCGGGTCGCCCTTGCCCTTGGATTCGGTATAGGTCTTGAGCGCCGCTTTCAGTTCGTTGGCAATGCCGATGTAATCCACCACCAATCCACCGGGCTTGTTGCGGAACACTCGGTTTACGCGGGCAATGGCCTGCATCAGGTTGTGGCCCTTCATGGGCTTGTCTACATACATGGTGTGGCAGCAGGGCGCGTCGAAGCCAGTCAGCCACATGTCGCGCACGATCACCAGCTTCAACGGGTCTGCCGGGTCTTTGAAGCGCTTTTCCAGGCGTTTCTTCACCTGCTGGCTGTACAGGTGCGGCTGCAGCAAGGGCTTGTCCGCTGCCGAGCCGGTCATCACTACCTTGATTGCGCCCTTCTCCGGGTCGGCATCGTGCCAGTCCGGGCGCAGGGCGACGATGGCGTTGTACAGCTCGGCGCAAATGTCACGGCTCATGCAGACGGTCATCGCCTTGCCTTCCAGCGTGGCCGTGCGCGTCTCGAAGTGCTGCACCAAGTCGGCAGCCACCTGTTCCAGACGCGGCTGCGCGCCGACCAGCTTGGTCAGCGCAGCCCAATCGCTCTTGGTCTTTTCCCGGGCGGTGATGTCTTCCTCGTCCTCGATGACCTCATCTACCTGGGCATTGAGTGCGTCGATCTCGGCCTGGTTCACGTCCAGCTTGGCCAGGCGGCTTTCGTAGAAGATCGGTACCGTGGCGCCATCGTCCACCGCGTCCTGAATGTCGTAGATGCTGACGTAATCGCCGAACACCGCCCTCGTGTCTTTGTCTTCCAGGGCGATGGGGGTGCCGGTGAAGCCGATGAAGGTGGCGTTGGCCAGCGCGTCGCGCATGTGCTTGGCGTAGCCAAATACGTACTTGCCGGTCTTGGTATCCAGTCGCCCTTTCATGCCGTACTGGCTGCGGTGCGCCTCGTCGGAAATCACCACGATATTGCTGCGATCCGACAGCAGCGGGTGCTGTTCCTCATCGTCCAACAGGGCAAACTTCTGCACCGTGGTGAAGATGATGCCGCCAGCCTCGCGCGAAGCCAGCATCTCGCGCAGTTCCTCGCGACTGCCAGCCTGCACCGGCGTCTGCCGCAGCAGGTCTTCGGCGGCGCAGAAGGTGCCGAACAACTGCCCGTCCAGATCGTTGCGGTCGGTCACCACCACCAGCGTGGGGTTTTTCATCTCCGGCTGCTGCAACAGCTTGCCCGCGTAGCAGGCCATGGTGATGCTCTTGCCCGAGCCTTGCGTATGCCACACCACGCCGGCCTTGCGGCTGCCGGGCCGCACTTCCTTGCCATAGGTGGCACGCGGCTCCTGCACTTCCAGCACGCCTTTGTTCGGACTGCTGGCGGCGATCACCGTGGCCTTCACCGCCTCGCGCACCGCATGGAACTGGTGGTAGCCCGCGATCTTCTTGACGACGTGATCGGCATCCTGTTCGAACAGCACGAAGTGGCGCACGTAATCGAGAAACAGCGCAGGTGCGAAGAACCCGCGCACCAACGTCTCCAGTTCGAACTCCAGCAGCGGTCGGTCGTCTTCATTAGCGATTGCCCGCCAGGGCTGCATGCGCTCCTGATTGGCCGTGAGCGACCCCAACCGCGCCGTGAAACCGTCGCTGACCACCACCGCCACATTGGTGTTGAACAGGTCGCCAATCTCTTCCTTGTAGGTCTGGATCTGGTTGAAGGCATCCCAGATGTCGGTCTGCTCGTTGGCTGGGTTCTTCAGCTCGATCACCGCCAGCGGCAGGCCGTTGACGAAAGCCACCAAATCCGGACGGCGCGGCTGCTTGGTGCCGCTCACGGTGAACTGACTGACCAGCAGGAAGTCGTTGTTGCGAGGGTTTGCAAAGTCGATCAGGTTGACCAAATCGCTGCGCTTTTCATCGCCCACGGCAAACTCTACCGGGATGCCAGACAGCAGCAGCCGATGCACGTGGTGGTTGCGGGCGATCAGCAGGGATTCGCTGACCGTCAGCAGTTCATGCGTGGCTTGCTCCAGTGCGACGGTAGGGATGTGCGGATTGATGCGAGTCAGCGCGGCCAACAGGCGCTCGTACAGTACGGACTGACGATAGTCCGTACGGGCAGGGTTTTCCCCATCTGGTGCGATGTTTGAGCCCTGAGCGTGCTGCCAGCCTAGCTCCTGAAACCAAGAGATGCCGTAACTTTCGAGCTCTTGTTCTGTAATCACAGCCCGTCCTCCATAAGCGCCATCAAGAGAGCCTCAATGGACTCATCATGCGTGCCTGCGGGGTACCAAATCGGATAGATATTGCATTCCATCAATGCATCACGGCGTGCAATTTTTTCAGCGTTGCTGTTTGGCACAGGTAAGAACGCATAGTGGCGTGCGATGTTGTCATGCCCTTTGGCTTGCACAAGTGCCTTCATTGCTGAAAGGGTTCGATCGACCGTAAGACTGCAACCAATAAAAAGCAGCGTCTTGGTACAGATAGCCTCTACCGCTCTTTGCAGCTCATTTCCTTCACTGTAGTGCCTGTCATACTCCGAAGCCGTAAGAATTCGACTTCGAGAGCTCGTGGATGTTCCATGCAGTTTGAGCAGAATCCTCTTCCCTTCTGCCAACTTCCTTGGCAATTCTTGGGAAAACTCCCCAGACAGCTCTTCGGAAAATGGCTTTCCTTCTGCTTCGTAACAACGCTTGGCCACATCATCGAAATTCGTTGTAATCACGCAGGAGTCGAAGACATGAGGCAATATCTGCACACAACCCGAAATTTCACGCGGACGCCCAAAGGCGTTTTCCACTCCTTCGTTGAAAGCGGGACCAAGTGCATCTGCTAGTCTCTGGGCCGCCTCCTCATATTGGCCAACATCCAGAATTTTATCGAACTCACCCAAATCAATCGCCGTCTCGCGGATCTGCTGCTTGAGAAAAGTAGTCCACCCAGGATAACCACTTGGAACTGACAAACCAGCGCCTACAAAAGGTACAACTGCCCCTCTGGCATAAACCTCTTTGAGCTTTCCAAACCGGTCTTGCAAGTCAAATCCATCCAATATTGTTTTTGCTGATTCGACCAGTTCTTCTTTGCGCTCCTGTACCCAGTCCAGAAAAAGATCATTGTATGCATCTGGGTCAAGCAATCCCTCCAGGATTTCATCCGGTGCCCAGTGCTTGTTTCGAACATGTATCCTTCCTTTATCGACATAGAGATTCTGCTCTTGCGCTAAGGCATCTGCGAACATGGGTCTGAGATGCTTCATGCTGGCACCTCGACCTCACCAGAAAGAAGCTTGGGCAGCAAAGTGCCCTGAGTCGCGCCCAAGGTTGCAATCTCATATTGCCGATTTCGCACTTCCTCAAAGATAGGGATGACTGATTTTGTAAAGCAACCAATCAGATCAGAATTGGCTACGATGATCGGTATCTCACGAATGGTCTTCGAATTGACTGCATCCGCAATAGACGACGTACTACCTAGATTCGAATAGTCGAAGCTCCTCAGGTACAGATACAGGTATTCCGAAGAAATGGCAGAATCATCGGGCAACTTGAAATGAGCAATGGCTTCATTGGTCACCATCGGGCCATCCGTGATGGCTACCCGACCGATGGTCAACTTGAAGCTAAGCAGAACGGTTCGGTTTGGCACGACACGCACATTGAAGCGCGAGACGGCCTCCGAAGTCAGGAACTCTGAAGACCGTTGCTGAAAAACCCCACTAGTTCCCATGTCTTTGATGGAGACCCAGCGCCAATCTCCTTCACCTTCAGAGAACCATTGGGGCTCTTTTCTTGGCGGAGTCTTGCCAATACCGACTTCCGCCAGCAAGTCGGCAGCTTGAAATACCCACCCCTTCGGAATCTCCCCCAACTCTGACTCTTCCATTGCATCGGGAAACAGCGCGGCGGTGGCGGCGAGTTGGTCGTGGTGTCCGCGGGGCATATGGGCGAGCTCGGCATCGGTCTTGCCACTGATGGCGCGCATGGCGGCGCGCAGCGGGTCTTTGCCCTGTTCGATGGCGGCGATCTTGGCCTTGACCGGGTCGAAATCGACAAACCAGGATTTGAAGATGGCTTGCGCCATGGCTTCGAGGGTTTGGTTAATGCGGCGGTTAAGGTCTATCTTTGAATCAAGCGTGTCCAGTACTCTAGAGATTGCTTTTTGTACGGGCAGCGCAGGAATTCTTACCTTTGCTGTATGAAGGTGATTTCTGTTAATCCCCGGAACGGCCCCCTTATCTGAGTAGGCCTGAAAATCCAGTGTTCTTAGAAAATAACTAATGAAACGAGGATCACTCCCTTTAAAGTCGCGAACATAAAGCGTCGTGTTTAGCGGCCAAAAATCGCTATCTATATAAAACACCTGACCTATGGTTCCATATCGCCCCGTCACAACTCCAGGACCTTTGACCATGGCTTCAGAGTGGAAATCTGATATGCCAGATGATGAAACTATAGGAATCACTCCTACAGATCTCTTCCCTTTTGGAAGGTCATAACCACGCTTCAACTCAATCACATCACCCAGATCGAGCTCTTTCCAATTAGCATCAGATTGCATAGCCCAATCCCGCCAAATTCTTCTTGATCTCACCTTCCAGCTTGGCACTTTCCACAAACTGTTCCGCCAGTTGCACCGTCAGCCGCTGCATCTTCTCGGCAAAGGGCTCGCCGTCTTCTTCCTGCTCCGCTGCACCCACGTACCGCCCCGGCGTCAGCACATGCTCACGCTTGCGGATTTCGTCCAGCTTGGTGGAATGGCAGAAACCGGGCACATCCTCGTATCCCACGCCCTGCTGCCAAGCATGGAAGGTGTCGGCGATTTTCTGGATGTCATCCGGGGTGAAGTCGCGCAATACGCGGTCTTTCATGTAACCCAGTTGGCGTGCGTCAATGAACAGAAATTCGTCGCGCCGGTCGCGCTTTTTTTTGTCGAGCGCAAAGCCGTTCTGCTTGTCGCGGGTCAGGAACCAGATGCAGGCCGGAATCTGGGTGTTGGTGAACAACTGGCCGGGCAGTGCGACCATGCATTCCACGTGGTCGTCTTCGACCAGCCGCTTGCGGATTTCGCCCTCGTTGTTGGTGTTGGAACTCATCGAACCGTTGGCCAGCAGCAGCGCCATGCTACCGGTGGGCGCCAGATGCCAGAGCATGTGCTGCAACCAGGCGAAGTTGGCGTTGCCCTGCGGCGGGGTGCCGGCGATCCAGCGCGGGTCGGTGGCCAGCTTTTCGTTCCACCATTCCTTCATGTTGAAGGGTGGGTTGGCCATGACAAAATCGGCGCGTAGGTCCGGGTGCAGATCGTTCAACAGCGTATCGGCCGGACCGCTGCCAAAGTTGAAGTCGATACCACGGATGGCCATGTTCATGGCAGCTAGCCGCCAGGTGGTGGGATTGCTCTCCTGCCCGTAGACGCTGATCTGCCCGCTCTTGCCATTGGCTGCCTTGCCGCCGTGCTGTTCGATGAATTCCTCGCTTTGCACGAAGAAGCCGCCGGAGCCCATCGCCGGGTCGTAGACGCGACCCTTGAACGGTTGGAGCATTTCCACGATCAGGGTGACGATGCTTTTGGGCGTGTAGTACTGGCCGCCCTTCTTGCCCTCTGCCAGGGCGAACTGGCCGAGGAAGTATTCGTAGACGTGGCCGAGGATGTCCTTGGATTTCAGGTCCAGCGGCTGGCCCTTGTACTCCTTCGCACTGAAGTCGGTATCCGAAAAATGGCTGATCAGCCCGGCCAACTTGCTGGAGTCGAGCTGGACACGGGCGAAGTCCTTGTTCAGCACGTTCTTCAGGCGGACGTTCTCGCGCTCGACGGCTTCCATGGCGTTGTCGATCAGCCATCCGACCGAGCGCATTTCCTCCGGCTCGTCCTTGCCGGACTTGTTCCAAGGTAGAGGGGCCTTGGGCGGCAGTTGCGCGCAGTCGCGCAGGGTTTGCCAACGGGCTTCCACCGGTACCCAGAACACGTTCTTCTCGGTGTAGTAGTCCCGCACTTCCAACTCGGCGGCGATGTTGTCTTCATACTCCTGGGTGCCTGCGCCGCCGTATTCGTCCGTGTCCATGTAGTAGTCATGATCTGGACTGGTGAACTGTTCGCGCAGCTCCCGTTGCCGCTCTTCGAAGGCATCTGAAACGTACTTTAGGAAGATCAGACCGAGCACGACGTGCTTGTACACGGCAGCGTCGAGGTTGGAGCGCAGCTTGTCGGCAGCGGTCCAGAGCTTCTTTTCCAGGTCGTTGAAGAACTGTTGTTCTATGGGTTTCATGCACAAATGCCTTGTTCTATATGTTTCATGTCGTTATGCGATCACCGGCCTACGCCCGGTGCAATACGCACCGGCTGTTTGATACGGGCGCGGACTTGCTGATAGATCGGAATGTCTTCCTTCGCTTCCAACGTCACAGCGAGCCCGTAGGGAATGACAGCATCAAGGCGTGCGGTCGCGTCCTTTTTGCAGGTGACGCGAATGCGCAAGGTCTCACCATCCTCGAAGGCCTGGATCTGCTTCTTGCCTTCCAGCACTTCATGCTGCACGGTGCCACGCTCCACCTGATTGTGGTCACCGTCCTGACGATCCAGCTTAAGGATCTGACTGGACCAATTTCCCCCTCCTGGCTCTAGCGTCAGCTTGGCCTCTCGAAGATTGCGGTGGTCCGGATTGATTGGTGTCAGCCAAGCGAGAGTCACGACCAACCGCCGCCAAATCCTTTGGGAAGAAAGACCGCGAGGGATGGGGAAGGCGTATTCATGTACCTCGTTTTCACGAATTTCTCCACAGCCCAAAACGGTTGCTCGCTGGGCAGTGCAAGTCAGCACACGCTCGATATCCACGGCTCCATAGCCAAGGTAGCGCGTGATAACTTGCTTGAACTGGCGAGAGTTGCGCGCGTCTTTCAACGCTTTTTCGATGTGTTGCTTGCCAGCGTCGTCTTGCTTAGCCCCATGTACCAGTAGCGCCTTCATCAGCACCGACATCAACGTCTCGGGAATATCCTCCCCCTCCTCGTTGCGTAGTCTGTCCAGCATGTCGTACAGCCGCACCGCACCTCGTGTGGCCAGCGCCGTCGCATTGCTGGTTCCACGCCAGAAGGCTTCGTTGTTTAAAACGCCTTGCTGTCTGCTGTCCAGCGCAACTTTTTGACCTGGCCGAACGATGGAGTTGTCAACGCTGTACAGGGTTGATCTAGCTAGCACAGGGGCGTTGTAGAGTTGCCGCCCTCCGGGCATGAGGATGTCAGGCTTTATGGAGCGTTTAAAACCAAAACCCAGACGGGTGGCAGGACTGAACAGAGTTTGCGAAGGCAGCACATCGACACGCTGGCCAAATTGCGGATATGCATCTCCAGAATCATCGGCGTGAGCGGCTCCTACCGTAATGGCATTCATCGCTTCTGCCGGCGAAAGCAGACGCCGGGAAGTCAAGCTATTTGATATCGCTTTAACGGTGGCGCTTATCTTCTCTCCCTCAGAAAGAGCGGCGAACTGCTGCTGATTGAGTCCGATATCAATCTCGTCGCAGTAGTTGCCCGCGCTGACGCAGAACAGCACTCGGTGGCGGTAGGCCAGCCAGTCGAGTAACCGTGCCCAAGGACTTGGCGTATGGATAAATTCCCGCGCTGTATCACCAATGGAAAGATTGATGACCTTGACTGTAGGCGCTTGCGCGGGGACGTCGCCAGAGCCTTCGAACATGCGCCGAACGGCAATATGGATGCGGTCTTCAAAGAAAACGTCATCCGGCATATGTTCATCATGTTCGCGTGTCTGATGGTCAGGCTGCATCACCGGGATGCAATACAGTTTATGCGGTAGCGGTTCGGACTCGGGATTGCTGCGATCCCCATGAATAATCAAGGAAGCCATGGCGGTGCCATGCTTGCGCTCACCGGGTTGATAAGTGGCCTCCAAGCCAAATGTGTCATCAACCAGCAGTCGGTCTTTCAGTGCTTCATGCAATTGCAATGGAGCGCCATCAAGGAGCGCGGCGACAGGAGGAAGGTCACTGACACTTTCAGGGAACGCAGCCGGCTCTCCCTCGCCCTCCTCAGAAACCGCCAAGCTTTGCCCGGTAGGGCGGAAATACATGATGCCGGCGAATTTGAACAGTTCGATGTCGATATCAGCTCCATCTGCAGCTACTTGATGGAGCAGCGACTGAATGGCGTGAGCAGGCAATTCGGCCTTGACCGCATGGAATGCGATCTGAGGCATATCAAGGAACGCCGAAAGCGTTTGGCCTCCGAGGCCTTCAAGCAATGAACGAATTGCTGCTTCATTATTTCGACGCTTCTCAACCCTCTTGCGGTAGAAAAGCTCAATCTGAAATCTGACCTTCTCTTCGGGGTCAAGGGGTTCAAGCAGGTCCTGCCAGCGGTCGATCATTCCTGTTTCGACCAATGTCTCCTCAATGCCCCAGCGCCTCAGCACGTTCAATTGCTCGAAAACGGCTTTCCACTTTGTTTTTCCGTGGGGTAGGCTTCCATTGGCTTTCCATTGCTCCCAAAGCGCGAGAATCTCTCGCAAGCCAGCCATGTTGCTCATGGCCAGAAACATGCGACCGCTCAGCGGCTTAACCGCAGGTTGACCGGCAGCATCTCGCTCATGGAAGCCTTCATCCTTAGCCTCCAGATCGTCGATTTCCGTCTCCCCTAGCCACTCTAAGCCAGCCGCTTCAACGGCTTGCCGGAAGTCGTCCAGACGTCCAACGATCTCGATGACTAGGACCATTTCAGGTTCGAGCCCGGCCAGAGCACCAGTCAGGCTGGCCTGATAGCGTGCGAAGTCTTCTTCCAGATGCTCGATCTGTCTTCCAATACGGGCTACCTGGGCACCATGGCCGGGCAAATTCTGTTTCCCCGGTGGAAAACCATTGCCCTTTTCTGGCTGGAGAATTCGCTTCTCAGGAAAAACCAGCAACGGCAAGTACTCATCAGGCATACCCCCCTCCTTGTGCCTTATTCGTCTGATGCTTCTTTATTGGCAGGTTTCAACCGTTTCTTCCACTGATCTAACCTAGAAGAGACGATGGCTCTGGCGTCATCCACTTTTTGATCCAATACCGCCCTCCGGACTACTCCCAGACAGAACTCTTCCACCTCTGAAAAACTGAGGCCCAAAAGCCTTTTTGCGACGGTCTCAGCCGCTAAACCAAAATTGACTTTGCTGCGTTCGCTGATCGAGGCCACGAACGCGGTCAACTGCGCGCGCGTGGGTAGTGGAAGTTCCAGTCGAACCTGAAAGCGCCGCCAAACAGCCCTATCCAAAAGCTCTGGGTGATTGCTAGCAGCAACGACGACCACATAATCCGGAAGGTCATCGAGTTGAAGCAGCAAAGAGCTGACGACACGCTTGATCTCTCCTGTTTCGTGTGTGTCTCCTCGCTCTTTTCCCAATGTCTCGAATTCGTCGAAGAACAACACACAGCGCCGCGTTCTGGCGTAGTCGAGAAGCGCCTTCAAACGAACAGAGGTCTCCCCCAGATAACTGCCAATCAATGATTCATAACGCACAACGATCAGCGGTACCATCAACTCAAATGCTAACGCTTCAGCAACCGATGTTTTGCCATTCCCCGGCGGCCCAGCCAACAGGACTCGGTGCCTAGGGCTCAGACCATGAGCATGTAGTAACTCAGTGCGATGCTGTTCCTCGACAACTTCCCGCAATTGCTCGCGGATACTATCAGCGAGCACCAAGCTTTCCATCGAGCGTTCCGGTGTCAATTCAGCAACCAAATCCTTTGGCACGACTCCTCCGGCCTGCGTGTGGCGCGCCGTTGGCATGGACGATTGGAACAAGGTCGCTTGATGAGAGGACGCGCGCAATGCCTTTTCCAAGCGCTCGGCCAGGATTCGGTGACCTTTGCCACGCTCTTCTTGAATCAAGGCTTCGGTCGACTTTCGGAAAGACGGTTGGTCGCCGCTGCTGGCTGCTTTTACCAGGGCGACCAAGGTATCAGCTTGCGCCATGTGGGTTCACCTTGATGAAATATTTGGGTGGCACTGTCGTGCGTTGATAGAGTGCCTGTTGTATGGCTGTTGGGCTCATGTCGTTCATTTCTAACTCACGCTGGCCAATACAACCGCTTCAACGGAACAATTCGTTTAGTTTCGGCGTCGGTCGCGTCGTAATGCTCGACTAGTGCGCGGACCACATGGTCCAGTGTCCACATCGCCAGCGGGATGGAGGCGCGGTCAGCTTCATATTGGGCGTCCTTGGTGAAACCGCCCGTGCTGACATACAGCCCGCGATCATCCTTATGGCGGCCGCCGAGGAAGCTGCGAATCTCCTGGCTTCCCATCTGTCCCTTGCGATGCTTGACCTCCACGACGATGCGCGGGTGTTCGAAGCCGAAGCCGTCGGGCGACGCCACGATGTCCTTCCCACGGTCGGAGCCAGGCGGCGAGACCTGGGTCTTGTAGCCCATGGCGCGCAGAATGCCGGCAACTAGCTGCTGCATGTCATCCCAGTCCAGTTCGTTGACCCGATCCTTGATGCGTTCCAGTGCTTGCGATTCAATATCGGCTAGTGGGTCGGCAATGACTTCTTCAGTTTCATCTTCCACTGCTGGCGCCGGCTTACCCTTCAGCGCGGCCAGCACTTCGGCTGCCGCGTTGGACGGCACCTCGAATAGGGTCAGGGTCGAACCCAGGCTGTTTTTGGTGCTGGTGCCCAAGTTGTCGCGCGGCAGTTCCTGTCCTTGCCACTGCACCTTGCGCACCAGCGGCATGCCTTGCTCACCCCACTCGGGGTGGTGCTCGGCCGGACCGGTGACCTTGCCAATTGAGTACAGTCGATTAGCGGGCGAATAGGTGACGACCCAATCTCCATCCTGTATGTCATTGACGAACCGCCAGACTTGAGATGCGCCAGAGATAACCGTCCCTTGCTTTGCCTGGGGTTCGACGGACTGGTACAGAGCGATCAACTGTTTACGTCCGACTCCAGGCTTGGCATGTGCGGCCAACTGATTCCAGCCCACGGCTGCAACGCCGCGCTCCCGAAAAGCCTCGTACAGGCTGCCACCTTCGCCGCGTACCATCCACATCCTGGCCATCGTGTTCCCTCTCATGTTCATGCCCATCAATCCAACACAACCATGAACTCAGTCGCCAGTGCAGTCGGTTGGACATCCCGGACATTGCGCTGCAACGAGACCAGGCCGTAATCCGCCATCAGACGCAAGGTACGGGACAAATTCGGGACCTTTCGACCGCTGAGCTCAGCCAATTCTGTTAGTGACTTCGGCTGCTTCTCGTGGATTAGGCGTAACAAGCGGCGGTTGTCATCTGAGAGCACGGCAGCAAGCGACGCCAACGAACTGAACCAAATCTGCGGCGTCTCATCCCCCGATCGATGAGAATGCGCGCCATCTGGTCGCTGAATGCCGACGATGCACCGTTTCATGATGAGTCCCGAGATATGCTTCCGGACTATTGTATCAGTATGTGATAATCATCGTCGACTTCGAGACGCGCTTGCCCTGCCCTCGCCAGGCTTCACTTGCCCGGCAGTTTTTTGAATCCCCGATCCCCCGCCATGAACGCTTCCAGCATATGCGGGATCAGCGTCACGGCATCGACCGTCTCGCCATACGCCTGCGCGTGCAGCGCGGCATAGCGGTCGAGGTCGGCTTTTAGGCTGGCCGGGCAGGCGAAGGTCAGCTTGATGCTCTCGGTCTTGGGCAGCGGCCCCAGCCGCAGCTTTTTGGTCGTGCTCATCGTGAAGTCCCCCGATTGAAGAACAGCGACTGGTACGGCCGCAGCACCAGATCCCGATTGACGATGATGCGCACCGGCAGGCCCGGCCGCTCGGTCAAGGTGGGCTGGATATTGAGGTTGCGCCGGGTCATCTCCTGGCCGACCTGATTGATGCTGTCCTGCGCGCTGTCGCGCCCGGCGATGATGATGCGATCGCCGTCCTGGCGGTTTTCCGGCGCGGCCAGCTCGGCGCCAACGCCCAGCAGCGTGGTCAGCACCGCACCGGCGAAAATGCGATCCCAATGCCAATCGACGCCATCCTCCAGGCCGGCGTAGCCGGCCGGGTCGGTGCCGGCCAGGCTGTCGAGCGTGAGCGAGGACGTGTCGGGCAGGATGATCCGGTTCCAGACGACTTGAACGCGGCTCTGCCCGTAGCTGACCTGGCTGTTGTAGCGACCGAGGATGCGCGAACCCTGCGGAATCAGCAGGAAGCGCCCGGTGGCCGTGTCATAGACCGGCTCCGTCACCGTGGCGATCACGTCGCCGGGCAAGTCCGACTTGATGCCCGTGACCAGCGCCCCGGCGACCACCGTGCCGGCCATCACCTGATACGGCGATGCGGGCATTTGCAGGTTGCCGGAATTACGGGTTTCCGTGGTTCCGGCTTGCTGGAACGCCTCCTTCTGGTCTTGCCTGTTCTGCACGGCCGTCGGGTCGGCGGGCTGGGCCGCCGTCGAGGCCGGCCCGGCCGCCATCGGGTCGAAGGCCGCATTGGCGGCGAAGCCCGGCGCGGCGGCCACCTGCGACTGCGCCACCGGCGCGGCTTGCTGGGTGCCGGTGCGGAAAAATACCGACGATGCAGCCGCTTCCTCGGCCTCCTTCAACCGGGCCAGACGTTCCGCCTCGGCAGGGTCGTGACCGGGGGCCGCGTAGGCGGCCACGGCCGGCTGCTGAGAATTCACGATGGCTGGCCCGAGGTCGCCCGGCAGCGGCGGCCCCAGCTCGGGCACGTCGGGGGGCAAGGTCGGCGGCAGCTTGGAATAGTCGGCCGGAAGCTGGTCGAGTCCTTCGGAGCGTGAAACGCGATCCACGTTGTATAGCTCGGCCTGCTCGTTGGCTCCGCGTCGCTGCGGTTGCAACGACCACATCAACGCGCCGAGCACGGCGACCGACAGGCCGCCGACGAGGATGGCAAGCGTGCGCCGGTTCAGCCGTGTGACCGGCCGCGGCTGGGCGCGCAGCGCCACCGTCTCGGGTTCGACCTTGCCCGCCTGCGGCGTGGCAACGTCGGGAGTGTCATCCTGGCTCATCGTCAGTTCCTCCGCGTGCCATCCGTGCGCTCGATGCGCACCACGTAGCCACCGTCCCCTCCCAGGCGCAGTTCGGCCGCACCGAACAGCCGATCGACGATGTAGTACGGCGGGCGGAAGCGGTAATTCACCAGTTGCCCGTCGCCCTGCGCGCCGATGACGAACAGCGGCGGCAACTCGCCTTGGGAGATGCCCGGCGGGAACTGGATATAGACCTTCTCGCCGTCGTCGAAAGCGCGCAGCGGCTTCCACGGCGGATTGCTGCCGCTGATCGCGTAGCGGAAGCGGATGCGCTCAAGCGACAGGCCGGTATCGACTGGCGCGGTCGCCTGCGCGGCCTGCGCCTGGCGCTGCAAGGCCAGCATCCGATCTCTCGGGTAATCCCAGGACACCGATGCCATCCAGGCGCGTTCGGTCGAAGTGAGTTCCAGTAGGTACGTCCGGCGGCTGGTGGTGATGACCAGGTTCGTCTTCAACCCGGAACGGATCGGCTTGACCAGCACATTGATGCGCAGCTCGTCGCCGCTGCCGCTGGACGTGTCGCCGACGATCCAGCGCACGGTATCGCCGGCGGCGACCGTCACCAGTTCTTCGCCGGGCTGGAGCGAAACCACGGTCACGCGCCCCGGCGCGGCATAGACTTGATAGAGCGCACCATCCGTGTACGGCCAGACCTGAATCGCATTGACGTAGCCCTCGCGGGTCGGGGCGATACGCGCCTCCGCGTTGGCCTTGGACACGCGCACGGTTTCATCGGCCGGCTCCGGCGCGGGCGTTGCCTCGTCCACTTCCGGCAGCGGCTTCATCTGCGCCGGCAGCGGAAGCACCGTCGGCACCTCCACCACTTCGACCGGCTTGGGCGGTTCGGGCAACGGCTGCGCCTGCACCGGCTCATCGAGCGAGATGGAAGGTGGTGGCTTGCCCTGCGTGGCGCAGCCCGACAGGGCCAGCAGCATCAACGGCAAAACGTAAAAGCGGAAAGGCAGGTTCATGGCTTGGCTCCTTCGGACGAATCCAGCTCGCGGCTCCACGACAGGCCATTGACGTAGATGCCGAGCGGGTTGCGGCGCAGGCGTTCTTCGGTGCGCGGGGTTTGCAGCACGATGGACACCACGGCCGTCCACCGCTCCAGCCCGGTGGCCGCGCCGTTGACGTAGCGGCGTTCCGTCCAGCGCACGTTGAACGACGTGTCGCTGGCGCGCACGACGCTGGTGATCTGCACCGTCACCGTTTCCTTGCCGACGCGGGTGAAGGGATCGTTGGTGCGGGCGTAGTCGTTGAGCACCGCCGCGCCCTTGTCGGTGGTGTAGTCGTAGGCATCGAGCCAGTTCTGCCGCACCACGATGGGGTCGATGGACAGCGAGCGCACCAGCGTGATGAAGCCCGCGATGTGGTGTGCCGTCTGCGCGTCGTTGGGCCGGTACGGCGTGGCAGCTTCGCCCACGGCGCGCACCTGGCCCGCGTTGTCCACTTCCACCACATAGGGCGTCACGAAAGACTGCGCCGAACGCCAGACCAGGCCGCCGGCCATCAGCAAGGCCAGCACCAGGCAGCCGAAGGCCATCAGCCGCCAGTTCTTCGCCTGCACGCGGGCCGAGCCGATACGCTCGTCCCACACCTGTGCGGCGGATTGGTATGGGGTGGCAGGCTGCGGCGTATCGGCATAGCGCACCTGCGGTCGCTTGAATCGCATGGTCGTCTCTCCTTATTAATCGGAATCGCGCAGGCTTGGGCCTTGCCCTGAGCCGCCACCATCGCCACCGCGCAGCGCGTGGGCGGTGGTGGTCGCGGCATGGGTCATCTGCTGCCGGCGGTGCAGGCGTTTGGCCCAGGCCGGTTGCTTCTGCCCGGCTGCGGCCGGGGCATCGCCTTCGGCTGCGCTTCCTTGGGCGGCGCCACCGCTGGCCGCGGCCGCAGCGCCGCCCGAGGTCGGGGCCGCGCCGTCGGCGCGGAAAGCGGCGGCTGTCCGGTCTTTGAGCGAGCGCGCCCCGGCGGCGGCCTTCTGGCCGGCGGCCTGCGCGCCGGTCTTGGCGACATTGCCCAGGCCGGCCATCGCGCCCTTGGCGCCGCCGCCGGCTGCGGCAGAACCCGTCTGGAATGCCGACCGGGCACTGCTGGCCGTCGAAGCGGCGGCACGCGCACCGCTGCCGGCCAACTTGGCGGCGGCCGGCGCCATACGCGCCCCGGCCATGACCGCACCGCCCACACCAGTCGCGGCGGCGCCAATGGCGACACCCGTGCCAACAGCGCCGACAGCGGCACCGGCCATCGCGCCCGCGCCAAGCTGCGGCGCACCGGACACGAGGCCGGTGGCGATGCCGGGGCCGAAGATGCCCAGGGCCAGCAACGCGAGCGAGGCCAGCATCACGACCAGGGCATGGTCGATGGACGGTTCATCCGGCACGGTCTGGAACTCGGCGAACAGGCCCGAACCGATGCCGACGATGACGGCCAGCACCAGTACCTTGACGCCAGACGACACCACGTTGCCGAGCACCTTTTCCGCGAGGAACGAGGTCTTGTTCCAGAGCGCGAACGGCACCAGCACGAAGCCGGCGAGCGTGGTCAGCTTGAACTCGATCAACGTGATGAAAAGCTGGATCGCCAGCACGAAGAAGCACAGCACCACGACCAGCCAGGCAATGAACATCACCACGATGGGGTCGAGGTTCACGAACACCTCGGGGAAACCGGCCATGTCGCCGATCTGCTCCAGAATCGGCGCACCCGCGTCGATGCCGGTCTTCGCCAGCCGCCCCGGCTGGAGAAAGTTCTCCATCGTGATGGCCGAGCCGGTGGCCGTGATCCCCAGGCCGGCGAACGAGCGGAACACGATGCCGGCCAGCCAGTTGAAGTTGCCGATGATGTAGGCGAAGGCGCCGACGTAGAGCACCTTGCGCAGCAACTTGGCGATCACGTCCTCGCCTTGGCCGGTGGCGTGGCTCATGGCCCAATACAGGCCAGCGATGGTCATGTCGATGACGATGAGCGTGGCGGTCAAGAACGCTACTTCGCCTTGCAACAGCCCAAAGCCCGAGTCGATGTAGCGCGAGAACGTGTCCAGGAAGCGGTCGATGATGGTGACGTCGTTCATGGCGCGTCCTCGTATGCAGGCAAGGCCGGCGCTTCGCCGCCAGCGGCGGGTTCATCGAAGCTCGGTGGAATCGGCGGCAGGTCTGCCAACGTCCGGTATTCGTCCGACCCGGTCTGGCCGGCGAAGAAGCGCCGCCGGAACGCTTCGGCGGCGGCGCGGCAGGCGTCCTCGCCCACGGCTTGCCGGTCGGCCGCGCATTGCGCGCGCAGCGCCTTGAGCCGGACGGGATCGGTGGTCAAGGTGTCGGCCAGGTCTTCGGCCTGCTGCTGGCCGCACGCGGTCAGCAGCAGGGCCAGCAGCGAAGCCGACAGAGCGAGGACGCATCGCATGGCTGTCTCCCGTCAGTTGGAATAGAAATCCACGCGCTGCGGCGTGTACGGCGTGCCGGTGCCGAGGAAGCGCCGCCGCACTTCGCGGGCGCGTTCCGTGGCCGCCGCCTGCCGCGCCAGTTCCAGCGAGGACGCACGGTCTTGCGTGATCTGGAGCTGCTGCGCCTGGATGGACTGTTTGGCCTGCAAGGCAAGGAGCTGATTCGTCGCCTGCATCGCTTGCAGCGCGCCGGTGGCGGACTGGCTCTGGCTGACCAGATCGGCCAGCGCGCTTTCATCTTGGGTCAGGTTCTGCGACACCTGGGCTTGCATCCGCATGGCGGTGTGCAGGCCATTCAAGCTGTTCTGCCAGCGTTCGCGGGCGTCCTGCGCCATGCGGTCGCCGCTGACGGTGGCGGCGTACTGCTCGGGATACAGGCGCGCGAACTCCCGATCCATGCTCGTCACGTCGTAAGCCAGACCCTGCGCTTCGGCGATCAGGCGTTCGGTGGTGGCGAGCGTCGAGCGCAGACGGTTGACGATGTTGAAGTCCAGACGCGCCAGGTTGCGCGCCTGGTTCATCAGCATCTGGGCTTCGTTCTGGAGCTGGTTGATCTGGTTGTTGATCTGCTCCAGCGTGCGCACGGCCGTCAGCGTGTTCTGCACGAAGTTCGACGGATCGAACACGGTGATGGCCGCCGCCGGCTGCGCGAGCATCGAGACGGACAGCGCCGCAGCGAGTGAGGCGGACAGCAAACGGGGCTTGGTCTTCATGGTGAAACCTCCAGTGGTTGGACGTTGAGGAACGAAGAGGCCGCCGGTGCGGACGGCAGCAGGTCGGCGGCCCAATCAAGGCCGCGATGGCGCAACCACGCGCCGGCGAAGCCGGGCACGCCGGCCTGTGTCAGCACGCGGTCGATGTCGCGTTGGTCTTGCGGTGTGGATGCGCCGGCGAACGCAAGCGCGGCCGGCCCCAGGTCGAGGTCGAACAGGCGATTGCCCAGGCGCGATTGGTAGTAGTAGTCGCGCTTGGGTTCGGCGGTGGCGACGATCTCGACCTGCCGGCTGTTGAGGCCGAAGCCCTCGTAGATCGTGCGAATCTGCGGCTCGGTGGCCTGCGGGTTGGGCAGGAAAATCCTGCTCGCGCAGCTTTCGATGATCGCGGGCGCGATGGTCGAATCCTTGATGTCGGCCAGCGACTGCGTGGCAAAGATGACGCTGACGTTCTTTTTCCTGAGCGTCTTGAGCCATTGGCGGATGCGCGCCGCAAAGGACGGCTCATCGAGGAACAGCCACGCTTCATCGAGAATCAGCAGCGTGGGCGCACCGTCGAAATGCTCGTCGAAGCGGGCGAACAGGTAGCGCAGCACCGCTTGCACGGCGGCGGGGCTGTGCATCAGTTCTTCCATCTCGAAGCCCTGCACGTCGCCGAATCCCAGGCGGTCGGCGTCCGCATCCAGCAGCTTGCCGTGGGCACCGCCCAGCACATACGGCGACAGCGCCTGCCGCAGCGCGTTCGATTGCAGCAGCACGGAAAGCCCGGTCAGCGTGCGCTGTTCCACCGGGGCACCCGCAAGGCTGCCCAGCGCCGACCAGATGGCCACCTTCTCGTCCGGGCCGACGGTCACGCCTTCATGCAGCAGGCGACCTTCCACCCATTCGGCGGCCCAGGAGCGGTAGCCCTCATGGTCGATGCGGGCGAGCGGCTGGAACGCGATGCCACCATCGGCGCCCAGGTCGTAGTGCTCGCCGCCCAGGCCGAGGATGGTGGCGCGCATGGAACGGCCCATGTCGAAGGCGAAGATCCGCGAGCCGAAGTAGCGGCGGAACTGCAAGGCCAGCGTCGCCAGCAGTACCGACTTGCCCATGCCGGTGGGGCCGGCGACCAGCGTATGCCCCACGTCGCCGATGTGCGTGACCAGCCGGAACGGCGTCGCGCCATCGGTGCGGGTGACGATCAGCGGCGGGCCGTCGAGGTGGTCGTTCTTCTCCGGCCCGGCCCATACCGCGGACAACGGCATCATGTGCGCCAGGTTCAGCGTCGAGACGATGGGCTGACGCACGTTTGCGTAGGCGTTGCCAGGGATCGAGGACAGCCACGCATCGACGGCGTTCAGCGTTTCGGGAATGGTGACGAACCCGCGCCCTTGGATGACGCGCTCCACCATGCGCAGCTTCTCGTCGGCCACGGCGGCGTCCGCATCCATGACGGTGACGGTCGCCGTGAGGTAGCCGAAGGCGACCTGATCGCTACCCAGCTCCTGCAAGGCCGCGTCGGCGTCGGCCGCCTTGTTGCTGGCGTCTGTATCGACCAGCGGGCTTTCCTGCTGGAAGATGGTTTCGCGCAGCAGCGCGACGACGTTCTTGCGTTTGGCGAACCACTGGCGGCGCAGGCGGCCGAGTTCCCTTTCCGCCTCGGCTTTGTCCATGCACAGGAAGCGCGTGCTCCAGCGGTAGGCAAAGCCCAAGCGGTTGAGGTCGTCCAGCAGGCCCGGCCAGGTCGAGGTCGGAAAGCCGCGCACCGACACCACGCGCAGGTGCTGGTCGCCCAGCGTGGGCGCCAGGCCACCGACCAGCGCGGAGTCGGCCACCAGCGCGTCCAGATGGAAAGGCACTTCGGGAACACCGATCCGGTAGCGCCGCGTCGAGACAGTCGCGTGCAGGTAGGTCAGCGTCTGGCTGTCGTCCAGCCAGGCGATTTCCGGCATCACGCCGTCGAGCAGGTCGAACACGCGATCGGTTTCCGCCACGAAGGCATCGAGGCGGCCGTCCCAATCCACGCCATCGCCGGGCGAGTTCTCGTAGAGCAACTTCGCGGCGCGAGCGCGGGATTCCTCCGGCGGCAGGTAGGCCAGCGTCAGGTGATAGGCGCTCTCGAAGTGATGGCCCGATTCCTCGAACGCGGCGCGGCGTTCTTCATCGACGAGCCAGGACAACGGTTCGGGGAAGTCAGAATGCGGATAGTCGGCGGCGGATTGGCGCTCTGCCTCGATGAACAAGGCCCAGCCCGAACCCAGCCGGCGCAGCGCGTTGTTGAGCCGTGCAGACGCGGCGATCAACTCGCCTTGCGTAGCGCTGTCCAGATCGGGGCCGCGGAATCGTGCCGTGCGCTGGAAACTGCCATCCTTGTTCAAGACGACGCCGGGCGCGACCAGCCCGGCCCACGGCAGCCAGTCAGCGAGCAAGGCCGGGCGCTGGCGGTATTCGGCAAGGTTCAGCATCGCGGCATCCCCCTACACGTCGAGCAGCGGTTTGTGCTTGATGTGCCGGGCGAAGACCTGCATGAACTGCGGATCGACGCGCGCTCCCCACACCGCCAGCGAATGGCCGACGAGCCAGAGCACCAGCCCCGGAATCCACAGTTGCAGGCCCAGGCCCACGGCAGCGGCGAGCGTGCCGTTCGCAATGGCGACCGTGCGCGGCGCACCGCCCATGAGGATCGGTTCGGTCAGCGAGCGGTGCAGCGGCACCTCGAAGCCCGGAAGGTCGCTGGCCGTACTCATACGACCGCCCCGCCGGAGAAGCTGAAGAAAGACAGGAAGAACGAGGACGCGGCGAACGCGATGCTCAACCCGAACACGATCTGGATGAGCTTGCGAAAGCCCCCCGAAGTGTCTCCGAAGGCCAGCGCGAGGCCGGTGGCGATAATGATGATGACGGCGACGATGCGCGCGACCGGCCCCTGAATGGAGTCGAGGATGGATTGCAGCGGGCCTTCCCACGGCATCGAGGAACCGGCGGCCTTCGCCGTGCCTGCCGTCATCAGCATGACGGCGGCCAGCAGCAGGCCGTGGTGCGCCGGTGCGGCCAGGCGCCGAAGGCGCGCGAGGATGGAAACCGGATTTACGGAAAAGCGGAAAGCAGCGGCGTTCATCTGCGTCATGGCAGTTCTCCAAAGTGGTCAGGGGGCGAGGAAGGCGCAGCGGCATCGGCTGCGAGAGGAACCGGCATCGGCGCGGTAAACGGGGTTTCCATCGCATCCGCCAGGCGGTAGCCGGCGGCGTCGAAGCCGACGACGCGGGCAATGCTTTCGACGTGGCGCTTGCGGCCACGACCGGCGATGTGGATGACGACGTTGACCGCCTCGGCGATCAGCGCGCGCGGTGGGTTCACCGCGACTTCGAGAATCAACTGTTCGAGTCGCAGCAGCGCACCCAGCGCGGAACCGGCGTGGATCGTGGCGATGCCGCCCGGATGCCCCGTGCCCCACACCTTGATGAGGTCCAGGGCTTCGCCGCCGCGCACTTCGCCGACGACCACGCGGTCGGGGCGCAGCCGCATCGTGGCGCGCACCAGCTCGGTCATGGACACCACGCCGGCGCGGGTGCGCAGCGGTACATGGTCGCGGGCCGCGCATTGCAGCTCGATGGTGTCTTCGAGCACCAGCACGCGGTCGCCCGTGGCAGCGATCTCGGCCAATAGCGCGTTCGCCAGCGTGGTCTTGCCGGTACTGGTGCCGCCTGCGATCAGGATGTTCTGCCGCTCGCGCACGGCGCGGCGCAGAAACTCGGCCTGCCCGGCGGTGAGGATGCCGTCGGCCACATACTGATCCAGGCCGATGATGTTCACGGCGCGCTTGCGCAGCGCGAACGCCGGGCCGGGCGCCGCCGGCGGCAGGATGCCCTCGAAGCGTTCGCCCGTCTCCGGCAGCTCGGCGGTCAGCAGCGGCTGGCCGCGATGCACTTCCGCGCCGACGTGTGCAGCGACCAGGCGAATGATGCGTTCGCCATCGGCTTCGGACAGTTCCACGCCCAACGGCGCACGGCCCGACGACAACCGATCGACCCATAGCGTGCGATCGGGGTTGAGCATCACTTCCACCACGTCCGGGTCTTCGAGCGCGGTGGCGATCACCGGCCCCATTGCGGTACGCAGCATCTGGATGCGGCGATCCAGCGAGGTCGCGGCGGACGAACGAGGCTCGAGCGGGAACTGCGGAACGGCACTCATGAGGCACGCTCCTGGGCTTCGGCCAGCGCCGCCGCGTCATCCATCCGCGCCGTGTTCGGGTGCAGTTCTTCCACCACGTCGCGCACGAGGCTGCGGCCGCGTAGCAGGTGGCGGCCGAGTTGTTCGACGAACTGCTCGAAGCGGGCCTTGCCCTGGGCGCGGGCTGCTTCCTGATGTGCCTCGGGAACGGGCGTGCTGACGGTCAGGAAGTAGCGGACGAACAGCGCCAGCGTTTCGATCTGGATGTTCTGGTCGCGCTCCAGGCGCTCGGTCTGTCGCGACAGCCGATCCAGCCGCTTGGCGATGGCCGCCTCGCGCTGGTCGCCCGCGTCCGGCGAGAGCCAGGACGCCAGCGCCGCCGCGACGATGCTGGATTTCGACACGCCTTTCTTGGCGGCCAACTCGTCCAGGCGCTTGGCGTGCTCGGGCTGGATGAACAGATTGAGTCGGTATTGGCTCATAGGTCGATTCCGTCGTTGGGGTTCAGCGATGCCAGCCGGGCAGTGCGCTGCATCGCGGGGTCGAGCTGGCCGGGAAGCGGCAGCGGCAGGTCGTCGTCATCGAGCAGCGCCAGGTCGGTCGCGTGCGCGTCCAGCTCGGGGTCGTAGGCGACGGTTTCGGAGAGTTCGGGCTGACGGCGCGGGCCGCCGTCGTCGGCGCCGCCGAGGTCATCGGTGGATGCCGTGGCTGGCGCGGCGGGTACGGCGGGAATCGCCAGGCCGCTCCAATCGTCGGGTCGGGCCGGCGGCGCATCGGCATAGCGCCCGGCCGCGAGCGCAGGCGGCGACAGAACGCGCTGCTTGAAGTTGGCGTCGGCGTAGTAGCGCAGCTTCTTCGCCTTGATCGGTGGCAGGCTGGACACCATCACCACCGACTCGTCGGGCGGAAGCTGCATCACCTCGCCAGGGGTGAGCAGCGGACGCGCGGTTTCCTGCCGCGACACCATCAGGTGCCCGAGCCACGGAGCCAATCTGTGGCCGGCATAGTTGCGCTGCGCGCGCAGTTCAGTGGCCGTGCCCAGGGTTTCCGAAATCCTTTTCGCCGTGCGTTCGTCGTTCGTCGCAAACGTCACGCGCACATGGCAGTTGTCGAGAATGGAATGGTTCTGCCCATACGCCTTGTCGATCTGGTTCAGGCTCTGAGCGATGAGAAAGCTGCGGATGCCGTAGCCGGCCATGAAGGCAAGCGCGGACTCGAAGAAGTCGAGGCGGCCCAGCGCCGGAAACTCGTCGAGCATCAGCAGCAGCTTGTGGCGGCGGGCGATACCGTCGGAGCCGTCAAGCGATTCGGTGAGCCGCCGCCCGATCTGGTTGAGGATCAGCCGGATCAGCGGCTTGGTGCGGCTGATGTCCGAAGGCGGCACGACGAGATACAGCGAGACGGGATGCTCGGCAGAAATCAGGTCGGCGATGCGCCAGTCGCAGCGTGACGTGACCTCTGCCACCGTAGGATCGCGGTACAGGCCGAGGAACGACATGGCGGTGCTCAACACGCCGGAGCGTTCGTTGTCCGACTTGTTGAGCACTTCGCGTGCGGCGGATGCGACGACGGGATGCAGCGCATCGCCAAGGTGCTTCGTCGTCATCATCCGGTGCAAGGTCAGCTCGAACGGGCACGCCGGATCGCTGAGGAAGTTAGCGACACCGCGCAGCGTCTTGTCCTCGCCCGCGTAGAGCACATGCAAGATGGCGCCGACCAGCAGCGCGTGACTGGTCTTTTCCCAATGGTTTCTGCGTTCGAGCGCGCCATCGGGATCGACTAGAATGTCCGCCACGTTCTGCACGTCGCGCACTTCATGCGCGCCGCGCCGGACTTCCAGCAGCGGGTTGTAGGCCGCCGACTTCGCATCGGTGGGGTTAAACAGCAGGCAATGGCTGAACCGCGAGCGCCAGCCTGCGGTGAGTGTCCAGTTCTCGCCCTTGATGTCGTGAACCACCACGGACGCGGGCCAGCTCAACAAGGTGGGAACGACCAGGCCGACGCCTTTGCCGCTGCGGGTCGGCGCAAAGGTCAAGATGTGTTCCGGGCCTTCGTGGCGCAGGTATTGGTCGCGGTGCAGGCCGAGGAAGACGCCGGTCGGCTGGGTCAGCCCAGCCTTGCGGATGTCGGCGGTATCAGCCCAGCGCGCCGAGCCGTAGGTCGTGACGAGGCGCGACTGTCGCGAGCGCCATACCGACATGGCGATGGCGACCACCACGGCCAGAAGGCCGCTGCCGCCCGCAATCGCGCCGCCTATGTCGAAGACATGCGGCGCGTAGGCATCGAAGAAGAACCACCATTCAAACAGCCGCCAGGGGTGATAAATCGGCGTGCCAAAGAAGTCGAACCAGGGCGGGCCAAGGCGTAGTTGATGTCCGAGGGCTGCCGCTGTCCATTGCGTTGCACTCCATACGCCGGCGATCACGATGCTGAAAACAGCGACGATCTGCCCGAACAGCACGCCCTGACCTTGCATGACTGGCCTCCGATTTCTCTTGAGCTGATTCCTCGCTCGAAAGCGGCACAAGGACGTGCCGCATGGCGTGAGGATCAGTGCCGGGTCGGTGCCGGTCAAAGACCGTTATCGGAAGAAAGGTCGAGCAAAAAGCAAGATTTCGCGCAGGAGCGCAGGCAGAAAGAACGCCGCAAGCGAAGGCGCATTGCGGCGTGTCGAGCAAGAAATCGGAATGTTCGTGGCGAAGCGCCTACGATCAGAACTTGGGCGGATTCTCCGGTGGCGTATAGGGCACCGTGCCATCGCCATAGAACCGCTTGCGTGTGGCCTCGGCGACTCGGTTGCATAGCTCGTCGCCCAGCTTCGCGCGTTCCTGCCGGCATTGCTGGCGCAGTTCTTTAAGCCGCTCGGGATTGGACGCCAGTTCTTCGACGGTCGGCAGGTTCGCTTGTTGGGGTGTTTCGGACTGGCCGCAGGCCATCAACGCGAAGGCCAGTAGAAAAGGGATGGTCTTCTTCATGAACCGGATTCTTCGAGCGCATCGGATGTTGGCCCGGCCACCCCCGACGATTCAACGGACTGCACCCTGTCGATGAAGCGGGACAGCGTTTCCGAGAGGTCGCCTGCCGGGCGCAGCAGATAGGTCGTGAGAACCGGCGAGCGTCCCGCCAACGGTCGTGCCACGACACCAGGCTCACGGCTGGCGGTGATGTGTGCTTCACCCGCCAGCCCCAAGGCGAAACCGGCGGATACCAACGTCATCATGAGATCGAATGAAGCCACCCGCTCGACCACCAGCGGCTCCATGTCCACGCGGCGCAGCACGCGCTCGATTTGCCGTACATGGCCTTCGCAGGCCTGCGGGTCGCCCAACACCAGCGGGAAGCGCAACATTTCTTCCAGAGGAATCCGCTTGTGCTTGAGCAAGTCATGCCGTACCGGCACGGCCACCATCAGCGGATCGCTCCAAACCGCCGTCGCCACGACGCTGTCGCCAACCTCATCGGACTGTGCGAATCCTACGTCGTACAAGTCGTCGTGCAGCCCTTTAATTTGCTGCGAAAGCGGCACCTCGAACAGGCGGATCTCGACCTCGGGTTCCTCCTGGCGGCACAGCGCCAGTAGCGACGGCAGACGGGACGGCGTGATGCCGTCTGACAGTGCGACGCGCAACTGGCCGTGGAAGCCATTGGCCGCCGCCTTCACGCTTTCGCGAGCCTGCTGCAAGGCGGCAAAGACGCGCGGAACATGCTCCAGAAAAAGTGCGCCTGCGCGAGTCAGCCGTGTACTACGCGTAGTACGGGCAAATAGCACCACGCCCAGTTCTTCTTCCAGTTCCTTGATGGCACGCGACAGCGGCGACTGCTCCATGTGCAGTCGCTCGGCCGCGCGGGCGAAGTGCAGCTCTTCAGCCACGGCGAGAAAGCAGCGAAGGTGGCGCAGTTCCATACCTTACGTGATGACCTCCATCTCATGACACTGGCCAGCCACGCCGATCCGCATATCGAAGGCTTGCGATGACCACGCGCCGATGAAAGAAGCGGATCACGGCGATATAGGCCCGGCCCAGCCGGTTGTGGCAACGCACGACCGTGGTGACCACGAGACGGGCATCCGATCCACCATCCATCTCCAGCTTCGATTGACGCAATACCGAGACGCGAAAATCCAGGTGACGGTCGTCTTCGCCGAGCATGACCTCTCTTTCGTCGCTGGCGAAGACCCGAAAGATGCCGATATGCTGGGCGCCGGAGGTCGCTTGCTCCGCTTGCAGCCGCCTCGATGTCTTGATCCCGAATGGGCGCACGAGCGTGTCACGTACACACATCAACGCCGCGATCCAGCCCGGCTGGGTAGGGAAGACGAACTCCGCCAGTCGCAGGGGATCGCCTGTCGTATCGGGCGGAAGGTCGATCGCAAATGCGTCAACCAGGTCGGCGGTGGCGTACCACGAGGCCACGTTCGATGTCGCGGGCGGGTCTACCTCCCTAGCTCTCAAAATCGATCCCCAATCTGCGAACGTGGGCCGTTAGATCGCCATTACCGAGCCGCCGTCGACACGCAGATTGGTTCCAGTGATGAAGCCAGCCTGTTCCGACGCCAGGAACACAACTGCCGCGGCGACGTCTTCCGGCTTGCACGGCCGGCCGACCCCGATGTTCGGGCGGAAGGTGGGCATGAAATGAGCCGCAAGCTCGTCAGGCGACAGGCCCTCGGCGCCATCCTGCTGCGCCAGCAGATCACGGAGGATGGGCGTGTCCACATAGGCCGGCGATACGGCGTTCACCAGCACGCCCCGGTCGGCATAAGTTTTCGCGAGCCCCTTGGTCAGGATGTTCAACGCGCTTTTGGCGGAGGCATACTCGATGGCGACCGCGTCGGGCTGGATGCCGCTTTCCGATGAGATGTTGATGATCCGGCCCCATCCACGCGCTGCCATTTTCGGCGCCACTGCTCTGACAACCCGCACAACGGATAGGACGTTGAATTCCCAGGTTTCGAGCCAGTCAGCGTCGGGAACCTCTTCGAATGGTCGGAACAGCCCGCCGGTCGATGACCGCAATCCGCCCGCATTGTTGACAGCGATGTCGATTGGCCCAATCGCTGACTCTACCGCCGCAATCGCCTGCGCCAAGCTGTCGGCGCTCGTCACGTCGCCGCTGATCGCGAAGGCGCGGTCTCCGAGGTCCTCGGCGATCTTCGCCAGCTTGCCCTTATCGCGCGCCAGAAGGGCGACCTTGGCGCCCTCGGCGTGCAGCGCTCGTGCGATCGCCTCGCCGATGCCTTGGCTGGCACCTGTGATCAAAGCTACGCGACCTTCAAGCTGTGTGTCCATGGGAAGCTCCTCTCAAATAGGCTTGCCGAGGCTGCTATTCGGCGTGGCACGCATTTCAAGTTTGCGCTCGGGGCTTGCTTCGGCAAGCGCCTTGCGGACACCTTCGGCGTCGAGATCGGTGGCATAGACCGGCGTGCCAGGCTGCTGACGCCAGGACTCGTCGAGCCCCCCAGCGTCGATGCCGTCGAATCCGAGTTCGTCGAAAAGCCGGATGAGCTTTGTTTTGTCGGCTTCATCGTCGCCAGCGACCGGCAACGCGATACGACCGGGAGCACCAGCTGGCTTGCCCTCATGGAGGAGCTTGCGCCAGTACAAGGTGTTGAGTGCCTTCACCACTGGCCGTCCCAACTGATTTGCCACCCAGCGACTTTCAGCCATGCCCGTTTCGATGTCATCGATCCGGCCATCACGCTCCCGGGGATAGTAGTTGCCGGTATCGACGACGACGATGTCGGGACCGATCCCGTCGAAGAGATCCTTCGGCAGTTCGGCGATCTTCCACACCGGTATGGCGACGAAAACGATCTCGCCGCTACTGGCTGCCTCGGTGACGGTGACCGCCGTGGCGCCGGTTTCGGCGGCAAGCTCGGCAAGCGAATCCGGGCCGCGCGAGTTGGCGACGGACACCTTGTGGCCCAGTTTCGACAGCCGGCGCGTCAGCGAGCCTCCGATCTCCCCGGCTCCTATGATTCCGATATCCATGAGGGAACTCCCATTTCGCTAGTCGGTTTTGATGGAGGTCAGCTTGACTTGCCCGCGACAAGCGCCGGCGTCGTCACGCCTTTTCCGCCCAGGCGGAATCAGAGCTTGTAGCCGCCGCTCGCCTCGATCACCTGGGCAGTCACCCAACGACCTTCATCGGAGGCAAGGAAGGCCACGACTGCGGCGATATCCGAGGTTTCGCCAAAGCGTCCCAGCGCGGTATCGGCTTCGATGGCCTTCACCATGTCGGCGTTTTCGCGGACAGCGGCGTTCATGTCCGTTCGCGTCCAACCCGGCGCCACGGCGTTCACCGTGATTCCGCGCGGCCCCAGTTCCATCGCCAGCGCATGGGTCAGGTTGTTGATGGCCGCCTTGGCCATGGAGTAGATGGGGACGGCCGGCAATGGGCGCGTGGCCAGACCGGAGGACGTATTGATGATCCGACCACCATCGGAGAGACGGCTCAGCGCGGATTGAACGACGAAGAACGGTGCGCGGGCGTGAACCGCGAACATCGTGTTCCAGGCGTCCGGCGTCGCATCGGCAAGACCGCCCCAGCCTGAGTTGCCGGCGTTGTTGACCAGAATGTCGAGCGCCTTGCTGCCCTTCCTTGTGTTGAACTCGCGGTCGAGCGCATCGAACAATGCCGGGATCGCCGCGGCATCGACCAGGTCGGCGTGAAGCGCGAAAGCGGTGCCGCCCGTTTTTTCGATGGTCGCAACCACTTCTTCTGCGCCTGCGCTGCTTGCGTTGTAGGTGATGGCGACGGTCGCACCGTCGGCCGCAAGCCGTTCGGCAATCGCGCGACCGATGCCGCGCGATCCGCCGGTGACAAGAGCGGTTTTTCCCTTGAGGGACTGGGACATGAGATTCTCCTAGGTAAAGCGAAATGTGGTTTCAGTGGGCTTGCGGATCGGATTGCGAGGTGGCTCAGGTGACCCGTTCGCGCACGATCGGGCCGGGGCTTGCCTCGATGACCGACAGCGCCAGCCGGACAAGACCCTCCGCGTCCCCGGCATATTCATGCTCGGCAATGTGGTGCAGCAGGACGCCGGCCTGCTCCAGTTGCCGGGCGCCTTTGAGGGGGCCGGCGTTGATGGGCTTGAAACCGGCATCAACGATCAGACTGCGCGCGATCTGCCCGGCCGAGGCGTCGTCGCTGACATAGAAGACATTGGGCTGTACCGGCGACTTCGACCACGCTGCGGCCTCAAGCAATGGCGATCCCAGCAGATTGAACGCTTTGACGATCCGAGCCTTCGGGAGGCGTTGTTGCAAAACCTCGGAGGTCGAGTTGTCGCGCATGAAGTCCAGTTCATGGAAATGCTGGAACTCGGCGGTGACGCCGAGCGGGTTCATGGTGTCGATGACGGTCTTGCCATCGAGCGCGTCGCCTACTTCGCCGACGATCGCGTCGACCCGCGGCCAGTAGACGGAGAACAGAACAGCCTCGCCGAATTCGGCGGCCTCGCGGATCGTGCCGAGCCGGGCCCGGTCGCCCAGTTCTGCCAGCAACGGTGCGATCTTGCGATCCTCGCCGTCCTTCGCAATGACGAGGTCATGACCTGCGGTTGCCCAGGCTCGCGCTAGGCGACTGCCGACATTGCCGGCATTCAAAATTCCTATCTTCATTTGCTTTCGAGCTTCCCAGTAGCGCGTTGAAAGCATTACTCTAGGGATGATCGAAAAATAGATAAATGGCAGAACAAGCTACAGACCGTTGTCTATAAATACATCAATAAAACGATTGGAACGAGCCCACACGAGTGGCAATCATCGGCGCGGCGAGAGGCGCCAGTTGCATGGTCCACTTGTCTGTCGGGCTGGGCGCACCGTATCGGCCAGAGGCTGTGAACGGTCATCGGGCGCCCGCAAGGGCGCCCGATGTAGAGGCTTTACTTCTTGACGGTCGCGGCGCTTGCCTGGGCCATGAAGAGGTCGACGTGGACCTGCGGCATGCCCTCGAACGTGCCACCGATCGGTGAGGGGCGCTTTGCCTCGTTGATCAAGCGCTGAGCACCTTCGCGCGACACGGGCGTGCCGGGCTGCGTGTAGGCGCGCTCGGCTTCTTCGCCCGTCGCTTTCAGATCTACCGTCGGAGCGTATCGCCAAAAGTAGATGGGCGTGCTCGGTTCAATGCGCCAGCTGTCTGCGAGCGAGCCCGCGTCGATGGTGTCGAAGCCGATCTTGTCGAAGAACTCGGTCACCGCCTGCTTTGCTCCGGCGTCGTCACCCGCGATCGGCAGCGTCGTGCGGTTCGCCGAACCCTTCGGCGTCGCGTTGGCCTTCATGTGGAGCCAGCTGAGGTTGTGAAGGCCCTTGACGACCTTCGCTCCCGGCAAACGCCGCTGGATCAGCGCACTGGAGGTCAGCTCCCCCTTGTCGAGAAGCTCATTGTTGCCGAATGCGGGATAGTAGTTCGTCTGGTCGAGTACGACCTTGCCCGCGAACTTGCCGGCGGGCAGCTGCTCGGAGGCGGCGATCGGGATCGAGAGCGTGACGATGTCACCCGCCGCGATGGCCTCCTCGGTGGTGCCGGCGCTCGCCAGCGGACCAAGTTCCTCGATCAGGTCCTTGATGGTGTCCGCGCTGCGGGAGTTGCTGATCACCACCTTGTAGCCAGCTGCGATCGCGAGGCGCGCGACGGCCTTACCGACGAGGCCGGAGCCAATGATTCCGATTGTTTGTGTCATCTTCGCATTCCTTCTATGGGAGAACGGCGGGAGCCCGCCGACAGGTTTCATGGGACGCACGCCTAAGCGCGCCGCGATGCAAGCAAGTCGTTCGAACGACAGGGCGGTGTGCGTCTCGATCGCCGTGACGCTCACAACCGCAGCAAGTCAGTGCCGCCGCTGTTTTCATTGAGTGCGACGTGTTGCATGAATCGCACTATGGACTTACGCTTCTAATTGATAAATATAGGGATAAGTCACATACAGTTGTCCATGAATACATCAATCGATCTACCGGAGATGCGCGTCTTCGTGGCGGTTGTGACCGACGGCTCTTTCACGACGGCTGCGGATCGGCTGGGCACCGACAAGGCGCGTATCAGCCGCATCGTCAGTCGCATGGAGAAGAAGCTCGGCGCACAGCTCCTCACCCGCTCGACACGGCGCCTCAGCGTGACCGAGGTCGGGCGCGATTACTTCGAGCGCGCCATGTGCATCCTGACCGCCGCCGAAGCCGCAGAGGCGGCGGTGGCGCAGCAGTCCAGGGAGCCCAAAGGACTGCTCAAGCTGACGGCTGGATCCGAGTTCGGAACGATGGTCGTGGACGAATGGATCGCGGCGTTTCTGCGAATGGCCCCGAAAGTGACGGTGGAAGCGGAATACACGAACCGTCTGGTCGATATCATCCATGAAGGCTTCGACGTCGCCATCCGTGTCGGCACGCTCGAAGATTCGGGGCTCTCGGCGCGCAAACTCGGCGAGGTGTCTTACGGGCTGTATGCAGCCCCTGGCTATCTGAAGCGCGGGCCGGCGCTTTCCGCCGTCGGCGACCTGAAGCGCCACAACCTGATCATGAAGACGACTCGGGGGCGCTCCAATTGGGCCCTGGTAAATGGCGAGAACACCGAGAAGGTCACGGGATCCCCGCGCTGTGCAGTCAACAGCACGATCGCCGCGAAGAACCTCGCGCTTGCAGGACTCGGGATCACGCACTTGCCGCGCTTCATGGCTGAACCCTATGTGGCTGCTGGCACGCTGTCTTGCGTGCTTCCCGGCTGGGCAGAGGTTCCGGCGCCTGTCCACGCCGTATTCGCATCGAGCCGCTACATGGATCCAAAAGTGCGCAGCTTCGTGGATCTCTGCCTGAGCGCGTTCAAGGACGGCGGCGGCTCACAGTGAATGGCGGATCAGATGGCGGGCCCGCGTTTCCGGCCAATCTCCCACGACACGCCACCGCCGCGTACCGTGGCCGCAAGTTGCTGACCTAGCCGCTGCTCGATCACGGGCCGCCACGGCACCAGGCTGAATCCCATGCCGTCATCGAGCATGGCGTAGCGTCCGCTGGCGAGCATGACGGAGCGCCGGTAGATGCCCGCCACGCGCTGCCCGTCGGCCACGGGCCGATGCTCCAAGCCGGTTTCGGCGGCAATGTCCTTGGCGGCTTGCGTCAGTTCTCGATTGCGTAGCGTGCCCAGCAGGTTGCGGGCGAGGATCACGCGCTGCCCGCGCCGCTCGGCCAGCCCCTGTTCGGCCAGGAAGTCGGCGCGCTGTTGCATCGCCTGCTTGGCATCGCCACCAAAGCCCAGGTCGCCCAGCCCCTTGCCGCCGCCGATCAACTGCTGATCCAGCCAGGTGGCGCCGATCACGCGGGCCTGCCGCTCGATCGACAGGTGCGATTTCAGCTCCACCGCCACGCCGCCCAGGCGCTGCGCGTCGTACTGGCGGCCACGCTCGGCCAGGTCGTCCGGCACCTTCCATAGGCCATCGGCCACGCGCTCCACGATGCCGGCCCGGCGCAGGGCTTCCAGCCGGCGAACATGGGCCGCGACGACTTCCTGCGGGTCGCGGCCGGGCTTGGCCCGGCCTTTCTCGATCGCCAGGTGATGATCGACGCGGTACAGGCCATCGCTCGCCAGCGTGGCAATGTTCTTGTCGGCCGCCCGCACCTCGGCGGAACCTCGTACTTCCACCACCGCGCCGGCGGGATAGTTCGCCAGCTCGTCACGGGCGTTCAACGCGACGTAGTGGGCCTTGCCATCGGTGCCGTCGATGACCAGATAGCCGCGGTCGTGCAGTTCGTCGGCCAGCCCCTTGGCAGCGACGCGGCCGACGATGGTGTGGCCATCGTCGGCCGGCTCGAACACCGCCAACTCGCGCGGCTGGCCGCTCATGGCCCGCTGCATCGTTCGGATGATGTCGCCACGCTCGCCCAGGGCGCGCAAGGTCTTCTCCGCGTCCGCATGGACGGCCCATGTGCCGGGCTGCGTCTCGTCGGCCAGGCCCAGGCGCTGCAAGCGTTGCAGTCGGCCGATAAGCAGCAGGCGCTGGCGTTGCAGCCGGGGTTCGTTGAAGCGTTCGATCTGCACCCGGCCATCCTCGCCGGTCTCGCGTTGCAGCGTGCGGTCGAGGCTCGTCCACCGCTCTTGTTCCACCTCGCGCTGCAAGGTCTGCTGGATCTCCAGTTCGGTGCGTTGTCCCAGCCATTCCGTCGCCAGCTCGGCGGCGCGATGGCGGAAGCCGTGGGCGATATAGTCGCCCGCGATGATGAGGTCTTTGCCGGTGTCGTCGCGTCCGCGCACGATCAGGTGTGTGTGCGGGTTGTCGGTGTTCCAGTGATCCACCGCCACCCAATCCAGCCGCGTACCCAGGTCGGCTTCCATGCGGTTCACCAGATGCCGGGTGTAGGTGCGCAGGTCGTCCAGTTCAGCCCCGTCCTCCGGTGAAACGATGAAGCGGAAATGGTGGCGGTCATCGGCGCAGCGTTCCTTGAAGGCATCGAGGTCGGCGTCGTCCGCCTGTGGCCCGTAGGCCCGGCCCGGTTCGCCATCGCGGCCCGCGCCGTCGCGCTCGATGTAGCGCAGGTGCTTGGCGAGCGACTGCGGGCTGGCCCGTTGGTGATTGACCAGCAGCGTCTTGATGGTCACGCGCCGCGACATGGGGGTTAGCTTCGTCCCGGCGAAGCGCGCTGCTGTGTGGCCGCGCCCCAGGCGCGAGCCGGGCCGCTGGCCGGTGCCAGCCGCCCCAGGACGGCGCACCGCCGACTTGCCGCTGCTGGCTTTGCCGGCCTGCTTGAGCACCTTGGAAACGAAGCTCTGCCCCTGGCCCTTGCCCCGGTTCTTGGGGGCGCTGGGGCGCACGCGGAAATCGTCGTCGCGGCGGTCGGTCATCGCCGTTCTCCCTGCAAGCTCCGGCGTGTCCGGTCGTGCGAAGCACGCGGACATGCCTGCATTGGCGCGGGCCTCGCGCCCCACGCGGCACGGCGGCGAAGCCGCTCCGTGCCGCGCCACCCCCATGTGCAGACAGGCTTTCGACGCGGCCCGGTGCCGCGTCCTTTTGTCTTGCCTTCCGCCTTTGCCCTTCGCTGTCGCTCCGGGCGTCGGCGGCCCGGCGGCGCTGCGCTGCTGGCAGCCAGCCCGCCGGCGAACGCGCCGATGGCCGCAGACCAGGCACGTTCGAGGCAAGACGTCTGCGCGCTGGACGGCTGCGCCGGATGTTGCGCGAAGTGCGGCGCGAAGGCGCCCGCACTGCACGCGCGACGACACGGCAGCAGCCAGCAGGACGACATGCCCGATGGCACGATGAGAGGCACGGCAACGTGCAGCGAATCGGCGGCCATCATGGGCGTGTCTCCAGCCAGACCGGGTGCGCGACGCCGATCACGGCGGATGCGCTGACCGGGCCGAAATAGCGGCTGTCGAACGACGCCGGATTGGTCACGCTCAACAGGAACAGCTCGCCGGGTTCGAGGCGGCGGCAAAGCTGCAAGGATGGCAGCGGCCGGCCCAGCCGGTCGGCAGGCAGCGCGGCGGCCGCAGGCACGCCGTCGATGCGTACCTGACCGGCGACGATGCAAACCTGCTGCGGCGCGACCGCGCCCACACGTTTGAGCAGCGGCACGCGCGTCGGCAGGTAGCCACGCTGCGCAGCCAGCATGGCGGCCCTGTCGGGCAGCGGCACCAGCACGATGCTGTCCACGGACAGCGGACGTGGCAGCGAGGCGGTGCGCGGGTTGAACGGCTCGATGCGATACCAGCCGACCGCCACGCTGTCGGACGGGTTGTAGGTCAGATGCGGCAGCGGCGACACGAAAGCCGCCCAGGCCAGCGCAGCGAGGCCGACGGCGGCGAAGCCCGCCAGCACGATGCGAACGCGCAGGCGCGAGCGAGGATGCGGCGCGGCTTCGGGCGTGCGCGCGGTGGTGGATTGGGTCGTCATGGCAGCGCGCTCCCGGCCAACCAGGCGGCGTGCCGCTCGGCGGTGTATTCGGGCAGCGCTAGGCGGGCCGCCAGACGGTTGCCCAGCGTGCGCCAGTACGCGGGCGACACGTCGATGGCAGCGATGCCCAGCGCCTCAATGCCGTCGATGCGTTCCAGCACGGCACGCACCGCGTTTTCGCCTTCGGCGTGCAGCAGCAGGCGTGCGCCCGGCCGCACGCCGGGGATGCGCTGCATGTCGTCCAGCGGCGTGGCGGCTTGCATCACCATGAGCTGCCAGCGGATCGTGCCGTAGTCGTTTGCTTCCCAGCGCACGCGGCAGAACATTGCACGCGGCAGGAACACCGCGCAGCGCCGCCAGCGGTCGAGCCGCAGCGTGCGCGCCGGTTCGCCGAAACGCAGGTAGAGCTTAAAGCGCGGTTCGATGTAGGCGAGCGATACGCGAGTCAGCGGCACGCTGCCAGCCTGGCCGGCGAGCGTCGAAAGCGAAGGCAGCGGCGCAGCAGCCGGTGCAGCCGTCGCCGCGTGAGCGGCAGGCAAGGCGGATGCGTTCATGGCGTGTTCTCCCTGCGGTGTTCTGGAAACTCGCGCTCCAGCAGTCCGCGCAGCAGTTCGGCCACGGTCACGCCCTGGCCGAAAGCGGCGATCTTGATGCGCGCGCGCAGCGCAGGCGTCACGTCGAGGGTCAAGCGTGCGGTGTAGAGGTCGCCCTTGTTGAGCGCATCGGCATCGCCCTGGCGAATCCACGCCTCGGCGTGCGGATTCGCGGGCGGACGTGCGCCGATGCCGACGCGCTTGCTGCGCGGGCCGCTCATGTCGGCCACCGCAGCAGTTCATCGGTGAGCACGGCGATCTCGCGGGCTGCGGCGCTGTCGGGCGCCGTCTCGCGGGCGAGCCGGCCAGCGGCCACGCTGTCGGCGAAGACGATGCGCTGGCGCACCTCGGCGCGCAGCGCCGGCAGCGGCTGTTCGGACAGCGACTGCCGTGCTTCCCTGCCGATGATGGTGGTACTGACGCGCCGGTTGATGACGAAGGCCGCGCGTAGCGCAGGCCGGAACACCTGTGCCTCGCGGATCAGCGCCACCATCTCGGCGCTGGCCCAAAGGTCATACGGGCTGGGCTGCACGGGAATCAGCACGCGCTCGGCCGCCAGCAGCGCGGAGCGCGCCAAGGCGGCGATGCGCGGCGGGCCGTCGATGATGACGTGATCGGCGCGGCGGGCCAGCTCCGGCGCTTCCTGATGCAGCGTTTCGCGGGCGAGGCCCACCGCGCTGAACAGCCGTGGCAAGCCCTGCTGGCTTCTGCGCTGCGTCCAGTCCAGCGAGGAACCTTGCGGGTCGGCGTCCAGCAGAATGACGTGCAGGCCGCGCATCGCCAACTCGCCCGCGATGTGGGTGGCGAGTGTGGTCTTGCCGACGCCGCCTTTCTGGTTGAGAAACGCGAAGATCATGCCGCGGCCCTCCCTGCTGGAAAGCCGGCCTGGCCGTGCCGTTTCGTGGTTGTCCACCGAAACGGCGCGCTTCTACTAAAAGTTAGAGATTTATAGTTAGGTAAGTTAGAGGGGTCGCAAATCCGCGCCGCTACTGGCTTTGCGGCGTTTTCGTACTCCTGATAGCACGATAGGCGTACTCCCGATAGCACGATACCCGGTACTCCTGATAGCACGAGGCCGTTCACAGCTTGTCCCGCAGTTATCCCCGTGCCGTGAGCGGCACGGGCCGGAAGGTCAGCAGTTCCAGCCTTTCGTCCGGTATCGGCTCGATGCCGAGGACGTAGCCGGGCAGCGACTGCCGCGCGACCAGCACGCGCAGGTCGTAGGCGAAGTCCGAGAAGCGCGCCGCGCTGCCGGACTTGCGGTGCAGGTGCCGGAAGTCGAATTGCCAGCCGTGTTCCTGCCGCCCGCCGTGCTTGCGCACCAGGCGGTACAGCCAGCGTTCGATGCCGCCCTTCAAGCGGAAATAGGCCGGGTCGATGGTCAGCACCAGGGCGGCGTCGAGCACGCCGGCATAGAACCAGTCCGGCAGGATCAGCTCGATGCCCTGCGGCGTGCCGCTGGCATCGGCCAGCTCGCGCCATTCGTTCACCCACGAAAAGCGATGCAAGCGCCGCCCGGTGGTTTCGCGGATGGAAGTCGCCACGCTGGTCGATTGCAGCCGGTCGAGCGCGGCTTTCAGGCGCTGGTAGTCGTTGAGGGACGTGCCGCGCCCGATGAAGCGCAGGATTTCGTAGGGCGTGGCGTGTATCCAGCGCGACGGGCGAATGCCTGCGTCGCGCGCCTCCACGATCTGCGAGGCCGCCCAAATCAAAACGTCGGCATCCCATATCGTGGCGATGCCGTGCTCGGCCGTGCCTTCCACGCGGATGGTGATGTTCCCGCTGCGGAAGTCGATCGGCGCAGTGCGCCGCGACTTCGCCAGCGAGAAGAACGGAAAGGCCATCAAGTCCTGGCTGTCGCGCGGCGCCATGCCGTCGCCCGGCAACGCGCGGAACAGGTCGAGTTGTTCCCGCTGCTGCGATCGCTGCCCCGGCGGCAGCGATGGGCTGGACATGACGGTGGCCACCGGCGAGCCGACGATCAGCGGCCATCACGGTAGTCGCCCGCGTGACGCTCGGCATATTCCGGGTCGGACGTAGCCTCGTAGCTGCGCTGGTCGGCCCAGGCATCGAGGTCGGCCACCGCGTACATGACGCGGCGGCCGAACTTGCGGAACTTGGGGCCGCCGCCGATCACGCGCTGTTTCTCCAGCGTGCGCGGCGACAGCCGCAGGTATTCGGCGGCTTCGTCGTTGGTCAGGTAGCGTTGGGGCTGCACGGGCGCAGCGACAGCAGCGGCGGCAGGCCGCAAGGGAGCGGGTCGCATGAGATGTACCTCCATCAAGCCCGGCCACATCACGCGGCCGGATAGAGGCACTTTCGAGAAATCCGGGCTTCCTGCTAAGGGACGAATTGCAGGGTACGCGAAACGTCCCCCCTTACTGCGATGTGGCTGGCGGAAGCTGCGCCAGGCTGCGATAGCCGCCGCGCATCAACGCCTCGCCACGCCGCACCAGCCGCCGCACGCGGGCGCGCAAGGCACTGTCCTTGTGCCAGTCGGCCGCGACGGCATCCGCGCCGAACAGCCCTTCGGCCACCTCACGCAAGGACGCGCCCGCCAAGGTCGCATCGAGCGCCCGCAAGGTGTGCAACTCCTGCACCGCGGCGAGCGTAGGCCGGGAGCGGGCCGACGCCGCAGGCGCGGCCACGGTCGCGGCGGACAGCGCATCCAGTTCGGCCGCGAGCGTGCGGTAGCGCGCGCAAGGCGTGGCGCAGGCGCGGATGGCGTAGAGGTAAGCCATGCCATCCTCCAGGCCCGGTGCGAGGACGAGCCGCAGGCAGCAACCGGGCCAGTGCGACACCAGCACCAGACGCTTGCCGTCGTGGATCAGTTGCTTGCGGCCGGGAACGCGCCAGAACTCGAAGGCGTAGGCTTCAGGCGGCGGGTCGGCGTCTGGGTAGAGCTGCACCACGGCGTCGTGATCGGGGAACCAGGCCGGATGCGCGTCGCGCGCATCCAGGGCCGGGTCTTCCAGCAGGCGCAGCCCCCAGGCGTGCGCCGCGTCCGGTCGGCGACGACGGCGCAGCCAGTCGCGCCGGTAGTTGGGGTTGCGGCGCAGATATTCCCACGCCAGCGCGGGGCCGTCCAGGTGCAAGACGTAGAGATACGCGGCGGTCGGATACCAGTGTTCAATGCTCGGCTCGGCCATGACGGTGCCTCCTGACGGTCAGCAGGAACGTCGCCACGGTTTTCGAGTGCGGGAGCTATCGGTTCAACATCAAAACATCATCGTTATCGGCTTAGGCTGTAGTGGTTGGTGTCAAGACCGATTGGCTCCTGCGCATTGCGAAAATCGTCTGAATGCGACGGCTGCACCGCCAGGAATTGACGGGCTGCATCGGATACCGTGCCGCAGTCCGCGCCGAAGACCATGACTGTTTGCAGCAGAGTGATGCTGCTCCGGCGCAAGAGTGCGGTTTCAGACCGGACAGGTCTTGGGTAAGACTGACATAGTCACAATGCGCCCCGCGTGGCCTCGCAGTGCGGGCCTGCATCAGTCCGTGATCGAGCCGTTTTCCTGCGCCAGTCGGACGTACTCCGACAGCGGCCGTGTCGCCTGGAAGTAGCGATCGCGCATCACCAGCTGCTTGTTCGGCCCGACGATGCCGGCCAGGTCGGACAGCTTCGCCGTCCCTAGCGCAGGCACCCCGATGCCAAGGTCGATCAGCCCGAAACTGGTATCGCCATCGATGGGATCGAGTTCGGACAGCAGCCAGGTGACATGCGCGTCCGGGGTGAACAGCCGCACCACCGGCAACGGGTCGATGGCCTGACCGGCGGCGCAGGCCTGGCCGTTTGCCAGCAGCCGGGCGCGCTCTTCATCGGTGATGAGCGGGTTCATGGCCGGCCTCGCTCCTCAAAGGAACGGAGCCGCCAAACCGCATCCCCGCTTGCGCACGAAACCACAGATACGCAAGCCCGCGAATCCGCGGAAGCACGAAGGCACGAACGTGCATGGGCGCAAGTCAGTAAAGACACGAACGCGGTTCCCCGGATTTGGCGCCATCCGCAGATGCGGATTTCCGTAAAGGCACGAAAGCGTAGAACATCACCAAATGAACACTATAGATTGTAGCCCTATAGGGCGCAATGGGCTGTCATCTTGGTTTTCGCGAGGAAACCATAGGTGGCGGCAGCGTACTCGTTGGCGAAGGCATTGAAGACGGTCAGGAAAGCGCGTGGCTTGAGCCAGGAAGCGTTCTCCAACGTGTCGAGCCGTACCTACATGAGTACCCTGGAGCGCGACCTGAAAAGCCCGACCATCAGCAAGTTGGCCGAGCTGTGCGAGGTGATGGAAGTCCATCCGCTCACGCTGCTGACGCTGGCATATGCCGGCGATAGCACACAGCAGCTGGATAAGCTTTTGGTGCAGGTTCGACAAGAGATTGAGGGGCTCAGAATCCAGCGTGACTGACTGGTACGGCTAAGAGCAAGTCGGTGGTGGCGCTGTAAAAAGGGAAAGAGCACGCTCAGCTTGGCATCCGGTTGGACATGATGATCGTTAGCGCCGTCAGGATTCCCATGGGAGGGGGACAGTCATGATCAAAGGCATCGTCATCCAAGGCTACAAGAGCTTTCATCCGACAAGCCCTGTCAATATCGCGCTTGAGACAACGACACAGAAGCCGGTCTTCTTCTATGGCCTTAACGGCGCCGGGAAAACGGCGATTGGGGAAGTGATTCATGGTCACAGCCTTGGAGGTGGTGGATTCCCTGCGTGCCGGATAGAGACGACGTTAGGCGGCCCCTTCCGTTATCTTGTCTACAACCACCATTTCGTGCAATCGGTGATCGGTGAAGCGGAGGGCATGCCCGGCATCTTCACCATCGGCGAGCTGGACACAGATACACAGAAGCAGATTGAAGAGCACGAGCGCTCGCTTCAGGAAGTCCGAAGCCTACGTGAGAACACGCAACGAGACATCGGGCGCATCAACGGAGAACTCGAAACCGCGCTGAATGATGCCAAAGACTCTGTGTGGGTTACCTACAAGGCCCATGACAAAGGCGTGTTCGACAACTTTCTTACTGGATATGGCCGCGGCGCACAGAAGTTCTTCGATGACCTGCGCAAACATGAAACGCCGGACGACGAGACTTTGGAAGGACTCGACAGCTTGGCCAAACGCTTGGCTGATATTTCAGGGGATGAGACGTCGAAAAGCACCCACCACCTTGCATTGGGCGCATTCCGGGCTATCGAGCAGGACGCCATATGGCAAGAGCGCATTGAAGTATCAGGCGAGAGTCGCCTTGCACCCCTCGTTGAGAAGCTAGGCAACGGCGACTGGGTGAGCAAGGGTCGTGCATTCGCGCACGAAGATCAGTGCCCATTTTGCCAGCAGGGACTGCCCCACGGATTTCTGGACGACTTGGCCAAGCTCCTGGACGGAGACCGTCAACAGAAAATCGACCTTATCGATGCGCGCATCATCGCTTACGAGGCCGCCATCCAGAAGCTGCAGCCTGCTGTAGAAATAGCTCTGTCAGAACCGCTATCTGAAGAAACCGACCTGAAGGCGACTTGGGAGGCAACGCACGCCCTTCTGAAGGCGAACGTGGCCACGATGCGGTTGAAGCAGGCCACCCCATCGGAGCCGGTGGAGATTGCGCTCATCGACATGCAACCACTGCAGGTCTCCCTGTCCACGCTCAACTCCCGCATTGGCACGTTCAATCAACGAATCCAGAACAAGGCCGCGGAGCGCACATCAATCCGAGCAGCATTCTGGAAATACATGTGCAGAGATCGGATCGAGGTCTATCGTGCCTATGACGCCCGAATTGCTCCGCTCAAGCAGCAATTGGAGGAAACAAGGGCTGCTGACAACAACGCAGGAACGCTAGAGGCCGGCCATATTGGGTCTCTGACCGAACTTCGCAAGAAGCAGGAAGGCGTGGACGCCTCGGTGGCCGCCATAAACGAGCGACTCAAGGGGTTGGGCATCGACTCATTCTCGATCGCTCGCAAGCCAGGCGAAGGCAGCCTGTATTGCTTGGAGCGTCCGGCGCATGGCGAGAGCAGCGCTCAATCGCTGAGTGAAGGAGAGAAAACGCTGATTTCCTTTCTGTACTTCGTCGAACTCCTCAAAGGGTCGAAGGAACAGGGAGCCGCGGTCGATATCGGCAAGACGATCGTGGTGATCGATGACCCGATCTCCAGCCTTTCCCACAATTTCGTCTACGACATCGCTTCGATGATCTGTCACGAACTCATCAAACCTCCCGGCGGGCAGAAAGTGCGGCAGGTCATCGTTCTGACTCACAACCTCTTTTTCCTGCACGAACTGGTCTACCAGATAGCTGGCAGCAAGCTGGCCAAGGCGGGCGAAAAATGCCAGTTGCTACGCGTGGTCAAGAGCAAGCACAGTCGAGTGGTGCCGATGGATGCCCGAGACTTTGCCAACGACTACGACGCGCTTTGGCATGTCATGCAGGATGCAAAAGAAGGATCGGCTCGCATCCAAGTAGTGCCCAATACCATGCGCTGTATCCTGGAAAACTTCTTCGCGTTCACGGGCAACACGAAGCAGTTTGAAGAAATCCTGAATAAGCTTTCCCTGGAAGATGGTGCTTTCCGCCCATTGGAGCGCTTCTTGAATCGAGGGTCACACCGGGACGAAACTAACATTGCCCACATCGACTGGGGACAGTTCGATATTGCCTACTACCTCGGAAAGCTGGAAGCAGTTTTCAAAGCCGCAGGTCATCCTGACCACTACCGTTTGAAAATGGGGCTGCCAGAGGCAGGATAAAGCCAAGAGGCAACTCCTGAACACGGAAAAAAAGGGGCCGAAGCCCCTCGAAGTCAGAGCAGACCTCGCTCTGCAAATGATGTAGTGGCACCGCCAGCGACGATGATGTGGTCCAGCGTGCGCACGTCCACAAGCTCCAACGCTGCCTTGAGCTGCTGCGTCAGCGCCCTGTCCGCAGTGCTGGGCTCTGGATGCCCGCTGGGGTGGTTGTGTGCCAGGATCACTGCCGCCGCATTGACCCGTAGCGCCTGCTTGACGACCTCGCGCGGATGCACGGATGCGCTGTCGATGGTGCCGCGGAACATCTCGGTGTACTCGATCAAGCGATGCTGGGTGTCGAGGAACAGAACGGCGAACACTTCATGCTCGAAGCCTGCCAGTTTGGCGTGCAGGTACTCCTTCACGACGGCTGGTGAACTGAACTCGGCTCCGCGCTGCATCTTCTGGTCAATGGCCTCGCGTGCCGCTTCAAGGATCTGTTCGACAGAAGCCAGCCGATAGCGGCCTTGCGTATCGCGCACATGCAGCGGCGAATCGAACGAGGAAAAAGACAGTTGCGACATGATCGTGCTCCGGTTGCTCGGGCGGAATTGCCCGGAACCGGCGCCTCACGGCGCAGCGCAACCAGTCAGGGATCGCAGACGGCCGACAGGCCGCAAGCGTGCGAGCACGCGCAGTCATTGACGGCGAGAACGCCGTGATACGGTGAAGGGAACAGCAAGCCCGCCCCCCCATCTCCAACGAAGAAGTGGAAGGCAAGCGCAGCGCGCAGGCCCGGATCAGCGATCCAGGCCTGAGGCATCAGGGATCAAAGCCGAATGGCCGCGACTCGCAGAGGCGCGGGGCGCAGCCCGCGAGCCCGACGGCGGAACGCCGGGATGCTGCTTTCCTACGCTTAGCCTTGCTGCAGCAAGTTGTCGCAATCGCCACCGATAGCCACCATGACGTTCATTGCGAACCCCATGGAATCTGGACGATGGCTGCCAACTCAGAAACGCTCAGGACTTCAGCACAACCCAATGCCTCTCTGCCCCACCCCGGCGCCGAGCGGTACGCCGAGCTTCCGCAGTTCCCGAAGGGATCACCGCTCCCCTTTCGCCGCACGATCCGCCGACGCGAGCTGCATCAGATCGTGCCCTTGGCGGAAACCACCATCTACGAAATGGAGCAGCGCGGCGAGTTTCCCCTGCGCTTTCGGCTGACACCGCGCTGCGTGGTCTGGGATCTGGAAGAAGTCGAAGCCTGGATCGAAGGCCGTAAGCGAGCCTCCCGATCGAAAGAGGCCGACGCATCCCCCGGCCCGGACGTGCGGCTGCGCCGGCACCGCCCTGTTCGATGAAACCACCATCTGGCATCCACGGCGACTACCCGGCATCCACCCTGACCAGTTCTGCCCCGGGCAGCACCTGTGCCACCTGAGCCGCAGCAAGCGTGACCGCAACATCCCGGTCCTGTGCCTTCCGGCTGAAGGCCAGCGCGATATGTCCAGGCCGCCCCCAGCCCACCGTGGCGTCGGCACAATCGCTGCCGGCCAGCCGGCGCAGGACCTCATCCTGCGAATCCAGCTCAGGATTCAGCGCATAGACCAGTGTGAAATCGTGAACCATCGCGATCGCTCCATTCGCTTGTATTACCCGCTGCGTCAGCGCGCCTTGATCCGCGCCAGCACGTCCGCCAACTGACCACGATCCGCCGCGCGTTTGGCGGCCGTGCGCTGTGCCAGGTTGTGCAGCTTGCGTCGCACCCCGGGCAGATCGGCCGCATGGGCAAGGCCAATCAACCCGAAATCCGGCTGCTCATCCTCGACCGATTGCAGAAAGGCGCGCGACGGCGCATCCAGCCAATGCGCCACGCGCGCCAACAGGCGCTCGCGGCTCTCCAGCAATGCCGCCGCGTTGATGGGCTCGGTGGTCATGCCCTTGAAGTGGGCCTCGAAGGTGGCCTCGAAATCCGCAGGTACGCGCGGCGCCAGCATTTCCCATGCTGGCTTAGGACTACAAGTCAGGTAAACGAGAAAGGTCCGCCAGAGACCAGCATCCGCCCGCTCATCCTCCAGCAGCAAGCCCACGTCGAACAGATCGCGCGGATGCTGCCGCGACAATGCCGCTGCCAGCTTTCCGGCATACAGGTCGGCGAAATCCAGTACCTGCACTTCGGCGAAGCCGAACGCCGCCTCCACCTTCGGGCGCACGACCATGGCCCGCACCGGATGCACCCTCCCGCGCATCACCGGCGTCGTCTCAATCTGCACCCGCGCTCGGCCGCGACTGGCTACCAGCCGGGTGACCGCCCCACCCTCGCCCGCCGAGGCCTGCACCTGCAATTGCAGAGGCCGGGCGCGCAACGCATCGGCCAAACGCCCGAGCGCGTCGGCGATCAGCTTCGCATCCTCGGCATAGTCGTGCACCGGCAGCCAGGCCAAGTCGATATCCACCGACAGACGCGGCAGATCGTGCTCGAACAGATTGATGGCGGTGCCGCCCTTGAGAGCAAAGCGCGGCTCCTGGGCCAGCATCGGCAGGATCTCCACCAGCAGCCGCACACGGTCCGTGTAGCGCCGATCCCATCGATCAAGCCAGGTGCTCATCGAGGTCTCCCGGCAAGGTGATCTGGTAGGTCGGATGCAATCGCCCGCCGGGTACCAACGCGCGCTTGCCCCGGCCCAGATCGACATCTTCCAACGACACATGCGACAACCACGCATGCCGATGACGATCGGCCAGGGCCAGGAACAGCCGCTTGGCCTTGATGCTGCGGCAGTGACGCAGCATCAGGCCGACGCGCTGCGGGCGCAGCGTGGTCATGGCCTGCATCAGCGCATCGGCCTCGTAGACCCCTGCCGCATCCGATACGCCATCGCACAATTCCAGCATGGCCCGCTCGGGCGTCGAGCACACCAGGGCATCGACACCAGGCGCAGCGGAATGCCAGGTCAAAGCCACCTTGGATAGCGCCGTCTCCGAGACTTCCTCAGTGAAGGACACGGCCGGCAGATCGAACGGCCCCTTGCCTTGGTACTCGAAGCGCTGCTCCATGGACAGCTTGCCGACCCAGCCCGGCGGAGGCGTCGGTCCGTAAAGCGTGATCGTCCCGGCATCGCCCAGGCGCAAGTAGTGCTCGTGCCCTTGCAAGGCCAGCGCAAAACGTCCCCCGACATGCAGTGGCATGCCCTCCCCAACCTGCAGGCTGCGGATCACCCCATCCCATTGCAGCCGCCCGCCGGCGCGCATGTACACGCCGCGCGCCGGCGACACCAACCAGCCGCTGCCCACATAGCGCGCGACCAGGCTGTTGGAGTAGTCATGCGTGCGCAACCAGCGGCTGGACACCAGGCGCGTATCGCCCAGTTCGGCCAGCAAACGGTTCAATTTTCGTGAATTTTGAGCATCCATAGTGCTCAAAATATCAGTTTTATAAACCTCCGCCAAGGGCCATAAGTTTGAAAATTCAGGAAAAAGATCATCCAGAGTGATCTTTTCTGGACAAATGAAAACCCCGTGTTGCCAACTAGAAGCGATCCTCATCAAGGTCATCATGCGCCCCTCCCTCACATAGCCGGGCTGAGCACCGGGACCGACACGTCCTCCGGCACCAGCTTCGGCACATGCGTGCGCCCATCGACCCACGCCTCCACCATGTCGGCCCACTCCTGGAGCATGTGCCGCCGAGGCCCGGCGTACTCGGCCTTGTTGTAGACCGATCGCGAAGTCCGGCTGCCTTCTTCGTGCGCCAGGCACTTCTCGATCCAGTCTCCGTTGAAGCCCACCTCGTTGAGCAGCGTGGACGCGGTGCGCCGCAGGTCGTGCACCGTGAAAGGCTCCAGAGGCAACCCGGCGTCCTTCGCACGTGAACCAATGAGCTGGGTCACACGGTTGAGCGTGGCATGCGACATGCAACGGTCGGGGTCATAGCGCGACGGCAAAACGAACCGCGAGCCCGCCGCGCAGGTGTGCAAGGCCACGAAAATGTCCATCGCCTGCCGCGACAGATAGACCACGTGCGGCTTGCGTCCCTTCATCCGCACCTTCGGAATCGTCCAGGTGGCATTCTCGAAATCCACCTCGTTCCACGTCGCCTCGACCAACTCGCTCTTGCGCACCATCGTCAGCAGGATCAGACGCAAGGCCAACCGGATGGTCGGATAGGACGCGATGGTCTCCAGTTGGTGGAAGGCCAGCCGGATCTCGGCCGGCGACAACGCCCGGTCCTTGGGAACGAAGGTCGCGATCGACGCCGCCTTTACGTCGTCGGCCGGGTTGGCGAGCCGCTCGCCATGCAGGATGGCGAAGGCATAGACCTGCTTCACGATGTCGCGGACATGGATGGCCGTGGCCGGCGCGCCGCGCGCCTTCACCCTGTTGCACAGCGCCCGGAGGTCGTCGGGGGTGACTTCCTTCAGCTTCCGGTTCTGGAAGACCGGCAGGATGTCGCGGTCGATGATGTGCTTGCGCATCGCCCGGGTGCTGTCAGCCATGCGGGCATCGGCCAGCCAGCGTTCCGTCATCTCGCCGAAAGTCTTGGCGGCCGTCAGCCGCCGCTTGGCCCGCTGCTTCTCCAGCGCAGGGGATTCGCCTTGAGCAACCGACCGCTTGGCATCGAGCAGTCGCTCTCGGGCCATGGCCAGCGACATGCCGGCCGGCCCGTACCGTCCGAGCGTGAGCGTCTCGCGGCGCCCGTTGAGACGGTAGTCGTAGCGGAAGGTGATGGTACCGGCGGTCGATACCGCCACGTACATGCCATCGCGGTCAAAAACCTTATAAATCTTGGACTTAGGCTTGAGATTGCGCAGTGCTGTGTCGGTGAGCATTGAGGGTGTTCCTCCTGTTCGTGACGGCTTTTACCGTCAGGGACCTGGAGACCCGTTGATGCTCGGAAAGCCGCATGAAACAAGCTTTCCTCAAGAGTTTTTTACCGTCAAAGACCGGTTCGGTCTCAATAGTAAACAGGAAGGTCTGGATCCGACCTCCGGGGCTTACCGTCAGTTCTGTCGCCGACCCGTTCTGCTGGCCGGCGATAGCCACCGATAGAAAAAGCAACTTATACATTTAAAATCAACAAGTTAAGTCACTTCTACCGATACCTGGCGATAGCCTCCGAAAGACGCTCCGTCATTCCCACTCAATCGTAGCCGGCGGCTTACTACTAACGTCATAAACCACCCGATTGATCCCCCGCACCTCATTGATAATCCGCGAAGAAACCTTGGCCAACAACGCATAAGGCAACTGCGCCCAATCCGCAGTCATGAAATCCGACGTCTGCACGGCACGCAGCGCAACCACGTAATCGTAAGTCCGCCCGTCCCCCATCACCCCCACCGACTTCACCGGCAGGAACACCGCGAACGCCTGCGACGTCAGGTCATACCAGGTCTGCTGGCTTACCGTATCCACGGTCCCGCGCAGCTCCTCGATGAAGATTGCATCCGCACGGCGCAGCAGGTCCGCGTATTCCTGCTTCACCTCACCCAGGATCCGCACGCCCAGGCCAGGACCAGGGAACGGATGGCGATACACCATCGCGGGCGGCAGGCCCAGGGCAATACCCAGCTTGCGCACTTCGTCCTTGAACAACTCGCGCAGCGGCTCCAGCAGCTTCAAATTCAGCGTGTCGGGCAGGCCGCCCACGTTGTGGTGCGACTTGATGGCGACGGCCTTGCCGGTCTTGCCGCCGGCCGACTCGATGACGTCGGGATAGATGGTGCCCTGGGCCAGCCAGCGGGCGCTTTTGAGCTTGCCGGCTTCGGACTGGAAGACTTCGACGAACTCACGGCCGATGATCTTGCGCTTGGCTTCGGGGTCTTCGACGCCGACCAGCTTGCCCAGGAACTGTTCGCTGGCATCGACGTGGATGATGCGCACGCCCATGGCGTCGGCGAAGGTGGCCATGACCTGCTCGCCTTCGTTCAGGCGCAGCAGGCCGTGGTCGACGAAGACGCAGGTCAGTTGGTCGCCGATCGCCTTGTGGATCAGGGCCGCGGCCACGGACGAATCGACGCCGCCCGACAGGCCCAGGATGACTTCGTCGTCACCGACCTGCTCGCGGATGCGGGCGACGGCTTCGGACACGTAGTCGGGCATGTTCCAGTCGCCCTCGCAACCGCAGATCTCGCGCACGAAGCGGGTGAGCAGCGCCTGGCCTTGCAGGGTGTGGGTGACTTCGGGGTGGAACTGGACGGCGTAGAAGCCGCGCTCTTCGTCGGCCATGCCGGCGATGGGGCAGGACGGCGTGGAGGCCATGAGCTTGAAGCCCGGCGGCAGCGCGGTGACCTTGTCGCCGTGGCTCATCCAGACCTTGAGTATGCCGTGGCCTTCCGGGGTGCGGAAGTCTTCGATGCCGTCCAAGAGGCGCGTGTGGCCGTGGGCGCGGACTTCGGCGTAGCCGAACTCACGGTGGTCCGAGAAGCTGACCTCGCCGCCCAGCTGCTGCGCCATGGACTGCATGCCGTAGCAGATGCCCAGCACGGGCACCTTCACGTCGAAGACGTTGGCGGGAACCGAGAAGGCGTCTTCGGCGTAGGCCGAGGCGTGGCTGCCCGACAGGATGATGCCCTTCAGGCCGCCCTGCGCGGCCTGCTCGGCCACGAAGGCGGGATCGACGTCACCGGGATGGATTTCGCAGTAGACGCCCGCTTCGCGCACGCGGCGCGCGATGAGCTGGGTGACCTGTGAACCGTAATCGAGGATGAGGATGCGCTGATGCATGAGGACTCTGTCGGATTGAATGTGAATTCAGGGCGGCGAATGAACCAAGCGCGCGCCGAGGGGCGCGCGCTTGGGTGCTGCATAGGACCTGCGAGGCGCGCGGAAAGGAATCAGTCCGCGCGGTAATTCGGTGCTTCCTTCGTGATCTGCACGTCGTGGACGTGCGATTCGCGCACGCCGGCCGAGGTGATTTCGACGAATTCAGCCCGGGTGCGCATGTGCTCGATGCTGGCGCAACCGCAATAGCCCATGGAGGCGCGCACGCCGCCGGCCAGCTGGAAGATGATGGCGAGGACGCTGCCCTTGTAGGGCACGCGGCCTTCGATGCCTTCCGGCACGAGCTTGTCGGCGTTGTTGGAGGGGTCCTGGAAGTAGCGGTCGGCCGAGCCGTCCGTCATGGCGCCCAGGCTGCCCATGCCACGGTAGGACTTGTAGGAACGGCCCTGGTACAGGACGACTTCGCCCGGCGCCTCTTCGGTGCCGGCGAACATGCCGCCCATCATGACGGCCGAGGCGCCGGCAGCCAGTGCCTTGGCGACGTCGCCCGAGTAGCGCACGCCGCCGTCGGCGATGAGCGGCACGCCCGTGCCTTCCAGCGCTTCGGCAACGTCCGAGATGGCGGTGACCTGCGGCACGCCCACGCCCGCGACGATGCGGGTGGTGCAAATGGAGCCGGGGCCGATGCCGACCTTGACGCCGTCGGCGCCGGCTTCGACCAGCGCCAGCGCGGCGGCGCCGGTGGCGATGTTGCCGCCGATGACGTCGACCTTGGGATAGTTCTGCTTGACCCAGCGCACGCGCTCGATGACGCCCGACGAGTGGCCGTGGGCGGTGTCGACGACGATGACGTCGACGCCCGCGGCCACCAGCTTGGCGACGCGCTCTTCGGTGCCCTCGCCCACGCCGACGGCGGCGCCGACGCGCAACTGGCCCTGGGCGTCCTTGCAGGCGTTGGGGTGTTCGGTGTTCTTGACGATGTCCTTGACGGTGGCCAGGCCACGCAGTTCGAAGGCGTCATTGACGATCAGCACGCGCTCCAGGCGATGCTCATGCATCAGCGTCTGGGCCTGGTCGAGCGTGCCGCTCTCGTCCATCGTGACCAGGCGCTCGCGCGGGGTCATGATGTCGCGCAGCGGCAGGTCCAGGCGGGTTTCGAAGCGCAGGTCGCGGTTGGTGACGATGCCGGTCAGCTTGCCGTCCTGCACCACGGGCAGGCCCGAGATGCCGTGCTGGCGCTGCAGGGCGATGGCGTCGCGAACCTTCATGTCCGGCGTGACGGTGACCGGGTCGATCACGATGCCGAATTCATGGCGCTTGACGCGGGAGACCTCGCGGGCCTGCTCGTCGGCAGAAAGATTCTTGTGGATGATCCCGATACCGCCTTCCTGCGCCATGGCGATGGCCAGGCGGGCTTCGGTCACCGTGTCCATGGCGGCCGAGACGAGCGGGATGTTCAGGGAGATGTTGCGGGTCAGGCGGGTGGCGAGCGACGTGTTGCGCGGCAGCACGTCGGAATAAGCAGGCACCAACAACACGTCGTCGAAAGTGAGTGCTTTTTTGATGAGACGCATGGGGGACTCCGGGCGCAAAGCAAGATTATACGCCTGAGCGCGAACCTGTCAGTGGAAACCCTGATCCGGACGTGGACAGGTGTGGCGTAGCGGCCCCGGGGCAGGGCTACACTCGCGGGCATGACATCGACCGCAACACCCTCCAGCACCGCCCCTGCGCCCCATTCCCCCATGGCGGGCAACCCCGCCATCGCCCCGCCCTATCCGCCCGGCGCCCCCGGTCTTGCGGGCCTGGCCGCGCTGGAAGCCCGGCTGGCGCAGGACCTGGCGTGGCTGGAACTGCCGCCGCCTGCCTGGGTGCCGCCCAGCCAGCGCGACGGCCAGCCGGTGCTGGACGTGGCGGTGATCGGCGGCGGCATGGCGGGCCTGACGGCCGCGACCGCGCTGCGCCACCTGGGCATCACGGCAGTGATCTTCGACCAGGCGCCTGCCGGCTTCGAGGGTCCCTGGGCCACGACGGCGCGCATGGAGACGCTGCGCTCACCCAAGACGCTGACGGGGCCGGCCCTGGGCCTGCCCGCGCTGACCTTCCGTGCCTGGTACGAGGCGCAATACGGCGTGCCGGGCTGGGAAGCACTGGACAAGATTCCGCGCCTGCAATGGATGGATTACCTGCGCTGGTACCGCAAGGTCATGGGCCTGGACCTGCGCAATGCGCACCGCCTGGCGGGCCTGCGGCCGCGCGGCGACGGCGTGGTGGCGCTGGACATTGCCAACGCCGAGGGCACGCGCACGCTGCTGGCGCGCCGCGTGGTGCTGGCCACGGGCCGCGACGGCCTGGGCGGCGCGCAGGTGCCGGCCTTCGTGAACGGCTTGCCGCGCGAGCGCTGGGCGCATTCCTCGGACGTGCTGGACGCGGCCGTGCTGGCCGGCAAGCGGGTGGGCGTGGTCGGTGCGGGCTCGTCGGCCATGGACAGCGCCGCGACCGCGCTGGAAGCCAATGCCCAGCGCGTGGACATGCTGGTGCGCCGCGCCGACATCCCGCGCATCAACAAGCAGAAGGCCGCAGGCAATCCGGGGCTGGTGCATGGGCACCATGCCTTGTCGGACGCCTGGAAATGGCGCTTCCGCCACTACATCAACCGCGAGCAGGTGCCGCCCCCGCGCGGCAGCACGCTGCGCGTGATGCGCCACCCGAACGTGCACGTGCACCTGTCGTCGCCGGTGCTGAAGGCGGAGATGGCGGGCAACGACATCCACGTGACGACGCCGCACGGCGTGATCGCGCTGGACTTCCTGTTCCTGTCCACGGGCTTTCGCATCGACTGGTTCGCGCGCGAGGAGTTCGCGACCATCGCGCCGCACGTGCGCGCCTGGCACCAGCGCTATGCGCCGCCCTCGGGGGACGAAGACCAGGAACTGCACGACTCGCCCGACGTGGGGCCGGCCTTCGAGCTGCGCGAGAAGACGCCGGGCGCCTGCCCGGGGCTGGAGCGGGTGTATTGCTTCAACTATCCCGCCGCACTGTCGCACGGCGCGATCTCGGGCGACATCCCGGCCATCAGCGACGGCGCGCGCCGGCTGGCCGAGGGCATCGCCAGCGCGCTGTACGTCGAGGACATCGACCAGCACTTCGCCCGCCTGGAAGCCTTCAGCGAGCCCGAGGTGTTCGGGGACGAGTGGGCGGACAGGCTGGCCTGATGAGCGAGCGCGGGCGTTCGGTGCTTAAGCGCCCTGCTCCCGCCACACCAGCGGCCCGCTTGCAGGGCTGGGCGCCGGCCCGGCCTCCAGCACCACGGTGGCGCCGGGCGTGCCCACCTTGAATACGCTGACCAGCGCTTCCAGCCTTTCCGCCTGCGCGTTCAATGATTCGGCGGCATTCGCCGAATCGCCCACCAGGGCCGCGTTCTGCTGGGTCATCTGATCCATGCTGCTGACGGCCTGGTTGATCTGCTCGACGCCGTCGGACTGCTCGCGGCTGGCCGTGGCGATCTCGTCGATGAGGCGCGTGACTTCCTGCACGCCCTGCACCACCTCCCGCATGGTGGCGCCCGCCTGCGCCACCAGCGCGGTGCCGGCCTCGACGCTGGCGGTGGACGCATCGATCAGCTGACGCACTTCGCGCGCCGCGGCGCCCGAGCGCTGGGCCAGCGCGCGCACCTCGCCCGCCACCACCGCGAAACCGCGTCCCTGCTCACCCGCGCGGGCGGCCTCGACGGCGGCGTTCAAGGCCAGGATGTTGGTCTGCGCGGCGATGCTGTCGATGACCGAGACGATTTCCACGATCTTGCGCGAGGCGGCCTGCACGTCGCCCATGGTGGTGACGACGCGCTCCACGACCTCGCCGCCACGCGTGGCGGTGCTGGCCGTGCTGGCCACCAGGCCGGACGCCTCGGCGGCGTTGTCCGCGTTCTGGCGCACGGTGGCCGTGAACTCTTCCATGGAGGCCGCGGTTTCTTCCAGCGAACTGGCCTGGTATTCGGTGCGCGACGCCAGGTCGGCGCTGCCCGAGGCGATCTGGTGCGAGGACTGCACGATGGCATGGGTGCCCCCGCGCACCTCGGTCACGATGCCGGCGAAGCTGTCGCGCATGGCACGGATGGCGTGCAGCAGGCTGCCTTCGCTGTTGGACGCCAGGGGAATGTCGCAGCTCAGGTCGCCACGCGCCATGCGTTGCGTGGCCTCGGCCGCCGGGCCGGGTTCGCCGCCGATCTGGCGCAACAGGCCGCGCGAGATCGCCATGCCGATGAGCAGCAGCAAGGCAGCCAGCACCAAGGCCACGCCGCCGAAGGTGGCGGCGCGCTGCAGGAAGGTGGCTTCCACGGTGTCGACGTAGACCCCCGAGCCGATGACCCAGCCCCAGGGCGCGAAGCCGATCACATAGGACGCCTTGCGCACGGGCTCGTCGTGCCCGGGCTTGGGCCACATGTAATAGACCAGGCCGCCGCCCTGGGCCTTGACCACGTCCACGAATTCCACGAACAGGTGCAGGCCGTTGGGATCGGCCATGCCGGACAGGTCCTTGCCGTCCAGCTCCGGGCGCACGGGATGCATGACCATGCGCGGCACCATGTCGTTGACCCAGAAGTATTCGCTGCCGCTGTAGCGCATGGCGCGCAGGGCATCCATGGCTTCGGTTCTGGCTTGTTCTTCGGTCATCTGGCCTGCCTGGGCGCGGGCGTGGAAACGCGCCACCAGGCTGTGCGCCGACTCCACGGTCTGCCGCACGCTCTGCGCGCGCTCGTCCATCAACAATGCGCGCTCGGACAGCAGGAAACCGGCTGCGATCGCCAGGACGCCCACCACGGCGCACAGCACCAGCAAGCCCAGGCGCTTGCGCAAGCTCAGCTTGTGTATCGACTGCAACAGCATGGCTTCTCCTCATTCTTATTCGAGTCGCGCCGCCGCGCGCCATGCCTGGCCCCATGATCTCCCGTCAGGCCCGCGGCGTCTCCGCTCCCGGCGCCGCCTGTGTGCGGGGGCTGCCGGAATGAGGCAAACATAGCGACTATCGCGGGCTTGCGGGAGTAGCGGAAACCCGCGAAACCCGCCATCCGCCACAAACAAAACGGCCGGGTTGCCCCGGCCGTTTCATTTTTGCTGCGGTGTCGTCAGTGCCGCGTAAGTCTCGGCGGCAGCGCCGAAGGCTTTAGCCCAGCCAGACCCGTGCGTTGCGGAAGAGACGCATCCACGGCGAATAGGCGCCGCCGGCGTCGGCCTGGCCCCAGCGGGCCGGCGACCACGACATCATGACGTTGCGCGTGACGCGCTCGGGGTGCGGCATCATGACCGTGAAGCGGCCATCGGCGGTGGTGACGGCGGTGAGGCCGCCGGCGCTGCCGTTGGGGTTGAAGGGATAGGCCTCGGTGGCGGCGCCACGGTTGTCGATGAAGCGCGCCGCACCCAGCACGCGCGCGGCGTCGCCCTGCTGCGCGAAGTTGGCATAGCCTTCGCCGTGCGCCACGGCCACCGGCAGCTGCGTGCCTTCCATGCCGGCGAAGAAGATCGACGGCGAGGCGGTGATTTCCACCATGGACAGGCGCGCCTCGTACTTGGCCGACTGGTTGTGCGTGAAACGCGGCCAGTCCTGCGCGCCCGGGATCATGGGCGCCAGCGCGGCCATCATCTGGCAGCCGTTGCACACGCCCAGCGCGAAGGTGTCGGGACGCGCGAAGTAGGCGGCGAACTGGTCGGCCAGCTGCGCATTGAAGCGGATGGTGCGGGCCCAGCCTTCGCCAGCGCCCAGCACGTCGCCGTAGCTGAAGCCGCCCACGGCCACCAGGCCTTGCGCCTGGTCCAGGTCGACACGGCCGGCCAGCAGGTCGGTCATGTGCACGTCCCAGGCTTCGAAGCCGGCGGTGTCGAAGGCCCAGGCCATTTCCACCTGGCTGTTGCAGCCCTGCTCGCGCAGGATGGCCACGCGCGGGCGCTTGCCGGTATTGATGAACGGCGCGGCCACGTCTTCCTGAGGGTCGAAGGCCACGCGCGGCGTGAAGCCGGGGTCAGCCGCGTCGTTCCACATGTCCAGCTCGGCCTTGGCATTGGCCGGGTTGTCGCGCAGCACGGCGATGTCATGGCTGACCTCGCTCCACAGGCGGCCCAGTTCGGCGCGCGGCGCGCCCCAGATGCGCTGGCCATCGCGGAAGAACTCGACCTCGTCGCGGGTGTTCAGGCCGCCGATGACGTGCGAGTGGGCCGACAGGCCCGCGGCGCGCAGCACCTGCATGACGGCGTCGCGCTCGGCGGCCGGCACCTGGATGACGGCGCCCGCCTCTTCCGAGAACAGCGCCTTGAGCGTGAGCTCGGCGCGCTGCACCGAGACCTGCTCGGGACGGATCTTGTAGTCGCCCCAATCGGCGGTGTTCGCGTCGATGGTGAGCATGTCCAGGTTGATGGACACGCCCGTGTGGCCGGCAAAGGCCATTTCGCAGACGGTGGCGTAAAGGCCGCCGTCGGAACGGTCGTGGTACGCCAGGATGACGCCCTGCTCGGCCAGCGCGCGGATGGTGACGAAGAAGGCGCGCAGCTCTTGCGGCGCGTCGATGTCGGGGACGTTTTCGCCGACCTGGTTGAAGGCCTGCGCCAGGATCGAGCCGCCCAGGCGATGGCGGCCACGGCCCAGGTCGATGAGGATCAGCGCGGTGTCGCCGGCGTCGGTGCGCAGTTGCGGGGTCAGGCTGGCGCGCACGTCGCTGACGGGCGCGAAGGCCGTCACGATGAGCGAAACGGGCGCCACGACCTGGCGGGCCTCGCCGTTTTCCTGCCAGCCGGTGCGCATGGACAGCGAATCCTTGCCCACCGGGATGGACAGGCCCACTTCCTGGCACAGCGTGCTGACGGCCGACACCGTGTCGAACAGCGCGGCGTCCTGGCCGTCGACGCCGCAGGCGGCCATCCAGTTGGCCGACAGCTTGATGTCCTCGAGGCGCGCGACGTCGGCCGCGACCAGGTTGGTCAGGGCTTCGGCCACGGCCATGCGGCCCGAGGCCGGCGCGTCGAGCATGGCGATGGGCGTGCGCTCACCCATGGACATGGCTTCGCCGCGGAAACCTTCATAGTCGGCCAGCGTGACCGCGCAGTCGGCCACCGGCACCTGCCAGGGGCCGACCATCTGGTCACGGCTGGAGAGGCCGCCCACGGTGCGGTCGCCGATGGTGATGAGGAAGGTCTTGTTGGCGACGGTGGGATGACGCAGCACGCGGCGCGCGGCATCGTCCAGGGGAATGACGGTGAGATCCAGCGCCTCGGCCACGCCGGGCTGGCGCTGCACGTCGCGCGTCATGCGCGGCGGCTTGCCCAGGATGACGCTCATGGGCACGTCCACCGGGTGGCCCGGGGCGCCGCCCTCGGCGCCCGGCGGTTGCGGCGCGGGTTGTGCGTCCAGGCCGGCCAGCATGGCGTCGAGTTCGGCGAACAGCGTGGCGTCATCGCCCGTGGCGCCATTGACCACGCGCAGGTCGCGCGGCTCGGTGGCGATGCCGATGACGGCATAGGGGCAGCGCTCGCGGCGCGTGATGGCGTGGAAACGCGGCAGGTCGGCGGGCTGGATGGCCAGCACATAGCGTTCCTGCGACTCGTTGCTCCAGATTTCGGCGGGCGACAGGCCCGACTCTTCCAGCGGCACGCGCTTGAGATCGAACACGGCGCCGCGCTCGGCGTCGTTCACCAGTTCGGGGAAGGCATTGGACAGGCCGCCGGCGCCCACATCGTGGATGGCCAGGATGGGGTTCTGCTCGCCCTGCTGCCAGCAGCGGTCGATGACTTCCTGCACCCGGCGTTCGATTTCAGGGTTGCCGCGCTGCACGGAATCGAAATCCAGCTGGGCGGTGTTGCTGCCCACGCCCATGCTGGACGCGGCGCTGCCGCCCATGCCGATGCGCAGGCCAGGGCCGCCCAGTTGGATCAGCAGCGCGCCCGGCGGGATGCGCAGCTTGGTGGTCAGGCGCGCATCGATGCTGCCCAGGCCGCCCGCGATCATGATGGGCTTGTGGTAGCCCCAGCGCGAGCCGCCGGCGGTCTGTTCGAAGGTGCGGAAGTAGCCCAGCAGGTTGGGACGGCCGAATTCGTTGTTGAACGCGGCGCCGCCCAGCGGGCCGTCGATCATGATGGACAGCGGCGAGGCGATGCGGTCGGGCAGGCCGTGATGGTCGGCTTCCCAGGGCTGCTCGGCGCCCGGCACGCGCAGGTGCGAGACCGTGAAGCCGGTCAGGCCGGCCTTGGGCTTGGAGCCGCGGCCCGTCGCGCCTTCGTCGCGGATCTCGCCGCCCGCGCCCGTGGAGGCGCCGGGGAACGGCGCGATGGCCGTGGGGTGGTTATGCGTTTCCACCTTCATCAGCGTGTGGACGGTGGCTTCCTGGCGGCCATACAGCGGCGCGCCGGTTTCGCCTTGGCCCACGACCTGGAAGCGGGTGGCGACACCGCCTTCCATGACGGCGGCGTTGTCGGAATAGGCGATGACGGTGCCGGCGGGCTGCGCGGCGTGCGTCTCGCGGATCATGCCGAACAGCGTCTTCGTCTGCGGCTGGCCGTCGATGACCCACTGCGCGTTGAAGATCTTGTGGCGGCAGTGTTCGCTGTTGGCCTGCGCGAACATCATCAGCTCGACGTCGGTCGGGTCGCGGCCCAGCGCATTGAAGGACTCGGCCAGGTAGTCGATTTCGTCTTCCGACAGGGCCAGGCCCAGCGTGGTGTTCGCCGTGACCAGGGCCTGGCGGCCCTCTGCCTGCACCGCGACGGTGCGCATGGGCTTGCCCGTCAGCGGCGTGAAGAGCGCCTGGCCGTCGAATGCCTCGTCGACCACGGTTTCGGTCATGCGGTCATGCAGCAGGCCCGCCGCCAGGGCCAGTTGGGCGTCGTCCAGCGACTTGCTGCCCATGCCCAGCAGGCCGCGCTGGGGGATCAGTGCGTAGCGCACCCCGCGCTCCACCCGGCGCACCGCGGCGAAACCGCAGTTGCGGGCAATGTCGGTGGCCTTGCTGGCCCACGGCGAGATCGTGCCCAGGCGGGGAATGACGCGCAGCACCAGGGCCTGGTCGGCGCGCTCGGGCGCCGCGTAAGGCGTGCCGTAGTCCAGCAAGGCCAGCAGGCGCGACTGGTCGTCGTCTGCCAGGGCGCCGTCGGTCCAGACGAAATGTTCGTGGCGGGCGGCGATATCTGCCACGGGCAGGCCGGCCTCCTGGAGCCGGGCAAGCAGGCGGGCGCGGCGGAAGTCGGACAGGGCGGAGGAACCGGGGACGTTCAGGATGGACAGGGGCACGGTGCGGGATTCGTTCTGGAGGGGGAAGGCAAGCCGGGATTTTAGCGTGAGCGGCGGGTTCAGGTCGTGGATGGGTTTATCCAGCAGGAGAAACAGGTCCACCTGCCCTGCGGATCACCGAAAACGCCTGGCAACCGCCCGCCACGCCGCTAACACCTGCTCACCCAGCCGTAACCCGCGACAGCAAAGCCTTCCCATTAATGACACCTTAAAAAAACGCCCCATCCTTAGTGCTAGACTCGCAGCGTCCCTTTCTCCCCCCTATTTCATGGCCCAACTCCGCGCCCCCGACCCGGCCGCCGCCAAGCGGGAATCGTCCGCCGTTCGCGTCGGTGCATCCGGCCGCGAGGCCTGGATCGCCCGCGAGGCATCGGACGCGGGCGACGCGCGCTGGGTCATCGGCGGCGACTGGGTGCTGGAGAACTATCCGGCCCTGGCGCGCGAAGCCGCGCGCCTGCAGCCCGACAACGCGCTGGCGCCGGACGGCAACACCGGGGCCGGCGTAGACTGGCGCGACCTCAAGGAACTGGACACCGCTGGCGCCGCCCTGCTGATCGAACTGCTGGGCCCGACGCACGCGCGGGACCTCGCCCAGGCCGACCCCGACATGCCCGCCGCCCGCCGCGCCCTGCTGGAGAACATGGGCGTCGCCATGCTGGACCGCTGCGCGCCGCCGCCGCGCGAACGGCGCCACGCCGTCGGCGAAGTGCTGGAGCGCGTGGGCATTGCCGTCATGTCCGGCTGGAAGACCTTCATCACGCTGCTGGGTTTCGCCGGCCTGGTGCTGGAAACCCTCGCGCGCACGGTCTTCCGCCCGCGCCGCTGGCGCGTCACGTCCGTCACGGCGCTGGTCGAACAGGTCGCCCTGGACGCCCTGCCCATCGTCGCGCTGCTGACCTTCATGGTGGGCACGGTCGTGGCCTTCCTGGGCGCGACCGTGTTGCAGCAGTTCGGCGCCACCATCTACACCGTCAACCTGGTGGCCTTCTCGTTCCTGCGGGAATTCGGCGTGCTGCTCACCGCCATCCTCATTGCGGGCCGCACCGCCAGCGCCTACACCGCGCAGATCGGCTCCATGAAGGCCAACGAGGAAATCGACGCGCTGCGCGCCCTGGGCCTGAACCCGGTGGAAATGCTGGTGGCGCCGCGCGTCATCGCGCTGCTCATCTCGCTGCCCATCCTGACCTTCATCGGCGTGCTGGCCGGCCTGCTGGGCGGCGCGCTGGTCTGCCTGCTGACGCTGGACATCTCGCTCACGCGCTACATCTCGATCATCCAGGAGAACGTGGATATCCGCCATTTCCTGGTGGGCATGGTGAAGGCGCCGATCTTTGCCTTCGTCATCGCCATCATCGGCTGCCTGGAAGGCTTCAAGGTCACGGGCAGCGCACAGTCCGTGGGCGAGCACACCACCTCCAGCGTGGTGCAGTCCATCTTCATGGTGATCCTGCTCGACGCCCTGGCCGCGCTCTTCTTCATGGAGATGGGATGGTGACGGCTGCCAACGATCCGCGCCAGGACAAGGCTGGCGACGAACCCGCCATCTCGGTGCGCGGCCTGCGCAACCAGTTCGGCACCCAGGTCGTGCACGACAACCTGGACCTGGACGTACGCCGCGGGGAGATCCTGGGCGTGGTGGGAGGCTCGGGCACCGGCAAGTCGGTGCTCCTGCGCAGCATCGTCGGCCTTCAGGAACCCGCGGCCGGCACCATCCAGGTCGAAGGCAAGGACCTGCTTTCCCTGTCGTCCGCCGAACGCTCGGAGCAGGAGCGCCGCTTTGGCGTGCTGTTCCAGAAAGGCGCCCTCTTCTCGTCGCTGACCGTCACGGAAAACGTGGCGCTGCCGCTCATCGAGCACGCCGGCCTGTCGCGCGCCGAGGCCGAACGGCTGGCGGAGGTGAAGCTGGCGCTGTCCGGCCTGCCTCCCGAAGCCGGCCCCAAGTATCCGGCCTCGCTGTCGGGCGGCATGATCAAGCGCGCGGCGCTGGCCCGCGCGCTTGCGCTGGATGCCGCCATCCTGTTCCTGGACGAACCCACCGCCGGGCTGGACCCTATCGGCGCCGCGGCCTTCGACCAGCTCATCCTGACCCTGCGCGACGCGCTGGGCCTGACCGTGTTCCTCGTCACCCACGACCTGGACACGCTCTATACCATCTGCGACCGGGTCGCCGTGCTGTCGCAAAAGAAGGTGCTGGTCGTGGATACGATCGACGCCGTCGCCAGCTACGACGATGCCTGGGTGCAGGAATATTTCCACGGGCCGCGCGCACGCGCAGCGGCCGCCGCCGCTACGGGATCCTGATATGGAAACACGTGCCCACCACGTCCTCATTGGACTCTTCACCCTGCTCGCCGTTTCCGGCGCCCTGATCTTCGGCCTGTGGTTGGCCAAGGCGCATGGCGACGGCGGCGTCAGTTACTACCGCGTGCTCTTCAACGAGCCGGTCAATGGTTTGTCGCGCGGCAGCGCCGTGCAGTACAGCGGCATCCGCGTGGGCGACGTGGTTGCGCTGTCGCTCGACCCCAAGGACCCCCGCCGCGTCATCGCGCGGATCCGCGTCGAGGACACCGCCCGCATCAAGCAGGACACCAACGCCCGCCTGATGATCACCGGCATCACCGGCGCCGCGGCCATCGAATTGGGCAACGGCACGCCGGAAAGCCCCCTGCTGAAGCCCAAGCCGGACAGCAACGAGGAACCGGTCATCGTCGCCACGCCCTCGCAACTGTCCAAGCTGCTGGCCAACGGCGAAGACTTGATGGGCAACCTGAACGAAACCATCTTCAATGCCAAGCAGCTGTTCTCGAAGGAGAACATCGAGAGCATCAGCAAGACGCTGGCCAACCTGGAGCAGGCCACCGGCGCCATGGCGGACCAGCGTGATTCGTTCCGCGAGTTGCTGGCCCAGCTGACCCAGGCCAGCAAGGAAGGCCAGGCGGCCCTGAAGGAAGCGACCAGCCTCATCAAGAACACGAACCAGTTGGTGGCCGGCGAAGGTGCCGCAACCCTGAAGGGCGCGCGCGATGCCATGACCTCGCTGGCCAACGCGACCTCGCGCATCGAGACGCTGCTGGAAACCAACCAACCCGCGCTGAACCGCGGCATGCAAGGCTTCAGCGAGATCGGCCCGGCCGTGCGCGAACTGCGCAGCACGCTGTCGGCGCTCAACGCCATCGCCCGCCGCCTGGAAGACAACCCGGCCAACTACATCCTGGGCCGCGAATCGCTTGAGGAGTTCCGTCCATGACATCCGCCCCGCGTAACCTGACGCGCCGCGCCGTGGCGCTGGGCGTGCTGGCCGCCAGCGCGCTGCTGTCGGCCTGCACGCTGCTGCCCAAGAGCGAAAAGCTCGCCGTCTATCAACTGCCGCTGACCGCCCTGCCCGCCGCGTCCCAGTCACCCACGATGTCCTCGCTGCGTATCAGCACGCCGGAAAGCGGCCAGATGATCGATTCGGCGCGCATCCTCGTCGTGCCCGATGGCAACCGGCTGGCCGCCTATGAAGGCGTGCGCTGGGCCGATGCGTCGCCAGTGCTGGTGCGCGAGCGCCTGGTGCAGGCCTTCCTGGATGACCGCCGCATCGCCGTGGTCAGCACCGACCGCAATCCCCTGCCCTCGGTGCTGGACCTGTCCGGCACGCTGCGCACCTTCCAGGTGGAGTACCGTGACAGCAAACCTGTCGCCGTCGTGCGCTACGAAGCCCGACTGGTTGCGCTGCGCACCGGCAGGCTGCTGGCGGCCAACCGCTTCGAGGTCGCACAGCCGTCGAATGGCACCAGCGTGACGGACGTCGTCACCGCTTTCGGCCAGGCCACCGACGCCTTGTCGGCCGCGCTGGTGAAGTGGACCATCGAACAAGGCGCGGCCACCGCCCCGCTGGATGCCAGGCCCGTGCCGGCCAGCCAGCAGAACCCGCCGCGCCAACAGCACGACGAGCAGCGTGTGGAGCCCATGCCGCAACCGGCGCCGCCCAAGCCGATGCGCTGAGCGATCCTGCAATAATGCAAACACGGCCCGATGGCCGTGTTTTTTTTGTTCATCGCCCTTGCCAGTAACGCGGCGCATGCAGCCGTTGCGCACGCATGCTCAACCCCTGCTTGCCCGGCCCCTCCGAGGCGGCCATGACCGCGCCGTGCAGATCGGTGCGCCAGAAGACCGCCCCGGCACGCTCCCAGCGCCGCTGCACCGGCGCTTTCGGATGGCCATAGCGGTTGTAGCGGCCGGCCTGCGCCACCACGTGCCAGGCTTGCGTTGCCGCCACCAGATCAGTCCCCGAGGATGTCGCCGCGCCATGATGCGGCGCCATGACCCACTCCGTGGCGGGCAACCCCGCCCGCGCCAGCGCGCGCTCCTGCGCCACGGGAATGTCGCCCGTCAGCAGGGCGCTGTGGTGCTCGCCTGCCAGGCGCAGCACGCAGCTCGCGGCATTGCGGTCCATCGAGGCCCGGGCGCCGTCGTCGCCTGGCGGCGGATGCAGGAAGTCGAAGCGCACGCCATCCTGCATCCAGGACACGCCGGCCTCGCACGCCGACGTGCGCGCCGGCAGCGCCGGCATCGGTGAGGTCGCCAGGCCCTGCCGGGCCTCGCGCTTGAGATAGGCCGCCATGTCGAAGGGACTGTAGCCCTGCGCCACCGGCAACGCCGCCAGCACGCTGCGCAGCCCGCCCGCATGATCGCCATCGGCATGCGAGACCACCAGCACGTCCAGCTTGCCGATGCCACGCGCCCGCAGCAGCGGCAGGATGGCGCGGCTGGCGGCGTCACTGTCCACGCCGTAGCGCACGCCCGTGTCGTACAGCAAGGTCTGCGTGGCGGACTCCACCAGGACCGCCGCGCCCTGGCCGATGTCGATGGCCGTCAGCCGCCACTGCCCCGGCGGCGGGCGGCCCGGTTGCCACACCAGCACCGGCACGGCCAGCAGCCAGCCCGCCGCGCGCACCGGCAGGCCCGGCGTGCCCAATGCCCAGGCCACGCCGACCAAGGCCAGCGCCAGGTAAGGCCATGGCGCGGCGGCCACGCTCAGCGCCGCGCCGTTCCACGCTGCCATGGCCACCAGCGGCACCATCATCTGCGCGAACACGGCTTCGCCCGCAAGTGCTGCCCAGGCGCCCACTGCGGTCACGCCCGGGGCGACCAGCAGCAAGGCAGCCAGCAATGCCAGCGGCGTGACGATATAGCTCACCACCGGAATCGCGATGGCATTGGCCAGTGGCGACACCAAAGGCACTTGCTGGAACAGGCAGGCCAGGACCGGCGTCAGCGCGAGCGTGATGAGCCATTGCAGGCGCGTGGCCTCCCACAGCAGCGCCGCGGCGCGCCGCCAGCGGCTGGGCGGCTTGTCGCCCTGCACGGTCTGCGTGGCATTCGCCCCCGCCTGCATCAGCACCGCCACCGCGCCGAAGGACAGCCAGAAACCCGGCGCCAGCGGGGCCCACGGATCCAGCGCCACGACCAGCGCCGCCGCGGCGGGCAGGATCCGCCAGGGCGTGAGCGGCAGGCGCAGCATGGCGGCCACCGCGATGACCGCCAGCATGAAGAAGGTGCGCCGCGCGGGCACGCCCCAGCCCGCCAGCAGGCTGTAGGCCAGTGCGACGACAACCGCCACCGCCGCGCCCGCGGCCTGGGCCGGCATTCGTTCCGCCAACGCCCGGCGGCGCCAGCGCAGGCGCTTCCAGAGGCCCCGCGCGACCAGGCCTGCCAGGGCGGCCAGCAGCGTGACGTGCATGCCGCTGATGGAGACCAGATGGGTGACGCCGGTCAGGTTGAAGATGTCCCAGTCTTCGCGCGCCACGCCTTGCTGGTCACCCAGCGCCAGCGCCACCAGCACGGGACCGTAGCGCGTGCCCTGCAGGGCTTGCAGCATCGCTTCCCGCAACCGCCAGCGTGCACGATGCAGCAGCGCTTCGGCGCCGCCGCCCCAGGCCTGCAACAGCACCGGCTCCCCCCGCACCGTGCCGCGCGCGCGGACGCCTTTCTGGAACATCCAGCCTTCGTAATCGAAACCGTGGGGATTACTGAGTCCCGTGGGCGGGCGCAGCACCAGCGCGGCGCGCCAGATTTGGCCGGGGATGAGTTCGGGCACCGGCTGCGCGGGTTCGCCTGCAGCGCGCCGGGCGACACCGGCCGGGTCTTCGGACGACGTGGCGCCAGGCAGGCGCGCCATGCCCGGCGCGAACCAGTTCACCTGGATGCGCGTGGGCACGCCCTCGGGTTGTGCGTGCAGCACGCGGACCTCGGCGCTGCGGCCCGCGGCATCCCCTTGCGGCAAGCCGACGACCTGGAAGGTGACGCGGTTGACGTGGTTGATGTTGCCCTCGGCCAGGGCGTCGTCCAGCCGCTGCTGGGCGCAGAGACTGGCCCAGGCGATGCCAATGCAGGCGGCCCATGCGACAACGAGCAGCCGATGCGCGCCGCTTGGGGCTGCCTCGAACGACACCGGATATTCGGCGGCCTTGCGCCGCGCCCGCGATTGCACAAGCAAGGCGCAGACCGCAAGCACGGCGACCGACGTACAGATCTCCCACAGCCGCGGCAAGCGCGGCAGGGTCTGCACCAGCGCGCAGCCGCCCACGAAGGCCAGCAAGGCGAGCCGTCCTGACATGCGAATTCCTGTGTAGCGGTGGGCTGCACAGGCTACCCAGGGATCGGCCGCCAGACGCCTTGGACGCAGCGGCAGGCCAGTCGGGACTAGCCACGATGGACCGCAGCGCCCTGCCGTCCAGACAGCAGGACGCTAGGCGTTCTCCCCGCCCCCGCTCACGAACGAATACCGCAGGATGTCCGTGCGCCGCTGCCACCCCAACCCTTCCCAATACTGCATTCCCGCTGCGTTATCGACCAGCACGTCGACATGGGATTTATAGACGCCCGCCTCCTGCAGCCGCGCCAGGCAACGCTGGATCAGGGCCTTCGCAATGCCTTGCCGCCTATGCGCAGGATGCACGGCCAGATGCTGCAGATAGCCGCGACGTCCGTCGTGCCCGCACAGGATGCAGCCCACCACCTTGCCGTCCCGCTCCGCCACGGCGCTCAGGCCGGGATTGCGCGCCAGGTAGCGCGCCACGGCATCCGGCCCGTCCGCGTCGCGCAGGGTCAGCCCCGGCACGTCGCGCCAGAGCGCCATCACGGCGGGATGGTCTGCCATCGTCATGTCGCGCACCTGCATCACATCCCTCCCTCTTTCAGCCGCCTGTAAACCGGTGTCCGGGCTACACGCCCAGCCGAACCCATCATAAGTTTTTTCGATGCCGGTTCAAAAAAGATTCGATTGTGCGGGGTGGCGCTCGTCACATAGCATCCTTTCCCACTAGAAATGCAGACTGGCAACGGCGGCAGACATTCCGGCAGGCATCAGGTTTTTCGATGCACGGCCACGCCACACTGCAACACCGCCACTCTCTCATACCCAGATCAAAAGCAAGGGGAAAGCATGTCGAATCGCAGCAACCGTCATTTCCTGGCCGCCGCGCTGGTGGGCGCCAGTCTCCTGGCGGCCGCGCCGCTCCAGGCGCAGACCGCCTATCCCGCCCGCCCCATCCAGTTGGTCGTGCCCTTCCCGGCCGGCGGCAACACCGACTATGTCGCGCGCCTGCTGGCGCCGGTGCTGGGTCAGAAGCTGGGCACCTCCATCGTGATCGAGAACCGCAGCGGCGGCGGCACGACCATCGGCGCCACCTACGTGGCCAAGTCTGCCGCGGACGGCTACACGCTGCTGATCAGCTCGGGCTCGACCTTCACGTCCGGCCCGGTGGTGATGCCCAATGTGTCCTATGACCCGATCAAGAGCTTCGAGCCCATCGGCATGGTCGGCGGCAACACGCTGGTCCTGGTGGCCGGCAAGCAGGTGCCGGTGAACACGATCCAGGAACTGGCAGCCGCCACCAAGTCGCAGCCCGATGCCTATAACTACGCGTCTTTCGGCAACGGCAGCACGGCGCACTTCGCCGGCGAGATGCTGAAGCGCGCCACCGGCATCTCGATGATGCACGTGCCCTACAAGGGCAGCGCCCCCGCCATGAACGACCTGCTGGGCGGCCAGGTGCAGCTGAACATCGACACCGTGCCGGCCGCGCTGCCGCACATCAAGGAAGGCCGCATCAAGCCGCTGGTCGTGACGAGCGCCGTGCGCTCGCCGCAACTGCCCGACGTCCCCACGTTGAAGGAAGCCGGCTTCGACGCCGCGCCCATCTCGACCTGGGTGGCGGTGGTGGCCCCGCGCGGCCTGCCCGCCGACGTGAGCACGCGCCTGCAGGCCGCGTTCAAGGCCACGATGGCCGACGCGACGGTGCGCGAGAAGCTGACCGCGTCGGGTTTCGAAATCCGCGATGGCGACGCGAATGCCGTGGCCAAGCTGATTGCCGAAGAACTGCCGCGCCTGCGCGAGGTGGCCAGGCAGGCCAACATCACGGCGGAGTAAGCTTGACGCCGGTGCCTGGCGGATACCTGCCAGGCATGCCCTGATTGCCCGCGGCCTGGCGCCGTGCCTTGCGCACGCCCGGGCCGCGACATTTCCCGCCAACCCAGGCGTTCCGCCATGACCTCCATCCACGATCTCACCGCGAGCGATGCCGCAACCCGCCTGCAATCCGGCGACCTGTCCTGCGAGGCGATCACCCGCGCCACGCTGGCGCGCATCGGCGCCTTGGAACCACAAGTACGCGCCTATGCGCACCTGGCCGCCGATGAGGCATTGCGACAGGCCCGCACATTGGACCAGGCCCCTGGGCAAGGCGCGCTGCACGGCGTGACGATAGCGGTAAAGGACGTAATCGACGTGGCGGGCATGCCCACCGCCTTCAACACCCCGGCCTACGCCGGACACCACCCTGGCCGTGACGCCGCCTGCGTGGCGACGGCGCGCGCGCTGGGCGCGGTGATCCTGGGCAAGACGGACACCGTGGAATTCGGCGCCAACGGGCGTTCGGCCGCCACCGGCAATGCCTATGCCCCCGCGCACACGCCCGGCGGCTCGTCCTCGGGCTCGGCCGCGGCCGTGGCCAGCGGCATGGCGCAGATCGCTTTCGGCACGCAGACTGGCGGATCCATCATCCGCCCTGCCGCCTATAACGGCGTGCATGCGCTCAAGCCTACGCACGGACTGGTGTGTGCGGAAGGCGCCAAGGTCTACGCGCCCAGCCTGGACACCATCGGCTGGTTCGCCCGCAGCGCGGCCGACTTGAGCTTGATGGCACGTGTCTTCCAGCTGGCCGACGCGTGGCCGCAGCCGCCCGCCACCCTCGCGGGCCTGCGCATCGGTCTGTACAAGGGCCCGCACTGGCATCGCCTGGACGCATCGGGCCAGGCCACGCTGCTGCTCAGCGCGCGCACGCTGGCCGAGGCGGGCGCGACGTTGGTCGACCTGTCCTTGCCCGCCAGCTTCGATACGCTGGCCCAGGCGCAGCAAGTCATCATCCGCGCGGAAGGCCGGCGCACCTTCCTGTCGGAACTGCTGGCGCATCCCGATCAGTTGAATCCGAACATCCGCGCGACGGCCGAGAACGCAGTGGGCTACGGCGTGGCAGACCTGCTGCGCGCGCAGGATCTGGCCGCTTCGGCTCGGTGCGAATTCGATGCCCTGCTGGCGCAGGATGTCGACCTGGTGCTGACGCCGCCCAGTTTCGGGCAGGCGCCGCCGGGACTGGAAGACACTGGCAGCCCCTTGTGCAACAGCCTGTGGACGCTGCTGCACGCGCCCTGCGTGGCGATGCCGACGGGGCTGGGTGACGTGGGGTTGCCCGTGGGCATCCAGCTGGTGGGGCCGCGCGGTGGGGATGCGCGCTTGCTGGCCTGGGCTGAAGCGATCAATACCGCGCTGACGGCCGCACAGGGGCCGATGCCGAAACCGGCACTGCAGGCTTGATCGAGGCCCGGGAAAAAAACCCGCTACTCCCGCAGCAACGCCGCCAGCGCCTCGCGCATCGGCGGCGGCAAGCTCACTGGCCGCCGTGTCTCGCGGTCCACGTACACATGCACGAAGTGTCCCTGCGCGCTGGCCGTGGGTTCGCCTGCGCGGAAGATGCCCACTTCATAGCGCACGCTGGCATTGCCCAGGCGCGTGACGCGCAGGCCGGCCTCCAGCGCGTCAGGAAACGCGACGGACGACAGGTACTGGCAGCCCGTCTCCACCACCAGGCCGATGACCGGGCTGCGCGCGATGTCCAGCACGCCCTGCTCGATCAGGTAGCCATTCACCACCGTGTCGAAATAGGCGTAATAGGTCACGTTGTTGACGTGTCCGTACACATCGTTGTCCATCCAGCGCGTGGCGATGGGACGGAAATGGGCGAAATCGTCGCGCGTGCGCGCAACGGGTCGGTCACTCATGCAGCGTGCTCCCGTGACAGCCAGGCATCCAGGCGCGGCAACACCCGTCGCGCGGCCAGGCCAGTGGTTTGGATGATCTCGTCGCGGGTGACGCCCCGCGCCTCGGCCAGCGCATCGGCCACGCCCGACACCTGGGCCGGTGTATTGCGCCGCGCATCGCCATGCAGCCAGGCCGGCGGAATGTCGGGCGCGTCCGTCTCCAGCACCAGGCTGGACAAGGCCACGTCCGTGGCGTGGCGGCGGATCTGCAGCGAGCGCGGATAGGTCATGGCCCCGCCCATGCCCAACGCGAAGCCATGCGCCAGGAAGCCTTCGGCCTGCTGGGCGCTGCCGTTGAAGGCATGCGCGATGCCGCCCGCGGCATCGATGCGGCGCAGGTGCTTCAACAGGATGTCCTGCGAGCGGCGCACGTGCAGCAGCACGGGCAGGCCGAATTCGGCCGCCAATTTCAACTGCTGCACATAGAAATGCTCCTGCCGGTCGCGCGCCGGGCCGCTGGAGATCTCCGGCACGAAGAAATCCAGGCCAATTTCCCCGATGGCGACGAAACGCGGATCGTCCAGGGCGGCGCGCACGGCGTCCCGCAGGATGTCCAGGTCGGCATCGGCTGCGCGCGACACATACAGGGGATGGATGCCCAGGGCGTAGGCGCCGCCGGGCGTGGCATGCGCCAGGTCGCGCACGATGGAGAAATTGGCAACCTCGATGGCCGGGATGACGATGGCGCGCACGCCCGCGTCCCAGGCCTGGCGGGCGACCTCGGGACGGTCCGCGTCGAACTCCGGCGCGTCCAGGTGGCAGTGCGTGTCGATCAACATGCGGTCAGGCTACCGTGACCGGGCGGTGGGCGGCAAGCCGACCAGGCTTGCCGCGACGGACGCGGCCGATCAATGCCCGGCGAGATGCGCCGCGGCCTCGTCTTCCTGCACCAGCCGGCCATCGGCCATGACCAGCCTGCGGTCAGCCCGCGCGGCCAGCTCCAGGTCGTGCGTGACGATGATGAAGGCGGTGCCCAAGGACCGGTTCACGTTGGTCAGCAAGGAGAACATGTCCTGCGCCGTGTGGCGGTCGAGGTTGCCGGTGGGCTCGTCGGCCAGCACGCAGGCGGGGCCGCCCACCAGCGAGCGGGCCAGTGCGACGCGCTGGCGCTCGCCGCCCGACAACTGGCCGGGCGCATGCAAGGCACGCGCGGCCAGGCCCACCTGGGCCAGCTTCTCGCGCGCATGCTCACGGGCCTCGTTGCGCGCCACGCGGCGCACGATGAGGGGCATGGCGACGTTGTCCAGCGCGGTGAACTCGGACAGCAGGTGGTGGAACTGATAGACGAAGCCCAGCTTGCGGTTGCGCAGCTCGCTCTTCCTGGCTTCCGACAGGCCTTCGGTGCGCACGCCAGCCACCGACACGGTGCCTTGCGTGGGCGTGTCCAGCAAGCCCAGCACCTGCAGCAGCGTGCTCTTGCCCGAACCGGAAGCGCCGACGATGGCGACCATCTCGCCCGCGCGCACCGACAGGCTGATGTCCTGCAGCACATGCAACTGCGACACGCCTTCGTCGTAGACCTTGTGGATGCCCGTGGCTTCCAGCACCACGGACGCGGCGCCTTGGGACGTTTGCATGGCGGCCTCAGTCATAACGCAGCACCTGCGAAGGTTGCAGGCGCGAGGCACGCCAGCTGGGATAGAGCGTGGCCAGCAACGACAGCACCAGCGAAGTGACGCCGATGGTGATGATGTCGGCGCTGCGCGGATCGGACGGCAGCGCGCTGATGAAATAGATTTCGCGCGGCAGGAAGTGCACGCCCAGGATGCGTTCGATGGTGGGCACGATGACGTCGATGTTGTAGGCGATGGCCATGCCGCCCAGCACGCCCAGCAGCGTGCCGACCACGCCGATGGTGGCGCCCTGCACCAGGAAGATGCGGGCGATCTCGGCGGGGGTGGCGCCGTAGGTGCGCAGGATGGCGATGTCGGACTGCTTGTCCTTGACGGCCATGACCAGCGAGGACAGCAGGTTGAAGGCGGCCACGGCCACGATCAGCGCCAGGATCAGGAACATCATGCGTTTTTCGGTCTGCACGGCGGCAAACCACGTGCGGTTGTTGCGCGACCAATCGCTGGCGAAGACGCCTTGCGGCAGGATGGCGCCCAGCTCGGCTGCCACCTGCGGCGCGCGCTGCATGTCGGCGATGCGCAGGCGCACGCCCGAAGTGCCCGAATCACGGAACATGCGCGCCGCGTCCTGCACCTGCACGAAGACCAGGCTGGAATCGTATTCGTAATGGCCGGACGAGAACACGCCGGTGATCGTGAACTGGCGCATGCGCGGCGAGAAGCCCGCCGGGCTGACCGAGCCTTGCGGCGCCAGCATCATCAGCGTGTCGCCGGGCTTCACGCCCAGGCCTTCGGCCAGCTCTTCACCGATGACGATGCCGAAGCTGCCGGGCGTCAGGGCCTCCAGCTTGCCCTGCACCATCTGGCGGCCGACGTCGGATACGCCGTCTTCCTCGGTCGGATCGATGCCGCGCACCTGAACGCCGCGCAGCGCCTGGCCGCGCACGATCATGCCCTGGGCCGCCACGAAAGGCGCCGCGCCGCGGACTTCAGGATTCTGCCTGCCGTAGTCCGCCAGGGTCTGCCACTGGTCCAGGATGCGCTCGGGCGTGGCGCCCGGCACGTAGAGCTCGATGTGCGGCAGTACCGACAGCATCCGGTCGCGCACGTCGCGCTGGAAGCCGTTCATGACCGACAGCACGACGATGAGCGCCGCGACGCCCAGGCCGATGCCCGCCATGGAGCTGACCGCAATGAACGAGACGAAGCCGTCGCGCTGACGGCGGGCCAACTGCGCGGTGTGCAGGCTTTCCAGCCAGTCGGCCAGGCCGCGCCGGCGCAGGAAAGGAATGCGACGCGCGGCCACCCGCAGCAGCCAGAGCAGGCCGGTGATGCGCAGCAGCAGTTGGACGATGCGGAGCAGGTCCGAGTATCGGGCTCCGATCCAGAATTCGTAGGGTATTTTCAGCACCGGCGCATTATGGCACTAACCGGCACGCCCACGGCGCGGCTTTGCAACGGCTTGCGACAGGTGTTTTGCAGGGCCTGCCAGATCGGACAGCGCTTCGCGCAGCGCCGCCAGCGCGGGGGTGGCATAGCCCGCGCGCCAGACCAGCAGCGTGTCGACCTCGGCCAGCGGCACTTCGCGCAGATCGGGCGGCTCGCGCAGCAGTTCCAGCAGGCTGCGCGGCAGCACGCCCGCGCAGCCGCCCGCCGCCACGCAGGCCAGCATGGCGTGATACGAACCGACCTCATGGATGTCCAGCGCGACAGGCAGGCGCGGCACGCCAGTGCCCGCCAGGGCGGCCAGGCCATCTTCCGCCAGGAGCCGGTACGAGCAGCCGGGCTCGAAAGCCACCAGCGCCTGGACCTGGACGTCCGCCAGGCTTGCCACCGGGGGATGTTCGGGCGGCAGCAGCAGCACCAGCGATTCGCGGCAGACCACGACGCCTTCCAGGCCCAGCGCGGTCAACTGCGGCGCGACATCCGGCCCGGCAGCCTGCGGCAGCGCCAGCAAGGCGCAATCCAGTTCGCGGTCCTGCACCGCCTGCGTCAACTGGCGCGAGGGCGCGGTGCGCAGGCGCAGCGTCACTTGCGGCCAGCGGCGGCGATACGCGGCCAGGGGCCCCGGCAGGCGGCTGGCGGCGGTGCTTTCCATGCTGCCCACCCGCAGGCTGCCCTGAGGAGTGTGGGGATGCAGCACCTGGCGCGCCTCCTGCGCCAGGGCCAACAGGCGCTGGGCGTAATCCAGGAAGCATTCGCCCGCGGGCGTGAGCGCCATGCCCTTGCCGTCACGGGCAAACAGCGATGCGCCCAGTTCCTCCTCCAACTGCTGCACGCGGGTCGTCACGTTCGACTGCACGCGGCCCAGGCGGCGGGCGGCGCGCGTGACGCTGCCTTCGTCGGCAACGACGCGGAAGATTTCCAGGGTGGCGAGATCCATGCGGGCTCCTCGTCGCGGCAGGCCCGGAGCGGCCCTGTTCACGGGAATGAATTCTTTGTTTGAGAATTATCACTTAAATTTCATCTTGAATGGAGATACCATGACACGCATCCATTCCAGACCCAGCCACGAAGGATCCGACCATGCTGCCCGATCATCCCGCCCAGCGCCTGCTGAAGGTCGCCCACCCCATCATCCAGGCGCCCATGCTGGGCACCTCCTCGCCGCAACTGGCGGCTGCGGTGTCCAACGCCGGCGCGTTGGGCTCCATCGCGCTCAGCGCCAGCACGCCCCAGCAGGCCGAGGACATGATCGCGGCCACGCGGGCGCTGACCGGCAAGCCCTTCAACGTGAACCTGTTCTGCCATCGCGCCCCCGTGGCCGACGCCGTTCGCGAAGCGGCCTGGCTGGACTGGCTGCGCCCCTGGTTTCAGGAGTTCGGCGCCGAGCCGCCCGCCACCATCAAGAACCTGTATGGCAGCTTCATCGGCGACGAGGCCATGCTGGAAGCCCTGCTGCGCGCGCGGCCGGCGGTGGCCAGCTTCCATTTCGGCCTGCCGGATGCGGACTGGATCCGCGCGCTGCGCGAGGCCGGCATCGTGACGCTGGCCAGCGCGACCTCGCTGGACGAAGCCGAACGCGTCGAAGCCGCGGGCGTGGACATGGTGGTGGCCCAGGGCGTGGAGGCCGGCGGGCATCGCGGCATCTTCGATCCGGCGCAGGGCGACCCCGGCATCGGCACCTTCGCGCTGACGCGCCTGCTGCGCGCCCGTACCAGGCTGCCCGTGATCGCGGCTGGCGGCGTCATGGACGGCCAGGGCATCGCCGCCGCGCTGGCCCTGGGCGCCAGCGCCGTGCAGATGGGCACCGCCTTCGTGCTGTGCCCGGAAAGCCTGGCCAATGCCGCTTATCGGGCCGAGCTGCAAAGCCCGCGCGCGCGCCACACGGGCATCACCGCCGCCATTTCCGGACGGCCCGCGCGCGGCCTGGTGAACCGCATCCACAAGGAAGTGGATGTCGCCAGCGCCCCGGCGTTGCCCGATTACTCCATCGTGTATGACGCGGGCAAGGCGCTGCACGCCGCCGCCAGCGCCCACGGCAGCCAGGAATTCGCGCCCTTCTGGGCTGGGCAAGGCGCGCCGCTGGCCCGTGCCCTGCCTGCCGCTGAACTGGTGGAGACGCTGGTGCAGGAATGGCAGGTCGCCATGCTCAAGCGCGATTGGCAGGTAACCGGCTGAGGACCCAAACGGACGAACAGGATCCCGCTGCCGGGCGCACTACAATCCCGGCATGTCTCTCCTGATTCCCGGGGCCCTGCCCCCCGCGCCGGTCGCCGCCGCGCTGGCCGAGCGCCTGCCCGCGCTGGCGCCCGCGCTGCTGGGCTGGCTGCAACAAGGCGCCGCCCACATCGACCCGCAAGATGTCCATGCCCTGGGCTGTACGCCCGCCGAGGCCTGGCAACTGCGGCGCGCGGGCTGCGCGCCGGACGCCGGCCAGGCGCTTGGCGCCGGACTCGGCCCCTGGCTGGCCGAGCAGGCCGGCGCGCCGGAAACCGGCATGGCGCCAGTGTGGCTGGCCGACCTGACCCATCTTTCCGTCGGCACCGATCGCGCCACGCTGGCCGATCCGCTGCAACTGGACGTGCGCGCCGAGGAAGGCCAGGCCTTGTTCGACGCCGCCCTGCCCTGGCTGCGCGAGGACGGCTTCGACGCCGTCGCGCTGACGCCGGGCCGCTGGCGCATGACGCTGCCGGAAGGACTATCGCCTCGCTCAGCCAGTCCGGCTGCCGTGGCGGCCAACGCGCTGCACGACTGGTGGCCGCAGGATGCCGCCAGCCGTCCCTGGCGCCGCCTGCTGAACAGCGTGCAGATGGCCTGGCACGAACACCCCGTCAATGACGCTCGCGCCGCGCGCGGCGCCCTGCCCCTGAACGGCCTGTGGCTGTATGGGGGCGCGCGTCCGTGGACGCCACAGGCCGGCACGGCCCAGGTGCTGCCGCAACTGGACGCCGCGCATCGCGCCGGCGACTGGGCCGCCTGGCTGGACGCCCTGCCCGCCTTGGACAAGGCGCTGCACGCCCATGGCGACACCGGCACGCTGACCTTGGCCGGCGCCGACCGGCTGGTCACCCTTACCCGCAACCCGCGCAGCCCGCTATTGGCCTGGCTGCCCCGTCCCAAGAAGAACTGGAATACCTGGTGGTCTCTCCCCGTCTGACTGTCCGTCCCGCCGACCTCGACGCCTGCGCCAAGCTCGTGTCCTCCGGCGTCCATCCCCTGCTGGCCCGCCTGTGGGCCGCCCGCGGCCTGAACGATCCGGCGCACACCCGCCTGGACTGGCGCGGCATGCTGCCGCCCAAGGGCCTGACCCATGCCGAGGACGCGGCCAGCATCCTGGCCGACGCCATCCAGGACGGCCAGCGCCTGCTGATCGTGGCCGACTATGACTGCGACGGCGCCACCGCCTGCGCCGTGGGCCTGCGCGGCCTGCGCGCCATGGGCGCCGTGGTCGACTACCTGGTGCCCAACCGCTTCGAGACCGGCTACGGCCTGTCGCCCGCGGTGGTGGAGCTGGCCGTGCGCCATCCTGCCGGCAAGCCCGACATCATCGTCACGGTCGACAACGGCATCGCCAGCGTCGACGGCGTGAACGCCGCCGCCGAAGCGGACATCGGCGTGGTCGTCACCGACCACCACTTGCCGGGCGACGTGCTGCCCGACGCCCTGGCCATCGTGAACCCCAACCAGCCCGGCTGCGGCTTCCCGTCCAAGAACCTGGCCGGCGTGGGCGTGATCTTCTACATGATGCTGGCGTTGCGCGCCGAGCTGCGCCGCCGTGGTGTCTATCCGCCCGACGGCGGCCCGCGCCTGGATGCGCTGGCCGACCTCGTGGCGCTGGGCACCGTGGCCGACGTCGTGAAGCTGGATGCCAACAACCGCCTGCTGGTCACGCAAGGCCTGGCGCGCATGCGCAGCGGCCGCATGCAGCCCGGCCTGCGCGCGCTGTTCGCCGTGGCGCAGCGCGAGCCACGCAATGCCAGCGCCTTCGACCTGGGCTTCGCGCTGGGTCCGCGCATCAACGCGGCCGGCCGCCTGGCCGACATGAGCCTGGGCATCGCCTGCCTGACCACCGATGACGAAGGCGAAGCGCTGAACATGGCGCGCGAGCTGGACACCATCAACCGCGAGCGCCGCAACATCGAAAGCGTGATGCGCGAGCAGGCCATGAACAGCATGGAAGCCGCCAGCTCGGCGCCCGGCGCCACGGTCTGTGTCTTCGACGACACCTGGCACCAGGGCGTGGTGGGCCTGGTGGCCTCGCGCCTGAAGGAAAAGTTCTGGCGTCCCACGCTGGCCTTCGCACCCGCGGGCGACGACGAGATCCGCGGCTCGGGCCGCTCGATTCCCGACGTGCATCTGCGCGACGCGCTGGACCTCGTGTCCAAGCGCTATCCGGGCCTCATCCGCAAGTTCGGCGGCCACGCCATGGCCGCGGGCCTGACGCTGGGCCGCCAGGACTTCGACGCCTTTGCGCCTGCCTTCGATGCCGCCGTGCGCGAACTGACCGGCCGCAGCAGCTTCGAACCCGTGCTGGAAACCGACGGCTCGCTGGAAACCGGCTACGCCAACGTCGAGGTCGCCCACCTGCTGCAACAGCAGGTCTGGGGCGCGGGCTTTGCCGCGCCGGTCTTCCTGGACGAGTTCTTCGTGCGCGGCCAGCGGCTGGTGGGTGAAAAGCACCTGAAGCTGCAACTGGAGCGCGGCCACCAGCGCTTCGACGCGATCTGGTTCGGCCATGCCGACATGGTGCCCGAGCAGGTACAGGTGGCGTATCGCCTGGACCAGAACGAGTGGAACGGAAGGGTGTCGGTGCAGTTGGTGGTGGAGCACGCGCAGGGCGTGTGAACCGCAAGGCGCGCTTGACAACGACAAGGCCGGGCATGACCCGGCCTTGTCGTTTCCACCTGCTGTCTGGCTACAGCCCCAGATGCCGACGCTCATCCGCCGTCAGTTGCGCGCGCTGCTGCGCCGACAGCGGACCCTGCCCCACCACCTGCACCTTGTGGTCCGGGCGATAGCTGACCGGTTGCGCGGCCGGAGCAGGCGGTGACACCGGTGCGGCATTGCCGCCGTCGCCAAAGCCCAGGATCTGCACGCTGATGATGGACGGCAGGTTCTGGCGGGCGGCGGCACGCGAACGGGCCACCGATTCCTGTGCGGCATCCGCCGCCGAGGAAGCCGCCGCGCTGGCGTTGGTGAGAGCACCGACGTTCACCGCCGCCACCACCGGAATGCCCACGGCGTCACCCTTGACCTGGATGTTGGCTGCGTTCACCACCTGCAAGGCCGCGATGTTGACGTTGCCCGACACCCGGATGCCCGCTTCCCCTGCGTCGATGGTGCCCAGCGGCGCCAGCAGGTCCACGTCACCGGCAGGCACTTCGGCGATCGGCGCCAGCGTGGCGATCCCCGCCCCCGTGGACGGCACGGTCGGCGCCAGCGTCACGTTGCCCACCGAGTCATAGACCCGGCGCGGCGGCGTGTAGACCACCGTGGTCTTGGCGCCTCGGCCCGCGTTGATGTCGCCCTGCGACGACCACGCCAGGATGTGCCCGCCGAAGGTGGTCATGATGCGGCTCTGGCCCAGCAGGATGCTGTCCTGGGCGTACATCTGGATGTCGCCTGCGCCCTGCGTGACCACGCCTGCCGTGGACGGCGGGGCTTCGCCCTCAAGGCCCACCACCTGGCGGCCGCCCGGCGTCAGCAGCTGGATGCTGCCGCCGAAATCGGTGCGCAGGCCAGAACCGCCGTACATCGTGAAGTCGCCGTCATACTTGATGGCGGCACCGCTGGCATCCTGCTCGGGAAAGAAGGCCGCGATGGCACGACGACCCCGCAGGTAGCTGTTGAAGCGCGGGCCATCCGCATCGTTGTACTCGCGGCCGCCCTTCCGTACTTCAGCGAAGTACAACTGGCGGGCATAGATCTCCTGCTGCGCCGGCGCCAGGGCGTCCAGCGCGGCGCGCGCCTCGTCGGAACCACCTGCATACGCCTGATAGCTGCGCAGCCAGTTCACCAGATACAGCTCGCTTTCCTGGCGGTAGTCTTCCGCCAGGCTGCGATACGGTTTCTCGGGGTCGTCGTCGCGCAGTGCCTGCTGCCGCGCCAATTCAAGCGGCGCCTCGGCTTCCGTACCGGTGTAGCCGTACTCATCGGCCAGCCAGTCCTTCAGCGTCAGTTCGCCACCATAGGTTTGGGCCACCTTGCCGGGTTGGGCGTCCAGGCCCGTGCCCGGCACCAGCAGATTGCCTGCGTCCAGGTAACGCTCCAGGAAGGCCGCGTAGTCCGGGCCTGCGGCGCCGACACCGGCCAGCACCGCAATGCTGGCGCCCGGGCACGTGTCGCCCCGCACCAGGCCACCGACACTCTGCACGCTGGCCGCATCATCCTGGCGGAACTGGCGGGCGGCTTGCAACACCACCCCACCCGGGCCGGCCACCTTGAAGTCGGCGTGCACGATGTCGCGACCCGCCTGGACCAGCGAGACGTCGCTGGCGTTGTTGTGCAAGGCCATGCCCTCGAAGCCCAGGATGTCGCGCCCGGCACGTGCGGACACGGGCGTGGCGGCTTCGTACCAACGGTCCACGGCAGTCACATAACCGACAGGTTTCCCATAGTCCTTGGATAGCGACAACGCGAACGTCCCCGTCCTGACCCCCACGATGTCGCCCTTGACCGCATAGAAGCGCGTGGGCGTGCCATCGCCGGCATGCAAGCCTCGCTCCAGGGGCGTATTGGGGCCAAAGGCGAACAAGGAATAGTTATCGCCCGTCGCCAGGCGCATGGCTTCGGGCGACGTATTGGTCACGGGCCAGATCGCGCTGCTGAGCCCCCCCACCGTAAACGCGGGGCGCAAAGGCGTGGTCATGGCCGTATCGGCCCCGGACATGGCGACGCGAGGCGCCCCCTGTGCCAGCAAGGACTCTCCTGCCAGGATTTCCAGTTGCCCCGTGGCCGAGGGTGCCAGCATCAAGCCCGCGGCGCGCGGGTTATCGCCCAGCGAGCGCGGCAGGATGATGTTGCCGTTGGCCGCGACAGCCCGCAGGATGGAGGGATAGACCAAGTAGGGCTGGGTCGAGTTTTCGCTCCAGACGCTCCAGCCCATCGTCAGCGCGCTGTGACCACTCATGGGCGTCAGATTGCCCCCCGCCGACAGCAGGTTGACCGCGGTAGCGTCGGTCCACAGCGAGAACCAGCTCCGTCCGCCGCCGGTGGTGTCCGTCGCGTCGCCCACCAGGCGATAGGGGCTGGTATTCAGCAAGCGGGTGCGGCCCGGGTCGCTGACGCCGCCCAGCACCAGGTCGCCGCGCGTGTCCAGCCACGCGGTGGCATCACCCAGCATCAGCACCGGCCCCCCATACGCGTTCCCCCCCGCCAAGGCAAAGGGATCCGTCGCACGCAGGCCTGCCCCATCGCCGTAGAGCAGCGACACGCCTCCCACCTTGCCGGCGGACAGGTTCAGCGTGCCGCGCAGATTGGTCAGGACACCATTCAGGTCCATGTGGTCGACCGTGCCCCCATCGAGACCCGTGACCGACCGCTGCTGCGTGGCTCGCAGATTGGGATTGAATGCGCCGCCTGCGCGCAGGTCGAGGTCGCCCCCGCCAGTCAGGGTCAGCGCGCCATCCACGACCCTGCCCGTGCTGCCCACGGCCGCCACCAAGCCCTGCGAGCGTGCGCCGAACAGGCCCACCTGTCTCTGGGCGTCGCCACGCGCATCGCGCACGCCGGCATGGCGATCGGCGGAAATGCTGAGATTGCCGCCTCCCAGCGTGCCGAAACCGGTAAAGCCCACCAGCCGCGGCTGGTTATTGGACCCGTTGCTCTGGTTGGCATAGGTGCCGAAATTGATCCACCAGCTGGTGGCGATGTCCTCTACACCGGGCGTCCCGGTATTGCCCTGTCGCCACAGCCAATTACCGACGGCACTGCTGGGGACGCGGGCAGCGTCCCGGTCGTCCCCTTCGATGCCATTGCCAGCAAGGGCACCCCACGCATCGCCATAGACGTCTCGACCGGCCATGATCGTCAGGTTGCCGCCGTGATCCGGATACCAGGCCTGGTAGACGGCCAGCGCGGCGTCGTGCTTGCCATCGCCCTGGACGCGGCCCAGGACGCCATGCTCGTCGATGGTGCCGCGCGGCAGGTTGTACTGCGCATCGAGCGCGCCCAGCGAGGTGGCCGCGCCGGCGGTGTAGACACCGTACATGGACATCATGCCCACGTCGCGCCCAGCCAGCAGTTCCAGGTCACCCGTGCCGGTGCGCAGCACGCTGAAGGACGGCGCGCCAGGCACGTGGTGGTAGTCCACCACTTCCGTGGGCGGCGTGGCGCCCTCGAAGACGCAATAGTTGGGGCCAAAGTTGCACAGGTCCGCCAGCGGGGTGCTACCGAAATTCGCCTCCCAGTCCCCGCCCCAATTCGCGACAAGCCAGACGCTGAGCTCTTCCTGCGTCATGCCCGTCACGGCCGCGTCGCCGAAGATCCCCACCGCGCCCTCGGCCGTGACGCTCGGCTTACCTGGCTTGTAGCCGCAATAGTTGGGGCCGAAGGCACACAGATCCTCCAGCACGGCGTCGCCAAAATTCGCCTCCCAGTCGCCGCCCCAATTCGCGGCCAGCCAGACGCTGAGCTCTTCTTGCGTCATGCCCGTGACGGCCTCATCGCCGAAAATCCCCAATGCACCCGCCGCTGTGACGAAAGCCGGGCCACCACCGCCTCCCCCCCTCCAGGCGCGTCGTGAACTTGCTCTGCATGCCATGATGGGTGTCAGCCAGCACGATGTCGCCGAGGCCATCGACATTGCGGGCGCGCACGTCGGCGGATGCCAGGTCGGCGCCCGCCACGGCGGTCAGGCTCCAGGACGAGGCGCCCGCCTCCAGCATCGGCGCCAGCGCCCAGTTGCGGCCCTGCCTGCCATCCGGCCCCCCCGGACGCAGGCTCACCGGCGCGTCGCCCGCAAGCTGCACGTTGGTCATCGACGGGATGATCGCGCCACGCGCCATTGTGATCTGCCCGTTGGCCACCAGCTCGGCAGGCAGCTTCACGCCCTTGGGCCAGGTGAAGGGCTGAACCGCGACGGGGTCACGCAGGCGGAAGCCCGCGCCCAGTCGCGCGCCGGCGCCCAATGCCAGCGTCTGCTGGATGACCGTGCCGGCAGGCAGCACCGTGCCGTCCGCCATCGTGACCGTGCCGGTCAGCACCAGGCCCGCCGACAAGGTCAGGTTGCCAGTGAGCGTCACTGTGATCGGCAGTTCGGTGCCCTTGGGCAGGGTCGCAGCGCGCGCAGGCAGGTCATAGTTCAGGGTGCTGCCCGCGGGGAAGGAGGTGCCGGCTTCAAGCTTCACGCCATCGATCGGAATGACGAGATCGCCACCGAAAGGCGTCAGGCCAAAGGTCGCCGAATAGCGGCCTTCGGTGAGCTGCCAGCCTGCATCATCCAGCGACTCGGGTGGCGGCGCGAAGCCGTCGTTGATGCTGCCGTGGATATTCAGGTTACCGCCGGCGCGCAGCACCAGCACACCGGGTTCGCCGACACCGCGACGGGCTGCATCGACGTTCGGACCATAGCGATAACCCGACAGGTCCAGGTCGCCCACCACCGTCAGGTCGCCGTCCGGCGTGGCGCTGGCGATTTCGACGCCGGGGCGCAGACGTGCGTTCAGGCGCGCCAGCGTGTTGGTCAGGGACGTATTGCCCTCGGCCAGATCCATGAAGTCCTGGTTCTGCGCATGGATGCCACCCACGCCATCGAAGTAGCCCTGCGAAATCAGCTGCGGCGTCTTGCCTGTCACGTCGGGCAAGGCGGCCAGCGGCGCATCGGTGTAGCGGCGGAAGGCGTTGACGGCCACGGTCTTGGCGCCCTGGATCAGGGGCGTGCCGTCGACAACCAGCGCCACGCCGTTGGCGCCATCGCCCGAACCCGCCAGCGCGCCGCGCTCGCTGCCACCACCCGTGCGGCGCACGTTCAGGTCCAGCGTGCCGCGTGCCACGCCATCGTGCAGCGCGGGCTGTTCGGTGCCCGCGCGCAGGTCGAGGGCGGAGTTGCCGGTCAGCGTCAAGGTGCCCTGGCGCGACGTCAGGTCGATGATGGCCCGGTTCGGGCTGTCGATGATCTTGCCGTAGCTGTCGCGGCGCAGGTGCGTGCCGTGCGCGTCGAGCAAACCGTTGATGGTCAGGTTCTGCTGCGCGGCCAGGTAGATGCTGCCCACCTGCACGCCGCTGGCGTCGATCTTGCCGTTGACCGTCAGGTTGCCGCCGTCGGCCACGATTTCCACGTGACGCGCGCGGACCTCGTCGCCCACCGTCAGGTCACCCTGCTTCACCTGGAAGCGGCGCGCACCGAAGACCTCGCCCGTGTTCAGGCGCGTATTCAGGCCCGAGAAATCGGCCACGGTTTGCGCGCGCAGCGTCAGCTCTGCTGCGTCATAGGGCACATAGGTGCCGGCGGCGTTATACAGGCCGCTTGCGCTGCCCAGCACCGTGCCCGCCAGGTCCACGTGTCCCCCGGCATCGCCCAGCGCAACGGCCTGCAGGTAGCCGGCGCGGTTGTAGCGCGCCGACACATCGATGACCGAGCCTGCCGCCTGCGTAATGTCGCCTGCCGCGCTCTTCATCAACAACTCGCCGCCCCGGCTATAGCGCTTGACGTCGTACAGGACGACCTCGCGGCCCGCCAGGTCGATATGGGCGGCGTCACCCAGGACGATGTCGTCCTGCGCATCCAGCGTCAGCTTGCCCGAAGGCAGCGCGACAGCGGTGTCCAGCACGATGCGCTGCGCGGCCAGGCTCAGCGAACCGCCCAGCGCGTTGCGGGTGCCTGGCGTGGCACCGCTGCCCTGCACCGTCAGCGCCCCGCCAGCACGCATATCCAGCGACGCGCCTGCCTCGCTGGTCAACAAGGGCGTGTGCACGATGAGGTCACCGCCGCTGTACTGCCAGCCCCTGGCCGTGTCGTAGCCCGCCACGGCGTGATGCACCGCCAGGCCACCCGTCCCCTTGGCCGTGACCTGCGTGGCCGCGTCCAGCGTCACCGAGGAGAAGCCCAGCACCAGGCGATTGGCCGGCACCAGGGAGGAAGTCGTGGTGTACGGCGCCGTATCGAAGCGGATGACATCGGCGGAAATGGCAAGCGCCCCACTCCCCAGGCGGCTCAGCACCGCGCCGCCCGGCGCGGCCGGCTTGTCATAGGCGACGTCGCGATTGCTGGGATCCGCCGCCAGCGAGCCGGCCCAGACGAATTCATTGGCGACGATTTCCGCGGTCTCACCTGCCGCGCCATAGCCATAAATGGCCGGTGCGCCCAGCACCAGACGCTGCAACGAAGAGACACCCCCGGTTCCGCGCGTATCGAAACGCACCGCGCCGAACAGGTTGATGGACTCACCCGCGCTGAGGATCAGGCTTTCCAGTGCGGGCGTGCCCACTGCGCTATTGCCGCGCAACAGCCTGTCCAGCACGTCCTGGCGCATGACCATGCCCGGCGGCAAAGCGCCGGCGGCTTGCGCATCGGCCAAGCCCTCGGCCGAACCCAGGTTCAGCGACGACACACTCAACAGCAGATTGCGCGTGCCGTAGGAGACCGTGTCTCCCATTGAGAAGACGCCATTGGTGGCCACGCCGAACGTGCCTTCCGAGAGGATCTGCGTCATGCCCGAGCAACTGGCCAGGCAGGCACCCAGGTCGATACGCGTGGCGTTGCCGAGCGTGGGAGGAACCAGATTGACGAAGCCGTTGGAAACGACCATGACACCTTGCGCGCCCGTCTCGATGAAGTAACCCCGGCGGGCATCCAGCAAGGCCGGACCCTGTCCCAGCGTCGTCAAGGTGGCACCCTGCTCCACGGTGATGGCGCCATTATTCGAACCGATCAGTACGATCTCAGGTGCGGCAAGCGTGACGCCGGTACGTACTCGCAACGTCCCACCCGACGACAGTGCAAACTGCCGGCCGGGGCTGCTGCCGCTGCCTTGCAGCCCCCCTCCCAGGATCAGGCGAGAGGGCGACAAGGCCGTCAGCGCATCGGCCTGTAGCGCCACCGCCGTGGCGCCGGACACAGGCGTCTGCCACGCCGCCAAAATTTCCAGGCCGCCAGCCGGCCCCTTCACCGCCAGTGTTCCCCCGATGCCGTCGGTGCCGGCGGCGGGAACGAATCGCGCGGTACCTGCCATGCGCAGTGCGGCGGTGCCGCCCATGCCCGCGCCCGGCTTCAAGACGATTTCCAGCAGGCTGGCGTCGGTCGGCAACATGGCACGCGGCACGCCCAGGCGAGCGGCATTCGCCACCAGGAACTCGGCGTAGGACGTCTCGTTGTATTGCGAATGGCGGCGCACCACGTCCGCCGGCGTCAGCACCAGGCTGTTGAGCAAGGCATTGCGTTGCCCGCCATGGGAGGTGCCCAGGAATCCCGTCGTCGCCCACGCGCCTGCGGGCGTCAGGCCGGGCATGCTGGCGGGGTTGGGCGCCGTGGCGCCAATTTCCACCCGGAAGGCGCCCGGCAACAGCGCATAAGTGGAAGGCAGCAACGTGTATGTCCCCGCGGGCAAGCCGGGCACGCCACGCGGGATCGTCACCTGCTGGCCTGGCGCGGGCATACCCGCGCCAGCCTCGGCCACGACGGGCGCGTAGTTGCCGCTGAACGACGGCACGATGGCATACACCGCATTGCCCGAACGGCTGAAGCCATTCGCCGGATTGCTGTCGGCCAGCGCATGCTTCAGGATGTCGACCGACCCTCCCCGGCCATTCACGAAGGCCGCGCCACGCAGGTCGCCACCGCCTGACAGGTCCAGCACCGCGCCGGGCATCACGTCGATGGATGCGGCGTTGACTTCGATCTTGCGGCTGTGCCAGGCGCTCTCGTGCAGCCCGCCCGCGGGCGCCGGATCGATGTCGACGCCGCCATACCGGTAGTTGATGCCATCAGCCGTCCCGCCATAAGGCATCAGCAAGCCCTGTCCGCTGACCGACGTCAGGCTGCCTGCGGTAAACGTCAGCGAGCCAGGTCCTATCGGCGTCGTATCGACGACGATCACGCCCAGGGGCGCGCGCAACACCCCGCCTTGCTCGAGGGTAGGCGCCGACACGGTCAAGGAGCCGAAAGCCGAATAGGGCAAGTCGGGTAACTCGCCTTCCAGGCGGCGCAAGCGCAGGACCGCGTTCGGGTTGCTGACTTGCCCGTTATGGCCATTGAGGTCATACCCTGCCCCAATGGTGCTCTGCACGCCCGTCGCGGGATAGATCTGCGCCGCGGTGATCGTCATGGCATGCGGCGCCTGCAGCTGGGAGCCGTTCGATTCCGTATCCACGTTCTTCAGCATGCGAATGTCGCCACGGCTGAACAAGGTCACGTCCTCGAAGGAGTGGAAGCGCTGGGCGCCACGCGCATCAATCAGATCGGCCAGCAGGCTGATGCGATGGCCGCGCTTGACCCAGCCCCGGCTCAGTCCTGGCGCCAGGGCAACGGGCTGGCTATAGAAATCGCCCCCGTCCAGCAGCCTGAAATCGGCACGCTCCAGGCGGATATAGGGTGCGGCCAGGCGCACCAGGCTCGCTTCGGGCGCATCCTCGTGCATGAGCGGCACGCCGACCAGGCGCAGGCTCTGCGACAGGGAAAGGTCCAGGTCGCCCTTGATCATGGTGGTGGCGTACACGGACAGGTTGCCGAATCCGCCCGCTTCGATACGATCCACGCCCAGATAGCCTGTGCCGTACACCAGGGTCGGGTCGCTCTCGCCTGCCTGCACATGCGCGCCCAGCGGGCTGTCGGCCTGTACCTGGGACAGCAGCACGGCGCGAGGCAGCAGCACGCCCGGCGTCACCGTGTTCTTGACGTAGTAGGCGCCTCCCGGCGCCACGTCCAGCGCCACGGCCAGCGTGCCGCCCGCCGCGCCGGCGCCACCCGACGCCGCACGCAAGGCGCCGTCCAGGTACAGGCTGTTGGCCGATGCCAGCACGAGGCTGCCGCCGTTGCTTGCCACCACGGTGGCGCCGCGGCCCGGCAGATCCAGCGTGGCCTGCGTGCCCGAGGCATCCAGCAGCGCACCGGGCCGGATGATGAGATGGCGGTCCATGTAGATGTCGCTACGCGCCATGCGCACACCGGTTTCCCAGTTCAAGGTGCCGCCGATCTCGATGCTGCCGCCCGCGTGCACGATGCCATAGCGCTGGCCCAGGCGATCCTGCGCCACATGGCTGCGTCCCGCCACATCCAGCACGGCAGCGTCACCGATCCAGACGGACTTCGCGTTGGCCGTGCCATTGAACGGCGTGTTATCCAGCCGCACGGCGTTGATGGAGATCTTCCCACCCGGCGCAACCAGGCTGCCCAGCACCGTCATCTGGTCAGCACCACGCAGCGTGATGGCCTGGCCGGGGTCGACGGTGACGGTCGCGCCCTCCTTGACCTCGATGAGCTGGCCTGCGTTGTTGCGATCCGAGTGCAGTGCAATGCTTGCGCCTGCGCGTTGCGTCAGCACGGCCTCGACCGGATCTTCCTGGTAGCGCGGCGGCGTCCACAGCGACAGGGCCGTGTCGGGCGATGCGCCCGATAGCGGCATCGCACTGGCCTCCTGCGTCTTGCGGTAGACCGGCATCGCCACGTCGATGGCCGCGCCTTCGGCAACCGTCACGCCGCCGTGGCCGTTGACCATGTATTGCCCAAAGCCTTGTTGGACGATAGCAGGGTTCAGCCACAGCGCATTGGCGTCCTGCGCGGCCTGGTGTTCACCGCCCAAGACGATGGCGCCACCGCTGGTGATCGACAGCGTGCCGCCGCCGGTGACGCCGTGGCCGCGCAGCTCACCACCCAGCGAGAGCTTGCCGCCCTGCGCCACGAGGGTGACGTTCATCGCATTCGCGGCCAGCGTCACGCTGCCGCCCTTGCCGCCTTGCAGGGTGCCCTTCTGTGTCAACACGCCGCCCGAAGAGACGTCGATGACGCTGCCTTCGGCAAGGTTGACGTCGCCTGTGCCGCGCAGGCTCACACGTCCGCCATTGCGATAGGCCGTGTTCTCGATATCCGACGGGTCCTGGAACTGGTTCGTCCACAAGCCGCGTGCATCCAGGCGCACGCCTTCGGCCACATTCAGATGGACGGGCTTGCCACCCAGTGCAGCCAGGGCGATGTCGTCCAGGCGGCCTGCGTTCGGTGCAGCCTGCACGTTGCCCACGTTGATCGCGCCGGCTCGGCTGATCAGATCGGCGTTCACATCGATGGACGGGCCGTATAGCGTGATCTCGCCGCCGTTGGCGGTGGTAAGCGCCGAATCGACCGTGATGCCGCCCTGGGCGGCGATGCGGATGGCGCCGAGCTTGAAGCCGTTCAGTTGCGTGGTGTCGAGGATCAGCCTGCCCTGGCGGTCTTCGGGCAACGCAGCCGTCAGGTCGATGCCCTGGGATATCCGATCCTGGCTGTCGCCCAGCAGGACTTCCCGCAACGTGCCGGCGGAGGCACCCAGTACGTAACGCAGTTCCTTGTTCGCCCGACCGTAGAACGGCACGTAGCTGCCCACCACCAGTTGGCCGCCACGCGCCTGGGCGTTGTGCGACTGCTGATAACCGTCGACGCCTGCCTGCGGCGCGCCCGTCTGACGTGCGCCCTGATACGTTTCACCGACGAGCTGACCTTCCAGCACGGCGTTCCGGGTGGAAACGATCAGCGCCCCCGCGTCGCGGCCCACCGTATATCCCCCCTCCTTGCGGCTGGTCGGCGCCATCATCGCGTCGTAGTACCGGCGCGTCTGGCCCCAGCGCGCCGATGTGACCTCATATCCCCGATAGATGCCGTCATACAGCAGGTCACCCGGGGCGCGGTCAGCGGTGTAAAGCCTGCCGTCCGATCCCTTCAACCAGGTCTGGCGCAAGGTGCCATCCTGCACGTCCAGCGTGCCGCCCGACAGGTTGATGCTGGAGCCGCCTTGCGTGACGACCTCGCCCCCCTCGAAGCGGACCATGCCGCCCTGGGCCAGCCAGTGACTGACGGGGACCGCACGGGTGCCCAGATATCCGCCCACTTCCAGCAGGCCGCCCGCCGTGTACCAGCGTGCGTTCTCGTTGTCGCCCGTACCGGCAGGCACGTAGACCAGATCCCGCACGTCCAGCCAGACGTCGTTGTTGTTCAGCTTCGCGCCATCACGGTTCACCGGCGCATCGCGCTGCTCGTTGCCCTGGATGTTGATCTTGAGATTATTGGTCTCCATCGCCACCGACACGCCGATGGCACCAGCCACGTCGATCTCGGCGCCATCGCGCAGCAGCGTGCGGCCCGTGGCCTTGACCGCCACCTGGCCCCCTGTCGCCAGCGTCAGCGAACCAGACTGGAAGTCGACGGCGCCGCTGCTGTCGACCTGCACCAGCGACAGGTCGCGGCGATACGGATCCGCGCCCTCCCAGGCGGGCGGAGTCGCGCCGACGACAGCCACGACGGGGGGGAGCAGGCTCTCGCGTTGGCCGTCCAGCGCGGTTGCGCCATCGGTATCGACCAAGATGGCGTTGACCGCACCTTTCTGCAGCGTTACCAGGCCGTTGGCGCCGGTGGCCTTCAGGTGAATCGTGCCGCGTGTGTCCACCGACGTGCTGGCGGCCAGCACACCGCCCTGCTGCACCTGATTGCCTGCCAGCGTGATGTCACCCAGCGGGGATTGGATCAGGCCGGTGTTGCTGACCGTGCCCAGGCCACCGACGTTGACTTCATTGCCCCGCGTCGTGGAAGTTTGATTGCCGTCAGTGCCTTGGCCGCGCACGATCAGGAAGCTATCGCCAGCAGCCAACAGCGCCTGCCCACGCGGCGTATGAATCGCGCCCGCGTTCTCGACGTTCTTGCCGGCAAGCAGCACATAGCCACCACCTTGCGTGGCGGAAGTCGGTGCGTGGGTCGCGATGCGCGCCCCCGGCTGCACGACCACATTGCCCAACGCATCCTTGAAGGTCGGCGTCGTGCCTTCCGAATACAGCCCGCGTGCCTGGAACTGCGCGTCCAGCGCCGCATCCGGTGCGGCGGCTGCGGCAACGAGGTTCCGTACGTTCACCTGGCTGGTGCCGGAGAACACCACCCCGTTCTGGTTCACCACCATCACGGTCCCGGCCGCTTCGATCCTGCCCTGGATCTGGCTGGGCGCGGTGCTGGCACCCACCACCTTGTTCAACACCGCATCGGTGGCCTTCTGGTCATAGCGCAGCGTGGTGTTGCGCCCGACGTTGAAGCTCTCCCAGTTCAGGATCGCGCGCTCGGCGGTCTGCTTGATCGTGACCGTGCGTTTGTCGGCGGATTCCACCGCCGCCGTGGCCCCCACCCAGCCTGCCTTGGCGCCGGTGGCGACCTCCAGCCCGCCTGCCACCAGGCCGTCCGGCACCTCGGACGGCAACAGGGCCGCCTGCGCCCGCGCCGCTTCCTGCGACGCCTGCTGGGCCGCAATCGCATTGGCCGTGCGGTTCAGGTTGGCAATGGACTTGGTCAGTTGCTGGCGCGCCTCCTGCTGCTGGCGCGCGGCCGTGGGCGAGGCCATCCCCGGCATCGGACCCCGCTGCTGCGAGCGCGCCTGCTGGCTGGCATTCTGCCCGGCGGCAAACCAATTGGGCGCGGCGGTTGCGGAAGGTGCGGACAGGCCCAGCCCGCCAGTCAGCAACGCGGCGGCGATTGCCGCCGCGACGGGCGTCAACCCGATTTCCTTGAGCGAGAAGACGGGCACCCGAACAGCGCCAGCCCGCCACGTCGAGTCAGAACGGCGGGAGGGGGCACGCGGTGTCGTGGGCAAAAACATGGTCTAGGCATCCTGACGAAGGCAAGGAACAGGCAGCCGCCCATCCGGGCAGCCATTACCTAGTAAGGCGTTTGTCGCGCGCCAGGCGAAACCAAAAAGATGGTGAACTTTTTATTGCAGGACATGGTTCATCCCCTGCACCCCTGCCTTTCCCCGGCCGTGCACCTAGCTCAGGAAGACGAAATCGCCCACCTGCCGGACGTTGATCTTGTGCATCGCCCCCAGCAGCGCGATGGCGTCATCCAGCGCGGCGATCTCGAAGGCGGCGCTGAAGCGCCGGTCGGCCAGCGCGGCATTCACCAGCACCACGCGGCCGCGCCGATAGCGGTTGATCTCTTCCACGGCCTCGGCCAACGGCAGGTTGTCGAACACCACCACGCCCCGGCGCCAGTCGCTGGCTGACGACACCAGTGGCCGGGCAGCCTCCACCACGCCGGAGGCGTCATAGGTCAGTTGCTGCGGCCCGGCCAGCACGACGTCCATGCCAGCCTGCTGCACCCGCGCCTCGCCGGACTGGCAACGCACCCGAACCCGGCCACCACTCAGACGGCGCACTTCCAGGTCGCCGTCGGTCAGCACGATGCGGCTGTCGTCCACCCGGACCTCGCACGAGGCCTGCCAGGCCGACACGGCCGCCTCGCCCGAGATCAAGGCGATGCTTGGCATCGCCCGCTCGCGCGGAAGGGATACGCTGGTCTGTGTATTCAAGGCCACTTGCACCTGCGAGTTCAGGCGCAGCTCGCGCTGCTCGCCCGTCGCCGTGCGCAGGTCCGCGCCCATTTCCTGCCACGAGGGCCACAACCCCAGCGGCGGATGCAACACACCGGCCACCGCCGCGCTACCCAGCGCGCCCGCAGCCGCGCCCAGGAACAGGCGGCGACTGACGGAAGGCCGGGTGGGCTTGGGTACCCGCTCAGGATGCGTGGCCAGGTATCCCTGGGCCGAGCCGCCCAGGGCCCGCCATTCCTCGCTGGCCAGGCGCCACGCCTGCCCGTGGGCATGGCTTTGCGCACGCCACTGCTTGAAGGCGTCCACGTCGCGCTGCGTGGGCTGGCCGCTCTTGAGTTTCACCGCCCAGTCGCGCGCCTCCTTGCGCAGGACGGCGGACGCCGTGTCATTCAGGCCCGGGAAGGTGTCGAGCGGCTTCATGCGCCACGCCCTCCCCACAGCCGTTCCAGGGCGTCCAGACAATAGTGGTGCGCGGTCTGGATCTCGCGGCGCACCATCACCACGGAGATGCCCCAGCGCGCGGCCAGTTCGGCCGTCTCGATGCCGTTCACGCGACTCTCGATGAGCAGCGCGCGCTGGCGCGGCGACAGCTCGTCCATGACCTGCATCAGCAGGTCCATGCGCGCGCGCTCCAGCGCCACGCGGTCCGGTTGGGCGCCCTCGTCGGGTAGCTCGAACAGCGCGTCGATCTCGCAGTCCGCCACCAGGCGGGTCTCGCTGCGGATGCGGTCGATGCCCGCATGCACGGCGGCGTTGACCAGATAGGCCTGCGGGTGGCGCACGGCGTCCAGGTCGTCGCGGCCCGCCACGCGCAGATAGGCGTCGTGCAGCGCATCGCCCGCCATCTCGGCCGAACCTCCCAGTCGGCGCGCGACCTGCGCGCGCAGCACGTCGTAGCGATCCGCCAGCAACTGCCGAAGGCGAAGCAGGCCGGCGCCGCTCATAAAGGACAGTCCTCGCCCTGTTCGCCCGCGCGCACCAGCAGCACGACCGGCTGCTTCATGCCGGCGGGCGGCACGCCCAGCAGCAGGCCGTCCAGGGCTTGCTTGACCGCGGGCTCCATGTCGGGCCGGCTGGCGATCCGCACGGCGACGTCATCGATGCGATGGGCGCCGTTCACGTTGAAGCGCAAGGCGATGCGCTCGGACCAGGCCGTGCGCACGGCGCCCGTGCACAGCGCCCAGGCAATGCGCTGCTGCATGCGGCCGTCATAGCGGCGCTGCGCGGCCGAGCCCGTCTCTGGTCGGGTGGCCAGCGCCTCGTGGCCGGCCTGCACCGCCGCCAGCGTGGCCGAGCGCGGCGTCACGAAATTCGCGGCCAGGCCGGAACCCTGCAACAGGCGGTCCAGCGCGGCGGCGGGCGTGTAGCGGCCGCGCAGGGGCGCGGCGGTCTTGCCCTCGACCAGGTGGGATTCGTAAAGCACGGAGTGGCGGGTCAGGTCGTTGTAGCGTTTCAGGGCCATTCCGAGCGGAAGGCTGGGCAAGTCGAATATATAGGTGCTGCCGGTGCTGCTGTCTTCGGCCGCCGGGGATGACAGGGCCGCGTCGGCCGCCGCACCGGGCATGGGGCAACCTGCCAGGCAGACCGCCCAGCCGACCCAGGCCGCTGCCCGAAGATATCGTTCCGACTTCACTCGCGCGCTTGCCCACCCGAAAAATGGCGGGCCATCGTCGCCCATGAACATGACGGAAAGATGAAAGCGCCTCGTAACACTCCCGTTGCCTCCCCGTTCAGCCGTCACTGAACCGTCACCGCGGCGCAACATACCAGGGGAAAACACGGACTAACACTTTGTAGCTTTCCCGCTAGCATGCTCTCAGCCCGGCGCGCTCCGCGCCCTCAAGCCGGCAACAGAAACGAGACAAGCGCAGCACCCTCCCCGATGTCCCAGCCTCCCACCCCGCCGGAGGCCAGTTACGACCTGGCCCCGCCTCCGCCCGACCCCACCGTCAAAGTCCCCCTCGCCGTTGAAGACTGGCTGGCCGTCCTGGTCATGGCCGCGCTGGCGCTCATCACCTTCGCCAACGTGCTGGTGCGTTACTTCAGCGACCAGTCCTTCGCCTGGACCGAGGAAATCTCCGTCTTCCTGATGATCGTGGTGACCATGGTGGGCGGCTGCTCGGCCTTCGTGCGCAACCACCACATCCGCATCGAGGCGCTGGCCGACGGCGGCTCCACGCAGCGCCAGCGCCGCCTGGCCCTGATCAGCCAGGCCGTGGTGCTGGCCTTCTTCATCCTGCTGGCCGTGCTGTCGGCGCGGCTGGTCTGGGACGAGTACATCTACGAGGAAACCAGTCCCGCCATCGGCGTGCCCACCTGGTGGTACTCGATCTGGCTGCCCGCACTCTCCATCGCCATCGCCCTGCGCACGCTGGGCTCGCTGCGGCGCCTGCTGGCGGCACGGCCATGATCGGCGCGCTGCTCTTCATCGTCTTCATCGGCCTCATGGTCATCGGCGTGCCGGTGGGCGTGGCGCTGGGCGTGGCCGGCACGCTGGCCATCGCCATCGCGAACTTCGACGTGCAATGGTTCGGCCTGCTGGCCGTGCCGCAGAACTTCTACGCCGGCATCGCGAAGTATCCGCTGCTCGCCATTCCCATGTTCGTGCTGGTGGGCTCCATCTTCGACCGCTCGGGCGTGGCGCGCCGACTGGTGGACTTCGCCACCGCCATCGTAGGCCGCGGCCCCGGCATGCTGCCGCTCATCTCGATTGCGGTCGCCATGTTCCTGGGCGGCATCTCGGGCTCCGGCCCGGCCTGCGCGGCCGCGGTGGGCGGCGTCATGATCGCGGCCATGCGCCGCGCGGGCTACCCTTCGCCCTTCTCGGCCAGCGTGGTGGCGGCGGGCGCGGCCACCGACATCCTGATCCCGCCGTCGGTCGCCTTCATCATCTATTCCGTGCTGGTGCCGCAAGCCTCCGTGCCCGCGCTGTTCGCCGCCGGCATGGTGCCCGGCATCCTGGCCGGCCTGGCGCTGATCGTCCCTGCCGTGTGGCTGTCGCGCCGCCACGGCATGGGCGCGCTGGAACGCAACCTGCCTCGCCCGGCCTTCTGGCCCAGCCTGAAGGCCGCATCCTGGGGACTGGCCGCGCCCGTGCTGATCCTGGGCGGCATGCGCATGGGCTGGTTCACGCCCACCGAAGCCGCCGTGGTCGCCGTGTTCTATGGCCTGTTCGTCGGCATGGTGGTCTATCGCAGCATCAAGCCGCGCGACCTCTTCGTCATCCTGCGCGAATCCGCCGAGCTATCGGCCGTGATCCTGATGGTGGTGGCGCTGGCCGGCGTGTTCGCCTGGTCGCTGTCCACGCTCAGCCTCATCGACCCCATCACCCACGCCATCGTGAACTCCGGCCTGGGCGAGACGGGCGTGCTGATCCTGTTGATCCTGCTGCTCATGACCGTTGGCATGTTCCTGGACGGCATCTCGATCTTCCTGATCTTCGTGCCGCTCATCATGCCCATCGCCAACGCCTATGGCTGGGACCCGGTGTGGTTCGGCGTGATCCTGACGCTGAAGGTGGCGCTGGGCCAGTTCACGCCGCCGCTGGCGGTCAACCTGATGGTGTCCTGCCGCATCGCCCAGGTGCCGATGGAGTCGACCGTGCGCTGGGTCGTGTGGCTGCTGGGCGCCATGATGCTGGTGCTGATCGCCGTGATCATGTTCCCGCAGCTGGCGCTGTGGCTGCCCCATAAGCTCGGCTACTGACCCCGCGCCAGCGCCCGTTTTCTTTGCAGTACAACGACGACAAGACAATAAACACCGAGGAGAACACCATGACGACATTGCGATCCCTGCTGGGCGCCACGCTGTGCGCCGGCGCCGCCCTGCTGGCCGCGGCGGGCCCGGCCCACGCGCAGAACTACAAGTCCGAATACAAGCTGTCCATCGTCGTGGGCACCCAGTTCCCCTGGGGCCAGGGCGCCGAGATCTGGTCGCGGCTGGTGAAGGAGCGCACCGAGGGCCGGATCAACATCAAGGTCTATCCGGGCACGTCGCTGGTGCAGGGCGATCAGACGCGCGAATTCACCGCCATCCGCCAGGGCGTGATCGACATGGCCGTGGGCTCGCCCATCAACTGGTCGCCGCAAGTGCGCGCGCTGAACATCTTCGCGCTGCCCTTCATGATGCCCGACCACGCCGCCATCGACGCGCTGACGCAAGGCGAAGTGGGCAAGCAGCTGTTCGGCCTGGTCGACAAGGCCGGCGTCGTGCCGCTGGCCTGGGGCGAGAACGGCTTTCGCCAACTGACGAACTCGCGCCACAAGGTGAGCACGCCCGCCGACATGAAGGGCCTGAAACTGCGCGTGGTGGGCTCGCCGCTCTTCATCGATATCTTCACCGCCCTGGGCGCCAACCCCACGCAGATGAGCTGGGCCGACGCGCAACCCGCGCTGGCCAGCGGCGCCGTGGACGGCCAGGAAAACCCCCTGGCGCTGATCATGGCCGCCAAGCTGCACACCGTGGGCCAGAAGCACATGACGCTGTGGAACTACGTGGCCGACCCGCTGCTCTTCGTCGTGAACCGCGACGTGTGGCAATCGTGGACCGAGAAGGACCGCGAGATCGTGCGGCAGGCCGCCCAGGACGCCGCGCGTGAACAGATCCAGATCGCACGCAAGGGCGTGACCCCGCAAGACCCCGCCCTGCTGCAGGAAATGCGCGGGCTGGGCGTGGAAATCACCGAGCTCACGCCCGAACAGCACGCCCAGTTCGTCGCGGCCACCAAGCCCGTGTACGACAAGTGGAAGAAGCAGATCGGCGAAGCGCTGGTGAACCAGGCCGAGAAGGATATTGCCGCGCGGAAGAAGTAAGCCGCGCCGGCGTCCTCACGCAGCAAGGGCCTGACGCGCGACTTCGCGTCGACACTCTCAGTCTCCCGCCCGCCATGCCGGCAGGCGGCAGGCGGCCTCACCTCTCACGCCGGAGGCTTGCCCCTGCGCAAGCAGGGTTGAGGCATTGTCGCGGTCGGATCCGCCGAAGCACGGATTCGACCGCCTGTCACCAGCCAAATAGCGGGCGCAATATACCTTTCTTACGGTATATGGGACGGCCCCCGTGCCACCTACACTCAGTCGACTCTTCTTCGGCACCGCCTGGCGGCTGCCACCCCCCCTTCCCGACTGCCCCCTATGTTGCCCAGCAAGTCCTTCCTGCTTGCGCTTGCGCTTGCGCTTGCGCTTGCCCTGGCGATGACGTTATCGGCCGGCTGCGCCAGCGTCGACCGCCAGGCGCACGCCGATGCGCTGGCCGCGGCAGGCCATCTGCAGCATGAACGCCTTCAGGCAGATGCCTTCGTCTTGACCGCCTACACCCGTATCACCCGGGCAGACCAGCCCCTGCGGGTCTATCTGGAGGGCGATGGCTTTGCCTGGGTGTCCCGCAACCAGCCCTCGCTCGACCCCACGCCACGCAACCCGGTGGGCCTGATGCTGGCCGCGCAGGATCCCAGCCCCAACGTGGCCTATCTGGCGCGCCCCTGTCAGTACACGCCCATGGCCGACAACCCGCAGTGCGGCTCGGCCTGGTGGACCGGCAAGCGCTTCGCGCCGCCCGTCGTCGCCTCGTTGAATGCCGCCCTGGACCAGTTGCGCACCCGCACGCCCGGCCAGCCGCTGGAACTCGTCGGCTATTCCGGCGGCGGCGCGCTGGCGGTGTTGCTGGCGGCCCGCAGGCAGGACGTCGCGGCGATCCGCACCGTGGCCGGCAACCTGGATACCGAGTTCGTGAATGCCTTGCATCAGGTCTCGGCCATGCCCGAGTCGCTCAACCCGATCACGGACGCGCCCCGCGTGGCAAACATTCCCCAGCGCCACTTCAGCGGCGCGAACGATGCCATCGTGCCGCCCCGGGTTGCTCAGCGCTTCGTCGCCGCTACCGGTACACGCTGCGCATCCACGCAAATCATTCCGGGCCTGGATCACGGCGGTGATTGGGCCCAGCACTGGCGCACGCTGTTGGGCAATGCCCCCGCCTGCCGTGACGGCACATCCCCTTGACCCCTGCACCCTCTTCGAAACAACCTGGACCCAGAAAGCCATGAAACCCTTCCGCAGCCCCTCCATCCGGCCTGCTCCTGTCTCCCCTACGCCGCTGTTCCACGCCCTGCTGCTGGCCAGCGTCATTGGTCTGACAAGCCAGCCCGTCCTGGCCGCTGAATGGGTCGCGAGCACCCCAGGCTCCTGGTTCGACGGCACCAATTGGGCCGGTGGCTCGGCCCCCACGGATGAAGCCGATGTGAACAACGGCGGCATCGTGAATTACGAAGGGACGGCCGATATCGGATTCATCAACATCGGCGTGCTCGACAACGGCAGCGGCACCCTGAACATGGTGGGGAACTCCGCCTTCAATGGTCTCGTCGTCCTGTCTGTCGGCAATGGCGCCGGGGCATCGGGCAATCTATCTGTCTCCGGTCCCGATGCTCGCCTGCTGCTGAGCAATTCCGTCTACCTGGGCAGCGGCGGCGGACCCGGCGTCGGGGGCACTGCCCAGGTCACCGTCAGCGATGGGGCTCGCCTGGAAGCCTCGCGGGTGTATCTCGACGGCGGAAGCATCACGGTGTCCGGTCAGGACAGCCTGCTCCAGGCCAGGCGGACGCTGGGCATCGCGGGGGGAAATGGCTCCGATGTCACCATGACCATCTCGGACCAGGGCAAGGTGATCACCGGCACGAATCCCGACGTCAACAACCGCACATCGATCGCCGAATTCCAGAACACGCGCGGCCGTGTCACCATCACCGGGGCAGGCTCGGTCTGGCAGGCGCAAGATCCCTTCGTCATCATAGGCGGTTGGGGCGATGCCACCCTCGTCCTATCGGATGGCGGCAAGATGAGCGCTGCGCGTTTGGTGGTGGCCCAAAACCCCACCGGCGTGGCCTCGGTCATCATCGGATCGCCTGCCAACGCACCCGGCAGTCCGGCCGCGGCAGGCATCCTGGACGTCGGCACGATCGCGCTCGGCCAAGGCACCGGCCAGCTCCTCTTCAACTTTTCCGGTGACCCCATCACCTATGGTGGCAACGTCACCGGCACCGGCGCCATCGATCTGCTGGCCGGAGACCTGACCCTGACTGGCACGGCAGCCCGCAACGTCCTGACCACCGTCAGCGGCGGCTCGCTGAAAGTGAACGGCACGCTGAATGGCAACGTGAACGTCGGCGCGGGCGGCGTGCTGGGCGGCACGGGAACAGTGGGCACCACCACCCTGGGCAACGGCGCGACCCTCGCCCCCGGCAATCCCGCTGGCGCACTGCGCGTCGCGGGCAACCTGAGCTTCGATGCGGGCTCGACCTATCGCGTGCAGGCCGACCCCGGCAGCGGCGCCAGCGATCGTGTCATCGTGACAGGGACGGCCAGCCTGGCTGGCTCGGTCGTGCACGTGGGCCCCGACGGCGGCTTTGCGCCGCAGCGCATCTACACCATCCTGAGCGCGAATACCCTCAATGGCAACTTCGAGAACGCCACGTCCACCTTCGCATTCCTTGACACCAAGCTGGCCTACACCGACCAGGACGTCACGCTGGAACTGGTGCGCAAGCCCGAGCCGCCTGTGCCCGAGCCTGGCACGCCACCTACGGAAACGCCCCCCGCTTCCGGCGGCACCATCCGCTTCTCCGACGCCGCCAACACCGGCAACCAGCGCGCAGTGGCCAACGCCGTCGACAGCCTGCCCGCCGGCAACCCCTTGCATGATTACGTGCTGACGTTGCAGGAGGGCCTGCCGCCCGCCGTGTTCGACAGCCTGTCCGGAGAAGCCCACGCCAGCGCCAAGAACACCTTGCTGCAAGGCGGCACCCAGTCGCGCAGCTTGGTCCTGAACCAACTGCGCGCGAACCTGCAAGCCCGCAACCTGCCCGGCGCGCCCACGGCAGCGGCTGGCGTCTCTGACCTGCCGCCTTCGGCCGGCAGCCTGCCCCGTTCCACCGCAATGCCCGCCTGGGCCCAGATCGTCGGCAACTGGCAGACCCTCGACGGCGACGGCAATGCCGGCCGTGTACGCCAGCATACCGGTGGACTCTTCGTGGGTGCCGACCACGCCGTCGGCGCCAGCTGGCGCCTGGGCGCGTCGCTGGGCTACACCGACAGCAATGTGCGCACCGACAGCCGCGCCTCGCGCAGCGACGTGTCCAGCTACAGTGCGCTGCTTTACGGCGGCCGCGCCTTCGACACCGCCTGGGGCCGCGCCAACCTGCTATTGGGCGGCGGCTACACCTGGCACGACCTGTCCACGCGCCGCCAGGCCATGAGCCAGGCCGCCCCGCTGACCGCCGATTACGGCGCCAGCACCACCCAGCTGTTCGCCGAGCTGTCCCACGCCTGGCAGGTGCGCGCGTCCACCACCCTGGAACCCTTCGTGGGCGTAGCCTGGGCCAATCTGCGCACGCGTGCCTTCTCGGAAATCGGTGGTCCGGCAGCACTGTCGGGCGAATCGGACAGCAGCCAGCAGACCACCACCACGCTGGGACTGCGCGCCGCCCAGGCGTTCGAGCTGGCCGGTCGCCCCGGCCGCGTCTACGGCACGCTAGGTTGGCGGCACCTGTTCGGCGACGACAAGGGCGAATCGCGCCTGGCGTTCCAGGGTAGCCAATCGTTCACCGTCGCGGGCGCGCCCATCGGACGCGACGCGGCGCTGGTCGAACTGGGCACGGAGCTTGCCATGGGCCGCAACGCCGCGCTGGGCGTGTCCTATGCCGGCCAATACGCCAGCGGATCGCGCGACCACACCGGCATGGTCAACCTGCGCTGGGGGTTCTAAGCCTGACGGCTCACGGAAAAAAGCCTGCCCGGTCAGCCGGGCAGGCTTTTTCGTTCACGCGGCCAGAGGCCGGCTTTACTGCAAGGTCCGCGAGAACACCAGCTTGCCGTCCTGCACGTCCACCGGCACCACGTCCCTCGGCCCGAACCTGCCTTCCAGGATCAGCTTGGCCACCGGGTTCTCGATCAACTGCTGGATCGCGCGCTTCAGCGGCCGGGCCCCGAACACCGGATCGAAGCCCGCGCGCGCCACCTCGGCCAACGCGGCATCCGACACTTCCAGGCGCATCTCCTGCTTGTCCAGGCGCTGCGCCAGGCGCTGCAGCTGGATGCGGGCGATGGACTCGATGTGCTGGCTGTCCAGGCCGTGGAACACCACCACCTCGTCGATACGGTTCAGGAATTCCGGGCGGAAGTGCAGCTTCACCTCTTCCCAAACCACGTCCTTGATCACTTCGTAGGGCTTGCCCGTCATGCTCTGGATCTGCTGCGAGCCCAGGTTCGAGGTCATGACGATGACGGTATTGCGGAAGTCCACCGTGCGGCCCTGGCCGTCGGTCAGGCGGCCATCGTCCAGCACCTGCAGCAGCACGTTGAAAACATCCGGATGCGCCTTCTCCACTTCGTCCAGCAACAGCACGCTGTAGGGCTTGCGGCGCACGGCTTCGGTCAGGTAGCCGCCCTCCTCGTAGCCCACGTAGCCGGGCGGCGCGCCGATCAGCCGCGCCACCGAATGCTTCTCCATGAACTCGCTCATGTCGATGCGCACCAGATGGTCTTCCGAGTCGAACAGGAAGTCGGCCAGCGCACGCGTCAGCTCGGTCTTGCCCACGCCCGTGGGTCCCAGGAACAGGAAGGAACCATAGGGACGCGACGGGTCCGCCAGGCCGGCGCGTGAACGGCGGATGGCGTCGGCCACCAGCGTCACGGCCTCGTCCTGGCCCACCACGCGGCGATGCAGGAAGTCTTCCATCTTGAGCAGCTTGTCGCGCTCGCCCTGCATCATCTTGGACACCGGAATGCCCGTCGCGCGCGACACGACCTCGGCGATTTCCTCGGCGCCCACCTGGGTGCGCAAGAGGCGCGGACGGTCCTTGGACCCGGACTTGTCCTGTTCGGCATCGCTGGCTTCGGCCGACTTCAGGCGCGCTTCCAACTCGGGCAGCTTGCCGTATTGCAGCTCGGCCAGCTTGTCGAACTGGCCCTTGCGCTGCAGCTCGGCCATCTCGGCGCGCGCGCGGTCGATCTCTTCCTTGATGGCCTGCGTGCCTTGCACGGCGGCCTTCTCTGCCTTCCAGATTTCCTCGAAGTCGTTATATTCGCGCTGCAGCTTCTCCAGCTCTTCCTCGATGACGCCCAGGCGGCGCAGCGAGGCATCGTCGGTCTCTTTCTTGACCGCTTCGCGTTCGATCTTCAACTGGATGATGCGGCGATCCAGCCGGTCCATGACCTCGGGCTTGGAGTCGATCTCCATGCGGATGCGCGCGGCTGCCTCGTCGATCAGGTCGATGGCCTTGTCCGGCAGGAAGCGGTCGGTGATGTAGCGGTTCGACAGCTCGGCCGCGGCCACGATGGCCGGATCGGTGATGTCCACGCCGTGGTGCAGTTCATAGCGCTCCTGCAGGCCGCGCAGGATGGCGATGGTGGACTCGACGTCGGGCTCGCCCACCAGCACCTTCTGGAAGCGGCGCTCCAGCGCGGCATCCTTCTCGATGTACTTGCGGTATTCGTCCAGCGTGGTCGCGCCGATGCAGTGCAGCTCGCCGCGCGCCAGCGCGGGCTTGAGCATGTTGCCCGCATCCATCGCGCCTTCGGCCTTGCCCGCGCCCACCATGGTGTGCAGCTCGTCGATGAAGACGATGTTGCTGCCGTCGTCCTGCGCCAGCTCCTTCAGCACGGCCTTCAGGCGTTCCTCGAACTCGCCGCGGAACTTGGCGCCCGCCAGCAGCGCGGCCAGGTCCAGCGACAGCACGCGCTTGCCGCGCAGCGACTCGGGCACCTCGTCGTTGACGATGCGCTGCGCCAGGCCTTCCACGATCGCCGTCTTGCCCACGCCCGGCTCGCCGATCAGCACGGGGTTGTTCTTGGTGCGGCGCTGGAGAATCTGGATGGTGCGGCGGATTTCGTCGTCGCGGCCGATCACCGGGTCGAGCTTGCCTTCGCGGGCACGCTCGGTCAGGTCCATCGTGTACTTGGACAGCGCCTGGCGGTTCGATTCGCCCGCCTGGTCGCTGACGGCCGAGCCGCCGCGCACGGCGTCCACGGCGGCTTCCAGGGCCTTCTTCTGCAGGCCGGCATCCTTCAGGATGCGGCCCGCCTCGCCCTTGTCGTCGGCCAGGGCCAGCAGGAACAGCTCGCTGGCGATATAGGCATCGCCACGGCGCGAGGCCTCCTTGTCGGTGCGCGTGAGCACGCCCTGCAGTTCACGGCTGACCTGGACGTTGCCTTCCTCGGTCTGCACTTGCGGCAGGCCTTTCAGGGCGGTTTCCAGCGCGGGTTGCAGCCGGTTCACGGCCACGCCGGCACGTGCCAGCAAGGCGGCCGCGCCGCTGTCGGCGTCGGCCAGCAACGCCGTCAGGACGTGGACGGGTTCAATATAGGGGTGGTCGTTGCGGGCGGCCAGGCTCTGCGCGTCAGCCAGCGCCTGCTGGAATTTGGTCGTCAGTTTGTCGAATCGCATGGCGGATATCAGTAAAGGGGGGACGGATGTCCCGATGCATTCAACATGCGGGCGCCTTGGCTGGATTTCAACTGCCCTTGCCTAAAATCGATGCCCCTGCCGTGGTTTACCCGCCACACCCCTGCCAGCCTCCAGAAAGGCAGGCTCGAAACGCCCCCTGTCCTAGGAACACGCTACATTGAGGGCGCGGCATAGTCCTGCTCGCGCTGGTGCCTGACGGCCAGCACCAGCACGAAACCGGGCCGGGCGATTTCGTAGAGCGCCACATACCCTGTCGCCCCGAAAGGAATGATCAGCTCTCTGCGCAAGGCTTGGCGCCCCGAGGCTTGCCGATAGATAAAGGGCGTGCGCGACAGATGAACCTTCACCGCCGTCTCGATTGCCGCCAGGGCACGCTCCGCAAGGGCCAGGTCCTCCAGCGTGTCGGCTCGGTCTAGCAGGTGGGCGTACAGACGCTTGAGATCCGCCCGCGCACTCGGGGCGAATGCCACCTCGTAATTCATGCGCCGCCGTGTCTCTGCAACAACGCCCGCCGCTTGGCGTCGAGCATGTCATGAAGCGCGTCGAGGACTTCCCCTGCCGGAATGGAGGTTCCCGTTTCCTGATACGCCTGCCACGCCGCTTCGCCGCGCGCATGGAACAAGGCCTGGTCACGCCGGAACGCCACGGCGTCCCGTACCGTGCTTTCAACGAATTCCGAGAGCGTCTCGCCTTCGCGCAGAACGGACTCGAGTTCTGTCCGCAAGGCGGGCTCGACACGAACTTGAGGAATGATGGCGGTCTTCATGCGCTCATTGTGCTGCAATCGCGTTGCATGCTCAACATCCCCGGCACGCAGCCAGGACAAACACGCCCTTAGACAAAACACCAGGACAAAAAAGGACAAACGACCGGTGGTCGTTTGCCCTTCCCCAACTGCTTTACAGGTCAGGTCAGCCCTGCGCCGCCTTGTACGCCAGCCGGAACTTGTGCAGCAGCGGCTCGGTATAGCCATTGGGCTGCGCCAGCCCTTCGAACACCAATGCCGTGGCGGCGCGATAGGCGAACGATGCCTCGTGGCGGCCATCCATCCGCGTGTACGCCGGGTCGCCCGCATTCTGCCCGTCGACCACCTTCGCCATGCGGGCGAAGGTCTCGCGCACCTGGTCTTCGGTCACCACGCCGTGGCGCAGCCAGTTGGCGATGTGCTGGCTGGAAATGCGCAGCGTCGCGCGGTCTTCCATCAGGCCCACGTCGTTGATGTCGGGCACCTTCGAGCAGCCCACGCCCTGCTCCACCCAGCGCACCACATAGCCCAGGATGCCCTGCGCGTTGTTGTCCAGCTCGCGGCGGATGTCCTCGGCCGCCCACTTGGCCTCGGGCGCCACCGGGATGGTCAGCAGGCCGTTCAGCAGTTCATCGCCGACGTCGGCCAGGCGGGTCTTCTCCAGCTCCTGCTGCACCGACTGCACGTTGATCTGGTGGTAGTGCAAGGCGTGCAGCGTGGCGGCCGTGGGCGACGGCACCCAGGCGGTGTTGGCGCCTGCCTTCGGATGGCCGATCTTCTGTTCCAGCATCGCGGCCATCAGGTCGGGCATGGCCCACATGCCCTTGCCGATCTGCGCGCGGCCACGCAGGCCCGAGTCCAGGCCCACCAGCACATTGCTGCGTTCATAGGCCGTGATCCAGGGCGTGGTCTTCATGTCGCCCTTGCGCAACATGGCACCGCCTTCCATCACCGAGTGCATTTCATCGCCCGTGCGGTCCAGGAAGCCCGTGTTGATGAACGCCACGCGCGGGCCCGCGGCCTGGATGCAGGCCTTCAGGTTCACGCTGGTGCGGCGCTCCTCGTCCATGATGCCCAGCTTCACGGTGTTGCGCGACAGGCCCAGCAGGTCTTCCACGCGCGTGAAGATCTCGTCGGCGAACGCGACCTCATCCGGGCCGTGCATCTTGGGCTTCACGATGTAAACCGAGCCGGTGCGCGAATTGCCCTTGCGCTTCAGGTCGTGCATGGCCGCCAGCGTGGTCATCACCGCGTCCAGGATGCCTTCCGGGATCTCGTTGCCGTCGCGGTCCAGCACGGCGGGATTGGTCATCAGGTGGCCCACGTTGCGCACGAAGAGCAACGAACGACCGTGCAGCACGACCTTGCCGCCGTCGGCGCCGACGTACTCGCGGTCGGGGTTCAGGCGGCGCGTGAAGGTCTTGCCGCCCTTGGACATCTCTTCCGTCAGGTCGCCCTTCATCAGGCCCAGCCAGTTGCGATAGACGTGCGTCTTGTCGTCGGCGTCCACGGCCGCGACCGAGTCCTCGCAGTCCATGATGGTCGACAGCGCGGCTTCCAGCACCACGTCCTTGATGCTTGCGGCGTCGGTCTTGCCGATGGGGTGGTTGGCGTCGAACTGGATCTCGGCATGCAGGCCGTTGTTGCGCAACAGCACCGCCGTGGGCGCAGCGGCATCCCCCTGGTGGCCGCGGAACTGCCCGGGGCGCGCCAGGCCGGTGTCGCCGGCGGCGGTCGTCACGAGCAGCTTGCCGCCTTCCACGCGATAGCCCGTGGCATCGGCGTGCGAGCCCTTGGCCAAGGGCGCAGCCAGATCCAGGAACGCACGGGCGCGCGCGATGACGGCGCGGCCCCGCGCCGGGTTGTAGTCGCCGCCGCGCGCGCCCTCGCTGTCGGGGATGGCGTCGGTGCCATACAGCGCGTCATACAGGCTGCCCCAGCGCGCATTGGCCGCGTTCAGGGCGTAGCGCTGGTTGGACACGGGCACCACCAGCTGGGGGCCGGCCTGCACGGCGATTTCCTCGTCGACCTGCGTGCTGCCCGCCGACACGTGGTCGGGCTTGGGACGCAGATAGCCGATCTTCGTCAGGAAGGCGCGATAGGCCGGCATGTCCTGGATCGGGCCGGGATGCGCGCGATGCCAGCCATCCAGTTCGGCCTGGAGGCGGTCGCGCTCGGCCAGCAGTTGGCGGTTGCGCGGCGCCAGATCGTGCACCAGCGCCGAGAAGCCTTTCCAGAACGCCGCGCTGTCCACGCCGGTGCCCGGCAAGGCCTCCTCCTCCACGTAGCGGTCGAGAACATCGGCGACTTGCAGGCCATGGCGGTTGTTGCGTGCAGACATCGTGGCGCTCCTATCAGTTGGAATGAGGGCAGGACTCCCACCCGCTGCTGGCAGTGTACGAGCCATGAATGCAGAGAAAAAGGTTATAAAGATCGCTTCATCTTTTACTTTTTATCAAAACAGGCGCATGGATCGCTACAAGCAGATGGGCACTTTCGTGGCCGTCGCCACGTTGGGCAGCCTCTCCGCGGCCGCCCGCGCGGAAGGCGTGGCCCCGGCCATGATCGGTCGGCGTGTCGACGCGCTGGAAGCCCGCCTGGGCGTGAAGCTGCTCGCGCGATCCACCCGCCGCCTGTCCATCACGCCCGAAGGCACGGCCTATCTCGAGGAAGCGCGCCGCCTGCTGCGCGACGTGGAAGACACCGAAGCGCTCATCTCGCAAGGCAGCCGCCAGCCCAGTGGCCCCCTGCGCATCTCGGCCCCCGCCGGCTTCGGGCGCCGCCACGTCGCGCCGCTGCTGCCCGGTTTCGCGCGCGCCTATCCCGACCTGCACATCACGCTGGACCTGACGGACCGCCTGGTGGATCTCATCGAAGAGCGCGTCGACTGCGCGGTTCGCATCGGCGACCTGGTGGACTCGGGCCTCGTGGGCATCCGGCTGGCGGACAACCGCCGCGTCGTGGTGGCCTCGCCCGCCTACCTGGCGCGCCACGGCACGCCCGAACATCCCGACGACCTGGCGCGACACCGTTGCCTGTCCTTCGGCACGCGCGGCAATCAATCGCGCGGCTGGCTGTTCAACCTGGATGGCCGCAACATCGCCTTACGTGGCGGCGGCGGCATGGAGTGCAACGACGGCAGCGTGCTGCACGCGTGGACGCTCGAGGGCGAAGGCCTGTCCTGGCGGTCAGTGTGGGAAGTGCGCGAAGACCTCGAAGCCGGCCGCCTCGTCACCGTGCTGGACGATTACCACGCGCCCCCCAACGGCATCTTCGCCATCCTGCCCGAACGCAAGCACCTGCCTTCGCGCGTGCGCGTGTTCGTCGATTGGCTGAAAGACGCCTATGCCACGCAAGCGGGGTGGACCTGACCTTTTTTCCTGCTTCCCCCGCCCCGACTCCGCCGGACCGTCCGAGGATCGTCGCCGCTTGTTTCATCGAGCGTTTGCACGTCCATGCACGGCCCTGGGGGTCACTATGTCCCGAATTTCTCTTCAATTGTTGCGAACCGACGCCCAAGGTCCAGAAATCAGGCCTATTCGTCAAGACAGTCCCGGTCCGCAGCATTACAATTGAATCAAGCTTGACGTGGGACATGTTTCACTTCCTGCGCCATCCCCCGGCGCCTTGCCTGACCTGAAACCGTAGTGCTTTCCGCCATGCATATTCGAGTCCCCGTCCCCGCTGATTCCCCCCGCTGTTCTTCCTGCATGCTGAGCCATCTGTGCCTGCCCATCGGCATGCCGGCCACCGACCTCGGCAAGCTCGACGATCTCGTCAAGGATCGTGTCCGCATCGAGAAAGGCCGTCCGCTTTTCACGCTGGGCAGCGAGCTCGACGCCGTCTACGCCGTGCGCTTCGGCTCGCTGCGCACGCAGCTCGAACAGTCCGAAGGCGACGTGCAGATCACGGGCTTTCACCTGCCCGGCGAGATCGTCGGCATGGACAGCATCGGCCAGCACCGCCACGTCTCCAGCGCGGTCGCCATGGAAGACTCCGAGGTCTGTGTCATCCGTATCGATGACATCGACCGCGTCGGCCGCCTGCTGCCCTCGCTGCAAAGCCAGATCCGCCGCCTGATGAGCCAGGAAATCAGCCGCTCGCAACAGATGCTGCTGACGCTGGGTTCGATGCGCTCGGAACAGCGCGTGGCGGGCTTCCTGCTGAACCTGTCGCAGCGGCTCTCCACGCTGGGCTATTCTTCCACCGAGTTCATCCTGCGCATGAGCCGCGAGGAAATCGGCAATTACCTGGGCCTGACGCTGGAAACCGTCAGCCGCCTGCTGTCGCGCTTTGCCCGCGACGGCATCATCCACATCCATCTTCGTGAAGTGCGCATCCTGGACATGGCCGCGCTGCAGCAGGTCTTCGGCCAGGAGTGCTGAAGCCCGCGCGGCCAGTCGCCGCGTGCTGCCACCCAGACAGAAGCCCCCCACGCCGCGCCTTCGGCTTGCTGCCCCCCTGAGGGGGCCGTCTTTTGCCTTGGGGCGGCCCGGCGGCAAAAGGGGCCCCCACGCCGCGCCTTCGGCTTGCTGCCCCCCCCGAGGGGGCCGTCTTTTGCCTTGGGGCGGCCCGGCGGCAAAAGGGACCACACCGTGGTCCCTTTTTTACCCCTGAACGACTCAGCAGTCCCCTTCATCGTCCTCGTCGGCAACTTTCCCGCGTGACAGGAACAAGGACAGCGCGCTGGAAAACGTCGCCATGCCCCAGAACAGGAAGAAGCCGGCCGAATAGCCTGCCTGGCGCGACACCGGCACATAGCCGAACACCACGATATCCAGCGGATCCACCAGCGCGAACACCACCGCGGTGGTGGCCGCCGCGGCCATGAACGAGGGCCATACGATCCACATCAGCGAACGCCATCCCATGTTCTTCTCCTGTCGTCGTGATCGCGACTGCATGCTTGACTGACCGGGCGCCTACTGCGCGCCGGCGGGACGTGCCGGCACAGGAGCCTGCACCTCGGCAGCCTTTTCGACCTTCAGGCCGCGCTTGACGCCCCCGTCATAGATCGCCTGGTCGCCGTAGGACTGGAAGGCCAGGAAGATCGTGATGGCGCACCCCACGATGGCAAGGAATGGGCCCGCCATCAGGAGCCAGGGCCAGGGCTCGCGCCACCAGGGGTTGGAAGAGGAAGTCGCGGAATTGGCGTGGGCCATGAGGGTTCTCCAGGAGTATCGAGTCAGCGGATTCAGCGCGGCACGATGAAGCTGGCTTTTTCTTCCAGCTCGATGGTGCGCCCGTCGGCGTCTTGCGCCTGCGCGCGGAAATGCACGGTATGGGGACCGGGTTCGAGATTCTGCGCGGGCACCTGAAGCACCACGGGCAAGAGGCGGTTCGATGCCGGGTCGAGATGGATGGCGCCGCCGTTCTGCACGGTCAGGCCAGGCAGGCCTTCGGCGCGCAACGTGAGCGTCATGTCGCCTTCCGACACGTTGATGAGCTGCAGCCGGTAGACGTTCTCGATGAGGCCGCCCGCCACTTCGCGGCCCAGCGACGCCCGGTCGCGTATCACGTCGATGCGCAAGGGCGTGCGCGTTGCCAGCGAGCCCAGGAAGATGGCCACCAGCACCAGGATCAAGCCCGAATAGATCAGCACGCGCGGACGGAACAACTGGCGGCGCGCCTGCGCGGGCGTCAGCTTGTCCTGCACCGACCGCTCCGACGCATAGCGGATCAGGCCTTGCGGGTATTGCATCTTCTCCATGACCGCATCACAGGCATCCGCACAGGCTCCACAGCCGATGCACATGTATTGCAGGCCATCGCGGATATCGATGCCGGTGGGGCAAACCTGCACGCACAGGCTGCAGTCGACGCAATCGCCCAGGCCCTGCGCGCGGTGGTCGATCTTGCGCGAGCGGCCGCCGCGCGGATCGCCGCGCTGCTGGTCATAGGTAACGACCCAGGTGTTCGGGTCGACCATCACGCTCTGGAAGCGTGCATAGGGGCACATGTACTTGCAGACCTGCTCGCGCAGGAAGCCTGCGTTGCCCCAGGTACAGAAAGCGTAGAACACCATCCAGAACCACTGCCAGGGCCCCAGGGAAAACGCCGCCAGGGCGCTGCCCAGTTCGCGCATGGGCGCGAAATAGCCGATGAAAGTGAAGCCCGTCCACCCCGCCACCAGCAGCCAGGCGGCGTGCTTGGTCGCCTTGATGCGCACCTTGCGCACGGACCAGGGGTCGCCATCGAGGCGGATGCGCGCGACGCGATCGCCTTCGATGCGCCGCTCGATCCACATGAAGATTTCGGTATAGACGGTCTGCGGACAGGCGTAGCCGCAAAACAACCGGCCGGCGACGGCGGTGAAGAGAAACAGCGCCAGCGCCGAGATCACCAGCAGCACCGCAAGATAAATGACATCCTGCGGCCACAACACCATGCCGAAGATGTAGAACTTGCGCGCGCCCAGGTCGAACAGCACGGCCTGGCGGCCGTTCCAGTTCACCCAGGGCAGGCCGTAGTACAGGAATTGCGTCAGGAACACCAGCACGATCCGCCAGCGTGCGTACAAGCCGCTGACCGACCGCGGATAGATCTTGCGCCGTACGTCGGCCAGCGTCTGCTCGAGCGAGTCGGCGCTGAGGGTGGCTTCGCCGCCCCGCCCCTTGCGCGCCATGGCGGCAGGGGCGGGACGGCGCGCTGAGTCGGATGCGCTGGCGTTGCTCACTGCTTGGGCTCCACGGCGGACGGCGTGACAGCTTGGGCGGCGGACGGGTCGTTCGACTGGCGCCAGACCCAGGCGGCCACGATGCGGATCTGCTCGGGCGTCAGCACCTTGTCATGGGCCGGCATGCGGTTCTCGCGGCCTTCCATGATGGTCTGCACGATGGTGCGTTCCGAACTGCCATACAGCCACACGTCGTCGGTCAGGTTGGGCGCGCCCAGCATCGGGTTGCCCTTGCCATCGGCGCCGTGGCAGGCCGCGCAGGTGCCTTCGTAGCCACGCTTGCCGCGGATCACGCGGATCTGGTCATGCGCCAGGCCCGACAGCGAACGGACGTAGTGCGCAATGTCCGTCGCATCGCTGGCCGACAGCATTTCCTTGTGCGGCGGCATCATGCCGTGGCGGCCGTTCGTGATGCTGGCGATGATGGTGTCGGGCTCGCCGCCGTACAGCCAGTCGCGGTCGGTCAGGTTGGGGAAGCTGGGGCTGCCCTTGGCATCGGAACCGTGGCATTGGGCACAGGTGTTCAGGAACAGCCGCTGGCCCATGTCGATGGCGCCCGCGTCGGCAGCGATCGCCGGCACGTCCATCGAGGCATAGCGGGCGTACAGCGGCGCCACCTTGGCCGCGTGGGCCTCGGCGTCCTTCTGCACTTCCTGCGCCGTGGTGTAGCCCAGCAGGCCCTGGTAGGTGCCCAGGCCCGGATACAGCGCCAGGTAGCCCAGGCCCACCAGGCACAGCAGCAGGTACATCCAGGTCCACCAGCGCGGCACCGGATTGTTCAGCTCGCGCAGGTCGCCGTCCCACACGTGGCCCATTTCCTCCCCGTCCTGGCCGGGGGGGCGGCGCGCCAGCCAGGCGCGCTGCGAGAACAGCAGCCACAGGCACCAGGCAATGCCGCCCAGTGCGATCACCGCAATGTAATAGCCCAGGAAGCCGTTGACGAAATCGCTCATGACTGCTTTTCCTCGTTACGCTTTTCCACGCCGACCGGGTCGGCGAACTCGTCGGGCAAGGCGAACGGCAACATGGCCGATTCGCGGTTGGCGCCCTGACGGCCCCGCGAGAAGGCCCACCACACGATCCCGATGAAGGTGAGGAAGCCCAGCGCCGTCATGAAGCCGTTGATGACGCCGATCATTTCTGCGCTCCTTGGCTGGCTTCGCGCACGCCCACGCCCAGGTTCTGGAGATAGGCGACCAGCGCGTCTTCCTCGTTCTTGCCCTCGAGGGCCTGCGGCGCGGCGTCGATCTCTTCCTGCGAGTAAGGCACGCCCAGGGTGCGCAGCGCATTCAGGCGCGGCACGACGGACTGCGGCTGCAGCGGGGTCTTGGCCAGCCACGGGTAACCCGGCATGTTCGACTCGGGCACCACGGCGCGCGGATCGCGCAGGTGGATGCGGTGCCAGTCATCCGAGTAGCGGCCGCCCACGCGGGCCAGGTCCGGCCCGGTGCGCTTCGAGCCCCACTGGAAGGGGTGGTCGAACACCGTCTCGCCAGCCAGCGAGTACGGGCCGTAGCGTTGCACCTCGGCGCGCAGCATGCGGATCTGCTGCGAGTGACAGCCCACGCAACCTTCGCGGATGTAGATATCGCGGCCCATCAATTGCAGCGGCGAGTATGGCGTGACGCCGGGCGTCGGTTGGGTGGTCGAGTGCTGGAAGAACAGCGGGACGATCTGCACCAGGCCCGCGAAGGAGATCACGATGATCACGCAGATGATCATCCAGCCGATGTTCTTCTCCAGCGTGGCGTGCGAGAAGAAACCGTGTTGTTGGTGTTGCTGATGGTCAGCCATGTTCGCCTCCTTCTCAAGCCTGCGCCAGGGCGGGTTGCGGCGCGGGGGCCGGGGCCGGGACATCGGCGCCGATGGGCGGGTCGACGGGCGTTGCGCGCCGCACGGTCATCCAGGTGTTCCAGGCCATGATGAAGACGCCGCCCAGGAACATGGCGCCACCCAGCAGGCGGATGCCATAGAACGGATAGGTGGCCTTCACGGCTTCGACGAAGGTGTAGGTCAGCGTGCCGTCGGCCTCGCTGGCGCGCCACATCAGGCCCTGCATGACGCCGGCGATCCACATCGCGGCGATATAGAGCACCACGCCCAGGGTCGCGACCCAGAAATGCAGTTCGATGGCGCGGGTGCTGTACATGGACTGGCGGCCATAGAGGCGCGGGATCAGGTAGTACAGCGAGCCGAAGCTGATCATCGCGACCCAGCCCAGCGCGCCGGAGTGCACGTGGCCGATGGTCCAGTCGGTGTAGTGCGACAGCGCATTGACCGTGCGGATCGACATCATCGAGCCCTCGAAGGTCGCCATGCCGTAGAACGACAGCGCCACTACGAGGAACTTCAGGATGGGATCGGTGCGCAGCTTGTGCCAGGCGCCCGACAGGGTCATGATGCCGTTGACCATGCCGCCCCACGAAGGCGCCAGCAGGATCAGCGAGAAAGTCATGCCCAGCGACTGGGTCCAGTCAGGCAGCGAGGTGTACAGCAGGTGGTGGGGACCGGCCCACATGTACGTGAAGATCAGCGCCCAGAAGTGGACGATGGACAGGCGGTACGAGAAGATCGGGCGGCCGGCCTGCTTCGGGATGAAGTAATACATCATGCCCAGGAAGCTGGTGGTCAGGAAGAAGCCCACTGCGTTGTGGCCGTACCACCACTGCACCATCGCGTCCTGCACGCCGGCATAGGCCGAGTACGACTTCATCCAGCCGAAGGGAACCTCCAGGTTGTTGAAGATGTGCAGCACGGCAATGGTCAGGATGTAGGCGCCGAAGAACCAGTTGGCCACGTAGATGTGGGCCGAACGGCGCTTCATGATGGTGCCGAAGAACACGATGGCGTAGGCCACCCAGACCAGCGTGATCAGGATGTCGATGGGCCATTCCAGCTCGGCGTATTCCTTGCCGCTGGTAAAGCCCAGCGGCAGCGAGATGGCGGCCGCGACGATGACGATCTGCCAGCCCCAGAACGTGAAGGCGGCCAGCGGCCCACAGAAGAGCCGCGCCTGACAGGTGCGCTGCACGACGTAGTAGGACGTCGCGAACAGCGCGCTGCCGCCGAAGGCGAAGATCACCGCATTGGTGTGCAACGGCCGCAGGCGGCCATAGCTCAGCCAGGCGGTGTCGAAATTGAGCTGGGGCCACATCAGTTGCGCGGCGATCAGAACGCCCACCGCCATGCCGACTATGCCCCAGACCACTGTCATGATGGCGAATTGCCGAACGACCCCGTAATTGAAGGTCTCGGCACTGTTCGCGCTTGCCGCGCGGACGCTCATGGTCATCCCCTTTCCCAGGAAAACACGATAGATACGAATGCTTACGTCGATGATGATGCGCGTGCGCAACGCTGGCCGCATTGACAAGAATCAACCTTGATCCCATCAGGGGATTCTTTGCCGGGAACCTCGCCGCGCGGCGTTGCGTGCGCGTCATCGTCGTCAAGCAGGATGGCCTTGCCGGCGGCTTCGGGATCGTCGTATTGGCCCGAGAAGACCGCCCACCAGAAGAAGCCGCCGATCACCAGCACGAAGACCAGTGACACGGGCAGGAGCAGATAAAGGATTTCCATGGCGCGCTCAGGCAGAGGAGCCCGCGGGCAGGACGGCGAGCGCGGGCACGGGACCGGCCAGCGCAGGGTGGCGCGAGAGACGCCATGCATTGGCCGCCACCGCAAGCGACGACAGCAGCATGGCAAGCGCCGCCAGCCAGGGCGTGACCCAGCCCATCGCGGCGATCGGAAAGGCCAGCACGTGCCAGGCCAGGGAACCGTAGACGTTCTGCGCGGCCACGCGGCGCACCGCGGCGAAATAGCCATCGGCCTGCGACACCGGCAGGCCCGCGCGCAGCCGTGCCGCGTCACCCACCGCCAGCGCCGTGGGCACCGAGATCGCCAGCGCACAGGGACAGCTCATGACCAGCAGCGACACCGTCACCGGCAGGGCATGCGCGGGATCCAGATGCCACCACAGCGCCCCCACCGCCAGCGCGGCCAGCACCTGGATCGCGACGAAGAGCGTGGCCACGTGGTCGGCGCGCGCGCCCATGCGGGCACGTTCCGCGTCCTTCCAGCCGCCCTCGCCCAGCAAGCGGCTCGTCTGCTGCGCGCGCAACGCCAGGTAGCGCGCCGTCAGCAGGAAGGCGACGAACATCGAGACGGATTCGAAATAGACTTCGCCTCGGCCCGCGAAAGTGGCATGCACGCTGGGCACGAAGGACGCGACGATGCTGAGCGCGACGGGCACGTCCATGGCGATGCGGCCACGCCGCAAGGATGCCCAGGCGCCCTGCCAGATGGGCAGCGCGCAGTACACGATGACGGGCGCGGTCAGCACGAGGCTGGCCCAGTTCATCAGGAAGATGGCCCAGTCCAGCACGGCCAGCCCCTCGGGCTCCATTCCGTCATGACGCAGGTAGGCCGGGAAGGCCAGCATCATCACCTGCATCATCACCAGCCAGGCCAGGCCCAGCTGGACCAGCAGACGGCGGCGCGCGAGGCGCTCGGCCTCAGGCAGTTGCGCGTGCGGGATAGAGAGAGATAGCAGCATGACTGGCATCGTAGAAGTGCCAGCCTGCGCACGCCTTGATGCATGTCAAGTGCGCGGCGGAAAACAGAACGGCCGGGCATGCGCCCGGCCGTGCTTCCCTGCGTATCGTACGCCCCGCGCGCGGGGCGCGGGGCGCGCCGATCAATCCAGGCGGATGTCGGCGCTCTTGACGATGGTGGCCCAGCGGTCGCGTTCCTTCACGAAGAAGGCGTCCAGCTCCTTGGTCGGGCGCACCACGACCTCGGCGCCCTGCTCGCCCAGCTTGCGCTTGATGTCGGGGCGATTGATGATCTCGCCCAGTTTTTCAGACACCAGCCTGGCGGTCGCGTCGGTCATGTTCGACGGCGCCATGATGCCTTGCCAGGTGCCCGACTCGAAGCCCTTCACGCCCTGCTCCGAGATCGTGGGGATCTCGGGCACGAGTGCCATGCGCTCGGCCTTGGAAATGGCGATGGCGCGCAGCTTTCCGCTCTTGATGTGCGGCAGCGTGGCCAGCAGGCCGTTCATGATGAGGTCGGTCTGGCCGCCCACCGTATCGGTCAGGGCTTGCGAACCGCCCTTGTAGGGCACGTATTCCCACTTGGCGCCGGTGGCCTGCTCGACGGCCACGGCGGCCAGGTGGGGCGCGCTGCCGATCGCGGTCACGGCGAAGTTCACGCGGCGCGTCTTCGACAGCTCGACGATCTCGGCCAGGGTCTTGGCCGGGAAGTCGGGATGCACCGCCAGCACGTGCGGCGAATAGGCCAGCATGCTGACGCCGCGCAGGTCCTTGGAAGGATCGAAGGTGAGCTTGGTATAGACGGAGGGGCTGATGGCCAGCGCGCCGACATCGCACAGCAGCAGGCTGTGGCCTTCGCTGGCGGACTGCACCACCAGGCCCGCGCCCAGGTTGCCGTTGGCGCCCGGCTTGTTCTCGACCACCACGGTCTGCTTCAGTTCGGCCGCCAGGGGTTCGCTGATGAGGCGGGCAATGATGTCAGACGACCCACCCGGCGGATAGGGCACGACCAGGCGGATGGGCCGGGTCGGCCAGTCCTGGGCATGCAACGGAAGACTCAGGCCGCTCAGGGCCAGCGCGGCCGAACTGGCCAGGAATTGGCGACGATCCAGGGTCATGACATCTCCTCAGTGTGTTGTATGTTGTCGTATGACTTTTTGGACGCTGGCAGTATAAGAGCCCTCTTTTTGAGCGGCGAGCTATCGCTAACCCTTGGATGCGGGCCCCCTCCCCGGCCCAGGCGGCCCGCCAAAGCCTGGCCCGGGCTGGCGGCACGGCGCAGCCGGCCCCGTGCCGCCAGGACTACTCGGTGAAATCCGTGGCCTCGGAAGCACCACGCCACGCATCCAGGTCCTGGCGCACGGCCTGCATCTTCTGCTCGGCCAGCATATTGGCGATCTTGCCGGCGAACAGGTGCACCGGCGCCCCGGCGACGCCGGCGGCCTGCAGGATCAGGGCCGCGACCTTCTCCGGATCGCCTGCCTGCTTGCCATCCAGGCTGTTCAGATGCAGATCCAGCGACGCCTGGGCCTCGGTATAGTCCGCAATCGAACGCTCGGCCACGGCCAGGGTCTCCTTGGAAAGGAAGCCGGTACGCACCGGCCCCGGGTAGACCACCGTCGCCCTGATGCCCAATTCGGCCAATTCCGCCGCCAGGGTCTCGGTCAGGCCCGCCAGCGCGAACTTGGAGGCGACATAGCTCCCCCAGCCCGCGTAGCCGCCCTGGAAACCCACGATGGAGGCGATGTTGAACACATGGCCGCCACGCTGCGCGCGCAGTTGCGGCAGCGCATGGCGCAGCACGTGTAGCGGCGCGAACACGTTGACGTCGAAATTGCGGCGCAGCTCAGCATCGGTCAGCGCCTCGATGGCGCCCTGCAGACCATAGCCGGCGTTGTTGACCAGGCAGTCGATACGGCCGAAGGTGGCGACGGTCTCGTCGATGGCGGCTTGTACGCTCGCCTCGTCGACCAGGTCCACTTCCAGCGCCAGCAGCCGTCCCTTGTCATCGCCGAACGCCTGCCGCAGGCTGGCGAGCGTGCGGGAAGTCGCGGCCACGGCATCGCCCCGCGCCAGTGCCTGGCGCGCCAGCGACATGCCGATGCCCCGTGCGGCGCCAGTGATGAACCAGACCTTGGAAGAATGGGCTTGGTGTTGCATGGATGAAGACTCCTGTGATCCGGGAAAAAAGGTTGCGTTGCCGGACGGCGACGCTCATGCCGCCGCCGGGCTCGCGCGGGGCGGCCGCCGGCATGTCCGAACAAGGGGGAATCGTAGGGAGAGTGGCCTGGACGCAACAGACCGAAGACTCTTGCGTCATTGCCTGATCCTATTCACGGACTACCGGAATGAGGCTCAAGAATGAAAAAATGGAGCCACTTCGTATTTTCAAGAGGCGAGTGCCATGCCCCGCGAGCAGCCCGACCCATCGCGACAGGCCGAGATGGCCGCATTGATCCGGCAACTGGCCCCACAGGAAGGCCACACCCGCTCGCTGCTCGATGGCGTGCGCCTGATGCGCGCCGACCGGCCCCTGGGCCGCACGCCGGTGCTCTACGAGCCGAGCATCGTGATCGTCTGCCAAGGCCACAAGCGCGGCTACCTGGCCAACCGGATCTACCACTACGACGCCCAGCACTACCTGGTGCTGTCGGTGCCGCTGCCTTTCTCCACCGAGACCGATGCCAGCCCGGAAGAACCCTTGCTGGCGGTGTCCGTGCGGCTGGACATGACGGCCATCGCCGACTTGGTCATCGAGGTCGATCAACACGCCGACACCGCAACCACCGCACCCGCCGGCATCGTCTCGACGCCATTGGACGCCACGCTGGCCGATACCACGGTGCGCCTGCTGCGGGCCTTGCGCTCGCCGCTCGAAGCACGGATGCTGGGGCCGGCCATCGTGCGGGAACTGTGCTTTCGCGTTCTGCTGGGCGAACAGGGCGGCGCCATTCGTGCGGCCCTGGCCAGCCACGGCAATTTCGGCCGCATCGCGCGCGTGCTGCGGCGCATCCACAACGACTACGCCCAGCCCCTGGCCGTGCCTGCGCTGGCGCACGAGGCGGGCCTGAGCGTGCCGGCGTTCCATGCGCACTTCAAGGCCGTGGCCGCGACCTCGCCCATCCAGTACATCAAATCGGTGCGCCTGCATCAGGCGCGGCTGATGATGATCCGCGACCACGTCACCGCGGCCGGCGCCGCCGCCCGGGTCGGTTATGAAAGCGCCTCGCAGTTCAACCGCGAGTTCAAGCGGCTGTTCGGCCGCAGCCCCGGCAAGGAAGCGCGTGAGATGCGCTCGGCTTTCGCGCTGACGGAGCCCGCCCGGCTCGAGGCGGCGGCGATGCACTAGGCAACGCCCGCTCGCCCGGCGCCCCGCCGCTGCCGTTGCAGCCTGAATGCGGCAGGACCGCCGGCATGCGCGGGCGACCCTGCGGTCTTGCGAGGCGCGATGCCGTCAGGCGATCAGGCGCGCCGGCGTGCGAGCTTCACCGTGCTCGAACTGGGCCTCCTCGGTCGAGCCGGTCAGCGCCGTGGTCGAGGACTTGCCGCCCTCGATGGTCTGCGTCACGGCATCGAAATAACCCGTGCCCACCTCGCGCTGGTGCTTCACCGCGGTGAAACCCTTGTCGACCGCGGCGAACTCCTTCTGCTGCAGTTCGACGAAGGCGCTCATCTGGCGGCGGGCATAGCCGTGGGCCAGCTCGAACATGCCGTAGTTCAGCGCGTGGAAGCCCGCCAGCGTGATGAACTGGAACTTGTAGCCCATGGCGCCCAGCTCGCGCTGGAACCTGGCGATCACGTCGTCGTCCAGGTTCTTCTTCCAGTTGAACGAGGGCGAGCAGTTGTAGGCCAGCAGCTTGCCCGGAAACTGGCGATGGATCGCGTCGGCGAACTTGCGGGCGTACTCCAGGTTCGGCGTGGACGTCTCGCACCAGATCAGGTCGGCATACGGCGCATAGGCCAGGCCGCGCGAGATCGCCTGCTCGATGCCGGCACGGGTGCGGAAGAAGCCTTCGGCGGTGCGCTCACCGGTCAGGAAGGGCTGGTCGTTGTCGTCCACGTCGCTGGTCACGAGGTCGGCGGCGTCGGCATCGGTGCGGGCCAGCAACACGGTGGGCACGCCCGACACATCGGCGGCCAGGCGCGCGGCGGCCAGTTTCGACACCGCTTCGCGGGTGGGAACCAGCACCTTGCCGCCCATGTGGCCGCACTTCTTCACCGAGGCCAACTGGTCTTCGAAGTGCACGCCCGCGGCGCCGGCGTCGATCATGGCCTTCATCAGTTCATAGGCGTTCAGCACGCCGCCGAAGCCGGCCTCGGCGTCGGCCACGATGGGCGCGAAGTAGTCGATGTAGTCGGCGTCGCCCGGATTCTTGCCATCCATCCACTGGATCTGGTCACAGCGTTGCAGTGCGTTGTTGATGCGGCGCACGACCTGCGGCACGGAATTGGCGGGATACAGCGACTGGTCGGGATACATCTCGCCGGCCAGGTTGGCGTCGCCGGCCACCTGCCAACCCGACAGGTAGATGGCCTTCAGGCCCGCCTTGACCTGTTGCATGGCCTGGTTGCCGGTCAGCGCCCCCAGGGAATTCACGAAGGGCTCGCTGTGCAGCGATGCCCAGAGGCGCTCGGCGCCGCGACGGGCCAGCGTATGCTCGGGCTGCAAGGAGCCGCGCAGGCGCACCACTTCGGCGGCGGCGTAGTCGCGCTTGATGCCTTGCCAGCGGGGATTCTCGGCCCAGGATTGCTGCAGGGCGCGGATGTCGTTTTCACGGTTGCTCATGGTCTTTCTCCTGTTGCGGTGAGGGTTGAAAACCGTCGCCCCGGTGCAGCGGGCATGGAAGAAAGTCTATGCCTGTGTTGCGTTGCGCAAACGCAGCAAGTCATATAGAAGACGAAAAATTTACCTTATTAAAAACAAACACTTGAGAAACATTAACCGTATTGTGAAAAGCATTTTCCCGCCATGAAATGCCATCGCGCTGCGGCGCATCATGCATTTTTCACCTGCCGAATCGCGGCTTTCACGATGTGGAAAACGAAGGGCTGCCGGTACAATGCCCTCACATGCTTTCGCAGCGACGCTCACCATGACTCTTGATTTGCAACACGCCCCGCTGGGCCAGACCGTGGGCTACCCCAGCCAATACGATCCCGCCCTGCTCTTCCCGATTGCCCGCGCGGGCGCACGCGGCGAACTGGGCCTGCCCGCCGACGCGCCGCTGCCGTTTGCCGGCGTGGACATCTGGAATGCCTATGAAGTGTCGTGGCTGAATGCGCGCGGCAAGCCCGAGGTCGCCCTGGCCCGCTGCGTCGTGCCGGCCGAGAGCCCGAACCTGATCGAGTCCAAGTCGTTCAAGCTCTACCTGAACTCCTACAACCAGACCCGCATGGCGGACGCGGATACGGTGCGCGCACGCATCGCCGCCGACCTGTCGGCTGCGGCTGGCGCCCCGGTCGCGGTCGCGCTGATCCTGCCGGCCGCCTATGGCGAACTGGCGCTGGGCGAGCCCGAGGGCGAGTGCGTGGATGGCCTGGATGTCGAAATCGACCAATACGAGCCGTCAGCAGAACTGCTGGCGGTGGACGGAACGCGCGGCGTCGTGCGCGAGACCCTGCTGTCGCGCCTGCTGAAATCGAATTGTCCCGTCACCGGCCAGCCGGACTGGGCAACGGTGCAGGTGTCCTATGAAGGCCCGGCCATCGACCGGGAAAGCCTGCTGCGCTACGTCGTGGGCTTTCGCCAGCACAGCGGCTTCCACGAACAGTGCGTGGAGCGCATGTTCCTGGACATCCTGGCGCGCTGCCAGCCCACGTCCCTGAGCGTGTATGCCCGCTACACGCGGCGCGGCGGCCTGGACATCAATCCCTGGCGCGGCACCGCCGGCCACCTGCCGCCCGCGGACCTGCGCACGCCCCAGCAATGAGAAAGCCCGCCGCGGGGCCCGGCGGCTAAGCGGCGGGCCGTGGCGCCACGGCAGTTGCCGCTGAGGAGGCTTCCTGGGCACGGGCCGCGCGTGCAATCAGCGCCGCCAGGCCCGCCGCCGCCGCGAAGGCCAGCGCCGCGCCCAGCCACGGGCCGTGGCGCCACCCCGCATCCAGCATCAGGCCGAACACCAGCGGGCCCAGGGCCGCGCCGACATCCATGCCGGAATACACCAGGCCGTAGACCGAGCCCAGCGAACCGCGCGGCGTGACGCGGCGGATCAGCATGTCGCGCGAAGGGCCTGCCAGGCCCGAGAAGAAGCCCGCCAAGGCCACGGCAGGCGCCGCCAGCCAGGCGGGCACGCCGCCCAGCGCCAGCAGCACCAGCATGAGGCCCGCCAGGCACAGGGACGCGGCCACGATGCGCTCGGTGCGCGGTGTGGTGGACACGAGGAAGCCTCCGGCAAGGATCCCCGTGGCCGACGCCACCATATAGCCCGACAAGGCCGAACTGGCGGCGACGGCCGACAGCGCATACAGGCTGCCCAGCAGGGGAATGGTGTAGTTCTGCACCGCCGAGAAGGCGATCGAACCCATGGCGAAGAACAGGAAGGCGCCCCACAAGGCCGGCTTGGCCAGCAAGGCGGCGAGCGTGCCCGCCACCGTCGTCGGCCCCACGGCCGGGGCCACCGGCGCGCCCTCCTTGGCGCTGTCCTGCTCGCCGATCTCGCCGTCCAGCAGCTTGCGCGCGACGAGCGTCAGCACCAGGACGGCACCCACCACGGCCGACGCGCCGAACGCCGCCACGCGCCAGCCATGCAGTTGCGTCAGCGTGATCATGAACACGGGCGTCAGCGCCCAGCCCAGGCTGCCGGTCAGGCCGTGGGCGCTGAAGGCATGGCCCAGGCGCGGCGCACTGACGCGGCGGTTCAGGATGGAAAAATCGACGGGATGGAAGACAGCGTTGCCCACGCCCGCGATGACGGCGGCCACGAACAGCATGGTGTAGCCGTTGGCCGTCCCCAGCAGGATGCCGGAGAGCACGAAACAGGCCAGGCCGAACCACAGCACGGGACGGGCGCCCACGCGGTCGACCACGAAGCCCGAAGAGGCCTGCCCCAGGCCGGACGTCACGAAGAAGGCCGACACCAGCAGGCCCAGCTGGGCGAAATCCAGGCCGAACTCCCTGCCCAGCGGCAGGTAGAGCGAGGGGATGACCAGCTGGAAGAAATGCGATCCCGCGTGGGCGATGCCCACGACCAGGATGGTCAGCCAGTCGCGGCGGCGGATGAGCGTGTTGTCCAGGGCGGCCGCGGTCATGGCATCAGAGGGATTTGTCGCGGATGGCAGGCCAGGCGCGTTGCAGGTAATACAGCATCGACCACACCGTCAGCACGCCCGCCACCCAGATGAGCAGGGTGCCGGCCCAGGCCGCATTCACGCCCAGGATCGGTCGGTCATACAGCAGGCAGGGAATCGCGACCATCTGTGCGGCGGTCTTGAACTTGCCCAGGCGGTGCACGGCCACGCTGGCGCTGGCGCCGATCTGCGCCATCCACTCGCGCAGGGCGGAAATGGTGATTTCGCGGCCGATGATGATGAGCGCGATGAAGGCGCCCACCCGGCCCAGGTTCAGCAGCACAAGCAGCGCGGCGCACACCATGAGCTTGTCGGCGACGGGATCGAGGAAGGCGCCGAAGGCGGACGTCTGGTTCCAGCGGCGGGCCAGCCAGCCATCGAACCAGTCGGTCAACGCGGCAACGATGAAGCAGATGGCAGCCAACGTGTCGCGGGTGGCGGGCGTCATCCACGTGTCAGGCAGATAAAACAGCCCGACCACCAGCGGAATCAGGGCGATTCGCAGCCAGGTCAGGACGATGGGAATATTCAGCGGCATAGTGAGGCGTATGCTACCTCAGCTTTGCGCCACCGTTGGGCCGGGAAGCAGCCAGCGCCCCCGGCGTGGCGCAAATTTCCTCACCCTCGCAGGGCGTCGTGGATGCGCTGGGCCAATTCGTCGGAGATCCCGTCCACGGACGCCAGGTCCGCCACGCTGGCCGACGCCACACCCGAAAAACCGCCGAAACGCGTCAGCAGCCGCTGGCGGCGGCGGGCGCCGATGCCCTCGATCTCCTCCAGGCGCGAGACGTTGCGCGCCTTGGCGCGGCGCGCCCGCATGCCGGTGATGGCGAAGCGGTGCGCCTCGTCGCGGATCTGCGCGATCAGCATGAGCGCGGCCGACTCGCCGCCCAGGGCCCGCGGCGGGCGTCCATCGGCGAAGATCAGCGTTTCCAGGCCCACCTTGCGCCCCTCCCCCTTGGCCACCCCCACCAGCGTGCCGATGTCCAGGCCCAGTTCGGCGAACACCTGGCGGGCGATCTCCACTTGTCCCTTGCCGCCGTCGATCAGCACCAGGCCGGGCATGACGGCCTCGCCATCGGCCACGCGGCCGAAACGGCGCGTCAGGACCTGCCGCATGGCCGCGTAATCATCGCCCGGCGTGATGCCGGCGATGTTGTAGCGGCGATAGAGCGACGGCTGCATGTCGTGGTGCTCGTAGATCACGCAGGAAGCCTGCGTGGCCTCGCCCGCCGTGTGGCTGATGTCGAAGCACTCGATGCGCAGGGCATCCAGCGCCGCCTCGTCCACGTCCAGCTCCAGGGTCTCGGCCAGGGCCAGGGTGCGCGCGGCGCGCGCGCCGGACTCCGACAGCGCGCGGGTCAGCGCCAGCTCGGCGTTGCTGAGCGCCTGGTCCAGCCACGCCCGGCGCACGCCTTGCGGGCGCGTCAGCACCCGCGAGCGGGTGCCGGCGTGCTCGGCCAGCAGGTCGATGAGTTCCGGATCGGGCAAGGCATGCGAACAGACCACGACGCTGGGCAAGGCGCTGTCCAGGTAGTGTTGGGCCATGAAGGCCGCCAGCACGTCGGCCGGCTGGTCGCCATCGGTGTGCGTGGGAAAGAAAGGCTTGTCGCCCAGGTGGCGTCCGCCGCGCACCATCGCCAGGTTCACGCAGACCTTGCCGCCGGCGCTGGCCACCGCGATCACGTCGGTGTCCTCGCCATCGGTCTCTTCCATGGTCTGCTGGTGCAAGACCCGCGACAAGGCGCCCATCTGGTCACGCAGGGCGGCGGCCTCCTCGAAGCGCAATTCGGTCGAGGCCTGCAGCATGCGCGTCTCGATGTCACCCATGACCTCGCGGGTCTGCCCGTTCAGGAAGCGCGAGGCGCGGTCGACGTCGCGCGCATAGTCCTCGGGGTCGATCTCTCCCACGCAAGGGCCCGAGCAGCGTCCGATCTGGAACAGCAGACAGGGACGCGAGCGGTTGGCGAACACCGTGTCTTCACAGGTGCGCAGGCGGAACACCTTCTGCAGGATCTGGATCGTTTCGCGCACCGCCCAGGCGTTGGGGTAAGGACCGAAGAACTGGCCGGGCCGGCTGGTCGAGCCTCGGTAATAGGCGATGCGCGGCGTGGCGTGCGCCGTGATCTGCAGATAGGGATAGGACTTGTCGTCGCGGAACAGGATGTTGTAGCGCGGACGCAGGCTCTTGATGAGGTTGTTCTCGAGGATCAGCGCCTCGGCCTCGGAGCGCGTGACCGTGACCTCCAGCCGGGCCACGCGCGCCACCATGTGGGCGATGCGAGGGCTGCTGGATGTCTTTTGGAAATACGAGGAAACCCGCTTTTTCAGGTCCCGCGCCTTGCCGACATACAGCACCTCGCCGGCCGCGTCGATGTGACGATACACGCCCGGCAGGTGCGGCAGGCGGGACAGGAAATCCTTGATGTCGAAAGGCGTGTCGGACATGCCGCAAGTGTAGCCGGGGCGCCGCGCGCCGCCCGGCTCGCCAGGATCAGGCCGGTTGCGGCAGGATGGGGGACAGTGCCGCGCGGGCGCGCTGGTAGCGACCTTCGGCCTGCAAGGCCTTCCAGCGCAGGGCCGGCACCTGCGGCATCAGGCGGCGGATGCGGGCGATGGACTCGGCATCCTGCGCATGCGACAAGGTGGCCAGCACGGTGTCGGCCAGGTCGGGCCGGTTGCAGACCAGCACCATGTCGCAGCCCGCCTGCAAGGCCGCGCTGGCGCGCGCCGTGATGTCGCCGGCGACCGCCGCGCCTTCCATCGTCAGGTCGTCCGAGAACACCACGCCCTGGTAGCCCAACTGGCCGCGCAGGATCTCGCCGACCCAGCGCGGCGAAAAACCCGCCGGGCGGGCATCGACCTTGGGATAGACGACGTGGGCGGGCATGACGGCCGGCAGCACGGCATCGCCCAGCCAGCCGTAAGGCGCGGCGTCCTCGGCCAGGATGGCCTTCAGGCTGCGCCGGTCCACCGGCACCGCATGGTGGGAGTCGGCCGCCACGTGGCCATGCCCGGGAAAATGCTTGCCGCAAGCCGCCATGCCGGCCTGCGCCAACCCCTGGGCCAGCGCGCGGGCCAGCATGGCCACCACGCGTGGATCGCGATGCAGCGACCGGGTGCCGATCACGCCGCTCACGCCGACGTCCAGGTCCAGCACGGGCGTGAAGCTCAGGTCCACGCCGCAGGCGCGCAGCTCGGCGGCCAGCACGTAGCCCGCGTCGGTCGCCAGCCGCATGGCGTCCAGCGGATCACGGTCCCAGGCCTCGCCCAGCGCCCGCATCGGCGGCAGATGCGTGAAGCCATCGGTGCGAAAGCGCTGCACCCGTCCGCCCTCATGATCCACGCCGATGAGCAGCGGCTCGTCGCGCGCGGCATGGATGTCCGCGCACAAGGTGCGCAGCGTCTTGCGGTCGGTGAAGTTGCGGGCAAAGAGGATCACTCCGCCCACCAGCGGATGGCGCAGGCGGCGCGCTTCCTCGCGCGTGAGCGTGGGGCCTGCCACGTCGACCATGACCGGACCGGGCGGCAGGCGGGGGGCGGAGGCGTCGGAGCGGGTGTGGCGGGGCATGGGCATCACTCTCGTTTCAGTGTTTCCACCACGACGTACGCGGCGGCCAGGTCGGATTCATCGGTCAGGGAGACATGGGCCGCGCCATAACGCGCCTCGTACCAGGCCTTCAACTCGCCCGACAGCACCACGACGGGACGCCCGCCAGGCGCGTTCAGCGTCTGCATGCGCGTCCACCACATGGGGTGATGCATGCCCAGGCCGATGGCCTTGGAGAACGCCTCCTTGGCGCAGAAGCGCGTCGCCAGGTAGCGCACCCCGCGCGCGGGGTCACGCCGACGGCGTGCCTCGAAGACACGCAACTCGTCTTCGCCCAGGATCTTGCGCGCAAAGCGGTCGCCGTGGCGCGACAGCGCGCGCACGACGCGTTCGGTCTTCAGGATGTCCAGGCCGATGCCGGCGATGGCATTCGGCGGCGTGGGCAGGTCCGGCGTGGCGGCGGGTATCGTCATGGCGAGGGCGGCTCGGGTTGGGGCTGGGTCCGGATGGCAGCCGCTCAGCGGCCGGCGCCCTGCCCCGCGCGGGCGGTGACCATCAGCGCCTTCATGTCGCGCACGGCCTTCTCCCAGCCATCGAAGATGGCCTGGGCGACGATGGCGTGCCCGATGTTCAGTTCCGCCAGGCCGTCCAGCGCCGCGATGGCCTGGACGTTGCCGTAGTGCAGGCCGTGGCCGGCGTTCACCCGCAGGCCCATGGAAATGCCCGCGGCGATGGCCCGGCGCACGCGTTCGATTTCCGCCTGGGCGGCGGCCACATCGGTGGCCTCCGCATAGGCGCCCGTGTGCAGCTCCACGACCTGGGCGCCCGTGCGTGCGGCGGCTTCCAGCTGCGCGGGCTCGGGGTCGATGAAGAGCGACACCCGGATGCCCGCGTCATGCAGGCGCGCCACGGCATCGTTCACCGCGGCCTGCGCGCCCAGCACGTCCAGGCCGCCCTCGGTGGTGAGTTCGCTGCGTTTTTCAGGCACCAGGCAGACGTCCTGCGGGCGCACCTTGCAGGCGATCTCCAGCATCTCGGGCGTGACGGCGCACTCCAGGTTCATGCGGGTGCGCAGCAAGGGGCGCAAGGCGTGCACGTCGGCGTCCTGGATGTGGCGCCGGTCTTCGCGCAGGTGCAGCGTGATGAGGTCCGCGCCGGCTTCTTCGGCGCGCAACGCCGCCTGTATGGGGTCGGGATACGCGGTGTGGCGCTGCTGGCGCAGCGTGGCCACGTGGTCGATGTTCACGCCCAGATCGATCATGGTCTTGTCTTCATGGATACTGTTGTTGCGGCAAAAAGAGGAATGGCGCACACGTTGCCGTGTGCGCCATTGCGCATGGTAGCAGTATCCGGCCGGCTTACTGGGCGGACGTACCACCCTGTCCGCTGGCGTTCGCCACCGGGGTGCCCGGCTGCGCTTCCGCTTGCGGGATCGAGGTCTCGACCCAGCCGCCGCCCAGCGCCTTGTACAGCTCGGTGCGGTTGATCAGCGACTGCAGGCCGGTCTGCACCAGCGACTGCTGCGCATTGAAGTACTCGACCTGGGCAGTCTGCACCTGCAGGAAGTCGTCGATGCCGCCTTCGTAACGCAGGTTGGAGAGCTCCACCGTGCGCGCCGACGACGCCTCCAGCGCGCGCAGCGCCGTCAGCTGCGCGCCATAGGTGGCCTCGCCAGCCAGCGCGTCGGACACTTCACGGAAGGCTTGCTGGATTGCCTGTTCGTATTGCGACACGGCGATGTTCTCGCGTGCGCGTGCCAGGTCCACGCCCGCGCGCAAGCTGCCGCCGGCGAAGAGCGGCGCGGCGATCTGGGGCGAGAAGCTCCAGAAGCCGGTGCCGCCTTCGAACAGGTTCGACAGCGAGCCGCTGGCGCTGCCCAACTGGCCCGTCAGCGAGATCGTGGGGAAGAACGCCGCACGCGCCGCGCCGATATTCGCATTGGCGGCCTGCAGCGCGTTTTCAGCGCCGAGAATGTCGGGACGGCGCGCCAGCAGGTCGGACGGCAAACCGGCAGGCACCGTCGCCACCAGTTGCTCGCTGCCGAAAGGCAGGCCTTCGGGCAGGTCGCTCGGCAGTTGCTGGCCGATCAGCACCACCAGCAGGTTGACCGCCTGGGCACGTTCACGCGTGAACTGCGCCAGGTTGGAGGTGGCCGTGTTCAGCAGCGTGCGCGACTGGTTGAGCTCCAGCTCGGACGCCACGCCGCCTTCGAAGCGGCTGTTGACCAGATCGAAGGACGACTGACGCGATTCCAGGGTGCGGCGCACCAGGTCCAGCTGGGTGTCGGCGGCGCGCAGCGAGAAATACGCCTGTGCGACCTGGCCCACCAGGTTGATCTGCACCGACCGGCGCGCCTGCTCCGTCTGCAGGTATTGCTGGCGCGCGGCTTCCGACAGGTTGCGCAGGCGGCCGAACAGGTCGATCTCGAAACTGGTCAAGGCGAGGCCGCCCTGGTACTGGGCCGTGACGGCGTCCTGTCCGGTCTGGCGCAGCGCCTCGGGCAGGCGCTGGCGCGTGCCCTGGACACCCACGCCGATGCTCGGGAATTGCTCGCCGCGCTGTTGGCCATACAGCGCACGCGCTTCTTCGATACGCTGGACGGCAATCCGCATGTCACGGTTGTTCACCAGCGACAGTTCGATCAGCTTCTGCAGACGCTGGTCGTGGAAGAATTCGCGCCAGCCGATGTCCGCAGCCGGGATGCCCTGCTCGGGCGCCACCGCCGTGGCGGCCTGCGTGCCGGTCTTGCCGCTGGCTGCGTTCTCGTCCAGCAGGGGCTGGTCGGGCCAGTTGGCTGCCACGGGCGCATCGGGGCGCTTGTAGTCAGGCGCCAGCGAGCAGCCGGCCAGCGCCGTTGCCGCCACCACGGACACCCAGAGTCGGGAAATGGTCAGGCTTTTCATGCCTTGCCCTCATGATCAGGATGATTCTTCTGGTCGCCGCCTTGCTGGGCTGCTTCCAAGCGTTGCTTCTCTGCCTGCTCCTGCGCGTGGGCCTTGGCCTCGGCGCCCAGCAGGCGGGGCTTGGTCTTGAAGAGACCCAGCACCGCGACGAAAAACACCGGCACAAAGATAACCGAAAACGGCGTGGCGGCCAGCATCCCGCCAATCACGCCCACCCCCACCGCGTTCTGGCTGGCGGCACCCGCGCCGCTGGCCATGACCAGCGGCACCACGCCCAGGATGAACGCCAGTGACGTCATCAGGATGGGACGCAGGCGCAGGCGCGCTGCCTCGATGGCGGATTCATACAGACCGGCGCCACGCGCATAGGCATCCTTCGCGAACTCGATGATCAGGATCGCGTTCTTGGCCGCCAGGCCGATCACGGTCACCATCCCCACCTGGAAGTACACGTCGTTGCTCATGCCCGTGAGGGTCACCAAGCCCACGGCGCCCAGCATGCCCAGCGGCACCACCAGCATCACCGACAGCGGGATGGCCCAGCTTTCATACAGCGCGGCCAGCACCATGAACACCACCAGCATCGCCAGCCCCATCAGGATCAGCGCCTGGTCGCCCGCCTGCTTTTCCTGGTAGGACAGGCCGTTCCACTCGTAGCCGAAGCCCGGGGGCATCTGCTGCATCAGGCGTTCCATCTCGGCCATGGCGGCCCCCGAGGAATAACCCGGCGCGGCACCGCCTTCCAGGCGCATGGAGGGATAGCTGTTGTAGCGCACCACCTGCGACGGACCCTCGCCCCACTCGTAGCTGACGAAGGACGACAGGGGAACCATGTTGCCCTGCGCGTTGCGGGCGTTCAGGCGCAGTACGTCCTTCAAGTCCATGCGGTACGCCGCGTCGGCCTGCACCCAGACGTTCTGCATCCACCCCAGGTTGGGGAACTTGCCCAGGAAGGCCGAGCCCACCGAGGTCGACAGCAGCGTGGCGGCCTCGTTGAAGTCCACGCCCAGCGCGGCAGCCTTCTCGCGGTCGATCGTCAGGCTCAGTTGCTGGCCCGGTCCCAGGCCCGTGATGCGGATGTCGCCCAGCACTTCGCTCTGCATCGCCAGGCCCATCAGGTCGGCCGTTGCCTGCGCCAGCGCCTCGGCGCCCGCGCCGCCCCGATCCTGCAGGCGGAAGTCGAAGCCCGATGCGTTGCCCAGCGACGAGATGGCGGGCGGGATCACCGTGATCACCATGGCGTCGCGGGTGCCCATCAGCAGCTTCTGCATGGCGCCGAAGGAGACGGCCTGCGCCGAACCACCCTCGCCCTTGCGCTCGGAGAAATCCTTCATCGGCGCGAAGATCAGCGCCGCGTTCAGGCCGCTGCCGTTGAAGCTGAAACCCCGCACCGAGATCACGTTCTCGGTGGTCGGAAGGTCCATGAAGTACTTCTCGACCCCCTCGATCACCTCCATCGTGCGGTTCGCCGACGAGCCCGACGGCAATTCGATGTTGGTGATGGTGTAGCCCTGGTCCTCCTCCGGCAGGAACGAGGTGGGCAGGCGGAAATACAGCCAGCCCAACGCGATCACCAGGATCAGATAGATGATCATCATGCGGCCGGACCGGTGCACGAGACGCGACACCACGTTCTGGTAGCGATTCGTGCCCGCCTCGAACTTGCGGTTGAACCAGCCGAAGAAACCCTTCTTCTGCTCATGGTGCCCCTTCGGGATGGCCTTGAGCAGCGTCACGCACAGCGCGGGCGTGAACGTCAGCGCCAGGAAGCCGGAGAACATGATGGACACGGCCATCGCCACCGAGAACTGCCGATAGATCACGCCCACCGAGCCGCTCATGAAGGCCAGCGGCAGGAATACCGAGGTCAGCACCAGCGTGATGCCGACGATGGCGCCGCTGATCTGCGGCATGGCCTTGGCCGTGGCTTCGCGCGGCGACAGGCCGTCCTCCACCATGATCCGCTCGACGTTCTCCACTACCACGATGGCGTCGTCCACCAGGATCCCGATGGCCAGCACCATGGCGAACATGGTCAGCACGTTGATGGAGAAGCCCAGCGCCAGCATGACCCCCAGGGCGCCCAGCAGCGCCACCGGCACCACCAGCGTGGGAATGATCGTGTAGCGCACGTTCTGCAGGAACAGGTACATCACCAGGAACACCAGCACCATGGCCTCTGCCAGCGTGTGGAGCACCTGCTCGATGGACACCTGCACATAAGGCGCGGTGTCATAGGGAATGCTGTACTCGACGCCGCCAGGGAAGAACGCGGACAGCTCCTCCATCTGGTCTCGCACCCCCTGCGCCGTGGCCAGTGCGTTCGCGTTGGGCGCCAGCACGATGGCGAACGCCGCGGTCGGCTGGCCGTTCAGGCGTGCGCCGAACTGGTAGTTGTCGGCGCCGACCTCGACACGCGCGACATCGCGCAGCCGCACCATCGAGCCATCCTGGTTGGCGCGCAGCACCACGGCGCCGAAGGCGTCGACGGAACTCAGCTGGCCGTTGACCATGACCGTGGCAGTCGTGCGAGTGGCGTCCAGGTTGGGCGGCGCGCCCAATTGGCCAGCCGGAATCTGGGCGTTCTGCTGCGAGATGGCCTGGTTCACGTCGGCCATGCTGAGGTTGTAGGCCACCAGCTTGTTCGGATCGACCCAGATGCGCATCGCACGCGGCGCGGCGAACAGCTGGAACCGGCCCACGCCGGGCACCCGCGACACCGGGTTCTTGATGTTGCGGGTGATGTAGTCGGCCAGCGCGATCTGGTCCATGGACCCATCGACCGACGACACCGCCCCGATCATCAGGAAGCCCGCGCTGGTCTGCTCGAAAGTCAGGCCCTGCTGGGTGACCGCGGTAGGCAGTTGCGCGGAGATGTTCGAGACGCGATTCTGCACGTCGACCTGCGCCATGTCGGGATCGGTGCCGGGACGGAAGGTCACGGTGATCTGCGCCTGGCCGTTCGAATCGCTGACCGATTCGTAGTACAGCAGGCCCTTGGCGCCGTTCAGCTCGTTCTCGATGATGCTGGTGACCTGCTCGGCCACGTCCTCGGCGGACGCGCCCGGATAGGTGGCCGTGATCTGGATCGCGGGCGGCGCCACGTCGGGATACTGGGCGACCGGCATGTTCGGTATCGCCAGCAGGCCAGCCAGCGTGATGAACAGGGCGACCACCCAGGCAAAGATTGGTCTATCGATGAAAAATTGCGGCATGAGGGCGGACTCGGATAGAGAGGCTCACGAAACCCGGGGGCGATCCGCCCCCAAGGCTTACGACGACTGCTTGGGCGGCTGCTCGGCCTGGCTCGGCTGTGCGCCGGGCGCCTGGCCGGGTTGCTGACCGGGTTGCTGGCCTTGCTGCTGCTCGCCTTTCGGCTGCCATTCGGTGGGCTTGGCAGGCGCGCCGGGACGGATCTTCTGGAAACCCTCCACGACGACCTGGTCGCCAGGATTCAGCCCCTGCGAGATGATGGTGCGCGCGCCCACGACGGGACCCGTCACCACCGAAATCTGCGCCACCTTGCCTTCACGCAGCACCATCAGGCTCTGGCGGCCGTCAGGCGTGCGCTGCAGCGCCTGTTGCGGCACCAGCAACGCTTTCTCGTTCACGCCCTGCTCGAAGCGCACGCGCACGAACATGCCCGGCAGCAGGATGTCGTCGGGGTTCTCGACCTCGGCACGCACATTGACCTGGCCGGTACCAGGGTCCACCGACATGCCGGTGAAAAGCAGCTTGCCCGGATGCGCGTACTCGGTGCCGTCGTCCAGCACCACCGTCACGCGCGCGGCATCCGCGCCGATCTTCTGCAACTGGCCCTCGGCGAACGCGCGGCGCAGTTGCGCGAGGTCGGCGGTGGACTGGTTGAAGTCGACATAGACCGGGTTCAGTTGCTGCACCAGCGCCATCTGCGTGGCGGTGCCAGCCTCGACCAGCGCGCCTTCGGTCACCAGCGGCTTGCCGATGCGGCCATCGATGGGCGAATCGACGTCGGTGTAGTTCAGGTTGATCTTGGCGTTGTCCAGCGCGGCGCGCGCGGCGGCGACGGCGGCATCGGCCTGGCGGGCGGACCCCACGGCGTTGTCGTATTCCTGCTTGCTGACGGCGTTGGCCTTGACCAGCGGCTCGTAGCGATTGGCCAGTTGGCGCGCCGTGTACAGATCGGCCTGCGCCTGCTTCAACTGCGCGGCAGCCTGGTCATAGGCGGCCTTCATGGGCGCCGGATCGATCTTGAAAAGACGCTGGCCCTTCTTGACGTCGCCGCCCTGCTCGAATTCGATCTTCTGCACGATGCCGGTCACGCGTGCGCGGACCTCGGCATTGCGCACGGCGTCGATGCGGCCTGGAAGCTCGGTCACCACGGGCGCGCGTTGGGGCTGCACCGTCACCACGCTGACCTCGGGCATGCCCGGGTTCATCTGCGGCTGCTCCTTGCAACCAGCCAGCGCCAGGGACGCGGCGAGTGCCAGAGCAAGGGTGGTGGTTCTCGGTGTGAACGAAGAAAGGAAGCGCATGGAGACTCTCTGATCAGGACGCGAAGCGCCGTGCAGTGACTGGGAAACGTCGGGACGAGACGCCAGGGAAATCGGCATGGGGAAAACCCGGAAGAGTATAGATGACGTCCAGCGCAAAATCGGCGAAAAACCTGTTCTACCAAAGGTTTACACCTGAAACACCCTTGCCATGCGACAAGGTTGCCGACCAGCACCGAATGCGCCGCGCAGGCAGCGAAGCCTGGCACGGCGGCGGAACGAAAGACGCAATGATGCCCGGATGAAATTAATCAGGGATTAACGGGGGTAAACCCTGAGCCGGATATGGCCGCAAGGACCGCCCGGGCGGGCACCGGGCGGCCGTGCTTCATGAGGCGGGTTCAGTCCAGCTTGACGCCGGAATCGCTGACCACCTTGGCCCAGCGCTGGATCTCGCTGTCGACGAAGGAACCGAAAGCGGCGCCCGTCATGTTCGGGGTCTCGGAACCGTTGCTCTTCCAGATTTCCTTCACCTTGTCGCTATTGAGCGCCTTGACGAGTTCGGCCGACATCTTTTCCACCACGGCTGGCGGCGTGCCGGCAGGCGCCCACATCGCATACCAGGTCGACACCACGTAATCCGGATAGCCTGCCTCGGCCGCGGTCGGCACGTCGGGCAGCGTCGGCGAACGGGTCTTGGATGCCACGGCGAGCGGCTTGATGGAACCTGCGCGAATGTGTCCCGCGGAGGAACCCAGCCCGTCGTAGGCCATGTCGACCTGTCCGCCGATGAGCGCCGTCAGCATCGGCCCCGCCCCCTGGAAGGGCACATCCACCATCTCGACCTTGCTCTGGATGAGGAAGAGCTCTCCCGCCAGGTGGTGGGTGCTGCCCTTGCCCGCCGAGCCGTAGTTGATCTTGCCCGGATTGGCCTTCGCGTAATCGACCAGTTCCTTCAGCGTCTTCACCGGCAGCTTCTTCTCGTTGACGACGATCACCTGCGGCGGCTCGGCCAGCAGCGCCACCGGCACGAAGCTCTTCTTGATGTCATAGGTCAGGTTCTTGTAGAGCGCCGGCGCCACCGCGTGATGCGCCCCGCCCATGAAGAAGGTATAGCCGTCGGGCTGGGCCTTCGCGGCCACGGAGGCGCCCACGGTGCCGCCCGCGCCGCCCTTGTTGTCGACCACGACGGCCTGCCCCAGCTGAGCCGTGAGCTGCTGCGCCAGGGGCCGCGCATAGGTGTCCGTGCCGCCGCCTGCCGGAAAGGGCACGATGATGGTGATGGGGCGCTCCGGCCAGGCCGCGGCGGCGGGCGCGATGCCCCCCACCATGCCTGACAAGGCGATCGCTGCAGTCAAGATTCCTGTCTTCATCGTTGTCTCCTCGAGGGTGATGTTCTGGCCATCGGGGTCCTCGGGCTGGCCGCCTGCCTCGCCGGGCAGTGTCAGCATGGCCCGGCACCACCGGGGCATCTTTGTTCTAGGAAATCCACTTCAGTGCTGCATCGTTCCTGCTCGCGCCGCTGATCCGGCGCGCCATCGTGTCGCGTGTCCTCCTTGTCGGGTGAAGATGGGACGGGATCCTGCCGGCCTGTCTACCGGTAGGTGTCCCGCAGGACGTTCTTCTGGACCTTGCCCATGGCATTGCGCGGCAAGGTCTCCACCAGGTGGATCTGCTTGGGCACCTTGAAATTCGCGATGCGCCCGCGCAGGGTATCGGCCAGCGCCTGCGCATCCAGTGCGGCGCCGGGCTTGGCCACGACGACGGCCACCACGGCCTCGCCGAAATCGGGATGCGGGACGCCGATCACCGCGGACTCGTCCACGCCCGGCAGGTCATCCAGCACGCCCTCGATCTCCTTGGGATAGACGTTGTAGCCGCCCGAAATGATGAGGTCCTTGTTGCGCCCGACGATGGAGAGGTAATCGTCGGGCACCACCGCCCCGCCCGCCTCGCCGCCCCAGCGCCCCATGTCGCCCGTGCGGAACCAGCCATCCAGCGTGAATTCCTCGCGGTTCTTCTCGGGCATGCACCAATAGCCCGAGAACACGCCATCGCCCTTGACCTGCACGTGGCCGATGGCGTCGGGCCCCAGCGGCTGGTCCTGGTCATCGGTGATGCGCAAGGACACACCGGGCAAGGGCTTGCCCACGGTGCCGCCCAGGCGGGCCGACTCGGGCCGATAGGGATTGGAGGTCAGCATGATGGTCTCGCTCATGCCGTAGCGTTCCAGGATCGTGTGGCCGCTGCGCGCGCGGAAATCGTCGAAGGTCTCGCGCAGCAGCGGCGCCGAGCCCGAGATGAACAGCCGCATGTTGGCGCAATGCTCGCGGCCGAAGCGCGGGTCGGACAGCAGGCGCACGTAGTAGGTGGGCACGCCCATCATCACCGTGGCGCGCGGCAGCCACTGCAAGGCCAGGTCGGCATCCAGCCTCGGCGCCCAGAGCATCTTCGCGCCGGCCAGCAGCGCGCCGTGCGAGGCGACGAACAGGCCATGCACGTGGAAAATGGGCAGCATGTGCAGCAGCACGTCGTCCTGCGACCAGCCCCAGTATTCGTGCAGCACGCGGGCGTTGGACGAAAGATTGCCGTGGCTCAGCATGGCGCCCTTGCTGCGGCCCGTGGTGCCCGAGGTGTACAGGATGGCGGCCAGGTCTTCAGGGCGGCGCGGCACCGTATGGAAGGTCTGCGGCAACGATCCCGCCGCCTCCAGCAGGCTGCCCGTCCGGTCGTCGTCCAGCGTGTGCACATAACGCGTGCCGGCGCGGCGCGCGGCTTCGCTGACCCAATCCAGGTTCTTGCTGGCGCAGACCACCAGGCCTGGCGCCGCGTTCTCCAGGAAATAAGCGACCTCGGCTTCGCGATAGGCCGTGTTCAGCGGCAGATACACCAGGCCCGCACGCAAGGTCGCCAGGTACAGCAACAGCGCCTCCGGCGATTTTTCGACCTGCACCGCCACGCGCGCACCGGGCGGCAGGTCCAGCGCGGCCAGGAAATTCGCCAGGCAGGCGCTGGCGCGGTCGATGTCGTCCCAGGTGTAGCGCAGCGTCGGTGTCTCGATGGCCACGCTGCTGCGGTCTTTTGGAAAGCCGCGCTCCAGGACGGCGTACAGGTTCTCGTTGCTGCCCAACTCACACTCCCTTGAAAACAGGCTCCTCGCCTGCAAGAAACGCGCGTACCCCTTCCTGGTGGTCACGGCTGTCGGCGTATGCGAACGCCGCCCGCAACTCCGCTTCGGACAAGGCCGGCGGCTCGGGCGACAGCAGGCGCGCCGTCTGTTTGTTCAAACGCGCGGCCAGCGGCGCGCCCCGCGTGATGCGGGCAAGGCTGCGGGCCACTTCCTCGTGCACCTGTTCATCAGGCACCACGCGGTTCAACAGGCCTTTGTCCTTCGCTTCCGCGGCCTCGAAGATCCGGCCTTCGTACAGGATCTCCAGCGTCACGGAGCGGCCTGCCAAGGCAAGCAGGCCGCGCATTTCGTGCGGCGCCATCGAGAAGCCCAGGCGGCTGATGGGCACGCCGAAGCGCGCCGAGGCGCCCGCGATGCGCAGGTCGCACTGGCTGGCCACCTCCAGGCCGCCCCCCACGCACACGCCCTCGATCTGCGCCAGCACCGGGTGCGGGCACTCGGCCACGGCACGCAGGGCCGGCGCGATGATGCGCGTGTGATAGTTGAAGACGCCTTCGAAATCGGCGCGCAGGCGCGGGAACTCGCTGATGTCGGCGCCGGCGGCGAAGTTGCCGCCCTCGCCGCGCAGCACCACGGCCCGCAGGTCCGTGTCCTGCGATAGCGTCGTGAAGATGTCCTGGATCTGGCGCCACATCCCGGCGCTGAGGGCGTTGAGCTTGCCCGGGTGGCTCAAGGTCACCCATGCGATATGGGCCCTGGTTTCAAGCAGGACCTGCCCTGCCTGTTGCGCCTGACTCATGAAGGTCTCCCTGGCTGACGGGCCTGCGCCGCGCCGGCCGCCCGGCGCAGGCGTTCGACGGGTGTCTCCCGGATTCGGATAGTCTCCGGACGAATTCCAGGCCACGGCCCGTCTTCCGTCCCACTGTCCAGGGATTATGGTGAGCGCGCCAGCTGGCCGCAAGGCTTTCAGCCGCCTGCCAGCTACGGAATTACCCTTCCCTTGAAGTATTTTCCGGGTGACGCCACCGGGCCTAGAACCGAAGTGGTTCCCCGCGCTTGCCCCCGATGAGCGCACGCGCCCAGCGCCTGGCCGGCAAGCCATAGCGCGCCTCGACGTCCTCGGCGCGCGCCAGCAGCGTGGCGGCCTCCACCTCCAGCTGTGGTCCCGAGAAGGCGAGCACGATCTGGTTGCCCGCGTCGATCTGCGGCAGCAAGGCCACCCGGCCGTCGAAGGCCTCGCGCAGGTTGGCGATGTTGTGCGGAAAGCTCTCGTGCCTGCCGAACAGGTTCACGGTCATGACGCCCACGTCGCCCAGCACGCGGCGGCAATTGGCATAGAACTCGACCGAGTCACGCACGGGTCCCTGTGCCTGGGCGTCATAGAGATCGACCATGAGCACCGGACAGTGCCCGTAGCGGACCGGATCGGCCACCCACTCCGCCGCATCGCCGTGGTCGATGACCAGCCGCAAGGGCGCGGGCAGCTTGAAGAACAGGTGGCAGGCCATGGTGACCTGCGGATTCCACTCCACCACGGCCAGCGGGCTGGCGGTGTGCTTGAGGCAGAAGCGCGTGAGGGCGCCCGCCCCCAGGCCCAGTTGCCCGATGCTGGCCTCGCGCGGCGGCTCGAGAAAGAGCAGCCAGGCCATCATCTGGCGCGTGTACTCCAGCACCAGCTCGTCGGGCTTGGCGATGCGCATCGCGCCCTGCACCCACTCGGTGGCGAAATGCAGGTAACGGATGCCATCGCCTTCGGACAGCGTCACCTCGTCATGCTCGCGCGCTTGTGCCGCGCGTCCTTTCGTCGACATCTCAGACTCGCTCGAAGACCGCGGCAATGCCCTGCCCCCCGCCTATGCACATGGTGACCAGCGCGTAGCGCCCGCCGACGCGCTGCAGCTCGTACAGGGCCTTGACCGTGATGATGGCGCCGGTGGCGCCGATGGGATGGCCCAGCGCGATGCCGCTGCCGTTGGGATTGACGCGCGTGGGATCCAGCGTGAGCTCGCGGGTGACGGCGCAGGCCTGCGCGGCAAAGGCCTCATTGGCCTCGACCACGTCGAGCTGGTCGACCGTGAGCCCGGCGCGCGCCAGGGCGGCGCGCGTGGCAGGCACCGGGCCGATGCCCATGTATTTCGGATCCACGCCCGCGTGGGCATAGGAAACGAGGCGCGCCAGCGGCTTCAGGCCACGCCGCTCGGCTTGTGCGCGGGTCATGAGCAGCACCGCCGCGGCACCATCGTTCAGGCCCGAGGCATTGCCGGCGGTGACCGTGCCGTTCTCCTTCTGGAACACCGGCCGCAGGCCGGCCAGGCCCTGCGCGCTGATGTCGCGGCGCACGTGCTCGTCGGTATCGAACACGACGTCGCCCTTGCGGCTCTTGATCGTGACGGGCACGATCTGGTCCTTGAAATGGCCGGCATCGATGGCGGCGGCGGCCCGGCGATGCGACTCGACCGCCAGGGCATCCTGGTCATCGCGCGAGACCTGGTAGCGCGCCGCGACGTTCTCCGCCGTCACGCCCATGTGCACCCGATCGAAGGGGTCCGACAAGGCGCCCGTCATCATGTCCAGCATGGCGGCATCGCCCATGCGCGCGCCCCAGCGCTGCGTCGGCACGATGTACGGCGCGCGGCTCATGCTTTCCGCGCCGGCGGCCACGGCCACCTCGGCATCGCCGAGCAGGATCGTCTGCGCCGCCGACACGATGGCCTGCAGGCCCGAGCCGCACAGCCGGTTCACGTTGAAGGCGGGCGTTTCCTGCGACACCCCGGCGTTCAACGCCGCCACCCGCGACAGGTACATGTCGCGCGGTTCGGTATTGATGACGTGGCCCACCGCCACGTGACCCACTTCCGCGCCGCCCACGCCCGCGCGCGCCAGCACCGCCTGGATGACGGTGGCGCCCAGGTCGCAAGGCGCCACGTCCTTGAGCGCGCCGCCGAAATCGCCCACGGCGGTGCGGGCGGCGCTTACGATGACCACGTCTTTCACGGCTGTCTCCTGTCTGATGGCAAGGCCGCGCAGGCAGCGCGGCATCTTCGGTGTGCCGGCGCCATTTCCGGCCCGCCACACGATGCAGCCATGATACCCAACCGGCGTATACCCCAGTGGCACGCGGGGTCGTTCCGGATGACGGGCATCAGGCCTGCCTATAATTTCAGAACGAACACTCCGAAATGGACCCGCCATGCCGAACGTCGCGTTTTCCGTCCTCGACCTGTCTCCCATCGTGCTGGGCAGCGATGCCGCCACCGCCTTTCGCAACACCGTGGATCTGGCACGCCAGGCGGAAGCGCTGGGCTACCAGCGTTACTGGCTGGCCGAGCACCACAACATGACCGGCATCGCCAGCGCCGCCACGGCTGTGGTCATCGGCCACGTGGCCGGCGCCACCCGCAGCATCCGCGTGGGCGCGGGCGGCATCATGCTGCCCAACCATTCACCGCTGGTCATCGCCGAGCAGTTCGGCACGCTGGAATCGCTGTATCCGGGCCGCATCGACCTGGGCCTGGGCCGTGCGCCGGGCACGGACCAGCTCACCGCGCGCGCCCTGCGCCGCGAACGCATGGAAACGTCGGACGATTTCCCGCAGGACGTGATCGAACTGCAGCACTACTTCCAGCCCGTCGACCCCGCGCCCGCCGTCAAGGCCGTGCCGGGCATGGGACTGAACGTGCCCATCTGGATCCTGGGTTCCAGCCTCTTCGGCGCCCAGCTGGCCGCGCATCTGGGCCTGCCGTATGCGTTCGCCTCGCACTTCGCACCCGACCAATTGCTGCCCGCCATCAACATCTATCGCCAGCACTTCCGCCCCTCTGCCGCGCTGCAGAAGCCGCACGTCATGGCGGGCGTGAACGTCATCGCCGCCCCCACCGACAGCGAGGCCGCCGTGCTCTTCACCTCGCTGCAGCAGCAATTCCTGAACATGCGCCGCAACCGGCGCGGCCAGTTGCCGCCGCCCGTGCCGGACATCGAGGAACTGTGGGCGCCGCATGAGAAGGCCAGCGTGCAGCAGTCGCTGGCCTGTGCCGTCGTGGGCGGCCCCGACGCCGTGCGCGAAGGATTGCGGGCATTCATCGAACGCACCGGCGTCGACGAGCTGATGATCACCGCGCAGATCTACGACCACGCCTCGCGCATGCGCTCCTTCGAACTGGCCGCGCAGGCGCGCGACGCGCTGCACGCCTGAGGACGCCCAAACGACAAGGCCCCCGTCCTGCGACGGGGGCCTTTGCGTTGCCGGAAGCGTTTGGCATCTGCGCTGGCCGGAAGCCACGCCCTTAACTCATGACGCTTTTGCCGGCGGCTCTGCGAATGCGACGCTTGCAGGTTCGGCGGCGGCCGGACCGCTCTGGCCCGCCGCACTGTCGGCTGAGGGCTCGACCGCCGGCGGCGTCACCAGTTCCACCACCTTGCGGCGCGACAGCATGCCGATGAACTCGTCGTTCTCGCCCGTCACCGCCAGCGGCTGGTCGCTGTGCAGCAGGCGCGCCAGGATTTCATCGAGCCCCGTGGCGGCGGGCACCGACGAAATCTCGTCGATGTAGCCCGACACGTCCCGGTCGCCGCTGCCCACCGCCTGGCGGGCGGCATCCACGGTCAGCATGCCGGCCAGGCGCTTGCCATCCAGCACCGGCGCGTATTCGTAGCGCAGGGCCTGCATGCGCTCCAGCGCATGCGCCGGACGCGAACGCATGGTCAGCGTCAGCCGGGGCGGGTTGACGGCGTGCGTCGCGTTCAGCACCTTGCCCCGGTTCACGTCCTGCAGGAAGGCCTGGACATAATCATTGGCCGGATTCAGCAGGATGTCCTCGGGCGTGCCCTCCTGGACCAGTTCGCCGTCCTTCAGGATGGCGATCCGGTTGCCCAGGCGCAAGGCCTCGTCCAGGTCATGCGTGATGAAGACGATCGTCTTGTTCAGCTTGGCCTGCAATTGCAGCAGGTGATCCTGCATTTCGCGGCGGATCAGCGGATCCAGCGCCGAGAAGGCTTCGTCCATCAGCAGGATCTCGGCATCGGTGGCCAGCGCCCGGGCCAGGCCCACGCGCTGCTGCATGCCGCCGGACAACTGGTGCGGATACTGCTTCTCGAAACCCGACAGCCCCACCTGGTCCAGCCACTGGCGCGCGCGCTGTTCGCGCTCCTCCTTGCCCACGCCCTGGATCGCCAGGCCATAGGCCGCGTTCTCCAGCACCGTGCGATGCGGCATGAGGCCAAAGCGCTGGAACACCATGCTCATCTTGCGCTGGCGGAAAGCCTCCAGCTCGCGCTTGCCCAGCGTGACGACATCGACGCCATCGACCAGGATCTGGCCGGCGCTCGGCTCGATGAGGCGGTTGAAATGGCGGATCAGCGTCGACTTGCCCGAGCCGGACAGGCCCATGATGACGTAGATGCTGCCTTCCTCGATGGACAGGCTGATGTCGCGCAGACCCAGCGTGTGGCCGCTGCGTGCCAGCAGCTCGTCCTTGCCGATGCCCTGCTGGGCGGCTTCCAGCCACTTCTTCGGGTGCGCGCCGAAAATCTTGTAGATGTTCTTGACTTCGATCTTGCTCATCGCGTGCCTCCCTTGCGCATGCGTTGCCCATAGGATTGCGTGATGCGGTCGAACAGCACCGCCAGCACGACGATGCCCAGGCCCGCCACCACGCCGCGGCCCACCTCCAGGCGGTTGATGCCCAGGAGCACCTCATAGCCCAGGCCGCGCGCGCCGATCATCGAGGCGATCACCACCATCGACAGCGCCATCATGGTGGTCTGGTTCAGGCCGGCCATGATGTTGGGCAGGGCCAGCGGCAATTGCACGCCGAAGAGCTGCTGGCGCGAGTTCGCGCCAAAGGCGCGGGAAGCTTCGAGCACTTCACGATCGACCAGCCGGATGCCCAGGTCGGTCAGGCGGATGAGCGGCGGCACGGCATAGATCACGGTTGCGATCAGCGCCGGGATCTTGCCCAGGCCGAACAGCATCACCACGGGAATCAGGTAGACGAAGCTGGGCATCGTCTGCATCACGTCGAGCACCGGCAGCAGCACCGAGCGCAGCCAGTCGACACGCGCCATCAGGATGCCTATCGGAATGCCGATGACCACGGACAAGCCCGCCGCCATGAGCATGAGCGACAGCGTCTGCATGCCGGCATCCCACAGGCCCAGCAGGCCCAATGCACACAGCAGGCCGCCCATGGCCACGCTGAAGATCACGCGCCGGCTCACGAGCCAGGCCACCACGACCACGACCAGCACGACCGACCACCAGGGCGCGCCGCGCAGCAGTTGCTCCAGCCAGACCAGCATGTTGAGGATGGGACGCGAGAGCGTTTCGAGCGTCTCGGCGTAGTTTGTGACGAGATGATCGACGAAACCGTCGATCGCGCGCCGTACGTCGCGCGCGGGAATGACTTCGGGAAACATGAACAGGATCTCCGGCTAGAGATGTCTGTTCGCAGGCGCGGAATCTCCGCGCCTGCGAACAGACACCGGGAGGTCCGTCGGGCGGCCAGGCGCCCGGGAGGCACATCAGCACTGCCTCCCGGGCCCTCGCCTGGCCGCCGGGCGGACCCGGCTACAGGCTCAGGCTAGGCTCAGAGAGAGGCTTGCACGCGCTCGGCGACGTCCTTGGGGACCCACTGGGTCCAGGCCGCGGACTTGTTCTTCAGGAACCACTGGGCCATCTCGGCCGCGTCGTCACCCGTTTCTTCCATGTTGGCCAAGGTCTCGTCCAGGTCGGCCTGTTCGAGCTTGATCTTGGAGAAGAACTCGGTGAGCTTGGGCGCCTGCTTCATGAAGTCGGCGTTCAAGGCCGTGAAGACAGGGTTTTCGGGATAGGCGCTGGGTTGCGGATCCAAGCACTTGGGGTCGGTCAGGCACTCGTGCTTGGCGGCGTCATAGGCCGGCAGGTCCAGCTTGACCAGGTCCATCGCGCCCACCAGCGGGGTCGGGTACCAGTAGTAGAAGACCACGTTCTGCTTGCGCTTGTACGCGGACGTCAGCGCGGCCTTCTGCGCGGCGCCCGTGCCGGGCGAATACAGCGTGTAGGAGTCCTCGAGCTTGAGCGCCTTGTACAGGTTGGTGGACACCACCTCGCAGCCCCAGCCTGCCGGGCAGCCATAGAAGCGGCCCTTGTTGGGCTCTTCGGGGTCGGTGAACTCGTCCTTGAACTTCGGCAGGTCGGCCGCCGACTTCAGCTCGGGGAAACGCTCGGCGGTATAGCGGGGAATGAACCAGCCTTCGCCGCCCATGAAGAGTTCGCCGACGCGCTTGACCTTGCCGCGCTTCTCGGCCTGGGCCCACGGTTCGGCGACGCTGTTCAGCCAGATCTCGCTGTTGATGTCGAGGTCACCGCGCTCCAGCGCGGCCAGGGCCGGCAGGGTCTCGGTGGGCAGGACTTCCGACTTGCAGCCATAGCCCTTCTCCAGGATGGTGCGTTGCACCTCGACCAGGATCAGGTTGGACTCCCAGTTCATGCCGCCGAAATTGACGGGACGCTTGAGTTCGCACTGCGGGGTTTCCGCAGCCTGGGCCACGCCCGATGCGCCACCGAGGGCGGCCGCGACGGCGCCAGCCAGGGCGGCGTGACGCAAGCGGCGGGAAAAGGGCATGACGGCGCGACGGGACACATCCGTGCGCGCGCTGGGCAGTTGCTTGGTACTCATGGGCATTCGCCTCCTTTGGGTCACGGCGTCTCCGACAACCTGGATGCCAGGCTGGCGAAACGCGCCATTTAGCTAAAAGGGGTTGTGCGGAAGACGGGCCAGGCCGCCAATACAAACCGACACTGCTTGACGGATGCCGAAACGGCATCCAAAGACGGGGCTGGAAACGGGCCTTCTGACGAATGCCTGAACACAGACCACAATTGATGAAATCTGAACGAAGAAGAGGGCATGTTAACCGAAAATAAAACGTAACGCCAACTTGAGCGCTGTTACGCTGCTGATATCGCGAGATTGCCCCAATGCGAGATGCATGATGCTATCCGCTAGAATCAACGCACTTCGCGAGAGCCCGCATGATCGGCGTCACCGCACTCCCCTTACTTTCCATCGACCGCGTCGGAGCACTACCTTTTGGACAACTCTCACCACTCGACGTCCACGTCGCCACGTGAACTCGACCTGCAAGATATCGCCTGTGCACTGTGGGGCGGACGCAAGATCGTCGCCAGCCTGGTGCTGGGCGGCACCCTTGTCGCTGCGGCCTATGCCTTCCTGAGCACGCCGATATACCGAACATCCGTCAGCGTCCTGCCTCCCACCGCCCACGGCGTCGCGCAATACAACATCGTTGCCCAACTGACGGGCGAAGGCATTGCCAGCATCACTGCCCGCAAGGAAATAAAAGGCATCCCGCCCCTGACGCCTCAGGACGCATACCGTGTCTTTCTGCGCCATCTGAGCTCGGATACTTTGCGCCAGGATTTCTTCACCAACACCTACCTGCCAGCGCAAGGCCAGAATATTTCCGAAAACCAACAGGAAAGGCTTTGGCTCAAGCTGCAAGACCAACTGACCATCACCCTTCCCCGGCGTGAAGGAGACAGTGCCCAACTGTTCTTGGAGGGCGTGGATCCGCAAACCATCAGCAACTGGGCAAACGACTACACCAAAGCGGCCATCGCAGCGGCCCGCTCGGAGCTCATGGCGGACTTGAATGCAGCCGTCGAGGTCCGGCGGCAGAGCAACGAGAGACAGATCAGCGCTTTGCGCAGGGTCGCCGAAAAGTCACGCACGGATCGGATCCAGCGGGTGACCGAAGCGCTTGCGATCGCCGATGCGGTCGGCGCCCAGCCCGTTCCCCCCACGGGCAACCTGCTCATCGACTACAAGGATGAAACGCTGTATCTGCGGGGTTCCAACGCGCTGCGCGCCGAACTGGAACAGTTGAATGAAAGAAAGACGGACGACCCTTACATTCCGGAACTGGGCGACATGCTGCGGGCCGATGCCCTCCTGAGCGGCATCAGCCTGCCGTCGGAACAACTGGCCGTCGCGACGGTCGATCGCATCGCGACTCCGCCAGTCAACCCGAGCTATCCGCGCAAAGGCTTTGCGATTGCAATCGGCGCAATCGTCGGGCTCATCCTCAGCGTGCTCATCATCGTGTTGCAAGGCAGCATGAGGCGAGACAGGCGCAACGAAGACTAAAAGAACGCCACGCGACTTGACCTGCCCCGGGAAATCCGTGCAGGTTGAAACCAGAGGTAAGGTGGCTACTCCTCGCCCCGAGCGGCGCGAGGAGTAGCCATGAAACAATAGTCAGTGCAACCCGGAGAGGCTGTCATTCTCCAGTTTTAAACTGTCCACCTTCCGGGGGCGCGTCAGCCGCTGGGCGTTTTTTAGCACTTGTACGGAATATATTCAGGCATCCAGCGCTGCAACTGAGCCCTGACCTCGTCGTCCGGCACAGGCCCCTGCTGGCCCAGCCAAGCAAGGTTTTCCTCGAAGAAATCCGCAGGGACGGTACGCGAGCGTGCAATGCGCAATTTCGCATGGGGCGTCTCCAGCGTTTCCTCCGAATCCGCCAGCAGCTCTTCATAAAGCTTTTCACCCGGCCGCAAGCCAGTGAACTCGACGTGGATCTCCTCTTCGGAGAACCCGGACAAGCGGATCATGTTGCGGGCCAGATCAACGATGCGGACAGGTTCGCCCATGTCCAGCACGAAAATCTCTCCCCCCTTGCCCATGGCTGCAGCCTGCAGCACCAATTGCGCGGCCTCGGGGATCGACATGAAATAACGGGTGATGTCGGGGTGCGTGACAGTGACGGGCCCTCCACGCGCGATCTGTGCGTGGAACTTCGGGATCACACTGCCCGTACTTCCCAGCACATTGCCGAACCTCACCATTTGGAAGCGCGTCTTGCTTCCCTTGCATTGGAGGACTTCGCACATCATCTCTGCCATGCGCTTGGTGGCCCCCATCACATTGGTTGGATTGACAGCCTTGTCGGTCGAGATCAACACAAAACGATCCGCCTCATAGCGCAAGGCGCACTGCGCGACATTGAGCGTACCCAGCACATTGTTGCGCACGGCCTGCCAGGCGTTTCCCACCTCCATCAGCGGCACATGCTTGTAAGCCGCCGCATGGAAAACGACATTGGGGCGCCACACGGAAAAGATTTCGTCCATGCGAACCGAATCCCTGACGTCACCAGCGAGCGGCACGACGGCAATCTCCGGACGATTCTCCGAGAACCACTGCTCAATCGTGTAGAGCGCGTACTCGCTGGACTCCACCAGAATCAAGCGCGACGGGGAAAAGCGAGCAAGCTGCCTGCACAGTTCGCTGCCGATGGAGCCGCCGGCTCCCGTCACCAGGATCTGTTTGCCGGTCAACATGATCTGGATGTTGTGATTGTCGATACGGACCGACTCGCGCCCCAGCAGATCCTCGATCTTGACCGGGCGCATCATGTTCACGGCCACCCGCCCACTCATCAATTCGCTCAGGCCCGGCACGGTGAAGAGCGCGGCGCCTGCACGCGTGGCCGTTTCGGTGATGCCGCGCAATACCTCTGCCTTCGCCGAGGGAATAGCCAGGATGACATGGCGGGCTCCCCAGGTGCTGAGCGCCTCGACCACCTTGTCCGTGCCACCTTCAACGCGGCAACCGGACAGTTCGAGCCCCCACTTGGCAGGGTCGTCATCCAGCAGCGCCACGACGTGCCATTCAGTGCTGCGCCCCAGCTCACGCACCAGCATGGCGCCCGCCGTTCCCGCGCCAATCACGACAACGGGCGTCCCGCGCCGGTTGCTGCCGCCATACAGACGATGCTCCTTCCACATCCGCCAGGCCGCGCGCCCCCCGCCCATGATGATCAGCAGCAACAGGGGGTGCAGCAGCAGGATGGAGCGCGGCAAAGCTGCGTAGTCGCGCTCGAGGAAGGCGAACAGCAGCAGGGCCACGGCGGATGCGAAGACGACCTTCAGCACCCGCTTCAGATCCGGCAGGCTGGCGAACATCCACATGCCTCGGTAGAGGCCCGCAAAGCGGCACGCAACGATCTGGACGAGCAGCAGCAAGGGAAGCCCGGCCAGTATGGTCTTTTCCCACCCGATCGGCCATTCGAAGTTGAAGCGGATGAAAAAGGCTCCCAGCCACGCGATGACGATCGCGCCCAGGTCAAACAGAAACACCAACGCGGTGCGGAAACGAGTAGGAATGATCATGACCTGCTGTCAGGAATGCCCGGGTTAACTTGCATATTCAATTCGCAATCAGTCGTTCACCAGGCTGGACCACCGCACCGTCAGGCACTCGCACCCGGTATCCCGCGCAGGCACCCGCCTGCAACCAGGCCATGGTCCCGATGTGGACACCGCCAGCCAACTGGACGCCGACGCCCAGATGGGCAAAATCCTCGAGAACCGTGTCATGGTCCGCGGTGGCGTTGGCATTCACGATGACCCCTCGCCCCAGCTTCGCGCAGGCCCCGACCACGGCACCCGCCATGATAGTACTGCCCTCGCCCACCTCGGCATGCCTGCTCACCCATGCGCTGGGATGGATAACGGTCGCCACGGGGATATCCAGGGCCACGATCTCGGCCTGCAGGCGAGCGCGGATCTCCTGGTTTCCTATCGCGACGATCGCCGCGACGCAGCGCTCACGCAATGCAACCAGGCTGGCCAGCGACGCCACGACAGGCCAGGCCACCGCTCGCTCGACGCGAGGATAGCCGTCGTCGGCAAAGATGACGCCGGACCAATTGCCCGAAAGCTCGGCCGCGTCAGCCACTGCCCGTCCGTGCCCCCCCGCGCCAATAATCAGCAACACACCACGTGTTTTCATAGGTTCTCTAGTGCGGACCTGACGCGTGCGAAAGCGACACAGGGTCAAACCGAAAACGGAATTCTACTGAAGAAGCCGTTTCCTCCGTCAACTCACGCGCCAGGGACCTCTGGGCTCCCCGCTTTCAGGCCGAGCGCCAGCGCGATCAGTGGCGAATACGCCACAACCAGGCCGAGCCACCCAGGTACCCATGCAAGCACGACAGCACAAGCAATCGGCAACAACCAACACACATTGATCGTCAACACCGACAGCGTCACGCGCCTGTGGCTCTTCCAGCGGCGCGTGGCCAACTGATATGCATGCGAGCGATGCGCCTCATACGCTTTCTCGCCTCGAAGCAGACGCCGCAGCAGGGTCGTGGTGGCATCGGTGACGAATACCCCCAGCAGGATCAACCACCCGATGAACAGTGTCGGCTCAACCCATCCGGCTGACAAGGAAAGCCCGCCCAGCACAATGCCCAGGAACCCACTGCCGCCATCACCCATGAAGATCCGGGCGGGCGGAAGATTCCAGACCAGGAACCCAGCCACGGCCGCTCCCAGCAGCAATGCCGGGGCGGCATGCCAGGACTGCCCCACCAGGCCATATAGCACCGCTGCACCGAGGGCGGCACAGATCGCCTCCACACTGGCAATGCCGTCGATACCATCCATGAAGTTGTACAGGTTCAGCATCCATACAAGATAAAAGGCGCCGAGCAGACTCCCTGCCACGCCCAGCGTCAAGGGCTCTGCGCCACCCAGGGCAAGAGGCGGAATACCGCCCAGCCATGCCAGAACCCAGGCCGCCGCCGCGAAGTGTGCGAGCAATCGCCAGCGCGCGGGAATGTGCCCATGGTCATCCAGGAAGCCGACCAGCGCGATCAAGGCGCCTGAGCCTAGCAGCGCGGCAGCCTGGCTGCCGGCGATGCCCCCCGCCAGCCACAATACGGCAATGCCTGCCAGATAGCTCAGGACAAAGGCTATCCCACCGCCACGCGGCGTCGGTTGCTGATGAGAGCTACGCGCATTGGGGACATCGAGCACATTTCGCGCCAAGGCATAGCGGCGCAAGACACCGGTCAGGAACCAAGCCGATATCGCCGCCCCCGCGAGCACGGCCCAGAGCGGATAAGAGAAATCCATGGCATTCCAGAAAAAAACGCTTTCGTGCCCGGCAGCTTCAAGGCCTGCCCTGGCAACGACACTCAGGCGAACACTTCCGCCGCTGCCAGTGGTTTGCCGGCCGCATCCTTGGCTGCCAACCTGGGCTCGCACGGCAACGGCCAATCGATACCAAGTTCCGGATCGTTCCACAAGAGGCTGCGCTCATGCTCGGGAAACCAATAATCCGTGGTTTTGTAAAGAAACTCCGCACTCTCCGAAGTCACCACGAACCCATGGCCAAAGCCGGGCGGCACCCATAGCTGCCTCTTGTTGTCACCGGACAACTCGACACCGACCCACTTGCCAAAGCTCGGCGATGCGCGCCGCAGATCGACGGCAACGTCGAAAACAGCCCCCTGCGTGACGCGCACGAGCTTCCCCTGGGGACGCTGGATCTGATAGTGCAAACCACGCAAGACGCCTTGGGACGACTTGCTGTGGTTATCCTGGACGAACGCGACATCCAGGCCCGTCGCTTCCTGAAAGTCACGCTGGTTGTAGCTTTCGAAGAAAAATCCCCGATCATCCCCGAATACCTTGGGCTCCAGGATCAAGACGTCAGGCAGCGCGGTTTTAGTGACGACGAACGGCATCGGTGGACTCACTTAAGCAGGTTGAGCAGGTATTGACCATAGCCATTCTTCTTCAAGGGATCTGCCAACTGCCGCAACTGCTCGGCGCTGATCCACCCTTGCCGATAGGCAATTTCCTCTGGGCATGCCACCTGCAGTCCCTGACGCTTCTGCAGCGTTGCGATGAAGCTCGCCCCCTCCAGGAGGCTGTCGTGCGTGCCGGTATCAAGCCAGGCGTAGCCGCGCCCCATGATCTCGACGTTCAACTGGCCTTCCTCCAGATAGCGGCGATTGACGTCGGTGATTTCAAGCTCGCCACGTCCTGAAGGCTTGATATCCGCTGCAATATCGCAGACCTGATTATCGTAAAAATACAGCCCCGTCACGGCATAATTGCTCCTGGGCCGGACGGGCTTTTCCTCGATGCTGACGGCGCGGCGGGCCGCATCAAATTCGACCACGCCGTATCTTTCAGGGTCATGCACGTGGTAGGCGAACACGCTCGCCCCGTCGATACGCGCATTTGCGCTGTGCAGCAGCTTGACCAGATCGTGGCCGTAGAAAATATTGTCCCCAAGCACCAGCGCACTCGGGTTGTCGCCCACGAAATCCTTGCCGATGATGAAGGCCTGGGCGAGTCCATCGGGGCTGGGCTGGACCGCGTACCGGATATTCATACCCCACCTCGAACCGTCGCCCAACAGGTCGGCGAAGCGCGAGGTATCCTGGGGCGTGCTGATGAGCAGGACATCCCGGATCCCGCTCAGCATCAGCGTGCTCAGTGGGTAGTACACCATGGGCTTGTCATAGACCGGCATGAGCTGCTTGCTCACCGCCTGGGTAACCGGATAGAGGCGCGTGCCGGAGCCTCCTGCCAGGATGATGCCTTTACGATTAGTCGTCATGTCGAACGTCAAAAAGCTGATTCAGGATGTGGTCAACCCCGTCTCGCCAGTCAGGCAAGCGCAGGCCGAAAGTCTCGCGAAGTTTTGTCGTGTCCAGCCGGGAGTTCGCCGGACGCCGAGCAGGTGTCGGGTACTCGGAAGTCGTCACGGGACGGATCGCCTCAGGCGCGACCCTCACCGGTAGCCCGGCGCTGCGCGCGCGCGCGAGCACGTGGCAAGCGTACTCATGCCAGTTGGTCTCGCCTCCCGCGGTAGCATTGTATAGGCCATAAGGAAAGCGCTCGCCGGCCTCTGTCCGCATCGCCTGCCTGACCAGGTGCGCCGTCACGTCCGCCAGCAGCGCGGCAGATGTCGGTGAACCGAACTGGTCGGATACGATACCCAGCGCATCACGCTCGGCCCCCAGCCTGAGCATCGTCTTGGCAAAATTTCCACCATGCAGGCCCACGACCCAGCTCGTACGCAAAAGCAGGTGGCGCGCCCAGGCAGACTGGATGGCGCGTTCGCCCGCAAACTTGGTGGCGCCATAGACGCTTTGAGGATTGGGGGTGTCCGTCTCGGTATACGGCTGAGACTGGGTGCCGTCAAAAACGTAGTCGGTGGAAAAATGCACCAACAGCGCTCCCAGGCTGCTGGCCGCTTCTGCGAGAATGGCCGGCGCCCTGGCGTTCACCGCCTCTGCCTGCGCCACATCGCTTTCCGCCTTGTCGACAGCGGTGTACGCAGCCGGGTTGACGATCACGTCAGGACGATACTCCGCCACGAGCCGGCGCAGCCCCGCCTCATCCTCCAGGCGGCATTCCGCGGACCCGACCGCATGGACTTCACCCAATACCGAGAGCGAGCGGCGCAGCTCGAAACCGACCTGCCCGTTCTTTCCAGTCAGCAGAATCCTCACTCGGCCTCCTTGTAATGCCGCGACATCCATTCCCGATAGGCGCCGCTCTGCACATTCGCCACCCATTCCGGATTGTCGAGATACCACTGGACAGTCTTGCGTATGCCTGACTCGAATGTTTCGGCGGGTTTCCAGCCGAGGTCGCGTTCGATCTTCCGGGCATCGATGGCATAACGGCGATCATGGCCAGGCCTGTCCGTCACGTAGACGATCTGCGTTGCGTAGCTGCTGCCATCCGCGCGTGGCCGCAACGTGTCGAGCAGCGCGCAGACCGTCTGCACGATCTCGATGTTTGGCTTCTCGTTCCAACCGCCGATGTTGTAGGTCTCGCCCAGCCTGCCTGCCTCCAGCACCCGGCGAATCGCACTGCAATGATCCTTCACGTACAGCCAGTCCCTGATCTGCATGCCATCGCCATAGACAGGCAGGGGCTTGCCGGCCAAGGCATTGACGATCATCAAGGGGATCAGCTTTTCGGGAAAATGATAGGGCCCGTAATTGTTGGAGCAGTTGGTGGTCACCACCGGCATCCCGTAAGTGTGGTGCCAGGCGCGCACGAGATGATCGCTGGCGGCCTTCGAAGCGGAATACGGGCTGTTGGGCTCGTAGCGGTTCGTCTCGGCGAAAGGCGGATCGTCCTCGGACAAGGTGCCATACACCTCGTCGGTGCTCACATGCAGGAACCGGAATCCAGCCTTGTCCTCGCCTGGTAGCCCCGACCAGTACGCCCGCACGGCTTCCAGCAAGCGGAAAGTGCCCACGACATTGGTCTGGATGAAATCCTCGGGCCCATGAATGGACCGGTCCACATGGCTTTCCGCGGCGAAATTCAGGACGGCTCGCGGACGATGCTCGGCCAGCAGCGATGCAACCAGCGCCGTATCCCCGATGTCTCCCCGTACAAAGACATGGCGGGGATCCGACTGCAGCGACGCAATGTTCTCAAGGTTGCCTGCGTAGGTGAGCTTGTCCAGATTGACAATGCCTTCATCCATATGGAGCAACCAATCCAGAGCAAAATTGCTCCCGATAAAACCCGCAGCACCTGTGACTAGAATCATCAAGCTTTCCGATAAATAAGTTCAAATTTCATGCCCGCGCCTGGTCCGATACCGCTCTGCGCAAGCCTTCGTCGACACTGACGGGAGGACGCCACCCCAACGTGTCTCGGGTATGGCTGATATCGACCTGGAGATTCCCGAGCAAGCGTTGCGCCACCGCCCCCTTCCCTAGCAGCCGCGCGGCGAGCCCGAGCGCGGCTGGCGGAACCGGCAGCAACCTGGGCCGAACGCCCATCGCCGCCCCGAGCCGCCGCAGCAACGCCGTCGTGGACAAATCCTCGTCGTCCCCCGCCAGAAAGGTCTGGCCGGGAGCCTGAGGATGATCTAGGCATACCACGAGCAGGCTGATCAGGTTGTCCAGGCCTACGAGGGTTCTTCGATTGGCGGTGACGGCGCCCAGGGGCAATGGCAATCCCCGAGCCACGATGTTCACCATGCTGCGGAAATTGCCTGGCGCCCCTTGGCCGTACACGAGCGGCGGACGGACCACCACGACCTCCAGACGCGAGGCCAGCGCCTTCAGCCCGAGCTCCGCCTCGTACTTCGACACGGCGTATGGCGCAACCGGATGCGGCGCCATGCCAGCAGTAAAAGGAGTCGAATGCGATACATTGCCGTTGACGCCGATGGAGCTCAGGAAAATGAAGCGTTTCACCCCTGCCTGGGCAGCCTGTTGCGCCAACGCCAGCGTCACGTCAGTGTTCACGCGACGAAACTCGGCCAGGGGATCGGACAACTGCTCTTTCAGTACGTGGGCACGTCCGGCCAGGTGAAGGACGACATCCACGCCCCGCAAAACCTCTGCCCACTCTCCGAAAGCAGCCATGTCGCCAGTGACCCGTTCACCAGGCATGGCCGAGGGCTTGCGGACAGCGGCAACCACCTGATGCCCGAGCCGGGTCAGCTCGGCACACAACCCTCTGCCAATGAAACCGTTGGCGCCGGTCACAAGAATTTTCATCAGGCTCCTCGTTGGGTACAGGCGAGGGCTCAAAGCCCAAGCAACTCGTCCAGCCAGCCTTCAATCGTATACCGCCTGCGCACGGCCTCAGGCATGGGCGCGAAAGGGGTGCGAAGGAAAGCCGCCGGAACCACAGGGGCGTGCCTGTCGATGACGCACACGTTGCTGTCGGAAAAAAAGTCGTAGTTACGTGCCTGCGCATTGGTGGTGATCAGCTTCTTGCCTGCCCCCAATGCCTCGAACGTGCGCATCGTCAACCCGATCTGCCTGGGATGCTCGATATCCAGGATCGCGCGGGACCCCGCGAAAACGGCGTGCAGCGTGGGCTTGTCCAGTGGCTTGAACTGGAAGTCATCCATCCTGGCGTGCCGCATGCCAGGCCGGGTCCAGCGCGACACCTGCAGCACCCAAGGCGCCTGGAGGTAGAGATACCAATACGCATGGATATCTTCAGGAAGGGTGCCGCGCAGACGATCGATGACGGCATAGCGATCCGTATGCGCCGTCCCCACGAAACTGATGTGATACTGCATGGGCACCGGCTCGGCCGGGGCGTCGAAGCCTCGGCCACAGAACAGGGGGCGCAGCTGCATCCCGTATTGTTCGGCGTCCTGGGGATCGAATGTGCTGACGTGGTCGTAGAACGAGAGGTTCTTGCGGACATGCGCCCGATTTGCGATGGAGTCCCACATGTACAGCACGAAGCGGGCCCGTGGATAGGCGCTCCTCAGGCGCGCCAACGTACGGGCGGAGACCGTCTGGCCATTCACGACCAGCACGATATCGTAGTCGACCTGCCCCAGCTCCTCGAGTTGCCGTGCATAGAGCCTGTCCGCGGCAGGCAGGACCCAGCCTGGGCGCAACCGCGTCAAGGCCGTCATGGCAGGAGTATCGTAGGGCCGGTCAGCCAGCCAATCCACCGTCGCGCCACGCCGCTCGATTTCGGCACGAATATCACGCTCGTAGCCGAAGAATCTCGGCGCAATCAGCAGCACCCGCTGCCCGTCCATGCGCTTCACGCTTCGCCCCCCGTCCTGATGACCCGCGCCGGCGCGCCGACAGCCAGGGCGTGATCGGGAATATCCGACAGCACGACGGAATTCGCGCCAATGCGCACGCCCTCTCCGAGCGTCAAGCCTCCCAGCACCTTGGCGCCGGCGCCGACCGTAACGCCGTCGCCCAGCGACGGCCGGGAAAGCTGGGTGTAGGTGAAATCGACTTCCTTGGCGCCCAACGTGACCCCCTGGAAAATCGTGGCATTGGCACCAATGCGCCAGGCACCGATCACCGTACCCTGCGTGTGGGGCAGGAACAGGCCGGGCCCGATCGGGCAACGCACTGCGATTTCAATGCCAAAGGCGAAAAAATTCGCCAGGGACACCAACTTGGCCAAGGGGCCGAGCCCGCTACGATGCAGGGAATGGGCGACACGGCAAAGCAGCACCGGCACAAAACGCGGCGAAACCATCCCGAGCCAGAGCCTTGCCCCCCTTGGCTTGGTGGCATCGCTACCGTTCAACAACGCATGCTGGCGCAACAGATCCGCGCGCAACAACAGCCGTATCGGCTGCAGATCCCCGGCCGAAATCTCCTGGCTCATCGTCATACCATCAGCTTGCGCGCACGCAGCTCGGCGTTGGCGCGATCCAGGCCGTCTTCCGGCAACGGCTGGGTGCGCACCCACGCAGCAAAACGGTCCAATCCCTCCGCAAGTCCCACCCGAGGTCCGCCTGGCAGCAGCTCGGCCAGGCGCGTGATGTCCGCCACGTTGTGGCGAATGTCACCGAGGCGATACTGTGCAGTCACGCGCACGGGAACCTCGATGCCCAGCGAAAGGACCAGTTGGCGTGCCACTTCCATGACGCTGGTGCCGACGCCGCTGCCGACATTGATGATCCGATCAATCGGTTCGCCCGCGCGCAGGCAGGCGTGCACGGCACGCGCCACATCATCGACGTGCACGAAATCCCGCGACTCCAGGCCATCCTCGAAAATCGGCAAGTCCAGCCCTCGCCGGATGCGAGTGGAGAAAATGGAAAGAATGCCCGTGTAGGGATTCTTCAGGGACTGCCCCTCCCCGTACACATTCTGGAAACGAAGAATGGCGTAACCCATGCCCAGACTCTCGCAAGCGATCCGCACCAGGTCTTCCTGGGCATATTTGGTCGCCGCGTAGATGGAAGCAGGCCGCACGGGATCATCCTCGCGCGTCGGCACTGCCAACAGCGTGCCACCACAATGCGGGCAGACAGGCTCCCATCTGTGGGCTTCCAACTGCGCCGCCAAGCGGGCGCCAGGAAACACACGCCCAGCCGCGTCACCACAAGCCGGACACACATACGCGCCTTCGCCGTACACGGACCGGCTCGAAGCCAGGACGATCTGCTTGACAGCAAGGTCTCGGCGGTTTGCAAGCACGTCCAGCAGCACCGCGGTGCCCTGCGAGTTCACCTCGTTGTAACGAGCCACTTCATACATGGACTGGCCCGTGCCGGTCTCCGCTGCCAGGTGAACGATATGCGTCACGTCCTCGAGCGCGGCTTCGACAGCACGACGGTCGGTCACCGATGCACGCACGAACTCGATGCGCTCCTCATTCAGCCAGTCGAGTTCGCCGGCCTGGGGAAGCGCACCGTGGATCTGGGGCGCGAGCGGGTCCAGGATACGCAGATGCATGCCATCGGCTAACAGATGCCGGGCGAGATGGCTGCCGATGAAACCCGCACCGCCGGTGATAAGAATTTTGCGCATGACTCAGTTTTGGTTTTGTGTAGAAGAGGACGGCCTCATCGCGGGCACGAACGAACGCCCGCGGGACGTTCGGACACGGATCCGCACGAACAGCGCCATGATGAAAAGCAGGATGAAGCCATTGCTCAGCAGCATCCCGATCAAGCCAGAGGTATAGACGCCAAAAGCGAACAGCAGCCACAGGGCCTTGAACGCCTCGTCGCGGGACACCGCGAACATGCGCATCAACAACCCCACGACATAGCTGAAGAGAATCACCCCGAGCCAGCCGAAATTGACGAAAGCCTCGGTGAAGAAAACCGAATTGGCAGAACCCGTCCCTGTTTCGTTCTGGCCCCACTGAGCGGCGAACACCATCCGCTCATATTCGATGCGCTCCATCCCGAACATGCCGGCCAGGAAGCTGCTCGTTGCCCCAAGGAGCGGCTGGTCATTGAAATGCTCCGCCAACACCCGGATTGCGTCGGCGGCGGTGACCATCGGAATTGCAACCGAGCGCCACAGAAGGTGGGCCAGTCCGCCTTCCGGGACATAGGTCACCGAGAAGAAACCGTCGCCCTGGATTGCGCCGAGCTGCCCGCTCCCGGAAAAAACGGTGACAGCAGCGAGAATCGCGCACATCCCCAGCACCATCATCCGCGGCGACAACCGTGTGTGCGCCTTGCCCTGCAGGATAAGGTAGAGCATGGGCAGCGCAATCTTGAAGAAGAATACTTTCTCAAGGAAACTGATGCAGAAGAGGAAAAAGAAACCCGCTGCCAGCCAGCGCACCCGCATGCCATGCAGGAACATCAGCGCGAGCGAATAAGGCAGCAAGGCGCCGGAAAATATGGCGTTGATGTAGACGAAGGACGCCTGCCATCCCTCGCGAGCCTTGAGAAACTGCTCCCGCAGTATTGCGATTTCATTGGGATCCGCGCCCGACAAGGCCGCGATGAGGGGGATCTCCGGCGCCGTCGCCCAGGCGACGCATGCAAAGAGCAGAAAGGGCGTCCAGACCGCGGCGTTGAATGTGCCCGAGCCCACGGCCAGGCGCGGCAACCGGCCAGACGTCCACGGGTCCAGCACGGGTGTGAGAGCGCCTGCCAACACGGCCAGCACCGACACCGTGGTCATCGTTGCCAGAATCCCGAACCGAACCGTCCCGGAAGAGGCGGCGTCGATGATCAAGGGCAGCAGGCAGTACGCCACCAGCATGCCCAGGCAGAGCAGCAGTGGCCCGGAGCGTGCGGAGGTCAACGCCGCCAGCAGGCCGCCGGGCTTAGCCGGCGAGGAGTTTTTTTGCATGGGCCCGATACTCATCCACCAACTCGCGCACACGCTGCGCATCGTCCAACCTGGGCAGGAAGCCGGTTCCCTCCTGTGCCACGCGTTTGAACAGCGCCAGCGTGGCCTCTACGCCATGCGCATTGATACTGGTGCCGCAATAGCGCCACAGCAGTTGATCGACATCCGAATCCTTGCAGAGGTCAAAGGGCAGCACAGGCTGGCCCAGGCAAAGATACTCAAAAAGCTTCGTGGACACGACGCCGCCATTGTTGGGGCCGCGATAACCGAGAAAAATGAGGGCCGACGCCGTGGCCTGCACGGAACGCGCCACGGCGTGAGGCAGGTGCGAAACAAAGATGACGTCAGGCGTTGCGATGCCATGATCCCTGGCATCGCGCTCAACCGCAACGCAAGCACCGATGAATATCATCTGCAGGCGCGCCGCCAGTTCAGGCTGCTCCTGGCGCAGACGCCGGTACGCGCCCATGATCGACGCGCTGTCGTAGAAGTCCTCGGGCGCACTGCCGGTGTAGACCAGGGTGATCCGAGACGGGTCTATGGCAGGATGAACCTGACGCAGATCCATGCGTTCCGCAGGCGGGACATCCAGATAGTGTGTCGCCACGTTGTACATGACGCCCGTCTCGAGGCCGTACTGCTGCCGGAAGCCGTCCGCCAACCCCATGGACACCGTCGTCACCGTATCGGCGCATCCCAGCACCTTGCGCTCGAGCGCGCGCTTCAAGGGTTTGAAACCGCCCAGCGACTCGTGCAAGGCCCAGGCATCGCGCATGTCGATGGCAAGCACCACTTTTCCGGGATGCCGACGCTTGATCAGGGCGCCCACCAGGGCCGTCGAGAAGGGAGGAGACGACGCCATGATCACCACCGGCGCGCTGCGCTGGCGCAGCAATCGGTCCAGGTGCAGGAACAGCTTGATGACATTCGGCAGGTACAGATCAACCAGCAGCCAGTGCTTGATCAGCCGAAGCACGCTCACCAGGAGCCCTTCCCTGACCGAGGTCTTCGGTCCCTTGTAGTTCGCCACGCCGTTCTTGCGAAAGGCGGTCAGTTCGGCATCATTGGTGCAGATCTCGTCGCTGTAATGAAACGCACCGCGCAGGTTGAACAGACGCAACCTGGCGCCCGCCTCAAGAAAAATACGGCACCAACGTTCCTGACGAAAACTGCTGGCCCGTTCGCTTTCAAGCTCGGACGTCAGGAACCAGACCTCATCCAGGTTCGCACTCATTACGAAATCTCCACATCAAACACGCGCGCCCAGCGCGAGGCGCTCACGGCACGCCAATAACGGTGATCAAACGGGCGCTTGCCTGCCAGCACCTCGTCGAAGTGATCGACCAGCCTGGGAGCAAGCAGGCCGGCATAGCGCTCGACCGCCTCAGCAACCGCAGCCCGGAAGCGCTTGGGCTCATCTCGACGCACCCACAGCGTCTCCGCCGTGACGAATCCCATCTTGTCCCTGCGATCGAGCACGATATCCGGAACACTGCCTCGCATGGCCTGGCGCAAGGCACGCTTGGCGATCCCGCCCCCGACCTTCTCCTCGTCCGCGATGGCAAGGCAGTGTTCGACCACCCGGTAATCCAGGAATGGCACCCGTGCCTCGATGGAATGCGCCATGGAATTCCGATCCTCCCAATGCAGCAGCATGGGCAGGTTGGTCGCCGTCAATTGCGCAACCGACATCTCCCGCACCGAGGCGGGCCGCCCCCCTGCCGCAAGCAGAGGATCCGCGACGCACGCCGCCTGCGCCTGGGGCGCCAGCCACTCCCGGTCCGCATAGGCACGAGAGTCGAAACGGCCCAACAGGCCAATCAGGGAGGGCATCAGGTAGGCAGCAGTATAGCCAGCCGATCGCAACGGGGAGAATCCGATCTCCCGCTTCATCGCCCCCAGCTCCTTGAACCAGGCAGGCACGGCGCCACGCCTGACGAGACCCGCCAGGTAAGCACCAAAGAACCCCCGGTAGCCGCCCAGAATCTCGTCCGCACCCTGGCCATCGAGCATGACCGTAATGCCGGACTGGCGCGCGAGACGGAACACGCACCACTGGGCATAAATGGAGGTCGACAGGAACGGTTCGTCCTGGTGCCAGGACAAGCGATCCAGGTCATCAAACAGCCCCGTGGGCTCGGGAACCACGGTGTGCGGCCGCGACCCTGCGCGCGCGCTGACAGTCTCGGCGTAACGGAATTCGTCGAATTCAGGATCGTGAGACCGGGCGGTGAAAGTGTGCAGCTCCGCCTCGCCGCGGGTCTCGACCGGCCCCAACCGCTCCCCCATCAGACAGACGATGGCGGAACTATCCAGCCCCCCCGACAGGCAGGAACCGACGGGCACGTCCGCACGAAGGCGCAAGCGCACGGAGTCGGCGAGGATATCCCTCAGCCCCTGCACGGCCTGCGATCCGCGCACGGCCTCCACGGCCTCGGGCAACGCATACCAGCGCCGGGGCTGCCAAGCCGGCGCCTTCCCCCCGGCCAGGACACCAGCCAGGTCCAACATCGCGAAATGCCCTGGCAGCAACTGCAGCACTCCGTCGAACATCGTCCGCTCGCCGTGGTCGGAGATGTTCCAGACAAAGAAATCGAGCATCTTTTCACGATCGGCGCGCGCGCGCCAACCCGTCAACCCCGTAAAGGCCTTGATCTCCGAAGAGAAAGCCAGCCGGTCGGCGCAACGCCAGACATAGAGGGGTTTCACGCCATAACGGTCCCGCGCCAGGAAAAGCGTCCTCGCCTGCCGGTCGAAGATTGCCAGGGCCCACATCCCATTGAACCGCGACAGGCACTCCGGCCCCCAATGACGGTATGCCGCGAGGATGACCTCGGTATCCGAACCGCTGGTGAAGCGAAACCCCTCGGCGCGCAACTCCTCTCGCAACTCGAGGTAGTTGTAGACCTCGCCGTTGTAGGCAATCCAGAAACGTCCCTCGTCCTCGCCCATCGGCTGGTGGCCATGCGGGCTGAGGTCGAGAATGGAAAGACGGCGGTGGCCCAGCGCAAGCCCTCCCCGACCTGCCGTTCCTTGCAGGGGCAATACTTGGCGGGGCGACCAGTTGATATCCTCCGCGGCAATCGACGAGGCGGGAGTATCGACACCCGCGAACAAGGCGGGCGCCGACACTCCGTCAAAGAGCGCGAAGCCTTCGTCGTCCGGACCGCGATGCCGCATCAGGCGGCTCATGGCATTGAGCTCGGCGGCATCGAACGGAGCTGGCTGAATCAAACCGAAGATCCCACACATATTATTCCTGGCAGACGTTTCTCGGCCGACCGGGGCGAGCGTCGCGCATCACCCAGATTACCAAGAGCAAGTAAACGAGATACATGCCGAATTCAGCACATACCATGAGGATCAGGTAATCCTCCACCTTGGCCTTGCCAAGCGAGAGAAAAATCACCGTGAGCGCGGACAGGAAATACAAGAGCTGCCATGCGCCCAGCAATCCGAGACGGTCCTTCACAAGGAAAATGCTGCTGACGGGAGAGACCACCATGCGAAATACCACTGGCGCGATCACCAGCAGCAAGAAATACCTGTCAACCCGCCAACCTTCGCCCAGCACCAATCGCAGCAAGGGCTCGCCAAGCAGCCAGGTCGCCGCGCTCAGGACCAGGCCCAACGCGGCAAATGCAAGCACGAACTTCCAGACCAGGGACTCGACCGACCGCCCACCTCGATGCAGGTCTCCCGCGCTCTTGAAGAAAACCTGCCCGGAAGCAAGTCCCAACAGCAGCAGCGGCGCGGCAAGCAGACGCTGGACCTGCGAATAATTGCCCGCGTCCGCCTCTCCAAAAGCGTGCGCGATGAACAACAATGGCAAGGCAAGCGATGCGGCGTCAAGCAAGGCCGTGGGCGCAGAGACCAGCGGATAGCGGCGCGCAGCCATGGCGGCCCGCAACGAGGCCTGCCTGCTTGCCCCGGCCCAGCTTCCACGTGCCCCCCAGACCGCGAACAGCAGGATCAGGACCCAACTGGCCACGAATGCATCGCTCAAGCCCAGCACACCCCACAGTCCGATCAACGCGAAAAAGAAAGGCTGGAAAAACTTGATGCCCGCCACACGGCCAAACTCCCCTCGCCGCACGTACAAGGCCTGGTAAACATTCACCGCCCCCATCAACCCTGCCGTCACGGCCATGAGATACAAAGGGACAGAGGTGACCGCATAACCGGCCAGCATCTCCGGGAACAACGTGAAGACAGCTACCGACGCCAGGGTGAACACCAGTACCAGCACCAACGCAGCATGGAAGATAGGCAATACCTGATCGTCCTCGGTGGCGGGAATGGCGGCGTCGAATCGCAAAGCCATCAGAGTCGCCGCGACAGCGGCGATGGCGGCAAGCGTGGCGTAGACGCCGAAATCCTCGGGCGAATACATCCGCGCCAACAGCGGCGTGGCCAGGAGCAGGACAGCCTGTCCGCCGCCGATGCCGGCGGCGTTGGTCAATATGCTTTTTCGCAATTTGGGCAACGATAGCGCCGAGCCGTGACGCTCAGGTCTTGCCGGCCGACACGGCGGCACGCAAGGACTCGACCACACGCTGGATATCCGCCGCCTGGAGGTACGGATGCATGGGGATGCTCATCACGCGCTCAGCGACACGATCCCCACGGGGCAGCACACCTTGGTAGGCACTCATTGCTGGCTGTTTGTTGAGCGGCACCGGATAGTGAACCACCGTGGGCACGCCATCGGCCTTCATACGCGCCTGTACGCCTTCGCGATCGTCGACTTCGACGGTGAACTGCGCCCAGGCACTGGTGTTGTGTTCCTCGATGCGAGGCAGGCCGATACCGGCGTCGCCCTGCAGCAGCGTCAGATATTCACCGGCCCTCTCGTTACGCAGACCCAACTCCTCGTCCAGCAAGGCCAGTTTCGGCAAAAGGATGGCGGCTTGCAGAGTGTCCAGGCGACTGTTGACGCCAACGCGCACGTGCTGGTAGCGCTTGGCCTGCCCGTGACGAGCGATCTGCCTGAGCACAACGGCCAACTCGTCGTCGTTCGTGAACATGGCGCCACCATCACCGTAGCCGCCCAGCGGCTTGCTCGGGAAGAAACTGGTGGTGGAGACGTCGGAAAGATTGCACGACTTCCTGCCCTTGTAGGTGGCACCGAAACTCTGGGCGGCATCCTCGATCACCGGAATGCCATGACGCCTGGCCACCGCGTTGATCGCGTCGAAATCGGCGCACTGCCCATAAAGCGATACCGGAACGATCGCCTTCGTGCGAGGCGTGATCGCAGCCTCCAGCAATGCGGGATCAAGCGTATAGGTACACGGATCGATATCGACGAAAACCGGACGCGCGCCAAGCACAGCCGCCGTTTCAGCAGTCGCGATATAGGTGAATCCAGGTGTGATGACTTCATCGCCCGGGCCAACCCCAAGTGCCATCAAGGCGATCTGCAAGGCATCCGTGCCGTTGGCGCAACTGATGCAGTGGCGCACGCCGACATAGTCGGCAAGCCGCGCCTCAAGTTCGGCGACTTCAGGTCCCAGGATGTACTGGCCATGTGCCAGCACCCTCTGGATGGCCGCGTCGATATCCGCCTTGATCCGCGCCTGTTGCACCTTCAGATCGATGAAATCCATTATTTTGTCTCTTCCACTTTCCGGACTACGCCGCCATCCAATACATAGCGCGCGCCGGTGTGCTCGCATCGCGTCTCGCCATGGCCGGTCAAGGGCAGGTCCAGTTGTTCCCCGTATTCGCTCATCCATCCGATCTGGCGCGAGGGCACGCCGACCACCAGCGCATATGCCGGCAGATCCTTGTTGACCACGGCGCCCGCGCCGACGAATGCGAACTCGCCAATCGTCACGCCGCACACCACGGTGCAATTCGCACCCAGCGTGGCGCCTCGCCGAACCAGCGTGTCGCGATACTGATCCTTGCGCTCGATGAGCGAACGGGGATTGTAGACATTCGTGAACACCATGCTCGGGCCGCAGAACACCCCTTCTTCGAGTGTCACGTTGTCGTAGACCGACACGTTGTTCTGCACCTTGCAGCCGTCGCCGATCACCACCCTGTTGCCGACGAACACGTTCTGCCCCAGCGAGACGCCGCTGCCGATCCGCGCGCCGCCGCAGACATGCACGAAGTGCCAGACACGGGAACCCTCACCGATCTGTGCGCCATCGTCCACGATGGCGGTGGGATGCTGATAATGGCCCATTTATTTCTTCAAGAAGGGGTGGTAATCACCTTGCAGAGGGGCGATATCCCCTCCACGAATGGCGGCGACAGTGCTGATTGCGACCCGGTTTTCCTCCAGGCCAAAACCCCGGCCAGCCAGGATTTCTCGGTAGCTCAGCGTGTGCAAATCAGTGAAGCCGCCAGAAAACTCGATCTCTTCGCCATCGACGGTGATGGACCGGTAGGTACGCTGGCCGGCCTCCCGCTGAGGCGTCGGCACATCCTTGAAGTCGACCGACAGGAACCACCGCACCCTGGCATGCTGATATTCGAGATAACCGGCGGCCCGGGTGGGCTCGGACAGGTGGACCACGTTCTGCTGCAGTTCACCGAAGATGAAATGCAGCATGTCGAAGAAGTGCACGCCGATATTGGTGGCAATGCCGCCGGACTTCTTCAGGTCCCCCTTCCAGGACTGCAGGTACCAATGGCCGCGCGACGTGATGTACGTCAGATCGACGTCGTGTTTCTCGCCTTTCTGCTGGGATCTGACTTTTTCCCGCAGGGCAACGATAGCGGGATGAACACGCAATTGAAGGATGGTGTTTACCTTGCGGCCCGTGTCACGCTCGATTTCCTGCAAGCCATCGATGTTCCAGGGATTGAGCACCAAAGGCTTTTCGCAAATGGCATCGGCGCCCGAACGCAGGGCAAAGCGCATGTGCGAGTCATGCAGGTAGTTGGGCGAACAGATCGAGACGTAGTGGATTTCCTGCCCCTTACCCGCGCGACGGACTTTATCCACGTGCCGATCGAACCGTTCGAACTCCGTGAAGAATTCAGCATTGGGGAAATGGCTGTCGATAATCCCGATCGAATCATTGGGGTCCAGCGCGACGACCAGTTGATTACCCGTATCTTTGATGGCTGCCATGTGACGCGGTGCGATATAGCCTGCCGCGCCGATAAGTGCGAAGTTTTTCATGACTGTTAAGTTTTTTTATTGACCGACGAGGAAACAGAAGAGGAAAACTGAAATAGGCCCTTTAACCGCCGTGCGTGTGGCTGGGCCCTTCCCGGCTGTCACGCCGCAACTGCGCGATTTCGTTGCGCAATGCCTCGTATTCAGCCATCTTTATCTTGAGAAAACGGGCGGAAAGCTCCGTCTTGGCCGTCAGGCCAGCAGGCGTAAGCAGGTACATATAGGCCATCTTGTTCCTACTGTTACGAAAATTCTGCATCTTGAGCAACCCACGGTCGAGCAATGCGCGGATGCAGTAGTTCGCCTTCCCCACGCTCACGCCGAGCGCCTCGGCCAACTCCCTCTGGCTGAGTTTGGGATTTGCCTCCAAAAGACGCAGAACTTTCAAATGGGCTTCTTCTTGGAGCTGCTCGGACATTTAAACAGGAAGGAAAATGATGCCCTCAAACCCACCGAATGATGGGTCCGTTCACGCAATGAACGGAATATAGCATGCGTGCCTCCGTGCACGGCGGCAAAAAAATCGCACGCTGCGCCTTCGGCCCGCTGCCCCAACGCTGAAAAAGAAGCGCGCAGGCCGCCTGTCAGGGCTGGTACATATAGCCGCGCCGCCAGGGGTAGCCGTGTTTCGGCGGCGCATCGAGTTCATCAGACCTGCCCTCGGGCAGCCCCTGCGCCAGAATCTGATGCAGCGCAATCCAGCCATGCTCGAAGCCCATGGCGCAACCAGCCAGGTACAGCCGATAAGCCCTCAGTGCGCGTGCGCCCTGCTCTCCCGCCAGGACCTGCTCGGCCTCGCCGAGCCGCGCCTCCAGCGCATCACTCCACGCCCAGAGCGTACGAGCATAGTGCGGCCGCAGGTTTTCGACGTCCAAGGTTTCCAGCCCCCCATTGGCCACGTTCTCCAGCACATGGCTGATATGGGTCAACTCCCCACCCGGGAAGATGTACTTCTCGATGAACTCCCCCATGCCATTGCCCAGTTCGGCGTTGTAGACGCCGCCGGCGGTGATCCCGTGGTTCAGCACCAGTCCGCCCGGCCGCAGCAACCCCCGCAACACCGCGAAGTACCCCCGCAGATTGGCCCGCCCCACATGCTCGAACATGCCCACCGAGGCAATCTTGTCGAATGACTGGGAGGCATCCAGCTTGCGATAGTCCACCAGTTCCATCCTCACACGCCCCGACAGCCCCTTCTCCTCGATGAGCCGGCTGACATGCGCATGCTGGTTGCGCGACAGCGTGATCCCCGTTGCGTCCACGCCGTAATGCTCCGCCGCCCAGAGCAGCAGCCCGCCCCAGCCCGCCCCCACGTCCAGGAACCGCTCGCCGGGCATCAGGCGCAGCTTGCGGCAGATGAGGTCCAGCTTGGCCTCCTGGGCGCCTGCCAGGGATTGCTGCGGCGTCTCGAAATAGGCGCAGGAATAGACCCGGCGGGGATCCAGCCACAAGGCGTAGAAATCATCCGACAGGTCGTAGTGGAACTCGATCTGCTTCGCGTCGCGCTCGACGGAATGGCGCCAGACGGACAACAGGCGTCGCGCCAGCTCGGTGAACCAGCCGCCGCGGGCGGCATCGATGGGCGTGCCGGGAAGCAACTGGGCAGCGGCGGCCATCAGCTTGCGCATGCTGCCCTCGATCTCCACACGCCCTTCGACATAGTCCTGACCCAGGACCCCGACATCTCCGGCCGCCAAGTGGACAAGCGCAGCCTTGTCGCGAGCATGGAAGACGACTTCCGGATACTCGGCACCGACCTGCTCACCGTCGGGCATGACGAGACGAACGCGCGTGTCGATGGATTCCAGCTTGCGCGCAACGGTAGAAAGCAAAGGATTCACGACCGATCTCTCCCCTGACAGACTGTCCGACATGGATTTTCCTAGTATGTCCCGAAAATTACGGGGCAGGCAATCGCGGTGGCCAGCGTGCTACAGTGAACGCCATCCCGTGGCACACGCCTCGCGGCCCGCCGTCCAATCCGTCCCCGTAGCAATGCCCCCCTCTTCCCTCACGCGCTCCTTCCCAGGCTGGTTGATCCTGATGGGCGCGCTGACCGCGATCGGCCCCTTGTCGATCGACATGTACCTCCCCGCTTTCCCCGCCATCGCGCAGGCGCTGGGCGCGAGCCCCGGCGAGGTCGAGCGCACCCTTGCCGCCTACCTGGCGGGCATGGCGCTCGCGCAGCTGGCCTACGGCCCGCTGTCCGACCGCTACGGCCGCAAGCTGCCCCTGTGCGGCGCCCTCATCCTCTACAGCGTGGCCTCCGCGGCGGCGGCGTTGGCCCCCGATGTGCACAGCCTGACCGCCTGGCGCGTGGTGCAGGCCGTCGGCGGCGCGGCTGGCGTGGTCATTCCCCGGGCCGTCATCCGGGACAACCTGGGCGTGCAGGACTCCGCCCGGGCAATGTCCTCGCTGATGCTGATCATGGGCCTGGCGCCTATCCTGGCGCCGCTGGTCGGCGGCCAGTTGCTGGGGATCACCGGCTGGCGGGGCATCTTCTGGCTGATGTCAGCCATGGGCCTGGTGCTGCTGGTCTTCGTCCTGCGCACCATGCGGGAATCGCTGCCGGCCGACAGGCGGCTGCCCCTGACGCCTGCGGTCATCACGCGCAATTACGCCGAGTTGCTGCGCCACCGCCCTTTCGTCGCCTATGCGCTGGCGGGCGGCTTCGGCTCGGCCGGCATGTTCGCCTACATTGCCGCGTCACCACGCGTCTTCATCGATTTCTACGGCGTGCCCGCCGAGTGGTACGGCCTGCTGTTCGGCCTGAATGCCGCCGGCCTGATCGCGGGCTCGCAGGTCAGCGCGCGACTGCTCCGGCGCCATGTTCCCGGCACGCTGCTGGTCCGCGCCTTGCCGGCACTGGCGCTGATTCCCCTGGCCGGGCTCGCGCTGACGCTGCTGGGCCTCATCACGCTGCCGCTGCTGATGGCCTGCCTGGTCGGCTACATGAGCAGCCAGGGTTTCGTGAACCCGAACGCCGCCGCCCTCGCCCTGGCCGACCAGGGCAAACGGCTGGGCGCGGCGTCCGCGCTCATGGGCATGCTGCAGATCGGCTGCGGCGTCCTGTCCGGACTGCTGATCAGCGCCTGGGGCACACCCGGCCCGCTGCCGCTGGCCTGCCTGCTGGCGCTGTGCGGCTGCCTGGCCTGGCTCAGCGGACGCATCGCCCTGCGGGCCTCGGTGGCAAAAACAACAGCGGCTTGATTCTTTTACGGATTTCGGGATAGAATCGCTGTCTTCGCGGATTTCAACCGTGATTTCCCGTGCCTTGGCGGCTATGCTTTGCAGCCAGGGTGCTCTGACCCCGCCAGCGCATCGCCCGGGCGTCAGCGGGGTATAAGCACAGCGCGTTCTGCCAGGCAGCTTCAGCGGCAAGCACCACGAAGCAGCCACCACGGCAAACCTGCTCCATCCAAGCATTTGGGTGGTCGGCCGGCCCGCACGACACCGTGCGCACCTCCAGGCCGGCGGCTTCTACCACCCGCTGATCCCCACCGATGCCCGGCACCCTGAAAAAGAAGGTGCAACCATGGCACGCGTATGCCAAGTTACCGGCAAAGGCCCGATGGTGGGCAACAACGTTTCCCACGCCAACAACAAGACCAAGCGTCGCTTCCTGCCCAACCTGCAATCGCGCCGGTTCTGGGTTGAAAGCGAAAACCGCTGGGTGCGCCTGCGCGTTTCCGCCAAGGCCATCCGCACCATCGACAAGAACGGCATCGACGCAGTCCTGGCCGACTTGCGCGCCCGCGGCGAACTGGCTTAAGCCAATCGCCCACTGACATCACCAGGAGCAAGACATGGCCAAAGGTATCCGTGAAAAGATCAAGCTCGAGTCGACCGCCGGCACGGGCCACTTCTACACCACCACCAAGAACAAGCGCAACATGCCGGAAAAGATGCTGATCAAGAAGTTTGATCCCGTCGTCCGCAAGCACGTCGACTACAAGGAAGTGAAGCTGAAGTAATTCAGCGCGCAGGCCTTTCCGGGCCCGCCACGACCTGACGAAAGCCCCGCCTCGTGCGGGGCTTTTGCTTTTTTCGCCACGCCGAAGGTTGACACTCTCTTTCCACTCATTTATCTTCACGTCAAAATACTTTACGTAAAGACAAATGAACACGCCTCTGCCTGCCACCGACCACGTCGACTTCGTCGTCGCCCAGTGGCGCCAGCACTGCCCGCAGCACGACGTCGCCGCCATGGAAGTCGTCAGCCGCGTGTTCCGGTATGCAACACTGGCCACGCGCGAGGCCGAGCAAGCATTCCGTGCCCACGGGCTGCAACAGGGTGAGTTCGATCTCCTGGCCACGCTGTACCGGGGCGGACCGCCCCATACGCTCAGTCCACAGCAACTGGTCGACGCCCTGCTGCTGTCCTCCGGCGCGATGACCAATCGCCTGGACCGCCTGGAGGCCGCCGGTCTCGTGGCGCGCAGCCCGAACCCGGAGGATCGGCGCGGTGTGCGGGTGGCCCTGACGGAACAAGGCCTGGCGCGCATCCAGGCCGCGATGAAAGATTACCTGCCTGTCCTTGAGCAACTGATCTCTCCCCTTTCAGGCGACGACCGCCAGACCCTGGCGGCGTTGCTGCGCCAGCTTCTGTCCGCCCACGACCAGCGCAGTCCGGGCGCCTTGCGCCCCTGACTCCCGAATCCTCCCTCCTGCCGCCATGACCGCCACCCACGCCGCCACGCCGCGCCTCACCGCGCCGATCATCCTGCTGATGTCCATCGCCACCGGCCTCGCCGTGGCCAGCAACTATTACGCGCAGCCGCTGCTGCACACCATCGGCCAGCAATTCGGCCTGTCCACGACCGCCGCGGGCGCCATCGTCACGACCGCGCAGGTCAGCTATGCGGCCGGCCTGCTCTTCCTGGTGCCGCTGGGCGATCTTTTCGAGCGCCGCAGGCTGATCGTGCTGATGACGCTCTGCTCCGCGGCAGGGCTGCTGGTGACGGCCTTCGCCACCAGCATCGGCATGGTGCTCCTGGGCACCGCCCTGACCGCCGTGCTGTCGGTGGTGGCGCAGGTGCTGGTGCCCTACGCCGCCACGCTGGCCGAGCCGGAAACGCGCGGCAAGGTGGTGGGCACGATCATGAGCGGCCTGCTCCTGGGCATCCTGCTGGCCCGCACGGCTGCCGGCGCGCTGGCGGACCTGGGCAGCTGGCGCACCATCTACTGGGTGGCGGCCATCCTGCTGGTGCTGTGCGCGGCGGCGCTCTGGCGGGCGCTCCCCGCGTCCCGCAACGCCACGCAGCTGTCCTATCCCCAGTTGCTGCGCTCCATTGGCGAACTCTTCCGCGACGAACCGCTCTTCCGGGCTCGCGCGGTACTGGGCGCCCTGTCCTTTGCCATGTTCAGCGTGCTGTGGACCTCGCTGACCTTCCTGCTGGCAGGCCCCGACTATGGCTATTCCGACACCACCATCGGGCTGCTCGGCCTGGCAGGTGCGGCCGGCGCGCTGGCAGCCAGCCGGGTCGGGCGACTGGCCGACCGCGGCCTGGCCAACCGGTCGACGCGGGTGGGCCTGCTCCTGCTGCTGGTTTCCTGGCTCCCCCTGGCCTTCGCGCCTGTTTCGTTGACGGCGCTCATCATGGGCATCCTGGTGCTGGATCTCGCCATCCAGGCTGTGCACGTCACCAACCAGAGCGCCATCTACCGTATCCGGCCCGAGGCCCGCAGCCGCCTGACGGCCGGCTACATGACGGCCTATTTCATCGGCGGCGCGCTGGGCTCGCTCATGTCCGCCACGGCCTATGGCATGGCCGGCTGGCATGGCGTGTGCGCCGCGGGCACGGTCCTGGCCCTGGCCGCGCTGGCCTATGAATGGCGCACGCCAGGCGCGCACGTGCCCGACCTGCCCGCCGCCGCCAACTAGATTCTCCTGCACCTCCTATAATCGAGGGCTTTGGCCGAACGTCCGCGCACGGGCGGCCCCCATTCATCCCGCGCGCCGCCCAGGCGCCGCGACCAGCCAGCTCATACATCGCCATGCAGGAACGCTACCAACCCAACGCCGTCGAAGCCGCCGCCCAGGCAGACTGGCAGGCGCGCGACGCCTATCTCGTTGCCGAGAACGCCACCGCCGCCGACGGCTCGGCCAAGCCCAAGTTCTACGCCTGCTCGATGCTGCCCTACCCCAGCGGCAAGCTGCACATGGGCCACGTGCGCAACTACACCATCAACGACATGATGGCGCGCCAGCTGCGCATGCGCGGCTACAACGTGCTCATGCCCATGGGCTGGGACGCCTTCGGCATGCCGGCCGAGAACGCCGCCATCAAGTCCAAGGTGCCGCCCGCGAAGTGGACCTACGACAACATCGCCTACATGAAGAAGCAGATGAAGGCGATGGGCCTGGCGATCGACTGGTCGCGCGAGATGTGCGCCTGCGATCCCGAGTACTACAAGTGGAACCAGTGGTTCTTCCTGAAGATGCTGGAAAAGGGCATTGCGTACCGCAAGACCCAGACCGTCAACTGGGATCCGGTAGACCAGACCGTGCTGGCCAACGAACAGGTGATCGACGGACGCGGCTGGCGCTCGGGCGCCCCCGTGGAAAAGCGCGAGATCCCCGGCTACTACCTGGCCATCACCCGCTACGCGCAAGAACTGCTGGATCCGGTGCAGAACGGCCTGCCCGGCTGGCCTGAGCGCGTGCGCGTCATGCAGGAGAACTGGATCGGCAAGAGCGAAGGCGTGCGCTTCGCCTTCCCGCATGACATCCGCGACCAGGACGGCACGCTGGTGCAGGACGGCCGCCTGTACGTCTTCACGACGCGCGCCGATACCGTCATGGGCGTGACCTTCTGCGCCGTGGCGCCAGAGCACCCGCTGGCCACGCTGGCCGCGCGCGACAAGCCCGAACTGTCCGCCTTCATCGAAGCGTGCCGCAAGGGCGGCACCACCGAGGCCGAGATCGCCACGCGCGAGAAGGAAGGCATGCCCACCGGCCTCGCGGTCACGCACCCGCTCACCGGCAAGCCAGTGGAAGTCTGGGTCGGCAACTACGTCCTCATGAGCTATGGCGACGGCGCGGTCATGGGCGTGCCCGCGCATGACGAGCGTGATTTCGCCTTCGCCAAGAAATACCAGCTCGACATCCGCCAGGTCATCGCCGCCGAAGGCCGCGAGTTCTCGCTGGATGCCTGGCAGGAGTGGTATGGCGACAAGCAGATCGCGCGCACCGTGAACTCCGGCAAGTACGACGGCCTGGCCCATGCGCAGGCCGTGGATGCCGTGGCCGCCGACCTGGCGGCCCAGGGCCTGGGCGAGAAGCAGACGACCTTCCGCCTGCGCGACTGGGGCATTTCGCGCCAGCGTTACTGGGGCACGCCCATCCCCATCATCCACTGCCCGGATTGCGGCCCCGTGCCCGTCCCCGAGCAGGACCTGCCGGTGGTGTTGCCCGACGATCTCATCCCCGACGGCAGCGGCAATCCGCTGGCCAAGCACGAAGGCTTCCTGTCGTGCAGCTGCCCCAGCTGCGGCAAGCCCGCGCGCCGCGAAACCGACACGATGGACACCTTCGTGGACTCGTCGTGGTACTTCATGCGCTATGCCTCGGCGGGCAACAAGGACGCCATGGTCGACGCCCGCAACGATTACTGGATGCCCATGGACCAGTACATCGGCGGGATCGAGCACGCCGTGCTGCACCTGCTGTATGCCCGCTTCTGGACCCGCGCCATGCGCGACATCGGCCTGGTGAAGTTCGACGAACCCTTCACCCGCCTGCTGTGCCAGGGCATGGTGCTGAACCACATCTACTCGCGCCGCACGCCGCAGGGCGGCATCGAGTACTTCTGGCCCGAGGAAGTCGAGAACACCTACGACGCGCGCGGCGCCATCGTCGGCGCGCGCCTGAAGGCCGACGGCAGCGAGATCGACTATGGTGGCGTGGGCACGATGTCCAAGTCGAAGAACAACGGCGTGGATCCGCAATCGCTGATCGATACCCAAGGCGCCGACACCGCGCGCCTCTTCGTCATGTTCGCCAGCCCGCCCGAGCAGACGCTGGAATGGTCCGACTCGGGCGTGGACGGCTCGAACCGCTATCTTCGCCGACTGTGGTCCACCTGCCATGCGCGCCGCGACGCAGTTCTGCGCGGTCTGGCCGGCGACCAGGCTGACTGGGCAGGCGCCGCCAACGAGATCAAGGACCTGCGCCGCGAGGTCTACACGCTGCTCAAGCAGGCCGACTACGACTACGAGCGCATCCAGTACAACACTGTGGTGTCGGCCTGCATGAAGATGCTCAACGCCATCGAGAACGCCAAGCTGCCCGAAGGCCCGCAAGCCGACGCCGCGCTGGCCGACACACTGGGCGTGCTGCTGCGCGTGCTGTATCCGGTCGTGCCGCACGTCACGTGGCAACTGTGGCGAGACCTGGGCTATGTCCAGACGTATGGCGACCTGCTCGACGCGCCCTGGCCCGCCATGGACGAAGCCGCACTCGTCGCCGATGAGCTGGAGCTGATGCTGCAGATCAACGGCAAGCTGCGCGGCTCGGTGCGCGTGGCGAATGGCGCCGCGCGGGAAACCATCGAAGCGCTGGCCGTGGCCCACGAAGCCGTCGAGAAGTTCCTGGAAGGCCGCGCTCCGAAACGGGTTATCGTGGTGCCGGGCAAACTGGTCAACGTGGTCGGCTAAGGGCCGACAGGCAACGCAAGGTAGGCATACGCATGGTCACGTCCGCTCGTCTCTTCCGCAAGGCCTCTTCGCCAGCAAGGCCGCGTGCCTGGCTCGCGCGCGCCTCGTTGCTCGTGCTGGTCGGCATGCTGACCGCCTGCGGCTTCACGATGCGCGGGGCCACGCCGCTGCCCTTCGACTCGCTGTATCTCATGGGCCTGTCGGACAACACCCGTTTTGGCGGAGACGTGGCACGCGCCTTGCGCGCGGCATCGCCCAACACCCAGCTCGTATCGGACCGCAAGAAGGCGCAGGCCACCCTGATCGCTGTCAGCCAGTCCCGTGCCCAGCGCGAAACCTCGCTCAACCCGCAAGGCCGCGTCGAGGAATACGAACTGAGGGTGCAATACACCTTCCGATTGATCGACGCGCGCGGCAACCTGCTGCTGCCCGACACGACCTTCACCGACACGCGCGACATGCCTTATGACGACAATGTCGTCCAGGCCAAACAGGGTGAAACGGAAACCCTCTACCGTGACATGGAGAAGGCGCTGGTGTCTCGCCTGATGCGCAGGCTGACCGCACCCGACGTCGCGGAGGCCTTCGAAATCGCCCGCAATTCGCCGGAGGACAACAGCCTGCCCGTGGCGCCGCCTCTGCCAGAGCCGTCCGAAGAGCCAGCACAGCCGTCGGTCTGGACCAACCCGCGCCTGGACAGCAGCCCGGCCAACAGGCGCTGAGGAACGCACCGATGGCAGTGGCCATGGATGCCGATCGTCTCGCGCAGGCACTCGCCCGCGAAGATCGCCTTGCTCCGCTTTATTGCGTCACGGGCGACGAGCCGCTGCTCGTCACCGAGGCGCTCGACGCCTTGCGCGCCGCCGCGCGCGACAAGGGCTACACAGAACGCACGACGCTGGTCATGGACGCGCGCAGCGACTGGAGCGCCGTCCTGGCCGCCACGCAGAGCGTGTCGCTGTTCGGCGACCGCAAGCTGCTCGAACTGAAACTCGCCACCGGCAAGCCCGGCAAGGCGGGCGGCGACACGCTGGCGCGCCTGGCGGAGCTCAGCGCAGGCCAAGCCGACCCGGAAACCGTCATCGTGGTGGCCCTGCCCAAGCTGGACCGCGCCACCCGCGAAGGCAAATGGATGACGGCGCTGACCCGTCACGGCACCGTCGTCGAGGTGCCTGACGTCGATCGCCAGCGGCTGCCCGGCTGGATCGGCGCAAGGCTGGCCCGCCAGAACCAGCAGGTCGATGACGCCACGCGCCAGTGGATGGCCGACATGGTGGAAGGCAACCTGCTGGCCGCCCACCAGGAAATCATGAAGCTCGGCCTGCTGCATCCCGAAGGCCTCATCTCGGCGGAAGAGGTCGAGCGCGCGGTGATGAACGTGGCGCGCTACGACGTCTTCGGCCTGCGCGACGCCATGCTGGCGGGCGATTCGGCGCGCGTCGTGCGCATGCTGGACGGCCTGCGCGCCGAAGGCGAGGCCCTGGTGCTGGTGCTGTGGGCAGTGGGCGAGGAAATCCGCACCTTGGCGCGCCTGGCCGATGCCCGCGCGAACGGGCAGGACATGAATGGATTGATGCGCCGCCTGCGCGTGTTCGGCAATCACGAAAGGCTGGCGCAGCAGGCGCTCGCGCGCGTGCCGCCGGCGGCCTGGCCTGCGGCGGTGCAACACGCCCACGAAGTGGACCGTCTCGTGAAGGGCCTGCACGTTCCTGGCCGGCTGTCGGACCCCTGGGAAGAAATGCTGCGCCTGGCGCTGCGCGTGGCGGCGGCAGGCAAGCGGCGCGCTGGGTAGAATGCGGCTTTCCCCGCTTTCGCTCCCCTGCCCCGCCATGTCCTCCGATAATCTGGAACTCTCCATGCTCACGCTGGGCCGCAACGCCCGGCAGGCCTCCCGCGTCATGATGGGCGCGACGGACCAGGCCAAGTCGGCCGCGCTGCGCGCCATGGGGCAAGCCCTGCTCGATCGCCGCGCGGCCCTGCAGGCCGCCAATCGCGCCGACCTGGAGACCGCCAGGGCAAATGGCCTGGAGGCCGCCCTGCTCGACCGCCTGACGCTCTCGGACAAGGCGCTGGACACCATGGCGGCAGGACTGGCGCAGATTGCGGCCATGCCCGATCCCGTGGGCAGCCTGTCCAACTCCAGCCTGCGTCCCAACGGCATGCGCGTCGCCCAGATGCGCGTCCCGCTGGGCGTCATCGGCATCATCTATGAATCGCGTCCCAATGTGACCATCGATGCGGCCGCCCTGTGCCTGAAGTCAGGCAATGCCACGATCCTGCGTGGCGGCAAGGAAGCCCTGCAATCGAACGTGGCGCTGGGCGCGGTCGTGCGCGAAGGCCTGCTGGCCGCCGGCCTGCCCGAGACCGCCGTCCAGGTGGTCGACACGCCCGACCGCGACGCCGTCGGCCACCTCATCACCATGACGGACTACATCGACGTCATCGTGCCGCGGGGCGGCAAGGGCCTGATCCAGCGCCTGTCGGCCCAGGCACGCGTCCCGCTCATCAAGCACCTGGATGGCAATTGCCACGTCTATGTCGACGCCGACGCAGACCTGGAAAAGGCGCACCGCGTGGCCTTCAATGCCAAGACCTATCGCTATGGCGTCTGCGGCGCAATGGAAACGCTGCTGGTCCACCAGGACGTCGCCGCCAGCCTGCTGCCCGGCCTGGGCCAGGCCTTCACGGACCACGGCGTGACGCTGCGCGGATGCGAGCGCACCCGCCTGTTGCTGCGCCAGGCCGAGCCCGCCACCGACGAAGACTGGGGCAGAGAATACCTCGGCCCCCTCCTCGCCGTGCGTGTGGTCGACAGCCTGGAGCAGGCCATGGATCACATCGCGCGCTGGAGCTCGGGCCACACCGAATCGATCGTGACCGAGAAGCTCGGCACCGCGCGCCGCTTCCAGCGCGACGTGGATGCAAGCTCGGTCTATGTGAACCTGCCCACCTGCTTCGCCGACGGCTATGAATACGGCCTGGGCGCGGAGATCGGCATTTCCACCAACCGGCTGCATGCCCGCGGCCCGGTCGGCCTGGAAGGTCTCACCACCTACAAATGGGTGCTGGAAGGCGACGGACAGCTGCGGGGCTGACGCGCCAGGCAGGCGGGAAACCGCCTGCCCGCCTGCTTACCAGGGGAAGTCGATCAGGTCGCCGTACAGGCGCTTCAACGTCGCCTTGACCTCGGGCGAGCCCTGGTAGATCTCGATGAAGCGCAGCAGCCGGGGATCCTGGGCCTTGTCTTCGCGCGCCACCCAGCGGATGGCATATCGCTTCAGGCTGTCGGTATCGGTGTTGTCGAACGCCAGGCCGTCCTTCTCGTCCAGGCCGCCATGCTTGGCGAACGTCGTATACGTCACCGATGCCGTCACGTCGTCGAACGTGCGCGCGGCCTGCGCGCCTTCGATGGCGACGAGCTTGATGCGGCGCGGGTTGGCGGTGATGTCGGCCTGCGTGGCCTCGTGCGCCACGCCGGGCTTCAAGGTGATGAGACCCATGGTCTGCAGCAACAGCAAGGCACGGCCCGTGTTGACGGGGTCCGACGGGATCGCGATCGTCGCGCCTTCGGGAATGGCGTCGCCGCGCTTGAGCTTCTTCGAGAAAAGACCGATGGTGGTGGAGTACCCGTAGGCGACCGGCACGAGATTGGCGCCGCGATTGCGGTTGAATTGCGCCAGGAACGGGGCATGCTGGAAGAAATTGGCGTCGACGGAGCCATCGGCCACCGCGATGTTGGGCAACACCCAGTCGTTGAACTCGATGAGTTCAACCCGCAAGCCCTGTTCGCGCGCCTGCGCGATGGCGATCTCGGTGGCCTCATTGGCCACGCTGGGGATGACGCCCAGGCGCAAGGCCCCGGCTGGCGCGGCGGCTTGCACCATGAAGGCGGCAAGCATCGCCGCCAGGCCCACGACTGTCTTTTTCATGTTTTGAACGGGATCCTTCAGCCCGACACGGCGAATGCCGCGTCACACGCCGCATAGTAGCGCCAGGCGCCGCCACGGCCCGCGATAACCCTGGCGCCCGCATGCCCCGCCTACAAGGGCACGAGCGCGGCCTCCAGTGCCGGCACGGCCAGGGGCCGCGAGAACCAGTAACCCTGGATCTCATCGCAATCCAGGGCCCGCAGGGCGTCGGCCTGGGCCTGCGTCTCGACCCCCTCGGCGGTGACACGCAGGCCCAGCGCATGCGCCATGGCGATGATGGCGCTGACCACCGCCCGGCTGCGATCATCCTCCAGCATGGCCTGGACGAACGCGCGGTCGACCTTCAAGCGATCGACCGGCATGCGGGTCAGGTAGGCCAGGCTGGAATAGCCCGTGCCGAAATCATCGAGCGCCACCTTCACCCCCATGTCGCGCAGGCCGCCGAGCGTGGCCATCGCGGCCTCGGTATCGCCCAGCATCACGCCTTCCGTCACCTCCACTTCCAGGCAGTGCGGCGGCAGGTCGTGGGCCGCCAGGCAGCGCTGGATCATGGGCACCAACAGGCCGTTCTGGATCTGCGGCGGCGACACGTTGACCGTGACGACCGGCACGCGGCCCAGCTTGCGCAGCAGGCGGGCGGCTTCCTTGCACGCCTGGTCCATCACCCACGCCCCCAGCGCCACGATGAGGCCGCAGCGCTCGGCAACCGGGATGAACTCCGCCGAGCTGATGAGTCCTCGCACCGGGTGTCGCCAGCGCAACAGCGACTCCATCAATGCAATCTCGCCGGAGGCCAGGTTCACCTGAGGTTGAAAGACCAAGTGGAACTGGTCCTGGTGCAGCGCCTCGCGCAAGAGCTGCTCCAGCTCGAGCTTGCCGACGGCCTCGGCCTGCATGCCTCGCTCGAACCAGCGCCAGTTGGCTGACTCGCCTGTCCTCGCTGCATCCAGGGCCAGGCCCGCCCGGCGTATGAGGCTATCGGCGTCGGTCGCTGCATCACCCGGTGCCAACCCTGCACTGGCCCCCAGGCGCACCGAGCGATCCAGGGCCACCACCGGCTGTGCCAGCATGTCCAGCCACTGGACCACCCGTCCCTCGATCTCCGGGCGCGACGCGTCGGTCAGCACCAGGAATCGGGTACCGTCCAGGCAGGCCAGGCTCTCGCCTGCGCGCAACGCACTGCGCAGGCGAGCGGCCATGACTTGCAGTACCCGCTCCAGCACAGTGCTGCCCAGCGAACTGCGCAGGCGCTCCAGGTGGTCGGCCTCCACCACGATCACGCTGAACGTGTCCTCGCTCAGGCGGGCCCGCTGGATCCGCAACTCCAGGCGCTCCAGCGCCCAGGCCAGGTTGGGCAGGCGCGTACGGGCATCGTGATGCGAGGCGTACCAAAGCTGCGCGTAATTCTGCGGCAGGCCGGCCTGCAGATCGATGACCGCGCCCGCAAGCGCCTGCCGCCCGGGCACCGGCGCCAGGGCAAGGCGCACTGCCAGGCGCTCTCCATCCGGGCGGCGATAATGCCAGGACGCATCGTGACGATGCTTCCCCAAGCTCGCGCCAGCGCGATGCAACAGGGTCAGTTCGGCCTTGCGGCGCCGCGCCTCCGCCGCATCCAGCAGCTCGGTATGCCGCATGCCTGCCAGCAGGTCCTCGCGCGAGTAGCCGCTCAGCCGCTCGTAGGCCGCGTTCACCGCAAGGAAGCGCCCTTCCTCGTCGCACACGAAGAGCCCGAAAGGCGAGGCCTCCCAGGCCTCGCTCAACGTCAATATCGGTTCGGACCCAAAGGGCAAAGCGGGACGATGCATGGCCGGCGGCTCCCAGGCGGACGTGACAGTGAACGCCACGATGTGTCCCAGTGTATCGAGAAGCCCGGCACGGGAAAACCGATGGCCCGACAACTGCGATGAGCGCAAAAACGGGCTGATCCGCGACCCGGCGCCAGTTGGAATCAGCCCGCCAGCAACGCTTCGATCTCGGCCTCGTCGAAGCCCGCCGCGCGGCGCGCAGCCAGGTTGAACGGGCCTTTCAGCCGCGGCGCCTCATGGCGCGCCTGCAAGTCGGCATAGGTCGCCACGGGCTCCAGCCCGCGCTCGCGGCAGACGTGGCGATACCAGCGGTTCCCCACGGCCACGTGCCCGATCTCGTCGCGCAGGATGATGTCCAGGATGCCAGCCCCGTGGGCGTCGCCGGCCTGGGCCAGCTTCTCGCGCACGAGCGGGGAAGCATCCAGCCCCCGCGCCTCCAGCGTGCGCGGCACCAGCGCCAGGCGGGCCAGCACGTCGCCACGCGTCTTCTCGGCCATGTTCCACAGTCCCGGGTGTGCCGGGAAATCCCCATAGGCATGACCCAGGCTTCCCAGGTGCAGGCGCAGCAGGTCGAAGTGATACGCCTCTTCGCGCGCCACCACGAGCCATTCGCGATAGAAGGGATCGGGCATGCCGGGAAAGCGCCAGACGATGTCCAGCGCCAGGTTGATCGCGTTGAACTCGATGTGCGCCAGCGCATGGATCAGGATGGCCCTGCCCTGCGTCGTGCGCACCGAACGCGTGCGGATCTTGGTGTGCTCGACCAGTTCAGGCCGCTCGGGACGACCCGGCAGGTCGGCGGGCGGGTCCAGCACGACCTGGGTGTCCAGGCGCGCACCGGTATCCAGCGCCTCGACTGCCAGCAGCTTGGCCGCCCAATCCTTCGCCGCCAGCGCATGCAGGGCATGCGCGCGCAACTCCCTTTCGACAGACGCCGTCATCGTTACAGGAAGCGGTCCAGGTAGCGGCGGCTGGTCTTGTCCAGGTCACGCACGCTGGCGATGAGATAGTGCATGCCGTGCGAATCGCTGATCTGCAGGCGGCCGTCATGCAGGCGGCGGATGTCTTCCTCGCCCTTCAGGACCAGTTTGGTCGGCCCGCGGTCGGTGACGACGTCCCAGGTGGACGGCGTCGCATAGGACGACACGCGCTCGATACGTTCGATGCGCGGCGTGAATTCGCGCACGGCCAGCTCCTCCAGGATCAGCGCCCGGATGTCCTGCGGCACGCCCGCCAGGCCATCCAGCCAGCGCAGCTCCTTGCCATCCTGGTCCAGCAGCGCGATGGCCTCGCCGGGCGCCTGGATCGGGAATGCCCGCACGGGGATCACGCCCGGCCAGGCACGGCCGCCGGCGTCGGTCAACAGCAACTGGCCGGCCTCGTCGCGGACCAGCGTGAAATCAACGGTCATCGTCCTCTCCCTCGGCGGCCAGGCCTGCCGCGGCCTCTTCGTTGCGCAACTGCGCCTGGTAGAGGCGATAGTAGGCGCCCTCCCGCGCCAGCAGTTCCTCGTGCTGCCCGATCTCGACGATCTCGCCACGATCTATCACCACCAGGCGATCGGCCTTGCGCAGCGTGCTCAGGCGGTGCGCGATCGCGATGGTCGTGCGTCCCTGGATCAGGTTGTCCAGCGCGGCCTGGATCTCCAGCTCGGTCGTGGTGTCCACCGACGAGGTCGCCTCGTCCAGGATCAGGATGCGCGGGTCGATGAGCAGCGCGCGCGCGATCGAAATGCGCTGGCGCTCACCGCCCGACAGGCCCTGGCCGCGCTCGCCCACCAGCGAGTCGTAGCCTTGCGGCAGGCGCAGGATGAATTCGTGCGCGCGGGCTGCGCGCGCAGCGGCAACGATCTCGGCGCGGGTGGCGTCCGGCTTGCCGTAGGCGATGTTCTCCGCCACGGTGCCGAAGAACAGGAACGGCTCCTGCAGCACCAGGCCCACGTTGCGGCGATAGTCCTCGACGGCGAAGGCGCGCAGGTCCGTGCCATCGACGCGGATGGCGCCGGTGGACGGATCGTAGAAACGGCAGATCAGGTTGACCAGCGTGCTCTTGCCGGAACCGCTGTGGCCCACCAGGCCGATCATCTCGCCAGGCGCGATATCGAGACTCACGCCGTCGAGCACCGTGCGGCTGCCATAACGGAAGCCCACGCGGCGCAATTCGATGCGGCCGTCCAGGCGGCCCGCGGGCACCGGGCGCGCCGGCTCGGGCACGCTGCTGACATGATCCAGGATGTCGAAGATGCGCTTGGCGCCCGCCGCGGCCTTCTGCGTGAAGGACACGATGCGGCTCATGGAATCCAGGCGCGTATAGAAGCGGCTGATGTAGGCCAGGAAGGCAGCCAGCACGCCCACGGTGATGTGGTCGTTGGACACCTGCCAGATGCCGAACATCCAGACGATCAGCAGGCCGATCTCGGTGAGCAGCGTGACCGTGGGCGAGAACAGCGCCCAGATGCGGTTGACGCGGTCGTTCACGGCCAGGTTGCGGTCATTGGCCTCGCGGAAACGCGCAACCTCGCGGCGCTCCTGCGCGAAGGCCTTCACCACGCGGATGCCGGGAATGGTGTCGGCCAGCACGTTGGTGATCTCGGACCAGATGCGGTCGACCTTCTCGAAACCGTGGCGCAGGCGGTCACGCACCAGGTGGATGAGCCAGATGATGAAGGGCAGCGGCAGCAAGGTCACCAGCGCCAGCCACGGGTTGATGGAAATCAGGATGACGGCCGTCATCACGATCATCAGCACGTCGGTGGCGAAGTCCAGCAGGTGCAGCGACAGGAACACGCAGAGCCTGTCCGTCTCGCTGCCGATGCGCGCGATCAGGTCGCCCGTGCGCTTGCCGCCGAAGTATTGCAGCGAGAGCTTCTGCAGATGCTCGAAGGTGGACGTGCGCAGGTCGGCGCCGATGCGCTCGCTGACCCAGGCCAGCAGATAGGTGCGCGCCCAGCCCAGGCCCCACGCGAGCAGCGCGGACGCCAACAGGCCGCCGAGATACAGCGACACCAGTTCATAGTCGATGGGCGCGCCGTTCTGATACGGGATCAGCACGTCGTCCATCAGCGGCATCGTGAGGTAGGGCGCGACCAGCGTGGCCGCGGTCGAGGCCACCGTCAGCACGAAGCCCAACAGCAGCGAGCCGCGATACGGCCGGGCAAAGCGCCAGAGGCGCAGCAGCGCCCAGGTCGACGGCGGCTCCTCGGGGGCCTGCGCGCAGTAGGGGCACTCTTCCTGGTCTGGCGGCAAGGCCGCGCCGCATTGGTCGCAATGCGCCTCGGCGGCGGCACGGCGCTCGGCGGAGTTCAGCCGCGCCAGGCGGTCGGCCATGAGCCGCGCGACCGGTGCGCCTCCCATGGTGTGACGCCAGGCCGCCACGCGGCGCTCGCCGTCGAAGAACTCCAGCGTGCCCACGCCCGCATGGTCACGGCAGCGCAGCGACAGGGAGGGCGACAGCGGCCATTCACGCGTCACGGCCGGCGTGCCGCCCGCCTCGGGCACCTCGACCTGCACCAGGCGGCGCGTCGTCAGGATCAGCAGGCGCTGACGGAACCGCAATTGGTCGTCGAGGTCTATCCAGGCGTGCGCCTGCGGCGTCTCGTCATGTTGCAAGGCGGCGTCGACGACACCGCGCCAGGGACCGGTCAGTGCCGGCAATACGTCGGAGGCGGAGGATGGGGCAAGATTCATGGGCAAGGAGCAAGAATCCCCCTGGCGCTGGCAGCGCCCGGCCGGCCGGCCTCTCCCGGGGAGGGCATGTCGCCTTGGGGGCAAGCGCGGGGCCTTCGAAAAAAGCCACGCACTGCGCCTGCGAGTATAGCCACCGAGTCCCGGCTGGCGACCCGAAACGCCCGCCCCCTGGGCTTTTCAGGAAGGTGTAATGACAATTTCGCAACACTATTGCACCGCAACATAATTAATTCGGGCCACAGTGCGCGTGGGCACCAGCGGCGGCGCTAAGATCGCGCCGATTCTCCCTCCAAGTTTCCCCTCCAGATGCCGGTCATGCCGGCGGGACAGCGACAGATGAAAAAACGCGATATTGAAATCCTGCGCATCGTGACCTTGCGCGGGCCGAATATCTGGACCTACCGGCCGGTGCTCGAGGCCTGGGTCGACATCGGACTGCTGGAGGACTGTCCTTCCAACCTGCTGCCCGGTTTCCCGCAACGCCTGGAAGCCTGGCTCCCCACCCTGATCGAACACCGCTGCAGCCCCGGCGTGCGCGGCGGCTTCCTGCAACGCCTGCACGAAGGAACCTGGCCTGGCCATATCCTCGAGCACGTCACGCTGGAACTGCAGAACCTGGCCGGCCTGCCTGGCGGCTTCGGCAAGGCGCGCGAAACGTCCGAACGCGGCGTCTACAAGGTGATCGTGCGCGCCTGGCACGAAGAGGTGACGCGCGCCGCGCTGTATGCGGCGCGCGACCTCGTCATGGCGGCCATCGAAGACCGCCCCTATGACGTGAACGCCACCATCGAACGCCTGCGCGAAATGACGGATTCGCTGTGCCTGGGCCCGAGCACCGCCTGCATCGTGGATGGCGCGGATGACCGCGACATTCCCGCCGTGCGCCTGAGCACCGGCAACCTGGTGCAACTGGGCTATGGCGCGCGCCAGCGACGCATCTGGACCGCCGAGACCGACAACACCAGCGCCATCGCCGAGAGCATTTCGCGCGACAAGGACCTCACCAAGCAGCTGCTGGGCAATTGCGGCGTGCCGGTGCCCGAAGGCCGCCTGGTCGAGAGCGCCGACGACGCCTGGGACACGGCGGAATCCATCGGCCTGCCCGTGGTGCTCAAGCCCAGCGACGGCAACCATGGCCGCGGCGTCTTCACCAACCTGACCACGCGCGAGGAAATCGATGCCGCCTATGCCATCGCGGTCGATGAGGGCAGCGGCGTCATCGTCGAACGCTTCATTCCCGGCATCGAGCATCGCCTGCTGGTCGTGGGCGACAAGCTGGTCGCGGCCGCCCGTGGCGAAAGCGCCGAGGTGGTGGGCGACGGCGTCTCAACCGTGCGCCAGCTGGTGGAAAGCCAGATCAATACGGACCCGCGCCGCGGCCGCAACGAAGACCAGCCGCTGAACCTGATCCGCCTGGACTCCGCCGCCATGCTGGAGCTGGGCCGCCAACGCCTCACGCCCGACAGCGTGCCGGCCGAAGGCCGCGCGGTGCTGATCCAGCGCAACGGCAACGTCGCGTTCGACGTGACCGCGCAGGTCCACCCCGAAGTCGCGCGCATCGCTGCGTTGGCCGCGCGCGTGGTCGGCCTGGACATCGCCGGCATCGATCTCGTGGCGCAGGACATCTCCCGTCCGCTCGCCGACCAACGCGGCGCCATCGTCGAGGTCAACGCCGGCCCCGGCCTGCTCATGCACATCAAGCCCGCGCAAGGCGAAGCGCAGCCTGTCGGCCGCGCCATCGTCGATCACCTGTTCCCGCAGGACGACACCGGACGCATCCCGGTCGTGGGCATCACCGGCACCAACGGCAAGACCGTGGTGGCCAAGATCGTGGCCCGCCTGCTGCACCTGAATGGCCTGCTGACGGGCCTGGCCTGCAGCGATGGCATGTACCTGGACAATCGCCGCGTGAAGGCCGGCGACGCCGGCAACTGGACCGATGGCCTGCGCGTGCTGCTGAACCGCGCGGTCCAGGCGGCCGTGATCGAGAACGACAGCAACGTCATCCTGACCCAGGGCATGGCCTACGACCGTTGCCAGGTCGGCATCGTGACCGGCACGCAGCATCCCGACCACCTGGGCCGGCACGACATCCTCGACGCCGAGCAGATGCTGAAGGTCTACCGCTGCCAGGTCGACGTGGTCCTGCCCGAGGGCGCCGCCATCCTGGACGCCCTGGACCCGGCCTCGGAAGAACTGGCCGAACTCTGTGACGGCAAGACCTATTTCTTCTCCACCGACGCGCAGGCGCCCTTGCTGGCCGCGCATCGCGCGGCAGGCGGCCGTGCGGTCGTGGCCCGCGACGGCTGGCTGGTGCTGCTGGATGGCGAATCGGAACAGCCGCTCACGCGCCTCTCCGCCATCCCCATCACCTATGGCGCGCGCGTGCGCTTCCAGGTCGCCAACGCGCTGGCCGCCGCGGCGGCCGGCTGGGCGCTGGGCCTGAAGCCGGAACTGATCCGCGCCGGACTGGAAGCCTTCGACCGCGACTTCTCGGACATTCCCGGCCGCTACACCGTCTTCGAATGGCAAGGCGCCACCGTCATCGTGGACGATGCCCAGAACGAAGCCGGCGTCGCCGCCCTGGTGGAAGCGCAGGCACAGTTCTCGGCCGGGCACCGCAGCATCATCTTCGGCGCGGGCACGGACCGCCGCGATGACGCGCTGATACAGATGGGCCGTTTGCTGGGAGACACCTTCGACCACATCACACTCTACGACGACGCCTCGGTGCGCAGCGAACGCGTGCACGGCGAAGCCCGCGCGCTGCTGCGCGACGGCATTGCGCGGGCCTCTCGCCAGCCCGCGGTCACCGATGCCGCCGACCACGGCGCCACCGTGGACAGCGCGCTGTCGGCCCTGCAGGCCGGCCATCTGCTGGTGCTGCAATGCGAGGAAGCCAGCGCAGCCGCCACGGTGGACCGCGTCCGCCAGTGGATCAGCCAGTCATCCACCCAAACCGCCTGAACCCGGCCCACGTCCTACGATCGTCAAGGAATTCCCCATGGAAGTCTCCCGTCTTCGCGCCTTGCGTGGCCCCAATATCTGGAGCCGCCTGACCGCCATTGAAGCCATCGTATCGTGCGCCGACCCGCACTGCGACCTGGAGAACGTGCCGGGTTTCTACACCCGGATGCGCGCCCGCTTTCCCGACATGCGCGCGCTCAAGCCCGCCGGGCACGAAGCGCCCGTGTCGCTCGCGCATGCGCTCGAAGCCTGCGCGCTGGGCCTGCAGGCCGTGGCCGGCTGCCCCGTGGCTTTCGGCCGCACCACGCCCACCGTCGAGCCCGGCGTGTACCAGGTGGTCGTGCAGTACACCGAGGAGGCCGTCGGCCGCCTGGCCTTCGAACTGGCCCAGGAACTCTGCAAGGCCGCGCTGGATGACACGCCCTTCGACCTGCAGGCCGCCGTGGGCCGCCTGCGCGAACTGGACGAGGACGTGCGCCTGGGGCCCAGCACCGGCGCCATCGTGCAGGCCGGCCTGGCCCGCGAAGTGCCCTACCGCCGGCTCACGGAAGGCAGCATGGTGCAATTCGGCTGGGGCAGCCGCCAGCGCCGCATCCAGGCCGCCGAAACCGACATGACCAGCGCGATCTCGGAGTCGATCGCGCAGGACAAGGACCTGACCAAGCTGCTGCTGGAGGCCGCTGGCGTGCCGGTGCCCGTCGGCCGCGTCGTGCGCACCGAAGACGAGGCCTGGGCCGCCGCCTGCGAGGTGGGCGTGCCCGTGGTGATCAAGCCGCGCGACGGCAACCAGGGCAAGGGCGTGGCCGTGAACCTGGAGACGCGCGAACAGCTGGCGACGGCCTTCGCCGTGGCCTCGGACATCAGCCGCGACGTGATCGTCGAGCGCTACATTCCAGGCCACGACTTCCGCGTGCTGGTCGTCGGCGGACAGATGATCGCCGCGGCGCGCCGTGACCCGCCCAGCGTGATCGGCGACGGCAGGCGCACCGTGCGCGAGCTGGTGGCCGAGGTCAACCTGGACCCGCTGCGTGGCGATGGCCATGCCACCTCGCTCACCAAGATCCGGCTCGACGAACTGGCGGTGGCCACGCTCGGCAAGCAGAACCTGAAGCCCGACAGCGTGCCCACCGCCGGCCTGCGCGTCGTGCTGCGCAACAACGCCAACCTGAGCACCGGCGGCACCGCCACCGACGTGACCGACGAAGTCCACCCCGAGCTTGCGGCGCGCGCCGTCGCGGCGGCACAGATGGTCGGCCTGGACATCTGCGGCGTGGACGTCGTGTGCGAAACCGTGGCGCAGTCGATGGAAGACCAGCGCGGCGGCATCGTCGAGGTGAACGCGGCCCCCGGCCTGCGCATGCACCTGAACCCCTCCTACGGCAAACCCCGCCAGGTGGGCGAGGCCATGATCGGCACGCTGTTCGGGCCGGGCGAGAACGGCCGCATTCCGGTCGTGGCCGTGGCCGGCACCAACGGCAAGACCACCACGGTACGACTGACCGCGCACCTGCTGGGCGCCAGCGGCAAGCGCGTGGGCATGACCAACTCCGATGGCGTCTATGTCGAAGGACGTTGCATCGACACCGGCGACTGCAGCGGCCCGCGCAGCGCGCGCAACATCCTGGGACACCCGGATGTCGACGCCGCCGTCTTCGAAACCGCGCGTGGCGGCATCCTGCGCGAAGGCCTGGCCTTCGACCGTTGCGACGTGGCCATCGTCACCAACATCGGCATGGGCGACCACCTGGGGCTGAACTACATCAGCACCGTGGAAGACCTGGCAGTGGTCAAGCGCGTCATCGTGCAGAACGTCGCCCCCACCGGCACCGCCGTCCTGAACGCCACCGACCCCATGGTCGCGCCCATGGCCGCCTCCTGCCCCGGCTCGATCATCTTCTTCTCCGACGACCGTCATCACCCCGTGCTGACCACGCACCGCGCACAAGGCAAGCGCGTCGTGTTCGTCGAGGACGGCCACCTGGTGGCCGCCGAAGGCAGCTTCGAGCACCGCATTGCGCTGAAGGCGATCACGCTGACGCGCGGCGGCACCATCGCCTTCCAGGTGCAGAACGCCATGGCCGCCACCGCTGCCGCGTGGGCCCTGGGCCTGGACTGGAAGGTGATCGAAGCAGGCCTGGCCAGCTTCGTGAACGACGCGCAGTCGGCACCCGGCCGCTTCAACGTGTTCGACTACCACGGCGCCACGCTCATCGCCGACTACGGCCACAACCCCGACGCCATCCAGGCCCTGGTCTCGGCCGTGGAAGCCATGCCCGCGCGCAAGCGCGTCGTGGTGATCAGCGGCGCGGGCGACCGCCGCGACGAGGACATCCGCCAGCAGACCGCCATCCTGGGCGATGCCTTCGACGACGTGATCCTCTACGAGGACCAGTGCCAGCGCGGACGCGAGGATGGCGAAGTGCTGGCGCTGCTGCGCGAGGGCCTGAAGGACGCGCGCCGCGCGCGCCACGTCGAGGAAATCCGGGGCGAATTCCTGGCCACCGACACGGCACTGAAGCGCCTGCAACCCGGCGACCTCTGCCTGGTGCTCATCGACCAGGTGGAAGAGGCCCTGGCGCACATCGCCAAGCGGATAATCGAGCCGAGTTGACCGCCATCGCATGAAGCCCACCTGCGCACAGCGCGTGCGAGGCAAGGGCGCCAGACCCGACGGTCTGGCGCCCTTTTTTCTGCCCGGTTGCGCGCCTGGAAATGCCCGCCGGCACGCGCAAGCGCGCTACACCTGTAACGCCAGCAGATCAAAGCAGCGCAAGCATTATTCAAATGTAACCCCACCGCCCTGCGCCAATGGCACATGCGCGAGCGTGCCGCAACAGGCGGTCCGCCAATGAGGGGCCATGCTTTGCTGTGCGAACGCCCGCGCAAAAGCACGCCCGCCACGCCTTACATTTGTCGACAACCGTGTTTTGACTGCCCTTTTGGACGGCATTACCTTGTCTTCACCAACCCGAACCGGACCGGAATTTCCCAAGGAACTCCACATGATCCGGATTCATTAATAGTGAGGTGAACCATGGCTATCAACCAAGACATCCTGGAAGGCAAGTGGAAGCAGATCGCCGGCAAGGTCAAAGCCAAATGGGGCGACCTGACCGACGACGACATCTCCAAGGTCAATGGCAACGCCGAACGCCTGGCTGGCGTGATCCAGGAGCGTTATGGCAAGACCCGCGAGCAGGCCGACAAGGAAGCCCGCGACTTCTTCGACCAACACCGCTAAGCCGCGTATCTGCCGAGGAGAAGCATCATGCTGCACTATGCCGTTATTTTCTTCGTGATCGCGCTGATCGCTGCCGTGCTCGGCTTTGGTGGCATTGCCGCCGGCGCAGCATCGATCGCCAAGGTCCTGTTCTTCATCTTCCTCGTGCTGGCGGTCCTGTCGCTGCTCAGCGGCGCCTTGCGCAAGAAATGAAGGTGGCCGGCCCGAACCAGGCCGGCCTTGAAAACCCGCCATATCGTTCACTACCCGTCGCGCCCCGCTGAATCGCAGGCCGGCTCAAGGAGAAACACCATGATCGCTCGCAAACACATCGCCGCCGCTCTCATTGGTGCCGCCACGTTCGCCACCACCCCGCTCGTCCTGGCCGCCGATGGCCAACCCAAGCAAAGCGCGGGTGAGTATGCCTCCGACGCCGTGATCACCACCAAGGTGAAGGCCGCCCTGGTTGCCGAAAAGGAACTGAGCGCCCTGGACATCTCGGTGGAAACCATCGAAGGCGTGACGACGCTGACGGGCGACGTCGACACCAGCGCGCACAAGGACCTCGCCGGCCGCGTGGTTGGCGGCGTCGACGGCGTGCGTCAGGTCAACAACGACCTCAAAGTGAAGAAGTAAATCCCCCCCCCGAGGCGCTTCGCGCCTCCCCCCCAGGGGGGCGGTGCTGGTGGACCGGCGGAGCCGGCTCCACTGCACCCCGGATCTGGGAGGACCGCTGCAAATTGAGGGTGGGGTTTTGAATTTGGAGCGGGCTTCGGGCCTGCGGGGCTGGAAGAGACGCCAGCGTCGTTTGCTCCAAATACAGGCCGAGGCGTTTGCCTCGGCCTTTTTCGTTTCAGGGCTGCAGGCTGATGGTGCCGCGGCCCAGGGTCATGACGCGGCCGCCGACGCGGATGGTCTGGTCGCGCTTGACCTCGAGTTGCAGGAGGCAGGGCCGGCCGATGGAGGCCCCCTGCTCCACCTTGACGTGCGTGGGCAGTTCGCGGCCCGTGGCGATGAGCCAGCCGCCCAGATTGGCGCAGGCGGAACCCGTGCCCGGGTCTTCGTCGACGCCGCTGCCGGGCTTGGCCATGAAATAACGCGCCAGCGCACGCTGGCCGAAACGCATCGGCCCGGCGGATTCCACCGGGGCGAAGACATAGGCGTTGCGCCGGCCGGCGGCATTGACGGGCCAGCGCGCCATCTGCGAGGGATCGGGCTGCACGCGGCGCACGATGTCAGGCGTCTTGACCGGCACCAGCAACTGTTCGGAACCCGTGTTGACCCACAGCGGCTCGTCCAGCAGATCGTCCACCGACAAGCCCAGCATGGCCGCGATATCGGCCTTGCCCGCCAGCGGGCGCGCGGTGCGCGGACCGCCTTGCGGCATGGGTGCGGTGAAGACCCAGTCGTCCTGGCGCGCTTCCAGCGCGACCATGCCGGCACGCATTTCCAGCTTGAGCGTGTCGCCGCAAGCCAGCAGATCCCGCACCACATGCGCCGTGCCCAAGGCCGGATGCCCTGCGAAAGGCAGTTCGGTCATGGGCGTGAAGATGCGCACGCGCGCCGTCGCGTCGCCCGAGGGCGGCAGGATGAAAGCCGTCTCGGACAGGTTGAACTGCACGGCCAGCGCCTGCATGTGCTCGTCGGTGAGCCCCCGGGCATCTTCGAAGACGCACAGCGGATTGCCGCCAAACGCCGTCTGGCCGAAGACATTGACCAGCGAGAAGGCGTAATCAGCCAATGCGTTCCCCGGGCTCCTCGGCCTTGTCGCCGGTGGCCGAGTCGTCGTAGCCCGTGCGGTGCGCCGCGGGCGACTTGGCTTCCAGACGTTCTTCGCGGCCCGAGCGGTACAGGCCCACCTTGATGAGCATCATGGCGCTCAGCGGCGCGGTCATCACGACGAAGATGGTGATGAGCAACTCGTGGACCACGGGACGGCCCGACAGGCCGGTGAAGTACAGCATGGAAGCGATCAGCACGCAGCCGCAACCCAGGGTGGCGCCGAGCGTGGGCGCATGGATGCGCTGGTAGAAGTTGGACAGCCGGAGCAGGCCGAAGGAACCGATGAGCGCAAGAATGCCGCCCACCACGAGCAGGATGGCCGCGGGAATCGCGAACCAGAGGCTGACGGTTTCCGCATTCATGGCTCGATCACCTCGCCGCGCAGCAGGAACTTGGCCATGGCCACGGAGCCGACGAAACCGAAAAGCGCGATCAGCAGCGCGATCTCGAAATACACGGCCGTACCGGCACGGATGCCCTGCGTCACCAGCAGCAGCATGCCGTTGACGTAGAAGTTGTCCAGCGCCAGCACGCGGTCCTGCGCCGTCGGGCCGCGCTGCATGCGGATCGTGGCGAAAGTCATCGCCAGCAGGAAGCACAGGCTGGCGAAATTGGCCGCCCACGGAAGGATCTCGTTCATTCGTATATCTCCATCAGCGGACGCTCGTAGCGCGTCTTGACCAGCTCGATCCACTGGGCCTCGTCATCGAGGCTGAGCACGTGCAGCAGGATTTCGCTGCGGTCCTTGCTCAGGCCGGCAAAGACGGTCCCGGGAATCGAGGTGACGATGGCGGCCAGCACCGCCAGCGCGTGCGGGTCCTTCAAGGTCAGCGGCACGCGGATGAAGCCCGAGCGCTCCCGGCGTTCCTTCCTGCCCAGGATCACGAGCGCCACTTCGTAGTTGGAGCGGCAGATGTCGACCAGAATGCGCGCGAGCAGCGAAAAGAGCGCCGGCACCACGCGCGCATGCGCCTTGACCGGACGCAGGCTGTCGGCTGCCACCGGCCCGAACCACGCCAGGAACAGGCCCATCGCGATCTGGCCAGCCGACAAGGACTGGTTCATCAGCAGCCACAACACCAGCAGGAAGCCCGACAGGGGCAACGAAGGGAACCACCTTTTCATCATTGCGCCTCCATGTGGGTGGCGGGTGCCGCGGGCAGCACCGCCTCGATGTAGTCGCGCGGCGCGTGCAGGGCCTTCGCCGTGGCGTCCATGTAGCGCAACGCAGGGTCGGCCCACAACGTCAGCGCGACGCACAGTGCAAGCAAGGCGAAGACCGGCGCGGCATCGAGCAGGCGCAGGCGCAGCACGTTGCGCTCGACCGACCAGAAGGTGCGGATGCCCGACCGCGCCAGCGCGATCACGCCGGCCAGGCCGGACAGCAGGATGGTGGCCAGCATCAGCCAGCCTGCCAGCGGCACGTGCGCCGAACCCGCCATATCCGGATCTTCCAGCGACGCGGCCAGCAGGGCGAACTTGGCGATGAAGCCCGACAGCGGCGGCAAGCCCGTGATGAGCAGGGCGCACATGACGAAGCCCGCGCCCAGCACGGCCATGACGGCCGGCAGCGCCACGCCCACGACCTCGTCGGGCGCATCCGGATCGACCGGGTCATCCAGGCCGAAGGCTTCCAGACTGATGGCCAGCATGTTCGCGCCGAAGGGACGGTTGCGCTCGATGAGCTCGATCAGCAGGAAGAAGGCCGACACCGCGAGCGAGGAACTGACCAGGTAGTACAGGGCCGGTCCCAGGGCGTCCGTGCTGGACAGGCCGATGGCGGCCAGCAAGGTCCCGGACGACACCAGGATGCTGTAGGCCGCCTGGCGCCGCAGTTCCTGCGACGCCAGCAGGCCTGCCGCCCCCAGCGCCAGCGTGACGAGGCCGCCGTAGAACAGCCAGTCGCTGGCCAGCACCCTCCCCGCCTCGCCCGAGGCCGACAGCACCGCCGTCATGCGCAGGATCGAGTAGATGCCGACCTTGGTCATGAGCGCGAACAGCGCGGCCACCGGCGGCGTGGCCGCCGAATAGGCGCCCACCAGCCAGAAGTTCAGGGGCCAAGCCGCGGCCTTGATCAGGAAGGCGCAACCCAGCACGGCGGCGCCGGCATTGAAGAGCGCACGCTCCTCGCCGATCACGTCGGGCAGGCGCTGCGCCAGGTCGGCCATGTTGAGCGTGCCGACCGCGCCATAGATGAGGCTCACGCCCACCAGGAACAGGAAGGACCCCACCAGGTTCACGGCGATATAGTGCAGCCCGGCGCGCACGCGTCCGACACCCGAGCCATGCAGCAGCAGACCATAGGAGGCTGCCAGCAGGATCTCGAAGAACACGAACAGGTTGAACAGGTCGCCCGTGAGGAACGCGCCGTTCAGCCCCATGAGCTGGAACTGCAGCAGCGGCTGGAAATGCACGCCGACCTTTTCCCAGCGCGAGATCGAGGCCACCAGCGTCGCGATGCCCACGGCAGCGGTCAGCAGCAGCATCAGCACGGCCAGGCGGTCCACCACCAGCACGATGCCGAAAGGCGGCGGCCAGTTGGCGGGACGATAGGTGAGCAGGCGCGTGCCCCCCTCGGCGTCGACCGAGAAGAACAGCGCCACCGCGACGACGGCCAGCAGGACCGCCGACACGAGACCGATGGCGATGCGTGTGTTGCGGTGGCTGTCGCTGAGCAACAGCATGGCCGACCCTGCCAGCATGGGCAGGACGATGGGAAGAATGGGGAGATGCGTCAACCAGTCGCTCACGAGTCGGACTCCTTCCCATCGACGTGGTCAGTGCCCGTCAGGCCGCGAGAGGCCAGCAGGACCACCAGGAAGAGCGCGGTCATGGCGAAGCCGATGACGATGGCGGTCAGTACCAGCGCCTGCGGCAGCGGATCGGCATAGTTCAGCAGATCGCTCGGCAGGTCGGGATCGATGACCGGCGCGCGGTCGACCTGCAGGCGGCCCATGCTGAAGATGAAGAGGTTGACCGCATACGACACCAGCGAAAGCCCCATGATGAACTGGAAGGTGCGTGGGCGCAGCAGCAGCCACACGCCGGAACCGGCGAGCACGCCGATGGCCAGGGACAGGACGATTTCCATCAGTGCTTCTCCTCGGCCTGTGCCTTGTTGGCGCGATGCAGGCTGCGCGCGGATTGGTGGGCCAGCGCCACCAGCACGAGCACCGTGGCGCCCACCACCAGCATGTAGACGCCGATGTCGAAGAAGAGCGCGGTACCGATGTAGATCTCGCCCAGCAGCGGGACGTAGGTCTTCCAGGACATGCCATCCAGGAACGGCAGGCCGAACAGCCAGGACCAGGCGCCTGTCAGGGCGGCGATGAGGATGCCCAGGCCGACCCAGTGCTGCGGGTGCAGGCGCGAGCGCGATTCCACCCACGACGTGCCGCCCACCATGTATTGCAGGATGACGGCCATGGCCATGACCAGTCCGCCGACGAAGCCGCCGCCGGGCTGGTTGTGTCCGCGCAGCAGCAGGAAGATGGAGACCAGCGCGGCCACCGGCAGCAGCAGGCGGATGAGCACGGCCGGGACCATCAGGTAGCCCTCGGGCAGGTCGCCCGCCGGGCGGCCCGAGGCATTGCCGTAGGCTTCCGGATCCTGCTGCTGTTCCGGCAGGTCCATGCTTTCCGGCGCGGGCCGGAAGCGGCGCAGCAGCGCGTAGACGGACAGCGCCACGATGCCCAGCACGGCGATTTCACCCAGCGTATCGAAACCGCGGAAATCCACCAGGATGACGTTGACCACGTTGGTCCCGCCCCCTTCGGGCAGCGCCTTTTCCAGGAAGAACGGCGAAATGCTGTCGGCCCTGGGGCGCGTCATCATCGCATAGGCGATCCAGCTCAGGCCGGCGCCCGCGCCCACCGCCAACGCGAGGTCGCGCCCGCGGCGCAGGCGCGCCGACAAGGCGGTTTCCGCCGACGGCAGACGCTTGGGCAGCCAGCGCAGGCCCAACAGGATGAGCACCATGGTGACCACCTCGACGCCCAGCTGCGTGAGCGCGAGGTCAGGGGCGGAAAGCCAAGCGAAGGTCAGGCAGGTGACCAGGCCCGCGCCCCCCATCAGGATGAGCGCGGCCAGGCGGTGATACTTGGCCTGGTAGGCCGTGGCGATGGCGCAGGCGCCCCCCAGCAGCCACAACAGGGCAAACAGCGGATCGATGGGCGTGGACAGGCCCGACGGCCCGCTGGCGCCTTGCGCCCACAGCGCGATGAGCCCCGCGGCGAGCGAGACGCCCAGGATCCACAGCATCTGCACCTGCAGGCGCTCGGACGTGAGCCGCCGCGTGACCATCTCGGCGAAAGTGGTCAGGCCATCCTGGACGCGCTCGAAGCTGCGCTTGCCGTCGAAGCGATAGATGAGCGGCGTGCCGTCGATCTCGCCCATGCGCAGATTGCGTTGCAGGGCGATGTAGCCGGCGATGCCGCCCGCCAGGGCCAGCACGCTCATGATGAGCGGCAGGTTCAGGCCGTGCCAGACGGCCAGGCTGTATTGGGGCAGGTTCACGCCCAGCACCGAGCGCGCGGCCGAGTCGAGGATGCCGCCCACGGTGATGGCGGGCAGGATGCCGACCACCAGGCAGGCCAGCACCAGGAACTCCACCGGCAGGCGCATGAGGCGCGGCGCTTCATGAGGCTCGCGCGGCAGGTCTGTCGCCGTCGGGCCGAAGAAGACCTGATGGATGAAGCGCAGCGAATAGATCACGCTGAAGGCAGCCGCGATGGTGGCTGCCACGGGCAGGCCGACCTGCACCCAGGTGGCGCCTTCGATGTAGACCGTCTCGGCGAAGAACATCTCCTTGGACAGGAAGCCGTTGAGCAGCGGCACGCCCGCCATCGACGCACTGGCCACCATGGCCAGCGTGGCGGTGATGGGCATGACCTTGTACAGGCCGCTCAGGCGCCGGATGTCGCGCGTGCCGGTCTCGTGGTCGATGATGCCGGCCGCCATGAACAGCGACGCCTTGAAGATGGCGTGGTTCATGATGTGGAAGATGGCGGCGACGGTGGCCAACGGGCTGTTCAGGCCCAGCAGCAGGGTGATGAGGCCCAGGTGGCTGATGGTGGAATACGCCAGCACGCCCTTCAGGTCTTGCTGGAACATGGCGGCATAGGCGCCCAGCACCAGCGTGCACAGCCCTGCCCCGCCGATCAGCCAGAACCACAGGTCGGTGCCGCCGAGGGCGGGCGACAGGCGCACCAGCAGGAACACGCCGGCCTTCACCATGGTGGCCGAGTGCAGGTAGGACGACACCGGCGTGGGCGCGGCCATGGCGTGCGGCAGCCAGAAATGGAAGGGGAACTGCGCGCTCTTGGTGAGCGCACCCAGCGCCACCAACACCAGCGCGACGGCGTAGCCAGGGTGCGCGCGGATCACGTCGCCCGAGGCCAGCACGCGGTCCAGGTCATAACTGCCGACGATGTGGCCGATGAGCAGGACGCCTGCCAGCAGGCACAGGCCGCCGGCGCCGGTGACCGTCAGCGCCATGCGCGCGCCCTGGCGGGCGTCCACGCGATGGTGCCAGTAGGCGATGAGCATGAACGACGCCAGGCTCGTCAGTTCCCAGAAGAGCGCCAGCTGGATGAGGTTGCCCGACAGCACCACGCCCATCATCGAGCCCATGAAGGCAAGGAAGAACGAGAAGAAGCGCGGCACCGGATCCTGCGGCGACATGTAGTAGCGCGCGTAGACCACCACCAGGCCGCCGATGCCGGTGATCAGCATCGAGAACATCCACGCGAAACCGTCCAGGCGCAGCGAGAACGTGAGTCCCAGCGCGGGGACCCACGGCAGCGACAGGGCAAGCACCTGCCCGTTGGACACCTGGGGATAGAGAAGGATGAGTTGCACGACCCCGGCCACGGCGATGAGCCCCGCCAGCCAGGCTTCGGCATTGCGCGCGCTGGGCTTGAGCACCGCGGCACAGAGACTGCCCGCGAAGGGCAGGACAAGGATCAGCAGCAGGGACCAGGCTGTCATGCCGTCCCTCCATCAATACGCTGGGAAACCTGTGGGGCGGCTTCCCGGGCCGGCGTGCCGGCGTGGGGAAGTCGCCCGAAATGGCAGGTGGGCGGAATGGCGCTCCATCGCACCCGCAGGTGCGAGGAACGGCGTCGAGGCGCTGCGGCTCGGCTGATCACTATTCTCCCTGGACGCTGGCAACGGCCCCGCGAGGACCCGCTGCATGCGTCATCATGTGTTTTTGACTGGACATCAGCCCCCTTTTGCCACCAAAAGACAAAGCAAGTCCCGCGATCCCGGATGGCGGGTTCGCAAGGAAAGAGCTGTTATGTTTTGGATGGTCTGCGGAGGTCGAACAGACGCTGTGATCGCCCTGGAACGACCCGATAACGTCTGTCTATCACCCTACTTTACCAGACGATTTGCCTGAATCCGCACGCTGCACTGCAGCATCGCGCAGAAATTTGCATTTGGGGGAAACCCAGGGTTGTGCCGGGCGCGGCCTGGGCCCCTGTCCGAAGGACAACTGACAGGAAAACGAGAGGTTGGCAGCGCGCCGGGCATGGCCCGGCGCGCGCGGTGCATTGCCGGCCGCGCCGGCCCGGTTACTTGCTCCGGCCCCCGCCCTGCCCCGGAGGGAACGGGAAGTTGGAGAACATGCTGCGGGTCTGGTCCTGCATCTGGTCCTGCATCTGCACGAAGAGGTTCTTGCTCTGCTCGATGTAGCTGTTCATCATGTTCTGCATCATCGGCGTCTGCGTGTTCATGAACTGGGTCCACGCCTCCGGGCCGAACTGGTTGCCATAGAGGCCCTTGGACTGCTCGGTGACGCGCTCCTGGATCTCCATGAAGGCCTGCAGGTTCTTTTCAAGATAGGACCCCATGATGCCCTGCATGGCATGGCCATAGAACCGGATGATCTGGGCCAGCATGGTGGAGGAGAACATCGGCACGCCGCCGCTCTCTTCCTCCAGGATGATCTGCAGCAGGATGCTGCGCGTCAGGTCCTCGGACGTCTTGGCGTCCACCACCTTGAAGACCTCGTTGTCCAACACCAGCAGCTTGACGTCCGCCAAGGTGATGTAGGTGCTGGTCTGCGTGTCATACAGCCGGCGATTGGGATATTTTTTTATCAGGCGCGTGCCGTCGCCAGCTTGGCTTTGTGTCATGGTTTCCCCTCCGTCATCCCATGTGCAGGCCGCCGTTGAGCGAGAAATCCGCCCCCGTGGCGAAGCCCGCGTCGTCAGAGGCAAGCCAGGCCACCATGGAGGCGATTTCCTCCGGGGTGCCCAGCCGCTTGACCGGTATCGTGTTGACGATCTTCTCCAGCACGTCGGGACGGATCGCACGCACCATGTCGGTGCCGATATAGCCCGGCGAGACGGTGTTGACCGTCACTCCCTTGCTCGCGACCTCTTGTGCCAGCGCCATGGTGAAGCCATGGATGCCGGCCTTGGCCGTCGAATAATTGGTCTGCCCGAACTGGCCCTTCTGGCCATTGACCGAGCTGATGTTGATGATGCGTCCCCATTGGCGGTCGACCATGCCGTCGATGACCTGCTTGGTGACGTTGAACAGCGAATTCAGGTTGGTGTCCATGACGACGCGCCAGTCGTCCAGCGTCATCTTGCGGAACACGCCGTCGCGGGTGATGCCGGCATTGTTGACCAGCACGTCGATTTCGCCGTGCTCGCGACGGATCTTCTCGAAGGCCTCCCGGGTGGAGTCCCAGTCGGACACATTGCCCACCGAGGCATGGAACTCGTAGCCCAGCGCCGACTGCTCGTCGAGCCATTGCTTGAAGTTGCGGCTGGGGCCGCAACCCGCGACCACCCGATGACCTTCCTTGGCCAGCCGCTGGCAGATCGTGGTACCGATCCCCCCCATGCCGCCGGTTACATATGCCAGTTTGCCACTCATACGTCCGTCTCCTGTTGTCGGTTCGCTGTCCGTCCCGCCGGCAGGCGGCCCGGACCATCAACCCGTCTTGCACCCGCGTGACACGGCGCCATGATCAAACGGCGCGCACACGCACATAACGGCCGGGCGCCGGTTCGATCACCGGATAGCGCGCATTGCCCAGCCGTGCTTTTTTCTTGACCTTGGGGCCCGCGTGCCCCGACAGCCAGTTGGCCCAATCCGGCCACCAGCTGCCCGCATGCTCCTGCGCGCCGGCCAGCCAGGCGTGGGGGTCGCCGGGCAGGCGCGCGTCGCTGTCACGCACCCAATAGCTGCGCTTGTTCTTGGCCGGCGGGTTGATGACGCCGGCGACGTGCCCCGAGGCGCCCAGCACGAAGCGGGCCTGGCCGCGCAGCAGCGCCGTGGTGGCATAGGCCGAGACCCAGGGCACGATGTGGTCCTCGCGCGACCCGAAAAGATAGGCCGGCATGTCGAGCTGCGTCAGGTCCAGCGGCACGCCGCAGGTCTTCACGCGGCCAGGCACCTTCAGGTTGTTTTCCAGGTAGGTGTTGCGGAAGTACCAGGCGAAGAACGGGCCCGGCAGGTTGGTGCTGTCCGCATTCCAGTACAGCAGGTCGAACGGCGGCGGCGTCTCGCCCTTCAGGTAGTTCCCGACCACGTAGTTCCAGACCAGCTCGTTGGGACGCAGGAAGGCGAAGGTGTTGGCCAGCTCCAGGGCCGACATCAGGCCGCCCGCGCCCAGTTGCTGGTCGCGCAGCGCGGCATGGTTCTCGTCCACGAAGACATCCAGGATGCCGGTCTCGCGGAAATCGAGCATGGTGGTGAGCAAGGTCAGCGAGGCCGAGGGCTGTTCGCCACGCGCGGCGGCCAGCGCCAGCGCCGCGCCCAGCATGGTGCCGCCCACGCAGAAGCCCAGGGTGTTGATCTGGTCCTGGGCCGAGATGTCGCGCACGACCTCGATGGCCTGCAGGACGCCGCGCTCGATGTAGTCGTCCCAGGTGGCCTGGTCGATGCCGTCGGTGTCCGAAGCCAGCGGATTGCGCCACGAGACCAGGAAGACGGTGTGGCCGGCCTCGACCGCATGCCGCACGAAGGAATTCTCGGGCTGCAGGTCGAGGATATAGAACTTGTTGATGCAAGGCGGCACGATCAGCAGCGGGCGCGCATGCACGGTGGGCGTGGCGGGCGCGTACTGGATGAGCTGCAGCAGGTCGTTCTCGTAGACCACGCCGCCAGGCGTGACGGCGACGTTCACGCCCACTTCGAAACGCGTTTCGTCGGATTGCTGGATGCGCCCGCGCTTCAGGTCGCGCATCAGGTTGTCGATGCCGTTGCGCAGGACCTCGCCGCTTGACTCGACGAGCTTCTGCTGGGCCTCGGGATTGAAGGCCAGGAAGTTGGAAGGCGCCATGGCGTCGACCCACTGCATGACCGAGAAACGCAGCCGCTCGCGCAGCGGTTCGGTGGCATCGACCGCGTCGACCATGCGCGACAGGGCGCGCGCCGACAGCAGATACAGGTGGGCCATCAGCAGGTGTTGCGGGCTGCCGGCCCAGGCGGCGGAGCCGAAGCGGCGGTCGGAGAGCGGCGCCAGCTCGCCCTTGCCCGCGGCATCGACCACGCGGCGCCATTCCTGGGAGAAGTCTGCCTGGATGCCCGAGAGCGCATCGGGGGCGACGCTGACCGGCAAGGGCCAGGCGGGAGGATTCTGGGCTTTCACAACGACACCTTGCGACACCTTGTTATGCGCACGCGCGAGAACCGGACGATGTTGCATGGCGCAATGCCAGAGGTCAACTGGCGAGCCGCTCCGCGTTTGTCATGCGTCATGCAATCGTGACGAAAAGATGGTGCATTGCGACGATACCCCTGTCAATCCGCCGGGTTCAGGGCTTACCCTCAGGCCTGCGGCGCCAGCCAGGCGAAGACGGCCTGGCGGCCCGTCACGCCTTTGTCGCGGCGATGCGAGAAGAAGGTCTCCGGTTCGCTGGCCGTGCAACGGCCGCTGACCACGATCTCCTCGACACCCGCGCGCGCCAGGCGGCGCTGCGCCAGGGCGAACAGGTCGGCCCACCACTTGCTGGCATCCGTGTCATGGGGAAAGAAGGCCAGGCCGGCATCGGCGTCGGACGCGACGAATGCCTGGCGCACCTCCTCGCCGACCTCGAAGGCCGTGGGACCGATACCGGGCCCCACCCAGGCGCGCCAGCCCTGCGCATCGGGCGCGCGCTCGCGCAAGGCGGCCAGCGTGGCCTCCAGCACGCCTCCCGCCAGGCCGCGCCAACCGGCATGGGCCACGCCCAGCACGCGCGACTGCGTATCGGTGATCACCACGGGCAGGCAGTCGGCTGCCATCGCGACCAGCACCCGGCCAGGCCGCGCCGTGACGCTGGCGTCGGCCTCGTTGGAATCGATGGGCGCGTCGGCATCCAGCACGCGCGTGCCATGCACCTGCGCCAGCCAGAGCGGATCGTCCGGCAGTGCCAGGCGCAGGCGGCGGCGGTTCTCGTGCACGACCTGCGCATCGTCCCCGGCCTTCAGGCCCAGGTTGAAACTGGCGTAGGGACCCGTGCCGACGCCGCCCGCACGGGTGCTGCAAAAACTGCGTACGCCCGGCCAGGCTGGCCCCTCGACGACGTCCAGCGCGGCCAAGGCGTCGGCCTGCTCGTTCACGGCTGCCATGTGATCGTCTCCCTCACGTGTTGCATGTCTGGCGGCGGATCCGCCTCGAAGGCGCATTCGCCCGCGCCGCCCGGATCGTCGAAGCGCAGCGCGCGCGCATGCAGCATCTGCCGCGCCGCGCCGGCCAGCAGCTTGCCACCATAAAGCGTGTCGGCCAGCAGCGGGTGTCCCAGGCTGGCCAGGTGCACGCGGATCTGGTGGGTACGCCCGGTTTCCAGGCGGCATTCGACTTCGGACACCCGGGCGCCGTCGGCATCGCCGGCGCGCAGGCGGGTGTAGTGCGTGACGGCGGGCTTGGCGGCGACGGGGCGCTCCACGCTCATGCGCACGGGCACCTTGGCGTCGCGACCGATGGGACGGTCGACCGTGCCTTCGCCCGCCCAGCCGTGGGCCAGGGCCAGATAGCGCCGGCCCATCGTGCGCGCCTGCAACTGGCGCACCAGGTGCGTCTGGGCGCGCTCGTGGCGCGCCACCACGAGCAGGCCCGAGGTGTCCTTGTCCAGCCTATGCACGATGCCCGCACGGGCCACCTGGGCCAATTCGGGATAGCGGTACAGCAGGCCGTTGAGCAGTGTGCCGTGCCAATTCCCCGCGCCGGGATGCGTCACCAGGCCCGCGGGCTTGTTCACCACGATCCAGTCCGGGCTGTCCGCCAGCACGTCGAACGCTACCGGCTCGGGCGCGAAGGCGGTCTCTTCCGGGGCCGCCTGCTCCCAGACGGTCAGGACGCTGCCCGGCCCGACAGGCTGGCGCACCTTGCCCGGTTTGCCGTCGACCAGCACATGGCCGCCCTCGATCCAGCCCTGCAGGCGATTGCGGGAATGCGCCGGCAGCAGGCCGGCGAGGATCTTGTCGAGGCGGTCTGCCTTGGTGCCGGCAGGCACGCTGAACACCTGCGGTTCGTCGTCGGAACCCACGGTGTCAGGGTCGGCTAGGTGGTGCATGGAGACAACTCATATAATTCAGCCTGGCATGCTAACACCTAGGACCAAGGAACCCCCGCCAATGCGCCAGCCCTCTGCTACCGTCCCGTTCGCCCTTCCTGGCGGATCGGCCCTGCGCGTGCTGCTAGTCATGCTGCTCAGCCTGATGCTGGCTGCCTGCGGCACCAAGAACTCCGACTACGACGAAACGGCCAACTGGACGGCCGAGCGCCTGTACCAGGACGCCAAGGCCGAAATCGCCTCCGGCAACTGGAACCAGGCCCGCACCCGCCTGACCGCCGTCGAGGCCCGCTACCCCTTCGGCGTCTACGCCCAGCAGGCGCTGGTCGATCTCGCCTACGTCAACTGGCGTGACAACGAGCCCGAACAGGCCCTGGCCACCATCGCCCGTTTCCAGCAGCAATACCCCAACCACCCCGGCACGGACTACATCCTGTACCTGAAGGGCCTGGTCAGCTTCACGCCGCCCAGCGCCTTCATGGCCGGCATCACCCGCCAGGACTCGGCCGAGCGCGACCCCAAGGGCCTGCGCCAGTCGTACGAAGCCTTCGAGGAACTGCTCAAGCGCTTCCCCGACAGCAAGTACGCGCCTGACGCCAAGGAACGCCTGACCTGGCTGGTGAACACCATCGCCATGAACGAGGTGCACGTCGCGCGCTACTACTACCAGCGCGATGCTTACGTCGCCGCCGCCAACCGCGCCCAGACCGTCATCACCGACTTCGAAGGCGCCCCTGCCGCCGAGGAAGCCCTGTACCTGCTGGTCATGTCCTACGACAAGCTCGGCATGACGGACCTGCGCGACGATGCGCGCCGCGTGCTCGAGGCCAACTACCCGAACAGCAAGTTCGTCGCCAATGGCTACGCCGCGCCTCCGGCGTGGTGGAATCCCTTCGGCATCTTCTGATGTCCCGCCCAGCCGCCACCCGCAGCTGCACCCACAAAAAACCCGGCCTGGCGCCGGGTTTTTTGTTTCACGATGACTCCAGTACCGCAATTCGCTGGACTACGCCAAGGCTCGATACAGCAGGTTTATCAATCACTTAGGCGAGTTCAACATATGCCGGTGCTTTCCGAAACTTGACCCGGCTTCCCCTCACGTGGCTCCCATGCGGCTCTTGGAAACCGGGCTTTCCGAGGAGTCATCATGGCGAAGATCAAGCTCACCAAGTCCGCAGTCGATGCGGCGCAACCCCAAGACAAGGCCATTGAACTGCGGGACACCGTGGTGCCCGGCTTCCTGTGCAAGATCACCCCGGCGGGCCGCAAGGTGTTCATGCTTCAGTACCGCACGAACGCCGGCGAGCGTCGCAAGCCCGCCCTGGGCCAGTACGGGGAACTGACGGTCGATCAGGCACGCACAATGGCGCAGGAGTGGCTGGCCGAAGTGCGCAAAGGCGGCGACCCCAGCGCGGCCAAGAACGCCGCCCGCAAGGCACCGACCATGAAGGAGTTTTGCCACACCTTCATGGAGGACTACTCCAAGCAGCGCAACAAGCCCAGCACGCAACGCGGCTATCAGGGCGTCATTGACCGTTGCATCATTCCGATCATGGGCCGGATGAAGGTACAAGACGTAAAGCGCCCGGACGTGGCCGCGCTGATGAAGAAGCTGGCCTACAAGCAGGCCGAGGCGAACCGTACTTTCGGCGTGCTGCGCAAGATGTTCAACCTGGCCGAAGTGTGGGGGCTGCGCCCTGACGGCACGAATCCGTGCCGCCACGTCCCAATGTACCCGCCCGGCAAGGAAACCCGGCTCATCGTGGACGATGAGCTGGTGCGGATCTTCCGTCACCTGGAACACCTGGAGGCGGAAGGACTGGAAAACTACGTCATCCCGCTGGCGATCCGCCTGCAATTCGAATTCGCCGCCCGCCGCTCCGAAATCTGCCCGCTCGAATGGGACTGGGTTGATCTGGAGAAGCGCCGCGTCGTCTGGCCCGACAGCAAGACCGGCGGCATTTCCAAGCCCATGAGCGAGGAAGCCTATCGGCTGCTTTCGACTGCGCCGCGCCGGGACGGCTGCCCCTACGTCTTGCCGTCGCCCAACGACTCGGCCCGGCATCTGACGCATGGCGAACACTATGGCGGCTGGAAGCGCTTGCTCAAGGCCGCCGGCGTGCCCCACGTCGGCACGCACGGCATCCGCCATCGGGCCACGACCGACATCGCCAACTCAGGCGTGCCGACCAAGGTGGGCATGAAGCTCACAGGCCACAAGACCGTGGCGATGTTTATGCACTATGTTCATACCGAGGACAAGCCGGTACGGGACGCAGCCGAACTGGTGGCGAATCGGCGGCTGGCGATTACGGGTGCGCGCCGCACGGAGGAAATGGCGATATGACCCGCCTGCGAGCTTCCACGTCTTGCCCTACTGCGCCTTTGGTGCGGCGGCATCCTGATGCTAATTCTGCCGACCCAATTGTCGCAACGCTGTCGCGACAACTCAGGCGCTTGCCATCTATACCTGAACGGATATAATCATGACAGAACAACGCAAGCTCCTGTACTGGGAAGGCTCATCGAAAAAGGACTTCAAGGAGTTTCCCGTCCCCGTGCAGAAGGACATGGGAGTGTCATTGTTCGTCGTCCAGTTGGGCGGCACGCCGGACTCGGCCAAGCCCTGGAAGGGACTCGGTTCTGGGGTGTACGAATTGGTGGAGGACCATCGGGGCGACACCTTCCGTGCGGTTTACACAGTGAAGATCGGGGACGCGGTGCATGTGCTGCATGCGTTCCAGAAGAAGTCCAAATCCGGCATCGCTACGCCGCAGCCGGATGTGGAGTTGATCGAGAAGCGGTTGAAGGCAGTGCTCGCCCGCTACGCAGCGAACAGGAGAACATGATGAGTCGCAAAGATACCCCTCAAGGCACCGACAACGTGCTGCTGGATCTCGGTTTCGACGATGCGGAAGAATTGTCGGCGAAGGCCGCGCTCGCGCTAAAACTCAACGAGCTAATTGACCAGCGCGAGCTGAGCCAGACCGAAGCCGCCCACATCACCGGCATGACCCAGCCCAAGGTGTCCCAGGTTCGCCGCTACAAGCTCCAGAACATTTCGCTGGAGCGCTTGATGCAGGCGCTGGTGTCGCTGGATCAGCATGTCGAAATCATCGTGCAACCTGCGCAGCGGAAGCACGCGCCGGGCATCACGGTCGCGGCCTGACGTCGATGGGCAGCCCGATCATCCAATCCCTGCGCAACGACTTGGCCGCGCTGCATAAGGCTGGCGTGATCGGCCAGGAAACACTGCGGGCGTTCGATGCCCCGCTGGCACCATCCGAGTTTGCCGATTGTCGTATCGCTAATACGACAATTCCGGCGCAGCAATCTCCTCAATCGTAGGCATCCCAGCGTCCAGTGGCGGGCTCGCAAGCTGCCCGTCAGAATTCCCTAGACAGTGTCTCGGAAATTCACCTACGTCGGACAGGCTTGTGGGTGAGCTAATTTGCCAGACGGTGCCTGGCGAATCCTCCCCATCGTCAACGAGAACTTTGATCCCTGACGCCTTCTGCCCTTGATGGCCTGCGTGCCCAGCTTGCCGAAAGCTGGGTGTGTGCAGTGGACGGGGTGTGGGTAGTCTTGCTGTTGCTTTCACCATATCACGGCGTTCTGGCGGTCGTGGAGATTCGTGCGCAGGATCACATCGTCGTCAGCAGTGAGGGCGCTGTGTCTTTAGCCGGAGCCTGCTGTGATCGAGGCTTTTTGCTGCGCCTTTAGCTGCCGATGATCGCAGCCAGTGCCGTTTTGCCCAGGGCCTTAACCGCATCGAATGTTAGTTCAATGCCTTTGTCCTTCGCCGTGGCTTTGATTCGCTCCCACACGGCTTTACTCCGAATCGTTTCTAGCAGGTCATGACCAGCCCACGTCAGCCCCTGTGCAAGGACGGCATCGCCATCCATATCGCTCGCATCAATGCCTTCGATAAATCCAGCCTTCCACAGAAGAACGCCATGCGCGTCCTTCTGGGGTTCGCCGCTCTCACTGGCGGGGCCGTACTGGATGTTCTCATGCCGAGCATTGTCCAGTGCTTCAACTTCGATCAATACATCGCGGATGGTGTCCCAGTCTCTTTTCATGCTGTCTCCATGTTGCATATGGGTATGGCGGCTTAGGTCTTGGTGCCTTCCTGTAGCGCAAGCAATCGCCTCTTCAACGGGGCTGCTTTCCCCGGATGAAACCGTTCCAGATGCAGCACTCGTCCCATCACTTGGGCATAAGGGCCGCGTTCAAACGAAAGCACCTCTCCATTCGCTATGCGCCGTTCTATGTCATGTACAGCAGCACGAGTCTTGCTGTACACCGCTTTCCCCAAGCCAGGCTTGGCATTCACGGAGAGCTTTGTGACTTCCATGCGAGTGCCAGATGTAGAAATCTCATGCTTGGTCCGCTTGGGCTGATACCCATGCTTGAGCAGCATGCCGTATATCTGCCGCACCACCTCCGATTTTTCCTGGTTGCTCAGGAAAGTTTTTGATGACACGGCGATGTCATCAACGTAGCGAGAGTAGACAAGTCCCTGAGCTGCGAACTTTGCATGTAGCGTCGGTTCGTCCTGCCAAAATACAAGATTCGCCAGGAACGAGCTGGTGATGGCGCCTTGTGGCAGCTCACCTTGCCGAGTAGTTAGCTGGGTCAGGCACTGCGAGACTTCCTGGCTAAAGCCGAAAAGCCCGTGCCAGATATTGAATACATGCTCTGCGGAAGTAGAGGGGAAAAATCCACTGATGTCTTCGTTGATGACAATTCTGGCGTTCGTATGAAGTGCGGCGTTTACTTTGTAGTCGCTGCCTTTAATACTGCCAGTTAAATAGGCTGGGTAGATCACATGATCCAAAATCTGGCTTTTGATCCTTCGGTGTACTGCCTTCAGCGACGCCAAGGCATCGTAAGTGTTGCGGATACTGCCGTCCGGCTTGGTGATGGACTTTGCAACGCGGTATAGACCATCGGCCCGTTGCGCAAGCGATAGCAATTTATCGACAGACAGCCCCAACGGCAAACGCAGGGAGTTCAGCGTACCGATACGGTGTTGGCTATATGAGGGCGCGCTGGTTGCTTGCGGGTTCATTGAGCAATTCCAGTGCGGTACGCGCAAGCTCCCCTTGCAGCGTCTTATCAATGCCGTCCAAATCGCCGCCCTCAGCGCCCAGAAAAAAGAGGATACCCACGGGTACGCGCAATGCGTGTGCGATCTTGGTCATGGTGGAAAGCGTTGGGTCACGCTTGTTGTTTTCCAGCATGGACAGGTATGAGACAGAGCACTCGGCTTGACGCGCGAGATCAGCCTGGGATACTCCCCGCCGCGTGCGGCACAGCTTGATTGCTTGTCCAAGGTTCATGAGCTACTCCGATAAATTAAATATTGGGCTTGCTGCGTCTTGGCTCACTCTCATCACTTCATCCAGTCAGTGAGATTACTCACTGCGCGGATGGCGATGTCGGTGATGCGCAGAGCCCGGAACACGAGTTCACCGTGTTCAAGCTCCCGCCTTTCCGAACCGTCAAGCATGTTGCGTAGTTGCTGCAACACATCATCCAGTTCTGCCAGAGCGCCAGCATCGAGTTGGCTGTAATGCACATCGCGCAGCTTTTGTAGCGTTGCGACGGTGTTCCTCAAAGTTTCGTACTTCATGGGTGTGCTCCTTTTAAACTCGGCAAAAACGCCGAAGCCCCGTAACAAGGCGATTGGCCGAAAGGAGCCAACTCGATGCGCAAGCCCAACACCAGTCTTCGCGGCTTTGAAGCCCCGTCTCTGCGACCACCTGCTGCGGCTACCGATTAGCTGACTGCACGTCGCTAACGGCGGACACATGGCGGCGAGAGGGCGGACCTTCGTGGCGGACCGATGCTGCCGGCCTGCCTCGCCTCAAAATCTCCAACACTGGATGAAGGAGCGGCCTGAATCGCTTCAGGCAATACACGCTGACCTTTCGCTTTTACGTTAAGAGCACCACTTCAAAGAACAACTACCTAGGCGGTTCGCCTAGCCACGGTCATTACAGCACAAGTAGCGCCGAACGTCAATAAAAATTCACTGACAGTAAAATTGGTGCGCCCTGTGTGCGTGTCTGTGACCAAGAGGCAACCCGGCCTGGTTTCCCTCCGCTTGGTTTCTGCCACCGAGATATAACCCTGTGCATCCCGGCGTGTTGCCGTCGGGTTTGCGGGCTGTGCCCCACGCTTCATGCCGAATCACGGCCATCTGGCTTTGTTCCATGACGCCTTCGGCCCGGACGGGCCTGCGCGCTCTGCTTGCCATAGGCATGTCTGAGTGAGGGTGTGGGCGGCTTGCTGCCTCCTTCACCGTATCACGGCGTTCGCAGCGTCAAGGGCTGCGCGTGCTTGCACGCTTGCGCCATGGCAGCCGTCTTCGACCCCTGACTGCTTGCGCTGCGCCGTGCTGGTCACGGTTCCGGGCAATTCCGCCCGAGCAACCGGAGCACGATCATGTCGCAACTGTCCTTTTCCTCGTTCGATGACGCTTTGCTGGTGCGTGACACCCAGGGGCGCTACCTGCCGGCATCGGTAGATCAAATTCTTGAAGCGGCACGCCAGGCCATCGAGCTGAAGATGCAGCGTGGTGCTGAGTTCACTTCGCCGGCACTGGTCAAGGAGTACCTGCGCAACAAGCTGGCAGGTTTTGAGCATGAAGTCTTCGCTGTGCTGTTCTTGGATACACGCCATCGGCTGATCGAGTATCGGGAGATGTTCCACGGCACCATCGACAGTGCATCGGTGTATCCGCGCGAAATCGTCAAGGAGGCACTGCGGCTCAATGCGGCGGCGCTGATCCTGTCGCACAACCATCCGAGCGGGAATCCTGAGCCATCGCAGGCTGACAAGGTGCTGACGCAGCGGCTCCGGGAAGCGCTGGCACTGGTGGATGTGCGCACACTGGATCACGTGATCCAGGCGGGAGCCGAGGCGCTGTCATTTGCCGAGCATGGTCTGTTGTGAACCTGGGGCTTCGGCCCCAATTTGCATAACCGAGATGTGAGTTATCACGACCTTTGCAAGTGATCGTCTTGCGTTATATCTATATTTAAATTTAATTTGTTTTGGTAAACGCCAATTCGCTTCTTTGCTCTTTCTATTACATCACTAAAATGTAATATCTCGAAGTATGTCTCACCAAGAGGTTGCCTAGTTTGCGGGTCAATCAACGGACTTGATTGAAACCACCCCTTCCCCAGTGGAAATGGAGTCCATTGAGTTAATCGTAATGGGTTAACTGTATCGCCTATCAGGTAGCCATAAAATTTCTTTAGCTTCCCGTTGGATTTTGCAGCTAGTAAGTGCGAATACTCCGCAAGATCTCCAATGTGTTCATCCATTGAAACACCTGGAGCCTTAAACTCAACGATAATTGCTGATCCTTCCTTGCTGAAGAGTGCTATATCGGGTCGCTTCCCTGAATTGTCATCCGATCTTTTTGCAAGTAGCTCCTTGAAGCTTTCATCAATATCGTTTTCGAAAAGCTTGCTTTCATCGCTCCAAGAGATATTGGCCAATGGAACGTCAGACGAAATATAGTCGTAATAATGATACTCTTCGCTGAGAAGCCAAATATCATGATCTGCACAGTCATTGCTATCTTTCCTCATAGGGAAGAAAATACTGTGGATGAGTCTTTCATCTTTCCGTCTACCATTGCCCGATAAATTCTGTGCGGCGAGATTTTTTTTGCAGGCCAAATCAAGAATTTGAACTATCGCAGCTCGACGAACAATAAGTTGAGACAAATTCGCCATGTCAAAGTTCTTTAAGGAAGATGTGTACTTCCAGGACAGGTCATTGATTTTCTTTCGAAACTCTTCAGAGTCCGGCTCTGCTTTTATGATTTCTTCTTTTAGGCTGAATATCTCAGCGGTTTCGTCAATGACACGCTCTTGATATTTTTTCAGCACGCGCTCAGCAACGCTTTTGGCGGATTCTCCATACACTACACGCGTAGATGTATCCTGAAGCATTGCCTCACTGATTCCAAACTGATTCGTTATCTCGCTAATTATTTCTTCTTTTTTCCAGTCGGCAGGAACGACCATTTTCGTGATGACTTCATCTATGGCCTCATAGATTGATCCATAAGACAGTTTTTCGTTCAAAAACATATCTTCATATGGTATTTCCGCTGGAATCCCATCGAAGTCGTCTCGTTGTTCATTGACGTGTGAATCAAGGTATTCGCTTTCTATCAAAACAATATGGTGAAACCCATCCACGGGGTTGTTTTGTTCCGTCCGAGTCCTTAGGTATCTGGATGTTATATCTTTTACGGGAGTGGATTTTGCACAAAATGCGATGGAGTTCTTTGGTAAACCATATAAACTTGCATCAAGTTGGTAGTGAGACACCTTGAATTCCTGATATTCTCCTGTTGGATCTCCCGTTCGAGGGTCACGTTCCACTACCCTGGCTACTTGCTCGCCTGTCCTGATGGGTAGGTCGGATTTTTTTAAAGCGAAGGTTTGGCCTTGTTCTTTCCAATGACTCGTTTTGAAGGATACCTCAAACTCACCTAAATAATTTTCTAGGCCAATTAGCCTTTGCAGAAACGTCATTAGCATCTGTTTCTTCAGGGTGGCTGCCGAAAAGACGTTACTTAATTCTTCGCCGCGAACAATGCCATTGCGAATGGCCTCTCGCAGCCCGCTAAGGCGAACTGTGGTTCCAATATCCTTCTCATCCCCCGAGGATGTTGCAAAATCGTCGGCGTCGATTTGCTTCTTGGGCTCAGCATAACTCATGCTGCGTTGAATAACACTATTGCCTTGTTTGCACGTGCTTGTTATTGAGATGCTTGAGAAGTGATGAAAAAATTGAATCCTTCCAGAGCCTTTGCATTTCCCGATTCCGAATATTGAAAGATCATCTTTGTAAGAAGTGTCTTTCGTCAGGAATGCTTTGAGCTGATCTTCTCCTAGCCCGCATCCGTTGTCACGGCAAACAATTTCCATTTCCTCCATATCTTCGAGCATGTCGATAGGGGAGAAATTTACTTCAATTTCAATCAGTAAGCGCGGCGTTTCTGGTTCGCTATTTTTGCGAATGAGGTATGCGTCGATTGAATTTGAAATTAGCTCTTCAAAAACGACGTATGGATTGGAGCTGAGCTTGGTATTTTTAATGCTCCCTCTAATATCTAACGTCATTTCTACCTCGAACTTATTGGTTAATTTTAGTCACACACAAGGTTGGAATAATAAACCAAGATGACTCTCGCGTCTCCGTTTCACGGACCGCGCTGCTCCAGGTTCGCTATTCGCTTATCCCTGACGGGACTGGCATTCGCCAGCCTTCCACATCCCTGACGCCTACGGCCCGGCTTCCAGCTTCGGGCCTGCGCGCTTCGCTTGCGTGCGGTTTGCACATCGAGGCGGCCGTTGCCATGGCCAGGCGTCTCTCCTGACTCCATCACCTTGCTCGCGACTGTAGCCCGTGGCCGCGTGCCATCAAGGCGCGTCAGGCCGTGTCCTCGGCTGCGCCTGCGGGCCGCACCTACCTGCCGCTTTTCTCCTTGACGGCCCACGTCCGTGGGCTCCTGACCGTCGCGGGCGATGAACTCAGGAAAGACGGTGGCAACAGGGCCAACCGGGTTCTTCGTGCCAACCGCACCGAACAGCCGAAAGGCTGGGCTCCGAATCTTGGAATCCGGTGTGCGGTTTGAACAGCAAACCCTTTTTGTCAGGAGAAAGACCATGCTTGCATCCCGTTTTGCTTCCCGTTCCCCGGTACTGCGCAGCGATTCCCCGCTGTCCGATGACCAGATTCATCGCGTAGCCCCGTCCATCTTCGCGGAAGCCCCCCACGAAAGCCGTTCCCAGCGGTACGCCTATATCCCCACCGCTACGGTGCTGACCGAACTGCGCAAGGAAGGGTTTCAGCCTTTCATGGTGACGCAGACCCGCACCCGCCACGAAGACCGGCGCGACTACACCAAGCACATGATCCGGCTGCGCCATGCCAGCCAGATCAATGCCCGAGGCGAAGCCAGCGAAATCATCCTGCTGGTGCGACGTGAAGTCGCCTGATTAATTGTTCCAACGGGGGAAACTCCGAAGAGGAACCTGATGTTCCGTCATCAGTAGCCTACCGGCACATGCAAGACTGGTAACGGTCTTGTGTGAAGCTGCCGGGACAATGTAGCCGGGCCTTTGGGCCGTGCTGAAGCCGTGAGGATTAAGCATTATCTGCGAGCATCAATGCGGATACGGAGCTAGGCTGGGTGGTATGACCAACGTAAGTGAACTGCTGATAAACGCCGTTATGATTGACAAGCCAAAGATGCTGACAGGCTTGAACCAAAAGGTACGCGGTCGGCTACTCCAGTTAGTAGTTGGAGTACACGGACATAACGACCGCCGGTGAATAGGCAGGGTCTAACCCACCTCGTTAATCAGGTGAAACACGGTAAGCCCGTATCGCTGCCCTCCGGGCAGGCAAACCGTAAGGAATGCTGATGGTGGTGCGGGTATAGGAATGTGGAAAAAGCGAATGCCGCCCTGTAATGGGGTGGATAGGGATTGAGCCGCAAGGCGAAATCATCCCACGCGAAAGCGGGCAGACTTCCACTTGGTCTTTCTCTACGAGAGAACTTGTCCAACCTTCTTCAAGAGGGAATTGCAGATGACCACGCAAGAAATTGCTTGCGCGGGTGCGCCCTCACGCGAATCGGTCGCATGGCACAGCATCGACTGGGCCAGGTGTCACCGTGAAGTGCGAAGGCTCCAGGCGCGTATCGTAAAGGCTACACAGGAAGGGAAACACGGCAAGGTGAAAGCTTTGCAGTGGATTCTGACCCACTCGTTCAGCGGCAAAGCATTAGCCGTCAGACGAGTTACCGAGAACCAGGGCAAGAAGACGCCGGGTGTGGATGGCATCACGTGGTCCACCCCGGAATCCAAGTCTCAAGCCATGTTGTCAATCAAGCGGCACGGGTATCGTCCCCAACCGCTGAGGCGTGTCTACATTCCCAAAGCCAACGGGAAGATGCGGCCGCTGGGTATCCCGACCATGAAGGACAGGGCAATGCAGGCGTTATACCTGCTGGCTCTCGAACCCGTGGCCGAGACCACAGCGGATCGGTGCTCTTTCGGGTTCCGACCTGCAAGATCCACGGCAGATGCAATAGAGATGTGCTTTGTATCATTGTCTCGACGGCATTCTCCGCAATGGATTCTTGAAGGCGACATCAAGGGCTGCTTCGACAACATCAGCCATGACTGGTTGCTTGGCCACATACCGACGGATCGCACGATCCTGAAGAAATGGCTCAAAGCCGGATACA